>Ga0182749_1000002_pt1 | contig 837895 bp, 788 predicted proteins | sample eDN3rd37CKraftMG_FD_128875 | JGI IMG/M metagenome (GOLD analysis project Ga0182749, IMG submission 128875) | Enriched Miracle-Growth compost microbial communities from Emeryville, California, USA - eDNA 3rd pass 37_C Kraft MG (version 2) (version 2) ...
AGATCGCCACCCGGCCCTTCCAGCTGGTCACCGGCCGGGAATGGAAAGGCTCGGCCTTCGGCGGCGCCCGCGGACGCACCGACGTGCCCACCATCGTCGACTGGTACATGGACGGCAAGATCAAGATCGACGAGCTCATCACCCACACCCTGCCCCTCGAACGCATCAACGAGGGATTCGACCTCATGAAGAGCGGACAGTCGATACGCTCGGTCGTGCTGTACTGACCCAGGCCCTCGGCCCGGCGCGGCGACGGGCGGGAAAACCCCCGCCCGTCGTTGTATAGAACAATTCACTTCCCCGCCGATAGAGTCTCCCGCATCGAAGCCGCCACGCCGTGGCGGTCCGGTTCAAGGAGATTCGTCCGTGGAGCACGTCGTTCGCAATGCCTGGTACGTACTGGGCTGGACCGCAGAAATCGGCACCGGGCCCTTCGCCCGGCGGGTACTGGACGAACCCGTCGTGGCCTTCCGCCGGCGCGACGGCCGGCTCGCCGCCCTGCTGGACCGCTGCGCGCACCGCCTCGTCCCCCTGTCGCTGGGCAGCGTGGTGGACGACACGCTGCAATGCGGCTATCACGGCCTGCGCTATGACGGCACCGGAGCTTGCGTGCACGTCCCGGGCCAGGAGAACGTGCCGCCCGCCGCGCGGGTCCGCAGTTTTCCCATCACGGAAAGATACGGCGCCGCCTGGATCTGGATGGGAGACGCGCAACGCGCCGACCCCCGGCTCATCCCCGTCATCGAGCGCTATGGCACGCCGGGCTGGACGGTCATCCGGGGCGAGCCCCAATACCATCGCTCGCACTACCTGAACATCGTCGAGAACCTCCAGGACCCCGCGCACACGACCTACGTCCATCCAGGCACCATCGGCAATCCGGCATCGAGCGACATACTTCCCGTCATCGAGGAAAGCGAGGGCCACATCGTGACCTACCGCTGGACACTCGATGCCGAGCCGCCCCCTCTCGACCGCAGGAACGCCAGCTTCAGCGGACCGGCCGATCGCTGCCAGTACTACCACTTCTTCCCGCCCTGCACCTCGCGCGTGGACGTGGTGACGATGCAGGCCGGCCAGGAACACACGGAAGCCAACATGGACCGCGGCCTGCGCGCGTTCAGCTACAAGTTCCTGACACCCGAAACGGATGCGGCCACGCATTTCTTCTGGCTGCACGTGCGCAACTTCGGCGTGGACGACAAGGAACTCGACCAGCGCTTGATACGCGACATGGGCCGCACCTTCGAAGAAGACAACGTCATCGTGTCCGCCATGCAGCGCGAACAGGATGCCACCGGCGTGCGGCAGCTGGCGTGGCTGCGCATCGACGCGGGCCCCAGCCGTGCCCGCCGCATGATCGAGAAGATGGCAGCCGCCGACTCGGCGGCCGCCGCCCCGGCCACTTCGACGGCGTCCTGACGCCAGCCCATCCCCTGCCCGTCCACCCGCTTGCGTGCCGCCAAGGAGGCCACCATGTCCCACCGTCCGCACCCTCGTTTCCTTCGTGCCTCGTCACTGCTGGCGGGCCTGGCGCTCGCCCTGGCGGCGACGCAGGCCTGTGCCGGCGCCGCCGACGGCTATCCCAGCCGGCCCATCCGCTTCATCGTCCCCTTCACGCCCGGCGGACTGACCGACAAGCTGGCGCGCAGCGTGGCGCACGACCTGCAGGAGGCCTGGCAGCAGCCGGTCATCGTCGAGAACAAGCCCGGCGCGGGAGGCACCATAGGCGCCGACCTGGTGGCCAAGGCGCCGGCCGACGGCTACACGATCCTGCTGGGCACCCATGCGACCCACGCCATCAACGTCACCCTGCTCGCCAACCTGCCCTACGACGCGGTGCGCGACTTCGAGCCCGTCAGCCTGCTGGCGACGGTGCCCAATGTCCTCATGGTGCATCCCTCGGTGCCGGCGCACAGCGTGCAGGAACTGATACAGCTGGCCAGGCGCAAGCCCGGTTCGCTCAACTTCGTCTCCCAGGGCATCGGCACCTCCGGGCACATGTCGGGCGACCTGTTCAAGTCGCTGGCGGGCATAGACATGGTCCACATCCCCGCGCGCGGTCCGGCGCAGGCGGTCAGCGACGTCATGGGCGGCCATGCCGACATCCTGTTCGACTCGGTCGCCATCGGCATGCCCATCGTGCGCTCGGGCAAGCTGCGGGCGCTGGCCGTGACCAGCCGCGAACGCTCGCCCGCCGCGCCCGAACTGCCGACCATGATCGAGGCCGGCGTGCCCGACTACGAGATCGTGCTGTGGTTCTCGGTGTTCGCGCCCAAGGGCACGCCGGCCGACATCGTGCTCAAGCTGAACCAGGAAATCGCGCGCGCCATGGGCAAGCCCGCCACGCGGGCCGCATTCGTGCAGGACGGCCTCACGGTCTCGGCTTCGTCGCCGGAGCAGCTGGGCCGCTTCCAGCAGGCCGAGATCGCGAAGTGGGCACGCCTGATCAAGGCGTCGGGCGCGACGTCGAACAATTGACGCCGGCGCGCGGGAACATCCGCCTACCAGATGTCCGCCAGGTCCGGCCTGGACGAAGCCAACTGGCGGCTCCCGCCGTTGCGGCGGTCGGCCTTTTCCTTCAGCGGATAGTCCTGGTTGAGCCGCGTGGCCGTGTCGGTCAGGACGTCCAGCATGCCATCGAGCGCCTGGATTGCCTCCGGTGGCAGCGCCTTGAGGATACGGCCGTTGATGTCGGCGGTGATGGGAAAAAGTTCGGCATGCAGGGCCCTGCCCTTGTCGGTCAGTTCGATGGCGACGCGATGCCTGTCGCTGCTGCGGCCGATCCGCGACACCAGCCCCTTGGCGACCAGGTCGCTGATGGCGCGGGACACCAGGGGCCGGTCGGTATGCGCGCGCTCGGCCAGCTCGGAAGGCGCCATCGTGCCGTAGTCGGCCAGCATCGCGATCAGGCGCCATTCCCGCCGGCTGATGCCGTAGCGGCCCTCGCACAACCGAATCACCAGCGCCCCGCTGACCGACAGCAGCCTGGCGATCCGGTAATTCAGGAGTTCCTCGCAATTGGCGGGCTGCTCGAAGGACATGGCCGCTCCTGCGCCGACGGCGGTTGATTAGAACAATCAAGGACATGAAAGCTAGAGTCATTCTCCACAAAAAGCACAGCAGCCGCAACGCCGCGCGCCGGCGCGGCCCTGGCCGTTTTCCCTCTACCCAAGGAGCATCGCCCATGGCACTTCCCCAACGCGACCGGACACGGCCGATCGCCGACTCGCACGTCTTCGACCTGCGGCTTTCATGGAAGGGATACCGCATCAACAAGCTTTGCAACTCGCTCAGCGAAGCCGCCAACCGCGATGCCTACCGGGCGGATGAAGAGGCGTACATGACGCGCTTCGGCCTGTCCGACGAGCAGAAGGCGCTGATACGTGCGCGCGATTTCACCGGCCTGCTCGACGCCGGCGCCAACATCTATTTCCTGCTCAAGCTGGGCGTGGTCACCGGCAACGGCCTGTATGTCATGGGCGCGCGGATGCGCGGGGAAAGCTACGAGGACTTCCTGGCCACCCGCAACGACAAGGGAGCGGTCTGACATGGGACGCATCATCGCAGGCATAGGCACCTCTCACGTGCCCTCCATCGGCGCGGCCTACGACCGCGGCAAGCAGGCCACGCCGGCCTGGCGTCCCCTGTTCGACGCCTATGTCCCGGTGCGCGAGTGGCTGGAGGAACTCAAGCCCGACGTGGCCATCATGGTCTACAACGACCACGGCGCCGATTTCTTCTTCGACAAGTATCCCACCTTCGCCGTGGGCGCGGCCGACCGCTACGACATCGCCGACGAAGGCTTCGGCGTGCGCCCGCTCCCGCCCATAGACGGCCACCTGGAATTCTCGCAGCACCTGTGCGAATCGCTGGTCTACGACGAATTCGACCTGACGGTCTGCCAGGAAATGCGGGTCGAGCACGGCTTCCTGGTGCCCATGCACCTGTGCTTCGAGCACACCCCCGGGTGGAACGTGGCGGCCGTGCCGCTGGCCGTCAATGTCCTGCAGCATCCGCTACCCACCGCGCGCCGATGCTACCGGCTCGGACAGGCCATACGGCGGGCCGTGGAGTCCTATCCCGGCGACCTGCGCGTCGTCATCCTGGGCACCGGCGGCATGTCCCATCAATTGACGGGCCCGCACTTCGGCAGGATGGACAAGGACTGGGACCAGGACTTCCTGGACCGGATCGAACACGACCCCGGCAGCCTGTGCGAGCTGACCCACCAGACGCTGATGGAACGCCATGGCGCCGAAGGCATCGAGCTGATCATGTGGCTGGTCATGCGCGGCGCGCTGTCGAACCAGGCGCGGCGCGTGCATCGCAACTACTACGCTCCCATGACCACCGGCATGGGACTGATCACCCTCGAGGAGCCGGCATGATCGAACGCACCCAGGTCGGCATCGTCGGCGCCGGCCCCGCAGGACTCCTGCTCTCCCACCTGTTGCATCGGGAAGGCATCGAGTCCATCGTGTTCGACAACCGCAGCCGCGAGCACGTGCAGGGGCGCCTGCGGGCCGGCGTGCTGGAACAAGGAACCGTCGACCTCTTGGCGCAGGTCGGACTGGGCGAGCGCATGCGGCGCCTGGGCATGCCGCAGACCAGCCTGGACTTCCGCTACGCCCAGGCCTCCCACCGCATCGACTTCGCCCGGGAAATCGGCCGCACGGTCATGGTCTATCCGCAGCACGAGGTGGTCCACGACCTGATCGAGGCGCGGCTGGCCGCCGGCGGCGACCTGCGCTTCGACACCCCGGTCACCGCCGTCCGGGGCCTGGAAGGCCCCGCCCCCACGATCCTGGCCGGCCCCGAAGGCAGGCCGGTGCGCTGCGACTTCATCGCCGGCTGCGACGGCTTTCACGGCATCTGCCGCGACGCCATTCCCGCCTCGGTGATGAAGACCTACGACCGCGTCTACCCCTTCGGCTGGCTGGGCATCCTGGCCGAGGTTCCGCCGGCCGCGCCGGACGTGACCTGGGGCTGCCACGAGACCGGCTTCGCCATGCTGAGCTTCCGCTCTCCCACGCGCAGCCGCCTCTACCTGCAATGCGAACCGGACGACGACCCGGACAACTGGTCCGACGACCGCATCTGGAGCGCGCTGCACGAACGCCTGGACGTTCCCGGCATGCCGCCGCTGATCGAAGGCCCCATCGTGCAAAAGGGCGTGACCGCCATGCGCAGTTTCCAGGTCGAGCCGCTGCGCCACGGCGCCCTGTTCCTGGCCGGCGACGCGGCGCACATCGTTCCGCCCACCGGCGCCAAGGGGCTGAACTCCGCCGTGGCCGACATCCGGGTACTGGGCCGCGCCTTGGTCGAGTATTACCGGCAAGGTTCGGCCCGGCTCCTGGACAGCTATTCGGAAACCTGCCTGCGGCGCATGTGGCTGGTGCATCGCTTCTCGGCGGGCCTGTGCACCATGGTGCACAGCTTTCCGGGGCAGAGCGACTTCGCCCGGCGCCTGCAGCGGGCCGACCTGGACTACATGACGGGATCCGAACCGGGCCGGCGGGCCTTCTCGGAGAACTTCACCGGGTTGCCGATCGAGGCCTAGTCGCCCCTGCTGCCGCCCGCGCTGGCGAAACGCTCGCGATAGGCGCGGGGCGTCACGCCCAGGTGGCGCTGGAACACCTTGCGCAACTGGGCATCCGAGCCGAAGCCGGCCCGCGCGGCCACGGTCTTGAGCGGCAGGGCCGCGTCCTCGAGCAGCCGGCGTACCAGGTCCACCCTGGCCGTCTCGACGAAGGCCTGCGGCGTGGTGCCGGTCTCGCGCACGAACACGCGCGTGAAATTGCGCACGCTCATGGCCGCATGAGCGGCCAGTTCCGGCACGGCCAGCGGCTGGTGCAGGTTGGACAGGATCCAGTCCTGGGTCTTGCGTATGCCCGGATGGCTGGTGGTCTGGCTATCCAGGTGCATGCTGAACTGCGATTGCCCGCCCGGGCGCTTCAGGTAGACCACCATGTCGCGCGCGACCTCCAGGGCGAGATCGCGGCCGCAATCCTCTTCCACCAGGGCCAGCGCCAGGTCTATGCCGGCCGTGACGCCGGCCGAGGTCCAGATGTTGCCCTGCCGGATATAGATCGCATCGGCCTGTACGTCGATACGCGGATAGCGCTGCTGGAGCAGGCGCGACACGCTCCAGTGCGTGGTGGCGCGCCGGCCGTCCAGCAGGCCTGCTTCAGCAAGAAAGAAACTGCCCGAGCACAGGGCGGCCAATCGCGCGATGCGGGGCGCGACCGCCGCCGCCCAGTCGACGATGGCCGACGAATGCCGCATGGCTTCCTGGATGTTGCGCGCCCCCACCAGGATGGCGGTATCGGGCAGATCGCGGCTGTCCAGTCCCTTGCCGGCGTGCAGCGACATCAGGGTGTCCGACTGCACCGCCCCCGGTTGCGGCGCGGCGATCTCGACCTGATAGGCCGGCGGCAGGTCGCGCTTGCGCAGGTGCACGTTGGCGTAGTCGAACACGCACAGCGGACCGATGGCCTCCAGCGACTTGAACCCGGGATAGACGACGATATCGATGCGGCGGACGCGGAAATGGCTGCTCATGCGTGGATTTTAGTGCGCGACGCGCGCGGCACGGCGCTTGCTGCGTGCCCAGGCCCGCGCAACCGGCGCGTATGACGAAGGAGAACGTCATGAAAGCACTGTGCTGGCATGGCAAGAAGGACATCCGGTACGAGACCGTGCCCGATCCCCGCATCGAGCAACCGGGCGATGCCATCGTCAAGGTCTCCGCCTGCGCCATCTGCGGCTCCGACCTGCACTTGTTCGACGGCTTCATCCCCGGCATGAAATCCGGCGACATCATGGGACACGAGTTCATGGGCGAAGTGGTCGAGGCGGGACCGGACACGCACGACCTGAAGGTGGGCGATCGCGTGGTCGTGCCCTTCACCATTGCCTGCGGCGCCTGCGAGCAATGCCGGCGCGGCAACTATTCGGTGTGTGAACGAACCAATCGCAACAAGGAGCTGGCCGACAAGGCCTTCGGCCATTCCACGGCGGGCCTGTTCGGCTACACCCACCTGACGGGCGGCTACGCCGGCGGGCAGGCCGAATACGTGCGCGTGCCGCACGCCGATTCCACCCACATCAAGGTGCCCGCCGGCCTGCCGGACGAACAGGTGCTGTTCCTGGGCGACATTCTTCCCACCGGCTGGCAGGCGGCGGCCCAGTGCGACATCCAGCCCACCGACACGGTCGCCATCTGGGGAGCCGGCCCGGTGGGACTGATGGCCATGCGCAGCGCCCAGTTGCAAGGCGCCCGCCAGGTGGTGGTCATCGATCACGTGCCCGAGCGCCTGGCCATGGTGGCCCAGGCCGGCGCCATCCCCATCGACTTCGACCAGGAAAGCGTGGTCGAACGCCTGCGCGACCTGACCGGCGGCAAGGGGCCGGAGAAGTGCATAGACGCGGTGGGCCTGGAATCGCACGCCGCCCGGTCGCTGGACGCCATGTACGACCGGGCCAAGCAGGCGGTGATGCTGGAAAGCGACCGCCCCCACGTGCTGCGGGAAATGATCTACGTCTGCCGCCCGGCCGGCGTGCTGTCCATTCCCGGCGTCTACGGCGGGCTGATCGACAAGATTCCGTTCGGCGCCTCGATGAACAAGGGACTGACCTGGCGCATGGGCCAGACCCACGTCCAGCGCTGGAGCCAGGCCCTGCTCGAACTCATCGCCGAGGGCCGGATCGACCCCTCTTTCGTCATCACCCACAGCGAGGCGCTGGAGGACGGGCCGGACATGTACGAGATCTTCCGCGACAAGGAGGACGGCTGCGTGAAGGTGGTCCTGAAACCGTGACCCCCCGCTTCAGAACGACTCGGCCCGGTACACCTGCCTGCCGCCCACGTAGGTCGCCAGCGCCTTCAACCGCTGCACCTCGGCCGCCGGGATGCTGAGATAGTCGGCCGACAGCACGACGAAGTCGGCCAGCTTGCCGGGCTCGATCGACCCTTTGATGTCCTGTTCGTCGGTCAGGCGCGCGTTGTTGATCGTCATCAGCCTGAGCACGGCGTCGCGCGAAGGCACGGCCTGGTCGGCGCCGTAGACGCCGTCGGAGATCGTGTCCCGCGTCAGGAAGTGGTACATGGCCCAGAACGGATTGACCGGAATCACCGGCGAATCGGTGCCACCCGCCAGCATGAAGCCCTGCTCCATGTAGGTCTTGAGCGGCGTGACCTGCGAGGCGCGGTCCATGCCCCAATACCGCCTGAGCACGGGCGCGGCCAGATAGAGATGGTCCTGCACCGACATCCTGAGATTCATCGCCCGGATGCGCGGATACTGGTCGGGGCGGGTGATGAAGGCGTGCTCGATGGTCCAGCCCTGCGCGCGGATGTCGCGCTGGGCATGGGCCCGCTCGTAGCCTTGCAGCACCTCGTCCACGGCGGCATCGCCCACCGCGTGCACCGCCACGCGCCAGCCGGCCTGGTTGATGCCGGCCACGTATTCGTTGAACGTCGCCTGCGGAATGGTCTGCAAGCCGTAGTAGGTGCCACCCTTGCCCATCTCCCCTTCGTAGGGCCGGGTCATGTAGCCGCCCTCGAATCCGCCGTCCACGCTGATCTTGATGCCCCAGACCTTGACCCACTCGTCGCCTTCCCCCTGCCGGATGCCGGCCCCGACGATACTGGACCGGAAATCGGCCAGGTCCTTCGGGCGGAACAGGATGCTGTAGCGGACCGTGGCCTTGCCGCTGTCGCGCAGTTGCTGGAACTGGCGATACGCCGCCACGTTCGTGCCCGGTATCCGTATGCTGGTCAGGCCGTATTCGTTCAGCTTCTTCTGCTGTGCCTCGAGCACGGCCAGCGTCATCGGCGGCGGAGGCGGCAGCGGCGCGAGACGCTTGGCCGTATCGGTCAGCTCGCCGGTCAGCCGCCCGGCGGCGTTGCGCGGAATCGCGCCGCCCGGCGGCACCGGGGTCGCGGGCGTGATGCCGTACCTGGCCAGCGCCGTGTTGTTGAGGAAATAGCTGTGGCCGCCGCGCACCAGGATCACCGGCACGCCGGGCGCCGCCGCCTCCAGCTCGTCCGCAGTAGGCAGGCGTTGCTCCTTGAGTTGCGCTTCGTGCCAATCGCTGTTGGACACCAGCACCTCGCCCGGCTTGGCGCCCTTGGCCGCCTCGGCCACCTTGGCGCACAGCTCGGCGATCGAACGCGTGGCGGACAGATCGATGCCGGGACCGCCGCCCACGGCGTGCAGATGGGAATCCGCCAGGCCCGGAACGACCGTGCGGCCGCGCAGGTCGATCACCTGCGTGGCGGGCCCCGCGTAGGCCATGATGCGCTCGTTCGCCCCCACCGCGACGAATCGCCCTTGGCGCACGGCGAAAGCCTGGACAATGGAAGAGCCGGCATCCACCGTGGCGACCTTGCCGTTGACGAAGACCGCATCCGCGGCCTCCGCCGGCGCTGCGCCGCCCGGTCCGCGTGCCGCGCATGCGGCCAGCAGCCCCACCGCCGCCGCCACGACCACGCCCCGTCCCCAAGTCCCGCCAACCATCGCTTCCATGGCCCGCCCTCCCTCGTCGTCGGAAGGCACCAGTGTGATCCCGATAATCTTTAAATGTCAAATACTTATCCGCCATGGCGGCGCATGTCACAGAGCCCGCGCTTCGTGCACAATGCGGGCGTGGTCCACCAGGACACCCCCCCTCTCATTCATGAACCCCGAAGATCTGCAACGCCTGGTAACGGTCGCCATGCCCTACGGCAAGTACAAGGACAGGCTGATCGCCGACCTGCCCGGTCCCTACCTGGCCTGGTTCGCCCGCAAGGGATTCCCGCCCGGCGAACTGGGGCGCCTGCTGGCGCTGATGCACGAAATCGATCACAACGGGCTGTCGCCGCTGCTGGCGCCGCTGCGCCAGCGGTCACGATGATGCGCGGCGACGCTTCTGGAACAGCTCGAGCGCATGCAATCCAACCGCGCGGGCACGCTGGTTCTGAAGCACGATGGCCGCCTGCGCGGCTTCGGGGTCGCGTTCGCGTATCGCGTCCAGAAGACGGTGGAACTCATCCACGCTTTCCGCCGGCCGGTTCGGATGATTCATCGATGACGCCCACAGGAAACCCAGGCGTGCATTGATCTTGCGAATGAAGGCCGCGAGCGGTTCGTTCCTGGCTCCCGCGACGAAGGCTTCGAACAATTGATGCTTGGTCGCGCGTATGCGCGGCACGTCGCGCGAAACCAATGCCTGCTCGAACTCGTCGATGCGCACGGCGAAGGCGTCCATCTGCTCGGGCGTGCCGCGCGTCGCGAAACATGCCGCCGCCAGTTTCTGCAGGGCCACCCGCACTTCGTGCAGCTCGTGGAATTGCGCTTCGTCGATCGCCCGCACGGCAGGCCCGCGATGCGGCGCCACTTCCAGCAAGCCTTCGCCGTCGAGTTGCCGGATGGCTTCGCGCATCGATGGGCGGCTGGCGGCAAAACGTTCACACAGCTCCCGTTCGGTCAGCTTGTCGCCCGGGAGATAGACCCCTTCGGTGATGGCATCGCGCAGGCGGTCGGCCAGTTGCTGCCGGGCCGGATCGCCGGCCGGCACGGCGGTCTCGTTCAAGGCAACGATTTTTTGGTCCATGGATCGGTCGCGGCAGGAATCTGCATTGTAGCGACGCAAAGGCAAGCCTATCGCACCGGGCTTTTTTCTCGCCATCCACCTAAATTGTCTTACATTATTGAAAATAACGCCCGTTTCATGGCATATTTTCGCCAACAATAACAAAATTTGTCATACAAAAAGGCAAACCAGCCTTGCAACCCTCGAGGAGACACACCATGCCGCTGCACTCCCGGCTCCTGGCCACGGCGCTGGCCCTGGCCGCCGCCATCGCTTGCGCCCCCCAGGGCGCCAGCGCCCAGTCCTATCCGACCCGCCCCGTGCGCATCATCGTTCCGCATGGCGCCGGCTCGTCGCCCGACACCATCACGCGCCTCGTCGCGCAACACCTGGGCGAGCGCCTCGGGCAGCCATTCGTGGTCGAGAACCGCGCCGGCGCCGGCGGGACCATAGGCCTGGGCGCCGCCGCCCGGGCCCCCGCGGACGGCTACACGCTGACGGTGGGCCACATCGGCACGCTCACCATCAATCCGAACGTCTACAGCAAGCTGCCTTACGACCCGGTCAAGGACTTCGCGCCCATCATGCTGTCGGCCCGCACGCCCCTGGTGGTCGTCGTTTCCGCCGAGTCGCCCTACAAGTCGATCGCCGACGTCATCGCCGCCGCCAAGGCCGACCCCGGCAAGCTGACGTTCTCATCGGCCGGCAACGGCACCGCCTCGCACATGTCGGGGGAATATTTCAAGGCACTCGCGGGCATCTCCATCACCCACGTGCCGTTCAAGACGGCGCCCGAAGCCCTGACCGGCGTCGCCAGCGGCGCCGTCACCCTAACGTTCGGCGGACAGCCTCCGGCCTGGCCCATGGTCAAGGCCGGCAAGCTGCGGGCGCTGGCGCTCACCAGCGACCAACGGGTGGCGGAATTCCCCGACACGCCCGTGGTGGCCGAGACGCTGCCGGGCTACGAGATGTTCGACTGGAACGGCTTCATGGCGCCCGCGGGCACGCCTGTCGCCATCATCGACACGCTGCACACGGCCATCGCGGCCATTCTTGCCGAGCCGGGCGTGGTGCGCCAATTGCGCGGACAGGGGCTCCTGCCCATGGCCAACACGCCCGAGCAGTTCGCCCGCTTCATCGATGCGGAGCGAGGCAAGTGGGCGCGCGTCGCCAAGGAAGTGAAGATCCAACTCGACTGAGGAAGGCCATGGGAATGAGCGTGGAACAACTCGCGAGCCTGCTGGCCGGCGCCTCCGCGGCCGCGGCCTATGAAGCCCTGGGCCGCCGCGGCGACCTGGACCCGGTCATCGGCACGCAAGTGCCGGGCACGGTCTGCATCGGCCCGGCATACACCGTGAGCGCACCACCGCACCGCAGCGGATCGGCGAACCAGGCGCTCGACCTGGCTCCGCCCGGTTCCGTACTGGTCATCGACACCGGCGGCGATCCGGATACTTGCGCGCTCGGCGGCACCGGTTCGCTGGCCGCGCAGATGCGGGGCATCGCCGGCTGCGTCACCAACGGCCGCGTGCGCGACCTGGCCGAGATCCGGGCATTGCGATTCCCGGTGTTCGCACGCGGCGGCACCGTGCGCAGCAGCCGCAAGGACGGAACGGCCGAACTCCAGGTCCCCGTGGCGATCGGCGGCCAGATCGTGCGCCCGGGCGATCTCGTCTGCGCCGATGATGACGGTGTCGTCGTCATCGGGCAGCAATATTTCGATATCTTCGCCGAACGCCTGGCCGCCCGCCTGGCCTTCGAACGCGATGCCGATGCGCGGGTTCGGGCCGGTATCCCGTACGCGCAGGCCGTCAGCGGCCGTCCGTGACCGGCCCCAAGCATGGAAGCTCCCACATGGGCATGACTCTCGTTGAAAAGATGCTGGCCCGCGCCAGCGGCAAGACTTCGGTCCGGCCGGGCGACATCGTGCTGCCCGAGCCGGAACTGGTCATCCTGCACGATGGCTATGTCGAAACCGCCTACAAGCAGTTGCACGACATCGGCTATCGCCGCGTCACGCATCCGGAGCGGGTGGTCTTCGTCACCGACCACCAGGTCGTCTACACCACTCCGGCCTCGATCCTGCGCGGTCGCGCCAATCGGCGCATTGCCGGGGAATGGCGCATCGGCCACTTCCACGATGCCGGCCAGGGCGGGCACGGCCACCTCTTTCCCATGGAAAACGGCCTGGTCAGGCCCGGCATGTTCCTCTTCGCCTACGACATGCACTGCACGAACTTCGGCGCCATCGGCGCATTCGCGATGCGCGCCGGGCCCAACGTGGTATCGGTGCTGGCCACGGGCACGACCTGGACCGTCGTGCCGCACACGCTGCGCGTCACGCTGGAAGGCCAGCCGCCGCCCGGCGTGCATCCCCGCGACGTCGGTTTCTGGCTGGCCCATCGGCTGGCCTCGGGAGAACTGGGTGTCGAATTCGACTATCGCGTGGTGGAGTTCGGCGGTTCGTACTGCGATCGCTTGCCGCTGTCGGGACGGGTCGCGCTGTGCAATACCTTGACCGAGATCGGCGTGCTCAACATCGTGTTTCCGCCCATGTCGCCGCTGGGCGCGCCCCGCGACGGCAGCTGGCTGGAAAGCGATGCCGACGCCCGCTTCGAACATACGCTCGCGCTGGACGTCTCGCGCCTGGCGCCGCAGGTGGCGCTGCCGGGCTCGCCCGATCGAGCGGTCCCGGTCGGGGATACCGTGGGTGTCGCGATCGATCAGGCCTACCTGGGATCCTGTGGATCGGGCATGTACGAGGACTTCCAGGCCGCCGCCGAGGTGCTTGCCGGCCACCGGGTGGCGAACGGGGTGCGCTTCATCGTCGTGCCGGGCACCGTCGAGACGGCCAAGCGCATGGCGCGCGACGGCCTGACCCAACGCTTCCTGGACGCCGGGGCCATCCTGCTCCCCCCCGGCTGCGGCCCCTGTGCCGGCGGCGCCGGCGGTCCCCTGGCTTCCGGGGAAGTGTCGATCTCGACCGCAGCCACCAATGGCCAGGGCCGCATGGGCGCGAAGGACGCCTATTGCTACCTGGGCAGCCCGCTTACCGTGGCGGCGTCCGCCATCGCCGGCCGGATCGCCGATCCGCGCCCGGCGCATTGAGGAGTTCCCATCGATGAACTGGATACAACGCGGCACCGCCCATGTGCTGGGCCATGACGTTCCCCACGACGGCGCGGTCATGGCGTTCGACATCGTGCTCTCGCGCAACACCAATCCCGGCGAACTGATCCCGCATCTCTTCGCCGAACTCGATCCGGGCCTGGCCGGCCGCATCCGTCCCGGCGACCTGATCGTCGCCGGCCGCAACTTCCTGGCCGGCAAGGCGCACAACACCGGCATCATCGCCATGAAGGCGCTGGGCCTGGGCATTCTGTGCGAGTCCATGTCGGTGCGCGCCTTCCAGGGCGTGGTGGCGCTGGCCGTGCCCGCGCTCGCGTCCTGCAGCGGCATTGTGGACGTGCTGTCCGACGGGGAAGAGATCGAAGTGGACTACGCCAACGGCACCGTCACGCGATGCGCCACCGGCCAGGTCCACCGCTACCCGCCGCTGGCACCCGAGATACGCGCCATGATCGGCAACGGCGGCATGCGCGGCGCCCTGCAGGCCCATCTGCGCGCGCATCCCGAACTCGGCCGGCCCTACGCGGAGTAGACTACGGGCCTTTCCTTCGAGGCCCGCCACCATGCCCTTGCAAGCCCACTACGCCAAGACGCTGCCCAAGCCACGCTTCCGCTACACCCCCTGCATCCAGGCCGGCCCCTATTACCAGCTGGCCGGCATGATCGCGCTCGATGCCCAGAGCGGCCAGCTGGAAAGCGGCGGCGTCGCCGCGGAAACGGACAAGATCATGCGCAACATGCTGGGCGCCCTGCCCGAATACGGACTGGCCCTGGACCAGCTCGTCATCGCGCGCATCTTCACCACCCGCTTCGACCAGTTCGCCGAGATCAACCGCGTCTGGGAAGGCTATTTCCCCGAAGGCACGACCCCGCCCGCGCGCACCGCCATGGGCGTCGTGGCCCTGCCGCTGAACGCCACGGTGGAAATCGAGTTCTGCTTCTACCGCGAGGCCTGATCCGCGGTTCGCGAACCAGGCGCTGGCGGCCCGCGAGGCGGACGGCCAGCCGCCCTCAGCCTTGCAGCGCGAGCGCGTTGGGGCCGCCCTTCAGGTAGGCCAGGATGCTGCAGGCGGTGCTGGCCGAGGTCTTCGGATTGGCGGCGGACGGTTCGGCCTGCGTATCGAAGCGGAACTCGCCCAGCACGCCGCGCGCCTCGATCCGGTGGCTGTTGCGCGTGGCGGCGGGATCCGCGACCAGCGTGACCCGGGTGGCGTCCAGCCCGGCTCCCGCGAGGGCGACCGTGGCCGCCACGTTGGCATTCCGCGGATAGCGCCGCGCCACCTCGCGGGCGCTGCCTTCGAACACGACGGCCGGTCCGGCCAAGGCATGTAGATCGCAGGCCTGTTCCGCCGGGGTGCCCAGCCAGGCGCGCGGCGGCTTGATACCGGTATAGCGGACCTCGACCGGGCCGGCGGCGCGGGCCGTGGCCAGCGCGTCCAGGCCGCCGATGGCGCCGCTGATCAGGTGCAGCCGGCGGCCGGTCCTGGCCGCTTCCTCCTTCAACGTCCGCAGCAGGCCGTCGTCGGCCAGCGCGCCGGCCGAGACCAGCGCGAAATGGCGGCCGCTGCGCAGCACGTCGGCGCCGTATTGCGCCACGGCGCCCTGGCCCGCCGCCTCGATCACCAGGTCGACTTCCCTTGCCAGCGACGCGATGTCGCCAACCGGTTCGATCGAAGGCGGCAACGATGCCGCCGCCTCGCCTTCCTTGCCCGCGCGCACGACGACATTGCGCACGTCGGCGCAGGCATCGCCGGCCAGGGCATCCAGCAGGCCGCGGGCAATCCCGCCCAGTCCGATCACGGCTATGGTGGGTCGGGTCATTTGAGGTCCGCGTTCATCTGTTTGGAAAAAATCGCCGCGAGCTTGCTGGCGGCATCGAGCAGGGCGCGCTTCATTTTCTCGTCGTCGTAGCCCTGCATGCGCTGCGAAGGCCCGACGATGGACACCGAGAACATCACGCCGACCTGGGAAAGCGGTATGGGCGCGGCCACCGCCACCAGCCCGCGGTCGATCTCCTCCCGGCAATAGGCGATGCCGGTCTTGCGAACCCGCCGCAATTCGTCCCGCAACTGCTGCGGCGAAGTGATCGTGCGATCCGTCAGCGCGGGCAGCGGCTCGTCCAGCAGCGCCTCCCATTCCCGTTCGTCGCGAAACGCCAGGATGGCCTTGGCCGAGGCCGCCGCATGGGGCGGCATGACGTGGCCCGGGTTGACGTAGCCGTGCCAGTCCTTGGGCGGCGTGGCCATGACGATGCTCTCGATGCGATTGCCGCGCAGCATGCTCAGGAAAGCCGTCTCCTGGAACTGCTCGACCAGGCCGTAGAGCACGGTATGGGCGACCGCCGCCATCTGGTCGGGCGAAATCGCCGTTCCCAGCAGCCGGCGCATGCGCCCGCCCAGGAGATAGGTGCGGCGCGCGTTGCCCGCCTCCGCCTCGAACGGCGGTTCGGCGTCCAGGCAGCCGGCGCGGCACAAACCGGCCAGCATCCGGTGCAGCGTGCCCTTGGGCATGTCCAGCGCCGCCTGGATCTCGCCGAACGCCAGCCCGGCGGGATGGCGCGCGACCAGTTCGATCACCTGCATCTGCCGTTCCAGCAGGAACCGGTTCTTCGACGACTCTTCTTCCACATCTCCTCCCAACGTGAGCCAGGCGAAATTTTGCCCGCAATGAAAACGCCTTGACGAAATTACGTGCCAACCTGCATTATGTTCCACATAACGATAGATTAGTTCCGAAAAACGGAACTTTTTTTGCCGGACCCGGGCCGGCTTCCTTTCATCGACCCAGTGCAAGGGGGAACTCCATGCGTAAGAACCATGCTTTGAAGCCGCTCGTGGCCGCCGCCATGGCAGCCGCCGTCCTGGCCGGTCCGGCCCACGCCGCCGACAAGAAAGTCAGCCTGCGGCTGTCGCACAACCTGCCCACCACCAACCCCCTGCACTACGGCGTGCTGGTTCCCTGGGCGCAGTCGATCGAAAAGGACTCGGGCGGCAGCATCGCGATCCAGGTATTCCCCGCGCAGCAACTGGGCCCCGCCAAGGACCACTACAACCTGGCCCGCGACGGCATCGCCGACCTGGCCTTCTACCTGGTGGGTATCGAGCCGGGCCGCTTCCCCATCGTCACCGCCGCCGAGATGCCCTTCCTGGTGTCCGACACCGCCAAGGGCTCGCGGGCGCTGTACGAGTGGTACCAGCCCTACGCCAAGAAAGAGATGGCCGACGTCAAGGTCTGCACCATGTTCTATGACGGCGGCGGCACCATCCATTCCAAGAAGCGCATCGAAAGCCCCACCGACCTGGCCGGCCTGAAGATCCGTTCCCCGAACGTCATGGCGGCCAACTTCTACCGCCTGTCCGGCGCCTCGCCCGTCCAGCTGTCGGCGTCCGACGCGGCCGAAGCCGTCGAACGCGGCGTGGTGGACGCGATCTCGTTCCCCTGGAACCTGCTGCAGGCCCTGGGCGCGGACCGCGCGTTGACCTATCACCTCGACATGAACTTCTATTCGCTGGGCACGGCGATCCTGATGAACAAGTCGTCGTACGGCAAGCTGTCGGCCGACCAGAAGAAGGTCATCGACAACCACTGCAACGCCGACTGGGCCGAGCGCCTGCCCATGCCCTGGTACAACTGGGAACAGGAAGGCCGGGCCGCGCTGCTGAAGAAGCCGGGCCACACGGTCTATACGATCTCGGACGCCAAGGTCGGCGAATGGAAGGCCATGGCCGCCAAGGTCCGCGGCGAATGGGAAAACAGCGTCAAGAAGAACCGCGTCGACGGCGCCAAGGTGTTCGGCGAACTGCAGGACACGCTGAAGAAATACAACGCCGCCTACTGACCGTCCGACGGGCATCGCCATGAAACAACGTCTGCTTGCCTTCCTCGAGTTCGTGCCGTCGGTCCTGCTGCTGTGCATGGCGATACTCACGTCCGCATCGGTGGCCACGCGCTACCTCTTCGCCTACCCGCTTCCGGACGAGTACGAGATCTCGCGCCTGCTCCTGAGCGTGGTGGTGTGCTGGGGCATCGCGGCGGCCTTCCGCCATGACGACCACATCCAGCTCGACATCTTCTGGAGCGCGCTGGGGCCGCGCGCCAAGCGCGTACTGACCCGCATCGGCGCCGCGCTGTGCCTGTGCATCGTCGGCGGCTTCTCCTACGCCCTGGGCACCAAGGTCGTCGACGTCTTCGAAGCGGGGCTGCTGACCGTGGACCTGGAACTGCCGGTCTGGGGCTTCTACACCGCCGCCTGGCTCGGCACCCTGGCCTGCTTCTTCATCCTGCTCCAGCAGGTCATCGCTCCCCCCGAGCCGGAGGCCCACGACGGCCATCCGGACGCCACGGTCTGAACGGACGCACACCATGATCGGCCCCAATCTCGCCATCCTCATCGGCTTCGGCTCCCTGCTGCTGCTCTGCCTGCTGCGCGTCCCCATCGGCCTGGCCATGGGCGCCTCCGGCATCCTGGGCTTCGGCCTGATGACCGGCTTCGAGCCCGCCTTCAAACTGCTGTCGCACTCCGTCATTTCCACCTTCTCCGACTACACCATGGGGCTGGTGCCGCTGTTCATCCTGATGGGCACGGTGGCCGTGGCCTCGGGCATGAGCGGGGAACTGTTCCGCGCCGCGCAGCTCTGGCTGGGCAACTTCCGCGGCGGCCTGGCCGTGGCCACCGTGGCCTCGTGCGGCGGCTTCGCCGCCATCTGCGGCTCGTCGGCCGCCACCGCCGCCACCATGACGCGGGTCGCCCTGCCCGAGATGAAAAAGCACGGCTATTCGGAACGCCTGGCCACCGGCGTGATCGCGGCCGGCGGCACGCTGGGCGTGCTGATCCCGCCCTCGATCGCGCTGGCCGTCTACGGCTTGCTGACCCAGCAAAGCGTGGGCCTGTTGTTCATGGCCGGCGTCATACCGGGCATCATCGCCATCGCCATGTACATGCTGGTGGTCAAGGTGTGGCTGGCCGTGCGCCCGCAGGATGCGCCGGCAGGCCAGCAGGCCGCGATGCGCGAACGCCTGTCCAGCCTGACGCGGCTCGGTCCCATCATGCTGCTCATCCTGTTCGTCATCGGCGGCATCTATGGCGGCCTGTTCACGCCCACCGAGGCCGGTGCCGTGGGCGCCGCCGGCGCCATCGCCATCGTCGCGCTGGGCCGGCGCCTGTACTGGAAGACGCTGTTCTCGTCACTGGCGGAAAGCGTCCGCATGGGCGCGGCCATCCTGCTGATCATGGCGGGCGCCGTGCTGTTCGGCTACTTCCTGGCCGTGACCGAGACGCCGCAGAAGGCGGCGCAACTGCTCATCGACGCCAACCTGGGCCGCTATGGCACGCTGCTCGTGATCATCGGCATCATGCTGGTGCTGGGCTGCCTGATCGATGCCCTGGCAGTGGTCATCCTGATCGTGCCCCTGGTCTATCCCATCGTGATGCAGCTGGGCTTCGATCCGATCTGGTTCGGCGTGATCGTGACCATGTGCGTGGAGCTGGGCCTCATCACCCCGCCCTTCGGGCTGAATGTCTTCGTGATCAAGGGCCTGTCCAAGCGGACCGACATCTGGACCATCTACAAGGGTGTCACGCCCTTCATCATCGTGGACCTGCTGCGCATAGGCCTCCTGATCGCCTTCCCCAGCCTGGTGCTGTTCCTCCCCGACATGGCGCGCTGAACGCGTAGTAGACGTACCCATGACCATGAAGACTGAGCCGCGCAGCGGCCGACTGGTGCGCGTGCGCACCACCCAGCAGGTCGAACTGACCGGATTCCTCGCGCCCGCCCCCGCGGCGGACGCCCCCGTGCTGATCAGCCTGCACGGCCTGAGCGGCAACTTCGACACCAGTTTCACCTTCGATTTCCTGCAAAGCCCCGACCTGGCCGGCGTCCACCTGCTGTCCATCGGATGCAGCGGCCACGGGAACATCGCCATGTCGCGGGTCGGCGCCGAACCGGTCTACAGGCTGACCGGCTCGGCGTTCGAGTATTTCGACGACTGCATTCCCGACCTGGCCGCGTGGATGGACTTCGCGGCCAGGTCGCACGCCGGCCCCATCGTCCTGATGGGCCATTCGCTGGGCGCCTCGAAAATCCTGCGCTATGCCGCGGCGACCGGCGACGCGCGCGTGCGCGGGCTGGTGCTGGCGTCGGCCGCCGACCTGCGCGGCGCCTTCTTCGCCCTGCATGGCGAGGAAAAGGCCGCGGCCTTCCTGGCCCAGGCGCGGCAATGGGTGGACGCCGGCCAGGGCCGCACGCTGATGGGAGAGGACTGCGTCCTGGGCCTGCTGCGGCAGCGCATTTCCGCGCAGACCTTGCTGGACCGCTTCGAGGAAGGCCGGCCCGCCGATACCTTCGACTTCCACGATCGCCACTCGCCGCAGGCCTTCCGGGATCTTTCGACGATAACGGCGCCGATCCTGTCGCTGTACGGTTCCGAAGGCGAGATCGTCGGGACCGCCGGAGTCCGGGGCGCGATCGAACTGCTGCGCAGCCACGCGACATCCGCGCTATCGTTCTCGTCCGCGGTGCTGGGCGGCAACCATTGGTACGCCGGCCACGAGATCGAAGCGGCCGCCGTCATCGCCAACTGGCTGGCCGGACATGTCCGGAACACGAAGGAGCATCATGACTGACGCACGGGGAATCGCCGCGCTGGCCCAGGGCTACGCCCAGGGCAGCCTGGATCCGGTGGACGTCGCGCGCCAGGCGCTGGACCAGGCACGCGGCCCCGGCATGGACGCGGTCTTCATCACGCTGCTGGAAGAACGCGCCATGGAAGAGGCCCGCGCCAGTCAGGCGCGCTGGCGCGAAGGCCGGCCCCTGGGGCCGCTGGACGGCGTGCCCCTGGCCTGGAAGGACCTGTTCGACATGGCGGGCACCGTCACCACCTGCGCGTCGGACACGCGCCGGCGGGCGGCGCCCGCCACGGCCGATGCGCCCGCCGTGCGCGCGCTCTCGGCCGCCGGCATGGTCAGCGTGGGCAAGACCAACCTGAGCGAATTCGCTTTCTCGGGACTGGGCATCAACCTGCATTTCGGTACGCCGCCCAACCCGCACGACGCTTCGGTCCCGCGCATCCCGGGCGGCTCCTCGTCGGGATCGGCCGTGGCCGTTGCCCGCCAGGTCGTCCCCTGCGCCATGGGCACCGACACCTCGGGTTCGATCCGGGTACCGGCGGCCCTGAACGGGCTGGTCGGCTGGAAGCCCAGTTCGGCCCGCTACGATCAACGCGACGTCTTTCCGCTGGCGCCTTCGCTCGACAGCATCGGCCCCCTGGTGCGGACCGTGGCCGATGCCTGCCTGATCGACGATGCTCTGCTGGGCCGCGCGCCGGTCCTGCGGACGAGCGCCGACCGCCCCGCCGCGCGGCTGGTGATTCCCTCGGGCATCGTCATGAGCGAGCTCGAACCGGGCGTGGCCGCCGCGTTCGAGGCCGCGGCCGAGCGCCTGTCCCGGCGCGGCTTCACCGTCGAACGCCGGTCGGTCCCCGCGCTGGACCTGACCCATTACCTGTTCGCCACGTTCGGCACGCTGGTGGGCATCGAGGCGGCCGCCGTACACCGCGAACTGCTGGACGATCCGGCGGCGCTCGCGCGGGTCGACGCCCGCATCGTGCAGCGGCTGCGGCTGGGCCAGGCCATCCCGGCGCCAAGCCGGCAGGCCCTGCGCGACAACCGGCCGCTGCTGGTGTCGGCCTTGGCCACGGCCCTCGCTCCCGGCGAGGCGCTGCTGTTTCCCACCGTGCCCATGGCGGCCCCGCCCATCGCGGCGCTGGCGGCCGATCCGGCCTGGTTCGCGCAATGCAATGCGCGCGTGCTGCGCAACACCATGATAGGCAGCTATCTGGACATGCCCACGCTCGCCCTGCCCTGCGGCACCGACGGCGCCGGCCTGCCCGCCGGCATGAGCCTGGCGATGGCGACCGGCCGCGACGAAGCCCTGCTGGCGCTCGGCCTTGCCGTCGAGCGCGAATTGGCGGCCTAGGACCTGTTCACGCCCAAAGGGGCTCGCCTCACCACTTCCGGCGGCCGGCCAACGTCTCGGCCAGCAGCCGGAAATCGCCCCGCAGCGACCACCAGGGATGGGTGAACGTGGCGGGGCGGTTCTTCTCGAAGAAGAAATGCCCGGTCCAGGCCAGGCCGTACCCGCAGGCCAGCGCGGCCACGAGCAGCCAGGGCTGGCGCAGCCCGGCCGCCAGCAATACCAGCAGCAGGGCCAGGCCCGTACCCGCGACGTGCAGGCGCCGGGATACGGGATGCGCGTGTTCCCCCAGGTAAAACCCGTAGAACTCATCGAAATTGCGATAACGCCGCGCGGCTTCGCGCATGTCCCGTCCTCCCGCAAATACCCATGACTGGGTAGCGCCTTTCTTGCGATCCCCCGTGTATCATCGTGTAACCAAACATCCATCCCGTGGGGGAATCACACCGATGAGAATACTCGCCGAAAAGGGGCAAGCGACCATGCCCTCGGTCCGGTCCGGCAATCATGGCATGCGCCGGGGCCGGGCGGCAGTGGCCGTGATGCTGTTGTCGGCCATGCTGGCCGCCTGCGGTGGCGGCAGCGGCGCCAAGCCGGCTCCCGAGGCCGGCAAGGTATCCGGCATGGTCACCTACGACTTCGTGCCGGCGGTCAAGTCCCAGGGACTGGACTACGCCAAGACCCGTGCGCTGCCGGTGCGCGGCGCCGTGGTGGAAGCCTTCAGCGGAGCCGAGATCCTGGGCAGCACCGTGACCGACGCCCAGGGCAGGTATTCCCTCGTGCTGCCTCCGGGCCGCGAGGTCAAGATCCGGGTGCAGGCGCGCCTGTTGCGCGAAAGCAAGGAAGGCGCCTGGAGCGTGGCGATACGCGACAACACCAAGCCGGGCTACACGGCGGTTCCCACCAACGCGCCCATCTATGCCATGGAAAGCAAGGCGCTGTCCGTGCCCCAGGAAAGCATGGTCCTCGACCTGCACGCGGCGTCGGGCTGGAGCGGCAGCAACACCGCGGGCAGCTACGCCGGCGCCCGCGCGGCCGCGCCCTTCTCCGTGCTGGACCAGGCCTACGGCGCCATGCAGCGCTTCCTGGCCATCGCGCCGGATATCAACTTCCCCCACCTGAACATCTACTGGAGCGAGAACAACGGGCCTGCCGAGGGCGAGCCGAAGAACGGCGACATCGGCACCAGCCACTTCAATTCCGAAGGCCCCGCTCCCGGCCTCTACATCCTGGGCAAGGAAGACGTCGACACCGACGAGTACGACACCGGCGTGCTGGTCCATGAATGGGGCCACTACTTCGAAGGTCGGATCTCGCGCTCGGACTCCGTGGGCGGCTCGCACGGCGCCGGCGACAAGCTCGACATGCGCGTGGCCTGGGGCGAAGGCTGGGGCAACGGGCTGGCCGGCATCGTGCGCAACGATCCCTTCTACGTCGACACCTCGGGCAAGAAGCAGCAGGACAGCTTCTACCTCGACGTCAGCGCACCGCCGGCTCCGCCCGACGATGCCGCCTGGTACAACGAATCGGCAATGCAGTACTTCATCTACCAGCTCGCGCAGCAGCCCGGCGGCTTCGAGACCACGATCTCCATCCTCCGCAACGAGCAGAAGCGCACGCCGGCCTTCACCAGCATCTTCCCGTTCGGCACCGCCCTGGCCAAACACCTCACCGACAGCACCGTGATCGGCAAGGTGAACGCGCTGCTGACCTCGGTCGGCACGCCCACGCTGGACGAGCTGGACGATTGGGGCGGCCCCGCGTCCTACACGATTCCGACCGTGCCGCCGGAAGTCGCCAAACCCTATGTCCGCTTCGATGCGCCCGCCGCCGGCGCCCCCGCGGCCACGCAGCAGGTATGCGTATCCAACCTGCTGGGCGGGGAATACAACAAGCTGGACCAGGGTCGCTTCCTGCGGCTCGAAGTGCCCAGCGCGGGCACCTACCGGCTGAGCGCGACCCTCGTCTCGCCCCCGGCTTTGGTAACCAAGGCCCACTTGTGGCTGTCCCGCCAGGGTGTGAAGATCCAGGAGGACGACGACGCGGTCGAAAGCACGCTCGAAGCCGGCACCTACACCGCCTTCCTGGTGGATACCGCGCTGACCAACGGTGGCGACGACGACGAGGACAGCGCCGCCCCCGACCCCGGCCCCGCCCCGGTCCCCGCCAACACCCGTGTCTGCTACCAGGTGAGTCTCGAACGTACTTCCGCAGGAGCCCTGTAATGCGCCCGCCTCTGAACATCGCCGCCGCCCGCCTGGCCATCCTGCTGGCGGCCGCTCTTCCCATTCTTCCCGCCTGCGCCCATGAAGCCCGGCAAGCGCCCGCGGCGACGGCTCCGGCCACCGGCGCCAACGCCTTCGTGGCGCGTCCAGGCAAGCCCGGCGACCTCGTCGCCGTCTCGGTCCGGGCGCCGTCGGCGCCGCTGGCCACGGGCCCCGCTTCCGTTGGTCTGTCGCTGCGCGGATCGCCGGGGGTGACCCAGGTGGAACTGAAGTACGGCGTCGAAGGCGCGCTGCGCGTGGATGCGGCGTCGCCCACGGTCGTCCCGCTGGATGCCCAGCGGCGCGCCGTCGTCGAGGTGCCCGTCACGGTGTTGGGCACCGGGGTGCACTACCTGAACGTCTACGTCACGGCCAACGGACGGCACAGTGCCTTCTCGGTGCGCCTGGACGCCGGCCAGGCGGCCACCCGGAACCGCAAGCAGTCCGCGCCCGACCAGGGCGACTTCGTCGTGCTGCCGGCGCAGGAAACCCGCTCCGGCGGTACCGCGCAATAGCCCGGTCCCGGGCGGCGCGTCCGCGCCGCCATCCCGCGCACCGGCCGGGCGCCATGCCCGGCCGGCCGCGCAACGCTCAATCCACCTGCACGCCTATCATCTTCGCGATCTCGCCCTGGCGCCGATACTCCTTGTGGACGAAATCGGCGAACTCGCGGCGGCTCATCGGCGAATTGATCGAACCACGCTCTTCCATGGAACGCTCGAACGCCGGATCGCTCAGCACGGCGTTCACCGCCTGGTGCAGGCGATCCAGCCGCTCGGGCGGCGTTCCCTTGGGCACGAACAGACCGTCCCAGGCAAACAGCTCATACCCCGGCACCCCGCTTTCGGACAGCGTGGGCGCGTCCGGCAGCGTGGGAATGCGCTGCGGCGTGGAAACGGCCAGCACCTTGATCTGCTTGCTCTTGGCCAGCGGCACGAGATAGGGCGCGACGTCGATCATGAAGGACACGCGGCCCGACCGTACGTCGGTCGAGGCCGGCGCGCCGCCCTTGTAGGGCACGTGCGTAAGGTCGATCTTCGCCATCTGCTGGAGCAGGCCACAGGCCATGTGCGACGCCGTGCCGTTGCCGGCCGAGGCGCAGGTCAGTTCGCCCGGGTGCTTCTTCGCATAGCCGATCAGTTCCTGCGCGGAATTGAACGGCGAGTCGGGACTGACGAACATCACCATCGAGATGACCGAAAAACGCGCGACCGGCTCGAAATCGTCCGGCGCGTAGCCCACCGCCTTGTACAACCAGTGGTTGGTCGCCATCGTGCCGTTCGTGCCGAACACCACCGTCTGTCCGTCCGGGGCGGCGCGGGCGCCGGCGGCGGTGCCGATGTTGCCCCCGGCCCCGGCCCGGTTGTCGATGATGATGGGCTGGCGCAATTGCTTTTCCATTTCACGCGCATACAGCCTGGCCAGCGTGTCGCCGCCGCCGCCCGCGACGAAAGGGACGATCATGGTCAGCGGACGCTGGGGCCACTCGGCGCCGGCCGCGGCGGCACCCGACGCCATCGCGGCCAGCAGGGCCAGGGTGCCGAGGATGCGGGCCGGCTTCCCGTTCTTTTTCACATGCATGCTTGTCTCCTTGTCTTGTCTGTGAACCTGTCCCGGTCAATCCACCCCGGCTTCCAGCAGCTCGACCGGGTCGCCGTAGCGGGCGGCAATCGCGACCACCTCGGGATCGCGCAGCGCGCACAGGAAACCCTGGTCGATCAGAGTGTTGCGCCCTGCCGTGACGGTGGCGTCCAGGCACACCAGGTCCATGTGCACGGGCGGCTCTTCCCAGTCGGGCAGCACGCGGCGGATGTAGTCGTTCGGCTTGGCCAGGTCGATGCCGAAATGCAGCGCCCCCGGGGCGTTCGAACCGGCGGGATAGATGGTGTGGCGCGGCGCCTTGGGATTGAAGCCGCAGCCGCCGCCTTCGATCATGCGGCCGCCCACCAGCATGTCGCGCAGGATCTTCGCCTCCTCTGAATTGCCCTCGACCGCGCTGACGTATTCGCCTTCGAAACGCACGGCGATCCGTTCTTCGAAAGGCCGGGCGAAGCCCACTGCCCACTGCGGGTAGATCACGCCCGACATCGGTGTCTTGACGGCGTGGTCGTTGCGCACCGCCGTCCGGTCCCAGAGGTTGGGACCGTGGGTCGGCAGGTAGTGCACGTAGCAGCCGGGCTCCTCGGCCGTCGTCACGCCGCGCCAACGATTGGACGACAGCATCGTGTCGCGCGTTTCCGGCGTGAAGCCGATGCGGAAATCGGTCCCGCGCGCGTCGGTGAAATGCAGGTCGAAATCCTCTCCCTTGGGATAGCGGCCGGCCGTGGCCCGGCACAGCGCCCCCACGATCTCGCTCGGAAAGCGCGCCTGCGGCGTGTGCAGCAGGTCGAGATTGCGGAAGTAGGTGATCTTCACCCAGCGCTGCCCCTGCTTGCGCATCGCGATGCAGAACGGGTCCTCGATCGAACAGAACCAGGTGGACACCACGAAGTCCGCCTGCTCGAGCAGGCCTTTCACGGGCTCCGGCACCTCGGTCACGCGCGAATTGGGTTCGGTATAGACGCGCACCTGCGCGCCGCGCGCCTTGGCCAGCCCCACCACCGCATCGACCACCCGGGTATCGAGCAATTGATCGGTCAGCATCAACACGCGCTCGCCCGGCCGGATGGCGAACACCTTGGCGAAGTTGTCCAGCGCCTGGAAGAAGTGCTTGGTCTGCACGACGGAGTCGGCCAGCGCAGGCGGCAGGCCCACGAAGGCGGAAGATGGGATCATGGCTTCCTCTTTCTTAGATCTATAATTAAATTGCATGCAAATTATTGGGTAATTTTCTTTTTTATTCAATATCAATCTAATTTTGCATGCAAATCAGTATGATCCCGACATAGCGGTTACTATCCCCCGCACCAAGGACTACGACGCTCGTCCCCGGCAGATGGCCACTCAAATACACACCGTCGCAGGCGAACTGCGCCGACGCATCATGTCCGGCACCTATCCGCCCGGCGAACGGCTGGTCGAACTGCAGCTCGCGGCGGACCTGGGCGTCTCGCGCACGCCCATCCGCCTCGCGTTCGAGGAACTGGTCAAGGAAGGCCTGCTGGAGCGGCTACCGACCCGCGGCTTCCGGGTCAAGGCGGTGGACCTGGACGACCTTGCCAACGCCCTGGACGTACGCGGCACGCTGGAAGGCATGGCGGCGCGGCTGGTGGCCGAGCAAGGCGCGCGGCCGGAGGTGACGCAGGCCCTGCGCGATTGCGTGGAGGAAGGCTGGAGCCTGCTCGAGGATGCGGCCGGCAACGGCTATCGCGTGGAAACGCCTCGCTGGTCCGCCATGAACGAGAAATTCCATGCCGTGCTGATCCAGGCCGCGGGCAACCCGCCGCTGGCCAGCGCGCTGGCGCACGTCTCGCAGATCCCGCTGGTGGGCGCGGCCGTGCTGGGCCTGGGCCTGGACGACACCATGCCGCAACCCGAATACGCCTACATCCATCGCGCCCAGCAGGACCACGACGACATCGTCGCGGCCATCGAACTGGGCGAAGGCGCACGCGCCGAAAACCTGATGCGCGAACACGTGCGCCGCAGCCGCGACAACAAGCGCCGCATCTACCAGCTCCGCATCGATGCCCTGCGCCGTCCGGCCAGGTAAGGACATGGCGCGGCCGCTACAATAGGGCCATTGCAAACTATCGCGGAACAGGTGGTCACATGGCTCGCATGATTTATTGCGTCAAGCTCAAGAAAGAAGCCGAAGGTCTGGACTTCCCTCCCTACCCGGGCGAACTCGGCACCAAGATCTGGCAGAACATATCCAAGCAGGCCTGGCAGGAATGGGTCCAGACCCAGACCCGCCTCGTCAACGAAAACCGCCTGAACCTCGCCGACGCCCGCGCCCGCAAGTACCTGCAACAGCAGATGCAGCGCTATCTATTCGAAGACGGCAACGTCGAAGCACAAGGCTACGTCCCGCCGAATTAAGCCCCCCGTACTAAGCCCCCCCTACGCCCTTCGGGCGCCCCCCAGGGGGCGGCGCTGGCGGACCGGCAAAGCCGGATCCGCTGCGCCCTGGGTCTGGGGACGCTCACGGAAGAAAGACGGCCTTGCTTGTACGCAAGGCCGTTTTCATTTTCAACCGAACCAGCTGCCAGGCAGTATCGCCAGTCCCCGCCAGCCCGTTGTTACCCCAGGATGCGGTGGATCCGGCTCCGCCGGTCCACCCGAATCGCCCCCTGGGGGGCGCCCGAAGGGCGTAGGGGGGGGTCCACTACCCCGCCGCGGCTTCCCGCTCGACGTTGTCCACGCCCGTGTGGCGCACGTCGCGGCCCTTGACCATGTAGACCACGAGCTCGCACATGTTCTTGGCGTGGTCGCCGATGCGCTCGAGCGCCTTGGCGATGAACAGCAGTTCGATGGAACGCGAGATCTTGCGCGGGTCTTCGATCATGTAGGTGATCAACTGGCGGATCACCCCCTGCCACTCCGAGTCCACCGACTTGTCCTGGCGGACGACCTGGGCCGCGGCCTGGGCGTCCAGGCGGGCGAAGGCGTCCAGGGCCTTGCGCAGCATCGTGACGACGGTGTTGGCCATGTGCCAGAGCTCGACGGCGGGCATGTTGACGCGGCCGGCCTCGTGGATGAGCTTGGCCATGCGGGCGATCTTCTCGGCCTCGTCGCCGGCGCGCTCCATGTCGGTGATCATCTTGATGACCGTGATGATCATGCGCAGGTCGCCCGCGGTGGGCTGGCGGCGGGCCAGGATATGGCTGCACGCCTCGTCCAGCTCCACCTCGAAGCGGTTGACCTCGGTATCGCGCACGATCACGCGCTCCAGCGCGGCGAGATCGCCGTTGGCCAGGCCATCGATGGCGCCGGTGATCTGGGATTCGACCAGGCCTCCCATCTGCAGGAAGCGCGACCGGACCTCCTCGAGTTCGGCGTCGTATTGTTTGTGGGTATGTTCAGTCATGCCGGCTCCCAGCGGAAGAACAATGGGCCTGGCCGTTTGTGCCCCGGCCGCATGGGCAATGCACCGCGCAGTTTATGAACGTCATGTGACAGGAATATGTCTCCGACGTCGGCCGCGCGGTCAATGTAGGCTAGGCGTGGCGCGGCTTGTCCAGCCGGCGCACGCCGGACTGCGTGGCCAGCAGGGCCACGTCCGCGCCGCGCAGCGCGAACAGGCCGCAGGTCACCACGCCAGGCAGGTCGTTGATCACCTTTTCCATGCCCTGGGCCTCGGCGATCTGCATGCCGTGCACGTCCAGGATGACGTTGCCGTTGTCGGTGACGAACCCTTCGCGCAGCCGGGGCTGCCCGCCCAGCAGGCGCAGCGCCCGGGCTACCGCCTCGCGGGCCATGGGTATCACCTCGACCGGAAGCGGAAAGGCCCCCAGTTGCCCGACCAGCTTGGACTCGTCGGCGATGCAGATGAAGCGCTCGGCCACCGAGGCGACGATCTTCTCGCGGGTCAGCGCGCCGCCGCCGCCCTTGATCATGTGCAGGTGGTCGTCGATCTCGTCCGCGCCGTCGACGTAGATGGGCATGAACGCCACGTCGTTCAGGTCGAATACCGGCAGCCCGTGGCCGGCCAGGCGCGCCGCGCTGCGCTCGGAACTGGCGACCGTGCCGCGGATGCGCCCCTTGTAGGCGGCCAGTCCGTCGATGAACAGGTCGGCCGTCGACCCCGTGCCGACTCCGATGACCACGTCGGGCGCCGCCACTTCGGCGACGAAGGCAAGCGCCGCGTCGGCCGCCTGCTGTTTCAGTTCCTGTTGAGAAAGCATAATAGGGTGGTGCAAAGTCGGTGCTAAGGGTTGCCAGCAGACACTTTAGCACTTGGACGCGCGAACGCCACCGGCGTTCCGGCCGACGCGCGGGCACGCGCGCAGTGAAGGGGCATTATGCTGATAGAAATAGACGTCACCACCACACTCCTGGTCGCCATCGTGGTGCTGTTGATCGGGCGCTGGCTGATCGGCCGCATCCTCCCGCTGCAACGCTACAACATCCCCGAGCCGGTGGTGGGCGGGATGCTGGCGGCCATCGCCATCACGATCGCCAAGGTCGCCGCCGGCACCGAGCTGTCGTTCGACATGGCGCTGCAGACGCCCTTCATGCTGGCCTTCTTCGCCACGGTGGGCCTGGGCGCCGACGTCAGGACGCTGGTGCGCGGCGGCCGTGGGGTGGTCCTGTTCCTGGTCGCCATCGCCATCATGCTCGTGCTGCAGAACGCCATCGGCCTGGCCGGCGCCTTCAGCATGGACCTTCATCCCCTGAACGGGCTGCTGGCCGGCTCGATCACGATGCTGGGCGGCCACGGGACCGGCGCGGCCTATGCCACCCAGTTCTCCGAGGTCGACAACCTGCAGGGCGCCATGGAGCTGGCCATGGCCTGCGCGACGTTCGGCCTGGTGCTGGGCGGCATCATAGGCGGACCCGTGGCCCAGCGCCTCATCACGCGCCACGGCCTGACGCCGGGCGACGGCAGCTCGGCGCCATCCGGCCAGGCCGGCGCCGACGCGCCTTCCCAGGCGCCCCGGCCGCTGACCCTGCCGCTCTTTCTCGAGACCCTGCTGCTGATCGTGGCGTGCGTGGTGGTCGGCAGCACGCTGGGGGAGCTCATGAAAGGCAGGCTGCTGACCCTGCCTCCCTTCGTCTGGACCCTGTTCACCGGCGTCGTGCTGCGTAACGTACTGGGGCTGGCCCGCATCCGCGAAGTCGACGACGACGCGGTGCAACTGTTCGGCGGCGTGGCGCTGTCGCTGTTCCTGACCATGGCGCTGATCTCGCTGCGGTTGTGGGAGCTCGTGTCGCTGGCGCTGCCCATCCTGGCGATCCTGGCGGTGCAGACGGCCTTCGTCGCGGCCTATACCAGTCTGGTCACCTTCCGCATCATGGGCGCCAACTACGACGCGGCGGTGCTGGCCGCCGGCGCCTGCGGCATCGGCCTGGGCGCCACGCCCACCGCCATCGCCAACATGCAGGCGGTCACGAACAAGTACGGCCCCTCGCCCCAGGCCTTCCTGATCCTGCCCATCGTCGGCGCATTCCTGATCGACATCACCAACGCGCTGGTCATCCAGGGTTATCTCGGCCTGCCTCTTTTCGGCTTCTGACAGCGAGCGCAACCATGATCCGACGATTGCTTCTTCTCGTCCTGGCCGCCCTGCTGCTGTCGGGCTGCAGCCGCGGGCCCGACCAGTCCCAGGTCCGGGCCGCCGTGGAGAACCGCCTGCAGGCGGTCTTCGCCAAACCGGTGCTGGACGTGGAATCCCTGCGGCGCCTGGGCAGCGGCCCGCTGGCCGATGCGCCCGATGGCGCGGCCCGCCGCATCGTCTATTTCAACGGGCGCTTCCGCCTGGCCCGCGACTATGCCTTCGGCGACTGGCAATCGCTCAATCCGGCCGCGCTGGCCACGCTGCTGGGCGCGACCGAACGCGGCGTCGAAGGTATCGCGCGCGACGGCAACCGCGCCGGCGACATCCTGCTGGTACGCGGTTCGGTCACGTTCCGCGAAGGGTCCGACGGATGGCAGCCGGTGGATTTCGTGCCGCCACCGCAGGCCACGGCCAGCCAGGCCGCCGCCGGTTCGCCGGCCCGTGCCACCATCGAACGCATCCAGAACCTGTTCAACACGCTGCCCCCCAACAGCCCGCGCGCCCGCGCCATCATCACCGAGGAACTGGCGGCGGCCGACCGGCAGATCACGCGTCGCCTGGACCGGCTGCGCCGCGCCTTCGTGGTCGCGGGCGGACCGCAAGCCGGCGAGTACGACCTGGTCGCCCGCACCATCGCGGCGCGCCTGACGGCGCAAGGTTTCAGCGCCAGCGGCTCGTCCACCCAGGGCAGCATCGAGAACCTCCAGTTGCTCCAGCGAGGCGCGGCCAACATCGCGCTCGCGCAGGGCGACATCGCCAGGCAGGCCTACCTGGGACAGGACGCCTTCGGCGGCACGGCCCACAACCCCAGCCTGCGCGCCATCGCGAGCCTGTACCCGGAAGCCTTCCACATCGCCGTGCTGGCCGACGGCCCGGTCCAGTCCATCGCCGATCTGCGTGGACGACGGCTCGATGCCGGCCTGGCCGCGTCCGGCAGCCGCGCCTCGACGCTGCAGGTACTGGCCGCGCACGGAGTGCCGGAAAACAGCGTGGAACTCGTCGCCAGCGCCGACTTCGACCAGGCGGTGCAAGCCCTGCTCGACAGGCGCGTCGACGCGATCGCCAGCGTGATCCATGCGCCCGCGCGGCAACTGCAGCGCCTGGCCGCCGACCACCGGGTGCGCATCCTGCCATTGTCCCCGCCCGCGATCGCGCAGCTCGCGCGGGACGATCCCGCCTTCGTGCGCCTCGTGCTCGCGCCCGGCACCTATCCGGGCCAGGGCGCGCCCATCGCCACGGTGGGCGTCACCGCGTTGCTGGTCACCGGCGCCGACACGCCCGCGGACGAAGTGCGCAGCGTATTGCAGGCGGTGTTCGAACAGGCCGACTTCGTGGCGGCGGGCAGCCCGGCCGGCGGACAGATCACGCGCGCGACCGCCCGCGAAGGCGTGACCATCCCCATGCACGAGGCCGCCGACCGCTATTTCCAGGCGGCCCCGGCGCCGCGCTAGATCGCGTCAACCCCCCGGCGGCCACGCGCGGGCCAGCAGCTCCGCGCACACGGCGTCGCCGTGGCCGGTGTCGCTGTCGCCGTACAGCCAGCTGGCCTGCGCCAGCCGGGCCGCCACGAAGGCTTCTCCCACCAGGCCGCCCGGCGCCTCCAGCAGCAGCGCCGCCTGCATCAGCCCGGTCAGCAGGCCGGCGATGCGGCGCGCCTTGAACTCGGCCTGGCCGTCGCCCGCGCACAGGTCCATCCAGGTCTGCCAGGCCGAGCGGAACTCCGGACTGCCGCCGCCCCGCTCGCGCAGGTGTTCGCCCAGCGCCTCGAACGCCTGCGGATCGCGCCGGATCGCGCGCAGCACGTCCAGGCACATGACGTTGCCCGACCCCTCCCAGATCGCGTTGACGGGCGCCTCGCGGTAGAGCCGGGGCATCGGGCCGTCTTCGACGTAGCCGTTGCCGCCGCATGCCTCCATGCATTCGGCAATGGCCGACACGGCGCGTTTGCAGACCCAGTACTTGGCCGCCGGCGTGACGATGCGCCGTATGGCCCGCTCCAGCGGCGCATCGGACTCGAAGGCGCGCGCCAGCCGCAGCCCCAGCGCGGTCGCGGCCTCGCTTTCCAGGGCGAGATCAGCCAGGACGTGGCGCATCAGGGGCTGCTCGCGTAGCGGCCGGCCGAACGCCTGGCGCCGCGAGCAGAAGTGCAGCGCCTGGACCGTGGCCTGCCGCAGCAGCGCGGCGCTGCCCAGCACGCAGTCCAGCCGCGTGTAGGTGGCCATCTCCACGATGGTGGCCACGCCCCGCCCCGGTTCGCCCAGCATGGCGCCCCATGCGCCGTGGAATTCGACCTCGGCGCTGGCGTTGCTGCGATTGCCCAGCTTGTCCTTCAGGCGCTGGATGCGCACGCCGTTGCGGCGGCCGTCGGGCGCGTAGCGCGGCACGAAGAAGCACGACAGCCCTTCATCGGCCTGGGCCAGCACCAGGTGGGCGTCGGACTGGGGCACCGAATAGAACCACTTGTGGCCCTCGAGCAGATAGCCCCGCCCCCGGCCGGAAGCTCCGCATGGCACGGCCCGTGTCGTATTGGTCCGCACGTCCGAACCGCCCTGCTTCTCGGTCATCCCCATGCCGATCAGCACGCCGCGCTTGCCGGCCACCGGGGCATCCGACGCGTCGTAGTGGCGGGCATGAAGGCGCGGCAGCCAGTCACGGGCGAAGTCGACCTCTCCGGCCGGTTCGCCCGCCAGCACGGGAATCGCGCCGAAGGTCATGGTGGTCGGGCAGAGCGTGCCTGCCTCGACCTGGCCCTGCATGAGGTAGCCTGCCGCGCGCTCGACCATGGCGCCCGGCGCGGGCGCCGCCCATGGCGCGGAATGCAGGCCGCGCGCGACGATGTCTGTCATCAGGACATGCCAGGCGGGATGGAAGCGCACCTCGTCGATGCGGCGCCCGACCGGATCCAGGGGCACGAAGCGCGGCGGGTGCTCGTTGGCGTCGCGCCCGGCGTCCATGGCCTCGCGGCTGCCCAGCCAGCGGCCCTGCTCGTGCAGGGATGCCTCGGCATGGCCGGCCCCTTCGCGCCGGACCGCTTCCCGCAGCGCGGGGTCGGTGTCGTACAGGTTGTAGCCGCTGCGCGGCTCCACCACGTTGAACGCGTCGTCCCGGTCGCTGTCCGTCATGATCGCTCCCCGCCGTCGCGGCGGCTTGGCCGCCATGCCCGCAGTGTAGCGCCGACCGCCGCGGACTCAGGCCGCCACGGTCTCGGCCGGATCGCCGTCGCGCAGCCTGGCCACGTCGCGCAGGGGCGGCGAGCCGAACAGGCGGCTGTATTCGCGGCTGAACTGGGAAGCACTTTCATAGCCGACCCGGCGCGCCGCGCTGCCGGCGTCCAGCAACTCGGACAGCATCAGCATGCGGGCCTCGCGCAGGCGCAGCTGCTTCTGGAACTGCAGCGGGCTCATGGCCGTGACGGCCTTGAAATGATGATGCAGCGAGGACGGGCTCATGTTCACCGCCTGGGCGAGCGCCTCGATGCGCAGCGGCTCGGTGTAGTTTTCCTTGATCCAGGCAATGGCGCGGGCGATCTGGCTGGAAGCCCCGGCCGACAGGGCCGCCTGGCGCAGCCGCCGCCCCAGTTCGCCGGTCAGCACCCGGTACAGGATCTCGCGCTCGGCCAGCGGCCCGAGCACCGGCAGGTGCTCGGGCGTATCCAGCAGGCGCACCAGGCGCAGCATGGGCTCGATCAGGGCCAGCGGCGTCGTCCCGACCGCCAGCCCACGCATGCCGGGAGCCTCGGGAGCAGATGGCAGGCCGTGCTCGCCCACCAGTTCGCCCAGGCGCTGCGGGTCGATGTCCAGCGCCACGCACAGATACGGTTCGGCCCGCGACGCGCAGGTGATGCGGGCCTGCACCGGCAGGTCGAACGAGGACAGCAGGAAGTGGCGCTCGTCGTACTCGTAGACGGCTTCGCCCAGTTCGACGCGCTTGGCGCCCTGCGCGGCGATCGTGAGCGAAGGACGATAGAAGCCGCAGTTCGATCCCGAGGGACCGGAGAAGCGCACGAACGACAGCCCCGGATACGCGCTGGGATGCGTCCCGTCGACCGGCGCGTGCCGCGCGATGCAGCTGGCCAGCTCGCGCCGCGCGGCGGCCAGCCGCCCTGGGGCTTCGTCCGATGCAACGGTATCGAGGGGAAGAGCCGGCTGGGACATGGTCATCGCGGGAAGCAGGCGCGGAGCGGCGATATTGCCATGCTCAGACCGCCTTGCGCAAAGGCGTGCGGATCGGCAGGGTACGCACGCGTTCCCCGGTCGCCGCGAAGATCGCATTGGCCAGGGCCGGCGCCAGCGGCGGTACGCCGGGCTCGCCCACGCCGGTGGGGTCGTCCTGGGACGGCACGATGTGCACCTCGACACGCGGCATCTCGTTGATGCGCAGCACGGGATAATCGTGGAAGTTGCTCTGCACCACGGCTCCCTTGTCGAGCGTGATGGCGCCGTGCAGGGCCGTCGACAGCGCGAAGCCTATGCCGCCCTCCATCTGCGCCTTGACCACGTCCGGATTGATCGCCAGCCCGCACGCCACGGCACACACGACGCGATCCACCTTCAGTTCGCCCCCGGCATCCACGCTCACCTCGACCACCTGCGCGACCACGCTGTTGAAGGACTCGTGCACCGCCACGCCCCGGCCCCGGCGCACGCCGCTTTTCCCCGCCGCCAGCGGACGGTCCCATTGCGCGGCGCGCACCGCCGTCTCCAGCGCCGCCAGGTGGCGCGGATGGCCCTTGAGCAGCTCGCGCCGCAAAGCCACCGGATCGCGGCGCGCGGCATGCGCCGCCTCGTCGACCAGCGTCTCGGCGGTGAACGCGGTGTGCGTATGCCCGACCGACCGGTACCACTGCACGGGTACCCGCACGTCGTCGGGAGTATGCAGCTCCACGCTCAGGTTGGGGATGCCGTAAGGCAGGTCGGACAGGCCCTCGACCGAGGTCGCGTCGATGCCGTTCTTGACCATGAATTCCTCGAACACGGAACCCTTGATCAGCGATTGCCCGACCACCCGCACCTGCCATCCCTGCAGCCTGCCCCGCTCGTCCAGCGCGAGCCTGGCGCGGTGCAGGTAGGCGGGCCGGTAGTAGCCGCCTCGCATGTCATCCTCGCGCGTCCACACCATCTTGACCGGAACGTCGAATCCCGCCTTGCGCGCACCCTGCGCGATGGCGACGGCCTCGACCACGTAGTCGGCGTGCGGGCTGGCACGCCGGCCGAAGCTGCCGCCGGCATACAGCTGATTGATCGTGACGTGCTCGGGCGCGATGCCGAGATAGTCGGCCACGGCCTTCTGGTCCATGGTCTGGAACTGCTCGCCGTTCCAGATCTCGCACCGGCCGTCGCCCAGTTGCACGACACAGTTCAGCGGCTCCATGCTGGCATGGGCCAGAAACGGGAACTCGTAGTCCGCCTCGATCACCTTGGCGGCCTTGGCGAACGCGGTCTCGACGTTGCCGCGCGTGGCGGCGGGCAAACCCGGGCGCGACGCGGCCTGGCGATACCGGGCCAGGAGTTCGTCGCTGCCCTCGGTGTAGGCGCGGCTTTCATCCCACCGCACCTTCAGGGCATCGCGCCCGGTGCGTGCGGCCCAGGTATTGCGCGCCAGCACCGCGACGCCGGCCGAGCGATGCGCCGAACCCTCGAAAGGAATCGCCGCCACCACGCCGGGGACGGCCAGGGCGGCGCTGGCGTCGTAGCCGGCCACGGTCGCGCCGAAACGCGGCGCGTGGGCCGCGATGGCGACCAGCATGCCAGGCAGCTTGACGTCCTGCGTGAAACGGGCACGGCCGTGTACCTTGTCGGCCGAATCCGTTCGCCGCAGCGACGCCTTGCCGATCAGGCGGAAATCCTTGGGCGACTTCAGCCTGGGCCTGGCGGGCACCGGCTGCGCCGCGGCGGCCGCGGCCAGTTCGCCGAACCCGGCCTGCCGGCCCGACGCGGCATGGCGGACGACGCCTTCGCGCACCGTGATCGTGGCCGGGTCGACCTTCCACGCCTGCGCCGCCGCCCCGACCAGCATCGCGCGCGCGGCGGCGCCCGCCTCGCGCATCTGCTTGAAGGAGTTGGCCATGGCCGTGCTGCCGCCGGTACCTTGTATGCCCATGGCCAGGTTCTTGTAGCGCGCCGTGTCGGCGGGCGCGCCTTCGACCCGTACCTGCGCCCAGTCCGCGTCCAGCTCATCGGCCACCAGGGTCGCCAGGCCCGTATAGGCCCCCTGCCCCATCTCCACGTGCTTGGCGTACACCGTCACGCGGCCCTGGGCATCGATGGACAGAAAGGCATTGGGAACGAAGGGGTCCGCCTTGTCCGCCGGTTGCGCCGCCAGGACGCCGGGCAGCTGCCAGCCCAGCACGAGCACGCCCGCGCCTTGCACGAACCGGCGGCGGCTGACGTTGACCAGGGAGGCTTGATGGCGGTCCGCATGGTTGTCGAGGGTGAATGCCATGATGCCTTCCCCCTCAAGCCAGCGCCTGGGCGGCGCGATGGATTGCGGCCCGGATACGGACGTAGGTCGCGCAGCGGCAGGCATTGCCGCTCATCGCCCCGTCGATGTCCTCGTCCGTGGGACGCGGGTTCGTGCGCAGCAGCGCGGCGGCCGACATGATCTGGCCCGACTGGCAGTACCCGCATTGCGCGACGTCCAGTTCCTGCCACGCGGCCTGCACCGCCCGGCCCACGGCATCGCTCCCCACGCCTTCGATGGTCGTGACGGGCTTGCCTTCGATGGACGACACCGGCGTCACGCAGGCACGCACCGGCTCGCCGCCCACATGCACCGTACAGGCGCCGCACAGCGCCATCCCGCACCCGTATTTCGTGCCGGTCAGGTTTGCCAGATCGCGCAGGGCCCATAGCAGCGGCATCTCGCCGGGCGCGTCCAGCGCAGTCTGTTTGCCATTGATCTCGAGCTGAATCGCCATTGCCACGTCCCCTGCGGAAAAGATGCCGGATCCCTATCCGGCCCGGAACAGAGGTTACGTAAGGCGATAGCCCGGGGACAATACCGATTCCTGCGTGTGTTTTGCCTGATCCTGCAAATGCCGGGCCAGGCCAGCGGCGTCACGGCGACTCGACGAGTTTCCTCAAGCGGCCGATGGCGCGGTCCCACCCGGCCGAGATCGCGTCCAGGAACGCCCTGGCTTCGTCCACGCGGCGCGGATCCAGGGCGTACAGCACCTCGCGGCCATGGCGCTCGCGTACGACGAGCTCCGCCGCCTCCAGCACCTGGAGATGCTTGACGATGGCCTGCCGCGAAATGTCCCTGCCCTCGGCCAGCGCGGTGGCCGACAGGGCTCCGCCGGCCAGCAGATGGGCGACCAGGGCCAGCCGGGTCGCATCGCCCAGCGCGGCGAACACCCGCGCCAGTTCATGCTCACGCACCTTCGACATGGCGCCGGATGTTGTCGGCCTGGGCACTCCAGCCACCATCGTTCATCATGAAGGCCCGTTCGCGCCGGTGTGCCGGCACGCGCTCGAAGCCCGACTCGGTAATGGTCAACCGCGTGCCCTCGGGGATGGGTTCCAACTGGAACTCGACCAGGGTCGTCGGCTCCTGCCCGGGATCGCAGTCCGCGTCGATGCCGAACGGCACCCAGCGGAAGCTGAAGAGACGCGGCGCTTCCATGCGCTCGACGGTGCAGAACACCTCATGCGGCAGCGGCTGCCGTATCGCCGCCGGCTGCAGGCCCAGCGAGGCCTGGTAGCGCTCGATCTCGTCCTGGTCGAAGCCGCCCTCGAAGCTGCCGGTGATGGCGCGGCCGGGGGCGAAGGGCTGGTCCAGCTTGACACCGAACCACTGCGCGAACTCCTGGATATTGGTCAGGGCGTGCCACACGCGCTCGACCGGCGCGCGCAACACGACCTGCTTTTCGATGCGGTCGAGCGATGTCATGGCGGAACTCCTATTGCAACCGTTTGGTTGCAATATACAGGTCCATCCAGACGCGCAACGTTTCTGTTGCACACGCTTACCGAAACCGGCCTTCCGACCAGGCGATGTCACACCATCAGTTCGATCAGGAACGGCGCCTGCCTGCCGAAGCTGCTCTTCATCAGGTCCGCGCAACGCTCCAGCGTGGTGGCCTGCGCCGCCTCGACGCCCATGCCGTGGGCAAGCTTGACCCAATCGAGGGACGGGTTGCCCAGGTCCAGCATGCTCATCGCCGTCTCGCCCGGCGTCGCGCCCACGCTCGCGTACTCGCCGATCAGGATGTTGTACTTGCGGTTGTTGAGAATGATCGTGGTAACGGGCAGCGCCTCGCGCGCCTGCGTCCACAGCGACTGCAGCGAGTACATGGCGGAACCGTCCGCCTGCAGATTGATCACCCTGCGCTGCTTGCCGGTGCCAAGCGCCGCGCCGGTGGCCACGGGCATGCCATCGCCGATGGCGCCGCCCGCCAGATGCAGCCAGTCGTGGGCGGGCGCGGCGTGCGTGAACTGGTAGAAACCCCGGCCGTAGGAAATGCTCTCGTCGGAGACGATGGCCTGCTCGGGCATCGTTGCCGCGAGCGTGCGGGCCAGGCCTTCGGGCGTGGGCACGCCGGTTCCCGGGGCCGGACGGGGGCCGGGATCGGGCATGGCCGCTTCCGGCGCGTCGAGCGCCTGCGCCAGCGCCCGAAGCGCCTCGGCGGGATCCTGGTCCGCGCGGGACAGGACATGGAACCGGGTCTCGGGATGGTACTGAATCGATGGCTTGCCGGGATAGCCGAAGAATCCGACCGGCGGCTCGGCACCCACCAGGATGATGTGCCTGAACCGATCGAGCGCCTGGATGGCCTGGTCCATGCCGTAGGGCACCCGTTCGAGCGGCATGCGGCCGCGGCCGCGCGCCAGATGCGCGTTCACATAGCTGGCCATCACCGCCGCCCCGGTCGCACTGACGACCCGCCAGGCAAAGTGCTGCGCCTCGCTCAGCACGCCGTGCCCCGCCAGCAGGATCAACACATCGCGGCGATCGCGCAGCAGGCGCGCCGCCGTCTCGACCGCCTGGCCGTCGATGGCCGGCGGCAACGGCGGATCCATCGGCGCGCCGACCACGCCCCCCTCTTGCCAGGACACATCGGCGGGCAGGATCAGCGTCGCGATCTGCCCCGGGAAGGTGCGCGCCGCGCGCACCGCCTCCACCGCGTCCCGCCCGAGATCGGCGGTCCCGGCGCTGGTGCGCACCCAGGCCGAAACCGTTCGCGCCATGCCGGCCGTATCGGCGGTCAGCGGCGCATCGTAGGGACGATGGTAGGTCGCCTGATCGCCCACGATGTTGACGATACCGCTGCGCGCGCGGCGCGCATTGTGCAGGTTGCCCATGCCGTTGGCCAGGCCGGGGCCGCAGTGCAGCAGCGTGCAGGCGGGCTTGCGGGCCAGGCGGAAATAGCCGTCGGCCATGCCGGTGACGATGTTCTCCTGCAGGCCGAGCACGCACTTCATTCCGGGGCTCTGGTCCAGCGCGGCGACGAAATGCATTTCGCTCGTCCCCGGATTGGCGAAGCAGGTATCCACCCCGGCGGCCAACAAGGTCTCCACCAGGCTCTTCGCGCCGTTCATCCACCATTCTCCTTGTCCAGACTCGTTCCAGACGCTCATCGGCCGGCCATGTTGACAGCCGGCGCGCCGGGAGGCGACGGACAATGTGGCGCAAGTGTCTCCTTTGTTGCTCCCGCGCGCCTTTCTACAGCGATGGCGGCAGGGATGGCTCCCCGGCCATTTTTTCCAGTTTCGCCCAATCCGTGATGGAGATCTTGCCATAGCGGATTTCGACGATGCCCTCTTCCGCCATGGCGCGCAGCACCCGGTTGACCACCTGCCGGCGTGTTCCCAGCATCGTGGCGATCTCGACCTGCGACAGGCTGACCTCCGCGGACTCGTTGCCGCGCCGGGACCGGGCATGGATGGCCTTCAGCAATTGCGCGATCCGGGCATTCGTCGGGTGGGTCGCGGCGCTTTCGAAATGATCGAGCGCGCGCCGGTGCCGCTGGCCGAGCCCGGCGAACAACGTGAACGACAGTTGGCCGTTCTCGCACAGGATCTCACGCAGCAGGGGAGCCGGGATCCTGACCAGGATGCTCTTCTGCCGGCATATCGCCGTGTAGAAGTAAGGCACCTGGGAAAGCACTGGCCCCAGGCCATGGTAGTCCCCCGGCAAGTGCAGCCCCGCCGTGAAGTTCCTGCCCGACGGCGTCCCCCGGAGAAGATGCATGGATCCCGTCGCCAGGATGTACAGGAAATGCGCGGTTTCCCCTATCCGGATCAGGCAGGTGTCCGCCTCGACCGTGCACAGGTCGGCTGCCGACACAAGGCGGGAAATCGTCTCCGCGGGCCATGTGGAGAACAGCTCCGATTGGGAAATCACCAGCCTGACCAACGTATTTTCCATGACCTCGGATTTCCTCGTGCTTGCCTGCGGCCACGGAAGCGGCCTGCTCCCGCCGAACACATAGCAACAAACAAGACAATCGCCTTGCTTTCCTCGTTGTTGCGAGGTGCCCGGCTACCTACACTTTGCGCCGGCCTGCCACCGCCGGCCCAGAAGCAATGCTATCAAGGACTCGCGATGAACATGACGGCACCTCCCCTTCTCGGCTCCAAAGCGGTCGCGGCGCGCGCCGCCGGCGCCGTTCTGGCCAGGCAGCTCGCGCTGCACGGTGCCAAGCACATCTTCTGCGTACCCGGGGAAAGCTATCTCGCCGTGCTCGATGCCCTGCTCGACGTGCCCGTGGAAGTCACCGTCTGCCGCCAGGAAGGCGGTGCCGCGATGATGGCCGAGGCACAGGGCAAGCTGACGGGCACCCCCGGCATCTGCTTCGTGACGCGCGGCCCGGGCGCCACCAACGCCGCGGCCGGCATCCACGTCGCGAGCCAGGACTCGACGCCGATGATACTGTTCGTCGGCCAGGTCGAGCGCGGCACGCGGGGCCGCGAATGCTTCCAGGAACTGGACTACCAGGCCGTCTTCGGCACCATGGCCAAGTGGGTGGTCGAGATCGACGACGCCCGGCGCATTCCCGAGCTGGTCTCGCGCGCGTTTCACGTCGCCACCTCCGGCCGTCCCGGTCCCGTGGTGGTGGCCCTGCCCGAGGACATGCTGGCCGAAACCGTCGACGTGCCGGACGCACTGCCCTATCAGATCACCGAAACCCATCCGGCGCCCGAGCAGATCGAACAGTTGCGGATACTGCTCGGGGCCGCCCGGCGTCCCCTGGCCATCCTGGGCGGCAGCCGCTGGTCCGCGGACGATGTCGGGCGTTTCCAGACATTCGCCCAGGCCTTCCAGTTGCCGGTCGTCTGTTCGTTCCGGCGGCAGATGCTGTTTTCGCAGGCCCATCCCTGCTATGCGGGAGAACTCGGCTATGGTGCCAACCCACGGTTGCTGGACAGGATCAGGCACGCCGACCTGATCCTGCTGGTGGGAGGCAGGTTGTCCGAAGTCCCGTCACAGGGGTATTCGCTGCTGAACGTGCCGACCCCCGAGCAGACACTGATACACGTGCACGCGGATCCCGACGAACTCGGCCGGGTGTATCGGTCCCATCTGGCCATCAATGCCACACCGCGGGGCTTCTGCGCAAGCCTGGCCGCCCTCCAGGCCGTGCCCGCGCGGGAAGCCCGCGCGTGGACGCGCGAGGCGGCAGCCGATGCGCTGCGCTGGCGCGACCTGTCCGAGATCGAGGTTCCCGGAGCGGTCAAGATGCCTGCCGTCATGCGCGCCCTGCAGGCGGAACTGCCCCGTGACACCATCGTCTGCAATGGCGCCGGCAACTTCTGCACATGGGCCCAGCGCTTCTGGCCGTTCGAGGCCTTCGGCACCCAGTTGGCGCCGACCTCGGGCTCCATGGGCTATGGGTTTCCCGCGGGCGTGGGCGCCAAGCGGCTGTACCCGCACCGGACCGTACTGGTGCTGGCCGGCGACGGCGACTTCCTGATGACCGGCCAGGAGTTCGCGACGGCTGTCCAGTACGGGCTGCCGCTGATCGTGCTTCTGGTCGACAACGGCATGTACGGAACGATCCGGGCGCATCAGGAACGCGGGTACCCGGGAAGAGTGTCCGCCACGACGCTTCAGAATCCGGACTTCGTCGCCTATGCCCACGCATTCGGCGGCTACGCCGAGCGGCTGGACACGGCGGAAGATTGCGGGCCGGCCCTACGCCGGGCACTGGCCTCGGGCCTGCCCAGCCTGCTGCACTGCGTGATCGACCCTGAAGCCATCACCCCTTCTTCCACGTTGACCCAGTTGCGCACCCAGGCCCTGGAACGCCAGGAGAAGGAAGCGCGCGAGGCTGGACCGGCATGAACTATCCCGACACGCGGCTTTTCATCGCCAACCAATGGCAGGACGCGGCCGATGGCCGTACCCTGGCGGTCGTCAACCCGGCCACCGGCACGGAGATCGGCCGCGTCAGCCACGCGGGGATAGAGGATCTCGACCGCGCGCTCCTTGCGGCGCGGCAAGGCTTCGACACCTGGAGGAACACGCCGGCGGCCGAGCGCGCCCGACTCATGCGGCACGCGGCGACGCTGCTGCGCGAGCGCGCGGCGGACATCGCGGCCATCATCACCCAGGAACAGGGCAAACCTCTGGCCGAAGCCAGGGGCGAGACCGCGATGGCGGCCGAAATGATCGAATGGTTCGCCGACGAAGCGCTGCGGATCTATGGACGCATCGTGCCCCCGCGCGTGCCGGGGGCCCAGCAACTGGTGTTGAAGGATCCGGCGGGCCCGGTCGCGGCGTTCACGCCCTGGAACTTCCCGATCAACCAGGCGACGCGCAAGGTGGCGGCGGCGCTGGCCGCGGGTTGCTCCATCATCCTGAAGGCCGCCGAGGAAACGCCCGCGGCGGCGGCCGCCCTGGTCCAGGCGTTCGCCGACGCGGGGGTACCGCCGGGCGTGATCGGCCTCGTCTACGGCAACCCCGCCCAGATTTCCGCCCACCTGATCCCCCATCCCGCGATCCGCCTGGTCTCGTTCACCGGATCCACGCCGGTCGGAAAACAACTGGCCGCGCTGGCCGGCCTGCATATGAAGCGGGTGACGATGGAACTCGGCGGCCATGCCCCCGTCATCGTCGCCGACGACGCCGACATCGACCTGGCGATCCGGTCCGCCGGCGCCGCCAAGTTCCGCAACGCCGGCCAGGTCTGCATCGCCCCGACCCGCTTCCTCGTGCACGACAGCCTGCGCGTGGACTTCGCCGCCGCCCTGAGCGCGTACGCAGGGAGCCTGAAGCTTGGCGACGGACTCGCCCCCGGCACCCAGATGGGGCCACTCGCCCATCCACGCCGGCTCGCCGCCATGGCCGGACTCACCGAAGACGCGGTGCGACGTGGCGCCTCGATCGAGACTGGCGGCGAGCGGCTGGGCGCAGCCGGCAACTTCTGGACGCCCACTGTCCTGACCGGCGTGCCGCCGGACGCGAAATTGCTGAATGAAGAACCCTTCGGCCCGATCGCCTCCATTCAGGGCTTCGCGACGCTGGATGAAGCGATCGCCGAGGCGAACCGGCTGCCGTACGGATTGGCCGGCTATGCCTACACGCGTTCCCTGAAGCAGGCTCACCTGCTGGCGCGGCACATCGAAGTCGGCATGCTATGGATCAACCAATCCGCCGCTGCCTGGCCGGAGCTTCCCTTCGGCGGGGTGAAGGACTCCGGCTATGGCTCGGACGGCGGGCCGGAAGCGCTGGAAGCCCACCTCGACACGCGGCTCGTATCGGTGATGAACGTGTAGCGCCGCCGCGCGGCCCGCCCCGGCCATCGGCTACTGCAATTCGATCCTGGCGTCCTGGATCACCTTGCGCCACCGGGCGATTTCACTGGAAATCAGCTCGCGCGCCTGCGCCGTCGTCCCGCCCAGCACGCGCGACCCGTTGCTCTCGAGGCGTGCCCGGATCTCCGGGTTGTTCAGGACGTTCTGCATCCCTTTGTTCAGGCGCTCCACCACCGCGTCGGGCGTCTTCGCGGGGGCCAGCAGCATCCCCCAGGACGCGACCTGGACCTTGGGATAGCCGAGTTCGGTGAAGGTCGCCACGTCAGGCAGCCGGGGGGAGCGATGGGTGCCGTTGCCGATGGCCAATGCACTCAATCCGCCATCGGCGATCAGGCCGTACATCGGCTGCAGGTACTCGAATGCGATATCGATGTCGCCGCTCTGCAGGGCGGTGTTCAGGTTCGCCGCCGTCTTGAACGGGACGATGGTGTAGTCGAGTTTCGCGTCCGACTTGAACAGCTCGGCGGTCAGGTGCTGCAGCGTCCCGATAAGCGATATGCCCACGGTGAACCGGTCGCCCTTGGCCTTCGCTTCGCGCACCACGTCCTGGACGCTCTTGAGCCGGGACTTGCTGCTGGCGAGCATCAGCACGTCGTTGCTCGTCATGGTGGCGATCGGCACGAAGCTCTTTTCGATGTCGTACGGCGGAGTGCGGAACAGCGACTGGCTGATCGCGGTCCCGACGCCGATGTATATCACCGTGTAGCCGTCCGGCGCTGCCGCGGCCACCTGCCTGATGGCCCCGATCCCGCCCGCGCCGGGACGGTTCTCCACGACGACCTGCTGGCCGAGATCCTCGCCCAGCGCGTTCGCGACGATGCGGGCGATGCCGTCGGCGACGTTGCCCGCCGCGAACGGCACGACCAGGGTAATGGGCCTTGCCGGAAACTTGCCCTCGGGTGCCGCCGCCACGGCTGGCAAGGCACAGGCCCATGCCAGCAAGGCGGCGCCGGCGCACTTCATCGCTTGTTGTCTCATTGTCATCTCCTCCTTGGTGCCGGACTCAATCGGCTTCGTTCGCATAGCCCATGAGCTGCGATGGCTGGTCGAGCCGCCGCCACTGCTTGGGCGGCTTGCCGGTCTCGACGGCGTCCATTTCGCGCCAGAGGATCTTCCTCAGCATCGAGATGCCGCGATCCGATGCCCCCAGGCATTCGCTGGCCCGATCGGCGATGGTGCCCTGGCCGATCAGCGCCACGTAATCCTGGGCGCTGGTCAGGCGCACGAGCGGATCGTCGGGATAATGCCCTGCGAACAGTTCGTCGTGATGGTCGGCCGAGTTGTAGTCGTCGCATTCGTCGAAGTAGCGCTTCAGCGCTTCATCCGCTTCCGGCGACGTCGACGGGGCGGCCCGCAGGGAAATGCGTATGGTGTGTTCGTCGTCGACCGGCACCATCCAGTTCGTCACTTCCATCCACGGGTCGCCAGCCTTGACGCCGGGAATGACGACGGTGTTGCCATAGGGAAACGTCCAATCGCTCACGCGGACCTGGGTCTTTTCGCCCAGCCTGCGGATGGCGGTCTGGCAGATGCCCGCCGAGGTTTCCTCGTAGCTGACTTCCGGTACCTCAGCGGGAATGGCCTGGCCGAAGGCGCCCACCTTTCCCATCTGGTGCGCGAAGCTCACGTGCACGGCATCCAGGGAATTTTCCGCGACCTGGAGCCAGTTGCACGGCCATATCTCCTTGCGCTGCAACAGGAAAACGCCTTCCTGTTCGCAGGAGCTCCTGCGGACAAGATCGAAATCCGGCGGCGCCCCTTTCCCCATGTACGTGAAAATCACGCCGCAGTATTCCCGGACCGGATAGGCGCCGATCCGCACACTGCCCTCGCTGCCGGGGCGCTCGGCCGGCCGCTCGGTACATTGGCCGCTGCCATCGTATTTCCAGCCGTGATACATGCAGCGCACTTGATCGCCTTCGATCCAGCCGGTGTGCAACAGCGTGCCCCGATGCGCGCACCGGGCCCCCACCAGATGGACGCTCCCGCCCTGGCCGCGGTAAAGCGTCAGGTCCTCGCTCAGCAGGCGGACGCGCTTGGCGGTGCCCGCCGCCACGCTTTTCGAAAGCGCGATGGGGTGCCAGAACTGCCGCAGCACCTTGCCCATGGTGGTGTCGCCCGCGGTTTCCGTCAGGCGCTTCAAGCGCTCCGCCTGCTTGTGCGAAGTCTTGCCGTCGATTTTTTCCATGTTCATCCCACCTTTACGCACAGCGGCTCCAGCCCGCTGACCTGGATTTGCAGATCGTCGCCCGTGGCGAGAAAACGGTTGCGCGCGGATCCTACCCCCGCCGGCGTACCGGTCGCGATGACGTCGCCAGGCAGCAGCGTCATGTAGGAAGACAGCGCAACGATGAGTTCCTCGGTGGAGAAGATCATTTCGGTCATGCTCTCGTCCTGCACGAGCTCGCCGTTGAGGCGGGTCGAGATCCGCAGGGTGCGCGCGCGCAGGGCCTCGACGATGTCCGGCCCGCAGGTGATGGTGGGGCCCAGGGCGGACGCGCCGTCCAGTCCCTTGGCCGCCGTCCAGTCGGGCCAGGTTTTCGCGTCCGGCCCGGGCGGGCCGAGCGACACCCGGGTCAGGTCGCGCGCCGAGCCGTCGTCCAGCGCGCAGACCCCGGCGACGTGATCCAGCGCCGTTTCGAGCGTCGCATCCTTGCAGACGCGGCCGATGACGACACCGATCTCGCCTTCGTAGTCGAATTTGGCCGTCTTTCCCGCGTTGGGATTCAAGACTCCGCCGTGCGCGACGAAATTCGAAGGGGCCTTGTAGAAAATGATCGGACGGATGGGAGGAAGCGTCTTCGCTTCGGCGCCATGTTCCCGATAATTGACGGCAACGGCAAAGACCCGGGATGCCCGATCGAGCGGAGGAAGGAGCCGCGCCTCGGCAGCGGACACCCTGCGGGTGGGGCTGCCGGCGCCCGTTTCCAGGATGCGGGGAAGCTCATCGCCCTCGCACACGATATCGACGTAGTCGTCCTTGGGGCAGCCGACGACGACCCTGTCGCCGACGAGATAGCGCCCAACGCTGAAATGCCTGTTTTTCACTGTCATCTTCATCCCACGAATCCATGAACGAGTGCCGCCATCTTGGCACTCGCCGCTTCGAGAGACGACGGACAATGCGAGGCAATTGTCTCCTTTGTTGCTCCTGCGTTCTTTCTTTTTCTTCGCGCCTAGACCCCGGCCCGTCCCGCCACGGCCGCGGACACGAACAGCCCCAGCACGCACATCATGCTGGCGACGTGCGCGGCCGAGCGCAGGCCCGGCTTGTCGCCCAGGTAGCAACCGATGAACAGCAGCCGCGCCGCGACCCAGGCCAGCGCCCAGCCATCCGCCAGGTGCTGCGGGGTACCGGCCAGGTGCGCGATGATCACCGCTGCGGCGAAACCCGGCAGGGTCTCGAATGCGTTCAGGTGCGCGCTCCAGGCGCGCTTGGCGATGCCTTGTATGCGGTTCGGGAAATCGCGCGGATCGCGGTTGTCGCGCAACGGCCGCGCCCTGTTCCGGGCGATACCGAAGCAGACGTAGGGCATCAGTACCGCGACGAACACACACCAGAATGCGATGGTCATGCCAGCCTCCCCGGGGGCCTGGCCCCGCGTGTCCTAGTTGTCCGCTTCCCCGTCGGCCTCGTCGGCCGCGAGGTTGTCGTCCTCGGTCCCCAGCAACTGGCGTGTCTCGCCTTCCGGCAGGGCTTCGACGGTTTTCAGGTTGCGCAGCATGGCGCGGGTGCGCACCTCGGTCTGTCCGATCTTGTTGCTGGCGGTTTCCAGCGTCTTCTTCACGCTGGCCAACGCGTCGCCGAACTTGCCGAATTCCGACTTGACCGCGCCCAGTACCTTCCAGACCTCGGACGAACGCTGCTCGATGGCCAGCGTCCGGAACCCCATCTGCAGGCTGTTCAGCAGCGCGGCCAGGGTGCTGGGGCCGGCCACGTTGATGCGCAGCGCATGCAGCTTGTCCATCAGGCCGGCCCGCCGCAGGACCTCGGCGTACAGCCCCTCGGTGGGCAGGAACATGATGGCGAAATCGGTGGTGTGCGGCGGCGCGATGTACTTGGAGCCGATGCGGCGGCCCTCCAGCTCCACGCCGCGCTCGAAGGCCTGCCCGGCGGCGCGCACGGCATCGAGGTCGGCGCGCTCCTGCGCGTCCACCAGCCGCTCGTATTCCTCCTTGGGGAACTTGGCGTCGATCGGCAGCCACACCGGTACGGCATCGTCACCGCGTCCCGGCAGGCGGATGGCGAACTCCACCAGTTCGTCGCTGCCGGGCACCGGCTTGATGTTGCGGGCATACTGCGCCGGCGTCATGGTCTGCTCGATCAGCATGCCGAGCTGCACTTCGCCCCAGGTCCCGCGCGTCTTCACGTTGGTCAGCACGCGCTTGAGGTCGCCCACGCCGGCCGCCAGCGATTGCATTTCGCCCAGCCCCTTGTGCACGGCCTCCAGCCGGTCGGAGACCAGCTTGAAGGACTCGCCCAGCCGCTGTTCCAGCGTGGCGTGCAGTTTCTCGTCCACGGTGCGGCGCATCTCCTCGAGCTTCACGGAGTTGTCGGCCTGCATGTCCTTGAGGCGCTGCTCCACGGTCGTGCGGACCTCGACCATGCGGCGCTCGTTGGCCTCGGTCAGCACGCGCAATTGTTCGGAGAAACGATCGGCGAAGCGCTGCAGGGCCTGCGCGCTCTCGTCGCGGTTGGCCGCGGCGTCGCGGGTCAGCGAAATGCGCAGCGCCTCGAAGCGTTCCTGCAATTGCGCCGTCAGCGTGGTCAGGTTCTGGGCGAAAGCGTCGAGCTGCTGGTTCAGCACCTGGGCCTGCTGCGCCTGCTGGCCGCCCAGCGCCTGCATGCCCTGGGCCAGCGTCTGGCCCAGTTCGGTGCGCAGCCCGCGCGTGGACTCGGCCAGTTCCGACCGCAGGCCACGCTGGCTCTCGGTGATGTCGGCCCGCAGCGTGCGCTCCAGGCGCTCCTGCTCGGTCAGGATCTGGTCCAGGCGCGGATCCGCCCCCGGCTTGCGCAGCAGCGCCAACAGTGCGAACAATGCCGCGAGCACGGCAGCGACGGCGCTGCCCCACAACAGGTATTCGGTCAAGACTCGGCCCCCAAAACCAGGGATTTTAGGCTCAGGCGCCGCGGGCCCCAAGCCGGGGGGCCGTGCGCGCTCAATCCAGCTCGATCCCGTTCTTGCGGATGATGGGAAACCAGCGATCCGCCTCTTCCTTCAGGTAGGCGGAAAACGCCTCGGGCGTACCCGCCACGACTTCCATCATCTGGCTGTCGAACGCCTTGCGCGCCTCGGGTTCCTCCAGCGCCCGGACGACCTCGTCGTGGATGCGGGACTTCAAGGCCGGATCCAGGCCGGCCGGCGCGACGATCCCCATCCAGGCACCGGTGTCCACGCCCTTCATGCCCTGTTCGGCCAGGGTCGGGACCTCGGGCATGAAGCGGGTGCGGGCGCCGGTGGTGACGGCGATGGCGCGCAGCTTGCCGGCCTTCACGAAGGACTGCACCGCGGCGGCGGGCAGGCACGCCATGTCGACATCGCCGGCGAGCAAGGCGGTCACAGCCTGGCTCGAACCGCCGTACGGCACATGGACGATGCTGGTGCCGCTGCGCGAGGCGACCAGTTCCATCGTCAGGTGCGACAGCGAGCCATTGCCGATGGAGGCGTAGTTGAACTTGCCGGGCGACTGCCTGAGCAGCGCGACCAGTTGCTCCAGGTTGGCAGCAGGCAGTCCGGCACGTGCGACGATCACGCTGGGCTGCATCACGGCGATGGTGATGGGCGTCAGGTCGCGGTCCGGGTCATACGGCATCTTCTTGTAGAGCAGCTTGTTGTTCACCAGCGGACCGGTGATGCTTACGCCCAGCGTCAGGCCGTCGGGCGCCGCCTTGGCGACGTGGTCGGTGCCTATCATGCCACCGGCGCCGGCCTTGTTCTCGACGACGAAAGTCTGCTTGAGCCGCTTGGACAGGCGTTCGGACAGCACTCTGGCCAGGGTATCCGGCGTGGAAGCCGGAGCGAAGGGAGCGATGATGCGCACCGGCCTCTCGGGCCATTGCGCATGGGCGGGAACGGCCAGCAAAGGGGCGAAAAACATGGCCGCAGCCAGGCGTCTGATCACGATATTGTCTCCTTGTGATGAAGAAAATTACCTACTGCCGCCAGGCCTACATGTCCCGGCCCAGGTAGGCGCCGTCCCGCTCCAGCACTTGCTGCAGGGCGGCCACGTCGAGTCGGCGCGGCGCCACGCCGGCGCGCAGCGACAGGGCCGCCGCCGTGCCGGCCGCCTGGCCCATGGCGAAGCACGGGCCGGTCACGCGCGCGGCCGACTGGCCCATGTGGGTCATCGAGGCGCAGCGCCCCGCGACCAGGAGGTTGTCCACGCCCAGCGGCAGCAGCATGCGGTACGGCAGGTGGTTGAAGCCCCTGACGTTGGGCACGTCGACGAACTTGAATACGATGTCGCCGGCGACGTGGGCCTCGACCGGCCAGCCGTTCACGCCTATGGTGTCCTCGAAGCTCGCGCAGCCCAGCACGTCGCCCTCGGTCAACTGGTATTCGCCGACGATGCGGCGCGTCTCGCGTATGCCGACCTGCGGCGCGATCTCCAGGATGTACGAGGCATCGAAACCCGGCGCGTACTCGCGCAGGAACTCGAAGAAGTCGCGGGCCTGGCGCCGTCCCTGCAACTCGCCCTCGCTCAGTTGCCAGGCATCGGTGCCGTCGATCGCGGTCCCGTCCGGGTTGCTGAGCTGGGTCACGTTGGCGCGCCATTCGACCGGATTCTTCTGCGGCCGCACGATGGGCGTCTTGCGGGCGAACCGGCGGCCGTCGCGGGCGGCCTCCTCCATCAGGCGGCCGAAGTGTTCCCAGGCCCTGCCGGCACGGGCCGGATCGACGTTGTTGACGCGGAACATGGTCGACGGATACAGCATGCCGCCGTGGCCATCGCCCTTTTCATAGGGCACGCCCGCCGCGGCCGCCATGTCGCCGTCGCCCGAGCAATCGATGTAGATCCTGCCGACCACCGCGGCACGGCCGGACTTGGTCTCGACCAGCAGCGCGGCAATCTCGGCCGGCGAGCGCATCAGCACCCCGGCCGCCTGCGCGTGGAACAGAAGCTGGCTGCCGCTGGCGACGACCAGATCGTCGGCGGCCAGTTTGTAGGCCGCGTTGTCGTAGGCCTGCGCCATGATCTTGTCCTGGAACATGCGATGCGGCTCGCACAAACCGCCCAGCTTCTCCAGCGTGGCCAGCAGTTCGTCCGCCAGGCCGTGCACCACGCGCCGGTTGTCGCCGAATACATTGGCGTGCAGGCCGCAGAAATTGGTCACGCCGGCCGCCGTGCCCATGCCGCCCAGGAATCCGTAGCGCTCGATCAGCAAGGTACGGCAGCCGTGGCGCGCCGCCGCGGCGGCGGCCGTCATGCCGGCGGGGCCGCCGCCCAGCACCACCACGTCGAATTCGCCCAGGATGGGGGTCTGCCGCGCGGGTTCGGTCACGCTGGCCGGATGTGCCGTTGTCATTGCTCCACCTTGTCATTCAGGGAAGCGGACATGTTATCTATTTCAAAACGGATTATCTGGTCTAATTCGAAGCACCAGTTTTCGCGTTTTGGAATAGAAAATGGATACCCTGGCCAACCTGCGCGCCTTTCTTGCCACGGTGCGCGGCGGCAATTTCTCGGAGGCCGCGCGCCAGCTCGATACCGTGCCCTCGGTCGTGGCCAAGCGCGTCGGCCATCTCGAATGGACCTTGGGCGCGCGCCTGTTCGAACGCTCCAGCCGCCGCGTGACGCTGACCGAGGCCGGCCACAAGTTCCACGCGCGGGCGCGCGCGCTGGTCAGCGATTTCGATGACATCGCCTCGGAACTCAAGCGCGACCAGGATGCGCTGGACGGCCACATCCGGCTGCGGGCCCCGACCTCGCTCACGGTGCTGTACCTGGCCGACATCCTCGCGGCCTTCCAGCGGCGCCATGAACGGCTGACCCTGGAGGTCGCGCTGCTGGACCGGTCGGCCAATCCCGCCGAGGAAGGCTTCGACATCTCGGTCAGCGGCCGCGCCGACAGCTATGAGGGCGTGGTGGACGAGCCGCTGTGCCCGCTGCGCCAGGTCGTCTGCGCCGCGCCCGGCTACCTGGCGCGCCGGCCCGCCCCGCGCCATCCGCGCGACCTGGCCGACCACGACTGCCTGGTGTTCAATCCCACCGGCCACAGCTGGCACTTCAACAGCGCGAGCGGGCCCATCAGCGTCGACGTGCCCGCGCGCCTGGGCGCCAACGACAACTATGTGCTCTATGCCTCGGCCCGCGCCGGCAACGGCATCGCCGTCCTGCCCACCTATGTTGCGCGGCGCGCGCTCGCGGACGGCAGCCTGGTGGCGCTGCTGGAGGACCACCCCTTACAGGACGTATGGCTCAAGGCCCTGATCCCGGCCCGCAAGCGCGCCTTGCCGCGCATGGAACTGCTGCTGGCCTGGCTGCGCGACCACCTGGGCGGCACGCCCCCCTGGGAGAGATCCGGCGACGGCGCATGAGTCCGGCCTACTCCGGCCGGTTCCGCATCCAGTCCGCCGTGTTGTAGAACGAGGCCAGCAGCTTGTCGGCCAGCGCCGGCTCGACGCCGACCTGCTGCATCGCCCGGCCCATGCAGACCACCCACTGGTCGCGCTCCGTGGTGCCGATCGAGAACGGCAGATGGCGTGCCCGCAGGCGGGGATGGCCGAAGCGGCGAATGTAGTAATCGGGGCCGCCCATCCAGCCGCACAGGAACCAGAACAACTTCTCCCTGGCCTGGTCCAGCGACGGGCCGTGCGCGGCACGCAGCTCGGCCAGGTCGGCGTCCAGGTCCATCAGGTCGTAGAACCGGTCGACCAGTTCACGCACGCGCGCTTCGCCGCCTATCGCGTCGAACAGGGTCTGGCCGGCCGGAGCCGGTTCCTCGGGCTCGCGTATCAATATCGTCTTGTCGTTCATCTCGGTATCATCGAAAAGCGCTAGGTTTCCCTGAGGGTCGCCAGCGGCGGCTGGCGCAGCACGCCGCGCAGCCCCATCCATCCCCCCGCCCAGGCGCACGCCACGCCCACCAGCAGCCCGGCCACCCAAACCCACGGGTTCGGCGTCAGCGCGAAGTTGAACACATGGCGGGCCAGCAACCACGCGATCACCGACGCGCCGGCCGCGGCCAGCACGCCCGCCGCGCCGCCTATGGCGGCCAGCTCCAGCCACTGCGCCAGCGACAGCTGCCGGCGCGTGGCCCCCAGCGCGCGCAGCAGCCCGGCCTCGCGCACCCGCTCGTCGCGGGTGGAGGCCAGCGCCGCATACAGGACCAGGCAGCCGGCGGCCAGCGTGAACAGGAACAGGAACTGCACCGCCGCCACCACCTGCTCCAGCACGTCCTGCACCTGTCGCAGGATGGCGCTGGTATCGAAGATGGTCAGGTTGGGAAACTCGCGGATCAGCGCGTTGGACAGGTCGGCCTGCTCGGGCGGCAGGTGCAGCGCGGTGATCCAGCTCTGCGGCATGTCGCGCAGCGCCGCCGGCGACAGGATGGCGAAGAAGTTCACCTGCATGGAATCCCAGTCCACCGCCCGCAGGCCGGTCACCTTCACGTCGACCGCGTTGCCGGCGATGTCGAACCGGAGCGTGTCGCCCAGGTTCACGCCCAGGGTCTTCGCGATGCCCTGCTCCATCGACACCTCGGCGGCATCCGGGTCCAGCCAGCGGCCGGCCACGTCGCGGTTGTGGCCCGGCAACTGGTCCATGTAGGACAGGTTGAACTCCCGGTCCACCAGCCGCTGCGCGCGATCGTCCTGGTAGTCGGCCGGCCCCACCGCGCGGCCGTTGATCTCGACCAGGCGCCCACGGATCATGGGGTACAGCTGCACGTGGCCCAGTCCCGCCTGCGCCAGGCGCTGCGTGACCGCCTCGCGCTGGTCCGGCTGGATGTTGATCAGGAAACGGTTGGGCGCGTCGGGCGGCGCGGCGCTGCGCCAGCCCTCGACCAGGTCGCCGCGGGTGATGGACAGCAGCAGGATCGCCATCAGCCCCACCGCCAGGGCGCATATCTGCGCCACCGTGGCGCCACGGCGGCGGACCACGCCCGCCAGCGCGAAACGCAGGGCCACCGGCCCGCGCTGCCATTGCCGCAGCGGCTCCAGCCAACGCAGCCCCAGCCACGAGATGCCGGAAAACAGCAGGAAGCCGCCCAGGAATCCCCCGGCTACCATCAGGCCCAGCTTCAGGTCGCGCGCGAACCATAGCAGCAGCAGCGCGAAGCCCACCGCGCCCATGCCGTAGCCGAGCGCGGTGCGCGCCGGCGCGACGCCGGTGTCGCGGCGCAATACCCGGGCGGGCGCGACATGGCGCAACTGGGCCAGCGGCGGCAACGCGAAGCCCATCAGCAGCCAGACGCCGGCAAGAAAACCCTGTATCGCGGGCAGCGGCCCGGCACGCGGCAGATCGGCCGTGATCAGGCCGCCCAGCGCGGCGATCAGGCCTTCGTGCGCGGCATAGCCGAGCGCGCTGCCGACGGCGGCCGCCCCCAGGGCGATGATCAGGAACTCGGCGGCGAACAGCCAGGTCAGCGTGGTCTGCGTCGCGCCCAGGCAGCGCATCACCGCCACGCTGTCGAAATGGCGCAGCGTGAAGCGCCGTGCGGCCAGCGCCACGGCCACCGCCGCGATCAGGGCCGCCAGCAGGGCCACCAGAGACAGGAACTGCTGCGCCCGGTCGATGGTCCGCCGCATCTCGGGCCGGCCCGAATCCAGCGTCTCCACGCGCTGCCCGCGCTGCGGATGGGCCTGCAGCCAGGCCGCGTACTCGCGTGCCGCCGCCGGTTGTCCGGCGGCGAGCAGGCGGTAGGTGATACGGCTGCCGAAGGTCACCAAGCCGGTGGACGCCAGGTCGTCCTCGCGGATCATGACCCGCGGCGCGACGTTGATGAAATTCATGCCGCGATCGGGTTCCACCGTGATCACGCGTGCGATGCGGAAATGCCGGTCGCCCAGTTGCAGGTCGTCTCCCACGCGCACCTCCAGCAGCGACAGCAGTTGCGGGTCCACCCAGGCGGTCCCGGGCGCGGGGATCTCGCGCGTCGGTTGGTCGGGCGCGGTGGGGCCTTCGGCCACGCGCAGGCTGCCGCGCAGCGGATAGCCCGGCCGCACCGCCTTCAAGGCCGCCAGTTGCGAACGCGCGGCATCGCCCGTCCCGACGCTGGCCATGGAGGGAAACTGCAGGTTCTGGGTCACCGTCAGCCCCAGCCGGCGCGCCTCTTCGCGCGGCCCCTGGTCGATCGGGTTATCGGAAATCAGCACCACGTCGCCGCCCAGCAATTGGGCGGCATCCCGTTCCAGCGCCTGGCGGATGCGGTCGGCCAGGAAACCCACGCTGGAAACCGAGGCCACGGCAATGACCAGCGCCATCGCCAGCAGCCTGAGTTCCCCGGCGCGCCAGTCGCGCACGGTCATGCGCCGGGCCTGGGCCAGGAGGGACAGCGGTGAGAACGAACGGATGTCGGTGGTCATGGCCGGCGGGAAAGGAAGTGGATCGAAGGCGAACGCCCGGGCGATGCATGCCGCGCTACGCGTGGCGTGCCGGGCAGCCCCGATAGGACCACGCCGGCCGCCCGCGGTTCACGCGGCCCCGCTACTTTACCGGAGCGCCGTCAGGCCACTGCCTTGCCCACCACGCCCTCGACGAACCAGTCCATGTGGTCGACGTCCTTCTGGCTCGGCACGCCGGATTGCTGGCGCACCTTGCCCTGGTTGTCCACCAGCCGGCCGCCGAAGGGATGGAGCGCGCCCGCCGCGATCTTGCCGCGCGCCTCGTCCACCGACGCGCGCACCGCCTGGGGCACCTTGGGCGACAGCGCCTCGAGCGCGATCATCCCGTCCTTGAGGCCGCCCATGATGGCCCGCGAGGTCCAGGTGCCGTCCAGCACTTCGCGCGCGGCCTGGATGTAATGGTCGCCCCAGCGATGCACGACGGCGCCGAGCTGGCGCGTCGGCGCATAGCGGCTCATGTCGGACGTATAGCCCAGCATCCACGCCCCCGCCGCCTCGGCTGCCTGCGCCACCGCGGACGACCCCGAGTGGTTGGTCAGCACGTCGGCGCCCTGGCGCAGCACAGCCTGGGCCGCGTCGCGCTCGCGCGGGGGATCGAACCAGTTCTGCGTCCAGACCACGCGCACCTGGACCTTGGGGTTGACGCTGCGTGCTGCCAGCGTGAAGGCGTTGATGCCCTGGATCACCTCCGGGATAGGCAGGGCCGCGACATAGCCCAGGACGTGGCTGCGCGTCATCGCCCCCGCCACCAGTCCGGCCAGATAGCGGCCCTCGTAGAAGCGGATGTTGTAGGCGCCCAGGTTGCGCGCGAGGCGGTAGCCCGAGGCCTGGTCGAACACCACGCCCGGGAACTCGCGGGCAACCCGCATCACCGCGTCCATGTAGCCGAAGGACGTGGTGAAGACGAGCTTGCAGCCCTGGCGCGCGAGATCGCGTATCACCCGCTCGGCGTCGGCGTTCTCGGGCACGTTCTCGACGACCCGGGTGGCCACCCGCGCCCCCAGCGCGGCGACCATGGCCAGGCGGCCATCCTCGTGCTGGCGCGTCCAGCCCGCATCGGTGATGGGCGACATGTACACGAACCCCACGGACAGCGGATCGGCCGCCCGGGCCAGGCGCGGCATGCCCAGGGCCGCGCCGGCGATGGGCGCGCCCGCCGCCAGCCAGCCCAGGACGCGGCGGCGCCCCGCGCTGGCAAGGCCGGCCATGGTTTCCATTTCGTGGGGACAAGGTTGTTCACGGTGCGCAAGCGGCACCGAAACGAGGTTTTTCACGCTGGTTCTCCTCGAACACGGCTTCCCGGAAAAAGATCCGGCCGGCGGGAAGCTGCGCCGGGGCGGACACGAACGAACGCGCCATTTTATCATTCATTGAATCGACCTATTGCGATGATTTATTCAATTCAATTTACCAATAACCCAGGGCGGCCTATCGTAGGGCCTCGACAATTCGGAGCTAGGCATGACGACTCTCACCACCGCAACGGGCGCGCCTGTCGCCGACAACCAGAACTCGAAGACCGCCGGCCCGCGCGGCCCCGTCCTGATCGAGGATTTCCACCTGGTCGAGAAGCTGCAGCACTTCAACCGCGAACGCATCCCCGAGCGCGTGGTGCATGCCAAGGGCTCGGGCGCCTACGGCGTCTTCGAGGTGACCAACGACATCACCCGCTACACCTGCGCCGACCTGTTCGCGCAAGTAGGCCGCAAGACCGACGTCTTCATCCGCTTCTCCACCGTGGGCGGCGAGAAGGGCTCGGCCGACACCGAGCGCGACCCGCGCGGCTTCGCCATCAAGTTCTACACCAACGAAGGCAACTGGGACCTGGTGGGCAACAACACGCCGGTCTTCTTCATCCGCGACGGCATCAAGTTCCCCGACTTCATCCACACCCAGAAGCGAGACCCGCGCACCAACATGAAGAACCCCACCGCGATGTGGGACTTCTGGTCGCTGTCGCCCGAATCGCTGCACCAGGTCACCACGCTGTTCTCCGACCGCGGCACGCCCGACGGCTATCGCGCCATGCACGGATTCGGCAGCCACACGTTCAGCATGCTCGATGCCCAGGGCCGGCGCGTCTGGGTCAAGTACCACGTACTCAGCCTGCAGGGCATACGCAACCTGCATCCGCGCGACGCCGCCCGGCTTGCCGGCGAGGATCCCGACTACGCCCAGCGCGACCTGTTCGAGGCGATCGAGCGGGGCGACTACCCCAAGTGGCGCTTCTGCATCCAGGTCATGACCGAGGATCAGGCGCGCGCCACGCCCTACGATCCCTTCGACCTGACCAAGGTCTGGCCCCACGCGGACTTCCCGCTCATCGAAGTGGGCGTCATCACGCTGAACCGCAATCCGGAGAACTATTTCGCCGAGGTCGAGCAGGCCGCGTTCTCGCCGTCGGCGATCGTGCGTGGACTGGGCTTCAGCCCCGACAGGATGCTGCAGGCCCGCCTGTTCGCCTACCATGACGCGCACCTGTACCGCGTCGGCACGAACTACCAGGCGCTGCCGGTCAACCGGCCCCATGCGCCGGTGCGGACCTACCAGCGCGACGGCGCCATGCGCTTCGATGGCAACTTCGGCGGCGCCGCCAACTACGAGCCCAACAGCGTGGCCGACGCGCCCCGCCAGGATGCGGCGCACCGCGAACCGCCGCTGCCGCTCTCGGGCGATGCCGACCGCTACGACCATCGCGCCGGCAATGACGACTACACGCAGGCCGGCGACCTGTTCCGCCTCATGAGCGCCGGCCAGCAGGCCCTGTTGATCGAGAACATCGTCAACGCGATGAAGACGGTGCCGCGCGAGATCCAGGAACGCCAGATCGCGCACTTCGCCAAGGCGGATCCGCGGTATGGGGAAGGCGTGGCGAAGGGGTTGGGACTGGCCGCCTAGAGGCCCTTCACCGGCACCACGGTGCTAAGGGGGATCGACGGCAAGATGCGACTTCTTGAATGGCGAGGCGGGAAAAAGAATTCAACCGCAAAGAGCGGAGTTTCAAGAAGGGAATGGACGCCTAGACTGATCCCACCTTGTCACCACCGAGGAACATTGCCATGAAGCCCCGTTCCGTTTCTATGTTCAAGTACGACTTTCGCGCCCCTGGCAGCCAGGTGGAAGGCCCTATTCGCTTCGCCGTCGGTCAAGCAGCGCTGGGCGAAGTGCTTGTCGCCCGGAGCCGGCGCGGCATCTGCGCCATCTTCCTTGGCGAGGAGGCGCGGGCATTGAGCGACCAGCTCACGGCTGCCTTTCCGAATATCGAGTTGCAGCCTGATCAGCCTTCTCTGCGACACGAGCTGGGACAAATCATTGGCTTCATCGACCAAGACGCGTCCCAGGGCGTTATCAATCTCGACATCGGCGGCACCGCGTTCCAGCAGAAGGTCTGGCAGGTATTGTGCGGCATCCCGGCAGGCAAGATCCGCAGCTACAGCGACGTCGCGCGTGATCTCGGCGTACCGGAAGCCGTCCGTGCCGTAGCGGGTGCCTGCGCGGCCAACGTCCTGGCCATCGCCATTCCCTGTCATCGCGTGGTGCGCAGGGATGGCTCGATCTCCGGCTATCGCTGGGGCGTCGAGCGCAAGCGCACGCTGCTGGCCAAGGAAGCCGGCAAGGTGGCTGCAGGGTTCGCGGCATGAACGCCGTGGCAAGCCAGGGACTTGCCATGGCGCCCGAGACGTACGACTGGCCGGGCATCGAACAGTCGCTCGATGCACAGGGACATGCCGTGCTGCCCAACCTGCTGACGGCGGGGCAATGCGATGACCTCGCAGCACTCTATGCGCGAGAAGAAGGCTATCGCGCGCGGATCGTCATGGCTCGCCACGGCTTCGGGCGAGGCGAGTACAAATACTTCGCCTACCCCTTGCCACCGCTGCTCGACCAGTTGCGCCACGCGCTGTATCCCCGCCTGGCGCCGATCGCCAATCGTTGGAATCGACAGCTGCAGATCGGCGCGCAGTACCCTCATGACCTGGACGCCTATCTGCGCCGGTGCCATGAGGCCGGCCAGACCCGGCCGACGCCGCTGATCCTCCAGTACGGCGAGGGCGACTACAACTGCCTGCACCGGGATCTCTACGGCGATCACGTCTTTCCTTTGCAGGTTGCCATCCTGCTGTCGGAACCCGGCAGGGACTTCACCGGCGGCGAGTTCATCATGACGGAGCTGTCGAACAAGGGCCACCGCGCGGATGTCGTCGCGCTGCGCAAAGGCGACGCGGTGGTGTTCACCGTCAACCAGCGACCGGCAATGGGTCGGCGCGGCACCCGCAAGGTGGCCATGCGGCATGGCGTCAGTCGCATCCGAAGCGGTCACCGCCATACCGTGGGCCTGATCTTCCACGACGCGAAGTGACCATGGAAACGCTCGAACCTTAAAGGATGGGAGGAGTTCTCATGACCTCGCTTGACGCGCCCCTCGATCGCCTGAACTGGACGGACATCGGCCTGCAGCTCGATGCCGAGGGCTATGTCGTGCTGCCCGGTCTGTTGGGTGTGGACGTGGCGCGCGATCTGGCCCAACAGGCCACGGCGGCAGGCGCCCGCCGAGTGGCTTTGGAAGCCGGTGATCTTGGGCGCGGTGAGTTGTTCTACTTCGACGCCGGTATGCCGGCACCTCTGGAACTGTGGCGCACGGCGCTTTATCGCCGCCTTGTCGCCATCGCCAATCGCTGGAACGAAACCCTGGGCGTCGCTCTTCGCTATCCGGCGGAACTGGGGGACTTCTTGCGGCGCAACCGGGAGGCAGGCCAGACGCGGGCGCAGTCCCATCTGAGCCGGCTCGGCGGCGAAGGCCATGTATCGCTGCACCAGCGCAATGACGGCGAGCAGGTCTTCCCCATGCAGATCGTCGCCGTGCTGTCCGAGCCGGGCGTCGATTTCCAGGGAGGCGAATTCGTGATGACCGAGCAACGCCCGCGCATGCAGTCGCGGCCGGCGGTGTTGCCGCTCAAGCTTGGAGACGTGGCCGTCATAGCCACGGCGGAACGCCCCGTCAAGGGAAGCCAGGGCTATTACCGGGTCAACCTCAAACACGCCATCAGCCGTGTCCGCAAGGGCGAACGCATCGGCTTGGAACTGCTGTTCCACGATGCAGCCTGACGCTGCGGATGAACGGCACAGGCCCACCTCGGCCTGGAAGAAGACCCGTTCATGAACGCGCCACTGTCCATGTCCGCGGACAACCAAGAATTTTTCATCGACAGCCCGGAATGTCGTGCGTTTGAAACAGAACGGGCACAATGTGCCCGGCAAACACATTGGACGGCAATCCGCGCACCATGAAATTCCGTAGCCCCCAACGCCCCGCCCGTCTTGCCCTGCTCACGGTGGCGGCGGTGCTCGTCCTGGGCATCGCCACCATCGCGGCCGCCTGGCTCACCCTGCGCGCCAGCCTGCCCCGGGTCGACGGAGAACTCGGCGCATCCGGCACGGCCCAGCCCGCCACGATCGCGCGCGATGCCCAGGGCAGCGTCACCATCCGTGCGGCCAACCGCGCCGACGCCGCCTACGCCACCGGCTTCGCCCATGCGCAGGACCGCTATTTCCAGATGGACCTGGTACGGCGCTCGGCCGCCGGCGAACTGGCCGCGCTGGTGGGCGAGGCCGCCGTGCCGCTGGACCGGCGCGTGCGCGTGCACCGTTTCCGCGCCCGCGCGGAGCAGGCCTACGCCGCGCTCCCGCCCGCCCACCGCGCCTTGCTGGAACGCTACGCGGATGGCGTCAATGCCGGCCTGGCCGCGCTGGGCGCACGGCCGTTCGAATACTTTTTGCTGGGCGCGCCGCCACAACCCTGGCGGCCCGTGGACACGCTGCTGGCCATCTATGCGATGTACCTGGACCTGCAAGGCGGCGAACTGCTGCGGGTGCGCTCGCGCGAGGCGCTGCGCGACCTCCTGCCCGCTCCGCTGCTCGCGGCGCTGCTGCCCACGCGCAGCCACTGGGACGCGCCGCTGGACCGCCCCCCTTTCCCCGCGCAGCCGGCCGCGCCGGACACCGCGCTGGTGGATGCGCATCCCGACTGGATCGACGCGCCCCGCGCGCCACGCACGCGCGGTGCGATTCCCGCCGAACTGATGGTGGATGCCGGTACCACTTCGTCGGCGCTGGGCAGCAACGGCTGGGCCGTGGACGCGCGCCATGGCGCCGGCGGCCGCGCGCTGGTGGCCAACGACATGCACCTGGGCCTGCGCCTGCCCAACGTCTGGTATCGGCTGACGCTGGAGTTTCCCTCGGCCTCGGGCCCACGGCGTATCAGCGGCGTCAGCCTGCCCGGCGCCCCCATCGTGGTGGCGGGCAGCAACGGCGACGTCGCCTGGGGTTTCACCAACAGCTACGGCCATTTCATCGACCTGGTGCGGCTGGAGCCCGATGCGGCCGATCCGTCGCGCTACCGGGGCCCGGCCGGCACGTGGGAAACCGCGCCGGAAACGATGGAGCGCATCGACGTGAAAGGGGCCGGGCCCGTCATGCTGCCCGTGCGCGAGACCCCATGGGGTCCGCTGCGGCAGGCCAACGGCAAGGTCTACGCGATACGCTGGATCGCCTACCTGCCGGATGCCGCCAACGTGGGGCTGGCCGACATGGAAGAGGCGCACGACGTCGAACAGGCGATGCACGTCGCGCAGACGGCCGGGATTCCCACGCAGAATCTGGTGGTGGCGGATCGCCGCGGCGACATAGGCTGGACGCTGGCCGGTCCCTTGCCCACCGCCACGCTCGATCCGCTGGGCTTTCCGGTCGAGGCGGACCATGCCGCGGCAGCACTCGCCCGCCTCGCTCCGGCGGACTATCCCGCGATCGTCGCCCCGGCCTACGGGCGGCTCTGGACGGCCAACAGCACGCAACTCGCGAACGAAGCCACGCAACGCAGGATCGGGGACGGCGGCGCCGATGTCGGTGCCCGCGGAACTCAGATACGCGATGCGCTGTTCGCCGGCGAACGCTTCAGCGAGCGCGACCTGCTCGCCATCCAGCTGGACGACCGGGCCTCGTGGATCGCATTCCTGCGCGAGCAGGCCCTGGCCGAGCTGGACGACGCCGCCGTCGCCAGCCATCCGCGGCGGGCCGCCTTCCGGCGCATCGTGCAATCCTGGAGCGGACGCGCCGACACCGGCAGTGCCGCCTACGCGCTGCTGCGCGCCTACCACGACGCGTTGTACGACGCGTGGTTCGGCGCGTTGGACGAGCGACTGGCCGCCATCGACGGTGGACTGTCGATGCGCCGCGCCTCGTCGCGCGTGCTGGCCACCATGGAAAGCCTGGTGCGTGCCCGTGCCTGGAAACCGGCCTATGCCGCGGATTGGCACGCCTTCATGCTCGAACGCATCGACACGGCCATCGCCTCGGTCAGCGCCGACGGCCGCCCCCTGGACGAGATCCGCTGGGGCGACCGCAACCGCCTCGCCATGGAGCATCCCCTGGCCCGGGTGCTGCCGGCGGCCGTCAGGCCCTGGCTGTCGGCGCCTGCCCGCCCCATGCCGGGCGACATCCACATGCCGCGCATCCAGGGCCCGTCGTTCGGCGCGTCCGAGCGTTTCGTGGTGTCGCCGGGACATGAGGAACACGGACTGATGGAAATGCCGGGCGGCGCCTCGGGCCATCCGCTGTCGCCCTTTTTCCTGGCCGGCCACTCGGCATGGACGGATGGCAAGGCCACGCCCTTCCTGCCCGGCCCCGACGTCCATCGACTGACGCTGCTCCCGGCGGGATCCGGCCACTGACGCAAGGCGTAGCGCGGCCTAGCGTTCGGGCAGGAAGGGCCTGCCCAGCGCGCGCGGCATGTTCCGGCGCATCCAGCCGGGGTTGCCGCCGCGCAAGGCCAGCACCGCGACGGTGCAGACGTAGGGCAGCATCGCCAGGAACTGCGAGGGCACCTGAACGCCCATGCCTTGCAGCTGGAACTGCAACATGGTCAGCCCGCCGAACAGATACGCGCCCAGCAGGATGCGCACGGGATGCCACATGCCGAAGGCGATCAACGCCAGGGCCATCCAGCCCCGGCCGGCCACCATGCCCTCGCTCCACAATTGCGTATAGACCACCGACAGATACGCACCCGCGAGCCCGCAGCACAGCCCCCCCGCGAGGATCGCGAGCACGCGTATGCGGCCCACCGGATAGCCGAGCGCGTGCGCCGACTCCGGCGACTCCCCCACCGCCCGCAGCAGCATGCCGGCCCTCGTGCGGTACAGGAATACCGCCAGCAGGCCGGCCAGCGCCATCGTCGCGTACACCAGCGGATGCAGCGCGAACACGGTGCTTCCCAGGCCGGGAATGCCGCGCAGCCACGGTAGGCCTGCCTGGCCCTGCCCGAGCGAACGGCCGGCGTAGGACACGCCGGCGAAGGCCGATAGCCCCGACCCCAGCAGCATCACCGCCAGGCCGCTGCCGTACTGGCTGGCGTTGAAGACGACCACCAGCAGCGCGAACACGGCGGCCAGCGCAGCCCCTGCTCCCGCCCCCGCCGCCAGCCCCCATACCGGGCTCCCGGTGTGGAAGGCCACGGCGAAACCGGCGGCGGCGGCCAGCAGCATCATGCCCTCGGCTCCGAGATTGATCACGCCGGCGCGCTCGTGGATGGCCAGCCCCAGCGCCGCCAGCGCCAGCGGCGTGCCGGCGTTCAGCGTCGCGGCCAGGAGTTGCAGCAGGCTTTCCATGCCGCTCACCTTGCCACGGCCGCCGGGCGGCGCCGGCGGATGCGATAGCGCACCAGCGTATCGCCCAGCAGCAGCAACGCCAGCGCCAGCCCCTGGAACACGCCGACGATGGAAGCCGGCAGGCCGAGGCGCGACTGCGCCAGCTCCCCGCCTATGTAGAACGCCGCCATGACCAGGCCGGCCAGCAGCGCGCCGGCCGGATGCAGGCGCCCCAGGAAGGCCGCGATCACCGCCGCGAAACCATAGCCCGGCGACACCGAAGTCGTGAGCCGCTGCATCGGCCCCGCGACTTCGCCTATGCCGGCCAGCCCGGCCAGCGCGCCGCATGCCAGCATGGAAGTCCACAAGGCCTGGCGCGGCGAATACCCCGCATAGCGCGCGGCGGCGGGCGCGGCGCCCGTCACGCGCAGGCGGAAGCCCGGATGGGAACGCGCCAGGAACAGCCAGGCCGCGCCGGTGGCCGCGAGCGCCAGCCACAGCCCGGCGTGGGCGCGTGTGCCCTCCCAGAGCACGGGCAGGACGGCCGCCTCGTCGAACGATCGGGACTGCGGGAAGTTGTAGCCGTAGGGATCGCGCCAGGGTCCGAACACCAGATAGCCGAGCAGGAGCTGCGCCACATAGGTCAGCATCAGGCTGACCAGCATTTCATTGGCGCCGAACCGGTCCTTGAGCCAGGCCGTCAGCGCGGCCCACAGCATGCCCCCCAGCATGCCCGCGGCCATGACCAGCACCACGTAGCCCCGCCACGTGTCCGGCCCGGCCAGCAGCGCCACGCCGCCGCCGGCGATGGCGCCGGCGATCAGTTGCCCTTCGGCGCCGATGTTCCAGACGTTGGCGCGAAAGCACAGCGACAGGCCCACCGCGCACAGGACCAGCGGCACCGCCTTGACCGCGAGTTCGCCCCACGCGTAGACGCCGTTGAAAGGCTCGACCAGGAACAGCCGCAACCCTTGCCAGGCATCGATGCCCAGCGTCGCGAACAGCGCGGCGCCGCCCAGCATGGTCAGCGCCAGCGCGGCCAGCGGCGACAGCCAGGCCGCCAGCCGCGAGGCGGAGGCACGCGGCTCAAGCTGGATCATGGGTCCACCGCCCTTCCATCCAGCGGCCCAGCATGTCGGCCGTGACCTGGGCGCGCGCCACCGCCGGCGACAGCCGCCCGCCTGCCATGACCGCCAGCCTGTCGCACAGCGCGAGCAGCTCGTCCAGGTCCTCGGAAATGACCAGGACCGCGCCGCCGGCGTCGCGCAGATCGATCAGCGCCTGGTGGATGCGCGCGGCGGCGCCGACGTCCACCCCCCAGGTCGGCTGCGCCGCCAGCAGCACGCGCGGCGCACCGTCGAGCTCGCGGCCCACCATGAATTTCTGCAGATTGCCGCCGGACAGGCTGCGTGCCGGTGCGCGCGGCGATGCCGCCCGCACGCCGTGGCGCGCGATGACGCGGGAGGCGGCCTCGGCCAGCCCGCGCCGCCGTATCCAGCCTCCGGATGACGCTTGACCGGATGCCATGGTCAGCAGCATGTTCTCGTCCAGCCCCATCTCGGGCACGCATCCGCGTCCCAGGCGTTCCTCGGGAATCGCGCGCAATCCCAGCCCGCGCCGCGCGGCCGGCCGAAGCCGGCCGATGGGATGTCCCAGCAGATGCACGGCATCGTGCGGCACGTGGATCTCCTCGCCCGACAACACCGACAGCAGCAGCGACTGGCCGTTGCCGGACACACCCGCCACGCCCAGTATCTCGCCGGCCCGCAGCTCGAACGAGACCTCGCGCAAGCCCACGCGCTGGCCGGGCGGCGCGGGCATCGACAGATGCTTCACGCGCAAGACCGGATCGCCCGCCGGCCGCGGCGAAGCGCTCCGGACCTCGTCCACCGCGCTTCCCAGCATCAGGGTGGCCAGTTCGTCCTGCGCCATTGCGCGCGGATCGACCACGGCCACCGCACGACCCGCCCGCAGCACCGTGCAGCGATCGCACAACTCGCGGATCTCCGCCAGCTTGTGGCTGATGTAGGCCACGCTGCACCCCTCGGCCGCCAGTTGCCGCAAGGTGGCGAACAAGGCGGTCCTGGCCTCGGGCGACAGCACCGAGGTCGGCTCGTCCAGGATCAGCAGGCGCGGCCGCGCGGCCAGGGCGCGCAGCAGCTCGACGCGCTGGTGTTCGCCCACCGACAGGTCGCCCACATGGGCATCGGGATCTAGGTCCAGGCGATAGCGTTCGATCAGCGGCGCCAGCCAGGCGCTCGCCGAGGCACCCCGGGACAGCTCGCGCGCCAGTGCGGCCGGCAACCCCAGCAGCACGTTCTGCGCCACCGTCAACGTGTCGAACAGCACGAAGTGCTGGAACACCATGCCCACGCCCAACGCGCGCGCATCGTCCGGCGCGCGTGGCGCCACCGGACGGCCGTCCCACAGGATCTGTCCCGCATCCGGCGCCAGCGCGCCGTACGCGATCTTCATCAGGGTCGACTTGCCCGCCCCGTTCTCGCCCAGCACGGCGTGGATCTCGCCCGGCGCGATGGCCAGCGAGACCTCGTCGTTCGCGAGAACGCCGGGATACCGTTTGGTGATCCCGCGCAGTTCGAGTCGAGGAACGGCCATGAGAACGAAGCGGGTGGACAGGAGGCGCTCATTGTAGACCGCCCCTTTTCGCGCCGCCCGCCTCGGGGCTTCATCGATACACGGGCGGAGGCCGGCAGTCTTTCCGTATGCGGGGCACGTCGCGCAAACCGTTCAGCACCATCCATTGATGCCGCCCCGTCGCGCTGCCCCGCTCCAGGGCCAGGTGGGCCCAGTGCATCGCCTCGCACGGATCGGCCTTCACCTTCGGTCCGTACAGGGCCGGACCGGCCAGCAGGACCGAGGCCAGCATCTCCTGGGCCTCCAGGTCGCCCCGCGTCGCGGCCTGCCGCAACCGCGCCAGCATCGTGCCGTAGTCCCCTTCCGAGCGAGCCTCCAGCGCCATCTGATAGAACTGCTCGGAGGTCGCGATTTCCGAAAGCGGCGGTGCCGCCGACGCAGCGGGAGCCACGACCGCCGCGGCAAACAGCCACGGCGCCGAGATACGAACCCAACGGGAAATAATGTGCGAGCGCTTCACGGCCGTCTCCTTTGACATGCCTATTGGGCCTGTCGGCGCGCTTTGGCACAATGCGGTTCTATGCCTCGTGCCTTCGGCTGTCCCGAAGGCACTCCACCACGGAGCATTTCCATGCGCCTCGATCTCGCGGACCTGCGCCTGTTCCTCGCCATCGTCGACGCCGGCAGCATCACGCAGGGCGCCACGCGCGCGAACCTGGCGCTGGCCTCGGCCAGCGAACGCCTGCGCAACATCGAGGCCGATGCCGGCGTGCGGCTGCTGGAGCGCCGCCATCGCGGCGTGGTCGCCACCGAGGCCGGCGAGGCGCTGGCCCATCATGCCCGGCTGATCCTGCGCCAGCGGGAACTGATGCAGGGCGAGCTGCTGGACTTCGCCTCCGGCGCCCGCGGGACCATCCGCATCCACGCCAACACCGCGGCCCTGACGGCCTTCCTGCCGCGCAAGCTGGCCCCGTGGATGGCCGCCCGCCCGCACCTGAACGTCGACATCCGCGAGCGCACCAGCAAGGAAATCGTCAAGGCGGTCTCCGCCGGACTGGTCGAAGCCGGCATCACTTCGGACCAGGTCGATGCCGCCGGGCTGCAACTGCACCCCGTCGCCACCGACCACCTCGTCCTGATCACCGCCCGCGGCCACCCCCTGGCGCAGCGGCGCGTGGTCCCGTTCGCCGAGATCGTGCGCGAGCCCTTCGTGGGACTGGCCCCCGGCAGCGCGCTGCAGGACCACATCGACGAACATGCGCGGCGCGCCGGCCACGCACTGGCCCTGCGGATCAGGATGAACACCTTCGGCGGGCTGTGCGAAATGGTCTCGCACGGCGTAGGCGTGGCCGTCATTCCCGACAGCATCGCCCAGAGCCATCGCCGCCGCCATCCCTACCAGCGCATCGCGCTGGCGGACGCCTGGGCCCACCGCCGCCTGTGCCTGTGCCTGCGCGACTGGGCCGGCCTGTCGGCCCCGGTCCGGGACCTGCTGAGCCACCTGGCCGGCGATGCCGGCGTGCCGCTGCTGCCTTAGGGTACCGCTGCGATATTCGTGTCCGAGTGCACTCGGCCATATCGCGAGGATGTTGATACATTCCTCGGTGCAACGGCCCGCCTCCACGAGAGATAGCTAAAGCTCCCGGCGGTGCTTCGAACAACCACTTGCGAAAGTCCCAATTTGGGACTAATCTTAACTCATGCGGGTCATTGCCGTCAGCACATTGCGCCAGTTCTGGAAAACCCATCCGGACGCAGAGCAACCCCTCAAGGCTTGGGTGGATGAAGCAAGCCAAGCCACATGGACGCAACCTTCGGATATCAAGGCTCATTACCGCAGCGCCAGCATCCTCAAGAATCGTCGCGTGGTTTTCAACATCAAAGGCAATGACTATCGATTGATCGTCGCGGTCGCCTACCGCTTGCGCATCGTCTATGTGAAGTTCGTGGGGACACACTGGGAATATGACGCGATCGATGCCGAGACCATAGAAATGGAGTAAGACATGGAGATTCGCCCCATCCGTAGCGAAGCGGACTACAAGATGGCCCTGAAAGACATCTCACGCCTCATGGAAAGCGATCCTGAACCCGGAACGCCGGATGGCGATCGCCTGGACATCCTGGCTACGCTGGTACAAGCCTACGAAGCCAGACACTTTCCCATCGACCTGCCCGACCCCGTCGAAGCGATCAAATTCCGCATGGAGCAAGCCGGCCTGACCGCCAAAGACCTCGAGCCCATGATCGGCCGCCGCAACCGCGTCTACGAAATCCTGAACCGCAAGCGCAGCCTGACACTGCAAATGATCTGGAATCTGCACAAAGGGCTAGGCATCCCCGCCGAAAGCCTGGTCAAACCCCCGTCGAACTCCTGATCTCCCGGTAGGACCACGGTGGCCTGCGAAGAAAATCGCAACACGATCCCACCGCTCGCTCCGGATCCTCACACTTAGAGAAGCGCCTCGATTCCCTTGCGTCGGATAACGTTCAACAGTGCCAGCGCAGGGCCTTTCGCATGCGTCGCGCCGCGCTCGAGCTGCGAGACATAGCCCGGCGTCATATTGAGATACCGGGCAAGCGCGGCTTGACTGAGGTGAGCCTTCTCGCGCACTTCCCGCACTTGAACCGCGGTAATAGGCTCCGAGGTAGGCAGCGCATCCGCTCCCAGGTGGCGGGCAGTGCTTTTCTGATGCGTCGCCTTGTCCATGATCCCCAAGCGGTGCTGGGAGTCGGCCATTTCCAGAAGTTCACTGGCCAAGCGGCCAGGCTTGCTCGTCGTCATGTGTCGTCTCCTCATAGGATGGAAACATCCCACAAAATAAAAAACGGCGCCCCACAGGACGCCGTCAGCACTACACCCCTCCCCCGACCCAGGGCACAGCGGATCCGGCTCCGCCGGTCCGCCAGTGCCGCCCGGGGGACCCGCCGCTGGGCCGCCCCAAGGCGGGTCCCCGCCCCCTCGGGGGGCTGCCGCGTAGCGGCTGGGGGCTCGCCATGCTGGGCGCCCGAAGGGCGTAGGGGGGACCGCCTATTCAGCAGCAATCGCCTTCATCGACAGACGCAGGCGGCCCTTGTCATCGGCCTCGATGACCTTGACGCGGACCTGCTGGCCGACCTTCAGCACATCGTTGATGTTGGCGATGCGATGGTTGGCGATTTCCGAGATGTGCAGCAGGCCGTCGCGGCCCGGCAGCACCTGGACGATGGCACCGAAATCCAGCAGGCGCAGCACGGCGCCCTCGTAGATCTGGCCCACTTCCACGTCGGCGGTCAGGTCGGCGATGCGACGCTGCGCTTCCTTGGCGCGGTCCAGGTCGGCGCTGGAGATGACGATGGTGCCGTCGTCCGAGATGTCGATCTGCGTGCCGGTTTCCTCGGTCAGCGCACGGATGGTGGCGCCGCCCTTGCCGATCACGTCGCGGATCTTCTCGGGGTTGATCTTCATGGACAGCATGCGCGGCGCGAACGCCGACAGCTCGCCGCGCGAACCTTCCAGGGCCTCGCGCATCTTTTCCAGGATGTGCAGGCGGCCTTCGCGGGCCTGGGCCAGCGCCACCTGCATGATTTCCTTGGTGATGCCCTGGATCTTGATGTCCATCTGCAGCGCGGTCACGCCATTGACGGTACCGGCCACCTTGAAGTCCATGTCGCCCAGGTGGTCTTCGTCGCCCAGGATGTCGGTCAGCACGGCGAACTTGCCGCCGTCCTTGATCAGGCCCATGGCCACGCCGGCCACGTGATCCTTGATCGGCACGCCGGCGTCCATCATGGCCAGCGAGCCGCCGCACACGGACGCCATCGACGACGAACCGTTCGACTCGGTGATTTCCGACACCACGCGGATGGTGTACTGGAAGTCCTGCGGCGCGGGCAGCAGCGACACCAGGGCGCGCTTGGCCAGGCGGCCGTGGCCGACTTCGCGGCGCTTGGGCGTGCCGATGCGGCCGGTTTCGCCGGTGGCGAACGGAGGCATGTTGTAGTGGAGCATGAAGCGATCGCGATACTCGCCCATCAGCGCGTCGATGATCTGCTCGTCCTGCTTGGTGCCCAGCGTGGCAATCACCAGGGCCTGGGTTTCGCCGCGGGTGAACAGCGCGCTGCCGTGCGCGCGGGGCAGCACGCCCAGGCGGATGCTGATCGGACGCACCGTGCGGGTATCGCGGCCGTCGATGCGGGGCTCGCCGTTCAGGATCTGGCCGCGCACGATCTGCGCTTCGAAGTCGAACAGGATGTTGTCCACTTCGACGCCGTCGACCGCGGTACCCGAGGCCTCGGCCTGGGCGGCCAGCTTGGCGTGCACGTCGGCATAGACTTCGCGCAGCTTGGTGGTGCGCTCCTGCTTGGAGCGGATCTGGTAGGCGGCCTTCAGGCCTTCCTCGGCCACGGCGCGCACCGAGGCGATCAGTTCCTCGTTCTTGGCGGCGGGCTTCCAGTCCCATTCGGGCTTGCCGGCTTCGCGCACCAGGTCGTTGATCGCATTGATGACGGTCTGCATCTGCTCGTGGCCGTAGACCACGCCACCCAGCATGACCTCTTCGGACAGCTGCTGGGCTTCGGATTCGACCATGAGCACGGCGGCATCGGTACCGGCCACCACCAGGTCCAGCTTGGAGGTCTTGAGCTGCGAGGCGGTGGGGTTGAGCACGTACTGATCATCGATCCAGCCCACGCGCGCGGCGCCGATCGGGCCGTTGAACGGGATGCCGGAGATGGCCAGGGCGGCCGACGAACCGATCATCGCGGCGATGTCGGGATCGATCTCGGGATTGACCGACAGCGTGTGGATGACCACGTGCACGTCGTTGTAGAAGCCCTCGGGGAACAGCGGACGCAGCGGCCGATCGATCAGACGCGAGGTCAGCGTTTCCTTCTCGGAGGGCTTGCCCTCGCGCTTGAAGAACCCGCCCGGGATGCGCCCGGCGGCGTAGGTCTTCTCGATGTAGTCGACGGTGAGCGGGAAGAAATCCTGGCCGGGCTTGGCTTTCTTGGCCCCGACCACGGTTGCCAGCACGACGGTGTCCTCGATGGACACCATTACCGCGCCCGAAGCCTGGCGAGCAACCTCGCCGGTTTCGAGCGTGACGGTATGCTGGCCATATTGGAAGGTTTTTGTGACTTTATTGAACATGACAGGCATCCTTTGCGATTGCCCTTCTGAAACGAAAATGCCTGTGACAGGCGGTCCCTGACACAGGCACTCTCATATTTCAGGAGGGGGTTGCTAGAGTGCCGGCTGCGTCGCGCCCGAACAGGAAGCGACGAAACCGGCAACCACCGGAAACGCGGAGCGGCGCTGCGAGGGCAGCGCCCGCCGGGTTCCCGATCCCCTGGAAATTCACTTACGCAGACCGAGCTTCTCGATCAGGGCGCGGTACGCGTCGGCGTTGCGGCCCTTCAGGTAGTCGAGCAGCTTGCGGCGACGGCTGACCATGCGCAGCAGCCCGCGACGGGAATGGTGGTCTTTGGTGTGCTCTTTGAAATGGCTGGTCAATTCGTTGATCCGGGCGGTCAGGAGAGCGACCTGCACTTCGGGGGATCCGGTATCACCCTGGGCGCGTTGGAATTCGGAGACGATATTGGCCTTGTTGATGTCGGCGACGGACATTTTTTTCCTCTCGGACTGGCGGCAAGGCCGAGGCGCCCTGCCGTGAAAGTTGACGACCCGGCCACGACATATCTGGTCGCGGCCGGAAGGTTAACGATCAGCGCCGCCTGAAAATAGGCAAAAACTGAAAGTTAGCCGGGAAGTATAGCCTTATTCGGGGAGCTTTGCCATTTTGCAACGCGTAGGCAGCGTCAGGTCGGCCGCGGAAACCTTCAGCGTGGTCTCGAAGCCATAGCCGCTGCCTTCCACGTCGCGCCTGACCGGGCCGATGCCCGCCTTCTGCATGGTGAACACATACAGGGGCTTGATGGCCTGGTGGTCGTCGGGCCGCATCCACAGGTCCGCCCCCTCGGAAGTCCATCGCATGCCCGACAGCTGGCGCGCGATGGCCGCGGCGTCCACCTTCCCGGCCCGCTCCAGCGCCGCCGCGAGCATGTCGGTCATGTGCAGCATCCGGGCGTTCAGGTAGTCGTCGGCCGGCCGCGGGAACATGCGCCGGTAGTCGTCGTAGGCGCGGTCCATGCCGGGCTCGCCGGCGTTGTAATGCCATTCGGCCACCGCGCGCACCTTGCCCACGCCGGCGTCCCCCAGCGCGGCCGGCGCGCCCAGCGCATTGCCGTAGAAGGTGTAGAAGCTGCCTTTGAATCCCGCTTCGCGGGCGGCCTTCACCAGCAGCGTCAGGTCGTTGCCCCAATTGCCGGTGATGACGGTATCGGCGCCGCTGGACAGGATCTTGGCCGCATAGGGCGAGAAATCCTTGACCTTGCCGATGGCATGGAACTCGTCGGCCACGACCTCGACGTCGGGCCGCTTCTCGGCCAGCATCGCCCGGGCGCTGCGCGACACTTCCTGGCCGAAGCTGTAGTCCTGGTTGATCAGGTAGACCTTGCGCACCTCGCGGTCGCGCCGCATGACCTCGGTCAGGGCCGCCATCCGCATGTCGGAACTGGCATCGAAGCGGAAGTGCCACGGGCTGCACTTCTCGTTGGTCAGCGCGGGATCGACGGCCGAGTAGTTCAGGAACACCATGCGCTGGCCGGGATTGCGCTGGTTGTGGCGATTGACGCCCTCGATCAGGCCCGCCGCCACGGCCGAGCTGTTGCCTTGCATGACGATGCGTATGGACTGGTCGGCCGCGCCGCGCAGCAGCAGCAAGGCTTCGTCCATCTGGTTCTTGCTGTCGAAGGGAACGAGCTCGAGCCGGTGCGCGCCGTCGGCCAGCTTCACGCCGCCCCGGGCGTTGATGCGCTCGACCGCGAAGCGCAGGTTGCGCATGATGGCCTCGCCGGTATTGGCGAAGGGCCCGGACATGGCCTCGATCACGGCGATGCGAACCGGCGCGGCCGCCTCTCCCTGGGCCCGGGCCGGCATGGAACCTGCGCAAGCCAGCGCAAGTCCTACAATCAGCGAACCATAGCCACGCCTGCGTGACAGAAACACGGTCATCTCCGGTCGTCAATCCAAGAACAAGGTGAATTGTATGAGCATCGCCCTCCTCCTGCGCCGTGGCGCCTGCCTGCTGGGCATGGCGGCGCTGCTTGCGGCCTGTGCCAGCCCGGCCGGCATCCAGCCGGGCGAATCCGGCTCGGCCGTCACGGCCCGCCTGGGCCGGCCCACGCTCGAACGCCCCCTGCCGGGCGGCGGCCAGCGCCTGATCTATTCCAGCCAGCCCATGGGGCAGTACGCCTGGATCACCGACGTCGGTCCCGACGGCAAGGTCATCGGCACCACCCAGGCCTTGACCAGCGAACGCTTCCGCATGCTGGACTCCGGACACTGGGATACCGAGCGGCTGCTGTTCGAGTTCGGCCCCCCGGCCGAGATCACCCGCGTCGGCCTGAAGGGCGAGCAGATCGTCTGGGGCTACCGCTTCCGCGAGGACGGCGTGTGGAATTCGCTGATGTACGTCTACGTCAATGACCAGGGCGTGGTCACGCGCTACCACCCGGGACCCGACCCGCTGATGGAGCCCCGCTTCCAGCTGGGTATGTAGCCTCAGTCTTCGCCCTTGAATGCGGCGATGATGGCATCGGCCACGGCCCGCACGCGGGCCGTGCGGTTCAGGTCGGCGTGCAGCACCAGCCAGACATCCAGGCGCTCGGTCCGCTCGGGCCAGATGCGCACGAGCTCCGGATCGCCCTGCGCCGTCGACACGGCCAGCTCGCCCAGTCCCAGACCCGCCCTGACCGCCTCCAGCATCATCATCCCTGAATTCACTTCCAGCGCCACCCGGGCATTGCCGATCGACACCCCGCCCAGCCTGCCGCCATCCAGCGGCCCGAGCGGACGATCGTACCGGATCACGTCGTGGCCCTTGAGCGCCGCGTCCACCGCGGGCTCTCCGCGACGGCGCAGGTAGTCGCGCGAGGCATAGACGCCTATCTGCCTGCGCGCCAGCCGCCGCGCGATCAGGTCCGGACTCGTGGGCTTGACCGTGCGCACGGCGATGTCGGCCTCGCGGCGGGTCAGGTTGGTGAGCTGGGTGGACGTGCCCAGCACCACCCTGATGTCCGGGTGGGCCTCGCGCAGCGCCCGCAGCGCCGGGATCACATAGAAGCTCGCCATGGTGTCGGAGGTGGCCACGCGCACCACGCCGCACAGCTTGTCGTCCAGGCCCTGCATCTGCCGCTGCAATTGATCGGCCGCCTGCTCCATCCGTTCGGCGGCGGTGCCGGCCAGTTCTCCGGCCGGCGTGGGCACGTAGCCGTTGGGCGTGCGCAGGAACAGGCGCGCGCCCAGCGCGGCCTCCAGGGCGGCCAGCCGGCGGCCGGCCGTGGCCTGGTCCACCTCCAGCAGCGCCGCGGCCCCCCGCAGCGTGCCGGCGCGCCGGATGGCCAGGAAGACCCGGGCATCGTCCCAGTTCATGGCCGTCCCACGCTGGCCGAAGGCCCTTCGGCGGAATGCATTTTTGCATCATCGAACTGCATTTTCACCACTTTTTCTGCATCACTCCGGCGCCTAGGATAACGCCTTCTACCGTTTTCCGGACGACGACCGTGCGCTACCCCTGCCCCGATATTCCCCTCTCCCCGGCCCCCGCGCGGCAGGCATCGGCCGATCCCATGCCGCTGGCCGCGCTGGCGGTGGGCTTCATCATGGCCATGCTCGACGTCACCGTCGTCAACGTGGCGCTGAGCGACATCGCCCGCAGCCTGGAGGTCTCCCTGTCGGGCCTGGTATGGGTGGTCGACGGCTATACGCTGGCCTTCGCCGCCATGCTGCTGGTCGGCGGCGCGCTGGCCGACCGCCTGGGCGCGCGCGCCGTGTATCTGGCGGGACTGGCCATCTTCACGCTGGCCTCCGTGGCGTGCGGCCTGGCCCAGGACGGCATGGCGCTGGCCGGCGCCCGCCTGGCACAGGGCGTGGGTGCTTCCCTGTTCGTTCCCAGCTCGCTCAGCCTGCTGGTCCACACCTATGCCGACGAACGCGTCCGGGCTCGGATGGTGGCGCTGTGGTCGGCCATCGTCACCTTGTCGGTGGCGGCGGGACCGCTGGTGGGCGGCCTGCTGATCGCGCATTTCGGCTGGCGCAGCGTCTTCCTGATCAACGTCCCCATCGGCATCGCCGGCGCGCTGCTTACCCTGAAGCTGGTCCGCCCCGCCCCCCGCCGGCCACGCGCCCTGAACCCCGCCAGCCATGCGTTGGGCATCACGGGGCTGGCGGCCCTGTGCTATGCGCTCATCCAGGGTCCGGAGCGGGGCTGGACCGCGCCCTCCATCCTGCTGGCGGCAGTCCTGGCCCTCGCGGCCGGCGCCATGCTGGCCTGGCTGGAACGACGGGCCGCATCGCCGCTGGTACCCCGGCAGCTCCTGGCCGAGCCGCGCTTCCTGCCGGCCAACGCCCTGGGCGCCCTGGCCAGCTTCGCGGTGTACGGCCAGTTGTTCCTGCTCAGCCTCTACCTGCAGCGCGCACGGGGCGCCGGGCCGCTCGACACCGGTTTCCAGTTGATGCCGCTGATGCTCATCCTGGTCGTGGGCAACCTGCTGTCTGGCCGGCTTTCCAGCCAGCGCGGCACGCGCTTCCCGATGCTGGCCGGCACCGGCCTCGCCGCGCTGGTCACCGCGGCGGCCGCGTTCGACGGCCTGGCGCTGCCCTACTGGCTGATGATGGCGCTGCTGGTATGCGGCAACCTGGGCGCCGCCATCGCCATTCCGGCCATGACCGCCACGGTGATGCAGTCCGGCGGGAAGGAGCATGCCAACAGCGCCGCGGCCATCCTGAACGCGAACCGGCAGATCGGCACGCTGCTGGGGGTCGCCGTCATGGGCAGCCTGCTGCACGGGCTGCCCGACTGGTCGGACAGCCTGCCTGCGGGCCTGGCCGTGGTGGCCACAGCCTATGGCGCGGCCTGGTTGTGCATTCTGCGCGCAGGAAATGCGGCGCGGCGCCAACCCGCGCGCTGACGCCGCCGGTCAGGGCGTCCGGTCGCCGCGCAGCGCGCCCGCCGCGACCAGCCGGCGATTCGCCTCGTAGTCGTCCCGCACCGCCGCGCGAAAATCATCGATGCCACCCGCGGCCGGCAGGTTGTAGGCCCGCTCCAGCCGCCCGGCCAGCGGTCCGCCCACCAGCACGCGGTTGACCGCGGCGTTGATGCGTTCCTGCACGGGCCTGGGCGTGGCCGCGGGCACGAACAGCCCGAACAGCGACATCAGGTTGGCCTGGGGATAGCCCAGCTCCGACAGCGTCGGCACCTCCGGCAGCGCGCCCAGCCTGGCGGGCGCGCCCACCGCCAGCGCCTTCAGCCGCCCCGTCCGCACATAGTCCAATTGCAGCGCCGCGACGTTGGTCGACAGCACCTCGAAACGCCCGCTCAAGGCATCGTTCAATTGCGGCCCGCCGCCGTGATAGGGAATGTGGGTGATGCGCGCGCCGCTCGCCGCGGCCACCTGCGCCATCACCATGTGCCCCGTCGTGGCGATGCCCGAGCTGGCCCAGCGGATCGCCCCTGGCCTGCGGCGCGCCTCGTCCACCAGATCGGCGAAACCGCGGCCGGTGAAGGCCGGCGTGCCGGCCACCAGTACCGGCGTGCGCATGACGGCGGCCACGGGGGCGATGTCCCGCAGGGGATCATGGTCGGCCGACGGGCGGCTCAGCAGCGGATTGAGCGTGAGCGGCGTCAAGGCGGAGAAGGCCAGCGTATGGCCGTCGGGCGCCGCGCGCGCCACGGCCTCCATTCCCACGCCTCCGCCCGCCCCGCCCTTGTTCTCGACCCAGGCCGGCACGCCCAGGTCGCGCGACAACGCCTCGGCCAGGATGCGGGCGATGGTGTCGCTCACGCCCCCGGGCGGATAGACGACCACCATCCGTATGGCGCGCGTCGGCCAGGTCCGTCCGTCCCCGTCCGCCGAAGCGGCACGCTGCCCCACGCCAGCCAGGGGCAGCGCGGCCACGGCCTGCAGGACGCGGCGGCGCGACGCCCGGAAGCGCGCGGCCGTCATCGCCCCGCCGCCAGCCGCCGCGCCAGCGCGGCGAAATGCCGGGCCGGCAGGTTGTCCTCGCCGTCGCGGGACACCAGCGTCAGCGGCGCATCCAGCCGTTCGGCCCGCGCCAGCGGCAGATAGGTCACGGCGTGCGCATGCGCGCCGCTGATGGACTTGGGCACGACCGACACGCCCGCGCCCGCCGCCACCAGGTTCAGATTGGTCATCATGCGGTCGACCTCGGCGGCGATGCGTGGCCGCAGCCCCTGGCTTTCGCACAGCGCGAGCAGGTTGGCGTACAGGCCTGGCGCGCCCGGCTGGCGCACCAGGATGATCTTCTCCTGGCACAGCTCGGCCAGCGAGATCGCGCGAGGCCGGCTGGCCTGCCTGCCCCGCGCGAGGGGATGGTCGCATGGCACGGCGGCCACCGCGGGCTCGGTCAGCAGGGTTTCGAACACCAGCCCGTCAGGCCGCGACACCGGCACGCGCAGCAAGCCGCAATGCAGCCGTCCGGCGGCGATGGCCGCGGTCAGCCCCGCGGCGTTGTCCTCGTGGATGTCCAGCTCCACGCCCGGATAGTCCCGCCGGTACAGGCGCAGGGCCTCGGGCGTGAAGGCGTGCGCCGCGGCCGAGCTGGTGAAGCCCACCGCCAGCAGCCCTTCCTGGCCGTTGGCCACCCGCGCCATCCGCTGGCGCATCTGCGCGTAGCCTTCCAGCAGGCTCTCGGCCTCGCGCAGGAAGTGCCGGCCGGCGTCGGTCAAGGCCACGCCCCGCGGATGACGGCGCAGCAGTTCGACGCCCAGCTCCCGCTCCAGCGCCTTGATCTGCTGGCTGAGCGGGGGCTGCTGGATGCCGAGCCGCTCGGCGGCGCGCGTCATGTGCCCGGTTTCGGCGACGGTGACGAAGTAACGCAGATGGCGCAGGTCCATATTTTTTATATATCGAGTCTCCGCTTTTATTGTATTTGACGTACCGATCGGCGCGCTCGCATCATCCGCCGTGCACGCGCCCCCGCCTCGAGAGGGCCGGCCCTGGAGACGATACGATGACCGCACCCCGCTCCCACCCCGCCCTGCCCCTGCTGCTTGCCGCCGTCGCGGCGCTGGCCGGCTGCGGCGGCGGCGATGGCGACTCGCCCGCCGGCCACCCGCCCGAAGACCCTCCGGCCGCCTCGGGCCCGCCCTATGCCCCCGCCCTGGCCTGCGCCTCGCTGGCCGCGCGCGGCTTCTCTCCCGCCCAGCTGACGCTGCCCTCGGGCGGCGCAACGGTGTCCGAGGCGGTGGACGTCGCCGCCGATGCCGAGGGCAACGCCCTGGGCGCCTATTGCCGGGTCCGCGGCGTCATCAAGCCCGTGAACGCCGGTTCGCCCGACATCAACTTCGCGCTGAACCTGCCGCTGCGCTGGAACGGCAAGACCATCCACTTCGGCGGCGGCGGCTTCAACGGCCGGCTCATCGACGGCACCGAGACCATACGCTTCGGCCCCGCCGACAAGCCCGCCCCGCTGGCCCTGGGCTACGCCACCTACGGCGACGACTCCGGCCACCAGAGCGGCAGCATCACCGACGGCAAGTTCGCCGCCAACGACGAGGCCCTGTCCAACTACGGCGGCCAGTCGCTGAAGAAGACCCGCGACGTCGCCGCGCAACTGGTGCGGGCCTACTACGACATGGCGCCCAGGCACGCCTATTTCCTGGGCACTTCCACGGGCGGCCGCGACGCGCTGGCGCACATCCAGCGCTGGCCGACGGACTACGACGGCGTCATCGCCAACGAGCCCGCGCTCAACTACTCCGGCACGCGCCTGTCCAACGTCGCGCTCGGCCGCGCCCTGTACGCCAATGGCGGAGCCGGCTGGCTCAACGTGGCCAAGACGCTGATGGTGCAGAACACGGTCAAGCAGGCCTGCGACAAGCTGGACGGCGCGGTCGACGACATCGTCAGCAACGTGGAGAGCTGCCGGCTGCTGAACGCGTCCAACCTGGCGGCCATGCGCTGCCCCTCGGGCGCAGACGAAGGCGATCACTGCCTGTCCGCCGCGCAACTGGCCACGATCCGCACGCTCGAGGCGCCGCTGGAGTTCTCCTCCTACCGGCTCGCCAACGGCGTCGAACGCGCGGGCGGCTACAACATCCTGGAAGGCGCGCTGGTGGCCGGCCCCTACACCTCGCGGGACCTGGGTACGCGGCGCGTGCCGGGCAACCCGGCAACCTCGGCCGATGCCAACATGTACGTGACGGGCGACCAGTGGGTCAAGTATTTCGTCACCCGCTCTGCCACCTTCGACACGCTGGGCTTCGACCCGCAGAACCCCGGCGCCTACACCGCGCGGGTGCAGGCCGTGTCCGCGATCACCGACGCCACCGATCCGGACCTGCGCCCCTTCCTGTCCCGCGGCGGCAAGCTCATCATGCTGCACGGCCTGGCCGACGAGGTCATCAGTCCCAACTCCACCATCGACTACTACCAGCGCGTGGTCGCCACCGTGGGGCAGGAGGCCGTGGACAAGGGCATACGCTTCTACACCGTGCCCGGCATGGGCCACGGCACCGGCGTGTTCATTCCCAACTGGGATTCGCTGGCCGCGCTGGAAGGCTGGGTGGAGCAAGGCCTGCCTCCGGGCACGCCGGTGGCGGCCGACGCGGTGGCCGCCACTTATGGCCGCACGCGGCCCCTGTGCCAATACCCCGCCTGGCCCAAGTACCGCGGCAGCGGCAGCCTGGACGCCGCCGTCAACTACAGCTGCGTACAGGAAACGGGCGACCCGCTGGCCTGCCCCAACCTGCCCGCCGCGGTGACCCGCTACAAGGGCGGCAACACGCTGGGCGAGGAACTGACGGTGACCGTGGACCCCGCTTCGCTGCGCTACACCGTCACGATAGACGCCAGCCTGCAACGCGCGGCCGGCACCGTGCGCGAGGGCAGCCTGCGCGCCCAGACGACTTGCGCCTATGCGAGCGACGAAGGCGGCGCGGTCTACATGTTCGGCGCGGGCGGTGTCCTGCAGGGCGGCGTGCTGCCGGCATCCGGCGGCGGCTTCGAACCGCTGCTGGCCTTTGCCACCACGTTCGAGAACACCGGTTCGCCCACCGTCTTCAATCCGGTCGCCGCCATCTACGACCTGATCGGCGTCCACCATGGCGCGGGCGGCACGGCAGCGGCCTACAAGGCGGCGGGCCGGCTGCGCAACGCCGGCACCTTCCAGTTGTGCCGGGATCCCGTCACCGGCGGCTTCATGACCTACGACGCCGCATGCACGTCCACCGCCAAGGGATACATCACCTACAACGCCGCACGCGGGGCCTTCGACCTGCTGGCCACTGCGCCCGCCGATCCGGCCAGCACCACCGGCGGCACGCCCGCAGGCTCCATGGTGATCGGGCTGGTCAACGGCAATGCCGTCCCGCTGCAACTGGTACGGGAGTCGGCCACCAGCTACGGCATGCGCCTGTATGCGCCGCAGCAGTCGCTGGCCTCCGGCGCGGCCGACGGGGTCTACGCCGTTGCCGGCACCGGCGCGCGCAATCTGGAAGCCACCCTGTCCGGCGCCACGCTGGACCTGGACGGCGGCACGATGGCCGTGGCCTACGACACCCCGGTGCCGGGCGTCGCCCAAGCGGGCACCTCGGGCAACGACCATTTCCTCTTCACCCACGGGATCCTGGGTTACGCCTCGGGCACGGGATCCACCGCCATCTTCGCCACCGGAGTCCGCCATTGAAAACCCTGCCCCGACTCTCCCTGCTGGCCGCGCTGGCCTTCGGCGCGGCCACGGCCCACGCCGCCACCGACCGCGCCCGGCCCGCGCCCTGCCCCAAGGACGTTCCCGCCGACGCGCGTTGCTATAACGGACAGGACAGCGAAGGCGCCTATTACTGGATCGCGATCCCCCGCGACTGGAACCGGGTGCTGGTCATGCACGCCCACGGCGGTCCCGACCTGGGCCCCTCCACCCTGAAACGCAGCCAGGAAGACCTGACCCGCTGGGCCGTGACCGTGAAGGCGGGCTATGCCTGGGCCGGCTCGTCCTACCGCCGGGGCGGCTATGGGGTCACCATGGCCGCCGAGGACACCGAGCGCCTGCGCCGCCTGTTCGTCCGGCAGTTCGGCCAGCCCCGGCGCACCTTGCTGCACGGCCAGAGCTACGGCGGCGGCGTGGCCTCCAAGGCGGCGGAGCTGTATGGCACCGTCGAAGGCCGGCCCGGCCCCTACGACGCCGTACTGCTGACCAGCGGCGTGCTGGGCGGCGGCAACACCGCCTACGATTTCCGCCTGGACCTGCGCGTCGTGTACCAGTACGTCTGCCGCAACCATCCGCGCCCCGACGAACCCCAGTACCCGCTGTGGATGGGGCTGCCCAAGGATTCCACGCTGACCCGGGCGGACCTGGCCGCGCGCATCCGGGAATGCACGGGCGTCGGCCAGCCGGCCGCGCAGCGCAGCGCCGAGCAGGCGGCCAGGCTCAAGACCATCCTGTCGGTGGTGAAGATTCCCGAACGCACCTTCGTGTCCAACATGAACTGGGCCACCTGGCTGTTCCGGGATCTTACGCAGGAACGGCTGGACGGCCGCAATCCCTTCGGCAACGAGAAGGTGGTGTACGGCGGCTCGCCGGACGATGCCGCGCTGAACGCCGGGGTGGCCCGCTATCGCGCGGATCCGCTGGCGGTGGGACGGCTGATGGTGGACAGCACGCCGGGCGGCAGGCTTGCCATGCCCGTGCTGACCCTGCATGCCATCCATGACCCGACGGCCTTCGTCGAACTGGAATCGGCCTACCGCGAACGGGTCGACCGGGCGGGCAGCGGCGACAAGCTGGTGCAGACGTTCTCGGACGAGGCCGAACACAGCTACCTGAGCGAACCCCAGTACCCCGCCTTGTTCACCGCGCTGATGGACTGGGTGGACAAGGGGGAAAAACCGACGCCCGAGAAAGTGGCGCGGCTGTGCAAGGGCTATGAACGGGACTACGGCCACGGCGGCAAACAGACCTGCCGCATCCAGGTCGGCTACCAGCCGCCGCCGCTGTCCTCGCGGGTCCCGCCGCGCTAAGGCTCGATGCCCAGGCTGCGGATGAACGGCACCCAGGTCGCGCGCTCGTTCTTCTCGAACGCCAGGGCCTGGGCCGGCGTGGATGGCGCCATGATCTCGGCCGTCTGGCGCTGGGCGAACTGGACCACCTGCGGGTCGGCCAGGACACGGTTCAGCGCGGCGTTGAGCCGGGCGACGATCGCGGCCGGCGTGCCCGCGGGGGCGAACACGTTGTTCCAGGTGTAGCCCTTGAAAGCCGGCAGGCCGGCCTGCGCGAACGTCGGGACGTCGGGCGTCGAGGCACCGCGGCGATCGACGCCGTTGGCCAGCACCTTGACCTTCCCCTGCTCCACCAGGCCGGCCATGCTGGGCAGCGTCACCAGCATCATGTCGACCCGGCCCGCGGCCAGGTCGGCGGCCGCCACGGCCGCGCCCTTGTAGGGCACGTGCATCAGGTCGATGCCCGCGGCGCGCGCGAACGCGGCGCCGGCGATGTGGTTGATCGAGCCCACGCCGCTGGACGAATACGTCATCGACTGCGAGCGCCCCTTGGCCGCCTTGACCAGGTCGGCCAGCGAGCCCGGCCCGCCCGCCGGCACCGCCAGCGCCAACGGGGTGCGCGAAACCAGGCCGATGGGCGCCAGGTCGCGCTCCACGTCGAACGGCAGCGACTTCTGCAGGCCGACGTTCATCACCAGTTGCGAGCTGGTCCCGAAGCCCAGGGTGTAGCCGTCGGGCGCCGCCTTGGCGACATAGTCGGTACCGACCACGCCGCCCGCGCCGGGCTTGTTCTCGACGATCACCGGCTGGCCCAGTTCGCCGTACAGGGTCTTGGCCAGTTCCCTGGCCATCGCGTCGTTCACGCTGCCCGGCCCGAACGCCACGATGAGCCGGATCGGCCGCGACGGATACGCCGGTTCCTGCGCCTGCAGCGCGGGCGAGGTGGACAACATGGCCGTCCCCAGGACGGCAAGCAGGATGGTCCGCATATCGATCTCCTATTCGGGCAGGATGCCCAGTTCCCGGATGGCGCGTCCCCAGCGTTCCTTATCCTCGGCCAGGGACGCCTTGAAAGCGGCCGACGACATGCCCGGATACTCCAGGCCCATCGCATCGAGCTGGCGTTCGACCTCGGGCAGGCGCATGACGCGGTCGAGTTCCTTCCATAGCGCCTCCCGGATCCCGGGCGCGAGGCCAGCGGGCCCGAGCACGCCGTACCAGTTGACCACGCGGAATCCACGCACCGTCTCGCCCACCGTGGGAATGTCCGGCAGCACGCGGGCGCGCTTGTCCTCGGTCACCGCCAGTATCCGCAGCTTGCCGGCCCGCACATGGGGCAGCAGCAGCGAGCTGCCGCCCGCGAACAACTGGGTCTCGCCCTGCAGGAGCGAGGTCACCGCCGGGCCGCCGCCCTTGTACGGCACGTGCAGCAGGTCGATGCCGACCGCGCTCGCCAGCGAGGCCAGGGCCAGGTGGTTGATGCTGCCTATGCCGCCCGAGCCGTAGGTGATCTTGCCGGGGTTCGCGCGCGCATGCGCGATCAGGTCAGCCAGGCTGCGGAACGGCGACGAGGCGGGCACGGCGATCGCGGTGGTCGCGTAGACCAGCATGCATACCGGCTCGAAGGACGCCACCGGGTCGAACGGCAGTTGCTTGTACAGCGCGCCGGCCATCGCATGCGTGGACACGCCGCCCATCTCCAGCGTGTAGCCGTCGGCGGGCGCGCGGGCGACGGCCGCCGCCCCTATCGTTCCGCCCGCCCCGGGAAGGTTCTCGACCACGACGACCTGCCCCGCGGACGGAAAGAGCTGCTTGCCCACCAGGCGCGCGAGGATGTCGGTGGTGCCGCCCGCCGCGAACGACGAGATCAGCCGGACAGGACGGCTCGGATAGGCGGAGGACGCGCCGGAGGCGGCTGCAACCGGACGCAGCATCGAGCCGGCCGCGAGCGCCAGCATGGCACGACGGGATAAGTTGCCAGTCCCCATCGGGGTCTCCTTCATTCATTCTTCATGGTCGCGCCCCTCTGCGGGGGTCGCCGGGGCGCAGTATAGGAGCGCCCTCCGCCGCCGCTGCCACTCCGCACGCGAGCATTCCGTGTCACGGAACGCGGCGATTCCGGAAAGAGCCGGCCCGGCGCTATCATCGGGGCGCCAGCACATGGAGGAAACGGCAGGCATGTCCGAAACGAACGCCATCGGGCCGGTGGTCCGGGCGCTGAACATCCTGCGGGCGCTGAACCACCAGCCGCAGAGTTCGCTCCAGTCCCTGCACCAGGCCACCGGACTGCCCAAGTCCACCATCCACCGCCTGCTGGCCACGCTCAAGAGCGAGGGCTACGTGCGCGCCGACGTGGTCAAGGGCACGTACACGCTGACCGAGAAGGTCCTGTGCCTGAGCGAAGGCTTCTCCGAGCCCGAACTGGTGGTGGAAGTCGGCGCGCCCATCGTGCTCAGGAACACGCGCGCCACCGGCCTGCCGCTGGCCCTGGGCACCCTGGACCGCGGCCACATCGTCGTGCGCTACAGCTCCATGCCCTACAGCCCCATCGGGTCCGAGCACACCACGGTCGGCCACGTCCACGACCTCGTGCATTCCGGCATGGGGCAGGCCTACCTGGCCTATTGCGGCCAGGCCGAACGCGACCGCCTGCTGCAGTGGATGCAGGCCTCGCTACCCGAACCGGCCCTGTGGCCGCCGGTCGAACAAGACATCCAGCATCAACTGGCCACCACGCGCCGGCGCGGGTACGGCCTGCGCAAGGGCCAGGGCCGCGGTTCCAGCACCACGCTGGCCGTGCCGCTCGCCCACGGCGACCGCGTGCTGGGCGTCCTGTCGCTGACCACCTTCAGCGCATTGCTGACCCCGGAGCGCCTGCGTGAATGCGTGGACCAGCTCGATCGGACGCGCCAGGAAATCTGCGCCGCCGTCGACGAGCGGCTCGCGCTCGGCTGACGCGTTCCGCGACACGGAAAGAAGCGGCGGCGAGATTCTGCGCCGCCGCCGCGCGGAATTAAGCTGTCGTGCCGCGAGGCGGCCCGTGCGCCGCCCCGTTCCCACTCTCGTCAGGACTGGAGCCTCGCTTGAAACTCGCCAGCTACGCCACCTTCGACCGGCCCGACGCCGCGCGCGTCGGATTCGTGATCTCCGATTCCGAACTGATCGACGCCGAAACCGCATGCCGCCAATTCGCACCCGACTTCCAGGGCCCCCTGGACATGCACCGGCTGATCGAAGCCGGCCCCGATTTCTGGGACCAGCTCCGGCAGGTACATGCCGCGCTGGGCCAGGCCGGGCTGCCGCGCCTGCCCATGGACACGGTCCGCTTCCTTCCCGCCGTGCCGCGCCCCTCGAAACTGTGCTGCCTGGCCCTGAACAACAGCGCCAACACCGACCGCATCGTCAAGGGCCCCAAGCACCCGGCGGTCTTCACCAAGCCCTGGTCGGCACTGGCCGGCCACGGCGAACCGATACGCCTGAAGCCCCACTACGGCCGCGTGCACCCCGAACCCGAACTGGCGGTCGTGATCGGCAAGCTGGCGCGCGACATCGACGCGGCCGACGCCTATGACCATGTGTTCGGCTACACCATCCACAACGACCTGACCTCGCCCACCATGCGCGACGAGGACAGCTTCCACTACCGCGCCATCCATCCGGCGCTGGAAGGCGAAGGCATCCGCTACGTCGAAAGCCACGTCTCGTACAGCGGCCGCTACAAGGGTTCGGACACGTTCTCGCCGCTGGGCCCGTGGATCGTCACCCGCGACGAGATTCCCAACCCGCACGCGCTGGACATCTCGTGCCACGTCCGCGACGAACAATACGCCAGCGACAACACGGCGAACCTCTTCCACAAGCTGCCCGAGGTCCTGGCCTTCGTCTCCAGCTACATGACGCTGGTGCCGGGCGACGTGGTGTCGATGGGCACGGCGCTGGCCTCGGGCGGCAAGCCCGGCCGGGCGGTCCAGAACGCCGACCTGAACAAGATCGGCGGCCCCGTCAGCGTTACCGTGGCGGGGATAGGCAAGCTCAGCAACCCGGTGCAGGCGGGCTGACGCCCCTATTGCTGCGACAGCGGCAAGCCGCGGCTGCCGGCATAGAACACGATCAGCACCACGCCCTGGTCGCCGGTCACGCCGCGGTGGTATTCGCCCACCATTTCCGGCAGGACGTCGCCCTGCTTGAGCAGGCGCGTCTCGCCCGTTTCCTTTTTCTCGACCGTCAGTTCGCCCGACAGGACATAGGCCGCGTTCGGAATGGGATGGGTATGCCAGGGCAGCGCGCTGTGGGCGGGAATCGTGATCCGAAGCACCGTCAACATCGGCGCGCCGGACGGATAGGCCACGTAGGGACGGCCGTCCCACGACGCGCCGCTCTCCATCAGCTTCTCGACCTGCACGCCGGGCGATTCCGCCGCCATGCCCGTGCCCCCGGCCAGCGCCAATGCCAGCGCGGCCAGTCCCCCCACGATCCGTTTCATGGCGATGTCCCCTTGCCTTGATTATTGTGCGGCGGCCCATGTGCCGTCCGGATCGCACGATACCACCGGTGGCGGCGCCGGCGTAGCGCCGCGCGCGGGTCAGGCGTCGATGTCCACTTCCTCGCACCACAGGTCCCAGCACCGCTTGAGCTGGCCGCGGTTGGTCTCGGTGGCCAGGTCGGACTCGGTCTCGGACAGGTAGCGCACATTGTCCGAGATCCGCATCGCCCCCAGTTGCATGCCCGCGTTGACCTCGGCGTACACCGCCCGGTAGATGGCTTCTTCCAGGCTGGTCCCCACCATGGTCGATCCATGGCCGACCATCAGCACCGCGCTGGCGGGTCCCAGGGTGTCGGCCAGGTGGCGGCCCAGGTCGTGGTCGCGTATCAGCATGTCGGTCTCGCGGCCGGTCGCCTCGCGGATGTCGAACTTCGCGGTGCGCGTCAGGAACCCGGCCATGTGGAACATGGGCTTGACGGATACGTCGGTGGCGGCGATGGTGATCATGGCCGCCGAGTGGCTGTGGACCACGGCGCGGACGTCGGGACGGGTACGGTAGATCTCGCCGTGGATGAAGCGTTCCAGGTACAGGCGCCGGGTATCGCCGCCCACCGGGTTCGAATCCTCGTCCAGCTCGACGATATCCGCTTCCTTGACCAGGTTGGGCGCCCGGTTGCACGAGATCAGGTAGTGGCCGGCGATCTCGGGGTGCCGGCAACTGACGTGTCCGAACCCGTCGACGATGCCTTTCAGGTAGAGGATGCGGTTGGCCCGCGCCAGGTTGCGGCGCGCCTCCAGCACGATTTCGTTCATGAGCATGCTCCCCGTTTCCGCTCGTAGTATCGATCGCATATTGTGCACCCGGAGCATGCATCAATTTTCTTGATCTTCGACATCAATCCGGCTGACCGACTTGGCGGCCAGCCTGTGAAATACTCGGCCCCAACAAGAGAACATCCGGAGGACACGCATGACCCCAACTCCCCTCGCGCGCGGGCTGGCCCTGATCGGCGGCGGTCTGGCGCTTTCGTTCGCCCTGGCCGCCACCGCGGCCGACAACTGGCCCACCCGTCCCATCACCTTCGTCGTGCCCTCGTCGCCCGGCGGCGGCACCGACATCTATGCCCGGCTGCTGGCCGAAGGCGTGGGCAAGGCGCTCAGGCAGACCGTCGTGGTAGAGAACAAGCCCGGCGCCAGCGGCAACATCGGCGCGGCGGCGGCGGCGCGCGCCACGCCCGACGGCTACACCTTCCTGGTCTCGGCCACGCCGGCGATCGCGGTCAATCCCTATCTGTACAAGAACCTGCCCTACGACGCCGAGAAGGATCTCGTGCCGGTGGCCCGCGGCGTGGACGCGCCCCTGGTCTACGTCGTGCCGCCCGGCTCGCGCTTCAAGACGCTGGACGACCTGCTGGCCGCCGGCAAGAGCGAACCCGGCAAGCTGGCCTTCGGATCGGCCGGCCACGGTTCGCCCACCTTCCTGGGCGTGAAGGTCATGGAAGAAAAAACCGGCGCCGCGTTCACGCACGTGCCGTACAAGGGCATGGCGCCGACCATGCAGGACTTCCTGGGCGGACGGCTCGACTTCCTGCAATCGGACGTGGCATCCGTGCTGCCCCACATCAAGTCCGGCAAGGCCGTCCCGCTCGCCATCAGCAGCAAGTCGCCGCTGTTCCCCAAGGTGCCGGTCTGGACCGACAAGGGCCTGCCCGACGTGCCGCAGTCCTTCAGCGTGATGGCGCCCGCCGGCACGCCCGACGCCGTCATCCAGAAGATGAGCCAGACCGTGGTCAAGGCCATGCAGGAGCCGTCGGTCAAGCAGCGCCTGATCGAGCAAGGCTATCTCCCGGTCTCGGACACGCCGGCCAGGTTCAGCCAACAGTTGAAGGAAGAACGCGCGATGTGGAAATCGCTGATCGAGCGCAACCACATCACGGTCGAATAAACGGCCCGCCGGCGCTCAGCCCTGCGCGATGCGGGCCAGCGCCTTCCTGAGCCAGGTCGCCCCGGCATCCTTCCTGTGCCGGGAATGCCAATGCTGGTGGACCACGTAGCTGGGCGACTCGAACGGCAGGTCCACCGCCATCAGCGGCGCGAAGCGCATCAATGCACGGCTCAGGCGGGCCGGCACCACGGCCACCAGGTCGCTGTCGGCCAGCAGGTGCTCGATGCCGGCGAAACTCGATTGCTCCAACCGGATGTTGGGCCGCGCGCCCAGCTTCTCGGCCGCATGATCCTCCCAGCGCCGCCGGTTGCGGCCCCGGCTGGCCACCGACAGGTGCGGCAGCCGCAGGAAGTCCTCCACCGGCATGCCGGCCCGGAGCGCCGGATGGCTGGCGCGCCCCAGGCAGACATAGTGCTCGCGATACAGCCGCTGGCGGATGACCGATTTGCCCATGGTCGGCACATGGCCCAGCACCAGGTCCAGCGTGCCTGACTCCAGGTGCCAGGGGGTATCGGCGGTGATCTCGATCTGTTCCAGGCTGACGCCCGGCGCCTCGCCCGCCAGCAACGAGCGTAGCCCGGGCATCAGCACATAGACGCCGATTTCGCTCATCGCCACCCGGAAGTGGCGGGTCGCCACCGCGGGATCGAAGGCATCGCCCTCCAGTGCGCTGGCCTGCAACAGCTGCTGGGCCTGCTTCAGGCCCGGATAGATGGACTCCGCCTTGATGGTCGGTATCATGCCGACGGCGCTGCGCACGAACAGGTCGTCCTGGTAGATCTCGCGCAGCCGGGCCAGCGCCATGCTGACGGTGGAAGGATTCATCCCCAGGCGCGCGGCCACGCGCGCGATGCTCGCGACCTCGTACAAGGCGGTGAATATGCTGATCTGGCGGTAGTCGGGGAAACTCCTGGCGTCCGCGCCCTTGCGATCGTCGTCCATGTCGGGGGGCCTCAGTCTTCGTCCAGTTCCGCGAACCGGTCGGCCAGGTGCTCGACCAGGGCCCGCACGGCAGGCAACAGGCCGCGCCGCGATGCGAATACCGCATGGATGATCTCGCGCGGCGGCGCCCAGCCGGGAATGACGTGCACCAGTTCGCCGCTGACCAGCTCGTCGCGTACCATCATCGCCGGCAATTGCACCACGCCGACGCCCGCCACGGCGGCCGCGCGCAGCGCCGGCATGCCGCGCGTGATCAGCTGCGGGTGGTGACGCACGGCGGCATGCGCGCCGTCGGGTCCGATCAGGTTCCAGACATACTCCTGCTGCGGCACGCCCAGCGCCATGCTGGGCAGGTCCGCGAGATCCGCCGGCACGCGAGGGATGCCGTTCCTGAGCAGCTCCGGGCATGCCACCAGGTACTGCCCGCGGTTCGCCAGCACCCGCATGACCAGCCCGCTGTCCTCGAGCGGCGGCGGCCGCACCCGCAAGGCGATGTCCAGGCCCTCTCCCACCACGTCCACCCGCCGGTTGGTCTCCTCCAGATGAACTTCCACGCGGGGATGGGCAACCATGAATTCGGCCACCATGTCGGCCACCCGCGCATCCAGCAGCGCTACCGGGCATGACATGCGCACGGTGCCTCGCGGCTCGGCATGCATCACGGCGATGGCCTCGTCGGCGGCCTCGGCCTCCACCAGCATGGCCTTGCAATGGCCGTAGTAGGTCTGGCCGATCTCCGTCACCGCGAAGCGGCGGGTCGAGCGCTGGATGAGCCGGACCCCCAGGCGTTCCTCCAGCAGCGCGATGCGGCGGCTGAGCTTGGACTTGGGTATGCCCAGGGCGCGCCCGGCCGGTGCGAAACCGCCGTGGTCCACCACCTGCACGTAGTAATAGAGATCGTTGAGATCCTGCATGTCCATCGTTCCTTAAATAGAACGCTCCATGCGAATTCTGCCACCTACCCGGCGTTTCGTCCCGTCCATATCATGTCTACATCGACCGTTACCACGGTTCCTACCAGGAGATCGGCATGAAGAAAATCCTCGGCGTCTACAGCGCTCCCCGGCCCCATTGGGTGGGCGACGGGTTTCCCGTGCGCTCGCTGTTCGGCTACGACGGCCTGGGCCGCCACCTCAGCCCGTTCCTGCTGCTGGACCATGCCGCCCCCACATCCTTTCCGCCCGCCGCCCGTCCGCGCGGGGTGGGCCGCCATCCGCACCGGGGGTTCGAGACCGTCACGGTCGTCTACCAGGGCGAGGTCGAGCATCGCGACTCCACCGGCGCCGGCGGCCTGATCGGCCCGGGCGACGTGCAGTGGATGACCGCGGCCGGCGGTATCCTGCACGAGGAATTCCACTCGCGCGCCTTCACCGAGCGCGGCGGCACCATGGAAATGGTGCAGCTGTGGGTCAACCTGCCCGCGCGGGACAAGATGAGCGAACCGGGCTACCAGACCCTGCTCGACGCGCAGATTCCCTCGATCGACCTGCCCGACGGCGCCGGCCGCGTGCGGGTGATCGCCGGGGAATACGGCGGCGGCAAGGGCCCGGCCCGGACCCATACGCCCATCGACATGTGGGACATCCGCCTGGCGCAGGGCGGCCACGCCCGCTTCGACGGCACGCCTGGCCACACCTTGGCGCTGGTCGTGCTGCGCGGGACGGTGCTGGTGAACGGCGAGACCGTGGCGCGCGAAGGACAGCTCGTCCACTTCGAGCGCGATGGCACCGGTGTCACGCTGGAGGCCAACAATGATGCCGTCGTGCTGTGGCTGGCGGGCGAACCCATCGACGAACCGGTCGTGGGCTATGGTCCCTTCGTCATGAACACGCAGGCCGAGATCCAGCAGGCCATCGACGACTACAACGCCGGGCGCTTCGAGCGCGCCGCGGCCTGACTTCCCGGGAGCGCCGCTCCCGGCCCCTGCCCGCGGGGCAGCCTTCGCTTGCCCCCGGCAAAAAGCAGCTCATCATCGCCGGCGCAACCTGATCACCAGCTACAACACGCTGAATCCGTCGAAGTAAGCGGGCGGGCAGGGTCGCCCACAAGGCGCCCCGGCCCGCGCCCTCTCCTACTCCGTCACGCAGGCGAAGCTTGCCGCGTCGCCGACCGGCCCTTCGCCCTTGTACTTAGGCCATCCCGGGAACCGGCACATCGGCCGCGTCCGGGCCGCGCCCGGGTTGGCATCGATGGCGGTCAACACGCCCGGCGCGGCTCCCCGCTCGACCCAGCCGGTCAATGCCCCCAGCGCGTCGTAGGTCGCATTGAACGGCCCGAAGCCATGTCCCAGGCCGGGCACCACGTAGAAGCGCGCGAACCCGTCGACCGTGGACTGGCCCTTGCCCGCCACCAGCTTGTTCCAATAGACGATGGAATTGTGCGGCGTGATGAAGTCGTCGGCGGTGCCGTGGATCATGATCAGCTTGCCGCCCTTCTGGATGAACGGCCCCAGGTCGACGTCGGACACGTCCATGATGCCGCCCACCTCCTTGATGCGCGTCTCGTAGGTCTTGGGATCGAGCGTCATGGGATCGAAGTTGACGTCGCGGGTGATGATGTACTTGGTCGTGGCCGCGCCGACCGAGTACAGCAGCGCCTCCTTGCCCGACAGCGGGTTGGAGGGCTGGGGAACGGTGCCATAGGACGACACGTTGAACAGCGCGCCTTCCAGTATCGGCCAGCGTTCGAACTGGGTCATGCCGGCGATTTCCACGCCTGGCTTGTAGGGCGAAGCGATCGTCTCCACGCCCGCTATCTGCGCGTCGGACAGGCAGGTGTCGCCCATGTCGCCGCCCCCCGCGCAGCGCAGCGTGGCGCGCACGCCGGCGATGCCGAACGCCGCGTCGCAACCGGCCACGTTGCTGATGACGCCGTCCTTCAGGCCGTCCAGCGGATCGCAGGCGGCATAGACGGCATCGGTCAGGAGCTTGACCTTGGCCGCGTTCATCCAGTTGGCGCCGCCGTTGCCGTACATGGCGCGGCCCGCGTTCAGGGACCCCAGGTGCAGCATGGTCACGTTGTAGGCCGGGTAGTTCGACACCACGCCGTCATAGTCGTCGGGATAGCGCGCCGCGGCGTCCAGCGCCTCGTGGCCGCCCTGCGAAGCGCCGATGAAATAGAAGCGCTCGGGCGCGGCGCCGTAGCGGGCCTTGATCAGCGCCATCGCCACGTCGTGCGTCTTCTTGATGGACAACTGGCCGAAGTTCATCAGCGACTCGGCGTTCAGCGCGAACGAGGCATCGAAGCCCGCGCTGGACTTGTGACCGCCGTCGCTGCCCAGGGTCACGTAGCCCTGCGCCAGCGGCGCCTTGGAATCGGCCGGCTGCAGCGGATACTTGCCCAGTCCCGTCACCAGCGAACCGTTGAACGCCCCGCCGCCCAGTTGCAGCGCGCGCTTGTTCCAGGCCGTGGGAAGGTTCACCTGGAACTCCAGGTTGGGCGCGGCCGGATCGACCGGCATGACGATGCCGCGCACGGCGCAGTATTCGCCGTTGGCGTTGCCCTCGGCATCGGCCTTGACCAGCGTGGCCGACTGCACCACGGCGCCCGAGGTCGGCTTGCCGATCTCGGCCTTGGCGATCATCCTGCCGTTCAGGTCGCTGCACGACTGGGCGGCGGACGGCCCCGGACCGGGGTCGGATGGCGTGGGTGCGGGGTCATCGCTGCCGCCGCAGGCCGCCAGGGCGGCGAACAGGAATGCGGAGAGCGGGACGTGACGGATCTTCATGGATCTCCCCCGGATGCGAGTTTCTTGTCGTTCTCGCGCACCCACCAGCCCGGACACGAGCCATGGCGCGCGTCCGGCAAAGATGCCTCAATTGATTAACAAAGTAAATAATCAAGTCACCTTACTTTGTATCAAGGCCGGATCCGTGAAAGCGGGCCCGACCGGCCCGCTCCTGCTACTTCTTGTCCGTCGCCTGCTTGTAGGCGCGGCGCGCGGCCTGGAGCTCCGCGCCCGAGATACCGAGCTCCGCCATGGACTCCGCCAGCATGCGCAGCAGCCGCTCGCGCTGCCGGATGCGAGCGGTCTCCACACGCCGCGTCCGCTCCAGCTGACGCGCCGTCGCGTTCAATCGCCGCTGGATGGCTTCCTGCGCCGCGCCTTCGGCGTCATGGCGGACAGCGATCGTCTCCTGCATGTGCTTCTCCCGTGTCACCCAGCGATCCGGCGGCTGCGCTGCGTCAAGCCGTCGCGATGGCGGGCGCGTTCTCGGCCTCGCCGATTCCGGCCTGCTGCCCCTCTTCGGCGCGGAAATTGCGCAGGTAGAGGAAGAACTGGCCCATCATCTGCGTCCAGATCTGCGCCGCGACGGCCAGGTGGTTGGGCGACACGCCGCCGGCCGCCACCACGTCCATCTCCAGCACGACGAAATCGCCATGCTGGGAAACGCGTGCGAAGCGCTTGGTGCGATGCCATTCGGTCAGCAGGCCGGCCGGAAGTTCGCCGCCCTGTACCCGCAGCGGGCAGCTGAAGGTGAAATCGGCGTACTGGTCCTTGGCCTGGGCGTTGCCCCAGAGCACCTGGAAGCCGACACCGTGACTGGCGCTGTGCAGGCGGACCACGCCATCCTGTTCGATCGGGGTCACGGCGCAGCCGGCGGCCTTGATGGCTTCGGCCACCTGGTCCGCGCCGACGACAGTCAGCACCGGGGCTGCGGTGGTTTCCACGGCGGCTTGGTTATCGTTCTTGCTCATGTTCTGTCCTGATGATGAATGATGTTCAGTTGGCCTTGCTCATCGCGGCATCCAGCGCCGCGCTGTCGATCTTGACCGAGCCGGCCGGTGCCAGCCTGGCCATGTAGGCCTCGATCAGTTCCTGCTTGCGCTGCTGCCGCAGCACCTGTTGCAGGCGCGGCCTGACCTCGTCCAGGGTCGCGGTGCGCGGCGCCTGCGAGTCGAGCAGCTTGAGTACATGTATTCCTGCCTGGGACTGGACCGGCTCGCTCACCTGGCCGGGCTGCAGCCGGGAAACGGGTTCTCGCACCTCGGGCAGCAACTGCGCCAGGGGCAGGGTTCCGACGTCGCCGCCGCGCGCCGCCGAGCGCTCGTCCTGCGAATGCTTGCGCGCCAGTTCGGCGAAATCGCCGCGGCGGGCCTGGGCCGCCAGATCCTGCGCCTGTGCGCGGGCCTTGGCCACCGCAGCGCCGTCGTCGGCCGGCGCCGCCAGGAAGATCTGGGCTACGTGATAGGCGGCGGGAAGCTGGAAGCCCTCCTTGGCGCGTTCGTAGGCGGCGCGCACGTCGGCCTCCGAGGGATAGCCTTCGGGAAGCTGCGCGACCGAATCCAGGTACGAGGTGGCGACGATGCGATCCGTGACCTCGCGTACCGCCGCGTCCACGCGCGTCTTGATTTCCGTGCGCTTGTCCCAGCCCTTGGCCTGGGCCTCCTTGAGCAGCGCCTCGCTGGCCAGGCGCTGGCGCAGCCAGTTCTCGAGACCGGCGCGATTGCCCTTGACGGCATCGCGCTCGGCATCGGGCATGCCGCGCAGGAGCTGCTCGACCTCCTGTTGCCTGATCGAGACGCTGCCCACGCTGGCGACCGCAGCGCCGCTGTCCGCTGCGTGAGCCGTGGCGGCGACGCCCAGCCAGGCGGCGAACAAGGCCGCCAGGACGGCCGGCATGGAGTGCGTGGAGGGGTTCTGCTTGAGTTTCATGACTTCGACTTCCTTCTCTGATCGTGACTGCTACGCGGTGATGACGGTGCCGTGGCGGCCGGTGTGCCCTATTGCAGCGAAACAATGTGACAAGACCACCTCGGCCGACACCAGCACCCGCACCGCGCCCGGGCTACTGCGCCGCGGCGGATGCCACGCCACGGGCGTCGAACCGGCCCTCGTACAGCTTGTCGCCGAACTGCTGGGCCGTCTCGTCCAGCCTGACCCGCGCGGCGCCCGCGAACGGCTGGCGCGCGGCCAGCACGGTGCCGACATCCATGGTTTCGTAGGCATGGAGGATCTCCTTGCCCACGGCATACAGCTGGGCGTTCTTCGCCTCGCACTGGCCGATCGCGGTGCGCTGCGCCGACGTCTCCGACGCCAGGCGCTGGCGTTCGGCCTCCGATGCCCGGGCCATCTTCAGCAGTTCGTCGTAGGCGTTGCGGTACTGGGCGACCTGGGCGCCCGCCTTCTCCAGGGCGGCCTCGGCCTGTTCCTTGAGCTGCACGCTGTCATCGCGAGCCTTCTGCCGCGACTCGCGCTCGGCCGCCAGTTGGGCCTTGGCGCGCGACAGTTCCTCCTTCATCGCCGCCAGTTCGTCGGACTTGGCCGGCGCCGCGGCGGGCCCCTGGCCGGCCTTGAGCGCAGCCAGTTCGTTCTGCGCCTGCTGGAGCTGGGAGGTCGTGATGCGCAGCTGGGCCCGCAAACGTTCCTCCATGCTTGGTGCCTGCTGGGCCTGGACGCCGCCGGCGGCGGCGAGCAGCAGCGCCGCCGCGCAGGCGGCGCGGCGCCCTGCGGCCGCCGACGGCACTATGGATGCGAAATGCACGTCGTTCTCCTTAGAAGCGGGCGTTGAACTCGACCTGCAGCATGTCGACGGAGAACGGCGCGCCGTAGACTTCCTTGGTCGACATCCAGCGGCCGGTGAACCAGGTGTTCTTGTCGATGGCGTACGAACCGCCCACGTAGTAGCCCTTGGCGTTCGTTCCCCCCAGGTGGAAGGACGAATCGTTGTAGGCGTCCGGCAGGGCATCGGGCTCGATGCGCTTGTAGCCGGCCAGCAGGTTCCAGTCGCCGCGCGCGACCGGCGCGGGCTTGCCGAACGTGACCTGCAGCATGTAGGCGTTGGCGCCGCTCCTGAAGTCCGAACGCCCGGTGCCGCCCGTGCCGCCGAAGTTGTTGACGATGCCGCCGCCCGAGCGGGTCCACATTTCGTCGGCGTCATAGGCCAGGTTGCGGATGTAGTTCGCATCCAGCCTGAGTCCGTAGCCGCCGGCGACCTTGGTGTCCCAGCGCAAGTTCAGGTCCAGCAACTGGAACTTGGACGCCAGTCCGACGTATTGCGGCATCTTCGTGTTGGCGGGATCCAGCGGATCGAGCGAGATATTGCGCAACAGCATCAGCGTGTTGCCCTTCTGCATGAAGGCGGGACGCGACCAGTCGGTGCTGCAATGGTCGGCGCCGGCATACAGGGCGCAGGGCTGCGACACCTTGCCGCTGATGTTGCGGAAGTCGTAGTACGCCACCGCGCCGCGCAGGCGGTTGTCCTCGTTCACCTTCCAGTTCGAACCGATCTGCGCGCCGATCAGCCACTTGTTGTGGCTGCGCGCCTTGTCCTGGCTGGTGCCCGGGAAGCTGTCCGATGAATACTCCAGCGGAATCAGGCCCAGGCTGCCGAACAGCGACACGTCCGGATTCGCCGCGAACGGCCGCTCGGCCTTCACCGCCAGGCCATCGAAATTCAGGTCCGACGAGAACAGGGTGTCGGACGAAAAGAAGGGATTGCCGAAACGGCCGCCCACCACCGTCAGCCAGTCGAGCGGCTTGTGCGCCAGGTAGGCCTGGTCCAGCCAGACGTTCTTCTTGCCCAGGCCGCCCCCCAGTGTCTGGGTGGTCGACACCGGGCTTTCGTCGCTGCCGGTGGCCAGCCTCACGCCCACTTCGGTCCGGTCCGAGAGGTCGGCGTAGACGCCCAGCCGGGCTCGGGCGCGGAACACGTTCTTGCGGTTCTCGCGGGTGTTGATGGTGTTGGGCAGCGACAGATTGGTGTTGCCGTTGACGTCATAGCCGCTGCCCCGGTTGATCGCGGCCCAGTCCACCTCGATGTTGCTGTTGCCGTCCGAATAGAAGCGCGATTCGTTGCGCACGCGCATGTCGCCCTCGATGCGGATGCGCTTGGTCCACTCGGGCGTCTCGTTGGGGGCCGCCCAGCCCTCGGACTTGGCCTGGGCCATGACCTGGCCCTTGATCTCGTCGCGGATCTGGTCGCGCACGGTCTCGGGAATGTACGGGACGCGTACGTCGCCCGGCTCGGGACGCAGCGCGCCGCCGGCGGCGCCGGCCGTGGCGGCGGTCGCCGCCTGGCGCTGCGCCTGCTGCGCGGCAAGCGCCTCGGTCTGGGCCTGCGCCAGCAGCGCCTCGCCCACGTCCTTGGCCAGGGCGCCGCTCTGGATCAGGCCGCGGATCAGGCGGACCATCGCGCTTTCATTGGGCGCTGCGGTCTGGGCCTGGGCCGGGACGGTTCCCAGCAGCCCGACGACCGAGGCAACGGCGGCGGCGATGGCTCGGAGGCCGGGGCGGCCGTGCGTCGCTTGCGCGGCCGGCCGCTGCGCCCGGCTGTGGCTGCCGCGGGTCGCGCGGCGATCGGATGCTGTCGATTGATTCATGAGCGAATTCACGGAATGGGGTGGAAACGGATGGGGTTGTGGCGACGCACTCATGACGGACGCTGTCCCTTCATGGTGAGCCGCATCGGATAACGCATCGAGGCGGGGGGCCGCTCGTCGGAGATGTCTCCTTCGCGCACGACGTCCAGAACAGCCTTGTCGACCTCGGGATCGCCGCTGCTCTTCACCAGTTGGACCTTCGCCACCTGGCCATCCGCGGTCAACCAGAAGTCAATGCGTATATCCTGGAACGCCAGGTTGCGCGTACGCGGGTCACGCCCCAGCAACCGCTGCAAGGCATTCGAGTAGTAGGAGGAATAGGCGGCATTGCCGAGCCCTCCGCGCCCCGCTCCCGAGGATCCGCCACCGCGGCCGGCCGCCACGCCGAAAGCATCCGAGCCGGCCTGGGCGGCGCCGTCGATGGTGACGGGATCGCCCAGGTCCTGCGACGGGCTCGGCGGCGCGTCTTCCGGCGGCGCATCCAGCGGTTCGATGGGCGTGGGCTCGGGCTCGACGACTTCCGGCTTGATCTCCGGTTCAGGCTCGGGCAATTTTTCCGGCTCGGGTGGCGGCGGAGGCGGCGGGGGCAGCATCAGCATCGGGGTTGCCGCCACTTCGCGCTTGGTACTGGCGGTATCGGCAAGCAGATACCACAGCAACCCGGCAAGAATGGCCGCCACGCCCAACCCGATGACGAGCCCGCCCCAGCGCCGCCACAGGCGGCTGCCTGGCGAGGCCGGGCGAGAGACGGGATCACGACTGGTCACATTGCTCTCCTCAGGCCGGCTTGCCCGTCACCAGGCCGACCTGGTTGAGCTCGATCCGGCGCAGCAGGTCGAGCACTTCGACCACCTTCGCGTACTGGACCGAGGCATCGCCGCGGACGATCACCGGGAAGTCGGGCGACAGCGCCTTCTCCGTGCGCAACCGCTCTTCCAGTTCGGGCAGCGTGACCGGATAGGCATCCAGGAACACCTGGCCGGCGTTGTCGATGGTGATGGCCTTGGTCTTGGGCTTTTCCAGCGGGACCGAGGCGCTCGCCTTGGGCAGGTCCACGCGGATGCCCGGGATGCTGGCGTTGCTGGTCAGGATGAAGATGACCAGCACCACCAGCAGCACGTCGACGAAGGGCGTGATGTTGATGCCGTTGGCACGCTTCTTGGTGCCGAACTTGACTGCGGTTGCCATGGTCGCCCGCTCCGTCAAGCGCGCTGCAAGGCGGGGCGGACCTGGCGGCCCGCGCCCTGCTCTTCGGCCAGGCGCGTGGAGAACTCATCCACGAACACGGCCATGTCGGCGCCGATGGCTTCCGAACGCGAGGCCAGCCAGTTGTAGCCGAACAGCGCGGGGATCGCGACGCCCAGGCCGGCCGCGGTACACAAGAGCGCGGCCGCCATGCCCGGCGCGACGGAGTTGATGTCGACCGCGCCCGCCATGGCCGCGACCACGAACACCAGCATGATCCCGATCACCGTGCCGAACAGGCCCACGTAAGGCGCGCCTTCGATGGTGGTCGAGAGCCAGTTCATGCGCTTGGACATGCGTTCGTTCTCGCGCACCATCACGCCGTCCATCGCGGCGCGGATGGCGCCGATGGTGGCATCCGACACGGCGTTGATGTCGTAGCCGCGTTCCTGGCGGCGACGCATTTCCTCGATCGCCACTTCATACAGGCGCCACAGCGACGAATCCTGCTTGACGTCTTCCGGCACGCGATTGCTGTTGGCCAGGCTGTCGAGCGGCGCGCCGGCCGCCTCGCGGAAGAAAGCCATGAACGAGCCGTTGGCGCGCGACATGGCGCCATAGCTGCGACCCTTGCCGATCATGATGGCCCAAGAGACCAGCATCATCAGGCCCAGGATGGCCACGACCACCCAGGCATCCAGCGGCATGGCGGCCAGGATGAAACCGAAGTGGCTCTTGCCTGCCTGCTGCTCGTCGGCGCCGAACGCCGTCAGGCGCGAATCGGCGCCCTGCGAGATCGCGTCGGCCAGGATCAGCGCGTCGGGACGGGCAGCCTTGGACAGGCGCAGTTCATCGATGGCACCGGTGAACGGCGCCAGCGCCTGGCCGGAAGCCGCCTGGCCGGGCGCCGCGGAGCGGGCGATGTCGCCGCCGACCGCGGCCGAGGCGTTGAACGCGGGTAGGCTGGCGGCGATAGCCGCGGCCTGTCGGCCCGCGACGAACAGCACGACATTGCCGGCATCGGCCTTGACCGCGATGTGCGACCACTGGCCTGCCTGGATCGGCTGGCCGGGGGCGCTGCGCCGGCCATTGACCTGTACGAACGGCACCCCCTGATCCACGCCCACGATGAATTCGCTGGCGCCTTCGCGGCGGACGTAAAGAGCCTGCTCGGCGCCGAGCTGGTCGGGACGCACCCAGGCGGAGAACGTGAAAGGCGCGCCGGCCTGCAGCGACAGCGACGGCGAAGCCGGCAACATGAGCGGCGCGACGCCTAGCTGGGCACCCTTGCCGATGACAGTGCCGTCGACACTGACCACGGCGGTCTGCGCATGGTTGCCGTAGGCGGTGGTGTCGCGCGCCGGCACGTTGGCCTCGGCGAAGTGGTAGACCAGCGTGTAGTCCGGATCGAAAGTCAGCTGGCCATTGGCCGAGGCCGGCGCCTTCGGATTGCCGTAGTACATCCACAGCTGCTGCGCGGCGCCGGCCGAGACGTTGGGTACGTCGACCCAGATCAGCGCGATACCCAGCAAGGGATCGAATTGCTCGACCTGGTGGTTGAGCACGGTCTTGTCGTCGCCCGCGACGAAGCGCAGGTCGGCGCCGTTCTCGCCCACGCCCTCGAAACTGAAGTTGCCGGTATGCAGGCGGACCAGCACGGGGGTGCGGCCGGCCTCGCCGCCCAGGGCGGCGCCCTGCGGCGTGGCGTCGATGGTGATGGGCTTGCGGTAGGCCCAGTCGGGCTGCCACCAGGCCTGCGCCAGGCCGGGCAGGACCGCGCTCAGCATCGTGAGCGCGAGAAGCAGAATGCGTCGCATGGAAAACTCTCCGGGATCTTTTCTGAAAGACATGAATGGAAGCGAGTGGCGATGATCAATAACTGGCGTTGATGCTGAAGGTCACGCGCGGATCGTGCTTTTCCGTGCGGGGGCCGTCCCTGAGCGGATAGCCGAAATCCAGCCGGCCGGACACGCGCTGGCCGATGCGGAAACTGGTTCCGATCCCCACCGAGGCCAGCGTGAAGCGCGACTGCTGCTCCGGCAGCGGGTCCTGCAGGCGAAGCTGGGCGGCATCCAGGAACGCGTACGCGCGCCAGTTCTCGACCCAGGTTCCGGCCCACTGCAGGGGTTTGGTGCGCCACTCGACCGAACCGACCAGGCCGTAGTCGCCGGTGGATTCGGCCGACATGTAGCCGCGCACGGAGTTCATGCCGCCGGCGGCGATCTGCTCGCCCGACACCAGCGGCGAATCGGTCATCTGTCCGGCCAGCCTGAATCCCAGCTGGGATTCGCCGGCGAAGTTGTAGGTCGCGTTGACGTCGGCCTTCAGCACCATGAAGCCAGGCTTGGCCTTGTAGCGCTTGTAGTTGAATTCCTGCCAATTGCTGCCGTAGCCGAACAGGCTGCGGGTGCCGGTCACGAACGACATGCCCAGCGCGTACTGGCCACGCTCGGTCTGGCGGAACCCCGAATACGACAGCGTGACCGGCGCGTACTTGAGCGGGACCTCGTCGCCGGTGGCGCCCAGGCGCAATTGTTCCTTATTGCTCTTGAAGTCGATGCCCGCGCTGAAGGCGTGCCACCACTCGCCCGCGTTGGGAACGGTGTAGGTGGCCTTCAGGCCGATGGCATGGCCCTTGCCCAGCACCGAGGTACCGCCCACGGTCGAGACGTTGCTGTCCGAGACGTAGCCCGACGCCTCGAGGCTCCAGTTCGTATCGCGCAGCGGCGCGACGTACGAACCGGACCACACCTTGGTCTGGTCCAGGTCCTGCGGCGCGCCGAAGAAGCTGAGCGACGCGCTGTGCCCCATCTGCCACAAATTGTCGTGCCCGATGGAGGCCGTGGCCCGCAGCGACTTGGTGTCCGGGCTGCGGTCGTTGTTCAGGCCCGCGCTGGCGCGCCACGGGCTGTTGTCCTCCACCTTCAGGTCCACGTCCATCGTCCCGGGCAGCTTGCCCTGCCGGACCAGGGGCATCACCTGCCGGCGGCCGGCCCGGTTCAATTCGGTCAACTGGGCTTGCGCCTTGTTGAAATCGGGGACCTGGCCTTCGGCCAGCGCCGGCACCTGGTCCCGCACCTCGAGCGGCGACGAATACTCGGCGCCCACGACGCGGACGCGCCCCACCTTGGTCTCGGAAACCTGCAGATAGACGATGCCGGCCACGACCTGTTGCTCCGGCAGGTCGACATAGACGGATTGGTAGCCCTTGGACTGGTAGGCGGACAACAGCGCGTCGCGCGCGCCTTCCATGTCCTTGAGCGTACGGCCCGGCCCGAGGAAAGGCGTCACCGCCTTCTCGATGGATCGTACGTCCAGCACCGTGTTGCCACGCACGATGTACTCGTTGATGTCCACGCGGCGTTCAGCCCCGCTGGGCGTGTCGGCCGACGGCGCCGCGCCCTGCTCCTGGGCCGGCGCCAGGGCAGGCGTGCCCAGCGAGAGAGCCACCACGCAAAGGGCCCGCCATGCCGCCGACGGTCCGTTCTTTCTCAGCTCATGCATGTGTCGAATTCGTTTCTCAAGTAGTAGCCTTCGCGGCATCCCCTCCCGGCGTCATGCCGGAAGCGGCACGGGGTCCGGGTCGTTCTTTTGCTTAGACGGACGGGGCGGCCCCGGACTGTCGTTTGTCATGAAAAGTTCATGAAGAAAATCGGCGGCCGGCGATCTCCCGCGAATGGCGCCGCGGCGAGGTAGAGGGAATCGATGCTGGGTGCTACGCTGGCTACCAGGAGAACGCCATGAACCTGAACCGCCCCCTGATCCTGTCCCTCGCCACCCTCGCCTGCGCCCTCGTGTCGGGCGCCGCCGCCTCGGCCGCTCCCGACACCGCCGAACCGTCGTGCTTCGATGTCGAAGTCAACGGCCAGCGCGCGCCTTCCTATGGATGCCTGACGCAGAAGCTGCAGCCCAAGCCCGCGCCGGGAAAGATGGAGGGCGGCCCCGAACTCGCGTCCGAAGCCATCGTCCAACGCGCTTCCAACCAACTGGGCCTGTTCAACCGCGCGGCCATGGCCAACCGGATGGGCAACACCTTCGGCACCTCGGTCTATCCGCAACGGCCACCCACCCCGCAATACGGCAGCCCGATCTTCGGCGCGCCCTGATAAAAAAGCGGCGCGCGGTCCGGAAAACCCGACCCGCGCGCCGCCCGGACACGGCGGTCTCGCTTACAACCCCAGCCGCGCCCGCTCCCGCGCCGTCAGCGCCGACGCATCCACCACCTTCACCAACCCCTCCGGCCGATAAGCCGAAGGTTCCACGGCACGCGGCGCCACCGGTTCCTGCGAAGCAGGCGCGGTCTCGTTGCCGAAACCCAGCACCCGCACGGTAAAGACCGACGGCAAGGCCTGGCGCGACGCCGCCCGCTCGCGCTGCATTACGTCCTGCGCCGCCGTCGCCGCCTGCGAGGCCGCCGCGCTCGCATTGCTCAGCGCCGCCACGTTCACCGCCGCCACGACCGGAATCCCCACCGCCTTGCCCTGCACCTGGATGTTCTCCGCGTTCACCACGCGCAGCGCCGCCAGGTTCACGTTGCCCGACACCCGGATCCCCGCTTCGCCCGCGTCGATCGTTCCCAAGGGCGCGATCAGGTCGATGTCGCCGGGAGGCACCTCCGGGATCGGGTTCAGCGTGGCGATGCCGGCGCCCGTGCTCGGCGCCTGCGGCGACAAGGTGACGTTGCCGACGCTGTCGTACGTGCGCCGCGAGGGCGTATAGACCACTGTCGTCTTGGAGCCCCTGCCGGCATTGATGTCGCCAGCGGCCGACCAACCCAGAATATTGCCGCCGAAGGTGGTGAAGACGCGGCTCTGCCCCATCAGGATGCTGCCGAGAGCGTAAATATTGATGTCGCCCTCTCCCTGCGTCATCACGCCCGAGCCCGGGCCCGGGTTGAAGCCGCCGTCGATGCCGACCAGCGTGCGCCCCCCCGGCGCCAAGATGCTGATGTCGCCGCCGAAGTTGGTATGGATGCCGGCATCGAGCACGTCGTAGAACGACACGTTGTAGCCGGGGCTGCCCAGCGCCTCCCACTGCGCCTTGGTGATGTAGGTCGTGCCCGGCGTCGGACGCGCCTGGCCGACGGGGTTGTTTACATAGTCGGCGTTGTAGTAGAGCGCGCTGCTGAACATGGTCAGGTCGCCTTCGTACGTCAGTGCCCTGCCCTGCGCGTCCTGCTCGGGAAACAAGGTCGCGATGGCTTCACGGCCGCGCAGGTAGCTGCCGAAGCGCTTGCCGTCGGCATCGTTGTACTCGCGGCCGGACTCGCGCAACTCGGCATAATAGACATTGCGCAAGTAGGCGTGCCGCTGCTCCGGCGGCAGTGCATCGAAGAAGGCGCGCGCGTCTGTAGTCGCGGCATCGAAATGCAGGCCCAGGCCATTGGCGCCGCCGAAGCGGTCGCTCAGCCAGTTCACCAGATGCAGCTGGCTTTGCTGCTGGAACTCGCGCGCCAGCGAACGGTTGCTGGCGGTGCGGCCCTGGGCCAGCGCGGCGGCGCGCGCCTCATCCAGCTGCGCCTGCTGCTGCGCCAGGAAGTCTTGCGCGCCGGCCTCGTCGCCGGTGTAGCCGAACTCGCTTTGCAGCCATTGCGCCAGCGTGAGCTTGCCGCTGTAGACGATCAAGGCCTTGCCTGGCTGGTCAGCGAAGGGCCGGCCCGGATCGGCCTGGTTGGACGGGTCCAGATAACGCCTGGCAAAGGCATCCCAGTAAGCGCCCTCGCCCATTCCCGCCGACACCGAGATACTGGCGCCGCCGCTGCGGCCGCCCGACGCCTCGACACCGCCGAGCGGCCCCAGGCTCTTGATCTCGCCCTTGTTGCCCAGATAGACGTGGCGGCCAGCCGATACATCGAGCAGGCCCGGGCCGAGGATATAGAAGCTGCTGCTGCGCAGATCGCGGCCGGCCTGCACCACCGATATCTCGTCGGCATAGGCATGAGCGATCAGGTTGCCGCGGGTCGAGGCGGTCGAGTCCAGGCGCCCTGCCGTCGGATCCTTCTGACCCAGCGGCGTACCGGAATCCGCAATGTCGCGGCCGGCGCGTATCGCCACCGGACCCGACGCCTCGTAGCGCGACCCTGCCGAGCCCGCCGGATAGCCCAGCAACACTTCCTGGCCGACGCGCAGGCCGACGATGTCGCCTTGCACCGCGTAATAGCGCGCCGGCTCCCGTCCCACCGCCGCCCCCGCGACGGTCGCCGTGCCACCGAAGGTAAACAACGCGGCAGTATTCATGCGTCCCAAGGTTTGGCCCCCCAGCCAATCGTTGTACAGCGCCGCTTCGGCCGACGCGTTGTGGACCAGAAGCGGATCGGTGCCGTACTGGCCGCCACCTGTTTGGGCCAGCATGCCGACAAAACCGGGACGGAACGGGCTGGCCATCCCCGACGGGTCGGCCGTAGAGGTCGAGAACACATAACCTGCGCCATGAATCGACTCCTGCGCCAGCAGTTGAAGTTCGCCCTTGCCGATGGCATTGACGAACTGTGCGCCGACCGGCGAAGGCGCCAGCACAGTGCCGTGGGCATAGCGCATGATTCCGGTGGAAAAATGGCGCGCGCTGCTGGCGCTGGCGCCGTAGTACAGGCTGCCATTGGCGGCGGCCGCTCGCAGGACGGACGGGTAGAAAGAGCCGTCACCGTTGGCCGACTGGTTGCGACCCTTGCCGCCTCCGCGCACGTTTTCGTTGATATCCCTTTCGTCCCAGGTCGTGACGGGAGTCAGGTTGCCGCCTGCGCTGAACAGATCGATGGCGGTAGCCGGCGTCCACAGCGAGAACCAGGTCCAGCCGTTACCGGCGTAATCCGCGCCCTGGTAGGTGAAAGGGGTTGCATTGAGCAGCAGGGTCCGGCCGGGGTCGGCCGTACCGCCCAACACCAGATCGCCGCGGGTCTCAATGCGGACAGCGGAATCGCCCAGCACCAGGATAGGCCCGCCGGTGGCCTGGCCGCCCCCGGCCGCGTACACGTCGCCCCGGCGGGAATCCATCTGATCCCGCCCGCCATAGCCGAGCTTCACTCCGCCCATGGCGCCGGCATCGATCATCGTGGCGCCGCGCAGATTGACGAAGGTACTGTTCAGGTCGTGCTCGTTGACCCGCAGTTCCGGATTCGGATTCAAGGTACCGCCCAGGCGCAGCGAGAGGTCGCCGCCGCCCGTCTGCACCAGTTCGCCGCTCGGCGTGATGCGACCGGTACTGGCCACGGCCAGATGCAGACCCTGGCTGCGCGGAGTATGGCGCGTCTCGTTCCAGGTCGCCTGAAGGCCGCGCGCATCGATCATGCCAGCATCGCCGCCGGCCTCCACGACCAGATTGCCGCCACCGAGCGTGCCGATGCCGGTGAAGCCCACCAGGAAAGGGGCATTGCCGAATAGCCTCGTACCGTAAGGATCGGTCTGGCCGGTGGCGCCACCCGCGACATAAGTGCCGAAGTTGATCCACCACGCCGTCGGCACCGCGTCGGCGCCCGCCTCGACGCTACCGGTACCCTGCCGCCACAGCCAGTTGCCAACCGCCGCGGTCGCGATCTGCTGGCGCGTGTTGTAGAAGGTATAGGCGTCAACGTCGCTGCGGTTCTCGTTGTTGCCGACCAGGTCGCCCTTGAGATCGCCGCCGGCACGCAACAACACATTACCGCCCTGCTCCGGGTACCAGGCCGCGTACAGGCTTTCGGCGCCGCCATCGACCAGCGCTTCGAAAATCGCCCCTTCGGGACGCAGCACCGTACCGTCGGTCAAACGGCCGCGCGCCTGGTTATAGCCGCTGCCCGGCGGCGCCGAGGAGGTGCCCGCCGTGTAGACGCCGTAGAGCGAGGTCATTTCGACATCCCCGCCGGAAACCAGGTCCAGGTCGCCGGTGCCGGTGCGCAACGCGCTGAACAATTGCTGCCGCGCTAGCTTGGGCACGAACTCCAGGTCCGGCGGCGTCCCGGCATCTACGACATGGACCACTTCACCATAGCCCCAGTCGTTGAGTTCGGTAACGCTCTCGGAAATGATCCAGTTGTCCTTGAGGTTCTGCACGTCGCTTGGGGTGATCGCCTGGCCTGGTGTCAGCACGATGCCGTACCACGCCGCGAGATCCGCGAAGAAGGCCTCGGCTTCTGGCGACGTGGCGGCCCCGTACGTGGCCGGCGTACCGGTGCCGGGAATCGGCGTGAGCACGTGTCCCATGCCGAAATGCGTGTCGGACAGGCGCAAGCGCGCCATGCTGTCCGGCAATGTCAGGCGTGCGTCGGCCGCCGTCGTGTCGGCGCCGGCCACCAGCCGGATGTCCCACGATTGCGAACCGGCCTCCAGCATCGGCGCCAGCGCCAAGGTGCGACCCTGGGTGCCGTCGGCCCCCTTGGGACGCAGGTCCACCATCTCCACGCCGCCCGGCAGCACCACGTCGGTTTCCGACGGCACGATGGCACCCTTGGCCAGCGCCAGCGGCCGGGCCAGCTTCATTGCCACCGGCAGCACAACGCCCTTGGGCCATGTCGTGGCCCCGATCTGCGCCTGCGCCGGCAATCGGAAGCCCGCGGCCAGCTGCATGCCGGCGTCCAGCGTCACCGGCGCTTGCAGTACGGTACCGGCCGCGTGCACCACGTTGCCCTGGCCATCGAGCACCGCCGCCCCCAGCACCGTGCCGGCCGGCAGCGTCAGGCTCTGCGCCAGCGGCATGGCGGCGGGCAGGAGCGTGCCGGCCGGCAAGGTCAGGCTCGATACCGGCAGCTCATAGTTCAGCGTGCGGCCGCCGGCGAACTGGGTGCCGGCGTCCAGCGTCGCCATACCGCCGTGCGGGATGACGAGATCCCCGCCGAAAGGCATGCGTCCCGCGGGTAGCACCCAGCCATTGTCGTCTGCGGTCACCCCCAGCTTGCTCGTGTCGAAACCGTCGGTGATGCTGCCGAAGATCGCCAGATCGCCCTGGGCGCGCAGCACCAGCGCGCCGGCTTCGCCAGAACCATGGGCGGACGTCTTCTGCGTGCGCGGATTGACGCTGGCGTAGCGGTGGCCGGACAGGTCGATATCGCCGTCCACGTGCAGGTTGCCGTCGGGATTGACCGCCGCGTTGCTGACGATCTCCACGCCGGGACGCAGGCGGAACGCGCCGGCATGGGCGCGCAAGCCTGCAAGCTTGCCGTTCATCAGCGCGCTATTGGCCAGCGCGTTGTCGATGAAGGCGAGGCTGTCGGCGTGCTTGCCGTCCAGGTAGGCCTGGTCGATGGTCTGGTAGCTTCGGCCGTCCACCGTGGTCTCGGTGCCGGCGGCCGCGTCGTCATAGGTGTGGAAGGCATTGACGGCGACGGACTTGGCGCCGGCGATCACGATGGCGCCGCTGGCCTCGATGTCGACGTCGTTGCCCCTGGCGCCGCCCAGGCGTGGGGCGTTCAACGCCACCGTGCCGTAGTTCGCGCTCGCGCCGGCCACGCCCAGGTCCATGCGCACGCCGTCGGCCAGCACCAGTCGGCCGCTGCCCGAGTCGATCTCGATGACGGCGCGGTTGGGCGCGTCGATCGCCTGCCCGTAGCTGTCCTTGCGCAGCACGCTGGCGCTGGCATCGAGCATGGCGCTGCCGGCCAGGGTGACGCCCCCGTTGGCGGCCAGGCGGATGCTGCCGGCCTGCTCGCCGCTGGCATCGACCCGGCCCGTTACCGTCAGGCTGCCGTTATCGACCGAGACGTTGATCTCGCGGGCCTTGAGTTCGTCGCCGATGACCAGGTCGCCTTGTTTCAGCTGGAAGCTGCGGCCGCCGAAGACTTCGCCCTGGGTCAATCGTTCGTTCAGGCCGGCAAAATCCGCGATGTGCTGCGCGCGCACGTCGATGTGGCCCGCCGCGAACGGGACCCGGGTGCCACCCGCATCGTAGTGCCCGGCGCTGCCGCCCAGGACAGCGCCAGCGAGATCGGCCGTCCCTTCCAGCGCCAGCACCGTGAGCTTGCCGGCGCGATTGTTTTCGGCGGCCAGGTCTATCGTCGATCCGGCATGCTGGACGACGCTGCCTTGTCGGCTCGACAGCATCACGTCGCCGCCCCAGCTGTATTTGCTGACGTCGAAGAAGTCGATCTTGCGGCCGGCCAGGTCCAGCTGCGCGCCGTCCGCCAGCATCACATCGTCCTGCGCCGACAGCGTCAGCTTGCCGCTGGGCAGCAGCACCGCGGTATCCAGCACCAGGCGCGAACCGGCGTCCAGCGCCAGCTCGGCGCCCAGGGCGTCGGCCAGGGAGGCGTTGTCCGACAGCGGTGCGGCGGAACCTGCCGGGGCGGAGACGGCGATGGCGCCGCCGGCCTTGATGCGGTTCACCGAACCGGCCCGGCCGGTAAGCAGCGGTGTGTTGAGGTTCAGGTCGCCGCCGCTGTAGGTCCATGCCTTGGCCGTGTCGTCCCAGGCGCCCCGGGACTGGTACACCGCCAGCGCGCCCTTGTGGTTGGCCGTGATGCGTTCGGCCGCGTTGAGATCCACGCTGGCAAAGCCCAGCGCCAGGCGTTCGTGCGTGCCTACGGTATCGGGCTGGCTTCGGGGGCCGTAGCCGAACTCGATGACGTCCGCATCGATGACCAGTTTTCCGCTGCCGGTGCCGGCGCCGCCGGCGATGACATTGCCCGCCGGCGTGGTCGCGCCGTTCCAGGCCAGGGTACCGGTTTCGATCCGGGCGACGTCGCCCGCGCCGCCATGGCCGTAGATGGCCGGCGTGCCCAGCACCAAACGCTCCAGGGCGGACTTGCCGGTGACCGGATCGATGGTGCTCAAATTCACGTTGCCGTAGAAATTGACCGAATCGCCAGCGGTCAGAACGAGGTTTTCCAGGGCCGGCGCGCCGGTGCGGGTATCGCCCCGCAGCAGGCGGTCGAGCACGCCCTGGTTCAGTGTCAGGCCCGAGGGCAGGATGCCCGCGGCCCCGGCCTGCGCCAGCGCCTCCGCGCTGCCCACGTTGATGCCGCCCATGGCCAGCACCAGGTTGCGGGTGCCGTAGCGCACCGACTCGCCCAGCTCGAACGACTTGTTGGTGGCGGCGGTGATCGTGCCTTCCGAGTACAGCACCGTTTCGCCGACGCAGCTCGCCCCTGCGGCGCAGGCGCCGACGTGCAGATAGCCCGCGCCGAGTACACCGGAAGCGTCATCGGCAGTAGGCGAGGTCACGTCCAGCCAGCCGTTGGTCACCGCCAAGACCCCGGTCTGGCCCGGCATCAGCACATAACCGTCGTTCGCATCCCAGGGCGCCTTGCCCCGCCCCAAGGTATTGATGCCCGCGCCCTGCTCGATGGTCAGGCCTTGGTTCTTGTCGTTGACCGCCAGGAAGACCGATGCCGCTTCCAGCACGGCGCCCTGGCGCAGGACGAGTTCGCCGGTCCTGCCGTTGCCCAGGCCGACCTGCCAGGCATTCTGGGTCGACGAACCGCTGTCGTTCTGCACAGCGAACGTGGACACCGGCGATCCGCCGATGCTGATGCCGGCGGCGCCCAGGCCATTGAGCGTGCTGGCGTAGACCGATGTGCCGTCGAAGCCTTCGGTGGGCGCCGCGCCATCGGCAAGGATCTCGATGCGGCTGCCGTTCAACACCACGGTACCGCCGCGCCCGCCCGCTGCCGGGGTGAAATCCGTCGTGCCGGCGGCGATATCCAGACGGCTGCCCGGCGAAAGACCCAGTTGCCGCGCATCGCGCTCCAGCTGCGGCCGCGGCGCGCCGTCCCGCGCCGCCCAATCCAGGCCGAACTGCGCGTAGCTGGTCTCGTTGTACTGCGCATAGCTACGCAAGGTGTCCGCCGGCGTCAGCACCGCCTGCGTGGTTTGCGCGTCGGCAATGCCGGTGTTGGCGATACCCAGGCGCGCGGCCGTGGCGTAGGATCCGTTGCGCATGGCGGTGCCGCTGCCGAAAGCGGCCTGGCTCGAAGCCAGTCCGTTCAATTCCACGCGGAAGGCACCCGGCAGCAGCGCATAGGTGGACGGCAACAGGGTATAGGTGCCCGCCGCCAGGCCCGGCACACCGTCGCCCACCGTGATCTGGCGGCCGATCATCGGATCGCCCGCGCCCTTCTCGGCCGCGATCGGCGCCACGGCGGGTTGCGCGCCAGGAACGATGGCGTAGACCGGATTGGTCGACAGCCCTGGCAGCACGAAACCGTCGCTGGCCATCTGCACCAGCGGATGCAGGCGCGCATCGGTGGATCCGCCGCGCCCGGTCAAGAAGCCCGCCCCCTTCAGTCCGCCACCGCCGGACAGGTCGATCCGCGCGCCGTCCTGCACTTCGATGCTGTCCGCCGTCAGCTGCACATTGCCCAGGCCGCCGCCCAGCCCGGAGAACCAGGCTTCCGCTCCAGCATAGTTGTAGCTCAGGCCGTCGACCGTGCCGCCGTAGGGCATGACCAGTCCCGCGGCGCTGACGGACGTGACACTGCCCGGGCGCAGCACGATTCTGCCCGGTTCCTGGTAGTTCCCCACGGCGACGCCAAGGTCCAGCATGCCCAGCGGCGCGCGGACCACGCCGCCCTGGTCGATGTTGGCCGACCGCAGGCGCAAGGTACCGAAGGCCGAGTACGGCACCGGCGGCGCCGCGCCATCGCCGCTGCGCTCGATGCGCAGGCTGCGCTCGGGATCGTAGGTGATCTGATAGGTCCCCCACTGGTCGAAAATCCCTTTGCGCCCCGCGATCACGTCGACCACCGAGCCGGTGGCCGGATAGATCTGGCTACCGGCCAGAAGCAGGTCGCCTTCGGTCGTCAGGGAAGTACGGTCGCCGACCGTATGCTTGAGGAATCTCAGATCGTCCTGGCTGCGCAGCTCCACCTGCTCGAAGCCGTGGCGCGCAACCAGGGCCTTGCCGCTCTGCACCGAGTAGCCATAGGCACCGAACCGCACTCCGTTGATCACGTCCAGCACGCCGGCCTCCACGCGCAGCCGTGTGTCGTCCTGCAACGCAACCATGCCGCCTTGGTAGGAAGTAGGATCGTTCAGGAACGGTACGGTGTATTTGTCCCTGCCCGGGCGGGAAGTGCCCGCCAGGCGAACGTAAGGCGCAACCAGGTCCACGTTGGCACCGACCGGCGCCCCCTCCGCCAGAACGATCGCGCGCGATGCCAGGTGCAGGCTCTGACCCAGCGCAAGATCCACGCCATCGTCCAGGGAAAGCACGCCGTTGACCAGCATGGACAGGTTGCCGAAGCCACCCGCCTCGACGCGATCCGCGCCGAGACGGCCATGGCCGTAGGCCAGTCCCGGATCGGCCTGACCCGGACGCAGCCCGGCCGCCAGGCTCTCGGGCGACTGCTCCTTCACCAATTGCAGTTCGCGATGCACCAGCACGCGATCGGCCGGATTGCCCGCATCCCGGTAGGCGGGCGCTTCCAGCGCCAGGGACAGCGTACCGCCGGCGGCGCCCGCGCCCCCCGCCGCCGCTTGCATATCGCCGTCGAGATACAGGCCGTTGAAGCTGGCCAGATGGATCACGCCGCCGCCGGAAGCCAGCAGGGTCTCGCCCAGCCCCGGCAGGTCCAGCTTCGCCGCGGCGCCCGAGGCGTCCAGGCGCGCGCCGGGCCGGATGACGATAAAATTGTCGATGGCATCGGCCTGAGTGGCGTAGGCTTGGTACTTGCCGCCGATTTCTATCCGGCCCCCGTCCAGCACCACGCCGTAACGGCGCCCCTGCGCATCCACCGCGGTCCGGGCAAGGCCCGCCACGTCGAGCACGGCCTTGCTTCCTATCCACACCGAACCGTCGTGGCCCTTCAGGTTACCGACATCCTCGGTGCCAAACCCCAGGCCATACACGCCGATGCGGCCGCCGGCGGCGCGCAGTCCGCCGTCGATATTGATCTGGCCGTTGCCCTTCAGGACGATGCTGCGCCCCGGATCCACTTCGATGCGAGCGCCCTCGCCAATAGCGAGGGTGGGCCTCTCTCCCCCTTCGACCATGCTGCGCGCGTTCCCGGCGGTCAGCACGAGATCCGCGCCACCGCGCTGCGTCATCCGCCCCTTGCCGGCATCCTCGGCGAACAGCGGTGCGAGTCGCCGCTCCAGCGCCTCTTGCGGATCAGCGCCGGTGGCCACCCCGCGCGCCGCGGAAAGATCCGCGTGCAGGACCGGCATCGTCGCGCGCAGGTCGGCGCCTTCGGCCACGGCCAGGCCATCGCCGCCCGTCACCTCGTAACGCGAAAAACCCTGCCGGAAGCGCGCGGCTTCCAGATGCAACAAGGCCCCGACCGCCACCGCCTGCGGCAGGGAAGAGCCCGCGCGGATCACGGTGCCCGCGGCATAGGTCACCTCGCTGGCGGCGACGGTGCCGGCCTTGATCACACCGGGCGTTGGCGCGATCGGGATACCGTTCGGCAGGATGGCGGCATCCACGACATAGTTGATGGGAAAATTCATCGGACTCACCACCGACGTGATGACCGTGCCCGCCGGCAGCGTCGGCGGCGTGCTCCAGCTATAGCCGTCGACCGTCAGGTACTGGCCGTTGGAAAGCGTCACGCCGTAGCTGACGTTCTGGTTGGCCGCCTTCGGCAGCGTCCAGGCCGCGCCCAGCGTGACCCAGCTTGCCGGATTGCCGGCAACGATCTGCGGTGCACCGCCGATCGCCTCTCCCGGATTGGCGTGCGTGCGGACATAGTGATAATCCACCGGCAGCACCGCGCCCTCTGCGACGGTGAACGCCTCGCTGGTGATCAGGTCGACCAGCGAAGTCTCGCCCGCCTTCAGGACCCCGTCGCTGCCTGCGACCTGTCCGCCGACGACCACGGCATTGCCGGTTTGCAAGGTCAGCGTGCCGCCTCCCTTGACGCCGTGGCCGCGCAGTTCGCCTTCCAGCACGAGCCTGCCCTTGGCTCCTGCGGCCGCCGAGTAGGCGTCGGCAACCAGCGCGATGTCGCCGCCCTTGCCTCCGCGCAGGCTGTCGTCGGCCATGAGCGCCGCGCCCGACGACACGTCGAGCAGCGCGCCCGCACCCACCCGTACGTCGCCGCTGCTGCGCACGTCGATGCGGCCGCCGTTGACGAACGGCAGACTGTCGATGCCGACACCGTCCTGCAGCAGGTTGCTCCACAGGCCGCGCGCGTCCAGCGTCACGCCATCGCCAATGGAAACGCCCGCCACGTAGCCCGCCGGCACGGCCGTCACCAGCGGAAGCCGCTGCCAGCCCGTGCTGGCACTGACGTGCCGGTCGACCATGTTGCCCAGGACAATGGCGCCGCCGCGCGCCGTCAGATCGGCATCGACATCGACCTGCGTCGCATGCAGGGCGATTTCTCCGCCCGGCGCGACCGCCACCGATGCGCCCACCTCGATGCCGCCCTTGGCGTAGACCCGCAGTCCGCCCAGTTCCAGCGCGTTGAGCCAGGCCGCCTCGAGCGCGATGTCGCCGCCCGTGCCGCCTATCTTGACGGAGTCGACCACTGCGCCCGGACTGTGGCGCAGGTCGCCGCTGTCGGCGTCGTAGACCGGCGTCCAGGTGCCGATGACCAGCTCGCCGTTGCGCGCGGCGGCCGTCTGCGCCTGCCGGTAGCCGTCCAGGCCCGCCTCGCGCGGGCGTTGCTGCCGCTCGCCTTGATAAGTGCTGGTTTCGACGTCGCCCTGCAGCGTCGCCGCAGCCGTCGCCACCACCAGTCGGCCGCCGTCGCGGCCCACCGTATAACCATTCTCCAGGCGCCTCAGCGGCGCGATGATCGGGTTGTAGAAACTCTCTTTCGCCGTATCGCCCCAGCGCGAAGCGTCGGTCTCGAAACCCCGGTACAAACCGGCATATAGCAGATCGCCCGGCGCCGTCGAGGCGTTATACAGGTTGCCGTCCGAACCCTTGAGCCAGGTCTGGGCCACATAGCCGGTCTGCACGTCCAGCGCGCCGCCCGAGAGATTGATCAGCGAACCCTGGCGCGTCAAAAGGTTGCCGCCACTGAATTGCACGGTGCCGCCCTGCGCCGACCATTCACCGATGCCATGGCCCGTGATGCCAAGATAGCCGCCGACCTCCAGCAGGCCGCCCGCCGTGTACCAGCGATCCGTTTCATAGCCATTGGTGCCGGCCGGCACCAGGACCAGGTCGCGGCGATCGAGCCAGATATCGCTGTTGCGCAGCTTGTCGCCGTCGCGGTTGACCGAGGCGTCGCGCTGTTCGAAGCCCTGCACGTTGACCAGGACATTGTTCGCTTCCATCGCGACGCGCACGCCGACATAGCCGGAGACGTCGATCGCGGCACCGTCCTTGACCTCGCTGGTGCCCGACGCGTCGACGTAGACCTGGCCGCTGGTGGCCAGGGTCAGGCTATCGCCTTCGAAGCGCACGTCGCCGCTGCTGGCGATCTGCACCAGCGACTGGTCGCGCCGGTGGGCGATGCCGTCGCCCGCCTTGTCGCTATCCTGGACCAGGGTCTCGCGCTGCACGTCCAGCGCTGTCGAGGCGCTTGCATCGAGCACGATGGCGGTGACGCCGCCCTCTTCCAGACCGACCTGCGCGGTGTCGCCTCCGCTCGCCATCAGGTGAATGGTGCCGCGCGAGTGCACCGAGGTCGTCGCCACCGCGACGCCCCCCTGGCGCACGTCGTGGCCGGCCAGCGTGATGTCGCCGGTCGATGCCTGGATCAGGCCGGTGTTGCTCGCCAGGCCGCTGGCGCCACCGTCCAGGTGCTGCGTGCCGACCACGTTGCCGCGCGTGGTCGAGTTCTGGTTCGCATCGGTGCCCAAGCCCTTCTTGATCACGAAGGCATCGCCCGCGGCCATCACCGTCTGCCCGCCATCGGTGGTGATCTGGCCCGCGTTGTGCACCTCGCCGCCCAGCAGCAGCACATAGCCGCCGCCCTCGGTCACCGTCTGCGGTACATGCGTGGCGATCCGCGCCCCCCGCTCCACCACCACTTGCCCTGTCGCCGCGCCGTAGCTATTGCCGCTGGCCGTCGTCTGCAAGTCATTGGCGAAGGTCGGGATGTGCCCGCTGCCCTGCGCCTCGCTGTACAGCCCCTTCTTGAACTGGCTGTCGGTCATCCCCGCCGCGGCAGCCGCCAGGTTGCGCACGTTCACCTGGCTCGACCCGCTGAACACGATCCCGTTGCGGTTCACGATCATCACCGTCCCGGGCGCTTCGATCCGTCCCTGGATCTGGCTCGGACGCGCCTGCGGATCGTTCACCCGGTTCAGCACCGACCAGTTGGCCTGCTGGTCGAACGCCACCGTCGTGTTATGGCCAACGTTGAACGTCTCCCAGTTCAGGATCGCCTTGTCCGCCGTCTGCTCGATCGTCACCCTGGTCTGGCCGCCCGCGGCCGTCTGCACCGGATCCCTGGCGTTGAGCCAGCCCGCCGTCAGGCTGTTGGTGTCGACCTTCAGGCCCCCCTCGCCCAGGCCATCGGGTACCGATCCGCTCGCCAGCGCCGCTTCCCGCGCCGCCTTCTGCAGTGCCTGCTGCGCCGCGATCGCCTGCGCCGCCAGGTTCAGGTTGTTGATCGAGGTCTGCAGCTTCTGCCGCGCCGCCGCCGACTGCTGCTCGGGCGCCGTCAGCGACGAAGCCGGCAGGCCGTTGGGCAAGCGCCCCGTCGCCGTCGCCGTGCCCTGCGCCGCCCCCTTGGCCGCGAACCACGCCGGACTGAACGCCTGCTGCGCGTGTGCCGGTTCGGTGAACGCCCCGGCCAGCGCCAGCGCCGCGATCGCCGCCGCCGTCGGGGTACGCCGCCATGCGGTGCGGCGCGCGGATCGGATTGGGAACGCCACACGGGGCAAAGCGACAGGCTGGACGGGCACGGACATATCGGGTCGGATCCTAGACAGATGAATCAACTCGGGCGCGCAAGCCGCACGCCCCTATGTCCGTATAGACGCCCTCTGGGAAAAAGATGGAACAGAAACCCGCATGAATTTTTGGTGACAGGTCACCCCAGCATCACGACGTTCGCCACACGGCGAACGTGGGCGGCATAGAGTTGCTGGATAAGCGCGATGGCCTGGTCGGTGTCCTGGATGGTGAAGCGGCCACTGATGCGCTGGCGGGCCAGTTCGTCGTTCATCAGGATCACGCGGCCGCTGCGGTAGCGGTTGATCTCGGCCACGGCGTCGGTCAGCGGCGTATCGTGGAAGACGATGTATCCCTGGCGCCACCCCGAGGGCGCGGCGGGCTGGTCGCGCATGGCGGCAAGCGTACGGCCGGCGCCGTACGAAGCCGACTCGCGAGCGTTCAGGGTCAGGACGCCGTGGGCGTGGCGCACCTCGGCCCGGCCCTCGGTGCACAACACCCGGGTTTCCTCGTTGGCCAGATGCCTGACCTCCACGCATCCCGCCGCGAGCTGGATGCGTCCCGAGCCGGCCTGGATTTCGAGCGCGGCCTGGCCATCGCTGCGGATCTCGGCTTCGCCGGCGATCAGCTCGACCCGCAGGGGATCGGCCTGCCGCACCGAGACGCTGGTCTGGGTATTCAACAGCAGCTGTATGTGCGCGCTCAGGGCCACGCTGCGCTGCTCGCCCACGGCCGTGCGATAGTCCGCCCCCATCTCGGACCACGACGGCCACAGGCCCAGAGGGGGATTCACCATGCCCACCACGCCCGCGGCCGTGGCGACCGCGGCGCCGACGAACCATCGGCGGCCCGGCGAGGCTGGCCGCGCGATCCGCGCCGCCGGGATCCGGCACCGGACCGTCTGCAGGACGTCGCCCATTTCGCGCCATTCCGCGCTCGCCCGCCGCCACATCTGCGCATGCATGGCGCTTTGCGCGCACCAGCGGCGCAGGGCCTCGGCATCGGCGGTGGTCGGACGGCCGACGGCCAGCCGCCGCGCCCATGCACGCGCCTGCTGCAACACGACGTCGACGCCGTCCGCGCCGGGATCGTTCATAGGGTCTCCTGCCATCATGCCGTGGAGCCTGGTGTCCATGTTCGTTTTTCCTTCTTCTTATAGACGTTTGGAGACACGGATATGCGCACGCCTTTCTGCGGGATCTGACAATTTGTTGCCATCTCTGCCGGAACGGTCCGGGACGGCCGTCGGCGTTTCCTCCGCCATTTCCATATGACGCGCGCAGAATTCGTGCGCCGCCTGCAATTCCCGGCTGATCAGCCGCGTGGATACGCCCCAGCGCTGGGCCAGTTCCTTCAGCGTCAGACCGTCGACCCGCGCAGCGTAGAGCACGTCGCGCTGCCTGGCAGGCAGGGCGGCCAGGGCATCAGCCGCACGCCCCAGGTCGAAGCGGGCCTGCGCCACGCGCGACGGACCGGGCGCGGGGTCTGCCAGTTCGTACAGATCGGCCACTTCGTCGGCGCTCAGATAACGCTGGGTGCCGCGCAGCCTGTCGATCGCGGCATTGAAGGCGGTATGCAGCAGATAGGCCTGGGGGTGCCTGACCTCGTTCAAGCCCTCGCGGTCCGCCAACTGCACATAGGCATCGTGCAGCGCATCGCTCGCCAGCTCCGCCGACCCCAGGCGCCTGGCCAACTGCGCCTTGAGCGTTTCGTAGCGTTCGATAAACAGCCGCTTCAATTCGGCCAGGCCGCCGCCGGTCATGATGCGCAAGCCTTCAAGCGGCCGGCCTGCTGCGTCACCAGCAGCACGATGGGCTGGACCAGCGCCGGCGGCGGCTCGATGTCCAGCCGCGCCCCCTCCAGGCTGGCTTCGATGCGGGGCTCGAGTTCGGCATGTCCCTGGGCCGCGGCCTTGACCCGTTGCAGCTCGCCGGATCGGCTGACGTAGGCGCTGATCGCCAGCCGGTACCGGCCGATCGCCAGGCCGGCGTCGGCGCAAAGAATACTGGTGGCCACGCGCTGCACCCTGCCGTAGAAAGCGGCGTGAAGCGCGGCTGCTGCTTCGCCCTGCGTCGCGGTTGGCGCCGTCGGCTCGACCGGCACGATCACGAACGCCCCGGTCGAGGCGAACCTGGCCCGCATCCCGGTTCCCTGCAACAGGGCGGCCAAGGCGGCGTCGGGATCCAGGCTTCCATCGATGGCCGTCGACCGCAGGTGGGCCACCTGGCCGGCGTCATAGAGCACCGACCGCCCCGTCGCCCGGCTGTAGGCCTGCAACGCATCGTGCAGTGGCTGGCTGTCGATGGCGAACGCGGCGGGCTCGGCCCGGGCAGCCGTGCCGGCCGCCTGCGCGGGGGCGATGTGGGCAAAGCCGCAGCAGAACGGCCCCAGGATCCAGGCAAGCAACATCATGCGCACACGGCTGAGGGGCAGGCGACGGGCTGAGAGGCAGGCAACGGCAGGCAGGACATTCCACCCCAAACGCGGCAGTTCTTCAGGGGCCGCACGGCCGGACCGGACATGCGGCAAGGCCGCCGCATCGTAGCGGGCAGGCGTGACAACCGGATTACATTCGCGTTACCGCGCGGGCAACGGCCGGGCAACGCGAAGGCCGCCTAGCCCTTGGCCACAAAGCCGAGTTCCAGTTGCAGCACCATGGGCTGGCGCATGTCCGGCGGAGGCGGCTCGGACAAAGGCTGAGCAGTCAGCAGCGCGCGCAGGTCCTCGTCCGCCTGGGGCTGTCCCAGCGACGCGAACTCCAGCCGTTCGACCTTGCCCGCCTGCCCCACCCAGACGCGCACGATCAAGGGCGCCGGCGGCCCGGCCGGCCCCTCCTGCAACATGCGCTCCTGCATCCAGGCATGCAGCCGCTGGACCGCCTGGCTGTCGGGGTCGCTCAGCCAGGCCTGGAACTGGTTGCCGGTCATCTGCGCGTAGCTGATCCAGTGCTGCGGCACGGGTTGCGCCGGCGCCTGGGCCGTGGCGGGACCGCCCGCCGCCGTGGTCAGCCCCAGCCCCAGCGCGCCGGCAAGGCGGGCGAGGCGCTCCCGGACGCGGGCAAACGGGCTGCCGCGTCCGGGAGAGCGGGATCGATTCGAAGAAAAAGACCGTGCCATGTCGACTACGCACAAGAATGGGAAAACAGCGTCAACCGCACAAGCTACCTCTGGACGATTGCCGGAATATGTCGGCCGTGCCGCGCCTTCTATCCAGACGGAAACCTGCCGGCGCCCCCCGCTGTCACGAAAATTTCACACGACGAAGAGGAAAGCGAGGCGTCAGCGTTCCGCGCTCAGCAGGCGGCGCATATAGCAGGCATCGGTGCCATAGCCGTCGAGCAGGCCGGCATCCGTCGCCACCGGCTCGAAGCCCAGCGCGGCCCAGTACGACCTGGCCGGCCCCAGCGATACCAGCGTCGCGCAGGCCAGGCCCGACGCACTCGCATGGCGCAGTCCTGCACTGACCAGTGCGCGGCCCACGCCCCGGCCGGAGGCGGCGGGCGCCACGGCGCAATCGTGCAGGAACCAGCTATGCGCGCCCGCGGGCAAGGCGCGCAGCGGGACATTGAGCTGCGGCGGCTCGCCCAGCGTCCAGGGATAGGACACCAGGTAGCCCAGCAGCTCGCCGTCGCCGCGCGCGATCCAGCAGGTGCGCGGCGACAGTTCGATGCGGTTCAGGAAGAAACCCGCATCCTCGAGCAGGTCGAAGCCGGCATAGGCCTGGGCCTGCACCACCAGCACGGCCTCGACGTCGGCCGGCTGCATCGCCTGGACGGCGAATCCGGCCGGAAAACGGGGGGAGCCGGACATCAGATCCCCTGCGCGTGCACCTTCTCCACCGGCGATTGCAGCTTGTTCAACGCCGACAGATAGGCCTTGGCCGCCGCCACGACGATGTCGGGATCGGCCCCCACGCCGTTGACGATGCGGCCGGAGCGGGACAGCCGCATGGTGACCTCGCCCTGCGACTCGGTGCCGGTGGTGATGGCGTTGACCGAGAACAGCAGCAGCTCGGCGTCGCTGCGGACATGGCTTTCGATGGCGTTCACCGTGGCATCGACGGGACCGTTGCCCTGCGCCTCGGCCACCACTTCCTTGCCATTTTCAGAGAACACCACGCGGGCGTGGGGCCGCTCGCCCGTTTCCGACCGCTGCGCGAGCGCAACGAAACGGTAGGCGCCCTCCCCGGCTTCGCCCTGCTCGCCCGACACCAGCGCATGGATGTCTTCGTCGAAGATCTCGGACTTGCGGTCCGCCAGGTCCTTGAAACGCGCGAAAGCCTCGTTCACCGCCTGCTCGGAATCGAGCTCGATGCCGAGTTCCTGCAAGCGCTGCTTGAACGCGTTGCGCCCGGACAGCTTGCCCAGCACGATCTTGTTGGCCGCCCAGCCGACGTCCTCGGCGCGCATGATCTCGTAGGTCTGGCGCGCCTTGAGCACGCCGTCCTGGTGGATGCCCGAGGCATGCGCGAAGGCATTGGCGCCGACGATGGCCTTGTTCGGCTGCACGACGAAGCCCGTGATGCCCGACACCAGGCGCGAGGCCGGCATGATCTGCGTGGTGTCGATGCCCACGTCCAGGCCGAAGTAATCCTTGCGGGTCTTCACCGCCATCACCACTTCTTCCAGCGAACAGTTGCCGGCGCGCTCGCCCAGGGCGTTGATCGTGCACTCCACCTGGCGGGCGCCGCCGATCTTGATGCCGGCCAGCGAGTTGGCCACGGCCAGGCCCAGGTCGTCGTGGCAGTGGACCGACCAGACCGCCTTGTCGGAATTGGGAATGCGCTCGCGCAGCTTGCGGATGAACTCGCCGTATTGCTCGGGCACCGCGTAGCCGACGGTGTCGGCCACGTTGATGGTGGTGGCGCCTTCGGCGATCACCGCTTCCAGGACCCGGCACAGGAAATCCGGATCCGAGCGGCTGCCGTCCTCGGGCGAGAACTCGATGTTGTCCGTGTACTGGCGCGCGAAGCGCACCGCCAGCCGGGCCTGCTCGAAGACCTGGTCGGGCGTCATGCGCAGCTTCTTCTCCATGTGGAGCGCGCTGGTCGCGATGAAGGTGTGGATGCGCGCGCTGTTCGCGCCCCGCAGCGCATCGCCCGCGCGGGCGATGTCGCGGTCGTTGGCGCGCGCCAGCGAACAGACGGTGGAATCCTTGATGGCCAGCGCGATGGCCCGGACCGAGTCGAAATCGCCGTTGCTGGCCGCGGCGAACCCCGCCTCGATGATGTCCACGCGCAGCTTCTCGAGCTGCTTGGCGATGCGGACCTTTTCCTCGTGCGTCATCGACGCGCCGGGGCTCTGCTCGCCGTCGCGCAGCGTGGTATCGAAAACGATCAGTTTGTCGCTCATGGGTATCTCTCCTTCTGACAGAAGATTCTACCCCCCTCCCATCTTCCCCATGCCGCTTCGCCCGGTTCGATGCGGTGCCGCACGGCACGATGTGGCTAATTTGCGCAACCCACAAATGCGTGATGATGGGCGGCGGACGCCTGACGCAACATCACGAGGCAATCCAAGCCGCCCCTCGACGATGGAGACACGCATGACATCCCGCCCTTCCTCTGGCCTGCTACGCCGGATAGCCGGATTCCTCGGCCCCGTCTTTCTCCTTCTGCCCCCCGGGAAAGACGCTGACGTTCAAGCGCTCGATGGAAGTATCGTCGGTGAAGTGATCCGACCGGAAACAGAAACGGCCTTGCTTGCAGGCAAGGCCGTTCCTGTTTTCCGAAGGACGCCGCTCAAGGCCTGGGAAGGGGCCGCCGGCTCTTCCTCCACTTCATGCCCCACAGCACATAGCCGGACAGGCCGTAGATCACGAACAGCGCGAACAGCACGATGGGCGGATCGCTGGAGATGAAGACGAAGGCCAGCACCACCAGCAGGATGGTCCAGAACGGCACGCTGCGCCCCAGCGCGAACGACTTGCCGCTGAAGAAGGGCGCGTTCGACACCATGCTGACGCCCGCATAGACGGTCAGGCCGAAGGCCACCCAGGGCATCCACAGTTCGCGGATGGGCAGCTTGTTGTCGACCGCGAGCCAGACGAATCCCGCCACCAGCGCCGCCGCCGCCGGGCTGGGAAGCCCCTGGAAGAAGCGCTTGTCGACCACGCCGACATTGATGTTGAAACGGGCCAGCCGCAATGCCGCGCCGGCCACGTAGATGAAGGCCGCCAGCCAGCCCCACCGCCCCAGGCCGGTCAGGATCCATTCATACATGACCAGGGCCGGCGCGACGCCGAACGAGGTCATGTCGGACAGCGAATCGTACTGTTCGCCGAATGCCGATTGGGTATTGGTCAGGCGCGCGACGCGGCCGTCCATGCCGTCGAGCACCATCGCGACGAAGATGGCGATGGCCGCCGCCTCGAAGCGGTCGTTCATGGCCTGCACGATGGCATAGAAGCCGGCGAACAGCGCCGCCGTCGTGAATGCGTTGGGCAGCAGGTAGATGCCGCGATGGCGATGCTCCAGATCTTTCACGACTGGACTCCGCCGGAAGAGGGATGGTCGAGGTGCACCCACGTTGCAATGCCCCCCATGGAATAAGGAGAAAGAGTGGTTTTGAGCATGGGATGAAGGTTAACCGATGCCGTGCCGGCAGGCCAATTGCGCGGGACTGGCTGGGGAGCCGCCCACCAAGACCAATTTTCATGAAATGAACCAAATTGGTCCACTCCCTGCCGCAATGCCGGGACATGTTGAAACGTCATTAAATCCTGGATATCCCTGACTCTTCGGGTTACGTTCCGCCCCCGCTTCTATTGACTTGCAAAATGCCACGCTGCAAGATTGGTACAAATATCAAAACCATAAATGTACCAATTGGAGACAACATGGCCCACGTCGAATGGCAAGGCGGTACCGAACACTGGACGACCAAGGACGACATCCGCCTCTTCCTCTGGCAGAAGCCGGCCGCCGCGAACGTGCCGTTCGCCGGCACCATCCTTTTCGTACACGGTTCGTCCATGGCGTCGCAGCCCACCTTCGACCTGTCCGTCCCCGGCCGGCCGGACTCCTCCGTCATGGACTGGTTCGCGCGCCGGGGCTTCGATACCTGGTGCATGGACAACGAAGGCTACGGCCGTTCCGACAAGCATCGTCCCATCAACTTCGACATCGCCAACGGCGCCGACGACCTCGACGCGGGATCGCAATACATCCTGGCTCGCAACGGCGGCAAGCCGTTGTTCGTCTATGGCATATCGTCGGGCGCGCTGAAAGCGGCGCTTTTCGCCCAGCGACATCCCGAGCGCGTCGCCCGCCTCGCGCTCGATGCCTTCGTCTGGACCGGCGAAGGCAGCCCGACCCTGAAGGAACGGGCCAAGAAGCTGCCCGAGTTCCTGGCCAAGACGCGCCGCCCCATCGACCGTGCCTTCGTCCACAGCATCTTCAACCGCGACCACCCCGGCACCGCCGACGACGCCACCGTCGAGGCCTTCGCCGATGCCATCCTGACCCTGGACGACTCCATGCCCACGGGCACCTATGTGGACATGTGCTCGAAGCTGCCGCTGATCGACCCGCGTCGCCTGCATGTACCGACCCTGGTCATGCGCGGCGAGTACGACGGCATCGCCAGCTTCGACGACCTGATGCGTTTCTTCGAGCAGCTCCCCAACATGGACAAGCAGTTCACCGTCATGTCGGGCATCTCGCACGCCAGCTTCCAGCAGAAGAACTACCTGCGCGTCTATCACATCCTGCACGCTTTTCTCACGCTCCCCGAAGCCCGATACGGAGGTTGACTCCATGAAGCGCATCCACGGCATGGCATGGGCAGCGCCGCTGCTCGCACTTTCGCTGCATGCAGGGGCCGCCGAGACCTATCCGGAACGCCCGGTCAAGGTCATCGTTCCCTTCGAGCCCGGCGGTTTCACCGACGTCGTGGCGCGCGTCGTCGCCCAGCAGCTCGGCAGCGCGCTGGGCCAGTCCTTCATCGTCGAGAACAAGCCCGGCGCGGGATCGACCATAGGCACGGACTTCGTGGCCAAGGCGGCTCCCGACGGCTACACCCTCGAGATCGTCTCGACCAACCACGTCACCAGCCATCGGCTGTACAAGAACCTGGACTACGACCCGATCAAGAGCTTCACGCCTATCTCCAAGCTGGCGGACAGCCCGTACGTGCTTTTCGTCAACACCAAGCTGCCCGTCCAGTCGGTACAGGAACTCATTGCACTGTCCAAGTCCAACGGTGCGCACCTGCGCTACGCCTCGTCCGGCAACGGCAGCACGCAGCACCTGATGGGAGCGCTGTTCCTGGCCAAGTCCGGCGCCAAGCTGGAACACGTTCCCTACCGTGGCAGCGGCGGCGCCATGAAGGACCTGGCCGCGGGTTTCGTGGAAACCAGCTTTGCCGCCGTGTCCAACGGCCTGCCCCACGTCAAGAGCGGCAAGATCAGGGCATTGGGCGTCACCAGCACGCGCCGCAACGCCCAGTTGCCGGACGTACCCAGCCTGGCTGAAGCGGGCGTCCCGGACTACGACGCAGTGGTATGGCTGGCGCTGCTGGGACCGGCGGGAATGCCCAAGGACATCGTCTCGCGCCTGAACGAGGCGGTGCGAACCGGGCTGTCCAGGCCCGAGGCGCGGGAAGCCCTGGCCGGGGCGGGCGTGGACGTGGCGGTGTCCACGCCGGAAGAACTGGCGCAATACATGGCGCAGGAGAACGCCATGTGGGGCGACGTCATCCGCGGACTGGAAATCCGGATCGATTGACCGCGCGGCTTCCAGTTGGGAGAACGCCACCGCGTGGCCGCGCGTCCACCGCTCGAACAAGCGAGCATGTCACAGGACGGCCTACTCTATCGCCAGCGGGCTGGCCCCATCGCCTGGGTGGGCAGTGGACGCTGCTCCGCGGCGGATGGAGGCACGCCCCCGCCGCTGGCAGCCGGCTTCAGGCGGCGTCGATGCGCACCTTGCCCGAGCGGACCAGCTCGGACACCGCCTTGACCTCCGCCAACAGGCTTTTCTCGAGGTCCGCGGGGGCGCCGCCGACGGGAATGAAGCCTTGCTCCACCAGCTTGCCGCGCACGTCGCCGTCGGCCAGCGCCTGGTTGATCGCGCGGTTGAGCCCGCCTATCGCCGCCGCCGGCGTGCCTGCCGCGACATAGGTGCCGAAGGCGATCTCGGCCACGAAGTCCGCGATGCCCGCCTCCGCCACGGTGGGCACGTCGGGCAGGCGATCCAGCCGCTCGGCGCTGGTCACCGCCAGCGCGCGCAGGCGCCCGGACTTCACGTGCTGCTCGGCTGCCGCCACCGTCGCGAACACCAGCTGGATCTGGCCGCCCAGCAGGTCGGTCATCATCGGGCCCGTGCCGCGATACGGCACGTGCAGGATGTCGATGCCGACCTGGGAACGAAAACGCTCGGTCGCCAGGTGCTGCGGCGTGGCATTGCCCGGCGACCCGAAGGTCAGCGTGCCGGGCTTGCTCCTGGCCAGTTGCACGAACTCGCCCAGCGTCTTCGCCGGCACGCCGGGATTGACCGCGACCAGATAGGGCGACCGGGCGATCATGCACACCGGCGCCAGTTCGGCGCCGATCTGCGAGATCGGGCGGCTGTAGTAGCGCACGGAAGGCACCAGTCCCGAGAACAGCAGGGTGTTGCCGTCGCGGTCGGACTTCGCCACGTATTCGGCGCCGACGATGCCGCTGGCCCCGGGCTTGTTCTCGACCACGACCGGGCGGCCCAGCAGCTTTTCCAGCCGGTAGCCGATGGCCCGCCCCAGCACGTCCGTGCCGCCTCCGGGCGGGAATGGCACGACCACGTGCAGCGGTACGCTGCTTCCCGCACCTTGCGCGTATCCCTTCCCCAGGTATGCCGAGGACGCGAGCGCGGCCATCGCGCCCAGCATGTGTCTGCGTTGCATGTCTTGTCTCCTTGCTTGGTATGGTGCCGCCCGTTCAGGCGGCCCGCCGCGTGCCACCCGACCCCAGAAATTCCCTGAGGGCCGCCGCGGCAGCCGTCACGCCCTCTACGGGCAACATGTGCTTCTGTCCCGGCACGATCCGCAGCGCGGCGTGAGGGATGGACCGCGCCAGCTCCTCCGCCATGCGGGGCGTGGACCCGGTGTCCTGGTCGCCCGTCATCACCAGCGTCGGACAGAGGATCTGCGGCGCCGCCTCGGGCAGGACGCCGTCGGCGCCCGCGAAGATGCGATAGGCCGCCAGGAAATCCTCGCGCCGGTTTGCCAGCAGCCGCTGCCGGATCGCTTCGACGCGGCCCGGCGCGGCCTCGACGAACGCCGGCGAGAACCAGCGCGCCACGGATGCCTGCGCGCTCGCCGCCCCGTCCCCGCCCTCGGCCTGCTCCAGCCGCGCCCGTACCGCCAGGCGCTCGGCCTCGGTACGGCGAAAGACGGTACTCATCAGCACCAGTTTCCCCACTTCGCCGGGATGGCGCGCGGCGAACCGCCCGGCAACCAGCCCGCCCATCGAATACCCCACCACGGCGGGCTGGCGCAACCCTTGCTCGCGCAGCACGTCGCCCAGTTGCGCCACGTACCGGTCCAGCCCGGCTTCGCCCGCCGGCAGCGGTGTGCTGCCATGCCCCAGCATGTCATAGCGGATCAGCTCGAACTCGTTCCCCAGCTCGCGCGCCAGTTCGTCCCACATGCCCAGATCCAGGCCGACGCCGTGGACCAGGACGACGGGCGCCCCCGAGCCGCTGCGGACTACTCGGGTCGGCCAGGTCACGAGGCCTCCTTCCCGGCCGGGGCCAGCCCCATCTCGCGCATGTCCTGGTAGCGGTCGCCGATGCGATGGTGCGGCCGCCCTCCCACGCTGGCGCCCAGCGCGACGACGACCTCGTCCGCCGCGGGCGCATCGGCAATGGTGGCCTGCACCGTCAGGTAGTGGGACCGCATCCCCTCGTCGTTCTTGTGCATCATCGGCACGACGATGGGACACCCCATCGGTCCGCGCGAGTTGGTGAAACTCAGATAGCTCGTGCCTCCCACCGCGTTCCGGTACTTGTTCCCGAATCGCAGCGTATGGATGAGCGCCGAGGCATGCTCGACCTCGCCGTCGGCACCGACCACGGCGGCCTTGCCGTAGCCCTCGACCCGCTCGCCGGAGCCCGTGTACTTCAGGATCTCCCCCACCAGCAGATCGCCCAGCGGCGGCGCGATGCGCAGGATCTCGGGCTGCAGGTCCTCGGTGTATGGCCGCCCCGCCCACGGATTCTTCAGGACCGCGGCGCTCAGCACCATCAGCAGGGGCCGTTCGGCCTTCCTGCCGCCCTCCACCCGCGTTTCCTCGACATACGAAACGACTTTGCGCACTTCCAGCGTCATGCGACCTCCTTCTTGTCCTGCGGATATGGTCGCCATGGCCCTGATTTTTGCCAAGCCAAATTTGTGGAAATAAAATTCGGAAAACCTGAATTTACGGACTGCCATGGACCCCTTCAAGATCCAGCACCTGAGGCAATTCGTGGCCGCCGTCGACAGCGGCAGCTTTCTCGCGGCGGCGCAGGCTACCTTCCGCTCCCAGGCCGCCGTCTCCGCCGCCATGGACGATCTGGAACGGCAGGTAGGCGCCCCGCTGTTCGAACCCGGCAAGCGGGCCCGGCCCACGCCGCTCGGCTGGAGCGTCCTGCCCCTGTTCCGCGAACTGCTGGCGATACACGACCGTGTCCGGCTGGAAGCCAACGAACTGGCGCAAGCACGCCACGGCTCGGTCTCGCTGGCGGTCATGCCCTCGCTGGCGGACGAATGGCTGCCCGACATCCTGGCCCGCTACACCCGCCAGTTCCCCCAGGTCCGCCTGCGCGCCATCGACATGCCTTCACAGGCCGTGCGCCAACTCGTGCTGAGCGGCGAAGTCGACATCGGCATCGCCGGCCTCCTGGCCGACGAACCCCGGCTGGACTTCCTGCCCATCGCGCGCGACGAATTCGGCATCATCTGCCCGCCCTCGCATCGCCTGGCCGGACGGCGCAAGCCGGTGGACTGGAGCGAACTGCAGGGCGAACGCCTGATCGCCAACGCCACCTTCGAAGCCTTGCGCCACCCCGACATCCCGCCATGGGTGGCCACGCCCGGCATGACCGTCACCAACCGGACCTCGCTCATCGCCAGCGTGCGCTCGGGCCTGGGCATCACCATCCTTCCCACCCTGGCCCGCCCGGCACGCCGCCACAAACTGGCCTTCGTCCGCCTGCACCGCCCCGTCATCGCCCGCACCGTCGGCCTCGTCACCCGCCCCGGCCAAAGCCTCTCCCCCGCCGCCCGCCACATGCACGACCTGCTGGTCGACCTGATGCGCGAACTCGCCGCCGACAAAGGCGGCGAACTCCTCTCCTGACCGGCAAAAGAAAAACCCCCACGCAAGCGTGAGGGTTCAAGACCCAGGATGCGGTGGATCCGGCTCCGCCGGTCCACCCGCATCGCCCCCTGAGGGGGCGCGCGTAAGCGCGTAGGGGGGGGTCTAGTTCTTGCTCTGGTCGACCAGCTTGTTCTTGCGGATCCAGGGCATCATTTCGCGCAGCTTGCCACCGACCTGCTCGATGTCGTGCTCGGCCGTCAGGCGGCGGCGCGACTTCAGCGTCGGGGCGCCGGCCATGTTCTCCAGCAGGAAGCTCTTGGCGTATTCGCCGGTCTGGATGTCCTTCAGGACGGCGCGCATGGCGTTCTTGGTGTCCTCGGTCACGATGCGCGGGCCGGTGACGTACTCGCCGTATTCCGCGTTGTTCGAGATCGAGTAGTTCATGTTCGCGATGCCGCCTTCGTAGATCAGGTCGACGATCAGCTTGAGCTCGTGCAGGCACTCGAAGTAGGCCATCTCGGGCGCGTAGCCGGCTTCCACCAGCGTCTCGAAGCCGGCCTTGATCAGTTCGACGGTACCGCCGCACAGCACGGCCTGTTCGCCGAACAGATCGGTCTCGGTTTCCTCGCGGAAGTTGGTCTCGATGATGCCGGCACGGCCGCCGCCGTTGGCCATGGCGTACGACAGGGCGATGTCGCGGGCGGCGCCGGACTTGTCCTGGTACACGGCCACCAGGTGGGGCACGCCGCCGCCCTGGGTGTAGGTGGAGCGCACGGTGTGGCCGGGGGCCTTGGGAGCGACCATGATGACGTCCACGTCCTCACGGGGCACGACGGCGCCGTAGTGGACGTTGAAGCCGTGGGCGAAGGCCAGCACGGCGCCCTTCTTCATGTTGGGGCCGACGTTCTCGGCGTAGACCTTGGCGATGTTCTCGTCGGGCAGCAGGATCATGACGACGTCGGCTTCCTTCACCGCCTCGTTCACTTCCTTGACCGTCAGGCCGGCGTTGGCGGCCTTGTCCCACGAAGCCCCGCCCTTGCGCAGGCCGACCACGACCTTGACGCCGGAGTCGTTCAGGTTCTGGGCATGGGCATGGCCTTGCGAGCCGTAGCCGATGATGGCGACGGTCTTGCCCTTGATCAGCGACAGATCACAATCTTTATCGTAGAAAACTTTCATGGATGCTCTCCAAAATTCAATCCAGAATCAATTCAAACTCAATCAAACACGTACCACCCCCACCTCGGCCCCGCGGGTGAACCCGAGAGGCCAAGGGCACCGCGGATCCGGCTTTGCCGGTCCGCCAGTGCCGCCCCCTGGGGGGCGCGCGTCAGCGCGTAGGGGGGGACTACCAATCAGGGGGTTAGATCTTCAATACCCGTTCGCCACGGCCGACGCCGCAACTGCCGGTGCGCACCGTTTCAAGGATGCTGGCGCGATCGAGCGCTTCGATGAACGCGTCGAGCTTGCCCTTGTCGCCGGTCAGCTCGACGGTGTAGCTCTTGTCGGTCACGTCGACGATATGGCCGCGGAAGATATCGACCATCCGCTTCATTTCCTCGCGCTCCTTGCCTACCGCGCGAACCTTGATCAGCATCAGTTCGCGTTCGATGTGGGGCGCCTCGGTCAGGTCCACCACCTTGACCACCTCGACCAGGCGGTTCAGGTGCTTGGTGATCTGCTCGATGACGTCGTCGGAGCCCGAGGTGACGATGGTCATGCGCGAAAGGGTGGCATCCTCGGTCGGGGCGACGGTCAGGGTCTCGATGTTGTAGCCGCGGGCCGAGAAAAGCCCGACCACCCGGGAAAGTGCACCGGCTTCGTTCTCCAGGAGCACGGATATGGCATGTCTCATGTGCGCTCCTTACAGGTCTTCGGAACCGAGCAGCATCTCGGTCAGGCCCTTGCCGGCCTTCACCATGGGCCACACGTTTTCCGTGCGGTCCGTGATGATGTCCAGGAACACCAGGCGTTTCTTGTGCGTGGTGAAGGCTTCGCGCAGCGCGCCCTCGACGTCGCGGGGGCTTTCGATGCGCATGCCGACGTGGCCGTACGCCTCGACCAGCTTGACGAAGTCAGGCAGCGAATCCATGTACGACTCGGCATAGCGCGAGCCGTAGTCGATCTGCTGCCACTGGCGCACCATGCCCAGGTACCGGTTGTTCAGGCACAGGATCTTGGGGCTGAGGTGGTACTGCTGGCAGGTCGACAGCTCCTGGATGTTCATCTGGATCGAGCCTTCGCCGGTGATGACGGCGATGTCGGCATCCGGATGCATCATCTGCACGCCCATGGCGTACGGCAGGCCCACACCCATGGTGCCCAGGCCGCCGGAATTGACCCAGCGGCGCGGCTTGTTGAAGCGGTAGTACTGCGCGGCCCACATCTGGTGCTGGCCCACGTCCGAGGTCACGAAGGCCTCGCCGCGGGTGATCTCGCACAGCTTCTCGATCACGAACTGCGGCTTGATGACGTCATTGGAGGACTTGTACTTCAGGCACTCGCGCTCGCGCCAGGCACCGATCTGCTTCCACCATCCGGCGATCTGCTCGGGATTGCGCCGGGTTTCCTTGAGCGAGGCCTCGACCTGCGCCAGGAAGTCCACCAGCACGTCCTTGACGTCGCCCACGATGGGCACGTCGACCTTCACGCGCTTGGAGATCGACGACGGGTCGATGTCGATGTGGACGATCTTGCGGGCGTTCTGCGCGAAATGCTTGGGATTGCCGATGACGCGGTCGTCGAAGCGGGCGCCGATGGCCACCAGCACGTCGCAGTGCTGCATCGCCATGTTGGCTTCGTAGGTGCCGTGCATGCCGGGCATGCCCACGAAGCGCCGGTCGTCCGCCGGGAACGCGCCCAGGCCCATCAGCGTGTTGGTGCAGGGCATGTCCAGCATCTGCACGAGCTTGGTCAGCTCGGGCGCGGCGTCGGACAGGATCACGCCGCCGCCGGTGTAGATCATGGGGCGCTCGGCCTGCAGCAGCAGCTGGACCGCCTTCTTGATCTGGCCCTGGTGCCCCTTCACGACGGGCGAGTAGGAACGCATCTTGATCTCGCCCGTCGGCGGGGTGTACTTCCCGCGGGCGATCGTGATGTCCTTGGGGATGTCGACCAGCACAGGGCCGGGACGGCCGGTGCGGGCGATATAGAAGGCCTTGCGGATGACGTCCGCGAGGTCCTTGACGTCCTTGACCAGGAAGTTGTGCTTGACGCACGGCCGGGTGATGCCGACCGTGTCGGCTTCCTGGAAGGCATCCTGGCCGATGGCCGAGGTGGGCACCTGGCCGGTCAGCACCACCATGGGGATGGAGTCCATGTAGGCGGTGGCGATGCCGGTGACCGCGTTAGTCACGCCGGGACCGCTGGTGACCAGCGCCACGCCGACGCGGTTCGATACGCGCGAATACGCGTCCGCGGCGTGCACGGCTGCCTGCTCGTGACGCACCAGGATGTGCTTGAATCTGTCTTGCTTGAAGATCTCGTCGTAGATGTACAAGACCGAGCCGCCCGGATAGCCGAACACATGTTCGACCCCTTCGTCGGCCAGGGCGCGCACGACGATCTCTGCGCCTGTGAGTTCCATTGGATTTTCGTCCATTCAAGTTCGCGCTGACGCCCCGGGCGGTACTGCCTCAGGCAGGGAAACCAAACCTGCGCGGGCACCGGCAACATGCGGCGACGCTTCACGGTTCACGGAACCGTTCCACTCGCCCACCTTGCCGACCTCGCGCACGTTCACCGGAACGAGCACTGAAGGTTGAAACGGAAGGCCGGGACCGGACTGCCTTCGCCCTGGGGCTAAGGCCGCCACAACGCTTTTGGCGCGGGCCAGGCTTGGTTGACTGCACTGCATGACGCCGAAGGGTGCCTGGCGTCAGATGAAGCTCTCTGCCGTCGACTTTTGTAACGCTTTCGGCGAGCCCGCTAGGCTATCAGGAATGTTGCGATGCGGTCAAGGCTCACCGCAGTGACTGGGATTTTCCCCCGGGTCGCGGCCACGGGCGGACGGAGCCGGCCATGCTCGGTTATCGTAGCGCCCCATGAACGACACCCCTTCCGCCTCTCCCGCCCTCCAGGCCGCGCCGGGCCGCTGGCGCCGGTTCGCCTGCATGATGTATGAAGCCATCCTGCTGTTCGGGGTGGTGTTCGTGGCCGACTATCTGTTCGATACCCTGACCCAGAGCCGGCATGCGCTCATGCTGCGGCACGAGCGGCAGGCGTGGCTGTTCTGCGTCATCGGCGTCTATTTCGTGCTGTGCTGGCGGCTGGGTGGACAGACCCTGCCCATGAAGACCTGGCACATCCGGCTGATCGACGCCGGCGGCGGCCGCCCGCCGGTCTGGAAAGCCGTGCTGCGCTACGTCCTGGCCTGGCCCTTCACGCTGACCGGGCTGGGTTTCGTCTGGACCTTCTTCGACCGCGACCGCCAGTTCCCGCACGACCGCCTGCTGGGCACCCGGCTGATTTCCACGCGCTAGCCGTCCCCCCGACCAGGCCCCGGAAATCCGGCGCCTGGTGTTGCTTTTTTCCCGAAATCCCCTGCTGACGAGTCGACGTTCAGCTTTCTGTAAGCCCACGGCGCCTATCGTCCCCGCTCATCAAATAATGCGAATCATTCTTCGTTAGAGTTTCATCTCAGTTATCGAGGCCGGGGGCTCGGCACCCCGTCCCGCATTCATTCCGGGCCTCGCGCCCACCTACGGGGGATTTCACGGTGATATCGACGAACCAGTTCAGGTTCAATACCTTGGCGGCCGCCATCAGCGCGCTCACGTTCGTGCCGGCCGTCCAGGCCCAGGCGCAGAACGCCACCTCGGCCGACGCGCCGCGCGCCAGCGGCCAGCTCGCGCCCATCACGGTGCGCGGGGAAGCCGAATCGGCGTACAAGGCCGACCAGTCGGCCTCGCAGAAATTCACCGCGCCGCTGCTGGACACGCCCAAGAGCGTCACCATCATCCCGCAGGAAGTCATCGAGAACAGCGCCTCCACGACCCTGACCGAAGCCCTGCGCCTGACGCCGGGCATCACCTTCGGTTCGGGCGAGGGCGGCAACCCGCTGGGCGACCGTCCCTTCATCCGCGGCTACGACGCACAGGCCAGCACCTTCGTCGACGGCATGCGCGACATCGGCGCCACGACCCGTGAAGTCTTCAACCTCGAACAGATCGAAGTCATCAAGGGCCCGGACGGCGCCTATGGCGGCCGCGGCGGCGCGGGCGGCAGCATCAACCTGATCACCAAGGCGCCCAAGGCCGAGAACTTCACCAACGCCACGCTGGGCCTGGGCACCGACAACTACAAGCGCGCCACGGTGGACGGCAACTGGCTGCTGGGCGAGAACATGGCCTTCCGCCTGAACGCGATGGCGCACGACGCCGACGTGCCGGGCCGCCAGGCGGTGGACGTGTCGCGCTGGGGCATCGCGCCCTCGCTCACCTGGGGCCTGAACACCCCCACCCGCGTCACGCTGAGCTACTACCACCTGCAGACCAACGACACGCCCGACTCGGGCATCCCGTTCATGTACGGCAACCGGATCCCGGCCGGCGTCACGGCGATCCGCCCGGTCACCGTGAACATGGACAATTTCTACGGCCTGGCCAACACCGACTTCATGAAGAACCGGTCGGACGTCGCCACGGCCCGCATCGAACACGACATCAGCACCGACCTGACCATCCGCAACACGCTGCGCTACACCGCGTCCGACCAGCGCTACCTGTGGACCCAGCCGGACGACAGCCAGGGCAACGTGGTCGACGGCAAGGTCTGGCGCCGGGCCAACACCCGCACCAGCGGCGTCCACACCATCGCCAACCAGACCGAGATCTTCGGCAAGGGCAAGCTGGGCGGCTTCGAGCACAGCTTCACCGCGGGGATCGAGCTGTCGCGCGAGAAAGCGGACAACGGCTCGTACACGGTCGACCGCGGCGCGGGCAGCGGCGCGGCCAACGTCTGCAACCTGGGCGTGGGCGCGGCCTCCGGCTACAACTGCACGGACCTGTACAACCCCAACCCGTACGACCCGTGGACCGGCACGATCACCGAGGGCGAGCGGTCCAACCACTTCAAGAGCACCACCAAGTCCGTCTACGCGTTCGACACGATCAAGCTGAACGAGCGCTGGCAGACCAACCTGGGCCTGCGCGTGGATGACTACAAGACGCGCTACTTCAACGCCACCACCGACGTCGGCCGCAACGACACCCTCCTGAACTACCAGTTGGGCATCATCTACAAGCCGGCGTCCAACGGCAGCGTCTACGTGTCCTATGGCACCTCGTCCACCCCCGCCAACGCCTTCCTGGGCCAGGGCAGCGAAAGCGGCAGCCTGACCCCCGGACGCAATAACGTCGGCCCCAACGCGGCGGACCTCGGCCCCGAGAAAAACCGCTCGCTGGAACTGGGCACCAAGTGGAACGTACTGGACAACCGCCTCGGCCTGAGCGCGGCGGTCTTCCGCATCGACACCACCAACGCCCGCGTCACCCAGCCCGACAACACCTACGCCCTGGCCGGCAAGCGCCGCATCAACGGCTTCGAGGTCGGCGCCTCGGGCAACATCACCAAGGCGTGGCAGGTGTTCGGCGGCTACACTTACCTCGACAGCGAAGTGCGCAGCAACGGCGCCAACACCACGCTCACGCAGGGCCAGGAGTTCCCCAACACGCCCAAGCACACCGCCAGCCTGTGGACCACCTATAGCGTCACCAACGACATCTCGGTGGGCGGCGGCATCTTCATCGTCGGCAAGCAGTACGGCTCGAACGCGGCGGTGCGCCGCTACATCCCGGGCTATACCCGCTTCGACGCGATGGCGGCCTACCGCATCAACCGCAACGTCAGCGTCCAGTTGAACCTGCTGAACCTGACCGACAAGCGCTACTTCACCTCGACCTATTCGACGCACTACGCGGCGGTGGGCGCGGGCCGCGCGGCGATCCTGAACCTCAACTTGAAGTATTGATCCCCCCTACGCGCTGACGCGCGCCCCCCAGGGGGCGGCACTGGCGGACCGGCGGAGCCGGATCCGCTGTGCCCTGGGGGACTACCGGGCTGGCGGGGGGCGGCGATTCTGCGTGTCCTGATTGGCCCGTGGGAGGTGCCTTGCGTGAGCAAGGCGCCTCTTTTCTTTTCCGCCCTACCCCGCTCCATGTGGGCCACGCTTCGCGATGCCGCAGGCCGTGTTTAGAACCCAAGTTCTTGGTGCACAATCCCATGACTCCCACCAACACCCCCAAAACCATGGAGCCCATCTCCCGTCAGCAACTGAACACCGCCACCGCCAACGACCTGGCCGAGATCCTGCGCGGCCCCCCCGAGCAGGCCGCGGCCTGGGTGCGGGCGGCCGCCGAAGGTGGCGTGGCCGAGGCCCAGGCGGTGTTCGGGCAGATGCTGCTGGACGGCCAGGGCCTGCCCGTCGACCGCGAACAGGCCGTGTACTGGTTCAAGCGCGCCGCCGACGCCGACCACCCCATGGCCATGAACATGCTCGGCCAGTGCCACCACCACGGCTGGGGCGTGCCCGTCAACCTCGTGCTGGCGGCCTACTGGTACCGCCTGGCCGCGCAACAGGGACTGGACTGGGGCATGTACAACTACGCCACCGCCCTGGCACTGGGCGAAGGCGTCCCCGCCGACCGGCCCGGGGCGCTGGCCTGGTTCGAAAAGGCCGCGGCACTGGGCCATGCGAAATCGATCAACATCATCGGCGGCTTCCATGAAGACGGATGGGAAGTCCCCGTCGACAAACAGCAGGCCTTCGAACACTACCGCCGCGCGGCAGAGGGCGGCGATTTCCGCGGACAGTTCAACTATGCCCGCCTGCTGATCGAACGCGGCGACATCGACGCCGCGCTGCCCTGGCTGGATCGCCTGCCCGGGACCGCCACCCCGGCCTTTCTGGCCAAGGCCCGTGCATTCCTGGAACAGGCGGCCGATGCGCGCGTGCGCGCCAAGGCCGCCGAACTGGCCCCGCGCCCGGCCACGGGAGGTCCCGCCGCATGATGGCATGGGCCATGCGCGGGTTCACGCTCGGCGTGGCGATCCTGGCGGCCCTGACCTCCTGGGCCCTGTCGGCCTGGCTGCCCTGGCCCGCCGCCGTGCTTGCCGCGCTCTTGCTGGCCGTCGCCATCCACGCGGCCATCGTCGCCCTGGGCTTCGCGCTGGCCCGCCTGCTGACCGACCGCACCGGTCCCGCCGGCCCGCCCGGCTGGCTGGCCGCCATGCCCCGGGAAACCTACCTTTCCCTGCGCAACATGTACCTCGACATCCCGTGGCGGCACCGCTGGCCCATGCGGCTGCCGGCCCGCGCGCGGGGCGCCGTGCTGCTGGTGCACGGCTACGGATGCAACCGCGGCATCTGGCGCGACTTCGATACCTGGCTGGCCGCGCGCGGCTGGACCGTCGCCGCGCTGGACCTGGAACCGCCCCGGGCCGGAATAGACCGGTTCGGCGAGCAGGTGGCCGCCGAGGCCGCCGCCCTGGCCCTGCGCGCGGGCCGCGGACGCGTGACCGTGATCGCGCACAGCATGGGCGGCCTCGCGGCGCGGGCCGCGCTGCGGGGCGCGCCCGACGCGCCCATCGGCCACGTCATCACGCTCGGCACGCCGCACCGGGGCACCTGGCACGCCCGCTTCGGGCGCGGGCGGTGCGCGACCCAGATGCTGCCCGACAGCCCCTGGCTCGGCGCCCTGCACGCCGCCGAGACGCCGGCCATGGCCAGCCGGTACACCTGTATCGCCTCGCACCACGACAACATCGTCTGTCCCGTCGACCGCGCCCTGCTGCCGGGCGCCTCCGCCAGCCTCGTGGTCGCCCGCGTGGGGCACATGGCGCTGGCTCACGATGCCGCCGTCCGGGCCTTCATCGAAGCACGCCTGGAAGCCCTACACGCCCCGGACATGGCGGAAAGCGACGCGGCCTGACAACGGTCCCGCGCCGTCACAAACACGTCATCGCGCCATGTTTCCATTCACTCCATGGAAACATCCTCCCGGCCAGCGTGACGACATCGCCCCCTACCCAATGGCGCACCATCTGGATCTCGGACCTGCATCTGGGAACCGCCGGCTGCAATGCCAGCCACCTGCTGGACTTCCTCAAACACAACGAGGCCGAGACCCTTTACCTCGTCGGCGACATCATCGACGGCTGGCAGCTCCGCAAGAGCTGGACCTGGCCCCAGGCCCACAACGACGTGGTGCAGAAGGTCTTGCGCAAGGCGCGCAAGGGCACGCGGGTCGTCTTCATTCCGGGCAACCATGATGAATTCGCGCGCCAGTTCATCGGCTATGCCTTCGGCGACATCCAGGTCCAGGAAGACGCGGTCCACGTCACCGCCGACGGCAAGCGCCTGTGGGTGACCCACGGCGACCAGTTCGACGGCGTGATCCAGCACAGCAAGTGGCTGGCCCACCTGGGCGATACGCTCTACACCTTCGCGCTATGGCTCAACCTGCACTTCAACCGCGTGCGCCGCCGGCTGGGGCTGCACTACTGGTCGCTGTCGCAATACCTGAAGCACAAGGTGAAGAACGCCGTGTCCTTCATCACCAACTTCGAGGACGTGCTGGTCAACGAGGCCAGGCGCCAGGGCTACGATGGCGTCGTGTGCGGCCACATCCACAAGCCGGAGATCCGGCATGTGGACGGGGTGCTGTACTGCAATGACGGGGATTGGGTGGAAAGCCTGTCGGCCCTGGTCGAGGACGAGCACGGCCAGTTGCGGCTCGTGTACTGGACCCACCTGACCGACGCGGGCGAGCCGGCGGCGGTGAAGTCCAAGCGGCGCCGGCCGCTGGAGCTGCCTGCGCTTCCTTCGGCGCTGGCGCCCCGCCCCGCTTCCCAGCCGGCGCGCGAAAGCTCGCAGACCGAGACGGCCGACGTCTGAGCCGCCCGGGCGCGGCGGCTAGCGCCGGCGTCCCAGCACGATCACCGCGGCGCCGACCACGATGGCGGCCACGCCGGCCCAGGTGGGAATGGGAACCGTCTTACGGGTATCGGCCGTGGCCTCGACCGGACCGACCTTGAGCAGCGTTTCTTCCGACGTGTACGAAAAACTCTTGTAGCCCAGCGCGACCACGCCCAGCACGATCAGCAGCAGGCCGATGATGACGGATGCCTTCATATCTCCCCCTTCGGTGATGTGACGGCATCAAGATAACCGATGCCCGGCCGCCACGGTGGAGCGGCTAGCAATTCCTTACCTCTGGCCGCCCGCTTCCCCTGCCCTTGTCGATATGGCGGCTATTCGCCCCGGATCGGTGCAAAACTTTTATAATTAGTAATCGTTTTCATTTTCTTCTACCAACCGAGCACATGGCTATCCGCCTCTCCGAGCTACCTTATGGCCATGACGCCGCCGTCAACGCCGTCGAAGACGCCGCCCCGGCGGACCCCATCGCCGTGCGCCTGCGCGACCTGGGCTTCGTGGCGGGCGAGCGCGTGCGCATCGTGGCGCGCGGCCCGATCGGAGCCGATCCCCTGCTGATCCAGATCGGTTTCACCCGTTTCGCCCTGCGCCGCTCCGAAGCCGCGCGGGTCCTGGTCGAACCGCTCGCCTCCTGAATCCCGATGTCCACCACTACCTTGTCCAATCTGCGCGTTGCCCTGGTCGGCAACCCGAACTGCGGAAAGACCGCCCTGTTCAACCTGCTGACGGGCAGCCGCCAGAAGGTGGCCAACTACGCCGGCGTCACCGTCGAGCGCAAGGAGGGCAGGCTGGTCACGCCCTCGGGCCTGCAGGTCAGCGTGCTGGACCTGCCCGGCGCCTACAGCCTGCATGCCACGAGCCCGGACGAAGCCATCACCCGCGACGTCTGCATGGGCAACTTCGCCGGCGAGCGCCGTCCGGACCTGCTGGTGGCCGTGGTGGACGCGACCAACCTGCGCCTGCACCTGCACTTCGTGCTGGAACTGCAGCGGCTCGGGCTGCCCATGGTCCTGGCGCTCAACATGGTGGACGCCGCCGCCAAGCGCGGCATCCGGATCGACCGCGACAAGCTCCAGCAGGCGCTGGGCATCCCCATCGTCGAAACCATCGCGATCAAGCGCGACGGCGCGGCGCAGCTGCTGGCGCGCATCGACGGCGACATGCCCGCCGCGCCGCCCGCGCTGCCCGCCGGCGCCGACCTGCACCAGGCGGTCAACGGGCTGCTGAGCGAGGCCGTGTCGATGCCGCGGCGCACCGCCGCCATCGACGACGCCATCGACCGCTGGGTCCTGCACCCCGTGCTGGGGCTGGTCACGCTGGCCATCGTCATGTTCCTGATGTTCCAGGCCGTGTTCTCGTGGGCCGAGCCGCTCATGGACCTGATCGAGACGTCGGTCTCGTCCCTGGGCGCCTGGGTGGGCCAGACGCTGCCCGAAGGCCTGCTCAACAGCCTGCTGGTGGACGGTATCATCGCCGGCGCCGGCAGCGTGCTGGTGTTCCTGCCGCAGATCCTGTTCCTGTTCTTCTTCATCCTGCTGCTGGAAGAGTCGGGCTATCTGCCGCGCGCCGCCTTCCTGCTGGACCGCATGATGGTGGGCGCCGGCCTGACCGGCCGCTCCTTCATCCCGCTGCTGTCGAGCTTCGCCTGCGCGATCCCGGGCATCATGGCCACGCGCACCATCCAGGACCCGCGCGACCGGCTGGCCACTATCCTGGTCGCGCCGCTGATGACCTGCTCGGCGCGCCTGCCGGTCTACACGCTGCTGATCGGCGCCTTCATTCCCAGCCGGACGGTGCTCGGCATCTTCAACCTCCAGGGCGTCACGCTGTTCGCGCTGTATGTGGCCGGCATCGTCAGCGCCCTGGTGGTGTCCTGGGTCATGAAGCTGCTGCGCCGCGACGCCACGGAGCATTCGCTGCTGCTGGAACTGCCCTCCTACCGCATCCCCAACCTGCGCGACGTGGCCACCGGGCTGGTCGAGCGGGCACGCATCTTCCTGGCGCGCGTGGGCGGCATCATCATGGCGCTGACCGTGCTGATCTGGTTCCTGTCCAGCTTCCCCGGCCCGCCCGAGGGCGCCACCGGCCCGGCCATCGAGTACAGCTTCGCCGGCCGCATCGGGGAAGCCCTGCAGACCGTGTTCGCGCCCATCGGCTTTAACTGGCAGATATCGATCGCGCTGATCCCCGGCCTGGCCGCGCGGGAAGTCGCGGTGGGCGCGCTGGCCACGGTGTACGCGCTGTCGGCCGCCGACGACGAAGCGGCCTCGACCCTGCTGACGCCGCTGATCGCCGCCCAATGGCCGCTGGCGACCGCGTTCTCGCTGCTGGCCTGGTTCATCTTCGCGCCGCAGTGCCTGTCGACGCTGGCCGTGATCCGGCGCGAAACGAATTCCTGGAAGGTGGTCGCGCTGACCGCGGGCTACCTGTTCGGGCTGGCTTACCTCGCATCCTTCATCACCTACCAGGTGACGAGGCTGCTGACCTGATTCCGGGAGGCTTCCGTGAGCGCCTATTCCCTGTTCGAAATGACGCTGGTGGCGCTGATCGTCGCCGCCTGCGTGATCAAGGCCTTCGGCCGGTTCGCGCCCAAGACTCGCATGCGCATGCAGTCCTGGCTCGCGCGCCGCATGGACCGTCCGGGCCAGGCCGCCTGGGTGCGGAAGCTGGGCAGGAGCCTGGGCGCCGCGACGCCCGATGCGGGCTGCGGCAGCGGCTGCGGAACATGCGGAACCTGCGGCCCCGGCGAAACCAAGACCATCCAGGTCCACGCCAGGAAATAAGGCCGCGACGAAGCCGGGCGTCAGCCTCGCGGCGCCTCGGGCTTCAGGTCGAACAGGCTCGTGGCCGTCAACTCCAGGACCTCCTTGCCGTCCTGGTTCAACAGATGCCAGCGCCACCGCAGCACGCCCAGTTCGGGCCGGCTGCGCGAAGTCCGCACTTCCAGCACCTCGGCGCGCAGTCGCAATTCGTCTCCCGACATGACCGGATGGGGCCAGCGGACCTCCTCCACGCCCGGCGACGCGAACGACTCGGAGTCGTGCAGCACGGCCCTGACCGCCAGCTCCATCGCGATGCCGCAGGTCTGCCATCCGCTGGCGATCAGCGCCCCGAACCGGCCCTTGCCCGCCGCCTTGCCGTCCACATGGAACCACTGCGGATCGTAGCTGCGCGCGAACGCCAGCATCTCCGTTTCCTCGATCCGCCGGGGGCCGGCTTCGATGATCATGCCGGGCTGGAAATCGGCAAACTTCATTGGGTCGTTCTCCTGGTCGTGGACGCGCCGAAACGCGGCGGCCGCTTTTCGCTCAATGCCGCGAGCCCCTCGCGCGCGTCGGCCCCCGCGAATCCCATGATCTCCATCGCCAGGGAATGCTCGAAGGCCGGCCAGGCGGCGCGCAGCCAGTGATTCAGGCTGCGCTTGGTCCAGGCCAGCGCGGTAGGGCTGCCAGCGGCGAGTTGCGCGGCGATGCCCCGCGCCGTGGACAGCAGCTCGGCATCGTCCACGCACAGGCTGACCAGCCCGATGCGTTCGGCCGCTTCGCCGTCCAGGGGCGCGCAGGTCAGCAGATGGTACTTGGCCTTGGCCATGCCGCAAAGCAGCGGCCAGATGATGGCCGCGTGATCGCCCGCCGCCACGCCCAGCTTGGTGTGGCCGTCGATCAGCTTGGCTCTTCTGGCTGCGACGGACACGTCGGCCAGCAGGGCCAGCACCGCGCCGGCCCCCACCGCCGCGCCGTTGATGGCGGACACCACGGGCAGGTCGCAGTCGATCATGCCCTGGACGATGTCGCGCGCCTCGCGCATGACGCGCAGCCGGTCGCTCTCGTGTTCCAGCATGCCCTGCACCAGTTCCATGTGTCCGCCGGCGCAGAACCCCTTGCCCTCGCTGCGTACCAGGACACAGCGCACGCCCGGTTCGCGCGCCAGGCGCGGCCAGACGGCGGCGAGTTCGGCGTGGCCGTCGGCGCCCAGCGCCGGCATGCCGCCCGCCGGCCCCAGCACGAGTTCGGCCACGCCGTCGTCGGCGAGGTCGATGCGGAAATCCTGGGTTTCTACGGCTAGGGAACGAGGCATCGCGGCTCTCCTTGGAGACGGTGGGATCGTGGACATGCAAGAACGGCGGTCCGGCGGACCGCCGTGCGCGGAAGCTGGCGGCCCTGCCTGACTATTGCCGGATCCAGGCCGCGGGCCGTTTGGCCAGGAAGGCGGCGAATCCCTCGCGCGCCTCGTCCGTGCCCCGCACCCGGCTGATCGTGCGAGCCGTCAGCTCGCGCACCTCGGGGGTGACGGGACCGACCTCCAGCCGTCCGAACAAGGCCTTGATCTCGGCCAGCGCATGCGGACCATTGGCCAGCAGTTCGGCCACGATCGCCTGCACCGCGGCATCCAGGCCGGCGGCGTCGACCACCTGCTGCACCATGCCCATGTGCAGCGCCGTCTGCGCGTCGATGCGCGCGGCGGTCAGCGCCAGGCGCAGGGCATGGCGCTTGCCCACCGCATTGACGAGGTAGGGACTGATGACCGCGGGCAGGATGCCGAAGCGCGCCTCGCTGGCGGCGAAACGGGCATCGCTGCTGGCCACCGCCATGTCGCACGCGCAGGCCAGCCCCACGCCGCCGCCCAGCGCCACGCCATGGACGCGGGCGATCGTCGGCTTGGGACAGGACGCGATGGCATCGAGCATGGCGGCGAAGCGCTGCGCGTCCTCCAGGTTCCATTCCTCGCTGGCCTGGCTGGCGCGCTGCATCCACTGCAGGTCCGCGCCCGCGCTGAACGCCTTGCCTTCCCCGGAAAGCACGATCGCGCGCGTGGACGGATCGCTGCCCAGTTCGGCGAAGGCCTGCGCCAGTTCTTCGATCATCCGTTCGTCGAAGGCGTTGAAGACTTCGGGCCGCGCCATGCGCACGTCGACCACGCCCGATTCGTTCCTGGCTATCCGAAGAGTATCCATGGGCGTTAGTAGGTTTCGAGATGCAGGCGGCCTTCGCGCTTGAGCGAACCCGAGATGGCCTCCCAGTTCAGCCCGGCCTGCAAGGCCACGTCGCGCAATGCGAGGACGACGCCCTCTTCCATGCTCTTGAGTCCACAGACATAGAAATGCGTATTGGCATCCTGCAGCAGCCCCGCCAGGTCGGCGGCGCGCTCGCGCATCAGATCCTGGACATAGCGCTTGGGCGCGCCCGGCGCGCGCGAGAACGCCAGGTTGATGTCGATGAAATCCTTGGGCAGGCTCATCAGGGGACCGAAATAAGGCAGTTCTTCCTTGGTGCGGGCGCCGAAGAACAGCATCAGCTTGCCGCTCTCGAACCGCCCCTTTCCGCGCAGGCGGCGGCGCCACTCGGTCATGGCCCGCATGGGCGCGCTGCCGGTCCCGGTACAGATCATCACGATGTGCGAACGCGGATGGTTGGGCATCAGGAACGACGCGCCGAAGGGGCCGATGACCTGGACCTTGTCCCCCACCTTCAGGTCGCACACGTAATTCGAACAGAGGCCCTGCACCGGATTGCCTTGATGATCGGCCGTCACGCGCTTGACCGTCAGGGAAATGTTGTTGTAGCCGGGCCGCTCGCCGTTGCGGGGACTGGCGATGGAGTACTGGCGCGCGTGGTGCGCCTTGCCCTGGCCGTCGGTCCCCGGCGGCACGATGCCGATGGACTGCCCTTCCAGCACCGGAAACGGCAGCGAGCCGAAATCCAGCACGATGTGATGGGTCTCGTTCTGCGTGCCGGGCTCGTTGACGCGCACGTTGCCGACCACGGTGGCCGTGATCGGATTGCGCGGGCCATAAAGGTTCGTATAGGCATGGGCGGCCGACCACGGAGGCGTGGTGGCGCCATAGGCGCCCGAATTGAACGCCTCGTCGGCGCCAGGCGCAACGGGAAGCGGCGCCGCTTCCTGGACGGCCTCTTCCTCGATCGCTTCCGCGCCCGCCGCCGCCAGTTGATCGGGGGTAAGTTCGCCGGGCAGCTCGTCCCACGTGAACTGGTCCTCGATGCTGTAGGCGGCGGATTTCGGAACGGAACGCCAGTTGTCGATCGCCCCCGTGGGGCACGGCGGCACACAGGCCATGCAACTGTTGCACACGTCGGCCCGCACGACGTAGTTGTTGTCGTCGTGCGTGATGGCCCCGACGGGACACGTCGCTTCGCACGTGTTGCAGCGTATGCAGATTTCCGGGTCGATCAGGTGCTGCTTGATGACGACCGTCTGGACTGGCGTATCCATGATGGGGGCTTGCTCAGTTGAACCGGATGTACTCGAAATCCACCGGCTGGCGATTGATGCCCATGACCGGAGGCGCGATCCAGTTGGCGAACTTGCCCGGCTCGACCACGCGCCCCATCAACGAGGCGACGAAGGCGCGGTCTTCCGGCGTGGCCAGCCACTGGTCCTTCTTGGCGTCCCACTCGGCCTGCGACACGACCTGGCCCTCGGGCGAAACGCGCACGCCGGACAACGAACCGATCTGGCGGTTGAACGCCTTGTGCGGCACGGTCAGCCGCACGGGGATGCCGGCCTTCTCGATCACCTTGTTCCAGCGCGCCACGCCCGCCATCGAATCCTTGATGTAGTCGTCGCGCAGGACTTCGTTCAGGCCGTTCAGCATGGGGACGTCCTTCTCGACCAGCTTGCCGTCGCGCACTTCCAGCACCTTGTAGCTCTCGTTGCGCAGCTTGTGGTCGTCGGTACGCTTGCCCTCCTCGTAGCGCCCCTTCAGGCCGGAGCTGTAGAAGGCCGCGGCGTTGGAAGACTCGTCGGCGCCGAACAGGTCGATCGTGACACTGTAGTGGAAATTCAGGTAGCGCTGGATGGTGCCGAAATCGATCACGCCGGCCGCGCGGATGCGGGCGGGGTCGTCGGTCTTGAGCTGGTTCATCACCTCGCAGGTGCGCTGGATCACGCGCGAGACGCCCGACTCGCCCACGAACATGTGGTGCGCTTCCTCGGTCAGCATGAACTTGGTCGTGCGGGCCAGCGGATCGAAACCCGATTCGGCCAGCGCGCTCAACTGGAACTTGCCGTCGCGGTCGGTGAAATACGTGAACATGAAGAAGGACAGCCAGTCCGGGGTGCGCTCGTTGAAGGCCCCCAGTATGCGGGGGTTGTCCTGGTCGCCCGAGCGGCGATCCAGCAGCGCCTCGGCTTCCTCGCGGCCGTCGCGGCCGAAATAGCGGTGCAGCAGGTAGACCATGGCCCACAGGTGGCGGCCTTCCTCGACGTTGACCTGGAACAGGTTGCGCAGGTCGTACATGGACGGGGCGGTCAGCCCCAGGTGGCGCTGCTGCTCCACCGACGCCGGCTCGGTATCCCCCTGCGTGACGATGATGCGGCGCAGGTTGGCGCGGTGCTCGCCCGGAACGTCCTGCCACGCGGCCTCGCCCATGTGATCGCCGAAATGGATCTTGCGGTCCTTCTCGGCCGGGTTCAGGAAGATGCCCCAGCGGTAGTCGGGCATCTTCACGTGGCCGAACTGGGCCCAGCCCTGCGGATCGACGCTGATGGCGGTGCGCAGGTAGACGTCGTAGTTCGTGCTTCCTTCCGGACCCACGTCGCCCCACCAGCTCAGGAAGTTCGGCTGCCATTGTTCCAGCGCGCGTTGCAGCGTGCGGTCCTCCGACAGATTGACGTTGTTGGGAATCTTCTCGCTGTAGTTGATGCTGGACATGTCTCGACTCCGTTGGTCCGGACTGCGGGATGGTTACACTCGATTCAGATCGAAGGCCGCTTTCTCGCCCTTGCCGTACACCTTCAGGGCGCCCTTTTCCCCCACCGCGTTCGGACGGTTGAAGATCCAGTTCTGCCACGCGCTCAAACGGCCGAAAATCCGGGTTTCCATGGTTTCCTGGCTGGCGAAGCGCAGGTTGGCCTCCAGCCCGGTCAGGGCATCCGGCGACATGGCGGCGCGCTCCTCGATGGCGATGCGGATCTCGTCGGCCCAGTCGATGTCGTCCGGCGCCGCCGTCACCAGGCCCAGCGCGTAGGCCGCGTCCGCGTCCAGCGCCTGGCCGGCCCGGGCGCGCGCGGCGGCGAGCGGCTCGGCCTCTTCGTAGAACCGGCGGGCCAAGCGCGACTGGCCGTTGACCATCGGGTAGGTGCCGAAATTCAGTTCCGACAGCGTCAGCCGCGGCGCGCGGCCGGGTTCGTCGGGCAGCGCCAGCATGTAGGCGCGGTCGGCGGCGAAGGCCAGTTCGGCCAGCGTGCCGGCAAAGCATGAACCGGGTTCGATCAGCGCGAACAGCGAGCGGGACGAAACGTCCAGCCGAGCCAGCGTACGCCGCAGCAGGCCCGTGACCTCGCGCACGAACCAGTTCCCGGCATGCCGCTGGAGCGTGGCGTCGCAGGCCAGCACCCGGTCGGCATCGCCCTGGGTCTTGAGCAGCCAGGTGCCGATGTCCAGTTCGTTGGTGCGCATGTGCAGGATGGCGTCATCCAGTTCGCGCGCCATCGCCATCGGCCACCAATCCGCGCCGGCCGCCACGATGCCGTCCACGTCCTCGGGCTGCGCGGCATCCGGCGCCTTCACGGTGAACACGGCGCTGCGGTTGGCGCGGTCGATGCGCACGTCCACGTAGCGATAGCCCAGCGCATCGGCCTCCTCGGTGCGCTCGATGCGGGCCAGGGGCACGCCGCGGGCGCCCGCAGGGCGGTCGCTGGACTCGGCCAGCCGTTGCGCGCGCTCCTGTACCACCTGGGCGAACTGCGAAGGCTTGGGCGCGCAATCGACCAGCCGCCATTCCACCGCGCGCTGGCCCCGCACGCCTTCGCTGGTCGTGCAGAAAATGTCCGCCAGGTCATGGCGCACGTGGCGCTTGTCGGTGACGCGGGTCAGGCCGCCCGTACCGGGCAGCACGCCCAGCAGCGGCACCTCGGGCAGCGACACCGACGAGGACTTGTCGTCGATCAGCACCAGGTCGTCGCAAGCCAGCGCCAGTTCATAACCGCCGCCGGCGCAGGCGCCGTTGATGGCGGCCAGGAACTTCAACCCGGAATGGCGGCTGGAGTCCTCGATGCCGTTGCGGGTCTCGTTGGTGAACTTGCAGAAATTCACCTTCCAGGCGTGGCTCGACAGGCCCAGCATGAAGATGTTGGCGCCCGAACAGAAAATCCGGTCTTTCATGCTGGTAACCACCACCGTGCGCACTTCGGGATGCTCGAAACGGATACGGTTCAGGGCGTCGTGCAGCTCGATGTCCACGCCCAGGTCGTAGGAATTGAGCTTGAGCCGATACCCCGGCCGCAACCCGCCATCCTCGGCGATATCCAGGCCCAGCGTCGCCACCGGCCCCTCGAAACTCAGCTTCCAATGCCGGTACCGGGACGGATCCGTGCGGTAGTCCACCTTCCCGGCAGCCTGATCGGCCTGAACGACGTTGCTCATGACATCTCCTCGACGTTTATGCATCTTAGTGCATCAACCAGCTGTTGAATGAAAGATAGTTCATGAACCCAAGCGCGTCAAGCCTCCGCCAACTAGGATCAACCCTGACGAATCAGAACCCAAACCTCGCAAAACCCAGACAACCTTCCCCAGACCCAGGAAACCGCGGATCCGGCTCCGCCGGGCCGCCGGTTTCGCCCCCCGGGGGGCGCGCGTCAGCGCGTAGGGGGGGACCCCTACATACTCCAGTCCACCATGCCCGCCGCATTGCGCACCAGCGAACGCAGGCCGGCAAAAGCCTCTTCAAGCGAATGGCCGCTGGTGTTGTAGCGGGCGTCGGCCTTGGCATAGAACGCCGCCCGCCCCGCCAGGATGCGCTTGAGGTCGTCCATGGCCTCGCGGCTGCCCGACATCGGGCGGAAATCGCCCTGCGCCACGACCCGGCGCATGTGGTCCTCGGGGTCGGCCTGCAGCCAGACCGTATAGCAGTGCGACAGCAGCAGATTGAAGGTCGAGACGTCCGACACCAGGCCGCCCGGCGTGGCGATCACGACCTCGGGATGGATCTGCACGGTCTCCTCCAGCGCCCGCCGCTCGTAGCGGCGATAGGCGTTGGCGCCGTACAGCGAATGGATCTCGACGATGCTGCAGCCGGCCACTTTCTCGATTTCCCGGCTCAGCTCGATGAAGGTGTAGCCCAGGTCCTCGGCCAGCATCCGCCCCAGCGTGGACTTGCCCGCCCCCCGCAGGCCGACCAGGGCGATGCGGGACAGGCGGGAATGATTGTCCCCGCGCGAGCCGAACATTTCCGTCAAGGTATTGCGGGCGCGATGCAGGTCCGCCTCGGAGCGGCCTTCCAGCAACTCGCGGATCAACAGCCATTCCGGACTGGTGGTGGTGACATCGCCCAGGATTTCGGCCAGCGAGCACTGCAAGGCCTGGGAAACCTGCAGCAGGATCAGGATGGAGGCGTTGCCCGTGCCCAGCTCCAGGTTGGCGAGATGCCTCTCGGAAATCCCGGCTGCCGAGGCCGTGGCCTTGCGGGTCAGGCCTCGCCTGGCCCGCAGCGTCCGTATTCGTTCTCCCAGCGTCACCAGAAAAGGCTCCTTGGCCGGCGCGTCGTTGGCCACGGCCTGCCCCGCTTCGGAAACTGCCTCTTCTTTCATCGGACCTCACCCGCAAGATGATGCGCACCCCTGGGATTTACCCGCAGGATGCAGATTCTTTTTGACACGACCCAAGCATGCCGCGTATTGTCTCGACACATGGACATGCACGATACTTCATGATCAGGAATGCGGCGACATGAAGTTCAGTATGCCTGAGGAGACGAGTTCATGCGCGATTCATTTGAATCCCTGGTAAAGACGATAACCCAGTCCATTGCCGGCCGCCCCGTGGACGCCGCGCTCGAGGCCTACCTCAACCGCCAGCACGGCCCCGGCTCGGACTGGTTCCGCGACATGACCCGCGCCTGTGAAGCCGGCGTGGACGAGGGCTGGCTGTGCAACCGGGAAGCCGGCGGCGTGCGCTACGGCCGGGTGGTCAAGCCCGGGCCCGGCTCCGCCGGCTTCTCGGTGGACGTGGTCGACATGACCGACCTGGCCGGCCCCCACCACGTCCATCCCAACGGCGAAATAGACATGGTCATGCCCCAGACGGCCGGCGCCCGCTTCGACGGCACGCCGGCGGGCTGGAAGGTCTATCCGCCCGGCAGCGCCCATCGCCCCACCGTCGCGGGCGGCCGCGCGCTGGTCCTGTATCTGCTGCCCGACGGCGCCATCGAATTCACCCGATCATGAGCGAACTTCTTCCCAACCACCTGGCGGGCCGCTGGCAGACCGGCGGCGGCCCCGGCACACCGCTCTTCGACCCGGTGCTGGGCACCGAGCTGGTCCGCGTCTCGAACGCCGGACTGGACCTGGAAGCAGCCTATGCCTACGCCCGCGACGAAGGCGGCGCCGCGCTGCGCGCCCTGACCTATGCGCAGCGCGCGGGCCTGCTGTCCGGCATCGTGGACGTGCTCAAGGCCAACCGCGATCGCTACTTCGACATCGCGCTGGCCAACTCCGGCACCACGAGGCAGGACTCCGCCGTCGACATCGACGGCGCCATCTTCACGCTGGGCCAATACGCCCGCTGGGGCGCGTCGCTGGGCGGCACGCACTGGTTGCCGGATGGCGAGACCGTTCCCCTGGCCAAGGACGGCGCGTTCCGCAGCCGCCACGTGCAGGTGCCGACGCGCGGCCTCGCCCTGTTCATCAACGCCTTCAATTTCCCCGCCTGGGGCCTGTGGGAGAAAGCCGCGCCGGCGCTGCTCTCGGGAGTACCTGTCGTCGCCAAGCCGGCCACCGCCACCGCGTGGCTGACGCAGGCGATGGTCGCCGACGTGATCGCCGCGGGCATTCTGCCGGCCGGCGCCTTGTCCGTCGTCTGCGGCAGCGCGCAAGGGCTGCTGTCGCCCCTGCAGCCGTTCGACGTGGTGTCGTTCACCGGTTCGGCCGAGACCGCCTCGGCGATACGCTCGCACGATGCCGTCGTGCGCCGCTCGGTGCGAGTCAACATCGAGGCCGACAGCCTGAACAGCGCCCTGCTGCTGCCCGACGCGCAGCCCGGCTCCGAGGCCTTCGATCTGCTGGTACGCGAAGTGGTGCGTGAAATGACGGTCAAGTCGGGGCAGAAATGCACGGCCATCCGGCGCATCTTCGTTCCCGCGTCCTGTTACGCGGCCGCGGGCGAGGCCATCGCCGCGAAACTGTCGCGCATCACCGTGGGCAATCCGCGCAACGAAACGGTCCGCATGGGCGCGCTGGCCAGCCGCCAGCAATGGGAGAGCGTGCGGGCTGGCACCGCGGCCCTGCGCCGGCACGCGGACGTCCTGCACGACGGTTCGGCGGCCCCGCTGGTGGATGCCGACCCGGCCGTGGCCGCCTGTGTCGGCCCGACGCTGCTGGGCGCCGGCCGCCGCGAGGCCGCCTGCATCGTGCACGACACCGAGGTGTTCGGTCCGGTCGCCACGCTGCTGCCTTATGACGGATGGTCCGACGCGCTGGCCCAGATACGCCTGGGGCAGGGATCGCTGGTGGCCTCCCTCTACACGGCCGATGCCGCGCGGGCCGCCGATGCGGCGCTGGCGCTGGCCGACAGCCATGGACGCGTGCACGTCGTGACTCCCGAGGTGGCAGCCGTCCATACCGGCCACGGCAACGTCATGCCCATGTCGCTGCACGGCGGCCCCGGCCGGGCCGGCGGCGGCGAGGAACTGGGCGGCTTGCGGGCCCTCGGCTTCTATCACCGCCGCGCCGCCGTCCAGGCCGCCGCCGCCGTGACGGACCTTCTGGACGGCACCGCGCCGGAGGGCGTCCCAGGACATTGACACGAGAGCCCGCCGGCGCCAGGCCCGACCAGAGGCCGCCGGCGATTTCGCGCCTTATTGCATGAACGAGGAGACCATCATGCCTGCCGATTGCTCCGCCCCACCGCCGGAATTCAATTTCGCCGGCCACCTGCTGGCGATCAATGCCGAGCGCGCCGCCAAGACCGCCTACATCGACGATCGCGGCCGGCTGACATACGGCGAACTGGACGAAAAAGTGCGCCGCGCGGCCGGCGCCTTGCTTGGCCTGGGCATCCGGCCCGAGGACCGCGTCCTGCTGCTGATGAACGACTGCACGGACTGGCCCGTCACCTTCCTGGGCGCGCTCTATGCCGGCATCGTGCCGGTGGCGGTCAACACGCTGCTCACTCCGGCCGACTACGCCTACATGCTGGAACACAGCCGCGCCCGCGCCGCGCTGGTCTCCCGCGCCCTGTTGCCCAAGCTTTCCGCCGCGCTAGGCGCGTGCCGGCACGGCGTGCGCCATATCGTCGTCTCGCGCGATGGCTCAGACGGCGAAGCGGGCGGCACGCTGGACTTCGACGACCTGCTGGCCGGGCATGAGCCGCTCGCGGCGCCTGCCCCCACGCTTGCCGACGAACCCGCGTTCTGGCTGTATTCGTCCGGGTCCACCGGCAAGCCCAAGGGCACGGTGCACACCCACGGCAACCCCTACTGGACGGCCGAGCTCTACGCCAAGCCCGTGCTGGGCATGCGCGAAGACGATACCGTGTTCTCGGCCGCCAAGCTGTTCTTCGCCTACGGCCTGGGCAATGCCTTGACCTTTCCGCTCAGCGTGGGCGCCACGGTGGTCCTGATGGCCGAACGCCCCACCCCCGAAGCCTGTTTCGAGCGTCTCACCCGCCTGCGGCCCACCATCTTCTGCGGCGCGCCCACCGGCTATGCCGGCATGCTCGCCAGTCCCGCGCTGCCGCCGCGCGACCAGGTCGCCCTGCGCCTGTGCTCGTCTGCCGGCGAAGCCCTGCCCCAGGACATCGGCGAACGCTTCACCTCGCATTTCGGCTGCGAGATCATCGACGGCATCGGCTCGACCGAAATGCTGCACATCTTCATTTCCAACCGCGTGGGCGACGTGCGCTACGGCACCACGGGCAAGCCGGTCGACGGCTACGAGGTCGAGCTGCGGGGCGAGGACGGCAAGCCGGTGGCGGTCGGCGAGATCGGCGACCTCTACATACGCGGTCCGAGTTCGGCGCTGATGTACTGGAACAATCGCGACAAGAGCCGCGAGACCTTCCTGGGCGCCTGGACCAGGAGCGGCGACAAGTACAGCTGCGATGCCGACGGCTACTACACCTACGCGGGCCGCAGCGACGACATGCTCAAGGTCAGCGGCCAGTACGTCTCGCCCTTCGAGGTCGAGGCCACGCTGGTGCAGCATCCGGCCGTGCTGGAGGCCGCCGTCATCGGCGTGGCCGACGCCGAAGGCCTGACCAAGACCAAGGCCTACGTGGTGCTCAAGCCCGGCCAGCAGGCGAGCGATGCGCTGGCCGCCGACCTGAAGGCGTTCGTGAAGTCGCGGCTGGCGCCGCACAAGTATCCCCGCCAGATCGAATTCGTCGGCGACCTGCCCAAGACCGCCACCGGCAAGATCCAGCGCTTCCGCCTGCGCGAACAAGAGGCCGCGTCGCAGGGAGTCCACGCATGAACTCGCGCGCCCCGTTGAACGCCGCCGTCTCGGGCATCGCCGAGGATCTGCCCGTACGGTTCGCCGACGTCTCCTGGGACGGCATGCGGCACGACATCGAGTACGTGCTCATCGCCCCCCAGCGGACCCGGCAGCCCCTGCTCGTGTTCCTGCACGAAGGCCTGGGATCGGTCACGATGTGGAAGGACTTCCCCTATGCGCTGTGCGAGGCCGCCGGCTGCCGGGGACTGGTCCTGTCGCGCTGGGGCTACGGCCGGTCCAGCCCGCGTCCCGCGCACGAAAAATGGCCGGTCGATTTCATGCACCGCCAGGCGCGCGACTTCCTGCCGGCCTTCTTCGAGGCCGTCGGCCACGACACCCGGGCCGATCCGCCCTGGCTGTACGGGCACAGCGACGGCGGATCGATCGCGCTGCTGCACGCGGCGGCCTGGCCCGGCCGCGTGGGCGGATTGATCGTGGCCGCGCCCCACCTGTTCGTCGAACCCGTCACGCTGGCCAGCATCCAGCAGGCACGCGACGGTTACGTCACGACGGACCTGCGCAGCAAGCTCGCGCGCTACCACGCCGACCCGGACTCGGCCTTCTGGGGCTGGAACGACGTCTGGCTGAACCCGGAATTCAAGCACTGGAACATCCAGGCGCTGCTGTCCGCCATACGCTGTCCCGTACTGGCGGTGCAGGGCCATGACGACGAATACGGCTCCATGGCCCAGATAGACGGCATCGCCCAGGAGGTTCCCCATGCCGAACTGCTCAAGCTGGACGACTGCGGCCACTCGCCGCACCGCGACCAGCCCGCCCGATTGATCGAGGCAAGCGTGGCGTTCATGCGGCGCCACCGCACGTAGCACCCTGTCCGGCTTGCCGGACGCCGCAACGATGCGCATCCGCATGGCGCATCGGCCTTTTCCACCAAGAACAGGGCAGCCGACCACGCAGCATGGCCGCCCACCAGGAGACTCGCGATGAACGCTTCCAAACGCAAATTCACCGTCCTCGCCGCCGCCATGATGGCTGCCTCGTGCCTGGCGGTGCCCGCCGGCGCCCAGGCGCCCGGCAAGGTCAAGGTCGGCCTCATGCTGCCCTACACCGGCACCTATTCCGCCCTGGGCACCGCCATCGAGAACGGCTTCCGGCTGTACGTGCAGGAACAGGGCGGCAAACTGGCCGGGCGCGAGATCGAGTACTTCAAGGTGGACGACGAATCCGATCCGGCCAAGGGCTCGGACAACGCCAACAAGCTGGTCAAGCGCGACCAGGTCGACGTGCTGGTGGGCACCGTCCACTCCGGCGTCGCGATGGCCATGGCCAAGGTCGCCAAGGACAACAAGACGCTGCTCATCATCCCGAACGCCGGCGCCGACGACGTCACCGGCCCGCTGTGCGCGCCCAACATCTTCCGCTCGTCTTTCAGCAACTGGCAGCCGGCCTACGCCATGGGCCTGGTCGCCGCCACCCAGCTCAAGCACAAGACCGCCGTCACGCTCAGCTGGAAATACGCGGCCGGCGACGAATCCACCAACGGTTTCAAGGAGGGGTTCGAATCCAAGGGGGGCAAGGTCATCAAGCAATTGAACCTGCCCTTCCCCAACGTGGAATTCCAGGCGCTGCTGACCGAGATCGCCGCGCTCAAGCCCGACGCGGTCTACGTGTTCTTCGCCGGCGGCGGCGCGGTCAAGTTCGTCAAGGACTACGCCGCGGCGGGCCTGAAGGACAAGATCCCCCTGTACGGCGCCGGCTTCCTGACCGACGGCACGCTGGAGGCCCAGGGCGCGGCAGCCGACGGCCTGCTGACCACGCTGCACTACGCCGACGGCCTGACCCTGCCCAAGGACAAGGCCTTCCGCACGGACTACGCCAAGACCTACAAGCTGCAGCCGGACGTCTACGCCGTGCAGGGCTATGACGCCGCCCAGTTGCTGGACGCCGGGCTGAAGGCCGCGGGCGGCGACATCAGCAAGCGCGACGCCGTCGTCAAAGGCATGGAGCAGGCCAAGATCGACAGCCCGCGCGGCCCGTTCACGATGTCCAAGGCCCACAACCCCATCCAGGACATCTACCTGCGCAAGGTCGAGAACAAGACCAACCAGCTGGTGGGCGTGGCGGTGAAGGCGCTGGCCGATCCGGCGCGGGGCTGCAGGATGTAACCCAAGGGAATGCCCCCCCCTACGCGCTTACGCGCGCCCCCCAGGGGGCGGCACTGGCGGACCGGCGGAGCCGGATCCGCTGTGCCCTGGGGAAAAACCAGGCTAGCGGGGGGGGGGGCGTGTTTTGGTTCCATGTGGGAAAGCCGAGCATGCCGTTCGACGCTGGCCTGGTTGTCGTATCTAGATGGCGGAGTGTGGGATGGATTTGACGACGTTTCTTATTCAGTGTTTGAACAGCGTGCAGTATGGATTGCTGCTGTTCCTGATCGCCAGCGGGCTGACGCTGATCTTCGGGATCATGGGCGTGATCAATCTGGCGCATGGCAGTTTCTACATGATCGGCGCCTACATGGCGTTCTCGCTGTCGTCGCTGACGGGCAATTTCGTGGCGGCGCTGGTGCTGGGCGTGGTGCTGGCGGTGGCGTTCGGGTATGTGCTGGAGTGGTGCTTCTTCAGCTTCCTGTATGAACGCGAGCACCTGCAGCAGGTATTGATGACCTACGGGCTGATCCTGGTGTTCGAGGAAATGCGCAGCATCCTGGTGGGCGACGACGTCCACGGGGTGCCGGTGCCCGACTGGCTGGCCGGCGGCATTGCCATCGGCAACGACATGACGTACCCGATCTACCGGCTGTTCATTTCCGGCGTGTGCGTGCTGCTGGCCGTGGCCATGTATGCCGCGCTCAAGAAGACACGGCTCGGCATGATGGTGCGCGCTGGGGCGACCAACCGCGAAATGGTGCAGTCGCTCGGCATCAACATCTCGCTGCTGTATCGCATCGTCTTCGCCGTGGGCGTGGCCATCGCGGTGCTGGCCGGCATGATCGCGGCGCCGGTGTCCTCGGTGTATCCGGGCATGGGGGGATCGGTGCTGATCATCTGTTTCGTCGTCGTGGTCATCGGCGGCATCGGCTCGATCAAGGGCGCGCTGGTGGCCTCGCTGCTGATCGGCTTCGTCGACACCTTCGGCAAGGTGTTCTGGCAGCAGGCCGCCGGCGCGCTGATCTACGTGCTGATGGCCGCCATCCTGCTGTGGAAACCGGAAGGCCTCTTCAAACAAGGGACTTAGAGGCCCCCCCCCTACGCGCTTCGCGCGCCCCCCAGGGGGCGATGCGAGAGGACCGGCAGAGCCGGATCCTCCGCATCCTGGGTCTAGTGCTTTTATTTTGGGTTGTGGCAGCGGCGCTTCGCTGGCTGCCAACGGGAGCAACGGTGGATATGGAATGAAAGCTTCTTCTCTTCTTGCCTGGATCGTGGCGCTGGCGGTGCTGGCCTTGCTGCCGGTGCTGCCCGAGCCGGTCGGCACGCCGTTCCACGTCGAGCTCGGCGCCAAGGTGCTGATCATGGCGATCTTCGCGCTGAGCCTGCAGCTGCTGGTGGGCTACACGGGACTGGTCAGCCTGGGGCACGCGGCCTACTTCGGCGCCGCGGCGTATGCGGTCGCGATGTTGACGCCGCGCTACGAGGCGGGCAACGGCTGGCTGCTGCTCCTGGCCGCCGTCGGATGCGCCGCCTTGCTGGCGCTCCTGATCGGCCTGCTGGTGATGCGCACGCGCGGCATCTATTTCATCATGGTCACGCTGGCCTTCGGACAACTGGTGTACTTCGTGTTCCACGACGTCGAGGCCTTCGGCGGCAGCGACGGCACCTACATCTACAACAAGCCGGCCTTCACGCTGGCCGGGCGCGCCCTGGTGGACCTGGACCAGGCGCCGCAGTTCTACTGGTTCACGCTGGCCGGGCTGGCCCTGACACTGGCCGTGCTGGGGCTGGTGCTGCGGTCGCGCCTGGGCCACGCGCTGGTGGGCATCAAGCACAACGAGCCGCGCATGCGGGCGGCCGGCTACAACACCCTTGCCTACAAGCTCGCCAGCTTCACCCTGGGCGGCGCGCTGGCGGGGCTGGCGGGCTTCCTGTATGCCACCCAGCACGGCTACGTCAACCCCGAACTGGTGTCCTGGCACCAGTCCGGCAACGCGCTGCTGATGATCATCCTGGGCGGGCTGGGCAGCCTGGCGGGCGCGGTGATCGGCGCCTTCGCCTTCGTCCTGCTGGCGGAGTGGTTCCAGGATCTGACCAAGCACTGGCAGTTGCTCATGGGCGGCTTCATCATCCTTGCCGTCGCCTGGATGCCGCAGGGCCTGGCGGGAGGTTTCTCGCGCCTGCGCATGCCGCGCCGCGGACGGCCCCGCGCCCTGCCTCCCGCCGCCACGGCAGCCGGCGACGAGGCCTCCCCCACCCCGACCCCCGCTACGGAACAGACGACATGACGGCAGTGCTCCAAGCCCAGGGCCTGAGCCGCCACTTCGGCGCGCTCAGGGCCATCGACAACGTCTCGCTGTCGCTCGCCCCAGACCGCATCCATGCCGTGATCGGCACCAACGGCGCGGGCAAGTCGACCCTCATCCACCTGCTGTCCGGCGAGCTGCCCCCCACGGCCGGCCACGTCCGCCTGCATGGGCGGGAAATCACCAACTGGTCGCAACCCCGCCGCGCGCAGGCAGGCATCGGGCGCAGCTACCAGCGCAACACGATCTTCCTGCCGCTGACGGTGCGCGAGAACTGCCGGCTGGCCGCGCAGGCGCGGACGCAGCGTCCCTGGCATTTCTGGCAATCGGCCCAAGCCTGCCGCGCCAGTCTGGACCGCGCCGATGAAGTCATGGAGCGCGCCGGGCTGGCCGCGGTGGCGGGCAAGACCGCCGCCAGCCTGTCGCACGGCCAGAAGCGCCAGTTGGAAGTGGCGATGTGCCTGGCGACCTCGCCCACCGTGCTGTTGCTGGACGAGCCGCTGGCCGGCATGGGCGCGGAAGAATCCGAACGCATGCTGGAGCTGCTGCGGCGGCTGCGGCAGGGCCATGCCATCCTGCTGGTCGAGCACGACATGGACGCGGTATTCGCGGTGGCGGACGACATTACCGTGATGGTCAACGGCAGCCCCATCGCCAGCGGGCTGCCGGCCGACGTGCGCAACAACCCGGACGTCCAGGAAGCCTACCTGGGCGCGGCCCACTGACCCCGGCGGCCGGAGAAAAGGAAGACAGATGGAAGCGCTCATCGACGCCAGCCAGGTGCACGCCTGGTACGGCAGCAGCCATATCCTGCACGGGGTGGATTTCCGCCTGGGGCGCGGGGAAACCGTCGGCCTGCTGGGCCGCAACGGCATGGGGAAATCCACCCTGATCCGCACCCTGCTGGGCCACGTCAAGCAACGCGACGGACGCATTTCGATAGCCGGCCGCGACCTGTCGCGCGGCAAGCCCTACGAAGCCGCCAAGGCCGGCATCGCCTACGTGCCCGAGGGCCGGGGCATCTTCCCCAACCTGACCGTGAAGGAAAACCTCGTCATGGCTGCGCGCCGCGGCGTCGACGGCCAGGCCGACTGGACACTGGAACGCGTGCTGGCCACCTTTCCCCGGCTGACCGAACGCATGGGCAACCTGGGCTGGCAGCTCTCGGGCGGCGAACAGCAGATGCTGTCCATCGGCCGCGCGCTGATGACCAATCCCAGCGCCGTCATCCTGGACGAAGCCACCGAAGGACTGGCGCCGCTGATCGTGGCCGAGATCTGGCGGGTGATCGGCGACATCCGGCGCAGCGGCCTGGCCACCCTGGTGGTGGACCGCAACTACCGGATGGTCATGGCCAATTCCGACCGGCTGGTCGTGATGGAGAAGGGCCGCATGGTGCTGGAAGGCCAGGCGCAGGACCTCGCGCACCGGCCCGAGGCGCTCAGCCGCTACCTGGGGGTGTAGCCCCGGGGCGAGCCGCCCCGCTCAATCGTCGGCGGTCTCGCCCACCTGCTCCGGCGGGATCTCGAACACTTGGCGCAGGTAGGCCAGGTAGGCCTTGTCCTCGCACATGGTCTTCTCGGGCGTGTCGGACACCTTGGCCACCGGCTGGCCATTGCACTTGACCATCTTCATCACCACCTGCAGGGGCTGGTAGCTCAGGTCGTTGGTCAGGTTGGTGCCGATGCCGAAGGCGGTGATGCAACGCCCCGCGAAGTGCTTGGCCAGGCTGATCGCCAGCGGGAAAGTCAGGCCGTCCGAGAACACCAGCGTCTTGGTGCGGGGATCCACCCGGTTCTGCTTGTAGTGCTCCAGCAGCCGCTCGCCCCAGGTGAAGGGATCGCCCGAGTCATGCCGCGCGCCGTCGAACAGCTTGCAGAAATACATGTCGAAATCGCGCAGGAAGGCGCTCATGCCGTAGACGTCGGACAGCGCGATGCCCAGGTCGCCGCGGTATTCGCGCGCCCACACCTCGAAGCCGTAGATCTGCGAGTCGCGCAGGCGCGGCCCCAGGCCCTGGCAAGCCTGCAGGTATTCGTGCGCCATGGTGCCCAGCGGCGTCAACCCGTGCTTCATCGCGAAATACACGTTGCTGGTGCCCGCGAAATGCTCGCGCATCTGGTCCTTGAGCGTGATGATGACTTCCTCGTGCCAGGCCTTGGAGAAGCGGCGGCGCGTGCCGTAGTCGGCGATATGGAAGTCGCGCAGGGCGGGGTCGCCGCGCACCAGTTCCACCTTGCTCATCAGGCGCTGGCGGCCTTCGGCATAGGCCGGCACCAGGTGGTTGTTGCGGAAATAGACCTCGTTGACGATGGCCAGCACCGGGATCTCGAACAGGATGGTGTGGAGCCAGGGCCCCTGCACGATGATGTCGAGCTCACCCGGCGACTGCGACTTGGACACCGAGATGCACCGCCGGGGCAGGTGGAACAGCCTCAGGAAGTCGACGAAATCGCTCTTGATGAAGCGCATGCCGCCAAGGTAGTCCAGTTCCTCCTGGGTGAAGCGCAGCTCGCACAGCGCCTCGATTTCTTCGCGGATCTCGTCCACATAGGGATGCAAGTCTATCCCCGGGGTACGGCACTTGTACTTGTACTCGACCTGCGCCGCGGGGAACTGATGCAGGACGACCTGCATCATCGTGAACTTGTAGAGGTCGGTATCCAGCAAAGACGTGATGATCATGGCTAAGAACCGCTCTGGTTGCCGTAGGGGGTACCGATGTTGCCGGCGGTCATGCCGTAGACGTGCTCCACGCCGGGAAAGGCGCCGGTCTCCACTTCCTGGGCATAGCGCCGGAAAGCCTGCAGCACCGCATCGCCGCCGGCGGGCGCCCCCACCATGTAGTTCTTGACGAACTTGGCGGGCGTGGCCGTGAGGCCCAGCATGTCGTGCAGGACGAGCACCTGGCCGGAACACGCCACCGAGGCGCCGATGCCGATGGTGATCAGTTGCACCGCCTCGCACACCTGGCGGGCGACGGGGTCGGGAACCGCCTCGATCACCATCATGGCCGCGCCGGCCGCCTCGACCGCGCGGGCATCGGCCACGATGCGGCGCGCCTCGGCGTCTTCCTTGCCCTGCACGCGGTAGCCGCCCAGGGCATGCACGTGGGACGGCAGGAGGCCGATGTGGCCGCAGACGGGGATGCCGCTGCGAGTCAGCAGTTCGATGGTGGGCGCCAGTTCGGCCCCGCCCTCGATCTTGACCATCTGCGCGCCGGCCTGCATCAGCGTCACGGCGTTGCGCAGGGCCTGCTGCGGGCTTTCCTGGTAGGTGCCGAAGGGCATGTCCGCCAGCAGGAACGGACGCCGGGTGCCACGCGCGACGCAGGAGACGTGATAGGCGATGTCCTGCAACAGGACCGGCAGCGTCGAATCCCTGCCCTGCACGAGCATGCCCAGCGTGTCGCCCACCAGGATGCAATCGACCTCCGCGTCCTCCATGACTTTGGCGAAACCGGCGTCGTAGCACGTCAGCATGGAAATCTTCCGCCCCGCGGCAAGCTTCTTGCGCAGGACGTTCAGGGTGGATCGCATCGTACGGTCTCCAGGGATGCCTGTTGTGTAACCGAAGAAAATAGCACAAGAGAGGACTTACCCCCCGCCCAAGGCCGCCCTCCACCGCCCACTCCCATGGCCCTTCAAGGGGAATGGCCGGCCGAACCGCCCGAGTCCGGTAAAATCATGGGCTGACCTGAACTTTTATCCAGCATCGTCCTGGAGCCGCCTATGACTCACGTCGTGACCGAGAACTGCATCAAGTGCAAATACACCGATTGCGTGGATGTCTGCCCGGTCGACTGCTTTCGCGAAGGCCCGAACTTCCTGGTGATCGATCCCGACGAGTGCATCGACTGCGCCGTCTGTATCCCCGAATGCCCGGCCAATGCCATCCTGGCCGAGGAAGACGTCCCCGCCAACCAGATGCATTTCATCCAGATCAACGCCGACCTGTCGCAAAGCTGGCCCAGCATCACGCGCACCAAGCCGCCCCTGCCCGACGCCGACGAGTGGAAGGACAAGGAAGGCAAGCTGGATCTTCTCGAGAGGTAGGCCCCCCCTACGCGCTGACGCGCGCCCCCCCAGGGGGCGGCACTGGCGGACCGGCGGAGCCGGATCCGCTGTGCCCTGGGGTAACCCGCCGCCCGGAATTAATGGATTGATGTCGGACAAGTACACCGTCGAGACGGTTACCTGGGTCAAGACCTGGGTGCCGCACAAGCTCTTCTCGTTCCGCACCACGCGCTCGCCCGGCTTCCGGTTCGTGCCGGGGCAGTTCGCGCGGCTGGGCATCGAGCGCCCGGATCCGGACGCCGAGGACGGGTCGGGCCGCCGCATCGTCTGGCGGGCCTATTCGATCGTGTCGGCGCCCTACGACGATTTCCTGGAGTTCTTCTCCATCGTGGTGCCCGACGGCGAGTTCACCAGCGCGCTCGAGCACCTGCGCGAAGGCGACAAGCTTTACGTCGACAAGACCAATTTCGGCTTCCTGACCACCGCCGCGTTCCCCAGCGGCAAGGATCTGTGGATGCTGGCCTCCGGCACGGGGCTCGCCCCGTTCGTTTCCGTCCTGCAGGACCTGGAGGTGTGGGAGACCTACGATCATCTGATCGTGGTCCACAGCGTGCGCACGGCCGAGGAACTGGTCTACCGGGACACCATAGAAGGGCTGCGCGACCACGAGGTCTTCGGCGAATTCTGCCGGGAACAGCCGGGCAAGCTGATCTACCTGCCCTCGGTCACGCGCGAGCGGGTCGAGGGCGCCATGGATGCCCGCATCACGACGCTGATCGCCAGCGGCGAGCTGGAACGCCGGGCCGGCGTCACGCTGGATCCGTCGCGTTCGCGCATCATGTTGTGCGGCAACCCCGAAATGGTGTCTGATTTGCGCAAATTGCTGGCGGAACGCGGTTTCGGGGCCTCCCGGCGGGGTAAACCAGGCAATCTGGCCGTGGAAAACTATTGGTGACACCGAGTTGCGCGGCCGGCGTGACACACCGATTGTGCAATGCAATATAATCGGTTTACTGGTGAATCGATTGCCCATCCCGTGGTCTGGAGCAAAGATGCTGTACCAATTACATGAATGGCAGCGCGCCCTGTTGACGCCCTTTGCCCACTTCGCCGATGCGTCGGCCCAGTTGTTCTCGAATCCCTATAGCCCGCTTGCCTACACCCCGCTGTCGCGGCGGCTGGCGGCCGGCTACGAGCTGCTGTACCGGCTGGGCAAGGACTACGAGAAACCGGCCTGGGACCTGCCCACCACCACGCTCGACGGCGCCGAGGCCACCGTCACGGAACAGATCGCGGCGGCCCGGCCCTTCTGTAACCTGGTGCATTTCGTGCGCACCCCGGTGTCGCCCCGCAAGGCCGCGGCCCGGCGCAAGCCCGACCCCACGGTGCTGCTGGTGGCGCCGCTGTCCGGCCACCACGCCACGCTGCTGCGCGATACCGTGCGCGCCCTGCTGCCCGAACACGACGTCTACGTCACCGACTGGATCGACGCCCGCATGGTGCCGCAGTCGGCCGGCCCCTTCCACCTGGCCGACTACGTCGACTACATCCGCGACTTCATCGGCCAGCTGGGCCCGGACGTCCATGTCATCTCGGTGTGCCAGCCTACGGTGCCGGTGCTGGCGGCGGTATCGCTGATGGCTTCGGACAACGACCCCAAGCTGCCGCGCAGCATGATCATGATGGGCGGCCCCATCGACCCGCGCAAGTCCCCCACGCAGGTCAACAACCTCGCCAAGACCAAGCCTTACTCCTGGTTCGAGAACACCCTCATCCACCGGGTGCCGCCGCGCTTCCCCGGCTCGGGGCGCAAGGTCTATCCCGGCTTCCTGCAGCACGCGGGCTTCGTCAGCATGAATCCCGACCGCCACCTCAAGTCGCACTACGACTTCTATCTGGACCTGGTGCGCGGCGACGATGACGATGCCGAGGCCCACCGCCGCTTCTACGACGAGTACAACGCGGTCCTGGACATGCCCGCCGAATACTACCTGGACACGATACGCACCGTGTTCCAGGACTTCGAGCTGCCGCGCGGCGTCTGGAAGGTGAACGGCCACCTGGTCAAGCCTTCCGACATCCGCTCGGTGGCGCTGTTCACGATCGAAGGCGAGCTGGACGACATCTCGGGGTCGGGCCAGACCCAGGCCGCGCAGGACCTGTGCAGCGGCATCCCGGCGGATCGCAAGCGCCATTTCACCGCCCCGCGCTGCGGGCACTACGGCATTTTCTCGGGCCGGCGCTGGCGCGAAGTCATCTGTCCCCAGATCGCCGAGTTCATCCGCCAGCACCGGGACGCGGCTTGACCGGAAGCCAGCCGTGAATCGGGTCGATCTCGTCGATGCGCAACTGCCGCAGACCCAGTGCACCAAGTGCGGCTATGACGGCTGCCGGCCCTATGCGCAGGCGCTGGTCGATGACGAGGTACCCATCAACCGCTGTCCGCCCGGAGGCGATGTCGGCATCGCCAGGCTGGCGGCGGTGCTCGGCAAGCCCATCCTGCCCCTGGACGAGACGCGGGGCCGGCATCTTCCCCTGCAGGTAGCCCGTATCGACGAGCAGCATTGCATAGGCTGCACGCTGTGCATCCAGGCCTGCCCGGTGGATGCCATCGTGGGCGCCAACAAGGCCATGCATACCGTGCTGGCGGCCCTGTGCACGGGCTGCGACTTGTGCGTGGCTCCCTGTCCCGTCGATTGCATCAGCATGGAGCCCGTCGAACCGGCGCGCGCCTGGACCGACGGCGACGCCGCCGCGGCCCGCGCCCGCCACCAGCGTCGCCAGGCGCGGCTGGACCGCGAGAGCCGCGAGGACCAGGAGCGGCTGCGCGCCCGTTCGGCCGTGGCAGAGCCTGCGTCCCCCGCCCTGCCGGCCGAAGCGCAGGCCGGCGATCAGGCGGCCGAGCGCAAGCGTGCCATACTGGAGGCCGCTCTCGCCCGGGCCCGTTCCCGGCGCGCGCACTGACCTCGTCCTTCATCACAACAACGGCCCGAGCCGTGTCCGCATGAACACCGCCAAACGACTAGCGATCTTCGAGCGCCTGCGCGCCGCCAATCCCTCCCCCCAGACCGAACTCGAATACGGGTCGACCTTCCAGTTGCTGATCGCCGTCATGCTGTCGGCGCAGGCCACGGACAAGTCGGTCAACCTGGCCACGCGGCGCTTCTTCCCCGAACACGGCACGCCCGAGCGGCTGCTGGCCCTGGGCGAAGAGGGGCTGAGCCAGTACATACGCACCATAGGCCTGTACAAGACCAAGGCCAAGAACGTGATCGCCACCTGTCGCATCCTGCTGGAACAGCACGGCGGGGAAGTACCCGCCGACCGCGACGCGCTGGAGGCCCTGCCGGGCGTGGGCCGCAAGACCGCCAACGTGGTGCTCAACACCGCCTTCCGGCAGGTGGCCATGGCGGTCGATACGCACATCTTCCGGGTCTCCAACCGCACCGGCATCGCGCCGGGCAAGACCGTGCGCCAGGTCGAGGACAAGCTGCTCAAGGTCGTGCCCAGGGAGTTCCTGCTGGACGCCCACCACTGGCTGATCCTGCATGGACGCTACATCTGCGTCGCGCGCAAGCCCAAATGTCCGCAATGCGGCATCGCCGACCTGTGCGAATACAAGGACAAGACGCCGGCCACCGCCTAGGGCGGCTCGCGGCCGGGTACGCGGTTTGCGTCGGCAGGCTTGAGCGGGGATGTCGCGCGGCGCGACAATTCCCCTGCCAAGCTTGTGAAAAGGAGCACGCCATGTCCAACAGTACCTTGCTAGGCACGGGCGAAAGCCTGCCGGAAGACAGCAGCAAGAACGGCAAACTCGGTCCCAGCGATACCTCCGACTCCGGCAGCGATCTGGCCGGGCTGCCCGAGGACGAGGCCGGCACGGATTCGAGCAGGACGGGAGAACGGCTCTCCGTCGACCCCGACGAGGAAGAACGTACCGGCGCCGACGTGCTGCCCGACGAGGTGGTGGACGAGGAACGCCTGGCCCGCTCGCACCCCGGCGACGACGAAGACGACGCGACCCGCGGCCGTTGACATCCCGGGTAGCGCTCGGGGTCAGTGCTGCATGGCGCGGGATTCCCGGGAATCCATGGCATCGGACGGCCTGGCCTGCACCTTGTCGCTCAGGACGGGAGCGGCCACGGGGTCGAAGTCCACCCAGTCGCCGTCGCGCCACCGGCCCTCGGCTTGCTCCACGTCCTTGCCGCCGCAGTCCCTGAGCACCTGCGCGGCGGCGGCTTCGGTGGCAACGGTGACGTGGACGGCCGTCAGGACGCCGGCGCGCCGCATTCCCGTGCTGTGGCCGGCCCGGTAGGCGCGCGAAGCGCTGCGGGTGGCCACCAGTGCGCCGCCCAGCGAGCCGATGTAGGCGCCGACACCCACCGCGATGATCAGCGCGAGCACGGAGCCGGCGGCATACAGCCAGACGATGGAGCCGATGACGGCTCCGAGCAGGCCCAGCAGGGCAGCGCCCGCCACGGCGCCGCGCCGGGTCTTGCGCGCGCCCGGGTCGGCGGCCTGGTCTCCGCCCAGGGGATAGCGGTCATGCTGGCCGGCGGGATTGACGAAGAAGATGGAGACGTCCTCATGGGCAAAGCCGGCGGCGAACAGTTTGCGGCCGGCCTCCTCGGCCTCGGGAAAGGAGTCGAAACGGGCAGCGACGATGAGCGACACGGCAATCTCCTCGAATCACGGATGAGGAGTTGCCAGCACGTAGCGTGCCGCGCCTTATTCGCCCGGCGGCGCGGGAGGCGGAGGAGGCAGCTCGGGATCGATGGGATCGGGCTGCTGGGCCGGCGGCACCGGCGGATCCCCCACCGGCTGGTTGGGGGGATCGCCGACCGGTGGCGGATCCTTGACGGGAGGATCCGGGGGAACGGAATGCGCGTACGACGGGGACATATCAGGGCTCCATGGCGCTTGGCGCCTTTCGCGACGGCAGCAGGCGCGCTCAGGAAACCGGCACGTCCTGCATGTCCGCCTCGCGGGCGTCGTCTGCGGCGTAATCCTCCAGCCGGTTGTAGAGCGTCTTCAGGCTGATGCCCAACACTTCGGCCGCGTGCTTCTTGACTCCCCCGCAGTGCTGCAGGGTGGCGAAGATCAGCCGCCGGTCCGCCTCAGCAAGCGATGTACCCACGGGTATGGTGACGATGGGCTCGCTTTCCGTCTTGCCGGCAGGCGCCAGTTGAATGGGCGCCGCCACCGTGTCGATCAGGCCGCCATCGGTCATGATGAAGGCACGATGCACGTAGTTCTTCAGTTCGCGCACGTTGCCGGGCCAGGCATGCGAGGCCATGTCGGCCAGCATGGCGGGCGAGAAGGCCTTGGCCGACTTGTGCGTCTCGTTGAGCATGTCGAGGAAACTCTGGGCCAGGAGTTCGACGTCCTTGGCCCGCTCGCGCAAGGGCGGAAGATGGATGGGAAAGACGTTCAGGCGGTGATAGAGATCTTCCCGCAGCTTGCCGTCGGCCACCGCTTCCTGCGGGTTGCGGTTGGTGGCGGCAATGATGCGCACGTCGCATTCGGTTTCCTGGTTGGTACCGACGCGCATGAACAATCCGGTCTCGAGCACGCGCAGCAGCTTGACCTGGAGCTCGATGGGCATCTCCGTGATCTCGTCCAGGAACAGCGTGCCGCCGTGCGAACGTTCGAAATAGCCCTTGTGCTGGCGCTCGGCGCCGGTGAAGCTGCCGCGCTCGTGGCCGAACATCTCGCTCTCGATCAGGTTGGGCGAAATCGCGCCGCAGTTCACCGCCAGGAACGGGCGCTTGCGCCTCAGGCTCAGGTCGTGCAGCGTCTGGGCCGCCAGCTCCTTGCCCGTGCCGCTTTCGCCGATCAGCAGCACGGTCGCCTCGGTGGGCGCGACCTTGCCGATCTGGTCGTACAGGTCCTGCATGGCGGGAGAACCGCCCAGCATGCGGCCGAAGCGGCCGAAGCGGCGCAGCTCGCCGCGCAGCGAACCGATCTCGGCCTTCAGGTCGCCCGCCCGCGGAATGCGGTCCAGGATGGCCTTGAGGCGCTGCATGTTGATCGGCTTGATGAGATAGTCGGCCGCGCCCAGGCGAAGGGCGTCGACCGCGCTCTCCACGCTCGCGTGGCCGGTGATCAGGATGACCTCCACGGGGATGGACGGGTCCAGCTCCTTGAACAGGTCCATCCCGCTGCCGTCCGGCAGCTTCAGGTCGGTCAGCACGACGTCGGGACTCTGGCGCACGATCTGAATGCGGGCCTCCCGGAGGTCGCCCGCAACGGCGTTGGTGAACCCCTCGACGCTGACGATTTCCGCCAGGGCTGCCCGGGTATTCGGTTCGTCGTCCACGATCAGGACATGCGGCATGCAGTCAGGCTCCTCGATACGATGAGGTTGGAAACGGGGGGACGGAAACGGCGGCTAGCGCCTGGGCGCGAGCAGGCCTATGACGACGCCCACCGCGATGGCGATGCCCACCGCCCGCCAGGGATTGTCATGGACACAGGCATCGGTCTGGGCGGACGCCTGCCGGTAGGACTCGGCGGCGCTGCGGCGCGCGTCCTGGAACAGGTCCTGGGCCCGGTCCAGCTGGTCGCGCAGCCGCGCCCGCGCCGCCTCGAGTTCGCCGCCCGCGTGGCCGGCGGTGTTCCGCAGGAGCGCCTCGGCATCCTCGACCAGGCTCCGAACCTGGCCGATGGCGCCCTCCACGTCGCGCAGTCCCGCAACCCGATACTTGCCCATATTCGCTCCTTTTGACGTTCCAGACGCCATCCCTATCGTCGGAACGCTCCAAGCAGGAGCGTGACCACGAAGACGATGACGAAAATATAAAACAGGATCTTCGCGATCTCCGCCGCTCCGGAGGCGATCCCGCCAAACCCGAATAATGCGGCAATCAAGGCAATTACGAAGAAAATGGCTGCCCATCGCAACATTGCTTACTCCTTGTATAGACTGCCCCAGGGGCCGGGGACGGATCCGGCGCGGTGTTCGGCCCCATGCCGCCGCAGTTTCCGTTCCGGCCCGCGCTCTCCTGGCCCAAGTGCAAGCAATAGGTAAGAATTACATGAAAACTTGTAAATTCCCCCGACCCGCGCGGGGCTTGCGACAGCCCGTTACCATACCCCCCGCGACCGGCTTCCTGGGCGGGGGACGCCTTGCTTAGAATGGGACTCCCGCCCTGCCGTGGGCACTCCCCGCCCCGGCCCCACCCTGGAGACTCATGCGGAAGGAACAGGCGATGCGCCCTGACGAAGCCTTGGCACCGATCCTGGACACCGATACGCCCTACGAGGCGTCCGGCCCCGCCGCCCCGATCGCGGCCGAACCCGTGCGCCCGGCTCCGCCGCCCCAGCACTACGGGCTGCTGTACGGCGCCTCGATACCCATGCGGGAGCTGTACCAGCAGATCGACAAAGTGGCACCCACCGCGCTGACGGTGCTTATCGTGGGCGAAAGCGGCACAGGCAAGGAATTGGTGGCGCGCACCCTGCACGAGAAGAGCCCGCGCGATACCGGCCCCTTCATCCCGGTCAACTGCGGTGCCATCCCCTCGACGCTGATCGAGGGAGAACTGTTCGGACACGAGAAAGGCAGCTTCACCGGCGCCATCCAGCAGCACGTGGGGTATTTCGAGCGTGCCGCCGGCGGCACCATCTTCCTGGACGAGATCACGGAAATGGCCCCGGAGATGCAGATCAAGCTGCTGCGCGTGCTGGAGACCTCGGCCTTCCATCGTGTCGGCGGAACGGAACAGATTTCCGCGGACGTCCGGGTCATCGCCGCGACCAACCGCGATCCCCAGGTGGCGGTCCGGGAAGGACGCTTCCGCGAAGACCTGCTCTATCGGCTGGCGGTGTTCCCGCTGCGGGTCCCGCCGCTGCGCGAGCGTCCCGCCGACATCGAACTGCTGGCCCAGCGCTTCCTCGACCAGCTCAACGCAACCGAGAAGACCCGCAAGCGTTTCGCCCGCGGCACCCTGGACGGCCTGCGCCAGTACCACTGGCCGGGCAACGTCCGGGAACTGAAGAACGCCGTGCACCGGGCGTTCATTCTGGCCGACGACGAGGTCGAGGTGCAGAATCCCGAACCCGCTCCGCGCAATCGCCGGGTGGTCCGGCGCGAGGGCAGCCTGGAACTGGCGGTGGGGATACCGCTGCCCGACGCGCAGCGGGAGCTGATCCTCGCGACGCTGGCCCACTTCGGCGGCGACAAGCGCCAGGCCGCCAGTACGCTGGGCATCAGCCTCAAGACGCTCTACAACCGGCTGGACACCTACAAGCACGGCGGCGACGCCTAGAACCGCCGCTACAGCCACCGCTCCAGCAGGCGCGACATGAATTCCTTGAGCCTGTCCGTCAGCGGCCGCCGCTTCCACTGCTCCAGCGACACCGGTTCGGACGCCTGCCTGTCGCGCTCGAACAGGGCTTCCATCTGGGCGCCGAAATCGGCGCCCAGGATCACCGCGTTGATCTCGTGGTTCAAGGTGAAGCTGCGCCAATCGAGATTGCTGGATCCGGCCGTGGACCAGACGCCGTCCACCACGGCGGTCTTGGCGTGCAGCAGCGCATCCTTGCGCTCGTAGATCTTCACGCCGGCCTCGAGCAATTCTTCGTAGTGGGATCTGCCGGCATGCAGCACGATCGAGAAATCGCTGAATCCCGGCAGCAGCAGCGTCACGTCGACACCACGGCGCGCGGCATCGGCCAGGGCCTCGATGAAGCCCGGATCGGGCACGAAATAGGCCATGGTGATGTGCACGGACCGTTGCGAGCTGTTGATGGCGGACAGCAGCGTCAGGTAGATGGCGTGGTTGTCCGCCGAACCCGGGCGGTTGACCAGGATGCGGACCACGTGCGGCCCGCGCCGGGGCTGCTGCGGCAGGAAATCGAGATCGCCCAGCGGCGGCCCGCCCTGGCTGCGCCACCCCTCCAGGAACACCCGCTCCACGTCGGGCACGGCGGGACCGCGGATGCTGATGTGCGTGTCCCGCCAGGGCGCGTCCTCCCGGCTGCCGGCGTCGTGGGCCCGGGCCGAACCGGCCACCGGCCGGGACGCGTACACGTCGCTCAGGTTGATGCCGCCCACGAAGGCGATCTCGCCATCGACCACCAGGATCTTGCGATGGCTGCGCTCGTTGATGGACCATCCACCCCGGCTCTTGAGCGGATTGACGGGATTGAAGAAGACCACCTGGACGCCGGCCTGCCGCATGCGGTCGAAAAGATCGGGCGGCACGGACAAGGTGCCGATGTCATCGACCATGACGGCCACGGCGACCCCCTGCGCACGCTTGGCGATGAGCATCTCGGCGATGCGGTTGCCGATCTGGTCGTCCTCGAAGATGTAGCTTTCCAGGTGTATGAAGCGGCGAGCGGCGCCTATGGCCTCTTCCATGGCGCGGTAGGTGCTGGGCCCGTCGCCGAAGAGCCGCACTTCGTTGCCGACGACCAGCGGCGCATCGGCCACGGCTTCCTCGACCTGCAGGTGCCGCGCCAGGAAATCACCCGCCTGGGCCCGCGCGTCCAGTTGCTGGATGATGCGGCGGCTCTCGCGGTAGGTCAGCAGCCCCGCGTCGCTGGAGATGCGTACCTTGCGGCGCGGCTCCACGCCGCTGGCCGGATCGGGAAGCGGACTGGCGCAGTGGCACAACAGCGCCGCGCACAGGCCGTACAGGAGGACGCGCAGGAAGCTTCGCATGTTCTTCTCATTCTGTTACGAGACAGACCCGTTTCGTCGAGCATGGACCCTGGCCGCCGGCGACCGCACCGGTAAAACTTACCGGACCGGCAAGAGCTGCACGCTATTTTCCACCGTCCGGCGCGCCGTGCCTACGTCTTCGCATTGGCACGAAGCTTGCACGTAGGGGGATTGCGACATCAACGGCCGACCCTCCGGCCAAGCATGGGAGACAGCATTGGTTCAAGCTACTTACGACATGCGTGTGCGGCAGCAACTGTCCTTGACGCCCAGGCTCCAGCAGTCCGTCAAGTTGTTGCAGATGTCCGCGCTCGAGTTCACACAGGAGCTGCAGCAAGCCATCGCGAACAATCCCTTCCTGGAGGAAGACGACCAGGAAGCCTCTTCGGGGGCGCAAGCCGGCGATTCGATCCTTTCCGTGGACCGCAACACCACCGGCTCCGCCGAGGCCGACGATGCCCAGGAACCCCCACCGCCCGCGTTCGACCCGGAACCCTATGGCGGCAGCTACGCCGGCACCCGGACGCGCGACGACGATGGCGAGGATCGTCCCGACATCGGGCAGTGGACGCACAGTTCCATGGGGCTGCACGACCACCTGCACCAGCAGTTGTGCGGCTACCGGCTCGGGGACCGCGACCGGCTGCTGGCCGAGATCATCATCGAGGCGCTGGACGAGGACGGCTATCTGCGCCAGGACTTCGACGATCTGGCGGCCACACTCGCCGTACAACCCGCGCCCACCCACGACGAATGGATGGTCGCCCTGACCCTGGTCCAGCACCTGGACGCTCCGGGGCTTGCCGCGCGCAACCTGGGAGAATGCCTGCGCCTGCAGTTGGCAGCGCTGGCCGAGACGACGCCGGGGCGCGCGCTGGCGATGGCGATCGCCGACCGCTACCTGGACCTGATGGCGCGCCGCGAGACGGCCGAACTGCGCCGCCGGCTGGGATGCAACGACGAAGACCTGGCGGTGGCCTGCCGCCTTATTCGCAGCCTGACGCCCCGGCCGGGCCTGGCGTTCTCGGAAGAAGGCACCGACCATATCGTGCCGGACGTGATCGTGCGCAAGGTCCGGAACAAATGGGTGATCTCCACCAATCCCGCGGTCATGCCCAAGGCTCGCCTGCACCACGCCTATGCCAACCTGTTCCGCAAGGCGCGCTGCGACGACCGCGCTCCGCTGGCGCAGGAACTGCAGGAAGCACGCTGGCTGATACGCAACGTCGAACAGCGCTTCACCACCATCCAGCGCGTGGCCGAGGCCATCGTCGCGCACCAGCGCACCTTTTTCGATTATGGCGAGATCGCGCTCAAGCCGCTGGTGCTGCGCAAGGTGGCCGAAGAACTGGACCTGCATGAATCCACGGTGTCGCGGGCGACGAACAACAAGTACATGGCCACGCCGCGCGGCGTGTTCGAGTTCAAGCATTTCTTCTCGCGCGAACTGGCCACCGAAACCGGCGGCCGATGTTCGGCCGCCGCCGTGCGGGCGCTGATCCGCGACATGATCGCCGCCGAGGATCGCCGCGACCCCCTGTCCGACGTCTCGTTGACCAGGATGCTGGCCGAACAGGGCGTGGTGGTGGCACGGCGCACCGTCACCAAGTACCGCGACCTGATGAAGCTGCCGCCCGCGGAATTGCGCAAACAGCCGTGAGCCGTTAAAACGCGGGGACAGGGGTATCCCCCACTCGCGGAACCTGCCGATGCGAACAAAAGGAATCCTTGCCGCCGTTGCTGGAGTCGCCGTCCTTCTGGTTGTCGCCGCCTTGCTGACCGACTGGCGCTTCCTGCGGGGGCCGGTGGAAAGACTGGCCACCGAAAGGCTGGGGCGGCAAGTGGTGCTCGAGGACTTCCGCATGCGGCTGCGGCCCGTCACCCGCATCCGCCTGCACGGGCTGGCCGTGGACAACATTCCCGGCGCCAAGCCCGAGCGCATGCTGCAGGCCGAATCCATCGAGGTCCAGGTCCGGCTGCTGCCCCTGCTGCGGCACGCCGTCGTGCTGGACCTGCTGTCGGTGGACGGCGCCCAGGCCCACCTGGCCCGCGATGCGTCGGGCGCCAACAACTGGACCCTGGCCCGGCAGGACGATGGCGGACCGCCCCCCGACGTGGTGGTGCGCGCGCTGTCCTTGAACCGCGTGAAGGTGAACTACGACGACCGCGTGCTGAAGGCCGATGCCCACTTGCAGGCCGACAGCATGGAGACGCCCGCCTCCGGGCCGGCCTACGGGATGAAGCTGGAATTCGGCGGCCACTACCATGACGCCGCCTTCGGCGGCGTGGCGCGCACCGGCGGCATCCTGACGCTGCGCGATTCGGGTACGCCCTTTCCGTTCTTCATCGATGCCAAGGGCGGCCCCACCCGCATCCGGGCCGAGGGCCAGGTGGGCGATCCGTTCGGCGATGCCTCCGTGGACGTGGCGCTGGACATCGCCGGGCCGACCCTGTCCACGCTGTATCCGTACATCAACCTGCCCCTGCCCACCACCCCGCCCTACCGCATCAAGGGCCGATTGAAGCGCGACGGCATGAACTTCGGCCTGACGGGCATGGACGGCAGGATAGGCTCGACCGACATCTCCGGCGACGCCAGCTACGAGATGCGCCGCGACAAGCCCATGCTGCGCGCCAAGCTCAAGAGCCGCGTGCTGGACATGAAGGATCTCGGCCCCCTGATCGGCGTGCGCGACGATGCCACGGCGCAGAAGGAGCAGGCCGCGCCCCGGCCGGCGGCCGACCGCCGCATCCTGCCCGACGCCGAGTTCAGGCTGGAGCGGCTCAACGCCATCGACGCCGACGTCACGCTGGACGCGGGCGACGTGCGCGTGCGAGGCCCCTGGGCCTTCGACGATTTCTCGGCCCACCTCGTGCTGCAGGACGGCGTGCTCAAGCTGGTGCCGCTGAATTTCGGCTATGCGGGCGGCGAGCTGCGCTCGGACATCACGCTGGACGCACGCCAGCCGGTGATACGCACCGACGCCCATATCGGCGTGCGGCGGGCCCGGCTGAACCGGCTGTTCCCCGACGTGAAACTGATGCAGAAAAGCGAGGGTACGCTGGGCGCCGACGTGAAGCTCAAGACCGCCGGCAACTCGATACGGGCCATGCTGGGGCGTGCCGACGGCACCGTGGGCGTGGCCGTGACCGGCGGCGAGATCTCCAACCTGCTGGTCGAGGCCATCGGCCTGGACGCCTCCCAGGCGCTGGGATTCCTGATCGGCGGAGACAAGGACACGCGGCTGCGCTGCGCGGTCGCCACCTTCGGGGTCAAGGACGGCATCGCCACTTCGCAGGCCCTGGTCGTCGACACCGACGACACGCGCATCGACGGCCATGGGACCATAGACCTGCGCAACGAACGCCTGGGGCTGCGCTTCGAACCCCGGCCCAAGGACAAGAGCATACTGGTGGCCCGCTCGCCCATCGACATCGTCGGCACTTTCGGCGCCCCCGACTTCAAGATCGACAAAGCCTCGCTGTTCGCGCGCGCGGGCGCTTCCGTCGCGCTGGCATTCATCAATCCGCTGGCCGCGCTGATCCCGCTGATCGAGACCGGCCCTGGCACCGACGCCGACTGCCAGGGCCTGCTGGCCAACCTGCGCGAGGCCCGCCGCAACGCCGATACCGCCGCCCCCAAGGGCAAGGCGCGCTGAACGGCCCCGCCCGCTTCAGCGTTCGTTGCGCGGCACGCTCGGCTCGCGCCGGCCTCCGCTGGAGCGCAGGTCGGTGTCTTCCTGGCCCGATTGCACATCCTCGTAGGCCTGCTCGATCACCTTGCGCGGCGCGCTTTCCTGGCTGTCGTGCGATTCGTCGTGCTCGTGGGGCAGCCGCGGCTCGCCCCGGCCCATGTCGTCCTGGGCCCGGGTCCGTTCCGGCCGCCGCTTCTCGGGTTCCTTCATGCTCGGCTCCTTATCGCGCCAGCCGCAGGCCGGCGTACTGCCAGCGCGAGCCAGGCGCAAAGAAATTGCGGTACGTGACACGGATGTGACTGCGAGGCGTGGCGCAGGACCCGCCCCGCAGCACCATCTGGTTGATCATGAACTTGCCGTTGTATTCCCCCACCGCGCCGGCGGCGGGACGAAAACCCGGATACGGCAGGTAGGCGCTTTGCGTCCACTCCCAGACACCGCCCAGGAAACCGGGCGCATCGGCGCGCAGCCGCGCTGGATGCAGCAGCCCCGACTCGGCGAAGTCCCCATCGGCCGGCAGGCCGGCGCCTTCGGCCATGGCCCGCGCGGCCGCGATTTCCCATTCCTGTTCCGTCGGCAGCCGGGCGCCCGCCCACCGGGCATAGGCATCGGCCTCGTAATAGCTCAAGTGGCAGACGGGCTCGCCCGGGTCCATGGGGAGCGGCCCGGCCACCGTATGGCACATCCATCGGCCGTCGCACCGCATCCAGTACAGCGGCATGTCCCATCCACCGCGCACGCGCGCATCCCAGCCGTCGGACAACCACAAGTCCGGCCGGCCATAGCCGTCGTCCTCGATGAAGGCCAGGTATTCCGCATTCGAGACCGGGCGCTGCGCCAGTTCGAACGCATCGACCCACACGCGGTGCCGCGGCGCCTCGTTGTCGAAGGCAAAGCCTTCGCCCGCATGCCCCACGTCCGCCAGTCCCTCGTCATAGCGCAGGAATGCCGCCGGCCCGGGTTCCGACGGCGGTTCCTTGGCCCGGGCCGGCCGCCACGCGGGCAGCAGAGGGTTGTGCCAGAAGTGGTGCTTCAGGTCGGTCGCGATCAGTTCCTGGTGCTGCTGTTCGTGATGCAGGCCGAGCTCGACCAGCGCCAGCGCCCGCGGCGGCGCGTCATCGTCCATCCAGGCCAGCAGGCGTTCCAGCACCGACTGCTGGTAGGCCATGACCCGGTCCAGCGACGGACGCGAGAGCAGCCCCCGCTGGCCGCGCGGATGCCGCTCGCCGACGCCCACGTAGTAGGAGTTGAACAGCTCGCGGAAGGCGGGATCGAAGGGCCTGAAGCCCGGCTGCCACGGTTCGAGCACGAAGGTCTCGAAGAACCACGCGACGTGGCCGACGTGCCACTTGACCGGACTGGCCTCGGGCATGGACTGCAGCATGCAGTCCTCGGGCGTCAACCCGTCCAGGAGGGCCAGCGTCGCCTCGCGCACGGCCGCCACGCGGCGGGCCAGCAACTCGGGAACGAACACATCGTCGCGCGCGTTCATCGCTGGGCCAGGAAAACGCCGAACCACGAACGGGGATCGGTCCACATGTTGCGCACCGAAAAACCCGCCTGCGCCAGCATGGCATCGAACTGCGCCGGCGTGTACTTGTAGGAATGCTCGGTCACGATCTCCTCGCCTGCCTCGAATATCCGCTCCGACGTCCCGCAGCGTACGCGCTGCCGCTGCCGGGCCCGCAGCCGCATCTCGATACGGCCGTGGCCATCGTCGAAGCGCGACTCATGGTCGAACTCGGCCGGCTGGAAGTCGCTGCCCAGCACCCGGTTGCATACGCGCAGCACGTTGCGATTGAATGCCGCCGTCACGCCCAGGTCGTCGGCATAGGCGCGCTCCATCACGCGCCTGTCCTTGCGCAGGTCGGCGCTGATCAACAGACTGCCGCGCGGACCGGCCTGGCGGCAGATCGCGGCCATCAGCGCGACGGCTCGCTCCGGATCGAAGTTGCCGATGGACGATCCGGGGTAGAAAAACACCGGCGGATGCTCCTCGATATCGACCAGGTGGCGGCGCAGGTCCAGGTCGCCCGAGAAGTCCGCCTCCACGGCCACGCAGGCGATCTGGGGGAATTTGCGCCCCAGCGCCGCCACCTCGTGCCGCAGGCAGTCGGCGGCGATGTCCACGCCCAGATATCGGCAGGCGTCCACGTGGGCCAGCCAGGAACGGGACTTCGCGCAATCTCCGCAGCCCAGGTCCACCCACTGGATGCGGCGCGGCAGGGACCGGGCGATGGCCGGACGATGGGCCTCGAAGATGGCCCGCTCGGTGCGGGTCGGGTAGTACTCCTCGAGTTCGCAGATGGCGTTGAACAGGACGCATCCCTGCGCGTCGTAAAGAAACTTCGGATCGATATGGGCCTGCGCATCCCGCAGGCCGGCGGCCAGTTCCGCCGCGCGATTGTCGAGCGGCGCCGTATCGGCGCGCCGCCCGGGGGACGGCGCGCCTTCCATCGAAAAGGCGGTGTCGTTCCCGGCCATTCTGTGCGCGGGACCTCGAAGCATGGTGGTCAATATGGGCTCCTTGGGGACAGCGGCAGAGTGTCCGCCCCGGGCCGTAGCAAGCGCAATGCCCGGCCGCGGCCGTCGGACATGGGCCCTATCTATACGCTTGTCGCTTCCCGGGGAACAGGAATGGGATGTAACCCTTGCCTACGACGCTGCGAAAGGAACCCGCATTTGACCGTAAACCGAAACAAACTATGGCGGCCACCCCTGTTTTTCCCTCATGGGACAGCCCCTAAGCTGATGGCTGTCGCGACGGTTTCCCTCCGTCCCCTCACCATCAAGGAGTTTCCATGAACATCGCCATCCTCGGCGCCACCGGCAACGTCGGCAGCCGCCTCGTCAACGAAGCCCTGGCCCGCGGCCACCACGTCACCGCCCTCGCCCGCCACGCCTCGAAGCTCGCCGCACGCCCCGGCCTGGAGACCCTGGACGTCGACCTGGCCGACGGCGCGAAGCTGGCCGACGTCCTGCGCGGCAAGGACGCGGTCATCAGCAGTGTGCGCTTCGCCACCTCGCCTCTGGCCGCCGTCCTCGGCCCCGTCAGGCAGGCCGGCGTGCGGCGACTGCTGGTAGTGGGCGGCGCCGGCAGCCTGGAGGTGGCTCCCGGAACCGCGCTGGTGGACACGCCGACGTTCCCGGCCGAGTACAAGCCCGAGGCGCTGGCCGGGCGTGACTGGCTGAACGCCCTGCGGACCGAGAAGGACCTGGATTGGACGTTCCTGTCGCCCTCGGCGCTGTTCACGCCGGGCGAGCGCACGGGCACGTTCCGCCTGGGCGGCGATACGCTGCTGACCGCGGCGGACGGCCGCAGCTGGATCTCCATGGAAGACTTCGCCATCGCGATGCTGGACGAAGTGGAAAAGCCCGCGCATACGGGACGGCGCTTCACCGTCGGATACTGATGGCGTCGCGGCGGGGCAACGCGAACCGCGACGCCCGCCCCGGGCCGTTACATGTAGCGACGATTGCAACAGCCCGCACAAACCGCCGGCCGGAAATCGCCCCTACAGTCGGACTATCGCAGTCTCGGAGAATCTGTATGAAACGGCTGGCAATGGCAGGGCTGATGGCCGCGGCCCTCTTGGTCGTCAGCGCGACGGCCCAGGCCCGCGTGAGCGTATCCATAGGCATCGGCATACCAGGTATCGTCTATGGCCCGCCACCGGTCTACGTGGCCCCCGCGCCGGTCTACGTGCCCCCGCCTCCCCCCGTCATGGTGATCCCCGGGCCGGTCGGCTACGTGCCCTACGACCCGTACTGGCGGGAAAGGCGCTGGGAACAGGAGCGGCGCTGGGAGCGCGAGCGCTACCGCGAAGAGCGCCACTACCGGCGCCACGGCTACCGCGATTGAACGACGGCCCCTGGACGGGGCCGTTTCTTTTTGCCGCCGGCCGCCCCCGAAGGCGCGACCGAATGTCGCGACTTGACGTAGATCATTGTCACGTACGGCCGAGCACTGATACCTTAGGCGTAGCCCAACGTACAACGGGAGTACGCCCCTGTCCCGCCCCGCCTGCGCGCGCTCCGGCGACGCGCTTCGCCCCTCCCCCGGCGACTGGCTGCAACTGGCCGGATCGCTGACGTGGCTGGCCCAGGCCGGCATCCTGGCCGCGGCGGTGCAGCGCATGGCGGCGGATCCCGGCGACGTGGCCGCAGGCCTGGTGTCCGCCGCGGCCTTCCTGCTTGCCGGCGCCCTGCGCGCGGCGTGCGATGCGTGGGGAACGCGCCTGAGCTTCCAGGTCGCAAGGAGCCGCCTGTCGGCGCTGCGTGCCGCCGCGGTCGACGCGCTGGCAAGCGGTTCCCCGCTGGACAAGCGCCGCCCCGCCGCCGGCCACGCGGCCAGCGTGCTGGCCGAACAGGCCGATGCCGCGCTGCCCTACCTGGCCCGCTATCCCGCCATCCAGTTGAAGATACTGGTCGTGCCGCTGGCCATCCTGGCGGCCGTCGCGCCGCTGTCGTGGGTCGCGGCGCTGGTCCTGCTGGCCTCGGCCCCGCTGATCCCGGTCTTCATGGCGCTGGTGGGCTGGCGCGCCCAGCGCGCCAGCCAGGCTCACCTGGCGGAGATGGGCACGCTGAACGCCTTCCTGCTGGATCGCCTGCGCGGGCTGGCCACGCTGCGGGCGCTTGACGCCGTCGACGCCACCACCGGACGGCTGGCATACGTTGCACAAACACTGCATACGCGTACCATGGCGGTACTGCGCATCGCCTTCCTGTCCTCGGCGGTGCTGGAATTGTTTTCCGCCATCGGGGTCGCCATGGTCGCGGTCTACGTAGGATTCCACCTGCTGGGCACCTTGCCCTTCGGCACCTGGGGCAGTCCGCTCTCCCTCGGCCAGGGGCTCTTCGTCCTGCTGCTGGCCCCCAGTTTCTTCGAACCGCTGCGCGACCTTTCCACGGCCTGGCATGACCGGGCCGCGGGCCGGGCGGCGCTGGAGGCGCTGCGGGCGCTCGCCGCCGCGCCCACGAAGCTGGTGGGCGGCATCCTCCCCTTGCCCTCGCCGGACGACGCGCCCGCCCGTCGCCCTCCCCCCGCCGTCGAACTCGTCCAATTGCGCTTCGCGCACGCCGATTCGGCGCCACCGGTCATCGACGGCCTGGACCTGCGCGTGGCCCCGGGCGAGCGGGTAGCCATCGTCGGACCGAGCGGCGCGGGCAAGTCGACGCTGCTGGCGTTGATCGCCGGCCTCGTGCCGGCCCAGTCCGGCGCCGTCCTCATCGACGGCGTGGCGCTGGATGACCAGAACGCGCCGCGTCTGCGGGCACGCATGGCCTGGATAGGGCAGAAGCCGCATGTCTTTGCCGGTACGCTGGCCGCCAACGTCGCCCTGGGCCGCCCGGACGTGGACCCGCGGGCGGTGGACCGCGCCCTGCGGGCCGCGACCCTGGAGCTGCTCGCGGGACGCGAAGCCGGACGCCCGCTGGGCGAAGCCGGCACCGGCCTGTCCGGCGGAGAATGCCTGCGCCTGGCAATGGCCAGGGCAGTCGCCGCGCCCGGCAGCGACCTGTGGCTGGCCGACGAACCCACCGCCCACCTGGACGCCGCCACGGCCCGGGAGCTGACCCGCCGGCTGCTGGCGCAGTCCGCGGGCAAGACCCTGATCGTCGCCACGCACGACCCCGAACTGGCCTCGCGCATGGACCGGGTGATCGACCTGGCCCCCCCGCGCGCGGCGCCGGCCGGCATGGACCTGGCCGCGCTGGACGTCATGGAGGCCGCGTCATGAAGGCCTCCATTGGCGCCGTCTTGCGGCTGTTCTTCGCCGGCCGGCGGCGCCTGTTGTGGAGCGGCATCGCGCTGGCCGCGCTGACGGTCTTCGCCGGCATGGGGCTGCTGGGCCTGTCCGGATGGTTCATCACCGCCACCGCGCTGGCAGGACTGGCCGCCGGCACCGCCCTGGCGTTCGACGTGTTCACTCCCGGCGCCGGCATACGGCTGCTGGCCCTGGTCCGCACGGCGGCCCGCTATGGCGAGCGGGTCGTCACCCACGATGCGGCGCTGGCGGTCATCGCCGCGCTGCGTCCCCGGCTGTTCGCGGGCTGGGCCCGGCCCGAGGCCGCGCGCAAGCTGCTCGCCCGGCCGGCCCGGCTGCTGTTCCGCCTGACCGCCGACGCCGACGCGCTGGACGCGCTGTACCTGCGCGTGCTGGTTCCCGCCGGGGCCGCCTGTGCCGCCATCGCGCTGGCCGGCGTCACGCTGGGCGTGATCAGCCTGCCGCTGGGCCTGACAATGGCCGGCTGGCTGCTGGCCGCCGGCGCCGGCATACTGGCCTGGACCATGCGCCGCAGCCGCCGCGCCGCCTGCCGCCGCGCCCATGCGCTCGAAGCCCTGCGTGCGCAGGCCATCGACCTCGTCTCCGGCCAGACCGAACTGGCCATGGCCGGCCAATTGGCGCAGCGATGCCGGCTGCTGGCACGGACCGAACACCGGCTGGCCGCCGCCGACGACACCATCAACCGCGCCGACACGCAAGGCGGGTTCCTGCAGGCCATGGCGGGCACGCTTGCCATGGGCGCCACGCTGGCGGCCTGTGTCCTGCTGGTGGCCGGCTCGGCCATCGGCGCCCCCGTGGCGGCGCTGGCGCTGTTGCTCGTGCTGGCAAGCGCCGAACCGCTCACGCCGCTGCGGCGGGGAATCCTGGAGCTGGGCCGCACCCTCTTGGCCATCCGCCGCCTGGCGCCAAGACTGGACGCACCCGCCGCGCCCCCGCCCCGCGCCGCCTCCGGCGACATCCGGCTCGAACACGCCAGCCTGGGCCACGAAAGCCGGCCCGGCCTGCCCGCCGGCCTGGCACTGGCGGACGTCACGCTCGTGGTCCGGCCCGGCGAGCGAGTCGCGGTGGTCGGCCCCAGCGGCGCGGGCAAGTCGACGCTGCTGGCCCTGGTGGCGGGCGAACGGCTGCCCTCCGGCGGGCGGGTCCAGGCCCCCGCCTCCTGTCTGCTGACCCAGCGCACCGAGCTGTTCCAGGACAGCGTGCGCGACAACCTGCGCCTGGCCCGCCCCGATGCCGGCGACGACGAGCTGTGGGCCGCGCTGCGGGCCGCGGGCTTGGACCAGGCCATCGCCGCCCTGCCCGCCGGCCTGGATACGCGGCTGGGCGAAGGCGGCCTGGGGCTGTCCGCCGGACAGGCACGCCGGCTCGCGCTGGCGCGGCTGTTCCTGCGCCCCACGCGGCTGTGGCTGCTGGACGAACCCACGGAAGGGCTGGACGCGCCGACCGCGCGCGACGTGGTCGACCGATTGGCCGGACAGGCCCATGGCCGGACCCTCCTCATCGCCACCCATATCAGGCGGGAGGCCGCCCTGGCGGACCGCATCGTCGTGCTGGCCGCCGGCATCGTGGCCGCCGACCTGCGCCGCGGCACTCCCGCCTTCGATCATCAACTTCACACCCTGCGCCCGGACTGAGGAGGAAGCTGGCACCATGGACCTCGACATCGTTTCACTCTCGCGCCTGCAGTTCGCATTGACGGCGCTCTACCACTTCCTTTTCGTCCCGCTCACGCTGGGCCTGTCGGTCGTCATCGCCATCATGGAGACGGTCTACGTCATGACCGGGCGCAAGATCTGGCGGCAGATGACCAAATTCTGGGGCACGCTGTTCGGCATCAACTTCGTGCTGGGCGTGGCCACCGGCCTGGTGATGGAGTTCCAGTTCGGCATGAACTGGAGCTACTACAGCCACTACGTCGGCGACATCTTCGGCGCGCCGCTGGCGCTGGAAGGCCTGATGGCCTTCTTCCTGGAAGCGACCTTCGTCGGCCTGTTCTTCTTCGGCTGGAACAAGCTGTCGCGCGTCGGCCACCTGGTGGCGACCTGGTGCGTGGCGCTGGGATCGAACTTCTCGGCGCTGTGGATCCTGATCGCCAACGGGTGGATGCAGAACCCCGTCGGCTCGGCCTTCAATCCCGAGACCATGCGCATGGAAGTCAGCGACTTCTTCGCCGTCCTGACGAACCCGGTGGCACAGGCCAAGTTCGTCCACACGGTATCGGCCGGCTACGTGACCGCCTCGGTGTTCGTGCTGGGCGTATCGGCCTGGTACCTGCTGAAGGGCCGGCACATCGACGTGGCCAAGCGCTCGATGACGGTGGCCGCCTCGTTCGGGCTGGCCTCGGCGCTGTCGGTGGTGGTCCTGGGCGACGAAAGCGGCTACCTGTCGACCGAGCACCAGAAGATGAAGCTGGCCGCCATCGAAGGCATGTGGGAAACCGAGCCCGCGCCCGCTCCCTTCACCATCGTCGGCATCCCGGACCAGCAGGCGCGCGAGACCCACTACGCCATCCGCATCCCGGCCGTCATGGGCCTGATCGGCACGCGCTCGCTCACCACCGAGATCCCCGGCATCACCACGCTGGTCGACCACGCACGGGACCGCATACGCAGCGGCATCGTGGCCTTCGACGCCTTGCAGCGCATACGCGCGGCGGGAAGCTCCGCCGCCATCGCGCCTGCCGACCGCGACGCGTTCGAGGAGCACGGCCGCGACCTCGGCTACGCCCTGCTGCTCAAGCGCTACCTGGACGACCCGCGCCAGGCCACGGCCGCGCAGATCGACCAGGCCGCCTGGGACACCGTGCCCATGGTCCTGCCGCTGTTCTGGTCCTTCCGCATCATGGTCGGCCTGGGTTTCTTCTTCATCCTGCTGACGGCCACGTTCTTCATCATGTCGGCCCGCCGCCGGCTCGACGCGCACCGCTGGCTGCTCAAGGTCGCGGTGTTCTCGATCCCGCTGCCCTGGATCGCCGCCGAGATGGGCTGGATCGTGGCCGAGTTCGGCCGCCAGCCGTGGGTCATCGAAGGCGTGCTGCCCACCGCCGCCGCCGTCTCCGACCTGGGCGTGGAGACGGTACTGCTGACCATCCTGGGCTTCACCGCGCTCTACACCGTGCTGTTCATCGTCGAGATGAGCCTGATGCTGCGCGCCATTCGCAAGGGCGTGGAACCCGACCCCGATCCGGAAGTCCGGCTCGTGGCCCCGCACCTGTCCCAACGCCTTACCGCCCAGGAGTAAGCCATGATTCTGCACACACTCATCGACTACGACGTGCTGCGCCTGATCTGGTGGGCGCTGCTGGGCATCCTGCTGATCGCATTCGCGCTGACCGACGGCTTCGACCTGGGCACGGGCATGCTGCTGCCCTTCGTTGGCCGCACCGACATCGAGCGCCGCGTGGTCATCAATACCATCGGCCCCGTGTGGGAAGGCAACCAGGTGTGGCTGATCCTGGGAGGCGGCGCCATCTTCGCCGCCTGGCCGCCGCTGTATGCGGTGTCCTTCTCGAGCTTCTATCTCGCGATGTTCGCCATCCTGTTCGCGCTGATCCTGCGGCCGGTGGGCTTCAAGTACCGCAGCAAGCGCGAAGGCACGCGCTGGCGCGCGGTCTGGGACTGGGCGCTGTTCGCCGGCGGCCTGGTGCCCTCGCTGATCCTGGGCGTGGCGGTGGGCAACGTGCTGCTGGGCGTGCCCTTCAGGCTCGACGGCGATCTGCGCATCTTCTACGACGGCAGCTTTTTCGGATTGCTGTCGCCCTTCGCCTTGCTGTGCGGCCTGGTATCGGTGGCCATGCTGGCCACGCAAGGCGCGTGCTGGCTGGTCCTGAAGACCAGCGGCGAGGTGGCCGAGCGCGCGCGCCGCTACGGCAGCGCGGCGGCGTTCCTGACGCTGCTGCTGTTCGCGCTGGGCGGCATCGCGCTGTGGGCATGGGTGGACGGGTACCGGATCACGAGCGCCATCGATCCCCTTGGCGCCTCCAATCCGCTGCGCAAGACGGCGGAAACCGCGACGGGCGCCTGGTTCGACAACTATGCGGCCCATCCGTGGCTGATGCTCGCACCGGCCGCCGGCCTGGCCGGCTCCGCGCTGGCCCTGCTGCTGCTCCGGGTGCGCAGCGAGGTCGGTGCGCTGCTGGCCAGCTCGCTGGCCATACTGGGCATCATCCTGACCGTGGGCGTCTCGATCTTCCCGTTCCTGCTGCCGTCGTCCGCCGACCCGCGGGCCAGCCTGACCGTCTGGGATGCCTCGTCCAGCCACCTGACGCTGTTCATCATGCTGGTGGCATCGGCCATCTTCGTCCCGATCATCGTCGCCTACACGTCCTGGGTCTACCGGGTCCTGTGGGGCAAGGTCGACGAAGCGTCCCTGAAAGAACCCGGCAACCACGCCTACTGACACACCTGGGAGGAACGAGCATGTGGTACTTTTCCTGGATACTGGGGTTGGGCCTGGCGGCGACCTTCGCCGTCCTGAACGCCATGTGGTACGAACTCAGGGAACAAGACGAGTAAGTCCCCCTATCGGAGATATCGAGCGGTATGAAGACTTGGGATCAACGCTTTTCCGAACCTGGCTACAAGTACGGAACCGCGCCCAACCGCTTCCTGGCCGAGCAGGAACCCCGCCTGCCGGCCGGTAGCCGGGTGCTGCTGCCCGGCGATGGCGAGGGCCGCAACAGCGTGTGGCTGGCCGAGCGCGGACACCAGGTGCTGGCGGTCGACAATTCGCAGGTCGGACTGGACAAGGCGCTGGCCCTGGCGTCGAACCGCGGCGTCACCATCACCACGCTGAACGCGGACCTGGCCGCCTGGACACCGCCGCCGGCCACCTGTGCAGCGGTCGTGCTGATCTATGTCCACCTGCCCAGCGGCTTCCGGGCCGACGCCCACCGTCGCCTGGCGGGCGCGCTGGCTCCCGGCGGCTGGCTGGTCCTGGAATCCTTCCACCCGCGCCAGCTGGCCTACCGGAGCGGCGGTCCCCGTGACGTCGACATGCTGAGCGACCTGGCCACGATACGCGCGGACTTCGCCGGCCTGCTCGAGGAAGTGCACGGCTGGGAAGGCGAGGTGGAACTGGACGAAGGAGACGGGCACCGCGGGCCGGCCTTCGTTACCCGCTACGTGGGCCGGCGCGCGGCCTAGCCTGCGGCACGCCGGCCCATGCCAGCCGCCCCATGCCTGGCGGCATATCCGCTATAGTTGTTGCACCAAGCCTGGCTGCCGCGCGCATGTCCCCTACTTCGAAATCTTCGTCCGTACCGACGCTCTCGTCCGATACGTATTCGCTGTCCTCCGATCTGACCACGCGGGCCTCGTCCGTCCAGCAAGCCTACGCTTACGTGCGGGACGGCATCATCTCGGGCCGGTTTCCCGAGGGCGCGCGCATCACGGAAAAGGAAGTTTCGGAAGCACTGGGGTTATCTCGCACGCCGGTACGCGAAGGACTCAGGCTGCTCGTGGCCGATGGCCTGCTGATCTTGCGCGCCAACGCGGGGGCCACCGTACGAACCTGGACCACCCAGGAAATCCGGGATCTCTACGCGGTGCGCATCCTGATCGAATCGGAACTGGCCGCCCTGGCCGCGACCCGCATGAGCCCGGCCACGCTGGCCGAGCTGCACGAGATCCAGGACGAGATGGAATCACGCGGCCCGGACATCAGTCCCGCCAACCTCGACCGCATCGCCCCGCTGAACCGGAACTTCCACGCGCGCATCTCCGAATCCGCCGGCAACCCGCGGCTGCTGGCCATGCGCACCAAGGGCGTGGACATCAAGATCATCCTGCTGACGCGGCGCAGCTACGACCGCTCCCGCCTGGCGCGTACCTTCCAGCATCATCGTGAACTGATCGATGCATTCACCGCGCGCGACCCCGAATGGGCACGCGCGGTCATGCATGGCCACCTGCGATCGGCCCAGTTCGCGCTGCTCGAACGCGCCGCGTCCCCCGTGGATCAGAACGCCGCTCGATAGATCGCCAACGCGTCCTCTTCCGACACCGGCCGCGGATTGTTGACCAACAATCGCTGCTGCATCATGGCATCGCGCGCGAGCATGGGAAGATCGGCCTGCGCCACGCCCACTTCGCGCAACGAACGGGGAATGCCGGTTGCGCGCACCAGCTCTTCCATGTAGCGGATGAAGCCATCCGCCGCCGCCAGATCATCGGCGCCGGCATACCCTGCCTGCACCACGCGTGCCAAGTCGGCGTACAGCGGCCGCGCGGCAGGGAGATTGAAACGCAGCACGTGGTTCAGGACCAGGGCATTGGACAGTCCGTGCGGCACGTGAAAATGTCCACCCAGGGGATAGGCCAATGCATGAACCGCCGCGACGGGCGCATTGGAAAACGCCTGCCCGGCCAGCATGGCCCCGAGCAGCATGGCCTCGCGCGCATCCAAATTCGAGGGTTCGCGGCAGGCCTGCAGCAGATTCCTCGACAGCCATTGCATGGCGCGCCGGGCCAGCATGTCGGACAAGGGGTTCTTCAATCGCGCCGACGTATAGGCCTCGATCGCATGGACCATGGCGTCTATGCCCGTCGCTGCCGTGGCGGCGGCCGGAAGTGCCACGGTCAGTTCGGCATCCAGGATGGCCAGGTCTGCCATCAGCAACGGCGAGACGACCCCGCTCTTGCTGGTCTCGCCCGTCGTCACGATCGAGATCGCCGTCACCTCGGAACCCGTGCCCGCCGTGGTGGGCATCAGGATCAACGGCAGGCGCGGACCGGCGACCTTGCCTATGCCATACATCTCGGCCAGAGGCTGGGCCGAGCCGCAAAGCACGGCGATGAGCTTGGCCACGTCCATCGAAGACCCGCCGCCCATGCCCAGCACGACTTGCGCCCTGGCATCGCGCGCGCGATCGGCCGCTTTCGCCACCACATGATCGGGTGGATCCGCCACCACGTCGTCGATGACGGTGACCTCCCAGCCGTGGTCCCGCAAATCGGCCAGCGCGGGCGCCAGCAGTCCGCTGGCATGCAGGAACCGGTCCGTGACCAGGCACAGGCGCATGGCGGAATGACGGTCCCGCAGCAGCCGGCCCAAGCGACGCGCGGCGCCCCGCTCCACGATCAGCTGCGGTACGGTGGAAAATTCGAACCTGTCCACGTTCGGGCTCCCGAATACGTCAACGCGCCCAGCGCTTCTCGAAATCCCACACCTCCCCGAAGCCGATCAGTTCGCAGAACTCCCTGAAATCGGCCATGGGAATGTCGGGCGACAGACTGGTGCCCGTCTCCTTGAGGTGGCGCAGCGCCTTTTCCATCGCCGCGGCCGCGACCAGGCTGGTCATGGCCGGAAAGATCGCGAGCGAGAAACCAATTTCCTTGAGCACATGAGCCGGCAGGATCGGGGTCTTGCCGCCGTCGGCCATGTTGGCGATCATGGGCAGGTCGAAGGCCTCGCAAACGCGGCGCATTTCCTCTTCGCTCTGGGGGGCCTCGAAGAACAGGATATCGGCGCCGGCTTTCGCATAGGCTTCCATGCGGCGCATGGCGTCATCCACGCCCAGGCTGGCGCGCGCATCGGTGCGGGCGATGATGAGGAAGTTTTCCTTGTCTTGCCGGGCATCGCAGGCAACCTTGATCTTGTCGACCATGTCCTCGATCGGTACGCAACGCTTGTTGGGCGTATGGCCGCACTTCTTGGGAAACTCCTGGTCTTCCAGCTGGATGGCGGTGACGCCGGCTTCCTCGTAGCCGCGTACGGTGTGGTGCACATTGAGCAAGCCGCCATAGCCCGTATCCGCGTCGGCGATCAGTGCCGCCGAGGTCGTGCGCGTGATGGTGCGCATGCGATCCACCATCTGGGTATAGGTGGCGATGCCGGCGTCCGGCAACCCCAGGTTGGAGGCCGTGAGCCAATAGCCCGAACCGTAGACGATGTCGAAACCGACCTTGGTGGTCATGATGGTGGCGATCATGTCCTGCACGCCCGGGATGACGATGAATTCGCCGCTGGAGAGTTTTTGTCTGAGAATCGGATTGGCCATGCGGCCTCCACTAAGCGAAGAAAAGGGAACCATTCAGTCCATGGACGCCAGCCAGGGCCGGTCGCGCTGGATACGCCCTTCATAGGCGCGCAGCGCCGCGTCGTGACGCAATGTGCGGTCTATCTCGTCCTCGGCCGAAAGCAGTTGTTCCGCATGGCCGTCGGCCAGTGTGATCGGGATGGCGCCGCCATCCGGGAGCGTGAGAGTCCGCTGCGCCACCCGCAGGCGCAGCATGGGCTGGGCCGGCCCCGCCCATGCCCGTACCAGGCGTTCGTGGTCGGCCGGTGTCACCGTGGCGGGCACCAGGCCGTTCTTCACGCAGTTGTTGCGGAAGATATCGCCGAAGGAAAGGGCCACGACCGCCCGTACGCCATAGTCCGCCAACGCCCACACCGCATGTTCGCGCGACGATCCGCAGCCGAAGTTGGAAAGCGCCACCAGCACGCTGGGCGGCTCGGCCTGTTCCATGAAGGCCACCTCGGGCCGGCCTTCGGCCCGCCAGTCGGCGAAAAGGTGCGCCCCCAGGCCCGTGCGGTGCACCGCGCGCAGGAAGCGGCCGGGAAACAGGGCGTCGGTATCGATATCGTCGCGCGGCAGCAGGACGGCGCGGCCGTGGACTTCCGCAATGACTGCTTTCATGCCAGGTACTCCCGGGGATCGGCCAGGCGGCCCCGAAGGGCGGATGCCGCCACCGCGGCGGGACTCATCAGGTGGGTGCGCCCCCCCTGCCCCTGCCGGTTCTCGAAATTGCGGTTGGAGGTGGATGCGCAGCGCTGGCCCGGCATCAGGCTGTCGCCGTTCATGCCTATGCACATGGAACAGCCGGACTCTCGCCACTCGAAGCCGGCGTCGACGAAAACCTGCGCCAGGCCTTCGGTCTCGGCCGCGCGCCTGACGCTGGTCGAGCCCGGCACCACCAGCGCGCGCACGCCCGCGGCGACACGACGGCCGCGCACCACTTGCGCGGCGGCGCGCAGGTCTTCCAGGCGGCCGTTGGTGCACGAGCCGATGAAAGCCACGTCGATGGGCACCGACGCGAGCGGCTGGCCGTGTTCGAGACCCATATAGGCCAGGCTCTCCCGCAGGCGGTCGCGGTCGGCGTCGTCCCTGGGCACGATCCCGTCGCCCACGCGGCCCGAGAACGGGGCGCTGTCGGCCGGCGTCGTGCCCCAGGTCACGAGCGGCATGATCCCGTCGGCGTCGAACTCGACGTAACGGTCATAGTCGGCCGTCTCGTCGGTGCGCAGCGCGGCCCAGGCCTGTGCCGCCTGTTCGAAATGTTCGCGCGCCGCCCCCTGGACCCGTTCGCGCAGGTAGGCCAGCGTGATGGCGTCGGGCGCAATCAGGCCGAAGCGCGAGCCGGCCTCGATGGTCATGTTGCACAGCGTGAGCCGCGCCTCCATCGAGAGCGCCTGCACCAGCGGGCCCAGGTATTCGATGCCATGGCCGGTCCCGCCGCCGGTGCCGATGTGGTGGATCAGGGCCAGTGCGAGATCCTTGGCATAGACTCCCGCGGACAACTGCCCCGAGATCCGGACACCCATCGTCTTCGGCTTGCGCATCCAGAGGCTCTGGGTGCTCATCACGTGTCCCACTTCCGAGGTGCCTATGCCCCAGGCCAGCGCCCCCAGCGCGCCCAGCGTGGCACTGTGCGAATCGCCGCAGACCACGGTGCTGCCCGGCAGCACGTAGCCCAGCTCCGGCGCGATGACGTGCACGATGCCTTGCAGCGGATGGTCGAGGTCGAACAGGCGCATGCCCGTGCGCCAGGTATTGCGCCGCAGCGTGGCGATCTGCTCCCGGCTTTCCGCATTGGGAATGTTCGACAGCCGGTCGGCCGTGGTGGGTACATTGTGGTCCTGCACCGCGATGTGCCGCCGCGGCGAACGCAGCGAGCGGCCGGCCTCGGCCATGCTGGCGAAGGCTTGCGGGCTGGATACCTCCTGCACCAGATGCCGGTCGATATAGATCAGGTCTTCGCCGGAATCATTGCGGGCGACCGAGTGTTCCGCCCAGATCTTGTCGAATAGCGTGGTCATGGCTGCGAGGCCGCCACTGGCTCGTACCACGGCAGTTCCGGCCGGTTGCCGTAGCGACGCACGCGGATGTTGGCCTGCTCGCCATGCCCCGCGAAATTCTCCATATGGCACAGGCGCGAGCAGTATTCGCCGATCTCGGCACTGGCCGCGTCGGTCGTCACGCGCTGGAAGGTGCAGGTCTTCAGGAACTTGCCGACCCACAAGCCGCCGGTGTAGCGCGCCGCCTTGTTGGTGGGCAACGTGTGGTTGGTGCCGATCACCTTGTCGCCGAAGGCGACGTTCGTGCGCGGCCCCAGGAACAGCGCGCCGTAGTTGGTCATGTTTTGCAGGAACCAGTCTGGATCGCGGGTCATCACCTGCACGTGCTCCGAGGCCAGCTCATCCGCCTTCTGCAGCATTTCTTCCCGCGTATCGCAGACGATGACCTCGCCGAACTCCGCCCACGAACGAGCCGCGATCTCGGCGGTGGGCAGGATCTTGAGCTGCCGTTCCACTTCGGCCATGGTGGCGTGCGCCAGCGCTTCGCTGTCGGTCAGCAGCACGGCCGGCGAAGTCGGCCCATGTTCCGCCTGTCCAAGCAGGTCGACCGCGCAGATTTCGCCATCCACCGACTCGTCCGCGATGACCAGCGTTTCGGTAGGGCCGGCAAACAGGTCGATTCCCACGCGGCCGAACAGCTGGCGCTTGGCTTCCGCCACGAACATGTTGCCCGGACCGACCAGCATGTCCACCGGTGCGATCGAAGACGTGCCGACCGCCATCGCCACCACGGCCTGCACGCCGCCCAGGACCAGGATCTCGTCCGCGCCTGCCATGTGCATCGCGGCGACGATGGCCGGGTGGGGTTCCCCGTGGAAAGGAGGCGCGGTAGCCACCACCCGCTTCACGCCCGCCACCTTCGCGGTCAGCACGCTCATGTGCGCCGACGCCAGCAGCGGATACTTGCCCCCGGGGATGTAGCAGCCGACCGCGTTGAGGGGAATATGGCGGTGCCCCAGGAAAACGCCGGGACGGGTCTCGACCTCCACGTCCAGCATGGATTCGCGCTGGATCCGGGCGAAGTTGCGCACCTGCGCCTGGGCGAAGCGGATGTCGTCCAGTTCGCCGGACGAGAGGCTCTTCACCGCCCGCTCGATGGCCGGCCGCGACAGGCGGAAGTCCTGCGGATCCCAGTTGTCGAATTTCCTGCTGTACTCGCGGACGGCCTCGTCGCCGCGAGCCTCGATGTCGCGGATGATGCCCTCGACGGTGTTGCGGACGGCGACGTCGTCGTTGGCACGGGCCTGGACATCACGGCCGCGCTTGAGATAGCGAATCATGGCGTCTCCTGATCGTGTTCAGTAGTGCGACAACAGGCGCCCCAGCCCCTGGACCTTGTCCTGGATGCCGCACTGGCGCAGCGCGTGCCAGTACGTGGCCGTGTTGATCGCGATGACGGGCTTGTCCAGGAAGAGTTCGGCGGCGGCGGCCAGCCGGACCATGGAGAGATTGGTACCGAGTTGCACGATGGCGTCGACGTCATCGCCATTGAGCTCGTTTATCGCGTCGCGGCACATCTGGTCGGTGGTATGCGCGATCTGGACCGGGCTCGGGCGGCGCAGGCAGATGTCGCGCACGACCGTGAAGCCGCAGTCCTCGAAAAACTGCCGCGCTTCCGCATTCGCCACGGGGTAGTAGGGAGAAAGAAAGGCAATCCTGCGCGCGCCGTAGGCATTCAACGCTGCCTCCAGCGCGAACGAACCGCAGCTCACATCCACGCCCACGTGCTCGCGCATCTTTTCCAGATACGCCTGAGCCCCTTTCTTGCCCCCCCAGAACATTACCGCCGACATGCCCATGATCAGGTATTGCATCTCGCAGGTCTTGAGCACACTGGCCGCCTGCATGGTGTTGCCCGAAATCGACTCCATCATGTGCACGAAGCTCTCGTCACTATCGACCTTGAAGTCGGGAATCTCGATGCGGCTGTAGTGGTTGGTGACGCCTACCGGGCGCATGTCGTCGAAATCCGGTTGCACGATGGTATTGGTCGACGGCCCAATCACGCCGAACTTCATCCGATAACCCAGGTGATCCATGGCTTGCTCCTCAAGAAAAAAGTGAAATCAGTTCGTCGCGATCCATCACGTCCGCATACTTCTGCCCCATGTCGAACAGGCTGGCCTGGTGCGGACCCATCGCGCGGTCGCCCACGCAATCGGCCACCACCACGGTCAGGAAGTTGTGCTGCATGGCGTCAAGCGCAGTTGCGCGTACGCAGCCGCTGGTGGTGCAACCCACCACCACCGCGGTGTCCACGCCCTTGCCGCGCAGCCAGTCGGCCAGGCCTGTCGCGAAGAAAGCCGAGGCGCCCTGCTTGCGCACGATGTACTCGCCGGCGGTTGGCGCGAGCCCCGGGACGATCTGCGAACACTCGGCTGTTTCGGTGAATCGGGTCAGGCTCGGTGTCTTGCGGCAGAAAACGTTGTGATCGCTGCCATCCTCGGCATACACCATGCGCGCATGCGCGATTGGCCAGTTGCGCTGACGGAAGGCATGCAGCAGGCCTTGCGTGCGTTGCGCCGCCTCGCTCACATGCGCGCCTCCCAACAGCGCCGGATCGACGAAACCGTTGATGAAATCGACCAGCACCAGCCCGCACTGGCGTCCCACGCCGCTTGCATGTCCCAGGCCCTGGCGCTGGTAGACATCCAGTTCATCCATGTCCTTCCCCTTCAGGTCACGCAATTTCCGCCGCGCGCTCCAGCGCGTCGAACATCGAGGTCTTGCGGATATAGTCCAGCGACGCGACCGGGTCGGTCGCGGTGGCGCGCAGCTCATCGTGGATGCGGGAGCGCACGGCCTCGTCGCGTTCTTCGATCATCTTCTTGTTGCGCGCGGTGTTGGCGTTGATGTATTCGATGGCGACGGTGCGGCGCTGGCGTTCGTACAGGTCGAGCAGTTCGATGGGCGCGCGTCCGGCCAGGACCTCGATCAGCTTGCCGGTCAGGTTGAAGGCGTCATGCACGCCGCCATTCATGCCCATGCCGCCCAGCGGGTTGTTGATGTGCGCGGAGTCTCCTGCCAGCAGTACCCGACCCTTGCGAAACTGCGCGGCCACGCGCTGGTGCACCTTGTACAGCGTGCGATGAACGATCTGGTAGGGCCGCGGCTGGGGCAGCAGGCCTTGCAGGCGTCGCTCGATGACGGCATCCGAGAGGACCCGCTCGTCGGACTCGTGCTCGGGCGTGGGAAACAGCACGCGCCACAGCGACGGCACCTTGAGCAGCACGCACCATTCCTCCGGATCCGAGATGTAGTTCACCAGTGACAGGTTCTCGAAGTGCTGCTCGAACGGGAACTGCGTCGACACCACCAGGAAACGCTCGGGATAGGTGTAGCCCTCGAATTCGATGCCGACGCTGTTGCGCACCGCGCTCCAGGCGCCATCCGCGCCGATGAGAAAGTCGCCGCGGGCGGTCTCGATGCCGTCGGCCGTGCGCAATTGCACCGTGACGCCGCCTTCGTCCTGCTGCACCGACTCGACCGCGCAGCCGAACCGCACTCTGGCATTCGGATAACTGGCCAGTTTCTTGACCAGCTCGTCGTTGAGCTTCCACTGCTCGCATTGCAACCGGAAGGGATACTTGGTGCTGCCGGCCAGCCGAGCCAGATCGAACTCGGCGATCAGTCCCTTGCGACGGTCCCGCTGCTGGGTATAGCGCGCCTTCAGGCCGGCCTCGACCAGGGGGTCGGCAATACCGTAGCGATCGAGCATATCAAGCGTGGGCGGATGAAAGGTCGAGGCACGCAGGTCCTCCATCACGCTGGCATTGCGCTCGAACAACTCGACTTCGATCCCGGCATCGGCCAGCACCATGGCACTGACCAGGCCCACCGGGCCGGCCCCGGCCACCAGAACTCTTGCTTTGGGCATCTCTTTCTCGCTTTGTACACAATCTTGGAAAAATTATGAGCCAAAGAAAACCGCCAGTCCAGCGCTCAGTTCCTTTTCAAACTTTCCCGCCCATGCACCAATCAAGCGCAACCTGGCGAAAATAAACGCCAAAATGGTGAATTCGAAAATTTTCTCGGGGTTTTCACCAAAACATTGAACCAATCGATCAAATAAGGATTAGGATTGAATTGTGTACAAAACAAGAAATCCTCAGGATGCCATCGTGGCAGTCGCCGCCCCTCCCGAACACAACCGAGGAACCACCATGCTTCGACCGCTTCTAGCCTCCCTGCACATCGCGGCCGCCGTCGCGATCCTTCCCGCAACGGCCAACGCACAGCCCTACCCCAGCAAGCCGGTGCGGATCATCGTCCCCGCAGCCGCGGGCGGCACTTCGGACATCGTTGCCCGGCTGCTTGCGATGAAGCTGCAAGAGTCCATGGGCAAGCCTTTCATCGTGGAATACAAGGCCGGTGCCGGCACCAACCTCGGCAGCGACTACGTGGCCAAGGCGGCACCGGACGGCTACACGCTGCTGCTCAATGGCATCTCGATGGCGACGAGCCAGGTGCTATATCCCGACCTGCCGTATAACCCGCTGAAAGACCTGACACCGATCATCGAAGCCGCCGCCATGTCCAACGTGATCACGGTCAATCCCCAGTTGCCGGTCCACAACCTGAAGGAACTCATCGCGCTGGCGAAGAAGAACCCCGGCAAGTACAACTACGGCTCGCCCGGTTTCGGCAGCTCCGCCAGCCTGTCCGGCCAACTGCTCGAGATGAAGACGGGCGCCAAGCTGACGCACGTGGCCTACCAGGGCAACGCCCAGGCGACGAACGATCACCTTGCGGGGCTGCTGGAGGTCGGCTTCGTCAACCTGCCCGTGGCATTGCCGTTCGTGAAATCCGGCAAGCTGAGACCGCTGGCGGTCACATCCTCGACCCGTTCGTCGCTGCTGCCCGACGTGCCCACGGTGGCCGAGGCCCTGAACATCGACTATGAACTCACGGGCTGGTTCGGCCTGCTGGCCCCGGCCGGCACGCCCGGCGACATCATCGCCAAGCTGCACAAGGCCTCGGCCCAGGCCCTGGCCGACCCCTCCTCGCGCGAGACGATCATGAACGCGGGCGCCGAAGTGGTTGGCGGATCGAGCGCCGACTTCGCGCGCACACTGCGCGTGGACACCGAGCGCCTGACGGAGCTGGTCAAGCAATCGGGCGCCTCCGTCAACAAATAGCCCGTCCCGGGAAAGCCAGGATGCTCGAGCAGGGGTCCGTGGCACGCCTCGTGCCCGGACCTCGACGATGGACCGACCGACAACGCAGGGAGCACGTACCATGCGTAACACGCGACTCAAGGCCAGCTGCTTCGCACTCATGGTTGCCATCTCGGGTGGCGCCCACGCGGCTCAACCGGAGGACGCCTACCCCACCCGGCCGATCAGGATGATCATCGGCGGCGCGGCGGGAGGATCCTCGGATGTCTTTGCGCGCGCCATCGGCGACCACATGGCATCGACGCTCGGACAACCCGTCATCGTCGAATACAAGCCCGGAGCAGGTACGAACATCGGCACCGAATACGTCGTACGCGCCAAGCCGGACGGCTACACCATCCTCATCAACGGCTTGCCCATCGTGGCCAACCCCCATCTTTTCCCCAACCTGGGCTTCAACCCCGCGACCGACCTGGTGCCGATCTCGGGAGTCGCCAAGATGACCAACGTCATCACCGTCAACGCGTCGGTCCCGGTCAAGTCGCTGCCCGAACTGGTAGCCGAGGCCAGGAAATCGCCGGACCGGTTCGTGTACGGCTCGCCCGGCGAAGGCACCTCCAGCCACATCGCGGGCGAAATGCTGTCCGCCCGGACCGGCGCCCGATTCACCCACACGCCCTATCGCGGCAACGCCCAAGCCATGACCGACCTGCTGGGTGGCACGCTGCAGATGGGATTCGTCAACACGCCCGTGGCCGCCCCCTTCCTTAAGGAAGGCCGCCTGCGCGCGCTGGCCGTTACGTCAAAGACCCGATCGCCGCTACTGCCTGACGTGCCGACCGTGGCCGAAGCCCTGAACCTGCCGGACTTCGACTTCAACGGCTGGTTCGGCCTGTTCGCGCCCAGGGGAACGCCACCCGCGATCATCGCCCGCCTCGAACAAGCCGCCGGCAAGGCGCTGGCCGACCCCAAAGTGGACAAGATCTTCGTCGATGCCGGCGCCAGCGCCATGGAGCCCGGTGCGGCCAGCTTCGCCAAGTTCCTCACGGAGGAACGGAACAAGATCGACCCGCTGCTGGACAAGCGCAGCAAGTAGCGGCCCCGCCGACCGGAGAGCGGTCGCGCGCCGCCCTCCGCCCCTGCCTCCCCCTCCCCCGGACCGCCATTGCGCCCCACGCGCACGGTTTATTTTTTAAATAAAAATCATTATTATTCTTCTTTTTCTCGGTTCCCATGGAGGACCGATGTCGACCCTGACGCTTCGCATCTGGGCCTGGCCGCTCGCGCTTGGCATCCTCACCATCACCGGACTGCTCAGCGCCCTCGTGTCCGATACCTGGGGCGACGCCTGGTCCTGGGTCGGCCTGGGCACCCCGGTCGCAGTCATGCTCTGGTTCGGCTTGCGCCGCCGTCCCGTCCGGGCCCGCGCCCATGGATCGCACCACCGCTCATGAACGTCTCGACCCACTCCGCCGGCACCCGCGGCCCCACCACCTTCACGAAGGACTGACGCATGTCCGCCCGCTCGCTCAAGACCTGGGCCTGGCTGCACAAATGGAGCAGTCTGGTCTGCACGGTGTTCATGCTGCTGCTGTGCCTGACGGGCCTGCCGCTGATCTTCCACCATGAAATCGGCCACCTGCTGGGGACCGAGGTCGAAGCGCCCGCGATGCAGGACGACAGCGCCCGGGTCAGCCTGGACCGCATCCTGGAAGTCGCGCATGCGCGCTACCCCGAACGGGTCATCCAGTTCGCCTCGCAAGACGAGGATGACGAGCGCATCTGGTTCGTCACGCTTACCCCCACGCCCGCCCCCACCGACGATTTCCGTTCCGTGGCGGTGGATGCGCGCACCGGCGAGATCCTGGCCGAGCCGCGCTTCGACGAAGGCTTCATGTACGTGATGCTCAAGCTGCACGTCGACCTGTTCGCGGGCCTGGCCGGCAAGCTGTTCCTGGGTTTCATGGGGCTGCTGCTGCTCATCGCCATCGTCAGCGGCACCGTCCTGTACGGTCCTTTCACGAAGAAGCTGGACTTCGGCGAGGTCCGGCGCCATCGCACCAAGCGCGTGAAATGGCTGGACCTGCACAATCTGCTGGGCATCGTGACCCTGGTCTGGGCCTTCGTCGTCGGTGGCACGGGCATGATCAATACCTGGGCCGACCTGATGATCAAGTATTGGCAGTACGATCAGCTCAGCACCCTGCTCGCGCCCTATCAGGGCCAGCCCCTCACGCCGGCGCCCGAGCGGGCCTCGCTGCAGCGGTCCATGGAAGCAGCCAAGGCGGCCGCCCCCGGCACCCGCCTGTCGTTCATCGCCTTCCCCGGCACGGCGTTCTCCAGCCCCCACCACAACACCTTCTTCCTGGCCGGCAACGAACCGCTCACCTCCAAGCTGCTGCAGCCGGTGCTGGTCGACGCCAAGACCGCCGAGGTCACCGCGGCGCCCAGGCTGCCCTGGTACCTGACGGCGCTCCTGGTCTCGCAGCCCTTGCACTTCGGCGACTACGGCGGCCTGCCCATGCAGATCATCTGGGCGCTGCTGGACATCGCGACCATCATTGTGCTTGGCAGCGGCCTGTACCTCTGGCTCAGGAAGCGGCAACCCGCCACGGCGGCGCGGCGCAAGCAGGCCACGGCGTCCGCGTGACCGCGCCGCCCCCTTTGGGGGCGCGGCACGGGGGCGCGGACTCGCAGCCTACATGTTGGCGATGACCGAGTCCCCGAATCCCGAGCACGACACCTGGGTCGCGCCCTCCATCTGGCGCGCGAAATCGTAGGTCACGCGCTTGGACTGGATGGTTCGCTCCATGGCCGGCAGGATCAGGTCGGCCGCCTCGTGCCAGCCCATGTGCTGCAGCATCATGCGGCCCGACAGGATCTCGGAACTGGGATTGACGTAATCCTTGCCGGCGTACTTGGCGGACGTCCCGTGGGTGGCTTCGAACACGGCCACCGAATCGCTCATGTTCGCGCCCGGGGCGATGCCGGCGCCCCCGACCTGCGCGGCCAGCGCCGATGAAAGATAGTCGCCGTTCAGGTTGGGCGTGGCGATCACGTCGAACTCGACCGGGCGCAGCAGCATGGTCTGCGAGAACGTGTCGATCAGGCAGTCCTTGATCAGGACGTCCCGGCCGGTGCGCGGGTTGCGGATGCGGCAGAACGGCCCCGCGTCTATGGTCTCGGCGGCGAATTCGCGGCGGGCGATCTCGTAGCCCCAGTCCCGGAACGCGCCCTCGGTGTACTTCATGATGTTGCCCTTGTGCACCAGCGTGACCGAGCGGCGGTCGTGGTCCAGGGCATACTGGATGGCCTTGCGCACCAGGCGCTCGGTGCCCTCGCGCGAGACCGGCTTGATGCCGATGCCGGAGGTGGCCGGGAAGCGCAGGTGCTTGGCCCCGAGTTTCTCCTCCAGCACGGTGATCAGCTCCACGGCCTCGGGCGAACCCGCGGCGTACTCGATCCCGGCGTAGATGTCCTCGGAGTTCTCGCGGAAGATGACCATGTTGGTCTTCTCCGGCTGCTTCAGCGGCGACGGCACCCCGCGCAGGTACTGGATGGGCCGCAGGCAGACGTACAGGTCCAGCGCCTGCCGCATCATCACGTTCAGCGAACGGAAACCGCCGCCCGGCGGCGTGCCCAGCGGGCCCTTGACCGCGACGACGAACTCGCGCAATGCGGCCACGGTCTCGTCGGGCAGCCAGCCCCCCTCGCCATACAGCGTGGTCGCCTTGCGACCGGCGTAGATTTCCATCCAGTGGATGCGGCGGGCCTCGCCATAGGCCCTGGCCACGGCCGCATCGATCACCTTCAGCGCCACCGGCGTGATGTCGCGCCCGGTGCCGTCGCCCTCGATGTAGGCGACGATGGGCTGGTCGGGCACGTTGAGGGAGAAATCCGCGTTGACGGTGATGCGGCTGCCCTGGGCGGGCACCTGGATATGCTTGTAGGAAGACATGCGGCGTTTCCGAACGATCGTTGAAGCAAGCCGCGGCGCGGCCCTGTCACATCCCGTGGATTATCCCGTATTCGGCCGGGCGGCGCACGCGGCCGGCGGCGGGGCGGGCCCGGCGCGGCGGGTACAATGCCCGGATGATGTTCAATCCTACCCAAGACCAGGTCCGCCAGTTCTTCACCGAGACCTGGCGCAAGCATCGCGCCGGCGAAGTCCTGACGCCGCTGGAAGCCACCGCGCTGGACTGGATCCTGGAACACCCCGAATACCACGGCGACCTCGAGAACCCCGAGGCCGCCCAGGCCGACTACAGCGTCGAGGCCGGCCGCACCAACCCCTTCCTGCACCTGTCCATGCACCTGGCGATCGCCGAACAGCTTTCGATCGACCACCCGCCCGGCATCCGCGACGCCTACCAGCGGCTGGCCCAGCGCAAGGGCGCCCACGAAGCGGCGCACGAAATCATGGAATGCCTGGGCCGCGTCGTATGGGAAGCCCAGCGCCTGGGCACCCCGCTCGATACCGATGCCTATATCGAGCTGATCCGCCAGCGCGCCGGCTCGTAGGCCGCCGCATTCCCGCCACGCGGTCCTTCAGCAGGCCGGCCACGACATGGACGTCAAGCAGCTCCGATACTTCGTCGCCATTGCCCAGCAGGGCAGCCTTTCCGCGGCGGCGCGGCGCCTGCACGTGGTCCAACCGGCCTTGAGCCAGGCCCTGGCCGCCCTGGAAACCGAACTCGGCACGCCTTTATTCACCCGCGGCCCCACGGGCGTGGTCCCGACCACGTCGGGGACGGAACTGCTGCACCATGCGCTGGCCATCCTCAGGCAGATCGACCGGGCCAGGGCCGCCATCCAGTCCACCCTGGACACCGCCAGCGGCCCGGTGCGCATAGGCATCCTGCACAGCGCCGCGCCGGTCGCCTGCGCTCCGCTGTTCACCCGCCTGCGCCAGGAGGCCCCCGGCATCCAGCCCCAGTTGGTAGTGGGCTATTCCGACGCCCTGGCGCAGCGGCTGCGCCGCGGCGAACTGGACCTGGCCATGCTGGTGCTGGCCAGTGACGAGCGGGGGGAATCCGACGCGCATCTATACGAGGAAAACATCTGCCTGGTGACGCCGGCCAGCCATGCCGGCGGAACGCCGCCGGTGGAACTGCCGAGCCTCCAGGACTTTCCCCTGCTGCTGTCCATGGCACAGCCCCTGCACCAGTCGCTGCTTGCCCTGGCCCAGGCGCAGAAGCTCCGGCTGAACATCATGGGCGGCGTGGAGGACATTTCCTCGCTCCTCCTCTTGTGCGAGACTGGCCAATTCTCCACCCTGCTGCCCGAAGGACTGGCGGGCACGCTGACGCGAGGCACGTCGCTGGTCGTCCGACGCATCGCCCACCCCGCCTTTTCCCGCCGCGTGGTCGTACGCGCCTGCCCCGACCTGCCCAAGTCCCATGCCGTCATCGCGGCCGAGCGCATCATGAAGACCACGCTGGCAAGCCAGGTTTGACTGCCCGCCATCACGCGGGGTGATGGCGCTCTCAAAACTTCCTATTACCGGTCAGCCGGCCCCAGCCGCTAGGATCTCGGCTCCGAGACCCTTCCTTCCACGAAGCAAAGCATGCGGCCCAATTTCCTGATGTTCATCGTCGACCAGCTGTGCACCGATCACCTCGGCTGCTACGGCAACACCACGGTGCGGACCCCGAATATCGACCGGCTCGCCGAGCGGGGCTGGACCAGCTCGAACACCTACGTCGCCACGCCGATCTGCATGCCCAACCGCTCCAGCCTGATGACCGGCCGCATGCCGTCGGCCCACGGCGTCCGCCACAACGGCCTGCCGCTGGGGCTGGAAGCCGTGACCTTCCCGGAGCTGCTGCGCGAGGCCGGCTACGCCACGGCACTGATAGGCAAGTCGCATCTCCAGACCATGACGGACCATGCGCCGCTTCCCGATCCCAGGACACCCCGCCGGGCCCGCGACGGCGCCCGGCATTACCCCGGGGACTACCTGCAGGAAAGCGTCGCCAGCTGGCGCGGCCACGAATACCCCATGAGCCTGCCCTACTACGGCTTCGGCCATGCGGAGATCGGCATCGAACATGGCGACGACATCAACGGCCACTACCGGCAATGGCTGCGCGGCAAGTGCGCCGAGGCGGAAACATGGATCGGCCGGTCCAATGCCCTGCCCAGCGACTACGAGCTGGCGGCGGTCGGCCAGGCCTGGCGCACGCGCGTACCCGAAGCCTTGCACCCCAGCGCGTGGGTAGCCGAGCGGACCTGCGACCGTCTGCGCGCCTATGCGCGGAACGATGCGCCGTTCTTCCTGTATGCCTCGTTTCCGGACCCGCACCATCCCTATACGCCGCCGGGCCGATACTGGGACATGTACCGTCCGGAGGACATGGCGCTGCCCGCGTCCTACCGCTCGGACACCCCGCCGCCCCACCTGGCGTGGCTGCGCCGCCAGCGCGACGCGGGGCGCGCCCACAAGACCTCCATGGCCTGCTTTGCCGCCACGGAACGAGAAGTACGAGAGGCAATCGCGCTCAACTACGGGGCCATCAGCTTCATCGACGCAAACATCGGTCGTGTACTGCAAACCCTGGAAGAATGCGGGCTGGCCGACAACACGATCGTGATCTTCACGGCCGATCATGGAGAATACGGCGGCGATCATCAGTTGCTGTTCAAGGGCTCCCTGCATTACCGCAGCCTGATACGGACACCGCTCATATGGGCCGCGCCGGACGCCCGGCGCGTGCGGGAAAACGGCCTGCTTTCGACCATCGACATCGCGCCCACGATTCTGGAAGCTGCCGGCGTCGAAGCCTGCAACGGCATGCAAGGCATGTCCTTCCTGCCCTCGATCCAGGCGCGGCCGTTCCAGGCCCGCGACGCGGTACTGATCGAAGAGGAAGGCCAACGGACCTATTTCGGCTTCGACGCCCCCGTCCGGATGCGAACCCTGGTCCATCCCCGCTACCGGCTCAGCGTGTATGACGGCGTGGAATGGGGCGAACTGTACGACCGCCTGGACGATCCGCTCGAGTGCGCCAACCTCTGGGACAGCGCCGCCCACCGCGGCATCCGCGACGCCCTGATCCAGCAGTTGCTGCGCCAGGCCATGGCGCACCCGGACACCGCCCTGTCGCCGCTGGCCGTTGCGTGACGGAAAAGATACTCACAAGGAGACAACATGCCCCGCTTCGCAACATCCTGGCTGCTTTGCGCAGGCCTTGCCCCGCTCGCCTGGCAATCACCCGCCCTGGGCGACGACTGGCCGACGCGGCCGGTCAAGCTGGTCGTCTCGCACGCGCCCGGCTCGAGCACCGACGTCGTGGCGCGATACATCGCAACCCAGCTTGCCCGCGGCTGGGCCCAGCCGATCGTGATAGAAAACAAGCCCGGCGGGCAAAACATCATCGGCGCCCAGGCCGTCACCCGCGCCTCGCCTGATGGCTACACGCTGTTCTACGGCACCACCAGCGCCCTGGTCAGTAATCTTTATACGATCAAGGGACTGCCCTACGATCCCGTCAAGGACTTCGTCCCCATCCGGTTCATCGGCTACAGCCCGTTCATGATCGCAGCCACCGCGGGGCTGAAGGCATCCACGCTGAAGGAGGCCTTGTCGGCCCCCGGCAAGGACGGCACGGGCCCTCGCGTCGCGACCGAAGGCGCCAAGACCTTCTCGGGCATACTGGCCAACACATTGGAATCGATGTCAGGAGCCCGCTGGACCACGGTGCCTTATTCGAAGTCCTCGGAAGCGCTGCAGGACACCATAGCCGGCCGGACCGACCTCGTCGTCCTGCCTGCCATCGTGGTGATGAATCATGTCGGGCAAGGCCGGCTGAAGGCCCTGGCGGTCAGCACCGCATCGCGGCTGCCGTCGATGCCGGACGTTCCGGCCCTGGGAGAAACTTTTCCCGGCTTCGGACTGGCCGGTTGGCACATGCTCGCGGCCCCCGCCGGCACGCCCGCTTCCGTCGTGGCGCGCCTGAACCGGGAACTCGACACGCTGCTGGCCAAGCCGGAAATCGCCCGACACCTGGCCTCCCTGGGCCTGGACACCGATCCGGCCCTGTCCACCGCCGACCAGAACCGCCGGTTCCTGCAACAGGAACACGCCACCTGGCAACGCATCACCCGGCAGACCGGCCTGCTCCCCGAATAAGCAAGGCTCCACACAGGAGCGAAATGGAAGACTGAGGATGCGGTGGATCCGGCTTTGCCGGTCCATCCGCATCGCCCCTCGGGACCCGGCGCCGGGCCGCCCCAAGGCGGGTCCCGGCCCCTTGGGGCTGCCGCATAGCGGCTGGGGCCCACCATTCTGGGCGCGCGTCAGCGCGTAGGAGGACCCTACTACTTACGTACGGCCAGGTTGCCAGGCAGGCTGGACAGGTACGCCGCCACATCCTCGATGTCCTTGTCGGACAGTTGGACGGCGAACGCGCCCATGATGGCGTTCTTGCGGATGTTGGCCGACGGCGCGGCATTGGACTGGCCCCGGCGATACGCCTTCAGCGCATGCGCGAGGTAGTCGGGATGCTGGCCCGCCAGTTGGGGATAGCTGGGATCGATGGAGGTCTTGGCATCGGCACCGTGGCAGGAGGCACAGTTGATGCGATCGAACACCGCCTTGCCGGCGGCGATGTCGCCGGCGGCCTGGGCGGCCGACAGCGAGAGCAAGGCGCTGCCGACGAGGAAGGAAAGGCGCTGGATGGTCTTCATGGTCGGACGGCTCACTTCAGGCTGGAGTAATAGGCGGCCAGATCGGCGATGTCCTGCTCGGACAGGCTCTTGGCGATGCCAACCATGGAAGGATGCGTCCGCGCGCCGCTGGCGTACTCCTTCAGCGCCGCCTCGATGTACTTGGCGTTCTGCCCAGCAATCATCGGAACGTGATAGACCTCGGGAAAGCTGGCTTTGTAGCCCGGGATGCCATGGCAGCCTATGCACATGGAATTCTTGTCACGGGCGGCATCGGCGTTGCCGGTGATGGTAGCCGGCGGGGCCGATTGGGCCACGGCCGAGCCGACGACCGCACAGGCGGCCAGGGCGGCCAACGCGGGCAGCGCCCGCTTCGTTATGCTCAACTTCATTAGAACGCTCTATCAGAATCAAGGAAATCCCGATACCGGGCGGCGAAACGACTGAGCGGCAACGCCCGGCCCCCACAGGCCAACGAAGCGTCTCCGTTTTATTCCATCGAGAAACCGTATTGTTGTACTCAGGTCCGGTTTCCGTCTTTATTTAACCCCTAATGATACATCAGGAACAACCTCCGTCCGCCGCCCCTTTTGCGGGACGGGCGCCGGTTCACCCTGCCCGTCCGGAGTTTTCTTATACTGGGTGCTTCGCCCCCGCGGGGCCCTACCGCCAGCCCGACCATGCCCCAGTCCGTCTCGCCGTCCGCCGCCCGCTTCCAGGGCACCGACACCTACGTCGCCACCGACGACCTGACGCTGGCCGTCAATGCCGCGCTCACGCTCGAGCGCCCGCTCCTGATCAAGGGCGAACCCGGCACCGGCAAGACCATGCTGGCCGAGGAAGTGGCCCGGGCGCTGGGGCGGCCGCTGCTGCAATGGCACATCAAGTCCACCACCAAGGCGCACCAGGGGCTGTACGAATACGACGCGGTCTCGCGCCTGCGCGATTCGCAGCTGGGCGACGAGAAGGTGCGCGACATCACGAACTACATCGTGCGCGGGGTGCTGTGGCAGGCCTTCGCCTCGCCCGAGCCGGTGGTGCTGCTGATCGACGAGATCGACAAGGCCGACATCGAATTCCCCAACGACCTGCTGCGCGAGCTGGACCGCATGGAATTCCACGTGTACGAAACGCGTGAAACCGTGCGTGCCGTGCACCGGCCGCTGGTCATCATCACCTCCAACAACGAGAAGGACCTGCCGGACGCCTTCCTGCGGCGCTGCTTCTTCCACTACATCCGGTTTCCCGAGAAGGAGACCATGGAACGCATCGTCGAAGTCCACTACCCCGGCCTGAAGAAGGAACTGCTGTCGGCGGCGCTGGACAGCTTCTTCCAGCTGCGCGAGACCCCGGGCCTGAAGAAGAAACCGTCCACGTCCGAACTGCTGGACTGGCTCAAGGTCCTGCTGGCCGAGGACATCCCGCCTGAAGCCTTGAAAAGCACCGACCGCGAAGCCGCCGTGCCTCCGCTGCATGGCGCGCTGCTGAAAAACGAACAAGACGTCCACCTGTTCGAACGCCTGATCCTCATGGCTAGAAGCGGCAGACGGGCATGAAATCGCATCGATCCACCCCGCGCGTCATCCAGGGTGCCGCGGATCCGGCTTCGCCGGTCCGCCAGCGCCGCCCCCTGGGCCCGGCGCCGGGCCGCCCCAAGGCGGGCCCAGGCTCCCTCGGGGGGCTGCCGCGCAGCGGCGGGGGGCTCACCGTTCGGGGCGCGCGAAGCGCGTAGGGGGGGCCTCATGCTCATTGATTTTTTTTACCATCTGCGCAAGCACCAGTTGCCGGTCTCCATCAACGAGTACCTGACGCTGCTGGAAGCGCTGTCGCGCCGGGTGATCGCGCCGTCGGTGGACGAGTTCTATCTGCTGGCCCGGATGACGCTGGTCAAGGACGAAAGCCAGTTCGACCGCTATGACCGGGCCTTCGCCAGCTACTACAAGGGCATCGAGGCGGCCTTCCCGCCGGGCAAGGAGATCCCGGCCGAATGGCTGGTGCAGCGCTTCATGCGCGAGCTGTCGCCCGAGGACAAGGCCGCGATCGAGAAGCTGGGCTGGGACAAGCTGATGGAACTGTTCCGCCAGCGGCTGGAGGAGCAGAAGGAACGCCACGAGGGCGGCAGCAAGTGGATAGGTACCGGCGGCACTTCGCCCTTCGGCAGCGGCGGCTACCACCCCGAGGGCATCCGCATCGGCCAGGACAGCGCCGGCAACCACAGCGCGGTCAAGGCCTGGGACATGCGCAGCTTCCGCGACTACGACGATCAGGTGGAACTGGGCACGCGCAACATCAAGGTGGCCCTGCGGCGGCTGCGCCGCTTCGCCCGCGAAGGCGCCGACCTGGAACTGGACCTGGACGACACCATACGCAGCACGGCGCGCAATGCCGGGCACCTGGACATCCGCATGGTGCCCGAGCGGCACAATACGGTGAAGGTGCTGATGATGCTGGACGTGGGCGGCACGATGGACAGCCACATCCAGCGGATCGAGGAACTGTTCTCGGCCGCGCGCAGCGAGTTCAAGCACCTGGAAGTCTATTATTTCCACAACTGCCTGTACGACTGGGTCTGGCAAAGCAACCGCCGGCGCCACGCCGAGCGCGCCCACACCTGGGACGTGCTGCGCAAGTACAACCCGGACTGGCGCCTGATCTTCGTCGGCGACGCCACCATGAGCCCGTACGAGATCCTGCAGCCGGGCGGTTCGGTGGAATACCACAACACCGAGGCCGGCGCGGTCTGGCTGCAGCGCATGGCCGCGGCCTATCCCCGTTTCGTCTGGCTCAATCCCGAGCCGGAGGGCCTGTGGCCCTACCGCCAATCCACCGACATCATCCGGAAACTGATGCAGGGCCGCATGTATCCCGTCACGCTGAGCGGCCTGGAACAGGCCATGCGGCTGCTGTCCAAGTAGCATCCCGGGCCGCGCGGCGGGAACGTTGTCGCGGCCCGGCACTCCAATCCACTTCCTGAACGGTTCGAGTCCGCCTATGCCATCATCGCTCACCGCCAACCGCTCCGGTCTCCTGGGCCGGGCCTTCGCCTGCGTGGCCCTGTCCGCGGCCGCCCTGCTGCCGCCGGCTACCCCCGCCGCCCAGGCCCGGACGCAGGCAGCCGTCCCTGCCGGCGTCCAGAAGGTCACCTCGGTCGAAGGCATCAACGAATACCGGCTGAACAACGGGTTGCGCATCCTGCTGGCACCCGACCAGTCCAAGCCGACCACTACGGTCAACATGACCTATCTCGTGGGTTCCCGCCAGGAGAACTACGGCGAAACCGGCATGGCGCACCTGCTGGAACACATGCTGTTCAAGGGTACGCCCACAATGCGCAACGCGCTGGCCGAGTTTTCGCGCCGCGGCCTGCAGGCCAACGGCAGCACCTGGACCGACCGCACGAACTATTTCGCCAGCTTCGCCGCCAACGAGGCCAACCTGGACTGGTACCTGGGCTGGCAGGCCGACGCCATGGTCAACTCGCTGATCGCGCGCAAGGACCTGGACTCGGAAATGACCGTCGTGCGCAACGAGATGGAAAGCGGCGAGAACAATCCGTTCCGTGTGCTGATGAGCAAGATGATGGCCGCGGCCTATCAGTGGCACAACTACGGCAAGACCACGATAGGCGCACGCTCGGACGTCGAGAACGTCGACATCGGCCGCCTGCAGGCCTTCTACCGTACCTACTACCAGCCGGACAACGCCGTGCTGATCGTCTCGGGCCAGTTCGACGAGGCCAAGACGCTGGCCGTCATCGCCCGCACCTTCGGCAAGATACCCAAGCCCAAGCGCACCCTGCCGCGCCTGTACACCGAGGAACCGGTCCAGGACGGCGAGCGTAGCGTCACGCTGCGCCGCGCCGGCGGCTCGCCCATGGTCGCGGCCATGTACCACACGCCGCAGGGCGGCGCGGCCGATTCCGCGGCCATGGAAATGCTGGCCGGCATCCTGGGCGACGCGCCCTCGGGCCGGTTGTACAAGTCGCTGGTGGAAACCAAGCTGGCCGCCTCCACCTTCGGCTTCACGTTCGGCATGTACGATCCGGGCATGATCATGATGGGCGCCCAGCTGCAGCCCGGCGCCAGCCTGGATGCCGCGCGCGACAAGATGCTGGAGACCATCGAGTCCATCAAGGCGCAGCCGATCACCAGCGAAGAGCTGGAGCGCGCGCGCACCCGCTGGCTCAAGGACTGGGACATGGCCTACAGCGATCCGCAGAAGGTGGGCGTGTCGCTGTCCGAGAGCATCGCCCAGGGCGACTGGCGACTGTTCTTCGTGACCCGGGACCGTATCCGCGACCTGAAGCTGGCCGACGTGCAGCGCGTGGCGGAAAGCTACCTGCTGCAATCGAACCGCACCCTGGGCACCTACATCCCGACCGACGGTCCCCAGCGCGCTCCCGCGCCGCAGCCCCTGGACCTGCAGGCCGAGCTGAAAGGCTACAAGGGCGACACCGACTTCGTGCAGGCCGAGGCCTTCGACGCCACGCCGGCCAATATCGACGCCCGCACCCAGCGCAAGACGCTGGACCTGCCCAACGGGCCGGTCAAGCTGGCGCTGCTGCCCAAGTCGACGCGCGGCCACCTGGTCAATGCCCGCCTGGTGGTGCAGTTCGGCGACGCCGAGACGCTGCGCGGCCAGCGCGAGATCTCGCGCGCCGTGGGCGCCCTGCTCGACAACGGCACGGCCACGATGACGCGGCAGCAGATCGAGGACCGTTTCGACGCGCTGCGGGCGGACGTCGGCTTCGCCGGGGGCGGCACCAGCGCGGCGGTCGACATCTCGACCACCCGCGACAACCTGCCCGCCACGCTGGAACTGGTGCTGGACGTGCTGCGCAACGCCAACTTCCCCGAGGACCAGTTGGACGAGTACCGCCGCCGTGGCCTGGCCTCGGTGGAAAGCGCCCGCCAGGAGCCCACGGCCGTCGCGCAACAGGCCTTGGCGCGGCACGACAACCCATGGCCTGCCGACGACCTGCGCTACACCCCCAGCTTCGACGAGCAGGAGGCCGCCTACAAGGCGCTGACCCGCGATGCGCTGGTGCAGTTCCATGACCGCTTCTACGGCGCGGGCCGCGTGCGGCTGGCCGCCGTGGGCGACTTCGACCCGGCGGCGGTCGAGCAGTCGCTGACCAAGGGCCTGCAAGGATGGAAGAAGGCTCCGGCCTACACGCGCGTGGACGATCCTTACCATGCGGTGCCGGCCAAGCGCTTCGACATCTCGCTGCCCGACAAGGCCAACGCCTTCTACCTGTCCACCATGCCGATCAGGCTGCAGGACACCGATCCGGACTATCCCGCGGCCATGCTGGCGAACTACCTGCTGGGCAGTTCCGAGACCTCGCGGCTGTGGATGCGGGTGCGCGAACGCGAAGGCCTGTCGTACAACGTGCGCAGCCAGCTGTCGGCCTCGTCCTACGAACCCTCGGGCCAGTGGACGCTGTACGCCATCTACGCGCCCAGCAACCGGGCGCGGCTGGAGACGGCCATCAAGGAGGAATCCGAGCGCGTCCTGCGCGAAGGCTTCAGCGCGCAAGAGGTCAAGGACGGCATCGACTCGCTGATGAACCTGCGCCACCTGGCCCGCGCGCAGGACCGGCGGCTGGCGGGTGCCTGGTCGGACTACCTGGACCTGGACCGTACCTTCGCCTTCGCGGCGGAATCCGACCGCAAGCTCAAGGCCCTGACCGCGGAGCAGGTCAACGCGGCGCTGCGCAAGTACTTCAAGCCCGAAGACTTCAGCACCGCGGTGGCGGGGACCTTCAAGCCGTAGTCCGCCCCCCGTCGGGAGGCCCGTCGCCGTCGGGCCTTCCGGCCGCATGCTGCGGCCACAGCATCTTCACCACTTCCCGGTCGCGGCCGAAGGCAAAACAGGAATCGATCTTCTCCCGTGCCCGCTCCTCGCCCATCAGCAGGGGCATGTCGCGCTGCAGCCCGCGTATGCCTTGCAAGGCCGTGGTCGCCATCGGCACCAGCATTTCCATCAAGTGGGTACAGCTGGCCGCGCCTCGCAACCGGTCCTTGACCATGGCCGTCCAGCCCCGGGCGATGCGCTCGCCGACCAGCACGCGCAGCGTGTCCGTGGCTTCCTTGCATAGCGGCCAGGGCGTCGAATCCGACGCCGCCACGATGTCCCGGATCACATACGCGTCGTCCACCGTCAGGCGTATCCACAGGTCGTGCAGCGCTTCTCCCGCGGGCAGCGGGTCGTCCGAACTCATGAGCTGGAAGGGAAAGGGCTTGCGATCGACCAGCCGGGCTTCCACGTCGTAGAGACCGTCTTCGCGGGCGTAGGTATGCATGTCGATGACGCGGTGGTGGACGGAGCGGCGGGCGGCGGGTTCCGGTAAGGGCATGGCGGCAGGTTTCCTGGCAGGCGCCGAAGCGGTCGGCGAGGCGGCGCGGGTCCATCCCCGCGGCGTCCGTATGTGGGAACTATTGTAGTGGGCCGGGCGAGCGCGGACGAATCGCCGAAGAGCCCTGCCCCTGGCCCGCGCCGGACCTATCGCCCTGGCCCATTCCTGCTATCTGGAATATCCCTTGGACGATGGGCGGCGCCTGCGTCCATAGTGATGGCTCCCTTCATACGGACGAGACCATGCACCTGCGCATACGACACATCCAAGGACGCCAGATACTCGATTCCCGGGGCCGCCCCACGGTGGAAGCCGACGTCATCCTCGAAGGAGGCGCAACCGGCCGGGCCAGCGTTCCGTCGGGTGCCTCGACGGGTGCGGCCGAAGCCCACGAGTTGCGGGATGGCGATCCTGCCTGGTATGACGGCCGCGGCGTGCTGAAGGCCGTGGCCCATGTCAACGGCACGATCGTACAGGCCTTGCGCGGCGCGGATGCCGGCGACCAGGCCGGCCTGGACCGCGCACTGCGGGAACTGGACGGCACGGAGAACTTCTCGCGCCTGGGCGCGAACGCCACGCTGGCGGTGTCCCTGGCCGCCTGCCGCGCGGCGGCGGCCGCGTCCGGCCAACCGTTCCACCGGCGCATCCAAGCGCTCTCGGGCGTGCCCTCGCCGCTCATGCCCGTCCCCATGACCAACATCCTGAGCGGCGGCCTGCACGCCGGGCGCGGCATGGACGTCCAGGACTTCCTGGCGGTTCCGCTGCGGGCGTCGTCCGCCGGGGAAGCCATCCACACGCTGTGGCGCATGCGCGCCGCCGCCGATTCGGTCGCCCGCCGGCGCGGCCTGCCTACCCTGCTGGCCGACGAGGGCGGGCTCGGCCCCGGACTGCGCACCGGCCGCGAGGCGCTGCTGATGATGGTCGAGTGCATGGAGGCCGCGGGCCTGCGGCCGGGCGAGGACGTGGGCATCGCCATCGACGTGGCGGCCTCGTCGTTGGCCGACGGGACGGGCGCGTACCGGCTGGCCCGCGAGGAGAAAACCGCCAGCGCCGGGGAAATGATCGAAATGGTGGAGCAATGGGTACGCGAATTCCCCGTCGTCTCGATCGAGGATCCGCTGGGAGAGGAAGACTGGGACAACTGGCAGGCCCTGACGCGGCGCCTGCGCGACCGCGTCCAGCTGGTCGGGGACGATCTCTTCACCACCCATCCGGCCCGCCTGCAACGCGGCATCGAGCTGGGCGCGGGCAACGCGGTACTGGTCAAGCCCAACCAGAACGGCACGGTAAGCGGCACGCTCGCGGTCGTCGCGCAGGCCCGGGCCGCCGGCTATGCCACGATCGTCTCGGCGCGCTCGGGCGAAACCGAGGACGCCTTCATGTCGGACATCGCGGCGGGCTGCGCGGCCGGACAGATCAAGATCGGCTCGCTGCGCACCTCGAGCACCGTGGCCAAGTACAACCAGTTGCTGCGCATCGAAGAATACGGTTGCGGATACGCCGGCGTCCAGGCCCTGGCGGGACGAGGCGCGCGATGAACACGGCCGCATCCGCCGAGGAAGATTTCCTGTTCCGCAGCGGGTTGGCGCGAGCCGGCGAATCGCCGCGCTGGCACCGGCTGGTGGGCGGTGTTTCGTCGGACATCTGGCGCGTGGAACTGCCCGGCCGCGACCTGTGCATCAAGCGGGCGCTGCCCACGCTGAAGGTAGCCGATGAATGGCACGCGCCGGTGGACCGCAACGACTACGAATGGGGCTGGCTGAACTTCGCCCACCGGCACTGCCCGGGCACGGTTCCACGCCCGCTGGCGCACGACAGTTCCGCCGGCCTGTTCGCGATGGCGTATCTGGACCCGGGCACGCATCCCGTTTGGAAGCAGCGCCTGCTGCAAGGCAGCGTCGATCTCGAGGCGGCCCGCCAGGTCGGCGGCACGCTCGCCCGCCTGCACAATGCCAGCGCGGGCCGGGCCGACGTGGCGAAGGCCTTCGAGACCGATGGGAATTTCCACGCGTTGCGGCTGGAGCCCTATCTGCTGGCCACCGCCCGGCGCCATCCTGGTCTGGCCGGCCGGCTGCGCGAACTGGCCGACCGCACGGCTGGCTGCCGGTCGGCCCTGGTGCACGGTGACGTCAGCCCCAAGAACATACTGCTGGGGCCGCAAGGCCCGGTCTTTCTCGACGCCGAATGCGCCTGGTACGGCGACCCTGCCTTCGACCTGGCGTTCTGCCTCAACCATTTCCTGCTGAAGGCATTGCTGCTGCCGGAGCATGCACGAGCCCTGAGCGCGTGCTTCGCGGCATTCGCCGACGCCTATCTGGGCGACACTCGGGCCGAACCACCCGCGGCCATCGAGCGGCGGGCGGCCGAATTGCTGCCGGCGCTGCTGCTTGCCCGGGTCGACGGGAAATCGCCGGTCGAATACCTGGCCGACCATGACCGCGCGCGGGTGCGCATACGCGAGGTCTCGGGCAATCTGCTGGTGCGTGCGTCCGCGGATCCGCGGGCGGTGGCCAGGGCCTTGCTGGATGGATGGCCGCAAGCGGCCAGCTGAACCCCGGGGGCCGCCTCAGCCCCGGACCGGCCGGGAGGCGGCCCCCCGCTGCATCTCGGCCTCGATCTGGGCAGCCAACATGCGCCGGACGCGTATCGCACCGCCATCCTGGAAGGCCGACAACTCCTTGCGCGTATTGCCATGGGTATCTATCCAGGGCTCGATGGCGCTCAGCGCATCGATATCCTGGTCGCGCACGGCATGGTAGTTGTCCACCTGGAGCCGCGAGTAGGCCTCGTCCCCCAGATTGAAGTCGCGGCTGACCCCGCCGAAATAGTGGGTCGATCGCGGCGTCTCGGGCGTGACGGCGTGCACGAACCAAAGACTGCCCAGGTACTGTTCGCCGCCATCGCGCGCACGGTCCGCCCGGATCCGGAAACCGCCGCCGGACAGGACCAGGCAGGGCCCGTAATAGTCCGAACTGACGTCCGAATCGTAGTGCGTGCCGCGGCCGGGACCGAACATGAAATCCCCGAAGCCCGCATAGGGATTGTCCTTGCTGTCTCGCGTCACGCGGAAGATCCCGTCCGTCTCCGTGATGACGGGCGGTTCCTTGACGATCTCGTTCACCTCCCCGACGATGGACGCATGGATGAAGCCCAGGTGGCTGAGGTCGAACAGGTTGTCCAACAGGATCTGGTAGCGGGCGGGATAGGTATCGACGCGCGACAGCGCCATCTCCCAGCCAGGCTTGAACAGGCAAGGCGGATCCGGAACCAGGCCGGCATCGGCGCGCTCGGGATCTCCCATCCATATCCAGATCCATTGTCCACGCTCGGCCACCGGATAGACGCGCGCGCGAAAATTGGCCGGAACGTGATCCTGGCTGGGAATGCGGATGCAGGCCCCGGTGCTGTCGAACGTGAACCCGTGGTAGCCGCACTCCATGGCGTCGCCCTTGAGCTTGCCGCGCCCCATCGGATACATGCGGTGCGGGCACAGGCCCTGCATCGCCACCGGGCGCCCCGCTTCCGTGCGGTAGAACACCACGGGTTCGCCCAGCAAGGTGCGCAGCATGGGCGCGCGCCCTACCTCATGGCTCATCGCGCCCACCCACCATTGGTCGAACGGATAGGGCTGGGACAGATTGGTCGGATACATCGTCTCCTCCTTGTACGTTCAGATCTCGGCCAGCAACGCGCCCATCGAGGTCCGCATCAATTGCGCGTGCTCTTCTTTCGCTCCGCCCTCCTGCTCGATCCTGCCCAGCTGGATGGAGTTCTCGACCACCAGCCGGGCCCGCTCCCACCGCCGCGCAACGAAGGCCCGCAGCGCGGGTTCGATCTCGGCGCGCTCCAGTTCCTGCGCCAGCACCACGGCATCCTCCACCGCGATGCCCGCGCCCGACGCCAGGTGCGGCGTGGTGGCGTGCGCGGCGTCGCCGATCAGCACCACGCGCCCGGCGTGCCAGGGAGGCGGCACCAGCACGGCATGCAAGGGGCGGTAGACGATGCGCGACTGCGGCGTGATGCCGTCGCGGATGTCCGCCACCAACCCGCCGAACTCGGCCAGTTCCCGCCGCAGGATGCCCGGCCACTCCTGCGGTTCGACATAGGCGTCCGAATCCCGCTTGTCGAGGAAGAACAGATACATCTCGTCGCGTGACACGGGGTTCACGCCGGCCTTCTGGCGTTCGCCCATGAACATGGTCGGCCGGACGATGTGCCCGGGCCGCGGCACCACCGCCCGCCATGAGCCCTGGCCGGTGAAATGCGGCTTGGGCGCGTCGGGAAACACGGCCTGCCGCACGCGGGAATGTATGCCGTCCGCCCCGATCACCAGGTCGTAGGTCCCGCGCGAGCCGTCGGTGAACGTCACGTCGACGGCATCCGCGGCGTTGTCGATGCGGGTGAAGGACACGCCCAGCCGGACCGCCGTGCCGCTGGCGCGGGTCGCCTCGGACAGGATCCGGGCCAGCACGGGACGCATGATGCCCCCGCCGCCGGGCACGTCGGCACCGGCAATGCGCGGGGTAGGCAATTGCCCGACGACCGTGCCGTTGGCCAGCGCGATGTCGCAGCCATCGGTGCACCAGCCCAGTTCCATGATCCGGTCCAGCACGCCCACCGCGCGGAACGCGCGCAAGGTCGGTCCGCTGATGGTGATCCCGGCGCCATAGACCTGCCACGCGGGGTCGAGCTCGACCAGATCAACCTCCACGCCGCGCTTGCGCAGCTCGATGGCCGCGCACATGCCGCCTATTCCCCCTCCCACCACCAATGCCTTTCTGAGCGATTTCATCCTTGTCTCCTTCCATCCATGGCTATTTCGTGTTCCTGCAAGAGCCGGTTCCCGCCCGCGCCCGCCTGTCCCGTTCGCCGCCGCCCGGCGGCCGGCGCGAGCAGGAAATGCGCCAGCGACGGCACCAGGATCAAGGCGCCCAGCATGTTCCACAGGAACATGAAGGCCAGCAGCAACCCCATGTCGGCCTGGAATTTGATGGGGCTCGCGACCCAGGTGACCACGCCCATGGACAGGGTGATCCCGGTGAACATGACCACCCTGCCCGTGAACCGCAAGGCGCGCAGATAGGCCTGCGACAGGCTCGCGCCCTCGCGCAGATGCGCCAGCGTCACGCTCAGGATGTACAGCGCGTAATCCACGCCTATGCCCACTCCCAGCGCGATCACGGGCAGCGTGGCGACTTTCACGCCCATGCCCAGCGCGACCATCAGCGCCTCGGCCAGCATGGAAGTCACGACCAGCGGCAGCACCGCCACCAGGACGGCGCGCCAGCTGCGGAACGCCACGAGGCAAAGCAGCACCACCGCCCCGTAGACCAGGAAGAGCATCTCGCGCCAGGCATTCCTGACCACGGCATTGGTGGCCGCCTCGATGCCCGCCGGTCCCGCCGCCAGCAGGAAAGTGGCTTGCGGGCCGTCGTTGTCGCGGGCGAAATCCTGGATGTGCCCGACCACCCGTTCCAGCGTGTCGGCCTTGTGGTCGGCCAGGTAGGCATACAGCGTCAGCAGGTTGCAGCTGTCGTTATAGAGGCCCCGAGGCGCGCCGGCGGTGATGGTGTTGAGCATGTCCTGGTTGCGCAGGAACTCGTACCACTTCGGGTTGCCCTCGTTCAGGCCGACCAGCACCCGCCGGTTCAGCAGCGCCAGGGAATTGGTCGATTCCACCCCCGGCACCTGCCGCAGTTGCCACTCCAGCGCGTCCACCTTGTTCAAAGTCTCGTAGCGGGCGCATGCTCCATCGGGGGTCTTCACCATGGCCGCCAGCACGTCGCTGCTGGCGCCGTAGGCCTGGTTCATGAATGCCACGTCGCGGTTGTAGCGGCTGTCGCGCCGCAGCTCCGGCGCGCCGGGATCCAGGTCGCCGATCTTCAGCTGGGTGCTCAGGACGAAGCCGCCCAGGCCCAGCAGGCACCCTGCCAGCACCGCCGCGCCGGCCCAGGGCCGCCGGGTGAAGCGGTCCAGGAAGCGCCACAGGCCCGCCGGTGCGGCATCGGCCGAGCTTTCTTCCCGCAGGCTGCGCCGCGCCGCCTCGGCGCTGACGCCGGTATAACTGAGCAGGACGGGCAGCAGGATCAGGTTGGTGAAGATGAGGATGGCCACGCCCAGGCTGGCGGCGACGGCCAGCTCGCGGATCACCTGTATGTCGATCACCAGCAGCACGCCGAAACCCACGGCGTCGGCCAGCAGCGCTGTCAGCCCCGCGATGAACAGCCGCCGGAAGGTGTAGCGGGCGGCCACGAGCTTGTGCACGCCCCGGCCGATGTCCTGCATGATCCCGTTCATCTTCTGCGCCCCGTGGCTCATGCCTATGGCGAAAACGAGAAAGGGAACGAGGATGGAATACGGATCCAGCGCATAGCCGAGCGTGGGCAGCACCCCCAGTTGCCAGACCACGGCCACCAGCGAGGCCAGCACGACCAGCGCCGTGCTGCGCACGCAGCGCGTGTACCAGTACACCATGCCGGTGGCGATCAGCACCGCCAGCAGGAAGAACAGCAGCATCGCCTGCACGCCCTCGATCAGGTCGCCCACGATCTTGGCGAAGCCGGTGATGTGGATGGACACGCCCTCCTGCTCGTACCGGGCGCGCAATTGCTCGAGCCTGCCCGCGAAGGCCGCGTAGTCCAGGGCGCCGTCGGCGGCCCCCGGAGCCAGCAGCGGGACATAGATCACGGACGATTTGCCGTCCAGTGCCACGAGCTGGCCGATCTCGCCGGAACGGGCGACGTTCGCCTGCAACTGCTGCAGGCTGCCGGGGCTGCCGTCGTAGCCCTCGGGGATGACCGGCCCGCCTTCGAGCCCCTCCTCCGTCACACCCACCCAGCGGGTCGCGGGGGTCCACAAGGAGCGCATCTGCATCCGCTGCACGCCGGGGACGAGGAACACTTCGTCGTTCAGGCGGCGCAGGACGTCCAGGTAATGCGCGTCGTAGATGGTGCCCCGGGGGTTGGCCACGGCGATGCGTACCGCGTTGCCCAGCCCGGTCAGCTCGCCCTGGTGGGCCAGGTAATTCTGGATCCACGGATGGTGGATGGGGATGGTCTTCTCGTAGCTGGCGTTCAGGGTCAACCGCGCGGCCTGCATGCCCAGCAGCAGGGTGATCACGGCGCAGACCAGCAGCACCATGCCGCGATGATTGAAGAGCAGGCGTTCCACCCACGAGCCCGAACGTGTGTCGAACTCGGCCAGCGTGCGGGCCAGCGGCGGCTGGGTTCGTGTTGCGGCTTGCACTATCTGCCTCCGGCGGGTGAACGATCGATGGTGGTGATGCCGCCCGGGCCCAATCCGATCAGCTCGCCCTTGCCGGTGGCGACGATGCCGTTCAGGACGCCGGCCGGCGCATGGCCGGCGGGCCGGGCCTGGCCCTGGCTCACGTCCAGCACCACGCCGGCCTGGTTGATGAACAGGGTCCGGCCCGCGGCACGCGTGGAGCCGACCACCGACACCGGCGCCGGCGTTTCCACCTTCGTCCAGGTCGCGCCTTCGTCCACGCTCCGCCAGATGTTGCCCCGCAGCCCGCCGACCACGATCTCGCCGTCCGCCGGCAGTTCGATGGAAAAGAAGCTGCCGGAATAGGGAACGGAAAGCCTGTGGAAGCGGGTACCGCCGTCGGTGGACCGAAGCAGCAGGCCTTGCTCGCCGGCGATGACGATCCGCCCGCCGCGCACGCGGGCGGCGTACAGGTGAAGTCCCCGCGGGTTGTCCATGCGTCCCGACCAGGACGTCCAGCTCCGTCCGCCATCCTCGGTCATCACCGCCAGCCCGTAGGCACCGACGGCCAGCGCCCGATGTCCGTCCAGCAGCACGATATCCAGCAGGGGCTTGTCCGGCCCCTCGGCCACGAGGCGCTCGGCCTCCTTGATCGCCGCGGCCTGGCCCGACTCCCGCGCCGAGGCCAGGGCAATGGCGGCCAACTGGTTGCCATCGAGCGTGCGGCGCCACGATGCGCCGCCGTCGGTGGTGGACAACGCAACCCCGCCGTGTCCCACCGCCATCCCGTGCTTGTCGTCGGCGAACGCGATGGCGGTCAGGGTCACGCTGACCGGCACGTCCGCCTGGCGCCAGGCGTGTCCGCCGTCATCCGAGAACACGACCACGCCCCGCTCGCCCACGGCCACCAGCCTCGCCCCGGCCGTGGCGGCGGCCAGCAGCACCGCGCCCTGGGGCTGGCGCAGCATGAGCGCGGGCCGGGACATGGCCTCATCCACCTTCGCGCCCGCAGGTGCCGTGCCCGGCACGAGCAATCCCACGGCGAGCGCCATCCATGCGGCACGCATCAGCGAACCCCCTCGCCCGCCAGCGCGTCCGGCGTGAACACCGCATCCGGATAACGCGGCTTGATCGGATACTGGGCGCTCTTGCTGTTATAGAGGTTGCCGACGAAGGCCGTGCCAGCGAAAAGATCGACGAAGCCCATCGCACCGGAAACCGTGCCCGGCAGATCGGGCGCGACGAAGCTCTGCGTCCACAGCGTCTTCCACAACTGGTTGTTGGCGTCCCAGCGATCCCCCAGCACGCACAGCCAGGTGTCCTCGTCGCAGTAATAGCGGCTGCGCGGGGCCTGGTGCCGCTGCCCCTGCCGCAGGTTGGCCTCGACCACCCACACGCGGTGCAGCTCCCAACGGACGTGGTCGGGATTGGGAAAGGCCCGGCCAACGACTTCCGCGTCCGACTTGGGCTGCAGCAACCGGTTGCCGTTGTAGGGGATCAGCATCTCCTGCTTGCCGATCAGCTTCCAGTCGAAGCGGCTGATCTTGCCGGTGAAGGTCTCGATCTCGTCGAAGCTCATCACGCCCGCAGTCGAGGGCGTGGGGGTATCGCAGCAGGGATTGGGCAGCTTGCGCACGCGGCGCTGCCCCGTCAGGTACACCCAGCTCGGGTCCGTGCCTTCGAAGTTCACCCGCCCGGCGATGGCTTCGCCGGCGCGCAGGGGCGGCCCGGAATTGACCATGCGGAACATCCAGTATTCGCTGCCGTTCTTGGTAAACTGCTCGACCGATCCATCCTGGAAGTAGTACGGCATCTGCTGGTCGGCGGTGCCATCGGTGGTCAGCACGGGCTTGCCGTCTGCGGTGATCTGGTACTGCGTGATGCCGAACTGCACGCTCGTGCCGCGCCAGCGCAGCAGGTGGTTCCAGATCACCTCCGCGCCGCTCTTGGGTATGGGGAACGGAATGCCGCCGTACGCGCCATCCGGAATATCGCCATTCAGGCGAGCCCGGGTGGCATTGGCGTAGGTATTGTCGTAGACCCATTGCGGAGCCGCCGCGGTGCGGTGCGTGGGGTACACGTCCAGCCGGAACGTGTCGGGGTATTTCTTCAGGACGGCCTTCACGCCATCAGTCAGCCTGGCCGCATACTGTTCCATGTTCGCGGCCGTGACGGTATAGACGGGTTTCTCGTCCTTGAACGGATCGCCGCGCCGGCCGCCCGGCTTGTCGCCGGGAATGGGGGTCGTCATGCCCCCATTCCATGCGGGGATGGACCCGTCCTTGTTGCCGGCCTTCTCGGCGCCCAGCGGCGTCAGGTCCGTCTTGAGGCGGGCCGCCTCGGCGGGATCGACGGCCGCCAGGGCGGGGGCCGCTCCCCAGCAGGCCAGGGTGGCGGCGAAGAGAATCTTGGGTAGGGACATGCTCGTCTCCTGTGATGAGAATCAGAACGTGCGGCGCAGCGACAGGGCGATGTAGTCCCGGTCCGCCAAGGGGTTGCCTATCCCGTAGATCGGCGAGCCGCCCGACAGGATGGGCGAGTAGTCGACGAACGGCACCGCCTTGCCGAGGTAGCGCGTGTAGCTGACCGAGAACTGCCAGGTGTTCAGGTAGTTGCCTTCGACGCCTATGGAGAAATCGCCGGTATGGCGCGCCCCCCAGGCCGTGACCGACGAATTGCCGTCCAGCGTGTAGCCCAGGCCGATCGGCACGCTGATGTCCAGGCCCGGCAGGACCTGCCGGTACGAGGGACTGAAGACCATGCGCAGCGCGGTCGCGTCGCGTGTCCTGCCGCCGTCCAGCTCGCCGTCAGGATCGCTCTTGCTCATGACGCGGTTCCAGGCGATCTCGCCCAGGAACGACGATTCGCGCGCGATGAAGTTCGGCCCCAGCGAGGCCAGCCACGACAGGTTGACATGGGCCGTCTTGCCGGTGGCGTGGCGGGGCTGGGACACCTGCACCACCCCTCCCGGCGTGGCCAGCTGGGACGGATAAAGCATGTTGGTGCTGCGCAGCGGCATGTTGTCGCGCACCGAGGCCTCGATGGCGAAATTGAAATCGCCGAACGTCCGTGTCGCGCTCACACCCACGGTCTTGATGCCTTCCGGAAACACGTAGTACCACTGGCCCGGCAACTGGCCGTAGGGGTTGACCGCGCCCAGCGGGTTGAGCCGCCCGTAGAGCTGTCCGCCCTTGTCGTGGTAGCGGGCGAAGTAGAAGCCCAGGTCGGTATCCTCCAGCCGCCATTTCAGCTGCATGCCGAACTGGCCGGAGTTGCGGGCGCGCGCATCGCCGCCGGGCGTCAGCACGTAGTTTCCGGCGAAAGGCCCGGTGGGAATGTTGGTGTACTCCGGCTGCTGGGAACCCCAGGGGATGTTGGCGCTGGAGAAGTAGCTGCCCGCCGGCGGCAACCGGTCGGGCCGCCATTGGAACTGGTAGTAGCCGCCCACGGACACGCTGGGCGACACCTGCAGTTGCATGGACAGCTGCGGAACGGGCCGGATGATCTCCTTGAACTGCGCGTTCGGCGAAGCCAGCAGCTTGTCGATGTCGATCGGCCCTTGCGCGCGTGCGATGCCGTTGTCGCCGAAGAACAGGCTCTCGCCATACTGCAGCCCGTGGCTGCCCAGGCGACCGGTCAGCTTCATGCCGTTGTCGAAGCGCGTGCCCGCGAAGGCGAACCAGTCCAGCATCTCGACCTTGCGGCCGGCAAGCTTCTTCGTGCCCGACGGAAACTTGTCGATCGGGTCCTGCCCGACATACGGATCGTTGGCCTGGGTGCGCCGGCCATACTCGGCGTCGGCCCAGGCCGCGGCGCTGAACCGCAGGCCGAAATCGCGCTTCCAGACCACGTCCAGCTCGGACAGCAGGTCGACCCGCTCGGACACGAAGCCGCGCTTCTGGAAATTCTGGTCACCGGCGTTGAAGTTGAGCGCCTGCGGGAACTGGATGGGCGGCACCGGCGGCGGCGCCACCGTCACGCTGCGGAACGAGTTCAGCAGGGCCGGATCGGCCTTCGAGGTCCGGTACTTCAGGCTGCCCTTGAGCGTATTGTCCCAACGGACCGAAAGATCGCTGTCCCCGGTATCGAACTCGAAGGCTTGCGCCGCGGGCATGGCCAGCAGCATCGCCCCGGCGATGGCGAGATGTTCCGGCGCAAGGCCGGACCGGCGCCGGGCATGGGCGCGCGCATGGATGTTTTTCACGTCTGTCCCCTCCTACTCTGTCGGTAGATGTCTGTCGTGTGATAGGCGGCGCACGCCGCCCGCGTCTCCTCCCGCCCGGTCAGGCGGGGGGTTCGATGGCCCGGGCCAGGTACCGCGCCACCCGTGGAATGTCGGTCTCGGCCGACGGCCTGACTTCCCATTGGGCCAATTGCAGCGAGCAGTCGTGGGCCGCCCGGGCCCGGACGAAGCGGCGCGCCATGAACTCGTCCAGCATGGCGGGCAAGGGCAGCGATCGGCCCAGCAGGTCGCCCAGCACGGTGGCGTCCTCCAGGCACTGGGCGCCGGCCTGCCCCAGATGGGGCGTGATGGTATGGGCCGCATCGCCCACCAGCAGCACGCGTCCCGCATGCCATGGGCGAGCCAGCAGGCCGCTGTGTACCCGCTGCGCGAACACGGGCTCGCCGTCCTGGCCGATCTGCCCGCGCATCTCGGCCATCAGGCCCGTGCACTGCCGGAGTCGGTCCCGCAGCAGGGCAGCCCGGGATTCCGCATGCGGCAAGGCATCGCCGGGTTCGTGCTGCAGCAACAGGACGCAGGCGTGCTCGCCGCTGATGGGCACCGCCCCGGCCTTGCCCGCGGTCAAGCCCAGCACCATCGTGGCGCGGTTCAGCCGCCGCGGCCGGCGAACCACGGTCCGCCACCAGACCTGCGGCGTGGGCGCGGGAGCGTCGGCGGATCCGAACAGGCGGCGCCGCAGCGGCGAGGCGCTGCCTTCGGCACCGATCACCAGGTCATAGCGGCCGCGCGTTCCGTCGGAGAACGCGACCTCGACGTGGCTACCGGCCTGCTCGAGACGCTCGTAGCCGACGCCGGTCCGCAACCGCGCACCGGCCTCGCGCGCCGCGGCCACCAGGATGTCGATCAGCGTCCCCTGCCCGATCCCCATGGCACAGGGCAGCATGTCGCCCGCCAGCCGCTCGGTCTGCACCCGGAAGATCTCGCGTCCCTGGAGATCGACGAAATCCACGTCCTGGTAGGGAAAACCGGCGCGCACGCACCTGGCCGCCACGCCCAGCCGCGCGAGTTCGCGCAGCATGTTGGGCACGACGGTGACGTGGACCGGCGCGGTGCTCCACTGTGGCAGGGCCTCGATCAGGTCGACCTCCTTCCCCGCCCTTGCCGCCGCAAGCGCGCAGCTGAGCCCGGCAAGCCCGCCGCCCACGACCAGGACGCTGTGCACGAATGCCTGCCCGTCCGCCGCGGAACCCGGTGTCGCCATCGTTCAGCGCCCCTCGAGACCGAGCAAGGCCGCGGCGTTGCCGCCCAGGATGGCGGCACGGTCCGGATCGTCCAGCCCCGGAACACCGCCTATCAGTCCGTGCACGTCGTAATGTCCCATGTCGAAGGGATAGTCGGTGCCGACCACGACCTGCGAGACGCCCACCCGGTCGATCAGGTGACGCACCGCGACGGCGTCATAGACCACCGTGTCGTACCAGATGCGACGCAGCAGGGCCGCCGGGTCCGTCAGAGCATCGGTCGCCGCCTCGGGGCGCACCTGCCAGGCATGCCGGGAACGCCCCGGGTAGGTCGGCAGGTAGCCCCCGCCGTGCGCGGCCACGATCTTCAACCCGGGATACGCATCCAGCACGCCGCCGAAGATCAGGTGGGACAAGGCCACGGTGGTTTCCAACGGCTGGCCGATGGTATTGACCAGATAGTGCGTATTGGTCCTGTCGCCCAGCGTGGTGCCGAACGGATGGATGAACACCGTCGCGCCCAGCGCCTCGGCCTCGGCCCAGAACGGCCGCAGCGCCGGATCGGACAGCTCCTTGCCGTTGACCGACGTGGAGATCTCCACGCCCTTCAGTCCCAGTTCGCGTACGGCCCGGCGCAGCTGCGCCACGGCCATCGCGGGGTTCTGCAGCGCGGCCGTGCCCAGTCCGACGATACGTCCGGGATGAGCCGCGGCGAGTTCGGCAATGGCTTCGTTCTGCACCGCCACCACGCGCTCGGCCAGGTCGTCGTCGGCCCAGTAGTAATACTGGGTGGGCGATGGGCTGACCACCTGTACGTCGACCCCCATCTCGTCCATGTCGGCCAGCCGATGGTGGATATTGGTCAGCTTCAGGAAGGCCTTGGGAAGCATGACCGCGTTGTTGTGCGCCACGGAGGCCTCGCCCATGGTCGCGCGCATGATCCCGGGCTCGGCCATTTTCTGGGGGCGCCCCGCCACCAATGCCTCGACGGCAGGCACCAGGACGTGGCAATGCAGGTCCACCGTGAACGGACGCCGGCCGCGTTGCGCCGAACCGGGACGCGCCGGCCGGTCCGCCTGGCACAGCGGACCGCAGCCGTGGCCGCAGAAGTGCAGATACATGAGCGCTCCTTTCAGCTCGCGGCCTTGGCGTCGCCGCGCGCCGCCTCGGCCGCAGGCTGTGCGCCGGCCGCAGCGTGCGGCTTGCGCTCGGGCGTATAACCCGGCGCGTATTCATACTCCCAGGGCGCGGCATCCAGCATGAACGGCGCCATGTTGGTGATGAAGCTGAAAAAGCCGAACATGGGGTTCCAGACACGGGGCACCCAGCTGTCGTCCAGGTGGTCGGAATCCGCGCCGTACTCGGCCTGGCCTCCCGTCGGGCAGGGCAGGTAGAGGAACAGGGACGAGGCGATGCGATGCCGTCCGAGCCCCCAGGTCGATTGCGGCCATCCCTGGCGCTGCATGTAGTTGGCGCCGACCATGACCTCGTCGATGTCGTCGACGCCATAATTGACGTGGTCGAAGCGATAGTTGCCATCCATGCCCCAGACCCCGGGTCCCTTGAAGGGAAGATTGGCGTTCAGGAAATAGATGTTGTGGTGGTCGTGGGCGCCGTCCGCGCGGGCGAACACGCCGAACCCCTTCTGGATGTCGGACAGGCGGAAGCCCAGCCGGTCCCGGTAGAAGGCCCACGACCGCTCGACGTCGGGCGTCTGGAACACCACGTGCTGGATGGTCTTGGGGCGCGCTCGCGCGATCCACTTGCGATGCTGGTTGATGCGGTTGATGTTGCCCGGCGAATTGATGGGGCTGGGCGCGGAGACGACGGGGTTCTTGCGATACAGCCGCAGGCCGATGGCAAACCCGTCGTCGGTCAGGCAACGCGCGGTGCCGTCGGGGTCCATCCGGACGTCCCGGTCGCGGCCCAGGTCCGCCACCAGACGATCCAGGCTTTCCTGCCGGTCCACGCCCCAGATGACTTCCTGGACGCCGGGGCCGACGACGCAGTTCGCGGGTATGGCCGGATCACCCAGCGCGCGGATGACGACGTTCGATCCCTCGTCCAGCCGGAAATGGGCATGGGTGTCGCTGCGATCGTGCAGCGGCAGCCCGAAGTCGATGAAATAGCGCGTGCACTCCGCCACGTCGTCGACGCCGTACAGTACGGTTTCTATGCCTATGATCGACATGAACTTCAGCTCCTTTCCTGGATGACCGGAACGCGCTGGGTCCCGAGTCCGGTGATGGTCGCTTCCATGAGATCCCCGGTGCGCAGGAAGCGATTGGTATGAGTGCCGTTGCCCGCGGGCGAGCCGGTGCAGATCATGTCGCCCGGCGCGAGCCGCACGAGCTGCGATACATGCTCGACCAGCCGCGCCACGTCGAAGATCATGTCGGCGGTGCTCTCGTCCTGCTTGGTCTCGCCGTTCAGCTTGAGCGTGATGCGAAGGTCCCGCGGATCGCCTGCGTGCACGGCGGGCACCAGGAACGGGCCCGTGGGCAGGTAGCCCGGCAACCCCTTTGCGCGCAGCCAGTCGGTGCCCAGCGCCTTCATGTCGGCGCGGGCGTAGACCCAGTCGCGGTTCGTGATGTCATTGGCGATCGTGTAGCCCGCCACATGGGCCAGCGCCTCGGCACGTCCGACGCGATGGGCAGGCCGGCCAATGACCACGGCCAGCTCCAGCTCCCAGTCCGGCCTCTCGGCCCAGGCCGGCACTTCGAGCGTATCGAAGGGACCGCTTATCGCCGACGCGGGCTTGGTGAAGATGTACGGCACCCCTTCCTTCTGCCGCTTGCGCATCAGCGCTTCCGCATAGGCGCGCAACCGCGTGGGGTCCATGCCTTCCGTATCGGGATTCGCGCCCGGCCCCTGGTCCACGATCAGATCAACGACGTGCTTGAAGTAGTTGGCCCCGCTCATGTAGACCTGCGGCGACCGCACCGGCGCATGGACGCGCAGTTCCGCGATGGGTACCGGCACGGGCGCCTGCCTGCCGTCCGGAGCGCCGGCGTAGCGGTCGGCGGCAGCCTGCAACACGGGCAGGACGCTGTCCCAGCGCGCCAGCAGATCGAGCATGCCGGCGCCCTGGCCCAGGACGGAGAACTCGGCGCCCAGCGCCCTCAGTCCTTCCACCGCCACGACCCGCTCGGCCCCGCCGCCCGGATCGAGCACCAGGCCCGCGAAGGGCGCGCAGCCCGCATACGAGAAAGTCCCGAGCGCGAAGCGCGCCCGTCCCGATTCCACAGCCATGAGCTTTCGTCTCCCTACATGTATTGTTTCGGCCGCCTCTTTGCTGCATAGTGGCGGCCGTCCAACCGGTGTCGCATGACGCCGGTCATCGTGGAAGGCAGACTAAAGAGCACCCACACATCAGTAAAATTGTTTGTGTCCATAGGCCCTATCGATCGCGCAGATGCCTCTCCCGCGCCGTGGACGAACGGAGACATCCCCCGGGCTCACGGGGGCCTTGAAAGAAAGGGAGTTGCAGGCCATGCGGTTCAACCGGCTCGATCTCAACCTGCTCATTGCGCTCGATGCGCTGCTGCGCGAAAAGAATGTCAGCCGCGCCGCCGAACGCATGCACCTGTCGCAGTCGGCCATGAGCAACGCCTTGTCGCGCCTGCGCGAGTACTTCGACGACCAGTTGCTGGTGCTGGTGGGACGCCGGCTCGAACTGACCCCGCGCGCGGAAATGCTGCAGGACTCGGTGCGCGATGTCCTGGTGCGCATCGACGCGACCATCGCCACCCAACCCGAGTTCGTCCCCGCCGAATCCACGCGGGTATTCCAGTTGCTGGTCTCGGAATTCACCTCCATCGTGCTGATGCCGATGGTGCTGGAACTGGCATGGCGGGAAACGCGCACCGTCGGCTTCGACCTGATGCCGCAGACGATCGAACCCGAGAAACTGCTGAACCGGGGCGCCGCCGACCTGCTGATCATGCCGAGCGACTACATGTCGCCCGACCACCCCACCGAGGCGCTGTTCGAGGAAAACTACGTCTGCGTCGTCTGGGAAGGCAACCGGCGGATCGGCGATACCTTGAGTTTCGACGACTACCTGGAATCCGGGCACGTGGCCGTGCAGCTGGGGCCGGACAAGCTGCCGGCGTTCGAGGGCTGGTTCCTGAAGCGCTATGGCATTGCGCGGCGCATCGAGGTCACCACCTCGAACATGCAGATTCCCTGTTCGCTGGTCGTGGGAACCGACCGCATCGCGACGGTGCATGCGCGCCTGGCCCGGCAAGCCGCGAAAATGCTCCCGATCCGGCTCCTGCCCCCGCCCATCGACATCCAGCCCCTGACCCAGGCCATGCAATGGCACAAGCACAAGGAAAACGATCCCGGCATGCGCTGGCTGCGCGACCTGCTGCTCAGGGCGTCCAGGGCCATCGCGCCGTGACGTTCAACGGCGGGGCTCAGCCGCGCGGCGCGACCGGCCCCAGCGCGGCGGCGAACACCGCCTCGTCGATCTCGTCGTCCGACAGGCCTTCCTTCATGTAGGGCCGCAGCAGGCCGTGCTGGCGCACGACCGCGTGGCCGTACAGCGTCGCCCAGAACGCGGCCATCCTCAGGCGCAGCGACCGCTCGTCCAGCCCGGGCACGGCCTGCGCCATGCTTAGCGACACGTCCCTGAAGACGTCCGCCTCGAGCCCCGCAAGCGCCTCGCTGGCCACCTGCTGGCGCAGGTAATCGCTGTACATCAACTGGAACAGGCCGCGCCGGCGCTGCGAAAAATCCAGGAAGGACCGCATGGCCAGACGCAGGCGCGAGACGGCGTCGCCACGCGCCGCCATTGCCTGGCCGTGCAGCGCGCGCAATTCCTCGTAGCCGACGCAGGCCGCCGCCGCGAGCAGCGCGGACCGGTCCGCGAAGTGGCGGTACGGCGCGGCCGACGAGACGCCAGCCTCTTGCGCGAGGCTGCGCATCGACAGGGACTCGTAGCCGTCCCGCTCGATGACCGCGAGCGCGGCCTCGAGCAAGGCGTCCTTCAGATTGCCGTGGTGGTAGGCCCGCGTGCGCGGGGGACTTGCATTCGAAGACTTGCTCATTGACAACGCTGCCTGGAACACTCAATATGAATGTTATCACCGATAACATCAAACACCGCGCGGGACGCGGACCTGGAGACGACATGACCTATCTTCGCCATGCCTGGACCGTCGCGGCCTGGGCGGACGAGCTGCCCGCCGGCGGCATGCTGGGCCGGGAGCTGCTGGACGAGCCCATCGTATTGTTTCGCACACCGTCGGGACAAGCCCATGCCCTGGCCGATCGCTGCCCTCATCGATTCGCGCCGCTGTCCATGGGCAAGCTCGTGCCAGATGCCATCCAATGTCCCTACCACGGCCTGCAATTCTCCCCCGCCGGCGCCTGCGTATTCAATCCTCACGGCGACGGCAGCCTGCCCAAGGCGGCACAGGTGCGCAGCTATCCGATCGTGGAACGCTACAGCGCGCTCTGGATCTGGACCGGGGACCCGTCCCTGGCGGATCCTGCGCTCATTCCCGAGTTCGATTTCCTGGTTCCCGAACAGTGGGCAGTGGGTACCGGACACATGCTCATCGAAGGCAACTACGAACTCGAGACCGACAACATCATGGACCTGTCCCACATCGAGTTCCTGCACCCGCTGTTCGCCAGCGAAGCCGTGCGCAGGGGCAAGGTGGAATGCGACCAACAGGACGATACCGTCTGGTCCCGGCGCTTCATTGCCGGCGACGATCCGCCCGACTTCATCCGGCAGGCCTTCCGGATCGCTCCCGGCGCGCGGGTCGATCGCTGGCTGGACGTCCGCTGGAACGCCCCGGCGCTGATGGCGTTGTGGACCGGCGGCATCGAAAGCGGCAAGCCCCGCGAACAGGGCTTGGAGGTTCCTTCGGCGCATTTCTTCACGCCACAGGACCGGGGCCGCACGCACTATTTCTACGCGATCGCCTTCCCGCGGGCGCTGGGGCCCGGCGCCGACGAGCTCGCGCGGCAGAACGTAGCAATCCTGCGCGGTCCGTTCGAACACGAGGACAAGCCCATCATCGAAGCCGTCGCGGCACGCATGGGAGGCGCGGACCTGCTGTCGCTCAAGCCCGTGCTGCTGGCCGGGGACGTCGCGGCGATGCGCGCCCGGCGCATCCTGCAGCGCCGCATCGCCGAACAACCCGCCGCGTCCGCCTGAAGGAGCCCGGCATGGACTATCTCCGATCGGCCTGGTATGTGGCCGCCTTCGCCGACGAAATCGTTCCCGGCCGACTGCTCGCGCGCACGCTGCTCGAACAGCCCATCGTGCTGTTCCGCGACGGCCGCGGCGCGGTCCGGGCGCTTGCCGACACCTGCCCCCACCGCTTCGCCCCGTTGTCCATGGGCCGGCTGCACGGCGATGCCGTGCAATGCCCGTATCACGGCATGCGCTTCGACGGCGCCGGACGCTGCGTGCACAACCCGCACGGCGAAGGCGCCATTCCGGCAGCCGCGCGCGTGCGCCGCCATGCGGTAGAGGAACGGCACGGCTTCGTCTGGTTCTGGGCGGGAGACGCCGAGCATGCCGATGCCGCGCTCATCCCCGACTACGGCTTCACCCTGCGCACGCCGGCGGATGCATCGATACGAGGCTATCTGCCCACGCGTTGCGATTACCGGATGCTGGTGGACAACATCCTGGACCTGACCCATGCGGACTTCCTGCATGCGGGGTCGCTGGGCAACGGCTCGCTTACCCGCAGCCGCTCGCACCTGGAGGACCTGGGCGACCGCAGCTGCAGGATGGCCTGGCATGCCTCGGGCGACGTCGCGCCACCGGCGTTCGACCGGCACCTGGCGCGCCCCGGTGCGCCCAGCGACCAGTGGACCGAGGTGACGTGGACCGCGCCGGCGTCCATGTTGCTGCGGGTTGGCGCGACCCTGCAGGGCGAACCGCCCGAGGCCGGCGTGGATACGTTCAATCTGCACATCGCCACCCCGGAAGGTCCAGGCACCACTCACTACTGGTACTGGTCCACGCGCAATTTCGCCGTCGATCCCGACGTGAATGCCGCCATCCGGGGCATGATCGAACATGCCTTCGCCCACGAGGACAAGCCGATGCTGGAGGCGCAGCATCGCAACATGCGGGGTCGGGAATTCTGGGACCTGAAGCCCGTGCTGTTGCCCACCGACGCGGGCTGCGTGCGGGTGCGCCGCAAGCTGGCGGCGCTCATTCGCGACGAAGCAGGACAGGCCCCGGCCTAGCTGCCATCGCCGATCAGCGTACCGCCGTCCACCACCAGGTTGTGGCCGGTCACGAAGGCGCCGGCCGGCGAGGCCAGGAACAGGACCGCGCCTGCCACTTCATCCGGCGTCCCGAAACGGCGTAAAGGCGTGAGCGCCAGGCGCCTCTCGGCGACGGCGGGATCATCGGTCAAGGGACGCGCGAAAGCGGTGGCGATCACTCCCGGGGAAATCGCGTTGACGCGGACATTGTGCGGCCCGAGTTCCACGGCAAGATTGCGGGCAAGGGAGGCAACCGCGGCCTTGCCCAGCGAGTACAAGCCCAATGCGCGGTTGCCGCGCAGGCCGGCTATGCTCGATAGCAGCACGATGGCGCCACTCCTCTGGTGGACCATACCGGGCGACACCAGGCCGGCCAGCTTCCACGTGCTGCGCAAGTTGACGCGCATGAGGCGATCGTAGTCCTCGTCGGCGGCATCGACCAGCGAAGACGGCGCGCCGGCGATGCCGGCGTTGCATACCAACACGTCGATCCGGCCATGGCGCTGCAAGGCCACCGCGACCAGCCGTTCCAATGCCTCGTCGCACGCGACGTCGGTCGTCACGGCCGACGCCACGCCCCCTTCGGCGGCGATGCGCGCCGCCACCGCCCCGGCGCCCTGGCCATCCCGGTCCGCGACCACGACCTCGGCGCCATGCTCGGCCAGCCTCAGCGCCGTCGCCTGCCCGATGCCCGCCGCCCCACCGGTCACCAGCGCGACCTTTCCCGCCATGCGAAAGAGCGTCATAGCGCGCACCTCACCAACGTGGCCAGATCACCGTCGTGCCGGAACCCGGCCCGGTCCGCGGCAGGCGTGGCCAACTCGGGAAACCGGCCGAACAAGGCCTCGCGTCGGGGATCGGGTTCCCAGGTGACGAGCTCCTCGGCCGGCACATCATGGACCCGCCCCACTGCTGCCACCAGCTCGACCATCGAAAAGCGCAGCGCCGGCAAGGTGAAGGTTCGCCGGTTGCCCAGCCTGGAGACCGGCACCCGGGCGGCATGCAGCAGGTTGTCCACGACGTTCTGGACCGACGAGGCCCAGGTCGTGGCCTGCGGCGACGTCGGGCACACGAAAGACCGGCCAGCGGCCACTTCGCGGATGATGTCGCTCAGGAAGGCCGATGCCTGGCCGGTGGGCTCTGGAGGGCGCGCCAGCACGCCGGGCAGCCGTACCGACCGGCCGTCCACCCAGCCGCGCCGGCTGAAGTCGCCGACGAGAATCTCGCCCATCAGTTTCTGGGCGCCGTACGTCATGCCGGGATTGGGCGGCGTCGTGTCGTCCACCACGGGCGGCAGCGGCGGCGCGAACACGCCTATGGTGCTGGCGAAGACGAACACGGGCGGCACGCCGCCGGCCAGCGCCTGCCGGCGCGCCGCTTCCAGCAGGCACTGCGTTCCCGTCAGGTTGATGTCGCGCGCCAGCTCATAGTCCTGCTCGGCCATGCCGCCCGGGATGCTGGCGAGATGGAAGATCACATCGACCGTCGCATCGAATGCCTGCGCCAGCGCAGCCTCGTCCGCGATGCTGCCCTGTAGCGTCCGGATACGGCCATCGCCGGGCGCCTGCTTCGGAGGGCCCACATCCAGCAGCGTCAAGTTGTCGGCCGCCGTCCGGTCGGCGTCCATTTCCGCCCGCAGCCGGGCCGCCAGCGCGCCGCCGACAAATCCGTTCGCGCCCGTCACCAGAACATGCATGCGCTTCCGGCGCCACCGCGCCGCCTCCTTCCCGTGCCAGGGCACAGATCCTAAGGGCGGGCGCCGGCGACGGGAAATCACTTCGCTCGATGGATGGCATCGGCGGCGTACATACCTGCCGTGATCCCTCGTGCTATTGCCGGCATCGATACGTCGCATCGGAAAAATTCGTTGGTGCCGGACGCGCGGTCATTGATAAGGTCGGAGCCCAAGAAATAAGGAGACCAGACATGACACCGCGCGATGCGACCTGCACGACTCGCCGGCCAGGTCCATTCTGGTGGCCTGGTACAGGCGAACTATCCGCGGAATGATCGAACGAAAGGATGACAGAATGAAATCCCCCACTACCCTCCTGGTCGACGAAGGACATGGCGTCGGCAACGACCTGGACGTCCGGCGCGTGGTGACCGGCCATGACGCACATGGCAAGGCCGTCGTCATGTTCGACGACCTCTGCCCGCGGACCGCGTTCGGCGTGCAGGCCTGGTCCACCGACCGCCCGGTCGCCGACAACAACGACGACTACGATGGCGCGCGGCGCAGGATGGACATCGTCAGCAGCGGCGGCAGCGTGGTCCGGGTGATGCGCATCCCGGCAGGCACGCATTCCTACATGCACCGGACGCAATCGCTGGACTACGGCATCCTGCTGGAAGGCCGGCTCGACCTGCACCTGGACGATGGCGTGATCGTCGAACTGAAGGCGGGCGACGTGGTGATCCAGCGCGGAACCATCCACGCCTGGGTGAACCCCTACGAAGCGCCCTGCACCATCGCGTTCATCCTGTTGCCGGCGGCACCCGTCCTCGCGAATGGCCAGCCGCTCGCCCCCACGCACCGCTGAGACGACCATGGACGCCCATCCCACCCGCCGCTTCATCGATCTTTCCATCTATCTCGAGAACGACGTCCTGTCCGACCCGCCTCCGCTGGCCCCGAAGATCACCTACCAGACCCACAAGGAAACCGTGGCCGAATTCGTCGCGCTGCTGCCCGGAACACGGCCCGAGGACTATCCGGACGGAGAAGCCGCGGCCGCCGAGTGGGTCACGCTGACCACGCACAGCGGCACGCATCTGGACGCGCCCTACCATTTCCACTCGACCATGGACCGCAAGCTGGGCGGCCCGCGCCCCTCCATGACGATCGACCAGGTGCCGCTGGAATGGTGCTTCCAGCCGGGCGTGAAGCTGGACTTCCGCCACCTTCCCGACGGCCATGTCGTGACGGCCGCCGAGGTCCAGCGCGAACTCGAGCGCATCGGCCATGACCTGCGGCCGCTGGAGATCGTCGTGGTCAACACCCGCGCGGGGGAGCGCTACGGCCACGACGACTACATCCACGCCGGCGCGGGCATGGGCTACGAAGCAACGATGTACCTGCTCGAGCGTGGCGTTCGCCTGACGGGCACCGACGCCTGGAGCTGGGATGCGCCGTTCTCCCATACGTCGAAAAAAATCGCCCGGACCGGGGACAAGTCCCTCATATGGGAAGGACACAAGGCCGGGCGGGATATCGGGTACTGCCACCTGGAAAAACTGCACAACCTGGAATCCCTGCCGCCACACGGCTTCCACATCAGTTGCTTTCCGCACAAGATTCGCGGCGCGTCGGCAGGCTGGACGCGGGCCGTCGCGATCGTCGACGACAGATTGTCCTGACTGACACACCCCTGGAGATCGGCCTATGAAGCTGGCAACCCTGGACGATGGCACCCGCGACGGCCGTCTCGTCGTCGTCTCCCGCGATCTGCGCCGCACCGCCGATGCGAGCGAGGCCGCCCCGACGATGCAGGCCTGCATCGAAAACTGGCAGGACGTCGCCCCGACGTTGCAGTCCATTTACGCACGGCTCAACCAGGATCCGGGACGCGGTCGGCCATTCGACCCCAGGGCCGCACTGGCGCCGTTTCCGCGCGCTTATCAGTGGCTGGACGGCTCGGCCTTCCTGAACCACGGCCGGTTGATGGAAAAGGCCTTCGACCTGAAATCGCCGCCCGGCTCGCAGGATGTCCCCCTGATGTACCAGGGCTCGGCCGACGACCTGCTCGGTCCATGCGCGGACATCGTCCTCCCGCGCGAAGAGGACGGCATCGACTTCGAGGGCGAGTTCGCGGTCGTGCTCGACGACGTGCCCATGGGCATCGCCGCGCGCGATGCGTTGGCTCACGTCCGCTTGATCATGCTTGCCAACGACGTCAGCCTGCGCGCCCTGGCGCCGCGCGAGATGGCGACCGGCTTCGGTTTCCTGCACGCCAAGCCTTCGTCGGCCTTTGCGCCGGTCGCGGTCACGCCCGACGAACTGGGCCAGGCCTGGCGCGATGGACGCGTGCACCTGCCGGTGCACGTGCATTGGAACGGGAACGGGTTCGGCAACCCCAACGGCGGCGAGATGTCCTTCTCGTTCGGCCGCCTGATCGCCCATGCCGCCGCCACGCGCCGCCTGCGTGCCGGCACCATCGTGGGCAGCGGCACCGTCTCGAACGCCGACCGCAGCGCAGGCTCCGCCTGTATCGCGGAGCGCCGGGCCATCGAGATGATCGAACATGGCGCGCCCCGGACGCCCTTCATGAAGTCCGGCGACACCATACGGCTGGAAGTGCTGGATGCCGACGGAAATCCGATATTCGGACGAATCGAGCAGACGGTCCGGGCTGCGCGCTAGGGCCTGTTCACGCTAAAAGGAGGCTCGCACAGACCGGAATGGGCCCTATGCTTGCGTCTCGGCCAGGACCTCGGCCCGCTTGCGCCGGATGGCCGGCGCGAGCGCCAGCACGACCAGCAGCGCCGTGGCCACCAGCAGGCCCAGCGAGATGGGCCGCGTGACGAATACCGAGAAATCGCCGCGCGCCACCATGAGCGTGCGCCGGAAGCTCGTCTCCATCATGGGCCCCAGCACGAAGCCCAGCAACAACGGCACCGGCGATATCGACAGCTTGCCGAACAGGTAGCCGGCCACGCCAAAGCAGGCGACCAGGAACACGTCCGCCACCGAATTCTGGATCGAATAGACCCCGACGCAGCAGAACACCAGGATGGCTGGATACAGCAGCCGGTACGGCACCTTGAGCAGCCGCACCCACAGTCCGATCAGCGGCAGGTTCAGGACCACCAGGATCAGGTTGCCTATCCACATCGACGCGATCAGGCCCCAGAACAGCGCGGGATGGCTGGTCATGACCTGCGGTCCCGGCTGGATGTTGTGGATGGTCATCGCGCCCAGCATCAGGGCCATGACGGCGCTGCCGGGAACGCCCAGCGTCAGCAGCGGGATGAAGTTGGTCTGCGCGGCGGCGTTGTTGGCGGCTTCGGGCGCGGCGACGCCTTCGATGGCGCCATGCCCCATTTCCGCCGACCTGGACGACAGTTTTTTCTCCAGCGTGTAGGCCGAGAAGGCGGAAATGGTCACGCCCGCTCCGGGCAGGATGCCGAGGGCCGACCCGAGCGCGGTACCCCGGACGATCGAGGGCGCCATCCTCCGGATGTCGTCCCGGGTGGGCATCAGGCTGGCGATGGGCGCCACGGCTGTCGTTCCGGAGGCCTTCTGCATTTCCAGGTTCGCCACGATCTCGGCCACGCCGAACAGGCCCATGGCGAGGCAGGTGAACTCGATGCCCTCCATCAACTGTGGAATCTCGAAGGCCAGCCGCACCGTGCCGCTGTTCACGTCGGTCCCGACCAGGCCGAGGATGATGCCGATGGCGATCATGCCCAGCGACACGTCCAGCGACTCGGAAGACAGCGCCACGGCGCCGACCAGCCCCAGCAGCATCAGCGAGAAATACTCCGCCGGCCCGAACTTGAACGCCATCTCGGCCAGCGGCGCGGCGAACGCCGCCAGCAGCAGCACGCCGACGCAGCCGGCGAAGAAGGAGGCGATGGCCGCCGTGGCGAGCGCCGGGCCCGCCCTGCCCTGCGTGGCCATGGCATGTCCATCGATCAGCGTGACTGCCGACGAGGACTCGCCCGGCAGCTTCACCAGGATCGCGGTGGTCGACCCGCCGTATTGCGCGCCGTAGTAGATGCTGGCGAGCATGATGAGCGCCGACGTGGGCGGCAGCGCGTAGGTGATGGGCAGCAGCATCGCGATGGTCGGCACCGGCCCCAGGCCTGGCAGGACGCCGATCAGGGTGCCCAGCAGGCAGCCCGTGAAGGCATAGGCGAGGTTCTGCCATGAAAGCGCGGTGGCGAAGCCCAGCGCCAGATGATCCAGCAATTCCATTCAGCGTTCCTCAGTCCAGGAAAGCGGGCCACAGGCTGAACGGCAACCCCAGCCCGTAGACGAACGCGCCGACGATCAGCGCCACCATCACGGCCGCGTTGGCCAGCGCGCCGCGCCACGTGAATTCATGGCTGGCGCGGCTGGCGACGACGACCAGCGTGGCGATCGCCAGCACCAGTCCCAGGGGCTTGAGCATGACGCCGAACAGCACCACCGACCCGGTCATCCAGGACAGCGACTTGAAGTCCCAGCGCTCCAGCTTTTCCCGCGGCGCCCGCGCCGCGTACGCCCGCACGGTGATGGACAGGCCCAGAGCCGCAAGCAGGAGCCCCAGCCAGAACGGGAAATAGCCGGGCCCGATGCGCGCGGGCGTGCCCATGGGATAGCCCGAGGCGAGCAGCGCCGTACCGGCCCCGAGCAATAGATACAGCAGGCCCGTGGCCAGCCTTTTTTCACTACGCGGATACATGGTCCCCTCTTCTTGGTCTTGTCGGCCGGAGCCGCGGGCGCGATGGCCCGCGCCCGGTTACTGCAAGGTGATGCGCGCGGCCTTGATGACCTTGGAATAGCGCTCCAGGTCCTGCCTGAGCGACTGGTCGAACTCGGCCGGCGTGCCGCCCGCGACGCCATACCCCATGCTCTCGACCTGCGCCTTGATGTCTGGCTGGCGCAGGATCTCCATCACGTCGCGATTGATCTTCTCGATCACGGCCGCGGGCGTCTTGGCCGGCGCCAGGATGCCCTGCCAGGACTCGACGTCGAATCCCGGCACCCCGGACTCCGCCACGGTCGGCACGTCGGGCAGCGCCGGCGAGCGGTAGGAAGTCGTGACGGCCAGCGGCACGAGGCGCCCGGCCTTGATGAATTCGGTGACCGCGGCCATGGTGATCATGGTGGCGTCGATGTGCCCGCCCATGACATCGACCGCGGCCGGCCCGCCCCCGGGGTACGGGATGTAGTTGACGTCGATGCCGGTCTGCGCCTGGATCATCTCGTGAGCGATGTGGGCGATTCCACCGCTGGTGGGCAGGCCGACCGTCACCTGGCCCGGCGACTTCTTCGCCAGCGCCAGGTATTGCTGGAAGGTCTTGACTCCCAGCGTGGGCCGGACCACCAGGATCTGCGGATTGGCGATGGCCCGCACCACCCCCGAGAAATCCTTGAGCGCATAGGGCGGCTTCTTGAGCAGCGCGGTGTTCAGCACCACGGCGTCGCTGTGCAGCAGCAGGGTGTAGCCATCGGGCGCCGCCTTGGCCACCTGCGCCGCCCCGATCGAGCCGCCCGCCCCGGTGACGTTCTCCACCACCACCGCCTGGCCCCACCTGGCATTCAGTTTTTCCGCCAGCAGGCGGGCGATCTTGTCGGTGCTGCCGCCGGCCGATACCGGCACCACCATCCGGACCGTCTTGGCCGGGAAGGCGCCCGGATCGGCCGCCCGCCCCGGTCCCGCCCACGCCACGGCCAGCGCCGCGACCAGGAGCAGGCCGGACGCCGGCGCCCTGCCGCCTCGCTTCGTGTTCTTGGTCTTCATGCTTTCCTCCTCAGGTGTCATGGCGAGATGCGATATGCGCCCCGCTCTTGTGCGTCGAGCTGTCCGATCAGGCCCGTTTCCCAGGCGAGATAGCGCCGGGCGGCCTCCTTGTTGCCGTCGTGCCTGTCGTGGACGAAGAAAAGAAAATCGATGCAGTCTGCATCGCGCGGCGTATCGGGCGTGGCCTCGACCGCCAGCCCCGCCTCCCGCCACTGCGCAACCGGCGCGACCAGCGCGCGCGCCCCGGCGCGGAGCGCTTCGGGCAGCTCGCCCGCGGCCAGCGCGGCCAGCTCGGCGCTGGCCGCCACCAGCACCAGCGCGCCCGCCCCCGTGCCTGCCAGGCCCGCCATGCGCGGACGGATGGCCCAGCGCGCCCCCGCGATATGCGCCTGGCGGTAGGCCATGCTGGCGCGGACGTCCAGGATCTGCACCTGGCCCGCGGCCACCAGGGCGGCCAGTTCCGCCGGGCCCACCAGCGGCAGGCCCTGCACGGCGACCGCCGGCGCCGGCGGCGGCAGCGCCGCGCCCGCGCGGGTCCATTCTTCGGGGGGCAGCACATGGATTTCACGCCCCATCTGGGCCAGCCAGCTCGCCACCACCCGCGCGCGGATGCCGTCGTCGTCCGTCACCACCAGCCGGGCGCCCTTGACTCCCACGTACAGATCGGTGCCCTGCAGGAGCTGGCCGCCCGGCGCGTGCTGGGCGCCAGGCAGCGAACCGGCGGCGAACTCCTCGCCGGTGCGCACGTCCAGCAGGAACGTGGTGCGATCCTCCTGGCGCATCCAGCCGGCCAGCGTCGCCGCGTCGACCTCGGCGACGCCGTGCCGGCCGGCCAACTCCCGGGCCCTGTCCCGCCGCGCCTTCAAGTCCGGCGCCGCCGCGTCCACCTGCGGATAGCGCCTGTCGTTGCCGTGCTCCAGCGCCAAGTCGTTCAGATACCAGCCCTGCGTACCGTTCTCCAGGGCATAGACGGGATTGGGAATGCCGATGTTGATCAGGGTCTGCGCGCCGATGATGCTGCGCGTACGGCCGGCGCAATTGATCACCACGGGCGTGCGGTCATCCGGCACCAGCGCGTGGATGCGCAGCGCCAGTTCGCCGTTGGGGCAGCAGACCGCGCCCGGGATGTTCATCTTGCGGAATTCGTCCACGGGACGGCCGTCCAGGACCACCACCGCTTCCCCCCGCGCCTGCATGGCGGCCAGTTCCGGGGCCTGGAGCCGGGGCGTGTGATAGGCGTGCTCCACCAGTTCGCCGAAGGTCTTGGACGGCAGGTGCACGCCCTGGAACATCCCGTAGCCGGCGGCCTTCCAGGCGGCCGCGCCGCCGCGCAGCACGTGCATGTGGCCATAGCCCACCGCCTCCAGCCGCGCGGCGGCGCGTTCGGCCACGCCATCGCCGTCGTCCAGCAGCACGACGGGAACGGTCTTGCGCGGCACCAGGCGCTCGACGTCCAGCTCCAGCCTGCTGTAGGGAACCGACACGACGAAGAAAGGATGCTCTTCGCCGTACTGCCCGTGCTCGCGCACGTCCAGGAAGGCGATCTCTCCGCCTTCGTCCAGCCATTGTTTCGCTTGCCCTGCGGTGATGGTTTTGCTCATGGGAGATATCTGTGGATGAAGCCGGTCGATCCCGCATCCGGCCTGGGTGACCTCGATAAAACTATCTTGGAAACTTATAATTTCTTTTGACCGACCCACAGTCTATGCAGCGAGCACACCCAGCACAATTTAGAAATCGACCCTAAAATATAAGCATTTCTTATATGAAGAATTTCGACCTGACGCAGTTGCGCACCCTGGTGGCGATCGCGGAACACGAGACCTACCTCGCGGCCGCCGAGAAGACGCACCGCACGCAGGCGGCGCTGACCCAGCAGATGCAGCGCCTGGAAGCGCAGGCGGGCGTGCCGCTGTTCGAGAAGGCCGGACGCTACAAGCGCCTGACGGCGCACGGGCGCAGGCTGCTGGACTACGCCAAGCACATGATCGCCATCAACGACGAAGCGTGGCGAGCCCTGAAAGACCGTGAGCTGACCGGCTCGCTGCGCGTGGGCTCGCCGCAGGATGTGGCCGACAGCATCCTGCCGCCGCTGCTGGCGAACATCGCGCGGCTCTCCCCCAGGCTGCAGATGGAGATCCACGTGGGCCGCAGCCCTTTCCTGATGGAGTCGCTGCGCATGGGCGAACTGGACCTGACGGTCTCGACGCGCGAGGATCCGGCGCTGGAAGGCATGGTGCTGCGCACCTCGCCCACGGTCTGGCTATGCTCGGCGGACTACGTCTTCGAACCCGGCAAGCCGGTGCCGCTGATCATCGCGGACGAACACAGCCTGTACCGCCGCATCGCGCTGACTGCGCTCGATGCGGCCAGGATGTCATGGCGCACGGCCTACCTCGCGCCGCACATGATAGGCATCAAGGCTGCGATACGGGCCGGCCTGGGCGTGACCGCCCGCTCGGTGGAACTGCTGGGGCCCGATATGCGGGTGCTGGGCGAGAAGGACGGCCTGCCCCGGCTGCCCGACGTGAGCTACTACCTCTGGATGCGCCCGGACTCGCTGAACCCGGTGCTGCGCCAGGTCTACGACGGGCTGAAGTCCACCTTGCGGCCGCTGGACCTGCGCGGCGGAAGCGCTGCCTAGGACCTGTTCACGCCAAAAGGAGGCTCGCACAGGCCCTAGAGGGTATCCATGCCCGCGAGTTCGTCGCGCGCGATTTCCACGAAGGCTTCGGCGGCCGGCGACAGGCTCCGGCCCCGTTTATGCACCAGCGAAAAATCCATCGGTACCCGCGGGCCCACCAGCCGGCAGCGCGTCAGATTCTCGTAGCGCATGCCTCCCGCCAGCGCCGATGCCCAGATCGACACCCCCAGCCCGCTGGCCGCCATCCAGAATGCCGAGGACAGGAAATTGACCTCGTGCACGACGTTGAGCGCGATGCCGGCACTGGCCGCGGCCGCCTCCATCCGGCCGCGCATGCCATAGGCCAACCCCTGCCGCACGGCTATGACCGGCTCCCGGGCGAGGTCACGCCAGCGCACCTGGCGGCGGCCCGCCAACGGATGGTCCGTCGCGCATACCAGGCACAGGTGATCGCGCAGCAGCACCCGGGATATCAGCAGGGCGTCCTCGCGCTCCGGCGTGCCGATGCCGAAATCCACGGGCTCGGACAGCACCCTGGCCAGGAACTGGTCCGGCGCGCAATCGTCCAGCACCAGTTGCACGCCGGGATAGGCGTCGCGAAAACGCCGCACCACGCCCGGCATCAGGACGCTGCCCACGGTGGCGGTGACCGCCACGTGGACGCGGCCGATACGGCGGTCGCCCAGGTCTTCCATCCGCGTGCCCAGCCAGGCCACGTCGCCCAGTATGCGTTCGGCGGTGGCGATGATCTCCTGGGCGGCCTGGGTCGGCACCAGCGACCGCGAGGTGCGGTCGAACAACCGCAGGTTCAACGTGGACTCCATCTGTCTGAGCATGGTGCTGACCGCCGATTCGGTCACGGAAAGGCGGCTCGCGGCGGTCGCGAGCTTGCCGAACCTGTAGACGGCGACGAAAGCCCGCAGTTGCCGCAGGCTCAACTGGGTCTCGATGCTCATTCAGATTTTTCTCAAGTTTCGAACAAAATGTTTTGATTGGCTTTGGCGCGACCAGGCGATTCAATACTCTATCCCAAGCGCGGCCGGAGCGCCTCGCCATATTGAACACGCTCAGGAATTCATGCGGACCGATACCCCCTCCTCCTCCCGCCCCGTGCCCCACGCCGAAGAATGGCAGATGCGCGTGGACCTGGCCGCCTGCTACCGGCTCCATGCCCACTACGGGTGGACCGATCTCATCTATACGCACATCTCGGCGCGCGTGCCGGGTGCCGAGGAACACTTCCTGCTCAACCCCTTCGGACTGATGTTCGACGAGGTCTGCGCCTCGAACCTCGTCAAGATCGACATCGACGGCAACGTCGTCGAACCCACGCAGCATCCCGTCCATCGTGCCGGATTCGTCATCCACAGTGCCGTCCATGCCGCGCGTCCGGATGCGCGCTGCGTCATCCACGCCCATACCCGGGCCGGCATGGCCGTGTCGGCGATGAAGTGCGGACTGCTGCCGTTGACCCAGCACGCCATGCTGTTCCACGGCAAGGTTGCCTACCATGACAGCGAAGGACTGGCCAACCAGATCTCCGAACGCGAACGCCTGATCGCCGACCTGGGCGACAAGCCGGTCATGATCCTGCGCAACCACGGCACGCTGGTGGCCGGAGCAAGCATCGGCCAGGCCTTCGCGATGATGTGGCACCTGGAAATGGCGATGCAGGCCCAGGTCGATGCACTGGCCAGCGGCCAGGAATTGACCCTTCCCGACTCCGCCCTGGCCGACAAGATCTCCGCGGCCGGCTTCCGTCCGCCCGGCACGGTCCGCTCGGACGGAACCGTCAGTCCCCTGGGCAACCTCGAATGGCCCGCGCTCTTGCGCATGCTGGACCGCAAGGATCCGTCCTATCGCACTTGATTCACCCCATCGCATCCGGCCCGCCACCGGCGCGCGCCGGCCTCACGACAAAAACGCAGCGCGGCAAGAGCCGCGCGCAAGGAGACAGGCATGTTCCATCGTTGCCGCTATCTGTTCGCCGGCCTGGCCGCCGCGCTGGCCCTGGCGGCCATGCCCGCCCACGCCTATCCCGACAGGCCGATACGCATCATCATTCCGTACGCGCCGGGAGGCGGTGCGGACGGCTTGTCCCGCCTGCTTGCCCAGCGCCTGGAAAAAACCCTGGGCCAGCCCGTGCTGGTCGAATCGCGCTCCGGTGGCAATACCGTGATCGCCGCGCAAGCGGTCGCGCGGGCCGCCCCCGATGGCTACACGCTGCTGATGACGGGCGGTTCGACCATGTCCCTGATCCCGCTCACCAGCAAGCAGGTACCCTACGATGTCCGGGCCGACTTCGCCCCCATCAGCATGCTGTCCAAGGGCCCATACCTTCTTTGCGTGTCGGCCGAACTCGGCGCCAATACGCTGGACGAGATGCTCGCCATGGCGCGGGCCAAGCCCGGCGCGCTGTCGTATGCGTCCAATGCCATTGGCGGCTCCGCCCACCTTGGCATGGAACTGCTTGCCCAGCGGGCCGACGTGCGGCTCAACCACGTACCCTACAAGGGCTTTGCCCCCGCGATCGCCGACGTGGTGTCGGGACGCACGCCGCTGGCCATGCTGGACCAGGCCGCGTTGGGAGGATTCGGCAAGTCGGGCCGCATCAAGGTTCTGGCTGCCACGTCGCTGCAACGCTCCAGCATGTATCCGGACGTGCCGACCCTGGCCGAACTGGGCTTCCCCGGCTATGAGCTGGAAACGTGGTTCGCGCTCTACGCCCCGGCGCGCACGCCGAGCGCGATCATCGACAAGCTTGGCGATGAAATCCGGGCGTGGCTGGCGACACCGGAAGCCCGGCAGGCACTGAACGCGCTCGGCCAGGAAGCCGCGCCGTCCACCGCCAGCGCGGTACGGGCCCGCATCGAAAGCGAACAGCAGTCCTACGGGCCGCTGATCTCGGCGGCGAAGATCAGCACGGACTGATGCCATGCGGACGTCCCCTGCATCCACGGACGATTTCCGGCTGCTCATCGTCAACGCCGATGGCCAATACTATGCGCGGGAACTGACCCGGCGCCTGCCGGATCTCGCGTTCGACTGGATTGGCCCGAACCAGCCGATACCCGATTCGGCTCGGCAGGCCACGGCACTGGCGTGTTTCGCCAGCGCGTTGAACCATGGCTTGCTGCGTGCCTTGCCCCGGTTGCAGTGGCTGCAGGCCTTGTCCTCCGGCGTGGATGGTATCGCGGACCATCCGGACCTGCCGCCGGACGTGGCGTTGACGTCGGCACACGGCATCCACGGCCCGGCCGTCTCGGAAATGGCCTTGACGCTGATGCTCGCCCTGGCGCGCGATCTCCCGTCCATCCTGGCGGACCAACGCGCACGCCGCTGGCAGCGCCGACGCCAGCCGCTGCTGCACGGCAAGACGCTCGCGGTAGTGGGAACGGGCTTGATAGCCAGCGAACTGGCAATCAAGTGCCAGGCGCTGGGCATGCATACGCTGGCGGTGTCGGCGAGCCCTCGCCAGGTGGCGGGCTTCGACCGGGTGCACGCCCATGGCACGCTGCGCGACGTGGCTGCGCAAGCGGACTTCCTGGTGCTCCTGGCCCCCCTGACCCAGGCAACCCGGGGATTGGTGGACGCCGCCGTGCTGGCGGCGATGAAACCCGGCGCCTTCCTCATCAACCTGGCGCGCGCGGCGCTATGCGATACCGCCGCGCTCGTGGACGCACTTCGCGGCGACAGGCTGGCAGGCGCCGCGCTGGACGTATTCGAACGCGAGCCCCTGCCTGAAGACGATCCCTTGTGGTCGGTACCCAGGCTGTTGATCACGCCGCACATCGGCGGCGAGTCGGACCGTTATGCCGACCAGGTGCTGCCGCTCATCGCGCACAACGCGCGTGCCTGGGCCAGCGGCGACCGGGCCGGCCTGCGCAACCGGGTGCGCTGAACGTCCGGTCGTCCGGTCCGATATCAGCTGAAGAACTCCTTCACCCTGTCCGTCCACGACTTGCTCTGCGGAGAATGCTTGTCGCCGCCTTCGCTTAGCGAAGCCTCGAAGTCGCGCAGCATCTGCTTCTGCCTGTCGTTCAGGCGCACCGGGGTCTCGAGCACGACGTGGCAATAGAGGTCGCCCGGATAGCTGGAGCGCACGCCGCGTATGCCCTTGCCGCGCAGGCGGAAGACCTTGCCCGACTGCGTGCCTTCCGGGATGCTGATCTCGCCGCGGCCGCCCAGCGTGGGCACTTCCAGGTCCCCGCCCAGTGCCGCGGTGGTGAACGGAATGGTCAGCTCGCAGTGCAGGTCGTCGCCGTCGCGCTGGAAGATGCCGTGCGGCTTGATGTGGATCTCGACGTAGAGGTCGCCCGAAGGACCGCCGTTGACGCCGGGCTCGCCGTTGCCGGAGGAGCGGATGCGCATGCCGTCGTCGATGCCGGCCGGGATCTTGACCTGCAGGGTCTTGTTGCGGCGGACCTTGCCGACGCCGTCGCAGGCCGTGCACGGATCGGGGATGACCTTGCCCGTGCCGTGGCAGGTCGGGCAGGTCTGCTGGACGCTGAAGAAGCCCTGCTGCATGCGCACCGCGCCGGTACCGCCGCAGGTGTGGCAGGTCTTGGGCTGGGTGCCGGGCTTGGCGCCGGAGCCGTGGCAGGTGTCGCAGTTGTCCCAGCTGGGGACGCGGATCTCGGTGTCGAAGCCGGTGGCGGCCTGCTCCAGCGTGATTTCCATGCTGTATTTCAGGTCGGCGCCGCGGTACATCTGGGCGCCGCCGCGCTGGCGGCCGCCGCCGAATATCTCGCCGAAGATGTCGCCGAACGCGTCGGCGAAGCCCCCCGCCCCGCCGCCCATGCCGCCCGCGGCCGCCGCATCGACGCCGGCATGGCCGTAGCGGTCGTAGGCATCGCGCTTCTCGGCTTCGCAGAGGATCTCGTAGGCGTACTTGACCTCTTTGAACTTCTCTTCCGCTTCCTTGGAGCCGGGGTTGCGGTCGGGGTGGTACTTCATGGCCAGCTTGCGGTAGGCCTTCTTGATTTCTTCCTCGGTGGCGGTGCGGGCAACGCCGAGGACTTCATACAGATCGCGTTTGGTGGACATGGTTCTTTCTTCGGTGGCCCGTTTTCAGAAGGCCGGCAATATCTCTGGTGAATAGCGGTTGCGTGCTATTGACGGATTTGGGTAGGCCCCCTGACGTCGCGGGGCAGCCAGGGGGCCTACCCAAATCCTGCACCGGTGCCTGCACCAGCGCAGTCAAAACGAAAAGCGGAACGGCCCACATTGTAGGCCGCTCCGCGGGTACCGCTTACTTGTCGTCTCTTTTGACTTCCTTGAAGTCGGCGTCGACCACGTTGTCGTCGGCCTTCGCTCCGCCGGCGTCACCGCCAGGAGCCGCACCCGCGCCGGCGGCCTGGGCCTGGGCTTGCATGTCGGCGTACATCTTTTCGCCGAGCTTCTGCGAAGCCTTGGACAGCGCCTCGACCTTGGCGTCGATGGTGGCCTTGTCGCCTTCCTTCAGGACGTCCTCGAGATCCTTGATGGCGGCCTCGATGGATTCCTTCTCGGACGCCTCGAGCTTGTCGCCGTATTCCTCCAGCGACTTGCGGGTGGCGTGGACCAGGGCGTCGGCCTGGTTGCGCGACTGCGCCAGCTCGGCCACGCGCTTGTCCTCGTCGGCGTTCGCCTCGGCGTCGCGCACCATGCGTTCGACTTCATCCTCGGTCAGGCCGGAGTTGGCCTTGATCGTGATCTTGTTTTCCTTGCCGGTGCCCTTGTCCTTGGCCGACACGTGCAGGATGCCGTTGGCGTCGATGTCGAAGGTGACCTCGATCTGCGGCGTGCCGCGCGGCGAGGGCGGGATGCCTTCGAGGTTGAATTCGCCCAGCGCCTTGTTGCCGGCGGCGATTTCGCGCTCGCCCTGGAACACCTTGATGGTCACGGCCGGCTGGTTGTCGTCGGCGGTAGAGAACACCTGCGAGAACTTGGTCGGAATCGTGGTGTTCTTCTTGATCATCTTGGTCATGACGCCACCCAGGGTCTCGATACCCAGGGACAGGGGCGTCACGTCCAGCAGCAGCACGTCCTTGCGGTCGCCCGACAGCACGGAGCCCTGGATCGCGGCGCCGGCGGCGACGGCCTCGTCGGGGTTCACGTCCTTGCGCGGATCCTTGCCGAAGAACTCCTTGACCTTCTCCTGCACCTTGGGCATGCGCGTCATGCCGCCGACCAGGATCACGTCGTCGATGTCCGAGACCTTGACGCCGGCATCCTTGATGGCGATGCGGCAGGGCTCGATCGTGCGGTTGATCAGGTCCTCGACCAGCGCTTCCAGCTTGGCGCGGGTGACCTTCAGGTTCAGGTGCTTGGGACCGGAGGCGTCGGCCGTGATGTACGGCAGGTTGATCTCGGTCTGCGTGGCCGACGACAGTTCGATCTTGGCCTTTTCAGCGGCTTCCTTCAGGCGCTGCAGGGCCAGGACGTCCTTGGACAGGTCCACGCCCTGTTCCTTCTTGAACTCGGCGATGATGTAGTTGATCAGCACCTGGTCGAAGTCTTCGCCGCCCAGGAAGGTGTCGCCGTTGGTGGACAGCACCTCGAACTGCTTTTCGCCGTCGACGTCGGCGATCTCGATGATGGACACGTCGAACGTGCCGCCGCCCAGGTCATAGACGGCGATCTTGCGGTCGCCCTTTTCCGACTTGTCCAGGCCGAACGCCAGCGCGGCCGCGGTGGGCTCGTTGATGATGCGCTTGACGTCCAGGCCGGCGATGCGGCCGGCGTCCTTGGTCGCCTGGCGCTGGCTGTCGTTGAAGTAGGCCGGCACCGTGATCACGGCCTCGGTCACTTCCTCGCCCAGGTAGTCCTCGGCGGTCTTCTTCATCTTGCGCAGCACTTCGGCCGACACCTGCGGCGGGGCCAGCTTCTTGTCGCGCACCTGCACCCAGGCGTCGCCGTTGTCGGCCTTGACGATGGCGTAGGGCATCAGGTCGATGTCCTTCTGCACCGCCTGTTCGTCGAACTTGCGGCCGATCAGGCGCTTGACGGCGTACAGGGTGTTCTTGGGGTTGGTAACCGCCTGGCGCTTGGCCGGCGCGCCGACCAGGATCTCGCCGTCTTCCATGTAGGCGACGATCGAGGGGGTGGTGCGGGCGCCTTCGGCGTTTTCGATGATCTTGACCTGCTGGCCTTCCATCACTGCGACGCAGCTATTGGTGGTGCCCAGGTCGATGCCTATGATTTTGCCCATAATCCTTGTTCCTGAAAGAAATCAGAAAATTTCGCTTGAATCAATAAATAGGTGGGAATTTCGTTATTTCAATGCCTGCGATAGCTTCTTTCGATCGCGGCGGGCCTTATTTGGCGGCCGCGACCGTCACCAGTGCCGGACGCAGTACTCGATCGACGATCATGTAGCCCTTCTGCAGGGTCTGCAGGACCGTGTTGGCCGGCTCGTCCGACGGAACCGACGCGATGGCCTGATGGTGGTGCGGATTGAACTTGTCCCCGGGCACCGGGGCGATCTCGACCAGTTTGTTGCGCTCGAAGGCGCCGATCAGCTGCTTGAGGGTCACATCCACGCCCTCGCGCAGGGTGTCGATGGACTGGTTTTCCTGGGCCAGGGCAGCCTCCAGGCTGTCCTTGACCGGCAACAGGTTTTCCGCGAATGCCTCGATGCCGAACTTCTGGGCCTTGGAGACTTCCTCCTGGGCGCGACGACGGATATTGTCCGCCTCGGCACGGGCGCGCAGCATGGCATCGTAGTTGTCCTTGGCCTCGGCCTGGGCCGCGGCCAGCTGGGCCTGCAGCGCGACGATGGGATCCTCGCCGCCCTCGGTTTCGGGCGTTTCCGCCGCCGGAGCGGGGTTCACGTTTTCGGGATCCAAATTGGGTTGGTCGCCAGGCTTGTGCTCAGCCGACATTGGTGCCTCCATGAAAAACCAGAAAAATCAGTGACTTGCTTGAACTCTATGCGCGAGATGGGGGTGAAATCTGCGCTTTCAAGTATATCCCCCCCCTACGCGCTAACGCGCGCCCCCCAGGGGGCGAAACCGGCGGACCGGCAAAGCCGGATCCGCGGTTTCCTGGGTCTAGGGAAACGATCTTGGACTGAAGCACGGTTGCTACCGCTGGCAGCCAGCGATAGCAACCGGGCCACGACCCAAGATGGTCCCACTAGACCCAGGATGCGGTGGATCCGGCTTTGCCGGTCCACCCGCATCGCCCCCTGGGGGGCGCGCGTCAGCGCGTAGGGGGGGTCCTCAATTGGGGGTTCTAAACCTCTCGATCTTGCGGCGGTCTTGCTTGGTGGGGCGGCCTTTCAGGGTCGCGGCGGGGTCGGCGTTCTGGCGGCGCAGTTCGATGGCTTCCAGGCGGCGTTTCATGCCTTGCTGGGTCTCGTCGTACAGGGTGCGCGCGAAGACCGCCGGGCCGCGCTGGGTGGACAGGGCTCGGACCAGGACCTCCCAATCCTGGTCTCCGGCGCGGATTTGCAGGATGTCGCCGGGACGCACGGCGCGCGAGGGCTTGACCCGTTCGCCGGACACCTTCACCTGCCCTGCCTCGACCGCTTCCTGGGCCAGCGTTCGGGTCTTGTAGAACCGTGCCGCCCACAGCCATTTGTCGATACGTAGTTCTTCCATCACATTACCGGTCCGTCGCCGGCGTCTTGTCGTTCTTGCGCTGCAGCAAGACGGCTGCATGCGCCGCGTCGGCGGGCTGGCGGGCCTCGGAGCGGGTGGTCCAGCCTTGCATGTGGCGCTCGGCCAGGTCTGCCAAGGCCCCTATCCACGCCGGCGAGTCGTTCAACGCGTCGATGTAGCGTAGTTGCCGGCCCCCCGCCAGCAGGAAGGCTTCCTTGCCCTGCATCGCGATCTCTTCCAGGGTTTCGATGCAATCGGCGACGAAGCCCGGGCAGAACACGTCCACGTCGGACACGCCGCTTTTCGCCAGTTCCTTCAGCCGGGGTTCAGTATATGGCTGGAGCCACTCGGCGGCGCCGAAACGGCTCTGGAACGTAATCTCGACCTGTTCGGCATACAGGCCCAGCCGCTCGGCCAGCAGCCGGCCGGTCTCCAGGCATTGCTCGTGATAGGGGTCTCCCAGCGCGATGGAACGCTTGGGCAGGCCGTGGAAACTCAGCACCAGTTTCTGGCCTCGCCCGTTGCTGCGCCAGAAATCCAGGATGCGGATGGCCATCGCCTCGATATAGCCCGGATCGGCGTGGAAATCGCGCACGAACCGGACCTCGGGCACGTTGCGCAGCCGGGCCAGGCACGCGCCCACGGCGTCGGACACCGCGGCCGTGGTGCTGGCCGCGTACTGCGGATACAGCGGCAGGGCCAGGATGCGCTCGCAGCCGGTCTCGCGCAGCGAGGCGATGGCCGCCTCGAGCGACGGATTGCCGTAGCGCATGGCCAGCGCCACCTCCACGACCAGCCCCCGGTCGGACAGCGTGCGCGACAGCGCCTCGGCCTGGCGGCGGCTCCAGGCCAGGAGCGGGGAACCCTCGGGCGTCCACACCGAGGCGTAGCGCGCCGCCGCGTCGCGCGGCCGCAGGGTCAGGACCAGGCCGTACAGGATGGGCAGCCAGACCAGGCGCGGAATCTCGACTACCCGGGGATCGGACAGGAACTCGGCCAGGTAGCGGCGGACCGCGGAGGCAGTAGGCGCGTCGGGCGTGCCCAGGTTGACCAGCAGCAGGCCGGTGCGGGTGGGATGGAGGGAAGACGGCGGCGGCTCGGGAAGGAAACGCATGCGTGGCGTGTGCGGGTCTCAGGAATGGCGGGAGGAACGGCGCGGGACGGAGATGCCCCCGGCCGTTGCCGGCGGACGCCGGCTCAATGATGGCTCAACGCGTTGGACAACAGCCGCGCGGTGATGTCGACGATGGGAATCACCCGCTCGTACGACATCCGGGTGGGGCCGATCACGCCCAGGGTCCCCACGACCTTGCCGTCCACCCCGTAGGGCGCCGTGATGACGCTGACCTCTTCCATCGGCACGAGCTGCGAGTCGCCGCCGATGTAGATCTGGACGCCCTGCGCCCGGCTCGAGACGTCCAGCAGCTGCATCAGGTCGGTCTTTTTCTCGAACAGCTCGAACATCCTCCGCAGCTTGTCCATGTCGGCGGTGATGTCGGACACGCCCAACAGGTTCAATTCACCCGAGATGACGACGCTGTCGTCCTCGGTGGCCGCCTCGGCGCTGGCATCCACCGCCAGCTCCATCAGCCGGGAGATGTCCTCGCGCAACTGGCTCAGTTCCCGCTGGAGGATCTGGCGCACGTCCTCGAACGACTTGCCGCTGAAATGCTGGTTGAAGAAATTGGCCGCCTCGGTCAGCTCGGTCGAGGAATAATCCCGCTGGACCATCAGCATGCGGTTCTGCACGTCGCCCTCGGGCGTCACGATGATCAGGAGCACCCTGGTGTCGGACAGCCGGATGAACTCGATCTGGCGGAACATCTGGCTGCGCTTGGGCGACATCACCACGCCGGCGAACTGGGTCAGCTTGGACAGCAGCGAAGCCGCGGCCGCGATGACGCGCTGCGGTTCGGCCGAAGGCAGCAGGGTCTGGATGTGGGTGGCCTCGGAGACTTCGTAGGGCTGCACCGTCAACAGCGAGTCGACGAACATCCGGTAGCCCCGGGGAGTGGGGACGCGCCCGGCGGAAGTATGGGGGCTGTGGATCAGGCCATGGTCCTCGAGGTCGGCCATGACGTTGCGGATCGTGGCCGGCGACAGGTCGAAGACCTTGGAGAGCGTGCGCGAACCGACAGGCTGTCCGTCGGTGATGTAACGCTCGATGAGAGCTTTCAACAATGTACGTGCGCGATCGTCCATAAAGGGATTGTACCCCCCCTACGCGCTTACGCGCGCCCCCCCGGGGGGCGGCACTGGCGGACCGGCGGAGCCGGATCCGCGGTGCCCTGGCAACTGCCAGGCTGATGGGGGCCGGGGTTCTTTAGAGGAACGGCGTTCAAGGTGGGTGAACGGATTGAGTATTGGGAATGGCAAAAAGGACCACATGGGGCCCCGTTGGGGGGTCTCCCCTCATATAATGCCTGCATGCATTTTCCCATCGTCGCCCTCGTCGGCAAATACCACGATACCGGCATCGCCGCGCCGTTGCGCGCGGTCGCGCAGATGCTGCGCGATGCCGGACGCGAGGTCGTGTTCGAGAAGGACACCGCCACCAATATCGGCGTCCTGGACTACCCCTCCGCCACCGTCGAGGAGATCGGGCAGCGCGCGTCGCTGGCCATCGTCATGGGGGGCGACGGCACGATGCTGGGGGTGGCGCGGCAGCTGGCGCCCTGGGACGTGCCGGTGGTGGGAATCAACCACGGCCGGCTGGGATTCATCACCGACGTCCCCATCGAGGATGCCGGCACCGCCATCGCCGGCATCCTCGACGGCCAGTTCGAGTCGGAAACCCGCACCCTGCTGGCCTGCAGCGTCATCCGGGGCGAAACCACGCTGGTCTCGGCGCTGGCCTTGAACGACGTGGTGCTGAGCCGGGCCGGCCTGGGCGGCATGCTGGAAGTCACGGTGCAGGTGGATGGCCTGTACATGTCCAAGCAACGCGCCGACGGCCTGATCATCGCCACGCCCACGGGATCGACGGCCTACGCGCTGTCGGCCAACGGCCCCATCCTGCATCCGTCGCTGCGCGGGCTGGTGCTGGTGCCGGTGGCGCCGCAGGCGCTGTCGAACCGGCCGATCGCGATCCCGGACGACTGCACGATAGACATCACCCTCACCCGCTCTCCGGGGGGCCGCGACGAAAGCGCCAGCGTGCACTTCGACATGCAAAGCTGGTCGTCGCTGCAGGAAGGCGACCGCGTCCTGGTGAAACGCGCCGAACATACCATCCGCTTCCTGCACCCGGCCGGATACAGTTATTTTTCCACCCTGCGGCGCAAGCTGCACTGGAACCAGATTTCCGGCACCGCGATCGACTAGTCTTTCCCGCCCCTTCCACCGGCCCCATTCGCATGCTGCGCGCCCTGCACATCAACGATTTCGTGATCGTCGACCAGACCGAGGTCGAATTCGGCCCCGGCTTCACCGTTTTCTCCGGCGAAACGGGCGCCGGCAAGTCGATCCTGATCGATGCGCTGGCGCTGGCCCTGGGCGAACGCGCCGATGCGTCGGTGCTGCGGGAAGGCGCCAGCCGGGCCGAGGTCAGCGCGGTGTTCGACGTTCCGCCGGCCCTGCTGGACTGGCTGGCCGAACGCGAGCTGGACACCGACAGCCTGGTGCTGCGGCGAGTCATCGATGCCCAGGGCCGCAGCCGCGGCTACATCAACGGCGTACCCGCCACCCTGACCCAGCTGCGCGAATTGGGCGAGCACCTGGTCGACATCCATGGCCAGCACGCGCACCAGAGCCTGCTCAAGACCGATTCCCAGCGCGACATGCTGGACGACCACGGGGACCACGGCGCCTTGCGGCGCGAGGTGGCCCAGGCCTGGAAGGCCTGGCGCGAGCTGGCGCGCAGGCTCGAAGCCGTGGAACGCGACGCGGCCTCGCTGCAGCAGGAGCGCGAGCGCCTGCAATGGCAGGCCGACGAGCTCGACAGGCTGGCGCTGAAGGACGGCGAATGGGAGCACCTGCAGGCCGAGCACGGCAGGCTGGCCCATGCCCAGTCGCTGATCGACGGCGCCAGCCAGACCATCGCCGCCCTGGAAGAAGACGATGACGCCGCCCATGCCCGCCTGGCCGCCGCGGCCCAGCGCATCGGCCAGCTGGCGGTGCACGACGCCGCGCTGGCACCGGTGTCCGAGGCGCTGGAATCGGCCCGTATCGCGTTGCAGGAAGCCGTCTCCGACCTGAACAGCTATCTGGGGCGCCTGGAGCTCGACCCCCAGCGCCTGGGCGAAGTCGAGGCGCGCCTGCAGGCGGTGTTCGACACCGCCAGGAAGTTCCGCCTGCAACCGGAGGAATTGCCCGAACGGCATGCCACGCTGCTGGCCCAGCTCGAGACCCTGAAGGAAGCCGAGGACGTCCAGGCGCTGCGCGCCAGGGCCGAAGCCGCCAAGGCCGCCTACGACGCCGCCGCCGCCAAGCTCGGCCGGGCCCGCAAGAAGGCGGCCGGCTCGTTGTCCAAGGCGGTGACCCAGGCCATGCAGACGCTGGCCATGACCGGCGGCCGCTTCGAGGTCGCGGTCGAGCCGGCCGACCCCGGTATCCACGGATCGGAGGCCATCGAATTCCGCGTCGCCGGACATGCGGGCACCACGCCCCGCCCGCTGGCCAAGGTGGCGTCCGGGGGCGAACTGGCGCGGATCTCGCTGGCCCTGTCCGTCATCGCCAGCCGCGCAGCGCGGGTTCCGACCCTGATCTTCGACGAAGTCGACACGGGCATAGGCGGCGCGGTGGCCGAGGTGGTGGGCAGGCTGCTGCGCGAACTAGGCAGTTTGCATCAAGTATTGTGCGTCACCCACCTGCCCCAGGTCGCCGCTTGCGGCAATACGCACCTGCGGGTCGACAAGCGCCAGGAGAAAGGCGCGGCGATCTCCACGGTCAATCGGCTGGACAGGGGGGGACGGGTGGACGAGATCGCCCGGATGCTGGGCGGCATAGAGATCACCGCCACGACGCGCAAGCATGCGCGGGAAATGATAGGCAACAACTGAGGCGGGCCAGCGCCCGCCCCTTGCCTGCCTTCAGCGGCTCTTGGCGCAGTTCTGGCAGATGCCGTAGAGCGACAGCGCGTGCCCGGTCAGCACGAAGTTGTGATCCTTGGCGATCTTCTGCTGGCGTTTTTCGATTTCCGCGTCGAAGAACTCCTCGACCTTGCCGCAATTGGTGCAGACCAGATGGTCATGGTGGTCGCCCTCGTTCAGCTCGAACACGGCCTTGCCGCTGTCGAACTGGCTGCGGACCAGCAGCCCGGCCTGCTCGAACTGCGTCAGCACGCGATAGACCGTGGCCAGCCCGATCTCGACGCTTTCGCCGATCAGGGCCCGATAGACGTCTTCGGCGCTCATGTGGCGCACTTCGGCCTTGCGGAAGACATCCAGGATCTTGAGCCGGGGAAAGGTCGCTTTCAGGCCTATACTTTTGAGTTCGCTTTGATCTGTCATGATGATCCCTTCTGAAAGCGGTTTCGTGTGTCGGTCCCCGCTGGACGGCGGGAACCGGCGTGGGTGCTGGGTCTTCGAGCCCAGTCAGCCATCGGGCGCGCGACACGCGCATGGCGCGGCGCTCCGGCATGGAAGGCGGCGGGACGGCCCGGCTCGGCGCACGAAGCGCCCTGTTACCCGTCCCGCGGCAGCCGTCCTGAAGTGCCGGGAAAGCCCCGGAAAAGCCCAGGCAATCCCCGAGGGCTTTATGATAACGGTTTCCCCAATCAAGACGAGTGCGGATCTGTGCCAAACGCTCTGATTTCCTTCATCCACGGCCAAGCCGGCACCTTGCGGCGGCTGGCCCCGGCCGCGCTGCTGGGCCTGGCGGCATGCAGCTCGGTCAACAACTACGTCCCGAACTTCGTCAAACCCTACCGGGCCGACGTCCAGCAGGGCAACTGGCTGACCCAGCAACAAGTGGAGCTGCTGCGCCCCGGCATGACCCGCGAACAGGTGCGTTTCGCCCTGGGCAGCCCTACCCTGACCAGCATTTTCCATTCCGACCGTTGGGACTATCCGTACCTGTTCACGCCGGGCCACGGGCAGACCGAGGAACGGCGCTTCACCGTCTATTTCGTCAACGACCGGCTCGAGCGCTGGACCGGCGATGAACAGCCCGCCCGCCAGCCGTTCCAGCAGAAGGACACGCGCAAGGCCCTGGGCGCCATCACGCAGCCGGCCCAGCAGGCCCCGAACGCGGCGCCCCTGACGGTCGAGGGCAACGCCGCCTCTCCCAGCCTGGACCCCGGTTCCGCGCCCGCCGTCGCCACGCCGGTCGCTCCGATCGCGCCTCCCGCCGCACCGCCCTCCGGCGACGCGGCCCCCGCTCAACCCGCCACGAATACCAAGGAATGACCTCGATGCGTATCGCCATTGCCGGGGCTACCGGCCGCATGGGCCACATGCTGATCGAAGCCGTGCTCGCCGCCCCCGACCTGGAACTGGCCGTCGCGCTGGACCGCGCAGGCAGCCCCGCCATCGGCCACGATGCCGCCGAGTTCCTGGGCAAACAAAGCAAGGTCACCATCACCGACGACCTGGACGCTCTTGCCCAGGCCGACTGCCTGATCGACTTCACCCGACCCGAGGCCACGCTGGCCCACCTGGAAGCCTGCCGCCGCCACGGCGTCAAGCTGGTCATCGGCACCACGGGCTTCGACGAAGCCGGCAAGGCCGCGATCGCGGCGGCCGCCGACAAGGTCGGCGTGGTCTTCGCGCCCAACATGAGCGTGGGCGTGAACGTCACCCTCAAGCTGCTGGACATCGCCGCCCGCATCCTGAAGGACGATTACGACGTGGAAGTGTTCGAGGTCCACCACAAGCACAAGGTGGATGCTCCATCCGGCACGGCGCTGAAAATGGGTGAAACCGTGGCGCAGGCCTGGGGCAAGCCGCTGTCCGAGGTGGCCGAGTGGGCCCGCCATGGCGACACCGGAGCCCGCAAGCACGGCACCATCGGCTTTTCCTCCGCCCGCGGCGGCGACGTGGTGGGAGACCACACGGTCTTCTTCTGCGGCCCGGGCGAACGCATCGAGATCACCCATCGCTCGAGCAGCCGCGTCAACTACGCCGAAGGCAGCCTGCGCGCCGCCCGCTATCTGGCGGACAAGTCGGCCGGCCTGTATGACATGCAGGACGTCCTGGGTCTGAGGTCCCCCCCTACGCGCTGACGCGCGCCCCCCAGGGGGCGATGCGGGTCCGGCAAAGCCGGATCCACCGCATCCTGGGTCTGGGTGCGGACGTCTCGGGGCGGAGCGCCGCATCCCCTCAACGGTGCTGGCGGACCGGCAAAGCCGGATCCGCTGTGCCCTGGCAACTGCTAGAACGGCCTCCTATGGGGCCGTTCTGCTTTTCAGGGTCCATTGATGGCCTTGTTCTTGGCTTCTACGGCGATGACCAGGCGCTGGGCCATCTGGGGCAGCGGGACGATCTCGTGGACGGCGCCCAGGGCGATGGCTTCGCGGGGCATGCCGAAGACCACGCTCGACGCTTCGTCCTGGGCAAGGTTGTAGGCGCCGGCCTCGCGCAGCGTCAGCATGGCCCGCGCGCCGTCCTTGCCCATGCCGGTCAGCATGACGGCCACGGTGCACGCCCCCGCCGCGCGGGCGGCCGACAGGAACAGGACTTCGACCGAGGGACGGTGGCGATTGACCGGCTCGCCCTCGGACAACTGCGCGTGATAGCCCAGCAGCGGCAGCGGCCGCACCGCCAGGTGCGCGTGGCCGGGAGCCACATAGACGTGCCCTGGATGCAGCCGTTCGTTGTGCTCGGCTTCCTTGACGCGCAGCGGCGTGTGCTTGTCCAGGCGCTCGGCGAAGCTGCGCGTGAACCCGGGCGGCATGTGCTGGGTGATGACGATGGGCGGCAGATCGGCGGGCAGCGCTTCCAGCAGGTCGCGCAGCGCTTCGGTGCCGCCCGTCGAGGCGCCGATGGCGACCAGCAGCCTGTGGTCGTATCGGGACGGCGGAGGCGCGCGGCCGTCGGCGGGCCGGTGGTGCTCGTCGGTCATGGATGCGCTCAGCCCGGCTGCCTGGCGTAGACGGTACGCCCCTGGAGCACGAAGCGCTGCTGCCCCTGGGAAAAGCTTTCGGAATGCCCGACGAACAGCAGGGCTCCGGCCGGCATCAACCCGGCCATGCGCTCGACCACCCGCAATTGCGTGGGGCGGTCGAAATAGATGAGGACGTTGCGGCAGAACACCGCATCGAGCGGCCCGCGCACCGGCCAGGCGGGATCCAGCAGGTTCAACTGGCGGAAATTCACCAGCGCGCGCAGTTCGGGCCGCACGGCGTACAAGCCCTCGGCTTCCTCGATGAAGTAGCGCCGCGCCTGCTGGTCGGGCACCTTGGCCAGTTGATCCCGCCGGTACACGGCCTGGCGCGCGGTGGCCAGCACATGGGTGTCCAGGTCGGTCGCCAGGATGCGCACCGGCGGCGCCAGGGTCCCGAACACCTCGGCGGCCGTGATGGCCAGGGTCCAGGCCTCTTCGCCCGTGGAAGCGGCCGCGCACCAGAGTTGCAGGGTCTGGCCCGGGCGCTCGGCGGCCAGCCGCTTCAGGTAGGCGGCCAGGATCTGGAAATGGTGGTTCTCGCGGTAGAAATACGTGAGATTCGTGGTCAGCGCGTTGACGAAGTATTCCCATTCGGGCGCGCCGGCGCGCAGGCCCTCCAGGTAGGCGCTGAAGGACGGACGGCCGGTCGCGCGCAGCCGCCGGGCCAGCCGGCTGTAGACCATGCTGCGCTTGGCGTCCGACAGCGAAATGCCGGTGTGCTGCCGCAACAGGGTCCGTATCCGGTCGAAATCCTGGCCGCTGAAGGCGAATTCGGTGCCGACGAGAGAGTCGGCCGTGCCCGGCATGGCGTCGGTCATGGCCAGGAGGCTGGTTCTGGAAGTCACGCTTGGCCCTAAAGGAAAAGCCCCCACGCTATCATTGACGGGATTATCGGCAACACTTACTGATTCATTAAGCAATGTTCAATCGCGGCCCCGTCTCCGTGCAGAACGCCAGCCCCCCGCAGGCCGGCCTGCCTCGCTTCATGACGGCCGCGCCCGGCCAGGCCCCGGCCGCGCTGGGCCCCGACGCCCGCGAAGCCTCGCAACTCGCCATCCTCTTCATCGAGGACTCGCTCGCCGACTTCACGCTGATGCGCGCCGTGCTGGTCGACGCGGGGCTGAACGTCACGGCCCAGTGCGTGGACACCGAAACGACCATGCGGCAGGCCTTGGCCGAACGAGCCTGGGACGCCATCATCAGCGATCATTCCCTGCCGACCTTCAGCGGCCTGCGCGCGCTGAAGGTGGCCAAGGAAGTCGGGTTCCGCGGCCCCTTCCTCATCGTGTCCGGCGCCATCGGCGAGGAAACCGCGGTCGAGGCTATGCGGGCCGGCGCCGACGACTATGTCATGAAGAACAACCTGCGCAGGCTCCCTCCCGCGCTGGAACGCGGCCTGCGCGAAGTGCAGACCCGCGACCAGCGGCAACGGGCGGAAACCGCGCTGGCCTCGGCCCACGATCAGCTGAACGCGGTCTTCTCGGCCACGCCGGTCGCCCTGTTCGCCATCTCGCGCGAGCGTACCGTCACCATGTGGAGCCCGGCCTGCGAAGACCTGACCGGACTGGGCTCGGCCGACACGCTGTCCCGCTCGTTCGCCCTGCCCTCGCAGCCCGACACCTGGAAGCTGCTGACCCTGATCGCCCCGGCGCTGGACGGTTCCGAGGTACGCGGCCTGCCGTTCAGCATAGAAACCCGGGGCGAAAAGCGCGAGTTGCTGGTATCGGCCAGTCCGCTCAGCGGTTCTCCGCCTTCGGGATGCGTGGTCGCGCTGTCCGACGTCACTCACCTGGCCCATGCGCAGGCGGAACTCAGCCGTTCCGAAAGCCAGCTGCGCGAACTCTCCCGCCACACCGAGCGCGTGCGGGAGAACGAACGGGCCGAACTCGCGCGCGAGATCCACGACGATCTGGGCGCCCTGGTCACCCGGATACGCGCCGACCTCGCGCTGGCCCGCCGCCGCTCCCGCGAAAAGGAAACGGCGCAGTTGCTGGACGAAGCCGAACAGATGGTCGCTTCGCTGGGCGAGGCCATCTCCCGTATCGCCCGGGCCATGCGGCCGCCCGTGCTCGACTTCGGCATCGTTGCCGCGATCGAGTGGCAAGCGCGCGATTTCGCGCAGCACACAGGCATCACCGTCAACGTCCACACCAACCAGGACGACCTGGCGCTCGAACTGGAGCAATCCATCGCCGTCTTCCGCATCTTCCAGGAAGCCCTGACCAACGTGTTCAAGCATGCGCAGGCCACGCGCGTGGACGTCGACCTCTTCGCCGACGACAGCACCCTCAGCCTGGAAGTCCGCGACAACGGCATCGGCCTGTCGTCCGACGCGCTCCGCAAGGGAACGTCGTTCGGCCTGCGCGGCATGATGGAACGCGTCCACGGCCTGGGCGGCTGGATGGACATAGGCGGCGCGCCCCAGACGGGCACGCCGCCTTTCCGAGGAACCACACTCATGATTTCGATCCCGTTGAATCCCCCTACGCTCTCCCTGCCTGGCGGAAAATCCCCCCACCACGAGCCGGAGGACCAGGAATGATCCGTCTGGTGCTCGCCGACGACCACGCCATCGTGCGCTCCGGCCTGCGGCAGATCGCGCAGGCCGAGGAAGGCATATCGGTGGTCGGAGAAGCGGCCGATTGCGGCGACCTGCTCGACGTGCTGCGCAAGACCGAGGCCGACGTCGTGCTGATGGACATATCCATGCCCGGCAAGAACGGGCTCGAAGGGCTCAAGCAGGTGCGCGAACGCTGGCCGCGCATCGCCGTGCTCATGCTCAGCATGTATCCCGAGGACCAGTACGCGGTACGCAGCGTCAAGGCCGGCGCGGCCGGCTACCTGCACAAGAACTCCCCGCCCGAAACCGTGATCGAGGCCATCCGGACCGTCGCGCGCGGCAAGAAATACATCACGCCCGAACTGGCCGAACAACTGGCCACCCACCTCAGCCAGGGCGACGAGCGCCCGCCGCACGAATTGTTGTCCGACCGCGAATACCAGACCATGGTGATGATCGCCTCGGGCCGCACCCTGACCCAGATCGCCGAGGAAATCTCCCTCTCGCCCAAGACCGTCTCGGTCTACCGCGCACGCCTGCTCGAGAAGATGAAGCTCAAGAACAACGCCGAGCTGACCCACTACGCGCTGAAACACAAACTGGTGGAGTAGAGGCCCCCCCAGGGGGCGAAACCGGCGGACTGGCAAAGCCAGATCCGCGGTTTCCTGGGTCTAGGGAAACCATCTTGGACTGAAGCACAGTTGCTATCGCTGGCAGCCAGCGATAGCACCGGTGCAACAACCCAAGACAACCCCACTAGACCCAGGATGCGGTGGATCCGGCTCCGCCGGTCCACCCGCATCGCCCCCTTGAGGGGGCCCGCGTAGCGGGTAGGGGGTGGGCTTCCCTAGGGGGTTTCTATACTTCCGATGGCCTCCCGGCCGTCGTCGGTGTAGGCCAGGTCCTTGAAAGTCAGGGCGCGGGCCATGGCGATGCCTCGGCCGTGCATGTCGAAGGCGCGGTCGGGAGAGATTTCCAGGTAGGTTCGCCAGTCGAAGCCGGGGCCCTGGTCCCTGACGCGGAAGCGGATGCGGTCGGGTTCGCGTTCGAAGCTGACGCTGGCGATGCGGTCCCGGTACGGGACCAGGGACAGCCGCCGCTGGATCTCCGCCGCCCAGCGGCCTTCCATGCTCAGGCGCCCCTTGTCGGCGAAGCCGATTTCCAGGTTGCCGTGTTCGACCGCATTGACCATCAGTTCGGCCAGGCCTATTACCGCCACTTCGGGCGCGGGACACAGCTTGGCCAGGAAGAAGGCCAGTTGCCGGGCCTCGGCCAGGGACACGAAGCCGAAGCTGGCCTGCCGCATGTGGGCGAACACATCGTGCACGTCGGACAGGCGCCGGCGCAGGCCCTTCTGCCGCGCGCGGAACTCGATGGCCGCGCTGACGACCGCGATCAGCATGTCGTGCTCGTACGGCTTGGTCAGGTAGTAGTAGGCGCCCCGGTGTATGCCCTCGAGCACGTCGGCGGGGCGCGCGGCCGCGGTCTGCATGATGACCGGGACATCGGCCAGGCGGCGGTCCGCGCGTATGCGGGTCAGGAGCTCGATGCCGTCCAGTCCCGGCATCATCCGGTCGAGCACGATCAGGTCATGGTCGATGCCCGGGTCCTGCAGCACGTCCCAGGCCTGGATGCCGTCCTGCACGCACCGGAGCCGATAGCGAGGATCGGACAGGTGCTCGGAAATGATTTCCAGGTTGAGCGGCTCGTCGTCGACGACGAGGATGTTGAACGGTTCCTGCGACATGAAGCATCCGGTGTGGCCAGGTGAACGCGCCGGCAGCGCCATCGCGTCCATCCGCCGCCGGATCCTGCCTGCTTACAGGAAATTGAAAATGGACATCCGGGCGATCTGCGTATAGGTCTGCTGCGCGGCCTGCACAGTGTACGTGCGTTTGGCCAGTTCGCCGGTCAGTTCCGTCATGGTCTCCAGGTCAGACCCCACCACGCGGGAGATCTCGCCGGTGATCTGGTCGCCGCGGGTTTCGCCCGCGGTGGTGGCCGCCTCGATCTCGGTCAGGCGGCTGCCGATGGACGAGCGAGCCTCGAGCAGCCGGTTCATGGCCGAGTTCAGGTTCAGGTTGACCTCGTACAGCGCGTTGGCCCGCGAGACGGATTCGGTCGCGGAAGCCGGCTGGCTCAGGGCGGCGATGGCCTGGTCCAGCGTATCGAATACGCTTTGCGAACGCGACGGGCCGAAGCTCAGCGTGTCGCCTTCGGCCGGCCGGCCGCTGATGCCGATCTGCACACCGGCGATATCTATCGCCTGGCCGTCCTCGCCCAGGGTGCCGGTGCCCACCTCGGCCCCGTCCTTGTCCGAAACGGTATAGGCGCCGTCGGCGCCGAACTCGATGGTGTACGGACCGTAGGCCGCCGCGGCCGACCAGGCCTGGCGGTCGGTGACCGTGCTGGCGGTCAGCGTCGCGCTGCCGGTATTGCCGCTGCCGGCACCGACATCCAATCCGTTGCGGCCGGTGGGGATGTCGCCGAACAGGTAATTGCCGCTGAAGCTGACGTCGATCACGCGGTTGGGGCCGATCTGGCTCTGGCGCACGCCGGCATCGCCTTGGTAGACCACGCCCGAGGCGTTGCGCACGAAAGGCTGGCTGTCGCGCTTGTAGCCGGCGAAGATGTAGTTGCCGTTCTCGTCCTGGGTATTGGCCACGCTCATCAGCTGGTCGCGCAATTCTTTGAGATCGGCCAGGATGGATTGCCGGTTTTCCTCGTTCAGCCCGCCGCCGCCCGCCTGCACGACGCGGGTCAGCGCCAGTTGCAGGGTGCCGCCCGCCTCCACCAGATAGTTCTCGGTGCCCTCGAGCAGGCCCTTGGCGTCCGCCTGGTTCTTCAGCATCTGTTCGTTGGCCTTGAGCGTGGCGTCCAGCGCCACTTCGCGGCCGGCCGCGACCGGATCGTCGGACGGACTGAGCAGCTTGCGCTGGGCGGAGAGCTGCTGCGAGACCTGCAGCAGTGCGCTCTGCTGGCTGGTGATGGCCCGGATGCTGTTGTCGTAGAACTGGTTGGTGCTGACTCTCATGGCGGTCCGTAGGCGTATCGTTAATGGATGGCGGCGAGCAACTGGTCGAAGAGCTCGGAAGACATGCCGAGCACCTTGCCGGCGGCGGCATAGGCCTGCTGGTAGCGCAGCAGGTTGGCTCCTTCTTCGTCCAGGTTCACGCCCGACAGCGACTGTTCGCTGGCCACCGCCTGGTCGAAGGCGGTCTGCTGCGCGGCCTTGCTGATGTTCAGCGAAGCCGCGCGCGTGCCGACGCTGGAGATGAGCCCGGCATAGGAATCGGTCAGCGTACTGCCCCCGGCGATCTTGGTGGTCCCCAGCCCGGCCATGGCCAGCGCGTTGCGGTTGTCGCCCGCGGGGGCCCCCGGGTCGGCCTTGACGGTGATCCGGTCCCCGGCGGCCGGGATGCCGGACACGTCGAAGGCCCAGCCGTTGTACGAAATGGTCTGCTGCGGCGGCTGCAAGGAACCCGTCGACAGGACGCTGCCGTCCTCGCCCAGCAGCTCGTAGCCCGTGGCGGACGTGAAGCGGACGGTGACCGAAGTGCCGTAGTCGGGGCTGCCCGACTCGACCGAGCGCAGGCGCGACGCCTGCGCCGTGCCGGTATTGGTGTCCGCCGTCACCAGGCCCATGGGGGCGGCGGCGGCCAGCTTGCCGGGATCGGCCAGGGTCACTTCGACGCCCGCCGCGGCCTGGCTGGCGACCTTGATGGTGAAGGTGTCCCCGTCGGCCAGGCCGCCGTCGGCCAGGCCGATGCTCAGGCCGTCCACGTTCTGCGGCAGCGACGAGAACGGGCCCAGTTCGGTACCGTCGTCGAGCCGGGTCACGACGTACTCGCTACCCACCCGGGTCAGCTGATAGTCGCTGCCGGTCAGCGAGCGCGTGTCGGCGATGCCCACCGCCAGCCGCGCATCGCCGGTGTTGCCGCGCTGTCCCACGGCAACGGGGTTGCCGATGCGGAACAGGGCCTGGCCCGGCTGGCCGTTGCTGTCCATGCCGAATTGCTGTTGCTGGTTGTAGGCCGCCGCCATGGCAATGGCCAGGCGCCCCAGTTCGGACTGGGCCTGGGCCAGCTCGTTGTCGCGGAATTGCAGCAGTGCGCCCAATTGGCCGCCGTCGATGTCGTCCTGCTTGAGCTGCATGGTGTGGCTGCCGACGGTCAGCGACAGGCTGGTACCCGTGGGCGACGCCGGGTCGCGGGTGTCGATCCGCAACTGCGCGGCCACCTGCTCCATGACCAGCGGCTGGCCGTTGGTCAGATAGACGTTGATGCTCGTGCCCTGGGTGCTGGTGGTGATGCCCGTCAGCCTGCCCAGCTCGCGCACCAGCACGTCGCGCTGGTCCAGGAGGCCGTTGGGCGCCTGGCCCTGGCCGGTGCCATAGGCGTCGCCGATCTTGGCGTTGTAGGCGGCAATGCTCTGCACCAGCTGGTTGATCTGTCCCACCGTGGCGCTGGCCTGGTTGTCGATGCCCTGGCTCAGGGTGGAGAGATCCTCGCTGATGGCGCGAAAACGCGCCGCCGTCGACTGCGCCGCCGCCAGCGCGGCCTGCCGCGACGCGGTCTCGGCGGGATTCTGGCTGAAGCGGCCCAAGGCCGAATACAGCGCGTTCAGGCTCTGGTTGATCCCGGTGTCCACCGACCCGAGCCGGTTGATCAGGCCGCTCATCTGGTCCGAATAGGTGGAGAGATAGCTGAGCGTCGATGCCGACTGGCTGGCCTGGCTGGACAGGAAATCGCTGTAGGCGCGCTGGACCGTGACGACGTCCACTCCCTGCCCGAAATAGCCGGCGCCGCTGAAGTTCGACATGGCCGACTGCAGCATCACCTGCTGGCGCGAGTACCCGGGCGTCCCCTGGTTGGAGATGTTGTTGGCGGTCACGGCCAGCCCGGCCTGGGCGGCGCGCAATCCGGTCAATGCGATGTTGGCGATGTTCGTGGTCATGGTTTCATGCGGGCTGCCTGGCGTGCGCGGCGGCGCCATGCACGGCTGATGTCTCTCTTAACGGACGCCGACGTCCAAGCTTGAGCATGCCGGCGGCCTTCTGCCCGGTCGGGAACGGATCCGCCGCTAGACGACGATCTGCATGGCCCGCCGGATGGTGCTGCCCAGCTTCTCGGCATACCTGGGGTCGGTCGCGTAGCCGGCCCGCTGCAGGCCCTGCGCGAACTGCTCCGCGCTGCCGGCCGATTGCAGCACCTTGGCGTAGCGGGGATTCGACGCCAGCAGGCGCGCGTAGTCTTCGAACGCCTGCTCGTAAGAGTCGTAGGCGCGGAACTCCGCCGTCACGCGCTCCGGCGTGCCGTTGCGGTATTCGGTCGTGCGCGTGCGCACGGTGCGGCCGTCCCAGCCCGTCGCCTTGATGCCGAACAGGTTATGGCTGGCCTCTCCCTGGGCGCCACGGATCTCCCGCCGTCCCCAGCCGGATTCCAGGGCGGCCTGGCCCAGGATGTAGGCGGCGGGGATCCCCGTCGCCGCTTCAGCGCGCCTGGCCGCGGGCAGGAACTTCCCCAGGAACTCGGCGCGCACCTCTTCCGCCGACCCGGGCGCGGCACGCGTTTCGGCCGCTGGCCTGGCGGCCGCCGCCGGGGGCGGCGCATAGACGGCCTGGGTGCCGAACCGGCCGTCTATGCGCCGCGGGGAGGCCGATCCCCCCGCCAGCGCCGCGGCTTCCATCCCGCCTATCATGCCGCTGGTCGCCGTGGCAGGGGTGCCCGTGGCGCGGCCCCGCGCCAGCTCCAGGGTGGACATCGACAGCGGCAGTCCGGTGCGGCGCAGGGACTCCGGCGACACGACAGGACGCGTCAGTTGTTTCTCCAGCATGTCGGCCAGCCCCAGGCCGCTGCGCGCCGGCGCGGGACCGCTGCCCGCCTCGGCCACGCCGGCCAGCTTCTGCGCCAGCTGCTGGTCCAGCATTCCCCGCCAGGTCTGCGAGGCGGGACTGTTCAGCGCCTGGGCCAGCGGACCATCGCCCGCCATCGACGACTGGCGCATCTGCGACAGCAGCATCTGGGCGAACTGGGCCTCGAACTGGCGGGCGGCCTGCCTGACGGTACCCGCCTGGTCGCGCCGCGCCTGCAGCTTCAGGTTTTCCAGCGAGCGGGCGTCGATCGCCATGCCGCCCCGCTGCATCGCGCTGTCCATCTTGGTCATCAGATGATCTCCAGTTCAGCGGTCAGCGCACCCGCGGTCTTGAGCGCCTGGAGGATGGAGATCAGGTCCTGCGGCGTGGCGCCCAGCAGGTTCAACGCCTTGACCACCTCCGCCAGCTGGGCGCCGCCATCCAGGTGCACGATGGCGCCGCCGCTCTGCTTGATCTCGATGTCGGCACGCTCGGTCACCACCGTCTGTCCGCCCGAGAAAGGCGCTGGCTGGCTGACCACCGGCGCCGCGCTGACCGTGACGCTCAGGTTGCCGTGCGCGACGGCCACCGGCGCCAGGCGCACGCTCTGGTTCATCACCACCGAACCGGTACGCGCATTGATGACGACGCGCGCCGGCGCGCGGCTGCCCGCCACTTCCAGGTCCTCGACCTGCGCCATGAAGGCGACCCGGGCGTCGGGAGACGAAGGCGCGCGCAACTCGATGACCCGGCCGTCGAGCGCGGTCGCGGTGCCCGGACCGATGCGGCGGTTGATGGTCTCCACCATCGCGCGTGCCGTCGAGAAATCGGCCGTGGTCAATTCCAGCCGCAGGGCGCCGTCGTCGGAGAACGGCGTCGGCACGTCGCGCTCCACCGTGGCGCCGGCCGGAATGCGGCCCGCGCTCAAATGATTGATCTGGGCGCGGCTGCCCGCCGCCGACGCGCCCGCTCCGCCCACCGACACGCTGCCCTGGGCCATGGCATAGACCTGTCCGTCCAGTCCCTTGAGCGGCGTCAGCAGCAGCGTGCCGCCGCGCAGGGACTTGGCGTTGCCCATGGAGCTGACCGTCACGTCGACCTGCTGGCCGGGCTGGGAAAACGGCGGCAGCATGGCGGTCACCATCACCGCCGCCACGTTCTTGAGCTGGAGCCGCGTGCCGGGAGGAACGTTGATGCCCAGGTTGGACAACATGGACATCAGGGACTGGGTGGTGAACGGCGTCTGCGTGGTCTGGTCGCCCGTGCCATCCAGGCCCACGACCAGGCCGTATCCCACCAGCTGGTTGTTGCGTACTCCCTGGACATTGGCCAGGTCCTTGACCCGCGCCGCCTGGGCCGCCGGCACGAGGAACGCGCACAGCAGCGCCACGGCCAGACGCAGGCAGGCGGCGGTGAACGGATGACGATTCATGATGCGCGCGCTCAGAACGGCAGGAACGAGTAGAAGAAACGCGACAGCCAGCCCACCGTCTGGGCCTCGTCGATCGCGCCCTGCCCTCGGTATTCGATGCGTGCGTCGGCGACCTGGGTCGAACTGACCGAATTGCCGCCCACGATGTGGGCCGGATTCACCACGCCGGAGAAGCGCACGCGTTCGGTCTCGCGATTGGTGCCGATCTGCTTTTCGCCCGAGACGCGCATGTTGCCGTTGGACAGCACCTCGACCACGGTCACGGTGATCGTGCCCGACAGGATGTTGGACGCGCCGGTCTCGCCCCGGGCGTTGAAGCGGTTCTCGCTCTCGCCTTCCACGCCCAGGCCGCGCAGGATGCCGGACCCTGGCAGTTTGTTGATGGAAGGGATTCCGGCCGATGCCGAAGCCGAGCGCTGCGCCGAGGTATTGTTGCGCTGGGACGAATTGATGTGCTCTTCCAGCCGCACGACCAGCGTATCGCCGATGTTGCGCGCCCGCACATCCTCGAACAGCGGGCGATAGCCGGGTGCGGAACCGAATATGCCGCCGGTGGGCCGGCGATTCGCGTTGTAGGCCACCGGGTCCAGCGGCCGGGCGGTGGTCGGCCCGTCGATGTCTACCTTGGGCGTGGCGCACGCGGCCAGCCCCGCCAGGATCGTCATCCCGGCAAGGGCCCTGGCGCCACGGACACGACGGGGCCTGAACGCTTGCTTCATCCCGCCTTCCTCAGAGCTGCGAGATGCGCTGGAGCATCTGGTCGGCGGTGGTGATGGCCCGCGAGTTGATCTCGTACGCGCGCTGGGTCTGGATCATGCCGACCAGTTCCTCGACCACGTTGACGTTGGACGCCTCGACATATCCCTGGTTGATCAGGCCCGCCCCGTTCAACCCCGGCACGTTGACCACCGGCACGCCCGAGGCCGCGGTCTCGCCGAAAAGATTCTGGCCCAGCGGCTGCAGGCCCGGCGGATTGATGAAGGTGGCCAGTTGCAGCTGGCCCAGCTGGACCGGCTGGGTCTGGCCCGCCACCGTCGCGGTCACCACCCCGTCCTGGCCGATGGCGACTTCCTTGACGCCCTCCGGCACCACGATGCCCGGATCGATGACCAGGCCGTTGTTGGTCACGAGCTGGCCCTGGCTGTCGATCTGGAAGCTGCCGTCGCGCGTGTAGGCCAGCGTGCCGTCGGGCAGTTGCACCTGGAAGAAGCCGGCGCCGTTGACCGACAGGTCGAAGCTGCTGCTGGTCTGCTGCAGGGCACCCTGCGCATAGTTGCGCACCGTGGCCACGGGCCGCGATCCGGTTCCCAGCGTCAGCCCCGCGGGCACCTGGTTCTGCTGCGTGGTCTGCGTGCCGGCCGGCCGCATGGTCTGGTAGAGCAGGTCCTCGAACACGGCGCGCGAACGCTTGTAGCCATTGGTGCTGACGTTGGCGAGGTTGTTCGAGATGACGTCCAGCTGGGTCTGCTGCGCATCCAGGCCGGTCTTGGCGATCCAGAGGGAACGCATCATGATGTTCGATCCTTATCGCGGCATGCGCCGCACTACGCAAAATTCCTTCACCGCCCGGGGAGGCCCCGCGGTCAGGTCATGCTCAATATCTGTGTGGCCGAGCGCTGGTTCTGGTCGGTGTTCTGCATGAGCTGTATCTGCACGTCGTAGTGACGCGCCGCCGCGATCATGCCCACCATGGTCTCCACCGCGTTGACGTTGCTGCCCTCGAGCATGCCGCCCGCCACGCGCACCCCGTCGGCCGCCGGCGCGATGCCGCCCTGGCGCAGGCGGAAAAGGCCGTCCGCGCCGCGCGCCAGCGTATTCCCCGGCGGGTTCACCAGCTTGAGGTTGGCGATCTGGGCGGCCTGCACCCGGTCGACCTCGGGGACGGAGGAGATCGAGCCGTCGGTATTGACCTGCACCTTGGTATCGGGCGGAATCAGGATGGGCTCGCCGTTCGGATCCAGCACCGGGCGCCCGGCCGCGTCGACCAGCATGCCGTCCGCGGTGGTCTGGAAGCCGCCCGCGCGGGTATAGGCCTCGCCGCCATCCGCCGTGCGCACGGCGAACCAGCCGTCGCCCTGGATCGCGACGTCCAGTTCGCGCCCGGTCGCCATCATCGCGCCGGCCGACAGGTCTGCGCCGGGTGTCGATTCCACCGCATAGGCCCGCGTCCGCAGGCCCGGGCCGCCGACCACCGGCGCCGTCCGCTGGGCCGCGATCTCGGCGCGGAACCCCGGCGTCAGCGCGTTCGACAGGTTGTTGGTCTGCACGTCCTGGCGCCGCATCAGTTCGCGGGCGCCGGTCGCGGCAATGTAGAGGGCCCTGTCCATCAGCGCATGTTGACCAGGGTCTGCATCAGCGAATCCTGGGTCTTGATCGTTTGCGCGTTGGCCTGGTAGACCCGCTGGGCGGTGATCATGTTCACCAGCTCGCCGGTCAGGTCGACGTTGGCATCCTCCAGCGCGCCGGAAGTCACGGTGCCGAAGTTGCTCGAACCCGGGACGCCGATGCGCGGGCCGCCGGACAGGATCGTTTCCAGGAAATTATTGCTGCCGGCCGAGACCAGGCCCTGGGGATTGACGAAGGACACCAGCGTGATCTGGCCCTGCGCCCGCGATTGCTGGTTGGAGTAGTTGGCCTTCAGGATGCCGTTTTCGTCGATCGTGAAGCTGGTCAGGCGGCCCGAGGTGTAGCCGTCCTGGCGCTGCAGCTCGTTGCTGAAGGCCTGGCCGGTCTGCGAAGTGGACGCCATGTTGTAGTTGATGCTCAGCCCGGTCGCGCCGGTGCCCAGCGTGGCGGCGTCGACGTTGACCTGGAACACGCCGTTGTTCGAGGCAGCCAGGTCGATCTTGCCCGATGCGTCGAACACCAGCGGCGCGCCGTTCGGCAATCCGTCGCCGTCCGTGTCGGTGTTGGTCACCTTGCCGTTCAACGCGGTATAGACCTCCCACTGGCCCGGTTCACGCTTCACGTAGAACGTGGACAGCGTGTGCGTATTGCCCAGCGAGTCATAGACCGCGATGGACGTGGCATGGGTGTAGGTGGTCGAGTCCTCGGGATTGAACGGCTTGACGGTGCGGTCGATCGCGTCGGCGCGGGAATCGAGCACCGAGCCTTGCGTGACCTCGGAGGTGCCGCGGGCCTCGATGGAGCTGACCGTCAGCCGCAACGGCTGGGGCTGGGCGGCATTGATGTTGCCGTTGGCATCGGCGACATAGCCCGTCAGGCGCAGGCCGTTGGCGTTGACGACATAGCCGTTGGCATCCAGGTGGAACTGGCCGTTGCGCGAATACACGATGGACCCGGCGTTGTCCATGCGGAAGAAGCCTTCGCCCGAGATGGCGACGTCGAACGGATTGGACGTGACCGAGATCGCCCCCTGGGTGAACATCTGGGTGACGGAGTTGAGCTTCGTACCGATACCGATGTTGTTCGAGTAGGTGCCGAGCACCGTCGACGCGTAGACGTCGGCGAACTCGGCGCGCGCGGCCTTGAAGCCCACGGTGTTGGCGTTGGCGACGTTGTTGCCGATCACGTCGAGGTTCTTGCCGGCGGCGTTCAGGCCGCTCAATGCCTGTTGGAAGCTCATCGCTGGATTCCTTGCACTATCTGATTTGTATCCGGAAGCGGGGCAGGACGCGCCGTACTACCAGACCTGGTAGACGTCGGACAGGTTGACGAGATTGCCCTTGGCATCGACCACCGTGGTCGAGCCCGAGGACGGACGCACCGAGGTGATCTGGGTCACGCTCAGCGGCGGCGCCGCCCCCACCTTGGTGCCTTCTCCGACCTGCACTTCGAACTTGTAGTCGCCGTCGGGCAGCGTGTCGCCCTTCGCATTCTTGCCGTCCCAGGTGAAGGCATGCACGCCGGCATCGACGTCGGCCAGCTTCTTGCGCGCGACCTCGATGCCGTCGGCGTTCTTCACGACCAGCTCGGCGCTCTCGACCGGGATGCTGAGCACATAGCCGCCTTCGGCCTTGCCGTCGGCCAGGGTCAGGCCGTCGCCGGCCAGCATGACCTTGCGGCCGATCAACGATGCCGCCTGGGTGGCCTGCAGGCTTCCCATGCTGTAGCCCAGCCACTGCATGGTCGTGTTGAGCTGGCTGATGCCGGTGACCGTGCTGATCTGGGCCAGCTGCGACGTCAGCTCGGCGTTGTCGAGCGGGTTGAGCGGGTCCTGGTTGCGCATCTGCGCGGTCAGCATGGTCAGGAAGCGGTTGGACAGCTCCTCCGCGGACGACGCGGCCAGGGAGTTGCCCGAGGCTCCGGCCCCGGTGTTGCTGTTGACGTTGGAAACGGCCATGCGGATTCCTTGCTAAAGGGCGCCCGTTCCGCGGGCGGCCCGGCGTCTGGGGCTAGGTGCCCAGCGTCAGTGTTTTCTGCATCAAGGTCTTGGCGGTGTTCATGACCTCGACGTTGGTCTGGTAGGCGCGCGAGGCGGCGATCATGTCGACCATTTCATCGACGACCTCGACGTTGGGCATGCTGATGTAGCCCTCGGCGTCGGCCATGGGATGCTTCGGATCGTAGATGCGCTTGGGCGGCGAGGGATCGGTCAGCACTTCTCTTACGCGCACGCCGTTGCCGCCGGCCACGGCGCCCGGGACGAGATAGGACTCGAACACCACCTTGCGGCCACGGTAGACCTGGCCGTCCGGCCCGCTCACGCTTTCGGCGTTGGCGAGATTGCTGGCCACCGCGTTCAGGCGCTGGCTGTTGGCGGTCAGTGCCGAACCGGCGATCTCGAATGCCTTGCTCATGGACATGGGGATAGTGCCTCGTTCAGTTGTTCTGGATCGCACGCTGGAGCGTCTGGACCTGCCCGTTCAACATGCGCAGCGCGGCGTCGTAGCGCAGCGCGTTGTCGGCGAAGCGCGTGCGCTCCAGGTCCGGATCGACGGTATTGCCGTCGATCGAGGCCTGCGTGGGCGTGCGGTACTTCAATGCCACCGGCAGGCCGTCCCCGGCGTCGCCCCGCAGGTGCCGGGCATCGGTGGCGGCCATCCGCAGCGGCGCCTGCGCGGCATCGGGCTCCGGCGTGCCCGTGGCGGCCCGCAGCGCGGCGCCGAAATCGAAGTCCCGCGACTTGTAGTTGGGCGTCTCGGCATTGGCCAGGTTGGCCGCCAGGACCTCCTGGCGGCGGGCACGCAGCTCCAGGGCTTGCGCGTTGAACATCAGTTCGTCGCCTATGCGGCTGATCACATGACCTCCTGTCCTTGCGTGCGGTACCGGGCCCTTTCGCAGGTATCGCCATTATTCGGATTCCCTGCCATGAACAAAGGCGGAGTAAGGCATCTTTTTCATCCTTGTTTTCACCTTCCGGCCGTCCGGGGCGCGATAGAGTGTCGCGTCCCTCGAAAATCCCGGAGAGCCGCTCCATGAAACGGTCCGGCCGCGCGACCGTCGCGGCGCTCCTGCTGGCCTGCCTGGCGCAGCTTCCCGCCTGGGCGGATACGCCCGGCACCTCGCCGTCCGCCGCCGACCTGCTCGAGCGCGGCCGCCAGTTGCTCGAAGCGCGCGCCGCCGCCGCGGCCGCCACGCTGGGCGGCCGCCTGGACATCCACATCCAGGAGCAGGCCGCTGAACGCATCGCCCAGGCCCCCTGCGCGCCCCAGGTGTTCCTGCCTGCCGGCGGCAGGCCCACCGGCAAGACCTCGATCGGCCTGCGCTGCGCGCACCAGCCCTGGCAGATCCGCATCCCGGCCGAGGTCGCGCTGCTCGTGCCCGTGCCCGTTCCCAGCCGCCCCCTGCCCGCCGGGACCGTGCTGCGCGAAAGCGACTGGTCGCTGGCCGAGGTGAACGTGGCGGCCTGGCCCCGCGGCGTCGCCACCGATCCACGCCAGCTCGAGGGCTCGACCGTCACGCGTCCGCTGAAGGCGGGCGAACCCATTCCGCCATCGGCCGTGCAGTCGCGTGCCCACCTCGGACCGGGAGACCCCGTGCAGGTGGTGCTGACTGGAGCGGGCTTCGTCATCAAGGCCACCGGCCGGATGCTGCACCCGGCCAGCCCGGGCCAGACGGCGCGCGTCCAGCTCGATTCGGGCCGCACCGTGGCGGGCATCCTGCGCGAGGACCGGGAAATCGAAGTCAATCTCTAGGGCATGTTCCCCGGGCGGCGCCGGCTCTTGAAGCCGCCCACGCAGTGCTTACATCCTGTAGCGCAATACGCCCGCGCCCGGCGCGCCGATGCTAAAGTTCGGGACGCAGGCGCCGATAATTGCCTCATCTGCCGGGGTTGGCGCGACCACTCCACAGCGGCAGCAAGATGGAGTCAACGTGAAGATCACCCCAAAGGGTCCCGATTCAATCAAGGTTTCCCGGTCCGCCCCAGGCACGGAAGCCCGTCCCGCGACGCCCGCCCCGGCGCCCGCCGGCGGATCGGGGCTCGACCAGGTCCAGCTGTCGGCGCTGGCCACCAACCAGGTGCCGGCGGGCGAAGCTCCCTTCAACGCCGAGAACGTCGAGCGCATCAAGCAGGCCATTCGCAACGGCGAATTCACCGTGAACGCCGAGGTCGTCGCCGACCGCCTGCTGGAAATCGAAAGCGGCCTGGCGCGCCAATCATGACCCCCGAGGAATTCTCCCAGATCGTCGAACGCTGCTGCGCCGCCGGCAAGTCGCTGGCCCAGGCCGTCGCCGGCGCGGACACCCAGCGCATCGACGCCGCCACCCAGGACCTCAGCCTGCGCGTGCTGGAAGTGCAGCGCGCCATCCCGCGTGCCCTGCCCGGCCTGCAGGCGGCCGAGCCGCAAGTACGGCAGGCCTGGCGCGAACGCCTGGCCGAAGCAGCGCTCCCGTTGAAAATAGGCGCCGAACTGTCCACGCTCAATACCGTGTCGGCCTCGGCCCGCTACGCTGCACTGGCGCGCATCAGCGGGGCCGAGCTGTCCTACTCCGCCTCCGGCCAGTTGTCGCGCTGAACACGAGCCTCAGCGCCCCCACTCCTTCAGGCGCGTGCGCAAACGCGAAACCGCCTGCGAATGCAACTGGCAGATCCGCGACTCGGTCACGCCCAGCACCGCGGCGATCTCCTTGAAGTTCATTTCCTGCTCGTAGTACATACCCATCACCAGCTTTTCGCGCTCGGGCAGGCGCTCAATGCCGTTCACCACCGCCTCGCGGAAACGGCGGTCCGACAGCCTCGATTGAGGATCGCCCGAACCGTCGGCGGACATATGCCGATCCAGGTAGTCGTCGGCATCCTCGCCACTCTCCAGATCCTCGTAGTGGAACAACTGCACGCCGCGGGCATCGACCAGCATCTGCTGGTACTCGGCCAGCCCCACCTCCAGCTCGGCCGCCATCTCGGTGTCGGTGGGCGAGCGGCCGAGCTTCTGCTCGCTGCGATGCATGGCCGCCTCGATCTTGCGCTGGACCTGCCGGACGCTGCGCGGCAGCCAGTCGCCCCGGCGCAGCTCATCGAGCATGGCGCCGCGTATGCGCTGGGTCGCGTAGGTTTCGAACTGCGCGCCCAGCCCTTCCTCGAAGCGGCCCAGCGCATCCAGCAGGCCCAGCATGCCGGCCTGTATCAGGTCCTCGATCTGCACGCTGGCGGGCAACCGTGCCACCATGTGATGGGCCATCCGGCGCACCATGGGCACGTACTGTTCGACGTTGGTCTCGCGCGCCAGGGTTCCTTCACGCGTATACATTCATCTCTCGCGGGGAAAATTCGGGACGGGGGTGTCCCATGGTCAGGCCTGCGCCGGCTGCGACGATGCGGACTCCACCGGCGGCACCGCGGCCGCGCACGCCCAGTCGAGCTCCTCGGCCTCCAGCGCGAACACCGGCGCGTTGCGCACGCGCAGCGCCCGGTGCACCAGCAGCCGCGCGTTGGCGACATGGATGTCCTCGGGCACGCGCTGGCCGTTGGTCATGTAGTGCAACGGCACGCGATGGCGGATGGCCGCGTCCAGCACGCCGCCCAGGCGCACGGCTTCGTCCAGCTTGGACACCACCATGCCCGCCAGCCCGCCGGCCGAATAGCCGTTCACGATGTCCTCCGCCTGCTCGGCATGCGAGCCACCGGGCATCACCAGCAGCCGCTTGACTCCTTCGCCGGAGATGGCCTGCAGGTGGCGCGCGATCTGCGTATCGCGCTGGCTCATGCCTGCCGTGTCGATCAGGACCAGCTTGCGGTCCGCCATGCTGGCCAGGAGGACGTCGAGATCGCTGGCACCCTTGGCCGCATAGACCTCGACGCCGAGAATACGGCCGAAGGTGTGAAGCTGGTCCACCGCGCCGATCCGGTTCTGGTCGGTCGAGATCAATCCCAGCGCGCCAGCGCCGTACCTGACCACGCAGTGGGCCGCGATCTTGGCGGTGGTGGTGGTCTTGCCCACCCCCGTGGGGCCGACGATGGCGTAGCGCCCGCCCTGGGCGACGATGCTGGCTTCGGCGTCGACGCAGGCAAGATTGCGGACCAGCACTTCGGCCAGCCAGCGCTCGACGTCGTCCACGCCCTGGGAGGCCGGCAGGCGCGACGCGACGCTGCGTGCCAGCTCCGGCGTGAAACCGCAGTCGACCATGCGCCGCCACAGCTCGCGGCGCAGCGGGTGGCGCTGGGTGCTGTCGCGCCAGGCCATCGCGTCCATCTGGTGCGCCAGCCAGTCGCGCATCGAGCGCATCTCGCTGACGATGGGATCGGCTACCCGGCTCGCCAGCTCGGCGCGATCCTGTTCATCCAGCCTGGCGGTCACCGTCGCGGGAGCCGCCGGCTTGGCGGGCGCAGCCTGCCCCGTGGGCCGCGCCGGACGATCGGCAGTCCCGTTGGCGCGGGGCGCCGCGCGCCGGTCCGCGGTCGGACGGCTCACGCCCAGGCGCAGCACGGGCTTGTCCGCGCCGCCGTCGGCGGCGGCCACCGCCATGGCGTGCGCCGGATCGGCATAGTCGCCGCCCGCGCGCACCAGGTGCGGAATCTGGCCTTCCTGCAGGCGCGGCCATTCGACGCGCGGCGGCTCGGCCGCGGCGGCGTCCGGCTGCGCCTGGGTGGCCGGTGCCGCGCGCCCGGGCGTCTCGTCATGCTGCGCCAGCACCCGGGCCGCCGGCGACAGGCGCACCGATTCGTCCTCCATGTCGTCCCACAGGGCCGGCCGGGCAGCCTGTTCCTCCCGGGAAGGATCGACTGCCGGCGCCGAGGCAACGGCCACGTGGGCCACCTCGCCCGCGACCTCGTCTGCCGTGGGCATGTCCTGCGCGCGGATGCCGACCACCTCGACCCCTGCCGTGGTACGCCGGGTCGACACGATCATGGCATCGGCGCCCAGGGCTTCGCGCATCATGCGCAGGCAATCCCGCGTGGAGGCAGCAATGAATTTGCGGAACTTCATGGAGCGGATACCTGGAAGCTAGAGAGGATGGACATGCTCAGCGCCCTCCCAGCGTCAATGCGACGCGGATCAGGCGGGATTCGGGAATCTCGGAATGCGCCAGCACCTTCAGGCGCGGCACGGAACGGCGGAAGAAACGAGCCAGGGCCAGGCGCAGGCGGTCGGGCACGAGCAGCGCGGCGGGTTTGCCCACGGCATCCATCTTCTCGACCGCGGCGGCGGCTTCGCTCAACAGGCGTTCGGCCAGGCCGGGCTCGATGGCGCCGATCTCGCCGGCCTTGGAACTGATGGTCTGGAGTATGCGCTCCAGCTCGGGGTCCAGCGCCAGCACGTCGACTTCGCCGTTGGCGCCGAAAATCCCCTGGGTGATGGCCCGCCCCAGCGCGACCCGCACCGCCCCGACCAGTTCGACCGGATCCTGGGTATGGACCGCGTGCTCGGACAGCGTCTCGACGATGGTGCCGAAGTCGCGGATGTGGACCCCCTCGTCCAGCAGCGATTGCAGGACCCGTTGCAGCGTAGCCATCGAGATCAGCTTGGGCACCAGGTCTTCCAGCAGCTTAGGCGTGCCGCGCGTGAAGTGGTCGCACAACGCCTGCAGCTCGGCGCGGCCCAGCAGGTCGGCGGCGTGGTTGTGCAGCAGATGGGACAGGTGGGTCGCGATGACGGTGCCGATGTCGACCACGGTATAGCCGGCGGCCTGCGCCGCCTCCCGCGCGGTGGCCTCGATCCACAGCGCCGGCAGCCCGAACGCCGGATCCCGCGTGGGAGAACCCGGGATCTCGCGGGTCACGCGGCCCGGGTTGATGGCCAGGAAGCCGCCGGTCTGCACCTCGCCCTCGCCGATCGCCACGCCCTTGAGCGTGATGCGATAGCCGCCAGGGCGCAATTCGAGATTGTCGCGGATGTGCACGGCCGCTGGCAGGAAGCCGACGTCCTGGGCGAATTTCTTGCGCAGGGCCTTGATGCGTTTCAACAGGTCGCCGTCGCCGGTCTTGTCCACCAGCGGGATCAACCGGTAGCCGACCTCCAGCCCCACCGTATCGACCTGGGTGACGTCGTCCCAGCTGGCCTCCTGCGCCTCCGCCGGCTCGTCGACCACGGGCGGCGCGGCCGCCGTCTCGGCCTGGCGCCTTCGCAGCCGCGCCATGCGCCAGGACAGCCCGCCCAGGCCCGCCGCCAGCGTCAGGAATGCCAGGTTGGGCATGCCCGGCACCAGGCCCAGCATGCCGATGATCGCGGCCGACAGGGCGATCGCCTGCGGCGTGCCCAGCAACTGCTTGCCCACCTCGGTGCCGATGTCCTCGCCCTCGCCCACGCGGGACACGATCAGGCCGGCGGCAATGGACACCAGCAGCGCCGGCACCTGCGCGACCAGGCCGTCGCCGATGGACAGCAGCACGTAGGCACGTCCGGCCTCCGCGAAGCTCAGGCCGTGCTGGCCCACGCCGATCAGGAGGCCGCCGATGATGTTCACGAACAGGATCAGGATGCCGGCGATGGCGTCCCCGCGCACGAACTTGGACGCGCCGTCCATCGCGCCGTAGAAGTCGGCTTCCTGGGCCACGTCGCTACGGCGCTTGCGGGCGGTGGCTTCGTCGATCAGCCCGGCATTCAGGTCGGCGTCGATCGCCATCTGCTTGCCCGGCATGGCGTCCAGCGTGAACCGCGCCGACACCTCGGCGATCCGGCCCGCGCCCTTGGTGATCACGACGAAGTTGATGATGACCAGCACCAGGAAAACGACCACGCCCACGGCGAAGTTGCCGCCTACCAGGAACTGTCCGAAGGCCTCGATCACCTTGCCCGCGGCATCGGGGCCGCTGTGGCCGTGCAGCAGCACCACGCGCGTGGACGCCACGTTCAGCGACAGGCGCAGCAGCGTGGTGACCAGGATCACGCTGGGGAATACCGCGAAATCCAGCGGCCGCTTCGTATAGGTGGCCACCATCAGCACCAGCAGCGAGATCGCGATGTTGAAGGTGAACAGCAGGTCCAGCATCAGCGGCGGCAGGGGCAGCAGCATCATCCCCAGCACCAGCAGGATGAAGGCCGGCATGCCCAGTTCGCGCAGCTGTGCCGAATTGAACTCCAACCCGCCCAGCTTGAGGCTGCGGCCGCTCATGCCCGCCCTCCGCGACGCAGCGGCGCGTCATCCAGCGGATCCCAACCCGCGGGGATCTCGACCGGCTGCAGCTCGGGCGGCGGTCCGGACACGTAGTCCCGCAATTGGTAGACGTGCGCCAGCACCTGCGCGACCGCTCGGTACAGCGCCACCGGGACTTCCTGGTCGATGTCGGCGTGGCGATACAGGGCGCGGGCCAGCCTGGGGCTCTCCAGCACCGCCACCTTGTGCTGCCCGGCCAGCTCGCGGATGCGCGCGGCGACGCCGTCCGTCCCCTTGGCCACCACGCGCGGCGCCCCCATTCGCTTGTCGTCGTACTTGAGCGCGACCGCATAGTGGGTCGGATTGGTCACCACCACGTCGGCCGTGGGCACCGCTTGCATCATGCGCGAGCGCGCCCGATCGCGCTGCAACTGGCGGATGCGCCCCTTCACGTGAGGGTCGCCCTCGGTTTCCTTGTTCTCCTGCCTGGCTTCCTCGAAGGTCATGCGCAGGTTCTTGTGGTGGTTCCACCATTGCAGCGGCACGTCGGCCGCCGCGATGACGAACAGCGCGCCAGCCAGCACCAGCGCATGATTCGACAGCATCCCGCCCAGCTCGGCCAGGGCCCGCGGAGGCGACGGCAGGACCAGTGCCAGCCAGCCCTGGGAGCCATGCCAGACCAGCAGCCCGGCCACGCCGCCCAGCACCAGGACCTTCAGGATGGACTTGCCCAGTTCGCCCAGCCCGGCCAGGGAAAAGATACGGCCGAAGCCCTTGAGCGGCGACAGCCGGCTGAAATCGGGGCCCAGCGCCTTGCCGGACAGCACCAGCCCGCCCAACCCGATCGAACCCAGGATACCCGCCGCCATGCCGGCCGCCAGGATGGGGGCGATCGCCAGCAGTGCATCGGCCAGCACTTCGTTCAACGACTTCAGCAGCATCGCATCGTCGCGCGTGACGGCGGCCGTTCCCGCCGCCGTGGCGAAAGCAGTCTTCATCCAGGTCATGGCGCGATCGGCGATGCCCGCCCCCGCCAAGGCCAGCGCCGCCACGCAGGCGAAGGTCGCGACCGCGCCCGACAGGTCGCGCGAACGCGCGACGCGCCCTTCCTCGCGGGCCTGGTCCAGCCGCCGCTGGGACGGTGCCAGGGTTTTTTCCTGGCCGCTTTCCTGGTTATCTGCCACGGTATTCCGGATATCGACGAACGCCGGCGCGCTATCCGCGCCCCCGGCGGCCTCACGCCAGCCAGGCGAACGCGCGCCGCCCCAGCCATGTAGGCGTATGGATTATTCGCGATGGCCTGCGCGGACAAAGCCCGAAACAGACCCCGGAAAGCGCCGCTACTCGCGCCCGCGGCAGGCCTGCCGGCGCCCGGGGGTCAAAACACCCCTTCCAGCAGTTGCTTCATCTCCAGGACCAGCACCAGCGTGCCGTCGCCCGACAGGGTCGCGCCGGCCACGCCCTTGGGGTGGATGCCTTCCAGCGGCTTGATCATGACCTCGTCCTGGCCGATGAAGCCGTCCACGCCCAGGACCAGCTGGCGTTCGCCGTAGGCCAGCACGACCGCCAGCGACGGCGGCTCTTCGCGCTGGCGCCCGAGCAGGACGGCCAGGTCGATGACCGGCAGGATCTCGCCGCGTATGGTCAAGGCCTGGTTGCTGCCCACCGTGTGCATTTCCTCCTGGCGCAGCGGAATGATCTCGCGCACGACGGACAGCGGAATGGCGTAGGGCTGGTCCACCAGCTTGAGCATCAGCACGGGCAGGATGGCCAGCGTCAGCGGCAGCGAGATCACGATGTGCGACCCCATGCCCGGCGCGGACTGGATGTCGATCTGCCCCTTGAGCTTCTCGATGTTGGTCTTGACCACGTCCATGCCGACGCCGCGCCCCGACAGGTCGCTGACCTCGCTGCGGGTGGAGAACCCCGGCAGGAAGATCAGTTGCAGGCAATGGGCGTTGTCCAGCACGGCGGCGTCTTCCGCGCTGATGACGCCTTTCTCGATGGCCTTGCGGCGGATGACGTCGGGATCCATGCCGCGGCCGTCGTCCGATACCTCGATCACGATGGAATCGCCCGTCTGGCGGGCCGACAGGTGGACCGTGCCGCGCGCGGGCTTGCCGACCGAACGGCGCTCGACCATGGTCTCGATGCCATGATCGACGGCGTTGCGGATCAGGTGCACCAGCGGGTCGTTCAGCTCGTCCAGGATGGTCTTGTCGACCTCGGTCTCGCCGCCGGTGATGTTCAGCTCCACGTCCTTGCCCAGCTGGCGGGCCAGGTCGCGCGCCAGGCGCGAATACTTCTGGAACACCCGGCCGACCGGCTGCATGCGCGCCATCATGACGGCCGACTGCAGGTCGGAAACCAGCGTATCCAGCTGGCTGAAGACCGCATCCAGCGTCTCGGCCGCCGCGTCGTCCCGGCGGCTGGTGCCCAGGAGCGCGTCGCGCAGGCACGACAGCCGGTTCTTGGTCAGGCCGATCTCGCCCGACAGGTTCAGGATCTGGTCGAAGCGCGCCGTATCCACGCGTATCGTCGCGTCCTTGGCCACGGCCTGCGCGCCGCCCGCGGGGGCCAGCATCTCGGGGCGATAGGGCCGCGACGATGCCGGCGCGCCTGCCTCGGCCGCCGCCGGGGCCTCGACCTGCATCCCCGGGGGGTCGCCGAATGCAGCGCGGTAGTAGCCCAGCCAGTCCGGCTCGCTGTCCGCCCGCGGGGCCGGCGCGGCGGCGTGGGCCAGCACGCGCGAGGCCTCGGCCGCGGCCGCGGCCGGCAGGGAATCCGTCCGCAGCGTGCTGGTGTCGACCGTCTCGCCCATGGCGGCAGCCTCGAGCGCGAGCAGCAACCCGGCGGGCGCCGGCTCGGGCATCGCCCCGCGCTCCATTTCCGAGAACATGCGCCGCACTTCTCCCGTCGCGGCCAGGATCACGTCCATGATTTCCGGCGTGATGCGCAGCGAGCCGCCGCGCAGCAGGTCCAGCAGGTTCTCGCCCCGGTGGCACAACTCCACCAGCGGCGTCGCCTCGAGGAACCCGGCCCCGCCCTTGACCGTGTGGAAACCCCGGAACACCTGGTTGAGCAGGCCGGCGTCGTCGGGACGCTGCTCCAGCTCGACCAGGCCGATGTCGACGTCGTCGAGCAGGTCCGAAGCCTCGGTCAGAAAATCGGCAAGCAGGTCCTGCATGTCGGAGAAGGCTGACACTCGTTTACTCGCTCAAAATCCCAGGCTTTCCAGCAGGTCGTCGACCTGCGCCTGGTTGGTCACCACGTCGTCGCGGCTGGAGGCGTCGATGACGGGGCCGTTCATCCATTCGCTGTGCGCGGCATTGCGCTTCTCGGGAGGCGTGCTCTCGATCAGCAGCTTGACCAGCTCGTCCTCGAAGTCCTGGGCGAGCTTGAGCACCTTCTGGATGACCTGGCCCGTCAGGTCATGGAAATCCTGCGCCATCATGATGTCGGTCAGCAGCGCCTGGGTGGCTCGGGCATCCTCCTGGGTACGGTCCAGGAAGGCACTGGTGTCGGCCGCCACCTGCTTGAAGTCGTCGACGCCCAGCCGGCGCTCGTACAGCTCGCGCCACCGCCCGCTCAGGCGAGCGCCTTCCCGCTCCACGCCCTCCTGGATCTCCTGGCCTTTCTCGACGTTGGACAGGGCGCGTTCGGCGGCCTGTCCCGTCAGCCGCGCGATGTAGTCCAGGCGCTGGCGCGTGTCGGGCAGCGAGTGGACGGCCTGCTCCACCTTCTGGTGGTAGCCCAGCTCGCGCAACGCGTCGTGCAACTGCCGGGTCAGCATGCCGACCCGCTGGTAGAACTCCGGCGACTGCTCGGCCGCCGCCTCGCCCGCGCTCGCGGCGGGATCCGCGGCCGGGGCCGCGTCGGCCGCCGGTTCGGCGTCGAGCCGAGCCAGGGTCTCGGACGAAATCTGGTCGAACAACGCTTCGAGGTCTTCGGTATCGCCGGTATGGGCCATTACGTGCTCCCGCTCATTTTCTGCACGATCTTGGTCAGCTTCTCTTCCAGCGTCGCCTTGGTGAAGGGCTTGACGATGTAGCCGTTCGCCCCGATCTGGGCGGCCAGCACGATGTCTTCCTTCTTGGCCTCGGCGGTCACCAGCAGCACGGGCAGCTTCTTGAGCTGGTCGTCGGCGCGGATCTCGCGCAGCAGCTCGAAGCCGTTCATGTTCGGCATGTTGATGTCGCTGACCACGAAATTGAACAGGCCGCTGCGCAGCTTGCTCAATGCGATCTGGCCGTCCTCGGCCTCGTCGGCGTTGTTGTAGCCGAGTTCCTTCAAGAGATTGCGGACGATGCGCCGCATCGTCGAAAAATCGTCGACGATAAGGAACTTCAAATCGTCAGGCTTCATTTGCTCCCTTTCTGGCCTTGATGTGTGTGAGTTGAGCGGCGATCATACTAGCCAGTTCCGAGGGGTGGAATTTCGCGACATAGGCATCGACGCCCACCTGCTGCCCGAGCTTCTTGTTGGCGACCGACGACAGCGACGAATGCATCACGACGGGAATCTTCGCGAAGCGGGGATCGGACTTGATGTGGCGGGTCAGCACGTAGCCGTCCATCTCGGGCATCTCGGCATCGACCAGGATCAGCCCCAGCATCAGGTCGAGCGGCAGCTTCTCGGCCTCGGCCCGGGCCGCGATGCCCTTGAGCTTGTCCCAGGCGTCCGCGCCGTTGGTGGCATGCTGGTGCGGCAGCCCCATCCGGTCCAGCACTTCCGTGATCTTCTTGCGCGCCAGCGAGGAATCGTCGGCGAAGAACACGTTCGCCTTGATGTCGGCATCGACCTGCTGGATCTCGGACGGGATCTTGTCCTCGCCGATGACCGAGGCCAGGATCTGCTCGACGTCCAGGATGGACACCAGCTTGCCATCGGCCAGCTCGGTCAGCGCCGTCATGAACGACGTGTTGTTCGATGGCATGGACTGCGGCGACTTGACCTTGTCCCAGTCGATGCGCACGATGCGGTCCACGTCCGCCACGAGAAAGGCCTGCGTATGGCTGGAGAACTCGGTGATCAGCAGCTTGGTGCGCGGCGCGTCGACCTTCATGTTGATCGTGGTGGCCAGGTCGATGACCGGCAGGATCGCGCCGCGCAGCGAAATGATGCCCTCCACCCCGCGCGGCACGTTCGGCGTGCGGGTGATCGGAATCGTCTCGCACACTTCGCGCACCTTGAACACGTTGATGCCGAAGACCTCGCTGCCCCCCAGCGAGAACAGCAGCAGCTCCATCTTGTTGGAACCGGCCAGCCGGGCCTTCTCGTCCACCATTTCCATCAACCGATTGTCACCGGCACCCATAGCATCCTCCATACCGGCCGGCCCAAGCCGGCCCAGTGATCATTGCGATTCCAGAGCGGACACCCGCAACGGCGTCCCGTCGTTCAACCTGCCGGGAATGGCGGGTACATCGACATAAACGCCGCCTTTCTTGAGAAATTCCTCGCTGCGCTTGTTCAGCACCACGATGCTGATGCGCCGGTTCTCGGCCGCCTTCATGTCGGCACGGTTGAAGGGCACGGAGTCGGACAGCCCGACCACGCGCAACGCCTTGTCCTCCTGCATCCCGGCGGTCAGCATTTCGCGCCGTGCCGCATTGGCGCGGTCGGCCGAGAGTTCCCAATTGCTGTAGCCGCCATTGCCGCCAGCATAGGGCGTCGAGTCGGTATGGCCCGAAATCGAGATCTTGTTCTCGACGCCGTTCAGCACGCGGGCCAGCTCGTCCAGGATGACGCGGCTGTAGTCCTTCAGCACGGTCTTGCCGGTATCGAACATGGGCCGGTTCTTCTCGTCCACGATCTGGATCCGCAGCCCCTCGTCGGTGAAATCCAGCAGGATCTGGTCCTTGAACTGGGTCAGCGTGGGCTGCGTGAAGATCAGGCTCTCGAGTTCGGATTTCAGGCCCTCCAGCTTGCGGCGCTCGCGGGCCTCCTGCTCTTCGTCGCTGGCCCGGCGCTGGGGCGTGATGCGGGGACTCACATGCTGGCCGCCCGTCAGCACGCTGACCGGATCGCCCGCCACGCTCCCGGACGTGACCGCCACGCGCAGGGGCGTACGGAAATATTCGGAGATGCCCTCCAGGTCGGCCTGGGCCGACGTCGTCAGCAGCCACATCAGCAGGAAGAAGGCCATCATGGCGGTGACGAAGTCCGCATAGGCGATCTTCCACATGCCCGCGCCATGGGCCTTGCCGGCCCGCTTGCGGGACCGCCTGATGATGATCGGCGCTGCGCCGTCCTTGCCTGCCATGATCGCGACTCCCTACCGTGCCGTCATGCCGCGGACTTGCCCCGCACCGTGTCCTCCAGCTCGCCGAACGTGGGACGCTCGGTCGAGAACAGCACCTTGCGGCCGAACTCCACGGCCAGCGCGGGCGCATAGCCGTTCAGGCTCGCCAGCAGGGCCACCTTGATGCATTCGAGCTGCTTGCTGCTTTCGCTCACCTTCTGCTCCAGCACCGAGGCCAGCGGACCGACGATGCCGTAGGCCAGCAGGATGCCGACGAAGGTGCCGACCAGCGCCGCCCCGATCTTGGCGCCCAGCACGGCCGGCGGCTCGCCCACCGATCCCATCACGTTGACCACGCCCATGACCGCGGCGACGATGCCGAAGGCCGGCAGCCCGTCGGCGATACGCTGGATGGCATGCGCCGGCACGCTGGCCTCCTGGTGATGGGTGTCGATTTCCTGGTCCATCAGGGCTTCCAGCTCCAGCGGATTCAGGTTGCCGCTTACCATCAGCCGCAGGTAGTCGGTCACGAACTCGACCAGGTGCTCGTCGGCCACCAGCGCGGGGTATTTCTGGAACAACGGACTGTTGTGGGGCTCCTCGACGTCGGCCTCGATGGACATCAGGCCTTCGCGCCGCACCCGGTTCAGGATCTCGTACAGCAGCGCCAGCAGGTCGAGGTAGCGCTGCTTGGTGAAGCGCGAGCCGTGCAGCGTGGTCGGCAGCGCCTTCAGCGTCGCCCGCACCACCTTGCTGGAGTTGCCGCACACGAACGCGCCCAGGGCCGCGCCGGCGATGATGACGAGTTCGAACGGCTGGAACAGCGCGCCCAGCGAGCCGCCATGCATGGCATATCCGCCCAGCACAGACGCCCCAACGATGATGTAGCCGATGATGACGAGCATGTGGATGTCCCGCCCTACGCGCTTCGCGCGCCCCCCAGGGGGCGATGCGGGTGGACCGGCGGAGCCGGATCCACCGCATCCTGGGTCTGGGCAAAGGGCCTCGATGCGGAGCATCGGGGCCTTGCCGGGCCAGGAGTCTGGGGAACGACGTGCGTGGGGCAATCAGGCTTCGGTGGCACATTGCGCGAAGCCATGAACGGGTTTTCGGCCGGCAAAAACAAAACTTGAGAGCGGAAGCTCCCGTGGCCGGCATCAGCGGGGGGCCGCCTTGGCGGCCTGCGCGGCGTTGGCCGTGCGCCGGGTCTTGCCGGCACGGGACGGCATATGGCAAAGCCCGCAGACGTACTGGTGGGCCAGCTCGAAGGTATGGGTGACGAATTCGCCGCCGCAGCAGGTGCAGGCCGTCATGCCCAGCATGCCGGCGTCGAAGAACCGGGTCAGGCGCCAGGCCCGCGTGATCGACAGGACCTCGGGCAGGCCCAGTTGCCCGATCTGCTCCCGGTACAGGCGATAGGCACGGATCAGCGCCTCGACCGCCGTCGCGTCGTCCAGGCCCACCTGGTGGCGGTGGATGTTCATGAACAGCGAAGCGTGGATGTTGGGCTGCCAGGTCATGAACCAGTCCGTGGAGAACGGCAGCATGCCCTTGGGGGGAGATTTTCCGCGGATCTCGCGGTACAGGCGCAGCAGGCGCTCGCGCGACAGCTGCACCTCCGCCTCGAGCACCTGCAACCGGGCATCGAGGCGGATGAGTTCGGACGCGATCTCGATCTGGCGCGCCTCGGACAGCACGCTCTTAGCGCGAGCCATGCTGCCTCCGGATACTGCTGCAAGACATGGCGTGGCTCAGGATGCGGCCATCGCGGCGGTACGTCCGGCCATCAGAATGGCGGCATGGATACGGGGGGAAACATCGTCGCGCTTGGGCGAGGACAGCAGGTTCCAGACCAGCGAGTCGTCGAAGCGGAATCGGGCGAGCAGCATGCTGGAGCCGGCGATCTTGAGCAACTGGGCCGTGGTCAGCGAAGAAAGGATATCGGCCACCTCGCTCGTGATGCCCAGGCGATAGAGCGCCTCGCTGCGATCGACCCGCAGCATCTGCTGCGCCAGCATGAGATAGGTCAGATTGGCATCGCGGATCTCTTCGCTCAGCCGGGACATGGGGGAAGTCGCGGCCTGGGGAGCCGATACGTCCACATCGACCACGTCGCAAACTTGAGTCATCGCGATTCCTTTCAGGGTAATCCCGCAAACGGGAAAGAAAAAACAAGTATCCTGGCCGGCTATTTCCGCCGGCGCAGGGACCAATTCAATATGTAAATTATTGGACACTTGTTACCAAATTGGCATTGGAACCCCGCTGGAATTCGCGTCTGCTTAGGTAAACTCCGCATGTAAGAATTTTTCTTACAGATTCTGTATCACTTGTTTCATTTGAACACGTAAATGCGAAATGCGGTTCCACCCATCCAGCAGGTAGCGAGCTTGGCCGGGAACGACCATGCCCTGCTGGAAGCCGCGCTGGAATCGCTCCCGGTCGCCACCTGGGTCGTGGACCGGGAAGGCCGCTACCGGTACGTCTCCCAGGCCTACGCCGACATGCTCGGCATCGCCCGGGCGGCAGACTGCCTGGGCAAGGCCATGGAAGAGCTCATGCCTGCCTCGATCGCCCGCGTCCACGCGCTACGCCATCGGCAACTGCTGGAATCCCGCACGCGCAAGCGCTTCGAGCAGATCTGGACGGTAAAGGGCGAGCCGCGCTGGTTCGAGATCCAGATGAGCTGCCTGTGCAACGACGAGGGCGAGTCGATCGCCGTGTCCGGCTACGCGCAGGACATCACGCAGCACATGGAACAGCAGGAAGCCGCCCGCCGCATCCAGAACGAACTCGAAAAGCGGGTGGCCCAGCGCACCCACCTGCTGAGCGTGATCAACGAGGAACTGGAAGCCTTCTCGTACTCCGTCTCCCATGACCTGCGCGCGCCGCTGCGCCAGATCGCCGGCTTCGCCGGGCTGCTCGAGCGCGGGCTGGCCGGCCAGGCCAACGAAACCGACGCCAAGCACCTGCGGCACATCGTGGACAACGCACAGCGCATGGAGGACCTGATCGGCGACCTGCTTCAGCTCGCCCGCATCAACCAGAGCAGCCTGCTCAAGGCCCGGGTCGACCTGGCGGCCATCGCTCGCGAGGTCCTGGCCAGCTTGCGCCGCAGCCAGCCCGACCGCCAGGTCGAGTACGAACTGCCCGCCTCGGCGCTGGCCGAGTGCGATGCCGGGCTCATGCGCATCGTGCTGGACAACCTGCTGGGCAATGCCTGGAAATTCACCGGCAAGCGGGCCGAGGCCCACATCCAGTTCGGCAGCCTCCTGCGTGGCAACAGCACCATCTATTTCGTACGCGACAACGGCGCCGGCTTCGATGCGCAGAACGCCGAACGCATGTTCGGCGCCTTCCAGCGCTTCCACCGCACCTGCGACTTTCCCGGCACCGGCATCGGCCTGGCCACCGTCCGCCGCATCATCAACCGCCACGGCGGGCAGATCTGGGCCGAAAGCGCGCCCGGACAAGGCGCGACCTTCTACTTCACGCTGGAAACGCCGGCCTGAAGCCCGCTCCGGCGCCGCCCGCAATCGGACCGCGGCGGCGAAACTTTAGCGGTATTTTTTTCCATTCCGCCCCCTTCCCCGCCTAAAGTTTTCAAATCGCCGCCCCGTTAATTGCCTCAACGCGGCCACGCCGGCATTGCATGCCGCCAGCGATGGCCCTGGCGCAATTGCGGAAGGACCTCCAGCCGCGGATGCATCGTCGGGCCCCCAGGGCCCCTCCCTGAAACACCATATGACTCACCCTCACGGAGATAGGTCATGGCACAAGTCATCAACACCAACATCGCTTCGCTGAACGCGCAGCGCAACCTGAATAGCTCGCAGAGCGCCGTCAACACCGCCCTGCAGCGCCTGTCGACCGGCCTGCGCATCAACAGTGCCAAGGACGACGCCGCCGGCCTGGCCATTTCCGAGCGCATGAGCACGCAGATCAACGGCCTGAACCAAGCCGTGCGCAACGCCAACGACGGCATCTCGCTGGCACAGACCGCCGAAGGCGCGCTGAGCCAGATCGGCACCAACCTGCAACGCATCCGCACGCTGGCCGTGCAATCGGCCAACTCGACCAACTCGGCCGATGACCGCGCCTCGCTGCAGAAGGAAGTGGCCCAACTGGCAGCGGAAATCGATCGTGTGGCGAAGGACACCGATTTCAACGGGACCAAGCTGCTGGACGGCTCGTTCGCCGCCCAGAAGTTCCAGGTTGGCGCCAATGCAGGCCAGACCATTACCATCGACAAGATCGCCGACGCAAAAGCCTCGTCCCTGGGCCAATACTCTGGGTATTCTGGAACCAACCTCACCATTGGCACCGCTAGCGATACCGCTGCCGCCCGCGGAACCGTTCAGTTTGGAACCGGAGGTAGTGTTAACCTCGGAACAATTGCCAATGACGCAAAAGCGATCGCCGCTGCCTTCAACAGCGCCGGAATCACCGGCCTGACCGTCACTGCCAATGCCACCAAGGTCGCGGCCATTGCCACCCAAACGACTGGAACCGCCGCCAGTACGTCTACATTCACGCTCAACGGTGCGTCACTCACCCTGACCTCGACCGGCAACCAAGCCACTGATCGCGCCAACACCGTAACCGCTATTAATGCCTTGTCAGCAACCACTGGTGTGCGCGCAACGGATACTGGCGGTGGTGTAGCACTCGAAGCCGCCGATGGCCGCAACATCACCTTCGGAACGGCAACGGGCACTGCGGCGCTCTCCGATTTCGGACTGGACGCTAGCACGTCAACTACCGGCGCTTCGCTGAACATTTCTTATAAGGCCCCTACCGGAGTCACCGGCGGAATCAGCATTAGCGGTGAAACTGCCGGGGGCTTCACTGTCGCTACAACCGCCTTTACCAGCATGGGAACGGCGCTCAACGCCATTGATATTTCCACCGTCGCCGGTGCAACCTCGGCTCTGGACTCTCTTGACGCAGCACTCACTACCGTAAGCAACGCTCGCGCCGATTTGGGCGCAATCCAGAACCGTTTTACCTCGGTTGTCTCCAGCCTGGAAACCACATCGGAAAACCTGGCCGCTTCGCGTAGCCGCATTCAGGACGCCGACTTCGCAGCCGAAACTGCCTCGCTCACCCGCGGCCAGATCCTGCAGCAGGCCGGCACCGCGATGCTGGCACAGGCCAACTCGCTGCCCAACAACGTGCTGACGCTGCTCCGCGGCTAAGCATTGCGGCACCTCCGCCGGTTTCCTTCCGGCGGCCGTCCCCGCCCCGCCTTGCGCTGGGCGGGGATTTTTTTGCCGCCGGGCCGCCCCAAGGCCAAAAAGCGCCCCCTCGGGGGGCAGCGCCGCCGCGTAGCGGCAAGCGTGGGGGCATTTTTTTGCCTGCGGCCATCCTCCCGGGCAAGTTCCCTTCCCTCAAGTTTTCCTTCTCCTTCCCGTTAATCAACGTATCGCGTCGCCCCCGGCGGCATCGCCCCTCAACGCCACGGAACCCACATGAGCATCAACGCCATCGATACCGCCGCCGACCTGCGCAGCCTGGCAACGGCCGCCGCGTCGGCCGCCAGGCCCATCGCGCCCGCGGGCTCGACCAACCTGCTCGACCCGTCGCTGCCGGCCACGGCTCAAGTGCCGGACGTGGGGGAACTGCGGGCCGCGGTCGACGCCTTCAACCGCTTCGTCCCGCTGGCGGAGCACAACCTGACTTTCAGCATCGACGACGACAGCGGCAAGGTCGTGGTCAAGGTGATCGACAGCGACACCCAGGACGTGATCCGGCAGATCCCGTCCGAGGAAGCGCTGGCGCTCAGCCGTTCGCTGGACCAGATCAAGGGCGCCCTGTTCAGCCGCAAGGCCTGAACCGCCCGCCAACCCGATACCAGGAATACTCCATGGCTAGCGTAGGATCCGCCCTTGGCGTGGGCTCCGGCCTCGAACTGTCCACCCTCCTGACCAACCTGATGGCGGCCGAAAAGGTACCGCTGACCAAGCTGCAGGCCCAGGCCACCTCGGCCCAGACCAAGATCTCCGCGCTGGGCCAGCTCAAGAGCTCGCTGTCTTCGTTGCTGACGGCGGCCTCCGGCCTGACGCCGGAAAAATTCACGGGCCTGGTCGGCAGCTCGTCGGACTCGTCGGTCGCCTTCATCACGGCCGACAACAAGGCCGGCAAGATCAGCCACAAGCTCGACGTCACGTCGCTGGCCCAGGCCGAGAAGGCCGTCAGCGGCGCGCTGGCCAACGATGCGCAATTGAACGCGGGCACCCTTACCTTCAAACTCGGCAAGGTCGAGAACGGCAGCTTCGTCGCCGGCGAGGCCGAGGCCAAGTCCATCGTCATCGATGCCACCAACAACACCCTGTCCGGCCTGCGCGATGCCATCAACAAGGCGGAAATGGGCGTCACGGCCTCGCTGGTCACCGACGGCTCCGGATCGCGGCTGGTATTGACGTCCACCACCACCGGCGCGGCCAATGCCTTCCAGGTGACCAGTTCGGACTCGGGTGCGGGCGGTACCCGTTCGCTGGACTTCTTCGATTACGACCCGGCCACCGCCCCGTCCTATTCCAGCGGCGGCTCGCCAGCCGGCATGAGCCGGCTTCAAGCCGGCGCCGACGCCCAATTCAAGCTGGACGGCATGGAAGTGACAAGCGCCACCAACACCGTCACATCGGTGCTCGACGGCGTCACCATCACCCTGCAGAAGTCCGGCACCACCACGATCGCCACCAATCCGTCACCCAGCGGCGGCGCGGCGGCGCTGCAATCGCTGGTCACCGCCTACAACTCCTTCCTGAACGTGGCGGCGGCGCTATCGGCCAACGCGCCCAGCGAGACCCGGGGCCAGGCCGGCACCACCGGGCCGCTGGCCGGCGACGGACTGGTGCGCGACCTGACCGCCCGCATGCGCAATGAAGTCTTCTCGCCGATGCAGGGCGCCACCGGCCCCTACACGACGCTGGCCTCGCTGGGCGTGGGTTTCGACCAGGACGGGGCGCTGACGCTGGACACCGACAAGTTCAACAAGGCCATGGCGGCGGATCCCAGCGCCGTGTCCAGGCTGTTCACCCCCAAGCCTTTTGGCGAAGGCTCGCAAAGCCTGGTCGAGCGCTTCACCGCCCAGCTGTCGCCTTACACCGACAGCAAGGGCGTGATCGACAGCCGCACCGACGGCCTGAAAAGCACGATCAAGACCCTGGAGACCCAGCAGAACCAGATGAGCAATCGCCTGGAACAGATCGAGGCGCGCTACCGCCAGCAGTTCACGGCGCTCGATTCGCTGCTGACCCAGCTCAACAACACCGGCAGCTTCCTGACCCAGCAGATCGAGGCGTTGAAGAACCTCAACAAGTAACGTGGCGGGCGCGCCAATGGGAACTCGGCGGTTTTGCCACGCCAATTCCCGCTTTAAGCCCGGCGCGCCAGGCCGTTAAATCCGTCAGGGCTGCCGCGCACGCGGCATGCCCCTATGCGTTCAGCAGGAGTCGCACGTGTCGGGATTCGGAAATTTCGGGGCAAGAGCCTATGCCAGCGTCGGGGTGGAGACCGGGGTATCCAGCTCCAGTCCCCATGCGCTGATCCTGATGCTCTACGATGGCGCGCTGGAATCGCTGCGCAAGGCCATCGGCTGCATCGAGGCCAACGACCCGCTCGGCAAGACCCGGGCGCTCAGCCGCGCCACGCGCATCCTGGACGAAGGCCTGCGCGCGAGCCTGGACCACAAGGCCGGCGGCGACCTGGCCGGACAGTTGAACGCCCTCTACGACTACATGCTTCGGCGCACGATGCAGGCCGGCATCGACAACGACCCCGCCCCCATCCTGGAAAGCGTGCGCCTGCTGGACGGCCTGCGCGAGGCCTGGGCCTCGATCCAGCCCGACAGCCAGGCGGCCGCCTGATGACGATGCACAAGGACAACGGCATGGCGCCCGATCCCGCCCAGCTGGCGGTGCTCTACGGTCAGCTGGCCGAGATCAGCCGCGCGATGCTGGCCGCGGCGCAACGGGGCGACTGGGATGCCGTCACGGCCAGCGAATCGGCCTGTGCCGGGCTCGTGGGACAATTGCGCCGATGCCCCATCGAGACCTGCCCGCCCGCCGAACGCGAAACCTGCATGCACTTGATACGCGAGATCCTTGCCAACGACGCCGCCACCCGGAACATCGCCGAGCCGTGGATGCGGGAACTGGAGCAGATACTCCGGCCCCGGCGTCATGCCTTCGGCGTGCAGATGTACCGCTGAACGGGCCGACGCCGCGCCTGGCGGGCCGCAGCCCGCCAGGCCGGGTGTCCATGGGACGGAACGACATGCATAGCCCCGACATATCTGGAGACGGCGCTTGGTAGCGGACACTCGCCAGACGCAGCCGATCAGCGGCGTCTCCCCCGCGCAGAGCTGGGAGCGTTATCGCGAAGACGCCCGCGAGGCGGTGCTTGCGCGGCTGCTGAACGTGTCCGGCGGCGGCGCGGCAGGCGGCACGCGCCCTCCCGGCTCGCCGGGACTGCCGCACGGGCTGGTCCGGGCCACGGTGCTGCAGGCCAACAGCGATACCGAAGCGCTGGTCAACATCGCGGGCAAGCCCTACCTGATCAATACACGCCAGGCACTGAGTCCGGGCATGACCGTGGTGCTGCGGCTGCTGGACGACCGCACCTTCCTGCACGGCGAGGACGGCGGCCGTATCGGCGGCCCGCGATCGCCGGGCGATGGCGGCGGCCGGGGACAAAGCCCCCTGCCTGCCGCCACGGCCGACACCGAGGCGGCTTCACCGGAGATGGCCGCGCGCGCGGTGCGCGGGGTCTCGCCGGTGCCCATGCCGTCGCTGGCAGAACTCAAGCTCGAGACCGGCGACACCAAGGTGATGCTGAGCGGCTCGGCCCGCCTGCTGCTCGCGCTGGTCGACGAGACCGGCGGGACGCAGCGCAGCGTGCCCCTGGACGCCCTGCGCATCCCGGCGGGCACGCTGCCGGACGAAGCCGCGCGCCAGATCCGGCAGGCCGTGCAGCAGTCCGGACTGTTCTACGAAGCCCACCTGCAGGAGTGGCGCGAAGGGCGCCTGCCCATCGAAGCGCTGCGCGCCGAACCGCAGGCGGCGCTCTCGCCCGCGCCGCAGGCCCGCGACCCGGCTCCCCAGGCCGGCACTCCCACGCCCGCGGCCGAGCCCGCCACGCCCGAGCAAAGCGCGGCCAAGGGCTTGCAAGCGGCCCTGGCCGCCATCCCGCCCGACGTGCGCCAGGTCGTGCACGACCAGATCGCGGCGCTGGCCAGCGGCCGCCTGTTCCTGCAAGGCGCCTGGGCGGAACAACCCTTCACGCTGGAAATCGAGCCCGACGAAGGCAGGGGCGCCGACCCCGACCTGCCGCTGGCCTGGCGCGTCCGCATCTCGGTCCAGACACGCAACCTGGGCACGATGCAGGTAGACATCGCGCTCGACGGCACCGATACCCGCATCGCCATCCAGCCCGACACCCGTACACTGCGCGGCCAGCGCCTGCGCGACCTGCAGGCCCGCCTTGCCGCCAGCGGCCTGGACCTGCAGCAGGCGCTGGATGGCCGGGGCCTGCGCATGTCCGACCTCAAGATCGCCACGGCGTCCCGCTCGCCGGCCCGCACATGACCCACCCCGCCGCCGAATCGCCCGCCGACGACCCGCTCGACCCCAAGCGCATCCAGGCGGTGGCGCTGCGCTATGAAAAGGAGCGCAAGACGCCCATCGTGGTGGCCAAGGGCAGCGGCGCGATCGCCGAGGAAATCCTGCGCCGCGCCAAGGAAGCGGGCGTGTTCGTGCACAGCTCGCGCGAGCTGATCGATCTGCTGATGAAGGTGGACCTGGATGCCCGCATCCCGCCCTCGCTGTACGTGGCGGTGGCGGAGGTGCTGGCCTGGGTGTACAGGCAGGACGAGGAAGCCGGCGCCGCCGCGGGCGCCGGCCCGGACGGACGCCAGGTCCCGTAGAGGCCGGGCGCCCGGGCCGGGCTCAGACCTGCATGTTCATGACTTCGTTGTAGGCCGCGATCACGCGGTTGCGCGCCTGTGCCAGCATCTGGAACGACAGGCTGGCCTTGTTCATCGCGATCATCGTGGTTTCCAGGCCGACCTCGGGATCGCCTTGCTGGTAGGCCTTCTGGACGGCGCTGGCCTCGGACTGGGCGCGCTGCACGCCCTGGATCGCGTCGACCAGGACGTTGGCGAAGGATGCCGGCGCCGCGCCGGCGGCCGCGCCACCGCCCATCAGGGCATCGGGCCGCGCCAGCATCTGCGCCGCGCGCGCCATGCCGGTGGAGCCGGCTTGCCCGGTGGAGGATGCGAGCACGTCCTGGATGCGGTCCATATGCGGTTTCCCATGGGGCAATTCTTTGGAGACTGCGATGGTAGCCGCGGCGGGAAGGATCCAGACCGGGAAGTACCGGGGCAAAACCCGTCTATTCCTTCCTTGGCTGTGACATTCTGCATCAAATAATACAAGTCCTGGGAAATGGGACGCTCCGGCGCCCCTTCTTTCTTATCTGGCATTCAACGCCCCGCTTCATTACATGGCCGACGACACGCAGAACCAACCCGCCGCCGGGGCATCACGGGGTAACAAGCTCCTGGAGTCGTTCGGCAGGCTGCCCACGCGCCACCGGCTCGCCTTGCTGATCGGCATCCCCCTGCTCGTGGCCATCGTGGTGGCCGCGTTGCTGTGGAGCCGCGACCCGGAGTACCGCGTCCTGTTCAGCGGCCTGTCCGACCAGGACGGCGGGACCATCGTCGCCGCGCTGCAACAGCAGAAAGTGCCCTACCGGGTCGCCGACGGTGGCAGCGTCATCCTGGTGGCGCCCGACCAGGTCCACGAAGTCCGGCTGCGCCTGGCCTCGCAGGGCCTGCCGCGCGCCGGCAACGTCGGCTTCGAGCTGATGGACAACAGCCGCCTGGGCCTCACCCAGTTCCAGGAGCAGGTCAACTACCAGCGCGCGCTGGAGGGCGAACTGGCCCGTTCGATCCAGAGCCTGGGCACCGTCAAGAGCGCCCGGGTCCACCTGGCCATTCCCAAGCCCAGCATCTTCATGCGAGAGCAAAACCGGCCCACGGCGTCGGTGCTGGTGCAGATGCTACCCGGCCGCGTGCTGGAACGCGGCCAGGTCGCCGGGATCGTCCACCTGGTCTCGTCCTCCGTTCCCGAACTCGCGCCCGGCGCGGTCAGCGTGGTGGACCAGACCGGCACCCTGCTGTCGGCCAACGATAGCGATCCGAACGGCCTGGACGCCACGCAGCTGGAATACCTGCGCACGCTGGAGCGCCAGTACACCCGCCGCATCTCCGAACTGATCTCGCCCATCGTCGGCGCCCAGAACCTGCGCGCGCAGGTCGCGATCGACCTGGACTTCAGCCGGCACGAGCAGACCGACGAGATCTACCGTCCCAATGGCGCCTCGCCCGACCAGGCCGCGATCCGCAGCCGGCAGAGCTCGGAGTCGCGCGAACCGGCGCAGGGCATGGACGGAGGCGTACCGGGCACGTTGAGCAACACGCCGCCGGGCGTCGCCGTCGCCCCGACGACCGGGGGCGCGGCCACCAATCCGCCCGCTCCCGGCGCGCAGGCCCAGCTACCCGCGCAGAACGTGAAGCGGGCCGACACCACCAACTACGAGCTGGACAAGACCGTGCGCTACGTGCGCGAGCCCGTGGGCCGCATCAAGCGCCTGTCGGCCGCCGTGGTGGTCAACCACCGCACCAGCGTGGTCAAGGGCGAGACGGTCAGCACGCCGCTGAGCGATGCCGAACTGGCCCAGATCAAGGCCCTGGTCAACGAGGCCGTCGGCTTCGACGCGCAGCGCCGCGATTCGGTATCGGTCATCAGCATCCCGTTCAACGAAGCCACCGCCGAAGCCGCTTCCGAGCCGGCATTCTGGCAGCAGCCGGAGTTCGTCAACCTGGCACGCGACATAGGCGTGGCGATGGTCCTTGCGCTGGCGGTGCTGTACCTGATCATCGGGGTGATCCGTCCGGCCATCAAGCAGATGACCGCTCCTCCGCCGCCGCCCGAGCCCGTCTTCGCGGCCGACGGTCCCACGATGATGGCCGAAGCCCAGGCCGCCGATGCCGCCGGGGAACAACCGGAAGATCCGCTGGAGAAGGTCCGCCGCTTCGCACGCGAGAACCCGCAGGTCGTGGCCACGGTGATCCGGCAGTGGGTGAACGATGTTTAGCCCCCCCCTACGCGCTTCGCGCGCCCCCCAGGGGGCGATGCGGGTGGACCGGCGGAGCCGGATCCACCGCATCCTGGGTCTAGTACCCGTTTCTTGGATTGTTGCGTCGGTGCTGTCGCTGGCTGCCGGCGGGTGCAACGAAGTGATATGCCGATGATGAACGTGGTCAATACCGAACCCGACCAGGGGGTGGCCGATGGGGCGATCCTGTTGTTGTCGCTGGGAGAGGAAGAAGCGGCCGAGGTGCTGAAGTATCTGTCGCCGCGCGAGGTGCAGAAGCTGGGCACGGCAATGGCCGGGATGCAAGGCATCCCGCGCGAGGCGATGGACCAGGTGATCCAGCGCTTCGAGACAGACATCGGCGCGCACACCGGCCTGGGCGCCGATGCCGACGCCTATCTGCGCAGCGTGCTGACCAAGGCGCTGGGCGCGGACAAGGCGGGGTTCCTGCTGGACCGCATCCTGCACACTGGCGACACCTCGGGCATCGAGAGCCTGAAGTGGATGGATCCGGCCAGCGTGGCCGAACTGATCCGCCACGAGCATCCGCAGATCATCGCCTCCATCCTGGTACACCTGGAGGCCGACCAGTCGGCCGGGGTGATCAATCACCTGGCGGAACGCGTTCGCGGCGACGTCCTGCTGCGCATCGCGACGCTGGACGGCATCCAGCCGGCCGCGCTGCGCGAGCTGAACGACGTGCTGCTGAAGATGCTGTCGGGCAACGAGCAGATCAAGCGCCGCAAGCTGGGCGGCGTCAAGACCGCCGCCGACATCCTCAATTACGTGGGTTCGTCGTCCGAGCACCAGATCCTGTCCATCGTCAAGCAGGTCGACACGGAGCTGGCGCAACGCATCATCGACGAGATGTTCACCTTCGAGAATCTCATCGACGCCGACGACCGCGGCATGCAGCTCCTGCTGCGCGAGGTCACGCCCGACTCGCTCATCCTCGCGCTCAAGGGCGCCAGCGCCGAGATGCGCGCCAAGGTGTTCCGCTGCATGCCGGCCCGCGCCGCGCAGCAACTGCGCGAGGACCTGGACGTGCGCGGCCCGGTCAAGATATCCGAGGTCGAGGCGCAGCAGAAGGAAATCCTGAAGATCGCGCGCCGTTTGACCGAGTCCGGCGACCTGGCCATCAACGGCATGGGCGAGGAACAGTATGTCTGAGCCGCTGCTGGGCGCCCGCCGCATCCTGCGCGCCGACGAGGGCCGCAACCTGCCCGTCTGGCGCCTGGATACCTTCGGCGATGCGTCCATGCAGGGCGAGACCCGGCGCCGGCCGCAGACCCCCGACGAAAAACGCGCCATCGAGGCGGCGCTGGCCGCCGCCCGGCAAGAAGCCGACCGCCGCGCGCGCGAACAGGCCGCGCGGCAGGAAACCACGGCGCCGGAACCTGCCGTGGCCGAGGCGGCCCAGCCGCCCGTAGCCCCGGCGCCGGCACCGGCACCGGCCGTCGATCCGGCCGAGGTCGAACGCATCAAGACGGCGGCCTTCGACGAAGGCTATGCCGCGGGCTACGACCATGGCAGCGCCGCGGCCCGGCGCGAGGCCGAGCAACTGCAGGCGATGGCGCACGCCGCCTCGGGTGTGTTCGACCGCTTCGAGACCGACCTGGCTCCCCGGCTGCTGGAACTTGCCGCCGAGATCGCGCGCCAGGTCATCCAGCGCGAACTGGCGCTGGACAACAATGTGATCCTGGCGGTCGTGCGCGACGCCTTCAACCAGCTCATGGGCGGCGAAACCGGCAAGCAGTTGCTGCTGCACCCGTCCGACGTGCAACTGGTGCGCGCCCACCTGGGCGAGGAACTGGAACTGGGCCAATGGAAGATCGTCGAGGACGCCGGCGTCGAGGCCGGCGGCTGCCGGATCTCCACCCAGCAGTCCGACATCGATGCCACCCTGGGCACGCGCTGGAAACGGACCCTGGCCACGCTGGGACAGGACAGCGCCTGGAGCGACGAACGTGCATGACGCCCCCGCCAGCCTGGCCCGTTTCCTCGAAGGCTGCACCGCCCGCGTGCGGACCGCGTCGCCCGTGGCCGCATCGGGCCGCCTGACGCGCGTGGCCGGACTGGTCATGGAAGCCGTGGGGCTGAAGCTGCCGGTGGGCAGCACCTGCCGGATCGTGCAGGCCCACGATCGCGCCGCCGAGGCCGAAGTAGTGGGCTTCAACGGCGAGCGCCTGTTCCTGATGCCATCCAGCGAAGTCCATGGACTGACGGCGGGGTCGCTGGTGATGCCGCTGGAGCCGCAGCGGTCGCCCCCTTCCTACCCGCCGGCCGACCAGGCAGCCGACGCGGAACTCCCGGCCGAGGAAATCACCAAGCACCTGCCCGTGGGCGATGCATTGCTGGGGCGCGTGGTGGATGGCGCCGGGCGCCCCCTGGACCGGCTGGGCCCCATCACTTCCGCCCAGCGCGCGCCGCTGGCCGCGCGGCCCATCAATCCCATCGAACGCCAGCCCATCGAGCGCCCGCTGGACGTCGGCGTGCGCGCCATCAACGCCATGCTGACGGTGGGACGCGGACAGCGCATGGGCCTGTTCGCCGGCTCCGGCGTCGGCAAGAGCGTGCTGCTGGGCATGATGGCGCGCTACACCGAGGCCGACGTGACCGTGGTGGGCCTGATCGGCGAACGCGGCCGCGAAGTCAAGGAATTCATCGACCACATCCTGGGCCCGGAAGGACTGGCGCGGTCAGTCGTGGTCGCGGCGCCCGCCGATGCCGCGCCGCTGATGCGCCTGCAAGGCGCGGCCTACGCCACCGTGCTGGCCGAGCATTTCCGCGACCAGGGCAAGAACGTGCTGCTGATCATGGATTCGCTTACCCGCTACGCGATGGCCCAGCGGGAGATCGCGCTGGCCATCGGCGAACCGCCCGCCACCAAGGGCTATCCGCCATCGGTATTCGCCAAGCTTCCCGCGCTGGTGGAACGCGCCGGCAACGGCACCCACGGCGCCGGCTCGATCACCGCCTTCTATACGGTGCTGACCGAAGGCGACGACCAGCAGGACCCCATCGCCGACTCGGCCCGGGCCATCCTGGACGGCCATATCGTGCTCAACCGGGCACTGGCCGACACCGGCCACTATCCCGCGATCGACATCGAACAATCGATCTCGCGGGCCATGCACAACATCGTGGGCGCCGAGCAGCAGCGCCATGCGCGCACCCTGAAAAAGCTGTTCTCGCGCTACCAGCGCTCGCGCGACCTGATCCAGGTGGGCGCCTACGTGCCGGGAACCGATCCCGAACTCGACCAGGCCATCGCCGCGCACGCCACCATCGGCAATTTCCTGCAGCAGGACATGCAGGCGCGCGCGCCCTATGCCGACAGCCTGACCCTGATGACCGCCATCGCCGAACACTTCGGCGCCGGCACTTGACCCGCCTCCAGAGGCCCGCCATGACGTCCACCACCACGCTCGCCACGCTGATCGAACTTGCGGAAGCACGCAAGAACAAGGCCGCCCAGGAATTCGCCCAGGCCGCCGCGGCACATTCGCGCGCCCGGGAACGCCTGGTGCTGATCGAGAACTACCGCTCGGACTACGAATCGCGCATGCGCAACCAGACAGGCATAGGCCTGGACGGCACGCTGGTCGGCAATTACGCCCGCTTCATCCAGCAACTGACCGACGCCGTCGAACAACAGGCGCAGGAAGTCGAGCGCTGCGCCGGCCACATGAACGCCACCCGGGCGGCGTTCTTCGACGAAGAGCGCAAGCTCAAGTCCCTGGAGATCCTGGCCCAGCGGGAAACCCAGCGCCAGGAGTCGACCGAGGCCCGGCGCGTACAGAAGCAGATCGACGAATTCGCCCATCGCCGGCATTTCGGCGCCGCGACGGGATACGCGCTGTGAGCGCGCTGCCCGTCTCCTTCGTCCAGCCCGCCGCGGCGCCCGCCCCCGCCTCGGCGGGGTCCGGCGACGGCACGCCCGCCGGCCTTCCCTTCGAGGACGTGCTGGCGACGGCGTCCGAGGCCCCGGCCCCCGCCCGGACGGAACCCCCGGCCCAGCCCGAGGCGGCGGACGCCGATGCCGCCAGCGGCCAGGACGATGCCGATCCGGCGATCGCGCCGGACCTGCCCTGGCTGTCGCAGTGGGCGAGCTACCTCGCTCCCGCGGCCGCGCCGCCCGTGGACCCGGCCATGACGCCGGCCGCCGCCACCGACGCCGGCGATGCCCTGGCTGCCGTGCCGCCCTCCGCGACGCAGGCGGATCCCGCCGCTCCGCGTCCCGCCGCGGCCGAACAGGAAACCGTCTCCCTGGCGGCGGCCCCGGCTTCCGGCGTGACCGCACGCCCCGCGGCCGCGACGGCCGCCTCCGGCGCCGCTCCGGACCCCGCCGGCCGGCGCGTGGACAGGACGGCGTCCGCACCCCGCACCCCGCCGCCAGCGGCCTCGCGGCCAGCCGTGGCGGACACCGCGCCCCCCGAGACCTCCACGGCCCCGGCCGGAGTGCTGCAGGCATCCGCCACGGTCCCGGTCAACACCCCGGCACCCCACCACGCGCCCGCGTCCGCGGCCCGCAACGAGGTCCCGTCCGTGCCCGGCGCCCCGGTACCGTTGCACGCCGGCGCCTTGCAGGATCGCATCGACACGGCCTTGCGCTGGATGGCCGGCGGCCACCTGCAAACCGCGCAGTTGCGCGTCGACCCCGAGGCCCTGGGTCCCATCACCATCCATCTGCGCCTGGACGGCGATGCCGCCAGCGTGGTGTTCGGCAGCAATCACGAATCGACGCGCCAGGCGCTGGAAAGCTCGCTGGCCGGCCTCAAGGACGTGCTGGCGGCCAACGGCCTGAGCCTGGGCCAGGCCTCGGTCGGCAGCGAACAGCAGAGCGGCTTCCTTGCCGCGCGACAGTTCGCGGAACGCGAGGCGCAGCCTGGCCGCGCGCCGGCCGCCGGCGCCGCTGCCTCGGGCCCCGCCGACGGTCCGGCCGCCCCCGTCGCGCGCGGCCGGGCGGCGGGCAACGGCATGGTCGATCTGTACGCGTGAGGCGCGGCCGGGCGGCCCGCCGGCCAACTGCAGGATTTCCCCTGCTGTTCCACGGATCGTCCCCCATCCGCTTCTGGATAATGCAACCTGGGGGCAGTTCGCTGCCCTTTCCCATCGACTCCGGAGATGTTGTTCATGGCCGAGGCCATTGTTCCCGTGAAACGCGCCCGCACCTGGATCTTCGTGCTGGGCGGACTCGTGCTGCTGGTCGTGATCGCGGCCATGGCCGCCCTGCTGCTCATCCACAACAAGCAACTGGCCAGCTTCGAGACTTACAGCTACGCCGGATCGCAACAGTCGGACGACGCTGCCCAGCCGGGATCCTCGGGCACGCCGGCCGCGCCGGCGAATTCCGGCAAGCACGTCTTCACGGCCCTGGACCTGTTCACCGCCAACCTGGCCGAGCGCGACAATGACCGCTTCGCGCAGGTGGGTGTCGTGATCGAAGTGGCCGACGCCAAGGCGGGGGCCGCCCTGACCGCGGTCGTGCCGCCCATCCGCAGCGAGATCCTGCTGCTGCTGAGCTCCAAGACCGCCGACGAGCTGCTCAGCCTGAAGGGCAAGCAGACGCTGGCCGCTCAGGTCGTCGACATCGCCCGGAAGTACATCGCGCCGGAGTTCCGCACCAGCGTCTATGCCGCGCACTTCTCCAGTTTCGTGATCCAGTAGGTCCCGTTGCGCCGTGACGCCGATGACGCATCCCCACGACGCCGCCCGGAGCGCCCACGATGGCCGGTGAATTCCTGTCGCAAGACGAAGTCGATGCCCTGCTGCGGGGCGTCACGGGCGAGCACGACGACCAGCCCAAGGACGAAGTGCCCGTCGGCGGCATACGCCCCTACAACCTGGCCAAGCAGGAACGCATCGTGCGCGGCCGCATGCCGTCGCTCGAGATCATCCACGACCGCTTCGGCCGCCTGCTGCGCGTGGGACTGTTCAACTTCCTGCGGCGCAACCCCGAGGTCTCGGTCGGCCCGGTGCGGCTGGTCAAGTACAGCGAGTTCCTGCGCAACATCGTCGTCCCGACCAACCTGAACATCGTCTCGCTCAAACCCTTGCGCGGCAATGCCCTGTTCATCTTCGAACCGCGGCTGGTGTTCTCGGTCATCGACAACCTGTTCGGCGGCGACGGCCGCTACCACACCCGCGTCGAGGGGCGCGACTTCACCGCCACCGAGCAGCGCATCATCCAGCGCATGCTGGCGGTCGTACTGGACGAGTACGCCAAGGCGTGGGCCGCGGTCCACCCCATGCACTTCGAATACCAGCGTGCCGAAATGCATACGCAGTTCGCCAACATCGCCACGCCGTCCGAGATCGTCGTCTGCTCGACGTTCTCCATAGAATTCGGCTCGTCCGGCGGCGACTTGCACATCTGCTTTCCGTACGCATCGGTCGAGCCCATCCGCGATGCGCTGTACAGCCCCGTCCAGGGCGACCAGATGGAACCCGACAAGCGCTGGCTGCGCATGCTGTCCAAGCAGATCCAGCTGGCCGACGTCGAGATGGTGGTCAACCTGGCCCAGAGCGAACTGGTGTTGCGCGACTTGCTGAACATGCAGAAGGGCGACGTCATCCCGATCGACATCGCCCCCACGCTGCCCGCCTACGTGGACGGCGTGCCCATATTCGACTGCAAGATCGGCGTCAGCAACGGGCAGTACGCGATCCGTATCGGCAAGGTGCTGGCCACCCTGCAATCGGAAAACCAGTTAGGAGATGAGAATGGAAGCGGATCCTGAACACCTGCCCGAGCCGCCCGGCGCCACGGCCGACGACGACTGGGCCGCGGCGCTGGCCGAGCAGTCTCAGGCCAGCGCCGCGGCGCGCCCCGCCGACGAGCTGTTCGAGCAGTTCACCCCCGGCGGCGAGACGTCCAGGACGGTCAACGACATCGAGATCATCATGGACATCCCGGTCACGCTGACCGTGGAGCTGGGCCGCACCCGCATCCCCATCAAGCAGATCCTGCAACTGGCGCAGGGGTCGGTGGTGGAGCTCGACGGCCTGGCCGGCGAGCCCATGGACGTGATGGTCAACGGCTGCCTGATCGCCCAGGGCGAGGTGGTCGTGGTCAACGACAAATTCGGCATCCGGCTGACGGACATCGTCACGCCGTCCGAGCGGCTGCGCCGCCTCAACCGCTAGGTTCCCATGATTTCCCCCGGCTCGACCCTGCAGACCGTGCTGGCGCTGATCGCCGTCCTGGCGTTGATCATGGCTTGCGCATGGCTGCTGCGGCGCGTCCAGCGGCCCCAGGGCGGCGGCGACCATCCGCTGCGGCTGCGCGGCCAGCTGACGGTCGGTCCGCGCGAACGCGTGATCCTGGTCGAGGTCGCAGACCAGTGGATCGTTGCCGGCGTCTCGGCAGGCAACGTCCGGCCGCTGGCCGTGCTGCCGCGCCCCGGCGACGCGCCCCCTGCCGACTCCGCCCCGGCCGCCCCGCTGCCCGACTTCCGTGCGCTCCTGGCCCGCTTCGGCAAGCAATGATGCGTACGCTCGTGTTTCCCCTCGCCCTGCTCCTGCTGCTGGCCGCCGGCGGCGTCCACGCGCAGGAAGCCGGCATCCCGGCCCTGACCAGCAGCCCGGCCCCGGGTGGCGGCACCACCTGGTCGCTGTCCCTGCAGACGCTGCTGGTGCTGTCGGCGCTGAGCTTCCTGCCCGCCGTGCTGCTGATGATGACCAGCTTCACGCGCATCATCATCGTGCTCTCGCTGCTGCGCAGCGCGCTGGGCCTGCAGGGGTCGCCGCCCAACATGGTGCTGGTCGGGCTGGCGCTGTTCATGACGCTGTTCATCATGACGCCCACGTTCGACAAGGTCTATACCGAGGCCTACCAGCCCTTCGACAGCAAGCAGATCGACTTCCGGGAGGCCGTGGACAAGGCCCAGGTGCCGATGAAGGACTTCATGCTCAGGCAGACCCGCGAATCCGACCTGGCGCTGTTCATGCGCCTGGCCAGCACGCCGCCGGTGTCCGAGGCGGCCCAGTTGCCGCTGCGCGTGGTGGTTCCGGCCTTCGTGACCAGCGAACTGAAGACGGCGTTCCAGATCGGTTTCATGGTCTTCCTGCCCTTCCTGGTCATCGACCTGGTCGTCTCCAGCGTGCTGATGTCCATGGGCATGATGATGCTGTCGCCGGTGCTGATATCCCTGCCTTTCAAGCTCATGCTGTTCGTCCTGGCCGACGGCTGGAACCTGCTGATCGGCAGCCTGGTCGCCAGCTTCCGATGAACCTCCCCTCGCCGCATCCCGCGCGCCTCTTCAAGGGACTCCCATGAACAGTACCGCCGGCATCCTGACCCTGGCGCAAGAGGCGGTGCAGATCGCCATCTATCTTGCCGCTCCGCTGCTGTTGTCGGCGCTGGTCGTGGGCCTGATCATCAGCGTGCTGCAAGCCGCGACCCAGATCAACGAAATGACCCTGTCATTCGTGCCCAAGCTGGTCGCCATCTTCGCCGCCGCGCTGATCGCGGGCCCCTGGATGCTGTCGATGATGACCGATTACATCCGGCGGCTGTTCGAGAACATTCCGTTCATGCTGGGCTAGGCGCGTGCTGAGCTTTACCGACGCGGACATCCATGCCGCGATCGCGGCGCTGCTGTGGCCCTTCGTGCGCACCCTGGCGCTGGTGCAGACCGCACCGGTGTTCGGCCACCGGGCCGTGCCCCAGCGGGTCAAGATCGGCCTGGCGCTCCTGATCTCCTTCCTGGTCGCTCCCGCCATACCGGCCGCGCCCGTGGACGCCTTCTCCGGCACCGGCCTGCTGCTGCTCCTGCAGCAGATCATCGTCGGCGCGGCCATGGGTTTCGGCCTGCGCGCGGTCTTCGCCGCCTTCGAACTGGCGGGCGACCTGGTCGGATTGCAGATGGGCCTGGGCTTCGCGTCCTTCCTGGACCCGCAGCGCGGCGCGCCTTCGCCGCTGCTGGCCAACTTCCTGATGCTGTCGGCCCTGCTGGCCTTCCTGGCCACCGACGGCCACCTGACGCTGCTGCTGACCCTGGGCGACAGCTTCCGCATCATTCCCGTTTCGCCGCATCCGCTGGACAACCTGGACTGGCTGCGGCTGGCCAACCTGGGTTCCATCGTCTTCGCAGGCGGCCTGCAGATCGCGCTGCCGGTGCTGGCGGCGGTCCTGTCCATCAACATCGCGCTGGGTTTCGTCTCGCGCAGCGCGCCGCAGCTCAACATCTTCAACCTCGGCTTCGCGGTCACGCTGCTGGCGGGCCTGCTGCTGCTGTGGCTGACCTTCGGCGTGCTGGCCGGCCCCATGGAACGCATCGTGGGCATCGCCGTGCCCTATTTCAAGACCGCCGTCATACGCTGAGGCGCTCGACCCGCCGCGGCCTACCAGTCCGGCTGCCGCGGCTCGATCCGTACCCGGCTCAGATGGGCGCCGATGCGCGGCCCGGGAAACACCAGGCTGATGCGGGTACCGGCGAACTCGGGACGGCTGCGCAGGTCCCAGTGCGCACCATGCGCCTCGGCGATTTCCTTGACGATGGCCAGTCCCAGCCCGGATCCTCCGGCCTGCGAGTTCTTCGCCCGGTAGAAGGCATCGAAGACCCGCGCCCTGTCCTCGGGCGCGATGCCCGGCCCGTCGTCCTCCACCACCAGGCTGGGCGGCGAGTCGTTCACGCGCAGCACGATCTGCCCCGGCCCCCCGTGGTAGCGGATGGCATTGTCCACCAGGTTGCCCAGCAACTGGTCCAGCAGCACCTCGTCGCCGTCGACCCAGACCGGTTCGTCCGGCGCGACCAGCACGATCTCGACATGGGCCTGGCGCGCCGCCGGCACCCAGCGTGCCCCGCATTCGCGCGTCAGCTCCGTCAGGTCGATGCGCGTGAACGTGTCGCGCGGACGCACGTTGGCATCGATGCGTGCCAGCACCAGCAATTGCTCGCCGACCCGGATCATGCGGTCGGCGGCGGCCTTGATCCGCTCGGCCCGCTGGCGCACGTCGTCCGGCACCGGACGCGCCAGCATCAGCTCGGATTCCAGCTTGAGCCCGCTGAGCGGCGTACGCAATTGATGCGCCGCGTGGCCGATGAAGCGGCGCTGCGCGGCCACCGCCTCGTCCAGCCGGCCCAGCAGGGAATTGGTCTTGGCGATCAACGGCGTCAGTTCGCTCGGCACGTCGTCGCCGCCTATGGGCTGCAGATCGTCGATGCTGCGGCTCTCGATCTCGTCCGACAGCTTGCTGACCGACTCCAGCCCCGAGCGCACGGCGGTGACGATGACGAAGCCCAGCAGCGCGATCAACAGCAACTGGCCCGCCACGAGTACCGACAGGATCTCTTCGATGAAGCGGCTGCGGGTGTTGAGGGTCTCGGCCATCGCCACTTCGACCAGATAGTCGTCGAAGCTGAAATCCAGCGCCACCGCGCGCACCGGCAAGCCTTCCACCAGCGAGTCGTAGATCGTCGGCACGGCCTTGTTGATGCGGTCGAGCAGCGTGGGCGGCTCGGCGCCGTCCTCGTCGGCACCGTCCGGGTCGTCCACCACCGGCGGCGAAGGCAGGACGGCCGTGCCGGCGATGATCTCGCCGTCGACGCTGATGCGGAAATAGGTCCGCTCGTCGGGGTCCGTGGTCAGGAAACGCGTGGTGTTCCAGGCCGGATCGAGCTGCGGCCCCTGGGGAGTCATGACGACCTGGCGCGCCAGCGCGCGGGTGGTGTCGACCAGCGCTCGGTCGTGGGACTGGGTATTGAGCTTGCGCGTCAGGACATAGGTGATGACGCTGTCCATCGTGGCCAGCAGCAGCACGGCGGGCAGCAGCCGCACCAGCAGATGCCAGGCCAGCGAGCGCCGGTGCAGGACCCGGTTCTCGGGAGCGGGCCGGACGTCACTGCGCGACGGCATCGGACTCCAGCAGATAGCCGAACCCGCGTACCGTCTGGATGCTGACCCCCGCTTTCTCGAGCCGCTTGCGCAGGCGATAGACGTAGACCTCGACGGCGTTTTCGCTGAAATCGGCATCCCAGGCCGACAGCGAATTGACGATCTGACGCTTGGTGACGACGCGGCCGGCGCGCGCCATCAGCATCTCGAGCACCGACAATTCGCGCACCGACAGCGCGACGCGCTCGCCGCCGACCCGCAGTTCGCGCCCGATCGTATCGAAGCTCAGGGCGCCGACCTCCATGATCGGATTGACCTGGCCGGCGCGGCGCCGTATCTGGGCCCGCACGCGCGCCGCCAGCTCGGGCAGCTCGAAAGGCTTGGTGACGTAGTCATCGGCGCCGGCATCCAGGCCGGCGACCCGGTCTTCCAGCGCATCCCGCGCGGTCAGGATCACGACCGGCACCGGATTTTCGTTGGCCCGCAGTCGCCGCAGCACGGTCAGGCCGTCTTCACCCGGCAGGTTCAGGTCCAGCAGCACCAGGTCGTAGCCCTGGCTGGCAAGCGCGGCCGAGGCGCGCTCGCCGCTGGAGACGAGATCGACGGCGTAGCCCTGGTCGCCCAGGAACTCCGCCAGGGCGCCCCCCAGGGTGGCGTCGTCTTCGATGACCAATACACGCATATGACAAAGCGCCGGCGAACCGGCGCAGCGAGAAAGGGGAAAGCCGCTAGGGTAAACCCAGGCGCCGCCGAAAGCTAGGGCCTGTTCGCGGCGCCCCCTATTTGGCCGCCGGCGGCGGCTCGGGCGTACTGACGAAGCCGATGCGCTTCATCCCCGAGCGGGAGGCATCGGCCATGACCTGCGCCAGGACCTCGTAGCGGGTGTTCTTGTCGGCGCGCAGGTGCAGCTCGGGCTGCGGCGTGTCCTTGGACACGCTGGCGAAACGGGCGGGAAGGTCCTCCAGCGACACTTCGGCGTCGTTCCAGAACACCTTGCCGCTGGCGTCGATCGCCAGGTCTATCTTGGCCGGGTCGGAATCGACCGGCGCCGAAGTCGCCTGCGGCACGTCGATGCGCACCGCGTGGGACAGCAGCGGCGCCGTGATGATGAAGATGACCAGCAGCACCAGCATCACGTCGATGAGCGGCACCATGTTGATCTCGGATTGCGGCGCGCCCGATCCCGCACCGCCATTGAAACTGCCGAAAGCCATCGAAGACTCCTAGTCTTATTCGCCCGCCTTGGCCTTCAGGGCGCGCACGTTGTTGTCCGTGACGATCTGCTGGCCGGTGGTCAGGAACGCGAACAGGTCGTGGGCGAAGGCGTCCAGGCGCGCCAGCAGCACGCGATTGCTGCGCGTGAAGAAGTTGTAGGCCAGCACCGCCGGAATGGCGACCGCCAGGCCCAGGCCCGTCATGATCAGCGCCTCGCCCACCGGGCCGGCGATGCGGTCGATGGTGGCCGCGCCGCCCTGGCCGATGGACACCAGCGCATGGTAGACGCCCCACACCGTGCCGAACAGCCCGACGAAGGGAGCCGTCGACCCCACCGAGGCCAGCAGCGTCAGGCCGTTCTCGAGCTTGGCGGTTTCCTCGTCGATGACCTTGCGCATGGTGCGCGTGACGAAATCGGACTGCGAGCCCGCCTCTTCCAGCTTGGCCGCGCCGAACTTCGCGTGGTGCAGGCGGGCGTACAAGGCGTGGCTGGTCAGGTGCGAGAACGGATCGTTGGCGCCGTGCGTGGTGATTTCGCGGTCCACGGCCTCGAGCGAGGTCGCATTCCAGAAATGCTGCAGGAAGGTCTCGCCCTGCCGCCGCGAACGCATGTTCGCGATGGCCTTGACGACGATCAGGTACCAGGTCGCGAGCGACATCAGTACCAGGATGAAGAACAGCGCCTTGCCCAGACCGTCGGTCTGAGAGACGAAGTGCGCAAAGCCCAGGCTCGGGGTCTCGGTCATGTCAGTTCCTGAGAGTGAAATCGAACGGCACGATGGCGATCGCGGCGATCGCCATGCCGTTTTCGGTATACGGTTTGAAGCGGCCGCGCCGGGCGGCGTCCAGCGCCGCCTCGTCCAGCCGGTTGAATCCCGAGGATTTCTCCAGCGTGGCCTTGTCCACCAGTCCGCGGGTATTGATCAGCAGGCGCACCAGTACCTTGCCTTCCTCGCCCAGTCGTTTGGACGTGCGCGGATACTCGGGCATGGGCGGCGCCCCGAGGTATTCGATGCGGCCGACCAGCTTGGGCTCGGTGGACACAGGCGCCTGCGGCGCGGCCGTCCGGTCGGCAGGCTCGGGCTTGCCGCTGGGAGGCTGCGACACGGCGGGCGCCGGCGCGGGTGCGGGCGCCGGTTCCGGGGCAGGCTGCGACAAGGCGGTTTCGGAAGGAGGAGCCGGTTCGGGCGGCGGTGGCGCCGGCTTGGGGGGCGGCGGTTTGGGAACGGGCTTGGGAGTGGGCTTGGGAGGAACGGGCTTGGGCTCGGGCTTCGGAGCGGGAGGCGTGGGGGCCGGCGGCGCGGCCGCCACCTGGACCTGGGGCGCGATCTCGACGAACCGCACCTCGACCGTCTCGACCGGCTTGGCCACCTGCGGCTCGGCCTTGGCCACCAGCATCGCGCCGACCACTGCCACATGCAGAAGCACCACCGCGATGCCAGCGCCGACGCGCAGCCCGACGGGGGCTGGCGTATTCCAATGCAAGGTGGCACTCATTCGAATGAATCGCGTAGCAGACCGTGAAGGTCGCTACGATATCACAAATGCGACTTATTCGCAGTTAGGTAACAACAACGAGTAACAACAGCGGTGCGCCGGCTCGCCAGCCGCACGCACCGCCCCGTCTTCAATGCTCCATCGTCCGCACGATCAGGGCGTCGCAAGGCGTCAGATAGATCAGCCTTTCCGCCACGCTGCCTATCGCGGTCCGCAGCAGTCCCGTCAGGCCGTGCGTCCCCACCACCAGCAGGTCGGCCGGATGATGGCGCACATAATCCGGCACCGCGCCCTCAGGCATCCCGTGCTGCAGCACCAGCCGCGTGCCGGGCTGCCCCGCCTGCGGCAGATTGTTCGCGATGAAGCCGTCGGCCAGGCGCTCGGCCGCCCGCTTCGCCGCCTCGATCTCGTCCTGGTCCGGGTCGGCCTTCAGCGTGGGATAGGCGTGGAACAAGGTCATCTGGGCGTCGGGAAAGAATGCCCGCGCCGCGTTCATCGCCTGCCGGGCGCCCTCGGAGAAATCCGTGGCCGCGACGACCTGCCGGTAGGGGCGATGGGGACGCTTCTTCACGATCAGGATGGGCAAGGTCGACTCGCGCGCCAGCTTCTCGACCGTGGAGCCCAGCAGCAGCCGGCCCAGCGTCTCGTCGCGCGCCACCCCGGTCACGATCAGATCGCATTGCCGGCTGCGGGCGGTACGCTGGATCACCTCGACCGGATTGCCGGTCTCCAGCACCAATTCCATCGGCACGTCCACTTCGCCCACGATGTCGCGCAGGGCGCGCTCGGCCGCTTCCATGTCCGCTTCGCGGTTGCCGCGCGCCATCAGCCGCTCGACCAGCGGCGACTCTTCGATGACGTGGAGCACGACCAGCTTGCAGCGCCGCTGGCGGGCGATGTCGATCGCGCGGTCCAGTGCGCGGTCGCCGCGCGCGCTCAAGTCGGTGGCAAGCAAGATGCTGCAAGTATCGGTACCCATGCTGGCATTCCAATGTTGGGGAAACCCATCGTGCCATGAAGCCGGCCCGCACGAACCACCCGAGTTTGGCCGGGCTTGACCTGGATCAACCTCGCGTCACGGGCACGGCTCGAAACAAGGGTATTCCCCTATCAAGAAGTTGATCCGACCCCGAAATGAAACCCATCGTAACAAAATGTGGGTATCATCCACGCTCACGGGAAATTCGGAATTTGAGGGGCAAATGGATATGCTTTTTGTGGCTTTGATTGTCCTGATATGTGCTATTTGCGTCACTTTCGTCATCAGGAATCGCCGCCGGGCGCGGCGCCTGGCGGAAATCGCGCGGCGCGGCGGCTCGCTTTGCCCGCGTTGCGGGCGCTACGTATCTCCCGGCGCCCAGGCCTGCCGGCACTGCCTGACCCCGGTACAAATGGCCACGACGCGACAATGAAAAAAAGACCCCACCCGGCGCGGACGGTGCCCGCCTCCGGCGATCCGACCGAGGACGACAGGCTCCAGGATGTCTGGCCAGGTTGGACGGACGAGACGATTCCCGCCCTGTTCGCGCACCTCTATCTGTTTCGACTGGCTGCCCACATGGTCCTGTCGCCGGCGGAGCTGCGCGCCATCGCGGACAAGGTGGGGCCAACTGGCCCGCGACCTGCGGACCATGAACGATCACGACGACGAGGAACCCGCCCCATGAACGCCACCCGGACGGCAAAGAAAAAGGGGCAGCCCGATGGGCTGCCCCTTTTTTTGATGGTGCCGGCAATAGGAGTCGAACCTACGACCTTCGCATTACGAATGCGCTGCTCTACCAACTGAGCTATGCCGGCGAAATCTTCCCGAAGCCTGTCTTTCCGACGCCCGCCTTCCCGACGCCACTTACGCCGCGTCTAAAAGGCATGTGCTTCAAGCTAGCCCGCTATTCTAGCAAAACTTTGCTGGCGTATTCAAATCCTATTCCGCATCCGGCTGCGCGTCGGGGTGGGCTGCCTGGAAGGCAGGCAGCGCGGCGCAATGATCGGCAATCCGCACTACCGTCGGCATGGCCGTCAGGTCCGACTTCAGGCGGCGGGCGTTGTAGACCTGCGGCACCAGGCACAGGTCGGCCAGCGTCGGCTGGTCGCCGTGGCAGCACAGCCCCGTCGCGGGCGAGTCGGCCAGCATGCGCTCGAGCGCGGCCAGGCCGCCCTCCACCCAATGTCGGTACCACTCGTCGCGCCCCTGCTGGTCGATGCCCAGGGGGCTCTTCAGATACTTCAGCACGCGCAGGTTGTTCAGCGGATGGATGTCGCAGGCGATGTCCAGCGCCAGCGCGCGGACGCGGGCACGCTCCGCCGGGGTGGCCGGCAGCAGCGCCGGCTGGGGATGCGTCTCTTCCAGGTATTCGATGATGGCCAGCGACTGGGTCAGGACATGGCCGCCATCCTCCAGCACCGGCACCAGGGCGGCCGGGCTCAGCCGGCGAAAATCCGGCTTCAGCTGCTGGCCGCCGTCCTTGAGCAGGTGCACCGCGAGATAGTCGTACGGCAGCCCTTTCAGGGCCAGCGCGATGCGCACGCGATAGGCGGCGGAACTGCGGAAATAACTGTAGAGGCGCATGGAGGCTCCGTAGGACTACAGGCGGACGTTCTTGGACAAGCCCTTGGGCAGCGGGAAGGCGATACCTTCCTCGGCGCCGGCCAGCGTGCGCACCGAGGCCGCGCCCAGCTCCTTCAGGCGGGCGATGACCTGCTGCACCAGCACGTCGGGCGCCGAGGCGCCGGCCGTGACGCCCACCCGGCTGCGCCCTTCCAGCCAGGCCGGATCGATGTCGCCGGCGCCGTCGATCAGGTAGGCGGCCACGCCCTTGCGCTCGGCCACCTCGCGCAAGCGGTTGGAATTGGAGCTGTTGACGCTGCCCACCACCAGCACCAGGTCGCATTCGGGCGCCATGACCTTGACGGCGTCCTGGCGGTTCTGCGTGGCGTAGCAGATGTCGCTTTTCTTGGGCTCGGCGATGTTCGGGAAGCGGGCCTTGAGCGCCGCCGCGACCTGCGCCGCGTCGTCCACCGACAGCGTGGTCTGGGTCACATAGGCCAGCCGGTCCGGATCGGCCACGGCCAGCGCCGCCACGTCCTCGACCGTCTCGACCAGGTACATGCCCGCTTCGGACTGCCCCAGCGTGCCTTCCACCTCGGGGTGCCCCTTGTGGCCGATCATGACGATCTCGTTGCCGGCGGCGCGCATCTTGGCCACCTCGACGTGGACCTTGGTCACCAGGGGACAGGTGGCGTCGTACACCTGCAGGCCGCGCTGCTCGGCCTCGCGGCGCACCGCCCTGGACACGCCGTGGGCCGAGAAGACCACCGTCGAACCGGCCGGCGCCTCGTCCAGTTCCTGGATGAAGATGGCGCCCTTGGCGCGCAGGTCCTCGACCACGTAGCGGTTGTGGACGATCTCGTGCCGCACGTAGATGGGCGCGCCGTAGATCTGCAAGGCGCGCTCGACGATCTCGATGGCCCGGTCGACGCCGGCGCAGAAGCCGCGCGGCTGGGCCAGGACCACTTCCATGGGCGCCTGCGCCATCACATCACCCCGAGTATGGACACATCCACCTTCAGCGCCGAGCCGGCCAGCGGATGGTTGAAATCGAACAGCGCATAGTCCTCGCCCTGTTCCTTGAATACGCCCGAATACCGGCCGCCATTGGGCGCGGCGAATTCGACCAGGTCGCCGGGCTGGAAGGTCTCGTCGCCCGCGTGCTCGCGCAGCATCGCCAGGGTCACGCGCTGGATCAGCTCCGGATTGCGATCGCCGTACGCCTGCGCCGGAGCGAGGGTGAAACTGAAGCGCTCGCCTTCGCCGCGGCCGACCAGCGCCGCCTCCATGCCCGGCGCCCACTGGCCGATGCCCAGTTGCAGCGTGGCGGGACGGCCGGTGAAGGTATCGACGAAAACGCCTCCCGCGCCTTCGCCCGAGGCCAGCGAAATGCGGTAGTGGAGGGTTACGTAGGAGTCCTCACGGACAACGAGGGGCGTGGAGGAAGAAGATGCAGCCAAAGTGTGTCACCGTGTCGATGCTGTGCGCCAAAGAACCGATTTTACCCGTCCCGCCGCCATGCCGACCGCCCTTCCGACCCTACAGGCCTCCCTGCCCCCCGAAGAACGCCCCCGCGAGCGCCTGCTGCGCCACGGCCCCACGGTGCTGACCGACGCCGAACTGCTGGCCGTGCTGCTGCGCACCGGCACGCGCGGCTGCAACGCGCTCGAACTGGGCCGGCGCCTGCTGGCGCAATTCGGCGGCCTGCGCGGACTGTTCGGCGCCTCGCGCGACGAACTCCGGGGCATGCCTGGCATGGGGGAAGTCAAGGCGGCCCAACTGCAGGCCATCCTGGAGCTGGCCCGGCGCGAACTGGCCGAGGAAATCCACCGCGGCGACGCCCTGTCCCGCCCCGATCACGTACGCCGCTATTGCGCCGCCACCCTGGCCCACCGCCGCATCGAGTGCTGCATGGCGCTGTACCTGGACGCGCGCAACTGCCTCATCACCAGCGAAATCCTGTCCCAGGGCACCCTGTCCCAGGCCACCATCTACCCGCGCGAGATCGTCCGCGCCGCGCTGCGCCACCATGCCGCCTCGGTCATCCTCGCCCACAACCACCCCTCGGGCAACGCCGAACCCAGCCAGGCCGACGAACACCTCACCCGCCACGTCCGCGCCGCGCTCGCGCTGGTGGACGTGCGCCTGCTCGACCACATCATCGTGGCAGGCGGGCGGACCACCTCGCTGGCGGAACGCGGGGTGATGTAGGGCCTACCAGTGCGCCATGGGCAGCCCCGCCACGGGCGCACGGAAATACGGAATCCGCTCCCCCCTCAGACTGCCGATGTAAACCGTCCGCAGATCCGGCCCCCCGAACGTCACGCTGGCGAACCACGGCGCGATCTTCCCGCCGCAGGCCAGCATCATCTCCGGCGTCGCCTCGCTCCGCTCGAACGCCGCCATCAACGCCTTCCCCGCGGCACTGCCGCCATCGTCGTCCAGCACGATCCGCAGCTCCCCTTCCGGCGTGATCGCGAAGACCCGGTCTGTCATCACGTGCGTGCCCCACAGGTTGCCATGGGCATCGAACGCGATGCCGTCGATGAACGCGCCATGATCGGCGGGACCGAACACCTCCCGGCCCGACAGGCTGCCGTCCGGCCCCACCCTCAGGCGCGAGACGCGCCGCGCGCAGGTCTCGGCCACGTACAGCCACTCCTCGCGGGCATCGAGCCGGATCTCGTTGGTGAAATGGAAGCCGTCGGCCACGATGCGCAACCGGCCGTGCTCGTACAGCGCGATATAGCCATCGGCCACCGTGGGATCCATGGCCTGCATCCAGTTCCTGATGCGGGTGGAGATGGTCAGCCACAGCCGATCGCGGCTGTCGCGCAGCACGAAATTGACCTTGCCGATGGGCTGGCCGTCCACGGTGTCGGCCAGCACGCGGGTCTGCCCCTCGCGCGTCATCAGTTCCAGCCGGTCGGTGCCGAAGTTGGAGATGACGATGTCGCCGTTGCGCGCGAAGGCCAGGCCGTTAGGCAAGGTGCCCGCGACAAAGCGGGTGGCGTCGTCGGTGGCCTGGCTGAAATGCGTGTCGGCCTGCTGCGTGACCAGCCGCTGGCTGCCGTCGGGCCGGATGTGGACCACGCCGCCGCGCGCATCGGCGGCCCACAGGGAACCATCGCGTTCGGCCAGGATGCATTCGGGGCGTTGCAGCCCCTGCCCCACATAGGCCATGGCGGCCGGATCGACGACGAAGCCGTCCAGCGGATTGGGAGCGCCCGCCATGGCCGCGCTCAGAAGCCGACCCGGTCCGCGCCCTTGAGCGCCAGCATGGCGCGGGCCTCGTCCGGCGTCGCGATCTCGTGCCCCATTTCCTCCAGGATGCGGCGCACCTTGGCGACCTGCTCGGCATTGGAAGCCGCCAATTGGCCCTTGCCGATGTACAGGCTGTCCTCCAGCCCGACCCGCACGCTGCCTCCCAGCAAGGCCGCCTGCGTGGCGAAGTTCATCTGGTGGCGGCCGGCGGCCAGCACCGACCAGCGGTAGTCGTTGCCGAACAACCGGTCGGCCGTGCGCTTCATGAACAGCAGGTTGTCCAGCTCGGCGCCGATGCCGCCCAGGATGCCGAAGATCATCTGGATGAAAAATGGCGGCTTGAGCAGGCCGCGGTCCACGAAATGGGCAACGTTGTACAGGTGGCCGACGTCGTAGCACTCGTGCTCGAAGCGGGTGCCGTGCTCCTCGCCCAGCATCTTCAGGATGCGTTCGATGTCACGGAAAGTGTTGCGGAAGATGAAATCGTCGGTATTGCGCAGGTAGCTCTCTTCCCAATCGAACTTCCACTGCTTGTAGCGATCGGCCATGGGGTAGATGCCGAAGTTCATCGACCCCATGTTGAGCGAGCACATCTCGGGCCTGGCCAGCAGCGGCGCGGCCAGGCGCTGTTCCACCGTCATGTTCAGACCGCCGCCGGTGGTGACGTTGATGACGGCGTCGGTGGCTTCCTTGATCTTCGGCAGGAACTGCATGAACACCGCCGGATCGGGCGTGGGCCGGCCGTCCTTGGGATCGCGCGCATGCAGGTGAAGGATGGCCGCGCCGGCCCTGGCGGCGGCGATGGACTGCTCGGCGATGTCCTCGGGGCGGTAGGGCAGCGCCTCGGACATGGTGGGCGTATGGATGCCGCCGGTGACGGCGCAGGTGATGATGATCTTGGGCGCGGCTTTCTTGGCGGGCTTGGCTTGGGTGTCGTTCATCGCGGGCTCCGGTTCAGTCTTCGAAGATGGCCACGGCGCGGGTGAAACCGGCCGAGGCGCCACGGATCTTGTAGGGAAAGCACGAGACGGTGAATCCGTGCGGCGGCAGGCTTTCCAGGTTGCCGAGCTTCTCCAGGTGGCAATAGGCGCGCGCCATGCCGGCGCGGTGCCCTTCCCAGATGATGGAAGGATCCGGGCTCTCGGCGAAGCGCTTGGCGGTGTGCACGAAAGGCGCGTCCCAGCTCCAGCCGTCGGTGCCGGTCACGCGCACGCCGCGCTCGGTCAGGTAGAGCGTCGCCTCCATGCCCATGCCGCAGCCCGCGGACACGTAGTCGGGCTGCCCGTAGCGCGCTCCGGCCGACGTGTTCACCAGCACGATGTCGTAGGGCTCGAGCACGTGGCCGATGCGGGCCAGTTCGGCCTCCACCTCCTCGGGCGTCACCACGTGGCCGTCGGGCAAGTGGCGGAAGTCCAGCTTCACGCCCCGGCTGAAGCACCACTCCAGCGGCACCTCGTCGATGGTGATGGCGCGCTCGCCGCCATCCATGGTCGAGTGGAAATGGTAGGGCGCATCCAGGTGGGTGCCGTTGTGGGTCGAGACATTCAGCCGCTCGATGGCCCACCCCTCGCCCCCCGGCAGGTCCGCCACGTCCAGCCCGGGGAAGAAGGACGCCATGTCGGCGGCGGTCGAGCGGTGGTCGAGATAGGCGATCTGCGGCAGGTGGCCGGGGGGATCGGAGGCGATGCGGTCGTCCAGTGCGACGGAAAGATCGACGAAACGTCGAGGCATGAAGGGCTCCTTCGTTCAGCGTCCGAGCAGGCCGGTGGCCAGCCACGGAAATACCAGGATCAGGGCGAGCACCGCCAGCATGATGGCGGCGAACGGCAAGGCGCCGCGGAAGATCTCGCCCAGTTTCAGTGTGCGATCGGGCGAGGTTCCCTTGATCACGTAGACGGACAGGCCGAACGGCGGCGTCAGCAGGCCGACCTCGACGGCGATCACGGTGACGATGCCGAACCAGATGGGATCGATGCCGAAGGCCTTCATGATCGGATAGAACAACGGCACCACGATCAGCAGGATGGACGAGCTGTCCAGGATGGTTCCCATCGCGACGATCAGCAGCACGTAGGCGATGATGATGCCCCAGTAGCCGATGTCGCTGGCCGCGAGCGCCGCGGTCAGGAACTCCGGCAGGCCGCTCAGCGACAGCATGCGCGAGTACATGCTGGCCGCGATGATCAGGAAGCAGATGGCGGCGGTGACCTGGCCGGTGTCGGTCAATACCCGCCAGATGCGCCCGGGCGGCAGCGCGCGGCGGAACAGGCCGATCACGATCGCGCCCAGCGCGCCGACTGCGCCGGCCTCGGTGGGCGTGAAGAAGCCGCCATAGATGCCGCCCAGCACCAGGCCGATCAGCAGCACGATGGGCAGCGCCTTGCGTCCCATCGCGGCGGCCGACAGGGGCGCGACGTCCTCGGAAATGCTGGCGCCGGCGAAATCCGGACGGTTGCGGGCCAGCCAGTAGACGCCCAGGCCGAAGGCGATGGCCAGCACGATGCCCGGCACCACGCCGGCCAGGAACAGGTCGCCCACCGACTGCTCGGTCAGGATGCCGTACAGGATGAGCAGCAGGCTGGGCGGGATCAGCATGCCCAGCACCGAACTGCCCGCCACGATGCCGTAGGCGAAGCGCTTGGTGTAGCCGTGCCGCAGCATCTCGGGCACGGCCACCCGCGTGAACACGGCGGCCGAGGCGATCGAAATGCCGGTGATGGCGGCGAAGATCGCGTTGGCGCCCACGGTGGCGATGCCCAGTCCGCCCTTGATGCGGCCCAGCATGCGGTTGGCGACATCGAACGCGTCGCGGCCGATGTCGGCCTGCGATACGACGAACCCCATCAGCACGAACAGCGGCACCACGCCGAAGATATAGGAGTCGATGGACTCGGTGGCGGCCAGCGCCAGCATGCGGCCGGTGATCAGGAAGCTGCCCTTGATCGCCAGCACGCCCAGGAAGGAACAGACGGCCAGCGCGATGGCGACGTGCATGCCGGCATAGATCAGCCCCACCATTCCGAACAGCGCCAGCGCGCCGATGACCAGATCGCTCATCATACCCCCGCCTGCACGGCCCGGCCGTGCGTCGTCGCGGCCGCGCACAGCGCGCGCACCGCCCTGGCCAGGAACTGCAGGCCCAGCGCCACCGTCCCCACCAGCATGATCAGCCGCACCGGCCAGATCGGCGCGGTGAAGTCGCCGATCGCGCCTACGAACAGATCCCGGGTCCAGGCGCGCTCGAACAGCGGCACGAGGCCGTTGAACAGCACCGCGCAGAACGCGGCGCCGATCAGGCAGTACAAGGCCTCCAGCCCGGCCCGCCCGCGCGGCGCAAGCTTGTCCAGCAGCACCTCCGCCCGCGTCAGCCCGCCCAGCCGCAGCGAATGGGCCACCTGCAGGAAGACGATGGCGACGATGGACATGCTGACCATCTCGGGCACGCCCGAGATGGGATGGCCGAAGAACGCGCGGCCGACGATGTCGGAGTTGATGGCGACCATCACGCCCACGATCAGCAGCGTGCCGACCGCGTTCAGGGCCGCGGTGCAGGCATCCAGGATGCGCAGCAAGGGATGGTCGGACGGAGGGAGGAAATCTCCCTCGCCGGTGGTGGGGACTTCAGACATGGATGACCTCGCCGCCCGGTTCAGTTCCGATCCCAGTCGCGCACCGGCTTGGCGCCGGCCGCCCGTACTTCCTTCATGTAGGCGTCCAGCACCTGCTTGGCCGGCAGCTTCTGCTTTTGCAGCTCGGCGACCCAGCCCTTGGTCGGGTCCTCGAGCGCCTTGGCGTAGGCGCCCCGCAGGCTGGCCGAATCCGGATTGAGCTTGCCGCCCTTGGCGACCAGTTCGTCCAGCGCGGCGCGGGTGGCCTTGCGCAGGTCGTCGGTATACGCCTTCTCGAAGGCGTCGGCGCCGGCCTTCAATGCCTTCTTCAAGGCTTCCGGCTGGGCGTCGTACCAGTCCTTGTTGGCCGCGATGCCGCCCGAGTACTGAGCGCCGTAGCCGATCTGCGTGATGTAGGGCGCGACCTCCTGGATCTTGGCCGGCAGGGCCGCGGTGGCGAAGGTGACCACGCCGTCGTACAGGCCGGTCTGCAGCGAGTTGTAGTACTCGGTCAGGTTGCCCGCGACGCCCACCGCGCCCGTGCCCTTCATCCAGTTGATCGACGTGCCCGGCGTGCCGATCTTGCGGCCCTTGAGGTCGGCCATGCCCTTGACCGGAAACTTCGTGAACAACAGGTAGTCGTCCAGCCCGAAACCGCCGCCGATGTAGACGACGTCGTTCGCCTCCCAGGCCTTCATCATCGCCGGGATCTTGCGCTGCACGTCCTGTACCGCCTGCGTCACCAGGCCGGGATCGTCCGATACGAAGGGCGTGTAATAGGTGACGTTCTGCAGCGGCAACTTGGCCGGCTCGAAGATCGTGGGAACCAGCGCGATGTCGGCCACGCCGTCCTGGGCCGCTTCCAGCTCCTCGCCCACCTTGGCCAGCGAGCCGCCGTACTGCTGCTTCCATTCGAGCTTGATGTCCGTCCCCTCCAGCGCCTTGTTCACTGCCGGCACGAAGGACTCCTGCAGATGCTTGACCCAGCGGAACACCGGCGGATGGCCGTTGACCAGCGTCACGGTGATGGTCTTGGCCTGTGCCGCCATCGTGGCGGTGGCCAGCAAGGCCGCCAATGCGGCCGGCAGAATACGCATGCATGTCTCCTTGTCAGGGGGCCGGGCTCGTGGCGGCCCGGTTCTTGCGGCCGGGGCATGGCCCCGGGGAATCAACCGGCTCCGGAACCGGAGCGCGGGGAAAGAACGTGGGGACGGCCCGTGCGGCCGGCGGCACGGTCGGCCGCCAGCGCCTCGATGCCGGCGCTGATGAAAGGCACCAGGCGGGCCATGACGGCATCGACGTCGCTGTCGTCGCAGGCGCCGTCCGACAGGCGTCCTGCCCGCCCGGTGGCGGCCATCATGGTCATGCCCACGCCGATGGCGAACATGTAGGACCACACGGCATCGTCCTGCTCCAACTGCGGCAGGACACGGCGGAAGGCGGCGATGAAACGGCGGGCGATCGCGTCGTAGTGGGCGCCGATCAGCGTGCGCGAACGCTCGTCCTCGGCGTTGGCGGTGGCGGCCAGCACCCGCGAGAACAGATTGCCCGCCGGCCCCTCGTGGCCGAACTCCACCGTTGGCCGGAACAAGGCTTCCAGCAGGTCGCCCAGGGTGGGCCGCCCCTGCCCGTCCGGTCCGAACAGCCGGTCCAGCGCGGCCGCGCGGACGGCGTTGATGGCGTCGGAGCGGCGGGCGAACATGGCCTCGTACAGTTTTTCCTTGGTGCCGAAGTGGTAGTGCAGCAATGCCTGGGCCACGCCGGCTTCGTTGGCGATCTGCCGCATGCTGGTGCCATCGAAGCCGTGGGCGGCGAAAACCCCTTCGGCGGCGTCGAGGATGGCGGTCCGGGCGTTCTGGTCGGTCAAGGCGCGCTTCCTGGATAAGGATGCGCTAGCCTAGGCTCTGACTGATCGATCAGTCAACATAGGGTTAGCGAGCAGCCGGCTCCGGTGCCTGGCAGCCCGATGCCGTAGAATCCCGTACCCGTCCCGTGGGGAAACAAGCTGCGTCGCAAACAACGAGTTGAAAAAACGGCGGGTTTCGTGCTATTCTTGCGAGCTTTACGGCGTTGTCTTTGGCCCGCGAGAGCTCTCGCCCCGGGGAAAGCCCTTCGCAAGCGCGCTTTCCGGGCGCGGATGAAGCTGGCTTTCGGCGCACGTTTTCAACGCATTCTGGATTTTGCGCCGGGATGCCTTGAGAACCCGTGCGAACCGGGTCGGCATCCATCCTGCCAAACCGCGCCAGAAATTCGGGGCACAGTCCGGTATCGCCGGCCCCCGGATCCGTCTCCCGAATTCACGAAATAGCAGAAGAGGTGTCGCCATGGCACGAGTATGTCAAGTAACCGGTAAGGGTCCGATCACGGGCAACAACGTTTCTCACGCCAACAACAAGACCAAGCGCCGTTTCCTGCCGAACCTGCAATACCGCAAGTTCTGGGTGGAAAGCGAAAACCGCTGGGTTCGCCTGCGCGTCAGCACCAACGCCCTGCGCACCATCGACAAGAACGGCATCGAAGCCGTCCTGGCCGATCTGCGCGCTCGCGGCGAAGCCGTTTAATCACCGGATCCACAGGAGCACACCATGGCCGCCAAGGGTATTCGCGAAAAGATCAAGCTCGAGTCCACCGCCGGAACCGGGCATTTCTACACCACGACCAAGAACAAGCGCACCACCCCGGAAAAGATGCTGATCAAGAAGTTCGATCCGGTCGCGCGCAAGCACGTGGACTACAAGGAAACCAAGCTGAAGTAATCGGCTCGGTTTGCGAACAAACCCCGCCCAGGCGGGGTTTTTCTTTGCCCGCGGCAAACATCCGCCGCTATGCCCTGCCCGCGGCTTCCATCATCCGCCGGGCGCGCGCCAGCACCGGCGCATCCACCATCCGCCCTTCCAGCCGGAACGCGCCCCGCTGCCCCGCCGCCGCCTCGACGACGCGGCGGGCCCAAGCCAGTTCCGCGTCCGAAGGACTGAAGGCCTCGTTGATGGCGGCGACCTGCACGGGGTGCACGCACAGCATGCCGCCCATGCCCGCCCCGCGCGCCCGCGCGGCTTCGGCGCGCAGGCCGTCGATGTCGTCCAGTTGCGGGTGTACGCCGTCGAGCGGCGCGGGCAGGTCCGCGCCGCGCGCGTGAAGCAGCATGCGGTGCCGGGCATCGTCCAGGACCGCCCGGCCCGCCGCCGACACCGGGTCCAGGTCGAGGTCCAGCGCGAAATCCAGGCTCCCGAACACCAGCCGCTCCACCCCCGGCGCATCGGCGATGGCCGCCAGCGCCAGCACGCCGCGCGCGCTTTCGATCAGCGGCCACACGGGCCGGCCAGCCGACGCCGCGCGCGCCATATCCGCCGCCGACTCCGACTTGGGCAGCATCACCGCGGCCACCGCGGGACTGGCGGCGCACAGCGCGATGTCCTCGTCGAAATAGATCGTCTGGATCGCATTGACGCGCACCACCACCGATCGGTCCGCGCAAGCTTTCAGGGATGCCGCCACGGCCGCGCGCGCGGCCGCCTTGGCGCCGGGTTCGACCGCGTCCTCCAGGTCCACGATGACGGCATCGGCGCCGCTGGCCAGCGCCTTGGGCAGCCGCTCGGGCCGGTCCCCCGGCACGAACAGGGCGGAGCGCACGCGCTTCATGCGCCCGCCACCCGATTGCGCAGCCTGCCGATGCCATCGACTTCGCATTCGATCAGATCGCCAGGCCTCAAATAGCCCGAGGCGGGAACGATGCCGTTGCCTCCCGACCATTTGCCGCCGAGCTCCTTGTCGGTGGACCAGGCCGTACCGCTGGGCGTGCCCGTGATGATCACCATGCCCGGCCGCAGCGTCAGGTTGATCGAAAACACATGGACAAGTTCGGCCACGCTCCAGATCATCTGTGCGGTATTGCTATTCTGCCGCAGCTCGCCATTGACCCAGGAACGGATGCCCAGGCCTTGCGGATCGGGGATCTCTTCGGCGCCGACAATGTACGGGCCCAGCGGAGCGCTGGTATCGAATACCTTACCGCGGCCCAGCTCGTACCAGCTACTGCCGTCCGGCCGAAAGCGCACCTGGCGATCGCGAGCCGTGACGTCGTTGACGATGGTATAGCCGAACACATGCTCCAGCGCCCGTTCGCGTGGAATGTGCCGCCCCGGCTTGCCGATGACCACGCCCAGCTCGACCTCGCCGTCCAGTTTGCGCGTCAGCACCGGATCGTGGACGATCTCGTCGTGCGGGCCGACGACGCAGTCGGCGGTCTTGAGGAAGAACTCCGGCTCTTTGCCGCTTGTGTCGGAGCCGGCCTTTTCGGCGTTGTGGCTCAGGTAGTTGCTGCCCGCGCACAGGATGGTGGAAGGCAGCATGGGGGCGCAGAGCTGCACGTCATCTAGCGCCACGCGTCCCACACCCCGCTCGGCGGCGAGCGCCACCGCCCGCGCACCGAGTTCCCGGGACTGCGGGGCATGGCGGATCACCTCGGTCATGTCGGCAAACCAGCTCACTTGCGGCCCCAGCCCGCCAACGGCTTGTTCGAGCGCTTGCGGATCAACCAGGTACGCGCCGTCGAGGATGGCCACGCGCTTGACGCCGTCACGGCGATACATTGCATATTTCATGGATTCCCTTTTTATTCGAGTTTGCCGATGCTGTTGATGATCTGCGTCTGATGCCGCTCGTCGGCTCGCCAGAAGGCCTCGAATTCCGGCGCATCCAGATACTGGACGGGCGTCCCCATTCCTGTCATGGCCTTGACGAAAGCCGGATCGGCCGCTGCTTCCTTGACGACGGTGCGCAGCTTCGCCATGACGGGCTCGGGCAGGCCCGTCGGCGCGAATAGCCCGGCCCAAAGATAGTATTCAGCGTCGTAGCCGAGCTCTTTCAGCGTCGGCACATCGGGCAGGCTGGCCAGGCGCTCGGCGCTCTGAACCGCCAGCGGCTTGAACTTGCCGCTCTTGATATGGCCGGAAATGTTGCCATAGGTCTGCGTCGAGGCCTGGACATGTCCACCTAACAGCGCCGTCACTTGTTCGCCGCCGCCGCCATACGGCACGTGCAGCAGCTTGATTCCCGCGGCGTGGGCAAAACGCTCCATCGCTACATGCGTAGTGCCGTAGATTCCGGATGAACTGAAGCTGATCGTGCCGGGCTTGGCCTTGGCCGCCTCCACCAGCTCACGCACGGACTTCCAGGGCGCATCGTCGCGCACCACCAGCACGGTGGGATCGGCCGATATGCGAGCGATGGCGGCAAATTGCGAGGTGGAATATGAAGGTGTCTTGCCCGTCAGCTTGTCGGCGGGGGGAATTGCCGAAATACTGGCCAACGCCATCATGAGCGTATAGCCATCTGGAGCCGCCTTGGCCACATGAGCCATTCCCACTCCACCCCCTGCTCCTGGCCGGTTCTCGACGATGACCGGTTGCCCCAGACGCTTGGCCATGACAGGCGCCAGCGGACGCGCCGTGGTGTCCGACACGCCACCCGGCGAGAACGGCACGACCAACGTAATGGGACGGGAAGGGTAGTTGTCCGCCGCGAGCGCGGCGAGTGGACACAATAAAGCGACGGCGAAGCACGCAAGGCCTCGATTCATTGGTAGTCTCCTGAGTCGTTTTTTGCTTTCGTTTTGGCGCGTGCCGCTGGCGGCCACGCAGTGCCTACACTATCACGCGTGGCACGATTTTTTCTGCCGAAGACGCCCCTCTGCCAGCCGACGGCCCGACATTTCCTGCCGCGCACCGGAGATCCTCTGATCGAAAATATCAGGGCACCAGGCACGATTCTCGCAGCCGACTCGCCCGCATCATGACGCTACTACATGCCGCGCACGCAGCGCGGCGATCTCGGCTTCGCCATAGCCGAGTTCGGCCAGGATGGACAAGGTATCTTCACCCAGGGCCGGTATCCGGTCCATGCGGGCCGCATAGGCGCCGCCCGCTCCTGGCGGCAGCAACACGGGCAACATGCCGGCCGGGCTTGCCACCTCGGTCCAGCGCTGGCGGGCCGCCAGCTGCGGGTGGGACCAGACGCCTGCCATGTCGTTGACGCGGGCGTTGGCGATCTGGGCGTCGTCCAGCGCCGCCATGACCTGTTCGGTGTTCATGCCGGCGAAGACCTCCACGATGATGTCGCGCAGCGCCGCCCGGTTTTCGGTGCGCCGCGAATTGGCATCGAAACGGGGGTCGCCGGCCAGTTCCGGCCGCGCCAGCACCCGTTCGCAGAACACGCGCCATTCGCGCTCGTTCTGCAGGCCGAGCATCACGGTGCCGCCATCGCCGGCGGGAAACGGGCCGTAGGGGTAGATGGTCGCGTGCGAGGCGCCCGAGCGCGGCGGCGGGGGCGCACCGTCGAACGCGTAGTACATGGGGTAGCCCATCCACTCGACCATGCTCTCGAGCATGGAAACGTCGATGCGGCTGCCCTTCCCCGTCGTGGCCCGCAGCAGCAGCGCGGCCAGGATGTTGGAATAGGCGTACATGCCGGCGGCGATGTCGGCCACCGAGGCCCCGGCCTTGGACGGTTCTTCGGGCGTGCCCGTGACCGACAGGAAACCTCCTTCGCTTTGGATCAGCAGGTCGTAGGCCTTCTTGTCGCGATACGGGCCGCTGTCGCCGTAGCCGGAGATGTCGCAGACGATCAGCCTGGGATGGCGTACGTGCAGCGCCTCGAACGACAGCCCCAGCCGCTCGGCGGCGCCGGGCGCCAGGTTTTGCACCAGGACGTCGACGCGCGGCAGCAGCCGCTCCAGCACCTCGCGCGCGCCGTCCTGCTTCAGGTCCAGCGCCAGGCTTTCCTTCGACCGGTTGGTCCAGACGAAGTGGGACGACAGCCCGCGGACGCGCTCGTCGTAGCCGCGCGCGAAGTCCCCCGTCCCCGGGCGTTCGATCTTGATCACGCGGGCGCCCAGGTCGGCCAGTTGCCGGGTGCAGAACGGCGCCGCGATGGCGTGCTCGAGGCTCAGCACGGTGACGCCGTCCAGCGGACGCGGCGGGGTCGGTAGAAGAGAGGCGGTCACCGGCGTGCTCACTGGACTACCCTCCTGTCGCTGCGCGACATCCTCCCCGAGGGAGGTCGCGCGCCCTTCGGGCGGTCGGGCGGGCGCGCTCATGCAAGCTCCGGCATGAAATCGGACAGCTCGCGCGCGTGCCGCAGGCTCCACAGGCGGGGAATCCAGGCATCGATCTCCGCCGGCGTCGCCGCGCCGGAGAAAGCCGCCAGGCGCCTCAGCTTGGATTCCAGCTCGGGGCGCGACAAGGTGTTGTCCGGGTCGCCCTTGGGGCTGTCGATGGCGGCGGACAGGCGCCGGCCATCGCGCGTCTCCACCTCGACCCGTCCCAGCCAGCGGGCGGGATAGGCGCGGTCGACCTCGTCGTCCATCACCATGGTCGTGCGCCGGCGGACGTCCGCCACCGCGGGATCGGTCAGCGCATGGTCGCGGAATTCCTCCAGGCCGGCGCGGCCGTGGACCGCGATCAGGCCCAGCACCGTCCCCATCGAGAACTTCGCCTGATGCACGGTGCTGGGTTCGTCCACGTTGCCCAGCACATCGATCGCGGCGCGGTGCACCCGGGCGCGGATCGAAGCGATGTCGCCGTGGGCGATGCCTTCGGTACGCATCAGCTGCAACAGCGCATCGGCGGCCGGATGGGTATGGCGGCACGAGGCATGGAACTTGAACGATGTCTCCAGCGTGGCCCAGCGCCGGCCCAGGCGATCGTTCAGCCGGGCCGGATCCGCGTCCGAGGACATGCCCGCCGCCATGCCCTGCCGGCCTTCGAGCACGCCGTGCGCGCCGGTCAGGCCATCCTGTGCCAGGTAGGCGGCCAGGAGCCCGTTCGCGGCCGCCTGGCCAGTATGGAGCTGCTTGGAATCGGCGGCCTCGCGCAGGAATTCCCACAGGCCCGAGGCTTGCGTGCCGGCCGACCCCAGCGTGTGCGCCAGCGTCCGCGCATCCTGCCCCATCAGCCTGGCCACGCCGGCCGCGGCCGCCAGCGTGCCCACGGTGCCGGTCGTATGGAAGATGCGGTAGTGCGACCGACCCAGGAATTCGCCGATGCGCACGCCGGCCTCATAGCCGGCCACCGCCGCCACGAGCATCTCGCTACCCGACTTGCCCAGGTCCTGCGCCGCGGCGAACACGGCCGGAAACACCACCGTGGCCGGATGCAGCACCGAGCTGTTGTGCAGGTCGTCCTGCTCGACCAGGTGCGAGGCGGCGCCGTTGACCAGCGCGGCGAAATGCGCCGACGTGGTCCGCCGGTTGGTCAGGATCGCGCAGCGCCCCGCTTCGGGCCCCATCGCCGCGGCATAGCGCTCGAACAGCGGCACCGGATGCCCGCCCTTCCCGGCCAGGGCCGATGCCACCCAGTCCAGGAACAGGTCTTCGATCCGGTCCGCCACCGGCGCGGGCAGGTCCTTGAAACGCAGTGCCGCCAGGAATTCGCACAGGGAGGCGGTGGCGCCGTCCCGCGCCAGGCTGGTCTTGTCCATGGACGCGCCTCAGAAGGAACGCGGCAGCCCCAGCAGGTGCTCGGCCACGTAGGAAAGGATGAGGTTGGTCGAGATCGGCGCCACCTGGTAGAGGCGCGTTTCGCGGAATTTGCGCTCGACGTCGTATTCGCAGGCGAAGCCGAAGCCGCCGTGCGTCTGCAGGCAGACGTTGGCCGCTTCCCACGAGGCCTTGGCGGCCAGGTACTTGGCCATATTGGCGCTGGCGCCCGCCGCGACGCCGGCGTCGTATTCGCGGCAGGCGCGCCAGCGCATCAGGTCCGCGGCCTCGACCTCGATGTGGGCCTCGGCGATGGGAAACTGCACGCCCTGGTTCTGCCCGATCGGACGACCGAACACCTGCCGCTCGCCGGCGTAGCTGCGCGCGCGCTCGACGAACCAGCGGCCATCGCCGATGCACTCGGCGGCGATCAGCGTGCGTTCGGCGTTCAGCCCGTCCAGGATGTAGCGAAAGCCCTTGCCTTCCTCGCCGATCAGGCTGTCGGCCGGCAGCTCCAGGTTGTCGAAGAAAAGTTCGTTGGTCTCATGGTTGACCATGTTGGCGATGGGGCGCACCTCCATGCCATGGCCGATCGCCTCGCGCAGGTCGACCAGGAAGATGGACATGCCCTCGGTCTTCCTGGCGACCTCGGCCAGGGGCGTGGTGCGGGCCAGCAGGATCATCAGGTCGGAGTGCTGCACGCGCGAGATCCAGACCTTCTGTCCGTTGACCACATAGCGGTCGCCGCGCCGCACGGCGGTGGTCTTGATCCGGGTCGTGTCGGTGCCCGTGGTCGGCTCCGTCACGCCCATGGACTGCAGGCGCAGCTCGCCGCTGGCCAGGCGCGGCAGGAAATGATCCTTCTGCGCCTGCGACCCGTGGCGCACCAGCGTGAACAGGTTGTACATCTGCCCGTGCACGGTGCCCGAATTGCCGCCGCAGCGGTTGACCTCCTCCAGGATCACCGATGCCTCGGACAGCCCCAGGCCCGATCCGCCGTACTCGGCGGGAATCATCGCCCCCAGCCATCCGGCCTCGGTCAGCGCGCGCACGAACGCCTCGGGGAATCCCCGGGCCTCGTCCACCCCGCGCCAATAGGCGGCGTCATAGTGGGCGCACAGGGCGCGCACGCCCTGGCGGATGTCGTCGTACTCTTCCATGCCATCTCCGGTGACAAACAGCCGTTCGCGCCTCCGCGCGGGCCGCCGTTGCTATCTCTGCTCGTAGCGCAGCTCGCCGCGCTGGATCGCGCCCTGCGCATTGCCGGCCCAGACCCGGGCCACGCCCTCGTCCGCCATCCGCCCCGCCGCCTCGAAGGGCGTGGGCGCGATCAGCGGCCGTACACCCCGATACGAGAAATGCGTCGGCCGCAGCGACGGATGAGCACGCACGAAGGCTCCCACCAGCAATGTCGCGATCAGCGGGCCGTGCACCACCAGGCCGGCATAGCCTTCCTCGTCCGTGGCATAGGGCCAGTCGTAGTGGATGCGGTGGCCGTTGAAGGTGACCGCCGAATAGCGGAACAGCATGGTGGAGGTCGGCACGATGGTCTCCGACCATCCGGCTTGCGGCACGGGCTCCGGATCGGCGGTACGCGGCGGGGACGGCTCGCGGTAGACGATGTCCTGTTCCTCGCGCACGGCCAGGCCGCCGCGCTGTTCGTAGTCGTGGCGCACGGTCACGAACAGCAGGGAACCGGTGCGCCCCGCCTTCTCCTGCACCGACAGGATGGTCGAATGGCGCGTGGCGTCCTCGCCCACCACCAGCGGCCGATGGAACGCCAGCCGGCCACCGGCCCACATGCGATTGCGCCGGTCGGCCGGCGGCAGGAAGCCGCCGCGGGCGGGATGACCGTCGGCGCCCAGTCCTGCCGCGTCCACCGGCTCCTGGAAATACGCCCAATGCCACAGCTCGGGCAACGCGCTGCCCGGCTCGGGCGCCGCCTGCCCCAGGGTGGCGGCGATGCGCCGCGCCAGGTTGCCGGTGATCTGGTCGGACGAGGTTTCTGTGCGCCCGATCCAGTCGCGCGGGGATGGAGCCTGGTCCTGGCTCATGCTTGCTCCTTGCGGCCCGCCCATGGGCGCCGCCTTGCGTGAAATGCCGCCAGCATGCACCCGCGCCAGCCTTCTGTAAATTTTGATTTTCCTCATCCAGTCTTCGCCAAAACGGAAGGGATCAGGTAAGGTGAATGCTTTCCCCCACACGTGCCGCCATGCATCTCGACCTGGCCGACCTCAGGCTTTTCATCCACGTGGCCGAAGCGCCCAGCCTGACACAGGGCGCGCGGCGCGCCCATCTTTCGCTGACCGCCGCCAGCACCCGCATCAAGTCGCTGGAAACCCGGCTCGACGCCCGCCTGCTGTACCGGAACAGCCGCGGGGTAGAGCTGACGCCCGCCGGCCGGCGGCTGCTGGAGCACGCCCGGCAGGTCATGCGGCAGGTCGATTCGCTCAAGAACGATTTCGCCGATGGCAGCACCGGCACCACGGGCCATATCCGCATCTTCGCCAACACCACCGCCGTCACCGAGTTCATGCCCGAGATCCTGGCGCGTTTCCTGGCCGGGCGGCCCGGCGTGACGGTGGACCTGCAGGAACGGCTGACCCGCGACATCATCCGCGGGGTGATGGATGGCTCGACCGACCTGGGCATCACCGCCGGCCCCATCAACGCCCCCGGCCTGGAGCGCCTGCACTTCAGCACCGACCGGCTGGTACTGGCCGTCCCGACCGTCCATCCGCTGGCCGCGCGGGGCCGGGTTACCCTGGACGACACCTTGCGCTATCCCCACATCAGCCTGCACGAGGGCAGCACCATGCTGACCTTCCTGCGTGAACAGGTCGAAAACCGGGGCGCGGGGCTCATCCTGCGCATCCAGGTCTCGAGCTTCGAGGCCATCTGCCGGATGGTGGAGGCGGGCGTCGGCATAGGCGTGATCCCCGAGTCGGCGGCGCGCCGCCACCGGCGCACGATGGAGCTGTCCATCGTGGAGCTGGACGAGCCGTGGGCCGTGCGCGAACGCGACCTGCTGGTGCGCGAGCTCGAGGCCCTGCCCGCCTGCGTGCGGGCGCTGGTCGACGCGGTCCGGGCCTACGGGGAACAGACCGCCGCGCACGCGGCAGGCGGCGCGGCCTCGCCCGCGAAGGACTAAAATCGCGGGCTTGCACGGCCACGGCCGCGTCCTTCCCCGCCGGCCCGCCGCGCGGGCGTTCCACCCATCGCACAAGAGACCACGGCTTCATGGGTCATGCCACGTCCCGTCAGGGCAGCTACCGGATCATCGCGCTGATCGTCGCCAGCGCGTTCTTCATGGAGCAACTGGACTCCACCATCATCTCGACCGCGCTGCCGGCCATGGCGCAGTCCCTGGGCACCGACCCGGTCCGCATGAACTTCGCCATGACGGCGTACCTGCTCAGCCTGGCGGCCTTCATCCCGATCAGCGGCAAGATCGCCGACCGCTTCGGCACGCGCAACACCTTCCGCGGCGCGATCACGCTGTTCGTCGTCAGCTCCGTGCTGTGCGGCCTGGCGCAGAACCTGCCGTGGCTGATCGGCGCGCGGCTGCTCCAGGGGGCGAGCGGCGCCATGATGGTGCCGGTGGGCCGGCTGGTGCTGCTGCGCACGGTGGAAAAGTCCCAGCTGGTCTCGGCCATGTCCTGGGTGCTGTTTCCCGCGATGATAGGCCCGGCCGTCGGGCCCCTGATCGGCGGCTTCCTGACCACCTACCTGTCCTGGCACTGGATCTTCTTCATCAACGTGCCGATCGGGCTGGCCGGCATCGCGCTCGCCACCACCTACATCCCCGATATCCGCAGCGACGCGCCGCCCTCGTCGTTCGACTACGTGGGCTTCGCCCTGGCCGCCGCCACGCTGGCCAGCCTGATCGTCGGGCTGGAAGGACTGGGCCACGGCGGCCTGTCCCCGACCGCGCTGCTCCTGCTGGGCGCCGCGGCCGCCTGCGCGCTGGCCTACGCCTGGCACAGCCGCCGGCATGCCGACCCCGTGCTGGACTTCAGCCTGATGCGCATCCCCACCTTTCGCGTGGCGATGCGCGGCGGCTTCCTGTATCGGGTGGCCTACGGCTCCTTCCCCTTCCTGATGCCGCTGATGCTGCAACTGGGCTTCGGCCTGTCGGCCGCCGAAAGCGGCGCCATCACCTTCGCCGGGGCCGTGGGCGGCCTGGTCATGAAGGCGATCTCGGTGCGTTTTTTGCGGGCCTTCGGCTATCGCCGGGTCATGATCTGGAACGGCCTGCTGTCTGCGGTGTTGCTGGGCCTGTGCGGTGCGTTCCGGCCGGAATGGCCGCTGGCGGCGATCTACCTGCTGCTGCTCCTGGGCGGCCTGGCGCGCTCGTTGCAATTCAACGCCTACGGCACCATCGTCTACGCCGACGTGCCGCAGCCCCGCATGAGCGCGGCGACCAGCCTGGCCAGCACCAACCAGCAGATGACGGCGGCGCTGGGCATCGGCCTGGCCGCGCTGGTGCTCGACACCTCGAGGCATGCGCTGGGCCATGCGGCCGTGCAACTGACGGACTTCACCCTGGCCTTCGCCGCCATGGGTCTCCTGGGCGTGCTGGCCGTCACCCAGTGCCGCGAACTGCCGGCCAACGCCGGCGCCGAACTGAGCGGCCACCGCCGGCGGGACGGTGAACCGGCGCGCGGCTGACCCCTATCGCCGCGCGGCCCCAAAAGAAAAAAGGAGCCGAGGCTCCTTTTTTCTTGTTTCCGACCAGCAGGCTCAGGTCGCGTAGCTGCGCAGCCTGGCCGAGAACTCCTCGAGCCGCGCGATGCCGCTTTGCTGGGCGCGGTTGCACCAATCCTGCAGATCGCGCAGCAGCTGTTCGCTGGAGGCGCTGGACCGCTCCCAGATGGCGGCCAGTTCGCGCCGCATCTCGACCAGGATGGCCAGCGAGCGGTGGTCCGCCAGCACGGTATTGATCGCGGAACGGTGAGAATCGGGAAGCGACTCGTCGTCGGCGCGGTGCAGCAGGGCCTTCGCCCGCCGCAGCAGCTTCCACTGCAGATGGGATTCCTTGGCGGCCTTCAGCCGGGCGATCTCGTCGCGGCAGGCATGCTTGAGCAGGTCGGCATAGCGCGCCATGATTTCGTAGCGATGCGTGATCACGGCCTGCAGGGTCTCCAGGTCGACCGGCTTGCCGTGCGCCAGCCGCACCTTGGGCGCGACCTTCTTGACCTTGGCCAGGCGCAGGATCTCCAGGGCACGGATATAGCCCCAGCCGATGTCGAACTCGTACCACTTGGTGGAGAACCGCGCCGACGAGGCATAGGCGTGGTGGTTGTTGTGCAGTTCCTCGCCGCCGATGACGATGCCCCACGGGAAGACGTTGCGGCTGGCATCCGGGCTGGCGTAGTTGCGGTAGCCCCAGAAATGGCCGATGCCGTTGACCACGCCGGCCGCCCAGAACGGGATCCAGATCATCTGTACCGCCCAGACGGTCAGGCCGATCGCGCCGAACAGCGCGACGTCGATCACCATCATCAGCCCCACGCCCTGCCAGCCGAAGCGCGAATAGACATTGCGCTCGACCCAGTCATCGGGGGTGCCGTGGCCGAACTTGTCCAGCGTCTCGCGGTTGGTCGCCTCGTCGCGATACAGTTCGGCGCCCTGGAAGAACACCTTGCCGATGCCGTACACCATGGGCGAATGGGGATCCCCTTCACGCTCGCAGCGGGCGTGGTGCTTGCGGTGGATCGCCACCCACTCCTTGGTGACCATGCCGGTGGTCAGCCACAGCCAGAACCGGAAGAAATGCGCGATGGCCGGATGCAGGTCCAGCCCGCGGTGCGCCTGGCTGCGATGCAGGTAGATCGTGACGCCGAGAATGGTGATATGGGTGACTACCAGGGTGAAGGCGACGATCTGCCACCATGACGCGCCAAGCAGACCATCGGACAAGAACGAAAGCACAAAATCCATATCACCTCACAGACAGGCCGGCGGCAGTGCCGGCGCGGGAGGCGCCTCGCGCCTCGAAGAAACTCAACTCGTCGACCCTGGTCACCGATGGCGGGACCAAGGTCTTGGAAAGCGGACGGCGGCGGCGGTTCCCCAGGGGAAACCCGCGGCCGGACGGCGGAAAGGCCGGAATCCGGCGCGCCGCCATGCGCCCGACACGATAACGCGAATCTTGGGGCGGGACGACCCCTTTCAAAGAGGGGGATAACCCTAGCTCAAACAGGGTTATCGATCCTCTTGGCCACGGCTCGGCGCCGATCCGGTCGCCTCGTCCTGGGTAGGCTGGCCGTCCGGGCCCTCGATTTCATCGCCCAGGCCCGCCACTTCCGCATCCGGCTCGGGCAGTTCGGCCTGCGCCGCTGCAACCTGGACGGCTGCCGGACCGTGGCGCCGTTGAAACACCGCGGCAAAGAAGCCATCGGTGCCGTGCACGTCGGGACGCAGTTTCAGATAGGGCCCGGGCAGCGACAGCGCCCCTGCCCGATCGGCCAGCAGCTCGGGGGCCGACAGCAGCTCGAATTCGGGGTGGGCGGCCAGGAACGCCTCGACCTGCCCTTCGTTCTCGACGCGCAGGATGCTGCAGGTCGCATAGACCAGCCGGCCGCCGGGGGCCACGCAGCGCGCGGCCGACGCCAGGATGCTGCGCTGGAGCGCGCACAGGTCGGACACGCTCTCGGGGCTCTGGCGCCATTTCAGGTCGGGATTGCGCCGCAGCGTCCCGGTGCCGCTGCACGGTGCATCCACCAGCACCCGGTGCGCCTTGCGCGCCAGGCGCTTGACGCGGGCGTCGTTCTCGTTGGCGATCACCACCGGCACGACGTTGGACAACCCGCTGCGCGCCAGGCGAGGCTTGAAGCGCGCCAGCCGGGTGTGCGAGACGTCCAGGGCATACAGCCGCCCGGTCGACCGCATCAGCGCCCCCAGCAACAGCGTCTTGCCGCCGGCGCCGGCGCAGAAGTCGATCACCATTTCCCCGCGCCGGGGAGCGACCAGCAGCGCGAGCAACTGGCTGCCCTCGTCCTGGACCTCGATGCTGCCGTCCTCGAAGCGCCCCCACCGGGTCAGCGCCGGCCGGCCCTGCAGCCGGATGCCGAACGGCGAATACGGCGTCGGCTCGGCCATCTCGGAAGCCACGCCCGCCCGCAATTCGGCCAGGATGGTTTCGCGGTCGGCCTTCATCGGGTTGACGCGGATGTCCAGCGGCGCGGCGCGATTGAGCGCGGCCAGCAGGCTGTCGCTGTCCGGTTCGATGGCCAGCGCCTCGGACAGCCAGTCGGGAATGCTCAGGCGGATCTCGCGCGGCAGTGCCGCCTGGTCGATGGCGGACACGCGGCGCAGCCAATCGGCCTCATCGGCATCGAGGGCCGGCAGGATTCCGTCGCGGCCCAGCGTGGACGCCAGCCCCAGGATGGCCAGGCGGCGCGTGGCCGCGCCCCGCCCGCCCTCGGCCACGTGGCGGTAGCGCCGCAGGTGGCGCAGCACGTCGTAGACCGCCTCGGCCACCGTGCCGCGATCGCGCCCGCCCAGCTTGGGGTGGTCGCGGAACCAGCGGGACAGCACCTGGTCGGCCGGGCCGGACCATTGCAGGATCTCGCCCAGCGCGGAGCGCACCTGCTCGATGCGCTGCGCAACGGGATTGGCGCCCGCCGTGGCGGCGCGCCGCGCGCCGGGCCGTGCCTGCTGGCCACCGGGGCGCCGCCCGCCCTGGGCCTGCCGCGCTGAAGAACTCGAACGCTCGGATGTCATGCCTCGTCTCCCCGCGAAACTGCCGCCGCCCGCGGCGCCAGGCCGAACGCGCGGTCGGCCACGCCGTCCACCGTGACCTTGCCGTCTTCCAGCCCCACCCGCCCATGCGCCAGCCAGGACGCCACGGCCGGATAGACCACGTGCTCGATGGACAGCACGCGCTCGGCCAGGGCGTCTTCGGTATCGCCCTCGCACACCGGTACCACGCCCTGCGCGATCATGGGGCCATGGTCCAGCACCGGCGTGACGAAATGCACGGTGCAGCCGTGGACCCGCACCCCCGCTTCCAGGGCCTGACGGTGGGTGGCCAGGCCCGGAAACAGCGGCAGCAGCGACGGGTGGATGTTGACCAGCCTGCCGGCATAATGCCGCACGAAATCATCGGTGAGTATGCGCATGAAACCGGCCAGCAGCACGTAGTCGGGCTCGAAGGCGTCGATCTCGCGGGCCAGCGCGGCATCGAACGAGGCACGATCGGGATGGTCGCGATGGGGCACCACCCGCGTGGGGATGCCCATTGCGGCGGCCCATTCAAGACCGGAGGCCTGTTCGCGGTTGGCGATCACGGCGGCCACCTCGGCGGGCCAGCCCTGGTCGCGGCAGGCCTGCGTGATGGATTGCATGTTGCTGCCGCGGCCGGAAATCAGGATGACAAAACGGCACCGGCGGGCCGGGGAAAAATGAGAGGCTTTCACCGGAGGATTGTAGCATCGGGGCCGACTCGACCCGGCGTCTCCAGCGGCCCGATGGCGACGCGCCTATAATCAAGGACCTGCCCCCCGGCAGCTAGAATTCGACTCCCAGCTACCGCTTTGTCACCGGCTTGAATCCGTCCGCCCCATCCGCTTCGCCGTCCGCCCTGCGTATATTCCGGGGCCTGCCGCCGCCTTCGCTGCGCCGTCCGTGCGCGCTGGCGATCGGCAACTTCGACGGCGTGCACCGTGGCCACCAGGCCATCCTGGCCCGGGTGCGCGAGGCGGCCCAGGCCCGGGACCTCGTGCCGACGGTCATGACCTTCGAGCCCCACCCCCGGGAATTCTTCGCCGAACTGCACAAGCGCCCCGAACTGGCACCCACCCGCATCGCCGGATTGCGCGACGAACTGTGTGCCCTGGCCCGCTACGGCATGCGGCACGTGGTGGTGGAACGCTTCAATGAACGCCTGGCCTCCATGCCCGCCCAGGCCTTCATCGACCGGCTGCTGATCGAGGGCCTGCACGTGAAATGGCTGCTGGTGGGGGACGACTTCCGCTTCGGCGCCCACCGCACCGGCGACATCGCGCTGCTGCGCGCCAACGCCGCGCGCCATGGCTTCGAGGTCGAGTCCATGGAGTCGGTCACCGACCAGGGCCAGCGCATTTCCAGTTCCGCCATCCGCACGGCGCTGGCGGTCGGCGACCTGGACCGCGCCGCCGAGCTGCTGGGCCACCCCTACAGCGTCAGCGGCCACGTCATCCACGGCCAGAAACTGGGCCGCACGCTGGGCTTTCCCACGCTGAACCTGCGCGTCTCGCGCCGCTGCCCGGCCTTGTCCGGCATCTTCGTCGTGCAGGTGCACGGGCTGGCCTCCCGGCCGTTGCCCGGCGTGGCCAGCCTGGGGGTACGCCCCACGGTCGACGACAGCGGGCGTGTCCTGCTGGAAGTCCACGTGTTCGATTTCAGCGGCAACGCTTACGGTAAACTCGTACAGGTGGAATTCCTGAAAAAGCTGCGCGACGAAGAAAAATTCGTCGATCTGCCGACGCTGAAAGCGGCGATCGAGGACGACGCGCGCCAGGCCCGGGCCTATTTCGCGTCCAGCCACCTGGGCCAGGCCGATCTGGCCACTTCCGCGACCGATCGAATTAGTAGTTAGGCCCCCCCCTACGCGCTGACGCGCGCCCCCCAGGGGGCGATGCGGGTGGACCGGCGGAGCCGGATCCACCGCATCCTGGAAACTGCCTTGGCTGGCGAAGAATTGGGTTCTTCCCGCCTTCCGTGGCCTACGATATTTGAATGTGAAGCTTGCCTGCCCCGCGGACGGGGCCGATGTGCAAAATCCTGTTTTTCCATGGACTATAAGAAAACTCTCAACCTTCCCGACACTCCGTTCCCCATGCGCGGCGATCTCGCCAAGCGCGAGCCCGGCTGGGTCGCGACCTGGGAAGAGAAGCACCTGTACCAGGCCATCCGCGCGGCCAGCGCCGGACGGCCGCGTTTCGTGCTGCATGACGGTCCGCCCTACGCCAACGGCGACATCCACCTGGGGCACGCGGTCAACAAGATTCTGAAGGACATCATCGTCAAGAGCCGCACGCTGGCCGGCTTCGATGCGCCCTACGTGCCGGGCTGGGACTGCCACGGCATGCCCATCGAGATCCAGATCGAAAAGAAATACGGCAAGGGGCTGCCGGTGGCCGAGGTACAGGCCAAGGCGCGCGCCTACGCCACCGAGCAGATCGACCGGCAGCGCAAGGACTTCAAGCGCCTGGGCGTGCTGGGCGACTGGGACCACCCCTACCTGACCATGAACCCGCGCAACGAGGCCGACGAGCTGCGCGCGCTGGGCACCATCCTGGAAAAAGGCTTCGTCTTCCGCGGCCTCAAGCCGGTGAACTGGTGTTTCGACTGCGGCTCGGCGCTGGCCGAGGCCGAGGTCGAGTACGCCGACCGCACCGACCCCGCCATCGACGTGGCCTTCCCCTTCGCCGATCGCGCGGCGCTGGCCAAGGCCTTCGGGCTGCCCTCGATCGACGAGGAAGGCGCCGTCGTCATCTGGACCACCACGCCGTGGACCATCCCCTCCAACCAGGCGCTGAACGTCCACCCCGAGATCGACTACGCGCTGGTGCGCGTGAAGACGCCGCAGGCCTGGGGCACGCTGCTGATCCTCGCCCGCGAGCGCGTCGAGACCTGCCTGCAGGCCTGGGACCTGGAAGGCGAGATCGTCGCCACCTGCAAGGGCCTGGCGCTGGACCACATCGCCTTCCACCATCCGCTGGCCCGCAAGGATCCGGGCTACGACCGGCTCTCGCCCGTCTACCTGGGCGACTACGTGACCCTGGACACCGGTACCGGCATCGTGCACTCGGCGCCGGCCTACGGCATCGAGGATTTCATCTCCTGCAAGGGCAACGGCATGCCGGACGCTGACATCATCAGCCCGGTGATGGGCGATGGCCGCTATGCCTCGACGCTGCCGCTGTTCGGCGGCCTGACCATCTGGGATGCCAACCCGAAGATCGTCGCCGCGCTGGAGGAAGCCGGCACGCTGCTCAAGGTCGAGAAGCTGCGCCACAGCTACATGCACTGCTGGCGCCACAAGACGCCCATCATCTACCGCGCCACCAGCCAATGGTTCGCGGGCATGGACATCCTGCCCGCCGAAGGCGGCGGCACGCTGCGCGAACGCGCGCTGGAGGGCATCGAGGCCACCCGCTTCTATCCGTCCTGGGGCAAGGCCCGGCTGCATGCCATGATCGCCAACCGGCCCGACTGGACGCTGTCGCGCCAGCGCCAATGGGGCGTTCCCATGGCCTTCTTCGTGCACCGCGAAACGGGCGAGCTGCACCCCCGCACGCCCGAGCTCATCGAACAGGTCGCACAACGCATCGAGCAGGGCGGCATCGAGGCCTGGCAATCGCTGGACCCGCGCGAACTGCTGGGCGACGAGGCCGACCTGTACGAGAAGAACCGCGACACGCTGGACGTCTGGTTCGACTCCGGCACCACCCACCAGACCGTGCTGCGCGGCTCGCATGCCGCCGACGGCGCCTGGCCGGCCGACCTGTACCTGGAAGGTTCGGACCAGCACCGCGGCTGGTTCCACTCGTCGCTGCTGACCAGTTGCATGCTGAACGGCACGCCGCCCTACAAAGCCCTGCTCACCCACGGCTTCACCGTGGACGGACAAGGCCGCAAGATGAGCAAGTCGCTGGGCAACACGCTGGCGCCGCAGAAGATCTCCGACACGCTGGGCGCCGAGATCCTGCGCCTGTGGATCGCCAGCACCGACTACTCGGGCGAGCTGTCGATCTCGGACGAGATCCTCAAGCGTGTGGTGGAATCGTATCGCCGCATCCGCAACACGCTGCGCTTCCTGCTGGCCAACCTGAGCGACTTCGATATCGCCACCCAGGCCGTGCCCGACGCGCAGATGTTCGAGATCGACCGCTACGCGCTGGCCATGACGGCCCGCCTGCAGGAAGAAATCACGGCGCTGTACGACCGCTATGAATTCCACCCGGCCACGGCGCGGCTGCAGACCTTCTGCTCGGAAGACCTGGGCGCGTTCTACCTCGACATCCTGAAGGACCGCCTCTACACCACCGCCCCTGCCAGCGTGGCGCGGCGGTCGGCGCAGACGGCGCTCTGGCACGTCACGCAGGCGCTGCTCAAGCTGATGGCGCCCATCCTCTCGTTCACCGCCGAGGAAGCCTGGGCGCTGGTCAAGCAGGGATCGCTCACCATCTTCACGGAAACCTTCCATGCGGTGCCGGCCCAGCCGGACGCCGGGGCCCTGCTCGAGAAATGGGGCCGCCTGCGCCACTTGCGCGGGGAAGTCACCAAGAAGCTGGAGGAAGTTCGTGCGGCGGGCGGCATCGGCTCCTCGTTGCAGGCCGAGATCGACATCCACGCGCCGGCATCCGACTACGCGCTGCTTTCCAGCCTGGGCGAGGACCTGCGCTTCGTGCTGATCGTCTCGCGCGTGGGCGTGCATGCCGCCGAGGGTGAACTGCGGATCGACGTCGCGCCGTCCGGCCACAAGAAGTGCGAGCGTTGCTGGCACTGGCGCGAGGACGTGGGCATCGATCCCGAACAGCCCGAGATCTGCGGCCGCTGCGTCGCCAATCTCGAGGGCACGGGCGAACCGCGCGAGTTCGCCTGATGGGCGCGCCCGTCCCGCGTTCCCGGCTGGCCGCCTGGCTGGCCATCGCCGCGCTCATCATCGTCGCCGACCAGGTCACCAAGGTCGCGGTGGACAAGCTGTTCGCCTACGGCGAGCGGCTGCCGCTGCTGCCGGTGCTGGACCTCACACTGCTGTACAACCGCGGCGCGGCCTTCAGCTTCCTGGCCGGCGCCGACGGCTGGCAACGCTGGTTCTTCACCATCCTGGCGCTGGCGGTGTCCGGCTTCATCGTCTGGATGCTGTCCCGCCACGGCCACCAGCGGCTGTTCTCGTGGGCACTGACCCTGATCCTGGGCGGTGCCCTGGGCAACGTGATCGACCGCTTCATCCACGGCCACGTCATCGACTTCGTGCTGGTGCACTACGGCGACTGGTTCTTCCCCGCGTTCAACCTGGCGGATTCGGCCATCACGGTGGGCGCGGTGCTGTTGATCATCGATGAAGTAAGGAAGAAACCTTCCTCTGCATAATAGAGCAGCTACTTGTCCACGTTGCGGCCGGACTCCAGCATTTCGGCCGCGGCTTCGTAGATCCCACCATCTCGGCGCCCCACAACCAGAACGACAATGTCTGGTGGGGTCGCCTCGTCCCGCACCAAATAGACCAATCTGTAGCCGACGCCGCGTAGCTTGATCTTGTAGCAATCGACCAAGGGCGGGCGAAGTTGTGAGCCTGGTAGCCGTGGAGTCTCCAGCCGTTTTTTCAACGCGGCTTTGAACAGGGTCCTGAGAGAACCATCCAACCCATCCCACTCTTGCCGAGCCTCAGGCAGGAAGAATAGTTTGTACGACATTTACAGGTCGTCGAGGCTGACTTCGACGGCCTGGTCGAGGGACTTCAGGCGCGAGCGCACCAATGGTTCGAGTTGGCGTTCGTCGTACAACTCGGCCATTTGCGCCATGAGTTCCGGGGAGACGGTGTAGAAGGCAGGGCGATTATGGTTGAGCACGGCTACCGGCTGCCCATGGGCCTCCTCGACCACCTTGCCAGGGTTCTGCTTGAACTCGGAGATGCTGACAGTCAGCAAGCTATGGATCTCTTCCATGCAGCCTCCTAAATAGGGCTAAATTTAGCCCTATTTTGCCAGGGGAGGCGTGTAGTGTCCAGGTTCAAGTAAAGAGCCCGTTCACGCTAAAAGGAACCTCGCAGGCTCCTGCGCGCAGGGGAAGGCGCGGCGAAGTGGCGCCGTATAATGAACCATTCCAATTTCCCCGGCCCGGCCTCATGTCCGACCTCGCCAACAAGCGCTTCGTCCTCGGTATGACCGGCGGCATCGCCTGCTACAAGATCTGCGAGCTGGTGCGGCGCCTGACCGAGCGCGGCGCGACGGTGGACGTGGTCATGACCGAGGCCGCGACGCACTTCGTCACGCCGGTCACGATGCAGGCGCTGTCGGGCCGGCCGGTCTACGTGGACCAGTGGGATGCGCGCATGCCCAACAACATGGCGCACATCAACCTGACGCGCGGGGCGGACGCGGTATTGATCGCGCCTGCCAGCACCGATTTCCTGGCCAAGCTGGCGCACGGCATGGCGGACGACCTGTTGTCCACGCTGTGCGTGGCCCGCGCCTGCCCGCTGCTGGTGGTGCCGGCGATGAACCGCGAGATGTGGGCCAATCCGGCCACCCAGCGCAACGCCGCGCAGCTGCGCGCGGACGGCGTCACGCTGCTGGGCCCGGCCGAAGGCGATCAGGCCTGCGGCGAAGTCGGTTCCGGCCGCATGCTGGAACCGCACGAGATCCTCGAGGACCTGATCGCCCACTTCCAGCCCAAGGTGCTGGCCGGCAAGCGGGTGCTGGTCACGGCCGGCCCCACGTCCGAACCCATCGACCCGGTACGAGTGCTGACCAATGTTTCCTCGGGCAAGATGGGCTATGCCATCGCGCGCGCGGCACGCGAGGCGGGCGCCGAGGTCACGCTGGTGTCCGGCCCCACCGCGCTGGCCGCGCCACGCGGGGTGCGCCGGGTGGACGTGACGACCGCGCGCGACATGCTCGATGCCGTGATGGCTGGCGTGCCGGATGCCGACATCTTCGTGGCCGTCGCGGCGGTGGCCGACTGGCGGGTCAAGGAGGTCAGCGCCAGCAAGCTGAAGAAAACCGACGGCCGGCCGCCGGCCCTGGAGTTCGTGCAGAACCCCGACATCCTGGGCACCGTGGCGGCCCTGCCGCGCCCGCCCTATTGCGTGGGCTTCGCCGCCGAGACCGAGGACCTGGCCCGCCATGCCGCCGAGAAGCGCGCGCGCAAGCGCGTGCCGCTGCTGGTGGGCAACCTGGCCCAGGACGTGCTGGGCCGCGACGACACCACCCTGGTACTGTACGACGACGCCGGCGAACATCCGCTGGCCCGCCTGTCCAAGCTCGCGGCCGCGCGGCAGCTGGTGGCAGAAATCGGCCGGCGCGCCGGCTCGTGAACGATCCGAGGAGGACCGTCATGCCCTTCGACGCGGAACCCCCCAACGGCGACTACGCCGCCTATATCGACAAGATGGTCAATCGCGGTGCCGGCACGCCGGGCGCGCAGGGCCTGCTCAAGACCGGCACGGGCGGCTTCCGGCCGGCGCTGCGGCTGCCGGGCGCGCAGAAGGACACGCGCAGCCCCGGCCAGCAATACACCGCGGGCACCGGCATCCCGTCCGCGCCCACGGCGCCCTCTGCACCCTCGGCCAACATGCCGGCCGGCGTCAGCGAGCCGGCCTCGCGCGCCACGCTGGCGGCCCAGGGCAACAGCGCGGTCAAGGGCACCGTCCAGATCCTGCTGGGCGTGCTGTTCGGCTTCCTGACCATGGGCAGCATCGCCGCGGCGCTCATGGACCACGACCCGCTCGAACCCTTCAACATCGTCCGCACCCTCATCCTGTTCTTCGTCGCGCGCTCGCTGTTCCGCCGGGGCCGCCAGACGCTGCGCGGCGCTCAGGGCATACCCGGCACGACGCTGCCGCCCTTCGTGCCTCCCAACCGCAATCAACGCTCCTCCCATCGCAACGCATGAAATCCGTAGACCTGAAGATCCTCGACGCGCGCATGCGCGACTACCTGCCCGCCTACGCCACCCCCGGTTCCGCCGGCCTGGACCTGCGCGCCTGCCTGGATGCGCCGCAGACGATCCAGCCCGGCCAGACCGTGCTGGTGCCGACGGGCCTGGCCGTCCACATCGCCGATCCCGGCTACGCCGCGATGATCCTGCCGCGCTCGGGCCTGGGCCACAAGCACGGCATCGTGCTGGGCAACCTGGTCGGTCTGATCGATTCCGACTACCAGGGGCAGTTGATGGTGTCCACCTGGAACCGTGGCCAGGAAGCGTTCGTGCTCCAGCCCATGGAGCGCCTGGCGCAGATGATCATTGTGCCGGTGGCCCAGGTGAGCTTCAACGTGGTGGACGATTTCACGGAATCCGACCGCGGCGCGGGCGGGTTCGGAAGCACCGGCAAGCATTGACCGCGCGTCCATGGCGAAGACCGACGGCGCGGGCGCCGAGACCGACCTCGAGGCAGTGCGCATCTACGAAGCGCTGCGCAAATGCATTTTCCAGGGCGAGTTCCAACCCGGCCACGAGCTGAACCAGGTCCATATTTCCCAGAAATATGGCGTCAGCCGCACGCCGGTGCGCGAGGCGCTGCGCATGCTCCAGGCCGACGGGCTGGCCGAGGCGCGGTTCAAGTACCGGATGACGGTCACCCAGCTCACGGCCGAGGAAGTCGACCAGATCTACGGCCTGTGGATCGCCTGCCAGGCCATCGCCACCCAGGTTTCCATGGGGCGGCTGAGCCGCGCCGAACTGGCCGCCTGCAAGAAGGTGGTGGACAGGATGTCGCGCCAGGGCGACGAGCAGTCCAGCCACTGGCGCGACCTGCACCTGGATTTCCACCGTCGCCTGAACCGGCCGGCGGGCAGGATGTACATCGACAAGATGGACGAGTACTGGCACCGGACCGAGCGCGCGCGCTACTCGCTCGAACAGACCTCGCCCTCGCTTTTCGCCGACGACCACGGCGACCATGCCGGCCTGCTGCACGCCTACGAAACCGAAGACCTCCAGGCGGCGCAGCGCATCCAGACCCTGCAGCTCGTGCGCTCGGCCACCGCTTCGATCAAGCTGATCGACCCCGACTACACGCCGGTATTCATGCAGAACGCGGTGGCGGTCCTGCGCGTGCGCCTGTAGTCCGGGGCGAGGTTCAATCCATGAAGCGCCCGCCGGACATGTTCAGCGTTTCCCCCGTGATGTAGCCGGACAGGCGCGAGGCAAGGAACAGGGCGGCCGCGGCGGCCTCCTGCGAGCGTCCCACGCGTCCGACCGGAATGCCCTTGAGCACGTGCTCCAGGTCCTCCCCCGTCTTGGTCACCTGGACGTCGAACAGCGCCGTGGCGATGGCGTTGACCGTGACGCCCTGCGGCGCCAGTTCCGCCGCCAGCGAGCGGGTGAACGCGATCAGGCCGCCCTTGGCCGCGGCATAGGGGCTGACCCCCGGGTGGGCGCCGGTCTTGCCCGACATCGAGCAGAACGACAGCAGGCGCCCGAAGCCGCGCTGCGCCATCCGGGCCGCGGCATCGCGCAGCAACAGCACGGGCAGCACCAGTTCGTCACGCGCGACCTGGGCATACAGCGCCGGATCGATGTCCAGCGCCTTGCCCACCGATACCGGCGGCGAGACGAAGACCAGGGCATCGAGCGGCCCATTGGCGGCTTCCACCCGATCCAGGAAATCGCCGATCGCGGCCGGCTCCGCATGCACCGGCACGCGTTCGCCGGACATGTCCGCGATGCCGCCGGGCGACAGGTATCCTGCATGGACCCTGGCCCCATGGGCATCGAAGCCGTCGACCACGGCGGGCCCGACGCCGCCCTCCGCTCCCACCACGAGCACCGACATGCCAGTGACGTCGATCACCGCGGGAAACTGCTGCGCCCCTGTCCGCATCGCCCTACTCCTCCGCCTTGATGTTGTATTGCGCGATGACTTCGCCGTAGCGCCGGAATTCCTTGCCGACGAACTCGCGCATCTCGGCGGTCGTGGACGGCCGCATGGTCAGCCCGAACTTGTCGAGCTGGCCGCGGACGGGTTCGTTGCTGACGATCGCATGGATGTCGCGGTACAGCTTCTCGGCAACCGGCGCGGGCACGCCGGTCGGCAGCATGAAGCCGTACCACGCTTCGGTCGAGAAATCCTTCACGCCCAGTTCGGCGAAGGAAGGAATGTCGGGCGCATGGGAGTTGCGCTGCTCGGCCCCCACGCCCAGCGCCTTCAACTGGCCCGAGGCGAGATAGGGCTTGACGGTATGAGTGGCGATGAAGAACGCCTCGACCTGGCCGCCGATCAGATCGGTCACGGCCGGGGCCGTGCCCTTGTACGGCACGTGCAGGAATTCGGTGCCCGTCTTCTGCTGCAACTGGGCGATGAAGATGTGCGAAGGCGAGCCTATGCCGGCGCTGGCGAACGCCACCTTGCCGCGATTGGCCTTGGCGTAGTCCAGGAACTCCGTCAGCGTGTTGAAGCGCGACTTGCCCGAGACCACCAGCGTCATGTCGCCATAGCCCGCGATGATCAGCGGCTGCAGGTCGCGCATGGGCACGAAGGTATCGGACTTCATCAGGTGCGCGGTGACCGAGATGTTGCTGCCCATGACGCCGACGGTATAGCCGTCGGGCTGCGACTGGGCCAGGACCTGGGCGCCGACGTGGCCCGACGCCCCGAGCCGGTTCTCCACCACCACCGGGACCTTCCAGACCTTCGCCAGCTCTTCCCCGACCAGGCGGGCCAGGCGGTCAGGTCCGGTACCTTGCGAGAAGGGCACGATGAAGCGCACGGCCTTGTTGGGGAAGTCGTCGGCCAGCGCCAGGGACGAACTCGCGGCACAGCACAGGACAAGCAGGAATTTCCAGACTGAACGGGTAAGCATGGCAAGGCCCTCTCATAGAAGCTCTACACGGCACATCCACCGCCAAGCACGCTGCCTGCGCGGCATCCAGAGGCGATGGCTTTCAGGCCACCGTCTCGTCCACCAGTTTCCGTACGTCGACGCACGCATCGAGATTCGCCACGGCCGAGATCAATGCCTCGGCCTGCGCGGCCCGGCCTGCGCCCAGGTTTTCCTTGAACTTCTCGACCAGGGTGTCGAACGAGATCGGCACGCCGGCCGACCCGGGCGCGGCCTCCCGGCCGCCGCTCCAGCGATTGCCGGCCTCGTCCTCGATCACCACTTCCGACAACAGGTTGGACGGCGAAGCCTGCTTGGCCTGCACCAACCGGACGCGGCCATCCAGCAGCCGGCGCAGCTCGGGCGATTCGCGCAGCGGCGCCTCGAAGCTGGCGGGGCCGATGCCGCCCTGCACCAGCGCGGCCGCGACGATGTAGGGCAGGGAATGGTCGGCGGCCTCGCGCGTGCGGGGCGCGAACGGATCGACGCGGATCTCGTACAGGTGGCGATATACCCCGGGGTCGGCATGCACGGTCACCTTGGCGATCGTGCCGGACGACCGGCCGGCTTCCTGCCATGCGGCACGCGCGCGCAGGGCCGACTGGATGGCGCTCTGCGCGCGCGATCCGACCGGCCAGCGCTTGAAGCTTCCGCGGTCGATGCCTTCGAAGCGCTCGATGCCTTCGATGCGCCGCATGGCCTGTTCCGCCTCGTCGGGGGTAACCTGCAGCTTGGCGAGATAGCCGAACTTCCCTTCGAAGGGGCGAACCACGCCCTCCACGCCGCACTTGGCCAGGTGGCAGGCGTAGATCGAGTGCCGGACCCCGTCGCCGCCGTTGAAGCGTTTCCACATGGTCAGCTCGCCATGCGCGTCGAACTCGGAAGACTCCGCTTCCAGCGACGGATAGTTCGCATTCACGGTGATCGAGAACGCCTGCCGGAACTGCGCATGATCGAGCTCCAGCATGTCGCCGATCGCGGCCGTGGCGCCCAGCGCGGTCAGGCACGGGTAGTCCCAGCCGGCGCGGTCGGGATCGATGTAGTCGCTCATGGCGACGATCATCTCGTAGCCCAGGCACAAGGCCCGCGTCACCTCCCGGCCGCCCGCGCCGGCCGACTCGGCCACCGCGATCACGCCCGTCAGGATGTCGCTGGGATGGGCGCCGCCCAGGCGGCCGAGATAGAAATCGTTGAAGTCGTAGGCGCGCAGCGGCGGACTGTTGAGCAGGGCCGCATGCTCGATGCCGACGCGCTCGCCGGTTCCCCACAGCCGGGCCCCGCCCGCGGGCACCGGAAAGCAGGCGGCAAACTTGCGCGCGCACCGGGCGGCGCGATGGTCCAGCGCACCCAGCACCACGCCGAACGAGTCCAGCACGATCTTCCTGACAGCCTCGCGACAGGCGGCATCGATCTCGAAGCGGCGGGAACGGATGCAGAACGCGGCCAGGCGATCAAGAAATGCATCGTTCGGAGAGACGGCGTGCATGCGGGATTCCTGTGGAAAACGGTTGACGGGGGATCAGCAGGTGATGCGGTACTTCTGCGTGCCCAGGCCGGCGATGCCCAGTTCGATCAGCTCGCCGCCCCGCAGGTAGCGCGGAGGCTTCATGCCCAGGCCGACGCCCGCCGGCGTGCCGGTGATGACCAGGTCGCCGGGCTCCAGGGTCATGCACTGGCTCAGGTAGCTGACGATGGCCGGGCAGTTGAAAATCATCTGGCGGGTGTTGCTCTGCTGCACGCGCTCGCCGTCCACCGAGAGCCAGATGTCGAGCGCATGCACGTCGGCGATCTCATCCCGGGTCACGAGATAGGGACCGACGGGACAGAAGCGGTCGAAGCTCTTGCCCTTGTCCCACTGGCCGCCGCGATCGAGCTGGAAGGCCCGGTCGGACAGGTCGTTCGCCAGCACGTAGCCGAAGATGTTGCCGGCCGCATCACGCTCGGACACGTCGCGGCAGGACTTGCCGATGACGATGCCCAGCTCGACCTCCCAGTCCATCTTCTCGGCCTTCGCCGGCTTCGGTACGTCGTCATACGGTCCCGACAAGGTCGACGGCGCTTTCATGAACACCACGGGTTCGGCCGGAATCGCCATGCCGGATTCCTTGGCATGGTCGACGTAGTTCAGGCCGATGGCGATGATCTTTCCCGGCCGCGCCAGCGGCGGTCCCAGGCGAGGCGTTCCATCGATCCGCGGCAGCCTCTCGGCATCGACCGCGCCCAGGCTGTCCTGGAGGCCGCGCGCCATGGCCTGCGGATCGATGTCCCGCAGCAGCCCGGACAAGTCCCTCAGCCCGCCCTGCCCGTCCAGCATGCCCGGCCGCTCGCATCCTTCGGCGCCGTACCTGACCAGCTTCATGTGCTGTGCTCCCTGAGTATCAATAAATGAAGGCGAGATTGCCTTGCCATCCGGCCCGGTCGAGCAGGTGGACGCGTTTCTCGTGGATCCGGAATCCGCCGTCGTCCCGGCGCAGCAGATAGTCGACGCGGGCCACGATGGCGTTCTTCTCGCCCAGGCCGACCTGGGTCCAGTCGCCGCCGCGGATCTCGTGGATCAACTGGCTGCTCGATACGGACCAGAGACCGCCGCGTTCGTCGGCCACGACGTTCGAGACGAAGTGCAGCGTGCGCGACGGCGGCTGCTGCGCCGGAAACCAGTGATTGACCAGGTGATACACGCGCTCTTCGCGGGCCATCCTGTCGTCATTGACGATGGCGGCCTGCCGGCCGGGCTGCGCCTCGTCCACCAGCGGCACGATGTAGAGGCCGTCGTCGTCGAACAAGCCGAGCCAGTCGTCGAACCGCCTGTCGTCCAGCAATCGGGCTTCGCGATAAATGAACTGGGTGATGTCTTGCAACATTGCGCTTTCCATGCTCGGTTCCCGCCTCAAGCGTGCTTCGATGCCTGCTGCATCATTTTTTTCCAGGCCCGCCAGAGAGCGCGCTGCGGCGCTTCGCTGGACGGCAGGCCCCGGTAGTCGCCGCTCTCGGTCCGCTCATCGCTGTCCATGCCGCGGTCGAACACCAGCCATTCCACGCTGCTGGCGCGCAGACCCTGCGTCACGCGCGCGAATATCTCGGTGTCGTCCGTCATGCCGAACCCCGACGGCCCATAGAACCGCTCCTGGCTGCGCAGCATGCCGGCGTTGAATGCATCGGGCGCGCCTTCGATCTCGTACGGGTAGATCAGCACCTCGGTCTCGTCGACCGAGATCGGGCGCCAGACCCGGATCTGCTGGTGGATCATGCCCATGCTGGGGAATACGGTGGAGGTGGTCTTGGAGGTGATCCCCGCGAAGGCCGCCTCGCCATGCCTATCCAACAGCTCGCGATACATGCGTCCGAACTCGCCGTCCAGCAGATAGCCGGGATCGGCCGCCGGGACGCGCGCGAAGCCATGCCCTTGCCGGCAGGACCAGGTCTCGCCGCGAAAGCGCTGCTCCCGCATCTCGCGCGAACTGCGTCCCTTGTGCACGCCGAAATCGCCGGTACTGTCGCCGTACTTTGCCTGCAGCTTCACGAAGGCGCCGTGGGTGTGCATGAAGTGATAGGCATCGACGATGTTCTCGGTCTGCAGCTTCCAGTTGCCCCGGTATCGGCAGACATAGGGCTTGGAGGCGATCGCGATGCGGCCCACGGGCGAGAGGTCGAGCTTGGCGTCGATGACGGTCTTGAGTTCGCCCAGGTAGGAAGCCAGCGGCTGGATGTCCGCATCGAGCGACACGAACAAGAGGCCGCGATAGCTTTCCAGCCGCGGCACGCGCAGCAGGCCTTCCGGTTCGATGAAGTTGGCGCCATAGCCGCCCGGGTCCCCTCGTTCGGACACCAGCCGCGTCCTGCCCGCGAGGTCGAAGATCCAGCCGTGGTACGGGCACCGCATTTCCTGCACGGTCCCCTGGTGCTCGCGCAGCAGCGTCGCGCCGCGATGCACGCAGCGGTTGAAGAAGGCGCCGATCTTTCCTTCCTTGTCGCGGATCACGACGATGGGCTGGCGGCCGACGTATGCCGTCTTGAAACTGCCGGCCGATGGAAACTCGGTCTCGTGTCCGACGTAGATCCAGGTCCGCTCGAAGATGTGCTTCATCTCCAGCTCGAAGACGTCCTCGTCCGTGTACGCCTCGGTGCGAACGAGGAATTGCTGCCCGGGTATCTCGCGGACGTAGTCCCCAACATCGATCTCTGGTGTCCTGCTCATGCTTGCCTTTGACACTATCTCTGCCGTGAAAAAGTGGATACACTTTTAGTCTGTTGGCAGCCAGAATCTTTGTCAATCACTTTTCGTACGAATCCACGCCCATGCGTGAAAACCCCCAACGGGAGGCAGTCATGTCGAAAGTCCTGCGCCTAGCGATCGCCGAGAAGCGAACCGTGTTCGGCGGATGGTGTGCCCTACCTTGCGCGTTCGGCGCGGAACTCCTGGCCGCGGGAGGACTGGACTACGTCTGCGTGGACCAGCAGCACGGCCTGATCGACTATGCCGAGGTCACGCCCATGTTCACCGCCATCGAACGCGCCGGCGGCATTCCCGTGACGCGCGTGCCGGCCGCGACGGACTGGATGATCGCCAAGGCGCTGGACGCCGGCGCGCAAGCCGTGATCGTGCCGATGTGCGAGACGCCTGCGCAGGCGGCCGCGGCCGTCGCGGCCTGCCGCTATCCGCCCGCCGGGATCCGTTCCTACGGCCCCATCCGCTCGGCCTTGGTGCGGCAGGCGCGCGATACGGCCACGCTGGGCGACGAGCCCATGTGCTTCGTAATGATCGAAAGCCGCCGGGGGCTCGACAACCTGGAGGCGATCGTCGCCACGCCGGGCCTGGACGGCATCTATGTCGGTCCCGCCGACCTGGCGCTGGGCCTGGGGCTGGAGCCTGATCTGGACAAGCCGGAAAAGGAACACGCCGACGCGGTCGCGGCCATTCTCGAGGCCTGCCGCCGCCATGGCCGCGTGGCCGGCATCCAGTGCTCGGGAGGCGCCTCGGGACGCCGGTATGCCGACCAGGGATTCGGCTTCGTCACCATCGCCAAGGACAGCGCGCTGCTCCAGGCCGGCACGCGGCAGGAACTGGCGCGGGCGCGCGGCGACGCGGCCAATCCCGCGGCATCGGGCTATACCTGAAGCGATCGTTGCGGATCATCGACATGCCAATAAATTTACCCGGGTGATATTGCAATTTCATTTTTACCCGGGTAAATTATCACCACATTCTTTCTTGTGGTGAATGCCATGCCTGCCCTTACCTGCACCGCCTTCGGCGGCCACCGCCTGCTCGCGAGCGGCCCCTTGCGCGACGTCGCGCTGGCCGTGCGGCGAGCCTCGCGCGCGCCGGACCACACGCCGATTCTCATCTTCGACGACGCGACCGGGAAAGCCTTCGACATCGACACGCGCGGCTCGGAACGCGAGGTGCTGGCGCGCCTGGGCCCGCCGCCGTCGGCCGCCCCCGACGAAGCCAGCGCCGCCGGCGAGCCCGCGGCGCCCCGCGGCAAGGGACGCCCCAAACTGGGCGTGGTCGCGCGCGAGGTCACCTTGCTGCCCCGCCACTGGGAATGGTTGAATGCCCAGCCCGGCGGCGCCTCGGTGGCGCTGCGCAAGCTGGTGGAGGAAGCACGCCGCGCCCACGCGGGCCAGGACGAGCAGAGGCGCGCGCGTGAAGCGGCCTACCATTTCATGTCCGCCATGGCGGGCGACCTGCCCGGCTTCGAGGAAGCCGCCCGCGCCCTCTTCGCGGGCGACGGCGAGCGCTTCGCGGCGCTGCTGCGCGACTGGCCGGCGGACGTGCGCGACTACGCGCTGCGCCTGGCGGCGGACGCTACCCCTCGATGACGGCCACGACCTGGCCTTCCTCGACCGGGTCGCCCTCGCCCACGCGCAGCTCCAGCACCGTCCCGGCGACAGGCGCCGGGACGGGGATCTCCATCTTCATGGATTCGACGATCAGCAGCGCCGCTTCCGCATCCACGTTCGCCCCCACGGAAGTCTCCACCTTCCATACGGTGCCGGTGATCTCGGATTGCACTTCGATACGCGCCATGGCGCCCTCCCCTGTCGATGTTCCGCGGGCTCACGCGGCGTTCGCCGCGGCAGCCGCCTTCATGTCCCGCACGACCTCGGCCGCCAGGCCGGTGTCGATATCCGCGTTGACGAACCGTTCGTTGCGCAGCAGCGCGAGCACGAACGGAATATTGGTCTTGACCCCTTCGACCACCGTGGCGCGCAGGGCCTCTTCCAACGCGGCGAGCGCGCGCGGGCGATCCTCCGCATGCACGATGAGCTTGGCGATCATGGGGTCGTAGTACGGCGTGACGCGGCAGCCCTGGGTGTAGCCGGTCTCCACCCGTATGCCGGCACCGGACGGCCATTCCAGCCTGGCCAGCGGTCCTGGCGAAGGCAGGAAGCGCAGCGGGTCCTCGGCATAGATGCGCGCCTCGATCGCGTGGCCGTTCAGGCCGATCGAGGGCGGCAGCACCGCATCCAGCCGCTCGCCGAAGGCCAGCCGCACCTGGGCCTGCACGAGATCGATGCCGGTGACCTCCTCGGTGACCGCGTGCTCCACCTGCAGCCGCGTGTTCATCTCCAGGAAATTGAAGCCGCCCTCGCCGTCGTACAGGGTCTCGACCGTGCCGATCACGTCATAGCGCATGTCGGCCAGGATGCGGGTGAGGCGATCGGCCGCGGCGGCCAGCGCGGCGCGCGGCAGGCCAGGCGCCGACGCTTCTTCCACGACCTTCTGGTGGCGCCGCTGGACCGAGCATTCCCGTTCGTACAGATGCCGCACGTTGCCGTGCCGGTCGGCCAGCACCTGGAACTCGATGTGCCTAGGCCGCTCGACCAGCCGCTCCAGGTAGAGGTCTGCGCAGCCGAAGCTGCGCTGGGACAGCGAACGCGCCTGCGCGACGGCGGCCAGCAGTTGCGCGTCGTCGTGCGCGGCCAGCATCCCTATGCCGCCCCCGCCGCCGGCGGGCTTGACCAATACCGGATAGCCGATGCGCCGCGCGGCCGCGAGGGTCGCTTCGGCATCATCGTCCAGCAGCCCGGAACTGGGCCCCAGCGGCATGCCGCGCGCGGCCATCAAGTCGCGGGCCCGGGTCTTGTGGCCCATGGCCTCGATCCAGTCCGCGCCGGGCCCGATGAAGGTCGCCCCCTGGGCCGCCACGCGGCGCGCGAAGCCGGCATTCTCGGACAGGAATCCATAGCCGGGATGCAGGCCGTCGGCCCCCGTCTCGGCCAGCACCGCGAGCAGCGCATCCTGGTTCAGGTAGCTGGCGCGCGCATCGGCCGGACCGATCGCTCGGGTCTCGTCGGCCCACGCCAGGTAAGGCAGATCGCGGTCCGCCTCGGAATACACGGCAACGGTACGGATGCCGAGCTGCTTGAGCGCGCGCAGCACGCGGGCCGCGACCGCGCCGCGATTGGCCACCAGCACCTTATGGAACATGGCGCTCGCTCCTCATGCCGGCTCCTTGGGTTCGCCGCAGGCCACGATGCCGCGCTCGACCAGCGCGTCGATCTCGTCGGGCGACAGTTGCAGTTCATCGGCCAGCACCTGCCGCGTATCCTGGCCCAGGTCCGGCCCGGTGTGCATGATCCGCCCGGGGGTGTCGCTCAGCCTGGGCACGATGCCGGGATGATGCAGCGAGCCCAGCTCGGGGTGCGGGATTTCCGGCAGCATGCCGCGCGCGGCGAACTGCGGATCCTCGAAGATGTCGGCCATCGTGTAGACCCTCGACACGGGCACTTCCGCCTCGAGCAGCATGCGCTCGATCTCGCTGCCGTCGTGCTGCAGCGTCCATTCGCTGACGACGCTGTTGCAATAGGGGATGTTCGATCCGCGCGCGCGGATCGAGCTCATGCGCGGGTCCTCGATCAGTTCCGGCCGGCCCATGACCGCGATCAGCCGCTCGAAGGTGGGATTGCTGTTGGCCGCGATCAGTACATAGCCGCCGTCGCGGGTGGGATACAGGCTGTTGGGTGCCATGTTGGGCAGGTTGGGCCCCACCCGCTTGGGGATCAGGTTCAGGGTCTTGAAGGCGGGCACGTAGACTTCCATCTGCGTGAAGGCCGTCTCGTACAGGGCCACGTCCACCACCTGCCCCTTGCCGGTGCGGGTCCGGTTCAACAGCGCCGACACCGTGCCGAACGCGGCATAGACCGCCGACAGATAGTCGGTCGTGGCCACCGCCACGCGCGCCGGCGGCCGGTCGGGATCGCCGGTCAGGTGGCGCACGCCGGCCATGGCCTCGCAGATCGCGCCGTAGCCGGGCCGCATCCGGTAGGGACCGGTCTGGCCATAGCCGCTGATGCGCACCATGACCAGGCCCGGGTTGTCGCGCGACAGGTCCTCGTAGCCCAGGCCCAGCCGCTCCATCACACCGGGCCGGTAGTTCTCGACCAGCACGTCGGTCTTGGCCGCCAGCCGGCGCACCAGGTCCCGGCCTTCCGCGGTCTTCAGGTCGATGACCATCGCGCGCTTGTTGCGCAGTGCCGTGGCGGCGTACAGCGACACGTCGCCCACGTGCTTGCCCATGTTGCGTAGCGGATCGCCGCTGGGCGGTTCGATCTTGATGACGTCCGCGCCGAAATCCGCCAGGATGCGCCCGCACGCGGGGCCGGCCACCGTGGAGCAGATCTCGATCGCCTTGTAGCCGCTCAGCGGGCCGGGATGCCCGGTCAGCCTGGCATTGCTCATTTGCCCGCCCCCAGCAATCCCAGCTTGGCGACGATCTCGCGCATGCTCTGGTACTCCTCTTCGTAGAACCGCGCCGCGTCGCGGTGTCCCATGAAATTGGGCCGGCTCTGGTTGGTCTCGGCCAGTTGCTCCCACATCGGCGACTGGCTCATGCGCCGGCACATGTCTTCCCAAAACTGGATCTGGTCCTCAGAGATGCCCTTGGCGGCGACGATGCCCATGGCCGAGCTGAAGGTCGAATCGATGCCCTGCTCCTTCCAGGTCGGCACGTCGGCGAACTGGCCGCCCAGCCGCTGGCCGGCACTGACCGCGAGCACGCGGATCTTGCCGGCCTTCTTCAGCGCGATCACGTTGGGCGTGGTCGCGGCCACCACGTCCAGGTGGCCGCCGACCAGCGCGACCATGGACTCGGCCGAGGACTTGAACGGCGCCACCACGAGCTTGCGCACGTCCACGCCTGCCGCGCCCAGGGCCTTGGCGGTGCCGATGTGGATGTGGTTGCCGATGCTGGTGGCCACGCCTATGCGCTGGCTGGCGGGATCCCTGCGCAGCCGCTCGGCCAGGTCGGCGGCGGACTGTATGGGCGACTCCGTGCGCACCGCCGCCACCACGAACTCGTCCTGGATCACGGCGATGGGGGTCAGGTCCCGATGCGGCAGGATGTCGAGGTTGCCCGTCAGGTAGCTCGAGATGTAGCCGTGGGAATTGATCGACAGGTAGTGCGGATCGGCCCGTTTCTGCAACAGTACCTCGAAGGCGATCTTGCCGTTCGCGCCTGGCTTGTTGGTGACCAGGAAGGTCTTGCCGCCCGGCACGTGGCTCTCGTCGTAGAACTGCTTCATCGCGCGGCCGGTCTGGTCCAGCGCGCCGCCCGGCCCGGCCGGCACGACGAACTCCACGTTCTGGTCGGGCCGCCACGCACCCCACGCCGGCCGTGCGGCCGCGCCCAGCAGCAATCCTCCCATGCCCGTCCCCAGCGCGGCGATCACGCGGCGGCGGCCTTGATAGATAGTCTCCATGCTTCCCTCCTGACGGGAATGTGTTCTACGCTGGCACTTCGGTCTCCAACAAACGGCGGATCTCCCGCCAGTTCTCTTCCAGGCGACTGGCGAAAAACTGTTCGGCGGCGTCGGCATCGCCGCGCCGGATGGCATCGATGGCGCCGCGCCACAGGACGAGGGAACGGCGGCGCCGCTCACACGACCGCAGCCCCAGGCTGGTGTAGCGCAGCATCTGCATGGACAGCGAGGCGATCAGCGGGAACAGGCGGTCGTTGCCGCACAGCGCCGCGCACAGCAGGGTCATCTGCGCCGCGGTCTCGCCGTAGCGGCGCGCGGTGGCCGGGTCGTCGGCCGTCTCGCCCAGGGTGCAGAAACCGATCTCCAGCAGTTCGAGCAGCCGCTCGGGGCGGTGCTCGGCGGCACGGCGCCCGACCAGGCGCACCAGGCTGGCGCGCACCTCGAACAGGTCCTGGATTTCCTTCTGCGCCAGGAAGGTCGCGCGGGCGCCCCGCCTGGCGTGTATGCGCACCACGCCCTCGCGCTCCAGCAGGCGCATGGCCTCGCGCACCGGACTGCGGCTGACGCCGAACTGCTGGCCGATCTCCTGTTCGCGTATCCATTCGCCCGGTGCGATGGCATGCGAGATGATGCGGTCGCCGACGCTGGCCGCGATCTGCTCGGGCAGCGTCAGCGTATTGGACGGCCCGGCGAACACCCACCAGAACGCGATGGGCGTGCCGCGGTCCTCTTCGAAGGCCTGCAGGAACGCCGCGGCGCGGCTGGTGTCGGGCGGCGCGGGCCGTGCCGGTGTCACGGGCGCACTCCCGCGCGCAGCTTGGGGCCCAGCGTGGTCCGCAGCCGGCCCTGCGCCGCATCGATGAACTGGCACAGGTAGGGCCGCGTCTCGCGGGGGTCGATCAGGTCCTCCACCGCGAAGGCCTCGGCGGTGCGGAATGGCGAGGACAGCGCCCGCAGCTCGGCCTCGATCTCGGCTTCGCGCGCGGCCGGGTCCGCGGCGCCCTGGATGTCGGCACGGTAGGCCGCCTTGACGCCCCCTTCGATGGGCAGCGACCCCCAGCTGGCGGACGGCCAGGCGATCTTGAAGTTCAGCCCCGAGCGGTCGATCACGCTGCCGCCCGCGACCCCGAAGCACTTGCGCACCAGCACCGTGTAGATCGGCACCGTGGCCTGCGCCAGCACGTAGCGCTGCTGGATGCCGAAGCGCATGATGGCCTCGGATTCGGACTCGACCCCGATCAGGAGACCGGGCACGTCGACGAAGAAGATCAGCGGAATGTTGAAGGCATCGCACAGATCGATGAAATGCGTCTGCTTGCGCGCCGCCTTCACGTCGACGATGCCGCCGAACATGGGGTTGTTCGCCACCACCCCCACGACCTTGCCGTTCATGCGCGCCAGCATCGTGATGACGGCCCGGCCGAAGCCCGGCTGGATCTCGAACTCCGACCCGCGGTCAACGACCATGCCCACCAGCTTCTTCATGTTGTAGGCCTGCCGCTCGGACCGGGGCACGATGTCCACCAGCGCGTCCTCGCAGCGGTCCACGGGGTCGCCCGACATGAGCACGGGCGGCAGCTCCCAGGCGTTCTGCGGCATGTACGACAGGAAGCGCCGGATCTGCGCCAGGCAGGTTTCCTCGTCCGGCGCCACGTTGTCGATCGTGCCGGCGGTGTCGGCGGCGATCTTGGCGCCGCCCAGGTCGTTCTTGTGCAGCTTGACGCCGAAGGCGCGCTCGACCACCGGCGGGCCGGCGGCGAAGATCTGGCTGCTGTCGCGCACCATGACGGTCCAGTGGGCCAGCATGGCGCGCCCCGCCGGGCCGCCCGCCACCGTTCCCATGACCGCGCTCACCACGGGCACCATGCCCATCAGCGACACCGAACGCTCGAAGCCGTCCTGGCCGTAGCCTGGCGTGACCGAGTAGCCCTTGCGCTTGACCGTGTTGACGGTGCCGCCGGTGCCGTCGATCAGGTTGACCAGCGGAATGCGGTAGTGGAAGGCCAGGTCCTCGACGAAGCCGCCCTGCCCGCCCTTGCGGCGGTCGCTGCCGAAGCCGGTGCCGGCGCGGATGGTGTAGTCCTCGCCCCCCACCGCCACGGGCCGGTCGGAGATGCGGCCCAGTCCCATCACATAGGGCGCGGGCTCGAAACCGGTCAGCTTGCCCTCCGTATAAACGGCCCGGCCGGCCAGTTGCCCGACCTCCTGGAACGACCCGGCGTCCAGCAGCTTGTCGATGCGTTCGCGCACCGTCAGCTTGCCGGCCGCGTGCTGGCGTGCCACCGATGTTTCGCCGCCGCATGCCCGCGCCAGTTCCCGCCTGCGCCGGATCTCGTCCGCTTCCGCCCGCCAGCTCATGCCGTCTCCTCGGACCGGTGAATGTCTGTCCCACTATAATTGCCTTCTTTATTATTGTCGACAATTTTATTGAACAACAAAAAGGGCGCCCCCCTGGGGCGCCCCGTACCGTGCTTACCTGCTCTTGCCTTCGCCCTCGTAGGCGAACTTGCCGTCGCGCACGATGCCCATGACGCGCGAGCGTTCGTCGAACCCCTGGTGGTCGCTGGCCGAGATGTTCAATACTCCGTTGGGTACGGTCAGGTTGGTGGTCGATTCGATCGCGTCGCGCAGCGCGGCGCGGAACTCCGGCGTGCCGGGCTTGGCGCCCTTCTTCAGCGCGCGTCCCACCGCATCGTCCAGCAGCATCCAGGCTCCCCAGGCGTCGCCCGCGAACTGGGTGACCGAACCGGCGCCGAACTTGGCCTCATAGCGGTCGACGAACTCGGTGGCCACCTTCTTGACCGGGTGCGAGGCCGGCAGGCCGTGCGCCACCACGCCGGGGCCGGTCGGGAACAGCGTGCCTTCCACCGCCTTGCCGCCCAGGCGCAGGAACTCGGGCGTGGCGATGCCGTGGGTCTGGTAGAGCTTGCCCCGGTAGCCGCGGTCCACCAGCGTCTTCTGCGGCAGCAGCGCCGGGGTGGACGAGGCGGCCACCAGGATGGCGTCGGGCTTGGCCACCATCAGCTTGAGCACCTGTCCGGTCACCGAGGTATCGGTACGGTTGTAGCGCTCGTTGGCGACGACCTTGATGCCGGCCTTCTGCGCCAGCGGCGAAAACTCGTTCCACCAGCTCTCGCCATAGGAATCGTTGAAGCCGATGAAGCCGACCGTCTTCACCCCGGCGCGGGCCATGTGTCCGACGATGGCGCTGGCCATGAGCGAATCGTTCTGGGGCATCTTGAAGGCCCATCTGCGCTTGGCGTCGGCATGGGGCTCGATGATGGAGGCATTGGCCGCCAGGGCCACCATGGGCGTCCTGCTTTCGGCGATCACGTCCAGCACCGCCAGCGCGGCCGGCGTGGTGTTGGGGCCGACCAGGACGTCGATGCGCTGCTCGGAAGTGAGCTTGCGCACGTTGGTGACGGTGTTGGTCGGGTCGGACCCGTCGTCCAGGATGATGTAGTTGGCTTTCTCGCCGCCCAGCGTGGGCGGCCACATCATGACCACGTTCTTGGAGGGAATGCCGATCGCCGCCGCCGGGCCGGTGGTGGCGAGATCGATGCCGACGGTGATGTCCGCTTTCGCGGCCGTTGCCAGCGCCAGCCCGGCCAGCAGGAAGCCGCGCAATGCCCATGATTTCATTTGAACCCCCGGAATGAGAACCGGCCGGAAAAAACCCCCGCGATGGGGCCGGCCATGTCCGCTAGTTTACGCCGCCGGGGGGCCGGCGGGCGGCCGCTTCCGGGTCATTCGAGCAGGTCGGCCCCCAGTTCCCCCGAGGCGATGCGCACATCCACCTCGGCCTGCATCACCGCCTCGAGCAAGTCCAGGTAGGTGTTCTTTTTCTCGGCCACGGCCTGGATCGCATCGACCAGGTCGAGGATGCTGCCCCGGCCCAGCGTGTAGGAATCCTGCGCCATCTGCCGCAGGCGCGGGATCATGGACAGGCCTTCCTTCTCGAAGCGGTCGGCCAGCTGCTGGCGACGGTTGAGCTGCTCGGTGGCGCGGCGCAGTTCGCTTTCCGCGGCCACGACGATGGCCCGGCTGCGCAGGCGCATGCCGTCGGCCTCGGCGGCCGCGCGCGCGATGGGCCCCTGGTTGCGGTCGAACAGCGGAATGGCCACCGACACGCCGTACTCGGTGCTGCGGCCCTCGTTGTTGTTCAGCCGGCCGACCATGAAAGTGGGCGTGGGATAGGCCTGGCGCCGCTCGGCCTCCAGCTGCTTCTCGGCGAAGGCTTGCTGGGCCAGCGCCGCGCGCACCGCGGGCAGGCGGTTCTGCGCCTGCGGCCAGATGGCGTCGAAACTCAGGGCATTCCAGTGCGAGACGATGGAACCGGCCGCGCGCGGCCGCCACGCCGGCGCGCCGACACTGGCCGCCACCCGGGCGGATGCCTGCAGCGTCTCGGCCTGGGCCTGGGCCAGTTGCGCATCCAGCGAGGCGCGCTCCACCTCGAGCCGGGTCAGATCGTAGCGGCTGCGCGCCCCCGCCTGGACCTGGCCTTGCACGATGCGGAAGGCACCTTCCAGGTCGTCCTTGGCGTCCAGCCAGCGCTTCTCGCGCTCCTGCGATACCAGCAGCGACATGAAGTCCCGGGCCGCATCCTGCAGGGCCTGGGCATAGACCAGCCGCAGTTGTGCCCGGGCCGCCTCGACGCCGCTCTTGGCGCTCTCGATGCGGGCGCCGCGCTGGCCGAAGATCGGAATGTCCTGCGAGATGGTGGTTTCCTTCTCGCCCCGCTTGTGGGTATAGGCCACGCTGGGGTTGGAGAAGGTCTGGGCCGTCATCAGGTCGGCCTCGGCCATCGCCACCTGCGTGCGCTCGGCCTGCAGCGCGGGGCTGGAGGTCTTGACCAGTTCCAGCAGCTGGGGCAGCGACACTTCGGTGCCCAGCGCCGGGGGCAGATCGGCCGCGCGCGCCGCCGGCAGACACAGCGCGACCAGCAGGATACCTAGATACTTACGCATTTTCGTTGTCCATAGATGCCGCGTCGCGCTCCTCGGCGGTCAGCATGCGCCTGGGTCCCAGCCAGGCATACAGCACGGGCAGCACGAACAGCGCCACCAGCGGCAGCACCGCCATGCCTCCCACCACCACGGAAGCGAACGGACGCTGGGTCTCGCTGCCCACGCCGGTGGACAAGGCCATGGGCAACAGGCCGATCAGGCCCAGCAGCGCCACCATCAGGATGGAGCGCATGCGCTCGGCGGCCCCCTCGATCAGCGCGGGAACCAGCGCCACGCCCTCGCGCCGCAGGTTCTCGACCGCGCTCAGGACCAGCAGGCCGGCCAGCGCCACCTGCCCCAAGAGGGCGATGAAGCCGATCGCCGCGCTGATGGACAGATCGATGCCGGTCAGGTGCAGCGCGACGATGCCGCCTATCATGGCGAACGGCGCGGTCAGCAGGATGATGGACGCGCTGCGCGCGCTGCCCAGCGCGCTGAAGAGCAGGACGAACACCACCAGCAGCGACAGCGGCACGACGATCTTCAGGCGGGCCGAGGCGCGCTGCTGGTTCTCCCACTGGCCGCCCCACTGGGCGATGTAGCCCTCGGGCATCTTCACGTCCTTCTTGAAGGCGGCGATGGCCTCTTTCACGACCGAGCCCATGTCGCGCCCCTGGACGTTGAACTTCAGCGCCATGTAGCGGGCGTTGCCCTCGCGGAAGATCGAGGAGTTGCCCACCTTGAAGCTGATGCTGGCCAGGGCGTGCAGCGGCACGTAGGTGCCGTCGGGCGCCGAGACCTGGATCTCGCGTATGCGTGCCTCGTCCATCCGGTCCACGTAGGGCAGGCGCACCCGCACGGGCACGCTGCGCTCGCCTTCCCAGGCGGTGGTGACCACCTTGCCCGCCAGCGCGGTCTCGACGGCGGTGTCGGCCACTTCCATGGAAATGCCGTAGCGCGCCAGCGCGTCGCGGTTGAACTCGATGTGCAGTTGCGGGGCCGGCGCGTCGCGGTACAGGTCCAGGTCGACCACGCCATCGATGTGGCTGACGGCCTCCTTGGTCTGCTGCAGGATGCCGCGCATGGTCTCGATCTCGCTGCCGAACACCTTCAGCACCACGTGGCCGCGCGCGCCCGAGGTCGATTCCTCGACGCTGTCGCGGATGGGCTGGGCGAAGTTGAACTGCACGCCAGGGATGTCCGCCAGGGACTGGCGCATCTGGGCCACCAGTTCGTCCTTGGTCAGGCCCTTGCGCCACTGGGCGCGTTCCTTCAGGCGCACCAGCACCTTGGCGACGTTGATGGTCTCGTTGTCGGTGCCGTCTTCCGGCCGCCCCTGCTCGCTGGTGACGGAGATCGCCTCGGGCACCTCCTTGAGCCGCATGCGTATGGTGCGCAGCAGCTCCTGCCCCTTCTCCAGCGAGATCGACGGCGGCATCTGCACCAGCACGTAGGCGTCGCCCTCGTCCAGTTCGGGCAGGAACTCGGTCCCCAGTTGCGAACCCGCGTACAGCGCCAGTAACAGCGCCACGACGGCCACGGCGAACACGTTGCGCCGGTTGCGGCGGCTTTCCAGCACGCGCGCGATCCATCCCGAATAGGCATGGTGCATGCGCAGGAACACCGCCGGCTCGGGCGCCACCACGTCCTTGGGACGCAGCAGCAGCGCGCACAGCGCGGGCACCAGCGTCAGCGCGAACACCAGCGCGCCGACCAGCGCGAAAGTGTAGGTCATGGCCAGCGGGCGGAAGATGCGGCCTTCGATGCTTTCCAGCGAAAACACGGGGATCAGGGCCGCGATCACGATGGCCATCGCGAACAGCGTCGGCTTGGCCACCGACATGGCGGCCTCGATGATCAACTCGAACATGTCGCGGCGCGAGGCGGGTTTTCGCAGCCTGGCCTTGTGGATGATGGCCTCGGTCAGCACCACCGCGCCGTCGACGATGATGCCGAAGTCGATGGCGCCCATGGAGATGAGGTTGGCCGGCATGCCCAGGAAATGCAGGCCGACGAACGCCACCAGCAGCGACAGCGGGATGACCACCGCGACGATCAGCGAACCGCGCAGGCTGCGCAGGAACAGCCACAGCACGCCCACGATCAGCGTCGCGCCGAACAGCAGGTTGTGATAGACGGTATGCAGCGTATGGCCGACCAGGTGCGAGCGGTCATAGCTGGGCTCGATGCGCATGCCCGTGGGCAGCATGTGCGCGTTGATGTCGTCCACCTTGGCGTGGACCTGGTCCAGCACCTTGCTGGGATTCTCGTCGCGCTTGAGCAGCACGATGCCTTCGACGATGTCGTCCTCGTCGTTCATCCCCACCGAGCCCTGGCGCGGCGTGTAGGACTGCACCACGCGGGCCACGTCCTTGACGCGCACGGGGGTGTTGTTGTGCACGTCCAGCACGATGGTCTCGATGTCGCGCGGCGTGCGCAAGAGGCCGATGCCGCGGATGATCAGCGATTGCTCGCCGCGGCGCAGCAGCCCGCCGCCCACGTTCTGGTTGGACTTCGAGACGGCCTCGACCACCTGGTCCAGCGTCAGGTTGTGCGCCATCAGCTTGGCCGGATCCACCTCGATGTGGAACTCCTTGACGAAGCCGCCCATGCTGACCACATCGGCCACGCCCTGGATCTGCTTGAGGACCCGGGCCACGGTCCATTCCTGCTCGGAGCGCAGCTGGGCCAGCGTGTGGCGGTCGCTGTTGAGCCGGTAATAGAAGATCTTGCCCAGCGGCGTGTTGTCGGGCGCCATCTCCGGCGTCACGCCGTCGGGCAGGTCGGCCGACGGCAGCCGCTGGGTGACCTGCACCCGCGCGTCGAAGCTCTTGGTCTTGTCGTCGAAGACCATGGTGATCATCGACAGGCCGAAATAGCTCTCGGACCGCAGCGACACCAGCCCGGGCGTGCCGTTCAGCGCCCGCTCGAGGGGAAACGTCACCTGCCGCTCGACCTCTTCCGGCGCCAGGCCGGGGGCGAGCGAGATGACGCCCACCTGGACGTTGGTGACGTCGGGATAGGCCTCGATGGCGGTGTTCAGGAAGGCGTAGACGCCGTAGATGGCGACGATCAGCGTCGCGGTCAGCGCCACCAGGCGGCGATGAACCACCAGCGCAATGAGTGAACGCATGGCGGATCCTTACAGCAGTTGGTTGGCGGCGCCGTCGAGCAGCAAGCCGCCCTTGGTGACCACCTTGTCGCCCGGCTCGATGCCCGACAATACGGGGATGTAGCCGTTGGACGGTTGGCCCAGCGACACGGTACGCGCCTCGAACACGTTGTCCGAGACCTGGACGAATACGATGGAGCGCTGGCCGTCCTTGATCAGCACCGAGGTGACGGGCACCGACAACCCCTCGGCGGCGCGGCTCTGGATGCCGGCCCGGGCCAGCATGCCCGCGCGCAGGTTGGGATTGGAGTCGTCCAGCGTGATGAACACCTGCCCGCGGCGGGTCTGGGCGTTCAGGGCCGAGCCCACGCGCAGCACCTTGCCCGTCAGGGGCCGGTCCAGCGAGGCCACCACGATCTGCACCGGCGCCCCCTGGGCGATCGTGCTGAGGTCGCTTTCGAAGACGTCGGCGTTGATCCACAGCGCGGTCGGATCGCCCACGGTGAACAGCGATCCGGAATCGGGTCCCACCGACGCGCCGGGCGTGGTGTTGCGGTTGATGACCACGCCGGCGCGCGGCGCGCGCAGCAGCAGCGTGTCGCTGCCGCCGCCGCCCAGGAAGCTGGCGGCCCGCGACGCCACGTCGGCGTTGTGCTGGGCCTCCTGCAGCTTGGCCTCGGCCACGACCAGTTCGGCCTCGATGCCGATGCCCTTCTCCATCATCAGGCGCTGGCGCTTGGCCTCGGCCTGGGCCACCCGCAGTTCGACCTGGGCATTGGCGTAGTCGGCCCGCACGCGCGAGGCGTCGGGGCTGGACAGCGTCGCCAGCGGCGTTCCGGCCTTGACCACGTCGCCCACCTGGGCCTGGACCTGGAGGATGCGGCCGGATGCCGGCGCCACCACCTCGGCCACCTGTTCCTCGCGGAAAGCCACCCGGGCCGGCGCCCACACCACGTGCACCGCGCCCTGGGTCCCCATTTCCTGGATTTCCATGTACTTGAGCGAGGCCGGCTTGACGCGGACCTGCCCGGGCGCGAGCGGCGCGGCGTTTTCGGTGGGAGCCGGAGGAGCCTCTTGCTTGTCCGAGCAGGCCGCCAGGGCAAGCAGACAGGTGACGACGACAAAATGGGCAAAACGCGGCATGAGCGACCTTTGACGATTTTACGGCTCGGATCGGTCGTCGACGCGTCCCACGGCGCGAGGCACTCCTGATCCGGATCGCGTGATGTTAGCGACCGGCTGAAAGGGAAAGCATGGCCGAAACATTACCGTTTTGTCATTTTTCCCAGCCTGGGCAGCGTGATACGGGCCACCAGGCCGGGGCCGGCGTCGTCCAGGTCCAACGAAGCGTTGTGGAGGCTGGCGATGGCCGTCACGCTGGCCAGGCCCAGGCCGTAGCCCGGTACGCGGCGGTTGAGCCGGAAGAACCGGGTCCCGACCTTGGAGCGCTCGATGGCCTGGATGCCGGGCCCGTTGTCCTGCACCACCAGCGACACCGTGTCGCTTTCTCGCTGCGTGCTGACCGTGACGCGGGCGGGGCTGCCGGCGTATTTGATCGCGTTGTCCAGCAGGTTGGCCACGGCGCTGGCCAGCAGGTCCTTGTCGCCCGCCGCCATGACGTCTTCGTCCATGCGCACGCGCAGCTCCACGCCCTTTTCCTCGGCCACCGGCTCGTACAGTTCCACCACGTCGGCCACGATGTCGTTCAGCGATACCGGTTGGAAAGCCTGGCGCCGAGCGCCCGACTCCGCCTCGGCGATCTGCAGCAGCTTGTCGAAGACGATGGTGAGTTCCTCGATCTCGCGGATGGCGAAGGTCGTGGCCTGCGCCACCTGCGCCGGGTCCGTGCCCGGACGGCTGGCCACTTCCAGCTTGGCGCGGATCCGCGACAGCGGCGTGCGCAGATTGTGGGCGATGGTGTTGGAGACGTGCCGCACGCCGTCCATCAGGATCTCGATCCGGTCCAGCATCAGGTTGATGTCGTGGCTCAGGCGCGCGAACTCGTCGTCCTTGCCGGAAACCGGGATGCGCTGCGTCAGGTCGCCGGCCTCGATCTGGGCGGCGGTGCGGCGGATCGCGCCGACCCGGCTCTCGAGCTGGTCGCGGAACACGATGGCGCCGATGATGGCCAGCAGCACCGAGACCACCGCCGCCGCCATCAGCGCGTTGCCGACCAGTTGCTCGAGGTCCTTCTGGTCGCGCATGTCGCGGCCGACCAGCAGGACGGACCCGTCGGCCAGCAGTTCCGTGCGGAACCGGCTGTAGGAGATGCGCCCGTCCCGCAGCACCTGCTTTTCGACGATCCCGAAGGTGGGCTTGAGCAGGTCGCGGGAAACGGCGATGTTGCCCGCCATTTTCTTGCCCGCCGCTGTGGCCAGCAGGTAGACCTCGGTATCGGAGTTGACGCCGTCGGTCAGGGTCTCGGTGATGTCGTCGGCCAGCCGCTCGGGCCCGTAGGCCTCGAAATGGCTGACCATCCGGTGGCTGGCCGACACCAGTTGCCGGTCGATGCGATTCTGCAGCACGCCGATGGTCTGCACGTACAGCACCGACAGCAGCACCATCATGAACAGCACCACCGACACGCCATAGCCCAGCGCGAGCCGGAACGCGACCGACTGCCACAGGCGCCGGACGAAGGCCAGCGGCCCGGTCTGGCGGCCGGGATAATCGTCGTAGGCCGTGCTCAACGCGGCGCCGCCGAGATCATGTACCCCACCCCGCGCACCGTATGGATCAGGGGAGGCGCGAAGCCGTTGTCGATCTTGTTGCGCAGGCGGCTGATCTGCACATCGATCACGTTGGTCTGCGGATCGAAGCGATAGTCCCAGACCGCCTCGAGCAGCATGGTGCGGGTCACGACCTGTTCCTGGTTCAACAGCAGGTAGACCAGCAGGCGGAACTCGCGCGGCTGCAGCGTGATGGTCTTGCCGTCGCGCTCGACGGTGCGCTTGGTCAGGTCGGCCCGGAGATTGGCGATGCGCAGTTCGCGCACATCGTCGCGGGCACGGGCCCTGCGGTACAGGGCCTCGACCCGCGCCGCCAGCTCGGAGAACGCGAACGGCTTGGTGAGGTAGTCGTCGCAGCCGCCGCGCAGCCCCCTGACCCGCTCGTCCAGCCCCGCCAGCGCGCTCAGGATCAGCACGGGCGTCGTCTTGCCTATGCCTCGCAGCGTGGTCAGGATGGACAGGCCGTCCACGTCGTTGGGCAGCATGCGGTCCAGGATGATGACGTCCCAGGCCTCGGTCATGGCGCGATTGAGCCCGTCGGCGCTGTCGCGGCAGGCCGCCACCTCGTGGCCGGCCTCCTTCAGACCGTTGCAGATATAGCGCGAAGTATCGACTTCGTCTTCGATGACCAGGCAGCGCATGGCGGCTAACGATTCCCGACTGATGAAGATCCGGCGCGCGTGGATGGCGCCGGGCTCCTAATAGTCTACCCTCGTTGCCGCGACCAGGACGGCCGCCTCAGGCCTCGATGACGGCTTCCAGGAACTGGCGCGTGCGCGCGCGGGCCGGATGACCGAAGACCTGGGCGGACGGTCCGTCCTCGACGATGCGGCCGCCGTCGAAGAACAGGGTGCGGTCCGAGCTGCGCTCGGCGAACTTCATCTGGTGCGTCACGACGATCATCGTCATGGTGCGCCGCGCCGACAGCTCCCGCATGATCTCCAGCACGCCGCCCACCAGTTCCGGGTCCAGCGCCGAGGTCACCTCGTCGAACAGCATGACTTCCGGCCGCATGGCCAGCGCGCGGGCAATGCCGACCCGTTGCTTCTGGCCGCCGGAAAGATTGGCGGGATACCGATCCAGCTTGTCTCCCAGCCCCACCATGTCCAGGTATTCGCGCGCCCGCTGCTCGGCCTCGTCCCGGCCCAGCCCCAGCACGTGCCTGGGCGCCTCGGCCACATTGCGCAATGCCGTCATATGGGGGAACAGGTTGAAGTGCTGGAACACCATGCCTATCCGTCCCCGCACCCTGCGCAGATGCGCCGGCCGGGCCGGGACTTCCCGGCTGCCCCGCCGTTCGGTCCACATGGATTCGCCATCGATCAGGATGCGGCCGGCATCGGGCCGCTCCAGCGTCATCAGCAGGCGCAGCAGCGTCGACTTGCCGGACCCCGACGGACCGATCAGCGCGACCGTCTGGCCGGCCGGAATGTGCAGGTCCAGGCCCCGCAGCACCTCGACCTCGCCGTAGCGCTTGCAGACATTCTCCAGCGTGACACTGGCGCTCATGCGTCCTCCTTCATGTCGTCGTCCGGCTCAGCGCAGCCTGGCTCCCACGCGCCTCACTCCCCAGGCCGCGGCCAGGCTCAGCGCCAGGAAGATCAGCCCCACCAGCGTGAGCGGCTCGGTATAGCGGAACGTGGCCGAACCGGCGATCTTGCTGGCCTGGAGCAGTTCCACCACGGTGATGGCCGACAGCAGCGGCGTATCCTTGAACATGGCGACGAAGTAGTTTCCCAGCGCCGGCACGATGGGCGGGATCGCCTGCGGCAGGATGACGTCCCGCAGCGTCCGCCAGCGACCGAGATTGAGCGCCAGCGCCGCGTCCGACTGCCCGCGCGGCACGCTTTCCAGGCCGGCCCGGTACACCTCGGCGCAGTAGGCGGCGTAGTGCACCCCCAGTCCCAGTACGCCGGTGGTCAGCGGCGAGAACTGCACGCCCGTGACCGGCAGTACGTAGAACAGGAAGAACAGTTGCATCAGCAGCGGCGTGCTGCGCACGAACTCGATGACCAGCGCCGCGCCCCAGGCCAGCGGCCGCAGCGGCGCCCTTCGCATCAGCGCCAGCACCAGCCCCAGCGTCACGGCCAGCGCCATGCCCAGCAGCGTGGCCTGCACGGTGATCGCCAGGCCGTCCAGCAAGGTGGGCAGCACGGCGCGGGCATAGCCCCAGTCGAACAGCGGCTGGCTGGCGGCCGCGCTCATGTCCGCCCCCGGTGGCGGGCCGCACGCCGCTCCAGCAGCCGCATGCCGCCGTTCAGGACCTGGGCGGCGGCGAAATACATGAGCAGCGCGATGCTGAACACCTCCACGGTGCGGAAAGTCTCGCTGCGCAGCAGTTGCGCGCTGAAGGTCAGGTCGGTGATGGTGATCAGCGACACCAGGGCGGTGTTCTTGAGCAGTTCGATCAGGAGGTTGCCGGCCGGCGGCAGCATCAGCGGCACGGCCTGCGGCACCAGGATGCGCCACAGCGTGGCCGTCGGCGTCATGTTCAGCGCCACCGCGGCCTCGGCCTGCCCCTTGGGCACGTTGGCGATCGCGCCGCGCACGATCTCGGCTCCGTAGGCCCCGGTATGCAGGCCCAGCACCAGGATGCCCGCCCAGACCGCCGGCAGCCGCAGGCCCAGCAGAGGCAGCACGTAGTAGACCCAGAAAAGCTGCACCAGCGCGGACGTTCCGCGGAACACCTCCACGTAGCAGGCCGCGGGCCACGACAGGTAGGGCCGCCGCGACATGCGCCCCAGGCCGGACAGCAGCGCCGCCGGGATGGCCAGCGCCGCCGCGCCCGCGGTGAGCTGCAAGGTGACCCACAGGCCGCGCAGCAAGGGCGGCAACAGCTCGGGAAGGTCAGTCATGACGGATCGGAGGCCGGGGCGGGCGCGGCGGCGGGAGACTGCCCGCACAGCTGCGCCGACGTCGCGTCGCCCGGCAGTTCGTTCGCGGTGAAGCCGAAAGGCTCGACCAGGCGCTGGTGCTCGGGCGTCCCGATGAAATGCGCCAGCTCGCGGTCGAAGGCTTCGCGCAGCGCCACGTCCCCCTGGCGGAAGCCGAACGCGCCGTACCCGCGCACCGCTTCGCCGTTCTCGATAGGCTGGACGAACCGGGCCACCTTGTCGATCTGCCAGTCCGGCACCTTGGTCAGCACGTAGTTCAAAGTCAGCGCCGTCGCGGCATAGACGTCCGCCCGCCCCGCCACCACGCCCTCGACCGCGCTGACCACGTCGGGAAACACCACGACCTGCGACGGCGGCACGCCCGCGCGCGCGGCGTAGTCGTTCTGTACCGCCCCGACCACCACGCCCACGCGGGCGCCGGGGTCGGCGGCCACGTCGGCATAGCCATGCAGTCGGCGCGGATTGTCCGTACGCTGGAGGAACCCGTCGCCCACGCCGTAGGTGGGATTGGAGAAGGCGATCTGGCGGCACCGGTCGGGCAGCACGTACATGCCGGCGGCGATCATGTCGAAACGGCCGGCCAGGAGGCCCGGGATCAGCGCGCCGAACTCGGTCAGCACGCCTTCGACCTCGCCTATGCCCAGCCGCCCCAGGATCACACGGGCGATTTCCGGGGCTTCGCCGGTCAATCGGCCCGCCCGGCTGTCCATGTAGGCGAACGGCGCCTCGTTCGCATAGCCGATGCGCAACCGTCCGGCCTGGACGGCGCGCTGCAGGCTGTCGGGCTGGGCCGCGGCCCCGGGAGTGGCGCCAGCGTCGGCCGCTCCCGCCGACGGCGCGATGCCTGCCAGCCATACCGCCGTCCACGTCGCAAGAAGAAAACGAGTCATGAGTCGCCCGGGCAATACCAAGGCAAATCATATCTCCTAATAATATTTCAGTTCAAATCAATTGAAGGCGAATGATCTGGACGATGCGCGATGGCCCGGACGTGAAAACGCCCCCGCGCGCGGCCTGGGGCCGCGGGTCGGGGGCGTCGGGCGCGGCGGCTGGCCGCCGCGCCGGGTTGCCTTGCAGGATGCCGTCAGGCGGCGCGACGACGGGAATCGAAGCGGCGCACGGGCGCGTCGCGGCGATCGCCTTCCGGACGGGCCGCGCGGGGACGATCGCCCCAGGTACGCTCGCCCTGCGGACGGTCGCCACGCGGCCGGGCGGCGTAGCCCTGGCCTTCGGGCGAACGCTCGCGGCGATCGTCCTGGAAGCGCGGCTCGTACCGGCGCTCACCGTAGCCCTGGCGTTCGCCCTGGGACGGTTCGCCATGGCGGCGCTCGCCGCGCGGACGGTCGCCGAAAGCCGGACGCTCGTCGCGGTTGCGGTCGAAATGGCCACGGCCTTCGTACTGCCGCGGCCCGCCTTCACGATTCTGGTAGCCGCCACGGCCGCCCTGGCGCCAGCCCGGCTTGCCGCCGGGGCCGCCGCGGCGCGGACGGTCGGAGCCGGGCCGCGGCGCGCGCTGCGGCTCGAGTCCGGGGATCACCTGGACGGGGATGCTCTGGTCCGTATAACGCTCGATGGTGCGGATCTTGTGACGCTCGCCATGCGCGGCCAGCGTGAACGCCAGGCCGTCGCGGCCCGCGCGGCCGGTACGGCCGATGCGGTGCACGTAGTCCTCGGCCTGCATGGGCAGGTCGAAGTTGACGACGTGGCTGATGCCTTGCACGTCGATACCCCGCGCCGCCACGTCGGTGGCGACAAGGATCTGCACCCGGCCGCGCTGCATGTTGCCCAGGGTACGGGTACGCTGGCGCTGGTTCATGTCGCCATGCAACGCCTCGGCGGCGAAGCCCTGGTCGGCCAGCGTGTCGGCCAGATCGTCGGCCGCGCGCTTGGTCGAGGTGAAGACGATGGCCTGCTGGATGTTGACGTCGCGCAGCAGGTGGTCCAGCAGGCGCATCTTGTGCTCCATGTCATCCGCGTACAGCAGCGACTGGGTGATGTTGGCGTGCTTTTCCTTCTGGCTGGCGATCTCGATGCGCTGGGGGTCGCGCATCATCTTGGCAGCCATCCGGGCCACCGAGCCGTCCAGCGTGGCCGAGAACAGCAGCGTCTGCCGGGTGGCGGGCGTGCGCGCCACGATGGCCTCGATGTCGTCGATGAAACCCATGTCCAGCATGCGGTCGGCCTCGTCCAGCACCAGGACCTCGACCTCGGACAGGTTCACCTTGCCGGACTGGACGTGGTCCAGCAGACGGCCCGGGGTCGCGACCAGCACGTCGACCCGGCGCGACAGCGCCTTCAACTGGGCACCATAGGGCATGCCGCCGACGACCGTGGCCGTGCGCAGCCAGTTCAGCGCCTTGCCATAGGTGCGGGTGGCTTCCGACACCTGCTGGGCCAGCTCGCGCGTGGGGGTCAGCACCAGCACGCGCACGCCGGGCGTGCGCAGCGGCGAAGCCTGGACCTGCCGGTTCAGGGCCGGCAGCATGAAGGCCGCGGTCTTGCCGCTACCGGTCTGGGACGACACCATGAGGTCGTGCCCCTCCAGCGCCAGCGGGATGGCCCGGGCCTGGACCGGCGTCGGCTCGGTAAAGCCGGCTTCGGTCAGCGCGCCGACGATGGCGGGAGCAAGGCCGAGTTCAGTGAAAGACATATTCATTCCTTACGTTACGTATGGCGCAACGCAAGCCTTTCCCCGCCGGACATACCCGGACGCGCGAAAAACGCGGCCATGGCCCCGCCAAGGACGGGGCCGGATTCATCGAGCCTGGAAAGCTGGCGCTACGCTGCGGAGACGGACACGGCCGCTCCGGACGGATCATCGGCGCCGACCGATATCACCGTGCGCGCAACGCAAAGGGAAAAACGAGGTCAGAGACGATGCAGTTTTCGGTCAACCCACTTGGTTACCGATCGTCTGCATGAAGGCCACACCGGTGCCCGACAGGGCGATGGCGTGATTTGTGCAGTACAGCAATATTACCCCAGATTTACCCTAATAGATACCCCACAAAACCACACACCTCAAAAAAATACCCCCACGCTTGCCGCTACGCGGCGGCGCTGCCCCCCGAGGGGGCGCTTTTTGCCTTGGGACGGCCCGGCGGCAAAAAATACCCCCACGCTTGCCGCTACGCGGCGGCGCTGCCCCCCGAGGGGGCGCTTTTTGCCTTGGGGCGGCCCTGCGGCAAAAAAACAGGCCGCCAACAACCATCGACGGCCCCACACAGACCCAGGGCACAGCGGATCCGGCTCCGCCGGTCCGCCAGTGCCGCCCCCTGGGGGGCGCGCGTAAGCGCGTACGGGGGGGTCAGTCCGCCAGTTCCACCTCCGGCTGCGGCGCGGCCTTGGGTGGCGTATCGTCGAAGTTGAGCTTGATCTCGTCGTCGACCATGTCCACGGTCACCCGGCCGCCGCTGACCAGCTTGCCGAACAGCAGTTCGTCGGCCAGCGCGCGGCGGATGGTGTCCTGGATCAGGCGCTGCATGGGACGCGCGCCCATCAGCGGATCGAAGCCCTTCTTGCCCAGGTAGGCGCGCAGGGCATCGGTGAAGATGACCTCGACGCGCTTCTCGTGCAGTTGCTCTTCCAGCTGCATCAGGAACTTGTCGACCACGCGCAGGATGATCTCTTCGTTCAGGGCCTTGAACGAAATGATCGAGTCCAGGCGGTTGCGGAACTCCGGCGTGAACATGCGCTTGATTTCCGCCATCTCGTCGCCCTGCTCGCGCGCGCCGGAGAAGCCGATCACGTTCTTCTGCAGGGTTTCGGCACCGGCGTTGGTCGTCATGATGATGATGACGTTGCGGAAATCCGCCTTCCGGCCGTTGTTGTCCGTCAGCGTTCCGTGGTCCATGACCTGCAGAAGGATGTTGAAGACCTCGGGGTGGGCCTTCTCGATCTCGTCCAGCAGCAGCACGCAGTGCGGCTTCTTGGTGATGGCCTCGGTCAGGAGGCCGCCCTGGTCGAAGCCGACGTATCCCGGCGGCGCGCCGATCAGGCGCGAGACGGCATGGCGCTCCATGTACTCGGACATGTCGAAGCGCAGCAGCTCGATGCCCAGGATGAAGGCGAGCTGCTTGGCCACCTCGGTCTTGCCGACGCCGGTGGGACCGGAGAACAGGAACGCGCCGATGGGCTTGTCGGGCTTGCCCAGCCCCGAGCGCGCCATCTTGATGGACGCGGACAGCGCGTCGATGGCGGCGTCCTGGCCGAACACCACGGCCTTCAGGTCGCGCTCGAGCGTGGCCAGCTTGCTGCGGTCGTCGCTGGAGACCGATTGCGGCGGGATCCGGGCGATCTTGGACACGATGTCCTCGATCTCGGCCTTGCCGATGACCTTCTTCTGCCGCGACTTGGGCAGGATGCGCTGGGCCGCGCCGGCCTCGTCGATGACGTCGATGGCCTTGTCCGGCAGGTGGCGGTCGTTGATGAATTTGGCCGACAGTTCGGCGGCCGCCGACAGCGCCGCCGACGAGTACTTGACGCTGTGGTGGTCCTCGAACCGCTGCTTGAGGCCGCGCAGGATCTGCACGGTCTGCTCGACGCTGGGCTCGTTGACGTCGATCTTCTGGAAGCGCCGCGACAGGGCATGATCCTTCTCGAAGATGCCGCGGTATTCGGTGTACGTGGTCGCGCCTATGCACTTGAGCTGGCCCGAGGACAGGGCCGGCTTGAGCAGGTTGGAGGCATCCAGCGTACCGCCCGACGCGGCGCCGGCGCCGATGAGGGTGTGGATCTCGTCGATGAACAGCACCGCCTTGGGGCTTTCCTTGAGCTGCTTGAGCACCGCCTTCAGGCGCTGCTCGAAGTCGCCGCGGTACTTGGTGCCCGCCAGCAGCGCGCCCATGTCCAGGGAATAGACGCAGGCATCCGCCAGCACGTCGGGCACGGCGCCTTCGGTGATGCGCCAGGCCAGGCCCTCGGCGATGGCGGTCTTGCCCACGCCGGCCTCGCCCACCAGCAGCGGATTGTTCTTGCGGCGGCGGCACAGCACCTGAATGACCCGCTCGACCTCGCTGTCGCGGCCGATCAGCGGATCGATCTTGCCGGCCTTGGCGGCCACGTTCAGGTTCTGGGTGTACTGGTCCAGCGGCGACTGCTTGGCCTCGGCCTCGGCTTCCGCCTCGGGTTCCTTGGGCGTGCTGGAGGACTCCAGCTGGGGCTGCTTGGTGATGCCGTGGGACATGAAGTTGACCACGTCCAGGCGGGTGATGCCCTGCTGGTGCAGGTAATAGACCGCGTGGGAATCCTTTTCGCCGAAGATGGCGACCAGCACGTTGGAGCCGGCCACTTCCTTCTTGCCGTTGCCCGTGGACTGCACGTGCATGATCGCGCGCTGGATGACGCGCTGGAAACCCAGCGTGGGCTGGGTATCGGCCTCTTCCGTGCCCGGGATCACGGGCGTGTTGTCGTTGACGAAATTGCGCAGGTTGCGGCGCAGGTCGTCCAGGTTGGCGGCGCAAGCGCGCAGCACCTCGGCCGCCGACGGGTTGTCGAGCAGCGAGAGCAGCAGATGCTCTACCGTGATGAATTCGTGCCGAGCCTGACGGGCCTCGACGAACGCCATGTGAAGGCTAACTTCCAATTCTTGAGAAATCACGCTTCCTCCATGATGCACTGAAGCGGATGCTGGTTCTGCCGTGAGAAACGGCTTACCTGGTCGATCTTGGTCCTGGCGATGTCCCGCGGATAGATTCCGCAGACGCCGCGACCCTCGTGATGCACCTTGAGCATGATCTGGGTGGCCTGCTCGCGCCCCTTGCTGAAAAATTTCTCCAATACCAGCACAACGAACTCCATCGGCGTGAAATCATCGTTCAACAACACCACCGTGAACATTGGAGGTGGTTTGGTCTTCGACGGTTCCCGCTCAAGCAGCGTTGTCTGATCCGGTTGAGAATCGAACCCGGTGCCCATGCGCCTATTCTATCCACTTGAAAGTGCCCCGCAAGCCATCAGCATACTCCTATATGCCCGGGCCATCCCGAGCTTGACGCAGCCGGACATCTTTCCCATTATTTGATGCCTGGGGCCAGGTTTATCAAGCCCCGGAAGTAGCAAACCCACCAAAACTCGCACCGGCGAAGCGCACGATCGACTGCCTACGGCACCGGGGGAGCGCGCCTCGCATATGTTGTAACCGACTACAAGAAGGCATTACGTCATGTCCAGCGATATCAGCCAAGGCAAGAGGGGTAGCGGCACCGTCAAATGGTTCAATGATGCCAAGGGCTTCGGATTCATCACGCCCGACGACGGCGGCGACGACCTGTTCGCCCATTTCTCCTCCATCCAGATGAACGGCTTCAAGACCCTGAAAGAAGGCCAGAAGGTCACCTTCGAGGCGGCCCAGGGTCCGAAGGGCAAGCAGGCGCTGAACATCAGCGAAGCGGCCTGACCGGCTCCGGTCCGGCGGCCTGAACTGCCCGGGCCCGCCAGAGCCACCTGCTCCGGCGGGCCCCTACATTTTCCCCCCAGCGCCGGCCCATCGCGCCTTTAACCTTGTCGTGGGCCTGGTCATGCTACCCTCGCCGGGAGCCTTCCGCGGCGGCGCCGCCCCGTGGACGCTCGCCCCTACCCTTTTCCGCTCCCCTGCCGACGTCATGACCCGCATACGTTCCTTCCTGCCGCGCCTGGCTGCCGGCGCAGGCGCCTGCATCGCCACCGCCCTCCTGGCCTCGACCGCCTCGGCCCAGGCCACGCTGCCCGTGCAAACGTTGCGGGCCGGCATGCACCTGATCCACGCCGAGGTCGCCAGTACCCCGCCCACGCGCGAGCGCGGCCTGATGTTCCGCGAACGCCTGGGGCCCAACCAGGGCATGCTGTTCATTTTCGAGATGCCCGGCACCCAATGCATGTGGATGCGCAACACGCTGATTCCGCTGTCGGTGGCCTTCATCGCCGATGACGGCACCATCGCCAACATCGAGGACATGGCGCCCAGGACGGAAGACAGCCACTGCGCCGCCCAGCCCGTGCGCTACGCCCTGGAAATGGAACGCGGCTGGTTCGCCAAGCGCGGGCTGAAGGCCGGCTCGCGCCTGGAAGGCATCCCCGGCGTCCGCTAGGACCTGCTGCCGGCCGGCGCCCGTCCCGGCCCATGCCGGGACGGGCCCGCCTCCGGCTCTCCTTCCCGCCGCCATCCTTGCACCTTCAGCGTGCCGCCCCGGGCCACCCTTGCGCCTGGCGTAAAACTCTTTTCCGGTTTTTCCATTCAAATCGTCCCCGGCCACGTCTACAGTAGCCGACCTGAGCACGCCCGTGGCAGGCGGAAGAAACAAGCATCCAGGAGACCACGCCTTGCGCAACCTGAACGAAGACACCATCACCCAGGCCGTGCTGGCCCGGCACGCCCAGGCGCCCGACGCCCGCCTGAAGCAGATCATGACCAGCCTCGTGCAGCACCTGCACGAATTCGCCCGCGAGGTGAAACTGACGGAAGCGGAATGGGCCGCGGGCATCGAGTTCCTGACCGCCACGGGACACATCACCGACGACAAGCGGCAGGAGTTCATCCTGCTGTCCGACACGCTCGGACTGTCGACGCTGGTGACCGCGATGAACCACCGCAAGCCACCCGCCTGTACGGAAGCCACGGTCTTCGGTCCGTTCTTCGTCGAAGGCGCGCCCGAGTACGCGCTGGGAGACGACATCGCCAACGGCGCCAAGGGCGACCCGTGCTTCGTGCGCGGCACGGTCAGGAGCGTGGACGGCACGCCCATTGGCGGCGCGGAAATGGAGGTCTGGCAGGCGGACGCGGAAGGCTTCTACGACGTGCAGAATCCCGACGATCCCACCCACCGGGGCCGCGGCCGCATCCATTCCGCGCCGGACGGCAGCTTCCATTTCCGCTCCATCCTGGCCGAAGCCTATCCCATCCCCCACGACGGCCCCGTCGGCCGCATGCTGGCCGCGCTGGGCCGCCATCCCTGGCGGCCCGCCCACCTGCATTTCATGATCCGCGCCGAGGGCTACGAGACCCTGGTCACCCACGTCTTCCGCGACGGCGACCAATACCTGGACTCCGACGCGGTATTCGGCGTGCGCTCGTCGCTGATCGCGCAATGGGTCCGGCACGAGCCCGGCCCCACGCCCGACGGCGGCACCAGCGCGCAGCCCTTCCATACGCTGGACTTCGACTTCGTGCTGAACCCTGTCTCCGGGTCCACCCCCTGATTTTCCCGACTGGAGGACTCATGTACGACCAAGAAAAACTCGCCATACGCGAATTGGTGGAGAACTGGGCGCTGTGGCGCGACGCCGGCGACTGGGAACGCTTCGCCACCGTCTGGCACGAGGACGGCCGCATGAACGCGACCTGGTGCCAGGCCCCGGCCACCGAATTCATCCGGCAAAGCCGGGAAGGCATGGAGCGCGGGGTCAACATCCTGCACTTCCTGGGTGGCATGACCATCGACCGCGAAGGCGACCGGGCCGTCGCCCAGACCAAGATGACCATTTCCCAGCGCGCCACCGTGGACGGCGTGCTGTGCGACGTGGTGTGCACCGGCCGCTTCTACGATTTCCTGGAAAAGCGCGGCGGCCGCTGGGGCATGGTCGAACGCCAGCCCATCTACGAAAAAGACAGGATGGACCCGGTGGACCCGGCCGCCCGCCCGGAACTGGACGCGGCGCTGCTGGCGCGCTTCCCCGAGGGCTATCGCCACCTGGCCTATCTGCAGGTCAAGATAGGCATGGACGTCAAGACCACCATGCCCGGCCTGCACGGCCAGGAAGTCCAGGCGCTGTACGCTCGCGGCAAGGCCTGGCTGGCGGGATCCGCGCGGCCCTGACGCCTCGCGGGAAAGCCTGCCGCCGGCTCCGGGCCGGCGGCAAACCACAATAAGAAGCACACAGGAGACTACCGATGTTCCATACCGACCCGAAACGGCCGGGCGCGCTGCTGTGCGCGCTCGCCTTGACCCTGGCCCTGCCTGCGGCCGCCCAGGACTGGCCCAGCCGGCCCGTGCGCATGGTGGTGGGCTTTGCTCCCGGCGGGGGCACCGACATCATCGCCCGGATGGTGGCCCAGCCCCTGGCGGAAATCCTGGGCCAGCCCATCGTGGTGGAGAACAAGCCCGGCGCCGGCGGCACGCTGGCCGCGGGCACGGTGGCGCGCGCCGCCGCGGACGGCCACACGGTGTTCGTCATGAACAATGGACACGCGGTCTCGGCGGCCATCTACCGCAAGCTGCCCTTCGATTCGGTCAAGGACTTCGCGCCGGTCTCCATGCTGTGCGCCCAGCCATTGGTGGTGGCAGCCGGCAAGAACTTCCCGGCCACCGATATCGCCGGCCTGGTGAAAATGGCCAGGGCGCAGCCCGGCAAGCTGAACTACGCGAGCGTCGGCATCGGCAGCACCCAGCATTTCGCCGGCGAACTGCTGCGCCAGGTCACCGGCATCGACATCGTCCACGTCCCCTACAAGGGCACGCCGAACACGGTGGCCGCCGTGCTGAGCGGCGAGGTGGAACTGCTGGTGGACGTGGCCTCGCCCCTGCTGGGCCACATTCGCGCCGGGGAGCTCAAGCCCCTGGCGGTGACGTCGCCGCGGCGCTATGAAGGCCTGCCCCAGACGCCCACGGCGCTGGAGTCGGGCGTGGCCGGCTACGACGTGACGACCTGGTACGGGCTGGCCTTCCCGGCCGGCACCCCCGCCGCCGTCGTCGACAAGATGAACCAGGCGGTGCGCCGGGTGCTTGCCGACGAAAACGTCCGCAAACAGGCGCTGGCGGCGGCCTGCCTGCCGGAGGCCTCCACGCCTCAGGCGATGGCCAGCCATGTCGGCGCCGAGATCGAGCGGTGGCGCACGGTCATGCAGAAGGCCGGCATCGAGCAGCAATGAGCCGGTCCCGATGCGGTCCGGCCCCGGCCGCCGCCGGGGCCGGACCGCGGGTCGCGGGGATCAGAGCAGCGTGGCGGCCTGCTCGAAGGACAGGCGCGGCTGGCGATCGAACAGCTTGGACGTGTCGCCGTAGCCCAGCGAGCAGATGAAGTTGGCGGTCAGGCGGCCGTCGGGGAAGAACTCGGCGTTGACCTTGGCGATGTCGAAGCCGCTCATCGGACCGCAATCCAGGCCGATGGCGCGGGCGGCGATGATGAAATAGGCGCCCTGCAGGGTGCCGTTGCGGGCGGCCGTGGCGGCGGCCAACGCGGCGTTGCCCTCGAACATTTCCTTGGCGCCCTCGCGGAACCAGAGCTGCGGCATGAACTCGTAGAAGCGGGTGTCGGTGGCGATGATGGCGGTGACCGGCGCGGCCTTGACCTTGTCCACGTTGCCCGGGCTGAGCGCGGGCAGGAGCCGTTCCCTGGCTTCCTGGGTGCGCAGGAACACCACGCGCATCGGCTGGCAGTTCATCGAGGTCGGCCCCATTTTCGCAATGTCGTAGACTTGCTTGAGCTGCTCGTCGGACACGGGCTTGTCCAGCCAGCCGTTCTGCGTGCGGGCGGACATGAACAACTGGTCTAGGGCTTCCTGCGAAATGATGGCCATGAAGAGCTCCGATTGGGCGGAATAGTCGTGAGGTTCCGGATTATAAGTGCGCAGCCCGGACGAAAACGCCGGCATAGCTCCGGCAAACGGAAATCACTTTTGCAATTCTGCTAATAATCGAGGGACAAGCATGGACCGCTGGCGCGAACTGGAGCTGTTCGTCCACATCGCGGAACTGGGCAGCCTGACGCGCGCCGCCGAGGCCGCCGGCCTGTCGACCGCCGCTGCCAGCCGCCATCTGGCCACGCTGGAACAACGCCTGTCGGCCCGGCTGGTCGAGCGCAACACCAGGCGCCTGTACCTGACCGAGGTCGGGCAGGAGTTCTACCGGCGCAGCAAGAACATCCTGGGCGAGATGCAGGAGGCCGAGTCGGCCGTCAACGCCACGGTGCTCAACCCGGTGGGCGATCTGCGCGTGACCTCGTCGCTGTCGTTCGCGATGCGCCACATCGCGCCGCTGCTGCCCGAATACAACCGGCGTTTTCCCAACGTCAACGTCCATGTGATCACCGCCAACCGCTACTACGACCTGATCGACAACGGCATCGACCTGGCGGTGCGCACGCGCGAATACGAATCCGACTCCAACCTGACCATCCGCCGGCTGGCCGAGACACGGCGCATCCTGGCTGCTTCGCCCGGCTACCTGCACCGCCATGGCACGCCGCGCACCATCGACGAACTGGCGAACCACAGGCTGCTGCTCTACACGTATTCCAACCGCTACGACGAATTGCGCTTCTCGCGCGCGGGCGAAGTCCGCGTGCTGCCGGTGAAGGGCGTGCTGGAAGCCAACGACGGCCAGGTCCTGTGCGCCGCTGCGCGCGAAGGCCTGGGCATCCTGGTCCAGCCCAAGTACATCGTCTACGACGATATCGTGGCGGGGCGGCTGGTACCGGTGCTGGACGACTGGGACCTGCCGCGCCTGACCATCAACCTGGCCTACCCGCACCGGCAGTACCTGCCGGCCAAGACGCGCACCTTCATCGACTTCATGGTGGAACACTTCCGCAAGATGGACTTCGACCGCAAATGGGCCAGTTGAGCCCGGCGGCATATCCCGGTTTCGTATGCTTGCGAAACGATCGTGCCGCGGTCCGGCGCGCCGAAGTACCATAGCGGCGGCGCCGCGTGCGGCCCCTGCCCCTCCCTTCGCCCGGCACGGCGACCCGCGATGGAAGACACATGACAGAACCGCAACCGGCGCTTGCCCCGACCGAACTGGAACGCGACCTGCGCCGGATGGCCCGGCGCCTCGCGCTGACCCGCATGCTGGGCGCGAGCGCCGCGGCGCTGGGCCTGCCCGGCCTCGCCCGAGCCGGCGATGCCGCGGCCGTGGGCACCTGCATCGCGCTGCCCGAGGAAACCGCCGGCCCCTACCCCGCCAACGGCGGCGGCCCCACCAGCAACGCGGCCAACGTCCTGGCCTCGTCCGGCGTCGTGCGCAGCGACCTGCGCAGCAGCTTCGGCGGTGCCGGCGGCACGGCTCAGGGCGTGCCGCTGCAGCTGACCATCAAGCTGGTCGACGTCAGCGCCGGCTGCGCGCCGCTGCCCGGCCGGGCGGTCTATCTGTGGCATTGCACGCGCGACGGCGGCTATTCGCTGTACACCCGGGAGCTGCGCGACGAGAACTTCCTGCGCGGGGTCCAGGTGGCCGATGCCCACGGCCAGGTCAGCTTCCAGACCATCTTCCCGGGCTGCTACCCCGGGCGCTATCCGCACCTGCACCTGGAGGTCTACCCCACCGCTGACGGTGCCCCGCGCTACGACCGCAAGTACCTGACCTCGCAGCTGGCGCTGCCGCAGGATGCCTGCGGCGCCGTCTATGGCGAGACGCGCGGCTACGAATCCAGCCTCCAGGCGTATGCGCGCATCAGCCTGGAGAAGGACGGGATCTTCAGCGACAACTCGCCGGCCGAGATCGCCGCGCAGACCGTGGTGATGAAAGGCAGTCCGGGCCACGGCTACGTCGGACGCGCGATCGTGGGCATGCTGGGCTGAGCGCCTCGCCAGCCCGGAAACGACGATGCCCCGGGGCGCCTGCCGCGGGGCATCGGTGCCGGACGCCGCGTCGGCGGCGCCCGTGGCCGGGATCAGACCCGCTCGAGGATGACGGCGATCCCCTGGCCCACGCCGATGCACATCGTGCACAGCGCATAGCGGCCGCCGGTGCGGTGCAGCTGGTTGATGGCCGTCGTGGCCAGCCGCGCGCCGCTGGCGCCCAGCGGGTGGCCCAGCGCGATCGCGCCGCCGTTGGGATTCACGCGTGCGTCGTCGTCGGCCAGGCCCAGGTCGCGCAACACCGCCAGGCCCTGCGCGGCAAACGCCTCGTTCAGCTCGATCACGTCGATCTGGTCCAGGGTCAGGCCGGTCAGCGCCAGCACCTTGCGGGTGGCGGGCGCGGGCCCCATGCCCATGATGCGGGGCGGCACGCCGGCGGTCGCCATGCCCACCACGCGGGCGCGCGGCGTCAGGCCGTGGCGGGCCGCCTCGGCCTCGCTGGCCAGCAGCAGCGCGCAAGCGCCGTCGTTCACGCCCGAGGCATTGCCGGCGGTGACCGTGCCGTCGGGGCGGACCACGCCCTTCAGGCGGCCCAGCGCTTCCATGCTGGTCTCGCGCGGATGCTCGTCCCTGGTCACGACGATGGGGTCGCCCTTCCTCTGGGGAATCGTCACGGGAGTGATCTCGGCGTCGAAGAAACCGGACTTCTGGGCCGCGGCGGCCTTGGCCTGGCTGGCCAGTGCCATGCGGTCCTGGGCCTCGCGCTCGATCTTGTAGTCGGTGGCGACGTTCTCGGCCGTCTCGGGCATGGAGTCCACGCCGTACATCTGCTTCATCAGCTTGTTGACGAAGCGCCAGCCGATGGTCGTGTCATAGATCTGCGCGTTGCGCGAGAACGCGGTCTCGGCCTTGCCCATCACGAACGGGGCGCGGCTCATGCTCTCGACGCCGCCAGCCAGCATCAGACCGGCCTCGCCCGACTTGATCGCGCGCGCGGCGGTGCCGACCGCGTCCAGGCCCGAACCGCACAGGCGGTTGACGGTCGACCCCGGCAGCTCCAGCGGCAGGCCGGCCAGCAGCGAGGCCATGTGGGCGACGTTGCGGTTGTCCTCGCCTGCCTGGTTGGCGCAGCCGAAGATGATGTCGGTGACGGCGGCCCAGTCCAGCCGGGGGTTGCGTTCCATCAGGGCCTTGAGCGGGATCGCCGCGAGGTCGTCGGTGCGCACCGACGCCAGGGCGCCGCCGTAGCGGCCGATGGGGGTGCGGATCGCGTCGCAGATGAAGGCGTGTGTAGTCATGTTCTGTCTCGGATTGGGTAAAACTGTTCTAGGGGTTGCGACTGACGTTGGTGACCGGGCGTACACCCGCCCAGGCGTTCTGCAGCAGCGCGCGGATGGCCGTGCGCTCGATGGGACGCGGGTTCCAATAGGGATTGGACACCGCGATGTCGGCGGCGCGATCGAGATCGGCCTCCGGCATGCCGAGATCCCGCAGGGCAACGGGGGCGCCGTTGTCGCGGGCAAGATCGTAGAGCCCCGCCGCCGCGTCCTGGGTGCCGATGGCACGCGCGATGCGGGCCATGGCCTCCGGCGCGGCCGGGGCGTTGTAGGCCATCGCATGCGGCAGCACGATGGTATGGCATTCGGCGTGCGGCAGGTTGAAGCTGCCGCCCAGCGTGTGGCAAAGCTTGTGGTGCAGGGCCATGCCGACGTTGCCCAGCACGGTGCCGCACAGCCAGGCGCCATACAGCGCCTGCGAGCGGGCCTCGATGTCGCCGGACCGGCGCACGATGCCCGGCAAGGCGCGGGACATGGCCGTCAGGCCTTCTTCGGCCATCAGCGACATGATGGGATTGCTGTCCTGCGCGTAGAGGCCTTCGGCGGCATGCGCCATGGCATTCATGGCGCTGGTGACCGACAGCCCCACCGGCAGCCCCGTCGACAGGTCGGGATCGTAGATCACGGTACGCGGCAGCACGCGCGCGTCCTTGCCCGTCTTTTTCAGCCCGCCTTCGGTGATGCCGTAGATGGGCGTCATCTCGGAACCGGCGTAGGTCGTGGGAATGGCCAGGATCGGCAGCCCCGACTCGAGCGCGATGGCCTTGCCCAGGCCCACCGTGGAGCCGCCGCCGATGGCGACGGCGCAGTCGGCCTCCAGCCGGCGCGCCTCGTCGCGCGCCTGGCGGGCCGCCTCGATCGGCACATGCATGACCGCGCCGTCGAAGATACCCGCCGCCTTCGCCCCCAGCAGGGCCGCCACGCGCTCGGCCAGCTTGCGCTGGCCGGGCGTGGACAACACCAGCGCCCGCTGCGCGCCCAGCAGCCCGATCTCCCGTTCCAGGTGCTGCAGCGAACCCGCGCCGAACACCACGCGGGCGGCATGGGCGTTGTAGACGAAGGCGTCCATGGCGTCAGGCCTTGCGCAGCGGCACGCCGCACAGGCGCTGCAACTCGTCGAACGACAGTCCGTCGACCACATCGCTGACGTAGACCCCGTCCTTCTTGATGTCGAACACGGCCAGGTCGGAATAGACCCGGCTCACGCAGCCGACGCCGGTCAGCGGATAGGAGCAGGTTTCCACCAGCTTGCTGGACCCCGTCTTGGTCAGCAGGTCCATCATCACGAATACCTGCTTGGCGCCGATGGCCAGGTCCATCGCGCCGCCCACGGCGGGGATGGCGTCCGGCGCGCCGGTGTGCCAGTTGGCCAGGTCGCCCTTGACCGACACCTGGAAGGCACCCAGCACGCAGATGTCCAGGTGGCCGCCGCGCATCATCGCGAAGGAATCGGCGTGGTGGAAATAGGCGGCACCGGGCAGCGCGGTGACCGGCTGCTTGCCGGCGTTGATCAGGTCCCAGTCCTCCTGGCCCTTCTCGGGCGCGGGGCCCATGCCCAGGAGGCCGTTCTCGGTGTGCAGCAGGACCTCGCGATCGGCCGGCAGGTGGTTGGCCACCAGCGTGGGCAGGCCGATGCCCAGGTTCACGTAGGCGCCCTCGGGAATGTCGCGCGCCACGCGCTGGGCCATCTGGTCTCGATTCATCTTGTTCATGTGCATGTTCCTCAGGCGGCCTGTTGGGCGTTGGCTTGGGCCCCGACGGCCACCACGCGCTTGACGAAAATGCCGGGCGTCACGACCGCTTCGGGATCGAGCTCGCCCAGTTCGACGGTTTCGTGCACCTGGGCGATGGCCATCTTGGCAGCGGTCGCCATGATGGGCCCGAAGTTGCGCGCGGTCTTGCGATAGGTCAGGTTGCCCCAGCGATCGCCCTTGTAGGCCGAGATCAGCGCCACGTCGCCGTGGATGGGGTATTCCAGCACGTAGTCGCGGCCGTTGATGTGCCGCGTTTCCTTGCCCTCGGCCAGCAGCGTGCCGAAGCCGGTGGGCGTGTAGAAGGCGCCCACGCCCGCGCCGGCGGCGCGGATGCGCTCGGCCAGGTTGCCCTGGGGCACGAGCTCGAGCTCGATCTTCTTGGCGCGATAGAGCTCGTCGAACACGTAGGAGTCGGTCTGCCGCGGGAAGGAGCAGATCACCTTGCGCACGCGCCCGGTCTGCAGCAGCGCGGCCAGGCCCGTATAGCCGTTGCCGGCGTTGTTGTTCACCACCACGAGATCCTTGGCGCCCTGCTCGATCAGCCCGTCGATCAGCGCGTTGGGCAGGCCGGCCGTGCCGAACCCGCCTACCAATATGGTGGAGCCGTCCTTGACGCCGGCCAGCGCTTCGGCCACCGAAGCCACGATTTTGTTGATCATCTATGTCTCCGCACGATGCCTGCCGTCCGGGGGGACGCAGGTGGCGTACCTGATTGCAAAACGGAAAAAGTTCTATACGCGAACTATTGTTCGAATATTAAACATCGATTACGCACGAGGGGCAAGAGGCCAGAATCATCATAAGCCTCCCGAGCCGTCATTCCGAACGTGTTCCGGCAGTCCGCGCACGGCGAAGCGCACGCTGTCGTAGCGACCGCCCTCGTCCATCACGGTGACGGTATGCGCGCCGTTCGAGGTGAAACGCAGCGAGACCGGACTCGCGCCATCGGTGCGGCGGACCGGCTTGCCATCCAGCATCCACCACAGCGTCCCGTCGCCGCCCAGCGCCCGCAGTTGCACGTCGATCCGGTCGCGTCCCGGCACCGGGCGCAGGATCGCCCCCGTGTCCAGGCCTTCGAGCCGCACGCCCGCGCCCGCGTGCGAGACTGCCCCGCACGCCGGATGCCAGCGCGCCGCGCCGGTTCCGGGCAGCATTCCCGCCTCCGCCCACGGCTGCAGGGCCAACGGCCAGCGCGCGACCTGCCTGGGCGTGCCCGGCACGCGGCATCCCGGATCGGTGCGCATTCCCGAGCGGGGATCGACCCAGATCGTCTCCACCAGTCCGCCCTGCGTTCCGCGCTCGGGCAGCGTGGGCGGCACGGCATCGTCCAGCGCCCAGGCCTGGCGGCGTTGCAGGCACATGCCTTCGGGCGTGCTGTCGGTCCGCAGGCCCAGCGGCCAGCAGATCGACTGCGCGCGTACCGAGGCGGGCGGCACGCGGGGAACGGGCGCGGCCGCCGGCAGCGCTGCCACCAGGTCCTGCAGCAGCGGCGCGGCGACGTTGGCGCCGAAAAAACCGGGATTGGGCGTGCCGTCGGGCCGGCCCACCCAGACGCCCAGCGTCCAGGCATCGGTCACGCCCACGGCCCAGGCATCGCGAAAGCCGAAGCTCGTGCCGGTCTTCCAGGCCAGCCCCCGGCCGCCGGCATAGAACGGCCGGTCGGGCCGGCCGCCGCTCTCCAGGATGTCGCGCACGATGAAGGCCGCGCCCTCGCTCATGATGCGGGACTCGACGCGCGGCTCGTCGGCGGTCAGCCGCACGCGGCCGGCGATGCCGCCGCGCGCCAAGGCGCGGTAGGCGCCCACCAGCTCTTCCAGCGTGGTACCCGCCCCGCCCAGGATCAGGCTCAGGTTGGGGGCCGCGCCCGCCGGGATGCGCAGGCGCAGCCCGCCCGCGCGCAGCGCCGATGCGAAGCGCGCCGGGCCGATGCGATCGAGCAGGTCGACCGCGGGCACGTTGAGCGAACGCTGCAAGGCCTCGGACACGCTGACCGCCCCCGAGAAGGACGCCTGGAAATTGCCCGGCCGGTAGCCGCCGAAGGTCTGCGGCGCGTCGACCAGCAGGCTCTCGGAATGGATCATGCCCTCGTCCAGCGCCATCGCGTACAGGAAGGGCTTGAGCGTCGAGCCCGGCGAACGCACGCCCCGGACCATGTCCACGTGGGCCGCCCGGCGGGCGTCGGAAAAATCGGCCGATCCCGCGTAGACACGCGCCTCCATGCTGTCGTTGTCCATCACCAGCACGGCCATCGACACCTTGGGCGGCAGCGTATCCACGCGATCCAGCAGCATGTCCTCGACGATGGACTGCCATTCGGCGTCCAGGGTGGACCGGACCACGCGGCGGGCCGCGGCGGTCCCCCGCGGCCGCTGGCGCAGGCGTTCGGCGGCCAGCGGCGCCAGCCAGTGGCCGCGCAGCGGCTGCACGATCACGCGCTCGATGCGCGCATCCCCGGCCACCTCGGCGGTCCAGCGGCCGCGCTCGACCATCCGGGCGAGCACCTTGTCGCGCGCCGCCCGGGCCGCCTCGGGCGCGCGGTCGGGCCGCAGCCGGGACGGCGCCTGCGGCAACGCCGTCAGCAGCGCGGCCTCGGCATGGCTCAGCTGGCGCGACGGCTTGCCCAGGTAGGCGCGGCTGGCCATCTCGACGCCTTCGACGATGCCGCCCATGGGCGCATGATTCAGGTACAGGGCCAGGATGTCGCGCTTGGACAGGTGCCATTCCAGTTGCACCGCCCGCGCCATCTGGCGCAGCTTGGCACCCATGCTGCGCGGTGCGCCGCGCAGCGTCGGGTCGATCATGCGCGCGACCTGCATGGTCAGGGTCGAACCGCCCGAGACGATGCGGCCCGAAGCCGCCCACTGCCAGGCCGCGCGCGCCATGGCGTAGGGATTGATGCCACCATGCCAGTAGAACCAGCGGTCCTCGTAGGTCAGCAGCGCCTGGAGATACAGCGGGGACACGTCCTCGGGCGAAACGGGGTAGCGCCAGATGCCGTCCTCGCCCGGATAGGCACGCAGGGGGCTGCCGTCGGCCGACGTGACCACCAGGCCACCATCGGCCGGCCGGAAGGCCTGGGCCGGTAGCGGATGCATCCGGTCCGCCGCCCACAGCGCCCCCAGCGCGACCGCTCCCGCCGCCGCGGCGGCGAACCAGCGCCGCCTCAGCGCGCGCCTCCGCGCGGGTCGCTGATCACCAGCGGGCCGGAAGACGCGCCCACGGCGCGGATCTCGGGACGGTACATGTCCTCGACCACCGGCGCGGGCACGACGAAGCGGCCCGGCGTGACCACCCGCACGCGATAGAAAACGGTGACCGGCCCCTGTATGGCCACGGCCGCGACATAACGATCGTCACGGTACTCGCGGTGCTTGATGCGCGTGTCGTTCAACGCCTCGGACACCTGCACGCCGCCTACCTTCCAGTCCGCCAAGTCCGGTCCCTGGCTCAGGTTCATGTTCTCGACCTCGAGCCCCGCGGGCACGCGGTCCACCACCAGCGCGTCCTCGATGCGGCGGTCGGAGGCGACGTCCAGCTTGACGATCAGCATCTCGCCGGTCTGCAGCGGACGGCCGTTCCAGGGACGTCCGTCCGACTCGTACCAGCTGCGCGCGATCGTGACGCCGGAGGCGCGCGGCGCCTCGGCCTGGCGCGGGTAGCCCTGCACGTCCACCTCGACGAACAGCGGATCGGCCTGCGTATTGACGATGTCCACGCCGCCGGCCAGCTGCGCGGCCGTGAAGCTGCGTGCCTCGGTGTCGCGCGAACTGAGCTGTTGCTCGCCCTGGGCCGTGCGCAGCGTCGCCGTCCATTGCGCCCCGGCAACGCCGCCCGCCGCCCGCGCGGCCAGGAACAGCGCCAGTTGCTCCTGGGTGGACAGATAGCTGCGGCTGCCCAGGCGGCCGGCCACGTCGCCCAGCAGGGCCTCGCGCCGCGGATGATCGATCTGGTGCTGCATCATCAACGCATAGGACATCGCGTAGTCGCGCAGCGCCGAACCGTAGTCGCCCAGCCATTCGCCATAGCCGCCGTAGCGATTGGCGTCGATGCCGTAGCCGCGCGTCATCGCCTCGTCGAAGGCCGAACGCGCGCGCGTCTCGTCGCCCATCAGCTTCAGGGCGATGCCCAGGTGCACCAGCGGCAACGGCGAGCGCGAGCGGTCGCGGTAGTTGTCGTACAGCACCCGCAGGGTGGACAACGGCGCCTTCTGCTCGCGGGCCAGCACGTAGGCCGCGTTGGCCAGCTCGGCGAAGCGGCGATGGCTGTCGCGCAGCAGGTTGTAGTCGTTGTCGCGCAGCCGCTGGCCGGGGCCGGCGGCAAGCTGGGCCAGCAGGTTCTGCGGCAGGCTGGGGAAGTTGGCCGAGGATTGCTGCAACTGGCTCAGCAACCAGTCGGAGGCGCGGCGCGACACCAGGTCGGGCACGTTGAAACCCGCCGTGCGGGCATCCTGCAGGAAGCCTGTCACATAGGCCGACAGCCAGATCTCCTGGGCACCGTCGCCCCACAGCGCGAAGCCGCCGCCTGCCTTCTGCATGCCGGCGATACGGCCGACCGCGCCTTCGATCATGCGTTCGCGCTCGGCCCGCGTGCGCGGCGTCAGCCCCCAGGCACGGGCTTCGTCCTCGCCGATGAATACATGGGGATAGGCCGCGCTGGCGGTCTGCTCCAGGCATCCATAGGGATAGTCCAGCAGCCCCTGAACCAGGCGCTTGACGTTGAACGGCGGCTTGTTGGAGATCGCCACGCTGGCGCTGGCCGAATCCGGATACAGCTTGGCGATCCAGCTGGACTCCAGTTTCAGGCTCTCGCCCTGCCCCAGCCTGACGCGGCGCACGTCGCGCGTCGCCGCGACCGGCGGCTGGACCTGCAACAGCGACTCGCGCACGATGCGGATGGGGTTCGCGCCTCCCTGGCCGTCGACCGTCAATCGCAGCCGCCCCAGCCCGTAGGCGCCCGTGGCCTCGGCCACGAAGCGCAGCGTGGTGCGCTGCTGGTTGGCCAGGCTCACGCTTTGCGACCCGCCCCGTATCCGTACCGGGTCCAGGCCCTCGAGGTTCACCGTCAGCGTCTGCGGCGCGCCGCTCAGGTTGGTCACGTCCAGCGCGATCGCTGCCTCGTCGCCCGGGCTGATGAAGCGCGGCGTCGACAACTCGGCCACCACCGGCGCCGCCACCACCATCTCGGCCTGCGCGTTGCCGAAGCGGTCGGGCGTGAAGGCCGAGGCCATCAGGCGCAGCGTGCCGTTGAAGTCGGGCAGGTCGAGCGGAATCTGCGCCTCGCCCTGCTCGTCCAGCCGCACCGGCCCGCTGAACAGGTCCACCAGCCGCACCTTCACCGGCATGCTGCGGGTGTCGCGCATCGCGGCGTCCCCGCCCCATTTCAGCTTGCCCTGCGTGCCTTCCATCTTCTCGATCAGCTTGCCGTACAGGTCCAGCAGCTCGGGCGCATAGCGGTGCTTGCCGAAGAAGAAGTCGAAGGGGTCGGGCGTCGCATAGCGCGTGATGTTCAGGATGCCCACGTCGACCGCGGACAGCGTCACGTACGCCTGCTGGCCCTGCCCCGCGTTGCCGACCTTGACCTTCACGGTGGTCCGCTTCTCGGGCAGCACCTTGGCCGGCGCGGCCAGCTCCACGGCCAGCCTGCGATCGTCGCGGGACAGCGGCAGATAGGCCAGGCCCAGCGCGCGCGCCGGCGTGACGCGGTCGCCCTGGCTGCCCGGACGGAACACGGTGACCGACACGTACAGGTCGTGGCGGCTCCAGTCCTTGCCAACCGGGATCTCGACCGTGGACCCCGACGCCTTCACGCTGGTGCGCTGGCTCCACAGCATGGTGCCGCCCTCGACCGCGATCAGCGCCTCGCCGTCGTGGGGCGGCGTGATAGACAGCTTGACCGTCTCGCCCTCGCGCACGGGCGCGTGGTCCAGCTTGAGCTGCACCCGGTCCGGGCGGTTGCCCATTTCTTCCGCATCCTGGGCTCCCCAGCCGGCATAGAAGCGGTAGCGCAGCGTATCGCCGTGCTCCGGATCGCTCAGCTCCAGCCGGTAGCGGCCCCACTTGACCGGCACGCCGAACTTCACGCGGTCGGGCAGCGCCAGCACGCGCGACTCGACCAGTTCCTCGGTTTCGGTGAATCCGCTGTTCCATCCGCGCTGATCGTCGAAGCGCCAGTAGTACACCCGTTCTTCGCGATATACGCGCAACTGGGCCTGCTTGAGCGGCACGACCTTGCCCTGCGGATCCACGCGCACCGCCTCGAACTCGGCCATCGTGCCCTCGCGCGCGACGTCGCGATCGAACAGCGGGCGCACGCCGATCAGGGACGGCGCCGGCCAGACGCTGCGCTCGATGGAACGCACCACGGGGCGGCCGCCCGATTCCAGCAGGCTGAAGCTGGCCTTCACCTTCATGGGCGAGGCGGTGCCGGACACGTCCACCGGCACGGCGACGGCCGCCGCGCCCTTGTCGTCCAGCGTGGTCTCCTCCAGGTCGCGCCGCTGCTTGCGATCGTCGTCGGCGAAGTCGCCGAACAGGAAGCCCGGCCATTGCCGTGGCAGCGCATAGCGGTCGCGCTCGATGGATACCGTCCCCAACAGCCGGTTGCCGGCCGCGGGCGCGCCGTACAGGTAGTCGCCCTGCACCTTCACGTTCAGGGGCCGGCCGGCCTCCAGCACGCCTTCGCGCGACTTCAGGTCCAGCTTCATGCGCTCGGGCAGGAACTCTTCCACCTGGAACTTCCACGAGGCATCCGCCGCGCGGGCCGCCGGATCCAGCCGCGTCTCCAGCAGCCAGGTACCCGTCTGCGCGTCGGCTGGCAGTTCGATGGCCTCCCGCACGTAGCCCGGCACCTGCGCGTCGGGCCGCCACAGGGCGGTGCGCACGGTACGGCCGTCCGGCCGCTTCAGCGTGGCGGTGATGGGCGCGGCCTGCACGGCCCGTCCGTCGGCGTCGCGCACCAGCACGGATACGTCGAAGCGCTCGCCCGGCCGGTAGAGATCGCGGCCGGCATAGACGAACAGCTTGTTGTCGCGGGACGGATAGCCGCCCACGTCGAACTCGGACAGGTCCAGCGCGGGCTCGGCCAACGCCACCACGGACAGCTCCGCGCCCCGGCGCGCCAGCAGGATGCGCGCGGCCTCGAAGCTGCCGGTGAACACGGCCCGCCCTTGCCCGTCGGCCTTGGCGCGGCCGAGCGACTTCGCGTTCGCGTCCAACAGTTCGAACTCGACGTCGTCCATCGCCTTGCCGCTCTTGAGCGAGGTCGCGAACGCGTCGAGCTGGCCGGCATAACGCCGCGTATGCAGGCCGATATCGCTGACGTAGAAGTAGGTGACCTGGTATTCGTCGCGGAAACGTCCGGGCTGGCTCATCACGGCCACGTAGATCCCGGGGTCCTTCAGTTCCTTGATGCCCTCGACCGGCAGGAAGGTGACGTGGCGGCGGTTGGCCTTGTCGTCGGTCAGGAAGCGGCCGGCATAGACGCTGCGCGTCACGTCCTTCAGGCGGTCCAGGTCCCAGCTTCCCACCGTGCCCTTCAGGCTGCGGTTGCCGCTGTAGCGCCACTCGTCGTCTTCGTCGCTCTCGTCCTCGGCGTCCGGGTCGGTCTTGGCGACGGGCCGGCGCACGCCCAGCACCTGCTCGAAGAACCGGGGGAACTGCGCCGGGTCGATGCGCAGGAACTGGACGTCGACCTCGGGCGTATTGACCGTGACCACCGGCAGCCCGCCGTTCTGGCCCGCGGGCAGCACCACCCCGCGGCTGGCGAAATAGAAGGACGGCGGCATGGCTTCGCTGGCCACCTCGCAGCCGAAGGCCTCGGGCAGCGCCTGGCCGCCCGCGCCCTTGACGGACTCGGGTACGGCAATCGCATAGCGGCGGTTCGGCTGGATGTAGGGAAAATAGGCGACGCGCGGGTTGTCGCCCAGCGACCATTCGCCCGCCACCGGCTTGCCTTCCGGCAGCGCCTGGCCGGGCTGCGGCTTGCCCTGGGTCTTGGCGGCCTCGTCGTCGCCCGAGGCCGCTCCCAGGTCGACCACCTGCAGCAGCTTGCCCAGCGACTGGCGGCGGTCGAGCGGCTGCGAGAACGTCACGGCCAGCGCCAGCGACTCGTCGAACAACCGCGTCCTGCACTCGAGCAATGTGAAGGGATCGGCACTGCCGACCAGCTCGGAGGCGGGCGGCTCGCCGCCCCCTCCCCCGGACTGCTTGCCCGCCCACCATGCGCCGCCCGCCACCGCGGCCAGCAATACCACGCCCGCGGCCCAGGCGGCCGCCTTCTTCTTGTCTGCCATGAAATCCCCCGGACACGCCTTCGTGCGTGCTTTCCGTAGCCGCTATTAGAGGGTGAGAGCCCCCTATTGTGAAGCATGGACTTCACAAAATTACATTTGGGCACCACTTGGCGGCGCGGCGTTTGCAGGCCCGGCGGATGGCCGGTGGTGGGGATGCATGACTTCCTTGTGAAAACGCAGCGCCATCGCGTGATAGAACGGCCGCGGGCAGAATTGCCGGGACACCAGCGACGCGACGAGCGTGGCCATCAGCAGGTGGAACATCAGGTCCTGGCTGCGCGTCATTTCCATGACGATCACGCTGGCCGTGATGGGGGCCTGGGTCGCCGCCGCCAGGAAGGCCGCCATCGACACCAGCGCCAGCGTGCGCGGATCGGCGGCGGGACCGGCCAGTTGCACGATGTGTTCGCCCATGCCCGCGCCTATGGCCAGCGACGGCGTGAAGATGCCGCCGGGAATGCCGCAGACGTACGAGGCGATGGTCGCCGCCCACTTGGCGATTCCGAACCAGGCGCTCTCGACGGGGTGCCCGTTCAGCAGCGCTGCGGTCTGCTCATAGCCGGTGCCGTAGGTGGCACCGCCCGTCAGGCAGCCCAGCACCGCCACGACCAGGCCGCACAGGAAGGCCACCCGCACCGGATGCTGCTGCAGCCAGGGGCGCCACCGCGCCGGAACCAGCCCCGTCACGCCGCGCACCATCGTGGCGGCGAACAGCCCGCCCACGGCGCCGTTCAACACGCCGCTGGCCAGGGTCCAGCCCCACGCCCCCTGGGCGAACCCGGCCGCCGCCGCGGCATGGAAATAAGGATTGTTGCCGGCGATGGCCAGCGCGATGAAACCCGACGCCAGCACGCCCGACAACGCCAGGCGGTTCCAGCGCACGGCCGCGCCCCGTCCCAGCTCCTCGATGGCGAACACCACGCCTGCCAACGGCGTATTGAATGCCGCCGCCAGGCCGCCGGCCGCGCCCGCGGCGATCAGTTCGTTCGCCCGGAATTCCAGTTTGACGCCTATCCGCTCCTGCCAGAACCTGCCCCAGGCCAGCATGGCCGCCGCGCCTACCTGTACCGAAGGCCCCTCGCGCCCCACCGAGGCGCCGGCCAGCAGCGCCATGGCGGTCAGCGGAATCTTCCAGAGCGCCTGCCGCAGCGACACCAGCCCCGAGGAGGCGATGGATGCCGGGATCGAGGTGGCCGCGATGACCTGCGGAATGCCGCTGCCCCGCGCCATAGGCGCGAGCCGCAAGGTCAGCCAGCGCAGGCCCGCCATCGCCAGGGGAACGACCACCAGCGCGGCCCACGGCGCGGCCGAGGTCCAGTGGCGGTTCCACTCCAGCGCGATCTCGGCCAGCCAGGCGAAGGCCAGCGACAGCAAGGCCACGACCGCCGCCCCGCACAGGACCAGCGCGTAGCGGAAGGTCTTGCGCGATACACGCAGGACCTGCCGTCCCTTGCGCCGCACGGTGATGGAGGCCTGGTCGCGCCAGGGCACTGAGCGTCGAGCTTTCATGTTGAAACAATGAAAAACGCGCGCTGTGCATTCAAGCCTAAGCTTGCGACAGCGCGCGTCATGCGGCGGCCCCGCGGGGCCGCGACGGGAATCAGCCGAGGTTCTTGGCCACGAATTCCCAGTTGACGATGCCCCAGAAGTTCTCGAGGTACTTCACGCGGGCATTGCGGTAGTCGATGTAGTAGGCGTGTTCCCACACGTCACAGGTCAGCAGCGGCGTGTCGCCGGTGGTCAGCGGATTGCCCGCGGCGCCGGTGTTGACGATGTCGACCGAGCCGTCGGCCTTCTTGACCAGCCAGGTCCAGCCCGAACCGAAGTTGGCGGCGGCCTGCTTGTTGAAGGCGTCCTTGAACGCATCGAAGCTGCCCCACTTGGCGTTGATGGCATCGGCCAGCTTGCCGGCGGGCGGGGTGCTTTTGGGCGTCAGGCAGTTCCAGTAGAAGGAGTGGTTCCAGTGCTGCGCGGCGTTGTTGTAGATGCCGCCGGACGACTTCTTGACGATGTCCTCGAGCGAGGCGTTCTCGAACTCCGTGCCCTTGATGAGGTTGTTCAGATTGGTGACGTAGGTCTGGTGGTGCTTGCCGTGGTGGTACTCCAGCGTTTCCTTGGAGATGGTCGGAGCCAAGGCGTCCTGGGGATACGGCAATTGCGGAAGAGTGTGTTCCATCTGAGCTCCTGCTTCTGGTTGGGAGGTTTGCGGGGGCATTTTATCGGCAAGTATGCCGCTTGGCTCGGAAGTCCCCGCGTCACGCAAGGTTAACGCGCCAGGGCGACGCAGTCATGTCACGCCCTGGTGGCGGCCGCGCGGATCGAGGCCTTCACACCAGCCCGCGGTCGGGCTCGACCGCCGTCACCGAGGCCTGGGCGGCGCCTTCGGCGAAGCTCAGGTCGAGCCGCGCGCCGGCTTGCAAGCTGCGTGCCTGGCGCACGATGCCCCCCTGCTCGTCGCGCACGATGGCGTAGCCGCGCGCCAGCGTCTGCTCGGGCCCCAGCGCGCGCAGGTGCGCGGCATGCGAGGCCAGCCGCTGCTGCAGGCGGGCGAGCTGGTACGCCTGGCACTGCCGCACGCGGCGCGCCAGGTCGTCCACCCGCGCCGACAGCCGCGCGGGGTCCGGCAACTGGGCGATCAGCCGCTGCCGCAGCAGGCCGGCCTCGGCCTCGCGGTCGCGCTGGGCGCCGGCCCAGGCCGCGCCCAGGCCGCGCACCAGCGCAGCCAGCCGTTCCTGCTGCCGCGCCAGGCGCTCGCGCGGGGATATCAGTTGCGCCGCCGCGCGGTCGAGCCGCTGCCCGGCCTGCTCGAGACGGCGCCGCTGCGCCCGTCTCAGGTCCTGGGCCGCCTGGCGCAGGCGTGCCAGCCACTGCTCGCGCGGCAGGCCCGCCATCTCGGCGGCCGCCGTGGGCGTGGGCGCCCGCAGGTCGGCGGCGAAATCGGCGATGGTGAAGTCGGTCTCGTGGCCGACGCCGCTGATGACCGGGATCGCGCTGGCGACGATGGCCCGCGCCAGCCCTTCATGGTTGAACGCCCACAAGTCCTCGATGCTGCCACCGCCCCGCACCAGCAGCAGCGTATCGACCTCCGCGCGCCGGTTCGCGAGCGCGATGGCCTGCGCCAGCCTCGGCCCGGCCTCGTCCCCCTGGACCGGAGCCGGATAGATCACCACCCGGACATGCGGCACCCGCCGCGCCAGCGCTGTCAGCACGTCGCGCAGCGCCGCCGCCTGCAGGGACGTGACGATGCCCAGCGCGCGCGGCACGGCCGCGGTCGGGCGCTTGCGGGCCGGGTCGAACAGCCCTTCGGCCGACAGCTTCTCCTTGAGCCGCAGGAAGGCTTCGAACAGATCGCCCTGGCCGGCCCGGCGCATGGCCTCGACCTGCAATTGATAATCGCCGCGCGGCTCGTACAGCGACACGCGCGCCCTGACCTCGATGCGGTCGCCTTCCCGGGGCGTGAAGCCCACCAGCATGGCCCGTCCGCGAAACATGACGCCGCGCGCGGCGGCGCCTCCGTCCTTGAGCGTGAAATACCAATGGCCGGAAGCCGCCGCGGTGAAATTCGACACTTCGCCCCGCACCCACACCAGGGGGATGTTGCGCTCCAACAAGCCCGCCACCGCGCGGTTTAGCTGGGAGATAGTCAGGATCCCCCGCGAAAAATCGTCATGTGCGGACGCAAAACCAGAATTCATGAGGGTTTCCAGGCAAGAAGCTTTCCACAGGCTTGAAAACTATGGTTGTCAAGTAATTTCTCTGTCACAGACAGCATTATTTTCTTATAAGCCATTGATTTGATTGGTTTTTTAACTTCACCGATCACTGAATCAAAAGCGGGCATCCTAGCAAGAACCGCATATTTCGTGGCCCGGGGCCAAGTTACACACATAATTATCCACAGATTCTGTGGATACTTTCGAGCCGGCGACTTGCCCTCGCCCGCCCACGCCCGTACATTCTCGCCTTCATCGAAAAGGAGAGGTTTCTTGCTCGCCATCGTCCGCGAGGCCGGCTGGCCCATCTGGCCGCTGATCGCCACTTCGTTCATCGCGCTGACGCTCATCGTCGAACGCCTGCTCGCCCTGCGTCGAAGCAGGATCGCCCCGCCCAGGCTGCTGGAGGACGTCCTGGCCCTGGTACAAAAGCGGCGCATCACTCCCGAAATCGTGACCCGGCTCGAAGCCGACTCGCCGCTGGGCCGCGTCCTGGCCGCGGGACTGCGCAACGCCCATCGCTCGCGCCCCGCGCTCAAGGACGCGCTCGAGCAATCGGGCGAGACGGTCGCCCATAACCTGAACCGCTACGTCGGCGCGATCGGCACCATCGCCGCGGTGGCGCCGCTGATGGGCCTGTTCGGCACCGTGGTCGGCATGATCGAGATCTTCGGCTCGTACGCGCCGGCCGGCAGCGATCCCGCGCAACTGGCGCACGGCATCTCGGTGGCACTGTACAACACGGGACTGGGCATCTTCATCGCCATCCCCGCCATGATCTTCTACCGCTATTTCCGCGCCCGCATCAACGACAGCCTGCACGACCTGGAACGGGCCGCCGCCCGCCTGGCCGACAGCCTGCAAGCCGAGTGATGCGGCCCGGCGCCCGCCCATGAACTTCCGCCGCCACCTCGATACCGACGAGCCCGACATCAACCTGATCCCGCTGATCGACGTCCTGCTGGTCATCCTGATCTTCCTGGCCGCCAGCACGTCCTTCTCGCGCTTCAGCCAGTTGTCCGTGCGCCTGCCCGACGCGACCGCGCAGTCCGCCGAAGCCTCCGCCGGCCTGACCGTCACGGTCGCGGCCGACGGCCGCTACGCGCTCAACGGCAAGGCGCTGCCCATTGCCGATGCCGACCAGTTGTCCGAGGCGCTGCGCAAGGCGGCGGCCGGACGGGACGATCCCTCGCTGGTGATCGACGCGGACGCCGCGGCCACCCACCAGGCCGTGGTGCGGGCCATGGAAGCGGCGGGGCGGGCCGGCATCTCGCGCATAGGATTCACCACACAGGCCGCGCCGGCGGCATCGGGCAGATGATGCCGGACCCCGCCCTGCGCTCGGTGCTGCAACGCCAGTGGCAGACGGGCGGATGGCTGTCGTGGCTGCTTTCCCCCCTGTCCCTGCTGGCCTCGGCCGTGGTCGCCGCCAAGCGCCTCGGCTACCGGGCAGGCTGGCGGCGGGCCGAGCGGGTGGGCGTGCCGGTCGTCGTGGTCGGCAACGTCTATGTCGGCGGCACCGGCAAGACTCCCTTCATCGTGGCCGCGGCTCGCGCCCTGCGGGCGCGCGGCCGCCAACCGGGCGTGATCAGCCGGGGCTACGGGGTGCGGGTCGGCCCCGCTCCCCGCGTGGGCTGCGGCCAGCTGGACCCCGCGGACTTCGGCGACGAGCCGGCCCTGATCGCACGCCAGGCCGACGTCCCGGTGGCGGTCCACCCCCGCCGCGCCGACGCCGCGCGCGCACTGCTGGCAGCACACCCCCATGTCGACGTGATCCTGTCCGACGATGGACTGCAGCATCTTGCGCTGGCCCGCGACCTCGAGATCGTGGTGCAGGACGAACGAGGCATCGGCAACGGCCGGCTGCTGCCCGCCGGTCCGCTGCGCGAGCCCGCGTCTCGCCTGCGCGATGTCGACGCGATCGTCACGAATCGCAGCGGCGGCGCCGGCGCCCCCTTGCCCGCCGCGCCGGCCGGCGTCCGCGCCGTGGACATGGACCTCGTCGTCGACGGCGCCTGGCGCCTGGCCGACGGCGAACGGCGGCCGCTGGCGGAGCTGGCCTCGATGCGCCGCATCGCCGCGGTGGCGGGCATCGGCAACCCCGGCCGCTTCTTCGCCACGCTGCGCCGCGCCGGCGTCCGGCTGGACGTCACGCTGGGCCTGCCCGACCACTACGATTACGCGCGCCCGCCGTTTGCCGCGATCGAAGCCGATCTCATACTCGTCACCGACAAGGACGCCGTAAAATGTCCGGCGGTGGACGACCCGCGCGTGTGGGCCGTCACCGTTTCGGCGCATTTGTCCGACCCCGCGTTCTTCGACTGGCTGGAAACCCGACTCCATGGACATACGCCTGCTTGACATCCTGGTCTGCCCGCTCTGCAAGGGGCCCCTGCGCCACGACCGCGCCGCTCGCCTCCTGGGCTGCCGCGCCGACCGCCTGAGCTTCCCGATCCGCGACGGCATTCCGGTCATGCTCGAATCCGAGGCCCAGCCCTGGCAGGACGAGACCGATGCCCCGGCCGCCGAGGCACCCCATGCCTGATCAGGCCGACTTCACCGCCATCATCCCGGCCCGCGCCGCTTCCACGCGCCTGCCCGGCAAGATGCTGGCGGACATCGGCGGCGTCCCCATGATCGTCCGCGTCGCGCGGCAGGCCGAGGCCAGCGGCGCATCCCGCATCCTGGTGGCCACCGACGACGCCGCCATCCGCGACGCGGTTCGCGCGCACGGCTTCGACAGCCTGATGACCCGCGCCGACCATCCGACCGGCACCGACCGGCTGGCCGAGGCCTGCGACGCGCTCGAGCTGGACGACACGCACATCGTGGTCAACATCCAGGGCGACGAACCCCTGATCGATCCCGCGCTGGTGGCCCACGTGGCCCAGACGCTGGACCGCCACAGCGCGGCGGCCATCGCCACGGCGGCGCATCCCATCGACACCCCCGAAGAGTTGTTCAACCCCAACTTCGTCAAGGTCGTCTGCGGCGCCGACGGCCATGCCCTGTATTTCTCGCGCGCCCCCATCCCCTGGGCCCGCGATGCCCTGGCCGGCGGCGAGCGCGTCTTCGCGCCCGGCCTGCCCGCGTTGCGCCACATCGGCCTCTACGCCTATCGCGTGGGCTTCCTGCGCCGTTTCCCCACCCTGCCCCAGGGCCGGCTCGAACGATGGGAGTCGCTGGAACAGTTGCGCGCGCTCGAGCACGGCTATGCCATCCAGGTCCACGTCACGCCGCAGGCCCCCGCGCCGGGCGTCGACACGGCCGCCGATCTCGAATTCGTGCGGCGGCTGGTGGCGGCCCAAAGCTGATTTGACCGGCGCCGCGCGCTTGAGGTAAGTTTGGGGACACTCGTGCCTGAAACACGCGGCCATAGGGGGGTCGGCATACCGACATCGACCGCATGCCGCAGCGCATCGGCCTTCATCACCATCCCGGCGACAAGTTCGCGGCCTGGACCCTGATGGGCCGGGCCAGCGGTGTGTGCGCCGGTAACGCCGCAGGCCAAGAACACCAACTCAATCAGGAAGCATCAATGCGTCTAATCTTGCTCGGAGCGCCCGGCGCCGGCAAAGGCACTCAGGCCGCGTTCCTCAAGGACCGCTACGGCATTCCCCAGATTTCCACCGGCGACATGCTGCGGGCCGCGGTCAAGGCCGGCACGCCCCTGGGCATCGAAGCCAAGAAAGTCATGGATGCCGGCGGACTCGTGTCCGACGACATCATCATCGGCCTCGTCCAGGACAGGCTGAAAGAGCCGGACTGCGCCAATGGCTATCTGTTCGACGGATTCCCCCGCACCATCCCCCAGGCCGAGGCGCTGCGATCGGCCGGCGTGCCGCTGGATTTCGTGATCGAGGTGGACGTCCCCGAGGAAGAGATCATCGAACGCATGAGCGGCCGCCGGGTGCACCTGGCCAGCGGCCGCACCTACCACCTGCGCTTCAACCCGCCCAAGAACGCCGATGTCGACGACGTCACGGGCGAACCGCTCGTCCAGCGCGACGACGACAAGGAAGAGACGGTGCGCAAGCGTCTCGAGGTCTATCGGCAGCAGACCCGGCCGCTGGTCGACTATTACTCTCAGTGGGCCGCCGAAGGCGACGCGAAGGCGCCCCGCTACCGCAAGATCTCCGGCGTCGGCTCGGTCGACGAGATCAAGACCCGCCTGTTCGATGCGCTGAAATAAAGCCCCCCCTACGCGCTTACGCGCGCCCCCAGGGGCGGCACTAGCGGACCGGCAAAGCCGGATCCGCTGTGCCCTGGATCGGGGATGTCTTGCACTGTTTTTTGTTTGCTCGGTAGTTTTTGAAACTTTCGTAGTTGAACAAAAGGAGGAGTTGCATGGCAACCGGTCTGTCATTCGCGCTCGTATGCGGCCTTCTGGCCGTGGCGTTCGGCGCGATTTCCACCTTCTGGATCCTCAAGCAGGAAAGCGGGAATACCCGCATGGTGGAAATCGCGACGGCCGTGCAGCAGGGCGCTCAAGCCTATCTCGCCCGTCAGTACACGACCATCGCCATCGTCGGCGTGGTGCTGTTCATCGTCATCGGCCTCGTGCCCGGCCTGGGCTGGCCGTGCGCGCTGGGCTTCGCAGTGGGCGCCGTGCTTTCCGGCGCCGCGGGCTTCATAGGCATGAACGTCTCGGTGCGCGCCAACGTGCGTACCGCCCAGGCTGCCACCCGGGGCTTGAACGAAGCCCTGACCGTCGCCTTCCGCGGCGGCGCCATCACCGGCATGCTGGTGGTGGGCCTGGGGCTGACCGGCATCACCGTGCTGCTGTGGGTATTGCTGGGCACCAACCTGTCGGGCGCCGAAGGCGCCGGGCTGCACGAGCAGTTGCAGCCCCTGATCGGCCTGGCCTTCGGCTCCTCGCTGATTTCCATCTTCGCCCGGCTGGGTGGCGGCATCTTCACCAAGGGCGCCGACGTGGGCGCCGACCTGGTGGGCAAGGTCGAGGCCGGCATCCCCGAGGACGATCCGCGCAATCCCGCCGTCATCGCCGACAACGTCGGCGACAACGTGGGCGACTGCGCCGGCATGGCGGCGGACCTGTTCGAGACCTATGCCGTCACCATCGTGGCCACCATGCTGCTGGGCTCGCTGGTGATCGAGGTGGCGCCGCTGCAGGCGGTGATCTACCCGCTGGTCCTGGGCGGTTTCTCCATCATCGCCTCGATCCTGGGCTGCATGGCGGTCAAGGCCAGCCCCGGCAAGCGCATCATGAGCGCGCTGTACCGGGGCCTGGCGGTGGCGGGCATCCTGGCGCTGGTGGTGTTCTACCCGCTGACGGCCTGGGTGTTCGCCGGTACCCCGCTGGACGACGGCAACAGCCTGGGCCGGCTCTACGGCTGCACGGTGGTGGGCCTGGTGCTGACCGGCCTGATCGTCTGGATCACCGAGTACTACACCGGCACCGAATACAAGCCGGTGCGCTACGTGGCGCAGGCCTCGACCACCGGACACGGCACCAACATCATCGCCGGCCTGGCGGTCTCGATGAAGTCCACCGCCGCGCCCGTGATCCTGGTCTGCCTGGCCATCTACGCCGCCTATACGCTGGCGGGCCTGTACGGCATCGCCGTCGCGGCCACCGCCATGCTGTCCATGGCCGGCATCATCGTCGCGCTGGATGCCTACGGCCCCATCACCGACAACGCCGGCGGCATCGCCGAGATGGCGCAGATGCCCGAATCGGTGCGCAACATCACCGATCCGCTGGACGCGGTGGGCAACACCACCAAGGCGGTCACCAAGGGCTACGCCATCGGCTCGGCCGGCCTGGCCGCGCTGGTGCTGTTCGCCGACTTCACCCACGCGCTCGACCATCTCGGCAAGAACGTCGATTTCTCGCTGGCCGAGCCGGCCGTCATCATCGGCCTGTTCGTGGGCGGCCTCATTCCCTTCCTGTTCGCGGCGATGGCGATGGAAGCCGTGGGCCGCGCCGCGGGATCGGTGGTGGTCGAGGTCCGGCGCCAGTTCACCGAGATCCCCGGCATCATGGAAGGCACCGGCAAGCCAGAATATGGCAAGGCGGTGGACATGCTGACCAAGGCTGCCATCAAGGAAATGATGGTGCCCTCGGCGCTGCCCGTGGTGGTGCCCATCGTTCTGGCCCTGGTCATCGGCGTGCTGATGGGCGGCGAGTCGGCGCGCATGGCGGTGGGCGGCATGCTGATGGGCGCCATCGTGACCGGGCTGTTCGTCGCCATTTCCATGTGCACCGGCGGCGGCGCCTGGGACAACGCCAAGAAATACATCGAGGAAGGCCACCACGGCGGCAAGGGCTCCGAGGCCCACAAGGCCGCCGTCACCGGCGACACCGTGGGCGACCCCTACAAGGACACGGCCGGACCGGCGGTGAACCCGCTGATCAAGATCGTCAACATCGTCGCGCTGCTGCTGGTGCCGCTGCTCTAGCGGCCGGGCGCGGCGGCGGGGTCCGGGCCGCTCAGGCCCGGACCGCCGCCATCACCGTGTTGCGCAGGCTTCCCACCCTCTCGATCTCGCATTCGACGACATCGCCCGGCCGCAGGTAGCGGCCGTCGGCCACGCCACAGCCCGCGGGCGTGCCGGTGGCGATGACGTCGCCCGGCCGCAGGGTCATCGCACGCGAAATGTGCGCGACCAGCGCCGGGATCTTGAAGATCATCTGCTCGGTGGACGCATCCTGGCGGGTCTCGCCGTTGACCCGGCACATGATGCGCAGCGGATACGGCCGGGGAATGTCCCGCGCCAGCGCGATGGCCGGCCCCAGCGGGCAGGAGCGGTCCAGGCTCTTGCCCTGCAGCCAGTTCTGTCCGTAGCGGCCGGTCAGCGTCGGCGCCGCCTCGTTGGCCTGCAGCTCGCGGTAGCTCACGTCATTGCAGACGGTGTAGCCCGCCACGTGGTCGTAGGCGTCCTCTTCGGCGATGTCGCGCCCTTCCCTGCCGATCACGACCGCCAGTTCCGCCTCGTAGTCCATCTTGCTCGAGAAGCCGTGGCCGCCGATGGGGTCGCCGGGAGCCACCACCGTGCCGGGCAGCTTGGTGAAGAAGAAAGGCTGCTCGGGCGGCGTCAGCTTGCCCTCGGCGCCATGGTCGAAGTAGTTGACGACGTGCGCGAGGATCTTCGATCCCGCCTCGATGGGCGCCAGGAGGCGCACCGACTCCAGCGGGACGGCCGGCCCGGACGCGGCCAGGCCGGCGGCCGCCTCGCGGGCCATGTCGCCCGCTGCCAGGAACAGCCGCAGGTCGCGAAACAACGGCGCCATCCATTCTCGGTCCGCCGCGCAGGCGGCCAGCGCCAGGTCGACGACGCGATCTCCCTCGATCGCGCACACGTGCGCTCCGGCCACGGTGGCCATGCGTCCGATCTTCATCCTTGCTCCTTTCTTGTGTCAACGTCCCGCCATGTCCTTCATCACGGCGTACAGGCCGGGCTGGCGCTCGAAGCCGATGCCCGGCGACTGCGGCAGAATGGCCTGCCCGCCGGCGATGGCGACTTCCTCGCCGAAGCCGCTGAAGATCCCGAACGTGTCCGGGTAGGACTCGCATCCTCCCAGCCCCAGGCCGCCGACCAGGTGCAGGCACATCAGGTTGCCGCCGTGCGGATACATCGCGGAACGGGCGAAGCCGTGCCTGCCGGCCACCTCCAGCACGTTCAGGTATTCGGTGATGCCGAAGGACAGCGGAGGATCGAGCTGGATGATGTCGCGATCCGGACGAAAGCCCGCGTAGGACAGGAAATGATCCAGTTCCTTGCCGCAAGCCATGTTCTCGCCGGTGGCCAGGGGCCCCTCGTAGGCGCGGGCCAGTTCGGCATAGATGTCGTACTCCAGGAAATCGCAGGGCTCTTCAAACCAGCGCAGGCCGTAGGGCGCGATGGCCCGGGCATAGTCCAGCGCGGTGTCGCGGCCGAACGCGCAGCTCGCGTCCACGGCCAGGGCCCGGCCATCGCCCATCTCGCTCAGCACCGCCTCGATGCGCCGGCAGTCCTCGTCCACGGACAAGCCGCCTATCTTCATCTTCACCATCCGGTAGCCGGCGTCGCGGTAACGGATCATCTCGTCCTTCAGGTCGCGCGCGGTCTGGCCCGGGAAATACCAGCCGCCACCGACATACACCGGGGCATGCGTCCGTGCCCGCCCGCCGCCGTGGCGCTCGGCCAGCACGGCGTGCAGCGGCTTGTCCTCGACCTTGGCCACCAGGTCCCATACGGCCACGTCCACCGTGCCCATGGGAATGGCGCGTTCCGCGTAGCCGCCGCGCCGCTCCCGCCGCTGCCCGCAGGCCAGGATCGCCGCCGGATCGAAGTTGCGTCCCGTCGCATCCAGCAGGCTGTCGGGATCGGCCCCCAGGATGCGCGGCGCGATCCGGTCGCGGATCTGCTCGCCGCAGGCATAGCGGCCGAAGGAGTTGAACGCGAATCCCACCAGCGGCCGCCCGTCGCGGATCACGTCCGAGACCACCGCCACCACGGTGGCGGTCATCTGGCTGAAATCGGAGCGGGCGTTGGACAGGCGCGACTCCAGCGCGACCGTCTTCTCGATGACGTCGACGATGCGCATCAGTTCACCGTCGCGCCGGAAGCCTTCACCGCGGCGGCGAACTTGGCCATCTGCTCGCGCACGAAATCCACGCTGCGCGGATACGGCACGACGGTGCGCTCGAACGAACTCTCGGCCAGCTTGGCCTGCATGTCCGGCCCCGCCATGGCCTGTTCGATGGCGGCCACCAGCTTGTCGTGGACGGCGGCGGGCAGGCCCTTGGGCGCGGCCACCACCCACAGCGACACGGCATCGACGCCCGGATAGCCCGCCTCGGCGAAGGACGCGGTGTCGGGGAACAGCGGCGAACGCTTGTCGCCGGTCACCGCGATCGGAGCCAGCACGCCGCTCTTGACCTGCTGCACGACCAGCGCCGGCAGGTTGAACATCATGTCCACCTGCCCTCCCAGGAGGTCCGCGATCGCCGGCCCCGCACCCTTGTAGGGGACGTGCAGCAGCTTGATCCCGGCGGCGGTCTTGAAGGTCTCGCCATGGAGGTGGACGACGGTGCCCGCGCCGGCGGACGCGAAGCTGAGCTGGTCGGGCCTGGCCTTGGCCTCGGCCACCAGTTCCCGCACCGTCCGCGCCTTGATGCGCTTGCTGTTGACCACCAGCACGCCGGTCGCGGTGGCGACCACCGACAGGAAATCGAAATCCTTCAGGCTGTCGTAGGGCAGGTTGGCGTACAGGCTGGGATTGATGGCGAAGGCCGTATCCAGCAGTCCTATGGTGTAGCCGTCGGGCTGCGCCCGCGCCACCGTGGCCGTGCCTATCGTGCTGCCGGCGCCGCCCTGGTTCTCGACGAAGACCTGCTGGCCCAGCGCGGCGCCCAGCCGCTGCGCCAGTTGGCGGCCCAGCAGGTCGGTGCTGCCGCCCACGACATAGGGCACCACCATGCGGACCGCACGGGACGGGTAGTCCGCCTCGGCCGCGGCGGCCGCTCCCATCGCGCTTGCCCACAGGCATGCGGCAAGTCCCAGCCGGCGTAACGGTCGATACATGGCGCCCTCCCTTTTCCGGTGGCGCGGACGGCATGCCCCGCACGCCCCGCGCATGCGAAAAAGTATAGGAAGCGCGGCCGCCGCCGGCCATGGACGGGATTGGCGACTATTTGGACAAAATCAGGACGGCGCCTGCCAGGCCTCGCCCCGTTCGGCCGGGCTATCGCGGCCCGCGGCCTGGCCGCGATAGGCGCTGGGCGTCACGCCGCGCAGCTGCCGGAAACGCCGGGCGAAGTAGGCCTCGTCGGGAAAGCCCACGCTGGCCGCGATCTCGGCGATCGGCCGCGACGATCCCGTCAACATCCGGCACGCGAGGTCCATGCGCTGGTCGGCCAGGATCTCGGTGAAGGTGCGGCCGGTCTCCCGCTTGAGCAGATGCGCAAGATAGTGGGTCGACAGGTAGGCGGCGGCCGCCGCGTCCGCCAGCGTGATGGGCTCGGACAGGTGCTCGCGCATGAAGCGGCTCACGCGGGCCAGCGATGCGCGGCGGCTGCCCTGGAGCATCGAGGTTCGGGCCAGTGCCTGGAGGTCGTCCTGGTACCGGCGGCACACCAGGCCGATCAGGCGGAACAGGTCGGCGCGGATGAATTCGATGGCATAGAAGCCACCCCGGTCGTGCTCGGCCTGCATGCGCAGGCACAAGCGGCGCACCTCGGCCAGTTCGTCGGCGCCGAGTTCGAAATCCAGATGTTCCTGATACAGGAAGGGCGCGAGTTCGGGCATCTCGTCGACGGAGACATCCTCCAGCTCCAGCAGGTCGATGCGCGACTCCGGCCGCAGGAAATCGCGGCGGAAGTTGATGACGAAGAATTCGGCCGGCTCGACATGCCGGATGCAATGCACGCGCAGCGGCATGATGAAGCTGAGCGTGCCCGGCAGGATGGGCCGCACTGTCGCGCCCAGCACGTGCTCGGTGCGGCCCGCCAGGTTCACGTAGACCTGGAAGTACTCGTGCTTGTGCAGCGGCGGCTGCCCGACCGCGGTGGCCTGATCGCGGATCCAGAACGCGGTATGCGGAAGGAATTCGCTCGTGCGGTTGATCGGCGCGTCAGGCATCGCTTCGGTGCTCCCGGTTGCCGGCGCTTCCTATTCCCTGGGCGGAGCCGCGCGGCGCCGGAAATCGCGCAGCCGGAAACCCAGCGCGAACAGCGCGCCGAAATAGATCACGGCGGCGCCGGCCACCGCGCCCAGCAGCAGGGCCACACGCAGCCAGGCGTGAGCCTGCAGGCCCAGCCAGTCCACACGCTGTTCGGCCAGCCACAATGCGGCGCCCATGGCCGCCAGCGCCACCGCCACCCGCGCCAGGAAACCGCCCCACCCGGCCGCCGGCCGATAGACGCCGCGCCGGCGCAGGCCCGCAAGAAGAGCGAGCGCATTGATGCAGGCGCCCAGCCCGATGGACAGCGCGAGCCCGGCGTGATGCAGCCACGGCACGAACACCAGGTTCAGGCACTGCGTGGCCACCAGCACCACCAGCGCGATCTTGACCGGCGTACGGATATCTTGCCTGGCGTAGAAACCGGGCGCCAGGATTTTCACGGACAGGAGTCCGATCAGGCCCACCGCGTAGGCGACCACCGCCATGCGGGTCTGGGCGACGTCGGCGGCGGTGAAGGCGCCGTAGTGGAACAGCGTGCTGACCAGGGCCTTGGACATCAGCGCCATGCCCAGGCAGGCGGGCAGGCCCAGCAGCAGCGTCAGGCGCAACCCCCAGTCCAGCAACGCGCTGTATTCCTCGGCATGGCCGGCGGCATGCGCCTGCGACAGGTTGGGCAGCAGCACGGTGCTGAGCGCGATGCCCAGCAGCGCGGTGGGGAACTCCATCAGCCGGTCGGCGAAGGACAGCCAGGTGACGCTGCCCGGGGCCAGCCAGGTGGCGATGTTGGTGTTGATCAGCAGCGACACCTGGGCCACCGAGACACCCACGATGGCCGGCAGCATCTGTCTCAGGATGCGCCGCACATAAGGGTCCGCCCAGGCCGCGCGCAGCCCCGTGCCGATGCGGGGACACAGGCCCAGCCGCGCCAGGGCGGCGAACTGCATCGCCAGCTGCGCCACGCCGCCGGCCATCACCCCCAGCGCCAGGGCATAGAGGGGGACGTCCAGATGCGGCGCGAGCCAGAGGCTGGCGGCGATCATCGACAGGTTCAGCAGCACCGGGGTGAACGCCGGCACGCCGAAATGCCGCCAGGTATTGAGCACGCCCGAGGCAAAGGCCACCAGCGACATGCACAATATGTAGGGGAACATGACGCGGGTCATCCAGACCGCCGCCTGGAAGTCGGCCGCGCGCTCCGCGCCCCGCAGCCCGCTGCCCATTGCGCTGACCACCCAGGGCGCGGCGATCACGCCCACTGCCGTCACCGCCATCAGCGCGAAGGTCAGCAGCGATGCCACGTGATCCAGGAGGCGGCGGGTGTCCTCGGGCGCATGGCGGTTCCGGACCTCGCCCAGGATCGGCACGAAAGCCTGCGAGAACGCTCCCTCGGCGAACAGCCGCCGCAGCAGGTTGGGAATGCGGAAGGCGACCCAGAACGCGTCGGTCAGGCTGCCCGCGCCGAACGCCCGGGCGATCAGCACGTCGCGCACGAGGCCGGTGATGCGGGACAACAGGGTATAACTACTGATCGTGGCCGCGGCGCGCAGCAAATTCATGGATGACCTTGTCTTGTACGCGGCGCGCCGCGCGAGTATGGTTGCCTTGCTCGTGGTTTTGCGGGGACTTCGCCACGAAGCATTTGATTTTACGGCCATTTGGGGCTATAGTCTTTGGCTTTGCGAAGCTCCTGCCGCCGCGTATAGCACATATAGCAAGTCGTGACTTCGCCCTACCAGATACGGAATTTTCATGGCTAATACCGCCCAAGCACGCAAGCGCGCCCGCCAAGCAGTGGTCCGCAACAAGCACAACTCCAGCCTGCGTTCGATGCTGCGCACGTCCATCAAGCGCGTGCGCCAGGCCGTGGAAGCCGGCGACAAGGCCGCCGCCACGGAAGTGCTGCAGAAAGCCACCAGCGTCATCGACCGCGTCGCGGACAAGAAGATCATTCACAAGAACAAGGCCGCTCGCCACAAGAGCCGCCTGGCCGCCGCCGTCAAGGCCCTGGCCTGATCTGACTCCGCTGCGCGGCCCGGCGCCGCGCGCGCAAGACGCCAGCCTGGCAGGATATCCTCCTGCCAGGCTGGCGTTCGTTCGTCCATACATATCGCAAGCAGATACCCCGCTCGCGCAGGGAGACGCCCCGCCGCCCCTCAGGGCTGCCGGGGCTTGCCCTGGGCGTCGGGAATCAGGCAGGCCTCGACCGTGCGCAAATCGTTGTCGCGCGCGAAATCGTTCACGAACTGCCAGGCCAGGGGCTCGAGCGCCCGCAGCCGTTCGTCGACCACCACGCACTTCACGCCGTCGATGAAGGTGGGCACGACATAGGGCGAATAGGTGAAAGGACTCGCCACGCTCCCCTTGGGCCGAAAAGGCGACATCACGCCGGCCAGGCGTTCGGCCCAATCGCTGGGGCGGAACTTGCTGCCGTTGGAAGTGATACCCTGGATAATGAACTGCCTGACGCTTTCAGCCATCGTCGTTGTCTGCGGAAGGAGTCCGCGGTGAGGGGTCTCGTGAACCCGATGGATCCTGAGCCCGGTCTGTTGCACACCGGCGTTGCATGCGCCGACCGGGCCGCCCCGCGCGACGGCGGGGCTCGACGCGGACCCGGCAAGGCCCGATAGGGTCCCGCCAGGCTCGCAGCGGGCGGGTGCACGCCCCGCCAGGGAAGCTCGCCATTGTAGCGTATCGTCCCCCTCGCCCTCCACCCGCATGCTCAACGGCGGGCAGCGCGGCACGACCGCTTCCGGCGCCACGCGGACCAGGTCGCCGGCGCGACGCGCACAATCCTGGCGCGGCCGACACCGCCCCCGCCGCCTGTAACAATGCCTCGGGTATCATTGACCCTTTCCGCGAAACGAGCCGATGAGTCGATGGCCCGCGGCGCCACGGCACCGCCCGCCGATTCGGCAACTCCCTGTCAGAGGCGTCGTATGAACGCAAATCTCCAGCAAAACCCGAAGACCTCTCCTCCGCTGCGCCATTTCCTCCAGTTCAACGACTTCACGCGCGAGGAAATCGAATATCTGTTCAGCCGCGCCGCGCTGATCAAGCGCAAGTTCAAGAACTACGAACCGCACTTCACCCTGAGCGACCGCACCCTCGCCATGGTGTTCGAGAAAGCCAGCACCCGCACCCGCGTGTCGTTCGAAGCCGGCATGTACCAAATGGGCGGCTCGGTCATCCACCTGACCACGGGCGACTCCCAGCTCGGCCGCTCCGAGCCGGTCGAGGACTCCGCCCAGGTCATCTCCCGCATGGTCGACCTGGTCATGATCCGCACCTTCGAGCAGACCAAGATCGAGCGTTTCGCCGCCTACTCGCGCGTGCCGGTCATCAACGGCCTGACCAACGAGTTCCACCCCTGCCAGATCCTGGCCGACATCTTCACCTACATCGAGCATTGCGGCTCGATCCAGGGCAAGACCGTGGCCTGGGTGGGCGACTCCAACAACATGTGCAACACCTGGCTGCAGGCCGCCGAGCTGCTGGATTTCAACCTCCACGTCTCGACCCCGCCCGGATACGAGCTCGAGCCCGAACGCGCGGGCGTCGTCGACGCCGAGCGGCTCAAGCAGTTCGCCGACCCCATGGAAGCCTGCAAGGGCGCGCACCTGGTCACCACCGACGTCTGGACCAGCATGGGCTTCGAAGCCGAGAACGAGGAGCGCCGCGCCGCCTTCGCCGACTGGTGCGTCGACAGCGACATGATGGCCGTGGCCGACCCCGGCGCGGTCTTCATGCACTGCCTGCCCGCCCACCGCGGCGAGGAAGTCACCGCCGAAGTCATCGACGGCCCCCAGAGCGTGGTGTGGGACGAAGCCGAAAACCGCATGCACGTCCAGAAAGCCCTGATGGAATTTCTGCTTCTGGGCAAACTATGACCCCCCTACGCGCTTACGCGCGCCCCCAGGGGCGATGCGGGCGGACCGGCAAAGCCGGATCCGCCGCATCCTGGGTCTAGTACCGGCTCTTTGAATTGCGCACCCAGCTTCGCTGGCTGCCAACGGCAGCAACGGTGTGGCGTACCAAGAAACAGGTCCTAGACCCAGGGCGCCGCGGATCCGGCTTTGCCGGTCCGCCAGCGCCGCCCCCTGGAGGGGGCCCGCGAAGCGGGTAGGGGGTGGTACAATCCCGGATCGCCCTTGTGAGGCCGGGGGGCGATTGCACGATCCCGCGCATATGGCACGGAGCGCCCCTTGGGTGCGCCCCCATATCCCGGTGACCTGACCGGCCAGAAAGCTGCACCGCCCAAGCGCGGGCCGTCCATGCCCTGGGAACATCAATGAGCGAAGTAAAGAAGGTCGTACTTGCCTACTCGGGCGGTCTTGACACATCCGTGATCCTGAAATGGCTCCAGGACACGTATCAGTGCGAAATCGTCACCTTCACCGCCGACATCGGCCAAGGTGAAGAGCTCGAGCCGGCACGCGCCAAGGCCCTGAAGTTCGGCATCAAGCCGGAACACATCTACATCGACGACCTGCGCGAGGAATTCGTCCGCGACTTCGTCTTCCCGATGTTCCGCGCCAACACCATCTACGAAGGCGAGTACCAGCTGGGCACCTCCATCGCCCGCCCGCTGATCGCCAAGCGCCAGATCGAGATCGCGCGCGCGGTCAAGGCCGACGCCGTCTCCCACGGCGCCACCGGCAAGGGCAACGACCAGGTCCGCTTCGAACTGGGCTACTACGCGCTGGAGCCGGGCATCAAGGTCGTCGCCCCGTGGCGCGAGTGGGACCTGCTCTCGCGCGAGAAGCTGCTGGCCTACGCCGAAAAAGCCGGCATCCCCATCGAAATGAAGCACAAGCAGGGCGGCGCGCCCTACTCGATGGACGCGAACCTGCTGCACATCAGCTACGAAGGCCGTCACCTGGAAGACCCGAAGGCCGAGGCCGAGGAATCGATGTGGCGCTGGACCGTGGCGCCTGAAGCCGCGCCCGACGCCCCCGAATACCTCGACGTCGAGTTCGAGCACGGCGACATCGTCGCCCTGAACGGCAAGCGCATGACGCCCGCCGAAGTGCTGACGGAGCTGAACAAGCTGGGCGGCAAGCACGGCATCGGACGCCTGGACCTGGTGGAAAACCGCTACGTCGGCATGAAGTCGCGCGGCTGCTACGAGACCCCGGGGGGCACGATCATGCTGCGCGCCCACCGCGCGATGGAATCCATCACGCTGGACCGCGAAGTCGCCCACCTCAAGGACGACCTGATGCCGCGCTACGCCAGCCTGATCTACAACGGCTACTGGTGGAGCCCCGAGCGCAAGGCGCTGCAGGTGCTGATCGACCACACCCAGCAGGCCGTGAACGGATGGGTGCGCCTGAAGCTGTACAAGGGCAACGTCTACACCGTCGCCCGCGATTCGAAGAACACGCTGTTCGACCAGACCATCGCGACCTTCGACGACGACGGCGGCGCCTATGACCAGGCCGATGCCGGCGGCTTCATCAAGCTGAACGCCCTGCGCATGCGCATCGCGGAAAACGCCCGTCGCAAGCGCGGATGAGCCAACCGTCCGAACCTGTGCCTACTACCAGCCCGGAGACGGGCTGGCGTTGACCCGCCGTCGGCGGCCCTCGGGCCGCCGATTTGTTTTTCGAGCGCCATGAACGAGAACGCCCATCCGCCTCTAGTCATCATCCAGACCGGGCTCCCGCCCGAACCGGTGTCCAACCGGCACGGCACCTTCAGTTGCATGATCCGCGAAGCGGCCGGGCTGCGCGCCGACGACGTGGAAGTCGTGGCCGTGCACCAGGGGGCCGAGCTGCAGCCGCCCTCCAGCTACCGCGCCGCCATCATCACCGGCTCGCCCGCCATGGTCACCGACCTGGCCGACTGGAGCGAACGCACGGCCGCCTGGATACGGCGCGCGGCGGACCAGGGCCTGCCCATCCTGGGCATCTGCTACGGACACCAGTTGCTGGCCCATGCGCTGGGCGGCAGGGTCGACTTTCATCCCCGCGGCCGCGAGGTGGGCACGCAGACGGTCGAACTGCTGCCTGCCGCCAGCGACGTTCCCCTGCTCGCGGGACTGCCCTCGCGCTTTCCCGCGCACCTGATCCACCAGCAAAGCGTGATGGAGCTGCCGGCCGGCGCCACCGTGCTGGCACGCTCGGAACACGACGCGCACCAGATCGTGCAATACGGCGATCGCGTGATTTCCAGCCAGTACCATCCCGAGTTCTGCCCCCGCATCATGGGGACCTACCTCGCGCACTTCGGCCCCAGGCTGGGCGAGGAAGGCTTCGACGTCCAGGCGCTGAACGCCCGGCTGCGCCCCGCCCCCGAGGCCCGCGAGCTGCTGCTGCGCTTCGTGCGGCAGCACGCGGCACTGCAGGAAGCGGCCTAGGGATCGATACCCGGCACCACGACCGGCTCGATCTCCAGTTCCAGGCCGTAGCGTTCGCGCACGTCGTGCTGCACGGCCCGCGCCAGCGCAAGCACGTCGCCCGATTGCGCGCCCCCATGATTGACCAGCACCAGCGCCTGGCGCTCGTGCACCCCCACCGGCCCCATGCGGCGCCCCTTCCAGCCGCATTGGTCGATCAGCCACCCCGCGGCCAGCTTGTAGCCGCCGTCCTCTTGCGGATACGCCACCAGGCCGGGAAAACGGGCATGCAGCCGCTCGTATTGCGCGGCCGGCACCACCGGATTCTTGAAAAAACTGCCGGCATTGCCCAGCACGGCCGGGTCCGGCAGCTTCGCGCGCCGGATCGCGCAGACCGCCTCGAATACGTCGCGTGCCGTAGGCGAGCCCGCCAGGCTCTCGTGCCGCCGCAGATCGGGATAGTCCAGCACGGGCGTCCATTGCCGGGGCAGTCGCAACCGCACGGCGGTGATGACCCAACGTCCGGGTTCGCGCTTGAAGACGCTGTCCCGATAGGCGAAGGCGCATTGCGCCGCGTCCATCTCCGTCCAGGCGTCGCGCAGCAGGTCGTAGGCCGTCAGGCCCGCGAAGCGGTCGCGCAGTTCGACACCATAGGCACCTATGTTCTGCACCGGCGCCGCGCCGACCGTGCCGGGAATGAGCGCGAGGTTTTCCAGCCCGCCCCAGCCCTGTTCGACACAATAGGTAACGAAGTCGTGCCAGATTTCGCCCGCCGCGGCTTCGACCACGCGGGACTCGTCGTCCTGGGCCAACAGCCGGATGCCGCGCAGCGCCATCCGCGCCACCAGGCCGCGCACCCGGGGCGGCAGAACCAGGTTGCTGCCGCCGCCCAGCACCAGGAGCCCCGCACCGTCGGAACGCGCCAGGCAGGCCAGCGCCGGCAGCTCGTCGCGGCTGCGCAGCGTGACGCAGGCCGGCGCCGAACTGGCCAGCCCCAGGGTGTTGAGAGACGAAAGATTGCAGGCACCGGGCACGAGGCCCGCGCGAGCGCTGGAATCGGGAGCGACAGCCAATCTGGACACCAGGCAGAACGAACGAATGCGGCGGGAGGGATTTCCCGCGGCCCCGCCATCTTACTTGACTACAATTCCCCTATTCCAAGACAGGCCGCAAGCCGCACGCAAGGAGCTCACTCATGCCTACATTCGATGTCGTCTGCAAGCCCAACCTGGTCGAACTGCGCAATGCCGTCGAACAGGCCAACAAGGAAATCTCCACCCGCTTCGACTTCAAGGGCTCGGATGCCCGCGTCGAACAGACCGACAAGGAACTCACGGCCTATGCCGACAGCGATTTCCAGCTGAACCAGGTGCGGGACGTGCTGTTGAACAAGATGACCAAGCGCAGCGTGGACGTGCGTTTCCTAGACCAGGGCAAGGTCGAGAAGATAGGCGGCGACAAGGTCAAGCAGGTCCTGACCGTGCGCAACGGCGTGCCCCAGGACGCGGCCAAGAAGATCGTGGCCCTGATCAAGAACAGCAAGATGAAGGTCCAGTCCAGCATCCAGGGCGACACCGTGCGCGTGCAGGGCGCCAAGCGCGACGACCTGCAAAGCGCCATCGCGCTGCTGAAGAAGGACGTGACCGACCTGCCTCTGGGCTTCGAGAACTTCAGGGACTGAACGGCCCGGCTCGCGGAACGATTATGAACGCCCCGCCGGGACTCAGAGCACGGGGCGTTTGAACAGCATGGCGGGGTCGAGTTCGAGCGCCTTGGCCAGTTTCTCGATGTTGTCGACCGAGATGTTGACGCGCGCCCGCTCGACCTGACTGACAAAGGTCCGGTCGAGATGGGCGGCAAACCCGAGCTGCTCCTGCGACATCTTCTGCGCGACCCGGAACGCTCGTACGTTGTAGCCGAGGATCTCGCGCAGCGTCGTCAAGGACGCCGACGGATTGGGGGATCTCAGAGGTGCGGGCATTGACGCATACTCCCCACGACAGCGCGTTATATCTACCGCTTTTACATCACTTTTACTGGACGCGATTGCAACGCTTCGCAAAGCGCTTCAGCAAAAGTAATTCTGCGCCTGTCGGAGGGCGACACACATACGGGGCTAACCCTCGGTCATGCGGGCCGCGCCCGACGCGGGAAGCGCGCGCTTCCCGCGTTCGGGGGATCAACTCACCTGATCGGGAAAACGCTCGCGCACCGAACGCTCGATGCCCGCCGCGTCGAGCCCCAGCCCCGCCAGCAGCGCGCCCTGCTCGCCATGGTCGATGAAACGATCGGGCAGGCCGAGCTGCATCACGGGCACGGTCGTGCCGGCCTCGTTCAGCACCTCGCAAACGGCGCTGCCCGCGCCTCCCATGATGCTGCCCTCTTCCACCGTGACCAGCGCGGCATGCCGCGACGCCAGGTCGAGTATGAGTTCGCGGTCGATGGGCTTGACGAAGCGCATGTCCACCACCGTCGCATCCAGCGCCTGCCCCGCCCGCAACGCGGGGATGGCCAGCGTGCCGAACGCGAGTATCGCAATGCCGGCCTTGCCGCCGGGCTGCGCGCGGCCGCTCTGGCGCCGCACGACGCCCTTGCCCAGGGGCACGGTGTCCAGGCTGGCCGCCGGCGTCGCGCCGGCCCCCGCGCCGCGCGGATATCGGACCGTGGCGGGCCCCGGATGCCGATAACAGGTCGATAGCAACAGCCTGCATTCGGCCTCGTCCGAAGGGGTTGCCACCACCATGTTGGGAATGCAGCGCACGAAGGCGATGTCGTAGTTGCCGGCGTGCGTCGCGCCATCCGCGCCCACGAGGCCGGCTCGATCGAGCGCGAAGGTCACGTCCAGGTCCTGGAGCGCGACGTCGTGGATCAACTGGTCATAGCCTCGCTGCAGGAAGGTGGAGTAGATGGCCACCACCGGCTTGAGCCCCTCGCAGGCCAGGCCGCCGGCGAAGGTCACGGCATGCTGTTCGGCGATGCCGACGTCGAAATAGCGCTCCGGAAAGCGCCGCTCGAACTCGACGAGACCGCTGCCCTCGCGCATGGCCGGCGTGATGCCGATCAGGCGCGTGTCCTCGGCCGCCATGTCGCACAGCCAGTCGCCGAACACCTGGGTGAACGTCTTCCTGGGCGGCGTGGACGGCTTGCTGATGCCCACGGCGGGGTCGAACTTGCCCGGTCCGTGGTACAGGACGGGATCGGCCTCGGCCAGCTTGTACCCCTGCCCCTTGCGAGTGACGACGTGCAGGAAGCGCGGCCCGGAGAGCTTGCGCATGTTCTGCAGCGTGGGAATCAGCGAATCCAGATCGTGCCCGTCGATGGGGCCGACATAGTTGAAGCCCAGTTCCTCGAACATCGTGGCGGGCGTGACCATGCCCTTGGCGTGCTCCTCGATGCGCCGGGCCAGTTCGAACACGGGCGGCACGTGCGACAGCACGGCCTTGCCCACGTTGCGCGCGGCGGCGTAGAACCTGCCCGACATCAGGCGCGCGAGATAGCGGTTCAGCGCGCCGACCGGCGGCGAGATCGACATGTCGTTGTCGTTCAGGATCACCAGCAGGTCGACGTCGGGCAGGACGCCGCCGTTGTTCAAGGCCTCGAAGGCCATGCCGGCCGACATCGCGCCGTCGCCGATCACGGCGATGTGCTTGCGCTCGATGCCGGCGTTGCGCGCCGCCACGGCCATGCCCAGCGCGGCCGAGATGGAGGTGGAAGAATGGGCGGTGCCGAAGGCGTCGTACTCGGACTCGCTGCGCCGGGGAAAGCCGGAGATGCCGCCCTGCTGCCGCAGGGTCGCCATGCCGGCGCGCCGCCCCGTCAGGATCTTGTGCGGATAGGTCTGGTGTCCCACGTCCCAGACGATGCGATCGTCGGGCGTATCGAAGACGTAGTGCAACGCCAGGGTCAGTTCGACCGTGCCCAGGTTGGAAGACAGGTGGCCGCCGGTGCGGGATACCGACTCCAGCACGAAGGCACGCAACTCGTCGGCCAGCGCCGAGAGTTGGCAGCGGTCCAGTTTTTTCAGGTCGGCCGGAGATTCGATGCGGTCGAGCATATCGGTGGGCATGTTTCGGAGTCTCCGTTCAGCGATCGCGCAGCACGATGAAATCGGCCAGCGCGGCCAGGCGCGCACCGCCCGCGCCCAGCGGAGCGATGGCCTCGTGCGCGGCCTGGCGCAGTTGCTCCGCCAGGGTCCGGGCCTCGTCCAGGCCCAGTATGGATACATAGGTGGGCTTGTCGGCGGCCGCGTCCTTGCCGGCGGTCTTGCCCAGGCTGGCCGAGTCGGCGGTGACGTCGAGGATGTCGTCGACCACCTGGAACGCCAGTCCCACGGCTTGCGCGTAGCCGTCGAGCGACGCGCGCTGGACCGAACTCGCCCCCGCCACGATGCCGCCCAGCGCGGCGCTGGCACGCAGCAGCGCGCCGGTCTTGAGCCGATGCATGGCCTCCAGTTCGTTCCGGTCGAGAGGCTTGCCGACGCTGGCCAGGTCGATGGCTTGGCCGCCAGCCATTCCCAGGCTGCCGGCCGCCGCCGCGAGCACCTGCACCGCCTGCACGGTCAGGCCGGGGGCAATCGGCATGCCCGCCAGGGCCTCGAAGGCCAGGGCCTGCAGGGCGTCCCCCACCAGCAGCGCCGTGGCCTGGCCGAACTCCACGTGCACGGTCGGGCGGCCGCGGCGCAGGACATCGTCGTCCATGCACGGCATGTCGTCATGCACCAGCGAATAGGCATGGATCAGCTCGACCGCGGCGGCGGCGGCGTCCAGCGCCGCGTCGCTCCCGGCACCGGATGCCGCGCAGGCCTCGCCCGCGGCATAGGTCAACATGGGGCGTACGCGCTTGCCGCCGCCCAGCACCGCATAGCGCATGGCGTCGTGCAACGCGCGCGGATCGGTATCCTGGGCAGGCAACAAACGCGCCAGCGCCTGTTCGGCGCGCACCCCGCACGCCGCCATCCAGACGGAAAAATCTTCGCGACTGCCAGCCATCAAGTCAGTCCCCGGCCTCTTCGAACGGGCGCAGCAATTCTCCCTCGAGGACCTTGACCTGCTGCTCGGCGCGCGCCAGCCTGTCCTGGCAGACCCGCACGAGATCGACGCCGCGGCGATAGGCGGCCAGCGAGGACTCCAGCGGCATGGAACCATCCTCCATCATCGCCACCAGCGCCTCGAGTTCGCCCAGCGCGGCCTCGAAGTCCTGAGGCAGGGCCTGCTCGGGGGCGTCGCCCTGCGCAGGGTGGACATTCACGAATTTGTCGGCCAATCAAGCCTCCTGGATCTCGTCACGGCATCGAACCCGGAATTGTACGGGATGACGGGATACCGCCCCCGCCACCGGCCGGGTCGGGCCGGCGCGGCGGCGGGGACTTCTACGGCCGTCCGGGGTACAATAGCGGGCTTGATCGGGCAGATCATTTTCTTCGCGCCAGCACCATCTGCGAAGTCCAAACACCGCTCCAGGTCGCGTAAGGGGTGGTTTCGCAGCGAGGGGGACTGGCTTCACAACTCTCGCGGAGGGAAGTCATGACCGATATCGGTCGCGTGGCACACGTGGCGGCGAGCCGAGCGCAGCTCCCAGTCAGTGCCTATTTCGATGAAGCGCGCTTCGCGCGCGAAATGCAGAACATCTTTGGCCAGGCCCCGATTTATGTGGGGCACCAGAAAGGCGTCCCCGAAGTCGGGGACTACCGTACCCTGATACAGGAAAACGACGGCCGGGTGCTGGTGCGCAACCAGACCGGCGTCGAACTGCTGTCCAACGTATGCCGTCACCGGCAGGCGCTGATGCTGGGCAAGCACCCGGCCGGCGGCGAACGGCAGGCCGCGCATTGCAGCGGCAACCTGGGGCGCCCGGGCAACATCGTCTGCCCGCTGCACCGCTGGACCTACGATGCCCGCGGCAAGCTGATCGGCGCCCCGCTGTTCAGCGAAACGCCGGGCCTGGACCTGCAGCGTTTCCCGCTGCAGGAATGGAACGGCTCGCTGTTCGAGTCGCCCCGCGCCGGCGGCCGCCAGATCGCCGCCGAGCTTGCCGCGCTGGACGGCAGGCCCGAATTCGACTTCAGCGACTACGTCCTGGACCGGGTGCAGGTGCACCAGTGCAACTACAACTGGAAGACGTTCATCGAGGTCTATCTCGAGGACTACCACGTCGGCCCGTTCCACCCCGGCCTGGGCCGCTTCGTCACATGCGACGACCTGAGCTGGGAATTCGGCGACTACTACAGCCTGCAGCGGGTGGGCGTGCACAATGCGCTGGCGCATCCCGGCTCGGGCGTCTACCAGCGCTGGCACGACGCCCTCTTGGCCTACCGCAACGGCAGCGCGCCCGAATTCGGGGCGATCTGGGTCACGCATTTCCCGACCCACATGATCGAGCTGTATCCGCACACGCTGGTATTGTCGACGCTCTATCCCAAGAGCCCGCAGGAAACGGTCAATATCGTCGAGTTTTATTATCCCGAGGAAATCGTCCATTTCGAACGCGATTTTGTCGAGGCCCAGCAGGCGGCCTATATGGAAACCGCGGTCGAGGACGACGAGATTGCCGAACGCATGGATGCCGGCCGCAAGGCATTAATGGAACGCGGTGCCAACGAAGCCGGCCCCTACCAATCCCCCATGGAAGACGGCATGCAGCACTTCCATGAATGGTATCGGAAGGCCATGGACGAGCCGGAAGATATGTAAAGACGTAACTTTTGTCTGACTGCCCATCAAAGCGCCCTTCACGGGCGCTTTTCTTTTTTTCAATCGCGGCGGGCCCAGGCCGGTCATGACGATTTTGAAGGCAATGCCCACTGATCTGTAATAAATACACGGTACCCCGGCGGCATGCGCACCATTACAAATACACACACTGCCGCCTTGTCAACCATAGAGGCGGCGCGTAACTTTCAAATCGAAATTCAGGCTTGGATGCATATACGGCCGGATTTTCGCCATAGGCAAAAAAAGACGGGAGAAAAGCATGCTGCATTATGCAGTCGTATTTTTCGTCATCGCCATCATCGCGGCGGTTCTGGGTTTCGGCGGCATTGCCGCCGGTGCCGCGTCGATCGCGAAGATATTGTTCTTCATTTTCATCGTGCTTGCGGTCCTGTCGCTGCTGAGCGGCCTGTTCCGAAAATGATTCACGTCCAAGGAGAAAAATCATGAACGTTCGTACCCTGCTCGTCGCCGGCATCATCGGTACCGCCACGGTCATGGGCGGTTGCACGTCGACCCGCACCCATCAATCCGCGGGCGAATATGCCAGCGACGCCGCCATTACCGCCAAGGTCAAGGCGGCCCTGGTCTCGGCCAAGGACGTCAGCGCCGCCGACGTCAACGTCGAAACCTTCCGCCGCACCGTCCAGCTCTCCGGCTTCGTCAACTCCCAGGCCGAAGCCTCCCGCGCCGTGGAAGTGGCCCGCGGCGTCGAGGGCGTCCAAAGCGTCCGCAACGACCTGCGGGTGAAGAACAACCCTCGGTAAAGTCCCCATGCGCTGACGCGCACGCGACAAAAAACGGCTTCGCCCAAAAAAGCGAAGCCGTTTTCTCATTCCAACCAGCAACCAGCCAAAACCCCAGACCCCGCCAGCCGCTTGGTACCCCAGGATGCGGTGGATCCGGCTCCGCCGGTCCACCCGCATCGCCCCCTGGGGGGCGCGCGTCAGCGCGTAGGGGGGGCTAACCTCTACCCTTTTGCGTTCATCAGGGCGCGGATGCGCTGCTCGATGGGCGGGTGGGAGGCGAACAGGGCGCCGAAGCCCTTGGCGGCGCCAGCGATGCCGGACGCCTCGAAGCTCTTGGGCAAGTCGCCCGGCTCCATGCCGCCCAGGCGGGCCAGCGCGCGGATCATGGGTTCGCGCGAGCCCAGCAGGTAGGCCGAGCCGGCGTCGGCACGGTATTCGCGCAGGCGCGAGAACCAGGCGACGATGATGGAGGCCAGGATGCCGAACACGAGTTCACAGACGATGACGGTGGCGAAGTAGCCGATGCCGCCGCTGCGTTCGTTCTTGAGCACCATCTGGTCGACCACGTAGCCCACGACCCGCGCCAGGAACACCACGAAGGTGTTGACCACGCCCTGGATCAGGGTCAGCGTCACCATGTCGCCGTTGGCGATGTGGGCCACTTCGTGCCCCAGCACCGCGCTGACTTCTTCCTCGGTCATCCCCCGCAAGAGGCCGGTGGATACCGCGACCAGCGCGTCGTTCTTGAAGGCGCCGGTGGCAAAGGCATTGGGCTCGCCCTCGTAGATGGCGACCTCGGGGCGGCCGATGCCGGCGCGGTCGGCCAGTTGATGCACGGTGTCCACCAGCCACTGTTCCTCGGCGCCGTTGGGCGCGTTGGGATCGATGACCCGTGCGCCGGTGCTCCACTTGGCCATCGGCTTGCTCATGAGGAGCGAGATGATGGAGCCGGTGAAACCGACGACGAGCGAGAAGATGGCCAGCGCCTGGATGTCCAGGCCGTTCGCGGTCAGGAAACGGTTGACGCCGAGGATGCTCAGCGTCGCCGTCAGGACCAGCATGACCGCGATGTTGGTCGCCAGAAATAACACGATGCGTTTCATGAGGGCAGGAAGCTCCGAAAACCTTTTGATGTCTTGTCCGGGGGTGGTTTTTCCCCTCGGCCACCGGGAACCGCCCCGCGCGGCGCCGAATGTGACGGCAACAGGCATCGGAAGTTCCCTCCGGCCGCCGCAGAACGGCAAGAGGGGCGATACCCGTTTCCCGGTTGGGGCTATATGGTAGCCGGGACGATGATTTCAAGGCGAATACTGGGGTTTACCCCAGAAGCTACAATCGAGGCCACCTCATCGCCGCCCGCCCTCCATGCAAGCCCTCTGGATGCTCTTCGCTTCGCTGATGTTCGCGATCATGGCCATGTTCGTGAAATTCGCCTCCGAACAGGCCAGCCTGGGGCAGATCATCCTGTTCCGGGGACTGCCCACGGCGGCGGGCATCCTGGCCTGGGCCTGGGCCACCCGGCGCATCGTGATCCCGCCGACCTGGCGGCTGCACATCATGCGCAACGTCGCCGGGGTCGGGTCGATCTGGCTGTCGTTCTGCGCCATGGGCCGGCTGCCGCTGGCCACCGCGATCACCTTGAACTACACCTCGCCGCTGTTCATCGCCGGCTGGATGATCTGGCGCCAGCACGACCTGACCGACCGGCTGCGCACCCTGGCGGTCGTCATCGGCTTCATCGGCGTGATCGCGATCCTGCGCCCCACTCTGGACCATTCGCAATGGCTGGCGGCGCTGCTGGGCCTGGCCGCCGGCAGCCTGACGGCGATCGCCGTGATGCAGGTGCGCTCGCTGGGCCAGTCCGGCGAACCCGAATGGCGCATCGTGCTGTTCTTCGCGTTGTCGTCCTGCCTGACCGGCGGCATCGCCACCTCCGTCACCGGCTGGCAGCCGCCCTCGCTCTATGGCTGGTTCACGCTGCTGGGCGTCGGCATCAGCGGGCTGCTGGGCCAGTTCGCGATGACGCGCGCCTTCAGCCGCGGGTCGGCCGCCCTGTCGTCGGTGCTCCAGTACAGCACCATCCCGTTCTCGGTCCTGCTCGGCTACGTGTTCTGGGACGACCATCCCGACATGCTGGGCTGGGCCGGCATGATGCTGATCGCGGCGGCGGGCCTGGTCTCGACCTGGCGCACGCTGGTGCTGGCGCGGCGGGCCTGAGTCCGTCGCCGGCCGCGCCGCCCTCGCCCCGCCGGCCATGCTGGGTTGCAGCAAAACGCCGTCGGGTTCACACTTGATGCGTTAACGGCCGTCCTCCCTTCCCATGTCCCTGAAGCTGTCCGTCCTCGACCTGAGCCCCATTCCCGCCGGCTACACGCCCACCGACGCCCTGTCCAACAGCGTGGACCTCGCGCGCCAGGCCGAGGCCGCGGGCTACCACCGCTACTGGCTGGCGGAACACCACAACACGGGCATGCTGGCGTGCTCCGCGCCGGAACTGCTGATCTGCCGGATCGCCGGCGCCACCACCCGGCTGCGCGTGGGATCGGGCGGCATCATGCTGCCCAATCACAGTCCGCTGAAGGTGGCCGAGACGTTCCGCGTGCTGGAGGCGATGTTCCCGGGCCGGATCGACCTGGGCCTGGGGCGCGCGCCGGGCACCGATCCGGTAACCGCCAGCGCGCTGCGCCGGGGCCACGCCGATGCCGATGAATTCCCGCAGCAGCTGGCCGACCTGGTCGGCTACCTGAAGGACGTCATGCCGTCCGACCATCCCCATGCGCGGGTGCGCGCCACGCCGGTGGGGGTGCCGTGCCCGCCCATCTGGATACTGGGCTCGAGCCTGTTCGGCGCGCGCGTGGCCGCCGCCAACGGTTTCGGCTTCGCCTACGCGCACCACATCGTCCCCGAGAACGCCCATGCGGCGATGCGGCTTTATCGCGAGGAATTCCGCGCCTCGCCGTTCGGCCACGAGCCGCGCGCCATCCTGGCGGTGTCGGCCGTCTGCGCCCCCACCGCCGACGAAGCCGAGCGCCTGGCCTCCACCGCCGACCTCAGCATGATGCGCACGCGCAGCGGCCGCACCCGCACCCCGCTGCCCAGCGTCGAGGAAGCGCTGGCCTACGTCTATCAGCCCGACGAAGAGGCGCTGCGCCAGTACAACCGCACCCGCATCCACATCGGCACGCCCGAGGCGCTGGCCGGCTCGATCGGCGCGCTGGCCCGTGCCACGCAGGCCGACGAGGTCATGATCAACTCCCAGATCCACAGCCACGAATACCGGGTCCGCAGCTACCAGTTGCTGGCCTCGGCGCTGATGGCCTGACCGCTTCCCACCCACGCGCATACCAAGGGATCAACATGCAGCTCCAAGGAAAAGTCGCTCTCGTCACCGGCGCCGCCAGCGGCATCGGCAAGGAAATCGCCGACACGCTGGCCGCCGCGGGCGCCGCCGTCGCCATCGCGGACATCAACCTGACGGCCGCCCAGGCGGTGGCCGACGAACTCAGGCTCAAGGGCTGCCAGGCGATGGCGGTGGACTTCGACGTGACCGACGAGGCGGCTGTCGAACGCGGCACCCAACAGGTGGTCGACACCTTCGGCAGCGTGGACATCCTCGTGTCCAACGCCGGCATCCAGGTCGTCAACCCCATCGACCAGTTCGCGTACGCCGACTGGAAGAAGGTCATGGCCATCCACGTCGACGGCGCCTTCCTGACCACCAAGGCGGCCCTCAAGCACATGTACCGCGACGATCGCGGCGGCATCGTCATCTACACGGGATCGGTGCATTCGCACGAAGCCTCGCCGCTGAAGTCGGCCTACGTCACCGCCAAGCACGGCCTGCTCGGCCTCGCCCGCGTGCTGGCCAAGGAAGGCGCCAAGCACAACGTGCGCTCGCACGTGGTCTGCCCCGGCTTCGTGCGCACGCCGCTGGTGGAAAAGCAAATTCCCGAGCAAGCCCGCGAGCTCGGCATCCCGGAAGAGGAAGTGGTCAAGAAGGTCATGCTGGGCAACACCGTGGACGGCGAGTTCACCACCCTGCAGGACGTCGCGCAAACCGTCCTGTTCCTGGCGACCTTCCCCACGGCCGCCTTCACCGGGCAATCGTTCGTCGTCAGCCACGGCTGGTATATGCACTAGAGATGGGAGCCCCCCCCCTACGCGCTTACGCGCGCCCAGCATGGTGAGCCCCCAGCCGCTGCGCGGCAGCCCCCCGAGGGAGCCGGGGCCCGCCTTGGGACGGCCCGGCGCCGGACCCCGTCGGGCGGCACTGGCGGACCGGCGGAGCCGGATCCGCGGTGCCCTGGGTCCGGAGACATCCGCTACGTGCGCCATGGGTGACTGAAATGACTCGTTCCATCCAATCGCGGCGCGGCGAACTCGGCTACGACACCGTCGCGCTCGTCCTGCAGGGCGGCGGCGCGCTGGGCTCCTACCAGGGCGGCGTCTATGAAGGCCTGGCCGAGGCCGGCCTGCATCCGGACTGGATAGCCGGCATTTCGATCGGCGCGATCAATGCCGCCATCATTGCCGGCAACGCGCCCGAGCGGCGGGTCGAACAATTGCAGCGGTTCTGGGACCACATCTGCCGTCCGCCGCTGCTGCCGCCCACGCCGGTGGACGCGTTGCGCGATGCGCTCGCCCATCTTCCCGGTCCGGCCGGCGCGGCGCTCAGCGCCTGGGAAGCCTGGCGCGCCGTCCTGGAAGGACAGAACGGCTTCTTCGTGCCGCGGCCGGTGCCATCATGGCCCGCGCAGCACGACCCGGGCACCGCCAGCGTCTACGACAGCACGCCGCTCAAGCGCACGCTGGAAGAATTCGTCGATTTCGACCGGCTCAATCATGGCGGCACCCGCATATCGGTGGGCGCCGTCAACGTGCGGACCGGCAACTTCGCCTATTTCGACAACACCACCCGGGTGCTGACTGCCGACCACATCATGGCTTCGGCCGCCCTGCCCCCCGGATTCGCGCCGGTCGAGATCGACGGCGAATACTACTGGGACGGCGGCGTCGTCTCGAACACGCCGCTCTACCAGATCCTGCAATCGAGTCCGCGCCGCTATTCGCTGGTCTTCCAGGTCGACCTCTGGAGCGCGCACGGCCAGGTGCCCGGCAACCTGAGCGAAGTGCCCATCCGCCAGAAGGACATCCAGTATTCCAGCCGCACGCGCCTGGTGACCGACTACATGCGCGAAGTGCAGGAATACCGCGGCCTGCTGCGCGAACTGCTCAAGCACGTGCCGGCCGGGCACGGCCGCGAGCCCTGGATGAAGCGGGCGCGCGAACTGGCCAGCGACCGACGCATCAACGTGCTGCACCTGATCTACCGCGGCGAGAAATGCGAAGCGCCGTACAAGGACTACCAGTTCGGCCGGCTGGGCATGGAAGAACGATGGACCGGAGGCCTGGCCGACATACGCCGTACACTTGAACATCCGTCCTGGCTCGAGGTACCCAGCGCCGAACATCCGTTCGTCACGCACGACGTGCACCGGCCCCCGGACGGCCGTTGAACGTCATGAACGCCTATCTCACGCTCTTCGACATCGCCGGTTTCGTCGCCCTGCTGCTGTGGGGCGTGCACATGGTGCAGACCGGCATCCAGCGGGCCTTCGGTCCGCGCCTGCGCACCACGCTGGGCGTGGCGCTGGGCAATCGCGTATACGCCTTCTTCGCCGGACTTGGCGTGACGGCCATCCTGCAAAGCAGCACGGCCACCGGCCTGATCGTGGCGGGTTTCGCCGCCAACGGCCTGGTGGGCCTGGTGCCCGCGCTGGCCGCCATGCTGGGCGCCAACGTCGGCACCACCCTCATCGTGCAGGTGCTGTCGTTCGACATCTCCCGCATCGCTCCCATCCTGGTGCTGATAGGCGTGGCCATGTTCCGCCGCGGCAACGCCACGCACGTGCGCGACCTGGGACGGGTCTTCATCGGCCTGGGCCTGCTGCTGCTGTCCCTGCACCTGCTGCTTGCGCAGCTCGAACCCTATCGCGACCTGCCCGCCTTGCGCTCGGCGTTGAAGGCGCTGTCGGGCCAGCCCGGGATGGCGATCCTGCTGGCCGCCGTGCTGGCCTGGGCCGCGCACTCCAGCGTGGCCATCGTGGTGCTGGTCATGTCCTTCTCGGCCCAGCGGCTCCTGCCGGTGGACGTCGCCTTCGCGCTGGTGCTGGGCGCCAACCTGGGCACGGCCATCAACCCGCTGCTGGAAGGCTCCGCCAAGGACGACCCCCAGGCCCGCCGGCTGCCGCTGGGCAACCTGCTGAACCGCGTGGTGGGGGTGCTGATCGGCCTGGCCATGCTGCACCACATCCATCCCTGGATGACCCAGCTGGCGGGCGACAACGCGCGCGCCGTGGCCAACTTCCACACGGTCTTCAACCTGGCGCTGGCCGTCCTATTCCTGCCGCTGCTCACCCCTTACGCCGCGCTGCTGCGCCGGTGGCTGCCGTCCAACCCCGCCGCCGACCCGGGGCAGCCCCGGTACCTGGACGCCGCCGCGCGCGACCTGCCCGTGGTCGCGCTGGGCAACGCGGCGCGGGAAGCGCTGCGCATGGCGGACACCCTGCAGACCATGCTGCACCACTCGCGCCAGGCGCTTGTCACGGGCGATCGCAAGCGCATCGCCGAGGCGCGGCGCCTGGACGACGTGCTCGATCGCCTGAACGGCGCGATCAAGACCTACGTCGCGGGCCTGGACCCCGACGAACTGACGCGCGAAGACCGGCGCCGGGCCGACGAGATCCTGACCTTCATCATCAACCTGGAACATGCCGGCGACGTCGTGGACAAGAACCTGCTCAACGACATCAGCAAGCTGACCAAGCGGGGACTTGCCTTCTCGCCCGAGGGGCGGCGCGAGCTCGACGACATGCATGGACGATTGGAGGCGAACCTGCGCCTGGCCGCCTCGCTGTTCGTGACGGCCGACGCCCGCGCCGCGCGGCTGCTGGCCGCCGAGAAGGAGACCTTCCGCGGCATGGAAGGCCAGGCAACGCAAACCCATTTCGAACGCCTGCGCAGCGGCCGGATCGACACCACGGAAACCAGCGCCCTGCACCTGGACGTGCTGCGCGACCTGCGCCGCATCAACAGCCATCTCGTGGCATCGGCCGCCTATGCCGCGCCCGAGGTCCTGAGCGCGTCAGGCACCGGCCCCATTGCAACCGGCACCCCCGAGACCGCCGGCACGCCGGAATGAACTTCAGTGGGCGGACGGCGGGGGCGGAGAAACGGGATCGGCCGCGGTGACCGCCGGAGCGGCCTGCCCGTGCTCCGGCCCGTGGGCATGGCGGTGGAACACCGAGTTGACGGCATAGATCGCCAGTACGCCGGCCGCGATCAGCACGAATTGCGGCAGGCTCTCGCGCACCGTGGTGCGGCGCTGCATCTGCGGCATCAGGTCCGCCACCGCGATATATAGGAAACTGCTGGCCGCAAGCGTCAGCACGTAGGGGACCCATTGCCGGGAATCGGCCAGCAGGTAGTAGCCGACCAATCCGCCGGCGATGGCGGTCATGCTCGACAGCACGTTGAACAGCAAGGCTTTCTTGCGCGTGAAACCGGCGTTGACCAGCACGATGAAATCGCCCAGTTCCTGCGGAATCTCGTGCGCGGCGATGGTCAGCGTGGTCAGCACCCCCAGCATGGGATCGGCCAGGAAGGCGGCGGCGATGACGATGCCGTCGCAGAAATTGTGCAGCCCGTCGCCCACCAGCACGGCCATCCCGCCGCGTCCGGCCTCGTGGGCATCGTGCCCGGGAGGATGCCCGTGCCCGTCGTGCTCGTGGTGGTGGTTGTGGCGCAGCACCGCCAGCTTCTCGAGCATGAAGAAACCCAGCAACCCCGCCAGCAGCAGCGCGAACAGCACGCGCGTGTCGGCCTCGGAATCGAAAGCCTCGGGCAGCGTGTGGAGCAACGCCACCGACAGCATGACGCCGACCGAAAAGCTGATCATCTGGTGAAGAAAGCGGGCGAAATACCGGAAGGCCAGCCAGCCGGCGACGACCACCGACAGGACTCCGCTCGCCAGGGTGGCGAGCAGGATGAAGGTTAGGGTCACGGGATGCTCGTGAAACTCAGTTGCAGAAACAGAAGTATACGTAACTTCCGGAGTTTTACGAATCGATGTCGCCGGCCAACAGCCGCGCGGTGCGGAACAGGCGTTCGCGCCTCAGGATGGCGGCCGGAGACTCGTCCCGGCCCAAGGTCCGGGCATACTCCGGCAGGCGCCGCAGCGCGGCCGCCAAGGAAACCCTGTCCTGGTCCACCCAGGCCGCCAATTGCCGGTCCGGATCCCTGACGGACACATCCAGGCGGCGCAGTTCCGAGCGATTGAAATCCTTCAGGTTCCAGGTCAGCACGCACACCTCGGGGCGCACGAGCCGGGCGCTCCGGGCACGGCTCGCCAGCCCCGCCGCGACCACGTGCCGGTCTTTCGGATCGCTGTAGTGCAGGCCCACCTCGTAGGCCGAGACATCGCCGGCGTTCGCCTCGGGAAAGCGGCGCCCCATGGACGCCCACTCTTCTTCCAGTACCGCCGGCTCGACCTCCCAGATCCGGGCCGCGTTGCGCCGCCACTCCTGCCCGATGCGCTCGCTCCAGACCGGCCGGAACCAGCCGGTCTGGGCCAGGTCCAGCAACAACGGCCGCAGGATGCTGGACATCAGCACGCAGGCATCCAGGACCAGCCACAGCGGCGGGTGGTCCGCGGCCGGCCCGGGTATCGGGGGAAACGCGTTCACAGATGCCGCGCGAACCAGTCCTGGGCCAGCCGCCATCCTTCCTTGGCATCGGCCTCGCGGTAACTTGGCCGGTAATCGGCGTGGAATCCGTGGGGCGCGTCGCGGAACAGCACGAAACTCGACTCGCGAGCGGCCGGGCCGCCCTTGGCCAGGGCATCCTTCATGGCATTGATGGAAGTCGGCGGAATGCCCGCATCCTGGCCTCCATACAGGCCCAGCACCGGTGCCTTCACCTGCGCGGCGATGTCGACGGGACTGAGCGGCTGCAAGGCCGTGGGATCGCCGACGAGCTTTCCGTACCAGGCCACGCCGGCCTTCACCGCCGGATTGTGGGCGGCATACAGCCAGACAATGCGGCCGCCCCAGCAGAAACCGGTCACGCCCAGCCGCGTACGGCTGCCGCCATGCGTGGCGGCCCAGCGCGCGGTGGCGTCGAGATCGGCCAGGACCTGGTCGTCGGGCACCTTGCTGACCACTTCGGCGGACAACCTGGCGATCTCGGTGTACTTGGACGGATCGCCCTGGCGCGCGTACAGCTCGGGCGCGACCGCCAGGTAGCCGGCCTTGGCCCAGCGGCGGCAGACGTCGCGGATGTATTCATGCACACCGAAGATTTCCTGCACCACGAGCACCACCGGCGCGTTCTTCTTGCCGGCCGGCGCCGCCCGGTAGGCGGGGATCTCGCCGCCGCGCACGGGAATCCTGACCTCGCCCGCGACCAGTCCGTCCGTGCCGGTGCGGATTGCCGTCTGGGCCATGACCGGCCCCGCGGCCAGCGTGAAACCGCCGGCCAGCGTGGTGGTGAGGAAGCCGCGCCGGTTCAGGCTGAGCGGCGGCAGGAGACTGTCGAATTCGGTACCCGGGCTGTCCATGGAACCCTCCTTGGGGACACGGCGGTTGACGAAGAAACGATTCAGCCCGGCGGAGGTTCGACCGTGTTTCGGCCCCGTTCCTTGGCGCGCTCCAGTGCCGCCTGCGCCCTGGAAAACGTCGCCTCGAAATCCCCCTGTGCCCGGACCACGCCGGCCGACAGGGTGATCTGCGTGCCCAGGCTGCCCCGCAGCGCGAACTGGCGTCCGCCGACGTGCAGGCGCAGGCGTTCGCACATGGCGAGCGTTTCCGCCAGCGAAGCCGGAACCAGCACGGCGAAGCGGTCGCCGGCCACCCGCGCCAGCATGTCGAGCGAGGGCAGCAGATTCCTTGTCAGATCGGCCAACTGGCGCAGGATAGCATCGCCCGCGGCGCGGCCCAACGCCTGGTTCAGGCGGTCGAAACGGTCGATGTCGATCAGCGCCAGGCACAGGGGTTCGCCATCGCGCTCGGCGCGTGCCATCTCGGCGGGGTAGGCCGTGGCCATCCATCGACGGTTGTAGAGCCCGGTGACGGCATCGTGACTGGCCATGAAGTCGATGCCGGCAGAAGCCTCGCGCGGATCGTGGCGCAGATTGGCCGCCCGCAGCCGCGCGCTCAGCATGTCCAGCGCGTTCAGCGCGATGCGCGGCACCGTTTCCATCACCGCGCGCAGCCGCGTTGCCTCCAGCGCCACCAGCCGGGCGGGCCACTGCGCGGCCACGTACACGGTACCGCCTTCGGGACCGACCAGCGCATGCTCGCCCAGGCCGTCGCCGGGAACGAAGCGCGCCACCCGCTTCTGCAGGTCGGCGTCCAGGAAGGCGGCCAGTTGCCCTTCCACCAGCACATAGACATGGTGATTGGGCTCGCCCGGCTGCAACAGGATCGCGCCGTGGGCGAGGTGGGTGGCGAAGGCGAACTCCCGGACCCGGTCGCGCTGGTCCGGCGTGCAGCCGGCGAACAGCGGCGAGCGGGCCAGGGCATCCAGGTCCTCGGCGGTCAGGTCGCCGGGCGAGCCGTCTGGAGGAAGATGGGAGGGAATATGGCCGGTCATCCCCCGTTTATCGGCATCGAGGCGGGCAAATTGAGTTCGCCCTACAGTTCCGCCGGCCTGCGTCCGATAAGAGATTCCATGAGCCCGCGAACCTTCCTTTCCCGTCCTTTCGCCCCCCCGCCGACCCGCCGCGCGCTGCGCGCAGGATGCCGGCTGCTGGCCGCGTGGGTCTTGCTGGCGGCGGCCGGCTGCGACTACCTGGGCCTGCAGCCCGTCTCGCAGATCGAGGCCAGGAAGGACTCCGAGGGGCGCGCCATCGGCGGGGCCTGCCGCCAGGCTGGCCGCGCGCTGGAAGACTGCTACACGTTCAATCCGCACATGTCCAAGGCCGCGATCTTCACCGGCTGGAAGGAAATGAACGACTACATGCTGCAGAACAGTCTGACGGAAGTCCGCCCCGAGGTCGCGCCGGTGCTGCCCGCCGGCCGCGCCAGGGCCGACGCGGCACCGGCGGGCACTCCCATGGCCAGCCCGCCCGGCAAGCCGGCGGCACGCGCGACCGTTTACACTACGCCCTAAGGCCGTCCCGACGCGGACGAGCGCCTTCCGGGAAACGCCTCATTTCCCGTCCACAGGACATTTCATGTATCGCCGCTTGTCGCTTCTCGTCCTTGCGCTGGTCACCCTGCACGCCTGCTCCAAGTCCCCTCCGGACCCCCTGCCCTCCACCGTGCCGTCGGCCACGGCCGACGGACCGCCTCGCTACGACGCCGAACTGGTCTACGTCGACTTCGCCGGCCGGGATCCGCGCGCCCTGGAAAAATACAGCAAGGGCCCCTTCATCGTGACGGGACGGCTGCAGAAGGTCCACATCGTCGGCACCGGCGAACTGCAACTCGATCTGAAGGCGGCCGACCCGGCCCATCCGGTGCGGGTCCGGCTGAAGTCCGACCCCGCCTGCGACGGCGGGCGCGACTGTCCGGAGCAGGTGGCGCTGGACACGCTGCCGCGCGGTTTCAAGGTCTACCTGGAATGCGAGCGGGCCACGCTGGAAAACGGCACGCCCACCGTGGCCGGCTGCGTGTTGACGGGAGCGCCGGGCCGCATCGGCTAGGGCCTGTTCCCGCTAAAAGGAGGCTCGCACAGGCCGGGCATGGCCCCCAGGCGGGCTCCGTAGGCACGGGGGTTGCTGCCCGAAGGCTTTCCGCAAGGAGAGCCATCATGCCTGAACGCAAGACGATCGAGAAAGCGAAGCAGGACAAGCGCCAGGGCAAATCCGCATCGACCCAGGCCGGCGAATTCGTCAAGGAACAGATCCATCACGTGCGCGAAGGCCGGCACGGCGTGCGGTCGACCAAGCAGGCCATCGCCATCGGCCTGTCGGAAGCCCGCCGCTCCGGCGTGGACCTGCCCGCGCCCAAGCACGGCCGCGCCAGCGCGAAGACCCGCGCCAAGGCCGAACAGGATGTGCGCAAGGGCGACGAAACGCCGCACAAGAAGTCGGCCACGCGCTCACGGGCGACCAAGACCGCGCTGAAACGGGAAGGCAAGTCGGGGGCGTCGAAGAGCGCCCTGGCCGCTCACGCCAAGACGGCAGCCAAGCGCCGCAGCGCGGCGGACAGGTCGGCCGCGGCCAAGAAAGCGGCACGCACCAAGGGCGCGGCCGGACGCTCGGCGGCCGCCAAGAAGGCCGCCCGCACCCGGGCGGCCAACCGGCATGCCTGAGCGGGTCAGTGCAGTCGCACCACCTTGCGGGAGATGACCTCGGCGCACTCGTCGCTGTCCGACGATTGGAACAGTCGATGGACGACGAACTCGGCGCCGGGGTCGACCCCCAGGGCTTCGGCGGCGGCACGCCGCACTTCGGGGCTGGGGTTGCAGCAATAGACGCCGGCCTTTTCGGCCGCGGCCGCGGGTTCGGCGCCCAGGTTGGTCAGCCACTCGCGGTCTTCGTTGAGCGCACACCAACGCGGTTCGCCGGCCGGGTCAGTGGCCGCTACGACAAAACACACCAGCTTCTTACGATCAATCACCATTGTTGCCATGAATACGGCCCTCCAGCGTGCGCCCATCGTAGACCAACCGGGCCTCGATGTCAGCGCCACCATACTGGGATATCTACCTATCCCGAGGTTGGCGAAAACCCTTGTTGAAACACCCGGATCGGGGAACCGTTAACATGCCGGTTGGACTCGACCCGAGCCTTGCAAATTCCCCAGAACATGCCGCAAAAGGAGCCATCGTGACCGACCCTGAATTCATGAAGGGACAACTCACCGCCTTGCAGAACGTCGTAAGCATGCTGATTTCGGCCCATCCGAATGCCGAGCAGTTGCGCCAGGTGATGCAGGCCATCGCGCAACAGGTGGAACCCACACTGAACGAAGCGCACCCCTCGTTCAAGAAAGGCTGGCAGAACGTCATCGCCACGCTTTGCCAGACCGAGGAAACCGGATCCGATACGACCGGACAGCACTGACCGGCGCCACGGCGGCCGCGCCACCTCAGGTGCGCGCAGCGAGGTCCGCATAGTAGGGCAGGCGCTCCAGCGCGTGGCGGGCCGCCCGTTCCCGGACGGCGTTGCGCCCCCCCGGAAAACGGCGCGTTTCGCTGTACACCGCGATCTTCCCTTCCCCTCCCCGGAACACCCACGCGTAGCACTGGGTACCGGCGGCCACCCCATCGCCCCCGCCATCGGCCACGCCCGTGTTGGCGATCGCCACGTTGGCCCGGCTGCGCGCCAGCGCGCCCCTGCCCATGGCCCGCGCCACGTGCTCGCTGGTCAGGTTGTACGTCCGCAGGATACGTTCGGGCACCCCCAGGGCATGCCGCTTCGCATCGGGCGAATACACCACGAAGGCGCAATCGAGCAGCGCACCGGCCCCCTCCACGTCGGCCAGCATCGCGGCGATCAGCCCCGCCGTGCAGGATTCGGCCGTGGCAAGCAGCAGCTTGCGCTCACGCATCTCGCGCGCGATGTCTTCGATGGTCCGCATGCGGCTCTCCGGCATTCCGATGCCACGCTCCAGCACGTGGCGTACCCGGGCGCGCCCGTCACGCCGGCCCCGATGGCCGCATGCATAAAACTCCAGCGCCACATGTAAATCCTGCGAACCTGCGCCGTGCCTCCCCCGCCCCGGCCCGCCACGGGCCTCCTGCGCTGTCCCGCCAAGCTGGCACGAGGCTTGCGACCTCGCGGTCTCGTCAGCCGAACCATTCCCTAATCTTGGAGAACCTCATGCCTACGCTTACGAGCCCCAAGCGCCCTCGAGGCTTTGCCGCCATGGACCCACAGAAACAGCGGGCCATTTCCGCCGAAGGGGGACGCGCCGCCCACCAGTCTGGCAATGCGCACGAATTCAATTCGGAAGAAGCCCGAGCCGCGGGAGCCTTGAGCCACGCTCACAGGCGGCGCCGCGCGGCGGAAGCGCAGGCCCAGGCACAAAGCCCTTCAAAGGAGGATGCGGTACAGACGAGCCCCGGAAGCTCGTGACTCCCCGCCCCGGCCGTCCGGCCGGGGCTTCCCCTGCTCGTTCCTAGCGAAACAACTCCCCCGTCGCACGCGCGGGCTCGGAGATTCCCGCCAGCGTATCGTCCGTCCCTCCCGCCCGCGTGGCCAGGTCCCCCAGCGAGACCACGCCCACCAGTTCGTTGTTCGATCCCAGGATAGGCAGGCGGCGTATCTGTTCATCCCGCATCTTGGCCTTGACCGTCTCGGCGTCCTCGTCCGCATAGCACCAGCTCACGTGCGGCGTCATGGCCTCCCTGACCCGTGTCGATACCGGCGCGCCGGCCGCGATGCAACGCACCGCGATGTCCCGGTCGGTCACGACGCCCACCAGGCGGCGGCCGTCGCATACGGGCACCGAGCCGATGTCCAGGTCGGCCATCAATTGCGCTGCGCGCTGGATGGGTTCATCGGCGGACAAAAAGGCGACGTCGCGGGTCATGATTTCTGCGATCTGCATGGTTGCTCTCCTGAAAAAAATGCCGCGGGTGCGGCGTACCCTGGGCGAGCAACCCCCGTTCCCATGACGGCCACGACGGCCCCTGCGCGGACCTCTTGATTTCGCCACGATTTTCAGCGGATACTGTACATACATACAGTAACGTGTGCGAGAACCATGTATACCGTCACCTTGCAAGACTACCCCCAACTGCCCGAGGAACTCCGGCTCCAGGCCGAACGCCGCTACGCCCGCACGCTGGAAAAGGCACTGGGCGGCATCGAAGGCCTCGCCGCCGCCTACAAGGCCTGGAGCTGGGCCGAGGAATCTGCGGACGACATCTCGGAAGAGGAACGCTCGCTGGCGCTGCGCTGGCAGCGCGCGGCCGTCAAGGCGGCCCAGGAAGGCTTCTCGGCCTTGGGCGAAACCGACTCCGCCTACTTCGAAGTCCGGCTGGAACGCTAGCGGCCTGGGCGATTCGCGTAATCGCCAGAAATTCGCTAGAATAGCGGTCTCGCTTGATCGGCCTCGATCAGCGCAGCGTTTCAAGTGGTGGCTGTAGCTCAGTTGGTAGAGTCCCGGATTGTGATTCCGGTTGTCGTGGGTTCGAGTCCCATCAGCCACCCCACCCGCATTCACTACCAGCAGGTACCCCGCGCGCCAAGGCGCGGCATCGATCCCCAGGGCCAGCGCCTTCGGGGATTTTTTATTGCCCGCGCGCCATGGTCCGTCAACCGCCGCGGCTTCGGCAGCATAAACAAAACGCCCCTGCATGGCAGGGGCGTTTCGTCTGGCTGGCCAGGGAAGACGGCTTACAGGACCCGGATCTTGGAAGCCTGGGGGCCCTTCGGACCCTGCACGGCCTCGAAGCTCACCTTCTGGTTTTCGTACAGCGTCTTGCGGCCTTCGGCCTGGATTTCCGAAAAGTGGGCGAACAAGTCCTTCCCCCCATCATCCGGCATGATGAACCCGTACCCCTTGTCGTCGTTGAACCATTTAACGATGCCTGTCGCCATGATGCATTTCCTTCTTTGAATATGTGCGTACCGCGATAATCACTTAACCGGAATCAAGAACGGGGGCGTGCCCAAATGGAAAGCCGACTTGCCGACCCAACCGAGTAGAACCCTAGCCTGACACCTCGAAAATGACTATGCGGGGCATCGTCGGCTTAGTCAACTCGTTTTCGTTTCCTTCGGATACAAGCATATTGCCGCGCATGTGGCGTTTATATGAATTTTTTCTTTGCCCATATATCCCTGCTTAAATGCGGGGATATACCCCTCTCGTGGCGGATTCCTAGGAATAGCGCGGCACATCGGCAACAAAGTGGACAAAATCAACTAAATTTGCCAGGGTTAACGCTTAGATTTCACGAAATCAATCCCCCAAACCTATCGTTTTCCCGAATGAGGTAAATACCTACAACAAAAATGGCGGCGTGCATTTGCGCACGAGAAAAAATTACAAGCGCAGCACCCAATAATTACATGCAAGCGCCTCTCCCATAATCCTTGCCGCGGACCTTCCAACGCGGAACAGGAATTGCGGTTAAACCGGGGCGGTGTATCGAACCCACCGCCGGCGGGCATTCCGCCACCCCGCATCCATAATCAAGGAGTAGGCCCATGAATCAGCAGAAGCAACCGTCCTCCGGCCAACAGACACAGGCCGGCCAGCGTAGCCAGAATCCGCAGCAAAGCCAGCAGCAGACGGGCAACCAGCAAGGACAGAAGGGGACGTCCTCGCCACACCCCGACATGCAGCAGGGCCAGCAGCGCGGACAGGGCCAGCAGCAGCAACAGCAACAACAGCAGCGGTCGCAGACCGGCCAGCAGCAAAAGCCCGGTCAGCAACAGAAATCCGGCCAATGAGAGGCAATACGATCAGACGAGGCGCCGTGGCCGGCCAGGGCCCAGCCCTGGCCGGCGCGTCCATGGAACGAGCCGGAAGAAGCCGCAGGCAGCGGCCGTGGCGCTACTTTCCTTTTTCGAGCTTGTCGATGTAGCGCCTGGCGGCCTTTTCGGCATATCGATGGGCTTCGAATTCGGTGCCGAACACCTGGTCGTCGCCCAGGTGCTGGTCGGGAGGAACGGGGTGGTATTGCGATCCCGGGTCCAGCGATATCGTGGCGACACCCTCGAACAGCGACGTCATGCCTTCCCGGGGATGATTGACCGCGCGCGCAACGGTACGGATGTAATAACCCTTGTAGTGCTCTCCTGCGCCTTCTGACATAGAAGTCTCCTGCAGACGGTACACCCATGAGGCAATGCCACGGCGGAGAAAGTTCAACCGCCGCCCGCCTAGGGTACCCACCTGCCTTCCGGATTTCCCTTGGGAATATCACTTGCTGGACCACTCGCCCCGACAAGGACAAGGCCGGCAAACCGCATGAATGGCACGCGCTCCGATGAAGCCTGGTGGAAAAATGCAGTCGTGTACCAGATATATCCCCGTTCGTTCGCCGATGCCAACGGCGACGGCGTGGGAGACATTCCCGGCATGCTCGCCCACCTGGACCACGTCCGCGACCTGGGCGCCGACGCGGTATGGGTGTCGCCGATATTCCGCTCGCCCATGGCGGATGCCGGCTACGACATCAGCGACTACTGCGACATCGATCCCTTGTTCGGCACGCTGGGCGATGCGCAGCGGCTGATCGACGAAGCCCACGCGCGGGGCCTGCGCCTGCTGCTCGATTTCGTGCCCAACCATACCTCCGACCAGCATCCCTGGTTTCTGGACTCCCGCTCGTCACGGGCCAGCCCGCGGCGCGACTGGTACATCTGGCGCGACGAACCGAACGACTGGCGGGCGGCGCTGGGCGCGGGCAGCGCCTGGACCTGGGACGAGAAAAGCGGCCAGTACTACCTGCATTTCTTCCTGCCCCAGCAGCCCGACCTGAATTGGCGCAATCCCGAGGTGGTGGAAGCCATGCACGGTGTGCTGCGCTTCTGGCTGGACCGCGGCGTCGATGGCTTTCGCATAGACGTGGCCCATTGCACCGGCAAGGATCCGACCTTCGCCGACCATCCACGCTGCCTGGCCGGCGAGCCGCTGGCAGATTTCAACGACCAGCCCTACAGCCACGAGGTGCTGCGCGGCATACGGCGGCTGGTGGACAGCTATCCCGGCGAGCGCATCCTGGTCGGCGAGGTGAACATCCGCTCGACCGCCAGCGTCGTCCAGTACTACGGTGCCGGGGACGAACTGCACATGTCGTTCAACTTCCCGCCGCTGGATGCGCCCTGGGATCCGGTCGTCTTCCGTACCTGCATCCGCGAGGTCGATGCCCTGCTGCGGCCGGCCGATGCCTGGCCGACCTGGGTGCTGTCCAACCATGACAACGTCCGCCATCGCAGCCGCTACGGCGGCTCGCTGCGCCGGGCGCGCGCGGCGGCGATCCTGCTGCTGTCGCTGCGCGGCACTCCATTCCTGTTCCAGGGCGAGGAACTTGGCCTGGAAGACGCCCTCGTCGATCCGCAGCGGCAGGTCGACCCGGGCGGCAGGGATGGCTGCCGCGCGCCCATCCCCTGGACGGCGGCGCCGCCCCATGGCTGGGAAGGCGCTCCCCCGTGGCTGCCCTTCCCGCCCGACCCCGCGTCGCACTCGGCGCAACGGCAATGGGCCGACCCCGGCTCCATTCTCCATCTTTACCGGCAGGCGCTGGCGGTGCGTAAGGCCAGCCCCGCACTGCGGCTGGGCGACTGGGAAGAAATCGACTCCCCGCCGGAGGTCCTGGCATTCCGGCGCCGCCGGGGCGACGACGTCCGCCTGGTCTGCGTGAACTTCGCCGCACAGCCGAGGCGCTTCCATCCCCCGGGGGACTGGCGCATCGCGCTGTGCAGCGACGGCCAGGCGCCGGGCTCGCGCTTTCGCGGGGAGTTGGCGGGCGAACACGCCGTGGTGCTGGAACCGGGAGCTGAGACATGATGCCGCTCTGGTATCGAAACGCCATCATCTACCAGGTCGATCCCAGCCTGTTCCGCGACGCCAACGGCGACGGCCGTGGCGACCTCGAAGGCATCTCGGAGCGGCTGGAGTACCTGCGCGGCCTGGGCGTGACCTGCCTGTGGCTGACCCCCTTCTATGCCTCGCCGTTCCGCGACGGCGGCTACGACGTCATCGACCATCTGGCGGTCGACCCGCGCTTCGGCGCGCTACCCGACTTCGTCGCCCTGATGGCCAAGGCCGAGGAGCTGGGGCTGCGCGTGATCATCGACCTGGTGGTGCACCACACGTCCGACCGCCACCCCTGGTTCCAGGCTGCCCGCCGGGACCGGACGTCGCGCTATCGCGGCTACTACGTCTGGGCCGATACCCCCGAGCCCACCGAAGAGAAACCCATCTTCCCCACCGTCGAGGACAGCGTCTGGACCTGGGACGAACAGGCGGGCCAGTACTACAAGCACATCTTCTATTCGCACGAACCGGACCTCGACCTCGGCAATCCCGACGTGCGGCACGAAGTCGAGCGGATCATGGATTTCTGGCTGCGGCTTGGCGTCTCGGGCTTCCGCGTGGACGCCGCCTCGCACATGATAGACAGCGCCCGCTCGCCCGATCCCGCCGACGACGGCTTCTGGCTGCTGGACGACATGCGCCGCTTCGTCTCCCGGCGGCGGGCCGATGCCGTGCTGCTGGGAGAAGTGGACGTGCCTCCCCGGCAGTACGTCGACTACTTCGGCCGGGGCGACCGGCTGACGCTGGTGCTCAATTTCTGGCTCAACAATTACCTCTACCTGGCACTGGCGCGCGGGAAGGCCGAGCCGCTGGTGCGAGCCCTGGCCGGACAGCCCGTCCCGCCCGAAGGCGCGCAATACGCGCTCTGGCTGCGCAATCACGATGAACTGGACCTGGAACGCCTGAGCGAGGACGAACGGCGGGAAGTCATGGACTGCTTCGCCCCCGATCCCGACATGCGCATCTATCATCGCGGCATCCGGCGGCGGCTTCCCCCCATGCTGGGCGGCGACAAGCGGCGGCTGGCGCTGGTGCACGCGCTGCTGTTCTCGCTGCCGGGCACGCCCATCCTGCGCTATGGCGAGGAGATCGGCATGGGCGACGACCTGTCGCTGCCCGAGCGGCTGGCGGTGCGCACCGCCATGCAATGGTCGGACGAACCCGGTGCCGGCTTTTCCGCCGCGCGCCCCGAGCGGCTGGCGGTGCCGCTGATCGACTCGGGCCCCTACGGCTACCGGCACGTCAACGTCTACGCGCAATCGCTGGACGAGGACTCGCTGCTGACCCGTACCGGCAAGATGATCCGCGCCCGCCTGGGCATGCGGGAAATAGGCGCCGGCCACTGCCGCCCCGCCTCCATCGAATGCCCCCAGGTGCTGGCGCTGCGGCACGAACTCGACGGCGTGGCGGTCCTGACGCTGGCCAACCTCGGGCCGGAGGAGGTGCAGTTCACTCTGCACGACACCGACTGCCAGCACATGATGGACGTCATGGCCGACGGCCCCTACGACGCCCCATCGGGCCACCCGGTCCGGCTGCGGCTGCGAGGCTACGGATATCGCTGGCTGCGGCCGCGCGTTTCGCTGTAATCCCCGTTTCGGAGACCTGCACATGCAAGCCCTGGGCAAACGCCGCTGGATCATCGCCGAAGGCTATCTGCCGCCTTCCGGGGACGACCGCACTCGCCAGACCGCCAGCCATGAAACCGCCTGCATCCTGAACACGGGCGACGCTCCCGCCCAGGTGCGCCTGACGGTGTATTTTTCGGACCGCGAGCCTGCCGGCCCCTACCGCGTCCTCGTGCCTGCGCGGCGCACGCTGCATCTTCGGTTCAACGACCTGCGCGACCCCGAACCGATACCGCTGGACACCGACTACGCCAGCGTCATCGAATCGGACGTGCCCATCGTGGTGCAGCACACCCGCCTGGATTCCCGCCAGGCCGCCCTCGCCCTGATGACGACGATGGCCTACGGCGCGGACTGACGCCCGTCATTTCCGCTTGATGACACTGACGTTGCCGTCGGCCTCCAGATACAGGGCCTTCACGTCGTCGATCGATTCGATGCCCTGCTGCCGGTACTTCGCCTCGAGCTCCTCGTCGGTGATCGACTGCCGCCGCATGTTGTCGCGCAGCTTCCTGCCGTTGCGTATCAGCATGACCTTCTCCGGATCGACGAACCGGCGCACCGGCGGAAAATGGAACGCCAGGCGGTCCAGGGCCATGTTCCAGGCGACCAGCGTGATCACGAGCAGCGCCGCGTCGGTCACGCTCTTGCCGTCGCCGGCCATGCCGTTCTGCGCCGCGTCGGCCACGATCACGATCAGCAGGATGTCCGCGATGCCCATCGAACCGACGTCGCGGCGGACGACGAACCGGAACAACAGGAACAACAGCCAATACATGACCGTGCCGCGGACCAGGGTCTCGAGCGGCGGAATGGAAAAGGCGAAGATTCCAGGCCAGTCCAAGGCGCGTCTCCCGTAGTCGTGACGGGAAGCGGTTCGCAAGAAGCGGGCCTGACGGAGGGAAAGGAAAGATGCGTGGATTGGCGCGGCGGACAGGAATCGAACCCGTAACCCCAGGCTTAGAAGGCCTGTGCTCTATCCAATTGAGCTACCGCCGCCCCGGAGCGCGCAAGTTTACCACCAGGCCGCCCCTCCCCCGTCCGGCGGTTCCGGGCAAACACCTAGGCCCCCAAGAGAAGGATTTGCGACACAATGCAGCAGGCGCATGCGGCATAGCCTGACACAGGAAACCATGAGCGACCTCATCCTCGAAACCCGGGACCTCAGCAAGGCCTTCAAGGGATTCGTCGCGGTCAAGGATGTGAACCTGCGCGTGGCGCGGGGCAGCATCCATGCCCTCATCGGCCCCAACGGCGCCGGCAAGACCACCTGCTTCAACCTGCTCACGAAGTTCCTGACGCCCACCTCCGGGCGTATTTTTTTCAACGGCACCGACATCACCGGCGAGGCGCCGGCCCAGGTCGCGCGGCGCGGCATCATCCGGTCGTTCCAGATCTCCGCCATCTTCCCGCACCTGACCGCCCTGGAGAACGTCCGCATCGGGCTGCAGCGGCGCGAAGGCGGCACCTTCCGGTTCTGGCGCAGCGTCTCGCTGCTGGACCGCCTGAATCCCCGCGCCATGGAACTGCTGGACGAGGTGGGGCTGGCCGAATTCGCCGGCACGCCGGCGGTGGAACTGCCCTACGGGCGCAAGCGCGCCCTGGAAATCGCCACCACCCTGGCCATGGAGCCCGAACTGATGCTGCTGGACGAACCCACGCAGGGCATGGGCCACGAGGACGTGGACCGCGTCACCCAGCTGATCAGGAAGGTCGGGGCGGGCCGCACCATCCTGATGGTGGAACACAACATGAAGGTCGTGTCTTCCATCGCCAGCACCATCACGGTCCTGGCGCGCGGCATGGTGCTGGCCGAGGGCCCCTACGACGCCGTGTCCCGCAACCCCGAAGTGATGCAGGCCTACATGGGCACGGTGGACGGCGAACTGCAGGGAGCCCACGCATGAACGGTCCGGCGCTGGAAATCCGGAACCTGCATGCCTGGTACGGAGAATCGCACATCCTGCACGGCGTGGACCTGGACGTGGCGCGCGGCGAAGTCGTCACGCTGCTGGGCCGCAACGGCGCGGGCCGCACCACCACGCTGCGCGCCATCCTGGGCCTGACCGGCGCGCGCCGCGGATCGGTGCGCATAGGCGGCGTGGAGGCCATAGGCATGCCCACCCACCGCATCGCCCACCTGGGCGTGGGCTACTGCCCCGAGGAGCGCGGCATCTTCGCCTCGCTGTCCTGCGAGGAAAACCTGATGCTGCCCCCTCCCCTGCGCGGCACCGGCGAACGGGCCATGTCGGTCGAGGAAATCTACGAGATGTTCCCCAACCTGCGCGAGCGCCGGCATTCCCCCGGCACACGGCTGTCCGGCGGCGAGCAGCAGATGCTGGCGGTGGCCCGGATACTGCGCACGGGCGCCGACCTCCTGCTGCTGGACGAGATCTCGGAGGGGCTGGCGCCCGTCATCGTGCAGGCCCTGGCACGCATGATCCGGGCCCTGAAAGCGCGCAACTACACCATCGTCATGGTGGAACAGAATTTCCGCTTCGCCGCGCCGCTGGCCGACCGCTTCTACGTGATGGAACACGGCCGCGTGATCGAAGCCTTCGCATCGTCGGACCTGGCCGCCAAGCAGGACACCCTGCACGAACTGCTTGGCGTATGAGGAGTACCTCTTAGAGGAGACGCGCATGAAGAAGCAAGCCCTTGCAGCGGCCATCACGGCCGGTTTGGTCCTGGGATCCACCGCGCCGACGCTGGCGCAGGCGCCGAAGATTTCCGGCGACGTCATCAAGATAGGCTTCATCACCGACGGCTCGAGCGTCTATGCCGATATCGACGGCCCGGCCGGGGCCGATGCCATCCGCATGGCCGTGGCCGACGCCGGCGGCCAGGTCAACGGCAAGAAGATCGAAGTCCTGTACGCCGACCACCAGAACAAGCCCGACATCGCCTCGGCCCGCGCCCGCGAATGGATAGACCAGCAGGGGCTGGACCTCCTGATAGGCGGCACCAACTCCTCCACCGCCCTGGCCATGGCCAAGGTGGCCACCGAGAAAAAGATTCCCTACATCGTCATCGGCGCCGGCTCGTCGCGCCTGACCAACGAGGACTGCTCGCCCTACATCGTCCACTACGCCTACGACACGGTCGCGCTGGCGCGCGGCACCGGATCGGCCGTGGTGGCCCAGGGCGGCAAGAGCTGGTTCTTCCTGACCGCCGACTACGCCTTCGGCCACTCGCTCGAAGCCGACACCAGCGCGGTGGTCAAGGCCGCGGGCGGCACGGTGGTGGGGTCCATCCGCCATCCCCTGGCGGCTTCCGACTTCTCGTCCTTCCTGCTGCAGGCCCAGGCCTCCAAGGCGCAGATCCTGGGCATGGCGAACGCCGGCGGCGACTTCATCAACGCCACCAAGGCGGCGGCGGAGTTCGGCGTCACCAAGACCATGAAGATCGCCGGCCTGCTGGTGTTCATCAACGACATCCACACGCTGGGGCTGAACGCCACGCAGGGCCTGTATCTGACCGATGGCTGGTACTGGGACCAGAGCAACGAGTCGCGCGCCTGGGCCGCCAAGTTCGAACAGAAGCTCAAGCGCAAGCCCTCGTCGCTGCAGGCGGCCGACTACTCGGCCGCGTCCTTCTACCTGAAGGCGGTCAAGGCCACGGGCACCGACGATCCCGACACCATCATGAAATGGTTCAAGTCGAACAAGATCAACGACATGTTCGCCCATGACGGCTACGTGCGCGCGGACGGCCGCATGATCTACGACATGTACCTGTTCCAGGTGAAGACGCCCAAGGAATCCAAGGGTCCCTGGGACTACTACAAGGTGGCGCAGAAGCTGCCCGGCGACAAGGTCTACACCACGCCCGCCGAATCCAAGTGCCCGCTGCTGAAGAAGTCATGACGATCTTCGGCGTCCCGCTGCAGGCGATGCTCGGGCAATTGCTGCTCGGGCTCGTCAACGGCTCCTTCTATGCGGTGCTGTCGCTGGGGCTGGCCGTCATCTTCGGCCTGCTCAACGTCATCAACTTCGCGCACGGCGCCTTGTACATGGTCGGCGCCTTCCTGGCCTGGCTGGGCCTGCAGTACCTGGGGCTGGGCTATTGGTGGATGCTGGTGCTGGCGCCGCTGGCGGTCGCCCTGCTGGGTGTCGTGATCGAACGCACGATGCTGCGCTGGCTGTACAAGCTCGACCATGTCTACGGCCTGCTGCTGACCTTCGGCCTGACGCTGCTGATCGAGGGAGTGTTCCGCAGCTTCTACGGGGTCTCGGGCCAGTCCTACCCCGTGCCGGAACTGCTCCAGGGCGCCACCGACCTGGGTTTCATGGTCCTGCCCAACTACCGGGCCTGGGTCGTGCTGGCCTCCCTGGCCGTGTGCCTGGCGACCTGGTACGTGATCGAGCGCACGCGCCTGGGCGCCTACCTGCGCGCCGGTACCGAGAATCCCCGGCTGGTGGAGGCCTTCGGCGTCAACGTCCCGCTCATGGTGACGCTGACCTACGCCTTCGGCGTGGCGCTGGCGGCCTTCGCGGGGGTGCTGGCGGCCCCCGTGCAGCAGGTCTCGCCGCTGATGGGGTCGAACCTGATCATCGTCGTCTTCGCCGTGGTGGTCATCGGCGGCATGGGGTCCATCATGGGCTCCATCCTGACCGGCCTGGGCCTGGGCGTGATCGAGGGCTTCACCAAGGTGTTCTATCCCGAGGCATCGAACACCGTCGTCTTCGTGCTGATGGCCCTGGTGCTGCTCGCGCGGCCCGCCGGCCTGTTTGGAAAAGCCACATGAACCGACACCTTGCCGGCTGCCTGGCGCTGGTGCTGGGGCTGGGCGTACTGCCCTACCTCGGCGTCTATCCCATCTTCGCGATGAAGCTGATGTGCTATGCGCTGTTCGCCTGCGCGTTCAACCTGCTGCTGGGCTACACCGGGCTGCTGTCGTTCGGGCACGCCGCCTTCCTGGGCAGCGCGGCCTACGCCACCGGCTATGCGCTCAAGACCTGGGGGCTGCCCACCGAACTGGGCATCCTGTTCGGCGTGGCCGTCGCGGCGGCGATCGGGCTGGTCATGGGCGGGCTCGCCATCCGGCGCAGCGGCATCTATTTCGCGATGATCACGCTGGCCGTCGCGCAGATGCTCTACTTCTTCTACCTGCAGGCACCCTTTACCGGCGGTGAGGACGGCCTGCAGGCCATTCCGCGCGGCACGCTGCTGGGCCACATCGACCTGGGCAACGACATGGCGCTGTACTACGTCGTGCTGGCGATATTCCTGTTCGGCGTGTTCCTGATCTACCGCACGGTGCAGTCGCCGTTCGGGCAGGTCCTGAAAGCCATACGCGAGAACGAGGCGCGCGCCACTTCGCTGGGCTACGACGTCAACCGCTACAAGCTGCTGGCCTTCGTGCTGTCCGCCGCGCTGACCGGGCTGGCGGGGGCGACGAAATCGGTGGTGTTCATCTCGGCCACGCTCAGCGACGTGGTCTGGCAGATGTCCGGCCTGGTCATCCTCATGACCCTGGTGGGCGGCATGGGCACCCTGACCGGCCCCATGGTGGGCGCGCTCATCATCGTCCTGGTCGAGAACAAGATCGGCGAATGGGGCAACGCGCTGGCGAATGCGACCGGCATCGCGTGGTTCGGCAGCCTGGGCGACGCCGTCACCATCGTCACGGGCCTGATCTTCGTCGTCTGCGTGCTGGCCTTCCGGCGCGGCATCGTGGGCGAACTGGGTGCCTGGCTGGAGCGGCGGCGGGCGCGGCCGGCGCGCTCGTAGGGCGATCAGCCCAGGCCGTCCAGGAACGCCAGCAACCGCCGCTCGGCCGCGCTCAGCCCGCGCGGACCGGAAGCGGGCCAGGTCGCCGGCAGTTCCCCCCGCAGATAGGCATCGATGATGGCCGGATGGATGTAGCAGGCCCGGCACACCGCCGGCGTATTGGCCAGCCGCTGCGCCACCGCCTTCACCGCCTCGACCACGGCCTGGCGCGCGGCCGCGCCTTCCTCGCGCGGCATGCGCCGCAGCCACTCCAGCGCCAGCACCGAGCCGGCCCAGGTCCGGTAGTGCTTGGCCGTGAAATCCCCCTGCCCCGCCTCGCGCAGATAGGCGTTCACGGCCGACGAATCGATGCCGCGCGGCTGCCCCGCCTCGTCCAGGTAGTGGAACAGCGTCTGCCCGGGAATCTCCATGCAGCGGCGCACCACCCGCGCCACCCGGCGATCGGCAATGGTGACGTCGTGTTCGATCCCGCTCTTGCCGCGGAAGCGCAGCCGCAGGCGCGTGCCCGACAGCGACGCATGGCGCGGCCGCAGCGTGGTCAGGCCGAACGAACGGTTCTGCCTGGCGTAGGCGCGGTTGCCCACCCGCACCAGCGTCGCCTCCAGCAGGCGCACCACCGCGGCCAGCACTTTTTCCTCCCCCAGCCCCGGCGCATCGAGCGCCCGCTGCACCCGGCGCCGGATGCGCGGCAGGGCCCGGCCGAATTCCGACAATTGCGCATACTTGTCGGCGTCGCGCACCGCCTGCCATTGCGGGTGGTAGCGATACTGCTTGCGTCCGCGCGCATCGCGGCCGGTGGCCTGGATGTGCCCTGCCGGGTCGGGGCATATCCACACCTCGCCATAGGCCGGCGGGATGGCCAGGGCATTGATGCGGGCGATCTCCTTGGGGTCGCGGATACGCTCGCCCCGCTGGTCCACGTACACGAACCGGCCCCGGAACAGCTTGCGGCCATACCCGGGCCGGGTGTCGTCCACATAGACCAGTTCCGGGGCGGCCCCGTCGCCGGCCAGCGCGGTCAAGGCGGAGGAAGATGCATGGGTGAAGTCCATGGCACGGGTCGAGCAGGCTTCGTGCCAGGCGGCCGGCACGGGCTTTCCCCTGCCGCGATTCCTGGTGGAAGTGAAAAATCTACTCGCCCACGACGCAGAAGCTGCCATCGCGCGGACTGGCGGCAGGCGCGCCGATCGCCGACAATCGAAGCTCCGGGCGCACCCACCAGCGCCCCGCTCCAGGAGGCACCATGTGGCAGGCATCGCAGCGCTATCCCGACCCCGCCATCCGCGCGTTCGACGCCCGGTTCGAGCAATACCGGCTGCCGTCGGCCGCGGTCGAGCGCCTGGCCACCGGCTGCCGCTGGAACGAAGGGCCGGTCTGGTTCGGCGACGGCCGCTACCTGCTCTGGAGCGACATCCCCAATGACCGCGTCATGCGCTGGGACGAGATCAGCGGCGCGGTCAGCGTCTTCCGTTCGCCGTCCGGCCACGCCAACGGCATGACGCGCGACCGGCAGGGGCGCCTCGTCACCTGCGAACACAGCGGCCGCCGGGTGACCCGCACCGAGCACGATGGCGCCGTCACCGTGCTGATGGACCGCCATGACGGCAAGCCGCTGAACTCGCCCAACGACGTCGTCGTCAAGTCCGACGGCACGGTCTGGTTCTCCGATCCGCCCTTCGGCATAGCCGGCTACTACCAGGGCCTTCCGGCCAGGCAGGAGCTGCCGTCCAACCTCTACCGGCTCGATCCCGCCACCGGCATGGCCGAGGTCGTCGCCGGCGACATCGCCAGCCCCAACGGCCTGGCCTTCTCGCCGGACGAATCCGTGCTGTACGTGGTGGAGTCGCGCGCCAAGCCGCGCCGCATCCTGGCCTTCGACGTCGCGGCGGGCAAGAAACTGTCCAACCGACGCGTCGTCATCGATGCCGGACCGGGCACCCCGGACGGCCTGCGCGTGGACGTGGACGGCAACCTGTGGTGCGGCTGGGGCATGGGCAGCGACGAACTGGACGGCGTGCGCGTGTTCGCGCCGGACGGCGAGGCCATCGGCCACATCGCGCTGCCGGAGCGCTGCGCCAACCTGTGCTTCGGCGGCCGGCACCGCAACCGCCTGTTCATGGCCGCCAGCACGTCCATCTACGCGCTGTACGTCAACACACAGGGCGCCGCCGGCGGCTAGCGCCTGTTCACCAGCACCAGCCCCGACACCACCAGCGCCACGGCCAGCAGGAACATCGGCCCGACCGGTTCATGCAGGATCAGCGCCGCGGCGGCCACGCCGAACAGCGGCGACATCGACGTGCCCGCCTGCAGCGTGCTGGCCGGGTACAGCGTCAACAGCCGCAGCCAGAGCAGGAAGGTCGTGGCGGCGATCCACACCGTCTGGTAGGTCAGCGCCAGCACGGGCGCCAGGCTGACCCCGCGCACCGATTCGCCGGTGGCCATGCCGGCGCCCAGTCCGATCACGGCCGACATCGCCAGCTGGTACAGCAGCACCTTCTCGGGAGGTGCCGTGGCCAGGCGCGTGGCCTTGATGCCCAGCGTCGTCGCCGCCCAGAACACCGCCGCCCCGATGATCATCAGATCGCCCAGCCACGCATGCGGCGACGTGGCCCCGCGCGGGACACCCATCACGATGGCGGTCCCGCAGAAAGACAGGCCCAGCCCCACCCACTGCGGCCAGCGCAGGCGCTCCGCCGGCAGCAGCCAGGTCGCCCCCAGCGCCACGAAAAACGGCGCCGTATAAAGAAAGAGCGAAGTGCGGCTGGCGTCGGTCCACTGCAGGCCCAGGTAGATCAGCACGAACTCGCCGGAGAATAGCAGCCCCGAGAACAGGCCCAGCCACAGCGAGCCGTCCCGCACGAACAGCCTGCCCCGCCCGGTGGCCAGGCAATAGAACAGCACCAGCAGCCCGGCCCCGGCCGAGCGTATGCCCATCTGCAGAAAAGGCGGGAAATCGGGCAGAGCGATCTTGACCGCGACCTGCTGCCCGCCCCAGCTCGCGCAAAGCAGCACGAGCATCGCGATGGCGGCGATATCCAGGGAACGTTTGGACACGGCGATCTAGCGATGCTGTTCCTGCGCCGTGGTGGCCACCAGCCGCACAGCGGCCAGATCGGCGCCCGTCAGCACGCCTCCGCGGCCCAGCAAGCGGCCATGCTCCCAGTTGGACAACCCCAATTCCGGCTTGCCCAGCGCATACTGGCCATCCACCCATCGCGTGAAACCGTCGCCCACGAACGGCGCATCGATACGCAACCGGAAACGCTGGTGCGCCTGCGGATCGCTGGCGATCAGGCTGGCCACGAAACGGGGGCTGTAGCGATTGAACAGCGCCACCGCCTCGTCCACCGACTCCACCACCACCAGCGACAGTTCCGGCGTCTCTTCCCATTCCCACTCCTGCCCCAGCCGCGCCTCGGGCAACGGGCTGGCATAGGGCTCGTCCACGTCCCCCTCGGCACGCCGCACCAAGGTGCGGCGCCCGAACAGCTCCGCCGGCACGAAAGGCTGCGCCGAAGGCGTGACATGCAGGCGCGGTGCCCCGCTCAAGGCAGCCCCGGCCTCGTCGATGGCGCGCAGGAAGCGCGGCATCAGGTCCGCCACCCGCTCGCGCACGATGCAGCACACGTTCAGCGTATTGCAGACCTTGCGGTCCAGCGAATGCCGCACCGCCCGCTCGAAACGCTCGCCGTCCGCGCTGGGATCCGCCACCAGCCAGGCGCCGCCCGTGCCATGCGCGCTGACCGGCACACCCGCCTGCCGCGCCACGCTGCTCAGCTGCATCACCGCCGTACCCGACCCCCGCGCCACCGCCAGCGCCAGCCGGTTGTCGCTGAACATCGCCCAGCCCGCCGCGCGGTCCTCGACCTCGACCAAGCTGACCGCCCCCTGCGGCAGCCCCGCCGCCTCCAGCGACGGCCGCAGCGCATGGCGCAAGAGCGCGCTGGCCGTGCCCAGCGCATCGCTGCCTATCCGCAGCACCGCCGTATTGCCGCTGGCCAACACCCCGCAGGCGTCCACCAGCACGTTCGGCCGGCCCTCGAACACGAAAGCCACCACGCCCAGCGGCACCCGCAGCACGTCGACCTGCCAGTCGCCATGGTCCACCCGGCCCAGCACCCGGTCATCCTGCGCCGCCAGGCCCGGCCAGACCCGCAGCCCCTCGATCATCGCGGCGCGCATCTTGTCCGACACCTTCAACCGCGTCGTCGAACGGCCCCGCTGCTGCGCGCGCCGCACGTCCTCCTCGTTGGCCGCCACCACCTGCGCCCAGACCTCGTCGCGCTCCAGCGCGTCGGCGAAGGTCTCGTAGAACCGGTCCACCGCGCCCGGCCGTGCCTGCGCCAGCGCCTCGAAGGCCGCGCGCGCCTCGCCCACCCGTGCCCGGACCACCTCATCCACCTGCCCGGGAATCCGCAGCAGCGCCCCGCTTTCCTGCACCACCAGCAGCCGGTCACCCGCCTGGAAGGCGCGCGCCAGCTCCGCATCCACACGGGTATACCGGTTACCGCCGTAAGGAATCACCATCCCCGGTTCCAGGCGATCCAGGGTCCCTTGTTCGTTCATGAAGCTCTCCTTGGCCATTCCGCCGCCGCGCCCCATCCGGCGGATGGACGCGGCTCGGCCCGCATGGAAAGATATTACCCCGGCGCACCGGCCATTCCGGGGTGGAGGGCCTTGCTGCCGATCCCTTTGGCCCACCTATTCATTGGGTGCCCGCGTTCAAGAAATGGCCGGCCGGGCCGTAAGGGGGCCTGGCATCGGGTACAATGCGGGTCCGTCGGGGCGTAGCGCAGCCTGGTAGCGCATCTGCTTTGGGAGCAGAGGGTCGCGAGTTCGAATCCCGCCGCCCCGACCAATAAAATCAAGGCCTTAGACACCTCCACCTGTCTAAGGCCTTTGTCTTTTCCGCTCCATGGGTACACCCATGGGTACACCGCGTCGCGGCTGTCAGCGGACATCTACGGATTCTTGCCGGTTCGGTACTCGGTGATCGCACCGGCAATCCAGGCATCCACCTCGGACTCAACCCAGAGGGAGCGCTTCCCCCGCTTGACCGGCCTGGGGAAGGTTCCCGCCTTCACTTCGTCATAGATGGAAGTGCGCCCCAGGCCTACACGGTCCATGACCCGTTCGAGCCTCAAGAGCGATTCGGTGTGCTGGCTGGTGTTGCTCATTTCCCTTCCTCGGTTTCTAGGACGGCGCGGATGCCGTCGGCCACCAGGTCCTTGATGGCGGCCAGATACTGCGTATGCCCCCCGCGCATCGCGATCGGGTCCAGCTTCTTGATTTCTCGTGCCACGTCGAGCGCGATGGCGTCGATGTCGATTGTCTGTGGACCGACGAACGCCATCAGGTGTCGCGCACACCCGCGGATCGTGGATGCCCAGGGCGCGATGTCGGCAACGCCAGCCAGGTGCTCGGACGAGATGGTTAGAATGTCGGCGCCCTCGGCCCGCACTGTTACGGCCCAGTTGCGGGTCATTTCGCAGCCTGCGGGGATATCTGGAGCAAGGGCCATCATCGCCTTCCCCTTCGCGCGAACTTGCACCGGCAGCCGGCGCAGATGTCTGTGGGATCGCACTCCGGCGACGGATCGCCAGCCGGCGCGCCGCAGGTGACGCCCAAGCCGGTCATGTCCAGCATGCCGTCGTCGCCGATGGCGTGGTCATAGCCGGCCAAGCGCAACTTGTCTGCGATTTCGCCGTAGGCGCCGGCCGACAGTTCGAGCTGTGCCAGGGTGTAGGTCATCGTGCTCCCTCCATGGATCTCCGCTGCGCCGCGCGGGCGCGGTCGTATGCGTTCAGGCATGCTTTGCACCAGCTCTTGAACCCGTCGCGGTTGTCGCTGGTGCGGCTAAAAAATTCATCATCGGCGGGCCAGAACTCGCGGCGTCGCGTGCACTGCAATTCTTCGCCCAGCTCCGTCTGGATCGACTCGCGCGCCATCACCGCCTCACCGGGTGCGGCCCGCGGCCAGCGCGATATTCGGCCCACGCGTCATCCTCGGCGCGTTGCGCGGCCGAGTAGCTGGCGGGGCCTATCGGCATCCCAGCGGCGGCCAGGGCGCGGGAGACGGCCGCCAGCGCGTCGCAGTGCCCGTCCTGGTAGCAGGCGTCGCCGAAGTCAGACATTTCCCCCTCGGTGTACTGGAGCACTTCGCCGTCCACGTTGGCACTGGTGCCCCAGGCCTTGCGGACACGCGGCAAGGCCCGCGTGCGCACCGGTACTTCCGCGGTCATGCTCCCTCCATCCTGCTTGCAGCGGTGCTGCGGTGGTGGACAGCGATGGGGCGCTCGGCATCAAAGGCCGGCCGCTCGACCAAGGCAGCACTCTGCCCGCAGGGTGACTGATTCCCCCCCCTGCACCCATTTGCTTCCCCGGTAGTGTTTCCCGTAAATTGAACCCGGCATGTTGCCTGGATAGGGGGAAGATTATGCAGACCCAGATTGTCCAGTTGTCGTTCCTTGGTGCTGCCTGCGTATCGCTTCTTGGTGCCGCTGCGGGGCTCTCCCGTGGCCTCGGCCACCGCCTCTGGGTCCAGGTGCTGCTGGGCTTCGCCGTCGCAACGATTTTGGTCCAAGGGCTCATGTTTTGGTCCTTCTGAACGCCGACGCTGCTGTCGTTTAATATCGCGAAAGGCCTCATCTTCTTCTGCGGCGGTGTCCGCCCTGTCGCCCTCGGGCCGGGCGTCGTCCGTGTCGCGGGCCGCAGCGCAGATGCAGGCGGCGGCCACGCCGACCGTGCCGCCGAAGAGCATGCCCACGACCATCCCCACGATGAAACTGAGCGTCGAAGTCATGCTGCCTCCGGGTTGATGCCGTGGGCCACGAGCAACTGGCGCAGGCGGTGGTTATCGTCCATCGCCGCGAGATAGGCAACGGACCGGCGATGCAACGCCACCGTCTGCTGGTCGTACTGCCGCTTGGCGATGTCGCGCGCGGCGCATGCGCTCTCGTGGACGTGGCGCGGCACGGTCGGGGTGAGCAGGCGCACGGGGCGCGCCACCGTGGTGCTGGATTGCTGGTGCATGCTGGCTCCTACAGTTGCTTTGCAATCAATTCCTCGGCGTGGGCATAGCCCGCCTGGAACTGGTCGAACTCGGGAGTGTTGGTGGCCGGCCGCCCGAACCGGCCGAGCGGGTCCGCCATGTATCGCCGAGCGTGGGCGACCTGCATCCCCTGTCGGAACGCGTCGGACCGTGCCACGCCGCCGCGCTGGATCATTCGGTCTACCCAGGCGGTCGTGGATTCTCGGCGATCGATGCGGCCCGCACGGTAAGGGCGGCGGCGGGGATAACGGGTAGTTTTCATGGTCGCTTTCTCCGAGGCGCCCCACGGGGGTGAGGCGCCGCCCGGCTCTTAGGCCGGAGTCCCGTTGAAACCCACCAGGCCGGTTTCGGCCTCGATCGCCACGCGGAGCTGCTTCACCGCGTCGTCGATGATCTTGTGGGGGCGGTCGAGGTCGTACCAGAGGACCAACTTTCCATCCTGGATGCGGTAGCGCAGTCGGGCGATCAGCGAATAGGCCGCGTCACCCTCGAACACGGGAATGCCCAGGGTGAACGTCTCGGGGATTTCGAGCTGGCCACGTTCGCCAGCGCGCGCCTGGATCGTCTCTTCATACACGAGCTGGTTTTGACCATTTCCCAGCCTCGTGCCGCTGGCGAAGTTCACGGCCTTGGTGGCCTGGAAGTTCTGCGCCAGCTCCAGGAACTCGGCGGCGGTCGGCATGATCACGTCCGGCAGGTTCTGTTCGATGAACAGGGCGAACTCTTCCTGCTTCATCCTCTTGCCATCACTGGCCGTCCAGGTTTTCCACTCGGGCGACAGCGGCGCGTTGTAGACGGCGCGGTGATCGCCCCAGCTCGGGCTGCCCGCGGTCCGGTGATTCAGGACCGCGACAAAGGCCGGGCTCGGGGTGACCTGGTAGTACAGGCGGGCGGTTGCCGCGCCGCTGTACTCGCCCACGTAGCGGATGAAGCTTGCCGCATCGTTGAACGTGGCGCGGCCGGTGTGGCGGGTGGGCGCGGGCAGCAGCCGTTCAAAGGTGTGGGACTCGTAGCCCTCGGGCACGACGACGAAGGGCACACCGTGCACCTCGGACGGTTCGGCCAGCGCGGCGCCAGCGTTCAAAGCGGTTTTCAGGTCTTCCATGTGTTTCCTCTTGTGGGAAAGGTTGTGCTTGGGCTCACGCCCGGGTGGGAAAGGTGACCAGCCGGCGGCCTGGGCCGGCGTGGCGGACGACAGCGTGCGAATTTCGCGGGCCTCTTGCTCCACCGAGCGGATGCCCTCCAGCGATTTCTGGCGCGGGTCTTCGCGCTGCAAGTTGCCCTCGGGCGTGGCGAACATGATCGTGCTGCCCTTCTCTTCCTTGGGCGTGCTGACCTTCAGGTCATCGGTGATTTCCATCTGGCCGCCCTTGCCGGGCTTCAGCGCGATGGTGAGGGTCAGCTTGCCGCCCTTGCTGGCGGCGCTGCACTTGTTGACCAGCTCATTCATCGCATCGGTCAGTTCGTCATGCAGCGCGCCGTAGCGCAGCTTTACGAGGGTGTCGGTAAATGGACGGGCGCCCATTGCGTTCTCCTGGTGTGTTGCCCCGACACCAACAGCGACGGCCTGGCCGAATACATGGAGCGCGTGGGCGGTATGCCGGCGTCCGCCGTCACCTCGCTGGTGGATGGCGATGTTGGCAAATGGCAGCGGGTGACGTGGGGCACTGCCGCAGCGGCCAACGGCCAGCTCTCCACGAACCTCCTGAACATCCTGCCGGGCCGCGTGTTCGAGTTCACGGCGCGCATCCGTTGGGACCTGCCCGCGGCGCAGGTGATGGGCATGTTCACGTCGATGATGTCTGTCAACTGGGTCAACGCAGCGTGGTCGCAGACGGGCTACGAGTTCCTCGCGTCGCCGCCCCCCAATGCAAAGGGCGAGATGACCGTTTGCGTGAGGGCGACGACGCCTGCGAACACGGCGAACGGCAACCTCATGTTCCTGTCCGCGAACGGATCCAAGACGCCCACGGCGCCGGCCATCGCTGAAATCTCGCAGCTGACCGTGCGGGATATCACCGCGCTGGTGTGACCTCGTTCAACCGTTGAAAGCCCGTCGGGTAGCGCCGGCGGGCTTTTTTCGTCCTCGAGGGAGGCAGCCATGCCCCAAAGGAATCCACAAATGAAATTCGATGACGCGGCAATCACGGCCGCCAACAGGACCGCCGAGGCTGGCGCGGTAACCGGGGTCGTTGGCTGGGCAGCATCCGTGAACTGGATCGGCTGGACCGGCGTGCTGATCGCGCTACTGGGCGCGCTGGCCAACGTCTACTACCAGCGCCGGCGCGACCGGCGCGAGCGGGCGGCCATCGCGGCCGAAGAACGGCGCCGCCAGGAGCTGCACGACGCTCAGATGGCAGCCCTTCACGATCGGTGCGACCCATGAGTCGCGCCGGCAAGGTCGGGGCGGCCGCGCTGATCGCCTCCGGCGTGCTGACGTTGTTCAGCCCCCAGCTTCAGGACTTCCTGGGGCGCTGGGAGGGCGAGGGACAGAACGTCGTTTACGCGGACCGCCTGGCGCGCGGGCTGCCCACCGTATGCAAGGGCATCACCCGCCACACCAGCCCATACCCTGTCGTCGTCGGCGACTACTGGAGCGACCAGCGATGCGCCGAGGTCGAGCGCCTGGTTGTCGAGCGTGGCCAGCTCAGCCTGGCGGACTGCATCACGGCCGACGTGTCCCAGGGCACGTTCGACGCGCTTAGCTCGCACTCGCACAATTTCGGCGTGCCGGCGACGTGCGCCAGCCGGGCGCTGGGTCTGATCAACGCCGGCCGGCTGGCCGACGGCTGCCGCGCCATCGCCAACGGCCCGGACGGGCGGCCGGTCTGGTCCTACATCACCCTGGCCGACGGGTCGCAGCGGTTCGTGCCGGGCCTGTACGCGCGCCGGCTGGACGAGGTGACGCTATGCCTGTCGTGATGCCCGCGTGGGCCAGATACGGGGCCGTGGCGGCGCTCTCCGCCGCCGCTGCGGGTGCTGGGGCATGGACGGCCCAGGAATGGCGCCTGAATGCCAGAAACAGCGATCAGGCCGCTGAGATTGCCCAGGAGCGCGAAGATCACGCCGAGGCCGCGCGCACGGCGGAGGCCGACCAGCGCGCCATCGAATTTGCCAGAATGGAGGCGAACGCCCATGTTACCCACCAGACCCACGAGCGCCTGGCGGCTGCGGCTGCTGCTGTGCGCGACCGCGAGTTCGCTATTGTCGGCCTGCGCAACGCCCTCGCCGCCGCCGAGTCCCGTAGTGGTCAGGCCAGCGGCGATCCCGGCCCCGGCACCGGCGCTAATGACCCCGCAACCCTACGAACAGTGGTCCGAGAATGCACGGCGGAATATTCAACGATGGTCGGAAATGCTGTCGGCGCCGGTGTCGCCGCAACGGGACTCCAGGAATACGCCGGAGACATGCAGCGGTAAGTGATGTACTTGAAACAACTGTGCCCGGTGGCACATCAGTGCCACCGGGCACAGTTGTTTCAAATGAGGCATGGATGTCCAATTTTGGCTCGTGTATGGTGAATACGGCAAGGCACCACGCAGGACTTGGCTGATCCGGTCAACCCGACCGGGGCATGAAGCAAGGCCATGCGAGGCCAGATGTAGATTCAACGGCATCGCAGACAGGCCAGTGGGATGGGTGCTGCACCACGAACTCCAACGCTTCAGACGTCGGTGCCAATGATGAACCGAGAGCCGGATCACTTACCCACGGAGCTGGTTGACCGCTTCACGCAGCCATTCGTGCGCTTTCTCGACATCGAGGCGGTGGCAGGCGCCATCCTGCTGGTATGCATCGTCATTGCGTTGGGTATGGCCAACTCCCCATTCTCGGAGAAATATCTCGCCTTTTGGGAAATGGAACTCGGGTTCTCGGTGGGACATGCTGACTGGTCGCGCTCGCTACAGCACTGGATCAATGACGCGTTGATGACGCTGTTCTTCTTCGTCGTTGCACTGGAGTTGAAGCGAGAGATGGTCCTCGGGGAATTGAGGACTCCGCGGCTGGCAGCATTGCCGCTAGCGGGGGCGGTGGGGGGCATGGTCGTTCCGGTGGGTATCTACCTGATCTTGTCGAGTACGGGCGCCGATGCCCAGGGATGGGGCGCCGTCATGTCCACCGATACGGCTCTTGTCGTAGGGGCCCTTGCTGTCCTGGGGCGCCGCGTTCCAGAGGCTTTGCGCTTATTCTTGCTGGCGCTTGCAATCTTCGATGACATTGGGGCCATTCTCGTGGTCGCTGCGAAGTACGGCACGGCGTTGAATTGGTTCTTTCTCGCCAGCGCGGGAGCCGGATGTGTCCTGGTTGCTTGCGCGACATGGGTGGGAATCCGAAGCCTCGGATTCTACGCTGTCGCCGGCTTGGCCATCTGGTGCGCATTCGACGCTTCTGGCGTGCATGCAACGGTCACGGGAGTCATACTTGGCTTGATGACTCCAGCGCGAAGCTGGGTCAGCGGCAATCGTCTACATGCCATCCTTGGGCGTGTGGTCGCACATGCGCCCATAGAGCGCGGAAAGGTCGATGTCCAGGGGCGTCTCGACGTGCATCGGGCTGGCATAGCAGCGCGGGAGTCGGAATCTCCCGTCGAACGCTTGGAGTTCGATCTACATCCCTGGGTCGCGTTTGCGATCCTGCCTCTTTTTGCCCTTGCCAATGCGGGCGTTCACTTCGATTCGGCCGATCTCCGGGGGTCCGTAATAGTAGCGACTTTCGGGGCGTTCGTGATCGGCAAACCGGTCGGAGTATTGCTGTTCAGTCTTGTGGCGGTGAAGATTCGACTGGCCCTACGCCCGCCAGACCTGCCCTGGAAGTCGATTACTGCGGGGAGTATGTTGACGGGCGTAGGGTTCACCATGGCGCTGTTTATCTCCGGACTGGCGTTTCCACCGCAGGTCCTGCCGTCTGTGAAGCTGGGCATTCTCGTTTCATCAGCTGTGGCGATGTTGGCGGGCCTGGGGGCGTTGTGGTGGACAAGCAAAGGCATGAAGATGCAGCCAACCGTGTAACCGTCGAACCGGAGAGAGACGCCATGATGCACGACTTTCTATCGAATAACCGTGACGAGCTTATCGACAGATGCCGACTGAAGGTGGCGTGCCGGCCAGCCCGCAGTGCCACGGACGCTCAATTGCAAAACGGAATTCCGCTATTTCTGAATCAACTGATCCAGACGCTACGTGTTGAACAGACTGCCGACCCAATGGGCAGCCGGAGAATTTCTGGCCTGACTGGTGGCGGGGTGTCGTTTTCGACGATCGGCATCTCGGCTGCGCAACATGGGCGACAGCTCTTGGCACTCGGCTTTTCGGTCGACCAAGTGGTTCACGACTATGGCGACTTGTGCCAGGCGATTACCGATTTGGCCTATGAGCGCGATGTGCCGTTCGAAATAGATGAATTCCGGACGCTCAATCGGTGCCTAGACAACGCCATCGCCGATGCAGTGACGGAATTCAGCTATCAGCGCGATGCGGAATCCACCGACAGGCATGTGCGGGAGATGAACGAACGGTTGGGGTTTTTCGCCCACGAACTACGCAATTTTCTGCAAACGGCGACGCTCGCTTTCGCCGCGGCGCGAGCCGGAAACCTGAGTCTATCGGGCGCGACTGGGGCGGTCCTGGAGCGTAGTCTAACCGGCCTGCGTGACTTGATCGACGAATCGCTGGCCGATGTACGTTTGACCGCTGGCGGGACGGAGTCGGCACAGATTTTTCCTCTTGCCGATTTCGTGGCCGATATCAAGGAGATGGCGACCCTTTCCGCCCAAGCTTACGGATGTGACTTCACGGCATCCGACGTTGACGCAAGGCTGGCAGTCTCTGCCAACCGGGAACTCCTGCTTTCTGCTACCGGGAATCTGCTCCAGAACGCCTTCAAGTTCACTCGGCACAACACCGAAGTCACGCTGGACGCGTATGCAGTGGGCGATCGCATCTGGATCGATGTAACGGACCATTGCGGCGGCCTGGCTGCTGGCGATGTTGAAACCATGTTCGAGCCCTTTCGGCAAAATGGAGTGGATCGCACCGGCATCGGGCTTGGGCTTTCCATCGCCCGGCGCAGCGTTGAGGCAAATGCAGGCACGCTGAGTGTTCGCAACATTCCCAAATCGGGCTGCGTCTTCACCATAAGCTTGCCGCGCTACGCTCTTCCGGAAGAATGAGTCCATGAGATCGCCGAGCCGCCGGAGCGACAGCTCTACCTGAGTCTTAGCAGCGTTACTGACAGTCCGCTTTTATGATCATCAACGATGCCTTTTCCCTGAATGATCGCTCCGTCAACTCCTTCTGCTTTCGTGCGATATCGATGAACATCCGGAAACCGTTCGGACCCGGATATTCCCGTGCGTCCGATCCTGGTCGCGCACGCCCAACTACTGCCCAGAGGCCCGCAATCTGCCTCGACCCAATAGCCTTCGTATTCTTCCCGTCTCATGTTGCCTCCGGGTAATGAACGCAGCGAGTGACCAAGCCCGAGCGAGGTCAGCTTCCATTTCCACCGTCGGACTGAAGGCGGTCCCGTTGGCGCGCATCCTCATCGCGCTTGTCTTGATCCGATTTGGACATATCGTCCGCATCCTCGTTGGGTTGGGGTTGTGCTTGAGGAACTTCTTTCTCGACCGGCTTATCCGTCTCAGTAGGCTTGCTGCCTAGAGTCCAGTTGGACCGCTTAAAGAGTGAAGAAAGTTCGTTGGTTTTCATGCTGGTACCTCGGTCGTTTCATGGCGGTTCACCATGTCTTCACCATACGCGGGTGGCATTGAATAACCTACGCCTCATTTGAAACAGATCGAGGGAGAAAGGAGAGACAACGACGGGTCCGGTCTTGCGTCAGCTGCGCAGGCTTCAGCTCTTTCAGCCGGGAGAGGGGAAGCGGGGGCGGTATCGCATATCATGCCCCGCTCGTGGATAGATCGGTTATGTGGCTCATGGCCATCAGCTTGGGGCTGCATGGATATACAGTGTACCCATACCGCGGCATGCTGATCTGCGGGGATGCTTCACCGTTCCGCGTTCATGCTGTCTTGCGCAAAGGCACGACAGTCGCTGGCGACCGGAAACCTTCCGGGTTCGGCAGCCACGCCTCGGGGTCGCCGAGTATCTTAGTAAGGTGTTCGCCCAGCAGATCGAATGCTGCCTTCCGCTGGGGCATCATCTTCTGGCGCTGGTACGTACGAGTGACCTTCTTTGCCTCCCGGTGGTTCAGGCATCGATCGATCACCTCGCTCGGCACGCCGGCCTCGCCCATGATAGTGGAGGCGGTGCGCCGTAGGTCGTGCTGCGTCCAGTGGCCACCAGGCAGGTCGAGAACCGTTGCGTTCTTGCGGCCCTTAACCGGCTTTGCCCTCGTCTGCCGGTCGGTCAAGCGCCGAGTGACCTCCTTTTCTGAAACATGTGTGCCTTCCTTTCGGCCCTCGAAGACATACTTGTCACCGGCAATGAACTCGAGCCGTCTCCAAACGGCCATTGCAAAGCTACTCAGGTGGACGACGTGGGCCTCGTCGTTCTTCGCGATCGCGGCGAGTATCAGCCATTGAGCCCTGACCTTGGAAACGTCTCGAGGTTGCATCGAAGCGATCTCAATGGCGCGGCCGGCTGTTGCAAGAGTCCACCATATCGCCAGCTCGGTACGGATCGGAAGCACCCGGCGCTTGGCGACGTAATACCGCGACCCTCCCTCCGGCGGCTTGGCCAGCGCATCGCGCACCATGACCAGTTCCTCATCCGACAGAACTCGATCGCCCTCATTGTCGGTGCCGCCGGCGTCCTTTCTGGTGATCGCCGCAGTGGGGTCGCCCTGCATCCACTCTCGCGCGACCGCGAAGCGGAACATCTGTCGCAGTTCCCCCAGCACGAGGTTGGCGGTACGCATTTTGCCGCCATCGCGAGCGCCATCGATGCTCTTCATGATCTGGCCCCGCCGGACCTGAAAGAGCGGGATGGAGCCGATCTGCGGCCCGACGTAAATGTCGTACCGACTTTGAATCGATGCCCGGTCGTTCTCGTTGGTGCGGTTCCTCTCGACGTGTTTCTCGAACCAGACCTTGAACAGCTCACCGACCGTGGCCGGAGCCTGCTCGCCTTCTTTGTCGAGCAAAGCGCCCGCGCCGGCCGGGTCAAGGCCCTTCGCTATCAATGAACGGCGCTCGGCAGCTTTGGTCCTCGCGTCCTGCAAGGACAGGTCCGGGTATGACCCCAGATACACCCGAGGGCGCTTTCCTGTGACCGGGCTGACGAGGCGGACCGCCCACAGCTTTGACCCATCCGGGCGCACGCGCAGCGCCAGGCCTCCACCGTCGGTCAGCTCGTATTCTTTCGTGCGCGGTTTTGCGGTTAAGATCGCCCGGTCCGTGAGCTTATTCGTTGCCATGCCAGATCGTCAGATAGCCTCGTAGTGGACCAATAGTGGACCACCGTGCAGCGGCTTAAGGCAACCCATGCCGAACCATCCCGAACTGAATTCCCGAATAACCCTTTGAAAACAAACAATAAAAAAATTATCCGCGAACTGTCGCGAACCATAGCAAACACATGTCAACTTGCTTTGGGAGCAGAGGGTCGCGAGTTCGAATCCCGCCGCCCCGACCAATGAAATCAAGGCCTTAGACGCTTTCACGCGTCTAAGGCCTTTGTCTTGTCCGGCTGGTGGGTAAACCAATGGGTACATCGCCGCGAAAACATGGGCTGGCTGGCGGACCGCCGCAAAGGAAGTCCAGAGGCGCACGCCCGGTTCGCAGACTGAGTCGTCAACGGTCTCCCCACACCTCCCGTGCCGTCTCCAGCACCAGCTTCAGCTTGTCGCGCTGGGCCGCCACGGCGATGTCATTGCCGTGCACCGTACTGGCAAAGCCGCACTGCGGCGACAGCGCGAGCTGTTCCAGTGGTGCATGGCGCGCGGCCTCGTCGATGCGGCGTTTCAAGTCGTCCTTGGACTCCAGTGCGCCGAACTTCGTGCTGACCAGGCCAAGCACGGCGATCTTGCCCTTGGGCAGGAAGCGCAACGGCCGGAAGTCGCCGCTGCGGTCGTCGTCGTATTCCAGGAAGTAGGCGTCGACGTTCATCTCGGCCAGCAGGGCCTCGGCCACCGGCTCGTAGCCGCCGCTGGCGGCGAAGGTGCTCTTGAAATTGCCCCGGCACAGGTGGATGGCCAGGACCATGCCTTCGGGCTTGTAGGCCGCGACCTTGTTGATGAACCGGGCGTAGCGGTGCGGCAGTTCGTCGGGATCGTCGCCCCGGCCGGAGGCGGCGGCGCGCATGCGGGCGTCGCACAGATAGGCCAGGTTGGTGTCGTCGAGCTGCACGTAGCGGCATCCGGCGGCCGCGAGCGATTTCAGTTCGTCGCCGTAGGCGCGGGCGACGTCGTCGTAGAAGTCGGGATCGAGTTCGGGATAGTGCTTCGCGCTGATGCCGGCGCGGCCGCCGCGGAAGTGCAGCATGGTCGGCGATGGGATCGCCACCTTGCCGACGCTACCGGGCGACAACTGGCCTTGCAGGTATTCGAAGTCGGCGCGCTGGATGTCGGCCACGTGGCGCACCTTGTCGACCACGCTGATGACGGGCGGCGCGAGTTCGGTCTTGCCGTCGGCGCGCTGCACCGCGACCGGCTCGCCGCTGGACACGCCGCCCAGCCGGCGCAGGAAGTCGACGTGGAAATAGGTCCGGCGGAACTCGCCGTCGGTGATGCTTTTCAGGCCGACGTCTTCCTGGAACCTGACGATTTCGGCGATGGCGCGGTCTTCGACGCGCCGCAGTTCCTCGGCCGTGATCTCGCCCTTGGCATGGCGGTCGCGCGCCTGGATCAGGTAAACGGGGCGCAGAAAGCTGCCGACGTGGTCGGCGCGGAACGGGGGGTTCAGGGGCAGGCTCATGTTCTTACCTCGCTTGCTGGCGCAGGGTCCGGGCGGCGGCCACCATGTTGGTCAGCGCGGGGATGACCTCGGCCCACTGGCGGGTCTTCAGGCCGCAGTCCGGGTTGACCCACAGGCGTTCGGCCGGCACGCGCTCGGCCGCCTTGCGCATCAGTTGCACGATATGCGCCTCGGTCGGGATGTTGGGCGAATGGATGTCGTAGACGCCGGGCCCGATCTCGTTCGGGTACTTGAAGTCGTCGAAGGCATCCAGCAGCTCCATGTCCGAGCGCGAAGTCTCGATGGTGATCACGTCGGCGTCCATGTCGGCGATGGCGTGGATGATGTCGTTGAACTCCGAATAGCACATGTGGGTATGGATCTGGGTCTCGTCGCCCACGCCGTTGGCGGCGATGCGGAACGATTCAACCGCCCAGTCCAGGTATTCCCGCCATTGCGCGCGGCGCAGCGGCAGCCCCTCGCGCAGCGCGGCCTCGTCGATCTGGATCACGCGGATGCCGGCACGCTCCAGGTCCTGCACTTCGGCGCGGATGGCCAGCGCAAGCTGGCGGCACGACACCGAGCGCGGCTGGTCGTCGCGCACGAAGGACCAGTTCAGGATGGTGACCGGGCCGGTCAGCATGCCCTTCATCGGCTTGTCGGTCAGCGACTGCGCGTACCTGATCCATTCGACGGTCATCGCCCGGGGACGGCTGATGTCGCCGAACAGGATGGGGGGCTTCACGCAGCGGGACCCGTAGGACTGCACCCAGCCGAACTGGCTGAACACATATCCTTCGAGCTGTTCGCCGAAGTACTCGACCATGTCGTTGCGTTCGGCTTCGCCATGCACCAGCACGTCCAGGCCCAGGGCTTCCTGCTCGCGCACGCTGCGGCCGATCTCGGCCCGCATGGCGGCCAGGTAGCCGGCCTCGTCCAGCGCGCCGGCCTTGTACTGGCTGCGCGCCTGGCGGATCTCGGCGGTCTGCGGGAATGAACCGATGGTGGTGGTCGGGAAGGCCGGCAGCTTCAGCAGGGCGGACTGCTTCGCGGCCCGTTCGGCGTAGGCATGCTGTCGCCGTCCCATGTCGGCCGTCAGGCTCGCGACGGCTTTCTTGACGGCCGGATTATTCACGCGCGGCGATGCCCGCCGCGCCTCGATCGCGGCATGATTGGCGGATAACGCCGCCTGCGCCGCGGCACGCCCCTCGCGCAGCGCTATCGCCAGCACGTTGAGTTCGTCGAGTTTCTGCAGCGCGAAAGCCAGCCACTGCTTGACCTCGGCATCCAGCTTCTGTTCGCTGTCCAGGTCCACCGGCACGTGCAGCAGCGAGCAGGACGGCGCGATCCACAGGCGCTCGCCCAGCTGCGCGGCCACCGGCACCAGCCAGTCCAGCACGCCATCCAGGTCGGTCTTCCAGATGTTGCGGCCGTTGATCACGCCCAGCGACACCACGCGATCGGCCGGCAGGCCGGCGATCAGCGGCTCGACTTCCCCGCGCGCGTTGACCGTGTCCAGGTGCACGCCCTGCACGGGCAGTTCGCACACCAACGGCAGGTTCTCCTGGAGCTGGCCGAAATACGTGGCCAGCAGCAGCTTCACCGGGCCGCCGGCGAACGCGGCATAGGCGGTGCGGAAGGCCTCGCGCCAGGCGGGAGCCAGTTCGGTGACCAGCACCGGCTCGTCGATCTGCACCCATTCGGCTCCCTGAGCGGCCAGCGTGGCCAGCAGTTCGACGTACGCGGGCAACAGGCGCGGCAACAGCGCGAGCTTGTCGGAGTCGTCCTTGGCCTTGCCCAGCCACAGGTAGGTGACCGGGCCGATGACGACCGGCTTACCCTTGACGCCTTGCGCGCGGGCCTCGGCCAGTTGTTCGACGTAGCGCGAGGCGTCCAGCTTGAACGTCGTGTCGGCCGTGAACTCGGGGACGATGTAGTGGTAGTTCGTATCAAACCACTTCGTCATTTCGCCGGCGGCAACCCCGCCGCAGCACGCGGCATGTTCTTCCGCGGCCCCGGCCGAGCGGCCGCGCGCGACGCGAAAGTAATTGTCCAGCGCATCGCCATGAAAGCCTTGCACGCGCGCCGGCAGGTTGCCCAGCGTGAAGCTCATGTCCAGCACCTGGTCGTAGAACGCGAAATCGCCTACCGGCGCCAGGTCCAGGCCCTTCTGGCTGGCCCAGTTCAACTGGCGCAGCCTCGCGCCGAGCGCCTTCAGCTCGTCGCGCGAGGACTCGCCCCTCCAGTAGCGCTCGAGCCCGAACTTGAGTTCGCGCTTGGCGCCGATGCGCGGAAAACCTAGGTTGTGAGTGGTGACCATGTGAACTGCCATCCAATGAATGAGTGCGCGAAACGACGCGGGAAGGCAGTCATGATAGGGACATCGATCGATGAAATAAAATGGCATTATTTCATCTATCCATTATATTTATTCATTCATTGCCGGGTACCCCATGCTCGAACGCATACACCTCGTCATCATCCGGGAAGTCGACCGCCAGGGATCGCTGACCGCCGCCGCCGGCACGCTGCATCTGACGCAATCCGCGCTCAGCCACACCGTCAAGAAGATCGAGCAACAACTGGGCACGCCGATCTGGGACCGCGAAGGCCGCAGCCTGCGGCTGACCCAGGCCGGCCAGTACCTGCTCGCGCTGGCCGAGCGGCTGCTGCCGCAGTTCGAGCACGCCGAGTCGCGCATGAAGCAGTACGCGGCGGGCGAGCGCGGCACCCTGCGCATCGGCATGGAATGCCATCCGTGCTACCAGTGGCTGCTCAAGGTGGTGTCGCCCTATCTGGCGCGCTGGCCCGACGTGGACGTGGACGTCAAGCAACGCTTCCAGTTCGGCGGCATCGGCGCCCTGTTCGGCTACGACATCGACATCCTCGTCACGCCCGACCCGCTCAGGCGCCCTGGCCTGCGCTTCGATCCGGTGTTCGATTACGAGCAGGTGCTGGTCGTGGCGGAGAACCATCCCTTCGCCACGCTGCGCTACGTCAAGCCCGACCAGCTCGCGGACGAGACGCTGATCACCTACCCGGTCGAGACCGACCGCCTCGACATCTACAACCAGTTCCTGCGCCCCGCCGGCGTCGCGCCGCGCCGGCACAAGACCATCGAGACGACGGACATCATGCTGCAGATGGTGGCCAGCAACCGCGGAGTGGCGGCCTTGCCGCGCTGGCTGGCCGAGGAATACGCCGACCGCATGCCCGTGGCGAGCGTGAAGCTGGGCAAGGACGGCATCGCCAAGCAGATCTTCCTGGGCACGCGCGAGGCCGACGCCGGCATCGACTACCTGGCTTCGTTCGTGGCCTACGCGCGGGGGTCGATGGCGCAGGCGCCGCGTCCGCGACGCTGATCGCGACGGCGGGGCGGTATCGCCGACTGGACCGGAAAGTGTTACAAGATGATTCCGAAATAATCAACAAGAGGACAGTCGCATGCCCGCCCCCAATCTCCCGGCTTTCCGCATCTTCGCGGCTCGCCTGCGATCGGCATTCGCCGTCGCGGCGCTGGCCTTGCTCGTCGTCAGTTGCGGGGGGTCCGGCAGCCAGCCGGCCGCCAAGGCGGACATCACCCTGCTCGTCTACATGATGGGCACCAACCTCGAAAGCGAAAACGGCGCGGCCACCGGCAACATCGCCGAGATGCAGAGCGTCGCGCCCAGTGACCGGGTGAACGTCGTGCTGACCACCGGCGCCGCCGACAAGGATGGCTGGCGCACCGTACAGCGCAAGCGCGTACGCGGCCAGCAGGTCGAATTGCTGGACGACCTGGGCGCCGTGGACATGGGCAGCGCCCAGACCTTGCGGGACTTCCTCGCCTGGGGCATGAAGACCTACCCGGCCGAACGAACCATGCTCGTGCTATGGGACCACGGCGGCGGCCCCAACCGGGGCATAGGTTCCGACCCGTTCACCAACAACGCGCTGTCGCTGGACGACATACGCGGCGCGCTGGCCCCCGCCACCCAGGCTTCCGGGCGCAAGCTCGCCCTGGTAGGCTTCGATGCCTGCCTGATGGGCTCGGTGGAAGTCGGGCAGGCCCTGGCTCCCTATGCGGACTACATGATCGCGTCGCAGGAGCTCGAGCCCGGCACCGGCCAGGACTGGGCCGCGCTGGTGTCGCACCTGACCCGGTCCCCCACGGACAGCACCGAAGCCTTCGGCCGCACCATCGTCGACGCTTTCATCGCCAAGCAGCTGAAGGAAGATCCCGCGGCCGAAGCCACGCTGTCGCTGGTGGACCTGAGCCGGATAGGCGAAGTGGGCGCCGCGCTGGCCGACATCGGCGCCACGCTGAACGGGCAACTGGCCGCCGACCCGGTGCAGACCTGGCTGGACATCGCCGAGGCCCGCGCCAAGGCATTCATCTTCGGCTCGGTCCTGCTGTCCCCCGGCCCCGCGGAACTGGTCGACCTGCGCATGTTCGACTGGAACGGCATCAGGCTGGCCGACGGACAGCGGGAAAGACTGACGCAAGCCCTGGAGCGCGCGGTGGTCCACCAGAAGCACACCGCGGCCTTCTCCAACCTGGCCGGCCTGACGTTCTACCTGCCGCAGCGCGTCGCCGAGACATCGGCCGACACGAAGACCTACGCCTCGCTGGCCTTCCTGCCCGAGGCGCAGCGCGGCTTCATCCGGCAGCATTCCGACGTCGGCACCGACAATACCAAGCTGCCGCTGCCCACCGTCGGCGCCATCGACTGGCACGATGGCTCGCCGACCGCCCCGACCTCGGTCGACGCGCCCTTGAATGCCGTGGACCGGGCGCTCGTGGCCCGCGATTTCGCCGCGGTCCAGGACGCTTCCGGCTGGATCACCGCCATCAAGCCGCTGACGGACAGCACCGTCGACAAGCTTGTCGACCCGTCTTTCATGCAAGGCTGGTTCAACCTGGACGACGCCGGCACGCCCATCTATTTTTCCGCGCTTCCCGACGGCATGCGCTTTGCGGTCGACGCTCCCGAGAACTTCCTGATTCCCGTCACGCTGCACATTCCCCCGCCCAGCGACGCCGATGATGACGACAACCTGCAGCGGGGCCTCCTGATCGTATCGGACGCCGCCGAACCAGGCGTCCTGCGCATCACCGGGTTCCTGAGCGCACTGGCGAACAACAACTCCGCCGGGGTGGCACGCCCCCAAGGCCTGCCGGAGAATGCCCGCGCGCAACCCCTCTGGCTGGTGCAGGACGAGAACGACCTCGGCCACTGGATCGCGCCCCCAGCCGCTGCCGACGTGCCGTTCGTGCCCATCACCCCGGGCCAGCGGATCTCCCGTGGAACGCGCGAGCCGCTGCCCGCGGGTGCCAAGGCTCGCCTGGGCATCGTGGACGTGCGGGGCTGGATCAGCCTGAATCCGCTCATCTATTGAACGCGGCGACGCTCGGGGGGCAGCCCGGGTGGGAAGGCGGCTGCCACCGGCCGCCCGCGCGGCGCGACCGGTTCCTTGGGCGGATACCGGCGCGCGGAGCCGGAAGGCTCAGCCGAAACGGCCGGTGATGTAGTCTTCCGTCGCCTTCTTGGTCGGCTTGATGAAGATCTGGTCCGTCACGCCGAATTCGACCAGCTCGCCCAGGTACATGTAGGCGGTGTAGTCGGAACAGCGCGCCGCCTGCTGCATGTTGTGGGTAACGATGACCACCGTGTAGTCGTTCTTCAGTTCGGCGATCAGTTCCTCGATCTTGGCCGTGGAGATCGGGTCCAGGGCCGAGCACGGTTCGTCCAGCAGCAGGACCTCGGGCTTGATGGCGATGCCGCGCGCGATGCACAGGCGCTGCTGCTGCCCGCCCGACAGGCTGTGGCCGCTCTGGTGCAGCTTGTTCTTGGCTTCTTCCCACAGCGCGGCCTTGGTCAGGGCCCATTCCACCCGCTCGTCCATCTCGCCCTTGCTCAGGTTCTCGAACAGGCGCACGCCGAAGGCGATGTTGTCGTAGATGCTCATCGGGAACGGCGTGGGCTTCTGGAACACCATGCCGACCTTGGCGCGGATCAGCGAGATGTCCATCTTCGAGGTCAGCAGGTTCTCGCCGTCCATGTTGATCTGGCCTTCCGCGCGTTGCTCGGGATAGAGCTCGAACATGCGGTTGAAGGTGCGCAGCAGCGTCGACTTGCCGCAGCCCGACGGACCGATGAAGGCCGTGACCTGCTTCTCGGGAATCTGCATGCTGACGTTGCGCAGGGCGTGGAATTTCCCGTAGTAGAAGTTCAGGTTCTTGACTTCCAGTTTGGGATTCGAAATGTTGACGATGTTTTCCATGGCGTGTCCGGTTTGTCGCGGGCGTCAGGCGGCCTGTTTGCGGAACATGATGCGAGCAATGATGTTGATGGCCAGGACCAGCAGCGTGATCAGCGTCGCGCCGGCCCAGGCCAGGCGCTGCCAGTCGGCGAAGGGGCTCATCGCGAACTGGAAGATCGTGACGGGCAGGTTGGCCATGGGAGCGTTCATGTTGAACGACAGGAACTGGTTGTTCAGCGCGGTGAACAGCAGCGGCGCGGTCTCGCCGGCGATGCGGGCCACGGCCAGCAGGATGCCGGTGACGATACCCGAACGCGCGGCGCGATAGCACACCATGGTGATCATCTTCCAGTGCGGGCAGCCCAGCGCGATGCAAGCCTCGCGCAGGCTGTTGGGCACCAGCTTGAGCATGTCGTCGGTGGTGCGGACCACGACCGGGATCACGATCACGGCCAGGGCCAGCGTGCCCGCCCAGCCCGAGAAGTGCTGGATGCGCGCGACGAACACGGTATAGATGAACAGGCCGATCACGATCGACGGCGCGGACAGCAGCACGTCGTTGATGAAGCGCGTGGCCGGGGCCAGCCAGCCGCGCTGGCCGTACTCGGCCAGGTAGGTGCCGGCCAGGATGCCGATGGGCGTGCCGATCAGCGTGCCCATGCCGGCCATCATGACGCTGCCCAGCAGCGCGTTGAGCAGGCCGCCGTTCTGCCCCGGAGGAGGCGTGATCTCGGTGAACAGCGCGGGCGATATCGCCGCGGCGCCCTTGGACAGCAAGGTCAGGATGATCCAGAACAGCCAGAAGAGACCGAACACCAGAGCGACCGCCGACAGGGTCAGCATGACCTTGTTGGTCAGCCGGCGGCGGCGGTAGACGGAGTTCTGCATGGTGATGACGGACATCGCGGCTCCTTAGGACCGGGCGCCTTCGCTCTTCGCCAGGCGCAGGAGCAGGAGCTTCGAGCAGGCGAGCACGATGGTGGTGATGAGGAAGAGGATCAGGCCCAGCTCGATCAGCGCCGACAGGTGCACGTCGTCGGAGGCTTCGGCGAATTCGTTGGCCAGGGACGAGGCGATCGAGTTGCCCGGCGCGAACAGCGAGCCGGACAGCCGGTAGGCGTTGCCGATGACGAAGGTCACGGCCATGGTCTCGCCCAGCGCGCGGCCCAGCCCCAGCATGATGCCGCCGACCACGCCGACCTTGGTGAACGGCAGCACCACGCGGGAAACGACTTCCCAGGTGGTCGCGCCCAGCCCGTAGGCCGACTCCTTCAGCATGGCCGGCACGAGTTCGAACACGTCGCGCATCACGGCGGTGATGAAGGGAATGATCATCACCGCCAGGATGATGCCGGCGGTGAAGACGCCTATGCCGAAGGCCGGCCCCTGGAACAGGATGCCGGCCCCCGGAATGTTGCCCAGCGTGGCGATCAGGAAGGGCTGCACGTACTGCTTGAACAGCGGGGCGAAGATGAACAGGCCCCACATGCCGTAGATGATGGAGGGAATCGCCGCCAGCATTTCGACGGCGGTGCCCAGCGGCCGGCGCAGCCAGGTGGGCGACAGCTCCGTCAGGAAGAGCGCGATGCCGAACGACACCGGCACCGCGATCAGCAGCGCGATGGCCGAGGTGACGAGCGTGCCGACGATGGGCACCAGCGCGCCGTATTCATTGTTGACCGGGTCCCATTCGGAGGACCACAGGAACGAGACGCCGTATTTCTCGAGCGTGATCTGGCTGCCCACGACCAGCGACACCAGGATGGCGGCCAGCAGGCTCAGCACGGCAAAGGCGAAGAACCGGGTCAGGTTCTTGAACAACGCGTCCATGGCCGCGTTACGGTTTTTCTTCATCGGGGGCGTATTCCCGGTAGTAGTCGGCTCGGAGGAAGAATTTCCTCGAATCTCGCCCGAAATGTTATCAAGGACCGCGCTCATGGGAGTTTCCGGAAAGGGAGACAGGTCGACCCCGGGGGCCAGGAGACGCGAAAAACGGGGCGGACGACTCCGCCCGGCCCCGTTTCACGCCACTATGGCACCTCGGCGGATCAGTACAGCGACTTGCCGCTGGCGTCCTTGATGTCGGACTTCCACAGCGAACGGATCTGCGTCGTCACCGCGTCGGGCAGCGCCACGTAGTCCAGTTCCGAAGCGGACTTCTTGCCGTTCTTGAAGGCCCAGTCGAAGAACTTCAGGACTTCGGCGCCTTGCGTCGGCTTGTCCTGAGCCTTGTGCATCAGGATGAAGGTGGCGCTGGTGATGGGCCAGCTCTTCTCGCCCGGCTCGTTGTTCAGGATCACGCCCATGCCCGGCGCGCTCTTCCAGTCGGCATTCGCGGCGGCGGCGGCGAAGGCGGCCTCTTCCGGCTGGACGAACTTGCCGTCCTTGTTCTGGACCTGGCCGTGCGCCAGCTTGTTCTGCTTGGCGTAGGCGTATTCGACGTAGCCGATGGCGCCGGGGAACTGCTTGACGTAATTGGCGACGCCTTCGTTGCCCTTGCCGCCCTGGCCGGCGGGCCACTTGACGGCCTTGCCTTCACCCACGGACGACTTCCAGTCGGCGGAAACCTTGGACAGGTAGTTGGTCCAGCCGAAGGTCGTGCCCGAACCGTCCGAGCGGTGGACGACGATGATGTCGGCGGCAGGCAGGTTCACGCCGGGGTTCAGCTTGGCGATGGCCTCGTCGTTCCACTTCTTGACCTTGCCCAGGTAGATGTCGGCCAGCAGCGCGCCGGTGAACTTCAGTTGGCCGGGCTGGATGCCTTGCAGGTTGACCACGGGGACGATGCCGCCGATCACGGCCGGGAACTGGACCAGGCCGTTCTTGGCCAGGTCTTCACCGCTCATCGGATCATCCGACGCGCCGAAATCCACGGTCTTGGCGATGATCTGCTTCTGGCCGCCGCCCGAACCGATGGACTGGTAGTTCACCGTGTTGCCCGTGGCAGCCTTGTAGTCCGAGGCCCACTTGGCATAGATGGGATAGGGGAACGACGCGCCGGCACCGGTGATGTCGGCAGCGTGCGCAGACAACGCGGCAACGCCCAGCACGACGCCCACCGACACTTGCTTGAATACGAGTTTGAACATTTGCAGGTCCTCTGCTTTGTGGGAGGTAAAACTCACGACGGCGTCAGATTACGTAGCAAATATGACATGACCATGACAGCACACATGACGGTCATGGAACTGGACATGTAGAATCATTAACGATTCTCATTCATAAAAAAATGATGCCTGCTCCCGTGCCCGAACAATGGCATGTCCCCGCGATGACCGCCTCGCTGTCCATCAGCGGTGGCATATTGCGCATGGATCAAGACCAGGCCATTACCGAGCAGAACGACGCCGGCTTGAAGCTGGTCCTGCTGCTGGGCGGGGAGCTGCGTTATTCGATGCAAAAACACCGCCAGATAGGCCTCAAGGGCCCCGCGGTCCACCTCAGCCTGAGCCGCAGCCCGTTCATGGTCAGCCATGCCTTCCATGCCGCCTCGCCGCTGCACTACGTGGCCGTGCGCATGCCCGAGGAAGCGCTGCAGGAAGGCCTGGACCTCGACATCGGACGGCATGCCCGCCAGCGCAACGGCACCGACACCCCGTTTTTCCTCGACCGGCAGGCCAACCGGATCCTGCAGGCCCTGGGCCGGCAATTGCTGGCCTGCCCCCTGCGCGGGAACCTGCGTGATCTCTACCTGGCCGGCAAGGCGCTGGAATTGACCGCCACCGTGCTGGCCGGCCTGGAACTGATTCCCGCCGCCAGCCCGGCCCAGGCCGATGCGCTCATGCTGTCGCCGCGCCAGCTCGACGCGCTGCACGAGGCCCGCGCGCGGCTGCTCGAACAGCTTTCCGATCCGCCCGGCCTGGCGGCCCTGGGTCGCCAGGTCGGCCTGAACGTCACGACGCTGACGCGGGGGTTCCGGGCCGTGTTCGGCTGCAGCGTCTATCAATTCGTGCGCGACCAGCGTCTCGAACTCGCCTATCGCATGCTGGCCGCCGGCCGATGCACCGTGGCCCAGGCCGCGTTTGCCGCCGGCTACAGCGATTCGCATTTCTCCAAGGCTTTCCAGAAACGTTTCGGCATCGCGCCGCGCGGACTGCGCCGCTAGCCCGCGGATACGCCCGATCGCCAGATTGATACCGGCAACCGCCAATTCGTCCCCGGCGCCCTCCCTAGAATTGTTGAGATTGATTCTCAATTCAAGAAAGGGAGAGGGTCTCCGTGGATATCCGCAAGCCATTTCATTCCCGGCCTGGCGCCTTCCGACCCGGCCCGGCCCGCACCGCGCTGGCCTCGGCCATCATGCTGCTGGGCGCCGGTGTCCATGCCCAGGCCGTCCCCGAGCCGCCGGCCAGCATGCTGCCCGCGGTGACCGTCACCGGCGGCGCGGACACGCCGTCGTCGTTGCTCAAGACGTCGCAGTCCGCCAAGGAAACGCCGCAGTCGATCACCGTCATCGACCGCGAGCGCATGCAGCAGCAGAACCTGCAGACGCTGGAGGAAGTGCTGCAGCAGGCGCCCGGGATCACCGTCCAGCCCTATCAGCAGCTCACCACGGGCTACTACGCCCGTGGCTTCAAGATCGACTCCTTCCAGCAGGACGGCGTGCCCGTGCTCATGGGCCAGACGGCCGGTGCGCCGGAAGACATGGGCATGTACGAACGGGTGGAAATCCTGCGCGGCGCCAACGGCCTGCTCCAGGGCACGGGCAACCCGGCCGCCACCGTCAACCTCGTGCCCAGGCGGGCGCCGCGGCGGTTCGAGGCGCGCGGCGCGCTGACCGCCGGCAGCTGGAACCGCTACCGCGCCGAAGCGGACGTGGGCGGCCCGGTGAACGAAAGCGGCAGCCTGCGCGCAAGGCTGGTGGCCAGCCATGAGGACCGCGATTTCTTCTACGACGTGGCAGGCCAGAAGTCCACCAATCTGTACGGCACGGCTGAACTCGACCTGGGCCCCGCCACCGTGCTGTCGGTGGGTGTCCATCACCAACGCATCCGTTCCATCACCAACATGGCCGGGGTTCCCTTCTATCGCGACGGCCGCGATATCGGCCTGCCGCGCTCGACCTACCTGGATGTCGCCTGGGACCGCTTCGACTGGGACAACACGCGGCTGTTCGCCGGCCTGGAGCATGCGTTCGACAACGGCTGGACCGCCAGGCTCAACGTCAACCACCTGACGGGCGACGCCGACCTGAAATATGCCGGCGCCAATGGCGCGGTCGATCCCGCAACGGGCACCGGTCCGCGCCTGACCGGCGGCGCCTATGAATTCGAGAACCGCCAGACCAGCGCCGACGGTTACCTGAACGGCCCCTTCACCCTGTTCGGCCGGCGGCACGAGGCGCTGGTCGGGATCAACCACCTGCGCACCAGCACCGAGCAGTTCTCCGCCAGTTTCCTGGCGCCGATCGGCGTGCCGGTGGACGTATGGAAATGGGATCCGCGCAGCGTGCCCGAACCAGCGGTCGGTCCCTACGCGTCGCGCGGGCCGACGCGCATGGTCCAGTCGGGCATCTATGCGATGGGCCGGTTTTCGCTGGCCGATCCTCTCAAGCTGATCCTGGGGGGACGGGTGAGCCGATGGAAGCAGGACACCGCCTCCGCCAGTTCCCGGCTCAGCAGCGAGTTCACGCCCTATGGCGGCCTGGTCCTGGACATCACGCCGCAGTGGGCGCTCTACGCCAGCTACGCACAGGTCTTCCAGCCCCAGACACAGACCACGTGGGAGGGCGGCATGCTGGATCCGGTCCAGGGAAGCAACCGGGAAGTCGGCATCAAGGGCGGCCTGCTGGAAGGGCGGCTGGATGCCAGCCTGGCCCTCTTCAACATCCGGCAGCGCAACCGCGCGCAGACCGACCCCGCGCATCCTTGCGCGGGCGCGGTCTGCTACTACATCGCCGGCGGCGAAGTCGAGAGCCGCGGGATCGAGGCGGAAGTTAACGGCCGGGTCATGCCGGGGCTGGACCTGTCGCTGGGCTATACCTACAACGCCACGGAGTACCTGAAGGATGCCCAGTCGCAGGGACAGCCCTTCGCCCGCTTCACGCCCAAGCACATCTTCAGGCTCTGGACGAATACCGTACTGCCCGGAAACGATGGCCGGCTCAGCGCGGGCGTGGGCATCCAGGCGCAAAGCGCCTACACCGTGCAGTCCGGCGGCGTGACCCTGCGCCAGGGCGGCTATGCCCTGGCCAGCCTGCGGATCGGCTACCGCATCAACAAACACATGAGCGCGGCGCTGCACGTCAACAACCTGTTCGACCGGCGCTACTACCAGAGCCTGTCCGGCACCAGTTGGAACAACCGCTACGGCGAACCCCGCAGCGTGGCGCTGACGCTGCGCATGGAGTACTAGGGTGCCGGCTCCGCACTGGCCCCTGCGCACCGGCCTGGCCGTCCTGGGCGCCCCCGCGGCCGCCATCGGGCTGGCGATCGCCATCGCGCGCCGGGCGCCGCTGGACGATGCGCTGGACCGGCTGTATGCCGGCATGTTCATCGGCGTGCTGGCGCAGTTGCTGTTGCTGGGCGGCAGCCTGCTCCTGGGCACGCGCGCAGCCGTGCCCATGCGCCGCGCCGTGGCCGTCACCCACGCGTGGGCCGGCATGATCGTGGGCCTCGTGCTGTTCGTGGTCTGCCTGACCGGCGTGTTCGCCGTGCTCAAGCAGGAAGTCCGCTATTGGGAGATGCCATCCGAGCGGCAGGCCCCCGCCCCGCGACCCGACCTGGACGCCCTGCTGCATGCGGGCCAGGCGCGATTCGGCGATGCCGCATCGTTGATGATCCAGTTGCCGGACGGCCTGCGGCGCCATGCCATCGTGGCCTCCGCCGGCGGCCGGCCGGCCGCCGGCCAGGCCGCGCTGGTCCTGCGCGCCGACGATGCCCGTCCCATGCCCGCCACCCGTGGCGGCGCGGCGGAGCTGCTGGTCACGCTGCACAACACCCTGCACGCGGGCTTTCCGGGGCGGGTGGTCGTCAGCCTGTTCGGCTTCGCGCTGGCCTTCCTGGTCGTGGGCGGTGTGGCCAACCATCCCCGCCGGTCCCCCGGACTGCTGCGCCTGCGCATCGGCGCGGATGTCCGGACGCTGGCGCTGGACGTCCACAAGCTGCTGGGACTCTGGCTGTCGCCGCTCCTGCTGCTGATCGCGGTGACGGGCATCTTCTCGGGCCTGGGCGCGCTGGCGACCGTCAACCTGGCGCCCCACGCCTTCCCCGACGACCCGCGCCGGGCCATGCAGGCGCTGATGGACAATGCTTCCTTCCCCGCGCTGGGGCAGCCCGCCGCCATGTCCAGCCTGAACGCCCTGGTCGACAGGCACCGGCAGGCCCATCCCGGATTCCAGGTGGAAAGCGTCGCCATCCGGCACTGGGGCGATGCACAGGCCTACGCCACCCTGCGCGGCCACGGCGCCGGCCAGTTGAGCACCGGCGTGTTCGAGCGCTTCCACTACCGCCTGCGCGACGGCGCGCTGCTGCGCCACGACAGCGCGGCGCAGCGTGGGCCCTGGACCCAGGCGTTCATCGCCATCCAGCCCCTGCACTTCGCGCAGTACGGCGGCACGGCCAGCCGCTGGCTGCATGCGGCGGGCGGCCTGGCCGCCGCGCTGCTGGCCGCCTCCGGCACCTGGCTCTGGCTGCGGCGGCGGGCAACGCCGGAGCGTCCCCTGGCCTGGCCGAGGCGGATCGCACAAGGCGTCTGCCTGGGGTTGACGCTCTCGTGCAGCGTGCTCCTGGCCATGACCTGCCTGACGCCGGACGCCATGCCGGACCGGCCGGCGCTGCAAGCGTGGGCCTTCTGGGGCTCCTGGCTGGCGTCGGCCGCCGGCTTCGCCTGGCCCGGACACGGCGGCCGGCGCACCACGGCCGCGCTGCGGCTTGCCGGCCTGCTGCTCTGGCTGGCGGCCATCGCCGATCTGGCGCGCCAGGCCGGCCACCCGCTGGCCGCCCAACTGCCGGCGCTGGCCTTCGACCTCCTGCTGATCCTGGCGGGCACCCTGACGTGGCGGCTCGCCCGTTTTTCCTTTCGCCATCCATCATGACCCGACACAAACTCCCCGCCCCCGCCGGCGACGCCTCGCGCCAGCCCCGGCTTTTCGCGCTGTCCTCTTCGCTGGCCGTCCTCCAGGCCGACGCGACCGTCCATCTGATGCCCTTCCAGCGGAATGGCCTGCCGCGGGCCGGCTGGATCATGGGCATCAAACCCATTTCCGATACCGCCTCGGTCCACGGCAACCACTGGGAGCGGCATCCGCGCGGCGACGAAATCCTGACGCTGCTGGAAGGATCGCTGCGTGTCGTCCTGGCCGCGGACGCGGGCGCCGAATGCGAACTGAAAGTCGTCGCGGGCGAATCCCTCGTCGTTCCCCAGGGATGGTGGCACCGGCTGGAGGTAGGCCAGCCGGGCCGCCTGATGTTCGTCACTCCCGCCACCGACAGCGAGCACCGCCTGCACCGCCCCCACGACCAGGAAGACTGACATGCACACCCATTCCCCCGCCTCCACGGCACGGCGCGGCGCCACGCTGCTGCAATGGCCCATGATCGCCTGCCTGTACGCTTCCCAGGGCATCCCCTTCGGGCTCGCGATGGAAGCGCTGCCGGCCATCCTGCGCGGCCAGGGCGCCAGCCTCGGGGCCCTGGCCTACCTACCCCTGGTAAGCCTGCCCTGGGTACTGAAATGCGGCTGGGCACCCATCGTGGACAACCACTGGTCGCCACGCCTGGGGCGCCGGCGCAGCTGGATCCTGCCCATGCAGGCGCTGGTCCTGGCGCTGCTGCTGGGCGTCATGGCGATCGGTGTCACGCAGGCCACCCTGCCCTATCTGCTGGCGCTGTCGGTGGCCGCGTCGCTGGCCAGCGCCACGCAGGACATCGCCACCGACGGCCTGGTCGCCGAACGGTTCGAACCTCATGTGCTCGGCACCGCCAACGCGGTCCAGGTCGCCGGCACCATGATCGGCTTCTTCTACGGCGGCCCGGTGTTCCTGATGGCCTATGCGCGCGTCGGCCTGACGGGCGCGCTGCTGCTCCTGGCCCTGCCCATCGCGCTCAGCCTGGCGCTGGTCGCCGCCTGGCGCGAGCCCGCGTCCCTCTCCGATCGATGGCCGCGCCCGCGGCAGGCCAGCCTGTGGCGCTTCCTGCGGTCAGGTCGGCATGCCTGGGCCCTGGTCGCCGCCGCCTTCCTGTCCGCCGTGACCGTGGTGGCCTGCCACGGCCTGTCCAAGCTGCTGCTGGTCGATGCCGGCTGGGCGCTCGAGAAGATCGGTCAGGTGGGCATGGTCGGCGGCGCAGTCACCATCGTCCTGGGATGCGGAGGCGGCGCCTGGCTGGTGTCGCGGCTGGGCACCTGGGCGGTGTTTTTCACCGGCATCGCCTCGGCGGGCGTGGCGGCCGCGGTCTGGACCGCGCTGGCGTGGACCTCGCCCGCGCTGCCCGCCTACGCGGTCTGGGTGGCGACGCTGCTGACCAGCTTCGGCGCCGGCAGCGCATCCGTCGCGATGATGACCGCCGCCATGCGCTTCGCCCACGCGCGCGACCAGGCCGGCACCGACATGACCGCCGTGCAGAGCATGCGTGACCTGGGCGAGATGGCCGCGTCCTCGTCGCTGATGGCCCTGGCCGCGCTGGCGGGCTACGGCGGCAGCTTCATGGTTGGCGTCGGGCTGGCGCTGGCCACGCTGGTACTGACGCCGGCGCTGCTGCGGTCGCGCCGGGCCTAACCGGCTGTTTCGTCGAAACCGCCCAGCGCCTTCATCAGGTGCGCATGGAGGTTGAACGGCCGGCGGCGCGATCGCACCCGGACGTAATCCCCCGAGGGCTGCTGCTGCCAGGCCAGCTGGTTGTCGCGCAGGGCGAAGGTGAAGGATTCATCGATCACCCGCTTCTTCAGGGCCGGGTCGAATATGGGGAAAGCGACCTCGACCCGGCGGAAGAAATTGCGGTCCATCCAGTCGGCGGACGCCAGGTAGACCATCTCCTGGCCGCCGTTCAGGAAGTAGAACACCCGCGAATGCTCCAGGAAGCGGCCGACGATGGACCGCACGGTGATGTTCTCCGACAGCCCGGGGACGCCCGCGCGCAGGGTGCATACGCCCCGCACCACCAGATCGATGCGCACGCCGGCGCGGCTGGCCTTGTACAACTCCTCGATTACCGAGGGCTCGAGCAGCGAGTTCATCTTGGCCATGATCCGCGCCGGCTTGCCCGCCCGCGCATGGCGTGCCTCGCGGCGGACCAGCGCCACCATGGTCTCGTGCAGCGAGAACGGCGCCTGCAGCAGGCATTTCAGGTGGCGGCGCGCGCCCAGTCCGGTCAGTTGCGAGAAGATTTGCTCCATGTCCTCGCACATGCGCGCATCGGCGGTGAACAGGCCGAAGTCGGTGTAGAGGCGCGCGGTGCTGGGATGGTAGTTGCCGGTGCCCAGGTGGCCGTAGCGGCGGATGCGGCCGCGCTCATGACGCAGCACCAGGGCCATCTTGGCGTGGGTCTTGTGCCCCACCACGCCGTAGACCACGTGCGCGCCCACCTCTTCCAGGCGGGCGGCCCAGTTGATGTTGGTCTGCTCGTCGAAGCGTGCCATCAGTTCCACCACCACGGTCACTTCCTTGCCCGAACGGGCGGCCGCCAGCAGCAGGCGCATCAGCTCGGAGTCCTCGCCGGTGCGGTAGATGGTCTGCTTGATGGCGACCACGCCGGGATCGGCCGCCGCCGCGGTCAGGAAATCGATGACGGGCTGGAACGACTGGTAGGGATGGTGCAGCAGCCGGTCCTGCGTGGCGATGGCCTTGAACAGCTCGTCCGGCGTCAGGTTGTTGCGGTCGAAGGGGGACGGAATGGCCGCGCGGAACGGCGGGAATTTCAGCTCCGGCCGGTTGATGCCGTTCACCAGCTGCATCAGCCGCGCCAGGTTGACCGGCCCGTCCACCCGGTAGGCGTCGGCGGGCGTCAGGGAGAATTCCTTGAGCAGGAAGTTCTCGAGCTCCACCGGGCTGGAGTCGGCCAGCTCCAGCCGGACGCCGTCGCCGAAATGCCGCTGCGTCAGCTCGCCTTGCAGGGCCTGGCGCAGGTTGGTGATTTCCTCGTCATCGACGAACAGGTCGCTGTTGCGCGTCAAGCGCCACTGGTAGCAGCCGTCCACCGTCATGCCGGGGAACAGGTCGCCCACGAAGGCCTGCATGAACGAGGTCAGCATGACGTAGCCGTGAGGGTGGCCGGACAGCTCGGGCGGCATCTGCGTCAGGCGCGGCAAGGCGCGGGGCGCCTGCACGATGGCGATGGCGGCATTGCGGCCGAAGGCGTCGCGTCCCGACAGCTGGACGGCGAAGTTCAGGCTCTTGTTGAATACCCGCGGGAAAGGATGGGCCGGGTCGAGGCCGATGGGCGTCAACAGCGGCATGACGTCCAGCCGGAAGACCTCGTGCGCCCACGCCCGCTGCGCCGGGGTCCAGCTCTGCGCCATGTGCAGCACGATGCCCTCGGCCTGCAGCCGCGGCAGCACCTCGCGGTTCAGCAAGGCATATTGGCGCTCGACCAGCGCATGGGCGGCCTCGGATACACGCTGCACGACCTCGGCCGGCGTGCGGCCATCCAACCCGCGCGCACCGGGATTCTGCCGCACCTGTTCATGCAGGCTGGCCACGCGGATCTCGAAGAACTCGTCCAGGTTCGATGCGACGATGCACAGGAACCGCAATCTCTCGAGCAGGGGCGCCCGGTCGTCCTCGGCCAGGGCCAGCACTCGTTCGTTGAACTTGAGCAAGGCAAGCTCGCGATTCAGGAACAGGTCTTTGGCAGGCAATCTGGCAACCATGGAATATCCGCAAAAATGGGCGACGAAGCTGAGACGGTTATTTTTGCGTCAAAATGATGACTACCTTATGACAGTGCAACCATTCTGTCATCGAAGCGCCTTATTCTTGCAGTTCGCATTCCTTCTTTCCATTCCATGAACCAATTGCTCGCCGCCGTCGATCTCGGCTCCAACAGTTTCCGCCTGGTGATCGGCCGCGTGGTCGACGAAGGCGGGACCATCCAGATCTACCCGGTCGACCGGCTCAAGGAAACCGTGCGGCTGGCGGCGGGCCTGCGGGCGGACAAGACGCTGGATACCTCGACCACCGATTTCGCGCTGCAGGTGCTGCGCCGTTTCGGCGAACGCCTGCGCAGCTTCCATCCGGAACGCGTGCGGGCAGTGGCCACCAACACGTTCCGCGTGGCGCGCAACGTCGCCGAGTTCCTGCCGCTGGCGGAAGAGGCCCTGGGCTTTCCCATCGAGGTCATCGCCGGGCGCGAGGAAGCGCGCCTCATTTTCTCGGGCGTCTCGCACTCCCTGCCCCCTTCCCCCGCCAAGCGGCTCGTGGTCGACATCGGCGGCGGCTCGACCGAGTTCATCGTCGGACGGCGCTTCGAGCCCGAGCTGATGGAATCGCTGTACATGGGATGCGTGAGCTTCAGCCGCGCCTACTTCCCCGACGGCATCATCGACGCCCACGCCATGAAGCAGGCCGAAATGGCCGCCCGCCGCGAGATCGAGGTCATCGCCAAGCAGTATCGCAAGGCGGGATGGCAGGAAGCCTACGGCTCGTCGGGAACGAGCAAGGCGCTGGGCGCGATCCTGACCGAGTCCGGCTTTTCGGAATCCGGCATCACGCGCCGCGGCATGGACAAGCTCAAGGACAAGCTGATCAAGGCCGGTACGGTCGAACGCGCGCAGCTGGCGGGCATCAAGCCGGACCGCATCTCGGTGCTGCCCGGGGGCCTGGCCATCATGAGCGCGATCTTCGACGAGCTGGGCCTGGACGTGATGCGCACGGCCGACGGCGCGCTGCGCGTGGGGGTGCTGTACGACCTGGCCGGCCGCGACGCCTCGCTGGACAAGCGCGACGACACGGTGCGCCAGTTCATGAGCCGCTACAAGGTGGACCGCGCCCAGGCCACGCGCGTGCGCCAGACGGCGCTGGAACTGTTCAAGCAACTGGTGCCCATGCCCGCCGACGAGCACCAGGAATTGACCCGGGTGCTGGGCTGGGCCGCCGACCTGCACGAGATCGGCCTGTCCATCGCCCACAACACCTATCACCGGCACTCGGCCTACATCCTCGAACACGCCGACATGCCGGGCTTCTCGCGCCAGGACCAGGCGCTGCTCGCGCTCCTGGCGCTGGGCCACCAGGGCAAGCTGGCCAAGCTCCAGCACCTGGTCAACCACCACGAGCAATGGATCGCCATCCTGTGCCTGCGCCTGGCGGCCATTCTCTACCGCCGGCGCGAGGACATCGCCGCGCCGCCCATCAAGGTCTCGGTCAAGGGATCGTCCATCATCGTCAAGACCGACGCGGCCTGGATGAGTGCGCACCCGCTGACCGACTTCACGCTGCGCGCCGAGGAATCAGAATGGCGCAAGGTGGGATTCACGTTCGAGCTGCTTGAGCTCTGAACGCAGGCGCCGGGTCAGCCGGCGCAATACCTTCACCCCGGTGCGGCGCAGCCGCCGCGTCAACCGCAAGCGCCTGCGCCGCGTTGCCGACGGACGCGGGAACGCGGCCGCCAGGCGGCGGCCAGGCGACGCCACGGACCTCACGAACGCCTCGAGACCTGGGATTCCAGCCCGAAGTGCCGGCGATAGCGATCGTCCAGCGCGTCGATGGACAGCAGCATGGGGAAATCGGCCGTGTTGAAATCGGCGTCCCAGGCCGGTTCGCCGCAGACGCGGGCCCCCACCTTCAGGTAGCCCTTGATCAGCGGCGGCACGCGGGTCGGCAGGTTGCAGTCCAGGCGCTCGACGGGAAGGCGGTGCAGCGGCTGCACGCGCAGGTCGCGGGCCTGTTCGATGTCGGCCGCCACCGAGCGGTACACCCCGGCCGCGGTCGCGCCGTCGTCGCGCAGGCTGACGCTGGCGCAACCGAACACGTAGCGCTTTCCGGTGCGGCGCAGGAACTCGGCCAGCCCCGACCACAGCAGCATGATGACGGCGCCGCTGCGGTAGTCGCGATGGGTGCAGGAACGTCCGAACTCGACCAGCTCGCTGCGGATGGCGCCCAGGCCGGACAGGTCGAACTCGGATTCGGAATAGTAGCCGCCGGCCTGGCGGGCCTGATCGGGCCCCAGGATGCGGTAGGTGCCCACGACCCGGCCGGTATCCAGTTCGCGCACGATGAGGTGTTCGCACCATGCATCGAACCGGTCCTCGTCGATGCCGTCGATGGCGGTCGGGAACACGGCCCCCATGTCTTCGGTGAACACCTCGTAGCGCAGGCGCTGGGCTTGCCGGACCTCTTCCCAGGAACGCGCCAGCCCCACAGCCAGGCCGGGGGTCTGGACACCGCCTTGAAGTTCGTCGGCCAGGCCGCGACGCGCTTCGATGCGGGTGAATTCGAGCATATGCACACTCCTTGACAGGTAAGTCGAGTGTCGGTGCTTAGCGTTTCACGTCATTGACAGAATAATGACGGTACCATGAATCGGTCACAATTCGTGCCCTTGTTGAAACGCCTGCTTACGAATGGAGCCCCCCCCCTACGCGCTTACGCGCGCCCCCCAGGGGGCGAAACCGGCGGACCGGCAAAGCCGGATCCGCGGTTTCCTGGGTCTAGGGAAACTGTCTTGGACTGAAGCACCGGTGCTTCGCTGGCAGCCAGCGAAGCACCGGCGCCACAACCCGAGAAACGGGTACTAGACCCAGGATGCGGTGGATCCGGCTCCGCCGGTCCACCCGCATCGCCCCCTTGAGGGGGCCCGCGTAAGCGGGTAGGGGGTGGGATTCCCCTCCCTAGACAAACTCGGGATTGATGACCGCGCGGACGACGACCTGGAAGTCTTCGTCGCGCTGGCGGCGGGCCAGCCACCACAGGCCGCCCTTCTTCAGGCTCCAGGGCAGGTCTTCGCCGGCCAGCAGGGTGCTGGCCACACGCCCCAGCGTGGGCTGGTGGCCCACCACCAGCACCGATCGCGGCGACAGGGGCCAGCCGGAGGCGGCCAGGACGTGGGCGGGCGCGGCCTCGGGCGCCAGTTCCGGCACGACGGTGTAGTCGCAGCCCAGGGCGTCGGCGGTCTGGCGCGTGCGCACCGCGGGGCTGGCCATGACCATCAGGTCGGAAGGGCCATGGGCCCGGAGCCACGCGGCGACGGCCTCGGCCTGCTTGTGCCCGCGCCGCGTCAGGACGCGCTGCAGGTCGTTCGGGCCGTCTTCAGCCTCGGCGTGGCGCCAGAGAATCAGGTTCATGGATGCTGCTTGCATGGTCATGATCGAAGCTCCCGATTTTGCCTGCCGGGCATGACTGAGGCTTGACAGACCCTAGGCCAGGCTGGCGGACAGGAGTCCCAGGCACTCGTCGACCAGGGCCTCCTCGGCCGCCTCGACCATCAGGCGCAGCTTGGGCTCCGTACCCGAGGCACGGATCAGTACCCGTCCCTGGCCGTCCAGGCGCCGCTCGACCTCTTCCCTGGCATGGGCCAGCCCGGCGTGCTCGTGCCAGTCCAGGCCCGGCGCGAGCGGAACGTTCACCAGCTTCTGAGGATACAGCCGCAGCGGCTCCAACAGCTCGGCCAGCGACTTGCCCTGGCGGCGCATCGCCGCCAGGACCTGGAGCCCGGCCATGGTGCCGTCCCCGGTCGTATGCCGGTCCAGGCACAGCACGTGGCCGGAACTCTCGCCACCATACAGCCAGCCTTTCTTGCGCAGCATCGCCAGCACGTAGCGGTCGCCCACGGCGGCGCGCGCGAACGGCACGTTCAGGTCGCGCATCCGGTGCTCGAAGGCAAGATTGGTCATCTGCGTGCCGACCACGCCCGCGACCGGTCCGGCCAGCAGGCGGTCGGTCACGATGGCATACAGCAGCTCGTCGCCGTTGTAGCGCCTGCCGTCGCCATCGACCATCAACACGCGGTCGGCATCGCCGTCGAGCGCGATGCCCAGGTCGGCCTTCTGCGCTCCCACCGCCTCGGCCAGCGCATCCAGGTGCGTGGCGCCGACGCCGTCGTTGATGTTCATGCCGTTGGGCGCGCAGCCTATACAGCTGACGGTGGCCCCCAGCTCCTCGAACACGGCAGGCGCCACGTGATAGGCCGCGCCATGGGCCGCGTCGATCACCAGCCGCATGTCGGTCAGGTCGAGATCGTTGGGGAATCCGCTCTTGCAGAATTCGATGTAGCGGCCCGCGGCATCCGTCAGGCGCTTGGCGCGGCCCAGCTTGCCGGACGGCACGCATCCGACCGGTTCGCCCAGCGCCGCCTCGATGCGCAGCTCGACCTCGTCGGCCAGCTTCATGCCCGTGGCCGAGAAGAATTTGATGCCGTTGTCGAAATAGGGATTGTGCGAAGCGCTGATCACGATGCCGGCCGACAGGCGCAGCGCCCTGGTCAGGTATGCGATGGCCGGCGTGGGCATGGGACCGGCCAGCAGCACGTCGATGCCCGCCGCGGACAGCCCGGCCTCGAGCGCCGATTCCAGCATGTAGCCGGAGATGCGCGTGTCCTTGCCGATCAGGACGACCGGCTTCCCTCCCTCGCGATGTTCGGCCGTCAGGACCCGACCGGCCGCATACCCCAGGCGCAGCGCGAATTCCGCGTTGATGACCTTTGATCCGACCTTGCCCCGAATGCCGTCGGTTCCGAAATACTTGCGTCGTCCAACCATCTTGGATGGCCCCCTGCTTGTTGTTCTTGTCCGCGCGAGAGCGCGCGGCCATCATTCGTCCCAGGCCTGCACCGCTTGCCAGACCTTCAGGGCGTCCACGGTGGCCGCGACGTCGTGGACGCGGACGATGGCCGCCCCGCGATCCACCGCGGCCAGGGCCGCCGCGACGCTGCCCGCCACCCGTTCCCCCACGGGCTTGCCGGTCACCGCCCCGATCATGGTCTTGCGGGACACTCCGATTAGTAGCGGATATCCCAGCGCACCGATAGTGGGCAAACTACGCATGAGCTGGTAGTTGTGGGCGGTAGTCTTGCCGAACCCGAATCCCGGGTCCAGGCAGATCCGCTCGCGTGCCACGCCTGCCGCCAGCAGGCGCTGCGCCTGCTGGCGCAGGAAGGCGGCCACCTCGCCGGCCACGTTACCGTAGACCGGCGCCTGCTGCATGGTGCGCGGTTCGCCCTGCATGTGCATCACGCACAAACCGCTCGCCCCCCGCGCCACCGCCTCGATGGCCCCCGGCTGCCGGAATCCGTAGATATCGTTGATCATGTCGGCGCCCGCATCCAGCGCCGCCCGCATCACCGCCGGCTTGAAGGTGTCCACCGACAACGGCACCCCGCAATCCCGCAGCGCCTCGATCAACGGCAACAGCCTTGCCAGCTCGTCCTCCAACGACACCGGCGCGGCCCCCGGCCGCGTCGACTCGCCGCCGATATCCAGCATGTCGGCCCCTTCGGCGACCAGTTGCCGCGCATGCGCGATCCCCGCATCCAGCGCCAGACTCTTCCCCCCATCGGAAAACGAATCCGGCGTGACGTTGATGACCCCCATGACCAGCGGCCGGGAAAACTCAAGAGAAAAGCGACCGCACTGAAGCCGAAGCGGAGTATCAGAATGAATTGGCACGGAACCCTGCATGCATGCTTACGCCACGAAACAACAAAGGGCGGCAAAAACGCCGCCCTCCACCAGCCAGTTGCCCTCCCAGGGCACGGCGGATCCGGCTCCGCCGGTCCGCCAGTGCCGCCCCTGGGGGCCGCGCGAAGCGCGTAGGGGGACCGCTAAGCCACCGCTGTTGCGTTCTGCGCGACGCCGCCGGTGCTGGGCGGCGTGTTGGGCGGCGCGCCGGCCGAATCCGAGGCCTTGGGCGGCCGCGGCGGACGTCCGTCGATGATGTCGTTGATCTGGTCCGCGTCGATGGTTTCCCACTCGAGCAGCGCGCGGGTCATGGATTCGACCTTGTCGCGGTTGTCCTCCAGGATCTTGCGCGCCACCGCGTACTGCTCATCGATGATGCGGCGGATCTCGCCATCGACCTTCTGCATGGTCGCCTCGGACACCTGGGTCGTCTTGGTGATGCTGCGGCCCAGGAACACCTCGCCTTCGTTCTCGGCATAGACCATGGGGCCCAGCGAGTCGGTCATGCCGTAGCGGGTGACCATGTCGCGCGCGATCTGGGTCGCCCGCTCGAAGTCGTTCGAGGCGCCGGTGGTCATCTGGTTCATGAAGACCTCTTCGGCGATACGGCCGCCGAACAGCACCGCGATGGTGTTCAGCATGCGGTCCTTGTCCATGCTGTAGCGATCGCCCTCGGGCAACTGCATGGTCACGCCCAGCGCGCGGCCGCGCGGGATGATGGTGACCTTGTGCACCGGGTCGGTCTTGGGCAGCATCTTGGCGACGATGGCGTGGCCGGACTCGTGGTACGCGGTGTTGCGGCGCTCTTCCTCGGGCATGACGATGGAGCGGCGCTCGGCGCCCATGATGATCTTGTCCTTGGCCTTCTCGAAGTCCAGCATGTCCACCGTGCGGCCGTTGCGGCGGGCGGCGAACAGCGCGGCCTCGTTCACGAGGTTGGCGAGGTCCGCGCCCGAGAAACCGGGCGTGCCGCGGGCCAGGATGGTGGCGTCGACGTCGGACGACACCGGCACCTTGCGCATGTGGACCTTCAGGATCTGCTCGCGGCCGCGGATGTCGGGCAGCGGCACCACGACCTGGCGGTCGAAGCGGCCCGGGCGCAGCAGCGCCGGGTCGAGCACGTCGGGCCGGTTGGTGGCGGCGATCACGATGATGCCCTGGCCGGTCTCGAAGCCGTCCATTTCCACCAGCATCTGGTTCAGGGTCTGCTCGCGCTCGTCGTTGCCGCCGCCCAGGCCGGCGCCGCGCTGGCGGCCGACGGCGTCGATTTCATCGATGAAGATGATGCAGGGGGCATGCTTCTTGGCGTTCTCGAACATGTCGCGCACGCGGGCCGCGCCCACGCCGACGAACATCTCGACGAAGTCCGAGCCGGAGATGCTGAAGAACGGCACCTTGGCCTCGCCGGCGATGGCGCGCGCCAGCAGGGTCTTGCCGGTACCCGGCGAGCCCACCATCAGCACGCCGCGCGGAATGCGGCCGCCCAGCTTCTGGAATTTCGAGGGGTCGCGCAGGAAGTCGACCAGTTCCTGGACGTCTTCCTTGGCCTCGTCGCAGCCCGCGACGTCGGCGAAGGTGACCGTGTTCGAATTCTCGTCCAGCATGCGCGCACGCGACTTGCCGAAGTTGAACGCGCCGCCGCGTCCGCCGCCCTGCATCTGGCGCATGAAGAATATCCAGACGCCGATCAGCAGCAGCATCGGGAACCACGAGACGAAGATGCTCATGAAGAGCGAGGGCTCTTCCTTGGCCTTGCCCGATACCTGGACGCCGTACTTCATCAGGTCGCTGACCAGCCAGAGATCGCCGGGGGACGTGATGCTGTAGGGACGGCCGTCGGTGGGCGTGACGCTCAGCACATCGCCCTGGATGTCCACTTTCTGGATGCGCCCGGCCTTGGCCTCTTCCATGAACTGGGAGTAGGACACGGTGTCCTGCGGACGGGTACGGCCCTCGAACTGCTTGAAGACCGTAAACAGGACGAATGCGATCACCATCCAGACCGCGACTTTGGAGAACATGTTGTTCAAGGTCGATCTCCTACTTGATTGCCGATCGGTCGACCTGCCGGAAAATATCCGGCCCGATCGGACACTAAGTCCGATTCTACTATTGTCGGCCGCCGGGATTCTTCAGCCCCACCCCCACGAGAAAGGTCTCGGAGGATTTGTCCCGCGACGCCTTGGGCTTGCGTTCCACCACTCGGCGGAAAGCCTGCTTGAAACTCTGCACGATCTGGGAAAAGCCGCTGCCGTGAAAAGCCTTCACGATCAGCGCCCCGTCGGGCTTGAGGTGCTCCTGCGCGAACTCCCGTGCCAGATCGCACACGTGCTGGATACGCGCCGAGTCCGCAGCCCCGACTCCCGATAGATTGGGGGCCATGTCGGAAATCACAAGGTCCACCGGCTGGCTTCCCAGCAGGGCCTCGAGCTGATGCAGCACGGCTTCCTCGCGAAAATCGCCCTGGATGAATTCCACGCCGGCCACCGGCTCCATGGGAAGCAGGTCCAGGGCGATGATCCGTCCCCGTATCGTACCCTGCGGGCCGGCCAGGCGCTCGCGGGCGACCTGGGACCAGCTGCCGGGCGCCGAACCGAGGTCGATCACCACGTCGCCGGGCCTCATGAGCTTCTCGGTATCCAGGATCTCGGTCAGTTTGAAGGCGGCCCGGGCACGGTATCCCTTCTGCTGCGCGAGCTTCACATAGGGGTCGTTGATGTGCTGGTGCAACCAGTTCTTCGAAAACTTGTTCTTGGCCATATCTGCCCGGTCGCCCGGGTCGGTATCGATTCAAATCAATGCGGCATCGCCGCGCTATCGGGAGCATACTGCGGACTGGCCATCGCGCCGTTGGCCCGGCTCCCGTACAATCTCGTCATGCCAGTCCTAGACATCAATTCGACATTGCGCAGCGCCCTCCGGGCCGCTGCCCACCCGCTCAAGCCGGTCGTCCTCATCGGCGACAAGGGCCTGAGCGACGCCGTCCTGCAGGAAATCGACCGCAACCTCTCGGCGCACGGCCTGATCAAGGTCCGCGCCGGCGGCGAGGACCGCGCCACGCGAGACGAACTGCTCTACAAGATCTGCGGCGAGCTGTCCTGCGCGCCCGTCCATCACCTGGGCAAGATCTTCATCCTGTACCGTCCCACCGAACGCGATCCCGACGCGGCCGACCTGCTGGGCGCCCGCAAGCCCAAGCCGGACGTGTCCACGCTGGGTACCGGCGCGCGCAAGGCCAACGAAGCCCACCTGCCCAAGAAGCTGGCGGTGGCCGGCAAGCCCGCCGCACCGGCCCGCACCAGGGCGGAACGCCCGGACCGGGCCGAGCGCGACGGCGGCGCCATGACCGCGCGGGAACGCTACCTGGGCACGGACAAGCGCCAACGGCCGTCCATCCACGAGGAAACCGGTTCGCGCCGGGGCGCCGCGCGCACCACGCCGGCCCGCCGGCCCTCGGGCCTTGGTTCGACGCTGGGCGCCGCCCGCAAGACCGCAGCCGGCAAGCCCGCGGCCAAGCGGGCGGGCAGCGCGCTGTCGTTGCGCGCCGGCGCCCGTGGCCGGCCGGCCGAAGGCGGTCAACGCACGACCGCCACCAGCCGCAAGCCCAGGACCGCCACCAAGAAGTAAAGCACGCTCGACACCCCGTGCCAGGTCCCGAAATCCGCCCAGGCGGGAACGGCCTGGCCGGCGGCGATCAGGGCTCGTCCGTAGTCCAGCACGGGCCGGGTGCCGAAATACCCCAACCCCACTCCCACCGCCATGAGCAGCACGGCGCGGCGCCCCGCCGCCCCCAGCGGCAGCCCGCGCCCCAGCCGGTCCAGCAGCAGCATCGACAACGCCACCACCAGCCCGCCATACGCCAGCAACCGGAACAGCGATCCCGCCGTCGCCGCCGCGCGCATGGGCTCGAGCTGGGAAAACAACAACGGCGCCACCACCAGCCCGATCGTCCAGAGCGCCCCACACCACAGCGCCGCCAACAGCCGCACCACCGTAGCCATCAATCAGCCTCCAGGGCAGACCAACACATTGAATCAGGACAAAAATAGGGCAAAAGAACCCCACCCCCTCAAGTCCAGGATGCGGTGGATCCGGCTCCGCCGGTCCACCCGCATCGCCCCACGGGACCCGGCGCCGGGCCGCCCCAAGGCGGGTCCCGGCCCCCTTGGGGGGCTGCCGCGTAGCGGCTGGGGGCTCACCATTCTGGGCGCGCGTCAGCGCGTAGGGGGGTACCAGATCAGGGGGGACTATATATACCGGACGTCCAGAACCTCGTACTCCCGGATGCCGGACGGCGCCTGCACCTCGGCCACGTCGCCGACCGATTTGCCGATCAGCGCGCGCGCGATGGGGCTGGATACCGAGATCAGGTTGGACCGGATGTCCGCCTCGTCGTCGCCCACCACCTGGTAGGTGACACGCTCGCTGGACTCCAGATCCTCCAGGTCGACCGTGGCGCCGAACACGATGCGGCCGCCCGCGTCCAGTTCGACCGGATCGATGATCTGCGCATTCGACAGCTTGGCCTCGAGCTCCTGGATGCGCCCTTCGATGAAGCCCTGTTTTTCCTTGGCGGCATCGTATTCGGCGTTCTCGGACAGGTCTCCTTGGGCGCGGGCATCGGCGATCGCGGTGATCACGGCGGGTCGCTCCACCGTCTTGAGTCGATGCAGTTCCTGCTTCAGGCGCTCGGCCCCGCGCAAGGTCAGCGGAATGGCAGCCATGTGTACTTCCTTTACGTCTGTGGATTTCGCATCCCCGCGAAGGCGCAAGCTGGCGCCTGCCGCGCTACGGGCGCGGCCGGGAATGGCGATGGTGAAAAATAAAACCCCGGCTCGATCAGGAACCGGGGCGATCAATGTAGATTGTCCGAAAACTGGCGAGAACGCGCAAGCGCCCTCGGGCAAACTTTACCGTTTGAAAACCAAGGGTTAACCCTTGGAACAACCGGCCGGCCGCGCCGCCATGGCTATTCCCAGCACCAGCACCCCCAGCAGGACGATGTGGAACACGAGGTCCGGCCAGGTCTGCGGCCCCACTCCGATCACGATGGTGAAAACGCCCACCAGCGTCCCCAGCAGGGCGAATGCCTGGACCCCCAGCGCAATGCGGCGGGCCGCGCCGGCCCACCGCCGCCCCGCAAGCAAACCCAGAATCAGCACCCCGGCGATGATCCCTTCGGCCGTGGCCGCCCTCGCATGCCCGTAGGCATGGCCCAGGACGCCGGCATGGACCAGGCTGGCGGCGGCGAACAGCGCGGCCTCGGCCGCCAGGAAACGGGCGACTTTCGGGCGGATGCTCGTCTCGTTGCGTAAGGCATTCATGGCTTCCAGCGCCGCCGACGCCTGGAAACTGATGTTCGATTTCCTGATGAAGTCGGCCCCCCAGCGCCTGGAGAGCCAGCAGAAGCATGGCCTCACGCCCAACGATTCGCGCGCGCTCTTCTCGCTGGACAAGGCGGGGAAGCCGGTGGGCACGCTGGCGCGTGAGTGGGGGTGCGATCCATCCACGGCGACCTGGCTGGTGGACCGCCTCGAACGCGCAGGGCTGGCCGAGCGGGTACCCTCGCCCGACGACCGGCGGGTCAAGCTGGTGCGTGTGACGCGCAGGGGTACGGAGACCCTGCAGGACCTGATGGCCGCCTATCAGCGCCCGCCCGCGGAGATGTCACGCCTGTCACGGGACGAATTGGCGGCGCTGGTCGGCATCCTGAGCAAGCTGCGCAAGGACGCCTGACGGCGCCCTTCCCTTGCCTTCGCATCTGGCGGCGCGCCAAGACAAAGGGCGCTCCCCCTTGCGGGGAAGCGCCCTCGCCGGGAACGTTCCGGCGGGAAGCCGTCAGGCCACCGAGCGGTGCAGTTCCTGCAGCGAATACACCTGCAGGCCGGCGCCCTGGCGCATGTACTGCATGCCCTCGACCGCCGCCCAGGCGCCCGCCACCGTCGTGTAGTAGGTGACGCGCGAGGCCAGCGCCGAGGTCCGGATGGCCCGCGAATCGGCGATCGCGTTGCGGCGCTCTTCCACGGTGTTGATCACCAGCGCGATCTCGCCGTTCTTGACCATGTCGACGATGTTGGGCCGGCCCTCGGTGACCTTGTTGACGACCTTCACCGGAATGCCCGCGGCCTCGATGGCGGCCGCCGTGCCGCGCGTGGCGACCAGCGAGAAGCCCAGGCCGTGCAAGCCGCGCGCAACCGCGATGACCTTGCCCTTGTCCTCGTTCTTGACGCTGATGAAGGCGGTGCCGCTTTCAGGCAGGCGCACGCTGGCCGCGAGCTGCGACTTCACGAAGGCCTCGCCGAAGCTCTCGCCCACGCCCATCACTTCGCCGGTGGACTTCATCTCGGGTCCGAGGATGGTGTCCACGCCCGGGAACTTCACGAACGGGAACACTGCTTCCTTGACCGAGAAATACCTGGGCACGATTTCCTCGCCCAGGCCCTGGTCGTCGAGCGAACGGCCGGCCATGGCGCGGGCGCCGATCTTGGCCAGCGGCAGCGAGGTCGCCTTGGACACGTACGGCGCGGTGCGCGAGGCGCGCGGATTCACTTCCAGCACGTAGACGGTGCCCTGCTGGATCGCGAACTGCACGTTCATCAGGCCGACCACGTTCAGCGCGCGCGCCATCAGGCCGGTCTGGCGCTTGATTTCCTCGATCAGCTCGGCCGACAGCGAGTACGGCGGCAGGCAGCAGGCCGAATCGCCCGAGTGCACGCCGGCCTGCTCGATGTGTTCCATCACGCCGCCGATGAAGACGCGCTTGCCGTCGGACAGGCAGTCCACGTCGACTTCGATGGCGTCGTTCAGGAAGCGGTCCAGCAGCACGGGCGAGTCATTGCTGACCTTGACCGCCTCGCGCATGTAGCGCTCGAGGTCCTTCTGCTCGTGCACGATTTCCATCGCGCGGCCGCCCAGCACGTAGCTGGGGCGCACCACCAGCGGATAGCCGATGTCCTGGGCATGCGCCAGGGCCTCGGCTTCGGTGCGCGCCGTGCGGTTGGGCGGCTGGCGCAGGCCGAGCTTGTGCAGCAGCTTCTGGAAGCGCTCGCGGTCCTCGGCGATGTCGATGGATTCCGGACTGGTGCCGATGATGGGCACGCCGTTGGCTTCCAGCGCCTTGGCCAGCTTCAGCGGAGTCTGGCCGCCGTACTGGACGATCATGCCGACCGGCTTTTCCTTGTCGACGATCTCGAGCACGTCCTCCAGCGTAAGCGGCTCGAAATACAGCCGGTCGGAAGTGTCGTAGTCGGTCGAGACGGTTTCCGGGTTGCAATTGACCATGATGGTCTCGAACCCGTCCTCGCGCAGCGCCATGGCGGCATGCACGCAGCAATAGTCGAACTCGATGCCCTGGCCGATGCGGTTCGGTCCGCCGCCCAGCACGATGATCTTCTTCTTGTCGGTGGGGTTGGCCTCGCACTCTTCCTCGTAGGTCGAGTACATGTAGGCGGTATGCGTGGCGAACTCGGCCGCGCAGGTGTCGACGCGCTTGTAGACCGGACGCACGTCGTACTGGTGGCGCAGCTTGCGCACCTCGGTCTCGGTGGTGTCCAGCAGATAGGCCAGGCGGCGATCGGAGAAACCCTTGCGCTTGAGCTGCCAGAAAGTGTTGCGGTCGAGATCGGCCAGCGTCTTCTTCTCGAGCGCCAGCTCGATATCGACGATTTCCTTGATCTGCGCCAGGAACCACGGATCGATGTGGGTCAGCTGGTGCACTTCCTCGAGCGAAAAGCCCTGCGCGAAGGCGTCGCCCACGAACCAGATGCGCTCGGGACCGGGCTCGCCCAGCTCGACCTCGATGCGCTCGCGATCGGTGGTCTTCTGGTTCAGGCCGTCCACGCCCACTTCCAGGCCGCGCAGCGCCTTCTGGAACGACTCCTGAAAGGTACGGCCGATGGCCATCACCTCGCCCACGGACTTCATCTGCGTGGTCAGGTGGGCGTCGGTCTGCGGGAACTTCTCGAACGCGAAACGCGGCACCTTGGTGACCACGTAATCGATGGTGGGCTCGAACGAGGCGGGCGTCGCGCCGCCGGTGATGTCGTTGCGCAGTTCATCCAGCGTGTAGCCGACCGCCAGCCGGGCCGCCACCTTGGCAATGGGGAAGCCCGTGGCCTTCGAGGCCAGCGCCGACGACCGCGACACGCGCGGGTTCATCTCGATCACGATCATGCGGCCGTTGGCCGGGTTGACCGCGAACTGCACGTTCGAACCGCCGGTGTCCACGCCGATCTCGCGCAGCACCGCGATCGAGGCGTTGCGCATCAGCTGGTATTCCTTGTCGGTCAGCGTCTGCGCCGGGGCGACCGTGATCGAGTCGCCGGTGTGGATGCCCATGGGATCCAGGTTCTCGATGGAGCAGACGATGATGCAGTTGTCGGCCTTGTCGCGCACGACTTCCATCTCGAATTCCTTCCATCCGACCAGCGATTCCTCGATCAGCAGTTCGCTGGTGGGCGAGGCCTCCAGGCCGCGGCGGCAGATGGTCTCGAATTCCTCGGCGTTGTAGGCGATGCCGCCGCCCGTGCCGCCCAGCGTGAAGCTGGGCCGGATCACGACCGGGAAACCGCTGGTGCCGGTCTGCTCGGCGATGCGGCGCTGCATGTCCCAGGCTTCGTCCATGGAGTGGGCGACGCCCGACTTGGCCGACTCCAGGCCGATGCTGGTCATCGCGTCCTTGAACTTCTGGCGGTCCTCGGCCTTCTCGATCGCATGGGCGTTGGCGCCGATCAGCTCCACGCCGTACTTGGCCAGCACGCCCTGCTTGTCGAGGTCCAGCGCGCAATTCAGCGCGGTCTGCCCGCCCATGGTGGGCAGCAGCGCGTCGGGGCGCTCTTTCTCGATGATCTTCTCGACCACCTGCCAGGTGATGGGCTCGATGTAGGTGACGTCGGCCGTTTCCGGGTCCGTCATGATCGTGGCGGGGTTGCTGTTGACCAGGATCACCTTGTAACCCTCGGCCTTCAGCGCCTTGCAGGCCTGCGCGCCCGAGTAGTCGAACTCGCACGCCTGGCCGATGACGATCGGGCCGGCGCCGATGATGAGGAAGCTTTGGATATCTGTACGCTTGGGCATGACGCGGCTTAACCTTGTTGCTTGCTCTGTTGCATCAGTTGGGTGAACCGATCGAACAGGACGACGATGTCGTGGGGTCCCGGGCTGGCCTCGGGATGGCCTTGGAAGCAGAACGCCGGCCGGTCGGTCAGCTCGAAGCCCTGCAGCGAGCCGTCGAACAGCGACACGTGCGTGACGCGCGTATTGGCCGGCAGGGTCTCGGGGTCGACGGCGAAGCCGTGGTTCTGGCTGGTGATGAAGACCCGGCCGGTGGCGACGTCCTTGACCGGATGGTTGGCGCCGTGGTGGCCCAGCTTCATCTTCAGCGTCTTGGCGTTCAGCGCCAGGCCCATGATCTGGTGTCCCAGGCAGATGCCGAACACCGGGATCCGGCGCTCGAAGAAGGCGCGGGTGGCCTCGATGGCGTAGTCGCAGGGCTCGGGATCGCCAGGGCCGTTCGACAGGAACACGCCGTCGGGATTCAGGGCCAGCACCTCGGCCGCCGGGGTCTGCGCCGGCACCAGGGTGACGCGGCAGCCGCGGTCCACCAGCAGGCGCAGGATGTTCCACTTCACGCCGAAATCATAGGCGACGACGTGGAAGCGGCCATCGCCCTTGGGCGCGTGGCCGGCGCCCAGGCGCCAGATGCCTTCGGTCCACTCGGCGGCCTTGTCCACGGACACGACCTTGGCCAGGTCCAGGCCCGACATGCCGGGGAATTCGCGCGCCAGGCGCAGGGCTTCCTGTTCGTCGCTGCCGGCGTACACGCAGCCGTTCTGGGCGCCCTTGTCGCGCAGGATCCGGGTAAGCTTGCGGGTGTCGATGCCGGCGATGCCCACGACGTTCTGCTGGACGAGATAGTCGGACAGCGAACGCTGCGAGCGGAAATTCGACACGACCAGCGAGTAGTCGCGCACGACCAGGCCCGCCACGTGGACCTTGGCGGCCTCGCGGTCCTCGTCGTTGATGCCGGTATTGCCGATGTGGGGATAGGTGAGCGTTACGATCTGGCGGCTGTAGCTGGGATCGGTAACGATCTCCTGGTACCCTGTGATGGCGGTATTGAACACGACCTCGCCCACTGCATGGCCAGGCGCCCCGATGGACGTGCCACGAAAGATCGTGCCGTCGGCAAGCGCCAGTATTGCGGGGGTAGTCTCGGGAAAGAGAGACGGCAACAAGAGAGAATCTCCGAATGGAGTCCTCCTCCCGAGGGTACGCCAACAGGCGCCGCAAGGTGTCGGGCGGCACAACCCGGCTCAGCCATTCTTGCGCAGCTTCCTGCGCGGGCCTGGCGCGGTGCCAACTCGCCACTCGCCGCCGTCCTGCGGCACCGGAAACGGGCACGGGACGGCGAATCGCATGGCGGCACCAGGCCTTCGACGGCTACGGCTGCAACAGATGATCTGCAGCACGCGGTTGTACGAATCAGCAGCGGGGATCGGGGTACGCGCTAAGGGGAGGACGTGGAATTTGAACGTCAAACCTTACAATTATAGCTTATAGAACCTGTTATACGGAGGAACCGTGTCCAACCAGCTCGAAGCCCTGCGCCAGCATTCCGCCGTCGTCGCCGACACGGGCGACTTCGAAGCCATGCGGGCGTTCCGTCCCACCGACGCCACGACCAACCCTTCCCTGATCCTGAAGGCGGTCCAGAAGAGCGAATACCGGCCCCTGCTGGACCGGGTGGTGCGGGACCACGCGGGCGCTTCCACGGCCGAGCGGATGGACCGCCTGCTGGTGGCCTTCGGCCAGGCCATCCTGGACATCGTGCCGGGCCGGGTCTCCACCGAGGTGGATGCCCGCCTGTCCTTCGACACCCGCGCCACGGTCGAGCGCGCCCGCGCCATCATGGCGCTGTACGCCGCCGCGGGCATCCCCAGGGAACGGGTGCTGATCAAGATCGCCTCGACCTGGGAAGGCATCCAGGCCGCGCGCGTGCTGCAAAGCGAGGGGGTGCGCTGCAACATGACCCTGCTGTTCTCGCTGGAGCAGGCCATCGCCTGCGCCGAGGCCCGGGTGCAGCTGATCTCGCCCTTCGTCGGCCGCATCTACGACTGGCACAAGAAGAACCAGGGCGCGGCCTGGGACGAGGCGGCCAACGCCGGCAGCGCCGATCCGGGCGTGCAGTCGGTCCGGCGCATCTACGACCACTACAAGCGCGCCGGCGTCCCGACCGAGATCATGGGCGCCAGCTTCCGCAATGTCGGGCAGATCCTGGCGCTGGCCGGATGCGACCTGCTGACGATCAGCCCCGAGCTGCTGGGCCAGCTGCAGGCGGCCGACGGCGCGGTGCCCCGCCAATTGACGCCCCCCGGCAGCACCGTGCCGCCCGGGGCGCAACTGGGCGAGGCCGATTTCCGCTTCGCGCTGAACGAGAACGCGATGGCCACTGACAAGCTGGCCGAGGGCATACGGGCGTTCGTCGCGGATGCGCGCAAGCTGGACGGGCTGCTGGAAGCGGCCTGAACGGGCCGGCCGTCAAACAAGGATAAACGCCGGATGCCGTCCAGCGGACTTCGATGGCACAATTCGGCGGCCAGCCGTATGGCCGGCGCCAGCCAGGCATCCCGGCCGCATGCTATCCAGGGACACACTTGACCTCGCCATCCGCCTCTCCTCCCCTCCTGTCCGTCCGGCAGATCGCCGCGATGCTGCGCGCCCGCGCGCCCCTGGTCGCGGCCATCACCGCCACCTGCCTGGTGGCCGCGGCGGCGATCTCGCTGCTGCAGGCCTCCAAGTGGTCGGCCACGGCCAGCATCTATGTCGACTACCGCGAAAACGACCCCATCGCCGGCCGCAACTTCTCCGCGCTGCTCGACGACAGCTATCTCCAGACCCAGATCGACATGCTCAAGAGCCGGGCCATCGCCGAGAAGGTGGTGGACCAGCTGCATCTGGACGAAAGCGCCGATTTCCGTGAAGCGGCCAGCAAGGTGGGCGAGGCCCGGGCGCGGGACGGCCTCATCACCCGGATCATCAAGAACACCGAAGTCGCCAACAAGCGCGGCAGCCGGGTGCTGGAAGTCTCGTACACCGACCGCAACGCGGAATCGGCCCGCGCCCACGCCCAGGCCGTGGTCGACGCCTACATCGCCCTGAGCCAGAGCATCGCCAACCAGGCCGCTCGCGCGCGCACCGAGCAATACACCGCGCAGCTCGAGCAGCTGCGCGGACAGGTCGATGCGATCCAGGAAAAGCTCAGCGCCTACCAGCGCGAGACCGGCGTCATCGACCTGCCGAATTCGGAAAGCCTGGAGGAACAGCGGCTGCGGCAGATGCAGAGCGAACTGGCCGAGTACCAGGCCCAGCGGCAGCAGGCCACGGCGCAGCGCCAGACCACGCAGGCCATGATCCGCAACGGCCTGCGTCCCGACGAAATTCCCGAGATCGGCAGCCTGCCGGTCATCAACGCGCTGAAGGATCGCCTGAACGCCGTCAACCAGCGGTTGCTGGAAGTGCAGGCCACCCTGGGCGCCAACCACCCCACGGTCAAGAGCCTGCGCCAGGAGCAGCAGAACCTGAACGGCCAACTGGCCCGCGAATCCCGGGCGGCGGTGGACCGCCAGGCCAGCGACGCCTCGCGGGTGGCCCTGCAGGAAGCCTCGCTGCAAAGCGCCATCGAGGAACAGCGCAAGAAAGTCTTCGACCTGATGCAATACCGCGACCGGCTGGCGTCGTACCGTCAACAACTGGCGGGCGCCCAGCAGGTCTACAACGCCGCCGTGCAGAAGTACGACTCGCTGCTGATGGCCAGCAGCATCACCTTGCCCGGCGCGACCGTATTGCGCCAGGCCGAGGCGCCCAGCGCGCCGTCCAATCCGGGCCTGCTGCGGTCCATGGCGCTGGGGGTACCCGTCGGCCTGGTCCTGGGCCTGATGTTGGCACTGGCGCTGGAACTGGCGTTCCGCCGCGTGCGCTGCGAGGACGACCTCACCCATGATCTCGGGCTGCCCGTGCTCGGCACCATCGGCGCCGTCGGAGCAAAAGCATGACGCCCCCCATTTCCAACGACCACGGCCGCCTGGGAGAACTGCTCCAGCAGGCCGGCATGCTTACGCCGGAACAGGTGACGCGCATCGCCGCGGCCCAGGCCGAACAGGGGCTGCGTTTCGGCGAAGCCGCGATCCGGCTCGGCCTGCTGACCGAGGAACAGATACGGACCGTGCTGGCGCAGCAGTTCCGCTACGCGATCTCGGCTTCGCCGCAATCGGGCGTATCGTCGACGCTGTCCATCGCCCATGCGCCCTTCGACTCCGAGGCCGAGGCCATCCGGCGGATCCGCACCCAGTTGTCGCTGCGCTTCGGCGAGCAGCGCCGGATCGCCTTCGCCGTGGTCAGCCCGGATGACGGCGAAGGCAAGAGTTATCTGGCCGCGAGCCTGGCCATCGCCTTTTCCCAGGCCGGCCTGCGCACGCTCTACATCGACGCCGACATGCGGGGACCGGACCGGCCCAGCCTGCTGGGCGTGCGCCAGGCGACGGGACTGTCGACCATGCTGGCCGGCCGCGCGCATGCCGCGGCCAGCCCGCCCCTGCCCGACTTCCCGCTCCTGCAGGTCATCGACCGCGGGCCGCGCCCGCCCAACCCCACCGAGATCCTGGGCACCACGGGCCTGCGGCAACTGATGCGCGAGCTCGAGCAGCACATCGACGCCTTCGTCGTCGACACGCCCTCGGCCATCCTTTCCGCCGACGCGCAGATCATCGCGGGACAGGTAGGAGCCTGCGTGCTGGTGGCACGCCAGCACCGCAGTTCGCTCAAGGCCATGCGCGAAGCCACCGGCCAGCTGCGCAGCGCCGGCGTCGAGATCCTGGGCGCGGTCTACAACGAATTCGGGGGCGCCCGGGGGGCTTCGGCACGAAAACCGGGGCTTCGTTCGCGGAGTGCATGACTTGGACGGTCCGGCCCCGGCGCAGCGCCTCGATCACTTCCTGATCGGCGCGCTGGTCGCGCTCTGCTTCATCTGTTCGCTGGTGCCGACGACGTTCCAAATGGGCGAGCTCGGCCCCGAGGCGGGGCACCAGATCGCGGAAGGCTCGCTGCTCAGGCAGGTGCAGTTCGGCACCATTTTCCTCACGGCCGGCTGGCTGGCCTACCGCCATCCCGCGGAAGCGCTGGGCATCTTCCGGCGCATGAACCCGTTCCTGATCCTGCTGCTGATCTATTGCGCGGCCTCGATCGCCTGGTCGCCGGCCCCGAACGTCACCATCAAGCGCGTCGTGCTGCTGGGCGGACTGCTGCTGACGGGCATCGTCATCTCGCCGCCGATCGCGACACCCCGCCAGTTCTCTCACGCCCTGCTGGGCACGTTGTCGGCGCTGGTCGCGGTGTCCGCCTTCGTCGCGGTGGCGCTGCCGCACATCGGCGTCGATCTGTTCCTGGACGGCGCCTGGCGCGGCATCATGTGGCAGAAAAACCTGCTGGGCGCGGTGGCCGGGCTGTGCGTGATGCTGTGGCTGCGCGAGTGCATGGAAAGGCGCCTGCCCCTGGGCCGCACGGCGGCGGCCACGCTGTTCAGCATCTTCGTGCTGTACATGTCCAAGAGCACGACCTCCATGCTCGTGACCGCGGTCGGCATCGCCGTCTATCTCGCGCTGCGCCAGCGATGGGTACGAAACAGCCATGCGGGACTGATCGCCTCGCTGGTGGGGCTGTCGCTGCTGCTGGCCCTGACCTATCTCTTCTACATCGCGACCGGGCGCCTGCCCACCTGGCAGGACGTGATCGCGCCGATCGCCACGCTGCTCAACAAAAGCCCCGACCTGACCGGCCGCACCGAGATCTGGCGGCTGGTGCTGGCCGCCGCCAGGCAGCACCTGACCTTCGGCATCGGCTACGGCGCCTTCTGGATCGGGGAAGGCGGACCGGCCCAGTTCATCGCGGACGAGTTCGGCTGGATGCCGTCGCACGGACACAACGGCTACATCGACTTGCTGAACGAGCTGGGCATCGTCGGCCTCGTGCTTTTCATCGGGCTGCTGCTGTGGCACCTGGCGTCGCTGTTCCTGCTGATGCGCATCGATCGCGACGAGGCGGCCCTGCATCTGTCCATCCTGGTGCTGATGGTCATCAGCAACTTTTCGGAAAGCCAGTTCCTGCGCGACGTATCGCTGCAGAACATGGTGTTGGTCTTCTCGTCCGTCACCGTGTCGGCCCGGCTGCGGCTTGCCCGCCGGGACGCGCCATGCTGATACCGCGCCTGGGGGCCTGGATGGTCGCCGCCGGCCTGTGCACGCTCGCGCCGGCCCCCATCGCGGCCCGGGAAGCGGCCCCGGCACCGTATCCCTACGCAATCGACGAGGATCGCCTGGGCGGGCCGCCCGACCAGTCCGCCCTCGACCGCCCGCTTTCCCCCGCCGACCGCATCGTCGCCCGGCAAGGCCACTTCTATGCCGTCGGCGCCGACGGCATCCCGGGAACGGCGGACGATCGCCGGGTCCGCCTGTTCGGCATCAACCTGAGCTTCGGCGCCAACTTTCCTCCCGCCGACCAAGCCCCCGCGCTGGCGCGGCGGCTGCGCAAGCTGGGATTCAACGCGGTCCGCCTGCACCATCTGGATTCGCTGCCGTCCAGCCCCGGCGCAGCCCCCATCGGCATCCTGACCGACGGTCCCTACCCCACCTTCCACGCCGAGGCGATAGCGCGGCTGCGGGCTTTGATCGACGCCCTGGCCCGCGAGGGACTGTACGTGAACCTGAACCTGCACGTAGGCTACCGGTTCCGGCCCGCCGTGGATGGACTGCCGCGCCTGGATGCCGGCCGGGACTCGACCTCGATCGCCTCGCCGCTGCACGTGTATGCCTCCGCCCTGGTCGACCGCCAGGAGGCCTACGCCCGCCAGTTGATCCGGCGGCTGGGCCTGAAAGGCCATCCCGGCCTGGCCATGGTGGAGATCAACAACGAGGCCTCGCTGCTGTGGTCGTGGACCCGGCGCGGCGCCTGGGCCGAGGCCAGGCAGCGCCACTACGCGCCCGAACTGGAGCGCCGCTGGCAGGCATGGCTGGCGGAACGCCACGGCTCGATCGAGGACGCGTGCCGCGCCTGGATCCATTGCCCGGGTGCCGCCTGGGCCGGCGCCCTGCCAGCGCCGGAGGATGAGGACGGCCCCAATGGGCCGCTGGATCTCGCTGCCCAGCGCATGGACCGGATGCTGCAGCGGCTGGGCGTCGACCGCGCGCCGGGACGCGTCGAAGCCCCTCGCAAGAAGCGCGATTTCGTCCAATTCCTGGCCGACACCGACGCGGCCTATTTTTCCCGGCTGCGTCGCGTAGTGCACGAGGAAACCGATCCGCGCGTGCCCGTCACCGGCACGCAGATGGCGTTCGGCGGCATCATGAATCTCTTCTCGCAGCGGGACATGGACTACGTGGACGAGCACGTGTACGTCGCCCACCCTGTCGCCGGCGGCGCGCAAGACCGGGCGGACGACTGGCGCATGACGGCCGCGAGCGCGTCGGGCTCGTCCGAGCTGTCCCGCCTGCTGGCCCTGTCGCTGCGGCGCGACGCCAACAAACCCTTCGTCGTCAGCGAATACAATCAGCCTTATCCCAACCCCGGCGGCTCCGCGATACTCCCCATCATGGCGACCCTCGCTTCGCTGCAGGACTGGGACGGGCTGTTCTTCTTCGACTACGCCGACCAATGGCCGCCGCCGGAGGGGCCGACGCGCTTCTCGCTGGCGGGGGACTGGGGCAAGCTGGCCCTGGCCGGACAAAGCGCCCTGCTGTTCCGCTCGGCGTACGTCCGTCCCCTGGCGCGCAGCCTCGATCTTCCCCTGCCCGAATCCGCCGCGCTCGACATCGCGCAGTCGACCGCGGCCGACGCGCTCGAACGCAGCGTCGAGCGCCGGCTGTCCGTCGTTCCCGCGCACGCGTGGTCGTTCCGGCTGGCCCAGGCGCCGGGCACCGACGATGCGTCCTGGACGCCTCCCCCGCCTCCGGGGCAGACCACGCCCGATGGACAGGTGCGCCACGATCCGGCGCAAGAACTCGTCATCGTCGATGCCCCCCAGGCGTGGGGGGTGTTCGGCCCGCTGGCCGGCCGCCTTTCCGCGGCGGGCAATTCAATTCGGCCCACCGGTCCCGCGGCCCCCCTGTCGCTGCTGCTGACGCCCCTGGATGGACGCGCCCTGGCCGAGTCCGGCCACATGCTGCTGACCGTGGGCAGCGCCACCGCCGGCAGGCAGCCGGGCTCTCAGCCTGCGCGTCCCAAGCGCGTGATCCCTTATCCCGGCAAGCCGGGGTGGATCACACTCGAACCCGATGCGGGCGCGGCGGGCCCGTCGGCGCCCCGCGCCACTCCAGGCCCCACCTGGCTTGCCCGCCATCCACTGGAACTCGAGATCGCCACGCTGGGCCGCCCGGTCGCCGTCCACCCACTGGACGGCGCGGGGCGGCGCATGGCGCCCCTGCCCACGGAGGCATCCGGAGACCAGGCCGTGCGCGTGCGCCTGTACGCCGTGTCCGAGCAATCCAGCCCGTGGTTCGAGATCGTCCGTGGCACCGCCGGACAGGAGACCCGTCCATGAACTCACGCGATCTGCGCATCGAGACCTTGCGCGGCCTGGCCTGCATCCTGCTGGTCGCCTACCACGTGATCGGCGACGACGTACGCGGCCTGCGCCTGCCGGATGACGCGTGGCTGCGGTGGTTCTCCGACAGCCTGGTGTACCTGCGCATGCCGCTGTTCACCTTCCTGTCCGGCTACGTCTATGCCATGCGCCGGCCCGCCCAGGCCGGCGATTTCGTGCCCTTCTTCCGCGGCAAGGTGCGGCGGCTGCTGCTGCCGCTGCTGATGGTGGGACAGGTCTACCAGTACGTGCAGCGCCATGTCGGCGAAGTCAACGTCGAACACGGTGGCTCGTGGTTCCGGTTCATGTTCTACGCCTACGACCACTTCTGGTTCCTCCAGGCGCTGTTCCTGATCTTCATCATCATCTACGTCCTGGACGTCTCCGGGGCCGGCCGCAATCGCCGCTGGCTCTGGACGGCCACGCTGCTGGCCTTCCTGGTTCTGCCGCACATCCGGTTCGCCGCTGATCCGTTCTCGATCAACGGCGCGTTCTACCTGCTGCCCTACTTCCTGCTGGGCGTCGCGCTGCGGCGCACGCCGGGCCTGGACGCGCCCGCCTCGCTGCCGCGCTACTGGCTGCCCTGCGCGGCCGCCGCCCTGCTCGTCTGCCTCGTCTGGCACCAGGCCAGCCTGGCCGGCTGGAACGTTCCGCACCTGTCGGCCGACGCCCTGTCGGGGCAGTTGTACTCGGCCGTCAGCATCGCCTTCCTGTATGCGATCGCCTGGCAATGGAAACCGCTGGTGCGCATAGGCGGCTACTCCTATTCCATCTACCTGTTCCATGTGTTCGGCACCGCCGGCTGCCGCATCCTGCTCACCCACCTGAACGTGCACGAACCGGTGGTACTGTTCGCCTGCGGCCTGGCCTCCGGCATCCTGCTGCCGATCCTGCTGGAGACCGTGCTCGACCGCTGGGGCATCACCCGGCTGCTGTTCCTGGGCAAGGCCTATGTCCGCGGCGGCTCCGCCCACCGCACCGGAGTCCAGCATGAATGAGCCGCCCCGCATCGCGGTCTGCATCGCCACCTACCGGCGCGCCGAACGCCTGGACGCGCTGCTGGGCGATCTTGCCGGGCAGACGCTCGCGCCGGTCCAGGTGGTCGTGGTGGACAACGATCCGGCCGGCAGCGCCCGGGCCGTGGTCGAAGCGCGCCGGGCGACGTTTCCGGCGCCCCTGGTCTACGACGTCCAACCGGAAAAGAACATCTCGCTGACCCGCAACCGCTGCGTCGCCCATGCGCGCGCGGACTGGCTGGCCTTCGTCGACGACGATGAACGCGTGGGTGCGACGTGGCTGCAGACGCTGCACGCCGCCGCCCGGGACCATGCTGCCGACGGCGTGCTAGCCCCCGTGGTGCCGGTCGTACCCACGGACGCACCGGCCTGGATCCGGCGTGGCGGGTTCTACGACGGCCCCCGGATGGCGACGGGCTCGGTCGTGCCGCTGAACGTCATGCGCATAGGCAACGCCCTGATCGCCACGCGGTGGCTGGCCGGCCAGGAGGCGACGGGGCCGTTCGACCCCTCGTTCGGGCTCACCGGCGGCGAGGACGGCGATCTGCTGATGCGGCTGGTGGGCCAGGGCGCGCGGATTGTCTGGTGCGACGAGGCGGTGGCCACCGAGGACGTGGTGCCGTCCCGCCTGCGCCTGAAATGGATCCTGGCGCGCGCCTTGCGCGGGGGCCAGGACTACGCCCGCCACTTCCTGGAAGGCAAGCTGGGTGGCCTCGGGCCGGCGCACAAGCTGCTGTTCTTCGCCCGCGCGCTGGCGCAGGCGCTGGCCGCGCTGCTGCTCGCCCTGGTCACGCTGCCTGCCGGCATGCATCGCAGCGCGCACTGGCTCGCACGCGCCTGCGCCAACGCCGGCAAACTGTCCGTGCTCGCGGGCTGGCATTATCGCGAATATGCCTGAGGATCCATTCGTGGGACTGATCTATCTGCTTCTTTGCCTGGCGGCGGTTCCCGCCACCGTTTCCTGCCTCTACCTGGGCCTGATGACGCTGCTGTCGTGGCGGGCGCCCATACCGCAGCCGGCGTCGCGCTCGCTGCGTTTCGACATCCTGGTCCCCGCCCACAACGAGGCCGCCGTGATCGAGCGCACGGTCGCCAGCCTGCTGCGGATCGACTGGCCGGCCGACCGCATGCGCGTCGTCGTGATCGCCGACAACTGCTCCGACGATACCGCGCGGCTGGCCGCCGCCGCGGGCGCCACGGTGATCGAGCGCCGCGACGACACGCTGCGCGGCAAGGGCTATGCGCTGGCCCACGGCATCGCCCACAGCGCCGCCGGACAATGGGCGGACGCCATCGCCGTGGTCGATGCCGATACCGTGGTCTCGCCCAACTTCCTGTCGGCCTTCGCCGCCCGCATCGAACGCGGGGCACAGGCCCTGCAGGCCAACTACGGCGTGCTGAATCCCGACGACTCCTGGCGCACGCGCATCATCACCATCGCCTACGGCGCCTTCCACGCGGTCCGCGGCCGCGCCCGGGAACGGCTGCGCGTCTCCTGCGGCCTGCGCGGCAACGGCATGGGCTTCACCCACGAACTGCTGCGCGACCATCCGTTCCGCTCGGTCTCGCTGACCGAGGACCTGGAACAGGGCATCGTCCTGGGCCTGGAAGGCATCCGCGTCTGGTACGTGGACGAGGCCCACGCCGATGCCGAACTGGTGGCCACGGGATCGGCCTCCGTCTCGCAACGCCAGCGCTGGGAAGGCGGCCGCTTCGCGGTCATCCGGATCTATACCGGCAGGCTGCTGCGCGCCGGACTGACGCGGCCGGACCGCATCTGCCTGGACCTCGCGCTGGACCTGCTGACCCTGCCCATCGGCTACGTCGCGCTGGAAATCGGCGCCCTGCTCGCGCTCGCGCTGCTGGCCGCGCTGGTCACCCCGGCCGCTTGGGCCTGGGTGGGCTGGGCGATCCTGATGGGCATCATCCTGGGCGCGCACATCCTGCGCGGCTGGCAACTGGGACCGCTGGGCCCCCGGGCGCTGCTCGATCTGGCGCGGGCGCCTTTCTTCGTGTTGTGGAAACTCCATGCGCTGCTGCGCCGGCGTGGGGAACAGGGCTGGGTCAAGACCCGGCGCGACGGGCAATGACGGGCGCGCCGTTCTCATCCCGGCTGGTACGGCTGTTCGGCAGTTCGATCGTCGACCAGGCACTGCTGTCCGGCGCCAATTTCCTGGTCGGACTGATCCTGATCCGCTACGCCAGCGAAACCCAATACGGATACTACGTGCTGGCCTTCAACGGCATGATGCTGGCCACCACGCTGCAAGGCACGTTCATCTCGACGCCACTGGTGATACGCCTGCCCGGCCTGGACGCCGATGCGCGCCGGTCATGGATAGGCGGCCTGTGGCGGGACCAGCGGCGCTGGACCGCGGCCGGCAGCGCCGTGGCGCTGGCCGCCATCGCACTGGCGTGGGCGACGGGCGCGCTGCAGCCCGACGCCCTGCCCGTCTGCATCGCGGCGGTCGCCCTGCTGGCCGCCGCGACCTACCGGGAATATTTCCGCGGCATCCTGCTCGTCTACCAGCGGCCGCACGCGGTCCTGGCCGCCGATACGGTCTATGTGGTAGGCCTGATCGCGGCAGGACTGCTGGCCATGCACCAGCCCATCGCCGCGACGATCGCGCTGGGCGGCGCCGCGCTGTCCGCGCTGGCGTGCGGCCGGTTGCTGCGCCGCGCGCTGCGCCAGGACATGGATGCCGACGCCCCCCCGGGCCGCATGCGCGAGATCGCCCGCGTCGGATTCTGGGCGGCCTCGGGCGGCGTCATCTATTGGCTGTTCAACCAGGGCTACAGCTTCCTGGCCGCGGCCACGCTGGACCTGGCGGCCGTGGCCGCGCTGGCCGCGTCCCGGCTCGTCATGATGCCAGTGAACCTGGTTACGGCCGGCGTGCAGAAGCAATTGACGCCCGTCGCCTCGGGCTGGCTGCACCAGCTCGGGCCACGCGCGACCTTCCGCCGCCTCGCGCTGTTCTCCGCCATCCTGGGGGCGATGACGCTGGTCTACCTGGGCACCGCCTGGCTGCTGCGCGACTGGATCTTCATCGATCTGATGCGCAAGGATTTCGCGCAGCGCGACGTGCTGTTCCAGCTCTGGGCCGCCGTGTTCCTGGTCATGTCGCTGCGGGACCCGCTGATGCTCCTGTTGCTGCTGCGGCAGCGGCTGCGCACGCTGACCGCCATCACGCTGGGATCGGCACTGCTGTCGCTGGCGATCTGCCATGCGGCGATGCTGCGCTGGGGCGCCACCGGCGCCCCCTTCGGCGTGCTGTGCGGCGAGCTGTTCTATATCGCCGCCGTCCTGGCCTGCACGCGCGCCGAGATGCGCCGCGCCGAACCCGTGGCCGGCACGAAGGAGGTCCTGCCGTGAACCGGGCCATCCCCATCCTGATGTACCACCAGATCGACGCGATGCCGCCGGCGGGCACGCCCTTCCGGCATCTTACGGTCACGCCCGGCGCCTTCGCCGCGCAGATGCGCTGGATGCGGCGCCTGGGCTATCGCGGCCTGTCGATGCGGGACTTGCAGCCCTACCTGTCGGGCGAACGACTGGGCCGGGTATTCGGGATCACCTTCGACGACGGCTATCTGAACGTGCTGCGCCACGCGCTGCCCGTGCTGCGCGAAGCCGGGTTCACCGCGACCAACTACGTGGTGGCCAGCCGCGTGGGCGGGACCAACGACTGGGATGCCGCGCACGGCATCCGGCAGGTCCCGCTGATGTCGGCCGACGAGCTGCGGCAATGGATCGAGGCGGGCCAGGAGATCGGCTCGCATACGACCGACCACGTGGACCTGACCCGGCAGGAGCCGGAGCAGGCGCGCGCGCAGATCGCCGGATCCCGCCAGCGGCTGCAGGCCCTGACGGGTCAGGCCGTCGATGCCTTCTGCTTCCCCTATGGGCGCTACGACGAGCGCCACGTCGACCTGGCGCGCGAGGCCGGCTATCGCAATGCGACCACCATCCGGCGCGGGCGCGCGCGGCCGGGAGGCGACGCCTGGCAACTGCCCCGGATCACGGTGGACGGCACGGCCGGCGTAGCGGCCTTCCTGGCGCAGATGCTGACGCCCTACGAAGACTGGCGGGCGGGCTGGCAACGGTTCAAGCAGGCAAGGACACGTGCGCATGGCTGACCCGACCGTGCTTCCGGCACCGCGCCACGCGCACATCGACGTCGCCAAGGGGATAGGCATCGCGCTAGTGGTCCTGGGCCACGGCTGGTGGCTGTTCGACTCGCGCCCCCGGTTGCTCGATGTCATCACCTCGTTCCACCTGCCCATCTTCCTGTTCCTGTCGGGTGTCCTGCTGCGCCCGGGGCGCTCGTGGGCGACGTTCGCGGCGGGCCGGGCCCAGGCCCTGCTCAAGCCGTATTTCACGGTGCTGCTGGCGCTGGCCGTGGCGGCGGTGGCGCTGCGCGGCCAGCGCTTCGCCGACCGCGCCGCCGCCATGCTCTACGGCAACGGCGAGACGCTGACCTGGATCCCGATGTGGTTCCTGCCGTACACGTGGCTGGTCATGCTGGCGGCCTACTGGCTGATCCAGCGGCGTGCGGTGACCGGGCACGCGGCGGTGCGCACGGCGCTGCTGCTGGCGCTGGCCTGGGGCGGTGCGCTGGCCGTCCCCCTGGCCTGGGACCTGCCGGTATCGTTGTTCGGCCAGGAGATCGTCGTGCGCGGCCTGCCCTTCAGCGTCGACCTGGTGCCCATAGGCTGCTTCTTCATGTTGCTGGGCTACGCCTTGCGCGTCTACGTGCTGGCCGACACCGGCCGGTGGGTGCGCATCGCGTGCTGGGCAGCCCCCGCCATGTTCCTGGCCTGGCATGTCCTGGTGCCCGCCTCGCTCGACCTGAACCTGCGGCGCTACGACGATCCGCTGCTGTCCACGGTGGCGGCCCTGGTCGGCATCGCCGGCACGCTGGCCGCGGCTCGCGCCCTGGCCCGGGCGCCCGGGCTGGGTCCGATGCTCGGCTACCTGGGCAAGGCTTCGCTGTTCATCCTGATCTTCCATCAGCCCGTGCAGGCCGCCGCCTGGCAAGCGCTTCATCCATCGCTGGGCACCCCGGGCGCGGCCCTGCTGGCCTGGCTGGCCGGCCTGGCGGTCCCGACCCTGTTTTTCGCCGCGGCGGGCCGCATCGCCCCGCTGCGCGCCCTGCTGCTGCCCGCCCCGCGCACCGCCGGGCCGGACGCGCAAAGGAACTGAACATGGAAATCCGCTCCATCCAGCACTTGCGGGCGATCGCGGCGCTGATGGTCGTCGTCTTCCACCTGCATCCGCAACTGGCCCGCATGGGCTACGAGGGCACCTGGCCCGACTGGCTGTCCAACGGCGTGGACATCTTCTTCGTGATCAGCGGCTTCATCATGTGGACCACGACGGCCGGCCGCGCGGTCACGCCCATGGACTTCTACCGCCGGCGCATCGTCCGCATCGTGCCGCTGTACTGGCTGATCACCTCCTTCGTCGTGGCGATCATGCTGGCGGCGCCCCACCTGCTGCAGACCGCGCGCTTCGACCTGCCCCACGTGCTGGCCTCGTATGCCTTCATCGCCTGGCCATCCCCGGCTGGCCATGTGGAACCCGTGCTGGTCCCGGGGTGGACGCTGAACTACGAGATGTTCTTCTATCTCCTGTTCGGACTCGCCCTGCTGCTGCCCGAACGGCGCCGGCTGGCCGCCACGGGCCTCGTGCTGGCGGCGCTCGCGGCGGTGGGCTGGTGGCTGCGGCCGTCCTCGCCCGCGGCGGGCTTCTATACGTCGGACATCATGCTGGAGTTCCTGGCCGGCATGGTGCTGGGCCAGGCCTATGCCGGCGGCCGATGGCCGGCGCGCAGCGCGGCGGGGTGGCTGCTGATGCTGGCCGGCCTCGCGCTCCTGGCCGGATCGGGTGCCTGGCCCGCCGGTACGTCGCGCCTGCTGCAGGCGGGGCTGCCCTCGATCCTGATCGTGGCCGGCGCCCTGGCGATCGAGCGCGCGGGCGCCACCCCGGGGTGGCCGCTCCTGCATCGCGTGGGCGATGCCTCGTATTCGCTGTACCTGATCCATCCGCTGGTGCTGTCCGCGCTGTCGCAAGCCTGGCGCAAGGCAGGCCTGGGCGGCACGACGGCGGGCATGGCGGCTTTCTGCCTGGTCGCGATCGCCGTCTCCACCCTGGCCGGGCTCGCCTGCCACCGGCTGGTCGAACGGCCGCTGGGACAGCGGCTCACGCGCCGGCGACTGCCGGCAGTCCGCGCTACGACAGGTTGAGGCGGTCTTTCAGCAGCCGCCACAGGCGGCGCGAACGACGGTTGGCCTGGCGCTGCGCGCTCCAGTCGATCATGCTGTCATTCATGTCGTAGTCGCCGCGCTGCGCCTCGGGCACGTCGCCCGATTCCACCGCCGCGATCAGCTCCGGCAGCCGGCGATAGAACTCGTCGCTGCGATACGGAGGGTGCAGCGACCACATGCCCGGCGCCGTCCCCAGGAAGTCCACCCGGTACAGGCCGTGTTCGCGCAGCACTTCGCCCAGGATGACCTCGGCCTCGCGCGCGATGGGCGGGTTGCCCAGCAGATGCGATTTGATCCGGTTCGCCAGTACCGGCGGCGTCAACGGCAGGACGCCCACCTTGTCGCGCAGCTTCTGCTGGTCCATCACGAACACTCGGGTACTGGCATGCTGGAACCGGTAGGCCAGGCCCAGCTCGGGCCGGTCCAGGCGTTCTGCGCCTTCCCCATGGCCGAAGATCCGCCCATCCTCCCGGGGCGGCCCCGGCAGCGGACCCGCGAGCAGCACGTCGGCATCCCCGTCGAGCAGGCGCACCGCTTCCTCGACCCACTGCCGGCTGGCCCCGCCGAACAGCATGTCGCCGTCGAAATGGACCACGTACCGCGCCCGCGCCTCCAGCAGGCCATGGAAATAGGCATAGAACGGTCCGCCGTCCCAGGCCTTGACCGGAATGTCGTCCCGGCCGAAGTAGGTGTGGGCCACTTCCCGGCGGGTTGCGGGGCGATAGTCGACCTCGTGCCAGGATACGCGCGGATCCCGGGCCCGCAGTTCGTCGACGATGGCACGCAGGGCCGCCAGGTTCTCATCGAAGCCGGCGCCGCGATATCGTCCCGCGCGGCTGCGGTGGACGTCGATGCTGACGACGAAGCGGTCGACCATCGGCCCCCACACCCGCAGTTGGTGGGCCAGCAGGTGCCGGGCATGGCGCACGTCCATCGGGTACATGCTGATCTGGACCGCCACGCGGTAGGGATAGGCCACGTCAGTTCCTCGCTTCTTCCGTTTGCCCGGGCCGGCTCGCCAGGGATTCCGCCAGGCCGGCCTCAAGGGTAGTCCATTGCATGCCGAGCACCTGTTCCGCGCGCCGCGCGTCCAGGCGGATGTCCTGCTGCCACAACCGCAGCAGCGCGGGCGAGATCACGGGCGGCAGCCCGCGCAGGCCGGCCTTGCCGCCGGCGATCTCCAGTATCTTCAAGGGCGGCGCCAGCAGCTTGCCCTCCAGCTTGAGCCGCCGCGCGGGAATGCGCCGCACGGGCACGGCGCCCATGGCACGCGCCAGGCGCATGAAATAGACGTTCCAGCTGGGGGCTTGCGCCATCGCGAGGTTGAACGGCCCCTCCGCGCCCCGCCGCAGCATCGAGGCGGTCGCGGCCACAACGTCGTCGACGTGGACGAGGTTGCTGCATCCGTCGCCGGCCGGCCCGAGATCGCCCAGGCGGCGGGCACGCAACAGGCGCACGATGCGCTCGGTCCATTGCGGACTACCCGCGCCGTAGATGCAGCCGGGCCGCAGGATGCCGACCTGGGGCACGCCGGCCAGCAGCGCCTCCGCCCGGATCTTGGCGCCGCCATAGGACTGGTCCGGCAGGCTGGCGAACGGATGATCCTCGTCCACCCTGCCGACGGCGTCGCCATAGACCGCCATCGAACTGAAATGCACGATGCGCAGCGGCCGCGAGCGCGACGCCTGTACCTCGGCCAGCGCGCGGGCCGTGGCCACCATGGCGTCGGCGCTGCCTGCCACGCAGTTGACCACGGCATCCACGCCGGCCGCCGCCTGGGTCAGCGACCCGGTGTCCGTGGCTTCGCAGAAAACCGTCTCGATGTCGCCCGAGGCCGGCTTGCGGCGCGTCGCGGCCACCGGCTCGGCCCAATCGGAGGCATGCAGCGCGGCGGCAAGCCGGAGGCCGACGTAGCCGGTGGCGCCCAGGATCAGGACACGGGTCTTCATGCGGGACTCCCAGGGTCGGCCGGCTCGCCGCCGGCATGCCTTGCCTGCAGGTGCCGCGCCAGGCGCAGCGCCAGCGCGACGAGGGTCAGGGTGGGGTTGGCCTGGCTGGACGTCGGGAATACCGCCGCTCCGGCCACGTACAGGTTCCGTACTTCGTGGACGCGGCAGTTCCTGTCGACCACGCTGGTGCGAGGATCGTCGCCCATGCGCGCCGTGCCGATGTGGTGGCCGCCATAGGCGCCGTAGCGCGTCATCTCCCGCTCGACCTCGCCGGGATCGTAATCGAATTCACCTATGCCCGAGTCGCGGATGTCGGCCGCCAGCAAGGCCAGGGACTTCTGCACCGTCGCCACGTCCTGGCGCGTGTAGCGCCAGTCGACGTGCAGCCGCCGCATGCCGAGTTCGTCGACGGACGTGCCCAGCGTCACCCTGCTTTCCGGATTGGGCTCCTGCTCGGCGTGGAAATCCAGGCTGTAGCGCTGGGACCGGGGATAGACGATGATGGACGGGAACTTGCGGGCGGCCAGGGTCCTGTCGCGCAGCCAATGCCACAGGAACCCCGCCACCGACGGCACGCCCCGTAGCACGTTCAGGCCGTGCCGCAGCCAGGCGCCCACGGTGACCCGCTCGTCGCCATGCAGGCGCCTGGCGTACTCGTAGGGCACGAAAGCCCGGGCCAGGAACAGCAGCGACAGGATGGCGGTCCCGTGCGCGGGATCGGTGATCCTGGGGTGATGCAGGCGGGCGACGAAATTGCCGATGCCCTGCTCGCGCTGGACCTCGGCCCGCAGGGCCAGCCGCCGCCGGCAATACGTGCCGTCGTCGGCGACGTCGTAGCCGTGCCACGCCCGACGGGGCGGCGCCAGCACGATGTTCCCTATGGTGCCGGCCAGGTGGCACATGTAGTAGCGGCCCACGACGTCGTGCGCGTTGCCCACGCCGCGCCCCGTGCGGCCGGGACTGTTCAGCAGCAGCCGGACCACTTCCAGCCCCCCGGCCGCCAGCACCACGCTGCCCGCCGCCACGGTGAATGCCTTGCCGTCCAGCGCCCTGGCCTCCACGTGCCGGATCGCCTCGCCGGACTCGTCCATCTCCAGCCGGGTCACGTTCGCGTGCAGGATGACGCGCAGGTCCGTCGCCGTTCGCAAACGCTGCAGGTAGCGCCCGCCGAAATCCGTGGGACAGCTGAACCGCTCCAGGGTGTGAGTGGAAAAATGCGTTTCGACGAAGCCCTCCAGCATGGGCTTGCGCGGTCCCGCGAAGGCTTCGTCGATCGTATAGGCATAGTCGCCGGCCTCGCACCAGGCGTTGGCCGCGGGATAGTAGGGAGCCAGGTCCTCGGGGCCGATGGGCCAGCCGCTGCCGACGATGTACGGCCGGGCCTCGAAGTCGATGGGATCCAGGGGCATGCATCGCCCGCCCCAGATCGTGGTCGAGCCGCCCAGTTGCCGCTGGCGATAGCGATCGAGCGGGCTGTGCAGCGCGGCGTCTTCGACCGTACCCTCGTACAGGGCCTGCGTACGCGGTTCGGGCTCCTGCCCCCCCGCCTCCAGCACGATCACGTCCAGGCCGGATCCGGCCAGCGTCAGGGCCATGGCGATGCCGGCCGCGCCGGCCCCCACGATACAGATGTCCGCGTGCAGCCGGGCGTCCTGCGGCAGCGCGTTGGCGTCGAGCAACATGGAGGGCCTCAGGGAAAGGAAATCGTCATTGGTCGCACAGCCGGGTATCCAGATAGCGAGGCGCGTCGCACTCCTCGCGCATGTACAGGCGCGACGGACGCGGCGAGCCATTGTCGTACATCAGGGTGATGCCGGCGCGGACCACCGTGCCGCCGTAGCCCGAATACCCCGCCCCGCTGACGCGCTCGCGCCAGCCGTCCAGGGTCAGCAGGACCCGCGGGTTCACCTGCCATTCCAGGCGCGGCCCCACGCGCCAGCTCATGGTCTCGGACGTGCCGCCCGCGCCGATGCGATAGTTCTTCTGCCGCTCGCGCACGACGTTCAGCGACAACCAGGTCTTCTCGCCCGCCTGCCAGCGCATGCTCACCCGGCCGCCGGTCAGGGTGGAGTACAGCGTGGAGGGATCTTCCTCGTTGCCGAACGGCCGGTGCCACAGGTGGACGTGGAACGCGGTCTTCGCCGAGTAGTCCCAGTAGCCGCGCAGCTCGGCGGTGACGAAATCCACGTTGCGGTCGGTCAGCGTCGCGTACCGGCGCTGGCGCCAGCCCGCGTAGCCTTCGAGGGCGGTCCTGGCACTGTAGTGATAGATGCTGTTCAGGAAGAACTCGGTGTCGGTGTAGGCCCGGTCCAGCTGCTGTATCTGCAGCGGCGTGCGGTCGGGATAGCTGCTGCGCACCCGCGACACCCCGGCCATCACGTAGGAATTGTCCCGCCCCATGAGGTGGGCGGCGATCTGCACCTGGCTGTCGTCCCGGTTGTACAGCTGCTGGTTCAGCGCGAACTCGTTGCGCGAGGACGTGCGCGACACGCTCAGGATCGGCAGGGTCAGCGACTCGGTCACGCGCAGGCCGATGTCGGCATTGAATACCCGCTGCTTGAGCAGGTCGCGCTCGGGCCAGCTGCTGGCCATGTAGCGGTTGAGCCGCACCCGGTCGGAAACCGAGGCGCTGCCCTGGAGCAGGTCCCCCGCGCGCCACTGCAAGGTGGTCTTGAACGCGTGGGGATGGTGGTCGAGCTGCCCCTGGTCCCGGTAGTCGACGTTGCCGAAGGCCGCCGAGGCCAGGAGCCGCGTGCGTTCGGACGCCAGGGGGATGATCGCGGCCGCGCGCACTTCATCGCCCACGGCAAGATCGCCGTGCCGCCTGTCCCCCGCCGTGTCAGGCAGGCGATAGGGGTTGCTGACCTGCTGGATCAGGCGCGAGATCTGGACCGAGTATTCGATCCCTTCGGGGAAGACCGGCGCCCCCGCCCCCAGGCCGCGCCGCGTCAAGGGCGCCTGGCCGCCGTCCGCGCCCACGCCGCGGGAAGGCGCCGGCGCCGCCACCAAGACGGGCGGCTCGACCGCCTTGGGCGCCACGGCGCCCACGGTCTTGGCGATGACCGCGTCGATCACCGCATCGGCGTCGGGCTGCTCCGCTCCCACGGGCCGGGCGGCGCACAGCAGCGCGGCCGCCGCCAGCGGTATTGCCGGTTGCCAGACAGAGGAACGCTGGTGCGCGCGCAAGCCCGCTCCGGCTAGAAGAAGCGTTCGTCGACGTAGATGACGTCGCCGGGAGCGACCGGATCGTCCAGGTTGACGCGCTGCTTGCGTTGCTCGCCCGTGCCGGGATCCGGGCGGCTGATGCTGATGCGCCGTTCGGAGGCCCGCTGCGTCAGCCCTCCGGCCAGCGACAGCGCGCGCATCACGTTCAGGCCCCGCTCCATGGGATAGGCGCCCGCCCGCGTGACTTCGCCGTAGATGTAGAAAACCTTGGCCTGTGGCACGTAAACGACGTCGCCGGCCTGCAACGGCAGATCTTCGACGGGGCGCTCGGGCAGGCTCTTGTTGCCGATGAGCAACTCCATGCGGCGCTGGCCGCCCTGGGCCTGGCTGTCCTTGCGCAGGACGACCGCCACGTCGTCGGCGTTGTCCTTCAGGCCGCCAGCCTGGGCCAGCAGCTCCAGCAGCGTCAGGCTGCCTTCGATGGGATAGCGGCCGGGCTTGGCGACGCTGCCGAGAATGGAAGCCATCCGGCTGCGGATCCGCAGCACCTCGATGGCCACCTGGGGATCGTTCAGGTATCCACGCTGCCTCAGTCCGTCGGCGATCCGTTTGGCGATGGCCGAGGGCGCCTCACCCCCGACGGCCATGTCGCCCAGGAAAGGCACCACGATATGTCCCTGGACGTCGATGGTGACCTGGGCGGCCAGTTCGGGCTGGCCATACACGGTCAGGTACAGCGTGTCGCCGGGCCCCACCGTGGCGACGGCCCCCCCCTCGACCTCGGAGGGAACGATGGTCGCGGGCGCCAGGCGTCCGGGATGAGGCATCTCATCGGCAGCGTAGGCGGCGCCAAGCGCCAGCCAAGCCATCAGCGCACCCAGCACCTTGGGCAGACATGTACGAAATTGCCTCAAAACTACTCCATTGAAGTCGCGAAACGCCCGCTAAAATCATCATGCCGATTATAGAGGGGGGATAAGGGACGGACCGCTGGTGCGACATTCTCGCAGAACAGCGCGGCAAAGGAACAGCAAACAACTCCAAGCCGGGAAATAACGCCGGCAATTTTTTGTAGCATTCTCCCCGCATCCCTTCAGCCCGGCGCTTACCTCCCGTCCTTACATCGACATGCCTACACACCCTGCCCAGCCCGATATCGTCCGGATGCGGCTTTTCGACCTGGACATCATCGCGGCGTCGTTTTCCGAGGCCGTGGCGATCCTGACCGACGCCGTCGCCAGCCGGCGCGGACCGGCGGGCATCGTGTCGACTCCCAACGTCGATCACGTGGTGCGCCTGGACAAGCAACCCGATCTCCAGCCCATCTACCGCCAGGCCGACTACCTGTTCGCCGACGGCATGCCCATCGTCTGGGCCAGCCGACTGCTGGGCCGGCCGCTGCCCGAGCGCGTGACGGGCTCGGACCTGTTCGTGGCGCTCTGCCGGCAGGCGGTCGCCCATGGCTGGAAGATCGCGATACTGGGCGGCATGCCGGGGGACGGTCCCATGCTGGAAAGCCGGTTCGCGGCCACCTACCCCGGCATCGACGTCACGGTGATGACGCCGTCGATGCGGTTCGACCCGCTGGGCGACGAAGGCCGCGAAGCCGCGGACCGCATCCGCGCCCTGGCGCCCGACCTCGTCTTCGTCTGCCTGGGCATGCCCAAGCAGGAAATCTGGGCCGGCCGCTATGCCGCCACCCTGCCTCACGGACTGGTGCTGTGCGTGGGCGCCGCCATGGAGTTCGCCATCGGCCTGCAGCGGCGCGCGCCCCGGTTGGTCCAGCGGATGGGCATGGAATGGCTTTGGCGGCTGCTCAGCAATCCCGGACGGCTGTGGCGACGCTATCTGAAGGAAGACCCCCGGTTCTTCGCCATCTGCTGGCGGGAATATCGCTCCGGCGTTCGCGGACGCTGACAGGAAACCCCCATGGCCACCAGCCGCCTTCCCTCCCACCAGCGCATGTTCTACAGCATGGCCGCCATCGGAGCAGCCGCGATCGCGCTGCTCTGCCATGCCGCCACCAGCCTCTATTTCGGGCGCCAGCCCTCGAACGAGGACGGGGCGCTGCTGCTCGTCATCGCGGTAGCCACCGGCATCGCCTACTACCGCTTCGAGCAACTGCTCAGTACCCGCACCATGGCCTTCATGCTGTGGCGCGCCATCCTGACCTGGTCGCAGGTGGTCATGGTGACGCTGCTCGCCTTCATCCTGCTGCCCATCGAGCACCGCAACCTGGGCCGGGAAATCCTGCAGGCCTGGGCCTTCCTGACCCCGGTGGCGCTGCTGCCGGGCCTGGCGCTGATGCGGCTCAGCGCGCAGCACCTCTACGGCGCGAGCCAGTACGTGCGCCGCGCCATCTTCATCATGCCCGGCTTCCAGGCCCAGACCCTGGCGATCCGGCTGCGCCGCTCACCGGCCATGGGCATCCTGGTGGATGGATACTTCGACGACACAGAGCGGCCCGAGCCGCTGGAGTCGCTTCCCTACCTGGGCGACCTGCCCCAGGCCGTCGAACACCTGAAGGAACAGAAATCCAACGTCGCCTTCATCAGCATAACGCTGATGAAGACCCCGTACGCGCAGCCCATCCTGAACCAGCTGGGCGACTCGACGTCGGCCATCTATCTGGTCCCAGAATCTCCCGCGCTGGGCGACTTCGAGGTCAGTGTCAGCAACATGGCCGGCGTGCCGCTGCTGCGCCTGCACGACACCCAGATCCTGGGCATCGCGCGAGGCATCAAGCGCAGCATGGACCTGCTGTTCGCCAGCCTGATGCTGCTCGCGGCGGGCATCCCCATGCTGGCGATCGCGGCCCTCGTGCGGCTGAGTTCACCCGGCCCCGTGCTGTTCCGCCAGACGCGCTACGGCCTGGCCGGCGAGCCGATCCAGGTCATGAAGTTCCGGTCCATGTACACCCACCAGCCCGACCCGGGCAAGATCCGCCAGGCCACGCGCGGCGATCCCCGCATCACTCCCGTGGGGAGGATCCTGCGCCGCACGTCGCTGGACGAGCTGCCCCAGTTGTTCAACGTCTTCAACGGCAGCATGAGCCTGGTCGGTCCGCGGCCGCACGCCGCGGAACACAACGAGTTCTACCGGCAGCAGATACGCGGCTACATGCTGCGCCACACCGTCAAGCCGGGCATTACCGGCTGGGCGCAGGTCAACGGCCTGCGCGGCGAGACCGACACGCTGGACAAGATGATGAAGCGGGTGGAGTACGATCGCTACTACATCCAGCACTGGTCGCCCTGGCTGGACATCCGTATTCTTTTCATGACCTTGCGCCTGGTCGTCCATGACAGCAAGGCCTACTGACGACAGCCTCCATGCCCGATACCCCCGCCACCCAGCGACTGATGGAAGTCGAGATCAAGCTCGCCTTCATGGAAGACCTGGTGGAGCAGTTGAACGAACTCGTCTTCCGGCAGCAGCAGCAGATCGATGCGCTGGCGCGCGAGCTGGCCAGGGTCCGGGAACAGAGCGCGCAGGGGCCGGCCGCGCCGGCCTCGCTGCGCGACGAGATCCCTCCGCACTACTGAAAGGAACGGAAAAGCGCGCCTATGGCGCGCGGCGGTCCATCAGGGCCCAGGCAATGGTGCCGGCATCGACGTATTCCAGCTCGCTGCCGGCGGGCACCCCGCGCGCCAGCCGGGTCACGCCCAGCCCTTGCGCGCGCAGCAGCTCGGCAAGATAGTGGGCGGTGGTCTCGCCTTCGGTCGTGAAATTGGTGGCCAGGATGACCTCCTTGACCTGGCCGTCGGCGGCGCGCTCGAGCAGGCGGTCGAAGCCGATCTCGTGCGGCCCCACGCCCTCGAGCGGGGACAGCCTGCCCATCAGGACGAAATACAGCCCGTTGTAGCTGTGGCTGGCCTCGATCATGTTCTGGTCGGCCGGCGTCTCGACCACGCACAACAGGCTGGCATCGCGGCGGGGACTGGCGCAGGTCTCGCAGATCTCGGATTCGGTGAAGGTATTGCAGCGCGCGCAATGGCGCAGCCGGTCGACGGCGTCGCCCAGGGCCTGGCCCAGCATGCGGGCGCCGTGCGGGTCGTGCTGCAGCAGGTGGTAGGCCATGCGCTGCGCCGACTTGGCGCCCACTCCCGGCAGGCGCTTGAGGGCATCGACCAGCACCGACAACGGCGCCGGCCCGACGAATCGATCGCCTGCCATTCCCGTCCCGCTTAAAAGGGCAGCTTCATGCCCGGAGGCAGGGGCAGGCCGGCGGTCAGCGCGGACATCTTTTCCTGGCTCGTGGCCTCGGCCTTGCGCAGCGCGTCGTTGAACGCGGCGGCCACGAGGTCCTCCAGCATGTCCTTGTCGTCGGCCAGCAGGCTGGGATCGATGGCGACGCGCTTGACGTCGTTGCGGCAGGACATGGTCACCTTGACCAGGCCGCCGCCCGAGGCGCCCTCGACGAGCATGTCGGCCAGCGCTTCCTGGGCCTTCTTCATGTTTTCCTGCATCTGCTGCGCCTGGCGCATCAGACCGGCAAGCTGTCCTTTCATCATGGCTGGGTTCCTTGTTTGGATTCGGAAGATACCGGGCGGATCGAGTCGGGTACGATCTGGCCGCCGAAACTGTCGAGCAATTCGCGTACGAAGGGATCGGCCATGATCGCGCGCTCGGCCTCGGCCTGGCGCGCCTGGCGCTCGGACTCGGCCACCGCGAACGCGGTGGCGTCGCCGGTCTGGCCGATCTCGAAGCGCAGCCGCACGGGCACGCCGAAATGCTGCTCGAGCACTGTGCGTAGGCGTTCGACCCCCGCGCCTTCGGCCAACCCGCGGGTCGCGACCTTCAACACGACGGTGCCGCCTTCGACGCCCACCCACTCGCTTTGCTGCGCGAGCTGGGCGGCGATGCCCTTGATGGGCAGCCGAGCCGCCAGCACGGGCCACGGCTCGTTCAATGCAATCGGGCCGCCGGCCGCGCCCGCGGCGTCTTCGCCGCGCGGGGGCTCGGCCCGGGCCACGGTGGGAACCGGCGCGGCGGGAGCTTCCCGCTCCACCGGCGGCGCCTCTTCCTGCAGCCCGGCCTCGATCTCCGAGTGCCAGGCAGGCGGCCCGTCTTCGTCGGCCCCCGCCCCTTCCGGGGGCGAGGCCGGAGCAGCCGCCGGCGCGGTCCGCGCCGTATTGCCGGCCGGCCGGGCAGGCGCCGAGGCCGGCGCACGCTTGTTGCCGGCCATCGACATGTTGCGGGCCGCGGCCAGCGCCTCGGCCGCCGCCGACGCGCGGGCCGGCGCGGGCGCCGCGGGCGCGGGAGCTGGCGCACGCGCGGCCGGCGGCACCGGGGCTGGAGCCGGCGCCGGCATCGACGCGGCCACCGCGGGCGCCGCCTTCAAGGCGGCGGATCGCGGTGCCGGCGCGGACGCTTCCTGGGAAGCGCCCTGCGGTTCGGCCGTGAATGCCAGCATGCGCAGGCACGCCATCACGAACCCGGCGTATTCGTCGGGCGCCAACGCAAGCTCTGCGCGGCTGTGCACGGCGATGGAATAGAACAGCTGGATCTCGTCGGCGGAAAATTCCCCGGCCAGCCGCTGGATGTCCGGCGCCAGCGGATCCTCTTCCGACACCGCGCCCGGCACGCGCTGGGCCATGCCCATGCGCGACAGCATCACGGCCAGGTCGGCCAGCGCCCCGGCATACGACAGGCTGCGCGCCGCCAGCTCGTCGGCCACGCCCACCACCCCGGCGCCGTCCGCCGCGCGGATCGCGTCGAGCAGGCGCACCAGGTGGCGCTGGTCGATCGTGCCCAGCATGCCGCGCACGGCCTCTTCCGACAGGTTGCCGGCGCTGTAGGCGATGGCCTGGTCGGTCAGCGACAAGGCATCCCGCATGGAACCGCGCGCCGCCTGGCCGATCAGGCGCAGGGCCGGGATCTCGAACGGCAATTGTTCATGCGCCAGCACGTGCTCGAGGTGGCCGACGATGGCCTCCGGCGGCATCTGCTTGAGGTTGAACTGCAGGCAGCGGCTCAGCACCGTGACGGGGATCTTCTGCGGATCGGTGGTGGCCAGGATGAACTTGACGTGGGGCGGCGGCTCTTCCAGCGTCTTGAGCATGGCGTTGAACGCATGCCCGGTCAGCATGTGCACTTCGTCGATCATGTAGACCTTGAAGCGGCCGGAGGTGGGCGAATAGACCGCCTGCTCGAGCAGCTGCGTCATCTCGTCCACGCCCCGATTCGACGCGGCGTCGAGCTCGAGGTAGTCGACGAAGCGGCCGGCATCGATCTCGGTGCACGCCCGGCACTGGCCGCACGGCGTGGCCGTGATCCCGGTCTCGCAATTGAGCGATTTGGCCAGGATGCGCGACAGCGTGGTCTTGCCCACCCCGCGCGTGCCCGTGAACAGCCAGGCGTGATGCAGGCGCTGCGTGGAAAGCGCGTGCGTCAGCGCACGCACCACGTGTTCTTGTCCGACCAGCGTATCGAATGAACGCGGCCGCCATTTACGAGCCAGCACCAGATATGTCATGAAGGATATTGTACCCCCCTACGCCCTTCGGGCGATGGGGAAACCCACCCCCTACGCGCTGACGCGCGCCCCCTCAAGGGGGCGATGCGGGTGGACCGGCAAAGCCGGATCCACCGCATCCTGGGCCTAACCCCTTTGCCCTGATTTTGGGGCACCCATTTACCGCTGCTGCCAGCGAAGCACCGGTGCCCCAACCCAAGAAACCGGCCCTAGACCCAGGGCACAGCGGATCCGGCTTTGCCGGTCCGCCAGTGCCGCCCCCTGGGGGGCGCCCGAAGGGCGTAGGGGGGGTGCTATAATTCTTATTGGCGGGCCCCTTCGCATGGCGGAGCGGTGAACCTGGTCAGGTCGGGAACGAAGCAGCCATAGCTGTAAACCGTCAGTGCCGAAGTCAGGCTCGCCACCCAATTCCCTTGTCCTGGGCTCTAAAAACCACACTAGCCGGACAGGCTCTTGGAAAAACCGCTTTTTTGCGGTTACCATTGGTTTATCTCGGGCTCTACGCCGACCGATTCCGGCGCCTACCTGCCCCGCTCCCCTCGCGTTTCGCGCTTCCCACGCATCGCCCAGGGGTACTCCCGTCAGGATCCGCGCATATAAAAAAATTCCCCTCAGGGGTCTGGAATCCAAGCACACGCGCCCACATATATCTATCGAATCACATACCCGTTTACCGCGCACTGCACCACTCTTCCCGCGCTTTGCGCACACCTCCAGAAGGAAAACCATGAGCGACGCGATCAAGCACGTGAGCGACTCCAGCTTCGATGCCGACGTACTTCAAGCCAATGAGCCTGTCCTGGTCGATTACTGGGCAGAATGGTGCGGTCCCTGCAAGATGATCGCCCCCATCCTGGAAGAGGCCGCCTCCCAGTACAAGGGCAAGCTGACGGTCGCCAAGCTGAACGTCGACGACAACAACGCCACGGCCGCCAAGTACGGCATCCGCGGCATTCCGACCCTGATGCTGTTCAAGAACGGCCAGGTCGTGGCCACCAAGGTGGGCGCGCTGTCCAAGTCGCAGCTCACCGCCTTCCTGGACAGCTCGCTGTAAGCAGGTAGCACGACACGGACCGGCCCAGAGCCGGTCCTTTCCGATCAACCTTTACCACGCCCTCTCCTTGCGCACCGGCGGCGCGCCCCGGCCTCGGGATCCAGCCCTCCGCCCCAAGAGCACCAGACTCCCTGCGCAAAGTCCTCCCACGAGGACGTGTCACCACCAAGAACTCCCCCCGGAGCTTTACCCGAGATGCATCTCAATGAACTGAAGGCGCTGCACGTTTCGCAACTGCTGGAAATGGCCGCCACGCTCGAGATCGAGAATGCCAGCCGCCTGCGCAAGCAGGAGCTGATGTTTGCCATCATGAAGCGGCGCGCCAAGCAGGGCGAGCCAATCTTCGGCGATGGCGTACTGGAAGTGCTGCCCGACGGTTTCGGCTTCCTGCGTTCGCCCGAAACGTCCTACCTCGCCAGCACCGACGATATCTACATATCGCCTTCCCAGATCCGGCGCTTCAACCTGCATACCGGCGACTCCATCGAGGGCGAGGTCCGCACTCCCAAGGACGGCGAACGCTACTTCGCCCTGGTGAAGGTGGACAAGGTCAACGGCCAGGCGCCCGAGACCATGAAGCACCGCATCATGTTCGAGAACCTGACGCCGCTGCATCCGAACAAGCCGCTGCGCCTCGAACGCGACATCAAGAGCGAAGAAAACCTGACCGGCCGGATCATGGACATCTTCGCCCCCATCGGCAAGGGCCAGCGCGGCCTGCTGGTGGCAAGCCCGAAATCGGGCAAGACGGTGATGATGCAGCACATCGCGCATGCCATCACCGCCAACCATCCCGACGTCACGATGATCGTCCTGATGATCGACGAACGTCCGGAAGAAGTGACCGAAATGCAGCGCTCGGTGCGCGGCGAAGTGGTCGCCTCCACCTTCGACGAACCCGCCACCCGCCACGTGCAGGTGGCCGAGATGGTCATCGAGAAGGCCAAGCGCCTGGTCGAGCTCAAGCACGACGTCGTCATCCTGCTCGACTCCATCACCCGCCTGGCCCGCGCCTACAACACCGTGGTGCCCGCCTCCGGCAAGGTCCTGACCGGCGGCGTCGACGCCAACGCCCTGCAGCGGCCCAAGCGCTTCTTCGGCGCGGCCCGCAACATCGAGGAAGGCGGCTCGCTCACCATCATCGGCACCGCCCTGATCGAAACGGGCAGCCGCATGGACGACGTGATCTACGAAGAGTTCAAGGGCACCGGCAACAGCGAAGTCCACCTGGAACGCCGCCTGGCCGAGAAGCGCGTCTACCCCGCCATCAACCTGAACAAGTCCGGCACCCGCCGCGAAGAGCTGCTGATCAAGCCGGACGTGCTGCAGAAGGTGTGGGTGCTGCGCAAGTTCATCTTCGACATGGACGAGATCCAGTCCATGGAATTCATCCTGGACAAGATGCGCTCGACGAAGAACAACGCCGAGTTCTTCGACATGATGAAAAAATAGGTCCCCCCTACGCGCTTCGCGCGCCCAGTATGGTGAGCCCCCAGCCGCTACGCGGCAGCCCCCCGAGGGGGCCGGGACCCGCCTTGGGGCGGCCCGGCGCCGGGTCCCGGGGGGCGATGCGGGTGGCCGGCGGAGCCGGATCCACCGCATCCTGGGGTACTACCAGGCTGGTGGGGCGTGGCGTTCTTGCATGCCGCCATCTCCCCCACCTCACTTCCGCCTTCCCCCACGTTTTCTGCCCTCCTTGCTCTCTTCCCGGCCAACTTCCGCCGGAGGCCGTCTCCTGGGCGGGCGCAGCCCCGTGGGCGCATTGGAGCCGCCGGTGTCGGCAACGCCGGGACCGGCTCCGTTGCGCCCACGGGGCTGCGCCCGCCCAGGAGACGGCCGGATAAAGAACCCGATCGCCTCGTCAAGCGATGCCTTTGAAGCGCAAAACGCCCAAAACATCGTACTGATTGCACAAATCCGGGAATCCCGCGATAATTTACGGCTTAGCTCTAGAAATTGGGCACGTTGTCGGGCCGGCGCTCCGTCCAGCAGTAAACACACGGAAGCCGCCATAAAGGAACCCCCCTGGGGAAAACCGCCCCCAAGGCGCAAACCTTCGTCCGGCTGGCGACCCGCATACTCCCAAGGAAGACCATGAAAGAAGGCATCCACCCCGAATACCGCGACGTCGTGTTCCAGGATCTGCAGACCGGCAACAAGTTCATTACCCGCTCGACCCTGAACACGCGCGAAACCATCGAACTCGATGGCAAGACCTACCCGCTGTTCAAGTGCGACGTGACCTCGGAATCGCACCCCTTCTACACCGGCGCGCAAACCCGCATCGTGGAAACCGGCCGCGTCGAGAAGTTCCGCGCCCGTTTCGCCCGCACCACCGGCGCCGGCAAGACGTCCGCCTGACGGCACCGTCCGCGCACCCAGAAGGCAGCCTGCGGGCTGCCTTTTTTCTGCGCCCTGCTTGCGCTCGCCCGGCCGGGGTTCATGGCGCGGGAATCCGCCCGCCGCTGCAATTGCTTGCAATCCGGCTTCGCATTCCGCCATTTTTTGCGTGTCGCGGCCTGCCGGGACACTAGAATCCGTCTTGTCGCCTGTTAGGTAATCCCAGCGGTTCGATGCCTCACCGATTCCCGTCGCCCTTCCATACGTCCATCCTGCCGCCCACCCCCGCTCGGCTGACCGCGCTCGCGGCAACCAAGCTGCCGCGCTGGGGCCTGCTGGCCCTGTGCCTGTTGTACATCGTGACCGGCCTGGTCATGCGCGAACCCTGGAAGAGCGAAGACGTCATCGGCCTGGCGCAGATGTGGTCCGCCTACGATGGCGGCTGGGCGCAATGGCTGGCGCCCGAGGCGGCCGGCGTGGCGGTGTCGCAGGAAGGCCCCCTGGCGACGTGGGTGGGCGCGCTGTGCATGGCCGTCTTCTCGCCGCTGCTGGGGCACATCCTGGCGGCGCGCGTCCCCAACCTCATCTGGTTCGGCATCGCCAGCACCAGCCTCTGGTACGGCGCCTACCTGCTGGGCCGGCGAGCCGAGGCCCAGCCGCTGGCGCTGCCCTTTGGCGGCCAGCCCGAACCGCGCGACTACGGCCGCATGCTGGCCGACGCCGCGCTGCTCCTGCTGCTGGCCACCCTGGGCATATTGTGGCGGTCCCACGAGACCTCCGCCGAGCCGGCCGCGCTCGCCTTCCACGCGCTCGCCTTCTATTCCCTCGCGCGGATGCTCGACCATCCCCGCTCCGGCGCGCTGACGCTGGGGCTTGCGCTGGGCGGCGCATTCCTGGCGCGAGGCTTCCCCGCCGTCATGCCGCAATTGCTGGCCGTCGCGGTCCTGGCCGGCACCAGCCCGGCGCTGCGGCCCGCCGTGCGCTGGATCGCGCTGCTGAGCCTGCCGCTGGGCCTGGCGCTGTCGCTGGCCTGGTGGATCGCCACCGCGCAGCTCCACCCCTATTGGATGAGCGGCTGGTGGCACTGGAACGCCAGCGTGTTCGGGATGCTGACCCCGCGCGGACTGTCGGACGCGCTGCGCAACATGCCGTGGTTCCTGTGGCCCACCGGACCGCTCGCGCTGCTCGCGCTCTGGCGGTGGCGTGGATACCTGCTCTCGCCCCACGTGCAGATCCCGGCAGCGCTGATGCTGGCGGGCCTGGCCATGCTGCTCGCCACCCGCGAGCCGGTCGATGCGGAATACCTGGCGCTGGTCATCCCCTGCGCGATGCTGGGCGCACTCGCGCTGCCCACGCTGCGGCGGGGCCTGATCAACGCCCTGGACTGGTTTGCCGTCATGGTGTTCTCGGCAACCGCCTGCGTGGTCTGGATGGGATGGATCGCCATCATGACCGGCGTACCGCCCAAGATCGCCCGCAACATCGCCCGCCAGACCCCGGGCTTCGACGCCGATTTCTCGCTGTTCGCCTTCACCGCCGCGGTCGCGGCCAGCCTGGCCTGGATCGCGCTGATCATCTGGCGCTTCCGCTCGCGCCCCACCGGGCTGTGGCGCGGAACGGTGCTGTCGGCGGGCGGCGTGGTCGCGTGCTGGCTGCTGATCATGACGTTGTGGCTGCCCTCGATCAACTACAACAAGAGCTACCGCGAGGTCTCGAACGGCATGGCGCATGCCCTGGCCGCCGAGCGGGTCCGCACGGGCCGGCAGGAATGCGTGCGCAGCTCGGGCCTGGGGCTGTCGCAGCGCGCCTCGTTCGCGGTCTTCGACAACCTGCGCTTCGAGCTGTCCGGCGACTGCCCCCTCGTCCTGCTGCAAGGCAACGCCAGCGTACTGCGCAACGTGCTCCAGCGCGGCGAGTACGCCGGCAGCCGCGTGCTGTGGGAAGGCACCCGGGCGGCGGAATTCCGCCGCGCGCCCCAGTTCCGCGAGTATTTCATCCTGCTGCGCCCGGCCCCGGCCGGGCGTCCCGCCTCGTGAGCGAAGCCGGGCTCGCGCTCCCATCCGGCTGGGGCGCGACCCTGCGCCGCATCCTGCAACAGGGCTGGCCGGTCCTGGTCGGCCAGTGGGCCAGCATGGCCTTCGGCGTGCTCGATACCGCGATGACGGGCCATGCCTCGCCCGTGGCACTGGCCGCCATGGCGCTGGCGGTGTCCATCTACGTCACTGTGTTCATCGGCCTGACCGGCGTGCTGCACGCGCTGATTCCCATCGCCGCCCAGCACTTCGGCGGCCGCAGGCTGGCCGAGATCGGCCGCGCCTGGGGGCAGGCGGTCTGGCTGTCGCTGGGCCTGTCGGTGGTGGGCGGACTGGCGATGCTGTTTCCCGATACCTGGCTGGCGATGTCCGGAGACGTGGACCCTGCCGTGCGCGCCCAGGTGCGCGGCTACCTGGCCATGCTGATCGTCGCCCTGCCCGCCGCGCTGGTCTTCCGCACCGTCTACGCTCTGAACACCGCGGTATCGCGGCCCAAGGTCGTGATGATGATCAACATTGCCGGCATCGGGTTCAAGGCGCTGTTCAACTGGCTCTTCATCTACGGCAAGTTCGGCCTGCCCGCGCTGGGCGCGGTGGGGGCGGGACTGTCCACCGCCCTCGTCTTCTGGATAAGCGTGGGCCTGAGCGCCCTCGTCCTGCGCCGCGACCCGTTCTACCGGCAATTCGGCCTGCGCATCGGCCGTCCGGACAGAAAGACGCTGGGAGAGCTCCTGCGGCTGGGCCTGCCCATGGGCGGCTCGTACCTGATCGAGGTCACGTCCTTCACGTTCATGGCGCTGCTGGTGGCGCGCGAGGGCGTCTACGCCACCGGCGGACACCAGATCATGGCCAACCTGGTCGCCCTGTGCTTCATGATGCCGCTGGCGCTGGGGGTGTCGACCGGCGCGCTCACGGCGCAGGCCATCGGCTCGGGAGATCCGCTGCGCGCACGGCGCACGGGCGCGGCCGGACTGATGATCAGTACCACGGGCGCGCTGCTGACGATCGCGGCCGTGATGCTGGCGCGCGGCCCCATCGTCCAGGCCTACACCAGCGATGCGCAGGTCGCCGTGGTGGCGCTGGGGTTGCTGGGCATGCTGGCCTTCTTCCACCTGTTCGATTCGCTGCAGTGCATGACCAGCTACCTGCTGCGCGCCTACAAGATGGCGGTCGGCCCCATGCTGATCCAGGCCGGCGCGCTGTGGGGCATCGGCCTGCTGGGAGGATGGTGGCTGGCATTCGGTCCGGGCGCCGGCGCGCTGCGCGGCGTGGTCGGGATGCTGATGCCCGGCGCGCCCACGGGCGCCGGGACCATGTGGTTGATGGCGACCTTCAGCATGGCGGTTTCGTCGCTCATGCTGCAATACGTCTACTGGCGGGTGGCCGCCCGGCGTCCGGCCACTCCCGCGGTGCCGCAGCCCAGGGCCTAGACGCGCAGGAAGTGCTCGCGGTAGTACTTGAGTTCGTCGATGGACTCGTAGATGTCGGCCAGCGCCTCATGCCGGCTTTTCTTCTCGAACCCCTTGTAGATCTCGGGCTTCCAGCGGCGGCAGAGCTCTTTCAGCGTGCTGACGTCCAGGTTGCGATAGTGGAAGAACGCCTCGAGCCGCGGCATGTAGCGGACCATGAAGCGGCGGTCCTGGCTGATGGTGTTGCCGCACAGGGGCGACTTGCCAGCCGGCACGTACTGGCCCAGGAACGCCAGCAGCTCGTCCTCGGCCTGGGCTTCGGTCAACGAGGAAGCCCTTACTTTGTCGATCAGCCCGCTGCGCCCATGGGTGGCCTTGTTCCAGTTGTCCATGCCGTCGAGCAGTTCGTCGGACTGGTGCAGGACCAGGACCGGCCCTTCGGCCACCACTTCGAGCTGGGCGTCGGTCACGACCACCGCGACTTCGATGATCCGTTCCTTTTCCGGATCCAGGCCCGTCATTTCCATGTCGAGCCAAACCAGGTGATTTTCGTTCAACGCCATATAATCGGTGCTCCGGAACCATGCATGATCGCGCGCGGCGCCAGGACGGCGGCGCGGGCACAAATGGCAATTTTCTCACAGGCTGGCGCCTCCTCTTTCCGAACCCGCACCGGGGTCCGTCGGGGCTTGTGCGTACGCCCCCCCTGACTACGAGCCGTCATTGTGTTTACCCTGCTGTTCGTCCTGATGCTGCTGGCCGGCGTTGCTACCCGGCTGTGGCTCTCCACCCGCCAGACCCGCCACGTCGCGCTGCACCGCGACCGCGTACCGCCCGAGTTCGCCGACCGCATCGGGGAAACCAGCCACAGGCGGGCGGCCGACTACACCATCGCCCGCATCCGCTTCGACATCGTGGCGCTGCTGTTCGATACGGCGGTGCTGATCGGCCTGACCCTGCTTGGTGGACTGCAGGCCCTGAACGAGCTGGCCGCCTCGCTGGCCTCGTCCGATTTCATCCGCCAGCTGCTGCTGGTGGCGATGGCCGCAGCCCTGCTGTCGCTGCTGGACCTTCCCTTCACCCTGTGGCGGCAGTTCGTGCTCGAGGCCCGGTTCGGGTTCAACCGGATGACCTTGCGGCTGTTCGCTGCCGATACCATGAAGGGCCTCGCGCTGGCGGTGGTGTTCGGGTTGCCGCTGCTCTCGGCCCTGCTCTGGCTCATGGCGGGTGCCGGAACCTACTGGTGGCTGTGGGGCTGGGGCCTGTGGATCGTCTTCAACCTTTCGGTCATGCTGCTTTTCCCCACCGTCATCGCGCCCTTGTTCAACAAGTTCACGCCGCTGGCCGACCAGGCGCTGGCCGAGCGCATCCAGGCGCTGGCCCGCCGCACCGGCTTCGCGCTGAACGGGCTTTTCGTCATGGACGGCTCGAAGCGGTCGGCGCACGGCAACGCCTATTTCACCGGCTTCGGCAAGAGCAAGCGCATCGTCTTCTTCGATACGCTGCTGGCCCGCCTGGCCCCCGAGGAAATCGAGGCCGTGCTGGCGCACGAGCTCGGCCACTTCAAGCACCGGCACATTCTCAAGCGCCTGGCGTTCAGCTTCGGCGTGTCGCTGGTGTTCTTCGCCCTGCTGGGCTGGCTGTCCAGGCAGGTGTGGTTCTACACCGGGCTCGGTACCATGCCCCTGCTGGGCGGACACAACGACGGCCTGGCCCTGATCCTGTTCTTCCTCGTGGCGCCGGTCTTCACCTTCGCCTTCATCCCGCTCGCGAGCTGGTACTCGCGCAAGCACGAGTTCGAGGCCGATCGCTTCGCCAGCGAGCAGACCGATCCCGCGAACCTGGTCTCGGCGCTGGTCAAGCTCTACGACGACAACGCCGCCACCCTTACCCCCGACCCCGTGCATTCGGCCTTCTACGACTCGCACCCGCCCGCCGGCATACGCATCGGCAGGCTGCGAGCCGCCGCGCCGCATGCCGCCCCGCTCGACCGTCTCCAGGAACCGGCATGAACCGCGTATTGAGTATCGAACAGCTGCGCTCGGGCCGCTGCGTGCCCATGAAGAACCGGGCGCCGATGAGCCCGGCCCACATCGACGAGCAGATCCACGTCCTGCCCATCTGGGCGCGGCGCGGCGACGTCCTGGAGCGCGACTACGAATTCGCGGACTATGCCCGCACCATCGCCTTCGTGAACGCCGTGGCCGAGATCGCCGGGCAGGAGAACCACCACCCCGAGATGCTGGTGGGTCACGGGCGGGTACGCGTGCACTACACCACGCACGAAATAGGCGGCATTTCCATCAACGACTTCATCTGTGCGGCCAAGATCGACGCGCGCTACGAACCATGAAGCCCCAGCGGCGCACTCCGGGGACCGGCCTGCAGGGCCGTGTCGTGGCCGCTTTCGGACGCCATTTCACGGTCGAGTGCGACGACGGCTCGACCCGCCAGTGCTACCCGCGCGGCAAGAAAGGCACCGCCGCCGTGGGCGACCGGGTCGAGGTGGCGCCCGAGGGCCCGGCAGAAGGCGCCATCCAGTCGGTGCTGCCACGCCGCAACCTGCTCTACCGCTCCGATGAAATGCGGACCAAGCAGTTCGCCGCCAACGTCGACCAGTTGCTCATCGTCGTGGCCACCGAGCCCGATTTCTCCGACGAACTGGTGGGACGAGCCCTGGTCGGGGCCTTCAATGCCGACATCGCTCCCATCGTCATCCTGAACAAGGTCGACCGCACGGCCGGCCTGGCGGCCGCGCGCCGCAAGCTGGCGCCCATCCAGGCACTCGGCGTACCGGTGCTGGAACTCAGCGCCCACGACGCCACCGCCACGCGGGCCGCCCTGGCGCCCAGGCTGGCCGGGCGCACGAGCCTGTTGCTGGGCCAGAGCGGCATGGGCAAGTCCACGCTGCTCAACGCCCTGGTCCCGGATGCCCTGGCCGCCACCCAGGAGCACTCTCAGGCGCTGGGCGCCGGCAAGCATACGACCACCAGCACGCGCCTGTATCACCTGCCCGCCACGCTGGCCGCCGGGGCCGACCTGATCGACTCGCCGGGATTCCAGGCCTTCGGCCTGCAGCACCTGGACGGCGCGCAGATCGTCAAGGGCTTCCCGGAATTCTCGCCCTACCTGGGACACTGCCGCTTCTACAACTGCACCCATATCCACGAACCGGGATGCGCCGTGCTGGAAGCCCTGGAGGCGGGCCGGATCGCGCCCCAGCGCCATGCGCTCTACGGCCGGCTGCTGGACGAACTGCAGCTCGGCCAACGCTATTGAGCCTTCAGAACCTGAAGAAATATCCGATCGGCGAAACAATCGTTTGGCGTTATGGTGTTCGGCGGTACGCTCGGGGGAATCCTCCAAGCGTCCCTTCAGGAGCATTCCGTGGCATACGCGGCGATCCGGACACTGATAGAAAAGCTCTCCAGCCAGCCCGACCTGCACGCTGCGCTGCGCCTGGCCCCCGACGGCACCGTCCTGGGCAGGTTCTACGAATTCGAACTGGCCAGCGGCTTCCAGCCGGTGGTCAGGATAGATACGCGGGCGGTGGCCGGCTATGACGCCTATGCCCGTTCGCACGCGACCGACGGCGACGTCATCAGCCCCTGGGGCCTGTTCTCGCGGGCCGCGGACGACGCGACGCTGGTACGGCTGGACCGGCTGTGCCGCCTGGTCCATACGCTGAATTATTTCTCGAAGGCCGACGCCCTCCACCCCTTGTATCTGCGCGTCCACGGCCGGCTGCTGGCCGCCATCACGCATGACCACGGGCAGGCGTTCCGCCGCATGGTCGAGGCGCTGGGCATCCCGCCCGCGCGCATCGTGTTGCAGTTGCCGGCCGAGGCCGCGCAGGACGTCCTGCTGGCCGGCATGATACTGGGCAACTACAAGAAGGCCGGCTTCCAGTCAGGCGTGCATGCCAACAACGTGGGCGAGGCGCAGTCGCTGCTGCACCTGCATGCGCCGGAGGTCATCAAGCTGGACCTGCGCACGGTGGCCGATCCCGAACGCGAACTGCCCCCGCTGCTGGAAACAGCCGCGGGACTTTCGTGCCAGGTGGTGTTCAAGCGTGTCGAGGACGAGGCCAGCCTGGCCCGCCTCGCGACGCTGGGCGCGCAATACGCCCAGGGCTATCTGTTCGGCGCGCCATCGGCTTCGCTGGCGTCGCCGTCCCCGCAGGCGGCAGCGGCTCCCGAGCCGCCCGCCGCCTAGAGGCCGGCCTCGGGGCTAGCCGCGCGCGAGCAGGTCGGACATGTCGTCCGCGTGCTCTTCCTCGACCGCCAGGATTTCCTCCAGCATGCGGCGCGTGGTCGGGTCCTTGTCCCCCAGGTAGCGGACCATGGCCCGGTAGCTGTCGATGGCGATGCGCTCGGCCACCAGGTTCTCCTTGATCATGCTTTCCAGCGTGTCGGCCTCCACGTACTGGGAATGGCTGCGCCGGGACAGGCTGTCGGGCGAAAAGTCCGGCTCGCCGCCGAGCTGCACGATGCGCTGGGCGATCTGGTCGGCGTGCTGCTGTTCCTGCGCGGCATGCTCGGCGAACTCGGCCGCGACCGGATCGGCATGGATGCCGCGCGCCATGAAATAGTGGCGCTTGTAGCGCAGCACACAGACCAGCTCGGTGGCAAGGGCCTCGTTCAGCATCTTGAGCACGACGTCGCGGTCGGCGCCGTAGTCCTGGGTCACCGCGCCCTCGTCCAGATGCTTGCGCGCCCGGGCGCGCATGGCCTCCACATCGATGGAAAACTTCTCGGCACTGGGGGCCTGCGGCTTGACTGCCTGCTCCATATTGCTCTCCTGTCTCGAGTGAAAACTCCATCCAGGATAGGCCGCGCCCCCGGTCACCGCTGTAACAATCAGAACGTCAGCCGCACGCCCATGACGATGTTCCGCCCCATCAGCGGCGCGGCATTCTTGATGAACGACGTATGCCGGTAGGCGAGCTTGTTCGTGAGATTGTTGGCGCGGACGTAGATCTGGTAACGGGTCCCGCTCATGCGGCCCTCGTAGGCCGCGCCAAGGTTGAGCATCGTGTAGCCGGCCGTCTCGGTCTCGAACTCGGCCACCTTGTCCTGGCGACCCACGTACGACAGCTCGACGTCGCCGCTCCAGGCCTGCCAGCGCGCATCGAGCCGCGTGCCGATCCGGTAGGCCGGGATGCGCGGAAGATTGCCGCCGCCGTCCAGCTTGGCGCGCACGTAGTCGCCCATCAGCGAGACGGCGAAGATGCGGTCGATCTGGTGGCGCACCTTGGCCTCCAGCCCGGTGAAGGTGGCATCGTGCTGCGTGTATTCCAGCAATTGCAGGTTCTGGTAGACGTCCAGCGTGCGTCCATAGATGAAGTTGTCCATCTTGTTGTGGAACACCGAGACCGAGAACGTGGTGGGCCCGGCGAACTTGCGCAGCGTGAGGTCGATGTTGTTGGACGTTTCCTTCTTCAGGCTGGCGTTGCCGATCTCGTAGGTGGACGTGGCCAGATGCAGGCCGTTGGCATAGAGTTCCTCGGCGGTCGGCAGGCGGTGCGAGCGCGACGCCGATACGCCCAGCGAATACTGCGGCGCGAACTTCCAGACGGCTCCGGCCGACACCGACGTGCCGCGGTGGCGCGTGTCGGGCGCGCCACCCTGCACGTCGATGCGCTGCCATTCGTGCCGCAGCCCGCCCTCGAAGCGCCAATCGCCCACCGTGTATTCCTCGAGCATGAACAAGCCGTTGTTGCGCGTGACGGTGGGCTGCACGTAGGCTTCCTCGCCCAGGGCGCTGAAGGCGCGGCGCGTCGTCTGCGCGCCGATCACGCCCCGCAGTCCGCCTATGGGCGCGTGCTCCAGTTCGACGCGACCGTCGTGCGCCTTGTTCTTGAACGTGGTGGCGACGGTGTCGCCCTCGATCTCGTCATGCTGGTAGTCGGTGAAGCCGGCGCGCACGCGCAGCCGGGTGAAGCCGGCGAAAGGATCGCGCAGTTCGCCGCGCACGTCCCACCGCTGGCTGCGCAGCTTCACGAAAGGTATGCCGTGGCTGTCGCCGTCCTCGTCGTGGCCATGGTCGTGGCCGTCCTCGTGGCCATGTCCGTCGTCGGGGCAGTGCAGGTGCGTGCCATGCACATGGCAGCCCTCGTAGGCGTGGTCATGGCCCGGCAGGCCGTAGCGGTTGCGCTGGCTGGTGTAGGCCAGCCCGATGTAGCCGCGATCGCCCACCCACGACAGTCCCACGCTGCCGGTCTCGGTGTGGTTGTACGAACCGTCCACGCGGTTGCCGCCGGCCCAGCCCCGGCCTACCTTGTAGTCGTTGGCGTTGCGCTTGAGCCCCTCGGCATGCAGGACCAGCCCCTTGCCGCCGGTGGTCAGCTCGAACGCGCCCGACGTCTCGCGCGGCCCGGTCGCGCCGCGCAGCTCCACGCTGCCTTCCACGGCGTTCTCCGGCATTTCGGTGGGAATCTTGTTGTCGAGCACATTGACCACCCCGCCCATCGCCCCGCCGCCATACAGCAGCGCCGCCGGCCCGCGCAGCACTTCCACGCGCTGGGACAGCATGGGCTCCAGGCCCACCGCATGATCGGGGCTGATGGTGGAGGCGTCCTGGACCTCGGCGCCGTCGGACACGATCTTGACCCGCGCGCCGTCCATGCCCCGGATGATGGGGCGGCTGGCGCCCGCGCCGAAATGCGATGAAGTGATACCCGGCTCCTGCTCCAGCGTCTCGCCCAGCGTGGCGGCGCGCTTGGTCAGCAAGTCGTTCTCGTCCAGCACCGTAACCGGCGCCGCCAGGTCCTGTTCGCTGCGCGACAGGGGCGTGGCGGATACGGTGACTTCCTTCAGGGTCTGCGGCGCGGGCGCGGTAGGCGTTTCCGCCTGTGCCCAGGCGGCCGCGGGCAGGCCCCAGGAAACACTCATCAATGCCAATACGAGGGGGTTCAGCCTTCCCAACATCACGGTTCCTTCTTCATGGATGGCGCAAAAATGCCGCAGGCCGCCGGCAAGGCAGATCCTTGCCGGCCGCGAGCGGCATTCTTGCTCAAAACCGAAGTTAATGCAACTCTATTGCATATGCATAATGGTTGCACCTGAGGAACCCTGGCGGGTGCGGATCAGAACGCCGAGCAATGCCCCCCGCTGGGAGCCTGCCCCGAGCCTATGGCCAGGATGGCGGGTTCCTTCCGATGGTTGACGGGACTGGAGTGGGTCCAGTCCCAGGCGAAGAAGGCGATCAGCACGGCCCAGAGCAGCACGACGGCGGAAGTACGGGAAGTCATGTCCATGTCCCCCGTTCACACGCCCAGCCGGCGGCGCAGGCGCACGCCGATCAGCGAGCCGGCGAAGGCCAGCACGACCCAGATCCAGCCGTGCAGGCTACCCGTGGAAATGCCGCTGACCATGGCGCCAACGTTGCAGCCGAACGCCAGCCGCGAGCTGTAGCCCAGGAGGAAACCCGCGACCAGCACGGCCGCCCACTGGCGGCCGGTCAGCGGCTTGCCGCTGGACGGCTTGCGGGCGGCGATCCACAGCGCGCCGGCCATGATGCCGATGTTGGTGATCGAGGTGACGTCCAGGAACACGCTCTGGTCCAGCGTGCGCAGGTTGCCCGCCTGGCTCCAGAAGGCGTTGGCGGCGGGATCGAACACGCCGGCCGCCGTCGCCACCTTGGCCGCCCACAGGCCGAAACCGTAGACCACGCCCCAGGGCTGGCCGGCCACCACCAGGTTCGCCACCGCCAGCAGGGCCAGGCCGACGCCGGCCAGCAGCAGCTTGCGGTTCCAGGGAGAAGATGCGGCCGCCCCGCCCTTGCGGCTCCAGACCCAGGCCGCCAGGCCGAAAACGGCCAGGCCGGCGAAGGTCAGCGCCAACGCGCCGCCCGCTCCCCAGTCGCGGACCAGGCTGACCGGCGCGATGGCGCCCAGCGACAGCCAGCCGTGCAGGTGCACCGATCCCAAGAAACTGCCCAGCGCGAACAAGGGCAGCACGCCCATGTTCAGCGGAATGCCCAGTCCGGCCTTGTACAGCGTGCCCGACCCGCAGCCATCGGCGATCTGCATCGTGATGCCGAACACGAAGGCGCCGATCAGCAGGCTGATGCTGGGAGGGCCCAGGGCCGCGGCCAGGTCGCCGGGAAACTTCGCCAGGAGCGGAATGGAAATGGCTGCCGCCACCGCCAGCAGCGCAATCTGGGCGAACACGCCGCTGGCGTCCCGGGCCTCGATCAACCGGCGCCAGCCGGTGGTGAAGCCGAAGCGCGCGCCGGCCAGCAGGCCGCCCATGCCGATGCCGATGACGAACAGCACCGACTGGCGCACGGTCACGAACCAGGCCAGCGCCAGCACGGCAAGCAGGATCGCGGCCGTCAGCGGCCAGCGTGCATGGCCAAGCGCGGAGGACGCGGGAGAAGCGATGGCGGGCGAGCCCGCCTGGGAAAGCGTCGTTTGCATCAGGGGGATTCCTTTCGTGCTGGCGCCTCAGGAGTTGCCGAACAACTTCTTGAATTTTTCCGAGATCTGGCTGGCCCGGCCCGGCACGTTGTCCATGGGCAAGGCCTGGTCCGCGTTGGTCCAGTCGGCCAGGGATTCCGGATACATGCGCACGTGCGGCAGCCCCGCCAGTTCGGACAGCGCGAACCAGTCGGTCGCCGCCCAGTGTCCGGTGTTGCAGAACGCGATGTTGTCGCCGCCCGCGTCCGGGAATTCCCGGGCGGCGATGGCGCGGGCCTCGGCGGCCGAGACGATCTGCGTGCTGCCGGGGGCGAACCAGACGCTGTGCGGAACGTTGGTGGCGCCGTGGATGGTGCCGGGCACCGAGGCCGTCGGGGCCTTGACCAGGCCTTCGAAGAAATTCTTGGGCCTCGCGTCGATCAAGCGGGTGCCGCCGCCGGTCGTGCCTGCCAGCACGTCGGCCTGGGTAGCCTTGATGGCGGTGTTCAGCCTGGGCTCGTAGCGGCTGGGGGCCGGCTGGGCCGGCGCGTCCTGGCTCAGGGGCTGCTGCGCCTGCTGCCAGGCCTGCATGCCGCCGTTCAGGATGGACAACTGGGTCAGGCCCAGGTATTTGAGCGTCCAGTAGACGCGGGCGGCGGCGCCGAAGTCGGTCACGTCCGCGCCCGAGGACACCACCACGGCATGGCGCTCGGGCGCCAGCCCGAGCTTGCGCACTTGCGCGGTCAGCTTGTCCAGCGGCGGCAGCGTGCCGGGGCTGTTGGCCGGTCCGCGCCAGGAGCCGTAGGGAGCGGACAAGGCGCCGGGGATGTGGCCTTGCAGGTAATCGGCGGGCGGCCGGATGTCGATGACCGTGACCGAGGGCGAGGACAGCACCGCCTTCAGTTCGTCGGGCGACAGGATGGGGGACGGGGCGGCCTGGGCGCCGGCCTGCGCGGCGAAGGCGATCAGCCAGGCGGAAAGAATGGCAAGGATTCTCATGATGATTGCGCGCGGCGCGCAGGGAATGGGCATCCTGAGAATTTTAAGACCTGGCCAGGGGATGGCTCAGACCTAGTCCCCATATTCATATAACATTAAATTATATGAAAGCGCTGTGAATATAGCTCCTGGCCATACGCCCGGAGGGCGCGGGCCAGGGCATCGGGCAACCCCGGCCGGGGCTGCCCGTAACGGCCGTGAACCGCCTCAGGCCGTGACGTGGAAGCCCACGCGGCCGAGATTCTGCATCTCGAGCTCGACCCAGGTACCGGCCACGAGCGCCTCGGCGGCGCTGGCGCCGCCGGCCATCACGATCGACCCCTCGGGCAGGATCTCGCCCGCCTGCGCCACCAGGCGCGCGGCCGCGACCAGCGAGCGCACGGGATGGCCCAGGATGGCGGCGGTGGTGCCGACCTGCTGGGCCTTGCCATTGCACGACATGATCAGGCCCAGGTTGGAGAAGTCGATGCTGGGCTTGTGCCAGGCTCCCAGCACCACACCCGACGACGAGGCGTTGTCCGCCACCACGTCTTCCAGCGAGAACTTGAAGGCCTTGTAGCGCGAGTCGATGATCTCCAGCGCCGGGGCGATCGCCTCGACGGCGTCCAGGGCCTCGATGGGCGACACCATGCCCGACAGCGGCTTGCGCAGCAGGAAGGCGATCTCGGGCTCGACGCGCGGATGCACGCGGGTCGACAGCTTCAGTTCGCCGCCCTCGTCCACGCGCATGTCATGCGTCAGGCGGCCCCAGATCATGTCGTGCACGCCCATCTGGACCATCTTGGCGCGGCTGGTGAAGCCCATCTTCATGCCGATGCGTCGATGGCCGCGGTCGATGCGGCGCTGGATCAGCATGCGCTGCACTTCGTAGGCCTCGGCCAGCGTCAGCGGACGGCGTTCGACGAACTGCTCGGCGGCGCGCGGCGTGCTGGCGGCTTCGTCCAGCTCGCGGGCCACTTCGGGTAGGGACAACAGCGGACCGCTCATGCTTGCTCCTTCGCGCCAAACACCGCGCGCACCGAACCCAGTCCGGCGATGCGCGCTTCCAGAATCTCCTCTCCCTGCACCGCGACCATGGGGCCCAGCGCACCACTCAGCACCACGTCGCCGGCACGCAGCGGATTGCCACGCTCGGCCATCTTGCGCGCCAGCCACAGGGCCGCGTTCAGCGGGTGGCCCAGGCACGCGGCGCCGGCGCCGATCGATACCTGGTCGCCATTGCGCTCCATGACCATGCCGCACAGGCGGGCGTCGAAGTCGCCCAGCTTGACCGGCCGGTTGCCCAGCACGAACAGGCCGGACGAGGCGTTGTCGGCGATGGTGTCGACGATGCTGATCTTCCAGTTGGCGATGCGGCTGTCGACGATCTCGATGGCCGGCACGGCATAGGCCACTGCCGAGATCAGTTCGGCCATGGTGGCCATGGGCTGGGCCAGGTCGCGCTCCATGACGAAGGCGATCTCGGCTTCGACCTTGGGCTGGATCAGGGTCGACAGCGGCACTTCCTCGCCGTCGCACACCGACATGTCGGCGAACAGCATGCCGTAGTCGGGCTGGTCCACGCCCAGCTGCGCCTGCACCGCCTTGGAGGTCAGGCCGATCTTGCGGCCGACCAGGCGGCGGCCCTGCTTGATCCAGTGGTCGGTATTGGCCTGCTGCACCGCGTACGCGGCGTCCAGGTCGCCGGCCGGCAATTGATCGCGAATCGGATCGATGGCGACGCGGCTTTCATGAGCATTGCGCAAGCGCTGCGCAAGCCCGGCGATCGCCTCGGCGGCGACGCCCCCCTGTCCTATCTGCCCCATGGGTAGTCCTGTTTGGAAGTTGGAGAAAAGAGAAAAACACCTTTATGCCGTATACGTACGAATATACGGGAGAAACCTGCGCGCGGACAATGCCGGCGGTTCATGGCCCCACTCCGGCCATCAATTTGAGGCATTTGACGAACAACGCCCGATATTCGGGCGGGAGGGCCGCGATGATGGCTTCCTCGACCTCCCGGTCGCGGGGCAGCACGCGCTCGAGCACGTCCACGCCCGCCTGGGTGATGGTGACGGCATACGCACGCTTGTCGTCCGCCGAGCGCCGGCGCCGCAGGTACCCCTTGCGCACCAGGCGGTTGATCATGTCGGCCAGCGAATTGCGGTCCAGCGCGATGTCCTCGGCCAGCTGATTCTGCGTGGCACCCGGATGCTTGCAGACGGTGATCAGCAGCGCCTTCTGGCGCGGCGTCAGGTCCTCGTCGTGGAAGGTCTGCATGAACAGGGCCTCGGCGCGAAAATGCGCGCGCCGCAGCAGGTGCGACACGACGTCCGTGAGCTCGAACGCCCGCACGGCATCCGTGCAAGGCACGGTTTCCGGTTCGGGAGACGGCGCGGCGGGCGGGCGTCGCAAGGCGGAGGATCGGGTCATGGTGGCGAGCCGGAGCGGACTTGAGATCTTAACTGATGTCGCGCGCCCGGCCAGCGGCGCCCTGGCGTTTCTTCGAACCGGCTATGGCTGGCACCTAAGTTGTTATGCCCCCGGGGATGGACCGGTCGCGCGAAATTCCACTATATTATGACGTATACGTACTATACCTCAACGGAACCCAGCACCATGTCGGTCAAATCCCTGCGCAACTTCATCGGCGGCCGCTTCGAAGACGGCATCCGCACCTTCGACAAACTCAACCCCGCCAACGGCGAACTGGTGGCGCGCGTGCACGAAGCCAGCCGCGACCAGGTGAACGCCGCGGTGGCGGCGGCCCGCCAGGCCTTGCCGGCCTGGGCGGCGCTGCCGGTCAACCAGCGCACGGACTACCTGTACGCGCTGGCCGACGGCATCGAACGCCGCTTCGACGATTTCCTGGCGGCGGAGATCGGCGACACCGGCAAGCCCGTGGGCTGGGCCAGCCAGATCGACATCCCGCGCGGCGCGGCCAACTTCCGCGCCTTCGCCGAGATCGCCCGCACGCTGGACATGGAAAGCTTCATGACCGATACGCCGGACGGCCGGCAGGCGCTGAACTACGCCTACCGCAAGCCGCTGGGCGTGGTGGGCGTCATCTCGCCGTGGAACCTGCCGCTGCTGCTGTTCACCTGGAAGGTCGCGCCCGCGCTGGCCTTCGGCAACACCGTGGTGGCCAAGCCTTCCGAGGTCACGCCTTCCACCGCCACCCTGCTGGCCGAAGTGGCGGCCGAGGTCGGCCTGCCCGCCGGCGTGTTCAACGTGGTCCACGGCTTCGGCCCGAATTCGGCCGGCGAATTCATCACTACCCACCCTGACATCGACGGCATCACCTTCACCGGCGAATCGGCCACCGGCAGCACCATCATGAAGGCGGTCGCGCCGGGCGTGAAGCCGGTATCGTTCGAACTGGGCGGCAAGAACGCCGCGCTGGTATTCGAGGACGCCGACTTCGACGCGGCCGTCGCCGGCGTGGCCCGCTCGGTCTTCGCCAACTGCGGCCAGGTCTGCCTGTGCACCGAGCGCGTCTACGTCCAGCGGCCGATCTACGACCGCTTCGTCGCCGCCCTGAAGCTCGAAGCCGAGAAACTGGTGCTGGGCCGCCCCATGGACAGCGCCACCACCATGGGCCCGCTGGTGTCGCACGAGCACCGCGAGAAGGTGCTGTCCTACCTGCGCCTGGCGGTCGAGGAAGGCGCCACCGTGGTCACCGGCGGCGGCGTGCCGACCTTCGGCGACGAGCGCGACCAGGGCGCCTACATCCAGCCGACCATCTGGACCGGCCTGCCCGAGACCGCCCGCTGCATCAAGGAAGAGGTGTTCGGCCCGGTCTGCCACATCGCCCCCTTCGATACCGAGGAAGAAGCCATCCGGCTGGCCAACGACACCCACTACGGGCTGGCGGCGGCCGTCTGGACCACCAACCTGACCCGCGGCCATCGCGTGGCCCAGGCCATGCAGGTGGGCCTGGCGTGGGTGAACTGCTGGTTCCTGCGCGACCTGCGCACGCCCTTCGGCGGCAGCGGCCTGTCGGGCATAGGGCGTGAAGGCGGCCGCCACTCGCTGCATTTCTATACCGAGCCGACCAACGTCTGCGTGAAGCTGTAGGCGCGCGAATGGGCGATAATCGCAGGGGAATGTCCCCTGCGGCCGCCATGTCCAACTTCCGTCTGACTCCCAACGCGCTGGGGCACAAGCTCAAGCTGCACCAACTCCAGATCTTCGAGCGGGTGCTCGAGCGCCGGTCGCTGTCGCGCGCGGCCAATGAACTGAACCTGACGCAGCCCAGCGTCACCAAGGCCATCTACGAGCTGGAGAAGTTCGTGGGCGCGCCGCTGTTCGAGCGGTCCAACCGCGGCGTGGTCCCGACCGAGCTGGCGCATCTCCTGGGCCGGCGGGTTAAGACGCTGATGGCCGAGCTGCGCTACATGACGGACGAACTCAATGCCGCGCTGACGGGGGAAAGCGGGCACGTCATCGTCGGCACCCTGATCGCCGCGTCGGCCAAGCTGCTGCCCGAGGCGATCTCGATGCTGATGCAGGAGCACCCGGGGATCCGCGTCACGGTCTCCGAAGGCCCCTCGTCGCAGCTCTTCCCCGCGCTGGCCACGGGCGACCTCGACATCGTGGTGGGACGCCTGCCCGAGCGCGACATTGCGCTCGGCTATGCCTATCCGCTCACCCACCACACGCTGTACGAGGAAAAGCTGCATGCCGTCGTCGGCGCCCACCACCCGCTGGCGCGCGCGGCGCACCTGGAACTGGGCCAGCTGATGGAGCAGCCCTGGATCCTGCCTTCGGCCGAATCGCCGCTGCGCACCGCGGTGGAACAGACTTTCCACCGTACCGGGCTGGGCATTCCTCCCCGCCACATCGAATCCCTGTCGCTGCTGACCAACCTGGGCATCCTGCTGCGCGGCGAGGCCATCGCCCTCATGCCGCAGGACGCCGCCGCGCAATTCCTGGACCACGGACTGCTCAAGCGCCTGCCGCTGGCCGAATTCGGCCTGTTCGGGCGCGTGGGCTATTCGGTACGGGCGAACCGGCAACTCACTCCCGCCAGCCAGCACCTGATCGAATACCTGCATCGCATCTGCGACGCCCGGCGCGCCGGCGCCTCCTGATCCTTCCTCCGGGCGCAAGGCCCGAACGCGCCATAGCCAATGCGCATACCCCGGGCGCCAACTTCTATTTCTCGCCCGGCGCATGGGTCACATAGACTGCAATTAGCCTACGATAGGCCACGACCGCCTCCTTCCGGCGCGGGAAGCCGCCCCGCGGGCGCAGACCTACCGACCCAACGAGAGCACCATGTACAAATACGGTCTTCCGCTCAATTTCCAGAAATGGATCGACGACAACGCCCATCTGCTCAAGCCGCCGGTCGGCAACCAGCAGATCTGGCAGGACTCCGATTTCATCGTCACGGTGGTCGGCGGCCCCAACCACCGTACCGACTACCATGACGATCCGCTGGAAGAGTTCTTCTACCAGATCCGCGGCAACGCCTACCTGAAGCTCTGGGTGGAAGGCAAGGAAGAACGCGTGGACCTGAAGGAAGGCGACATCTTCCTCTTGCCTCCGCACATGCGCCACTCGCCCCAGCGTCCCGAGACCGGCAGCGCCTGTCTCGTCATCGAACGCCAGCGTCCCGAAGGCCTGGTGGACGGCTTCGAGTGGTACTGCCTGCATTGCGGACACCTGGTGCACCGCGTCGAAGTCCAGCTCAAGAGCATCGTGACCGACCTGCCGCCGCTGTTCGAGGCCTTCTACGCCAGCGAGGACAAGCGCCGCTGCCCCTCGTGCGGCACGGTGCATCCCGGCAAGCACGTTCCGGGCACCGCATGACGGCACGGTTCGACTTCGGCGGGGTCGAACTCACCCGCATCGTCGAGGCCGAGGGCCCGCTGCTGCGCCCCGCGGAAATCTTCCCAGACTCGACCCCCGAAGCCATCCAGGCCAACCTGGACTGGCTGGTCCCGCGGTTCTACGACCCGGCCTCCGACCGGCTGGTCATCTCCATCCAGTCCTTCCTGCTGAAAAGCCGCGGCCGCCTGATCCTGGTGGACACCTGCGTGGGCGACTGCAAGGCGCGGGTACGCCCCGACTTCGACCGGCAGCACTGGGGCTGGCTGGATCGCCTGCAAGCGACCGGCGTGCGCCCCGAGGACATCGACATCGTCGTCTCCACCCACCTGCACGTCGACCACGTCGGCTGGCACACGCGGCTGGTCGGCGGCGCATGGGTGCCCACCTTCCCCAACGCGCGCTATCTCTTCACCCACGAGGAATGGGCCTATTGGAAGGAGCACGAGGGCCACTCGGGGCTCGTGCGCACCGGCGACTACGTGGGCGACTCGGTCCTGCCCGTGTTCGAAGCCGGCCTGGCCGACCTGGTCGACATGGACCACCGCATCGACGAAGCCATCCGCCTCGTTCCCGCGCCCGGGCACACGCCCGGCCACGTGGCCGTCGAGATCCAGGGCGAGCACCAGCGCGTCCTGCTGACCGGCGATGCCTTCCACCACCCGCTGCAGTGCTGCTACCCCCAGTGGAGCACGCGCTTCTGCGCCGACCCCGACCACGCCCGCCGCACCCGGCAATCGCTGCTGGAAGCCTGCGCCCGCGACGGCACGCTGGTCCTGCCAGCCCACTTCCCCGCCCCCACCGCCGGCCACATCCGCCGCGCGGCACCGGAAGACGAACACGAATTTCGTTTCGAATTCCAAAAATTACTTTAAACTTAAAACGTAAGTCCAAGGAACCGCCCATGACTTTGCAGCGCCCGGTCCCGGCCCTGGTGGCCAGCCTTTGCCTCGCGTTCGGCGTCACCGCCGCCGCGCACGCCGACATCAAGATCGGCTTCCTGGCCACGATGTCCGGCCCCGGCGGCACGCTGGGCCAGGACCAGTACGACGGTTTCATGCTGGGCGTGGAAGCCGCCGGCGGCAAACTGGGCGGGCAGGCAGTCAAGATCATCCAGGAAGACGACCAGCTCAAGCCCGAGGTGGGCCGCCAGGCCGCCAAGAAGCTGATCGAGCGCGACCGCGTGCAGCTCATCACCGGCCTGAGCTTCTCGAACGTGCTGATGGCGGTCTATCGCGACGTCATCAACAGCGGCACCTTCCTGCTGGTGAACAACGCCGGCCCCAGCCAGATCGCCGGTTCGATGTGCTCGCCGCTGTATTTCTCCACGTCCTGGCAGAACGACCAGCAGCACGAGGCCATGGGCAAGTACGCCCAGCAGAAAGGCTACAAGCGCGTCGCCCTGATGGCGCCGAACTACCAGGCCGGCCGCGAGGCGCTGACGGGCTTCAAGCGCTACTTCAAGGGCGAAGTCCTGAGCGAGACCTACACCCAGGTCAACCAGCCCGACTACTCGGTGGAAATCACCCAGCTGCGCACCGCCAGCCCCGACGCCGTGTTCATCTTCTATCCCGGCGGCATGGGCGTGAATTTCGTCAAGCAATACCACCAGGCCGGCCTGCTGGGCAAGGTACCGCTGCTGTCGGGTTCCACGGTGGACGGCACGACCCTGCCGGCGCTGCAGGACCTGGCGCTGGGCGTGATGTCGGGCGGGCCATGGTCGCCCGACCTGCCCAATGCGGCCAACCGCAGCTTCGTCGAGCAGTTCCGCAAGAAATACGGGCGCATCCCCTCGCACTACGCGGCCTATGGCTACGACTCCGCGCAGGCCCTGAATGCCGCGCTCAAGGCCACCGGCGGCCGCCTGGACGACAAGAAAGCCTTCGAACAGGCAATGGTCAAGGCGAATTTCCCCTCAGTGCGGGGCAACTTCAAATTTAACAATAATCACTTCCCCGTATCGAACTACTACGCATTCGAAGTGGTGCGCGACCCCGCGGGCGGCGTGACGCTGGCCACGCGGGAAACCGTGTTCCCGGACCACCAGGACCCCTACCATGGGGAATGCAAGCTGAAATAACCGTCCGGCACCGGCGTCGCGCCGCCGACCGCAGTATCCCGGGGGCCGGGCATCCGGCCTCATCCACCCCGCAGGCAAGCCAGGAGTCCGCATGAAAACCGCCAAACTGATAGCCATCGCATCGATACTGCAAGCGGCCTTCGCCGCCCCCTCCTTCGCCGCCGTCAAGATCGGCTTCGTCTCCACGCTGTCCGGTCCGGGTTCGGTGCTGGGGCAGGACCAGTACGACGGCTTCATGCTGGCCGTGGAACAGGGCCAGGGCAAGCTGGGCGGGGTCGACGTCCAGGTCCTGAAGGAAGACGACCAGATGAAGCCCGAGGTCGGCCTGCAGGTCGTGCGCCAGTTGCTCGAGCGCGAGAAGGTCCCCCTCATCACCGGCCTGATCTACTCGAACGTCATGATGGCGGTCCACCGTCCCATCACCAGCGCGGAGGTCTTCCTGGTCGGCTCGAACGCCGGCCCCACCCCGATCACGGGCAAGGGCTGCTCGCCCTACTTCTTCTCCACCTCGTGGAACAACGATCAGTTGCACGAGGCCGGCGGCGAGCTCGCCAACAAGATGGGCATCAAGAAGATCCAGTTGCTGGCCGCCAACTACCAGGCCGGCAAGGACGCCATGGAAGGGTTCAAGCGAACCTTCAAGGGCCAGGTGGTGGGCGAGACCTTCACCCAGGTCAACCAGCCCGACTACTCGGTCGAGATCTCCGCCCTGGCCTCCAGCAAGCCCGAGGCCATCTACACCTTCTATCCGGGCAGCATGGGCGTGAACTTCGTCAAGCAGTACCGGCAGGCCGGCATGTTCGACAAGGTCCGCATGCTGTCGACCTCGACCATCGACGGCTCCACCCTGCCCGCCCTGCAGGACGCCGCGCTGGGCGCGGTCACGGCCGCTCCGTATTCGCCCGACCTCGACAATCCGGCCAACAAGAAATTCGCCGAGGCCTTCCGCAAGAAGTACAACCGCGAACCCTCGATGTATGCGGCGCAATCCTACGACGCCGCCAGCCTGATCGCCTCGGCCCTGGCCAAGACCAAGGGCAATGTGTCCGACAAGGCCGCGTTCCGCGCGGCGCTGCGGGAAGCCAAGTTCGATTCCGTGCGCGGCTCCTTCGCGTTCAACACCAACCAGTTCCCGATCGCGCCGTTCTACCGGGTCGACGTGGCCAAGGACGCCAACGGCAAGCCGGCGTTCGTGACCAAGGGGGTGATCTACGAGCACAGCAAGGACTCGTATGCGGGCGAATGCCAGATGAAGTGATGCTGGCCCCCGTGGCATCGCCATGGGTTGCATACAATAGGACCCCGTGGGCCGCCCGGCCCACGGTTTCATCCTAGCCCAGACATCGTGCCGCCCAACAAGGACTCCCTGGCGAAAGTCGCCCTGGTCACCTCTCCCGCCATCGGCGATTCGCTGCTGTCGATGACGGTGGCCCACAACCTGCGCCGGTCCGGATCGGCGGTCACCGTCTTCGGTCCCCATGTTCATGCACTGCGGCGCTGGTTTCCCGGCATCGACATCCAGCCCGGGCTGTCGCCCGACGGCGCCGGCCTCGCGCTGGAAGCCTTCGGCACCGTCATCCAGCTGCACGACCACAGGCCGCTCCCGGACTTCACCGGACTTCACCCCCGCGCCATGGTCCTGGAAGACTTGTGCCGCATGCGCTCGCCCAAGTCCATGGCCACCCGGCTGACCGAGTTCTGCCGGAACGGCCTGGGGCTGGTGGACGCGGAAAAACACAACGGCCTCCAGCCTCCCGCCGGCCTCGCCCATCGACTGCATGCCTCGCGCGTGGTCATCCACCCCGCCGCCAGCACGCCGGACAAGTGCTGGCTGCCCGCGCGTTTCATCGCCCTGGCCAGCCGTCTGCGCGACGAGGGATTCGATCCGCAATTCATCGTCGGCCCCGCGGAACGCCCGCAATGGGAACCCCTGCTGCGCGCGCAAGGGCTGGGGCTGCCGGATCTCGGCGGCCTGGACAACGTCGCCGCCTGGGTATTCGAATCGGGCTGGTTCATCGGCAACGACTCGGGCATCGGCCATCTGGCCTCCAACCTCCATGTCCCGACCCTGTCGCTGTTCATGCGCCAGGGAGGCGCCAGGACCTGGCGACCCGACTGGGGGCCGGGACAGGTGCTGATCGGCAGCGCCGGCATACCCACCGGCCGGCTCAAGGAAAAGCTGTGGAAGTACGTGCTGACGCCTGGCCGGGTCGCCCGGGCCTTCGCGCGCCTGCGGGGCCAGGAAACGGTGCAGGCCGCAGGCCTGCCCGGGATCACGCTGCTTCGCTGAACTGCATCTTGTAGAGCGTCGCGTACAGGCCCTCCGCAGCCAGCAGGTCCGCATGGGAACCCTGTTCGACGATGCGCCCCTGGTCCAGCACGATGATGCGGTCGGCGTTCTGCACCGTGGTCAGCCTGTGGGCGATGACCAGCGTCGTGCGCCCCGCCATCAGGCGCTCCAGCGACGCCTGGACCTGGCGCTCGGATTCGTTGTCCAGGGCCGAGGTGGCCTCGTCCAGGATCAGGATGGGCGCGTCCTTGATCAGCGCCCGCGCGATGGCCAGGCGCTGCCGCTGGCCGCCCGACAGCCGGGCGGCGTTCTCGCCCACCTGGCTGTGCATGCCCCGCGGCAGCGAATCGACGAATTCAAGCAGGTTCGCATCGGCCAGCGCCTGGCGGATGGCCGCTTCCGACGGCTCGGTATTCGCGCCGTAGCTCACATTGGCGGCGATGGTGTCGTCGAACAGCACCACATCCTGGCTCACGAGCGAGATCGCGTCGCGCAGGCTGGTCAGCGTCAATTCGTCGATGGGAATGCCGTCCACCCGGATCGATCCCGCCGTGGGCAGCGCGAAGCGGGGCAGCATGGAGACCAGCGTGGTCTTGCCGCTGCCGGACCGCCCGATGAAAGCCACCGTCTGGCCCGGCTCCACCGTGAACGAGATCTGCTCCAGCGTGTCGCGGCCGGCGTCGGGAAAGCGATGGGACACCCGCTCGAACTCGATATGCCCGCGCGCCGGCCTGGGCAGCTGACGCACGCCGTCATCGCGTTCGGGTTCCTCGTCCACCAGCGCGAACACGCTTTCCGCGGACACCAGCATGCGCTGCATGGGGCTGGCGACATTGGCCAGCCGCTTGAGCGGATCGAGCATCTGCAGCATGGCGGTCACGAAAGCGGCGAAGCCGCCCACGGTGATCTGGTTGGCGCCCGACTGCCCGAGCGCGGTCGACACCACGACCGCCAGCGCCACGGCGGCGATGGCCTGGGTGATGGGCGCCGAGGCCGCGCCGGCCACCGTGTTGCGCATCGCGAAGCGCCGCAGCCGGCCGTTGATGTGCAGGAAGCGCTCTTCCTCGTGGGCATAGCCGCTGAACAGCTTGATGACCCGCTGGCCATCGATGGCCTCGCTCACCACCCGGGTCAGCTCGCCGTTCATGGTGATGGTCTCGCGGTTGATGCGGCGGATGCGGCGCGCGATGGCGCGCATGATGAAGGTGGACAGCGGAAAGGCCACCAGCGCGATCAGGGTCAGCTTCCACGACAGGTAGAACAGCACGCAGGCCAGCGAGATCACGATCAGGGTCTCGCGCACCAGCACCGTGATGACCTCGGTGGCCAGCTGCATGACGTTGGTGGCGTCGACCACGAAGCGGTTCAGCAGGACCGACGACCCCATGCGCTTGAAATAGCCGTCGGGCAGGCGCAACAGGCGGTCGAACATCTCGCGCCGCAGGTCCGCCAGCACGTGGTTGGCGGACCAGGCCATGAGATAGTCGCTCAGGAAATTGAACGCGCCGCGCACCAGGAAGATGCCGACGATGGCCAGCGGGATCTTCCATACATAGTCCGGATTCTGGCCGTTGAAGCCGCCGTCGAGCAGCGGCTTCATCAGTATGGCCAGCAGCGGCTGGGAAGCGGCCACGCCGACCAGGAACAACATGCCGAGGGCCAGCGCCTTCCAGTATTTCAGGACACGGCTATAGACGCGGCGCCACAGTTCGGATTTGACGGGTTGGGAGTTCACAAGGTGCTCGTGGTGGGCCCGGCCGCGGGTGGCGCGCGATTCGCGCTACGGCAGGCCCGCCGCTTACAATAGAAAGCTTCCGATTGTACGCGCAGCCGCCACGCCCGACCTGCCTTGTTGACGTCCTCGATGCCTGAAGCCGATCCCGTACACGTCCGGCTGCCCAACTGGGTGGGCGACGCCTGCATGTGCCTGCCCGCGCTGGAAATGATCCGGCATGCCGGGCATCCCCTGGTCCTGCACGGACGCCCCTGGGCGCGCGAACTGCTCGAAGGGCTGTCTCCCGCGGGGTTCGTCCCGCTGGGCAAGGCGTTCGGGCCCAACCTGGCCGCCACCCGGCAGGCGGCGCGCGCGGGCGGCAAGCTCCGCGGCGTGGTCTTTCCCAACTCGCTTTCCAGCGCCGCGCTGTTCCGGCTGGCCGGCATCCGCGCGGCCGGCTATCGCGGCGACGGACGGGCGCTGTTCCTGCGCTGGGCCCTGCCCAAGCCACGGGGGCTCCATGAAGTGGAAATCTTCCACCACCTGGCGCGCGAGACGCTGCGGCGCTGGCATCCGGGCATCGACCTGCCGGCCGCCCCCGGCCCGCGGCTGGAGCTGCCCTTGACGCCCGCGCACCGGGACACGGCCGATCGCGTGCTGGCCGATGCCGGCATCGGCCGCCCCTTCGTTCTGCTGGCCCCGGTCGCGACCGGCCTGCACCACGGGCGGCCCAAGGCGTGGCCCTTGTTCGCCGATCTGTCCCGGGCGCTAGCCGCCCAGGGGGTGGCATGCGTGGTCTGCCCTCCGCCCCACGAAACAGACGCCACCCGCCAGGCTGCCCCGGCGGCGACCGTGCTGCCGCCCCTGGGGCTGGGCGCCTTCGCCGCCCTGACCGCCAGCGCCGCGGCGGTCGTCTGCAACGACTCGGGCACCTCCCACGTCGCCGCGGCGGCCGGCGCGCGCCAGATCACCCTGTTCGGCGTCACGCGCCGGGAACGCACCGGCCCCTGGTCGCCCGAAGCGATCTGCCTGGGCGCCGAAGGCCAATGGCCCGCCCTGCCCGACGTGCTCGACGCGATACGGCGCCTGGTGTCCTCTTCTTCGACATGAGCCCCATGCCCGCCCGCGCCCCCCGACGAGTGCTGGTCATCGCCCTGCGCTATCTCGGCGACGTCCTGCTCACCACCCCGCTGCCCCATGCGCTGCGCGCACGCTACCCGGACTGCCAGGTCGACATGCTGGTGTTCCGCGGAACCGAGGGCATGCTGGAGAACAACCCGGACGTCCACCAGGTCTTCACCATTGCCGAACGCCCGGCCAAGGGCGAAGTCCGCGCCATGGTCCGCCGGCTCTGGCGCCGCTACGATCTCGCGCTGGTCCCGCAGCCCGGCGACAAGCCCCATCTGTTCGGCCTGACATCGGCGCGGGTACGCGTCGGACTGGTGCCGCCCGAGGCCGGCCATGCCTGGTGGAAGCGGCTGTCGCTGCGCCATCCGCTGGTCATCGACGAGCACATGCACCGCGTGCACGAGAACGAAAGGGTGGCCGCCCTGCTGGACCTTGCGCCCGCGCGCACGCTCGTGCCGCCCACGGCCCACGTCCTGCGCGACGCCTGGGGCGCCCGGCTGGCCGCCCTGGCGCCCGAAGCGCCCCCCTTCGATGCACGCCGGCCCTATGCGGTCATCCACCCCTCTCCGCGCTGGCGCTACAAGCAGTGGCACGCCGAGGGCTGGCGCGGCCTGTTCGCCAGCCTGCACGCGCGCGGCCTGCAACTGGTCCTGAGCGGAGGGCCCGGCGAAACCGAGTCGCAGTATCTCGACAGCCTGCTGGAGGGCCTGGACGAAAACGTCCGGCAGGCCATCGTCCGGGTCCAGGGCCGGCTGAGCCTGGCCGAACTGGCCGACCTGCTGCGCCATGCCACGGTCTACGCCGGCCCCGACACCGCCACCACGCACCTGGCGGCGGCCTGTGGCACGCCCACGCTGGCACTGTTCGGTCCCACCGACCCGCGGCAATGGGGTCCGAGCCCCGCCGCAGGACTGGATCAGCCGTGGTCCAAGGCCGCGCCGCGGCAGATACGCGGCAACGTGCTCATGCTGCAGGAACTGGTCCGCGATTGCGTGCCCTGTCAGCGCGAAGGGTGCGACCGGCATCGCGGCAGCCACAGCGACTGCCTGGACGGGCTCGCGACCGCCACCGTGGTCGCCGCGGCGCAGTCCCTGGTGGACGCCGCCGTGCCGGCCGGGCAGGGAGCCGGCGCATGAAGCTGGCGATCGCCTGCCATCGTTTCGGCTACGGCGGGGGCATGGAGCGCTACGCCATGGACCTAGTCAAGGGCCTGCGCCAGCTCGGCATCCGCCCGGTCGTCTTCGCCCGCAGCTTCGATACGGACATCCCGGAATACGCGTTCATCGAACCGGTGCGTATCGCGGTCCGGGCCCTGCCGGGCAAACTGCGCGATCACTATTTCTCCTGGCGCCTGCGAACGCTGAAGGCCGCCCATGGCGTTGACCTGCTGATCGGCTGCAGCCGCACGGCCGTCTCCGACGTGGCCATCTGCGGCGGCACGCACCTGGGACATCTGGCCCATGCGAACCGGCGGCCCACGCGCTGGGACCGCTGGCAGATCCGGCTCGAACGCGCACACTACGCCCAGGCGCACCTGGTGCTGGCGCATTCGCGCATGATGGCCGACGAACTGCGCCGCTACTACGACGTGCCGCAGGCGCGGATACGCGTACTGTACCCACCGGTGGACGTGGACACATTCAGCCCCGTGGACGCCGCGCGGCGGGCCGAGCTTCGCCGCGAACTGGGCATTCCGGAAGGCACCACCGCCTTCCTGTTTCCCTCCACCGGCCACGAACGCAAAGGCTATCCGATGCTGGAAGCCTGCTTCGGCGCGACCGACCTGCCGGTTTCGCTGCTGGTGGCCGGCCGGCCGGTGGAGCCGCGTTCCCCGAAGATCCGCTACGTCGGCTACCGCCAGGACATCGCCGACTGCTATCGGGCGGCCGACTACACCATCCTGGCCTCGCGCTACGAACCCTTCGGCCTGGTCGGGCCGGAATCCGTGCTGTGCGGCACGCCCACCGTGCTGCCCCGCGGCATAGGCAGCACCGAGGCGCTGTCCGAGGAAGCCTGCCTGGCCTTCGACGTCGATGCGCCGGCCTCGCTCGCGGATGCCGTCATGCGGGCCGAATCGCGGGCACGGGAAGGCCGTGCCCGCCTTGCCGATCCACTGAGCCATCTCTCCTACGCCCCCGACACCCGCGCCCATGTCGAGGCCCTCCTGGACCTGTCCGCGTCCTTGCGCTCTCCCTCCGAGGTTTCATGAGCCGTTCCCTGCCCCAGCACGGCGGGCTGCCTGTCCCGCTGCTGTTTCTTTCCGCATTGGCCGTTTCCCTGGTGCCCGCCCTCGCGCTGTGGATGCGGGGAAGCGCCAACCAGTTGCTGTTCCTGCTCCTGCTCTTCGCCCTAATCGGCACCGTGTGGCGCGGCCACCTGGCGCCCCAGGACCGCTTCATTCCCGTCGTTCGCCGGTACTGGCCGATCTGGGCCGCGCTGGCGGCGCAGTTCCTCGCAGCCTGTCTGAGCACCGTCGTAGTGGGCCTGCGCGATGCGCGCGTTCTCGATCAGCTGTCCGTCGAATCGGTATGGGCGGCCGCGGAGGAACTGCTGGATGGCACCGGTCGGGACAATGCCAAGAAAATCGCCATCAGGACGGTGTAGACCGGCACCATCCGCATGTTGCGGAACATATATTCCGACAGGCTGTACAACGCGAACGACGCGCACAGCAGCGCGCCCAGCGCCGCGGCAACCTTGACTTTGCGATTGCCATGCCCGAGGCGCCGCCAGAAGAGCCAACCCGGCACGGCGTACAGCAACACGATGCTCAGTCCGCCCAGGATACCGAATCCCGCCAACGCGGCCAGGTAATCATTGTGGGGCTCGCCAAAATCCGCGGCCACCTTGGGCGAAACCAGGTTTTGCGCGGCCATGGCGTGAAGCAGCTCCGAAAACTCGGCCGTCCCTCCGATTCCGAACACGGGGTATTGCGCGAACGCATACAGCGCGGCGTACCAGAGCTGCAGCCGTATCCCCAGGGAAGTGTCCCGGTTCGTCCCGTCGAAGAACGCGCGTATGTCGTTTGCCCCCTGGTCGATGCGGGCGTGCAACGTAGGCTCGAACCAGGCGAGCAGCGCCGTCAGCAACACCGCCGCCAGCAATACCGCGACCAGCCACCGCAGCCGGATGTACACGTTGCTCCATAGGCGCAGGGCGATGGGCACGAAGAACGGCAGCACCATCCAACTGCTGCGCGTCTCGGATATCAGGACAGCATCGAGCGCAATCAGTCCGACCAGGCATTTCAAGACCGCCTCGGCCCGCCTGTAGCGGGTGAGCTGCCATCCCAGCGTGAGGAACGAAGATAGTCCGGTCAGCATGACGATATTGGCGAACGAGACCGCGTTATAGTGCGCCCCCGTGCTGATCAGCACGTCGCGGTCATGGCCTTGCCACCCCATGATCCACAGCACCATCGCCGCCCCGCCCAGGGCCCCGGCCATCAGCCCCCACTGCACGTGCCGCAGGGCGTCCCGCGGAATCTGCAGCAGCATCCAGAGTATCGGGAGCGTCAACGCGAAACGCAGGCTTTTCTCTAAGGCGGCATCGTAGGGCGACTTCCTGACCCAGGCGGTGATGAGCAGCGCGGCCAGCGGGAGCATCAGCGCCAACGCAACGTAACCGTATTCCCTACAGGAGCGCCGCAATGCCGCGAGGGACGGCCGGCGCCATCCCAGGCCGGCGAGGCTGGCGAGCACGAGCAAGTAGAAAACGACCGACGAGCCTGACCGCAACGGCAGCGCAACCGCAGGCATCAGGATCGCCAGGCCAGCCACTGCTTTGGAATACACGGACCACATTTCGGGAATAGCCCTGAAGACGAAACCGATCGGATTCAGGCGCACAAGCGCCTGTAAACCTCTTCGGTAGCCTGAATGAATGAATGGTCGGAAAACTCCGCTTCCGCCTTCGCCCTGGCCCGGCTCCCCATGGGAACGAGCGTCGCCCGCTGCCGGGCGATATCGGCCAGTTTGCCGGCTACCTCCTCGACGGCGCGCGGCTCGACGATCCAGCCATCCGCACCGTCGTCGATGTTCTCCGGCAAGCCCGCATAGCGGGCGACCATGACCGGCTTGCCCATGGCCATCATTTCTCGGCAGGCGAAAGAAACGGTCTCCACGGCATAAGACAGCACGAACCCGAGGTCGAACACGGGAATGTAGTCGCGCACGTCCTCCACCAGCCCAACGGCCGAGATCTGCGGCCTCATGCCCAATTGGTCGATGGTCCGCCACTGTTCCGCGGTGGGCTCGATGCCGGCGACCACGATGTGAACCCGGTCCCGGGCCCGCTGCGGCAGGCTCGCCACGGCCTCTACCATGTCCATCGTGCCCTTGTACCACTCGAATCCAGTCACCGTGCCAAGGATGAGCTTGTCGGCGTGAACCGTGCCCAGAAGCTGCATCCGGCGCTGCCTGGCCTCGGCTTCGCCAAGGGGCGAGAAGCGCTCGACGTCCACTCCGTTCTTGATCACGGTAATGCGGCATCGTCCGTAGGGCGTTGCCTTCATCATGGCGGCGGTGGATGCGGATACGGCAATTACCTCGTCGGTCGCGAACCGGGCGCGCAGCCTGTTCGTCAACCCAGGCTTGACGGGAATGGAGTTGTGCTTGGTGAGCACGATGCGCGGACGCTGGGCGCCAAGGGCAGCGGTCGCGGCCATGGCGAGCTTGTGATCGGCGGCGCCATTGACGTGGATGACGTCGAACTGCTCCTGCAAGATGAGTGTTTTCAAGTCTCGTATGGCCGACACCATGGCACGCCACTCTTTAAGCTTGCCGGGAAAAGACATCGGAACAGCCGTGACGCCGGCCACCGCACGGATCCTGGAAAAAAGCGTGCTGGTCGACGGCGCCGCCACGCAGATGCTCAGCCGGTCGCGCAGGCCGCGCGCAAGCGCCTCGATGTATGTGTCATGCCCCCCGCCGCGGCCGGGGTGAAAGTTGGTGAGCAGTACTTTCATGCTCCGGTACCGTCACGACCGAACTCCAGGAACGACTGCCCGGCATGGCGACAGGTCGCGACCGCGTGCCTTCGACCTGCCCGCATCAGTACTCCAGCCCGACGTCGGCCGGCTGCCCCGTCAGCTTGCCCAGTTGCTGGATCAGCACGTCGGGCACCCGTACCCGCCAGTCCTCGCTCAGGCGCACCACGCACTTGGCATCGCCGCGGTTGTAGACGATCTCGACCGGCGTACCCGGGAAGCCGTTCTCGGGGTCGGCGCGATGCGGGTTGAGGACTTCACGCAGGGAGTCCGCGTGCGCGTTGCCGTTCAGGCGGATGGACAGCGCGCGGGCCTTGGCCTCGCGCGCCATCTGCAGGTCGAACAGTTCGTCGGCCACGATACGCATGCCGCCGGAGTACTCGTCGTTGCTGACCTTGCCGGAGACGATCAGCAACTGGTCTTCGCGCAGCCGGCTGCGGTGCCGCTCGTACAGCTCGTTGAACACCGAGATCTCGACCTGCGCCGTGCCATCGTCAAGCACGGCGAACACCATCTTCCCGCGCCGTGTCATCTGCGTGCGCACGGCCGACAGGATGCCCGCCATCCATTGCAGGTCGCGGCTGGGCTGCAGGTTGGACAGGGGGGTGCGCACGAACCGGCGGACTTCGGTGCGATAGGCGTCGAACAGGTGGCCGCTGAAGTAGAAACCCAGCGCGGTCTTTTCCTGGCCGAGGCGCTCGCGCTCGTCCCAGGGCTCGACATCGGCCAGCTCGCCCGCCAGGTCGGCGTGGTCGTCGCCGCCGAACAGCGACACCTGACTGGCCGCGCGGGCGGCCTGTTCCGCGGCGTCCATCGCCGTGCCCAGGGTCGCCAGGACCGCGGCGCGGTTGGGCGACAGCGTGTCGAAGGCGCCGGCCTTGATCAGGGCCTCGATGGCGCGGCGGTTCACCACGTGGCGATCGATGCGCCGGCAGAAATCGAACAGGTCGGTGAACGGCCCCTTCTCGGCCCGCGCGCGCAGGATTTCCTCGACCGCGCTCTGCCCGGTGCCCTTGACCGCCCCCAGCCCGTAGCGGATGGTGCGCGGCGGCTGCCCGCGCGCCGAATATTCGTCCAGCACCGGCTCGAAGCGGTAATTGGACAGGTTGATGTCGGGGGGCAGCACCTTGACCTTGTTGGCCACCGTGTCGGCCCAGAATATCTGGACCTTGTCGGTGTCGTCCATGTCGGACAACATGGTGGCGGCCATGAACTCGGCCGGATGGTGGGCCTTGAGCCAGGCCGTCTGGTAGGCGATCAGCGCGTAGGCCGCGGTATGCGACTTGTTGAAGCCGTATTCCGCGAACTTCTCCATCAGGTTGAACAGCGTGACCGCGATCTCGGGGTCATAGCCCTTCTTTTCCGCGCCCGACTGGAAGATCTCGCGGTGCTTGGCCATTTCCTCGGGCTTCTTCTTGCCCATGGCCCGGCGCAGCATGTCGGCGCCGCCCAGCGTGTAGCCGCCGATGATCTGCGAGATCAGCATCACCTGTTCCTGGTAGACGATGACCCCGTACGTGCTCTTGAGGACCGGTTCCAGGTCCGGGTGGAAGTATTCGGCCTTGGCGCGGCCGTGCTTGCGGTTGACGAAATCGTCCACCATGCCCGAGCCCAGCGGGCCCGGCCGGTACAGGGCCAGCACGGCGATGATGTCTTCGAAGTTGCTGGGGCGCAGCTTCTTGAGCAGTTCCTTCATGCCGCGCGATTCCAGCTGGAACACGGCGGTGGTGTTGCCGTCGCTCAGCAGCTTGTAGGAATCGAGGTCGTCCAGCGGCAGCGCCATGACGTCGAAGTCGCGCATGCCCTCGTTGAACTCGCGCACGTAGCGCACGGCCCAGTCGAGAATGGTCAGGTTGCGCAGGCCCAGGAAGTCGAACTTCACCAGGCCCACGGCTTCCACATCGTCCTTGTCGAACTGCGACACCGCGATGTGGCTTTGGCCAGGCTGGCAGTACAGCGGGCAGAAATCGGTCAGCTTGCCCGGGGCGATCAGCACGCCGCCGGCGTGCATGCCGATGTTCCGCGTCAGTCCCTCGAGCGGCTGGGCCAGGTCGATCAGCGCGTGCGCTTCCTCGTCGTTGTCGTAGCGCTCCCTGAAGGCGGGCTCTTCGTTCAGCGCCCGCTCCAGGCTCCAGGGGTCGGCAGGCGAGTGCGGGATGATCTTGGACAGGCCGTCGCAGAACAGGTAAGGCAGGTCCAGCACCCGCCCCGCGTCGCGGATGACCGCCTTGGCGCCCAGCGTACCGAAGGTGGCGATCTGGCTGACCGCGTCGCGCCCGTATTTCTGCTTGACGTACTCGATGACCTTGTCGCGGTTGTCCTGGCAGAAATCGATATCGAAGTCGGGCATGGAGACCCGCTCCGGGTTCAGGAAGCGCTCGAACAGCAAGTCGTAGCGGATCGGATCGATATCGGTGATGCCCAGGCTGAACGCGACCAGCGAGCCTGCGCCCGATCCCCGGCCCGGCCCCACCGGCACGCCATTGTTCTTGCCCCAGTTGATGAAGTCCTGAACGATCAGGAAGTAGCCAGGAAAGCCCATGTCGATGATGGTCTGGCATTCCTTGTCCAGCCGCTGGTCGTATTCCTCCTGGTGCGCGGCGCGTTCCTTCTCGTCCGGGAAGAGCTGCGCCATGCGGCGCGCCAGGCCCTCCTTGGACAGTTGCACCAGGTATTCGGCCAGCGTCACGCCCTCGGGCGTGGGGAAATTGGGCAGCTTGGGATTGCCCAGTTCCAGCGTCAGGTTGCAGCGCGTGGCGATCGCCACCGTATTGGCCAGCGCCGAGGGCACGTCAGCGAAGCGTTCGGCCATTTCCTGCGAGGACAGCAGGTACTGCTCTTCCGTGTAGAGCCGTTGGCGGCGCGGATTGGCCAGGATCTCGCCTTCGGCGATGCAGACGCGGGCCTCGTGGGCGCGGAAGTCGTCGCGTTCGAGGAACTGTACCGGGTGCGTGGCGACCACCGGCGCGCCGCATTCGGCCGCCAGCCGCATCGCGGCCTGCACGTAGGTCTCGTCGCCTTCGCGGCCGGCGCGCTGCAGCTCGATGTAGTAGCCGCCCGGAAACACCTTCAGCCAGTGCCGCGCGAACGCCAGCGCCGCGTCGTGGTTGCCGGCCTCCAGCGCCTGGCCCACGTCGCCCTGGCGTCCGCCGGACAGGGCGATGAGCCCCGCGCCGTAGGTCTCGAGCCATTCGGGCCGGATCTCGCCGCGGCCGCGATGCTGGTTGGTCAAGAAGGCCTGCGTCAGCAGTTCGCACAGGTTCAGGTAGCCGGCGCGATCGCGCACCAGCAGCAGCATCCGGTAGGGCTTGTCGCGGTCGGCGTCGTTGGACACCCAGACGTCGCAGCCGGCGATGGCCTTGATGCCCTTGCCCCGCGCCGCCTTGTAGAACTTGATCAACCCGAACAGGTTGGAAAGGTCGGTCAGCGCGATGGCCGGCTGTTCCAGCGCGGCGACTTTCTTGACCAGGTCGGGGATGCGGACGATGCCGTCCGACACCGAGAACTCGGAGTGGACGCGCAGGTGGACGAATGGGGGGGTAGGCGACTGGGACATGCCGGCATTTTAGCCTCTCGGCGCAGGGTCCGGGACACCCCCTGCGCCCCCTTTCCCCGCGGGCAGGCCCTACTCCTTCTCGATGCCCGCGGCCTGGATGACCCGGCTCCATTTGTCCAGTTCGGAGCGGCCGAAAGCCGCCAGTTCCGCGGGCGTGCTGTAGGACATCTCCAGCCCCAGGCCGACCAGGCGTTCGCGCACGGCCGGATCGCGCGTGGTCTTCTCCAGCGCACGGCTGAGCCGCTCGATCACCGGCGCGGGGGTACCCGCCGGCGCATACAGCGCATACCAGGCCAGCAGCTCGAATCCGGGATACTGCTCGGCGATGGGCGGCACCTCGGGCAGCAGCGGCCACGGCCTGGCGGAACTGATGCCCAGCGCGCGGACCTTGCCGGCCTTGACCTGCTGGGTGCCCGTCACGATGTCGGTGAACATGACCGAGACGTGGCCGGCCATGACGTCGTTCAATCCCAGCGGAATGCTCTTGTAGGGCACGTGCAGCATCTGGATGCCAGCGGCGGTCGTGAGCATCGCGCCCGGCACCAGGGTGCCGGCACTGCCCGAGGCATAGGACAGCTTGCCGGGCTGTGCCTTGGCCAGCTTGACCAGATCGGCCAGGGTCCTGACCGGCAGCGCGGGATTGGCGACCAGCAAGGCCGGCGTGTAGGCCACGCGCCCCACCGGCGCGAAGTCCTTGACGGGGTCGTAGCCCGGCGTCTTCATCAGGGCGGGATTGGCCGCCTGGGTGGTCTGCGTGGTGAAGAACAGGGTGTACCCGTCGGCAGCGGCCCGCGCCGCCGCCTGGGCCGCGATGGCGCCCTGCGCGCCGGCGCGGTTCTCGATCACCAGCGGCTGGCCCAGTTCGCGCGACAGCGCCTCGCCGACGATGCGGGCGGTCGTGTCCACGCCGCTGCCGGGTCCGAACGGCACCAGCACGGTCACGGGACGATGGGGATAGGAATCGGCCGCCATGGCGCCCGCCGCGCCGAGCGCGGCCAGGGAAGCCAGGGCGTACGCGCCCATGCGGATGCTCTTGGTCATGTTGTCTCCGGTTTATGGTTCAAGGGTGCCGCGGGTCGAGCGCGTCCAGCCAGCGCAGCACCCGGTCGGCGATGAGACCGCTGTTGCGGTCCATCATCAGGAAATGGGAATTGCCGCGCACGCCTTCTGCGGGCAGGTCCAGGGACTCGACCGCCGCGCCACTGCGCGCCAGCACGGCGGCGTACGCGTCCACCGTGGCGCGATATCGGCGCCAGACAGGGTGGTCGCCGATATGGTCGCCCCACACGATCAGGTGCGGCGGGATCGCCGCCGGCGGGGCGGCAGGCGCACCGGAAGGTTCGAGCGCAACCACGGCGCGCACGGACTCGGGCCGCTCCTGGGCCGCCAGCAGTGCAAACCCGCCGCCCTGGCTGTGCCCGACGACGATGCAAGGCCCCACCCGATCCAGCAGCGCGCGGTAGGCGGCGCTGGTGACGGCCTCGTGGCCGGCCCAGCGCGGCACCCATTGACGCGCGAACTGGTCGAAGGCGCCGACCGGGAACTGCTGCGCGGCGTGGGCCAGGCGGGCGGCCGGATCCGTGCGGTAGCCATGGGCCGGCCCCATCCGGAACATGTCCCAGGCCTCGTCCATGGTGCGGAACAGCGGCGCACCGGCATACAACTCGGGAAAGCGCGCCCAGGAAGCGCGGCCGCGCTCCACGGCGTCGGACACATAGACGTCGTATCCCGCGCCCAGGAAGCGCCACAGCCAGCCCGGACGGCCGTCGGGAGTCGTCTCCCAGTTGACGCCCGTCATGCCACCGCCGTGCCAGAACAGCACGGGCAGCGCGTGCCGTGGCCGCGCCAGCCGGTAGGCCTGCACGTACATCTGGCCGACGACATGGTCGCCGTTGGGATCGACCGGCCTGGGCTCGGCCCCCTGCGCCAGGCGCCTGGCCTCGGTGGGCAGGCCGCGCAGCGTGCGCACCTCGCCCCCCACGTGGAAGCTTTCGATCGCGCGCAGGCAGATCTCGTCCGGGGCCGGTTCAGTTGCGGGCATGGAGAAAATCCTGGTCCTCGGAAAAGCAGCGTATGCGGGGCACGGCGCCGAAGCAGGCGCCCAGGGCGTCCTCCATGGCCGCCATGAAACGCGCGACGACCTGGGCGTCGCGGCGTTCGTTGCGGCGGAACTGGACCTCCAGGTAGACGGGGCAGCCGCGCGGGACGGCGTGCGCCGCCACCACCACCAGTTGCACCTGGGCGGCCTGCGCGCCCAACAAGTCCACGCAGGCGCGCTCGGTGGCGCTGCCCAGCGGATCGAGCGGCGCGCCGGCCAGCAAGGGACTGGAAACGAAAACTTTGATGACGGGCATGGCGATCACGAACGAAAGGTGACGACCATGATGCCGACGGCCAATAATGAAATCCAGTGCAAATTATTGCGATATTATTGCGTTATGCGCACCAATTGCGACCTTCCCGACCTCCAGGCCTTCTGCGCCCTCGTGCGCTGCGGCGGCTTCAACAAGACCGCCGATCTGCTGGCGCTCTCGCCCTCGGCGTTGAGCCGGCGCATCAGCAAACTGGAGGAAGCCCTGGGGGGACGCCTGGTCGAACGCACCACGCGCACCATGGTGCTGACGCCGCTGGGCCTGGCCCTGCACGAGCGCCTGGCGCCGCTGCTGGACAGCCTGGACGACTGCCTGGCCGGAACCGCACGCATGGCGCGCGGCGAAGGCGGCCAGATGACCGTGGCCTGCATCACCACCGTGGCGTATTCCTTGTTCCCCGCAGCCCTGTCGCGCCTGCGGCAGCGGCATCCCGACGTGCGCGTGGATCTGCGCGACGACACGGGGGCGCGCGTGCGCGATGCCGTGCTGCGGCGGGAAGCCGAGTTCGGCATCACGGTTCTGTGGGAAGACGAACCCGAGCTGGCCTGCCAGTCGCTGCGCGACGACCCCTACGTGCTGGCATGCGCTCCCGGCCACCCGATGGCCGCGCGCGCCCAGGCGGCCTGGGCCGACCTGGCGGGGCAGCGGGTGCTGGCCCTGCGCCGCAGCAGCGCCAACCGCCAGCAGATCGACGCCGCCCTGGCCGTGGCGGGCGTGCCCGCGCCCTGGTTCGACGAGGTGGAGCACCTGTCGTCCATGATCGGATTCCTGGAACACGGCGGGTGGATGGCGGTGCTGCCCCGCCTGGCGCTGGCGGCGACGACCCGGGTCGCCACCATCCCCTTGACGGCCCCGACCATCGCGCGCCGCATCTGCCTCGTGCGGCGGCGCGACACGACGCTGAGCCGGCCCGCGCGTGCGCTGTGGGACGAACTGGCGCGCAGCATCACGGCCCCGCCGTCCGCGCCTGCTCCCGCCTGACCGGTCAGGCCGCTTCTCCCGTCCCGCCGTCGCGCGCAGCCCGCAGCGACCGCATGAGCTTGTCCAGCAGCGCGTCGAGCTGGTGCAATTCCTGTTCGCTGAAATCGCCGAACATCACCTCGCGCTCATGGCCGCCGCCGATGCGGTCGGCCTGCTCGCGCACGCGGCGTCCACGGGCGGTCAGGGTCAGCTCGAACGCCCGCGCATCGCGCGCGCTGATGCTGCGCTCGGCCAGGCCGAGTTCGATCAGCCGCGACACGACCTTGGACAACACGGTCTTTTCTATGAAGGTCGCGGCCTGCAGGGCCGACACGCTGATGCCGGGCGCATCGCCGATCTGGCGCAACACCCGCAGGTCGCGCACCACCAGCCCGAGTTCCTTCCGATAGAGCTCGTTGACCTGCCGCACCGCCTCGCTCTTGATGAGATCGAGCTTGTAGGTGAAGTAGGTCTCGAGTTTCTTGGTCACGGCGGTCTCGTGCGGGCGGCGGGGCATCGCGGCATTGTATGCCGCGCCTCGCCAGCGGGGTAAATACTGAGTGCAATTTTCAATAGTTGAAATAGCATCCTATTTTTCGCTTCAGACGATAGGATTGCAATGAAAATCGAGGTCTCGGACACGCACGCCCAGGACATGACCACATGGCGGCGCACGCTCCACCGCAACCCCGAACTCGGCTTCGAGGAACACGAGACGGCGGCCTTCGTCGCCGAACGCCTGCGTGAATGGGGCATCGAAACCCATGCCGGCATCGGCGGAACGGGCGTGGTCGGCGTCATCCACGGCGCGCAGGGTCCCGGCCGCAACCTCGGCCTGCGCGCCGACATGGACGCGCTGCCCATGCAGGAACAGACCGGGCTGCCCTACCAGTCGGTGCGTCCCAACCGCTTCCATGGCTGCGGCCACGACGGCCATACCGCCATCCTGCTGGGCGTGGCTCGCCATTTCGCGTCGAACCGCGACTTCCGCGGCACGCTGAACCTGATCTTCCAGCCTGCCGAGGAAACGCTGCGCGGCGGCTCGACCATGATCCAGGACGGCCTGTTCGAACGCTTTCCGTGCGACGAACTCTACGGCCTGCACAACCACCCCCCGCTGGAGCCCGGCCGCGTCGGCGTGCGCAACGGCGCCACGCTGTCGGCCTGCGACCTGTTCCGCATCCGCATCCACGGCGTCGGCGGCCATGCCGCCAGCCCGCACCGCACGGTGGATCCCGTGGTGGTCGGCAGCGCGCTGGTGCAGTCGCTGCAGACCATCGTCAGCCGCTCGGTGGATCCGCTGCAGACCGCGGTGGTCAGCGTCTGCCAGTTCCACGCCGGTACCGCCATCAACGTCATCGCCGACCAGGCCGTGCTGGAGGGCACGGTGCGCACGCTGGACCACGGCGTGCAGGCGGAGGTCCTCAAGCGACTGAAGGAAATCTGCGCCGGCGCCGAACAGGCCCACCGCTGCCGCATCGAGTTCGAGCATCTGCAGACCTCCCCCGCCACCATCAACAACGCCGAACAGGCGCAGGTCGTACGCGAGGCCGCGCTGGCCGTCGTCGGCCCGGACGGCCTGGAGCCCGACATTCCGCCGCTGATGGCCTCCGAGGACTTCGCCTACATGCTGCAGGAAAAACCCGGCTGCTACTTCTTCCTGGGCAATGGCGGCCACATGTGCCACCACCCCAAGTTCGATTTCAACGACGACGTGCTGCCCGTCGGCATGTCGATGATGATCGAGATCGCGCGCCGCCGTCTGGTGGCCTGACCCCAAACCGAGGACTCCGCCATGCACGCATCCCGCTACCTTGCCGCCCCCGTCCTGGGGCTCCTCATGCTTGCCGCCGCGCCGGCGCAGGCCCAGACCGCCTACCCCACGCGCCCCATCCACCTGATCGTCAACGGTGCGCCGGGCAGCCTGCCCGACCTGTTCGCCCGCCCCATCGCCGAGAAGATGCGGACATCCCTGGGGCAGGCCGTGGTGATCGACAACCGCCCCGGCGCGGGCGGCCTGCTCGCCATGACGAACCTGAAGAACAGCGCCGCCGACGGCTACACGCTGGCGGTGGTCACCAACGCGCATGCCGTCTGGAACCAGTATCTGTTCAGCAAGCTGCCCTACCACCCGCAGGCCGACCTCCAGGCCGTCAGCCCCATCGCCGTCATCCCCATGGTGCTGACCGCCAGCCCCGCCCTGCCCGCCGGCTCGCTCAAGGAACTGGTCGCGCTGGCCAAGGCCAGGCCCGGGGTGCTGAACTACGCCTCCTCCAGCACCGGCTCGCCGCCTCACGTCCTGTTCGAGATGTTCAAGCTGCAGACCGGGGCCGACATCCTCCACGTCCCGTTCAAGTCGGGCCCCGACGCGCTCAACTCCACCATCAGCGACCGGACCCAGCTCTACCTGGCCGGCTCCGCCCTGATCGAGCCGCAGGTCAAGGACGGCCGGCTCAAGGCCCTGGCCGTGAACACCCGGGAACGCCTGCCCGGCCTGCCCGGCGTCCCCACCTTCGCCGAGCAGGGCTACCAGGGCCTGGAAGACACCGTCTGGCTGGGAGTCGTGGCCCAGGCCGGCGTGCCCGCCGACATCGTCCAGCGGCTGAATCGCGAGATCGCCAAGGCGGTCCGGGCCGAGGACATGAAGAAGCTCTACGACGCGCACGGCTCGGTGGTCTACACCTCCAGCCCGGAGGAGTTCGCCGCGCGCATCAAGGCCGATCATGCGCTGTGGGGGCCGGTGATCAGGAAGGCGAACATTTCACTCGACTGACCGGCCAAGCGGAAATCCCGCGCTGAAATGCAAAGGCCCCGGCGGCGCATGCCCCGAGGCCCTTGTCGATCACCGCGCGATGCCTACTCCCGGGCCGCGCCCGGGACTTCCACCGTATAGTTCAGCGCCAGGCGGCCGCCGTCGACGAATACCGTCTGCCCGGTCACGTAGCTGGCGTCCTCGCTGGCCAGGAACACCGCAGCGCCGGCCACTTCTTCCGGCCGCCCCAGCCGCGTCATCGGGATGCGCGACAACACCGTGTGCAGCGCCTTGGGATTGTCGGTGATGGTCGACATGATGTCGGTATCGATGCTGCCCGGCCCCAGCGCATTGACGCGTACGCCGTGCGGCGCCATCGCCAGCGCCATGGCCTTGGTCATCTGCCGCACCGCGCCCTTGCTGGCGCCGTAGGCCAGCTGGTTGGACATCGCCAGCTCGGCCGTCATCGACGACAGCGTGATGATGCTGCCGCCGCGTCCACCCCGCACCATGGCCTTGGCGGCGGCCTGGGCCACGAGGAAGGTCCCGCGGACGTTGACGTTCATCACGAAGTCCAGGTCCTCCAGCGTCACGTCCAGGAACTCGGCGGCGCGGATCACGCCGGCATTGCAGACGCAGATGTCCAGCCCGCCGAACTCGCGCTCGCACAGCGCCACCATCTCGGCCACCTGGGCCGGATCGGTGACGTCACCGCGCATCGCGCGCGCCGGGCCGGGCATGGCCGCCAAGGCCTCGCCCTCGACCTTCTCGGCGCGATCCACCAGCACCACGTTGGCGCCTTCCTGGCTATACCGCTTGGCGATCGCCAGCCCGATACCGCCCGCGGCGCCGGTCACCAGCGCCGTCTTGTCCTTCAACCTCATTGCTACTCCAATCGATCCCATGACTACAAGCGGGAAAAACGCCGGCCATCGTCAGCCGGATGGTGCCCCGGGGGCACGGCGGATCCGGCTTTGCCGGTCCGTCAGTGCCGCCCCCTTGAGGAGGCGTAGGGGGTGGGTCCTAGACGCCGACGTACTGGGCGATCAGCTCGGGACGTGCCGAGAGTTCCGGCGACGTGCCGCGCCAGACCGTCACGCCCTTGTCCAGGATGAAGTTGCGGTCGGACAAGCGCAGCAGGGCCTTGGTGTTCTTGTCCACCACGATCATGGTCAGGCCTTCCTGCTTGAGCTGGGCCAGCACGCTCCAGATCTCGGCGCGCACGATGGGGGCCAGGCCCTCGGTGGCTTCGTCCAGCACCAGCAGGCGGGGGTTGGTCATCAGCGCGCGGCCGATGGCCAGCATCTGCTGCTCGCCACCCGACAACTGCGTGCCGAGGTTGGAGCGCCGCTCCTTCAGGCGCGGGAACAGGCCGTAGATCTTGTCCAGCGTCCAGGCCGAGGCGTCGGTGCGCTTGGACGTGGCGATCAGGTTTTCCTCCACGGTCAGCGTGGGGAATATCTGGCGCCCTTCCGGCACCAGCGACAGTCCCAGCCGGCCCACGCGGTACGGCGCCATGCCGTTCAGCGTCTGCCCGTCGAAAGTGATGCTGCCGGCCGCCGGCTTGAGCAGGCCGAACAGGCAGTTGATCACCGTCGTGCGCCCCATGCCGTTACGGCCGATCAGGCCCACGACCTCGCCGCGCTTGACCTCCATGTCGATGTCGAACAGTGCCTGGCAGGAACCGTACTTGGCCGCCAGTCCTTGTATGGAAAGCATGCGTGAACTCCTGCCTCAGGCATCGGCGTCGTCGCCCAGATAGGCGCGGCGCACTTCGGGATGGTTGCGGATTTCCTCGATCGAGCCGGTCGCGACGATCTTGCCGTAGACCAGCACGCTGATGCGGTCGGCCAGCGAGAAGACCGCGTTCATGTCGTGCTCGATCAGGAGGATGGTGTAGCGGCCCTTCAGGGAACGCAGCAGCTCGATGGCCGCGGCGCCTTCGGCCGCGCTCATGCCGGCCATGGGCTCATCCAGCAGCAGAATGCGCGGATCCGCCGCCAGCGCCATGGCGACCTCGAGCTGGCGCCGCTGGCCGTAGGCCAGGTTGGACACCACGGTGTCGGCCACGTCGGACAGGTGGCACTGCTCGATGATCGCGCGGGCCTTTTCCATGACATCCCCGTAGGACGACATGGGCTTCCAGACGGCCCAGCGCACGCCTTTCTTGCGCAGCGCCGCCAGGCACACGTTCTCGACCACGGTGAAGGCGTCGAAGATGGACGTGATCTGATAGGACCGCAGCAGGCCCATGCCCACGCGGTGCTGCACGGGCGTGCCGCTGACTTCTTCGCCGCCCAGCACGATGCTGCCTTCGTCCGAGCGCAGCTCGCCGGTCAGCAGGTTGATGAGCGTGGTCTTGCCGGCACCGTTGGGACCGATGATGGCGTGCAGTTCGCCCGGCTCGATCTCCAGCGTCACGCCGTCGGTGGCGCGCAAGCCGCCGAAGCGCTTGACCAGGTCCTGGGTACGCAGTCCGATGGCGTTCATTGCGATTCTCCCGCGGAAACGGCGGCGACCTTGGGCGCCGCGGCAGGCGCCGCGGACGGCGCCGGGGCGGACGCTTCGCGCGGGCGGATCAGCCACGCGAAGCCGTTCCTGGTCAGCAGGGCGATCACGACGATGACCGGCCCCATGATCAGCATCCAGTGCTGGGTCAGGCCCTTGAAGAACTCTTCCATGACCAGGAAGGCGATTGCGCCCACGATGGGACCGGTGATCGTGCCCAGCCCGCCGATGACCAGCATGACGATCAGCTCGCCCGACACCGGCCACGACATGTAGCTGGGCGAGGCGAAGGCCGTCAGGTTCGCCAGCAGGAGGCCCGCCAGCCCGGTCAGCACGCCGGACAGCACGTAGGCGGCCAGCTGCACGCGGAAGACCGAGTAGCCGAAGGCGTTGACGCGGCGGGGGTTGATGTGGGTGGCCTGCAGCACCATGCCGAACGGCGACTTCTTGAGCCGCGCCAGGAACACCGTGACCGCCAGCAGCACGGCCCAGGCCGCCCAGTAGACCTCGGAACTGCCCGACAGCTCGAACAGCCCGAAGTTGCTCGGCTCATTGATGTTCAGGCCATCGTCGCCGCCGAAGGTGGTCATGCTGACCATCAGGAAGTAGAACATCTGGGCAAAGGCCAGCGTGATCATGATGAAGCCGATGCCCGAGGTGCGCAGGCATACGGTGCCCACGACCAGGCCGACCAGCGCGCACACGACCACGGCGGTCAGCAGTTGCAGCCAGCCATCGCTGATGCCGTAGTAGCTGAGTATGCCCACGGCATAGCAGCCCAGGCCGATGAACATGGCATGGCCGAAGCTGACCAGGCCGGCGAATCCCAGCACGAGGTTCAGCGCGCAGGCGGCCAGCGCATAGATCAGCACGCGGGCGAAGAACGTCACGTAGAACGGCTCGCCTATCGCCTGCGCGACGAACGGCACGGCCGCCAGGATTATGAACAGGACCGGGATCATCCAGGCCCCGAATTTGACGCGATTCATATCGTCTACCTTGCAGGAATATCAGTTACCGCCGCAACCAGACCCAGGGCACCGCGGATCCGGCCCCGCCGGTCCGCCAGTGCCGCCCCCTGGGGGGCGCGCGAAGCGCGTAGGGGGGGCCTACTTCTTGTTCAGGATGCCATTGGGGCGGAAAGCCAGCACCAGCGCCATCAGCACATAAATCAGCATGGAGGCCATGGCCGGGCCGACGGCGTTGGCCGAGGCGGGCTGCATGAACGAGCCGAGCAGGTGCGGAATGTAGGCGCGCCCCAGCGTATCGATCACGGCGATGATCATCGCCGCCACCAATGCGCCGCGGATGGACCCGATACCGCCCACCACGATGACCACCAGCGCAAGGATCAGGACCGGTTCGCCCATGCCGGACTGCACCGACAGGATGGGCCCGGCCAGCGCGCCAGCCAGTCCCGCCAGCCCCGCCCCGAGCATGAACAGCAGTTTCTTGAGCAGGTCGATGTTCACGCCCAGCACGCTGACCATGGGCGAATTGCTGGCGCCGGCGCGGATCAGCATGCCGAAGCGCGTCTTCTGGATCAGGTACCAGGCACCCAGCGCCACCAGCACGCCGACCGCGATGATCAGGATCCGGTAGACGGGATACTGCGACCCGAACAGCGTCACGGCGCCGTCCAGCGCCGACGGAATGGCCGCGTAGTAGGGACGGTTGCCGAAGATGACGATGGCCAGCTCGTTGAAGAACATCATCAGGCCGAAGGTCGCGAGCACCTGGTACAGGTGGTCGTGCCGGTACAGCGGCTTGGCGACCAGGTGCTCCAGCAGGAGCCCCACCAGCCCGGCCGAGATGATGGCCGCGGCGATGGCGAAGATGAAGGACCCGCTCGCGTTGTAGGTGGCGGCACCGATGAACGCGCCGACCATGTACAGCGAACCGTGCGCGAGATTGATGAAATTCATGATGCCGAAGATCAGGGTCAACCCTGATGACAGCAGGAACAACAAGACGCCGAGCTGCACACCATTGAGCAACTGCGACAAAAACAGCGAACTATTCATTGACAGACTTCCGTGTCAAAACCCGGGTCTTCCCCGCATACCCGGTTCTTTCGTTCTTAGTGCCCATGCAATCCCCGATCCCGTGGCGGCGATCGCCACCCAGCATACCGGCGCCCGCCCCCATCATCCATCGGTGCCACCCCTGAAGGGAAGCCCCAACCCAGGATAAGGGACCTAGACCCAGGATGCGGTGGATCCGGCTCCGCCGGTCCACCCGCATCGCCCCCTTGAGGGGGCGCCCGAAGGGCGTAGGGGGTGGGCTTTCCTTGCGCGCGTAAGCGCGTAGGGGGGGTCTACATCTTGCATTCAGCCGCGTACGCGTCCTTGTGGTCCGTCAGGACCTGCGACAGTTGCTTGTAGCCCACGCCGTCGCCGTTCTTGACGATCTCGTAGGCGTAGTAGTGCTGGATGGGCATGTTGTTGGTGTTGAAGGCGAACTTGCCACGGGCCGTGGGGAACTTGGAGCCGGCTTCCTTGACGGCGGCCGCGAAGGCCTTCTTGTTCGACACCTTGCCGCCCAGCTTGGTGATGGCGGCATCCAGCAGGTAGGCGGCGTCATAGGCGGCCACCGCGTACTCGGTGGGGGGACGCTTGTACTTGGCTTCGTAGCCCGACACGAATTTCTTGTTCTGCGGATTGTCGAGCACCGGCGCCCACGGCGTGCCGTAGATCGAACCGACCGCCTGCTGCTTGAGCGCGGCCAGCGAGTTGGAATCGATCAGGCTCTCGGACAGGAACGGCAGCTTGCCCATCAGGCCGGCCTGGTTCAACTGGCGCACGAAGTTCACGCCCACGCCGCCGGGATAGAACACGAACAGGGCATCCGGCTTGGCGCTCTGGACGGCGGCGATCTCGGCCGCGTAGTCGAGCTGGCCCAGCGGGGTGTAGACCTCGTTCTGGATCGCGCCGCCGTAGAAGCGCTTGAAGCCGGCCAGCTTGTCCTTGCCGGCCTGGTAGTTCGACGTCATCAGGTAGACGTTCTTGTAGCCCTGTTCCTTGGCGTACTTGCCCATGGCTTCGGACATGCCGTCGTTCTGCCACCCCATCACGAACAGGTTGGCCATGCAGCCCTTGCCGGCGATCGGGGCCGGACCGGCGTTGGTCGACAGCGCGACGACGCCCGAATCCTTGATGCGGCGGGTCTCGGCCATCAGCACGTTCGAGAAGCCCAGCCCGACGATGGCGTCGACCTTGTCGCGCTCGATGAACTTCTGGACGATCTGCGCGCCGACGTCCGGCTTGAGCTGGTCATCCTCGCGCAGCACGGTCACGGGCTGGCCGCCCAGCTTGCCGCCCAGTTGCTCGACAGCCAGCATGAAGCCGTCGTACTGGTCCTGGCCCAGCGCCGCCATGGGGCCCGACAGCACCCCGGAAAAACCGATCTTGACCTCGGCGTGCGCGGCGCCGGCAACCATCAGGGCCGCCGCGACCAGTACGGCGGTTTGCTTCTTCATCATCGACTATGTCTCCTTCGTCGGGAAATAGCGGGAAATCAGCGCCCCAGCGCCTTGGCGGTCTTGCCGCCTATCCCGAAATTCGTCTTGGGCACTTCGACCAGCACCACGCGCACGGACTCGCGGGGAGCGCCGATGGCGCGGTGGGTCGCTTCGGTCAACTCCTCGATCAGGGCCGCGCGCTGTTCGTCGGTGCGGCCCTCCATCATTTGCACCTGGATGAGGGGCATGGCGAGCTCCTTACAGTTTCACGCAGACGTTGCGCAGTTCGGTGTAGAACTCCAGCGAGTGCACCCCGCCCTCGCGGCCGATGCCCGACTGCTTGGCGCCGCCGAACGACGTGCGCAGGTCGCGCAGGAACCACGAGTTGACCCAGCAGATACCGACGTTCAAGGCCTTGCCCAGGCGATGGGCGGTCCCCACGTTCTGCGTCCACACCGTGGCGGCCAGGCCGTACGGCGTGTCGTTGGCCATCTTGATGACTTCTTCCTCGGTGTCGAAGGGCGTGATGTGGCAGCAGGGTCCGAAGATCTCCTCGCGGATCACGGCGGCCGTCTCGGGCAGGCCGGTCCAGATCGTGGGCTGCACCCAGGCGCCCTCGGACATCTTGCCGGGCATGTCGGGCACGCCGCCGCCGGTGACGATGGTGGCGCCTTCCTCGCGGGCCTTGGCGTAATAGCTCAGGACCTTCTCGCGATGCACCTGCGAGACCAGCGGACCGAAATTGGTGGCGTGGTCGTGCGGATCGCCCAGCTTGAACGACTCGGCCTTGGCCTTGAGCGCGGCAACGAACTTCTCGAAGATGGGGCGCTGCACGTAGACGCGCTCGGTACCCAGGCACACCTGGCCGCTGTTCTCGAACGCGGAACGGGCGATGCCGGCGACAGCCTTGTCGAAATCGGCGTCGGCGAACACGATGCCGGGGTTCTTGCCGCCCAGTTCGAACGACACCGGGCGCACGCCCTTGGCGGCGGCCTTCATGATGGCTTCGCCGGTACGGGTCTCGCCGGTGAAGGTAATGCCGTCCACGTCGGGATGCTGGGTCAGGAATTCGCCGGCGGAGTCCGGGCCGAAACCGTGGACGACGTTGTAGACGCCGGGCGGCACGCCGACCTCGTTCATTACCTCGCCCAGCAGCGTGGCGGTAGCCGGGGTTTCCTCGGACGGCTTGACCACGACGGTGTTGCCGCAGGCCAGGGCCGGGCCGACCTTCCAGGTCATCAGGAGCAGCGGCAGGTTCCACGGGCAGACCACGCCGATGACGCCGCGCGGCACGCGTACCGCGTAGTTCAGCGCGAAGCCGTTGTCAGGAGTCTCCATGTCGAAGCTTTCGCCCGGCACATTGCGGATCAGGTCGGCGAAGACCTTGAAGTTGGCGGCGCCGCGAGGGATGTCGACATGGCTGGCGAGCACGTGGGGCTTGCCGGTATCGGCCATCTCGGCCGCCAGGAAATCGTCGAACCGGCGGTTGATGCCGTCGGCGATGGCGTGCAGCATTTCCACCCGCTGCTGCACTTTCATGGTCGCCCACGGGCCCGACAGGGCGGCGCGCGCGGCCTTGACGGCGGCATCGACTTCGGCACGGCCGGCCTCGTGCACGGGACCGATCAGGCTGTTGTCGACGGGGTTGCGGTTCTCGAAGGTCTTGCCGGTGGCGACCCACTGGCCGTTGATGAAATTCTTGAATTCGTTCATGGCTGTATTCTCAGATGACGTTGGCAAATTCGGGATCGCCGTCGCACAGGTATTCCCACATGCGTTCGAAGATGCGGCCTGCGCCGGTGGCACGGCGGGCCGCCTCTTCCGGCGACAGCGTCGGGCCGTCGGCCAATCCGGCCGCGCGCAGTTGCAGCTCGATGCGCGCGGCGTCTTCCAGGTACCAGTTCAGCACCACCGCCTGCTCGATATTGGGCGCGGCTACCACCGCGCCGTTGCCGCGCATGACCACGGCCGCGGCGGTGCCCAGCTTCGCGGCCACGCCGGCGGCCTGCTCGTCGGTGCGGATCAGTTGCGGATCGTCCCAGAGCGGGACGGCCGGCGAGAAATACGAGCCCATGCCATGGCGCGGCGCCGGCGTCACGCGCGCGGACGACAGGGTCATCACGTCGCGCGGCATGCTGCGGATCACCGCCCCGACCTCGGGCCGCAAGCGATAGATGTGCTGGTGGATGCGGACTTCCCCCAGCACGCCTTCGGGCAGTTCGCCGCGAACCGGGACCACGGTGCCGTCCTCGTGCGGACCGATCATGCCCATGGGCTTGGCGGCGCACACCAGGAAACGGTCGGCATCCAGCCGCAGGCTGCAATGGCCGTAGGCATGGACCAGGTTGGCGCGCGCCAGGGCGCGGGCAGCCGCCCGCACCAGGCTCTGCTGCCGGGCGGTCGGTGCGTTGTCGTGCTGGCTCAAGTCTTGAACTCCGGAATATCGGGTTTGGATCCCCACATGCAGAACGACGACGGGATGGCAGGGAAAGTGCGGGGACGGTAGGTCTTCTCGTCCTCTTCCGTGATCAGGCGCACGCCCGTCGAGTATTCGTAGATCATGCCGTCCGGTCCCTCGAAATACAGGAACATCGCGCCCGAGGTCGGATGGCGGCCCGGGCCGAAGCGGATGGGGATGCGCTTCTCCAGCAGGATGTAATAGGCCCGCATCACGTCGTCGATGCTCTCGACCTGATGGTTGATGTGCTGCACGCCGGGGTAGCTGGACGGGAACAGCGCGATCTTGTGATGCACTTCGTCGATGCGCAGCAGGGGCGCTTCGCCGATGCGGTCGCTGACCTTGGCGCTGAGCAGCTGGGTCCAGAAGGCTTCGTCGCGGCGGGGATTCAGGGTGCGCAGGCCGATGTGGCTGAATCCCGTGATGCCCGCGTCGCGCGACGGGAAATAGCGGCGGCCGCTATGGTGCGGCGCATGGACCAGGTCGACGCTGTTGCCCGACGGGTCCTTGAAGTTGATGAAGTCGCGCACGTGGCGCTTCTCGGCTTCCTCGACGCTGCCGCGGGTGGCCGCGTAGCCCGACTGCTCCAGCAGCACCATGGCCTGGTCGAGTTCTTCGGGCGTGTCGACCTCGAAGGCCGAGGTGTGGTCACGCGGATCACCTTCGAAATAGCAGAGCGTGTGATCGCGGCTGTCGGACTTCAGGTAGACCGCCTTGCCGACGCGGCGGGCCACTTCCAGACCCAGGACTTCGGTTGCATAGCGCACCGAACCTTCCAGGTCGGGCGTGCCCAGCCGCACGTAGCGGATGTCGTGTAGATGAATCACCGGTGTCTCCAGCTGGGGGCCGTGAAAGCCCCCTGCATTTTCGTAGGCGGACACGATACGCCACAAAATATCGGTTGGAAATATTTTTATCGAGATTTTATGGATTTCCCTAATGCCCGGGGATTTCATCGAGAATCGACTAGAATCTAGCCATCGCTCATGAGAGGGGGCACCCAGCCGCCCGAGACGCATGCCTGGAATCCCATTGGAACTACCGCCCCTGGCCCACGCAGCCGCCCCCACCACGCTCGTGGGCACGGCCTATGCCGCCCTGCGGCGCGACATCATCGAAGGCAAGCTTGCGCCGGGCTCGCGCCTGCGCGTGGAACACCTGAAGGATTCCTATGGAGTCGGCGCCGGCACGCTGCGCGAGGCGCTGTCGCTGCTGGTGTCCGATGCGCTGGTGGTCTCCCACGGCCAGCGCGGCTTCCATGTCACGCCCATCTCCATGGAAGATTTCCTGGACATCACCCGCAATCGCATCCTGCTGGAGTGCGAAGCGCTGCGGCAGGCCATCCAGGCCGGCGACGACGTCTGGGAAAGCCGCATCATTGCCGCCTTCCACCGCCTGAGCCGGGCCGAGGAACGCCTTGCCACGAATCCGGTCAACCGCTTCGACGAGTGGGAAGACCGCAACCGCGAGTTCCACCAGGCGCTGATCAGCGCCTGTACGTCACGCTGGATGCACCACTTCCTGGGCATCCTGTACCAGCAGGCGGAGCGCTACCGGCGGCTGGTCGTCACGCGCAAGCCCATTCCGCGCGACGTGCACGACGAGCACCGCAACATCCTGGAGGCCTCGCTGGCGCGGGACGGCGAACGCGCCGGCCAATTGCTGTCCGAGCACATCAGCACGACCTACGAGGCGGTCAAGCACCTGCCGGCGGACCTGTTCACGAACGTCACGCCCATCGCCGACGGCGCGGCGGCGCCGTAGGGCTCCGCCCGGGGACTTTGCCCTCCCCCGTATTACGCCTGCCTATCAAACGGACATAAAAAAGGCGGTGCCCAAAGACACCGCCCGACTCCCGCCCCCCTCGGCCCCAGGATGCGGTGGATCCGGCTCCGCCGGTCGGGGAAACCCACCCCCAAGCGGCCTTCGGCCGCGCCCCTCAAGGGGCGGCACTAGCGGACCGGCAGGAGAGCCCACCCCACGCGGCCTATGGCCGCGCCCCTCAAGGGGCGGCACTAGCGGACCGGCAAAGCCGGATCCGCGGCGCCCTGGATCTAGTACCGGTTTTTTGGTACGCCACACCGTTACTACCGCTGGCAGCCAGCGAAGCACGGCTGCCACAACCCAAGAAACGGGTACTAGACCCAGGATGCGGTGGATCCGGCTCCGCCGGTCCACCCGCATCGCCCCCTGGGGGGCGCGCGTCAGCGCGTAGGGGGGGTCAAATATCCAACACCAGCTTGGCGCCCTTGCAGCCCGACACGCAGACCATCATGGTCTTGTTCGACTCGCGCTCGCGCTCGGTCAGCACCGAGTCGCGATGCTCGGGCGTGCCTTCCAGCACGGCGGTCTCGCACGCGCCGCACACGCCTTCGCGGCAGCTGTAGTCGGCGTCGACGCCGGCTTCCAGCAGCGCATCGAGCAGCGACATCCCGGCCGGCACGTCGATGGTCTTGCCCGACTTGGCCAGCTCGACCTGGTAGCTGCCCTCCTGCGAGGCCGTGACTTCGCCGGCGGCGGCGAAGCGTTCGATGTGCACGTTCTGGTAGCCCAGTTCCTTGCAGGTGGCCTCGAAGGCGTCCAGCATGGGCGTGGGGCCACAGCAGTAGAAATGGGTGTCCGCCGGCTGCGAGCCCAGCAGCTCGCGCAGGTTGGGCGGGCCGCCGGCCTGGTCGTCGAAGCGCGTCGTCACCTTGCCGCCCGAGGCCACCAGCTCGTCGACGAACGCCGCCTCGCTCTTGGTGCGCGCGCAATAGACCAGTTCCACCGGCTTGCCAATGGCGCGCAGGCGGTTGTACATGCAGAAGATGGGCGTCACGCCGATGCCGCCGGCCAGCAGCACCGACTTGGCCGCCGACTCGTCCAGCTCGAAGTTGTTGCGCGGCGGCGCGATCTTGATGGTCGAGCCCACGCGCAGCTGCTCGTGCACGAAGCGCGAACCGCCGCGGCTGTTACGGTCGTTCAGCACGCCCACCACGTAGCGATGCCGCTCTTCGGGCGAGTTGAACAGCGAATAGCTGCGCACCAGGCCGTTGGGCAGATGCAGGTCGATGTGGGAGCCCGCGGCGAAGGCAGGCAGTTCTTCGCCCGTGGGCGAGCGGAACTCGACACTGATGATGCCCTGCGCTTCAAGGCGGATGGCGTGAACCAGTACCGTAAGGAGTGAGCTGCTGTTCATGAAAAGGTCGGAAAAAACGGTTATGCGTCGGCACGCAGGGCGATGTCGAGCCGCGCAAACGCATCGATCTCCACGGTCAGACCGGGAAAAACGAGGCCACGCACCTCGACCAACGTGGAACACGGATAAGGCGCCCGGAAGAACTCCTTGCGGGCCCTTCCGACTTCATCCTTGTCCTGGATGTTCGTCACGTAAATCACCAGTTTATAAATATTTTGCACCCCTCCGCCAGCGGCCTCGACCAAAGCGCGGATTTTGCCTAGCACAATCAGGGTTTGTTCGTAGGTGCCCAGCGGTGCGGCGGCCGTGGATTCAGGGTTGGCCGTCATGCCCGACATCGAGATTTCATTGCCCAGGACCAGGCAATTGGACCAGGTGGCCGTCTCGCGCTCGGGCACCGACGGCGCGATGACGCGGCGCGCCGCCGCGCCGCCGCTCATCGCCGCCTCCAGGCGCCGCGGATTCCCCGGACGGAGAATCCATGCCCGGCACGGCGGCTCACGCCGTCTTTCCTTTCAGTTGCTCGAACTGCTCGGTCGCCAGGTTGCGCAGGTGGCGGCGCAGGCGGACCAGCCCGATGTCGTGCTGGTACAGGTTCTCGCGCTGGTTGGCGTCCGGTTCCATGACTTCCAGCACTTCGCGGTCCTGCTCCAGCACCGCCCAGTGGCGCGCTTCCAGCCGGTTGCGGTACAGGAACTGCCACGCATGGCGCTGCCAGCCCGAGACCTTGCGGCAGCGCCAGTGGAACACGGCGGCCAGGTTCTCGGAAATGGGCGTGTAGGTGCCGACGATAGCGAAGCTGCCGCCGGGGCCGCCGGTGGCGGGATACGGGATCTCGAGCCGCAGCCAGTGCAGGCCGGTATTGGCCCACTCGGTCCAGTCGAAGTTCACGCCGCGCTGGCCCTTCTTCTCGAACACGAAGCCGTGCTCGGTGTCGCGCACGCCGAACTCCGCCACCGAGGAACCTTCGGCCATCGAGTGCGACTGCTTGTGCAGGTAGGTCCCGTGCATCGGGTCCATGACGTTGTCGATGACGTAGCGATAGTCGCCGCGCCACTCGGTGTAGCACAGGAAAGAGGCGAACTCGTCCGAGACCAGTTCTTCCGGCAGCGTGAAATCGGGAGCCTCGTCCACGTTGTTGGCCGAGTTGTACAGGAACACCGCGCCGTTGCGCTCGACCACGTGGAAGGAACGCGCGGCGCGCTTGCCTTCCAGGCTGCAGCCGGGGCTGCCCGGCACGTTGGTCACCACGCCGTCGGCGCGCACCTGCACGCCGTGGTAGCCGCAGGCGATGCGGTCGCCCAGCAGGATGCCGCGCGACAGCGGCGCGCCACGGTGCGGGCAGTGGTCTTCCAGCGCGTACAGCTTGCCGGCTTCGTCGCGCCAGAACACCAGCTTCATGCCCAGGCGGCGCAGCGACACGGGCTTGTCGGTAATGAAATTGGACGGACAGATCGCGTACCAGGTGTCTTTCAGGCCGTTCGCGAGCAGGGTGTCGGGGCTATCGATCTTGATCATGGCGGACTCCTCAGGCGGTCTCGGCCAGGCGGGCCAGTTCGGATTGCAGCAGTTCCTCGGTCCAGGGCACGCCGTTGGGGGCCGGGGGGCCGGCATGGTTCAGGTAGTCGACGATGGGAGCCAGTTCATGCTTGCCCGCCGCGAACGCGCGCTCGAGCGAATCGCCCAGCAGGCTTTCCCATTCCGTGGGAGTACGGCGCCGCGCCTGATGCGGTTCCAGATAACGGTCTTCTTGCATCATTTACCTCCGTTGCGTACGCGTTCGCGGATGCGTTCGCGAACGGGAACAAAGTCATAAGTGGGATAGCACTCGGTGCGGAACACGCCCCAGGCCGAGCGCTCGAGCTCGACATTGACCGTGGCCAGCAGATGCGGCGGCACCTCGAGCGTCACGATCTGCCCCAGCCCCATCGCCACGGTCCAGGACACGATCTTCACGCCCTCGGGCGGGAACCGTTCCCACCAGTCGGCTTCTTTCAGCTTGGTCTGGACCGCGTCCAGATTGTTCGACTGATCGTGCTTGAGCAGCACGGTCAACATCACATTCGCCGGCTCGGCCATACGTCGCCCCTATTTCTTCTCGGTAAGAAACTTGCCGTCGGGCGCCTTGGCGTTCTTCTGGCGGCGGGTGTTGCCGTCCAGGCCGCCGTCGATCGCCCATTCGGCGAACACCGTGGGACCGGGCTCGAAATCGCGGGCTTCCCACTCGGCGTCCAGGTAGTCGTCGTCGGCGTAGTACTCGATCAGGCCGCCGCCCGGGAAATTGAAATACCAGAAGTAGGCCGACGATATCGGATGGCGGCCCGGGCCGAGCTGCGTGCTCCAGCCATGGCGGGCCATCGCCATGCCGCCGCCGAACACCTCGTGGATGTCGCGCACGGCGAACGCCACGTGGTTCAGGCCGGCGCGCGGCTGCGGCGGCTGCAACAGGAACAGGTCATGGTGGCCGCCCTCGGGCGCGCAGCGCAGGAAGGCGCCCTTGCCCGGATAGCGGTCGGAAGCCACGAAACCGAAGTTCTCGGTGTAGAACTGCTCGCAGGCCTTCACATCCTTCACGAAGAACACCACGTGGCCGACCTCGATGGGCGTGGCGCGCTCGTAGATCGGGCTGCGCTGGTTGCGACGGGCCTTGGTGCCCCAGGTGTTCATGCCCGGGCTGTCGAGGTCGATGTCGATCTTGCGGGTGGTCTGGAAACGCACCGCCAGGCCGTTGGGGTCGGTACAACCGACCCGCCCGCCTTCGTTCACGTAGCCCGGCTTGTCCTTCAGGCGAGCGGCGAAGCGCTCCAGCACTTCGTCGCTGGACACGCCCCACACCACTTCACGCAGCGTCGGGCCATCCTCGATCGCCGGCGGCAGGCCCGGGAAATCGGTGGTCTTCACGATCACCCGGCACTTGTTCATCGACTCGAACACCAGCGACTTGTCGGTTTCCTCGGCCAGCGTCAGGCCCCAGTCGGACAAGAACTGTTTGCACGCGGCCAGATCGTCGGCGCCGTAGGTGATTTCGTCTATACCCAATACGTCCATCATATCTCTCCAAAACTTGGTGCTCCGCACCAAGACGCCCCACCTAGACCAGGGCACGAAGGATCCGGCTCCGCCGGTCCTTCGCCGCCCGCCCCCTGGGGGGCGCGCGTAAGCGCGTAGGGGGGAGCCCTACACTGCCCAAGGCAAAGGATTCTGGTTCATGCCCCAGTACATGCCTTTCTGTTCCATGTACTGCAGGATGCCGAGTCGGCCCTTCTCGCGACCCAGGCCGCTGTCGCGCCAGCCGCCGAACGGCGTGGAGATCGAGAAGAACTTGTAGGTGTTGATCCACACCGTGCCGGCCTGCACGGCGCGGCCCACGCGCCAGGCGCGCTTGTAGTCGCGCGTCCAGATGCCGGCGGCCAGCGCGTACACGCTGTCGTTGGCCTGCTCGATCAGGTTCTCTTCGTTGTCGAACGGCATCGCCACCAGCACCGGCCCGAAGATCTCCTCCTGGCTGATGCGCGCCCGGTTGTCCAGGCCCTCGATGATGGTGGGGCGATAGAAATAGCCCTTGTCGTAGATGCCGCCTTCCGGACGATGTCCGCCGGTGCGGATGCGGCCGCCCTCGGACACGCCCAGCTCGACGTAGCGCTCGATCGATTCGCGATGGCGGCCGGTGATGAGCGGGCCCATCTGGGTACGCTCGTCGGCAGGGTCGCCCACGCGCAGCGCCGCGGCGCCCTTGGTCAGGCGGTCCAGGAACTGCTCGTAGATGGACGAGGCGACGAACAGGCGCGACCCGGCGATGCAGGATTCGCCCGACGAACTGAAGATGCCGTACAGCACGCCGTTGACGGCATGGTCCAGGTCGGCGTCCTCGAACACCATGGTGGGCGACTTGCCGCCCAGTTCCAGAGACACCGGCATCATCTTGTCGGCCGCGATGTGGGCGATGTGCCGGCCGGTGGTCGTGCCGCCGGTGAAGGACACGCGCTTGACCAGCGGGTGCTTGGTGATGGCGTCGCCGATGATCGAGCCCTTGCCCGGCAGCACGCTGATGATGCCCTTGGGCACGCCGGCCTCTTCACAGATGGCGGCCAGGTCCAGGGCCATCAACGGCGTGACTTCGGCGGGCTTGACCACCAGGGCGTTGCCGGCGGCCAGCGCCGGGGCCATTTTCTGGGCCTCGCTGGCGATGGGCGAGTTCCAGGGGGTGATGGCGGCCACCACGCCCATGGGGTCGTACACGCTCATGGAAACGTAGTCGCCGCGCGACGGCGTGATCACTTCCTCCAGCGTCTCGCAGGCGGCCGCGAAGAACTGGAAGGTACCCGCGGCGCTGGCCACCAGCGCGCGCGTCTCGCTGATGGGCTTGCCGTTGTCCAGGCGCTGGCGCTGGGCCAGGTCCTCGGCGCGCTCGCGGATCAATTGCGCGATCCGGTACAGCACGGCGGCGCGCTCGTGCGGCTTGCGCTGGGCCCAGCCGCTGGTGCGGAAAGCCTTGTGCGCGCCCTGGATCGCCTCTTCGACGTCGTCCAGGCTGGCCGCGTTCAGGTAGGCCACGGGCTCGCCGGTGGCCGGATACACGGTCGCGTAGCGGTCGCCGCCGCCCTCGCGCCAGACGCCGGCGACGCAGATGGGAAGATTCTTGTCGGAAATCAGCATGGTTCAGGCTCCCGCCTTGTCGGTCGCGGCCTTGACCGGGGGACCCGCGAACTTGGTGTTGAAGCCGCCGACCGACAACATGTCGATCTCGACGATGAACGGGCCCTTGGCGGCCAGGCCCTGCCTGAGCGCGCCTTCCAGCTCGTCCAGGTTCTTGACGCGGGCATGGCCCAGGCCCATGGACTGCGTCAGCAGCGCATAGTCGGGGGTATGCAGTTGCACGTAATGCTTGCGCCCGCCATAGACCGCGTCCTGGATGTTCTTGATGACGCCGTACGACTGGTCGTTCATCAGGACGATGAGCATGTCGGCCTGTTCCTGCACGGCCGTCGCCAACTCGCCCAGGTTCAGGATGAAGCCGCCGTCGCCGGCCAGCGTGAAGGTCTTCTTGCCCGAGCCGGTCACGGCCGCGCCGACGGCGGCGCCCACGCCCATGGCCAGGCCCAGCCCGATGCCGCCGCCCAGGGCATGCACGCCGGCCTTGGGCTCGTGCAGGCAGGGCAGGCGGTTGCCCCAGATGCTGTTGGACAACGTGACGTCGCGGACCCAGTTGAAGGACTCGCCCACCACCGACTGCAAGGTGTCGATCAGCCGGGTGTACGGGCCGACGTCATCGCGCAGCTTGGCCATCGCGGCCTGCTTGGCGGACCGGATGTCGTCCAGGAACCTGGGATCGACCGACATCTTGCCTTCCAGGCGGTCGGCCAGGCCCTTGAGCGCCAGCGTCGCGTCGCCGTTGACGAAGAAATCGGTGGTATAGGCGCGGCCGTCCGCCTGCGAATCGGCGTCGATGCGGTACCGGGTCGCGGGCAGCTTGATCGCGTACTTCAGCGTCTCGTTGCTGCGCAGGCGCGAGCCGACCACCAGCAGGGCGTCCACCGTCTGGTAGAGGTTCTCGACCGGCTTGGCGACCGTGAACGAACCCAGGCAGGCCGGGTCGTTTTCCGGGATCACGCCGCGGCCCTGCGTGCTGGTGATCACGCCGAAGCCCATCTTGACCAGACGGCGCACCTGTTCGCCGGCCTGGCGGGCGCCACCGCCCAGCCACAGCAGCGGGCGCTTGGCCTGGGCCAGGCGGCTGGCCAGTTCGTCCAGCGCGGCCTCGGACGGCGCCAGGGGCACCACGGGCAGCGGATTCAGGTCGGCGGGTTCGTCGATCAGCGCGGCCTGCACGTCGATGGGAATCTCGATGCTGACCGGGCCGGTGGGCGCGGTCATGGCGATCTGCACGGCGCGCTTGACGATGCCGATGGCGGTCTCGGGCGTACGGATGCGGAACGCGGCCTTGGAGACGGCCTGCAGCATGTCGAGCTGATGGTTGGCTTCGTGGATGAAGCCCAGGTTCTGGTCCAGGTAGGGGCTGTCGATCTGGCCGGTCAGGTGCAGCAGCGGCGTGCCGGCGGTGATGGCTTCGACCATCGAGCCCGCGGCATTGCCGGCGGCGGTGCCGGTGCTGGTCACGGTCACGCCCAGGCCGCCGGTGGTGCGGGCATAGGCGTCGGCCATGTTGGTCGCGCCCGCCTCGCCCCGGGCCATGACGAAGCGGATGTTGCCGCGTTCGCCGAAGGCGTCCAGGATGGGCATGTTGTGGATCGAGATGACCCCGAATGCCGCCTTGACGCCGCAGTTCTCCAGGAACTGCGCAATGGCTGCGCCGACGGTGATACGGTTGACATTAGGCATGACGGCAAACCCCTCCGGAAATATCGATATGGCTGCCCGTCGTGTAGGAAGACAAGGGCGTGGCAAGGAAGAAAATGGCCCGCGCGGGCTCTTCGGGGCGGCCCAGGCGGCCCAGCGGGATCTGTTTCTCGGCGGCGATGCGGCCCGTCCATTGTTCCCAGGTCAAGGAGCGATCCTTGCGCTCTTCGTAGCGGCGGCGCCATTGGCCCGATTCCACCAGTCCCAGCAGGATGCCGTTCACGCGGATCTTCTTGGGGGCCAGTTCGAAGGCCAGCGAGCGCACCAGGTTATGGATGCCGGCGCGCGCGGCCGACGTGGCCACCATGTGCGGTTCGGGCTGGATCGCCAGGAGCGAGTTCACGCACACGATCGCGGCGTCCTCGCTCAGTGAAAGCTGCGGGATGAAGCTGCGGGTCGGGTTGATGACCGAGAAGAACTTCAGTTGGACTTCGTCCAGCCACGCCGAGTTCTCGGTGCTGGCGAACGTGGACACGCGGCCCTGGCCGGCGTTGTTGACCAGGATGGACGCCGTTCCCAGTTCTTTCTGCACCTGGGCGGCGAAAGCCTCGACCTGCTCGGGCACCAGCACGTCGCACCGGGCCGCGAGGATGCGGGCGCCGGGAAAGCGCGCCAGCAGGCCTTCCCTGGCCTGGTCGAGCTTGTCCTCGTTGCGGCCGCAGAAGGCGACTGCAGCGCCGGCTTCCAGCAGCAAGCCGACCGTCGCGAGTCCGATGCCCGAGGTTCCCCCCGTGACGACGGCGACCTTCCCGTCAAGCTTATACATAGTCATCAGGCAACCATTCCGTTCAGTTTTTCATCGAGACCGTAGGCGGCATCCTGCCCACGGTAGTTGAGCAAAGAAGAAAGTTCGGCGGCGCTTTCGCAGACGCTGCGCGCCAGGCGCTCCAGGCGTCCGGCCTCGAGCGGCACGGCGGGCATCGCCACGCCCAGCGCGGCGGCGATGGCGCCGCCCTGCTCGCGCACCGGCGCGGCCAGGGTGGAGATGCCCGACTCGAAGAAGCCTTCGTGCAACAGATAGGGCCGCCGGCGGTCCTGCACCAGCAGCGCGTGCAATTGTTCCACCGAGCGGGGCGTGAACGCGTTGACGACGGGCAGCGTCCCCTGCGGGTACAGCTCGCGCAGCGCTTCCAGGGACATGTCGGCCATCAGCACCCGGCCCAGCACCGTGGCATGGGCCGGCAGGCGCGTGCCGACGTTCACCGAGCTGGCGAGGGGCGTGTTGGCGGCGGCCTTGGCGACGTAGACGATGTCCGCGCCGTCGCGCACCACCAGATGGCAGGAGAGATTGAATTCGTTGCGCACCCGCTCCAGCAGGGGCGCCCCCAACTGGGTCAGCTCGAGCGAGGCGAGGTACTCGAAGCCCAGGCGCAGCACGGCCATGCCCAGCGAATAGTCGCGGCCGTTGTCCGCGCGATGGATGAAGCCCATGCGCTCGAGCGTGGCCAGCAACCGGAATACCGTGGTGCGGGGCACGCCCAGCCGACGCGCCAGTTCGGGCGCGTTCATGGCGCCCTGGGCCTGGCCGACCTCGCACAGCACCCGCAGGCCGCGCTCGAGGCCGGGAACGACGTACTTGTCCTGCGGGGTTTCCTGGGGGGAAAGCGGGTTCACGGCGCGCGCTGGGGTTCGGACGAGTGGCTAAGGGATGCGCATGGATATCGTTTCAAATATGAACTGACAATCCATACACGGAACAGAACGAAATATAGCCGCTCCGCCCCTTCGTCGGCACTAGGGTAAACCCGAAATCGTGGTATTCAGCGGGCTTCGGCGTCCAGGCCCAGCACACGCAGCCGCGCGCGCAGCCGCCGTATCTCGTTGCTCATGTCGAGGATCAGCGCCGCCGCGTCCAGGCTGGCATCGAAATCGCGCTGCAGGTCGCGGGCAGCCAGCGCCCGCCGCAGCGCGGCGCTGTCGAAGCACCAGTCGGCCGGACGGCCGCTGGCCTCGATGATGCCGACCTTGACCAATTGCAGCACCCAGGCTTCCTCGGCGCCGCAGGCCCGGGCCAGGTCCCCGGTGCTGAGCGGCTGGTCCTTGCCCACCAATGTGGCGGTGACGGCCACCGTCTTCATCGTCAGTCTCCCAGGTTCCGGCGCGGGTCGAAGGGTATTTCCTGCGCCAGGTGTCTATAGGCGGCCTTCGCCTTTTCGGTATCGGCGGGCGGCCAGGCGATCTCCAGCACCAGATAGAGGTCGCCGGCCGGGTCGCCCGGGATGCCCCTGCCCTTCAGGCGCAGCTTGCGGCCGTTGCGCGAGTTCGCCGGCACGCCGACCTCGACCGGGCCGTGCGGCGTGGGCGCCCGCACCGTGGCGCCCAGCGCGGCTTCCCACGGGGCCACCGGCAGGTCCATGTACAGGTCGCGGCCCTCGGCCCGATAGCGCGGGTGGGGCTTAATCCGGACCTCGAGATAGAGGTCGCCATTCTCGCCGCCACCCAGGCCGGGCATGCCCTGCCCCGCCAGCCGGATGAACTGTCCCTCGCGAATCCCGGCCGGGATGCGGACGCTCAGCGTGCGCGTCTGCAGCCGGGGCTGGCCGTTCTCGTCGTGGCCGATGGAGCGCAGCGAGATATCGCGGGTCGCGCCGTGCAGGGCGTCGTCGAGGTCGATCTCGATGGCGGCGTGATGATCCTCGCCCCGGGCGCGCATCTGCGCGCCGCCCGGACGATGGCGCGCGCCGAACAGCGACGAGAAGAACTCGCTGAACGCGGCGTCGTCGCGAGGACTGGCCCCGCGGAACTCGAATCCGCTGTCCCAGTCGGGCGGAGGCCGGAAATCGCCGCCGGGCGAGACGCCGGCCGCCAGGTTGTCGTAGGCGGCCCGCTTCTCGGGATCCTTCAACACCTGGTAGGCCTCGTTGACGTCGCGCATGCGCTGCTCGGCGTCGGCCTCCTTGCTGACGTCCGGATGGTACTTGCGGGCCAGCTTGCGGTAGGCCTGCCGGATATCGTCGTCCGACGCCCCCTGCTCGACGCCCAAAGTAGCGTAGTAGTCCTTGAACTCCATAGCCGCGGTCTCGCAAAGTAAAGTGCGCCCCCTGCCGTGGGATGGACCCGGCGGCCGAAGACGCCGGCCCGGCACACCGCCGGGCCGGCCAGTTACTGTCTTATATGTGGGACACGCCGACCGATTTCAATCGTCGGGGGCGAAGACCGGCCTTCGTCCGTTTCCAGTCTATCAGGGCGGGCCGGACAGCAGAACCTCGTTGATTTGTGCCGTATCCTTCGAGGACTTCATTCGAACTCAAGGAACGGCGTCCCTCATGCACGCGCCATCGGACTACGTCGGCCGCTTCGCCCCCAGCCCCACCGGCCCCCTGCACCAGGGCTCGCTGGTGGCCGCGCTGGCCAGCTACCTGGACGCCCGCGCCCACGGCGGGCGCTGGCTGGTGCGCATCGAGGACCTGGACGCTCCCCGGGTCGTGGAAGGCGCCGACCGCGTCATCCTCGAGCAACTGCGCGCGCTGGGCCTGCACTGGGACGGCGAGGTCCTCCACCAGTCCTCGCGCCACCAGGCCTACCGCGACGCCTTCGATGCGCTGCGGCGGCAGGGCATGGTCTACGCCTGCGGCTGCACGCGCAAGGAAATCGCCGACTCCATCCTGAACTCGCGCGGCTACCTCCCGCCCGGCGAGCTGCCCTATCCGGGCACCTGCCGCGACGGGCTGCACGGCAAGCCGGCGCGCGCCTGGCGGCTGCGCGTGCCGCCGGGCGACGTGCGCATCGAAGATCGCTGGATGGGGGTGATCGAGCAGGACGTGGCGGCCGACGTGGGCGACTTCGTGCTTTTTCGCGCGGACGGGATGTGGGCCTACCAATTGGCCGTGGTGGTGGACGATGCCTGGCAAGGCGTCACCGACGTCGTCCGCGGCGAGGACCTGCTCGGATCGACGCCCAGGCAGAAAGTCCTGCAGACGCTGCTGTCCCTGCCGGTTCCCCGCTGGATGCACGTACCGGTGGTGGTCAATGCCGACGGGCAGAAACTGTCGAAGCAGACCGGCGCCGCGGCGATCGATACGCGCCGGCCGCTGGCCGCGCTGCAGGAGGCATGGCGCCACCTGCAATTCGAGCCGCTGCCGGCGGCGGACGCTCCGGCCTTCCTGGCCAAGGCCACGGACCGCTGGGCGCGGCGATGGGAAATACGCGGGGGGTGAGGCCGGGGCGCGGCCGGCGCCCCGATCATGCGCGGCGAGAAACTCAGTCCTTCTTGCCGCCGCCCAGCAGCACGGCCAGCGGCCGCTTGGCGGAGGTGCGCGCCGGCACGGGAGGCGCCTCGGTGCGGGCAGGCTCGGCGCCGGCCGCGGGCACGTAGGGACGGAAGAAGAAATCGTCGACGGGCTTGGACGGCGGCTCGTAGCGATGGCGTTCGCCGCGCTCGCCGCGTCCGCCATGGCTACGGACCGGACGCTCGCCGCGCGACGAGGCCAGCAGCGAGGCGGGCAGGTCCAGCTGGCCGCGCGGGATCTGGCGCTTGATCAGCTTCTCGACGTCGAGCAGGAACTTCTCTTCCTCGGGCGTGAACAGCGCGATGGCCTCGCCCGTGGCGCCGGCGCGGCCGGTGCGCCCGATGCGGTGCACGTAGTCCTCGGCGTTATAGGGCAGGTCGTAGTTGATCACGCAGGGCACGCCGGCCACGTCCAGGCCCCGGGCCGCGACGTCGGTCGCCACCAGCACTTCCAGTTCGCCGGCCTTGAAGGCCTCGAGCGCCTTCATGCGATCGGCCTGGGTCTTGTCGCCGTGGATGGATTCGGCGCGCACGCCGTCGCGCTCGAGCTGCCGCGCCAGGCGGGCGGTGCCGATCTTCGTGTTGGAGAACACGATGACCTGCTTCAGGCCGCGCGACTTGACCAGGTGCACGACCGCTGCACGCTTGGCGTCGCCGCTGAGCTTGTAGGCGATCTGGCTGACGGTGTCGGCGGTGGCGTTGCGCGCCGCGACCTCGATCTCGACCGGCTGCGTCAGGTACGAGCGCGCCAGCTTGCGGATCTCGTTGCTGAAGGTGGCCGAGAACAGCAGCGTCTGGCGCTGCTGGGGCAGCAGGCGGATGATGCGCTCGAGATCCGGCAGGAAGCCCATGTCGAGCATCCGGTCGGCCTCGTCCAGCACCAGCATGCCGACCTGGCCCAGGTTGATGGTCTTTTGCTCGACGTGGTCGAGCAGGCGCCCCGGCGTCGCGATCAACACCTCGCAGCCGCGCCGCACTTCTTCCTTCTGCGGGCCGATGTCGACCCCGCCGAAGACCACGGCCGCGCGCAGGGGCGTGAACTGGCTGTAGCGCTTGACGTTGTCGGCCACCTGGTCGGCCAGCTCGCGCGTGGGCGTAAGGATCAGCGCGCGGACGGGATGCCGTGCCGGCGAGGCGCTGTGGTTGGCCAAGGGCATGAGCCGATGGAGGATGGGAAGGGTGAAAGCCGCGGTCTTTCCGGTTCCGGTTTGCGCTGCGCCCATTACGTCGCGGCCGCTGGTGACGACCGGAATCGCTTGCGCCTGGATAGGCGTCGGAATGGTGTACCCGGTGGCGACGACCGCCTTGAGTATGTCGGGGTGCAGGCCGAAATCGGCAAAAGAACTGGGCCCTGATGCCGCTGTATCTGTCATGGTGGGCGGACCACCAATGCCGCAACACGATGATGCGTATCAATAGTCCAGAAAAATCAAAGACTTAGATTTTACCCCAAAAGCCGCCCTGTCAGCCAGGAAGAAAAACGGCGGCGACCTGGCCCGCCGCCTCGCCCCACCATGCTGTAATGGCGGCATCGCCACCCTGCTCCGCATGCGCCATGCGCCTGTCCGTCATCATCATCGCCCGCAACGAGGCCCGCAATCTGGCCGACTGCCTGGAATCGGTCCGCTTCGCCGACGAAATCGTCGTGGTCGACTCGGGCAGCACCGACGAGACGGTGGACATCGCGCGCAGCCTTGGCGCCCGGGTCGAGGTCACCTCGGACTGGCCGGGCTTCGGCCCGCAGAAGAACCGCGCGCTGGCCCTGGCCACCGGCGACTGGGTATTGTCGCTGGACGCCGACGAGCGGGTGACGCCCGAACTGGCCGCCGCCATCGCCGACACCCTGCGCGCTCCGCGCCACGATGCGTACGACATGCCGCGGCTGTCCAGCTTCTGCGGCCGCTTCATCCGGCACAGCGGCTGGTGGCCCGATCGCGTGCTGCGCCTGTTCCGGCGCGGCACGGCGCGCTTCAGCGACGACCTGGTGCACGAGAAGGTGGTCGCCGACGGCGAGGTGGGGCACCTGGCGCCGCATCTGCTGCACTACACCTATCCCGACCTGGACAGCGCCATCGCGAAGATGAACCGCTATTCCACCGACAGCGCGCAGGCTTTACACGCGCGCGGCCGGCGCGCCGGCATGGGCGCGGCGATCGGCCATGGCGCCTGGACCTTCGTGCGGCTGTACCTCTTCAAGCGCGGCTTCCTGGACGGCCGCCATGGGTTCCTGCTCGCGGCCACCGCGGCCGCCGGCAGTTTCTATCGCTACGCGAAGCTCAGCCTGAAGTAGGCGCGGAGGCAAAACCGGCGAGCGGCCATGCGCAAGATCATCCACTGCGATTGCGATTGCTTCTACGCGTCGATAGAAATGCGCGACGACCCCAGCCTGCGCGGCCGGCCGCTGGCCGTGGGCGGGCGCCCCGAGACCCGCGGCGTGGTGGCCACCTGCAACTACGAGGCGCGCAAGTACGGTATCCATTCCGCGATGTCGTCGGCACGCGCGGTACGGCTGTGCCCGGACCTGCTCATCATTCCGCCCAGGATGGAGATGTATCGCGTGGCCTCGGCGCAGATCATGGACATCTACCGCGACTACACCGAACTGGTCGAGCCGCTGTCGCTGGACGAGGCCTACCTGGACGTGACCGGCAGCAACCGGCTGCGGGGCAGCGCCACGCTGATCGCCAGCGAGATCCGGCAACGCGTGGCGCAGACCGTCGGCATCACGGTCTCGGCGGGCGTCGCGCCCAGCAAGTTCGTGGCCAAGATCGCCAGCGACTGGAACAAGCCGGACGGCCTGTTCGTGGTACGCCCCCAGGACGTGGACGCCTTCGTGGCGGCCCTGCCCGTGTCCAAGCTGCACGGCGTGGGCAAGGTGACCGGCGCGCGGCTCAAGGCGCTGGGCGTGGAAACCTGCGCCGACCTGAGAGCGTGGGAACACGACCGGCTGCGCGAGGAGTTCGGCGCGTTCGGCGAACGCCTGTACGACCTGTGCCGCGGCATCGACCACCGCGAGGTCTCGCCCACCCGCGAGCGCAAGTCGGTAAGCGTGGAGCAGACCTTCGTCACGGACCTGCACACCCTGGAGGCGTGCCAGGAACTCCTGCGCGAGATGCTGGACCAGCTCGACGCGCGCGTGCGCCGCGCCGATGCCCAGAACCACATCCAGAAGCTGTTCGTGAAGCTGCGCTTCTCGGACTTCAACCGCACCACCGCCGAGGGCGTGGGCGCGGCGCTGGACGAGGAACAGTTTCGCATCCTGCTGGCCACGGCCTTTCGCCGCAACCCCCGCGCCGTGCGGCTGATGGGACTGGGCGTGCGCCTGGGCACGCCCGGCGGACAGCTCGCACTGTTCGGCGATCAGCCTACGGTTTCGGAACCCGACACCGTATAGCCGGCCTCTTCGATCAGCTTGGCGATGCGCGCGGCATCGCCGGCCTGGTCGACGCGCACCTTCCCGGCGCCCAGGTCGACCTCGACATGGGCCTGGGGATAGGCGGACTGCACCGCCTGGGTAACGGACTTGACGCAGTGTCCGCAGCTCATTCCCTGCACCTGGAATTCAAACATGGCATGACTCCTTTCGTGATGGTGTAGCCAGTATTTCCCTTCCCACGATGGCAAGGTCAAGCGCCGTTGCGCCGCGCCAACCAACGGGCCGCGCCCAGCCCCGACCAACGGCCGCTGGCCAGGCAGGCCGTGAGCAGATAGCCCCCGGTGGGCGCCTCCCAGTCCAGCATTTCGCCGGCGCAGAAGACACCGGGCAGCGCACGCAGCATGCCGTGCTCGTCCATGCCTTCGAACGCCACGCCGCCCGCGCTGCTGATGGCCTCGTCGATCGGGCGCGGCGCGCGCAGCGTCAACGGCAGCGATTTCACCCAGGCGGCCAGCCGGACGGGATCCTGGAAATCGGCGGCCGGCACGATTTCGCGCAGCAGGCCCGCCTTCACGCCATCCACCTTGATGCGCGCGCGCAGATGGTTGGCCATGGACTTGCTGCCGCGCGGCCACGCCAGTTCCCGCGCGACGCGCTCGAGGCCAAGCCCGGGCGCCAGGTCCAGCCTCAGCTCGGCGCGGCCGTGCCGGGCAATGGCCTCTCGCAGGCGGGCGGACGCGGCGTAGATGAGGCTGCCTTCGACGCCATAGTCGGACACGACGAACTCGCCGCTTCGGCACCAGTCGCCCTGGTCATCGGACATGGAGAGCGTGACGGCGCGCACGGGCTGCCCAGCGTAGCGCTCGCGCAAGTGCGGGCTCCAATCGATCTCGAAACCGCAGTTGGCCGGCACCAGCGGCTCGACGCGCACGCCGCGCCCGGCCAGCCACGGCACCCAGGCCGCATCCGAGCCCAGCCTCGGCCAGCTGGCCCCGCCCAGGGCCAGCACCACCGCGTCATGGCGATGGGCCGTGCGGCCACCGGGCGTATCGAAGGCCAGCGCGCCGTCCGCCTCCCATCCCAGCCACCGATGCCGCATGTGCAGGCGCACGCCCCGTTCCCGCAGGCGATGCAGCCACGCACGCAACAGCGGCGCGGCCTTCATCTCTTTCGGAAAGACCCTGCCCGAGGATCCGACGAACGTATCTATGCCCAGGCCTTCGGTCCAATCGCGTACGGCCTGGGCGCCGAACGCCTCGAGCATGGGAGCGAGCACGCGGGCCCGGTCGCCGTAGCGGGACAGGAAAGCCGCATGGGGTTCGGAATGAGTGATGTTCAGGCCGCCTATGCCGGCCAGCAGGAACTTGCGGCCCGCCGACGGCATGGCGTCGTAGACGTCCACGGCGATGCCGGCCCCGGCCAGCACCTCGGCCGCCATCAGGCCGGCGGGCCCGGCCCCCACCACCGCGGCGCGGGCAGGCACGGTCAACGGCGCCGCCATGCCCGGCATTCCGCCCCGGTCACAGGTTGGCGACCCGGCCCATGGCCTGCATTTTCTCGGGCGAATAATTCAGGAGGCGCGACAACTCCATGGCGGTGCTGCGCACCCGCGCCACCAGGTCGTCGATGCGCTCGGGCTCGAAGCGCGACGAGGGAATCGTTGCCCCGAGCGCGGCGACGATGCGGCCGGTGGCGTCGCGCACCGGCGCGGCGATCGTCGAGACCCGGGCCTCGAAAAAGGCCTCCTGCAGGACATAGCCGCGCTGGCGATCCTTCTGCACCAGCTCGTAGAGTTCCATCACGGTCGTGGGCGTGCTGGAGGAATAGCTTTCCAGGTGCTCCTCGGGAAACAGCTCGCGCAGTTCGTCCAGCGTGAGGTCTTCCAGCAGGACGCGGCCCAGCACCGTGGCATGCGCCGGCAGCCGCGTGCCGACGTGGACCGAACTGGTGAAGGGCGTGGGCGCCGACGACTTGGCGACATAGACGATGGAGCGGCCGTCGCGCACGACCAGGTTGCACGAGAATCCGATCTCGCCGCGCAGGCGCTCCAGCAGCGGCGCGCCCAGCTCGGTCAATTCGAGCGAGGCCAGGTATTCGAAGCCCAATCGCAGCACCGCCAGCCCGAGCCGGTAATCGTGCCCGCCCTCGGCGCGCTGGACGAAGCCCATGGATTCCAGGGTCATCAGCAACCGAAAGACCGTGGACCGCGGCAGGCTGAGGCGGCGCGCCAGCTCGGGCGCCGACAGCTTGCGGTCGACATGGCTGAATTGTCCCAGCAGCAACAGGCCGCGCTCCAGCGCCGGAACCAGATACTTGTCCTGCGCGACCTCCGAAATGTTCCCTTTGCTCATGGTGTGACCGACTGTCTGTATGGCTCGCGGACGGAATGATACCGGTCCCGACAGGCGGCGCCGGCCACACCGCTGGCCTTTTTTCAATTCATCACGAATCCACCGTTGACCGGAAGCAGTTGTCCGGTCACGAAGCGCGCGAGGTCGGACAGGGCGAAGAGGACCGAACCGCTCACGTCCTCGGGCACCTGCTCGCGGCTGATCGCACGCTGGTCATGGTAGAGCCGGTGCCGGGCCTCGGGCACGTACTCCGTCGCCTCGACCAGGGTCAGTCCGGGCGCGATGGCGTTGACGGTGATGTCGTCGGCGCCGAACTCGCGCGCCAGCGACCGCGTCATCGCCGTGACCGCGCCCTTGCTGGCGACGTAGGCCAGCAGGTTGGGCGCGCCCCACAGCGCGGTGTCGGACGCCAGGTTGACGATGGCGCCGCGCCCCGACGCCTTCAGCGCCGCATGGCAGGCGACGGACATCAGCCAGGTGCCGCGCACGTTGACCTGCATGACCTTGTCCCACACCTCGACATCGAGCTGGTGCGCGGTGCGCCCGCCCGAGTTGGTGATGGCAGCGTTGTTCACCAGCCCGTCCAGCCCGCCCAGCAGTTCGACGGCGCGCGCCGCGCACCGCTCGACGGACGCCTTGTCGCCCAGGTCGACCTCGATGCCGTGCACCGGGAAACCGCGCGCCTGCAGCGACTCCACCGCCTGCTTCAGCGTGTCGGCCAGGATGTCCGCCATGGCCACCTGCGCGCCGGCCTGGCACAACGCCACCGCGAACTCGTAGCCCAGCCCGCGCGCCGCGCCCGTCACCAGGACGCGGCGGCCCCGCAGAAGATTACCGATAGTGCTTGAATCCAACTTTGCTCCCATTACCCGCGCTCAGACCGTGGTGGTGGCCGCGCGCGGCAGATAGTGAAGTACCCGCTTCTCGGCCCAGACGACGCCCGCGTAGGCGACGATGCCGATCAGCGTGAGCACCGCGATCGTGACGAACACGGCCGAAGTGTTGCCCTGCCCCTCGCCGTCGACCAGCAGGAAGCCCAGGCCCAGATTGCCCCCGACCAGTTCGCCCACGGTCACGCCGATGACGGCCAGCGTCGAGGCGATGCGCAGTCCCGAGAACAGCGCCGGCAGCGCCGACGGGAACTCGACCAGGCGGAAGATCTGCCAACGGCTGGCATTGAGCGTGCGGACCAGGTTGACCATGTCGGGATCCACGGTGCGCACGGCCGACAGCACGTTGATCATGACCGGGAAGAACACGATCAGGATCGCCACCAGGATCTTCGGATAGATGGTATAGCCCAGCCACATCACGAACAGCGGCGCGAACGCCACCTTGGGCGCGATCTGCAGCGCCAGGATGTACGGCGACAGGATCGATTCCGTGGTGGGCGACAGGCCCAGCACCACGCCCACCACCAGGCCCAGCAGGGCGCCCAGGATGAAGCCGACGATCACCTCGAACGCGGTGATGCCGCTGTGCATGAGCAGCTCGCTGTTCTGCCACATGTGGCCGAACTCCTGGACGACCCGGCTGAAGCGGGGCAGGATGAATTCCGGCATGTTGAGCAGGCCGGGGCCCCATTCCCAGGCGGCCAGGAACACCAGCAGGACCAGCACGCTGCCGCTGGCCGTGGCGACCTTGCCCGAGAAGAACGGCCGGGCCGCCGGCTTGGCGGCGCCCGCCACGGCGGGCGCGTTTTCATTGGATACGGATACAGACATTACCGCTCAACCCCGACGAACTGGTTCGTATAAAGATCGGTCAAGGGCGCGGCCTTGGACACGATGCCTTCCGACACGTAGAACTTCTGCACCTCCGCCAGGCGGGCGGTATCCATCTGGCCCAGCACCTTCTGGTCGGCGTACACGTACTTGTTGTACAGGCGCAGGATGCGCTCGAGCTTCTCTTCCTTGCCCTTGAAGGCCGGCGCGGCCTGCGCGTAGGTGGCGGCGGCGCTCTTGGGATCCTTCATCACGTCCTGCATGCCGCGCAGGGTCGCGCGCACCAGGCGCTTGATCAGGTCCGGATTCTTCTTGATCGTCTCGTCCGAGGCGATGATGGCCTGCGCCATGCTGTTGAAAGGCTTGTCGATCTTCAGGTATTCGACGTTGCCGTTGGTGGCCTCGTCGGCATCGACCAGCCAGTCGGGCGTGGCGGCCATGCCCTCGGACTTGCCGGCGGCGAACAACTGCCAGACGCCGGCCGGGCCGGCTGCCTGGATGGACACGTCGTTCTTGCTCAGGTTGTACTTCTTGAGCGTGCCCAGCAGCGCGTAGTAGGTCGTGTCGCTGTAAGAAATCACGGTCAGGGTCTTGCCCTTGAGGTCGGCCACCGACTTGATCGGGCCGTCCTTCTTGACCGCCAGCGCCGACAGCGAACCGGCGCCAAGCACGGCGACGGCCTTCACCGGCACGCCGTTGGCGCGGACGATGATGGGCGTGTCGCCGATGGCGCCGCCGATCACGGCGTTGCCGGCGCCGATCTGCTTGGCGACGTCGACGCCGCCCTTGCCGAGCACGAAATTGACCTTGATGTTCTCATCGGCGTAGTAGCCGCGCTGCTGCGCGATCATCCACGGGGCGAAGGCCGGCAGCGTGGGCGGGGCGGGCAACAGATAGTTCACTTCCTCGGGCGCGGCGTGGACGGCGAAGGGCGACGCGGCAACCACGGCGACGGCGGCCAGTTTGAAGCTGAACGAGACCAGAGCGTTTTTCATAGGGCTTCCTGTAAGAATGGGCGCCCACGGGCGCGACGTGCGAGATCGGGGGGACGGGCGGTTCAATGCAGTTCGGCGGTTTCCTTGCCCACTTTCAGCAGTTCCATCAACCGCCCCTGCAGCGGGCCGATTTCCGGCAGCTTGCGCCGCTCCAGCGGGTTGTCCCGCATGGGCAGGTCGACGATGATTTCCTCGATGATGGTGCCGGGGCGCTCGCTCATCACCAGCAGGCGATCGGACAGCGCGATGGCCTCCACCAGGTCGTGGGTAATGAACAGCGCCGTCTTGCGTTTCTCGTACACCATCTTGGCCAGGTCCTGCTGCAGCACCATCTTGGTCTGCGCATCCAGCGCCGAGAAAGGTTCGTCCAGCAGCAGCACCTGCGGGTCGACGGCCAGCGTCCGGGCCAGGGCGGCGCGTTGGCGCATGCCGCCCGACAACTGGTAGGGGAAGTGTTCCTCGAATCCCTTCAGATGGCACTTGGCCAGCAGTTCGTCCGCGATCACCCTGCGCTCGCGGGCGGGGGCGCCGTCGATCTCCAGCCCCAGCTCGACGTTGGCCCGTATGGTGCGCCACGGCATCAGCAGGTCTTTCTGCAGCATGAACGCCACCTTGCGCACGGGCTTGGTGACGCGCTCGCCGCCCACGTAGACCTCGCCCTCGCTGGGCAGGTAAAGGCCCGCGCCCATGTTCAGCAACGTGCTCTTGCCGCAGCCGGACGGACCGATGATGGACACCACCTCGCCGCTGCGTATGCTGAGATTGACGTCCGTGACCGCGGTACGGGGCTGTCCCGTCTGGCGGTCCATGAAGCGCTTGCCAACCTTGCGGAACTCGATTTCATTCATGTTGCGGGCCTGTAGGAACCGGGTCTCGATTCAGCGGCGAACGGGAACGGAACCGCCCCGCCCCCGCGGTTGCGGGGGGCCGGACACTGCGATAGTGTTATTCCATCGCTGGGCCGGCATCGTTCGTCGTCTTAAATACGAAACCTCATCTCATATACGGAACAGTGGCAAAAATATAGCGCCTCGATTTTGGAGGCGCGACTGGGGTAAACCACTACCTAAGGCCTAGCAAACACCGGGCCAGGTCCAAGACCGGCCCCTGTACCGAGCAGGACGCGCCATGGCGGTGCGGCCTTGCACCATCCATGGTCAGAGAAACAGTGGGGGCGCACCCGTCCGGTGCGCGGCCATGGCGGACCGGCCGACCCGGTCAGCGGATCAGTTCGAGGAATTCGGCGCGCGTCGAGGGGTTTTCGCGGAATGCGCCCAGCATGACCGAACTGACCATGGAAGAGTTCTGCTTCTCGACGCCACGCATCATCATGCACATGTGCTGGGCCTCGATGACCACGGCCACGCCCAGGGCATCGGTCACCTGCTGGACGGCCTCGGCGATCTGCAGACAGAGATTTTCCTGAATCTGGAGGCGGCGGGCGTACATGTCGACGATGCGCGCGACCTTGGACAGCCCCAGCACCTTGCCGTTGGGCAGGTAGGCCACGTGGGCCTTGCCGATGAAGGGCAGCAAGTGGTGCTCGCACAGGGAATACAGTTCGATGTTCTTGACCAGCACCATTTCATTGGTGTCGGACGAGAACAGGGCGCCGTTGACGATCTCGTCGAGGTTCTGCGTATATCCCTGGCACAGGTATTTCATGGCCTTGGCGGCGCGCTTGGGCGTATCGCGCAGGCCCTCCCGGCGCGGATCCTCGCCGAGCTGTTCGAGTATGGACGTGTAGTGCTGTTCGAGCGACATGAAGGCTCCCGAGGTATCCGTGAAGACGGCGGCGCTGGGACCGGCCGGGCGCGGCGCGAAGGCCCGCGGAAGGCGTGAGGATACCCCATCGCCTGCGGCGGAGCCGGAAAGGCCCTACCCCGCTCCCGAGTCGGGGCCGCCGTGCGGTCTCAGCAATATTGCAGGGGAAGGCGCTCGACCGTGGTCTCCCGCCCGGTCAGGCGGGCGATGCGCCGCGCGGCCTCGGCCGGATCCCCGCTGGTCATGAAGGCCACGCCGCCCTCGCCCGCCTCGCGCGCCAACCCATGGGCCAGCAATTGCCGCTGCAACTGGCGGGCGAACGGCACGCCCGTCTCCAGCACCGCCACGTCCGGCCCCACGTGGCGCCGGATCGGCTCGATCAGGAAGGGAAAGTGCGTGCAGCCCAGCACCAGGACGTCGGCGCCGCGCTCGACCAGTTCGGCCAGCGGCTCGGCCACCAGATGGTCGCGGTCCGGCGTCCAGCCTTCTTCGGCCAGCGACACCCAGCCGGGACAAGGCTTGAGCAGCACCTCCACGCCGGGCGCCTCGCGCCGGACCAGCGCGTGGAAGCGATCGCTCAGGAGGGTGCCCGTGGTGGCCAGCACCCCTATCACCCCGGAACGGGTCAACCGCGCGGCCGGCTTGACGGCGGGCTCGATGCCGACGATAGGCAGTTCCGGGTAGCGGTCGCGCAGGGCATCCACCGCGACCGCCGTGGCGGTGTTGCAGGGGATGGCCACCGCCCTGGCCCCATTCGACAGGAAGAACTCCGCCAGGCGCAAGGCGCGCGCCACGATGTAGGCCGGCGTCTTCTCTCCATAGGGCAGGTGGCCGCTATCGGCCACGTACAGCAGGTCTTCATGGGGCAACGCCTGCCGGATGGCGCTCAGCACGCTGATGCCGCCCACGCCGGAGTCGAAGATGCCCAGGGGTCCGTCGTGAACGGCGAGGGTCATGGGATGAAATGCACGCTAGGAAGCCAGTTTCAGCCCTATAATACCTGCGACGATCAGCCCCAGGCTGACCAGGCGCGCCGGGCTGGCAGCCTCGCCGAACAGCAGGATGCCCAGGGTGGCGGTCCCCACGGCGCCAACCCCCACCCAGATGGCATAGGCGGTTCCCACGGGCAGCGTGCGCATCGCCACGCCCAGCAATCCCATGCTGACGACGATGGCGGTGACAGTGCCCACCGACGGCCACAGCCGCGTGAATCCATGCGTGTACTTCAAGCCGATCGCCCAGCCGACCTCCATCAGTCCGGCGATGATCAAAAGGGTCCAAGCCATCATTTTCTTCCTGGTTGCGGGGCCGTCCCCATTCGTCATGACCAGCGGGGTCGTCCCCGCATCGCTCCGTCCCTATTTAAATGCCGGGAAACGCTTCCGCACCATGCTCCGTCCCTTTTTAAAAATCGCACTAAATACGTGCATAAAGTCGTCGTTTACCGACATGATGACGGAAAAACGCGATTACAATGCCGCGTTTTTTCGGTGCAACGCACCACATCAGAGCAATTGCCGCACGCAAAAGGTGCAGCCCTCGATGCCGCTCGCAGCTCGCTGCGGCAGGACGACCCCAAGCGCCCGGACATTCAACGGAGCCGATATTGAAACACGCCAGCCTAGACAGCTTTCTCTCGCAGGTCGCCCTGCGCGATCCTCACCAGCCGGAGTTCCTGCAAGCCGTCAAGGAGGTCATGACCAGCCTCTGGCCTTTCCTGCAGAAACACCCGCGCTACGCCGAACATGGCCTGCTGGAGCGGTTGGTGGAATCCGAGCGCATCATCCAGTTCCGCGTCTGCTGGGTCGATGACCGGGGCCAGACCCAGGTCAACCGCGGCTTCCGCATCCAGCACAACTCGGCCATCGGCCCGTTCAAGGGCGGCATGCGGCTGCACCCGTCGGTCAACCTGTCGATCCTGCGCTTCCTGGCATTCGAACAGACCTTCAAGAACTCGCTGACCACCCTGCCCATGGGCGGCGGCAAGGGCGGCTCCGACTTCGACCCGAAGGGCAAGAGCGACGGCGAAGTCATGCGCTTCTGCCAGGCCCTGATGGCGGAACTGTACCGCCACCTCGGCCCCGACACCGACGTGCCCGCCGGCGACATCGGCGTGGGTGCGCGCGAAGTGGGCTTCATGGCCGGCATGATGAAGAAGCTGTCCAACAGCGCGTCGGCGGTGTTCACCGGCAAGGGCCTGGCCTTCGGCGGCAGCCTGATGCGTCCCGAGGCCACCGGCTACGGCACCATCTATTTCGCCGAGCAGATGCTGTATCGCAAGAACCAGAGCTTCGACGGCAAGTCCGTGTCGATCTCCGGCTCGGGCAACGTCGCGCAGTACGCCGCCGAAAAAGCGCTGGACCTGGGCGCGAAGGTCGTGAGCCTGTCCGACTCCGACGGCACGCTGTACGTGAAGGACGGCATCGGCGTCGACATGCTCAAGGAGATCATGGATCTCAAGAACGTCCAACGCGGCCGCCTGGCCGACTTCGCCTCGCGCAACAAGCTGTCGTTCGAAGCCGGCAAGCGCCCCTGGCACATCCCGGTCGACATCGCCCTGCCCTGCGCCACCCAGAACGAACTCGACCACAACGACGCCGAGACCCTGGTCCGCAACGGCGTCCTGTGCGTGGCCGAAGGCGCGAACATGCCCTCGACGCTGGAAGCCGTGGACGTCTTCACCCGGGCCGGCACCCTGTACGCCCCCGGCAAGGCCAGCAACGCCGGCGGCGTGGCCGTGTCGGGCCTGGAAATGGCGCAGAACTCGCAACGCCTGTCGTGGCACCACGCCGAAGTCGACGAGCGCCTGCGCGCCATCATGAAGGACATCCACGAGAACTGCGTGCGCCACGGCAGCCGCGCCGACGGCTCCATCAACTACGTAGACGGCGCGAACATCGCCGGCTTCGTGAAGGTGGCCGACGCGATGCTGGCGCAAGGGGTGTATTAATTCAGTCCCCCCTACGCCCTTACGGGCGCCCCCCAGGGGGCGATGCGCGAGGACCGGCGGAGCCGGATCCTCCGCATCCTGGGTCTAGTACGGTTATCCTGGTTTGGAGCAGTGATGCTTCGCTGGCTGCCAGCAGTTGGAAATGAAGAAAAAATGGCCTCGCTTTGTGAAAGCGAGGCCATTTTGTTTTGCCCTCTACCCAGGGCGCCGCGGATCCGGCTTCGCCGGTCCGCCAGTGCCGCTCCCTTGAGGGGGAGCGGCCGGAGGCCGCATGGGGGTGGGCTTTCCTTCCGGTCCGCCTGTGCCGCCCCCTGGGGGGCGCGCGTAAGCGCGTAGGGGGGGGCTTCCTCTAGGGGGGCTTTCCTCTCGTAGCCATTCGCGCCAGATCGCGACCAGCAGGGCCATCAGGACCGGGCCGACGAAAAGGCCGACCAGGCCCATGGTTTGTACGCCGCCCACCAGGCCGATGAAGGTAGGCAGGAAGGGAAGCTTGACGGGGCCGCCCACCAGGCGGGGGCGCAGGGTCTTGTCGACGATGAAGAGTTCCAGCGTGCCCCAGGCGAACAACCCGATGCCGGCGATGAGCTTGCCCGAGCCGACCAGGTACAGCGAGACCATGGTGAAGGCCAGCGGAGCGCCGCCGGGCACCAGGGCCATGAAGCCGGTGATCAGCCCCAGCAGGGCCGGCGACGGCACGCCGGCTATCCAGTAGGCCGTGCCCAGCACGACGGCTTCGCCGATGGCGATCAGGCCCATGCCGGTCACGGTCGCGCTGATGGTGGCCGGCACCACGCGCGAAAGCCGGGTCCAGCGCACCGGCAGTACCCGTTCGCCCACGGTATCGAGCTGGCCGACCATGCGCTCGCCGTCCTTGTAGACGAAGAACAGGATGATCAGCATGAACACCACCGTCAGCGCCAGGTGGAAGACATTGCCCGTGGTGGACAGCACCACGCGGTAGATGTTGCCCAGGTGCTCGCCGCTGATCAGTTGTACCCAGGCGCCCAGCGCATGCGGCCGCGACAGGTGTTCTTCCCAGTATCCCGCCAGGCGCTCGCCGATCAGCGGCAGCCCCGTCACCCAGTGCGGAACGGCCAGGCCTTCGCGATTGGCCTCGAGCAGCCAGCGGATGAGGTTGCTGGCCTCCTGGATGGCATAGGACAGCCCGTAGGCGAAGGGCACGATCAGCCCGACCACGATGACCAGCAGCGCGCCGGAGGCCGCCAGCGTCGTGCGCCCGCCGCAGACGCGGACCCAGCGCCGGTACAGGGGCCAGCTGGCCAGGCCGATGATCAGCGCCGCCAGGCCGGGAACGAGGAACCCGCTGAAGAAGTAGGCGCCGGCCAGCAGCATCAGGATCAGCAGCCAGCGGGCCACGAGGCGGGCGGAAAAGACAGGAAGCGTCATGAATGGTCGCGAGCGGTGAGCCGAGGAACGTCGCCGACAACTGTACCAGTTGGCAGGCGCATTGCGGGGGACTGCCGCCGGATGGCCGGCGGTGGTATGTTCCGGCCCATGCGCACATTTCTACTGTCGGCCCTGGCCGTCCTGGTCTTTCTTCCCACCACGCTCTGGGCGGCCTTCGCCCTGCGCTATCAGGTGCCCGGTCCGCTGCCCGTCAAGATCGCGGCGGCCGTGGCCGGCGCGGCCTTCGGCCTGGGCATGCTGTGGCTGGCGCTGGCGGGTCGCCCCGCCTGGGGCGTGGGCCTGTACGTCGTGGCCTTCGGCCTGCTGCTGGCCTGGTGGCACAGCATCGCGCCGTCGAACGACAGGGTCTGGGCGGACGACGTCGCGCAGATGACCACGGGCCAGGTCGACGGCCACGTGGTCACGCTGCGCAACGTGCGCAACTTCGACTGGCGCGGCCCGAACGACTACACCCCGCGCTGGGAGACACGCAGCTACGACCTGACCAGGCTGGCCAGCGTGGACCTGATCCTGTCCTACTGGACCATCGAGGCCATCGCCCACACCCTGGTTTCGTTCGGCTTCGAGGATGGCCGGCAACTGGTGTTCTCGGTCGAGATCCGCAAGGAACGGCACGAGAAATTCTCGTCCATCGGCGGTTTCTTCAAGGAGTTCGAGACCAGCGTCGTGGCGGCGGACGAGCGCGACATCGTCCGGGTACGCACCAACATCCGGGGCGAAGACGACTACCTGTACCGGGTGTCCATGCCTCGCGAGGCCATGATGTCCCTGTTCCTGGCCTACGTGGACGAGGCCAACAAGCTCGTGTCGAAGCCGCGTTTCTACCACACCATCACGGCCAACTGCACGACCATCGTCTACCACATGATGACCCGGATCATTCCGGGCCTGCCCATGGACTACCGACTGGTCCTGGCCGGCTACCTGCCCGGCTACATCTACGATGTGCGCGGGCTGGACACCTCGCACACGCTGGCGGACCTGAAACGGCTGGGCCGTATCACCCAGCGGGCGCGGGATGCCGACGCGGACCCGGACTTCTCCCAGGCCATACGGCGCGGCGTGCCAGGCATCGCGGCGCGGTAGCCGGCACTTATTTCCGGACTTTTCGCCCAGCGAAACAGCGCTGTGATGTAATCCTCGCACCCGGTGCCACGCTTCAAGAGCACGAAAAAAACGAGGAGACTCATGGCGTTGACCTATCGCATCCGCGCGCTCTGCCTGGCGTTTGCCGGCCTGTGCTGCGCGCCCGGCGTCCATGCCGAAGATACCCGGTACCCTGCCAAGCCGATCAAGCTGGTCGTTCCCTACGCGCCTGGCGGCCCCACCGATCTGGTAGGGCGCTCCCTGGCGGCAGCGCTTGCGCGGCAGCTCGGCCAGCCTGTCGTGGTCGAGAACAAGGCCGGCGCCGGCGGCGTCATCGGCGCCAGTTCGGTCGTGAACGCAGCGCCGGACGGATATACCCTGCTGTTGGGCCTGCAGGGCCCGATCACCATCAATCCGGCACTGACCAAAGTGCCCTACGATCCGTTCCGCGACCTGATCGCGGTACGGATGATCGCCACCTCTCCGATGATATTGATGGCCAGCAAGAAATCGGGCATCGGGACGCTGGGCGACATCTCCACGCGCGCGAAAGCCGGCTCCGCCGGCCTGAACATCGGGTCCTCGGGCACGGGTACGCTCCCTCACGTTGCGGCCGAACTCATCAAACACGAGACCGGCGCGAATCTGGTCCATGTACCGTACAAGGGTGCGGGCCCCGCGCTGATCGATCTTCACGCCGGGCATATCGATCTGCTGTTCTCCGACCTCCAGGTGGGACTTCCCTACGTCCAGTCCGGCCAGGCGACGGCGCTCGCCGTCACCTCGTCCCAACGCTCGTCCATGCTGCCCAACGTACCGACGCTCGCCGAGAGCGGACTCGGCAAGGTCAAGCTGGCCGGGTGGTACGGCATCTTCGCGCCGCGGGGCACGCCGGCGGCGATCCTGTCCGCGCTGGACCGGGCCGTGGACGGCGTATTCCGGGACACGGCCTTCAAGCAGACCCTGGAAAACCAGGGCTCGACGCCCAGTGCGCTGGGCGGGGCGAAGTTCGTCGAATTCCTGCGCGCCGAGTACGGCCAATGGTCGCGGCTGGGCCAATCCATCACCATCAAAATGGACTAGAGCCATGCATGGAATGAGCGAACGGCTCGCGGACTGGGCCACGAACCTGTCATGGACCGACATTCCCCGCGACGTCAAGGATCTCGCCCGGCTGCAGATCCTCGATGCGGTCGGCGTCATGCTCGCGGCCAGGCCGCTGGAGCCCGTCCATGCCGCGGTCCGCGCCATGGCGCGGACCGACGCCGGCTCGCAGGCCAAGAGCCTCGGTTTCGATCAATCGCTGTCGCTCTCGGGTGCCGCGTTCGTCAATGGCGTCATGTCTTCGCTGCTGGAATTCGACGATACGCACATCGAGTCTTTCGTCCACCCGACCGTGGCTCCCTTCTCGATCGCGCTTCCCTACTGCCAGTCATCGCATCTGTCCGGCGCGCGGCTGATGCAGGCGGTGATCATCGGCAGCGAACTCAGTTGCCGGCTCGGCTTGGTCCCTCCCATGCGCCTTCATAGCGTAGGCATACACCCGACCGCGATCATGGGTGCGTTCGGCGCCGTATACGCGCTCGCCTGGCTGGAACATCTCGATTGCCGGCAAGTCGTCGATGCCATCGGCCATTGCGCCAGCATGTGCGGCGGCCTGATGGCGTCATGGGAAGACGGCGCGTCGACCAAGACGCTCCACGTCGGGATGGCGGCGAGCCAGGCCGCGCGCGCGGTCGCGCTGGGCCGGGAGGGGATCAGCGGTCCGCGCCTGGTATTCGAAGGGCGCTTCGGCTGGTTCCAGACGCACGTCCAGAAAGCCGACCCGTCGGCCTTCCGCTACGCCCTGGCGACAGACGGCCTCGGCAGCCGGTGGGAACTGCTCAACGTCGCCTCCAAGCCCTACCCCAGCGCATTCACCATTCATCCCTATGTCGACGCGGTGCTCGCCCTCAAGGCGGCGCATGCGATAGCGCCCGCCGACATTGCCGAGATCCGGTGCCGGATCGCCCCCAGCTCCGTGGCGACGCTTTGCGAACCGGCTGCCGAGAAGCTGCGGCCGTTGACCTCCTGGCATGGCCGCATCAGCTTGCAGCACTCGCTGGCCGAGGCCCTGGTGCGCGGCGGCATGGACAAGCACGCCTACAGTCCGGAGGCGCTTGCGGACCCGGTCATCAACGCCCTGGCCGACAAGGTGGTGTACGAAGCCCATGCCTCCCAAAGCGCCGACCCGAAGAAGGCGGGCGCCCACGTCCGCATCCGGCTGAACGACGGCTCATGCCTCGAGCACGTCATCGAGAGTGTGCGCGGCACGCGCGCCAACCCCATCTCGGAAGAAGACTACATCCGGAAATTCCGCTCGAATGCCGACGGGGTCATCGCTCCCGGCAGAATCGACGAGGCCATCCACCGCTTGATGCGGCTCGATGCGATCGATGACGTCGCTGCGGTATTCGACGCCCTTGCAACGCCAACCGTACATTCCGAGTAAGCCATGCACGTCGCCCACGTATCCGTCATACCCTGCCCCCAGCGCATGCGTGACGCCTCCTGGAAGTTCGCCCGCGCCTCGGTACCGTCGATAGAGGGTTATCTACTGGCGCTGACCGACGACATCGGCACGACCGGACTGGGCTACGCCCATGCCATTCCGGCCATCACCACCCATGGCGAAGGCGTACGTACCGCGCTCGAACTGCTGGCACCCGTAGTAACGGGGAGGGGGCTGGGCGAGATCGCCGCAATCATGAGCGACGTCGATCGCAAACTGGCCTTCCAGTACAGCGCCAAGGCCGCCATCGACATGGCGCTGCACGACCTGCTGGCCAGGCGCCTGGGGGTGCCGATCAGCGCCCTGCTCGGCGGGCAGGTCCGTGCCGAGCTGCGGCTGTCCCGCATTCTTTCCATCAAGCCGCCTTCGGAGATGGCGGCCAACGCCGCCGCATTGGTGGCGGGCGGATACCGGCAACTCAAGCTCAAGCTGTCCGGCGATACCGAACTCGACATCGCGCGCGTCGCCGCCGTCCGCGGGGCGGTCGGGCCCGAGGTCGTGCTGACGCTGGACCCCAACCAGTCATACCACGCCAAGCAGATGATGGCCGCGTTCGCGCGCATGGAGCGGTACGACATCGCGCTGATCGAACAGCCTGTTCCGGCGCATGACTGGGCAGGCCTCTCGCTGCTCGCGCGCAGCCTGCCCACGGCCATCGAAGCCGACGAAAGCGCCGTCACCGTCCAGGACATCCACAGGCTCGTCGCCGACCGGGTCGTCGACGCGGTCAACCTCAAGGTCACCAAACTGGGCGGCTTTCGCCACTTCATGGAAGCGGTCCACATCTGCGAAGCCGGCGGCGTGACATGCCGCGTGGGCGCCGCGTTCGGCCCGGCGCTCATGCAGGCCATGAACGCCCAGGCCGCCAGCACGATCGGCGCCCTGCCCTACGCCTGCGAACTGTCCGAACACGAGCAATTGCTGGACGATCCCTGCACGGGACTGAGCATCGCAAACGGCATCCTGACGCTTCCCGGCACGCCGGGCTGCGGCGTCGAACTCGCTGCCTAGCCTTAGCCTCCTTGCTTGCGGGCGCCGATCACGGCCTCGGCTACCTGGCGCGGCACCTCGGCGTAGTGCTTGAACTCCATGGTGTACGTGGCACGCCCCTGCGTGAGCGAACGCAGCGTGGTGGAATAGCCGAACATCTCGGCCAGCGGCACCTCGGCGCGCACCAGCTTGCCGCCTCCGCCGGCGATGTCCTCCATGCCCTGCACCATGCCCCGCCGCGACGACAGGTCGCCCATCACGTTGCCCATGAAGTCCTCGGGGGTCTCGACCTCGACGCTCATCATGGGCTCCAGCAGCACCGGATTCGCGCGCCGCATGGCCTCCTTGAAGGCCATCGAGCCGGCCATGCGGAACGCGTTCTCGTTCGAGTCCACGTCGTGATAGGAGCCGAAGGTCAGCGTGACCTTCACGTCCACCACCGGATAGCCCGCCAGCACGCCCGAACCCAGCGTGTCCTGGATGCCCTTGTCGACCGCGGGAATGAACTCGCGCGGCACCACGCCGCCCTTGATGGCGTCGACGAACTCGTAGCCCGAGCCGGCCGGCTGCGGCTCCAGCGAGATCACCACGTGGCCGTACTGCCCCCGGCCGCCGGACTGCTTGATGAACTTGCCCTCGACGTCGCGCACCGAGGAACGCACCGTTTCCCGGTAGGCGACCTGCGGCTTGCCCACCGTGGCCTCGACGCCGAACTCGCGCTTCATGCGGTCGACCAGGATCTCCAGGTGCAGTTCGCCCATGCCGGAGATGATGGTCTGGCCCGATTCCTCGTCGGTGCGCACGCGGAAGGACGGATCTTCCTGGGCCAGCCGGTTCAGCGCCAGGCCCATCTTTTCCTGGTCGGCCTGGGTCTTGGGCTCCACCGCCTGCGAAATGACCGGCTCGGGAAACACCATGCGCTCGAGGATGATGGGGTGGTCGGGCTCGCACAGCGTATCGCCCGTGGTGGCCTCCTTCAGCCCCACGGCGGCGGCGATGTCGCCCGCGTAGACTTCCTTGATCTCGCGGCGCTCGTTGGCGTGCATCTGCACGATGCGGCCCAGCCGCTCGCGCTTGCCCTTGAGCGGGTTGAAGACCGTGTCGCCCGAGCGCACGATGCCCGAATACACCCGGAAGAAGATGAGCTGGCCCACGAAGGGATCCGTCATGATCTTGAAGGCCAGCGCCGAGAAAGGCTCGTCGTCCGAGGGGTGGCGCTCGATCTCGCGGTCGTGCTGGTCCACGCCCTTGATGGCCGGGACGTCCACCGGCGACGGCAGGTAGTCGATGACGGCATCGAGCATGGCCTGCACGCCCTTGTTCTTGAACGCGCTGCCGCACAGCATGGGTACGATCTCGCCCGCCACGGTGCGCTTGCGCAGTCCGCGCTTGATCTCGTCCTCGGTCAGCGTGTCGCCGTTCAGGTACTTGTCCATCAGCTCGTCGTCGGCCTCGGCCGCCTCGGCCACCATCTTGTCGTGCCACTCGGCGGCCGTGGCCTGCAGCGCGGCCGGGATGTCGCGGTATTCGAAGCGCACGCCCTGGCTGGCCTCGTCCCAGATGATCGCCTTCATCTTGACCAGGTCCACCACGCCCTCGAAATGGTCCTCGGCGCCCACCGGGATCTGGATGGGGACGGCCCGCCCTTTCAGGCGATCCACGATCTGCCGCTGCACGCGGAAGAAATCCGCGCCGACGCGGTCCATCTTGTTGACGAACGCGATGCGCGGCACGCCGTACTTGTTGGCCTGGCGCCAGACCGTCTCGGATTGCGGCTGCACGCCGCCGACCGAGTCGTACACCATGCAGGCGCCGTCGAGCACGCGCATGGAGCGCTCGACCTCGATCGTGAAGTCCACGTGCCCCGGCGTGTCGATGATGTTGATGCGATGCTCGGGATAGTTGCCCGCCATCCCCTTCCAGAACGCCGTCGTGGCGGCGGAGGTGATGGTGATGCCGCGCTCCTGCTCCTGCTCCATCCAGTCCATGGTGGCATTGCCGTCATGGACTTCCCCTATCTTGTGATTGACCCCGGTGTAGAACAGGATGCGCTCGGTAGTCGTGGTCTTGCCGGCGTCGATATGCGCGCTGATGCCGATGTTCCGGTAGCGCTCGATGGGGGTCTTGCGGGTCATGGCTATCTCGTCGAAAGGTTGAGGGAACGAAACGCGAGCCGCGCCGGTTCCCGGGGGAAACGGCAAAGGAAGCTAGTTTGCACCGATTCGGGCCGGGCCGGGAGGGCCAACGCGCCACACCCCTGCCGGCAGCCCGGGCATTCCCGCGCGCCTCGTAGTAACCTCGTAAATATGGGCGCGTTTCCTGAAAACAATCTGAAATTGGCAATCCGATCCGCCATGACCACCTTCGACAGACAACGTGCCATTCCCGCCCTCTACATGCGCGGGGGCACCAGCAAGGGCGTGTTCTTCCTGCCCTCGGACCTTCCCGCCGATCCCGCCGCCCGCGACCGCGTCCTGATGCGGGTGGTCGGCAGCCCCGACCCCTACGAGAAGCAGATAGACGGCATGGGCGGCGCCACCTCCAGCACCAGCAAGGTGGTCATCGTCGGCCCCAGCACCCGCCCCGACTGCGACGTCGACTACTGGTTCGGCCAGGTCGCCATCGGCCAGCCCGCCATCGACTGGAGCGGCAACTGCGGCAACCTCAGCGCCGCCGTCGGCCCCTTCGCCATCCACCGCGCACTGGTACGGCCGGCCGGCGACGGCATCGCCGTGGTCCGCATCTGGCAGGCCAACCTGGGCAAGCGCATCATCGCCCACGTGCCGGTGCGGGGCGGGCAGGTCCAGGAACTGGGCGACTTCGAACTGGACGGCGTGACCTTCCCGGCGGCCGAAGTCCGGCTGGAATTCCTGGATCCGGGCGGTGGCGACGGGCCTGAAGGCGCGATGTTCCCCACCGGCCGCACGGCCGACGTGTTGACCATTCCAGGAGTGGGGGAAATCCGCGCGACGCTGGTCAACGCCGGCAACCCCACCGTCTTCGTCGCCGCCTCGTCCCTGGGACTGGCCGGCACGGAATTGCAACCCGATGTGAACAGCCGCGCCGACCTGCTGGCACGGGCCGAGGCCATCCGCGCCCATGCCGCCGTGGCCATGGGGCTGGCGCCCGACGCCGCCCATGCCACCGCGCACCGCCAGCACACGCCCAAGCTCGCCTTCGCCGCCCCGCCCGCGGCCTATACCGCTTCAAGCGGCCGCGCCGTCGCCGCCGGCGACATCGACCTGAACGTGCGCATCTTTTCCATGGGCAAGCTGCACCACGCCATGACGGGCACCGGTGCCGTCGCGATCGCCGCCACCGCCGCCGTGCCCGGCACGGTGCTGGCCGACGTGCTGGGCGGCCCACGCGGCGAACTGCGCTTCGGCCACCCGTCGGGCACGCTGAAAGTGGGCGCCCAGGCACGCAGCCAGGACGGGCGCTGGAGCGTCGCGCTGGTGGCCATGAGCCGCACGGCGCGCCGGCTGATGGACGGCGTGGTGCTGTTGCCGCCATGGGAATGACTTTCCGCCCGCGCGCGTTTGGACGGATACTGTCTTCGTAGCGGAACGGCCCCTTGCCGTTCCCTCTTATCAGGCGGCCTGCCCGCCGCCCCTCGCAGCAAGGAGACATGCATGAAGTTCGTCAAGAAAACGGTTGCAGCCCTCGCCATCGCCGTCGCGCCGCTGGCCGGCATCGCGGCCCCCGCCAAGGTCATGGCCCCCGGCGGCCCCGGCGGCGGCTATGACGGCGCCGCGCGCGTGCCGTTGCAGGTCATGCAGCAGACCGGCATCTTCACCGACGGTTTCCAGGTCACCAACAAGGGCGGCGCGGGCGGCACCATCGGCCTGGCCGAGTTCGTGCGCACCGGCAAGGGCGACGACAACGCCATCATGTCCATGGGCGCCATCCTGGTCGGCGCCATCATCACCAACAAGTCTCCCGTCACGCTGGACCAGACCGTGCCGCTGGTGCGGCTGACCGACGACGCCGGCGCGATCGTGGTCGCGCCCAACTCGCCCATCAAGACCATCGCCGACGCGGTCCAGGCGATGAAGGCCAACCCTGGCGGCACCGCCGTGGCCGGCGGTTCGATAGGCGGCACCGACCACGTCACCGCGGCGCTGCTCGCCAAGGCGGCCAAGTTCGACCCGACCAAGGTCAACTACCTGCCCTACACCAGCGGCGCGGAAGTCGTCACCTCGCTGGCCAGCGGGCAAGCCAAGATCGGCATCTCGGGCCTGTCCGAGCTGAAGACCTTCGTCGACCAGGGCCGCATCCGCATCATCGCGGTCTCCTCCGAGAAGCGCCTGCCCGGCATCGACGCCCCCACGCTCAAGGAAAGCGGCTACGACGTCGTCATCGGCAACTGGCGCGGCATCATCGGCGCGCCCGGCATGAGCAAGGCCGGCCGCGACATGTGGCTGCAGCGCTATGCCAAGCTGCACGCCTCGCCCGAATGGAAGAAGGCGCTGGCCGATCGCGGCTGGGACGACGCCTACCTGGCCGGTGACGACTTCGCCGCCTTCCTGACCAAGGAAAAGGCGCGCCAGGCCGAAGTGCTCAAGGACGTCGGACTGGTCAAGTAAGGCCCAGGCCGACATCAGCGAGAAGGCACCGGGCGCCGCCGCCGGCGCCCATCGGAGACGACACGATGACAACACCCTCAAGGCGCCCCTGGTGGCTGGGCCTGGCCGTCATGGCCATAGGCGCGGTCTGGCTCTATGAAGGCGGCACCCTGCCCCAGATCGGCGGCTATGCCGCGCTAGGCCCGGGCTTCTTCGTCAGCGCCATCGGCGCGGCGCTGATCGTCCTGGGCATCCTGCTGCTGGTGCAGATCGCCCGCGGCGAGACCTTCTCGCCCCAGGAAGTGGAAAACGCCGAGGCCGAGGCCGGCGCCTCCTGGCCGGCCCTGCTGTGGGCCGCCGCCGGCGCCGCCCTGCCCCTGCTGACCATGCAGCCGCTCGGCTTTCCCCTGACCGCCATGGGGTCCTTCGCCCTGGTCACCCGGGCCTTCGGCTCGCGGCGCCTGGTGTTCGACTGTGCCATCGGCCTCGCGCTGGGCGTGATCTGCTGGCTCGGCTTCTCCCGGCTGGGCGTCAGCCTCGGCCCGGCCTTTCCTCCGGCGGGGTGGTGATCCATGGATACCTTCAACGCCCTGCTGTCCGGCTTCGGCGTCGCGCTGCAGCCGATGAACCTGTTCTGGGCCTTCCTGGGCTCCGTGCTGGGAACCGCCATCGGCGTGCTGCCCGGCATCGGCCCGGCCCTGACCATCGCGCTGCTGCTGCCGGTTACCGTGCAGATCGCCCCCACCGCCGCCTTCATCATGTTCGCCGGCGTCCTGTACGGCGCCATGTACGGCGGCTCGACCACCTCCATCCTGCTCAACGCGCCCGGCGAGAGCGGCTCCATGATGACCGCGCTCGAAGGCAACAAGATGGCCCGCTCCGGACGCGGCGCCGCCGCGCTCGCCACCGCGGCCATCGGCTCCTTCGTGGCCGGCACCATCGCCACGCTGGCCCTGAGCTTCGTGGCGCCGGCCATCGCCGAACTGGCCTTCGTGTTCGGCCCGGCCGACTACTTCGCCTTGATGGTGCTGTCCTTCACCTCCGTCTCGGTGGTGCTGGGCACCTCGCGCGTGCGCGGCTTCATCGCGCTGTTCCTGGGCCTGGCCATGGGCGTGGTGGGCATCGACGGCCAGACCGGGCAGGCCCGGCTGGCCTTCGGTTCGGCCGACCTGCTCGACGGCATCGAACTGACGGTGGTGCTGGTGTCGCTGTTCGCGGTGGGCGAGATCCTGTATGTCGCCAGCCGCTACAGCAAGGCCCCGCCGCGCATCAACCCGCTCGCGGGCGGCACCTGGATGACGCGCCAGGACTGGAAGCGGTCATGGAAACCCTGGGTGCGCGGCACCGCGCTGGGCTTTCCCATCGGCGCGCTGCCCACCGGCGGCACCGAGATCCCGACCTTCCTGTCCTATACGATCGAGCGCAAGCTCTGCAAGCATCCCGAGGAATTCGGCAAGGGCGCCATCGAAGGCGTGGCCGGCCCCGAAGCCGCCAACAACGCCGCGGCCGCCGGCGTGCTGGTGCCGCTGCTGACCCTGGGGCTGCCCACCTCGGCCACGGCGGCGGTGCTGCTGGCCGCGTTCCAGAGCTATGGCCTGCAGCCCGGCCCCTTCCTCTTCACCAACAGCGGCGAACTGGTCTGGGGCCTGATCGCCTCGCTGTACATCGGCAACCTGATGCTGCTGGTGCTGAACCTGCCGCTGGTCGGCCTGTGGGTGCGGCTGCTGCTGATTCCCCGGCCCTATCTGTACGCGGGCATCCTGATCTTCGCCATGGTGGGGATCTGGGGCGTGGCGACCTCGTGGACCGACATGGCGCTGATGTTCGGCATCGGCCTGGTGGGCTACGTCATGCGGGTCTATGACTTCCCCATCGCGCCGGTCCTGATCGGGCTGATCCTCGGGCCCATGGCGGAAACCCAGCTGCGGCGCGCCCTGGCCGTGGGCGAGGGCAATCCGATGATCCTGGTGTCGACCCCGACCTCGGCCACGCTGCTCGCCCTGGCCGCGGCCGCGCTGGTGCTGCCCCTGCTGCTGCGCCGCCTCAAGCGCGAAGCCTGAGTCCGGCCGCCGCGGGCCCAGACCCGCGGCGGCGCCGCTAGTCCTGCCCCTGCCGGATCATGCGGGCGATTTCCTCCTCGCCATAGGGACGCGGGTCCTTGACCCGCAGGCTGTCCGACCATTCCCGCGAGAAATCCCGCTGCAGCCAGCGGTTCACGGCGGCCGTGGCGATCATCGCCACCACGGCGCCGCAGGCGGCCAGGGCCATGTCCTTGTGCGCATCCCAGACGTCGCCCTGCGTGCCCAGGTAAGCCACGCCCAGGTCGCCGCCGAAGACCTCGGCCGCGATCCACTCGAACAGCTCGAACATGGCGGAGGTCGCCAGCGTGAACTCCAGCGGCAGGAAGTAGCCCCAGAACCCCCGGGCGTCGGCCACCCGCAGGAACACTTCGCGTATCGGGTAGGCCAGCAGCAGCCCGTATGAAAAATGCACCACGCGGTCGAAATTGTTGCGCTCCCAGCCCCACAGGCTGTTGAAGCTGCGGCCGGCCAGCGCCTGCCACCATGCGTCGTAGGGCACTTTCGCATAGGTGTAGTGCGCACCGATCGCATGCAGGCACAGGAAAACGAAAATCAGCGTGTACGACAGGCGCGAGAACCGGAAATGCCGCCAGCTCGCGGCCAACCCGGCGCAGAATCCGATCACCAGCACGTTTTCCAGCGCCCAGTCGGAACGGTCGAGCGGATCGATGGCCAGCGCCACCCAGATCACCGCGAACGCCAGCGCCAGCGACGTCACGTAGCGCCGATACCCCGTACCCATGCCTGTCTCCATCTTGCCTCCTGCGGCCACGCGGAGCAGCCAGTCTACGCCATCGGCACGCCCGGACCGGAGCGCCCCCTTTTTACCGATGTGGAGCGGCAACTTTTACACGTTGCGCGGCCGCTTCTCGCGGACGCGGGCCGGACCGCCGAGGCACGCCGCTTGCTGGGTCGGCAGCACGCTGCCATGGAGGACCGCATGGACGACCAGACGAGCCTGCCCCCCGCCTCTTCTTCCCTTGCCGCGCAACGCGATCCGGACCGCAACCTCGGATCCGCCGAGCGGCTGGGCTCGGCGGCCGGCGGATCATTGCTTCTACTCTGGGGCCTGCGCCGCGGCGGGCTGGCCGGCGACCTGGCCAGCGCCGTCGCCGCCGGACTGCTGTGGCGCGCCGCCACGGGCGACTGTCCCGTCAAGCGCGCGGTCGCCCCCTCGCCCCTGGAACGGCGCATCGCGCGCGAACAGGGATGGCTGTCCGCCGCGGCGGCCACCCACGCCATCGTCATCGACCGCCCGCGCCAGGAAATCTACCGCTTCTGGCGGGACTTCTCGAACCTGCCCCGCTTCATGCGCCACATCGTCTCCATCGACGTCATCAACGACCGCCGGTCGCGCTGGACCGTCAAGGCGCCGCTGGGCCGGCTGGTCGAATGGATCGCCCACGTGGTCGACGACGTTCCGGGCGAACGCATCGCCTGGGAAGCCGAAGCCACCGCCGACGTGCCCAATCACGGCCAGGTCGAATTCCACGACGCGCCCGATAGCACCGGCACGGTGGTGACCGCGACGATCGCCTACCAGCCGCCGCTGGGCCAGGCGGGGCGGCTCCTGGCGCGCCTGTCGCGCGAGGAGCCCGCGCGCCAGATGGCCGAGGACCTGCGCGAGCTCAAGCGCTACCTGGAAGCGGGTGCGGCGGAGATTCCCCCGTCCCCGGTCTGATCCACGGGGTCGCTGCCGGACGGACACAGGCCCGCGCCTCCCCCCCAGGACGAGCCTTCCGGCAGCTTGGCGGTCCTCGCCTTCATGGCTGGACCGCCTTCTTTTTGCCCTTGCGCCGGGTCCGCGCGTTTCAGCGCCGTTTCACCCCTGGCATGTTGCTCCCGCCCAACCTATCGCTTTCCCTGGAAGATACAAAGCCGGGAGCCGCGCCGCGGACGGCTGCGGTATAACCTCGCCACGCATGCACGCGCATGCGCCGCCGGCCGGCCCCCCGGCTGGGCCACGAGCCCCGTCCCCGCCCGTCGGCCACTCTCCTTTCTACACAGATGGTCATCATGATGTTTACGCAACTCCAATCCAGCCGGCGCGCCACGCTCGCGCTGGCTGCCGCGCTGGCGACCGCCGGCGCGCTCTCCACCTCCTTTCCGGCCATGGCGGCCAATTACCCGGCCAAGCCCATCACCATCGTCGTCGCCTACGGCGCCGGCGGCGACACCGACGCCATGGCCCGCCTGTTCGGCGAAAAACTGACGCAGCGCCTGGGCCAGCCCGTGATCGTCGAGAACCGCGCCGGCGCGAGCGGCATCATCGGCAGCAACTACGTCGCGCGCGCCAAGCCGGACGGCTACACGCTGCTGCTGGCTCCCAGCACCTTCTCCATGGCCACCCACGTGGTCAAGACGAATTCGGCCGACACGTACAATCCCGCCCGCGACTTCGCTCCCATCACCCAGACCGCATCCCAGCCCCTGCTGCTGGTGGCCGGCCAGGCCTCGGGCTATACCTCGGTCGCCCAGGTCCTGAAGGATGCCAAGGCGGGCAAGGCGCTGACCTACGCCAGCCCCGGCTCGGGCTCGCCCATGCACATCCTGGGCGAGCTCTTCAACCAGGCCGCCGGCGTCAAGATCACCCACGTTCCCTACAAGGGCGTCGCCCCCGCCGTGAACGACCTGCTGGGCGGGCACGTGGCGCTGAGCTGGATGACCTACGGCCCGGTCGAACCGTATCTTGCCTCCGGCAAGATCCACATCCTGGCCAACGGCGCGGCGGAGCGCACCCCGCTCGCCCCGGACGCGCCCTCGATGGCGGAACTGGGATACAAGAACATCAACATCGCCGCCTGGCAGGGACTGTACGCGCCCAAGGGCACGCCCGCCGACGTCGTGCGCACGCTGAACGGGCACATGGCCGAGATCCTGAAGATGCCCGACGTGGTCGCCAAGATGCGCGTCTTCGGCGCCTTCGCCAAGCCCAGCACGCCCGAAGCCCTGGGCAAGCTGACGTCCGACGAATACGAGTTCTTCGGCAAGGTGGTCAAGGAATTCGGCATCCAGGCCGATTGACCGGTTTCCCCGCCCCATGCGGGAACCTCCGGCGGATCCGGCGCTCGGAATGAGCATGTGGATCCGCCGCCTGGCCGCCCTTGCCTGTGTGCTCGCCCTTGCCGGCGCGGGCTATGCCGCGCTCGACCGCTGGCAGCGCGGAATGATCTTCTCGGTCGAGCTGGGCGAGCGCTCGTGGTGGCGCGACCCGCCGGCCGGCACCGAGGTCTACGACCTGCCCATGCCCGGCGGCGATACGCTCCGCGCCTGGTACTGGCGGCATCCGGATCCCGGCGCCCCGACGGTGCAGTACCTGCACGGCTCGCGCTGGAACCTGAACGGCAGCGCGTTCCGCATGGACCACTGGGCCGGCCTGGGGTATTCGATGCTGGCCATCGACTACCGCGGCTTCGGCGCCTCGTCCCCCAGGCTGCCATCCCAGGCCAGCGTCAGGCAGGATGCCCAGGCCGCCCTGCGCGAACTGGCCCGGCTCCAACCGGACCCCGCCCGCCGCTTCGTCTACGGCCACAGCCTGGGCGGCGCGATAGCAATCGACCTGGAGTCCCGCGACGCCCTGGCGATACCGGTGGCCGGACTGATCGCCGAAGCCACCTTCACCAGCATCCGCGACATGATCGCCACCACGCGCTGGGCCGGCATCCCCGGCTTCGGCCTGCTGGTGACCCAGCCCTTCGATTCGCGCAGCGCCATCGGCTCGCTGCGCACTCCGCTTCTGCTGCTGCACGGAACCGAGGACCGTGTGGTCCCGCCCGCCATGAGCGACGCGCTGCTGGCGGCGGCGCGGCAGTCGCCCCGCAAGCGGCTGGTCCGGCTGGAGGGAGCCTCGCATTCGGGCGCCAGCCGCAGCGGCGCCGCTTACGACGACGCCGTGCGCGATTTCATCCGCTCGGTCCGGCAGGCTTATCCGGGCTGATTCATTCCGGCTCGACCGAAGCCTGGAACGGCCGCTCCAGGAGCGCCGCCGCGTCCGCCGCCCTCATCGCACCTCACCCCAGCGCCACCAGGAACACCGCGGCACCTATCCCCAGCATCAGGAACGGACTGAGCCGCGTGTACATCAGCGCCAGCGTCGAGGTGGCCGCCACGCCCCAGGCCCATGCGCCGCCCTCGGCGGCACGCAGCACCGTGCACGAAGCAGCCAGGACCATGCCCGCCGCGACCGGCACGAGGCCCGCCTCGATCGCGCGGATGCACCGCGTGCCCTTGAACCGGGTCCACAGATGCGCCAGCGCATAGACCAGCAGCGAACTCGGAATGAAGATCGCGGCCGACGCCACCAGCGCGCCCGCCAGCCCCGCCGCCTGCCAGCCCACCAGCGTCACCAGCAGCGCGCCGGGACCGGGAATGATGCGCGACAGGGCATACAGGTCCATGAACTGCGGATTCGTCACCCAGCCATAGACGTCCACCGACTGGCGGTGGATGTCGGCCACGATGCTCTGCCCGCCGCCCACCGTCAGGAAGGACAGCGGAGCGAAGACCAGGACCACTTCCACCAGTTGCGCGAACCTCATGCCTGCCCGCCCGCGCGCAGGCGCAGATAGGCCAGCCCGATGGACAGCGGCGCCATCGCGCCGACCACCCACAGCAGGGGCAGCTTCAAAAGTAAGATCGCCACGAAGGTGACGACCATCACGGCCAGGGCGGGCAGACCCCGCGCGGCCCGGCGCGCCGCCCGCAGTCCCGTCTGCAGCGACAGCCCCACGGCCGCGGCCGCCACGCCCGCCAGCGCGAGGTGCACCGAGTCGGACTTCGCCATCGTCGCGAACGCGGCCACCACGACCAGCGCCAGCACCATGGCGGGCACCACCAGCCCCAGCGCGCCGGCCAGCGCGCCCACGCCGCCCCGCAGCCGGAAACCGACCCAGATCGCCAGGTTGACCACGTTGACGCCCGGAAAGGCCTGGGCCAGCGCGAGGCCGCTCAGGAACTCGGCCTCCGACAACCAGCTCCGGCGCTGCACGAACTCCCGCAGCATCCAGCCGCTCAGCCCACCGCCGAAGCTGGTCAGGCCGATCTTGGTGAAGGCAAGGAAGATCTGGAGCACGGAAGGAGGCGTGAAATCAACGTCGGCGGGAATGGGCGGCAAGGTCTGGGGCATGGCGGGCCTATCGCGGAAAGTACCGTCATATTACGGATTCGGGATGTCGAATAGCTTAACGCCCGGAAGGCCCCGGCACCGGGGGCTAGAATACGGGCCCGCCGCCACGCGTGCAGCCATTACCGTGCCTTGGAGGAAACGCCTTGACCACACGCCGATCGTTCCATGCCCTCGTTCTTTCCAGCCTCGCGTTCGGCGCGCGCGGCGCCTGGGCCGGCCAGCCGGCGGGCAGCCTGCCCGTCTCGGCGCGCAATGCCGCCCTGGACGAACTGGCGCGCCTGGAGCGGCTTGCCCAGGGACGGCTGGGCGTGTCCGTGGTCGACACCGCCACCGGCGAGGAATTCGGCCGCCGCGCCGATGAACGCTTCCAGATGCTGAGCACCTTCAAGCTGCTGGCCGCGAGCTTCGTGCTGGCCCGGCACGATCGCGGCGAAGACTCCCTGGACCGGCGGATCCGCTACGAGCGGGACGACCTCGTCAGGTGGTCGCCCGTTACCGAAAAACATGTCGGCGGCCACGGCATGAGCCTGGCCGAACTCTGCCATGCCACACTGACCACCAGCGACAATACCGCCGCCAATCTCATCCTGCGCAGTTTCGGCGGTCCGGAGGCGCTGACGCGTTTCATACGCAGCCTGGGCGATAACGTCACCCGCTGCGATCGCTACGAACCCGAGTTGAACGTACCCCATGCCACCGGCCTGCTCGACACGACCACGCCCCACGCCATCACCCGCACGATGGGCAAGCTGACGGTGGGCGATGCCCTGTCGCCCGCCTCGCGCGAACGCCTGCAGTCCTGGCTGGTCGGCAACACGACGGGCGACAAGCGGCTGCGCGCCGGGGTACCGGCCGGCTGGCGCATCGGCGAGAAGACCGGCACCTATTCCAAGGTGGGCGCCAACGACATCGGGCTCGCTGGCCGCCCGGGCGGCCCGCCATCCTGATGTCGGTCTACGTCGCCAGCACCCGCGCAGCGGACGAGGTCAAGGACCAGGTCATCGCGAAGGTGGCGGAACTGGTGGGGCGGCTCTACCGCCGGGCGGAAAACAGATAGGCCGAGGCGAGTTCAGCGGCTTCTTCCCGCCCCTGGGGGTTGCGTACCTATAGCGGCACCCTTTCTTCGCCTACGGCGGAAGACCTCGCGCGTGCCCGGTGCGCCAGCAACGGCAGCATCACGTCCAGCATGGGCGTTTCCACGCCGGCCGACCGCGCCAGATCCTGCACCGCGAAAAGCTGGGCATCCAACTCCAGCGGCCGTCCGGCCAAGAGATCCTGCAGCATGGACGGAGGATGCGGGTTCGATCCGGTCGCCGCGATCTGGCCATCCAGATCGAACTCCAGTGTGGCGCCGTAGCGCGCCGCCACCGCGCAGGTTTCGCGGGCCAGGCGCGCATACAGTTCACGCGTGGAAGCATCCGCGAACAAGGCCGATGAAGGCGACTGGGTCAGGCTCGACAGCAGCGAACTAGGCACGTTGAGCAGCAATTTGCCCCAGATCTCACGGCCGATATCCCGGGTAGCCACCGCGCCCGGCAGCCCGCGCCGCAGCAGCGCCACCACCTGCTCCAGCCGCGGCGACAACGCGCCGTCGGGCTCGCCCACCATGAAACTGCTGGTGCGCGAATTGTTGCGTACCACGCCGGGCGCGACGACCTCGTTGGGCGAGCGGATCACGCAGCCCAGCGTCCGGGCCAGTCCCACCTCTCGCGCCAGCGTGTCCTCCGGGTCGAGCCGCGATCCGACCGATGTGCCGCCATTCAATCTGGCCAGGTACCACCACGGAATGCCGTTCACCGCGAAGACCACCGGCGTGCCCGGCGCCAGCAAGGTCCGTATCGAGGATGCCGCCGGAGGCAGCCCGTGGGCCTTGAGCGTGGAGATGACCACGTCCTGCGGCCCCAGGTCCGCAGGATGGTCGCTGGCCGGAACGCGTACCGTGAACTCGCCGTCGGGGCCGATGAACCGGAGACCGTCGCGGCGGATGGCCGCCAGATGCGCACCGCGGGCGACGACCGACACGTCGACACCGGCTCGCGCAAGATGAGCGGCCATGTATCCGCCCACCGCCCCGGCGCCGAAGATGCAAACCTTGTTCATGATGAAAGGGTATCCAAAAAGTCCATGCGTGGGTCTGAACGGAGACCTGCGCGGATATTTTTCCATGCCCGGCTCACGGTATGAAAGCATCCCGCGCGCCGGCGGCGGCTGCCCGCCACTCCCTTGACATCATGATGTCATGCCGTCATGATCTCTGGACATCATGACGGCATGACTCACGCATGAACCTTCCCAACCCGCTGCTTGCCGAAGGCGGCGCACCGCTGTACCGGCAGGTGGCCGAGCACCTCATCCAGCGCATCGCCAGCGGCCAGCTCGCCCCCGGGGATGCCCTGCCCCCGGAAGACAGCCTGTGCCGCGAGTTCGGCGTCAGCCGCATCACCGTCCGCAAGGCCGTCGAGGAACTGCTGGCCCGCCACCTGATCGTCCGCCGCCGCGGCGTCGGCACCTTCGTCAACGATCCGCGCCGGGCCACCAAGGACGTGACCTTGGTAGGCGTGATCGACGAGGTCCTGCCGCGCAACCAGGTCACCGTCGTGGACGAGGCCTGGACGCCCCTGCCGGCCAGGCTGCGCGAACTCTTCGGCCTGGGCACGCAGCAATGGAAATGCGTGCGCGCGGTCAACCACGTGGCGCCCGCCGAACCGCTGGACTACGCCCACTTCTACTTCGCCGAACACGTGGCCGACGGCATAGGCGCCGCCGAGGTGGCCGGTCCGCTGCCGCCGGTCAAATACCTGCAGACCCGCCTGAACGTCCGCATCGACCACGCCGACCAGCTCGTCGAGCCCCTGGCCGCCACCCGAGAGATCGCCGCCCGTCTGGGCATCCCCCGGAACACGCCGGTGCTGCGCGCCACCCGCATCTACTACGACATACAGAACCGGCCGGTGGAGATCGTCGATGCGGTCTATCACCCCGAACGCTACCGATACACGGCCACCCTCTATCCCAAGACGGGAGCCGGCAACTGATTCCTCGTCGTCTTTCCAAGGACACGCCATGCGCTCGAGCAGATGGAACGGCAAGTTGTCGAAGTGGTCACGCTACCTGTTGCTGGGGGTAGCCATAGGAAGCAGCCAGGCGGCCGCGCAGGACTATCCGGCGCGACCGGTCAAGCTGGTCAGTCCGTGGGCGCCCGGCGGCGCCAACGACATCTTCTGCCGGGCGCTGGCGCAGAAGCTGACCGAATCGCTGGGCCAGCCCGTGGTCGTGGAAAACCGCCCCGGCGCGGCCGGCAGCATAGGCTCGGACTACGTGGCCAAGGCGCCGGCCGACGGCTACACCCTGGTCATGGGCAGCTCGCCCACCCACTCCATCGCGCCCGGCCTGTATCCCCGGCTGCCCTACGATCCCATGCGCGACTTCGCGCCCGTTACGCTGGCCGCCGTGGTGCCCAACATCCTCGTGGTCCATCCCTCGCTGCCGATCCGGTCGGTGCCCGAGCTGATCGACTATGCCAAGGCCCACCCCCGCCAGCTCAACTTCTCGTCCACCGGCAACGGCTCCTCGCAGCACCTGTTCGGCGAACTCTTCAAGTACCTGGCCCGCGTCGACATCGTCCACGTCCCCTACAAGGGCACGGGCCCGGCGCTGAACGACCTCCTGTCCGGCCAGGTGCAGATGGCCTTCGAGAACCCGCCCGCCCTGCTGCCCCACATCCAGGCCGGCCGCCTGCGCGCGCTGGCGGTGGCGGGCACCAAGCGGTCGGCCTCGCTGCCCGACCTGCCCACGGTGGCCGAGGCGGGCCTGCCCGGCTACGACGTGGCCGTCTGGTTCGGCATCTTCGCGCCGGCCGGCACGCCCAGGCCCATCGTCGAACGGCTGCACAAGGACATCGCCGCGGCGCTTGCCTCGCCCGACATCAAGACGCGCATGGACGGCTTCGGCGCCGAGATCATCGGCGCCGGCCCCGGACAGTTCGATGCCTACCTGCGCGCCGAGATCCCCAAGTGGGCCGCCATCATCAAGGCGGCCAACGTCAAGGTCGACTAGCCACCACCCCGCCCCAAGGAGGTATCCATGACGTTTTCCGTGATCGCCCGCTGCCCGCGCACGGGCATGTTTGGCATCGCCATCGCCACGCGTCCCATGGCCATCGGCGCCAAGTGCCCGTTCCTGCGGCCCGGCACAGGGGGGCTGGTCGTACAGGCCAACGGCGACCCCCGCCTGGGGCCGCTGGGCCTGTCGCTGCTGGAACAGGGTTATTCCGCCCGCAAGGTGCTGAACGACATCATCGAAAGCGACGGGGAAGACAACATCGCCTGGCGGCAGATCGCCGTCATCGACAAGGACGGCCGGACCGCCGCCGTGACCGGCAAGGACAACGAGGACTGGAAAGGGCACATCGCCAAACAGGACTATGTCGTGCTGGGCAACCGCCTGACCAGCGAACGCACGCTTACCGCCATGTCCGAGGCCTTCGAGCGGCACACCGATCTGGAACTGGCCGACCGCCTGGTGCGCGTGCTGGAAGCGGCGCGCGACGCCGGCGGCCAGGTGGCCGGCCAGCACTCCGCCGCGCTGCTGGTGCACAACAGGAAATCCTATGCCTGGGTGGACCTGCGGGTGGACGAACACGACGAACCCATCGGCGAGCTGCGCCGCCTTTACGGCCTGTATGTGCCCCTGATTCCGTACTACGACCGGCGGCCGGCCAACCCCAGCATGCCGCGGGACGATGTGTGGCGGAAGGAAACCGGCGTCCAGGGGGGGCCAAGATAAGGGTTCCTGACAATACCGTTCCACCACGTCCAGGATCGATGATGCGATTACACTTTTGAAGCCAGACCGTAATCCGCCGCGCCGCAGGTGAGGAGTCGCACCTTCCGCGCGGGAACGTATGAACACCCTGTTCCCCCTCCTTTTGTCCGCCTTGACTCCGATCGCGCTGACTTCGGTCTATGTCGCGCTCAGGGCATGGCTGCCCGGCGGCAGGCAGGGGAACCTCCACATGTCGGTGCTGTTCGGCGCCGCGATGTGGCTGGCCATGATGTCCTCGGTCCACCACGGCCCATACACGATCGCCGACATGCGAGGCGCCATCCTGGTGCTGGCCTACCTGTTCGGCGGCCCCATACCCGCGCTCGTGTCCCTGGTCATCGGCGCCATCACGCGCAGCTGGATAGGCGGCCCCGTGGCCCCCATAGGCGTGGCGGTCCTGGCCACCATCTTTCTCGGCATCCTCCTCCTGGCGCGCTGGCCCGACCGGCTCGTGCCCGAGCCCGGCGCGGTCTCGGCGCGCGCCCTCGCCACGATGGGCGCCTGGGCCTCGCTGAACCAGGCCGCCGCGCTATGGCTGGCCCATGCGGCCGGAGCGCTGCTCATCGTCATGCCGCTCACCCAGTTCTGCGTGACCATGATCGCAGGAGGCATGCTGATACTCATCCAGCAGAAGACCAACCTGGGCCGCAAACTCAACGAACAGCAGGACCTGGTCAGGACGCTGCTGGTCCGGGATCGCGCCTCCGGCCTCCTGAACCGGGCCGGCTTCTGGCTCGAACTGGATGCCGCGCTTCGAAAACTCGCCGGCTCCGACGACAAGATCGTCGTGCTGCTGATATCCATCCGCAGGCTGCGCAACGTCAGCGTGACGCTGGGACCGCGCCTGTCCGAGTCCCTGCTGACCGAGGCGGCCCGCCGGCTCGAGGCCGTGGTGAAGAACCCCACCCTGGCGCGCTTCGACGACGGCACCTTCGGCCTGTTCGTCATGGCCGATCCCCTGGACGAGACCGTCGCGCTGGTCGACGACGTCTTCGCCGCCTTTCGCCGCCCCTTCCACTCCCATGGCCGCGACCTGCACCTGAGCCTGAACATCGGCATCAGCTCGTCCTCGGGCGACCACGATGCCCTCGAAACCCTCATCGCGCACGGCAACCAGGCCCTGGCGCGCTCCATCACGCTGGGAGAAAACCGGCTGCAGGTCTACGACGAAAACACCGTCGTACAAGCCGTCCGCCCCATGAAACTGGAGGTGGAACTGCGGCGCGCGGTCGAGACCGGCAACGAATTCCTCCTGCAATACCAGCCCAAGGTCCACCTGGACACCGGCAAGCTCCACGGCGTCGAGGCACTATGCCGCTGGCATTCACCCGCCCTCGGCAAGGTGGCTCCCGACGAATTCATTCCCGTGGCAGAAACCTCGGGCCTGATCGTCCCGCTGGGGGAATGGGTGCTCCAGGAAACCTGTCGCCAACTCGTCGCGTGGCGCCGGCATGGCTTCACTCCGCCGGTAACGTCCGTCAACCTGTCCGCCAAACAGCTGCTCGACAGCGAATTTCCCGAGCGGGCATTGCGCTGCGTGCTGGGCCACGGCCTGAGCCCGTCGCAGATCGAATTCGAGCTGACGGAATCTTCCGTGATGACGGATCCGAGCCTGTCCATCAACGTACTCAATCGCATCAAGGCCCTGGGCTTCCCGCTGTCCCTGGACGATTTCGGCAGCGGCGCCTCGAACATCGGCCACCTGAAATCCCTGCCCTTCGACTGCATCAAGATCGACAAGAGCGTCATCGACGACCTGGGCACCAGCAATGACGCGGAAATCGTCTGCCGGGCGATCTACGGACTGGGGTGCGCGATGCATCTGGAGATGGTGGCCGAAGGCATCGAAACCGAGGCCCAGCGCAACCAGTTGCGGGAGATCGGGTTTACCTTGGGACAGGGGTTTTATTTTTCGCCTGCGCTGAGCGCGGATGAGCTGGCCGCGGGGTGGTTGGCGCGAGACTACAGGAGCCAGGACGCGGAATCGGCCCTATAAGCTCAAGAAGGCCGGTCCGCTCAAGTACATGGAGCTGGTGGCGCATTTGAAGTCGGAACATCAACTGGGTCACGGGCATGCCAATGCGCTGGTGGCACGGTATCTGGCATAGCCCGCCCCTGAGCGGGCTTTCGCACATTCAACGTATGAAAATGTGCGAGGAAAACCATGTCAGGAAAAGCGGAACGGCGCGCCGCTCGCGCCAGGCTGCTGCGAAAGCGGGCCTATTGGTGGGGTCACAAACTGACCGGAGAAGCTGAGCGGAGCAAGGTCATCGATACCCCAACGCCATGTAGCTGCTGGATGTGCGGGAATCCTCGCCGCCACTCGGGAACGCGCACGGTACAGGAACGTCGATGGCTCCAAGACCTATGAAAGATGGACGGATTTTTGACGGCTCCTGATGGCACCGAAGTAGCGTTGGGGGCCTGTCAGTAATGGCGGGTCTTTTTTACCTGAAAAGAAAAAGCCCGCCGTCGTGAGACAGGCGGGCTTTGTCTGGCCGCAACGCTTGCGAGCTTGGCGAAAAATGCCACGTTTTTTTACGTCTTTTGCACAAGGTGCCGTGCCCGGTGATCCCGGAGCCAGTCCCGCAGCGCGTCATTCATCCTAGACTGCCAACCTGGCCCGCTGGATTTGAACGCGTCCACGACCTCCTGGTCGTAGCGGACAGTGAGCTGGACTTTCGCTTGGGCCGCGCGCGGGCGCCCAACTTTCCGCAGTTGCTTGAACTCCTGTGCGCCCAGCTCGTAGGTGTCAGGGTCCGCGGCGATGCCGGCGTTGATCGCCGCATCCTCTTCTGGGGTGGGCATGATGAGCCCTTTCTTAAGCTTCGGCATAAGCCTTCACCTCCCTGGAGTTCGCCATAATCGTGCCGGATATCAGGTTTCGACATCACTTCGGGCCAATCGATCCGAGCAGCCCGGCCGCATCCAGCACCTCGGTAATCGCTTGCATGGCCCGGGGCTCCATCCCCGGCCAGCCCGACCAGGTTCGAGGACTTCCACATTCACGACCTGCGGCACACCTGGGCGAGTTGGCACGTTCAGCGCGGCACGCCGCTCATGGTGCTCAAAGAGCTGGGCGGCGGGGAATGGATCGAGATGGTGCAGAAGTACACGCACCTGCCACTTCGCACCTCGCCGCGCACGCGGAAAATGTCGAATTTTGGTCAAGCGGCATCGCGCAAAAAGAAACGCCACCTATCACGGTGGCGCTAAATGCTTGATACCTGAGTAATTCTTTGGTGGGCCCCCTGGGAGTCGAACCCAGCACCAACGGATTATGAGTCCGCTGCTCTAACCAGGCATGAGCTAGAGGCCCGAGGGCGCAATTCTACACCGACTCGCGCCCCCGGGCCCGGCCCCGGTCAGATCACGTACAGATCCACGTACTCATGCACCGGCATGGCCTCCAGCGCCTGCTGGTCCAGCGACACGCCCAGGATGGTGTCCTGCTGCTTCGTCGGGAAGCGGCGGGCCAGGTTGGTCCGGAACTTGGCTTCCAGCAGCGGGATGCCGTCCTTGCGGCGACGCTTGTGGCCGATGGGGTATTCGCAGACGATTTCCTTGAGCTTCTTGCCGTCCTTGAATTCCACGGTCAGCGCGTTGGCGATGGAGCGCTTCTCGGGGTCGTGGTAGTCCTTGGTGAAGGCGGGATCTTCGACGCAGACGATCTTGTCGCGCAACTGGTCGATGCGCGGGTCCTTCGCCACCTCGTCCTCGTAGTCGCCGGCGGTCAGGCGGCCGAACAGGATGGGCACGGCCACCATGTACTGGATGCAGTGGTCGCGGTCGGCCGGGTTGTCCAGCGGGCCCTTCTTGTCGATGATGCGGATGCAGGCCTCGTGGGTGCGGATGGTGATCTTCTTGATGTCGTCCGCGCTGCGGCCCTGCTTCTGCAACTGCTTGTGGATGTCCATCGCGCATTCGACGGCGGTCTGCGAGTGGAACTCGGCCGGGAAGGAGATCTTGAACAGCACGTTCTCCATCACGTAGCTGCCGTAGGGGCGCTGGAACTTGAAGGGCTGGCCCTTGAACAGGACGTCGTAGAAGCCCCAGGTCTTGGCGCTCAGCACCGAGGGATAGCCCATTTCGCCGGTACGCGCGATCAGCGCCAGGCGCACGGCGCGGCTGGTGGCGTCGCCGGCGGCCCAGCTCTTCCTCGAGCCGGTGTTGGGTGCGTGGCGATAGGTGCGCAGGCTCTGGCCGTCGACCCAGGCCAGCGACACGGCGTTGATCAGTTCATCGCGGGTCAGGCCCATCATCTGGCCGACCACGGCGGTGGAGGCGACCTTGACCAGCACCACGTGGTCCAGGCCGACGCGGTTGAAGGAGTTCTCCAGCGCGATGCAGCCCTGGATTTCGTGGGCCTTGATCATGGCGGTCAGGACGTCGCGCATGGTCAGCGGTTTCTTGCCCGCGGCAACGGCCTGGCGCGACAGCCAGTCGGCCGTGGCCAGGATGCCGCCCAGGTTGTCCGAGGGATGGCCCCATTCGGCGGCCAGCCAGGTGTCGTTGAAGTCCAGCCAGCGGATCATGGCGCCGATGTTGAAGGCCGCCTGCACGGGATCGAGCTGGAACTGGGTGCCGGGCACCTTGGCGCCGTTGGGCACGACGGTGCCGGGAACGATGGGTCCGAGCAGCTTGGTGCAGGCCGGGTATTCCAGCGCCTCCAGGCCGCAGCCCAGGGTGTCGATCAGGCAGTTGCGGGCGGTCTCGTAGGCCAGCTTGCTGGTGATGCGTTTTTTCAGGACGTAGTCGACGATGTCGACCAGGACCTGGTCGGGCTTCGGACGAACGGTAGAGATAGCGGAAGACATGGGGCTCCCCCCTACGCGCTTCGCGCGCCCCCCAGGGGGCGGCACTGGCGGACCGGCGGAGCCGGATCCACTGTGCCCTGGGTCGGGCGGCTTGGCACGAACTGGGTTTGGTTGATGAAAGGTGGTTGTTCGATACTGCTTACTTGCGCTTGGCCAGCGGCACGAACTTGCGGTCTTCGGGGCCGGTGTAGTTGGCGCTGGGGCGGATGATCTTGTTGTCGATGCGTTGTTCGATGATGTGGGCCGACCAGCCGGCGGTGCGGGCGATCACGAACAACGGGGTGAACATGGCGGTGGGAACACCCATCTCGTGGTAGCTGACGGCGCTGAACCAGTCGAGGTTGGGGAACATCTTCTTGACGCTCCACATCACCGATTCCAGGCGCTCGGCGATCTCGTACAGCCGCATGTTGCCGGACTCCTTGGACAGGCGGTGCGCCACGCCCTTGATGACCTGGTTGCGCGGGTCGGACACGGTGTAGACGGGGTGGCCGAAGCCGATCACCACTTCCTTGTTCTCGACGCGGCGACGGATGTCGGCCTCGGCCTCGTCGGCCGTCTCGTAGCGGCTCTGGACCTCGAAGGCGACTTCGTTGGCGCCGCCGTGCTTGGGTCCGCGCAGCGCGCCGATGGCGCCGGTCAGGGCCGAGTACATGTCCGAGCCCGTGCCGGCGATGACGCGGGCGGTGAAGGTGGAGGCGTTGAATTCGTGTTCGGCGTACAGGTTCAGCGAGGTGTGCATGGCCCGCACCCACGAGGCGGGCGCCGGCTTGCCGTGCAGCAGGTGCAGGAAGTGCCCGCCGATGCTGTCGTCGTCGGTATCGACGTCGATGCGCTCGCCGCGATGGCTGTAGTGGTACCAGTACAGCAGCATCGACCCCAGCGAGGCCATGAGCCGATCCGCGATGTCGCGCGCGCCGGGCAGGTTGTGGTCGTCCTTCTCGGGCAGCACGCAGCCCAGGGCCGACACGCCGGTGCGCATCACGTCCATGGGATGGCTGGCCGCGGGCAGCCATTCCAGCGCCGCCTTCACGTTCGCGGGCAGGCCGCGCAACGCCTTCAGCTTGGTCTTGTAGGCCGCCAGTTCGTTGCGGTTGGGCAGCTTGCCGTGCACCAGCAGATAGGCGATCTCCTCGAACTCGCACTCATCGGCGATGTCCAGGATGTCATAGCCGCGATAGTGCAGGTCGTTGCCGCTGCGGCCCACCGTGCACAAGGCGGTATTGCCCGCCATCACGCCCGACAGGGCCACCGACTTCTTCGGCTTCGGCCCCGCGGCCGGCTGGTCTTTCTGATTCGATACCGTTGCGCTCATCGTCTCACTCGCTCCATTTGGCAGTTGTTACTACTGTTGAGGTCCACCCCCTGGCGGCCTTCGGCCGCTCCCCCTCAAGGGGGCGGCGCTGGCGGACCGGCAAAGCCGGATCCGCGGCGCCCTGGGGGGACGCGTCAGCGCGTAGGAGGTACTACTTCTTAGGGCCCCCTTTTTTGAATAACGCATCCAAATGCTGTTCGAACGCGTGATAGCCAATGCGATCGTACAACTCCTCGCGCGTCTGCATCATGTCGATCACGTTCTTCTGGTGCCCGTCGCGGCGGATGGCCGTGTAGACGGTTTCCGCGGCCTTGTTCATGGCGCGGAAGGCGGACAGCGGGTAGAGCACCATGGACACGTCGGCGCTGCGCAGTTCCTCCACCGTGAACAGCGGCGTCTGCCCGAACTCGGTGATGTTGGCCAGCACCGGCACCTTCACGGCGTCGACGAACTTGCGGTAGGTGGGCAGGTCGTAGGCGGCCTCGGCGAAGATGCCGTCGGCGCCCGCTTCCACGCAGGCCTGGCCGCGCTCGATGGCGGCGTCCAGCCCCTCCACCGCGATCGCGTCGGTGCGCGCCACCAGGAAGAAGTCGGGATCGGTCTTGGCATCGGCCGCCGCCTTGACGCGGTCCACCATTTCCGCGGCCGAGACGATTTCCTTGCCCGGACGGTGGCCACAGCGCTTGGCGCCGACCTGGTCCTCGATGTGGCAGGCAGCGGCGCCGGCCTTGATCAGGCTCTTGACCGAACGCGCGATGTTGAAGGCCGAGGGGCCGAAGCCGGTATCGATGTCCACCATCAGGGGCAGGTCGCACACGTCGGTGATGCGGCGCACATCGATCAGCACGTCGTCCAGCGTGTTGATGCCCAGGTCGGGCATGCCCAGCGAGCCGGCTGCCACGCCGCCGCCCGATACGTAGACGGCGCGAAAGCCCGCGCGCTTGGCCAGCAAGGCGTGGTTGGCGTTGATGGCGCCGATGATCTGCAGGGGATGTTCTTCGCGCAGCGCCTGGCGGAAGCGGGCGCCGGGCGAGGCGGGTCGTGAGGAGGTCATGGCGATGACTCGGACTAGGGAAAACTCAGCTTACTGCAAAGACCGTGCCATGCGTGGGCCAGGGCCGCCCCTTCCCCGCGCCAGGCCGCATGGCCACAGGCTTTGCCCGCGGCGTCCCAGGCGTCGACGGACTCGCCCGCCCGCCTTTGACGGCAGATTCATTTCACATTTGAAATCTATATAATCAAATCTGCAATACGGATCTTGCCATGGACCTCCCTGCCGCGCTTCCCCCCCGCTCGCAATCCCGGCCCGTCATCTGGACCATGGGCATCAGCCGCGTCTCCCGCGCCTTCGCCGAACTGGCTCCGGCATATGCCGGACAAGCCGATTTCCGCATCGTCGACGAAGGCTTCGAGACGGCGGCCCGCTCGATCAACGAGGCGGCGCGCCAGGGCCTGGTCGATGCGGTGGTCGCGGGCGGCTCGAACGGCGCCTACCTGCGCCAGCACGTGGACGTGCCGGTCATCCTGATCAAGGTCACGGGCTTCGACGTCATGCACGCCCTGACTACCGCCAGGCAGTTGTCCAGCCGCCTGGCCCTGGTCACGCACGCCTCCACCTTTCCCGAGACCGAAGCCTTCAAGCAGGCCTTCGGGCTGGACTTCCCCAGCCACAGCTACGTCACGACCGAGGACGCCGCCGCGCAGGTCAAGGCGCTCAAGCGCGCCGGACTGGAGGTCATCGTCGGCCCCGGGCTGGTTTCGGACCTGGCCGAGCAACAGGGCCTGGCCGGCGTCTTCCTTTACTCCAGCAATTCGATCCGCGTCGCAATGGAAGACGCCATCGAGGCGGCCCGGCTCGCGCGCATCGAACAGCGCCGCCGCGAATACCTGAACACGGTGCTGTCCCACCTGAACGAAGGCGTGGCCGCGGTGGACGCCGAAGGCCGCATCCAGTCGCTCAATCCGCCCATGGAGCGGCTGCTGGGCCTGCGGCGCGAACAGGCCATCGGCCAGCCGCTGGAGGAAGCCGCGCCGGCCATCTCGCTCGACGGCCCCCTGCGCCACGGGCAGAAAGAACTGGAGACCATCCAGAAGGTGCGCGACAAGGTGCTGATCCTCAACCGCATCCCCATCCTGAGCGGCGGCGAACTGCTGGGCGCGGTGGTCACGGCCCAGGATGCCCAGGCCATCCAGCGGGTGGACCGCAACCTGCGTACCGGCGCGCCGGCGCGGCCGTCGGGCACGCGCTACGACCTGGACGACCTGCTCGGCAGCTCGGGACCCATGCAGCGGGTGCGCGAGCTGGCCCGGCTGTACGCCGGCGTCAGCTCCACGGTACTGATCGAGGGCGAGAGCGGTACCGGCAAGGAGGTGCTGGCGCAGGGCATGCACCGCGCCAGCCCCCGCCGCGACTTTCCCTTCGTCGCCATCAACTGCGCGGCCTTCCCCGAACCCCTGCTGGAAAGCGAACTGTTCGGCTACGAAGAAGGAGCCTTCACCGGCGCGCGCAAGGGCGGCAAGACCGGCCTGTTCGAGGCCGCCCACAACGGCACGCTGTTCCTGGACGAGATCGGCGACATGCCCCTGGCGCTGCAGGTGCGCCTGCTGCGCGTGCTGCAGGAGCGGCAGGTGCTGCCGGTAGGGGCGCTGGAGCCGGTGGCGGTCAACGTACGGGTGATCGCGGCCACCCACCGCGACCTGCAAGCCATGGTGCGCGCCGGCGACTTCCGGCAGGACCTGTTCTACCGCTTGAACATCCTGCGCATCGCCATGCCGCCGCTGCGCGAGCGCGAAGGCGACATCGACGAACTGGCCGAGGAACTCTACGCCCGCGCGCAGCGGCGGCTGGGCATGGCCCGGCCCGTGCGCCTGCCGGCCTTCGTCCGATCACGGTGCGCGCAATACGCCTGGCCCGGCAACCTGCGGGAGATGGAAAACGTGCTGGAACGGGTGGCGGTATCGCATGCGGGCCGCAAGATCGGCCGCAAGGAACTGGAGCTGGAACTGGAGATCACCGTGCCCGAGCTGTACGGCGGCGGGGACGAGGCGCCCGCCGCCGGAGGCGAGGCCGCCTTCGCGCCGCTGGACGAGATCGCCCGGACCAGCCAGGCCGCCCACGCACGCCGGGTGCTGGACGCCTGCCATGGCGACCGCGCGGCGGCGTGCCGGATACTGGGCATCAGCCCCGCCACGCTGTGGCGCAAGCTGAAAGAGGCGCCGCCCGGCGCCTCGTAAGGCCTAGCAGAAGGCCTGGATGCCCGTCTGGGCGCGGCCCAGGATCAGCGCATGGATGTCGTGCGTGCCTTCGTAGGTGTTGACCACCTCGAGGTTGACGACGTGGCGGATCACGCCGAACTCGTCGGAAATCCCGTTGCCACCCAGCATGTCGCGCGCGACGCGGGCGATGTCCAGCGACTTGCCGCAGGAGTTGCGCTTCATGATGGAGGTGATCTCCACCGCAGCCGTCCCTTCGTCTTTCATCCGTCCCAGGCGCAGGCAGCCTTGCAGGCCCAGCGTGATCTCGGTCTGCATGTCGGCCAGTTTCTTCTGCACCAGTTGGTTGGCGGCCAGCGGACGGCCGAACTGCTTGCGGTCCAGCACATACTGGCGGGCGGTGTGCCAGCAGTACTCGGCGGCCCCCAGCGCGCCCCAGGCGATGCCGTAGCGGGCGGAGTTCAGGCAGGTGAACGGCCCCTTCAGGCCGGCCACGTTGGGCATGTAGTTCTCTTCCGGCACGAAGACCTCGTCCATGACGATCTCGCCGGTAATGGACGTGCGCAGGCCGACCTTGCCGTGGATGGCGGGGGCCGACAGACCCTTCCAGCCCTTCTCCAGGATGAAGCCGCGGATGTTGTCCTTACCGTCCTCGTCCTTGAGTTTGGCCCAGACCACGAACACGTCGGCAATCGGCGAGTTGGTGATCCACATCTTGGCGCCGCTCAGGCGGTAGCCGCCGTCCACCTTGGTGGCGCGGGTGACCATGGAGCCGGGATCCGAACCGTGGTTGGGCTCGGTCAGGCCGAAGCAGCCGATCAGCTCGCCGGTGGCCAGCTTGGGCAGGTATTTCTGCTTTTGCGCCTCGGTACCGAACTCATGGATGGGGACCATGACCAGCGAGGACTGCACGCTCATCATCGACCGGTAGCCGGAATCGACGCGCTCGACCTCGCGCGCGATCAGGCCGTAGCTGACGTAGTTCAGGCCGGGGCCGCCGTATTGTTCGGGAATGGTGGGCCCCAACAGGCCCAGCTCGCCCATCTCGCGGAAGATGGCGGCATCGGTGCGCTCGTTGCGGAACGACTCCAGCACGCGCGGCATCAGCTTGTCCTGGCAGTATGCCGCCGCCGCTTCCCGCACCATGCGCTCGTCGTCGGTCAGCTGCTGATCGAGCAGCAAGGGGTCGGCCCAGTTGAATTGTGCAGGCTTGTGCATAAGATTCATGTCTCGCAAGTAGTTGGGGAAACAGGAGACACCGTGTCCTCCCGGCGAATTTCCTGCAAGATATACGGATTCGAGCACCACGCCAAACGAGTTCTTTTCACTTATCTGTGCGTTTTCCGCACTTGGTAAAGTAGAGACTGACGATTCCGGGCCCCCCCTCATGCGCCGCAAGTTGCCCAGCACCGCCGCCCTGGCCGCCTTCGAGGCAGCCGCGCGCCACCAGAGCTTCACCAAGGCCGCGGCCGAACTGGCCCTGACCCAGAGCGCCGTCTGCCGCCAGATCGCCGGCCTGGAATCCTTCCTGGGCCTGAAGCTGTTCCGCCGCACCCGGCGCGGCGTCACCCTGACCCAGGCCGGCCAGACCTACGGCGAGACCGTGGCGCGCCGCCTGGACGAGGTCGAGCGCGACACCCTGGACCTGATGGCCCGGCGCGGCGAAGGCGGCGTGCTGGAACTGGCGTCCGTGCCCACCTTCGCCACCCGCTGGCTGCTGCCGCGCCTGGCCGACTTCGAACGCCACGCCCCCAACATCGTCCTGAACATCACCCCCCAAAGCCGGCCCTTCCTGTTCGAGGGCACCCCCTTCGACGCCGCCATCTACGCCGGCGACGGCCCCTGGCCGGGCACCGAGGCGGTCTTCCTGATGCCGGAGAAGCTGGTCCCCGTGTGCTCGCCCAAGCTGCTGGGCGTGCGCAAGCGCATCATGCCCGGGCAGTTCTCGGCCTACCGGCTGCTGCAGCAAAGCACCCGCCCCTACGCCTGGCGGCAATGGTTCGCCGCGCAAAACGTCAGCCATCCGCACGACCTGGGCGGGCCGCGCTACGAACTGTTCTCGATGCTGGTGGAAGCTGCCGTGCACGGCCAGGGCATCGCCCTCGTGCCACGGCTGATCGTGGAAGAAGAACTCGCATCGGGCCGGCTGATCGTCGCCTGCGAACGCGAATCGGTGCGGGACAAGAACTACTACCTGGTCCTGCCCGAGTGGAAGGCCGACCACGAACCCCTGCACCTGTTCACGCAGTGGCTGGCCGCCCAGGCGGCCCAGTACCGGGCGCAGCATGGGCTATAAAAAACCCCACCCCCTACGCCCTTCGGGCGCCCCCTCAAGGGGGCGGCGCTGGCGGACCGGCAAAGCCGGATCCGCGGCGCCCTGGATCAAAGCAGCCATGCGGTGCTCCGCACCGTTGATATCACTGGGCAGCCAGCGAAGCACCGGCGCCACAACCCGAGATAAAGGAACTAGGCACAGGATGCGGTGGATCCGGCTCCGCCGGTCCACCCGCATCGCCCCCTGGGGGGCGCCCGTAAGGGCGTAGGGGGGGGACCCCTCTACTGCCCTTCCAGGAAGCTCTTGAGCTTGTCGGCCCGGCTCGGATGGCGCAGCTTGCGCAGCGCCTTGGCTTCTATCTGGCGGATGCGCTCGCGCGTCACGTCGAACTGCTTGCCCACCTCTTCCAGGGTCTGGTCGGTGCTCATCTCGATACCGAAACGCATGCGCAGCACCTTGGCCTCGCGCGGCGTCAGCGAATCCAGCACTTCCTTGACGACGTTGCGCATCGAACCGTGCAAGGCCGCGTCCGAGGGCGCCAGCGTGGCGGTGTCCTCGATGAAGTCGCCCAGGTGCGAATCGTCGTCGTCGCCGATGGGGGTCTCCATCGAGATCGGCTCCTTGGCGATCTTCAGGATCTTGCGGATCTTGTCCTCCGGCATGTCCATCTTCTGCGCCAGGGTGGCGGGATCGGGCTCGGCGCCCGTTTCCTGCAGGATCTGGCGGCTGATCCGGTTCATCTTGTTGATCGTCTCGATCATGTGCACCGGAATGCGGATGGTGCGCGCCTGATCGGCGATCGAACGGGTGATGGCCTGCCGGATCCACCACGTGGCGTAGGTCGAGAACTTGTAGCCGCGACGGTATTCGAACTTGTCCACCGCCTTCATCAGGCCGATGTTGCCTTCCTGGATCAGGTCCAGGAACTGCAGGCCGCGGTTCGTGTACTTCTTGGCGATCGAGATCACCAGGCGCAGGTTGGCCTCGGTCATCTCGCGCTTGGCCTTGCGGGCCTTGGCCTCGCCGGTGGCCATCTGCTTGTTGACGTCCTTGAGGTCCTTCAGCGGCAGCACCACGCGGGCCTGCAGGTCGATCAGCTTCTGCTGCAGTTCCTGGATGGCCGGGATCTGGCGCGACAGCGTCTCGGAATAATCGTGGCCGGCGTTGACTTCGCCAAGCACCCATTCCAGGTCGGTCTCGTGCCCGGGGAAGGCCTTGATGAAGTGCGTGCGCGGCATGCCGGCGCGGTCCACACAGATCTGCATGATCGCCCGCTCGAGCTTGCGGACTTCCTCGACCTGCGCGCGCAGCGTGTCGGCCAGCCGCTCGACCATCTTCGCGGTGAAGCGGATGCCCATCATTTCCTCCAGGATGGTTTCCTGGGCGGTGATGTAGGCTTCCGACTTGTAGCCCTCGCGCTCGTAGGCCTGGCGCATCTTGTCGAACCAGCGCTTGACGCTTTCGAACTTCTCCAGCGACTTCACGCGCAGCTCTTCGACCTGCTTGCTGCTCATGCCGCCGGCGGGAGCGTCGTCGCCCTCTTCGTCGTCATCGTCGGACGACGAGGTGACGCCCGAACCGGCATATTCCTCGCCATCGTTCGGATCGATCAGGCCGTCGACGATCTCGTCGATCTGGATCTCGGAGGCGCGGACGCGGTCTGCGTGCTCCAGGATCTCGTTGATCGTGGTCGGGCAGGCGGAGATCGCCATCACCATGTGCTTGAGGCCGTCCTCGATGCGCTTGGCGATTTCGATTTCCCCTTCGCGGGTCAGCAGCTCGACCGAGCCCATCTCGCGCATGTACATGCGCACGGGGTCGGTGGTGCGGCCGAAATCGGAATCGACCGTGGACAGGGCGGCTTCCGCCTCTTCCTCGGCATCGTCGTCGGACGAGGCGACCGGAGCGTTCTCGTTCAGCAGCAGGGTTTCGGCATCGGGCGCCTGGTCGTAGACCGAGATGCCCATGTCGTTGAACGTGCTGATGATGCCGTCGATGGCTTCGGCATCGACCAAGTCATCGGGCAGATGGTCGTTGATCTCGCCATAGGTCAGGTAGCCGCGGTCCTTGCCGAGCTTGATCAGCAGCTTCAGGCGATTGCGGCGCGCCTCGTATTCCTCGGGCGTCACGGGTCCGCGGGCGATCAGGTCCTTGGGATCCGCCTTGCCGCGCTTGCCCCGTCCCTTGGGGATCTTGATTTCGGGAATCGGTTCGGCGTCGACGTCGCCATCGCCCACATCGTCGAAATCGCTGCCGGAGGACTCGGCCTGCTTGGCGTCCTTGGGCGGACGGCCCGGCCGCCGGCCCGCCGGCTTGGCCAGCAGTTCAGCCAGCTTCTTCTCGGCGTTCTTCTTGTCGGCGGCGGTCGCGGTCTTGGCCGCCGTCTTGGTGGCCTTCTTGGCCGCCTTGGCGGCGGGCTTGGCCTTCTCGGCGGGCTCGGCCACGGCGTCGAAGTCGGCGTCGACCGTCGGGGCGGCGGCTTGCGGGTCCAGCAGCTTGGTGCGGGCCCTGCCAGCCGACTTGACCGTCACCTTGACGCCGCTGGCGGCCGCCGTCTTGGACGCAGCCTTCTCCTTGGCCTTGTCTTGCCCTTCGGCTTTGGATTTGTTCACAGTCAGCGTCTTGCCTGTCGTTTTCGCCATGGTCGGTCAACCACTCCTAATATTTCATCCGGTGGCTGGATCGCTCCAGCCCCCAACCCGCGGGTCGGCACTCGTGCACCGATCTCGGCCGCCGCCGGGTACACGCGGCATACAACACTCGGCCTGCTACTGCTTGGATACATCCCGGCCGGATATCGGACAAGGCGCCTGGCAACCGCTGCGCCCCACGCATCCGGCAAGGGTCTCTGGCAAAGATTGCGCATAGCAAAATCCATACCAGAAAACGGGAAAAAATTCTCCCGATCTAACCTACGGTAAACCCTCTATTCTAACACCCTCGGCTTCTTCAACTCTAGGATTCTTTCGGTCAGGGCAAGATAGCGGGCCTTGTCCTGCTCATCCTTCAGGCCCGAGGCGGCCAATTGCTGCTGTTCCGCGACGGCGGCGTGCAAGGCCACCATGCGTAGCGCGTCGTGCAGTTCCGCGTCGGGATTGGGCAACTCTTCTTCATAGATGGTGGCCGTCGACGCCATCACAAGAGTCTGCGACAGCTTGCTGCCCTCGGCCGCCTGCAACAGCGCGCCCGCATGCTGGGCGCCGGTCTCGCGCACCAGCGCCAGCAGCGCCTTGACCGATTCGTATCCTTGGTTGGCCTCCAGCAAACGTTCGGCATCTTCGTCCATGTGCCGGACCAGGCCTGGATGCGTCAGCAGCAGCTGAAGCAAACGCCCCGCTATCGGAATCACCTTGGCCCGCGGGCCCGTATAGCCCTGCGGCCGCTCGTCGCCATAGCGACCGTCGCGGTCCCGGAAGCGCCCGCTCTTGAAGCGCCCCGGCCGGAACCCGCCACCCGCGGCCGGCCCGGCGGGCCGATCATGGAAATCCGGGGCAGGTTCGTAGAAATGGTCGTCAGGCGGTTCGTGGTCGGGCCCCCAATCCGGGGCGTCGGCACTGTCCTGCACGCCATTATTAGACTCTGAGCGGGCCGGCACCGGGGAAGTTCCCCGCATCTGGGCGGGGGTCTGTACCAGTGGCCCGCTGGGCACGTCCTGCAACGGAACCAACTGGGCCAGCTCTTCGGTGGTCAGGCGGGTCAGTTGCGCCAATTCCCGCTGCACCTGCATGCGCAGCGCGCCGGCCGGCATGGCCTGCAGCAGGGGCTTCGCGTCATGCACGCAGCGCGCCCTGCCTTCGGCCTCGTCCATCTGGTGCCGCTCGACCAGCTCGCCCAGCATGAACTGGGACAAGGGCATCGCCTCGCGCAAGGCCTTGCGGAAGCGTTCGGCGCCGAATTCGCGCACGTACGAATCAGGATCGTGCTCGTCCGGCAGGAAAAGAAAGCGGATCGATATATCGTCGCGCAGCAGCGGCAGGCAGGCCTCCAGCGCGCGCCAGGCGGCCTTGCGTCCGGCCTTGTCGCCGTCGAAGCTGAAAATCACGCTGTCGCTGGCGCGCAGCAGCTTCTGCACGTGCACCGGCGTGGTTGCCGTGCCCAGGGTGGCCACCGCGCATTCGATGCCGAGCTGCGCCAGCGCCACCACGTCCATATAGCCCTCGACCACCACCACCATTCCTTCCTTGCGGATGGCCTGCCGTGCTTCCCAGAGTCCGTACAGCTCGGATCCCTTCGAGAAGATGGGTGTTTCGGGGGAATTGAGGTATTTGGGCTCGCCCTTGCCGATGATGCGGCCGCCGAAGCCGATCAGGTGGCCCCGGGCATTCCGGATGGGAAAGGTGACGCGCTCGCGGAACCGGTCGTAACGTCGGCCGTCTTCGCTCAGGATGACCAGTCCGGCCTCGACCAGCAGCGGATCGTCGTAATTGGGCAGGACCGCCGACAAGCCCTGGCGCTCGCCGCCGGCCCAGCCCAGCCCGAACCGGGCCGCGATCTCGCCGGACACGCCGCGCCCCTTCAGGTAGGCCACGGCCGCGCTGGCACCACGCAATTGCTGGCGGTACCAGGTATTGGCGGTTTCCAGCACCTGGCTGTGGCGCGACACCATGGCTTCGCGCTGCTGGCGCGCGGCCCGCTGCCGCGGGCTGCGCTCTTCTTCGGGCACCGACATGCCCACCATGCCCGCCAGCGAGCGCACCGCCTCGGGAAAGCCGGCGCCGGTGTGCTCCATCAGGAAGCGGATGGCCGTGCCATGGGCACCGCACCCGAAGCAGTGATAGAACTGCTTGGTGGGGCTGACCGTGAAAGATGGCGATTTTTCGCCGTGGAAGGGGCACAAACCCAGCAGGTTGGCACCCGCCTTGCGCAACTGCACGTGCTGGCCCACGACATCGACGATGTCGACACGGGCCAGCAGATCCTGGATGAATGACTCGGGGATCATGCGCGCGGCACGAAGGAAGAACGCACGGCCTGCCGGCTCAACCCAGGCGGGCCTTGATCAGCTTGGACACTTCGGCCATGTCCGCACGGCCGGCCAGTTTAGGCTTGACCAGTCCCATCACCTTGCCCATGGCCGCGCCGCCGGTGACGCCCTGAGCCGAGACCTCGGCCACCGCGGCCGCGACCACCGCCTCGATCTCTTCCTGGGGAGCGGCCTGCGGCAGGAACTCCTGCAGGACCGCCATTTCCGCACGCTCCTGCTCGGCCGACTCGGTCCGGCCGGCCTGCTCGAACGAGGCGATCGACTCGCGGCGCTGCTTGACCTGCTTCTCGACGATGGCAACGATGTCGGCATCCGCCAGTTCGCGGCGCTCGTCCACTTCCTTCTGCTTGACCGCGGCCGACAGCAGCCGCAGGGTCCCGAGACGCTCGGTCGCCTTGGCGCGCATCGCGCTCTTGATTTCATCGGACAGGCGGGCTTTGAGGGTATCTGCGCTCATGAGGGATTCCGCGATAAGAAGAAAAGCCGGGCGCCACGACGGACGCGAGCCAGGACAGAGGATAACGGCAAAAACGCCAAAAGCCGCCCGGCTCGTGCCGTAGCGGCTCTGACAACTACTTTGCGAAACTACCGGAAAGCTTACTTCGCGCCAAGGGCGCGGCAGCAATCAGTACAGGCGCTTGGGCAGCTGCTGGCTGCGGATGCGCTTGTAGTGGCGCTTGACGGCGGCGGCATGCTTGCGTTTGCGCTCAGCCGTGGGCTTTTCGTAAAACTCGCGCGAGCGCAGTTCGGTCAGCAAGCCAGTCTTTTCAATGGTGCGCTTGAAACGACGCAGGGCGACCTCAAACGGCTCATTTTCTTTAACGCGAATTGTCGGCATGTAACGATTGCCTCGGGGTTGCTAGGGGTTGATCAAGCCTGCCAATATAGCAGATCCTTTTCCACATTGCCAACCCTTCCGCAGCCTCGGTGCTACACTGCCGCTAGGGTTAACTCTGATCATAATCGCGTCCACGCGTATTTTTCAATGATTGTCCTCGGCTTCGAAAGCTCCTGCGACGAAACCGGCGTCGCCGTCGTCAGCGCCGAACGCGGCTTGCTGGCCCACGCGCTGTACTCGCAGGTCGACATGCATCAGGCCTATGGCGGCGTGGTGCCGGAGCTGGCCTCGCGCGACCACGTGCGGCGGGTGCTGCCCCTGACCCGGCAGGCCCTGGACGACGCCGGCCTGACCCTGGACGACGTGGACGCCATCGCCTACACCGCCGGGCCGGGCCTGGCCGGCGCCCTGCTGGTGGGCGCCAGCGTGGCGCAGGCCATCGCCTGGGCCCGCGACCTGCCCTCCATCGCCATCCACCATCTGGAAGGGCACCTGCTGTCGCCGCTGCTGGCAACGCCCCGGCCCGAATTCCCCTTCGTCGCGCTGCTGGTCTCCGGCGGGCACACCCAGCTCATGCGGGTGGACGGCGTGGCCCGCTACGAATTGCTGGGCGAGACCCTGGACGATGCCGCCGGCGAAGCCTTCGACAAGACCGCGAAGCTGCTGGGCCTGGGATATCCCGGGGGACCGGCGCTGTCCCGGCTGGCCGAATCCGGCGACGCCGGCCGCTTCGACCTGCCGCGCCCGAAGCTGCACAGCCCGGACCTGGATTTCAGCTTCAGCGGCCTGAAGACCGCCGTGCTGACCCGCATGAAGTCCCTGGACCCCGACGACGCCCAGGCCCGCGCCGACCTGGCCGCGGCCACCCAGGATGCCATCGTCTCGGTACTGGTCGCCAAGGCCGCCAAGGCCCTCGAGGCCACGGGCCTGAAACGCCTGGTGGTGGCCGGGGGCGTGGGCGCCAACCGGCTGCTGCGCGAACGCCTGGCCGCCCACCTCGCGCGCCTGCGCGCGCAGGCCTTCTTCCCGCCGCTGGAATTGTGCACCGACAACGGCGCCATGATCGCCTTCGCCGCCGCCCTGCGCCTGCAGGCCGGCCTGGCCGACCCCACCGAGCGCCACATGAGCTTCACGGTCCAACCGCGTTGGCCACTGGAGCCCCCCCCTACGCGCTGATGCGCGCCCCCCAGGGGGCGATGCGGGCGGACTGGCAAAGCCAGATCCGCCGCATCCTGGGTCTAGTGGGATCATCTTGGGTCGTGGCACGGTTGCCACCGCTGGCTGCCAGCGATGGCAAGTGCGTGGCGTGCCAAGAAACGGGCGCTAGATCGAGGGCGCAGCGGATCCGGCTTTGCCGGTCCGCCAGCGCCGCCCCCTTGAGGCGGCGCCCGAAGGGCGTAGGGGGTGAGCTTTCCCTCAGCGCGTAGGGGGGGGACTCCTCTTGCCGAGCTTGCTTTCCTTGCCGGCCATCAGCTTGGAGATATTCTGCCGGTGGCGGTAGAGCAGCATCAGCGCCATCAGGCCGATGGCGGTGCCGATACGGGAGTCGGCGGTCCAGGCGACGCCGTGGCCGAACACGTAATAGATGGGTGCGAAGATGGCCGCGACGATGGCGGCCAGCGACGAATAGCGGAAGAACACCGCCACGATCAGCCAGGTCGCCAGCGTCGCGACGCCCAGCCAGGGTTGCAGGCCCAGCAGCACGCCCAGCGCGGTCGCCACGCCCTTGCCCCCCTTGAACCGGAAGAACACCGGGTAGAGGTGGCCCAGGAATACCGCCAGCGCCACCACCGCGATCGTGGTGTCGCCAAAGCCAAGGCGATACGCATAGACCTGGGCCAGCCAAACCGCCACCCAGCCCTTGAAGGCATCGCCGATCAGCGTCAGGATCGCGGCGGCCTTGCTGCCGGAGCGCAGCACGTTGGTGGCGCCCGGATTTCCGGAGCCGTAGGTGCGCGGGTCGTCGAGCCCCATTACCCGGCTCACGACCACAGCGAACGAGATGGAACCGATCAGATAAGCGATGACGGCGGCGGCGACGGAGATCATGGATGGAAAACCCTTGGGCCTATGTGGCCACGTCACGGTGACGGTGGCATGACAGGCGGCGATTCTACCGGTTGGGCAGGGCACTGTCCCGCTGCAAGCGCACGAAAGCCGCCGCGCGTCCGCGTCACAGCGCGGCGGCGACCGGGACGGCCTTCAGCAGGCGGACGAGTTCGGCCGGATCGATGCCGACGAGATATCCCCGGCGCCCACCGTTGATCAGGATGCGCGGCAGTTCGAGCACGCTGCCTTCCACGTACACCGGCATGGCCTTGCGGGTCCCGAAGGGCGAGGTGCCGCCCACCTGGTAGCCCGAATGCCGCTGGGCCACCTCGGGCTTGCAGGGGGCCACTTTCTTGACGCCGATCTGCCGCGCCAGGTTCTTGGTCGATACTTCCTTGTCCCCGTGCATCAGGATGACCAGCGGCCGGGTGGCCTCGTCCTCCATGACCAGGGTCTTGACCACGATGTGCTCGTCCTCGCCCAATTGGCGCGCCGATTCGGAGGTGCCGCCGTGCTCGACGTAGTCGTAGGCATGTTCGGTGAAGGCGACGCCGTGCTTGCGCAGGAACTGCGTGGCGGGTGTTTCTGAAACGTGTCTGGCTTTGCTCATGGTGAAGGGCGGCCTCAGCCGCGCGGGTGATGCCGCGCGTGCAGCAGTTTAAGCCGCTCGCGCGCGATGTGCGTGTAGATCTGCGTGGTGGAGATGTCGGCATGCCCGAGCAGCATCTGCACCACTCTCAGGTCCGCGCCGTGATTGAGCAGGTGCGTGGCGAAGGCGTGCCGCAGCACGTGCGGCGACAAGGCGGCGCGCACGCCTGCCCGGACCGCGTACTTCTTGACGATGAGCCAGAAGCTCTGCCGGGTCATGGGAGCGGCGCGGGCGGTCACGAACAGCGCGTCGCTGACCTTGCCGCCCAGCAGCGCGGGACGCGCTTCTTCCAGATAACGCGTGATCCAGTGCGCCGCCTCGGCGCCCAGCGGCACGAGGCGGTCCTTGCCGCCCTTGCCCATGACCACGCGCACCACCCCCTCGTTCAAGCCGACGTCCAGGGACTTCAGGTCGACGAGTTCGGACACGCGCAGGCCCGTGGCGTACAGCGTCTCCAGCATGGCGCGGTCACGCAGCCCCAGGTCGGTGTCGAGGTCCGGCGCGCTCAGCAGGGCTTCGACCTGGGCCTCGGACAGCGTCTTGGGCAAGCGCGGCGGCTGCTTGGCGGCACGCAGGGTCAGGCAAGGATCGGCCTGCACGCGGTGCAGGCGCAGGGCCCATTGGAAATAGCGGCGCAGCGTCGCCAGCCGCCGGTTGGCCGTGGTGGCCTTGCTCTGGTGGTGGACCGCCGCGAACCACGCCTCGATGTCGTGCGCCTGGGCACGGTCCAGGGCCGAGGCGCGCTTGTCTTTCAGCCAGGCGTCGAAGGCCGACAAGTCCTGGCGGTAGGCGCGCAGGGTGTTGCCGGACAGTCCGTCCTCCAGCCACATGGCTTCGAGGAACGCCGCGATGCCGGGATCGTCTCCCGGACGGACCACCCCCTGCCTGGACCTGGCCCGGCCATCCCGCGCCGCATTCATGCCGCGCGTCCCCGGCTCCGCCGCCGCGTGCCGGCGCCCGGTGGCGCAAGCAGCGCCACCTCCAGGACAGCCAGCACGTCGTCGCCGGTACGGGATGCGAAGGCGGGAACCGACTGCCGGCCGCGCCAGCCGTCGAGCCGGCCTTCGAGCAGCAGGGTCGCGAAACCATGGACCGCGGACCATGCCAGCAACAGCCGGCGCTCGAAATCCTCGCCCTGCCCGTCCAGCCCCCGTTCGGCCAGCGCGCCGGCCAGCGTGCTGGACAAATGGCCGGCGGCCTCGCTGCCCGCCTGCTCCAATCCCGGATCGCCGGGAGACAAGCGGTCGTAGCGGAACATCAGCTGGAACTGGGCGCGATGGCCGATCGCGAAATCGATGTAGGCCAGCCCCACCGCCCGCAGCTGGGCCTGCGGCGAGGCGGCGGCCTTGTCGCGATAGGCCCGCATCATGGCCGACAACTGCCGGAAGCCGGCAGCGGCGAACGCCGTCAGCAGCCCGGCGGCATCGCCGAAGTGATGCGCGGGCGCCGCATGGGAAACCCCCGCGCGCCGCGCGCATTCGCGCAGCGTAAAGCCTTCCAGGCCGCGCTCGTCGAGCAGGGATCGGGCCGCGTCGAGCAATGCCTGGCGCAGGTCGCCGTGGTGATAAGAACCCGCCTGGCGGGCAACGGTGCGACGGGGGCTCTTGCCACCCGGGGGAAGATCAGCTCGCATGCCCCATCTTCGCAAAGAAATCTTTACGCCGTCAAATTGACGGACAGCCTTCCCGGATTATTCTTGACAGTGTAAACATCGGAAGCTATCGTGGCGCTTTCTCATCTAGACAGCGTCAAGACCATGATTGCCGATTTCATTCTCGCGTGGATGCACCATCTCTGTTTCCTGGGCATGGCCGCGGCACTGGCCATGCAATGGACGCTCCTCAACCCTGCCCGTCCGAGCATCCCCCTGGCCCTGCTCGGCAGGACCGACGCCTGGTACGGCAGCCTGGCCATGCTGATCCTGGCCATCGGCGCGGCACGCGTCGCCTGGGCCCCCAAGGGCGCGGCCTTCTACCTGGACAACCCCGTCTTCTGGGCCAAGATCGCGGTCTTCCTGGCCGTCGGCGCCATCTCGGCCCTGCCCACCATCAACTACCTGCGCTGGCGCCAGCAAGCCCGCCACGACGCGGACTTCCAGCCAGCAGCCGCCGACGTAAGCAAAGTCCGCAAGGCCATCCGCCTCCAGTTCCTGGGCTGGCTAGCCCTCCCCATCCTGGCCGCCGCCATGGCTCGGGGGGTTTAACCCCCCCTACGCGCTTCGCGCGCCCGGCATGGTGAGCCCCCAGCCGCTACGCGGCAGCCCCCCGAGGGGGCGGGGACCCGCCTTGGGGCGGCCCGGCGCCGGGTCCCGGGGCGATGCGAGTGAACCGGCAAAGCCGGATCCACCGCATCCTGGGGTACCAACAGGCTGGCGGAGGACAGGCGTTCTTGCCTCTTGTCAGCACAAATGCGAACGGCCTTGCATCATGATGCAAGGCCGTTCCCGTATTCGCGGTGGTCCCAGACCCAGGGCACAGCGGATCCGGCTCTGCCGGTCCGCCAGTGCCGCCCCCTGGGGGGCGCGCGAAGCGCGTAGGGGGGGCCTTACTCCAATTTGATGTTTTGCTTCTTCACGACTTCCTTCGCCTTGTTCAGTTCCTTCTCGATCTCGGTGCGGAACTCGGCGGGCGTGTTGCCGACGGCGGCGGCGCCCTGCTTGGCCAGGGTGTCCTTCACCTGCGGATCGGACAGCACCTTCACCGCAGCGTCGCGCAGCTTGTTGATGATGTCGGCGGGCGTACCGGCGGGAGCCAGCAGGCCGTACCAGGCCGGGTCGTTCATCAGCGGCAGGCCGAGTTCCTTGAACGTGGGCACGTCGGGCAGGCCATCCACCCGCTTGTCCCACGCGACCGCCAGTGCCTTGAGCTTGCCGGCCTGGATGTTGGGCATGGACGAAGGCAGGTTGTCGAACAGCATCTGCACCTGGCCGCCCACCACGTCGGCGATGGCCGGTCCCGAACCGCGATAGGGAATGTGGACGATCTTGGCGCCCGTGCCCAGCTGGAAGAGTTCACCCAGGAAGTGATTGATGCTGCAAGTGCCCGAGGTGGCGAACGAGAACTTGCCGGGCTCTTTCTTGGCCAGTTCCAGGAACGACTTGAAGTCGTTGGCCGGGACCTTGGGATTGACGGCCAGCACGTTGGCCGTGTGGGCGAAGTTGGTGACCGGCTGGAAGTCCTTGAGCGGGTCGTAGCCCAGCTTGGGGTTGCAGGCAGGGTTGATGGCCATCGTCGAGACGGTGGCGATGCTCAGGGTATAGCCGTCCGGCGCGGCGCGCGCGGCTTCGCTGGCGCCGATGGCCCCGCCGCCGCCGCCGCGGTTCTCGATCACGAAGGGCTGGCCGAGTTCGCGGCCCATGCGCTCGCCCACGAGCCGGGCGATGATGTCCGTCGAGCCGCCCGGCGCGAACGGCACGATGACGCGTACGGGCTTGTTGGGATAGGACTGGGCGGCGGCCGTGCCAGGCACGGCGAGCATGGCGGCGGAAACGGTCAGCCCCGCCAGCGAAGCGGCGATTCTTGCTGCTTTCATGCGTACTCCTCTTGTGGATGGTCCTTCACGGAATCGGCCCGTGCCGCAACGATGCGGAGGCGTCTGCGCGCCGGTCTCGATGCTGCGCGTTTCTAATGCTGTCTTGACCTCATGGGCTCAAGTGGGCCTGGCCAAAAGAATAGCAAACAGGTTTGACACGCTGTACATGTCACACCTCTCGTTTTCCCCGACTCTGGCGCTCCAGCGCCCAGCGCACGTGTTCCCGGACCAGTCCGCTGGGGTGGTCGGCGCGCTCGCGCAGCGCCGCGCGCGCCTGGTCCGAGGCCGGCGCGTTGCCCAGCGCCACCGCCAGGTTCCGCAGCCAGCGCTCGTAGCCGATGCGGCGGATCGCGCTGCCCTGGGTACGTTCGTCGAAATCCCGCTCGCTCCAGGCGAACAGGTCCAGCAGCGAAGCCGTGTCCAGTCCATGGCGCGGCGCGAAATCCCCCTCGGCGCAGGCGCGCGCGTATTTGTTCCAGGGACAGGCGGTCTGGCAGTCGTCGCAGCCGTAGACGCGCGTGCCGATGGCCGGCCGCAGCGCCTCGGGGATGCTGCCCTTGAGCTCGATGGTCAGGTAGGAAATGCAGCGCCGGGCGTCCACCACGTAGGGCGCCACGATGGCGCCGGTCGGACAGGCGTCGATGCAGCGGCGGCATTGCCCGCAATGCGGCGTCTCCAGGCTGTCTGCCGGCAGGGGCAGGTCGGTCAGGATCTCGCCCAGGAAGAACCAGCTTCCGTCGCGTGACAGCAACAACGTATGCTTGCCGCGCCACCCCAGGCCGGCCTTGCGCGCCAGCTCCACTTCCATGACCGGCGCCGAATCGGTGAAGACCCGGTAGCCGAAGGGGCCGACGTGCTCGGCGATGCGGTCGGCCAGCCGTTGCAGGCGCTGGCGCAGGACCTTGTGGTAGTCGCGGCCCAGGGCATAGGTGGCGACGACCGCCCGGCCGCCGTCCTCGAGGGCCTGGCGCTGGCGCGCCGCCAGCGCGGGCCCGTCCAGCGGGGCATAGTCCATGCGTACCATGATGGCCGAGCGCGCCCCCGAGACCAATCGGGTCGGATCCTGCCGCAGCGGCAGGTGGCGCTCCATATAATCCATCTCGCCATGCATGCCCTCGGCCACCCAGGCGGCCAGCCGCCGGCCCGCCTCTTCCAGGTCGAGGTCGGCGAATCCCACCGCGGAAAAACCCAGCTCTCGGCCCCAGCCGCGTATGGTCTCGGCCAGCGCGGCCAGGTCGGGGCCGTCGTGGGTGGAAACGGGGGCAAACGGGGGCGACGCTGACATACTGTCATGGTAGCCCATGCCCATGAACCCTGCCCTTCATCCCGCCATCATGCCCGACTCCCGCCACGCCCATCTGCCCGACGAATCCGCCACCGAAGCCCTGGCCGCCCGGATGGCTCCGCTGGTGGCCCACGGAGGCCGCATCCACCTCCACGGCGACCTCGGAGCGGGCAAGACCAGCTTCGCCCGGGCACTGTTGCGCGGAGTCGGCGTTACAGGTCGAATCAAAAGTCCGACGTTCACGCTAGTTGAACCTTACAAAGTTTCGAACTTATACTGCTATCACTTTGATTTTTATCGTTTTACCGATCCACGCGAGTGGATCGACGCCGGATTCCGGGACGCCCTGCGCGATGACGCCCTCGTGCTCATCGAATGGGCGGAACGCGCAGGCGGTGCGCTTCCGGTCCCGGACCTGGACATCGCGCTGTCTTATGAAGGCGCAGGACGCGGGGTGACGCTCGACGCCCACACCGCAAAAGGGCAGGCATGGCTGAACACACTTTTTCCCGACACGACGGGCTAGAACCCGACCCCGACCTTCCGGCCGGCACACCGGCCCTGTCCTACGCCCAGGCCCAAGGGGTGCTCGCGCCCCGCGGCGTCTCGCGCCGCCGGCTGGTGGCCGGCCTGGCCGCCACCCTGGTGGTGCCCCTGGTCCCAACGGCCACCCGGGCCGCCGAACTGGTCGCGGTGCGCCTGTGGCCCGCCCCCGACTACACCCGGCTCACGCTGGAGCTGGACGCCGAGCTCAAGACCGAGCACTTCGTGCTGGACAATCCGGACCGCGTGGTCCTGGATATCGAAGGCGTGGAAATGAACGCCGCGCTGCGCGACCTGGTGTCCAAGGTCCGGCCGGACGACCCCTACATCGCCAGCGTACGCGTCGGGCAGAACCGCCCCAACGTGGTACGGCTGGTGCTGGACCTGAAGCAGGAAACCATTCCCCAGGTCTTCAGCCTCAAGCCCGTGGGCGAATACAAGCACCGCCTCGTGCTCGACCTGTATCCGAAGGCGGCCCAGGATCCCCTGGTCGCGCTGGCGAACAAGGGTAGCAGCGACCCGATGGCGCAGATGCTGGACAACCTGCAGTCCGAGCGCGACGCCATTCCCGCGCCCGGTACGGGCTCGGCCGCCAACGGCGCACCCATCCCGGAAGCGGTGCCCGAGGCGCCGCCGTCCATCCGCCGGCGCTCCGATCCCGCGGTCGCGCGCATGATCACCGTCGCGCTGGACCCCGGCCACGGCGGCGAGGACCCCGGCGCCATCGGCCGCGGCGGCACGCGGGAAAAGGACGTCGTGCTGCGGATCGCCCGCGGGCTCAAGGCCATGATCGACCAGCAGCCCAACATGCGCGCCATGCTGACCCGCGACGGCGACTACTTCGTGCCGCTGCACGTGCGCGTGGCGAAGGCGCGCCGGGTGCAGGCCGACCTGTTCGTGTCGGTGCACGCCGACGCCTGGATCAAGCCGGATGCGCGCGGCTCGTCGGTGTTCGCGCTGTCGGAAAGCGGGGCCAGCAGCAGCGCGGCGCGCTGGCTGGCGGCCAAGGAAAATGCTTCCGACCTGATCGGCGGCGTCAACATCGGCTCGCACGACAAGCAGATCGCCCGGGTGTTGCTGGACCTATCCACCACGGCCCAGATCAACGATTCGCTCAAGCTCGGCCGCGCGGTGCTGGACGAACTGTCCAACATCAACCGCCTGCACAAGCCGCGGGTCGAGCAGGCCGGCTTCGCCGTGCTGAAGGCGCCCGACATCCCGTCCATCCTGGTCGAGACCGCCTTCATCAGCAATCCGGAAGAGGAAAAGCGCCTGTCGGACGTGTCCTACCAGAGCAGCATGGCGACCGCCATCATGCAGGGCATCCAGCGCTATTTCGCGAAGAACCCGCCGCTGTCGAAGAACAAACTGACGTAGGGGTCCCCCCCTACGCGCTTCGCGCGCCCCCCAGGGGGCGGCGCTGGCGGACCGGCGGAGCCGGATCCGCGGCGCCCTGGCAACCTACCGGTTGGTGGAGGGGTGGGGGCTTTACAAAAAAACGGCCTCACACGAGGCCGTTTCGTTTTTCAGGCGCGTTTCGATCGCAGCCCGCCTATCAACTTCCATAGGCCGCCCAGTACGACCGGGACGATGGCGGCGGCCAGGCCTATCAGGACGATGGTGTTCAGGTGTTCGCGCACCAGGGGCAGGTTGCCGAAGAAGTAGCCGGCCAGGACGAGCAGGAGCACCCACAGCAGCGCGCCGATGACGTTGAAGAACTGGAAGCGGGCGACGGTCATGTAGCCGACGCCGGCGACGAAGGGAGCGAAGGTCCGGACCACGGGCAGGAAGCGGGCGATGATCAGGGTCTTGCCGCCGTGCTTCTCGTAGAAGGCGTGGGTCTTGATCAGCGCCGCGCGGTCCAGGAAGCGGATGTTCTGCGAGAAGACGCGGGGGCCGATGTAGCGGCCGACGTAGTAGTTGACGGTGTTGCCCGAGACCGCCGCGATCAGTAGCAGCACGATCAGCAGCCCGGGGTGCATGCTGCCGGTGGCGGCGAAGGCGCCGGCGATGAACAGCAGCGAGTCGCCAGGCAGGAAGGGCAGGACGACCAGACCGGTCTCGGCGAAGACGATCAGGAACAGGATAAGGTAGATCCAGGCGCCATATTGCGCGACCCATACGCCCAGGGTCTGGTCGATATGGATCAACATCTGAAGGAATTCGAGCATGGGAAACCGGCGGTGAGGGACGAGAGAAAAGGCGAGCGGGCACTATAGCCGACGCACGCGTTTCCGCGCATGTCAAAGCATGACAGGATCCCTGCGCCCGGGAGGGGCCACTATAATCCGCCCATGTCCGAACGTCGCCCCATCGCCCAGCTTCCCGACCTCCTGATCAGCCAGATCGCGGCGGGTGAAGTCATCGAGCGCCCTGCCTCGGTCCTGAAGGAATTGATGGAGAACGCCATCGACGCCGGCGCGCGCGCGATCGACGTGCGACTCGAGGGTGGCGGCATCCGGCGGATCGCCGTCAGCGACGACGGCGGCGGCATTCCTCCCGACGAACTGCCGCTGGCCGTGGCCCGCCATGCCACCAGCAAGATCCGGTCGCTGAACGAGCTCGAATCGGTGGCCTCGATGGGATTCCGCGGCGAGGCGCTGGCCTCGATCGCCTCCGTTGCCCGGCTCACCCTGATTTCACGCACGGCCAGCGCGGACCATGCCTGGCAATGGGAAGACGGGCAGGTTTCCCCGGCCTCCGGCCCTCCGGGCACGACGGTGGACGTGCGCCAGTTGTTCGACCTGGTGCCGGCCAGGCGCAAGTTCCTGAAATCGGAAGCGACGGAATTCGGCCATTGCGTGGAGGCGTTCCAGCGCATCGCGCTCGCGCACTGCCATATCGCCTTCCGCCTGTTCCACCACGACCGTGCCTACCAGCAGCACCTGCCCGCCGACCCGGTGCGCCGCATCCATGACGTGCTGGGCGCGGAGTTCGGCCAGGGCGGCCTGCCGGTGCAGGCCGACGCCGGCGCGATCCGCCTGCGCGGCGTCGTCTCGCGCCCCACCGCCTCGCGCGCCCGCGCCGACCGCCAGTACCTGTACGTCAACGGCCGCTTCGTGCGCGACCGCACGGTCAGCCACGCCATGCGCGCCTCCTATGCGGACGTGCTGCACGGCGACCGCCAGCCGGCCTACGTGCTGTTCCTGGACCTGGACCCCGCTGCGGTGGACGTCAACGTCCATCCGGCCAAGCACGAGGTGCGCTTCCGCGAAAGCGGCGCGGTGCACCGCTTCGTGACGCAGATCATTGGCCAGACCCTGGCTCACGCCGCCGGCGCCGCGCCCGGCATGGACACGGCCGCCGAGGCGCCGCCGTCCGAGGCGGTCCTGGCCGGCGGCATGCCCGCCCCGGCCGTTCCCCATGCCATCGGCCCGGGCGCCGCGCCGGTACCCTCCTCGTCCGAGCCGGCCTTCGCGCGCCCCGTGGCGCCCGCGCTGGCCTCGTCCTCGCAATTGCCGTTCCGGCTGCAAGATGCCGCGCCCGCCTATCGCCCCGAGCTGGGCGCGCGCATCCTGGCCCTGCACGAGCCCCTGGCCCCCTCGCCCGCCGCCCCGCCCGGCGCCGCCGGCGTGGCCCAGGCCCTGGCCGGCGGCCGCCCCCGCCCTCTGCCGGACGGCACCGAGCTGCCGCTGGGCATGGCGATCGCCCAGTTGCACGGGATCTACGTGCTGGCGCAGAACGCGCACGGACTGGTCGTGATCGACATGCACGCGGCCCATGAACGCATCGTGTACGAACAGCTCAAGAATGCGCTGGATGCGCGCGAGATGCCGCGGCAGAACCTGCTGGTGCCGGTGGTGTTCCGGGCCTCGGAAAGCGACGTCGCGCTGGTCGAGGAGCAGCAGGAAGCCCTGTCCGACCTCGGCTTCGAGCTGCGGCCGGCCGGACCGGCGTCGATCGCCGTGCGCGCCGTTCCCGCGCCGCTCGCCCAGGCCGACATCGAGACCCTGGCGCGGGAGGTACTGCGCGACTTCGCCGAGGTGGGCGCGTCGCGCCTGCTGACCGAGCAACGCAACGAACTGCTGGCGACCATGGCCTGCCATGGCGCGGTCCGCGCCAATCGCCGGCTCAACCACGACGAGATGAATGGCCTGCTGCGGCAGATGGAAGCGACCGAACGCGCCGACCAGTGCAACCACGGCAGGCCGACCTGGGTACAGCTGAGCGTGGGCGACCTCGACCGCCTGTTCCTGCGCGGGCGCTGAGTCCGCACCGAAGATGGCCGACCGCAGCTCCCCTCCCGTCCTGTGCCTGATGGGCCCCACCGCCGCCGGCAAGAGCGCGGCCACGCTGGCGCTGGCCGACCGTTGGCCGCTCGAGATCGTCAACGTCGATTCCGCCACCATCTATCGTGGCATGGACATCGGCACGGCCAAGCCCAGCCAGGAGGAACGCCTGCGCGTGCCGCAACACCTGCTGGACATCCGCGATCCCGCCGAAAGCTTTTCGGCCGGCCAGTTCCGCGCCGAGACGCTGCGCCTGATCGCCGACATCCGCGGCCGCGGCCGCATCCCGCTGCTGGCCGGCGGCACCATGATGTATTTCAAGGCGCTGCGCGAAGGTCTGGACAACCTGCCGCAGGCGGACGCCGTCCTGCGCGCGCAATTGAACGCCCGCGCGGCCGACATCGGCTGGCCCGCCATGCATGCCGAACTGGCGCGCGTCGATCCGGCCACCGCCGCGCGGCTCTCGCCCAACGACAGCCAGCGCATCCAGCGGGCACTGGAAGTCCACGCGCTGACCGGACAGCCGATGTCGGCCCTGCTGACGGGCCAGGTCGCGCCGGACGCCACCGAGCAGCGCTACGTCAATCTCAGCCTGGAACCATCGGAACGGGCCGGCCTGCATGCCAGGATCGAACAGCGCTTCGACGCCATGCTCGAAGCCGGCCTGGTGGACGAGGTACGCCGCCTGCGGGCGCGCGGCGACCTGGGCCCCGAGCTGCCGTCCATACGATGCGTGGGCTATCGCCAGGTATGGAGCTACCTGGCCGGGGACATCCACGGCGCCGAGATGCGGGGCCAGGCCATCGCCGCCACCCGGCAACTGGCCAAGCGCCAGATCACCTGGCTGCGCGCGCTGCCGGACCGGCTGGCGGTGGACTGCCTGGCGCCGGACAGCACCGCGCGCGTGATCGACGCGGCGGCCGCGACGCTGGACGCCGCCGTCGCGGCGACCGCCAACCCACGCTGACGGCGCACCCGCGCCACGCCGCGCCAGCCGCGGCGTGCGCCGGGACGCCGGCCCTGCTATGCTGGATGCGTGCGCGGCCCGTTGCCGCGCTTTGCGCTTTCGACGACACGATTCATGAACAGGTACTGGAGCCGCGTCACTCAGCAACTGACGCCCTATGTCCCCGGCGAACAACCGCAGATAGACGGACTCGTCAAACTCAACACGAACGAGAACCCGTACCCGCCCTCGCCGCGCGCCCTGGAAGCCATACGCCAGGCCACCAACGAGGCGCTGCGGCGCTATCCCGACCCCGACGCCAACGTGTTCAAGGCGGCGGTGGCGCGTTTCCACGGCGTGCCGGTCGATCATGTCTTCGTCGGCAACAGTTCGGACGAGGTACTGGCCCATGTGTTCGTCGGCCTGCTCAAGCACGACCTGCCGCTGCTGTTCCCGGACGTGACCTACAGCTTCTATCCGGTTTACTGCGGCCTGTACGGCATCGATTACCGCACCGTGCCGCTGGCCGACGACCTGTCGCTGCGCGTGCAGGACTACGGCCAGCCGAACGGCGGGATCATCTTCCCCAATCCGAATGCCCCCACCGGCCGCCTGCTGCCCCTGGAGGACATCGAGGCGCTGCTGAAGGCGCATCCTGATTCGGTGGTCGTGGTGGACGAAGCCTACGTCGATTTCGGCGGCACCTCGGCGGTGCCGCTGGTGGCGGTCCACCCCAACCTGCTGGTGGTGCAGACGCTGTCCAAGGCCCGCTCGCTGGCGGGCCTGCGGGTCGGCTACGCCATCGGCCAGCCGCATCTGGTCGAGGGGCTGGAACGGGTCAAGAGCAGCTTCAACTCCTATCCGCTCGACCGCCTGGCCATAGCCGGCGCGACCGCGGCCATGGAAGACACCGCCTACTTCGACCGTACCCGCCAGGCCGTCATCGCCTCGCGCGTGCGCCTGACCGCCAAGCTGGAAGAACTGGGCTTCGAAGTGCTGCCGTCGGCCGCCAACTTCGTCTTCGCGCGCCACCCCGGCCACGATGGCGCGGCCCTGCAGCAGGCGCTGCGCGAACGCAAGGTGCTGGTGCGGCACTTCAAGCAGCCGCGCATCGACCAGTACCTGCGCATCACGGTCGGCACCGACGCCGAATGCGATGCGCTGCTCAATGCACTGAAGGATCTCCCCCCTACGCGCTGAAGGGAAGCTCACCCCCTACGCCCTTCGGGCGCCCCCTCAAGGGGGCGATGCGGGTGGACCGGCAAAGCCGGATCCACCGCATCCTGGGTCTATCAGATCACTTCGGTTTGGGCGGCGCCGGGTTGTTGGTCGATGATTTCGCCCAGGCGGTAGACGGTTTCGCCCTGTTCGCGCAGCGTCGCTGCCACGGCGTCGGCCTGGTCGGCGGAGACCACCACCACCATGCCGATGCCGCAGTTGAAGACGCGGTGCATTTCGGTGTCGGCCACCTGGCCTTCGCGTTGCAGCCAGGTGAACAGCTCGGGCATCGTCCAGGCGTCGCGGTGCAGGCGCGCGGCCAGGCCGGGACGCAGGATGCGCGGCACGTTGTCCAGCAGGCCGCCGCCGGTGATGTGGGCCAGGCCCTTGATCTCGTGCTTGGCGATGGCCGCCAGTACCTGCTTGACGTAGATGCGCGTGGGCGCCATGACGACGTCGCGCAGCGGCTGGCCGTGGAAGTCCTGGTCCGGCGTGGCGCCGGCGCGTTCGATGATCTTGCGCACCAGCGAGTAGCCGTTGGAGTGCGCGCCGCTGGAGGCCAGGCCCAGCACGGCGTCGCCGGGCTGGATGCGGCTGCCGTCGATGGCCTGCGACTTCTCGACCGCGCCGACGGCGAAGCCCGCCAGGTCGTATTCGCCGTCGGGATACATGCCGGGCATCTCGGCGGTTTCGCCGCCGATCAGTGCGCAGCCGGCCAGTTCGCAACCCTTGGCGATGCCGCCGACGACCGTGGCGGCGGTGTCCACCGACAGGCGGCCGCAGGCGAAGTAGTCCAGGAAGAACAGCGGCTCGGCGCCCTGCACCAGGATGTCGTTCACGCTCATGGCCACCAGGTCGATGCCCACGGTGTCGTGCTTGTTCCACGAGAACGCCAGGCGCAGCTTGGTGCCCACGCCGTCGGTGCCCGACACCAGCACGGGCTCGCGGTACTTCTTGGGCACCTCGAACAGGGCGCCGAATCCGCCAATGCCGGCCAGCACTCCTTCGCGCATGGTGCGCTTGGCGAGGGGCTTGATGCGCTCGACCAGGGCATCGCCCGCGTCGATGTCGACGCCCGCGTCGCGGTAGGTTAGAGAGGAAGCGCTGGGTTGTTGTGCGGACATGGGATGGACCGAAAAGTGGATGGGCGCGGGCTTTCGCGGCAAAAAAACCAGCCGGGACCGCCTGAAAGCTATAATTTTACGATGATTGGTATTCCCATGCAGCGGACAGGGATTTACATCGGGACAACTCCCGGTGGCACCCGCCGCGCCCCGCATTCCTTTTCTGCCTGCGCAGCCTTGCCCGGCCCGACCTGTCGCCACCCAACGCCATGATCGTCCGACGCTGCGGGTCTCTTAGCCGCCCCTCATGAAGCAGTTGCTACTCGACGTTCTTGCCGCGCCGGCTCCGTCCCTGGAAAACTATGTCGCGGGCCCCAATGTCGAGGCCCTGGCGACCCTGCGCGCCCTGGAGCCGGGCCGCGCCGTCTACCTCTGGGGACCGGCGGGATGCGGCCGCACGCACCTGCTGCGCGCCCTGTCCGACCGGCCGGGCGCGGTCTACCTGGACAGCCACAGTCCCGTGTCGGCCTACCGGCGCGCCGCCCAGCCCGAGGAATCCGACGTCCGCCCCGCGCTGATCGCCATCGACGACCTGCATCTCCTGGACGAACCGCGGCTGGCCTGCGTGTTCTCGCTGTACAACCGCTGGCGCGAAACCTCGGCCACCGACATCGCCCTGTCCCTGATCGTCGCCGGCGAGCGGGCCCCGGGCCAGCTGGAGATCCGCGAGGACCTGCGCACCCGGCTGGGCTGGGACCTGGTATTCCGGCTGGAGGTGCTGTCCGATGCCGAAAAGACCGACGCCCTGATCCGCCAGGCCGCCAGCCGCGGGCTGCAGCTCGCCCCCGAGGTGGTGAACTGGATTCTTACCCATTACGAGCGGGACATGCGCCAGCTGGCCGCCCTGCTCGACGCCCTGGACCGCTATTCGCTGGCGGCCAAGCGCCCGATCACGCTGCCGCTGTTGCGCGCCATGCTGGCCGAACAGCCCCAACCGTCCACCATTCAGTCGTATTCTTCGTTGTCATGACCCCCACCCAAGCGCCGCCTTCCCGCCTCGCCCTGTTCGACCTGGACCACACCCTGCTGCCGCTCGACAGCGACTACCGGTGGGCCGACTTCCTCGCCCGCGCCGGGCACGTCGGCGACCCCGCCGCCGCCTGCGCCCGGAACGAGGAACTGATGCGCCGCTACGACGAAGGCAAGCTGACCGCGATGGAGTCGGCCGAATTCATGCTGGGCCTCCTGGCCCGCAACACGCCCTACGACCTGGCCCGCTGGCACGAGGATTTCATGGCCGAGGTGATCCGTCCGGCCATCTCCGCCCAGGCCATCGCCCTGGTGCGCGAACACCTGGAAGCGGGCGACCTGTGCGCCATCGCGACCTCGACCAACACCTTCGTCACCGCGCCCATCGCGCGCGCCTTCGGCATCCCCGTGCTGCTGGCGACCGAACCGGAATACGTCGCCGGCCGCTACACCGGCCGCATCCAGGGCATTCCCTGCTTCCGCGAGGGCAAGGTCGTGCGCGTCAACCAGTGGCTGGCCGGCCACGGCTGGCAGTTGTCGGATTTCCGCCAGTCTTTCTTCTATAGCGACTCGATGAACGACGTCCCGCTGCTCGAAGCGGTGACCGACCCGGTCGCCGCCAACCCATCCGCCGCGCTGCGCGAACTGGCGCGCGAACGGGGCTGGCGCATCACGGACCTGTTCGCATGATCAAGAAGCTCATCAGTAAGCTATTCACCCCCCGCGCCGCGCGCCCCATCCTGAGCGTCAAGCGGCATGCGCCCCTGCGCGTGCCCCAGGCCAAGCACGGCATCGACCGCCGGCTGGTCTCGCGCCATGCGATCAAGGTCTGCGATGTGCTGCACGAGCACGGCTTCGAGGCCTACATCGTCGGCGGCGCGGTGCGCGACCTGATCGTGGGCGCCCAGCCCAAGGACTTCGACGTGGCCACCAACGCCACGCCGGAACAGATACAGCCGCTGTTCCGCCGCGCCCGCATCATCGGCCGCCGCTTCCGCCTGGTGCACGTGGTGTTCGGCCAGGAGATCATCGAGACCTCCACCTTCCGCGCCTCGGGCTCGGACGAACAGACCACCGACGAACACGGCCGCATCCTGCGCGACAACGTCTTCGGCACGCTGGAGGAAGACGCCGCGCGGCGGGACTTCACGCTGAACGCGCTGTACTACGACCCGGCCACCGAGATCGTCATCGATTACCACGACGGCGTGGCCGACCTGAAGAAAAAGACCGTCAGCATCATCGGCGACGCCTCCAAGCGCTACCGCGAGGACCCGGTCCGCATGCTGCGCGGCATGCGCTTCGCCGCCAAGCTGGGCTTCACCATCGCGCCGGCCACGCTCGCGCCCATCCGCGAGATGGCCCACCTGATCGAGAACGTGCCCGCCTCGCGGCTGTTCGACGAGATGCTGAAGATGCTGACCTGCGGCCACGCGCTGGACTGCCTGCGCCGGCTGCGCGCCGAAGGCCTGCACAAGGGCCTGCTGCCGCTGCTGGACGTGGTGCTGGAACAGCCCGGGGGCGAACGCTTCGTGAAGCTGGCCCTGGAACGCACCGACGTGCGCGTGCGCAGCGGCAAGTCGGTCAGCCCCAGCTTCCTGTTCGCCGCGCTGCTGTGGCAGCAGGTCAACCAGCGCTGGCAGCAGTACCGCGCGGATGGCGAGCTGCCCATGCCCGCCCTGGGCATGGCCGTGGATTCCGTGCTGGACGACCAGACCGAGAAGCTGGCCATCCAGCGCCGCTTCGTCTCAGACATGCGCGAGATCTGGTTCATGCAGCCGCGCTTCGAACGGCGCCAGAGCAAGGGCGCCTGGCGCATGCTCGAACAGCCGCGCTTTCGCGCCGCCTGCGATTTCCTGCAACTGCGCGCCGCCGCCGGCGAGGTGGACAGCGCCCTGGCGCAATGGTGGATGGACCTGGCCGACGCCAGCGATTCGGCGCGCGCCGAGATGCTGGAAGAACTGGCCCGCCAGCCGCGCGCGGCCGGGGAAGCCGCGGCCCCCCGCAAGCGCCGCCGGCGCAGCGGCCGCTCGCGCCAGGGAGGCCCCGCCGAGGGCGGTCCGGAAGGCGGCACCCCGGTAGCGGGATGAACGCGCCCGCCTGGCAGACGGCCTGGGTGGGATTGGGCGCCAACCTGGGCGACCCGGCCGCCACCCTGCGCGCGGCGCTGGCCGCGCTGGCTGCCCATCCCGAGGTACGGCAGGACGCGCTTTCGCGCTTCTACCGCACCGAGCCGATCGACTCCAGCGGTCCCGACTACGTCAACGCCGTCGTGCGCCTGCGCACCACGCTGCCCCCTTTGGCGCTGCTGGACCTGCTGCAGGACATCGAACGGCGCCACGGCCGCGAACGTCCCTATCGCAACGCCCCCCGCACCCTGGACCTGGACCTGCTGGCATACGACGGCCAGCGCCTGGATACTCCCCGGCTGACCCTGCCCCACCCCCGCATGCACCAGCGCGCCTTCGTGCTGCGTCCCCTGTCGGACATCGATCCGGACATGGCGCTGCCCCAGGGGCGGGTGGAGGAACTGCTGCGGGCCTGCGCGGACCAGGCGGTCCTGCCGCTGGACTAAGGCCTGCTCACGCCAAAAGAAGGCTCGCACAGGCCGGGAATGGACCCTAGGCGGTCTTGCCCCGCGTATTGCCTTGTTACGCGGCGGCGAGTGCCTCGCGCTATCCTGGAGGCTCGGGCAACCAACCGCCTACCGCCATGAACACGACCCCGCTCTTCCCCCTCGGTCGGGCGCTGTATCCCGAGGGCGTCCTGCACTTGCGCATCTTCGAGATCCGCTACCTGGACATGATCAAGCAGTGCATCGCCGATCAGTCCTCGTTCGGCGTCGTGCCGCTCCTGGCCGGCCACGAGGTCCGCACGCCGGAAGGCAGGGAAGTCCTGGCCGACTTCGGCACCATGGCGAGGATAGAACAGTGGGACGCACCCATGCCGGGCCTGCTGCAACTGCGCTGCGTGGGGACGACGCGCTTTCGCCTGGTGGCGAGCGAACAGCGCAAGTACGGTCTCTGGGTCGGGCAGGTCGAGCCGCTGGCCGACGACCCCGTGGTCCCCATCCCGGCTGCCCTGCAGCCCGCGGCCAATACGCTGGGCCGCCTGATAGCCGAACTCCAGCAGCAGCGCGCAGCCGGCCCCGACCTTCCCATCGAGCCGCCCTTCCGGCTGGACGAATGCGGATGGGTCGCGAACCGCTGGGCGGAAATGCTGCCGCTGCTGCCGCCGCAACAGCGCCACCTGCTGGCCGACGATGACCCGGAAAGCCGCCTGGACCAGATCCAGGACATCCTGAAGCGGCGCAAGCTCCTGGCCGAATGAGATGAGATTCCCGGGCGGGAGCCCGGCAATGTGCGGCGTGGGCCTGATCGGCGTCGCCTACCGGCGCGACACCATGCTGTCTACCGCCAGCAAGGCCCTGATCCAGGAGATCCGCCACCTGACGGACGACCTGCTGCAGCAGGAAATCACGACCGACATGCGAACAGGGGCCGCCATTGCTCCAGCTTCTGCTCGAAGCTATACATCGCGGCCGCCGGCGACGAAGAAGCCAGCCGGAACACGCGGTAGCCGTAGTCGGCCAGATGATGGCCCAGCTTCCAGGACAGGCCGCCGTTGAAGCCGATGCGTTCGAGCAGCGGCGCATGTTCCTTCAGGTAGGCCGCAAGCGGATTGACCTCGGCCTCGGTCACGGCGGCATCCAGGCTGCCCTGGCGCCGGCAACTGGCGACGACGTCCCAGATGCCCACGCGGTGCCGGATGGCAACGCGCAGTCGTTCCTCGTAGGGCACCAGGTGCAGTGCCTCGACCTCCAGGCAGGCGCCCAGCAGGCGCCAGAACTGGTTGCGCGGATGGGCGTAGTACTGGCCCACGTTCAGCGACGCCACGCCCGGGAAACTGCCCAGCAGCAGCACCGTGGCGTCGGACGCCAGCACCGGCGGAAAGCCGCTGAGCTGGGGCTGCGCCGCGGCGCTCACAACCGCCCCAGCTCCGGCGCCAGCGAACGCGCCCATTTGCGCGCCGGCAGGCCGTAGCGGTTCTCGACCTCCTCGGCGCGCGCCAGCAGCGCCTGCGCGTCGATCCGCAAGGCCGGGCCGGCCAGGGCGATCGCCACCCGGTTGCCTTCCTCGATTTCGGGCAGGACCGCCACGCGCCCCTCGAACGCCTCGTCCAGATTGCGGCGGTTATGTTCGTAGCTGTCGTGCGCGCCGAACAGGTTGACGGTCACGACACCCGCCTGGCTGGCGTTGGCGCTGACCACCCGCCGGCAGCCGCGATAGAACTCGACGGAATCGCGCACCGGGCCGCGCGCGGCATGGTCGTACAAATCCACCATCAAGGCGCGGCAACTGCCGCGATTGGCTATGTCCTCCACCCACGCGCCCGCGTCATCATGGGTGACCATGAATCGCTCGTTGTCGGCGGGCAGGCGGAAATAGGCGCGGCAGGCGGCGGTCACGCTGGGGTTCCATTCCACGACGCGCACCAGGCTGTCGGTGTGCTTCAGGCAGAAGCGCGTCAGGGATCCCGCGCCCAGCCCCAGCGTACCGATGGCCTGCTCGCCGCCGGCCTGCGGCGGATCGAGGAACAGCAGCCACGCCATCATCTGGCGCGTGTACTCCAGCTCCAGCGAAAAAGGGCTGCGTATCCGCATCGCGCCCTGGATCCAGGGGCTGCCGAAATGCAGGTAGCGAACGCCCTGCTCTTCCGAGAACGTCGGCTCGTCGAGCTCGCTGGGACCGGCGGCGCGCCGCCGGTCCGGCCCGGGCCGTTGCGCCTTGCGGCTCAAGAGGACTGGCTCAGCAACAGGCTGTTCATGCTGCGCACGAACGCGGCCGGATCCTCCAGCGGCGCGCCCTCGGCCAGCAGGGCCTGGTCCAGCAGCAAGCGGGCCCACTGGCCGAAGTCGGCATCGCCGGCCTGCCGCACGCGCGCAATCAGCGGATGGCCCGGGTTGATCTCCAGGATGGGGCGCGACTCGGGCGCGGCCTGTCCGGCCGCCTTGAGCAGGCGCTGCAAGTGCTGGCTCATGTCCTGCTGGTCCACCACCACGCAGGCGGGGGAATCGACCAGGCGGAAGGTCACGCGCACGTCCTTGACCGCCTCGCCCAGCGCCTCCTTCAGCCGCTCGACCACCGGCTTGAGCTCTTCCGAGACTTCTTCCTGCTGCTTCTTCTCTTCCTCGTCTGCCAGCGCGCCCAGGTCCAGGCCGCCCTTGGCGATGGAGGCCAGCGGCTTGCCGTCGAACTCGTTGACGAAGGACAGCATCCATTCATCGACGCGGTCCGTGAGCAATAGGACCTCGATGCCCTTCTTGCGGAAAATTTCCAGGTGCGGGCTGCTGCTGGCCGCGGCGAAGGTCTCGGCCGTGACGTAGTAGATCTTGTCCTGGCCTTCCTTCATGCGGGCCACGTAGTCGGCCAGCGACACCGTCTGCGCGGGGGTGCCGTCCTGGGTGGAAGCAAAGCGCAGCAGCTTCAGGATGCGCTCCAGGTTGGTCGCGTCCTCGCCCACGCCTTCCTTGAGCACCTGGCCGAACTCGGTCCAGAAGGTCGCGTAATCGTCCTTGCGGTTCTCGGCCAGGTCCTCGAGCAGGCTCAGCACGCGCTTGGCGCTGCCTTCGCGGATGGCGCGCACGTCACGGCTTTCCTGCAGAATCTCGCGCGAGACGTTCAGCGGCAGGTCGGCCGAATCGATGACCCCGCGCACGAAGCGCAGGTAGGCCGGCAACAGTTGTTCCGCGTCGTCCATGATGAAGACACGCTTCACATACAGCTTGACCCCGTGCTTCCTGTTGCGGTCCCACATGTCGAACGGCGCGCGCCGCGGCACGTACAACAGCTGCGTATACTCGCTGCGGCCCTCGACCCGGTTGTGGCTCCACGCCAGCGGCGCCTCGAAGTCATGCGCCACGTGCTTGTAGAACTCGGTGTACTGCTCGTCGGTGACCTCGGACTTGCTGCGCGTCCACAGCGCGCTGGCCTGGTTGACGGTCTCTTCCTCGTCGCGGGTGACCTGCTCGGATTTCTCGGCGTCCCATTCCTCTTTCTTCATCAGGATGGGCACGGAGATGTGGTCCGAATAGCGGCGCAGGATCTCGCGCAGCTTCCACGACGACAGGAAGTCGTCCTCGCCCTCGCGCAGCGTCAGGATGATGTCCGTGCCCCGCCCGGCCTTCTCGGCCGCCGAGATCGTGAACTCGCCGTCGCCGGCCGACTCCCAGCGTATCGCCTGGTCCGCCGGCTGGCCCGCGCGGCGGCTGACGACGGTGACTTTCTGCGCGACGATGAACGACGAATAAAAGCCCACGCCGAACTGGCCGATCAGTTGCGCATCCTTCTGCTTGTCGCCGGTCAGCTGCTGGAAGAACTCCCGCGTGCCCGAGCGGGCGATGGTGCCCAGGTTGGCAATGGCCTCGTCCCGCGTCATGCCTATGCCGTTGTCGGAAATCGTGATGGTCCGCGCGGCCTTGTCGAAGCCCACGCGGATGGCCATCTCGCCCTCGCCTTCCAGCAGTTCCGGCCGGTCGATGGCCTCGAAACGCAGCTTGTCGCAGGCGTCGGACGCATTGGAGACCAGTTCGCGCAGGAAGATTTCCTTGTTGCTGTACAGCGAGTGGATCATCAGGTGCAGCAACTGCTTGACTTCGGTCTGGAAGCCCAGGGTTTCGGAGGTGTTGGTCTGACTCATGGCAATAACAAGGCCCATCCCGGCGCGCACGGTTCAGGCGCGCCAGGCATGGCGGTTGACGAAAGGAAGTTGTCCGGTTGGAGCAAAAAGCTCACGCGGCGTAGATAGGGCCGCGCGCACCTTTTTCAAGCATAACAGCCCCCACCCGCATCGCCCCCCGGGACCCGGCGCCGGGCCGCCCCAAGGCGGGTCCCGGCCCCCTTTGGGGGGCTGCCGCGTAGCGGCTGGGGGCCCACCATTCTGGGCGCGCGTCAGCGCGTAGGGGAGGGTCCTAATCTGCTGGTGATAGGTACGCCCGCCAGCAGGAACTCCATCTGGTCGGCCAGGATGCGGCGATTGCGCAGGATCATGCCTTCCCAGCGGTTGGGCCGGTACGGCAGGTAGAGCAGCGGCATGCCGGCCTGCTCGGGGGTGCGGTTGCCCTTGCGCTGGTTGCACGAGCGGCAGGCCGTGACCACGTTTTCCCAGGTATTGGCGCCGCCGCGCGACTCGGGGCGGACGTGCTCGATGGTCAGTTCGGACTCGGGGAAACAGCCGCCGCAATAGGCGCAGACGTGCATGTCGCGCGAGAACAGGCGTTCACGGCTGATGCTGATGGAGGCGGAACGGTCGCCGCGGAACTCGCGGCCGCGCACGGCGATGATGCTGGCGGTGCTGACGGTGGACACCTGCCCGGTCAGCCGGTTCGTGCCCCCGCGGTAGGTGACGGTGGTGTCCCCCAGTTCCCATGCCACCCTTCCCGCCACGTGCAGGCAGATGGCTTTTTCGATATCCACCCAGTGCACCGGCGTGCCGGCGACATCGAGCGCGAGAACCAGATGAGCCACAGTTTTCTCCTGAATGGATTGCCTATCGCTATCTTTCACTGGTTTTTTATACAGCGCCTCAATGACCAAATCAAGACAAATGCCGATTCCGCACAACATTCCCCTGCCCACCAAGACAAACAACCCAGGCCCAGGATGCGGTGGATCCGGCTCCGCCGGTCCACCCGCATCGCCCCCTTAAGGGGGTGCCCGAAGGGCGTAGGGGGTGGGCTTCCCTTGCGCGCGTAAGCGCGTAGGGGGGGGTCAATCAGTCGGAGCGCGGATCAGCCAGCGGCCATCGCGCCAGACCCGGCTCTCGCCGTGGTGCATCACGAAGAACTCGTCGGGGGCGACGCCCGCGTAGCGGCGTGCCCGCGCCAGGTCCCGGGGAGGCTGGTCCAGCGCCTCGTCGGTCAGCTCGAACGTGCCCCAGTGGATGGCGACGGAAGCCCTGGCACCCAGGTCGCGATGCGCCTGCACGGCCTCGGTGGGATTCATGTGATGGCCGCGCATGAACCAGCGCGGCGCATAGGCGCCTATCGGCAGCGCCGCCAGGTCGAAAGGCCCCATGCGTTCGCCTATGGCGGCGATGTCCTTGGAATAGCCGAAGTCGCCGCCGAACAGGAAGTTGAACGCGGGCTCGCGCGTCCGGACCGCCCAGGCGCCCCACAACGAAACGTTCCGGTCGAAGGGCGTGCGGGCGCTCCAGTGCTGCACGGGCAGCAGCGTCAGGATGGCATCGCCCACCACCGTCTGGCCCCACCAGTCCAGCGGCCGCAAGTCGGTGGCCTCGGGCACGTTCTGGCGGAACCAGACGTCCACGCCCAGGGGCACCATGAAGACGGGCGGACCGCCGGGCTGCGCCGCCAGCGCCTTGACCGAGGCGAAATCCAGGTGGTCGTAGTGGTTGTGCGAGATCACCACGGCATCGATGTGCGGCAGGTCGGCCAGCGCGACGCCGGGTGGCTGGTGGCGCTTGGGCCCCATGAACCCGAAGGGCGAGGCGCGTTCGGAGAACACCGGATCGGTCAACAGGTTGAAGCGGCCCAGCTGCACCAGCAGCGTGGAATGCCCGACCCAGCTGACCCGCACGTCCGGCGAGGCCTCCTTCAGCCAGGCGGTGTCCGCCACGACCGGCGACAGGGACTCCGTCGGAGGCGGCGGCAGGCCCTGCGCCCACCGGTCGAACTGCCAGCGCCAGAAGTCCAGCGTGCCCGGCTGGGCATACGAATACAGGTTGCGGAATCCATGCGGCGTATGGTGCGGCTGGGCGGCATCGTAGTACGGGTTGACGGGGGAGCACCCCGCCACCGCGCAGGTCGCCAGGACCGCCGCCAGCCCCCGCCGCATCATGGCCTTACAGCACCGGCGACAGCACGGGCTGCTTGGGCTTGGCGTCCAGCAGCCGGCCCTTGCGGGCCCGCTTGCCGACGTAGACCGCCAGTCCGCCGCCGGACAGGATCTCTTCATGCGGCTTGTTGCGGTAGATGCCCGTGATCCGCAGCCCCGCCGGCCCGACCGGCACCACCTGGGCCAGGGTGTCCTTGGGATCGATGTCCATCAGCGCCGTGCCGCGACCGCCCGAGGACAGCGCCTTGACCTCGGCCAGGCCGAACACCAGGAAACGGCCCTTGTCGGTCAGCAGCGCGAGCGAATCGGCGCCGTCGAACACCGGCACGGGCCGCAGCGGGCTGTCGCCCTCGTCCAGCGTCATGAATTGCTTGCCGCCACGCTGGCGCGTGGCCATGTCGCCCAGGCGGGTGACGAAGCCGACGCCGCGCTCGGTGGCCAGCAGCCACCGGCTTTCGGGGGCCGCCGCGATCATGTGCAGGATGCGGGATCCGGCTTCCAGGTCGATCAGCGTGGTCACCGGCACGCCATCGCCGCGCGCCGACGGCAGCGCGCTGACGGCCACCGAATAGACGCGACCGTTGCTGCCCAGCGCGATCAGCGTATCGGTGGTCCGGCATTCGAACGCGCCGTACAGCGCATCGCCCGCCTTGAACGTGAACAGGCTGGCATCGTGGCCGTGGCCCTGGCGGGCCCGCAGCCACCCCTTCTGCGACACGATGACGGTGACCGGCTCGTCGATGACCTTGGCCTCGACGGTGGCGCGCTCGGCCGCTTCGATCAGCGTGCGGCGATCATCGCCGTACTGTTTGGCGTCGGCTTCGATTTCCTTGACGATCAGCCGCTTGAGCGAATTCGGATTGGCCAGCAGTTCCTCGAGCTTGCCCTGCTCGTCCTTCAGGTCCTTCAGTTCCTGCTCGATCTTGAAGCCTTCCAGGCGCGCCAGCTGCCGCAGGCGCATCTCCAGGATGTCCTCGGCCTGGCGCTCGGACAGCTTGAAGGCCTGCATCAGCGCGGGCTTGGGTTCGTCCGACTCGCGGATGACCTTGATCACCGCGTCCACGTTCAAGTAGACCACCATGCGGCCTTCCAGCACATGGATGCGGTCCAGCACCTTGTCCAGGCGATGGCGCGAACGCCGCGTGACGGTCTGGGTGCGGAAGACGAGCCACTCGTCCAGGATCTCGCGCATGGACTTCTGGCGCGGCCGCCCGTCGTTGCCCACCGCCACCAGGTTGATGGGCGCGCTGCTTTCCATGGACGTATGGGCCAGCAGCGTGTTGACGAACTCGTCGCGGTCCACGCGCGAGGTCTTGGGCTCGAATACCAGCCGCACGGCCGCGTCCTTGCCCGACTCGTCGCGCACCGCGTCGAGCAGGCTCAGCAAGGCCGCCTTGGTCTGCTGTTGTTCGTTCGAGAGGCTTTTCTTGCCCGCCTTCACCTTGGGATTGGTGAGTTCCTCGATCTCTTCCAGCACCTTCTGGCCGGAGGTCGACGGCGGCAGTTCGGTGACCACCAGTTGCCACTGGCCGCGCGCCATTTCCTCGAACTTCCAGCGCGCGCGCACCTTGATCGAGCCGCGGCCCGTGCCGAGTATCTGGGCGATCTCGGACCGCGGCGTGATGATCTGGCCGCCGCCGGGATAATCGGGTCCGGGCAGCAGGCCGTAGAGCTCGTCGTCGGCGATCCTGGGATTCTTCAGCAGCGCCACCGCGGCCTGCGCCACTTCGCGCAGGTTGTGCGGCGGGATCTCGGTGGCCATGCCCACCGCGATGCCCGAGGCGCCGTTCAGCAGCACCACGGGCAGGCGCGCCGGCAGTTGCCTGGGCTCCTGGTACGAGCCGTCGTAGTTGGGAATGAAGTCGACCGTGCCTTCGTCCAGCTCGTCCAGCAGCAGCCGGGCGATGGGCGTGAGCCGCGCCTCGGTGTAGCGCATGGCCGCGGCGCCGTCGCCGTCGCGCGAGCCGAAGTTGCCCTGTCCGTCGATGAGCGGATAGCGCAGCGAGAACGACTGCGCCATGCGCACCAGCGCATCATAGGCCGCCTGGTCGCCGTGGGGATGGTACTTGCCCAGCACGTCGCCCACCACGCGGGCCGACTTCACGGGCTTGGCGTTCGCGCCCAGCCCCATGGCCTGCATGGCATACAGGATGCGCCGCTGCACCGGCTTCTGGCCGTCGCTGACGTCCGGCAGCGCCCTGCCCTTGACCACCGATACCGCGTAATCCAGATAAGCCTGTTCCGCATAGCGCGCCAGCGTGATCGCGGCGTCGCCGCCCGGCCGCTCGAACAGGCCGGGTTGTTGTTCGTCCGTCATCAAATATCCACCTCGGCGAGGTCGCCTTTCTCTTCCAGCCACGAGCGCCGCTGCGCGGCCTCACCCTTGCCCATCAGCATGTCGAACATGCGCGTGGTCTCGTCCGCGCCGAGTTCGCCGTAGGTGACCGGCAGCAGGCGGCGGGTGTCGGGGTTCATCGTGGTTTCCCAAAGCTGCTCGGGGCTCATTTCGCCCAGGCCCTTGAAGCGGCTGATGCTCCAGGACCCCTCGCGCACGCCTTCCTTGCGCAGCTTGTCCTCGACCGCGGTCAGCTCGCCCTGGTCCAGGCAATAGAGCTTGCGCGGCGGCCGCTTGCCCTGCGCCGGCACGTCCACGCGGAACAGCGGCGGGCGCGCCACGTACACGTGCCCGGCCTCGACCAGCCTGGGAAAGTGCCGCAGGAACAACGTCAGGAGCAGCACCTGGATGTGCGATCCGTCCACGTCCGCGTCGGACAGGATGCAGACGCGCCCGTAGCGCAGCCCGGACAGGTCGGGATCGTCGCCCGCGCCATGGGGATCGACGCCGATCGCCACCGCGATGTCGTGGATCTCGTTGTTGGCGAACAGGCGGTCGCGCTCGACCTCCCAGGCGTTGAGCACCTTGCCGCGCAGCGGCAGGATGGCCTGGAATTCCTTGTCGCGCCCCATCTTGGCCGAACCGCCCGCCGAGTCGCCCTCGACCAGGAAGACCTCGGTGCGGGAGGCGTCGCTGCTTTCGCAATCGGTCAGCTTGCCGGGCAGCACGGCCACGCCCGAGCTCTTGCGCTTCTCGACCTTCTGCGTGGCCCGCACGCGCGACTGCGCCTGGCGGATGACCAGCTCGGCCAGCTTCTTGCCGTATTCGACGTGGGAGTTCAGCCACAGCTCCAGCGCCGGCTTCGAGAACCCGCCCACCAGGCGCACCGCGTCGCGGCTGTTCAGTCGTTCCTTGATCTGGCCCTGGAACTGCGGGTCGAGCACCTTGGCCGACAGCACGAAGCTGGCGCGCGCGAACACGTCCTCGGGCAGCAGCTTGACGCCCTTGGGACTGAGGTTGTGCAGTTCGACGAAACCTTTGACCGCGTTGAACAGGCCGTCGCGCAGCCCGGCCTCGTGCGTGCCGCCGGCCGGCGTCGGGATCAGGTTGACGTAGGACTCGCGCACGACGTTGCCGTCCTCGGTCCAGGCCACCACCCACTGCGCGCCCTCGCCCTCGGCGAAGTTCTCGTTGTCGCCTCCGGCGTACTGCTCGCCTTCGAACAAGGGAATGAGCAGTTCGGCGCCGGCCAGCGCCTCGGTCAGGTAGCCGCGCAGGCCCTGCTCGTACAGCCAGGTCTGGGTCTCGCCGGTTTTCTCGACCCGCAGCGTGACCTTCACGCCGGGCAGCAGCACGGCCTTGCTGCGCAACAGGCGCGACAGCTCGCCCATGGGGATCGTGCCGCTGTCGAAATACTTGGGGTCCGGCCAGCAGCGCACGCGCGTGCCGCTCTTCTTGCGGGCGGGATCGGACACCTGCGCCAGTTCCTCGACCACGTCGCCGTGCTGGAACACCAGCCGGTGGGCCGCGCCGTCGCGCCAGACCGTGACTTCCATGCGCGACGACAGCGCGTTGGTGACCGAGACGCCGACGCCGTGCAGGCCGCCGGAGAACGAATAGGCGCCGCCGCCCTGCTTGTCGAACTTGCCGCCGGCGTGCAGGCGGGTGAAGACCAGCTCGACGACCGGCGCGTTTTCCTCGGGGTGCAGGCCGACGGGAATGCCGCGGCCCTCGTCCTCGACGGTCACGCTGCCGTCGGCGTGCAGGGTGACCTGCAGATGTTTGCCGTAGCCGGCAAGCGCCTCGTCGGCGCCGTTGTCGATCACCTCCTGCACGATGTGCAGGGGGTTTTCGGTTCGGGTGTACATGCCCGGGCGCTGCTTGACGGGCTCCAGCCCCTTCAGCACCCGGATGGAAGCTTCGTTGTAGCGAGTGGCCAAGTTATCCCCAGCGACTGTGGAAAATGAAGGGTATTTTACGGACGGAGGGCCTGGCCATGCGGGCCGGCGTGGCACGCCCATTTTTTGGGCACCCCTGCCTTGCCCGGCGGGTGGCGGTCACAGGCCGCACAGGGCCATGAGCCCTTCCCATCCGACGACGAGTTGCGGGCGCAAATAGCCCAGGAAGGCTACCGTAAGCACGGTGCCAAGCAAAGCATAGGCAAGGACCGCCCGCCAGGCGCGCCCGCGCCTCCCGGATTGCCCCTGCCGGTTGCGATCGGCCATGGACCTGCCTCCTGTTCCCGGCCGTGTTCATGCCGGCACCAATGCGCGCTCGCGCACGGGCATGCACAGCGCCGCCGCGACCAGACCGAGCGCGACCGAAATCCACCAGACCGCATCGTAGCTGCCGGTGGCGACGTACAGCTTGCCGCCCAGCCAGACACCGACGAAGCTGCCGATCTGGTGGCCGAAGAATACGATACCGGTCAGGGTCGACGCATAGCGCATGCCGTAGATATGTCCTACCAGCGCGGTGGTCAACGGCACGGTCCCCAGCCAGACCAGCCCGATCAAGGCCGAGAACGCATACAGCACCGCCGGCGTCAGCGGCAGCAGGATCAGCAGCATGATCGCCGCCGAGCGCGTCGCGTACAGCAGCGCCAGCAGGTGCTTCTTGCTGTGGCGGCCGCCCATCCGGCCAGCCCAGTACGAGCCGAACACGTTGAACAGGCCGATGAGCGCGATGGCCAGCGCGCCGTCCGAGGCCTTCAGGCCGCCGTCCACCACGAAGGCCGGCAGATGCAGCGTGATGAAGGCCGTGTGGAAGCCGCAGACCGCGTAACTCCAGAACAGGAAGTGGTAGGAACCGTGCCCCATGGCCTGGCGTACCGCCGCGCCCAGCGACTGCGCGCCGGCGACATGCGCCGGCTTGCCCGTCAGCCGCGTGGCCAGCGGCAGCGCCAGCAGCATCAGCGCCGACAGCGCCCACAGCGCGCCGGTCCAGTCGAAATGATCGATCAGCAATTGCCCGGCGGGCACGACCACGAACTGCCCCATGGAGCCGCCCGCGCTGGCGATGCCCATCGCGGTGCTGCGGCCCTCGGGCGGCACGGCGCGCGCCACCACCGGCAGCAGCACGGCGAATGTCGTGCCGGCCTGCCCCAGTCCGACCAGCACGCCGGCGCACAGGTACAGCATGGCCTCGGACCCGGCGTAGCGCGTGCCGACCAGGCCCAGCGCGCACAACAGCGCCGATGCGACGATGGTCCGGCCCGACCCCCACTTGTCGGCCACCGATCCCATCAGGATGGCCGAGACGCCCCACACCAGGTTCTGGATGGCGAAGGCGAGCGAGAACACGTCGCGCCCCCAGCCGTGGACCAGCCCCATGGGCTGCATGAACAGGCCGAAGGTCGCGCGCACGCCCATCGCGAACAACAGCACGAGCGACGCGCAGACGACGATGCTTCCTGAGCGGGACGAGGGAGTCGGTGACGAAAGAGGCTGCGGCGGCATGAAGGACTGGATGATGGAAAATCGCGGCGCCGGTGCGTGCGCGACCGGCCACGGCCTGCGCATTGTAGTCGCACCGCTCCCGCTACGCCGGCTCGCGGCCCGGCGCCTGGTCCAGCAGGCGCTCGACGATGGCCAGGATCTGCCCCGCGGCGTCGCCGATGTGGCGCTCCAGCACCGATCGGGCCTCGTCGGCCCGGCGCTCGCGGCACAGCGAGACCAGGGCCAGGTGCTCCTGGTGGGCCTGCTGCCGGATCGGGGCGTTGACCACCTGGAAGCGGAAATAGCGCTCGGACTTCTCGTGCAGGCCGCGCACGATGGCCAGGGCGGCCGGCCGCCGGGCCGCCCGGTACAGGCCTTCGTGCAATTGCCAGTTCAACTGGCCCCACTGATCGGGCCCCGCCGTGTCCATGCGCGCCACGCATTGTTCGGCCAGCGCCAGTTCCTCTTCCGATATCCGCGCGGCCGCCTCGTGGATCAGCCAGGGCTCCAGGCGCAGGCGAATGTCGAACAATTCCTCGACCTCGGCGCGCGACAGCATGGAGACGAAGGCCCCCCGGTGGGGAATGGCGTCCACCAGGCCCTCGGCGCTGAGCTGGCGGATGGCTTCGCGGACCGGAATCCGGCTCACGCCCAATTCGTCGGCCAGCAATTCCTGGCGCAGCGGCGAGCCGGGAGGGATCGCCCCCGACAGGATGCGGTCGCGCAGCGCCTCGGCCACCAGTTCGGACGTGGTCCGGCGCACGAGCCGGTTGCCGGAGGACGGCCGAGCGGCAGGGGAAGACAGGGGCAGGTCGTTTCTGGGCATGGCGAAGGCAGAGATGACGGGGTCCAGGAAAACCCCGACAGACGCGCCACGGACATGGGGGTTTAAATAGAAGTATATTGGATCCACTATCCAACAGCCACCGGTCATCTACCGTTGGCTGATGACGGCCTTCATGGCCGTTTTTCGTGGACTTTCAAATTGGATCCAATATAAAGTAGTCAATATCCCCGAAAGATTCCAAGGAGTGTCCGCATGACCATCCGATGGCAAGGCGTGTTTCCCGCCGTCACGACCAAGCTCAAGCCCGACTATTCACTGGATGCCGACGCCATCCGCGCCGGCCTGGAACGCCTCATCGCCCGCGGCGTGAACGGCGTGCTGATGATGGGCATGGTGGGCGAGAACGCGCAGTTGTCGCCCCGGGAAAAGCAGGAAGTGCTGCGCATCGCGCTGGATACGGTGAAGGGGCGCGTGCCGGTGCTCTCCGGCGTCGCCGAGACCAGCACCGAGCGGGCCGCCGCCTTCGCCCGCGACGCCCACGCGCTGGGCGTGGACGGCCTGATGGTGTTCCCCGGCCTGACCTACAAGTCGGATGCCGACGAGACCGTGGCCTTCTACCGGACGGTGGCGCAGGCCTCGCCCCTGCCCATCCTGCTCTACAACAATCCCCGCGGCTACGGCGTGGATCTCACGCCCGACGTGGTGGCCCGCCTGCTGGAAGAGCCCACCATCGTCGCGCTCAAGGAAGAGTCCTACGACACCACGCGCGTCACCGATCTCATCACCCGCTTCGGCGATCGCCTGGCCGTGGTCTGCGGCGTCGACGACCTGGTGGTCGAAAGCGCCGCGCTGGGCGTCCGGTGCTGGGTGTCGGGCATGGCCAACGCGGTGCCGCGCGAATCCGTGGACCTGCTCGCGCTGGCCGCGGCGGGGGACTTCGACAAGGCCCGCCAGCTGTATCGCGTGCTGACGCCGCTCTATCACCTGGATACCGTGGTCAAGCTGGTGCAGCACATCAAGCTGGCCGAGCACCTGATCGACGGCACCGCGGAAACCGTCAAGCCGCCCCGGCTCCCGTTGTCGGGCGCCGAACGGGAACGCACCATCGCCATCGTCCGCGAGACCCAGGCCGGCCTGCGCCGGCTGGGATACGACTACTGACTCCCCCGCCTCCAAGGCGCCTGGCGCCACCGGGGGCTTTCCCACAGCAGAAGGACCGCACCATGAACCTCGCCCGCCTGCTTTGCGCCTCGCTTGCCAGCCTGTCCATGCTGGCTTCGTCCTGGGCCGCCGGCTATCCGACCAAGCCCGTGGAGCTCGTCGTCGCCTACCAACCCGGCGGTGGCAGCGACAACACCGCCCGTGCCATCGCCGACGCGGTGCGCCCCATCTTTCCGCAGTCCGTCTACGTGGTCAACAAGCCCGGCGCCAGCGGCTCTATCGGCTGGTCCTACGTGGCCACCGGCCCGGCCGACGGGTACCGCCTGGTCCTCATGACGCCGGAGATGCTGGTCGTGCCGCTGATGGGCATAGGCAAGACCACCGTGGACGAATTCCAGCCCATCGCCCGCTTCACCGACGATCCGTCGTCGATCACGGTACGCGCCGACGCGCCGTGGCACACCATCCAGGAGTTCCTGGCCTATGCCAAGGCCAACCCGGGCCGGGTCGCGATCTCAAACGCAGGCAACGGCACGGTGCCGCACATGGCAGCCGCGGCGCTGGGAGAATCGGCGGGCATCGCGTTCACGCACGTCCCCTACCAGGGATCGGCGCCAGCCATCATGGGCCTGCTGTCGGGCGACGTGCAGGCCACCACGGTGGCCTACGCGGAACTGCGCCAGCATGTGGAAACCGGCAAGCTGCGCACGCTGGCGGTGATGTCGGAGAAGCGGATCGAGACGCTGAGCCAGGTTCCGACCTTCAAGGAACTGGGCCACGACCTGCTGTTCAGCGTGTGGCGCGGCGTGGGGGTCCCCAAGGGCACCCCCGCCGAGGCGGTGGAGAAATGGCGCGCGGCGGCCCGGACCCTGTCGCAGTCGACCGAGTTCCAGACCACCATGCGCAAGCAGAACCTGACGCCGGCCTACGCCGACCTGTCCGAGTTCTCGTCCGACGTGGCCAGGCAGGGCCAGGCCTTCAAGACCCTGGTGCCCAAGCTCAACCTCAAGCAGTAATGCGCGAAGGGCGGCCCGAAGAACATCCGGGCCGCCCGCGGGCCATCAGTCGATGATGATGTTGGCCTTCTGGATGACCGGCCGCCAGAGCTGGATCTGGTCCTTGATGTACTGGCCGAATTCCTCGGGCGTGTTGTACATCGGCTCCAGCCCTTCCTTGCGGAACTGCTCCAGGGTTTCCGGATTCTTCAGCACCGCCACGATCTCCTTGTTCAAGCGATCCACGATGGGCTTGGGCGTGCCCGCGATGGTCAGGAGGCCATACCACTGGCTGGCCTCGAAACCTTCGAGGCCCTTGGTCTCGCTGATGGTCGGCACGTCGGGCAATTGCGGCAGGCGCTTGGCGGTGGCCACGGCGATGGGGCGCAGGCGGCCGGCCTGGAAGAACGGCGCAAGCGGCGGATAGCCGGTCAGCACCAGCGAAGTCACGCCGCCGACCAGGTCGTTCAGCGCGGGCGCCGTTCCCTTGTAGGGCACGTGCTGGATCTGGATGTTGGCCTTGAGCTTGAAGTATTCGGTGGCCAGGTGGGCCGCGCTGCCGTTGCCGCCCGAGGCGTAGTCGTAGCCGTTGGGCTTGGCGCGCACGGCCTTGATCAGTTCGTCCACCGTGCGCACGTCCAGCTTGGCCGGGTTGACCGCCAGCACGTTGGGCACGCCGGCCACCAGCGAGATCGGGGCGAAATCCTTCACCGGATCGTAGGGCAGGCGGCGATACAGCGTGGCATTGGCGCCGAAGGTGCCGATGGCGCCCATGATCAGGGTGTAGCCATCGGCCGGCTGCGACTTGGCGTACTGCGTGCCCACGATGCCGCCCGCGCCGGGCTTGTTCTCGACCACGATGGGCTGGCCCAGCGCCGCGCCCAGCTGCTTGCTCATGACGCGCGCGATGATGTCGGTGCTGCCGCCCGGCGTGAACGGGACGACCAGGGTGATGGGCCGGGACGGATAGTTGTCGGCCGCATGCAGCGGAGCGGCGAAAGCGGCGCAGACGATGGCCGAGGTGACGACTTGCTTGAACATGACGATGGGTCTCCTGTGTGTATTGATATATGGGCGGCGAGCCCGCCGCCCCGTGGCTCAGGGACGGGCGCCCCGGGCCTCGATGCGCCGCTGGCGCGCGATCAGCCTTCGGGCCCGTTCGATGACCGGAATGTCGATCATCCTGCCGTCCAGCTGGAACGACGCGCGGCCTTCGGCCTGCGCCTGCTCCGCCGCCTCGATGACGCGCGCGGCATGCGCGACGTCCTCGGGCCGCGGCCCGTACTCCTCGTTGACGATGGCGACCTGCCCCGGATGCACGCAGCTCGCGCCGTCGAAACCGAACTGGCGCGAGCGCCTGACCATGGCGCGGAACCGGTCCCAGTCGGAAAAATCGGCCACGGTGCCGATATAGCCCAGCGGCATGACGCCGGCGGCGCGCGCCGCCAGGATCATTCGCTGCTTGGGCATCAGTAGCGCCTCGTCGGTGGGCTCGAAGCCGCCGTTCAGGGCGAAGTCCTCGCCCCCTATGTTGATGGCCGCCACGCGCGGCGAGGCGCGGGCGATGTCGGTCATCTCCTCGAACGCCTCGGGCGTCTCGATCATGACCAGGAAGCGCGTGTGTCCCATGGCCAGGCCACGGTCCGCCTCCAGTTCGGTCACCAGTTCGTCCAGCAGCCGCACGTGCGACGGGCCGTCCACCTTGGTGATGGCGATCCCGTCCACGTCCGCGCCCACGCTGGCCTCGACGTCGCGCACGCACAGGCCGAGCGGGCGGTTCACCCGCACCAGCACGTCGGCCCCGCCGCGCCGCACCTGCGCGGCGGCGGCCGCGACCGCTTCGCGCGCCACGGCTTTCTCGGAAGCCGGCACGCTGTCCTCGAGGTCGAGCATGATGGCATCCGCGCCGCGGGTGTGCGCCTTCTCGATGAAACGCGGCACGTTCGCCGGCACATACAGCAGCGATCGCCAGACCGGCAGCTCGCGCTGCCTGGCTTGTTCGGCCATGCTCGTCATCGTGCCTCCTCCCGCGTGGCGGCGTGATCGACCGTGGCGCCGCTGGCCACCATGGCCTGGATGTCCTCCTCGCCCAGGCCGGCGTCGCGCAACAGTTCGATGCTGTGCTCGCCGATGTGCGGCGCGGGCCACTTGAGCGCCGGCTCGTAGGTCGAGAAACGGACCGGATTGCGCAGGTTGGTGATCGTGCCTTCGGTGGGATGCTCGACCTTCTGGAACAGCCCCGTGTCGGCCAGGTGCGGATCGACCAGCACCGAATCCAGCGTGTGCAGCGGCATCGCGGGAATGTCGGCGGCCTCCAGGATCTCCAGCCATTCGGCCGTGGTCCGCGTCGCGAACACCTCGTTGCGGATGCGGAACATCTCGCCGATGTTCTCGAAACGGGCGCGTTTCTCGGCAAAGCGCGGATCGGTCCGCAACTCGGGGCGGCCCATCGCCTCGAACATCGCGAAGACTTGCGCGTCGGTATTGGCGGTCACGCAGATATAGCCGTCGGCGGTGCGGACCGGCCGCGAATTGGGGTCCAGCAGGCGCGAGTCGCCGGTGGCGCCCAGCGGCGGATCGAAGGTCTTCAGGAACATATGCTCGGCCAGCACGAAGGCGGTCATGCTCTCGAACATGGGCACCTCCACCACCTGGGGACCGCCGTGCCGCAGCCGCTGCACCACCGCCATCAGAATGCTGTTGGCCACCATCACGCCGACGGTGCGGTCGGCGATGACCATGGGCACGAAGCGAGGCTGGCCGTCGCCGCCGTTGTTGATCGCCGCCAGGCCCGAGGCGCCCTGGATGATGGAGTCGTAGGCCGGCTTGTCGCGATAGCGCCCTTCCTGGCCGAAGCCCACCACGCTGCAATAGATCAGGTCGGGCTTGAGCCGGATCAGGTCCTCGGCCGACAAGCCCAGGCGCGCCGCCGCCGGCGGCCGCATGTTATGCACCACCACGTCGGCCGACGCGATCAGTTTCTTCAGGGCATCGAGCGCGCCGGGTTTCTTCAGGTCCAGCGCCAGGCTCTTCTTGTTGCGATTCAGGTGCAGGTACTTCGCCGCCATGCCGGGCGTGGGAGAACGCCCGCCTATCCAGCGCGCCAGATCGCCCGAGGGATGCTCGATCTTGATGACTTCGGCGCCGAAGTCCGCCAGGAACTGCGTCGCGTAGGGCCCCACCACCACCTGCGTCAGGTCGACGATGCGCAGGCCTTCCAGTGGCGCGCGGCCCGCCTGCTGCGATACGGATGCCGTCATGCCGACTCCTTCGTGGCCGAGCCTTGCAACGTGGTCTTGCCCGCTTCGGTCACGACGCGGAACTCGATCGCGCCGGGCGCTTCGCCCGCGCGGCTCTCGACGCGGAAGGGCACGCCCTCGAACAGCGGCGAGGTATTGCGGGTGGTCAGGCTCGACAGGCGCGCGCCGCCCCAGGCCTCGTGCAGGTGCTCGGCGGCGCAGAGCGCCCCCAGGCCGCCGTTGACCACCAGGCCGGGATAGCCTTCGACCTGGGTGGCATAGGGCTGGTCGTAGTGGATGCGGTGGCCGTTGAAGCACAGCGCGCTGTAGCGGAAGATCATCACGGCATCGGCCACGATGGTGTCGGACCGGTGCAGGGCCTCGAAGGCGGGCGCGGCGGCAGCCTTGGCCGCGCCGCCGTCCTTGGCCAGGGTGCTGTCGCGGTAAACCACGTCCTGCTCCTCGACCACCACGGTGCCGGCGGCATTGCTGACGACGTGGCGCACGGTAACGAACACCAGCGGTCCGGAACTGCCCTGCTTGGGGGTGATCGAGGCGATGGTGGACACCCGCTCGAGTTCGTCGCCGATGCGGATGGGCGCGACGAACTGGATGCGCTTGCCGGCGAACATGCGCTTGGGCAGCGGCACGGGCGGCAGGAAGTCGCCCAGCGCCGGATGGCCGTCGCGGCCGAGCTGGGAGCGCGGCACGACGCGCGGGAAGAGCACGCTATACCACATCTGCGGGAATTCGGCGCCCCGGGCGAACGCGGCGCCGCGCGAGGACTCGATGGTGGCCGACAGGCGTTCGGCCAGTTGGGGGGTGACGACGTCGGCGTTCGTCTCGCTGCGGCCCACCCAGGCTTGCAACGCGTCGAGTGCCGCGGGCGTGGTGTCGGAGGTCACGATGGTGTCTCGCTGGAGTTCTGTAGTACGGCGCCCATCGTAGACCCGCCCCTCGTTTCCGAGAAATGATAAATTGCGGATGTCTATTCCATTTTGGAAACGTACTCCTGGAATACCCCCATGAAACTCCAGCAAGTGCGCGCCTTCTGCGCCGTCATCGACCATGACATGAGCGTGTCGCGGGCGGCGCGGGCCCTGCACACCACCCAGTCGGCGGTCAGCAAGCAGATCGGCCAGTTGGAGGACAGCCTGGGCGTGGCGCTGCTGATCCGCGCCAAGAGCCGCATCCTGGGGCTGACCGACGTGGGCCGGCAGGTGCTGCAATGCATGCGCGGCATCCTGGCGGCGACCGAGGATATCTCGCTGATCGTGGCCGACCACCGGCGCGAGGCCGGCGGCCGGCTGGCCATCGCCACCACGCACACGCACGCCCGCTACGCGCTGCAGGACATCGTGCCGGGCTTCACCCGGCGCCACCCGGGCGTGGGCCTGCACCTGGTCCAGGCCACGCCGTCCGAGATCGCCGACCTGGTGGCCACCGGCGAAGTCGACCTGGGCCTGTCCACCGCGCCGCAGATCCTGCCGCCTTCGCTGGCCACCATCCCCTGCTACCAGCTCAAGCACGTGCTGATCGGTGAGCGCGGCCATCCCGTGTTCGAGACGTCGCCCTTGACACTGGAGGCCATTGCCCGCCACCCGCTCATCACCTACAGCGAACAGCACGCCATCGGCCGGCGGGTGAACGAAGCCTTCGCCGCCGCCGGCCTGTCGCCCAAGATCGCCATGCGCGGCACCGACGTGGAGATCATGAAAAGCTATGCGGCCACCGGCGTTGGCCTGGCCGTCATCCCGCTGATCGCCTATTCCCGCACGCGCGACCGCAAGCTCGACGCGCGCCCGGTGGACCACCTGTTCCCGACCAGCATCGTCTACGCGCTGGCCCGGCGCGGCGCGTACTGGCCGCGCCACCTGTACGAGTTCGTCGGCAAGCTGGCGCCGGACCTGACGCCCGCCGCGATCGAAGAGGCGTTGCTGAGCACCGAGCCGCCGGCCTGATGCGCATTCCGCATGCAAAAGCGGAAAAATGAAAATGGTTTTTGGAAACGGTTGTTTTCGCGTGGCGGCGATCCTAGAGTGATTTCCGACGGCGGCCATCCCGGGCCGCCCCCCCGGATATCGCCCACGCCATGCGCCGCCGCACCCAGCCGCCCGCCAACGTCACCGCCCTGGAACGCGGATTCGCCGTACTCGACTGCTTCGCGCGCGCCGCGGGCCCGCTGGGCAACGGCGACATCGCCGAAGCCACCGGCATACCCCGCCCCACCGCCTATCGCCTGATCTCCACGCTGGTCGCGCTGGGCCAGCTGCGGCCCTGTCCGGACTCCGACAAGTACGAACTGGCCGCCGGCGTGGTGCGCCTGGCGCAATCCTTCCTCGGCGCGATCGACGCCCGCCGCCTGGTGCGGCCGCACCTCGTGGCGCTGGCCGAGGCATGCGGCGCCTCGGCTTTCCTGGGCCTGCGCGACGGCACCGACATCCTGGTGGTCGAGGCGGCCCGCGCGCGATCGGCCGTGGCCTTCCTGGGCGCCGACGTCGGCACCCGCATGTCGCTGGCCAGTTCGGCGCTGGGACGGGCCTGGCTATCGGGCGTGGATGCGCTGACCTGCGCCACCGTCGGCGCCGATACGCTGGCCGCCGGCAGCACCGTGACCGCCTCGCGCCTGGACGCGGCGCTGCGCAAGGCGCGCCGGCTGGGCTACGCGGCCTCGCAGGGCGAATGGCACGCACAGATCAATGCCGTGGCCACGCCGGTGCGCGCGCCCAGCGGCGAGGTCTTCGCCATCAATTGCGGCGGCCCCTCGTTCCTGATCACGCCCGACAAGCTGCACGACCTCGTCATTCCCCGGCTGCTGCGCGCGGCGGCCGACTTCGCCGACGAAATCGGCGGCATTTCCGGCCCCGCGCTGACCGCGGCCGTGCCGCCCGTTCCCCGCAAACGGATGGCCGCCTCGTCGGCGTAGGGCCATCCGCCCCCCACGACCAGAAAACAGAAGGAGACACCCATGCCCGACTTTCCTCCCCGCCCGGGGCGGCGCACCGCGCTTGCCGCGCTGCTCGCCGCGGCGGCCGCGCCCCGCCTCTCGGCCGCCCAGGACGAGAACTGGCCCAATCGCCCCGTCAAGCTCATCGTGCCCTTCGCGCCCGGCGGGCCGACCGACACGATCGCCCGCATGCTGGCCGAGAAGATGCAGGCCGCCTGGCAGCAACCCGTCGTGGTCGACTACAAGCCGGGCGGCGGCACCATCACCGGCACCAATACGGTCGCCAAGGCGCCGGCCGACGGCTACACGCTGGGCATGGCCATCAGCGCGCTGATGATCAATCCCAGCATGCAGCCCTCGCTGCCCTACGACACGCGCAAGGACCTGGCCGCCGTCTCGCAGGTCGCGCTGACGCACTTCGGCCTGTTCGCGCACCCCTCGCTGCCGGTCGACACCGTGCCCGAACTGATCGCCTATGCCAGGAAGAACCCGGGCAAGCTCAGCTACGCCACGCCGGGCGTGGGCACGGGCACGCACCTGGCCGGCGAACTGCTGGCCCACATGGCGGGCATCGAGCTGGTGCACGTGCCTTACAAGGGCAGCAGCCCGGCGCAGCAGGACGTGGTGGGCGGACGCGTGCCGCTGCTGTTCGACGTGATGTTCTCGGCCATGCCCTACGTCGAGGACAAGCGGCTCAAGCTGATCGCGCTCGCCAGTCCCAAGCGGGCCGCGAACCATCCCGACATTCCGCTGATCGCCGAGACCGTGCCGGGCTTCTCGGCCATGAGCACGATCGGCATCGTCGAGCCCGCGGGCGTCCCCGCCGCGCTGCGGCGGCGCGTCGGCGCGGACATCGGACGCATCGTGAAGGCACCGGACCTGGCGGCGCGCATGCAGCAGCTGGGCATGGAGCCGGTGGGCTCGACCCCCGAGCAATACGCCGCGCTGATCGACGCCGAAATCGACAAATGGGCCAAGGTGGTCAAGACCGCCGGCATCAAGATCGAATAGATTCCCCACAAGGAGAAATCCATACCATGGCACTTACGCTCACGCCCCTGACGCCCGGCTTCGTCGCCGAAGCCTCGGGACTGGACCTCGCCCGGCCGCTGGATGCGGCCGCCGTCCGCGCCATCGAAAAAGCGATGGACGACTACGCCGTGCTGGTGTTCCGCGACCAGCCGCTGGACCAGGACCAGCAGATCCGCTTCGCCAAGAGCTTCGGTCCGCTGGACCTGGGGCTGCGCAAGGTCAAGGGCGGCGCCCACCGCTTCGACCACGCGGAACTGGCGGACATCTCGAACGTCACCGTCGACGGCTCGGTCGCCGGCCGCGAACACGCCAAGATCGTCGGCAACATCGCCAACCAGCTCTGGCACAGCGACAGCTCGTTCCAGCGCCCGCGGGCCAAGTATTCGATGCTGTCGGCGGTGGTCGTGCCGCAGGACGGCGGCCAGACGGAATTCGCCGACCTGCGCGCCGCCTACGACCATCTGCCGGAGGCCATGAAGGCCGCCATCGGCGACCTCCAGGCCGTGCACTACGCCCTGCACTCGCGCTTCCTGCTGGGCGACACCGACTATACCGAGGCCCAGCGCAATGCCCTGCCTCCGGTGCGCTGGCCGCTGGTGCAGACCGATCCGCGCTCCGGCCGCAAGATCCTGTTCGTGGGCATCCACGCCTGCGAAGTCGTGGGCATGACCGTGGCCGAGGGCCGCATGCTGCTGCTCGACCTGCTCGAACACGCGACCCAGCGCGAGTTCGTCTACCGCCACGCGTGGCGCGTGGGCGACCTGGTCATGTGGGACAACACCGCCACCCTGCATCGCGGCCGGCGCTTCGACTTCGCGCAGCGGCGCGAGCTGCGGCGCGCGACCACCGAGGAAGTGCAGTTGTCGGCCGAGGCGCGCGCGGCGGCCTGACCCTGCCGCTACTTGCCGTGCTCGGCCGCGATCGGCCGGGTCTCGCCGGTCTCCACCAGGCTGCGGGTGGCGTCCGGCGAGCCGTAGATCCACAGGATCTTCATCGGCCGCGTCGCCGACAGGTTGCGGAAGCGGTGCGGCACGCCCGGCGGAATGTAGGTCGCGTCGTGCGCCTTGAGCGGGTGGGACTCGCCGTCGATGTCGAGCACGGCCTCGCCCTCGATCAGCACGACGCTTTCCTCGCAGTTGTGGAAATGGAAGGGAATCTGCGCGCCGGCCTCGAATTCGGTGTAGCCGGTCAGGAAACCCTGGGCGCCGACCTGGCGCCCGACCAGCGGCGTGGTGCGCGCGCCGCCGCCGCGGTCGTGGACGGGCAGTTCGGCGGCCTTGAGCAGGACGGCCCGGGATGGCGTGACGTTCATCGTGGGTTCCTCTGCCTCAGTTGGACTGGATGTTGCCGTCGCGGATCAGTTGCTGGTACAGGTCGAAGTTGCCGCGCGTGGCGGCGCCGAATTCGTCGGGGCCGATGCCGCGCAGGGTCATGCCCAGCGGCGCCAGCTGCGCCTTCACGTCGGACGCGGCCAGGGCCTTCACCACGCTCTGGTGCAGGCGGTCGACGATGGGCCGGGGCGTCCCGTGCGGCGCGACGATCGTGGCCCACGAGTCGAAGAAGAACCCGGGCAGGCCGGAGGTGTCCACCGTCGGCACCCCGGGGAACTGCGCCAGCGGCTCCTTCGTGGATACCGCCAGCAGCTTCACCTTGCCGCCCTGGATCAACCCCGCCACCGTTCCCAGCCCCTGGAATCCCGCCTGCACTTCCTTGCCCGCCACCGCCACGGCGCCGGGCGTCGCGCCCTTGTAGGGCACGTGCACGATGTCCAGGCCGGCCTTGCGGGCGAACAGCGCCATCGCGATGTGCTGCGGACTGCCGTTGCCGCCCGAGCTGTAGTTGATGCGGCCGGGGTTGGCGCGCGCATCGGCGATGAAATCGGCCGCGGTCTTGTAGGGGGAGTCGGCCGGCACCACCAGCCCCCACTCGACCGTCGCCACCAGCGACACCGGATCGAAGTCCTTCAGGGGATGCCACGGCATGTTGGGATAGATGTGCGGGATCATGGTGAGGATGCTGTCGTTGAAGCCGCCCAGCGTGTAGCCATCCGGCGCGGCCTTGGCCACCTTGTCCGCACCGATCAGCCCCGACGAGCCGGGAATGTTCTCGACCACGAAGGGCTGGCCCAGGTCCTCGGACATCTTCTGGACCACGATCCGGACCGCCTTGTCCACCGCGGAGCCCGCGGCCAGCGGGATCACCATGCGGACGGGCTTGGCGGGATAGGCCTCGGCCGCCCGCGCGGGGGTGCCCGCGCAGACCAGCAGCGCCATGCCCACGCTTGCGATGATGGACTTCATGCTGTCTCCTCCCCGTCTGTGCGGGTGGTGTCTGGGAACGAATCTGCGGTCAGCTGGCCAGGGGCGGAATCTCCAGGTCCCTGGCCAGCTGGTCCAGCTCGGCCGCCACGCCGCGGGAAACGGGAATGCCCGTTTCCCGGTAGTGCCGGCGGCGCACGTGGCTCTGTTCGCCGGGCATCCAGATGCGCTCGGTGCCGGGCATGCGGGCGCTGCCGCGCAGGTCTCCCACCAGCCGGTCGACCGCCTCCTTGAAGCCCTGCACCGGGCCGAAGGCGGCCAGGTTCAGGACCAGCATGGCCTGGCCGGTATTGGTCGGCGTGACGTGGTCCTTGTTGAAATCGACGACGTCCCGCCCCATCGCGGCACCGTTCAGCGTGCCGGCCAGCAGGCCAACCATCAGGGCCAGGCCATAGCCCTTGTGGCCGCCTATGGGCATCAGGAAACCCTCGTCCGAACGCGTGGGGTCGAGCAGCGGCCGGCCCTCGCGGTCGATCATCCAACCCTCGGGCATCATCTCGCCGCGCTTGGCCTTGGCCTTGACCTTGCCATAGGCCGCCACCGTGGTCGCCATGTCCAGCACCACCGGCGGCTCGTCGCCCGCCGGCACGCCGACCGAGATGGGATTGGTCGACAGCAGCATGTCGGTGCCGCCCCAGGGCGGCAGGTGATTGGCGTTGCCCACCGCGAAATAGATGCCGACCATGTCGTGCCGCAGCGGCATGGCCGAGTACAGCGAGGCCGGGCCGGCATGGTTGCTGCGGCGCGTGCCCACCCAGGCCGCACCCTGGGTCCTGGCCTTGTCGATGGCGATTGCGGTCGCGCGCGACACCACCAGGTGTCCCATGCCGTTGTCGCCGTCCACGACGGCCATGCCCGGCATGTCGGCCACCACCCGGATGTCGGGCCGCACGTTGATGCCGCCCGACCGGATCCGCCTGACGTATTGGGGCAGGCGGATGACGCCGTGGCCGTCCGAGCCCTGCAGGTCGGCCTGGGCCATCAGGCCCGCCACGGTGGCGGCATCGCCCTCGGGCAGCCCCGCCCGCCGCAGCGCCGCGGCAATGAATCGCTCCAGTTGTTCCAGGGAAACCGATATCGAATTGCTATCTACACCCATGTCCGTCCATGCCACAGCGCGTTGACGGCCAATGCTAGAGAGCGCCAGGGCGGAAATCCAATACAGAATTCGCTCCGGGCCATATCATCCTGATATGGTTTATCGGGGGCAGCCATGAATCTGCGCACCTTGCGGTACTTCGTCGCCATCGTCGACGCCGGCAGCCTGAGCGCGGCCGCGCAGGCCATCTCCATCGCCCAGCCCGCGCTCAGCCGCCAACTGCGCGAGCTGGAACGGGAAATGGGCCAGCCCCTGCTGATACGAGGCGCGCGCGGCGTGCGGCTGACGGCCGCGGGGCTGACGCTGTACGAGTCCGCGCAGCGCATGCTGGCCGAGGCGGCCCGGCTGCGCCGGCAGATGACGCAGCGCCCGGCCAGCGCCGCCACCACGGTCACCATCGGCATCTCGCCCACCCTGGCCGCGGTGCTGGTGCCGGGCCTGTTCGAACAATCGCGGCGGGGCCTGGACGGCATCCGCATCAAGGTGCGCGAGGCCTTCACGCCCTCGCTGCTGGAATGGGTGGAACGTGGAATGGTGGACATGGCCGTGGTCACCAACCCCAGTCCAGGCGGTGCGCTGGCCCTGCAGCCGCTGCTGGGCGAACCCTTCGCGCTGGTCGCCAACGTCGCGCTGGGCCTGGGCCCCGTCATCCCGGCCACGCAGTTGCATCGCATGCCGCTGCTGATGACCTCCTTGCACCGCGACATCGTGGACAGGCAATTGATGCCGCTGGGCGTGGACCTGCGATTGGAGGCCGAGATCGACTCGGTCGACGCCATCCGGGAACTCGTCTGCCGGGGCCGCTGGGCCACCATCATGCCGATCTCGGTGTTCAAGGACCTGGTTGCCGCGGGCTGGGTGACCGGCTCGGAAATCACCGGCGTGCAACTGAACCGCATGCTGGTGCTGGCGCGCCGCATCGAGCGGGACAGCCCGGCGGCCTACGACGCGGTGCAGGACCTGCTGCACGCGGAATTCGCGCGGCTCAATCGCGCCAATGTATTCGGCATATCGAACCTGGGCGGGCCATTCGCTGGCGAACGGGATGCCATGCGGGCAGGAGAGTGACGGGGAAAGGGCGCAGGAACGACGAGGGGCGGCGGGTGGCGTCCCCACCAGGAATCGAACCTGGATCTGATTCTTAGGAGGAACCTGTTCTATCCATTGAACTACAGGGACGCAAGCCCGCTACTGTAACAGCAGAAAGGCCCCCGGGACAAGAATCGCCTTGCCGGTGCAAGCCATGTGAGAATGCGGTCAACGGACCGGGCGAGAACGCGCCGACACCACATCCAGCGAGGTGCCCATGGACCTGTTCCGCGTCAAGAGCATAGACAGCATGCTGGCGCAGCGCGAGACGGCGGGCTTGCGCAAAAGCCTGTCCACCTTCGACCTCGTCATGCTGGGCGTGGGCGCGGTCGTCGGCTCGGGCATCTTCATCCTGACCGGCACCGGCAGCCTGATCGCCGGCCCCGCGCTGTCGCTGTCCTTCGTCCTGGCCGCCATCGCCTGCTTTTTCTCGGCGCTGTCCTATGCCGAATTCTCGTCATCGCTGCCCGTATCGGGCTCGGTCTACACCTATGTCTACGCCACGCTGGGTGAACTGCCCGCCTGGCTGATCGGCTGGATCCTGATCCTGGAGTTCGGCCTGGCGGCCTCGGCCGTCGCCGCTGGCTGGTCCGGCTACCTGCAATCGCTGATCGCCGGCTTCGGCCTGCACCTGCCCGAGGCGCTGCGCGCCGCGCCGGGCGCGGTGGCCGGCAGCGCGTCGCTGTTCAACCTGCCGGCCTTCCTCGTCCTGGCCGCCATCACCGCCCTGCTCTCGCTCGGCGTGCGCCAATCCAAGCGCGTCAACAACGCGATGGTGGTGATCAAGATCCTGGTGGTGGTGCTGTTCATCGCCGCCGGCGCCACCCACGTGCGAACCGAGAACTGGACGCCCTTCATGCCCTACGGCATGAGCGGCGTCTATGCCGGCGCCGCGCTGATGTTCTATGCGTTCATCGGCTTCGACGCGGTCGCGTCCTCGGCCGAGGAAGTCAGGAATCCGCAGCGGTCGCTACCCCTCGGCATCCTGGGCTCGCTGCTGATCTGCACCGTGCTGTACGTGCTCGTGACCCTGGTCATGACCGGTATCGTGCCTTACCAGGACTTCACCGCCAATTCCGACCACCCGGTCTCGCTGGCCTTGCAGCGCACCGGGCAGCTGGGCCTGGCCGGCGTGGTCGACCTGGGCGCGATCCTGGGCATGACGACGGTCATCCTCGTCATGAGCTACGGCCTGACGCGCATCCTCTACGCCATGGCGCGCGACGGCCTGCTGCCACGGCGGCTGGCCAGCCTGCATCCGCGCCATGCGACGCCCTTCACGTTGACGTGGACCGTCGGACTGGCCTTCGCGCTGATCGCCGGGCTCATCCCCCTGGCGGTGCTGGCCGAGCTGATCAACATCGGCACGCTGACCGCCTTCGCGCTGATCTCGCTGGCGGTCATCGTCCTGCGCAGGACCCATCCGGAACTGCGCCGCGGCTTCCGCTGCCCCGGCGTCCCCTACGTCCCGCTCGCGGCCGTCGTCTGCTGCGTCTTCCTGATCGCGCACCTGGACCGGATCACCTGGCTGGCCTTCTGCGTATGGCTGCTGGCGGGCCTCGCGGTGTATTTCCTGTATTCGCGCCGCAAGGCCGTGCTGGCCGGCGAACCGGTCACGCCGCCTGGACGCTGATCGCCGGCACCTCGAAGGCTTCCACCCGCGGCGCCTCGCCTTCCCACTTGCGGATCTCCACCAGCGCCGACAGCGCGCTGGGCGCCTGCGCCAGGCGCGAGGTACCCGCGTCCAGGGTCAGCACGTTGGGATTGCCATGCCGCTCCAGCGCCGCATCCAGGGGATCGAACCACGCGCCGGTGGACATGATGGCCACGCCGCGCATCACGTCGTCCTGCACGGAGGCCGCCGCGATGCAGGCGCCGCGGTCGTTGTAGACCTTGACGAGGTCGCCGTCCCGGATCCCGCGCGCCGCCGCGTCCTCGGCCGCCATCCGCACGCGCTCGCGCCCGTGCAGCTTGTTGGCGGTGGACACGATGCCGGCGTCCAGCTGCGAGTGCAGCTTGTCGCCCGGCTGCGATGTGACCAGGTGCAGCGGAAAGCGCGCGGCCAGGTCCGCGCCCAGCCATTCGGCCGGCGGCACCCAGGCCGGATGGGGCGGGCAGTCGTCGTAGCCGAAGCCGGCGATGCGCTCGGAATAGATTTCTATGCGGCCCGACGGCGTCTTGAGCGGATGGGCGGCGGGATCGCGGCGGAACTCCTCGAACAGCACGAACTCGCGCGTCGGCTCGGGCAGTTCCAGGTGTCCCGCGCGCCAGAAGTCCTCGAAACCGGGCGCCTCGAATCCCGCCTCGCGCCACCCCGCGGCCATGCCGTCATAGATGTGGCGTATCCACTGGAACTCGTCGCGGCCGCCGGTGAAGGCCTGCTCGTAGCCGCCCATGGCGGCCAGCTCGCGATAGATGTCGAAGTCGTTGCGGCTTTGCGCATGCGGCGCCAGCGCCTGATGCATGGCCAGCACGAAGCGGTCGCGCGAGGAACCGCCGATGTCGTTGCGCTCGAGCGTGGTGGTGGCCGGCAGCACGATGTCGGCGCGGCGCGCGGTGGGCGTCCACCAGCTGTCGTGCACGACGATGGTCTGGGGCTTGCTCCAGGCGCGCACCAGGCGGTTCAGGTCCTGGTGGTGATGGAAGGGATTACCGCCCGCCCAGTAGATCATCTGGATGTCGGGGTAGACGTCCTTGCGGCCGTTGAACTCGAAAGGCTCGCCGGGCTGCAGCAGCATGTCGGCGATGCGCGCCACGGGAATCGAGCGGCCGATGGGGTTCGCTCCCGAGGACATCTCGGGCGAGGCCGCGGCCGGCCGCGGATTGCCCACGCCGTTCATGGAACCGTGGCCGAACGCGAAGCCGCCGCCGGGCAGGCCGATCTGCCCCAGCGCCGCCGCCAGCGCGATCGCCGCCCAATAGGGTTGCTCGCCGCGGTGCGCCCGCTGCAGCGACCAGGTGCAGGTCAGCATGGTGCGCGTGTCGGCCGCGCGCCGCGCCAGGGCGCGTATGTCGGCCGCCGGCACGCCGCACAGCTCCTGCGCCCACTCGGGACTCTTGGCCTGGCCGTCGGCCCTGCCCAGCACGTAGTCGGCGAAGCGGTCGAAGCCGGCGCAATGGGTCTGCACGAAATCGGCGGCGTGCCGGCCCTCGGCCAACAGCACGTGCACCATGGCCAGCATCAGGGCGGCATCCGTGTTGGGCCGGATGGGGATCCAGCGCGCATCGATGCCTTCCGGCACGTCCGCCCGGGTGGGGCTGACGACCACGAATTCGACGCCCGCTTCCCTGGCGCGCGCCAGCCAGCGCGGCGTGGAATGCTCGCCGGCGCCGCCCGAGGTGATCTGGGTATTGCGCAGCGGTATCCCGCCGAAGGCCACGAGCAGCCGCGTGTGCGCGGCCACGCTGTTCCAGTCGGTGACCCGCCCGGTGACCGGCGAATAGGTGCCGATGATGTGCGGCAGCAGGAATTGCGCCGCGCCCCAGCTGTAGTTGCCGGCCTGGTTGACGCAGCCACCGCCCGCGTTCAGGAAACGGTGGGTCTGCGTGCGCGCATGGTGCAGGCGGCCGGCCGAGGACCAGCCGTACGATCCGCCGAAGATCGACGCATCGCCATGCGTGGTCCGGATGCGCGCCAGTTCGTCGGCCACGAGCTTCAGGGCCACGTCCCATTCCACTTCCACGAACCGGTCGCCGCCACGCGCGCTGCGATCGGCGCGTTCGCGGTCGCGCAGCCATCCCTCGCGCACGGCGGGGCGGGCGATGCGCAAGGGCGAGTGGACCATGCCGGGCATGGACCGCAGGATGGGCGACGGGGCCGGATCGAGCGCGAACGGCTCGCAGGCCTGCAGGCGACCGTCGGCGACGACGGCGGTGAAGGCGCCCCAGTGGGACAGGGACGGAAAGCGTTTGACATCTACGGCCATGGCGGTCTCGGCAGGATCAAGCGTAGTCCAACGGCAGCGCCGTCGTGTATTTCAGTTCTTCCATCGCGAAACTCGAGCTGACGTCGAAGAGTTCCACGACCTGTATGAGTTTCTTGTACACCATATCGAAGCCCTGGATGTCCGGAACCACGACCTTGAGCAGGTAATCGATCTCGCCGCTCATCCGGTAGAACTCGACCACCTCGGGCATGTCGCGCACCCCGGCGGCGAATTTCTGCAGCCATTGCAGGTCGTGGTGGTTGGTCTTGACGGCCACGAACACGGTCACTCCCACGCCCAGCTTGCGGTTGTCGAGCAGGCACACCTGCTTGCGGATCACGCCCTCCTGCGTCAGGCGCTGGATGCGTTTCCAGCACGCGGTGGGGGACAGGCTGACCCGCTCGGCGATCTCGTTGACCGAGAGCGTGGCGTCTTCCTGGAGGATAGAAAGAATATTGCTGTCTTTTTTATCCATGGGGAATCAATCACTATTTTAGAGATTGGAGGATAAATAATTTTCCCATTTTTTGACAAACCGGTGTCAATAAGGAAAAAAATTTAATCCCCTTCCCCCCTACACTTTCTCCATGCCCGACCGTATCGCGGATGGGGTTCGGCGCCGCCGGCGCCGTCTGTGCATTCGAGGACAAACGCAGCAATGAAAGAGAAGACCAGGCTGGTTACCGCCGGCAGGCATCCCGAGCGTTTCGCCGGGCTCGTGAATACCCCGATCTTCCGCGGATCGACCATTCTTCACGGGTCGATGGCCGAATGGGAGGAAAAGAAGAAGCGGCGCGCCGCCGACGAGCCGGGCGCCACCACCTATGGCCGCTTCGGCACGCCCACCCACCACGCGCTGGAAGAAGCCATCGCCGAACTGGAAGGCGGCCACCGTTCGCAGGTGTTCCCGTCGGGGCTGGCGGCCTGCGCCACCGCGCTGACCGCCCTGCTGGCCGCCGGCGACCACGTGCTGCTGACCGACAGCGCCTATTCCCCCACGCGCACCTTCCTGACCCGCGTGCTGGGCCGTTTCGGCGTGGAAGTGACCATCTACGACCCGACCTCGGGCGGCGGCATCGAAGCCAGCATGCGGCCCAACACCCGCGTGGTCTACGTCGAGTCGCCCGGATCCGAGACCTTCGAGATCCAGGACATCCCCGCCATCGCGGCCGTGGCCCATCGCCACGGCGCCAAGGTGGTCATGGACAACACCTGGGGCACGCCGCTGTTCTTCAAGCCCTTCCAGCACGGCGTGGACGTCTCCATCCAGGCCGCGACCAAGTACATCGTCGGCCACTCCGACGCCATGCTGGGCATCGTCACCTGCACCGAGGAAACCTGGCCGCTGATCAAGCGCACCACCCAGGACCTGGGCCAGACCGCCGGCCCCGACGACGTCTATCTCGCGCTGCGCGGCCTGCGCACCATGAACGTGCGCCTGCAGCAGCACTGGAAGTCGGGCGTCGAGGTGGCTTCGTGGCTGGAGACCCGGCCCGAGGTGGAAAAGGTGCTGCACCCCGCGCTGCCCAGCCATCCCGGCCACGCGCTGTGGAAACGCGACTTCCTGGGCGCCGCCGGACTGTTCGCGGTGGTGCTCAAGCCCGCATCGCCGGCCGCGGTGGAAGCCTTCATCGACAGCCTGCAGTTGTTCGGCATCGGCGTATCGTGGGGCGGCTACGAAAGCCTGGTCATCCCCTTCAACCCGTCGGGCGACCGCGTCACCGCCAAGTGGCCGTACACCGGCCAGGCGCTGCGGCTGCACGTCGGGCTGGAGGACCCGGCCGACCTGATCGCCGACCTCGAAGGCGGCTTCGCCGCGCTGGCCGAAATCGATTCGGCCCCCGTCGCGCGCCGGGCCTGACCGAGAAACCCAGGTCTCGCGCGGGGAACGAGGGTTTCCCCGCGGAGTATCATGTAACAGTTATTCAATCGGTGGAATCGCCATGGCTAAGATGAAAATCGAAGGGTCGTTCGTCGCCCTGATCACTCCTTTCAATCAAGACGGCAGCGTCGATTTCGAAGGCTTCCGCACCCTGCTCAAGTTCCATGAGGACAACGGCACCTCCGCCGTGCTGATCATGGGCTCGACGGGCGAAGTCTCGATGCTGTCGCAGCAGGAGCGCCAGCAGATCATCGCCGAGACCGCCAAGATGAAGAACGGCAAGATGAAGTTCTTCTATGGCTGCACCGGCAACAACACCGACACCACCATCGACTACCTGCGCTTCGCCCACGCCAACGGCGCGGACGGCGCCATCCTGGCCGCGCCGGCCTACATCTGCGGTCCCGAGTCCGACATCGAGGATTACTTCCTGGAAGTGGCCGACGCCACCGACCTGCCGCTGGGCATCTACAACAACCCGCCGCGCGTGAAGACCGACCTGCACTGGGACAACCTGCTGCGCATCTTCAAGCATCCCAACTACGTCGTGCACAAGGAATCGACCACCCGCGTGGGCCAGGTCGCCCAAGTGCTGCGCGCCCGCCCCGACGTGGCCGTGATGTGCTGCGACTCGCCCAACCTGGGCCTGGTCGTCCCGACCATGAGCCTGGGCGGCCACGGCACCGCCAACATGACCGGCAACATCGCCCCGGCCGAGATCGCGACGATCTCCAAGCCCTGGAAGACGCCGGAAGTGTCCGAGAGCTTCCGCGACATGTACCTGCACATGCTGCCCATGCTGCACTTCTCGTACTCCGCCATCAACCCGGTGGCGATCAAGTCGCTGATGAAGGCCGTGGGCCTGCCCGCCGGCGACCTGCGCAGGCCGCTCAAGGGTCTGGCGCCCGAGGCGCTGCAGAAGGGCCTGCGCGTGGTGCGCGAGCTCGAACTGGACAAGAAATACGGCTGGAGCTCGCCCGAGCTGAAGTCGGCCTGACGGACGGACGCGACTCATGGACCTCGGCATCCAAGGCAGGAGCGCGCTGGTATTCGGCGGCAGCCGCGGCATGGGGCGCGCCTGCGCGCACCAGTTGTCGCAAGAGGGCGTGCTCGTGACCATCGCGGCGCGCACCCAGGCCACGCTCGAGAAGGCGGCGGCGGAGATCACCGCGCAGACCGGCACGCCGGTACGCTACGTGGTCGCCAACATCACCACCGAAGCGGGACGCGACGCGGCGCTGGCCGCCTGCCCCGCTCCGGACATCCTGGTCAACAATGCCGACGGCCCGGAGCCCGGCGATTTCCGCAAGTGGACGCTGGACGACTGGCACCAGGCGCTGGACTCGATGATGCTGGGTCCGATCGAGATGATCCGCCGCACGGTGGATGGCATGGTCGAACGCAAGTTCGGCCGCATCGTCAACATCGTGTCGCGCAGCGTGAAGACGCCGCAGATCGAGCTGGGCCTGTCCAACGGTGCGCGCTCGGGCCTGGTGGGCTTCGTGGCGGGACTGGCGCGCCAGACCGTGCGCCACAACGTCACGATCAACAACCTGCTGCCGGGCGTGTTCGCCACCGACGCCCAGCGCCGCCACATCGAGGGCATGCTGGAGGACACCGGCAAGACCTTCGACCAGTTGTGGGAAGAACGCGGCAGCAACAACCCCGCCGGCCGCTATGGGCGCGCCGAGGAACTGGGTGCGCTGTGCGCCTTCGTGTGCTCGGCGCACACGGGCTACATCACCGGCCAAAGCCTCCTGATCGATGGCGGCGGCTACCCGGGCACGTTCTGACGGGCACCTGGACAGCGATCCGGGAACAAGAAGGAAAACAGGAGAACAACAAGGCGTCCGCGCCGTCCCGCTTGCGGAACGGCCCAGGATGCGCGGGCTCCGGCCCACCCCGACAGGGGAAGGCCGGAGCATTTTCTAATAACCGCAAAATATATAGAAAACGGAGACAATTCTGTTTTTCGAATATGGGGAAATCATGAACCGCACGACCCGCCGCACTTTCCTGCACACCTCCCTGACCGTTGCCGGCCTGGCCGGTGCCGCAGCCCTGGCCAGCCCTGCCCATGCGCAGGGCGATTATCCGTCCCGTCCGATCACCATCGTCGTCCCGCACGCCCCTGGCGGCGCGGTCGACAACACGGCGCGCCTGTTCGCCGACAAGCTCAGGGACGAGCTCAAGCAGTCGATCGTGGTCGAGAACCGCGCCGGCGCGTCGGGCATGATCGGCGCCGCCTATGTCGCGCGCGCGGAACCGGACGGCTACACGCTGTACTTCAATGCCTCGATCCACGCCATCAATCCGCTGCTGTACAAGAAGAACATCAAGTTCGACGCGGTCAAGGACTTCGCCCCCGTCAGCATGCTGGCCCAGGGCGCGCTGATCTTCAGCGTCCATCCCTCGGTCCCGGCCCACAACGTGCAGGAGTTCGTCTCCGTCCTGAAGGCCAACCCCACCAAGTACACCTTCGTGACCAGCGGCTTCGGCTCGGCCGGCCACCTCGGCGCCGCGCAGTTCCTGCACGAGGCCCACCTGACGGGCGACATCCCCATCGTGCTGTACAAGGGCGCCGCCCCGGCGCTGCAGGATCTGGTGGGCGGCCAGGTGTCGGCCATGATGGATCCCATGCTGTCGTCGCTGCCGCACGTGAAGGCCGGCAAGCTGCGCGCCCTGGCCGTGACCGGCCGCGAACGCAGCCCGCTGCTGCCCGACGTGCCCACCATGCGCGAATCCGGCTTCAAGGACTTCGAGTTCTACTCCTGGTATGGCCTGTGGGCGCCCGCCAAGGTGCCGGCCCCCATCCTGAAGAAGCTGGACGCCGCCACGGCCAAGATCATGGCGTCGCCCGACATGAAGGAACGCCTGTCGTCGCTGGGCTTCGAATCGGCCTACAAGAATTCGGCCGACTTCGCCAAGTACATCGACTCGGAGATGGCGCGCTACCAGAAGATCATCGACGCGGCCAAGATCACGATCGAATAAGCGGCAAGGTTCATGAAAGTACTCGTGCTGGGCGCCGGCGTGGTCGGCGTCGCGACCGCCTACTACCTGTGGAAGGACGGTCACGAAGTCACCGTGGTCGAGCGCCAGCCCGGCCCCGGCCGGGAAACGAGCTACGGCAACGCGGGCGGATTGTGTCCCAGCTTCGCCGGCCCCTGGGCCGCGCCGGGCATGATCTCCAAGGTGCTGAAGCTGTCGGTCCAGCGCGATTCCCCCATCCGGTTCTCGCCGCTGCCCGAGCCCCGCAAGGTGGCCTGGGTGCTGCAATGGATGCGCAATTGCAATGCCGAGCGCTTCCGCGTCAACAAGCTGCGCATGCAGCGCGTGGCGCACTACAGCCTGCAATGCCTGCGCGAGATCGCCAGCGGCGAGGACCTGCCCTCGTTCGACTTCCATGAAGGCGGCACGCTGCAGATCTTCCGCACGCCCGCCGAGCTCGACCTGGGCCGCCTGTCGGCCAAGGCGCTGGAGGAATACGGCGTGCCCTGGCGCATCCTGGATGCCGCCGACATCAGCGCCCTCGAACCGGCCATGGCGCATAGCCGCGCCACGGTGGCGGGCGCGCTGCACATGCCGGCCGATGCCTCGGGCGACAGCTACAAGTTCTCGCAAGGGCTGGCCGCCTTCCTGCAGCAGCGCGGCGTGGATTTCCGCTACGGCGTGCGCATCGACGCGCTGGAGCGCGAGGGCGACGCCATCGGCGCCGTCCGCACGTCGCAGGGCCCGCTGCGCGCCGATGCCTACGTCGTCGCGCTGGGCAGCCATGCGCCGTTCCTGGTGCGGCCGCTGGGCCTGAACCTGCCGGTCTATCCGCTCAAGGGCTACTCCATCACCGTGCCCGTGTCCGACCCCGACGCGGTCCCGCGCATGGCGGTCATGGATGAGCACAACAAGATCATGATCTCGCGCCTGGGCAACCGCATACGCGCCGCCGGCATGGCCGAGCTGACCGGTTACGGGCTGGGACTGAACCCCGCGCGCAAGAAGCTGCTGGTCGACGTCGTGGGCGAATTGTTCCCGCGGGGACTGGACTGGGACCAGGTGGAGTTCTGGGCCGGCCTGCGGCCCATGACGCCGGACGGCCCGCCCATCCTGGGCCGCACGCGCTGGAGCAACCTGTTCCTGAACAGCGGCCATGGCTCGAACGGCTGGACGCAATCCTGCGGCACCTCCCGCATCGTGGCGGACATCGTGGCCGGCCGGCAACCCGCCATCGACCTGGACGGACTGACGGCGGAACGTTTCCACGCCTAGAACCTAGGGCCGCTTACGTCTTTTACCTCGCGTAGGACACTTGGGCGCCCGCTTGTTGCATGCTATGGCCCGGCTCGTAGCGGAAGAAGCAGCATGGCGAACGGACTTTATCGACTTGCCGAAGGCCACCCCTATCCCCTGGGGGCGACATGGGACGGACGGGGCACCAATTTCGCGCTGTTCTCGGCCCATGCCACCAAGGTGGAGCTGTGCCTGTTCGACGCGCACGGCCATGAGGCCGAACGGATCGAGCTGCCCGAGTTCACCGACGAGATCTGGCACGGCTACCTGCACGGCCTGCAGCCGGGCACGCTGTACGGCTACCGGGTGCATGGTCCCTATGTCCCCGACGAGGGGCATCGCTTCAATCCCAACAAGCTGCTGCTGGACCCCTACGCCAAGGCCCACGCGGGCCAGTTGAAGTGGTCGCCGGAGGTGTTCGGCTATCGCGTGGGCGATCCGGACGCGGACCTGTCCTTCGACGAGCGCGACAGCGCGCCCTTCGTCCCCAAGTGCATCGTGGTCGACTCGACGTCGGGAAGCCGCCCCGAACGGCTGCGCGTGCCCTGGGACATGACCGTCCTGTACGAGATGCATGCGGCGGGCTACACCCGGCTGCACCCGGCCGTGCCGCCCGAACTGCGCGGGACCCTGGCCGGGCTGCAGCATCCCGAAGTCATCTCCTACCTGCGCGGCCTGGGCGTGACGTCGGTGGAACTGCTGCCGGTGCATACCTTCGTCAACGACAACCACCTCCTCGAAAAAGGACTGACCAACTACTGGGGCTACAACACCCTGGGCTTCTTCGCGCCCGACCCGCGCTATTTCGCCGGCGAGGCCGTGCAGGAATTCAAGGGCATGGTGGACCGCTTCCACGATGCCGGCCTGGAAGTCATCCTGGACGTGGTCTACAACCATACGGCCGAAGGCAATGAAATGGGGCCGACGCTGTCCTTCAAGGGCATCGACAACGCCTCGTACTACCGCCTCCTGCCCGACCAGGCCCGCTACTACATCAATGACACGGGCACCGGCAACACCTTGAACCTGAGCCATCCGCGCACGCTGCAAATGGTGACGGACAGCCTGCGCTACTGGGTCGCGGAGATGAAGGTGGACGGCTTCCGCTTCGACCTGGCCACCATACTGGGGCGCGAGACCCATGGCTTCGACGAAGGCGGCGGCTTTCTCGACAGTTGCCGCCAGGATCCGATCCTCTCCAGCGTCAAGCTCATCGCCGAACCCTGGGATTGCGGCCCAGGCGGCTATCAGGTCGGCGGCTTCCCGCCCGGCTGGGCCGAATGGAACGACCGCTTCCGCGACACCGTGCGCGGCTTCTGGAAGGGCGATGCCGGCACGGCCGCCGACTTCGCCACCCGGATCACCGCGTCGGGCGACCGGTTCAACCGCCGCGGACGCAAGCCCTGGGCCAGCGTGAACTTCATCACCGCGCACGACGGATTCACGCTGAACGACCTGGTGTCCTACAACGACAAACACAACGAAGCCAACGGCGAGGACAACCGCGACGGACATTCGGACAACCGATCGTGGAACTGCGGCGCCGAAGGCCCGACCGACGACCCCGACATCCGCGCGCTGCGCGAACGCCAGAAGCGCAACATGCTGGCGACCCTGCTGCTGTCGCAGGGCACGCCCATGATCCTGGCCGGCGACGAGTTCGGCCGCACCCAGCGGGGCAACAACAACGCCTATTGCCAGGACAACGAGATCAGCTGGGTGGATTGGGAAGGGGTGGACGACGACGGCCGCGCGTTGCAGGAGTTCGTGCGCAAGCTCCTGTACCTGCGCCGGCGCCTGCCGGTCCTGCGGCGCAACCGTTTCCTGACGGGAGAGTACAACGAAGCCCTGGACGTCACCGACGTACAGTGGCTCTCGCCCGCCGCGACGCCGCTGACCGGCGAACAATGGGCCGACGAATCCATGCGCTGCTTCGGCATGCTGATCGACGGCCGCGCCCAGGCCTCGGGCATCAAGCGCCCGGCCTCGGATGCGACGCTGCTGCTGGTCTTCAACGCCCATCACGACACGGTCAACTTCACGCTGCCGGACGTCCCCGGCCCCGATGCCTGGACCTGCCTGCTGGACACCAACATGCCGGTGCGCGAAGACCTGCCGGTATTCAACGCAGGGGACGTCTACCAGGTCACCGCGCACTCCCTGCTGCTGTTCGCGCTCGAGGCCAAGGGCGCCTCGGCACGCGTGCTGGCCAACATCGAGACCCGCCTGACCGACGCGCCGGAATAGACCAAATTGGTTCTTGCATGGCCGCGCCGATTCCCAGCCCCGGGGGAAGCCGGTACAATCCGGCGCGGCTGCCACAAGTAACCCTTTATTTCAATTGATACCAAGTTCCAATGTCGGCTGACCGAGCAAGCGCCCAGGCAGGCGACGCCGGAGCCGCTGCCCCCGCCCAAGTCCGCCTTCCCGTCCGTGGACGGGGCCTGATATACGGATGCTCCGCGCTGGCCCTGCTGGCCTGCGCGGTCACCGGCGGCCTGCAATGGCCCATCGCCCTGCCGTTGATCTCCACGCTGGTCGCCGGCGTCATCGTGCTACCCCTGCGCGAATCGACGCTGCTGTCGGCGGCCTCGGTGGTCTTCACCTCGCTGCTGGATTTCTGGAACTGGATGATCGGTCCGCTGCCGCTGGTCTGGCGTCTGCCCGACGTCCCGGTCGCGCCGCTGTTCGCCGTGACCACGCTGCTGTCCGTCGCCGTGGTTCACCTCTGCCTGTCGGCATCGCAGGCGGCGGGCCAGCGGCTGGCTGCGCGAGCGGCCCTCGACCGCCCCGCGCGGCCGGCCACGCACATGGAGCCGCTGCTGGACCGCCTGCCGCACGCCATGGCGATCGCCGGCGCCGACGGCGCGCTGGCCTATGCCAACGGCCCCTACCTGGCCCTGATCGACAAGCCCGCCGACGTCGCGCTGGGGCGCACCATGCGCGAGCTGTGGCCGCGCCGCGCGGCCTCGCTGTGCGCGCCCCACCTGGAACAGGCCGCCCAGGGCAAGGCCGCGAGTTTCCGGCTGCCCTTCACCACGCCCGACAACGTCAAGCGCGAATTCGACGTCTTCCTCTCGCCCCACGCCGATACGGACGGGGGCACCCAGGCCACACTGATGATGCTGGTGGACGTGACCGACGCGGTGCGCGCCAAGCATGGCCTGATCGAACGCGAATCGATGTACAAGGCCGTCATCGAGCATGCTCCCATCGGCATCCTGACCCAGGTCGACGGCCTGCTGATCTATGCCAACCCCGCGGCGCTGCTCATGCTGTCGGCGGACTGGTCGGGCCGCGCCATCGGACGGCCGTTCTCGGACTTCATCGTCGACAAGGACCGCGAAAAGGTCCGCCGGCGCATCGAGGAACTCGCCCAGGCCCCGGGCTTCGCCGAGTTCAGGCCCTATCGGCTGGTGGCGCTGGACGGCCAGAAGCGCGACGTCGAGCTGGCCGCGATCAGCGTCACCCGGGACGGCAGACAGCGGGTCGAATTGTTCTGCGTCGACGTCACGGAACACCGGCTGGCCGAGGACAAGATCCGGCAGTTGAACGAAACCCTGGAGCTGCGCGTGGCCGAGCGGACGGCCGAACTCGAGGCGTTCACCAGTTCCGTCAGCCACGACCTGCGTGCGCCGGCCCGCCAGATCATGTCGGCCGCCGATATCATGCTGCGCAAGGCCGGACAGCCGGGCGGCGACATCAAGCCCATGCTGTCGGCGCTCCTGACCACCGCCGAGCGCATGAACCGCACCATCGACGCGCTGCTGGAGCTGTCACGCCTGGGACGCGCCGGCATCGTGCCCTCGCTGTGGCCGCTGGGCACCATGGTGCAGGAAATCCAGTCGGAAATGGCCGCCAACGTGGCGGACCGCACGGTCTCGTGGCGCATCGACAAACTGCCGCGCGTGTTCGCCGATCCCCACCTGATCCGGCTGGTCATGGTCAATCTGCTGGACAACGCGGTCAAGTTCACCCGCTATACCCCCAACGCGCTGATCGAGGTCTGGGCGGACGAGTACGAGCAGACCATCGCCATCAACGTACGCGACAACGGCGCCGGCTTCGACATGCGTCAGGCCGGCAAACTCTTCACCATGTTCAGCCGGTTGCATTCCAACCGGGATTTCGAAGGCACCGGCGTCGGATTGGCGCATTGCCGCCGCATCGTCGAGCGCCACGGGGGGCGCATCGTCGCCCATGGCGAACCCGGCAAGGGCGCCACGCTCCGGTTCACGCTGCCGCACGAACCCCATTCCGTATAAACCCGGAGGCGCGCCCTTCGGTACCTGTATCCGTATGTAAAACGCCACTGCAACATTACATTGCGGAAATGTTTACAGGATGCAACACCGAAAACATAGAATAAACGGTCCCTATTCCTCGCTTTCGAGGTGCCATGACCACCCTCGCCTACAGTTCGCTCGCGGTTGCCTTCCTGCTGGGCCTGCTCAAGTTCCGCGCGTCGTGGCGCAAGCGGCGCCGGCTGCGGGAGATCGAGTTGCGAGGCGGGTCACTGTGCATGGAATGCGGCCGATACCTGAAGCCGCACGCCCGTTACTGCCCGCATTGCCTGGCCGAACAGCGCGGCTAGGAACGGCGGTCAGGCCGGGCCCACGCGGCTTCGGATCTCTGCCAGCGTTTCGATCTGGCGGCCCTGCCCGTCGAAATTGGCGGGGTCGAGCCATCGCCCATACGCCGCATGCAGGGCCGGATAGTCGCTGTCGATGATCGAATACCATGCCGTATCGCGATTGCGCCCGCGCGTGACCACGGCCTGGCGGAAAATCCCTTCGAAGGTGAAGCCGTAGCGCGAAGCCGCCGCGCGTGACGGGGCGTTCAGCGCGTCGCACTTCCACTCGAAACGGCGATAGCCGAGGTCTTCGAACACATGCCCGAGCAGGAGCGCCATCGTTTCGGTGGCGATGCGCGTGCGCTTCATGCGCGGCGAATAGGTGACACTGCCCACTTCGATCACGCCGTTGGGCGCATCGATGCGCATGAGGGCGATCGTGCCCACCGCCTGTCCGCTGGCGAGGTCGATCACGGCATGATGCATGGGATCGCTCAAGCCCGCGACCGTTTCCAGATAGCGGCGATAGGCATCCAGCGAGTCGAACGGGCCGACGGAAAGATAGGTCCAGTCGCGCCAGTCGGGCGCATCGCGATACGCCTCGTAAAGCTCGGCCGCATGGCGCTCCGGATCGATGCGCTCGATCCTGCAATAGCGCCCCGCGAGCGTTCGGCCATCGGGAAGCCGGGCGCCTTGCCAATCCGGCAGGGCCGCACCGACCGGCTGTTGGAATTCGTTCAATCTGGCCGTCACGTCGTTCCCGCCTCTGCCTGGTGTGCAACGCTCCAAGATAAGCCAAGCCCGGCCTTTCCAAAAGCCCCATGGCAAAAGGCCTCCCGGGAGGGAGGCCGCCTGCGCGGTCTTTCAGGCCGCACGGACCTGCCGGCGCCGCAGCTCGTCCTCGACGAATTCCATCCGGTCTTTACCCCAGAACAACTCGTCGCCCACGATGATCATCGGCACGCCGAACACGTCGCGCTCGATGCCCTCGTTGGTGCTTCGGGCCAGTTCCTCGGCGATCTCGTCCGAGGCGCTCACGCGCTCGAACTCGTCCGGATCCACCCCCAGCGCCTGGGCGATGGGCCGCAGGCCGGCATACTCGGCAATGCTGGCGTCGCCCTGCTCCCAGTAGCACTCCATGACCCGTTCGACGAACGCCAGTTCCTTGCCGTGGCGGCGCATGGCCAGCGATCCGCGCAAGGCGCGGCTGGACTTGATCGGGAATTCGCGCGGCATCTGGAATGGCAGGCCGTACTTCTCGGCCCAGCGCATCAGGTCGCGCTTGCGGTTGCGCAGCTTCGCCTTGGGCTCCTTCATCAGTTCGTAGTTGTTGCTGCGGAACACGTAGCCCAGGTTGAACGGGTGCAGCACCAGCTCGGCTCCGTAGCGCGCCAGCAGTGGCTTGATCAGCTTGATGGCGAAATAGGTATTGGTGCTCCCCACGTCCCAGTACATCTCGATCTTCATCGCGTCTTGCTCCAGAAAAAACCGCGTCCGTGCTATTGCGCCAATCCCTGCGACTGCTGGATGAGCGGTGTCCACGTAGCCACCTGGCTCTTGAGCTTCTGCTCCAGCGCAGCGGGCGTCGCACGCTCGGCACCCACGGGCATGGCGCCCAGTTTCTTCATGCTGTCGACGAAGGCCGGATCCGACTGGGCCGCCTGCAAGGCCTGCTGCAACCGGCCGATCACGGCCGGCGGCGTGGCGCGCGGCGCGTACAGGCCGTGCCAGACGGTGACCTCGAAGCCGGGCAGGCCTTGCTCGCTCAGGGTAGGCAGCTCCGGCAGCGAAGGCAGGCGGACCGCCGTGGTGCTGCCATAGGCCTGCACGCGGTTCGTCAGGATGGGTTGCTGCGTGGTCGTGATCTGGTCGCACAGCAGGTCGACCTGACCGCCCTGCAGGTCTGTCATGGCCGGCGCGGCGCCCTTGTACGGGACGGTCGTCAGGGTCACCTTCAGGCGCGTCATCAGCATCAGCCCGCATAGATGGGAAGCGGTGCCGACACCGGCGTTGCTGAGGTTGATGCGCGAGCCCTGGCTTTTCAGGTAGGCAGAGAGCCCCTGGAAATTCCTCGGAGGCAGGTCTTTCTTGCCCACCAGGGTCATGGGTACATCGACCACTTCGCCCACATAGCCAAAGTCATGCACCGGATCGAACTTGATCTCAGGGGACAAGGCCTTCACGGTGGACATGCCAATGTTGTGGATCATCAGCGTGTAGCCGTCGGGTGCGGCGCGCAGCAGCGCTTCCGCGCCGACGATGCCGCCCGAGCTGGGGCGGTTGTCCACCACCACGGTCTGGCCCAGGTTGGCGCCCATGGCCAGAGCCAGATGGCGCGCGACCACATCCGTCGGTCCGCCGGCCGAGAAAGGCACGATCATCGTGACGGGCCGCGTCGGAAAGGTCTGCGCCGATACCGGTCCGGCCGCCACGGCCAATGCCGCCGCAAGCATGAATGTCCGCATGGTTCCTCCTCCTTGGATGGATGACTCGTCAGGCCGCCCCGCGTCTGCCGCGCGCGATCAGCCTGTCCTGTACCAGGACCTCCTGCGCGTAGAGCGTCTCGATGTCCTCGGGCCCCAGCCCCAACACCTCGCTCAACACGTCTTCGTTGTGCTCGCCCAGGGCATCGGCGCGCAGCTCGCTCGCCGGCTCCCAGGCGGAAAACCGGACAGGCAGTCCGGGGATGTCGAAATCGCCCAGCACCTCGTCCCGGACGCGCCGCACAGTGCCGCGCTCGCGCAGGTGCGGGTGCGCCATCGCCTCGTTCAGGGTCAGGACGGGTGCACAGGGAATGCGATACGCTTCCAGGGCGGCGATGGCCGCCTCACAGGAATCGAAGCGCGCCAGCCACCGCTCCAACAAGATCTTGAGCGCGGCATTGTTATCGCGCCGCAGGGCCGGCGTGGCAAAGCGCGGATCGGCCAGCAGCTCGGGCATGTCCAGCGCGCGAACCAAGGCTTCCCATTGGTGAGGCAGCGTGGCCAGGGCGATGTAGCGGCCATCGCCGCAGCGGAACAATCCGGTCGGACCGCCGTCGGGATGCTGCGAGCCAGTGCGGCGCGGCGTGTAGGCGGGACGCAGCGACACGCGCGGCACCGCCACCTCGTGCATCTGGAAATAGGTATCCAGCAACGAGGCCTCGACGTGCTGGCCTTCGCCTGTGCGTTCGCGATGCAGCAGCGCGTAGCCCACGGCCATCGCAGCGGCCAGGCCGGTGGCCGTATCGCCCACGGCCATCGTGATCATCGCTGGATCGCCATCCGGCTCGCCGATCAGGTCCGTGACCCCGGCATAGGCCTGGGCGACATAGTCGTAGCCGGGCTTGCGGCTCAGCGGCCCGTGCTGGCCCGCCAGCGAGATCGAGCACATGACCAGCCCCGGATTCGCTTCCCGCAAGGTTTCATAGGACAGCCCCGCGCGCTCCATGACACCCGGACTGAAGTTCTCGACCAGCACGTCGCAGCGCGCGGCCAGTGCCTTGATCAGCGCCACGCCGCGCGGATGCTTCATGTCCACCGCCAGGCTGCGCTTGGAATGATTGTGCTGGAAGTAGTAGGTGCTGCGGCTGGAGTTCTTGAGCAGCGGATCGCGCGAACGCAATCCGCCTATGCGGGTACGGTCGCCGAATGGCGCGAGTTCGAGCTTGATGACGTCGGCGCCTAGTTCGGCCATGATGCGCGAGCAGGTCGGCCCGGCCACGATCTGCGTCATATCCAGGACGCGGTATCCCTTGAGCATGGGCAAGGCGGCGGACATGGGACTCCTTCGGTGTGATGGTTCTCAGGCGCGGCGTGCGCCGAACTGGGCGTCGCCGAACAGGTTGTTCCAACGCTCGCCCTGGGGCGGCGCGCCGCTGCGGTCCACCTTGCCGGCCATTACCGCAAGCCCGCGCTGCACGGCCGGGCGGGCGCGGACCGCCGCGTACCAGCGTCTCAGGTTGGGCCAGGCATCGATGTCCTGGCCCTGCCACTTATAGGGGCGCAGCCAGGGGTAGGTGGCGATGTCGGCCAGTGTGCAGGCGTCTCCGGCCAGGTACTCGGCCTCGCCCAGGCGGCGGTCGATCACGGCGTACAGACGGTGTGCCTCGTTGGTGTAGCGTTCCACCGCGTATGGGATGGTTTCGGGCGCGTACTTGCGGAAGTGATGCACCTGGCCCAGCATGGGGCCCACGCCGCCCATCTGGAACATCAGCCATTGCACGGTGGCATAGCGTCCGACAGGGTCCGCGGGCAGCAAGGGGCTAGCGAACTTCTCGGCCAGATACATCATGATCGCGCCCGATTCGAACATGGCCAGCGGCCGCCCACCCGGGCCGTCATGGTCCACGATGGCGGGCACCTTGTTGTTGGGGCTGATGGCCAGGAAGGCAGGATCGAACTGCTCGCCCTTGCCGATGTGCACCGGCACGACGCGATAGGGCTGTTCCAGTTCCTCCAGCAGGATAGAGACCTTGTAGGCGTTGGGAGTGGTCCAGAAATAGAGGTCGATCATGATGTCCGTGCCCTTGCGCGACTTCGCCGGGAATGGGAGCCATGGTAGGGACATCGATCCGTCGGGAATAATAGGACATTGCGATCCCGGTATACGCGGAACCTATGGTCTACAGTGTTCCGCCTCGAGTACGAAGGAAGGACATGGAGCTGAGACAGTTGCGGTACTTCGTTCGCATCGTTGAACTGGGCAGCGTGTCCCGCGCGGCCAAGGATCTCTACATCGCGCAACCGGCCCTGAGCGCGCAACTGGCGAACCTGGAATCCGAACTGGGTGTGCGGCTGCTGGCGCGCAGCGTGCGCGGGGTCACGCCCACGGCGGGAGGCAAGACCCTGTACCTGCATGCCCAAGCCGTGCTGCGGCAGGTCGATCGCCTGCGCCGGGACGTGGCCCATGCCGGCGCTCTGCCCGGCGGCCCGGTATCGGTGGGCATGCCCACCAGCGCCGCGAACGTACTGGCCGGCCCGCTCATCGCCGCCGTGCAGCAGCGCTATCCCGACATCCAGCTCAGCCTGGTCGAAAGCCTGAGCGGCCATCTGCGCGAACTGGTGGGCAACGGCCGCCTGGAAATGTCCCTGCTATTCGAGCCGGCTCCGCCGCCGGGCGCCATCGCACGCGAAGGCGGCGACCTACCCCACATCCACCGGGTTCCTCTGGTCGAGGAAGAACTGTTCCTGCTGTCGACCACGCCCGCCCCGGGCGCCCGCGGTGGTCGTGTCAGCCTGGAGGATGCCGCGGCGATGCGGCTGGTGCTGCCCGGACGCTCCAACATCACGCGCCAGCTCATCGACCAGATGTTCGCCGCGCGCGGGCTGGCCGCCCAGGTCATGGCCGAACTCGATTCGCTGTCCACCATCCAGACCATCGTCGAGCGCGGCCAGGCGGCCACCATCCTGTCGCTGTCCTCGCTGGTCGGAGAAGGCGCGCGCGACCGACTGTCGGCGCTGTCGGTGGGCGATCCGCCCATCGTGCGGCGGCTCTCGCTGTGCAGCCCGGACATCGTCGCCATGGGCTCCGCCGCGGAAAGCGTGGCCGTGCTGATTCCCGAGCTGGTGCGGGACATCGTCGCGGCGGGCGGCTGGCCCGGCGCAACGACGCTTGCTGCCACGGAGGGTCCATAGCTGCGGGATATGTCCCCCGCGCAAAGTCCTATGACGTCGGCATCGCCGGTTCCGCTTAGACTGCCCGCCAAGCCACGGAATGAACCAGACCATGCAGAAGATATTGTCCGGGACCCTCGTATTGGACCTGACCCGCTTTTTCTCGGGTCCGCAGGCAACGCTGTTCCTCGCGGGCCTGGGCGCGCAGGTCGTGAAGATCGACGACCCCGCCACGGGCGACCCCACCGCCTTTTCGCCCCCCTACGCCGGACCCGGCGGCGTGTCCTTCCAGCGGACGTCGGACGCGGACATGGGCCTGGCCTACCTGAAACGCGCGCGCGGCAAGCAATCGGTCATGCTGGACCTGAAATCGGAAGCGGGGCGCGAGGTGCTCCTGCGCATGGTGGCCGGCGCCGACGTCGTGATCGACAATTTCAGCGCGGGCGTGGCGGACCGGCTGGGAATAGGCTATGACGCGCTGGCGGCGGTCAACCCCGGCATCGTCTATTGCTCCCTGACGGGATACGGCGCGACCGGCTCCGATCGCCACCTGAAGGCCTACGACCTGATGGTGCAGGCGGCGGTGGGCCTGATGAGCGTGACCGGGGAAGCCGGCGGCCCCCCGGTCAAGACCGGCTCGCCGCTGTCGGACGCCATCGCCGGCGTGTTCGCCGCGTCCGGCATCCTGGCTGCCCTGCTGCACCGCCAGCGCACGGGGCGTGGCCAGGCGGTGGACGTCTCGATGGCCGACTGCCTGTTCTCGCTGATGTTCGACGAGCCCTTCGACTGCTACGAGCGGCTGGGCCTGCCTCTCCGCCAGGGCAGCCGCATCATGCGGTTCTCGCCCTTCAACGTCTACCGCTCGCGCGATGGCTGGGTGGTACTGGGCGCGGCCACCGCCGCCGACTGGACCGCGCTGCTGGGCGCGATGGACCGGCGGGACCTGGCCGACGATACGCGGATGAACGACCTGGGCTGGCGCATCGCCCACAACGCGCAGGTCGACGCCATCGTGTCCGCCTGGACCGAGGCGCGCGCCACCCTGGACATCGTCCAGGCCCTGCACGCGGCCAAGGTTCCGTGCAGCCCGGTGCGCAGCATCGACGAGGTCATGCAATGGCGACAACTGCGCGAGCGCGGCATGGTGGTCCCGGTGCACAACCCCATGACCGGCACCGACATGGCCGCCAGCGCCCCCGGCTTCCCCATCAAGTTCAGCGCCGGCCAGGCCGGCTACGACGCGCCGGCGCCGCTGCCCGGCGCCCACACGCAGGAGATCCTGGAAACGCTGGCCGGGCTGTCGCCCCAGCGCATCGAGGAACTGGCGGCACGCGGGGTTGTACGGTGCGCACCACAAGCGGCCGAGCTACAGCACAAGTCAGGGTAAGCCAGCAAGCTGGCGTAAACGGCGAAGTACGACCTCATGCCTTCCCTGTGGGAAGACCCATTCCAGTCGATCAACAAAGGTCTCGTCCGCCAGGTATCCATCAGTCTCTTCGCGGATGAACTCGCGTACCTCCACAGGAGAGGAAGCAAGCTCCGAAAGTAACTCTTCGCGACCATCCACAACGTTCAGGATGTCCTCCATGTCACGATGCAGGAAGTCGCCTCTCCCGCGACTGTCGAAGGACTCAAACTTTGTTGCGATAAAAAAAGGCGCGCTGATGACGTTAATCGTCTCCCCTGCCGGAAGAGTCATCACCCGTGCCCACTTGACAGCTTCTGCGTACCACCGATTGACCGAGTGCCCAAGGACCTCTTGAGTCGGCATTACGTCCACGATGAGCGCGCCTTTTTTCAACCGGCACATGTGGTCATCGGATTGGGCCTCTTTGAAGCCAGATCCTTTGAGCTTGCGGAGTGACCCGTAGTAGTCATTCAGCGATGTGACCTCGGCCACGAGATCCACGTCTATCGTTTGCCGTACAGAAGGTCGCCCTTGGTCAGTGATCAAGAGGCCCACCGCACAACCGCCGACCAGCATGAACTCGGCGCTGAGAGGGCCTAAAGCATGTGCCACGAGGCTTACGAGCGACAGATTCGGATCATTTGCCATCAAAGGCGTGCCTTGAGTTCGTTGATGGAAATTTCTCTTTCTCGTGCGGCCCCCACGCGCAGCGCATCCACCAACGCAAGCACGTCATAGAAGCCCTCATCCTTCAATGCCACCTTTGGCACCGATGGATGCAGAGGAATCACCTCAAAGCCATAGGTGGTTCCCTCTGGATAAGCCCAAACCGGCACAGGCCCTTCAGTTGCCTCAAAGTGCCTGGCAAGGAGTGGAGCGCCTATCGCAGTCGGCAGTCCTCTGCTCGCACGTCCGATCTCCGCCGGAAAGGCGTACTTCACGCCGTGAATTGCGAACTCCTGCAAAGCGGGCCTTAGTGCTCTGGGCGAACCCGCGGAGCGGCTCAAGAGCCGTGCCGACTCAGCCCGGCTTAAGGCCGCATGAATCGTCGAAAGCGACACCTCAAACTCACTGGCAAGTTGGGCAAGCAGGAAGTTCTGACTCCTGTTTACTGCAATCTTGATGGCAAGCACGAAGTCGAACGGCTTGAGCGCTAGTTGCTTATCCTTGGTCATCTCTCAGGAACATCCCATGCTCGCTCTCAATTTCGCGAAAAAGGAAAAACGTACTATTAACTTGAATTTCCTATATTTTCTGTTTTCGAGAAAAACGAAAACTTCCCGCCATCGTTATAGCTATCGCGCTAAATTAGACTTTTCATAGCTCTAACTCTTCAAAAAATCCTCTTGAGTAAAATTTAAACTACACTCTCCACAAGTATAGGCACTGTTATACTCCAACCTTTCCGGAGAAGAAAGTATGGCTTCGCCTGAGGCAATCCGAAAAAAGAGTCCACGCGCTCCTTCCATCTCGCTGGATGAAGCACTGGACCGCGCCCTCAAGGTCTACGACAAAGAGCGGCTAAACCCTGCCCCACCTGATGTGGTTGCGCAGGACATGGGCTATAAAGACGCCAACAATGGCCGAGCCTTGGCAACGATTGCTTCGGTCCGCTATTACGGCCTGCTGGAGCGCCACAATGATGGGCGGCTCGGAGTGACTAAAGATGTCGAAAGCTACAAGTACGCCCCGAGCGAAGATATGCGTCATGCTTATCTGCGGCGGTTCGTCGCTGCGCCGGCGTTGTTTGCCGAGCTTCTGGACAGATACGCCTCAGGATTGCCCTCGGACGGGAACCTGAGATACGAGCTGATCCAACGGGATTTCCTGCCCGCCACGGCCGAAAACCTGGTTGGCATTGTCAAGAGATCCTTCGACTTTGCGAGGGTCTACGAACAGCCTCAGCATTCAGCGGAACTTGTATCTGAAGTTGATGAAACAGACACGTTGGCCAGCGAGGTGTCTGACATCGCAGCGTCGGCGACTATCGCTACACCTGTACAGGCACTACCACAGCGCCAGTCGCCCTCTCCCAGAGACGAAAACCCGTGGGAGGAACATGATCGCATTCCCGTTCGGCTTTCCGGGGGTAGACGTGCTTGGCTACTCATTCCGCCTCTGTTTCGCGAAGCAGACAAACAGCGCCTGAAAGCTCAAATTGACCTGCTTCTAACGGAAGACGAAGACGAAGCTGGGTTCGACGGAACGTAGACCAAAGCGATCAAGCGCACTTGTCCAGCTTGGCTGGTTTCTGCGTTCCCCGTAAAACGAAAAAGACCTCCCGCCGGGAGGTCTCTTCGTAGCGGCACGGCCCTCGCCTTACTTGCCGGCCCGCTGATAGCGCTCGATGCTGCCGACGATCTCCTGGCGGGCGGCTTCCGGGCCGTCCCAGCCCTTCACCTTGACCCACTTGCCCTTCTCCAGATCCTTGTAGTGCTCGAAGAAATGCTGGATGCGCAGCAGGTACTCGGGCTGCAGGTCTTCCGGCTTCTGCCAGTGGCGGTAGATGGGCAGGACCTTGTCCACGGGCACGGCCAGCAGCTTGGCGTCGCCGCCCGCTTCGTCGTCCATGTTCAGGATGCCGATGGGACGGCAGCGCACGACGGCGCCGACGGTGACCGGATGCGGGGTGATGACCAGCACGTCGACGGGGTCGCCGTCGTCGGACAGGGTCTGCGGCACGTAGCCGTAATTGCACGGGTAGTGCATGGCCGTCATCATGAAGCGATCGACGAACAAGGCTCCGGTTTCCTTGTCGACTTCGTACTTGATCGGATCCGCGTTCATCGGGATCTCAATGATGACGTTGAATTCTTCCGGCGCCTTTTTGCCGGGACCGACTCGATCGAGATTCATAACTGCCTGGAAGGTTGGAAAAAACAGGTGGACCGGCCCGGGGCCGGCACGACATCGAAAAAAACCGCTGCGCTAGAGGCCGGCCGCGCGATCGGGCGCCACGTCCTCTTCGCTCTCGAACTGGGGCCGCGCGGCGGCGGGGGCGAACAGGACGGCTTCGTCGGCCTTCAGGACCGGCAGGCCGATCACCGCCTCGGTGGCCAGGCGCCAGTGCCGCACGGCCTCGACGGCGCGGTCGGTGCGATCGTACAGGCTGGCCAGCAGCGCATGCGTGCGCGGGTCGTCGCGCTCGCTCAGGCTGCGTTCGAGATATCGCTGCGCCGGCCCCCACAGGCGCCCGCACAGGCACAGCGTGCCCAGCGCCTGCAGCAGGTCGGGATCGTTGGGGTGCTGGCGCAGCCAGCTCTCGGCCTTCTCCAGCCGCGGGGGTATCTGTTCGGGGCTGCAACGGGCATAGGCCTGAAGCAGGACGGGACTGAGCTGGGCGTCGAGCGCGGTCTCGAGGATGCGGCGGGTCCGCAGCTCGTCGCCATCGGCCTCGAACACCGCGGCGCCGGCCTGCGCCACTTCCGGCAGGACGCGTTCGTCGTCCTTCAGGTCCTTCCAGATCGCGCGCCGCGTGGCGGCATCGCTGGCCGACCGCAACAGCTCGGCCGCGGCGGTGGCGATCATGCGCGTGGCGGCGGCCGGATGCAGGGCATTGCGCTTGGACAGCGTGCGCGCCAGCTTCAGGACCTCGGCCCAGTGCCCCAGGTCGCGATGGGCGCGCAGGGTGAGCCGCAGCGAATGCATGTGCTTGGGGCCGCCTTCGTGCAGTTGCGACAGCAAGGCCAGCGCTTCCTCGGGCCGCTGCTGGTCCAGCAGCATGTCGGCCTCGACCAGGACGACGGCGGGCTTGAGCCCGGCATCGGCGTCGGCGGCCTCGCGGGCCTGCGCCAGCAGCAGGTCGCGGCGGGCGAATTCCTGCATGGCATGCGCCGCCCGGGCGGCCGACAGGTTGGCCAGGACGCGGCGCGACGGCACGTCGGTCTGTCCGGCCACGCTGCTCATGTCGGCCTCGGCCTTGGCATAACGGCCTTCCAGAAGGTTGATCCAGCCGCGCTCGAGCAGTTCCTGCTGCTGCGCCAGCGCGCGGCGCGCGCGCCAGCGGCGCACCCGCACGGGCAGGTCCAGGGTCCAGGAGATGGCGCGCAGCGCGGCGTACAGCACCGCGAACAACGCGACCAGGATCAGCGCGGCCAGGCTGGCGGACAGCTCGACCCGGTAGGGCGGCAGCAGCAGCGCGACGTTGCCGGAGTGATAACGCAGCCCGACGGCCAGCCCGACGGCGGCCACCAGCAGCAACAGGGTCCAGAACCAGGTGCGCATGCCTTACCTCTGCGCGCCGGGGACGGCGTTGCGCGGCAGCACCGACCGGACCGCGGCCAGGCTGTCATTGAGATTCGGCAGCTCGATAGAGATGTCGGTCTCGCGGATCTGCCGCAGCAGCGTCTGGGCATTGCGCGTGAGCGGCGCGTTCGCATCGAAATAGGCGGGCAGGGCCTGGCCGACGGCGTCCAGGTCGGCGCGCCAGGCATGCTCCTGCCGGGACAACAGGGCCAGCCGGGCATTGAGCAGCCTGAGCTTGAGATTCTCGCGCACCATGGCGCCCTGCTCGGGGGATACCAGCAGGGCGTCGGGCTTGTCGATGCGGCGGATGCGGATCAGGTCGCGCATGTCGCCCAGGAAACCGTCCCGCAGCGGCCGCCACCACGCGGTGGCGCGCTGCCACCAGGGCGCGTCGCCCGCCGGCGCCTGCGCCGTCTCGGCCGCGGCCGGCGCGGGCTGGCCATCGGCCTCGTGGGCCGGCTGCACGCTGGCCAGCAGCGGCAGGCGGTCGAGCAGGCCGATCAACTGGTCGATCTTGACCACCAGGCCGGACACGTCCACCGACGGCAGTCCGCGCAGCCGCTCGAGGTCCTGCGCGATGGCGCGGCGCACGGCGGTGAACTGGGGCCGGTCGGCGCGCGCCAGCCGGGCGTCGGCCACCTGCAGCGCGGCGATGGAGTTCTGCACGTTGCCCGCCAGTTGCAGCTGCTGGGCGGCGATGGACAGGGCCTGTTCGACCTCGATCAAGGTCCATTCGTCCTCGCCGCGCGACAGTTCCTGATAGAGCTGCTCCAGCGCGGCCTGCTGGCTTTGCGACTCCAGCACCTTGGACTCGAGCACGGCCAGCTTGTCGGTATTGCCCTGGGCGATGGACAAGGCCTGGCGGGCGCGGGCCTGGGCATCGCGGGAGAAGGAGTCGATCTCGTTGAAGCGGCGCGCCGATTCGCGGCCGATGGCATCGACCAGCTGCTGCTGGCGCCACAGCGCGGCAGCCAGCACCACGATCACGATCAGCGCGAAGGCGAGCACCGTTCCGAGCCAGGGGAAGGAGCGGGTGGACGCCCTGCCCTTGGGGGCACGGCCGGCGCGCTCGGTTGCGGAACGGGTATCGTTGGGCGCAGGACCCTGCGCGGATGCGGGAGATGCGTTCTCGGATGCAGTCATGACACCGATTCTATCGCGGCCAGGATGTCCTCATCCCGGGGCGCGCAAGTTTGTAACATTGGCGGGTCGCCGCGAGCGGGCAATGCTTCGGCGATCACCGTTATTAAATGCCGGGCGATCCGTGGATGGGTTGCAACGAGACGACAATCGGCCCACCAGTCCAGCAATCCCAGGGCTGCCAGGTGGCCGCGTACCGCGTCCACGCCCTCGGCGCTGGTCAGCAGCCAGGCGGTGGGCGTGCCCGCACGGGCCAGTTGGCGCAGGCCCTCGGCCTGGTGCGGCGTCCAGGCCGCGGGAACCCGCCTGTACGCGCGGTGCAGGGTGACGGTGGCGCCGGCCTCGCGCAGGCGGCCGGCCAGCCAGTCGCGGCCGGTGCCCTGTTCGCCCCGGCCGCCGCGCACGATCAGCACCCGGGACGGCAGCGGCGCAGCGGACAGGACGGCCCATAGCGCCTCGGAATCGAAATGCGGGCTGTCGGGCGCGGGCTGAACCAGCCGCGGAGCCTGGCCGAAGGCCGGATGTTCGCGCAGCGCCCGTGCGCTGGCCGGCCCGACGACCGCGGCGGCCGTGGCATCGGGCCAGGCGCGGCCCCGGCCGGCGGCCTCGCGCCATGTGTCCAGGAACATCCTCACGGCGTTGCCGCTGACGAACACGACGAGATCGAAATCGGCGGGATCGGGCACCGGGCCGGCCTCGGGGGTCAGCCGCAGCGCCGGCAGGTCCAGCGCCCGCCACCCCCGCGCCTCGAGCGCCCGCGCCAGGCCCCCGTTCTGGCCGGCGGGACGGGTCAGGACGACGGCTCGCGCGCAAGCCGGCGCGGATGGCTGGGCCGGCATCGCGGCTCAGCCCAGCGTATCGAGAATGTCCGCCGCGCCGGCCGCCAGGAGTTCTTCGGCCACGGCCAGGCCCAGGGCCTCGGCGTCCTTCGCGGTGCCGGTGCGCTCGGCGCGGACGATGCGCCCGCCGTCGGGCGTCGCCACCAGGGCACGCAGGCGCAGCGATTCGCCTTGCGCCTGCGCGTAGGCGGCCAGCGGCACCTGGCAGGAGCCGCCCAGGCGCCGCGATACGGCGCGTTCGGCCAGGGCCTCGGCGGTGGTGGCGGCATGGGCCAGCGGCGCCAGCACCGCGCGCAGGTCGTCGCGATCGGCGCGGATCTCGATGCCCAGGGCGCCCTGCCCCGCGGCCGGCAGGCTGTCCTCGGGCGCCAGCAGGGTCCGGATGCGCTCGCCCAGGCCCAGCCGGCGCAGGCCGGCCGCGGCCAGCACGATGGCATCGTATTCGCCGCGATCGAGCTTGCCCAGGCGAGTCTGCAGGTTCCCGCGCAGGGGCCGCACCTGCAGGTGCGGATGGCGCGCCCGGATCTGCGACTCGCGCCGCAGGCTGGAGGTGCCGATGACGGCGCCGGCGGGCATCTCGGCCAGTTCCGCGTAGCGCGCCGACACCAGGGCGTCGCGCGGATCCTCGCGCTCCATGATGGTGGACAGCAGGAACTCCGGCGCCAGGTCCACCGGCACGTCCTTGAGCGAATGCACGGCCAGGTCGGCGCGGCCGTCCTGCAGGGCGGTTTCCAGTTCCTTGACGAACAGGCCCTTGCCGCCGACCTTCGACAGCGTGCGGTCCAGGATGCGGTCGCCGCGGGTGGTCATGCCCAGCAGCTCGACGGAGCACTGCGGATACAGCGCGCGCAGCCGCGCCTGTACATGCTCGGCCTGCCAGAGCGCCAACTGGCTTTCGCGCGTGGCGATGATCAAACGATCGTTTTTCAAATGCGGGGATCTCGATTGCGATGCGAACAGGCTTCCGCTCTCGCGGCGCCCCCCTTCGGGATTATAGAAGTATTCGATATGGGCTCTTTTTTCATGGCATGCTTTCGGGGCGCCCGCACCGCGTTCTTTTGCCTTTCGGGCCCGTCTCCAAGCATTTGCAGCAGCCGACTCCAACGACAACACGCGCGACGCTCCATGACCTCATCGCTTCAAGATCCCGACCTACCTCTTCGCAACGACATCCGACTGCTGGGCCGCCTCCTGGGCGACGTGATCCGCGCCAGCGAAGGCGCGGGCGTCTTCGACACCATCGAGACCGTGCGCCGCACCGCGGTGCGCTTCCGCCGCGACGGCAACGCCACCGACGGCCGCGCGCTGGAGAAGCGCCTAAAGCTGCTGGCGCCCGACGAGACCAACTCCGTGGTCCGCGCCTTCACCTACTATCTGCACCTGGCCAACATCGCCGAGGACCGCGACCAGAACCGGCGCCGCCGCGCCACCCTGCTCCAGCAGGACGCCCCCGCGCGCGGCAGCCTGCAGGACGCCGTCGCCAGGCTGCGGGCGGCAGGCATCGGCAACGCGCGCATGCGCCAGTTGCTGGACGAAACGCTGATCTCGCCGGTCCTGACGGCCCACCCCACCGAGGTGCAGCGCAAGAGCACGCTGGACGTGCACAAGGAAATCGCCCATCTGCTGCAGGAGCGCGACGACCCGCGCACCACGGACGAATCCTTCGAACAGACCCTGGCCCTGCTGGGGCGCATCACCACGCTGTGGCAGACGCGCATGCTGCGCAATTCCCGGCTGACGGTGGCCGACGAGATCGAGAACGCGCTGTCCTATTACCGCAGCACCTTCCTGTCCGTCATCCCGCAGTTGTACGGCCATCTTTCGCGCCTGCTCGGCCGCGAACCGGCCGATCCGTTCGGCCCCCACCCGGCGCCGCTCAAGTCCTTCCTGCGCATGGGCAGCTGGATAGGCGGCGACCGCGACGGCAATCCCAACGTCGACGCCGAGACGCTGAACCTGGCGCTGCTGCGCCAAAGCACCACGGCCTTCGAGTACTACCTGGACGAAACCCACGCGCTCGGCGCCGAGCTGTCCCTGAGCGCGCTGCTGACGCCCGCCTCGCACGCGCTGGCCGCGCTGGCCGAGCAGGGCGGCGACCTTTCCGAGCACCGCCGCGACGAACCCTACCGGCGCGCGCTGGTCGGCATCTATGCCCGCCTGGCGGCATCGGCGCGAGCGCTGACCGGCCGCGACCTGGCCCGCCGCGAGGCCCCGCCCGCCCAGCCCTATGCCGAGCCGGCCGAATTCGCCGCCGACCTGGCGGTGATCGCCGACTCGCTCAACGGCCACCACGCCTCGCCCATCGCCCGGCTGCGCCTGTCGGCGCTGCGCCAGGCGGTGGACGTGTTCGGCTTCCACCTGGCCACCATCGACCTGCGCCAGAGTTCCGACGTGCACGAACGCACGGTGGCCGAGCTGTTCGCGCGCGCCGGGGTGCAAGCCGACTACGCCAGCCTGGACGAAGCCGCCCGCATCGAGCTGCTGCGGCGCGAGTTGCAGGAAGTCCGCCCGCTGGTCTCGCCCTGGCTGCGCTACAGCGAGGAAACCACCCGCGAACTGGACATCTTCCGGGCGGCCGCCAGCGCCCGCCAGCGCTTCGGCGCGCAGGCCGTGCACCACGCCATCGTGTCGCACACGGAAACCGTGAGCGACCTGCTGGAAGTCCTGGTGCTCCAGCAGGAAACCGGGCTCATCGCGCCCGGAGGCGGCTCGGCGAACGGACACGTTCCGGCCGACGGCGAAGGGCTGATGGTGGTGCCGCTGTTCGAGACCATTCCCGACCTGGCCAACGGCCCCGGCATCATGGCGCAGTTCCTCGACCTGCCCGAGGTCAAGGCCCGCGTGCGCCATGCCCAGCGCGGGGTGCAGGAAGTCATGCTGGGCTATTCCGACAGCAACAAGGACGGCGGCTTCCTGACGTCGAACTGGTCCCTGTACCAGGCCGAACGCGCGCTGGTCGAGGTCTTCCGCGCCCGCAAGGTCAGGCTGCGCCTGTTCCATGGCCGCGGCGGCACCGTGGGCCGGGGCGGCGGCTCGAGCTTCGATGCCATCCTCGCCCAGCCGCCCGGCACGGTGGCCGGCCAGATCCGCCTGACCGAACAGGGCGAGGTCATCCAGAGCAAGTACAAGGACGCCGACATCGGCCGCTGGCATCTCGAACTGCTGACCGCCGCCACGCTGGAGGCCAGCCTGGCCGACCACACCGAAAGCGCCTCCGCCGAGGACGCGCTGTTCGCCAGCTACGGGCAGACCATGGACCGCCTGTCGGCCACCGCCATGCGCAGTTACCGCGCCCTGGTCTACGAGACGCCCGGGTTCGCCGACTACTTCTTCGCCTCGACGCCCATTTCCGAGATCGCCGGCCTGAACATCGGTTCGCGTCCGGCCTCGCGCAAATCCACCGGGCGCATCGAGGACCTGCGGGCCATTCCCTGGGGCTTCTCGTGGGGCCAGTGCCGGCTGCTGCTGCCTGGCTGGTACGGCATGGGCGCGGCCATCGATGACTACCTGCGCCATGGCGAAGGCACCCGGCGCGAGCGCATCGAGCACCTGCAGGCCATGGCGCGCGACTGGCCGTTCTTCCGCACGCTGCTGTCCAACATGGAAATGGTGCTGGCCAAGACCGACCTGGTCATCGCCTCGCGCTATGCGCAACTGGTGCCGGACACCGCGCTGCGCAAACGCATCTTCGGCGCGATCAGCGACGAATGGAAGCGCACCATGAGCGCGCTGAAGCTGATCACCGGCCAGCGCCAGTTGCTGGCCGACAATCCGTCGCTGGCGCGCTCGATCCGCGACCGCATCGCCTACATCGATCCGCTCAACCACGTGCAGATCGAACTGATCCGCCGCTATCGCGCCACCCGTGGCAAGGCGGGCCGCGCCAAGGCGGATCCGGCCGGCCGCACCCAGAACGGCATCCACCTGACCATCAACGGCATCGCCGCGGGCCTGCGCAACACCGGCTGACGCCGCGCCCAGGCGGGCCGCCTGCCGGCCCGCCTGCTTCCCTCCCCTACTGCGCCGGCCTTCGCTCGGCGCCTCCCCCGCTCCCCCCCTTTCCGACGTACGCCGCTTCCGATGCGCGCGCTGTCGCTTTCGTGGCTTCCCCCTATTGCCTCCATCCTCCGGTAGGTTTTATATTCAAAAAAAGTTTTTACATACAAAACACCCAGGAAGGAAAGCATGACGGAAGTCGACATCGCGATCGTCGGGGCGGGCATAGGCGGCATGGCCGCGGCCATCGCCCTGCATCGCGCGGGATTCAAGGTGGGGGTCTACGAACAGGCGCCCAGGTTCGGGCGCGTGGGCGCGGGCATCAACCTTACGCCCAACGCGGTCAAGGTGCTGGACGGACTGGGCGTGGGCACGGTGCTGCGCGCCACGGCCTACGAACCCACCTGCCGCATCAGCCGGCTCTGGGACAGCGGCCGGGAAACCTCGCGACTGGAATTGCACACCCAGGGGGCACGGCGCTACGGGGCGCCCCAACTCACCATCCATCGCGCCGACCTGCTGTCGGCGCTGGAGGCCGCCCTGCCGGCCGGCTCGGTCCGCCTGGGCGCCAAGGTGGCCGGCGTCGGCCAGGACGAGCGCCATGCATGGCTGGAACTGGCCGATGGAACGCGGGTATCGGCGCGCGCCGTGGTCGGCTGCGACGGCATCCATTCGGTGGTCCGCGAAGCCATCGCCGGCCCCGAAGCCCCCCGCTTCACCGGCAAGGTCGCGTTCCGCTCCATCGTGCCCACCGCGCCGCTCGCGCGCTACGACCTGACTCCCACCACCAAGTGGTGGGGTCCGGATGCCTCCAGCCAGATCTTCACCTTCCTGATCGACCGAGGCCAGCGCGAGCTGTTCGTGTTCGCCACCGTGCCCGAGACCGAATGGACGCACGAGTCCTGGTCGATCCAGGGACACAAGGACGAACTGCTGCGCGCGTACGCAGGCTTTCACGAGGAAGCGCTCGCCATCCTGGAAGGCTGCGACGTCGTCCTCAAGACGGCGCTCTACGCGCGCGACCCCATGGTGCGCTGGACCCATGGCCGCGTCACCCTGCTGGGCGACGCCTGCCATGCCATGCTGCCCTTCATGGCCCAGGGCGCCGCCATGGGCCTGGAGGACGCCGCGGTGCTGAGCCGCTGCCTGGGCGAAGCCGGGAACGACGTGCCCGCCGCCCTGCTGCGCTACGAACAGGCCCGGCTGGAACGCGCCAGCCGGATCCAGCGCGGCTCGCTGCAGAACGACTGGCTGCGCTCGGACACGAACGCCGACTGGGTCTATGGCTACGACGCCTGGACCGAACCCCTGCCCGAGCGGGCGCACTGAACCCTTCCCTTTCCAGCGGAGTCCTTGCCATGCACAGACGACATTTCCTCGGCACCATGATCGCGGCGGCGGGCGCCGGCGCGGCCCCGGCCACGCGCGCCCAGTCCGGCTTCCCCTCGCGCCCCATCCGCATGCTGGTGGGCTTCGCGCCCGGCGGCGCCACCGACGTCGCGTTCCGCGTCCTGGCGCAGAACGCGGCCGCCATCCTGAAGCAGCCGGTCGTGGTCGAGAACAAACCGGGCGCCGGGATGGTGATCCCCGCCCAGATGATGCAGACCACCGCCCCCGACGGCTACACGATCGCGCAGATCGCCGTATCGGTGTTCCGCACGCCCTACCTGGTCAAGACCGCCTGGGATCCGCTCAAGGACCTGAAATACATCATCGGCCTGGCGGCCTACCCCTTCGGTCTCGTGGTGCCGGCTTCCTCGCCCATCAAGACGGTGGCCGACTACATCGCCTACGCCAAGGCCAACCCCGGCACGATGACCTACGGCACGCCGGGCACCCTGTCCTCGCCCCACCTGACGATGGAAGACCTGGCCTTCCAGGCCGGCGTGAAATTCAACCACGTGCCCTACAAGGGCGGCGCCGAAGCGCTGGCCGCGCTCCTGGGCGGCCACATCATGTCGCTTGCCGACGGCCCAAGCTGGGCGCAGTACGTCGAGTCGGGGCAACTGCGCCTGCTCGCCACCGGCGGCGAAACGCGCAGCGCGCGCTTCTCGGCGGCGCCCACGCTCAAGGAACTGGGCTACGACATCGTGCAGAACGCCCCTTTCGGGCTGGCGGCCCCGCGCGACACCGATCCGGGCGTGGTCCGCATCCTGCACGACGCCTTCAAGCAATCCATGGACATGGACAACTACCGCGCCGCGCTCAAGCAGTACGACCTCGAGCCCGCCTACCTGAGCAGCGAACAGTTCACCCGCTTCGCGGCGGACACCATGCAGAAGGAAAAGCTGTTGATCGACCGGATAGGGCTGCGCAGACTATAAAATGACCGGGCGCAAGGCGCTCCGCCTTGCGACCCGTCCCATCTGGCCCCTATGACCGAACCCCAGCTGCCGGCTACCGACGACGGCGACGACGCGCCCGACCATGCTTCCGCTCCCCGCAAGGACCCGTACTGGGTCGATGCGCTCGCCCAGGGCCTGTCCGTGCTCGAAGCCTTCGATTGCGAACAGCCCTCGCTCACCCTGACCGAACTCGCGCAGCGGCTGGGCTGGAGCCGCAGCAAGCCGTATCGCTTCGTGCACACGCTGGAGAAACTGGGTTTCCTCGAACGCGAGGAAGTCGGCCGGCGCTACCGCCTGACCGCGCATGCCATGAAGCTCGGCTTCGCCTACCTGAACCGCCTGCCGCTGGTCGAGCTGGCGCAGCCGATCATGAACCGGCTGCGCACCGAGGTCGGCGCCTCGGTGCACATGGCCATCCTGGACCGCGACGAGCTGGTCTACGTGGCGCAGGCCCGCATCCCGCTGCCCACGTCGATCGACATCCACGTCGGGTCCCGCATGCCGCCGCACTCGTCCTCGATCGGACGTATCCTGCTGGCCTACAAGCCCCAGGCGGACATCGCCCGCATCCTGGACGGCGCGCCGATTCCCGCGCTGACCGAAAAATCCACGGTGGATCCCGCCGCGTTCCGCGCGTTGCTGGATACCGCGCGCGAACGCGGCTACGTATACAACGACGAGGAATTCCACCGCGGCGTGCGGTCGATCGCCGCGCCCGTGCTGAACGCACAGGGGGAAGTGGTGGCGGGACTGAACGCGACCTCGATGATCTACACCTTCACGGACGAGGTCGTGGCCGGGACCGTGATCCCGGCCGTCGTGCGAGCGGCGCGGGAATTGTCGCTGGCACTGGGCTACCGCGAGCGGTAGCCCCGGGCGATTCAGCGCAGGTACGACACCGCGACCGCGATCACCACGCCGACGGCGCCGATCAGCACCAGCATCTGCATCAGCGTCAATCCTTTCTGCAAGCTCTTCATTCCATCCTCTGGCGCCGCCCCGCGGGGCGGCAATAAGAAAACACGCGTCGAAATCCGACGGGGCATTAGGTTAGCCTGTTTCACGCCGCCCGATGGCGCGGGCGCCCCCGGAATGAACATGGTCGCCCACCGAGCGACCAGCCTCCGGTGTGGCGGGTCTATATTTGCAGATTGAGCCCAGTATCCACCCATATCGCTTGCGTCGAATTCAATAATGAAGACCACCCTGGACGAGTTGCAGGCCTTCGTGGCCGTCGTGGACACGGGCTCGATCACGGCGGCCTCGGAAGTGCTCGGGCTGACCATTTCCGCCACCAGCCGCACCCTGGGACGGCTGGAGGAGAAGCTCCAGACCACCCTGCTACGCCGCACGACCAGGCGGCTGGAGCTGACCGAGGAAGGCTCGACCTTCCTGCGCCATGCGCGCGCCATCCTGGCTTCGGTCGACGAAGCCGAGGAACAGATGGCGGCCCGGCGCCTGCACCCGGCAGGGCGGTTGCGGGTCGATGCCTCCACGCCTTTCATGCTGCACGTCCTGGTGCCGCTGCTGGACGGTTTCCGCGCCCGCTACCCCAAGGTTGAACTGGAGCTCGATTCGAACGAAGGCATCGTCGACCTGATCGAAAAGCGCACCGACGTGGCCTTCCGCATCGGGGCCTTGAAGGATTCCACCCTGCACGCCCGCCCCGTCGGCACCAGCCGCATACGCATGCTTGCCAGTCCCGGCTACCTGGCGCGCCACGGTTCGCCGGCCGATCCGGAACAGTTCGAATCGCACACGCTGCTGGGTTTCACCCAGCCCGAGACGCTGAACGACTGGCCGGTGCGCGACGCGGACGGAAACACCTTGCGCATCCGGCCCACGATCGCCTCGTCCAGCGGGGAAACGCTGCGGCACATGGCCCTGGCGGGCCTGGGCATCGCCTGCCTGTCGGATTTCATGACCGGCGACGACCGCCGGCAAGGACGCCTGGTGCAATTGTTTCCCGGGCGGACGCTGGACGTGCGCCAGCCGATCAACGCGGTCTACTACCGCAATACCGCCCTGGCCTCGCGCATCACGGCTTTCGTGGACCACGTCGTCCAGGCGCTGGGCAAGCGCCCTTTCGACGCATGATGCGCTCCAGAACGACAACGCCCTGCCGAGGCAGGGCGTGCCGCGCACCGGGCCTGGCGGCCCCGCGCTCCGATCAGGCGTGGCTGGCCTGCGCCGCCTTCTTCCGGCGAGCCAACCACATCCCCACGCCGACGACGACCAGCGCGCCTATGATTTCCGCGGCATAGGTGATCTGCGTGTTGTAGGCCGCCAGCGAGGTCGGCTGGATCACGTGCGACTGGACCGCGACGTCGGTCGCCAGCATGCCGCCGGCAATCCATCCCAGCAGCGCGCCGCCCAGCGTCACCACGATGGGGAAGCGGTCGATCAGCTTCAGGACCAGCGTGCTGCCCCAGATGATGATGGGCACGCTGACCAGCAGGCCGAAGATGACCAGCCCGATCTGGTGGGACTCATCCGCCTGCTGGGCCGCGCCCGCGATGGCGATGACGTTGTCCAGGCTCATGACGAAGTCGGCGACGATGATGGTCTTGATCGCCCCCAGCAGCGTGGCGCCCCCTTCGATGTTGTCGTGCGACTCGTCCTCGGGCACCAGCAGCTTGATGCCGATCCAGAACAGCAGCACGCCGCCCACGACCTTCAGGAAGGGAATCTGCAGCATCGTGACCGCGAAGGCGATGAGCACGACGCGCAGCACGATCGCGCCCGCCGTCCCCCACAGGATCCCCTGCATCCGCCGCTTGGCCGGCAGATTGCGGCAGGCCAGCGCGATGACCACCGCGTTGTCCCCGCCCAGCAGGATGTCGATCAGAATGATTTGAAATACGGCCGCCCAGCTGAGCGTCTGGAGAAATTCAAGCACGTGTAGCTCCCTAAGCCAGATCCGGACGAGCGAATCTTCCTGTGCGGAAGATTAGCTCTTCCTTTTTTTGAATTCACGACACCTTTCGGAGGAAGCTCCCACACACCCGCATGCTGGAAGACTTCCCGCCCCGAAGGCGAAACCGGCCCGGCATCCCATGCCAGGCCGGCGTACTACGATGATGAAGCGTTGCCGGCCGTCAAGCGGGCTGGTCGCCGGAGCGGCGCCGCGACATCAGCACCTTGCCCACGACCAGCACGATCAGGGCCCCGACCACGCCCGCGGCAATCTCGGCGCCATGATGGCTCAACCCCATGGACGCCTCGACGGCCTCGGTATGCAGCGCGGGATCGTTAACGAACAGTTCGCCGGCGATGAACCCCAGCAGCGCGGCACCCAGCCAGACGATCAGCGGGAAGCGCTCGATGACCTTCAGCAGCAGCGTGCTGCCGAAGATCACCAGCGGGATGCTGATGGCCAGGCCCAGGACCAGGAGCACGGTATTGCCCATGGCGGCGGCCGCCACGGCAATCACGTTGTCCAGGCTCATGACCAGGTCGGCGATCAGGATGGTGCGGATGGCGGCCATCAGGCCGTCCTTGGCCAGCTTGCCTTCGTCCTCTTCACCTTCCGGCAGCAACAGCGAAACACCGATGTACAGCAACAGCAGCGAGCCGATCAGTTTCAACCAGGGCAGTTGCAGCAACTGGGCCGCAACCAGCGTCAGGATGATACGCATCACGATGGCGGCCGCAGAGCCGATCACGATTGCTTTCTTTTGTTGATGGGCCGGCAGCGAACGAGCCGCCAGCGCGATGACCACCGCGTTGTCCCCCGACAACAGGATGTTCACCCAGATGATTTGAATGAGAGCCAGTACGAAGGCCGCTGAACCAAATTCCACGCTTCTCTCCTGAAATGGCGACGGGCGCGGTGATCAACCGCGCCCGTCTCTCTTCTGTTTTACAGCACGGACTTGAGCAGTTTGCCCATCTCGGACGGGTTCTTGGTCGTCTTGATGCCGCAAGCTTCCATGATGTCGAGCTTGGCCTGGGCCGTGTCGGCGCCGCCGGAAATCAGCGCGCCGGCGTGGCCCATGCGCTTGCCGGCCGGAGCCGTCACGCCCGCGATGAAGCCGACCACCGGCTTCTTCATGTTGTCCTTGGCCCACTGGGCGGCGTTCACTTCGTCCGGACCGCCGATTTCGCCGATCATGATGACGGCGTCGGTATCGGGATCGTCGTTGAACATCTTCAGCACGTCGATGTGCTTCAGGCCGTTGATGGGGTCGCCACCGATGCCGACGGCGCTCGACTGGCCCAGGCCCAGTTCCGTGACCTGCGCCACGGCTTCATAGGTCAGGGTGCCCGAGCGGCTGACGATGCCGATGCGGCCCTTGCGGTGGATGTGGCCGGGCATGATGCCGATCTTGATTTCGTCGGGGGTGATCAGGCCGGGGCAGTTGGGTCCGAGCAGCAGCGTGCGCTTGTTCTCGGCGCGCATGCGGTTGCGGACTTCCAGCATGTCGCGGACGGGAATGCCCTCGGTGATGCAGATGGCCAGGTCCAGGTCGGCCTCGACGGCTTCCCAGATGGCGGCGGCGGCGCCGGCGGGCGGCACGTAGATGACCGACACGTTGGCGCCGGTGGCGGCCTTGGCTTCGGCGACGTTGGCGTAGATGGGCACGCCTTCGAAGTCCTCACCGGCCTTCTTGGGGTTCACGCCGGCCACGAAGCAGTTCTTGCCGTTGGCGTACTCGCGGCACATGCGGGTGTGGAACTGGCCGGTCTTGCCGGTGATCCCCTGCGTGACGACCTTGGTATCTTTGTTGATCAGAATCGACATTTCGAGTCCTTAATATCCTGTGCTGGGCGCAACGATTACTTCTTGGCGGCGGCCACGACGGCGGTGGCGGCTTCGGCCATCGTGTCGGCGCTGATGATGGGCAGTCCGGAGTCGGCCAGCATCTTCTTGCCGAGCTCTTCGTTGGTGCCCTTCATGCGCACCACCAGCGGCACGCTCAGGCTGACGGCCTTGCACGCGGCGATCACGCCTTCGGCGATGACGTCGCAGCGCATGATGCCGCCGAAGATGTTGACCAGGATGGCCTTCAGGCCCGGGTTCTTCAGCATGATCTTGAAGGCTTCGGTCACCTTCTCCGCCGTGGCGCCACCGCCGACGTCCAGGAAGTTGGCCGGCTCGCCGCCGAACAGCTTGATGGTGTCCATGGTCGCCATGGCCAGGCCGGCGCCGTTCACCAGGCAGCCGATGTTGCCGTCGAGCTGGATGTAGGCCAGGCCGAACTTGCTGGCTTCGATTTCGGCGGGGTCTTCTTCGTCGGTGTCGCGGTAGGCCACGATCTCGGGGTGGCGGAACAGCGCGTTCGAATCGAAGTTGAACTTGGCGTCCAGGGCGATGATCTTGCCCGAGCCGGTGACGATCAGGGGGTTGATCTCGGCCAGGTCGGCGTCGGTCTCGACGTAGCAGGTGTACAGCTTCTGGATCTGGTCGGCCGCGTCGGCGATCGAGCCTTCGGGAACGCCGATGCCGCGGGCCAGTTGCGAGGCTTCCTCGGTGGTCAGGCCCTTGGCGGGATCGACGAACACCTTCAGGATCTTCTCGGGCGTGGCGTGGGCGACCTCTTCGATCTCCATGCCGCCTTCGCTCGAGGCCATCACGCAGACGCGCTGCGAGCTGCGGTCGGTCACGATGCCGACGTACAGTTCCTTCTTGATGTCGGCGCCTTCTTCGATCAGCAGGCGGCGGACCTTCTGGCCTTCCGGGCCGGTCTGGTGCGTGACCAGCTGCATGCCCAGGATCTGGCCGGCCAGCGTACGCACTTCCTCGATGGAGCGGCCCAGCTTGACGCCGCCGCCCTTGCCGCGGCCGCCCGCATGGATCTGGGCCTTGACGACCCACACCGGGCCGCCCAGCTGTTCAGCGGCCTTGACGGCCTCGTCCACCGAGAACACGGGGATGCCGCGCGGAACGGTGACGCCAAATTTCTTCAGAAGCTCTTTGCCCTGATACTCGTGGATTTTCATGCGGAGCCTTCGCTGTCGGGTAGACGTTGAATGTTCGGTTGGAAAAGACCAGCGCCATGACGGGTCATGCGCCTGGATACGGATGGGGATAGCCCAGGCGTAGCCGCGGCCGGGCAAACAAAAGCCCACGGACCTGTGCTCGGGACGAGCAAAGTCGCGGGCTGTCGCATAGCGAGGCGATTGGCGGTTACGGGCATGCGCTAAGGTGCCGATTGCATCGGGGGCGCCGGCAGATTCCGGGCGTGGCCGGGAGGCAATGGGCGGGCGATAAAACCCGGAGAGTATAGCACCCCTGCCCCCGGCTTCCTTCAACCCCCGGCGGGAACGCCCTCCGGCACGCGCGCCGGACGCCAGGCGCGCCCGGGCCCTTGAGCTACTGGACGACGACGGTCAGGGCCGAGCCTGCCGGCACCGCCACGGTTTCCGAGTACGACGCGCCCGACGGCCGGCGCACCACGGGGAAATGGCCCGAGGCCTTGAGCGTGGACGGCGAACTGGACGGTAGCGTGCGCAGCGATGCGTAATCGGGGCCGTTGATGGCGGGCAGGTCGTAGCCGCCCTGCGTGCGGCGCGGATAGCCGAACCCGGCCGGCGGCGATGCGGGCAGCAGGGCCAGCGCCGCGCCCCAGTCCCGCAAGGCGGGCCGCGCGCCCGCTCCGCCCGCCTGCCTGACGGCCTGGTCCAGCAGGGTGAACGAATCGGTGGACGAGGTGCTGCGCAACAGGCTGCGATAGAAATCCGTGCCGTATTGCCGCAGCAGGTAGCCGCCGAAGTTGGCGGCGATGGGATACGAGAAGCAGCTGGAGGACACGCTGGCGTCCCAGCCACGGATGTAGTCGCAGTTCTGGCTCTGGTGCAGCCAGTTGCCGTAGTCCCCGTCGCGCAGCGGGTTGAAGCCCGGCACCACCCGGCCCGAGGCCAGGTCCTCCATCATCAGGGCCGAGGTCTCTTCCAGCCAGACCGCGAAGCGGTTGTCCGGACTCACGCCCGTGCGCGCGGCCCGCTGGTAGAAGTTGACCATGTGGGTCATCTCGTGCGCCAGCGTCGTATAGCCGGTATTCCGGCCCGCCTGGCCGCCCAGGTACATGGTTTCGGTGTCCAGGAACAGCACCACCGCTTCATTGCTGAGCGCCTCGTAGCTTTTCAGGAAGGCATTGGCGCTGAAGAAATAGCCGATCACGCCCCAGGGCTTGCCATCGGGCGTGATGTTGGACAGCACGATGTGCAGGTCCTGGTCGGGACCGATGTAGCCGCTGCCGACGGTGGCGCCCCAAGGCGCGCCCGCGAGATCGGTCACGATGGGATAGACGGAGTCCTGGTTCGACGAGAACCGGCTCTTCAGGCTGTCCAGCAGGGCCTCGCTCACCTTCGCGGCGGACCGCTCGCCGTCCTGCACCCAGATGTTCAGCATGCGCCCGTCGGTGGCTGCCCAGCGGCGGGCCAGGGTGGCCTGGAACCGCGTGCCGCTGCTGTCCTGCCATTCCCGCGTATCGCCTTCGACCGCCGCCCGCACGGCGGTGGCGGGGCCCTGCCGCGTCGATGCCCGGGGCTGGGACGCTCGATCGACCGGCGGCTGGTAGTCGCGGATGTGCGCGGGAATCTGGTTGACGCCCGGCAGGTGATCCGGATCGGCCGGGGCTTCGATTTTCGATGAGGCCGCGGGACGATCCGCCACCGAGGCGCTGATCGAGGCCATGCCCGCATCGCGGTCGGAAACGTTGGTGAAGACCAGCGTGACGGTACGGCCATTGACGCCATTGAGAGCGATCGGCACCGACGTGCCCGAGCTCGAACCGCTATTGTCGTAGCGCCAGATGCCCACGCCGCTGCCGCGGTAGGTCTGCGCATCGGCGGCGCCGCATTGCGCGCCGCTGCATGCCACGGACAATGCCCCCGATCCGGAGACCTCGCCGCCCCCGCCGCCACCACAGGAAGCCAGCAGCGCCGCCAACGCAATCCCGGCCAGTGTCCGGATGGTACCCACGGTATCGCGATTCATCTTGCCCCCGCAGAAGAAGCTTACGCGCAACATACCATGGCGCGCGGACCAGGGCCTGTTCACAGGCCCTATCGGATGGACTGCACCTGCAACTGGGCGGGCATCCCGCCGCCCGCCTCGCCGGCGGCGCGCGCCACCGTGCCGGTGACCGTGACGGTGCGCGATTGCAGGTCCTGCATCTGCTGACGGGTCAGGCCGCGCAGGTCCCATTGCCGGTCGCCCGACTCGAGCACGGCGACGACGAAGGGCTCGTTGCCCTTGAGCACGATGCGTCCTTCCAGCGTGATCACGTCGCCCGCCCGGGGGGCGGGCTGGGCACAGGCCCACAGGCTGGACACACTCAGGCACAGGGCCAGCAACAATGCACGCATGGCAGCCTCGCGGCGAAAGGGGATGCGGAAAGTGTACGGGCGTTCCGGCAAGCGGCCTAGCCCTGGCCGTCGTCCAGGTCATCGAGGTCCACACCTCGCAACACCTGCCTGATGGTGGCCTGGCCGAAGCCCCGGGACATCAGGAAACGCACCTGCTTGGCACGCTGGCTGGCATCGGCCGGCAGCGTGCCGAAGCGCTTGCGCCACACATCGCGCGCCCGGGCCAGTTCGGTGGCTTCCAGCGTGTCCCGCAGTTCGGCGATCTGCGTGTCCGCCACGCCGTGCTGGCGCAGCTCATGCATGATGCGCAAGGTGCCCTGCTTGGCCGCCAGCCGGTGCACCACGCTTTGCGCATAGCGCTGGGTAGACAGCCAGCCTTCCTTCTCCAGGCTGTCGAGCACGGCGCGAACCTCGTCCTCTTCCCCGAAACGGGCCAGCTTGCGGCCCAGTTCCAGGCGGCTGTGTTCGCGCCGGGACAGATAACCCACCGCCCGGGCCTTCAGCGAAGGGCCGGAGGCGGGCTTGCCGTCATCACTCGTCTTCAAGCTCGGCTTCGGTCACTTTGCCGGCGCCGGCCACCCGGGCTGCCACGCCCAGGCTGTCGCGCACGCGGTTCTCGATCTCGATGGCCATTTCCGGGCGTTCCTTCAGGAACTCGCGGGCGTTGTCCTTGCCCTGGCCGATGCGCTCGCCGTTATAGCTGAACCACGAACCGGACTTCTCGACGATGCCCGCCTGCACGCCCAGGTCCAGGATCTCGCCTTCGCGCGAGATGCCGGCGCCGTACATGATGTCGAACTCGGCGCTCTTGAACGGCGGCGACACCTTGTTCTTGACGACCTTGACGCGGGTCTCGTTGCCGATGACCTCGTCGCCCTTCTTGATGGAGCCGGTGCGCCGGATGTCGAGGCGGACCGAGGCGTAGAACTTCAGCGCGTTGCCGCCGGTGGTGGTTTCGGGGTTGCCGAACATGACGCCGATCTTCATCCGGATCTGGTTGATGAAGATGACCATGCAGTTGGTGCGCTTGATCGAGGCGGTCAGCTTGCGTAGCGCCTGGCTCATCAGGCGGGCCTGCAGGCCGGGCAGGGAATCGCCCATCTCGCCTTCGATTTCGGCCTTGGGCACCAGCGCCGCGACCGAGTCGATGACGATCAGGTCGACCGCGCCCGAGCGCACCAGCGCGTCGGTGATTTCCAGGGCCTGCTCGCCGGTGTCGGGCTGCGAGATCAGCAGGTCGGTCAGGTTCACGCCGAGCTTGGAGGCGTACTGGACATCGAGCGCGTGCTCGGCGTCGATGAAGGCGCAGGCGCCGCCCAGCTTCTGCATTTCGGCGACGACCTGCAGCGTGAGCGTGGTCTTGCCCGACGATTCCGGGCCGTAGATCTCGATGACCCGGCCGCGCGGCAGGCCGCCCACGCCCAGGGCGATGTCCAGGCCGAGCGAGCCGGTGGAGACGACCTGGATGTCGTGCTCGACCTCGTTGTCGCCATAGCGCATGACCGAGCCCTTGCCGAACTGCTTTTCGATCTGGGACAGCGCGGCGGCCAGGGCCTTGGTCTTTTCGTTCTGGGCAGCGGCTGCGGCCTTGGAAGCTTTGGTGTCGTCCATTCTGGGATCCTTGGGTTGATGGGCGAATTATGGCACTGCCCGACACTGTATAAAAAAACAGTATGGGACTGCAAGCTCCCAGGCCAAATTAACAACGGAATTCTGGAAAAACGGACGCGGAGGCGTCCGCTCAGTACCCCGCCCTGGCGTAGGGGTTGCTCCCCCGCCGGTACACCATCAGCGCGCGCCGGTAGCGGTTGATCATCTCCCCCCGCTGGTTGCGCGCCTCGGTCAGCACCGTCACCACGCCCTGGTCGGGCCGCGAACCCGACAGCCGCGTGCCCTCGACCGTGGACCGGGCCTCCAGCGTGTCTCCCGGCATCAGGTCGGCGCCGAACTCCACGTCGGTCCATCCCAGGTTGACGGTGACCCGGCCGAAGGTGCGCGTGGACAGCGCCACGGCCACGCCTATCCCCCAGGTCTGCGGCACGACCGGCGCCGCCAGCCCCAGCGCCTGCGCGCAGGCGTGGTCGTGGCTTTGCGGCTGCCACTCCATGGCGCGCAGCGCGTGCAGCGTGGATTCCTCGGCCAGCAGGGTCTTGCGGGGGCTGTGAATGAAGGTTTCCCCCTGCCGCAGGTCCTCGAAGAACAGGCCGGTCTGCTCGACCCAGGCGCCGTCCCCGCGCGCGGCATGCGACAGGAAGCGGGCCTCGTCCGAGGCCGAAGCGCCGGCGATCACGTCGGGCCCGGCCGCGCCGTGCCACAGCTCGGCCACGTAGCGCAGCTCGGCCACCTGCTCGCCGCGCTGGTTGTAGCCGCGCGTGAGCAGGCTGGCGCGCCCCAGGTGCGCATCCACCGGCTCGGTGGCCAGCACCTCGGTCTCGACATACAGGGTGTCGCCGCCGAACATCGGCCGGGTCAGCGCGATATTGGACATGGACACGATGCGGCGCCGCCGGCCGAAGGTCTTGGAGGTCATGCCGATCAGCCGCTGCAGGGTCAGCGTGCTGACCATCAGGGGCCGCTTCCAGTCGGTCAGCCCGGCGTAGCAATCGTCGTAGTGGACCATGGCGGCGTTGATGGAATCCAGGGCCTCGGCCACGTTGTCCTGTTGCGAGAACGTGATGCCCGGCCGATGGACGAAACGCTGCCCGGCGGACAGGTGCTCGAAGCCCAGGCCGAAACGCTCGGCATACAGGCCGTCTCCCAGGTGGTAGTAGGAACTATGCATGATGGTCTCCAGCGGCGGATGGGTTCGGCGCGGCGGCACGCCGCAGGATGCGCAGGGCGCTCTGGTAGACGGGCTCGTCCACCATGGTGGCGCCCACCGCGCAGGCGCGGCGGCCCGCGCGTTCGTAGGCGGCGGCCACTTCGCTCGCCCACGCCAGCCGGCGCGGATCGGGCGCGAAGGCCTGCACGATGATGGGCCACTGGCGCGGATGGATGGCGAGCTTGCCGGAGAAGCCCATGGCGCGCGCCCGCTCGCAATCGGCGCGCAGGTCGGCGTCGTCGTCGATGGCGATGTGCGGCACGTCCAGCATGGGCACGCCGCTGCCGGCGGTCTCGAACACCAGGCGCCCGCGTACGTAGGCCAGCGCGTCCCAGGCGTTGTCCGCGCCGGTCTCGGCGCTGAAGTCCGCGGCGCCGAAGGCCATCGCCGCCAGCCACGGTCCGGCCTGCGCGATGCCGGCCGCGCGGCGCACGCCCTGCGGCGACTCCACCAGCGCCATCAGCCGCAGCGCGGGATTGGCCGCGGCCGCGTGCGTGCGGACCATGCGCAATTCGGAGGCGTCCTCGGCCTTGGGAACGGCCACGAGATCCAGGGCGGGCAAGGCGCCCGCATGGGCCAGCGCATAAAGGTCCTCCAGGCCCGCGGGCGTCTGCGGGGAAGACACCCGCAGCGCCACCATGGGCGCGCCCGGACCGGCCGGGGGCAGCGCCGCCAGCCAGGCCAGGGCGTCGCGCCGGGCGGCGGCCTTGTCGGCCGCCGGCACGGCGTCCTCGAGGTCGATGATGACGCCCGGCGCGCCGCCGCGCAGCGCCTTGTCGTAGCGGTCGGGCCGGTTGCCGGGACAGAACAGGAAGGTGGAAGGAACGACGGGATGGGTCACGCGGGCTCTCCGGGACAAGGTCGCGGCCCGCGCGATCGGATCAGCCGATCGGCTCTCGCCGCATCACGGTGCTGAACAGGTGCCGCCCTTCGGGGAAGAGCCCCACCGAAGCGACGATCAGGTCTTTCTTGGCGCCGTAGTACCAGGTGCGCGTGCGCAGCGTCGGCGTGCTGAAGCGCGTCTGCAGCAGCCCGGCCTGCGCCCGGGTCAGCCGCACGGCATCGATTTCCTGGCGGATTTCGCATACCCGGTCGCCGCGCCGCTCGGCCAGCCATTCGGCCACCGAGGCCCGGTAGCCGTCCAGTTGCTCGAGCGCGTCCGCGTACAGCGGCGGGACGTGGTGTTCGCTGTAGACGACCGGCGGCGCGCCCTCGGCCTGCCGCAGGCCGGTCACCCGGACGAAGCGCTGGCCGGCGGGCAGCCGCAGCGCGCGCGCCGCCCCCTCGTCGCCGTCGACCTCGCGAATGTCCAGGATGTGGAAGCGGAAGCCGCGGGTGAAGCGCAGGATGTCGTCCACCGTGTTGCCCACGTGCACGAAATTGCCCGAGGGCTGCGCCGACTCCACGCGGGTCCCGATGCCGGGCCGGCGGCTGACCAGCCCCTGCACCTCCAGCTCGCGCAAGGCCCCGCGCACGGTGATGCGGCTGACGTTGAACTGCTGTCCCAGTTCGTTCTCGGTGGGCAGCAGGCTGCCGGGCGGATACTCGCCATCGCGGATCCGCCGGATCAAGGTCTGGGCCAACAGCTTGTACTGCGAGCCGGCACTGCGCTGGAACATGAGGCGACACGTCAGAGAACACCAAGGGTCCTTAGTCTACCTTGCTCCTCTTCGCCGATCCCGATGCCGGCCAGCAGCTCGCGGGTATCGGCGCCCATGGCCGGCGCCGGTCCGACGGCGGCCGCCGGCCGCGACGTGCGCAGCGGACTGTCCAGTACCCGCAGCGCGCCGCCGCCCGCCAGGTCGACGCGGCGGATGCGGCCGTCGGCCTGCGCCAGGGGCGCGTCCAGCGCCTGCCCCACGGACCACACGGGCGCGGCGGGCACCGTGCCGGCGAAATGCCGCATCCACTCGGCCGTGGTGCGGGCCGACAGCGCCTCGTCCAGCAGGCGGGTCAGCTCCTCGCGATGCCGGCCCCGGGCGCCGAAGTCGACGAAACGCGCGTCCGCGATCCACTCCTGCCGCCCGATCCGCTCGCACAGGTTGCGCCAGAATTTTTCCTTGTTGCACATCAGGTAGATCCAGCCGTCGCCGGTGCGATAGAGCTGGCACGGCGTGAGCGAGGGATGGCCGGACCGGGGCTGGCGGTCGGTCTCGGCCGCGCCGTTCAGGTACCACGCCGCCACGTAGTTGAGGTTGAACAGCGCGACGTCGTACAGGCTGGTGTCCACGTCGCATCCCTTGCCGCTGCGCGTGGCCTCCAGCATGCCGCTGAGCAGCCCCACCGACATCATCACGCCGGTCATGTAGTCGACCAGCGACAAGCCCATGCGCGAGGGCGCCGTGTCCGGCTCGCCGGTCAGCGAGAAATAGCCCGCCTCGGCCTGCATCAGATAGTCGTAGCCCGGCCAGGCCGCGCGCTCGCCGGTGCGGCCATAGGCCGATATGTGGGCGCAGACCACGGCCGGATTGACGTCCTTCAGGTCTTCGTAGGTCAGGCCCAGCTTGCCCGCGACGTCGCCGCGCAGGTTGTCGACCACGCCATGGGCCGTGGCCGCCAGCTTGCGGAACACCGCCCGCCCCTCGGGGTGGGCGAGGTTCAGCGTGATGCTTTTCTTGCCCTGGTTCAGGCTCTGGAAGAACAGGCTTTGCGCGCTGTCGGGCAGGCCGGCCAGGAAATGCGGCCCGACCTGCCGCGACACGTCGCCGCCCTGCGCGGTCTGCTCGATCTTGATGATTTCGGCCCCCAGCGCGGCCAGCAACTGGGTGCCGAAAGGCGCCGCGCCGTACTGCTCGACGGCAAGAATACGGAACCCGTGAAGTAGCGACATGAAGCTCCCCGGACGGTGTGGGACAAGGACATCTTGAGTTTGTTATAACAATATATCAAAATCCGGAAACAGAAAAGCCGACCGATGGCACTATTCCCGAGGAGACCCTTCCCATGAACAAACTGCTCTTGCTGCTCTGCCTGGCCTTGGGCCTGGCCAGCCAACCCGCCCAAGCCGACCAGGCGTTCCCCAGCAAGCGGGTACGCGTGGTCATCCCCTTCCCGCCCGGACAGGGGTCGGACATCCTGGCCCGCGCCATCGGCGACAAGCTGGCGCAGAAATGGGGGCAGCCCGTGGTGGTGGAGAACCGCGCCGGCGCCAACGGCTCCATCGCGCTGCAGGAAGTGGCGCGGGCCGAGAGCGACGGGTACACGCTGCTGGTCACCTCCAACTCTCCGGTCGTGATCAACCCCAACCTGTACAAGCACCTGCCCTACGACGTGGGACGCGACTTCCAGCCCGTCGCGCTGCTGGCCGGCACCGACATGCTCATGGTGGTGAACGCGCAGTTCCCGGCCACCACGCTATCCGAGGTCATCGCCCAGCTGAAGGCCAATCCCGGCAAGTTCAGCTACGGATCGCCGGGCACGGGCTCCACCAGCCATCTCAGCATGGAAGTCTTCAAGCAACTGGCGGGCGTGGACATCGTGCACGTGCCCTACAAGGGCAGCCCGCCGGCGTTCACCGACCTGATCGGCGGCTCGATCAAGCTGATGATCGACGCCCTGCCCAGCGCCATGCCCCAGGTGAAATCGGGCCGGGTCCGGGCCATCGCCATCACCAGCAGCGACACGCCGTCCACCCTCATGCCGGACGTGCCGCTGGCCAGCAGGGCAGGCCTGACCGGCCTGCCGGGACGCGCCTGGTACGGCATGTTCGCGCCCAAGGCCACGCCCCCCGCCACCATGGCGCGCATCGTCGCCGACGTGCGGGCGGTGCTGCAGACGCCCGATATCGTCGCCAAGCTGCCCCAGCTCGGCCTGGAGGCCGTGGAACCCATGACGCCCCAGGAATTCGGCCGCTTCGTGGACAAGGAAACCGCCTACTGGGCCGACGCGACGCGCCGCACGGGGATGTATCAGATCGAATAGCGATAGTGACGGGGACGCGCGCCTGGGGGACAATGCATCGGGGCCCCTCGACGCATTCCCCCGAAGCTACAATTCCCCCATGCGCATCCTCATCGCCGAAGACGACAACATCCTTGCCGACGGCCTGTCCCGCTCCCTGCGCCAGAACGGCTACGCAGTCGATGCCGTCCACGACGGACTCGAGGCGGACTCCGCGCTGGCGGCGCAACCCTTCGACCTGCTGATCCTGGACATCGGCCTGCCCCGGCTCTCGGGCACCGAAGTCCTGCGCCGCCTGCGGGCGCGCAACTCGCACATGCCGGTCCTGATCCTGACCGCCGCCGACAGCGTGGAGCAGCGCGTCAAGGGGCTGGACCTGGGCGCCGACGACTACATGGCCAAGCCGTTCGCGCTGTCCGAGCTCGAGGCCAGGGTCCGGGCGCTGACGCGGCGCGGCGCGGGCGGCGGCCCGGCGGTGCTGCGCCATGGCCGCCTGGCCTTCGACCAGGTCGGCCGCGTGGTGACCATAGACGAGCAGATCGTGGAGTTGTCCGCGCGCGAAGTCAGCCTGCTGGAAGTCCTGCTGTCCCGCAGCGGCCGCATGGTCAGCAAGAAACAGCTGGTGGACCACCTGTGCGAATGGGGCGAGGAAGTCAGCACCAACGCCATCGAGGTCTACGTGCACCGGCTGCGCAAGAAGCTGGAACCGGGCGGCGTCAAGATCGCCACCGTGCGCGGGCTGGGATACTGCCTGGAACGCGAGCCCGGCGCCCAGCACGGCGCGGCTTAGGACCTGTTCCGGGAGCATGGACGACGACCACAAGGGGCCGCAGCCCATCCCCGCCGTCGAACGGCCGGCGCACTCGCTGTTCGGCGAGATCCTGGACTGGATGCTGGTACCGCTGTTCCTGCTGTGGCCGGTCAGCGTCGCCATCACCTACGTGGTCGCACAGTCCATCTCCGTCGCTCCCTACGACCGCAGCCTGGCCAACAACGTGCTGGCCCTGGCCCAGCAGATCAAGGACGTCAACGGCCGGGCCCGGCTGCAACTGCCGGTCTCGGCGCGCGAGATGCTGCGCGCCGACGAAACCGACAGCGTGTTCTACCTCGTGCTGGGCAGCCGCGGCGAATACCTGGGCGGAGACCGTGAACTGCCGCTGCCGTCGCTCGAGCGCCCGCTGCCCGGCATCGTCCAGTACCGCGACGACGTGATGCGCGGCTTCGCGGTGCGCGTGGCCTATACCTGGGTGTCGCTGCCCACGATCCCGGGCGCGCAGCCGGCGCTGGTGCAGGTGGCCGAGACGCTGGAGAAACGATCGCAACTGGCCAACGAGATCATCAAGGGCGTGGTGCTGCCTCAGTTCGTGGTGCTGCCGCTGGCGGTGGTGCTGGTGTGGTTCGGCCTGTCGCGCGGCATCGCCCCGCTGGGCCGGCTGCAGGCGCGGCTGCGCGCACGGCGGCCGGACGACCTGTCGCCGATCGACGATCGCGAGGTGCCGCAGGAGATCGCGCCGCTGGTCGGCGCCATGAACGAGCTGCTGCAGCGCCTGTCGGCCAACGTCGACGCGCAGAAGCGCTTCGTCGCCGACGCGGCGCACCAGTTGAAGACCCCGCTAGCCGGCATACGCACGCAGGCCGAGCTGGCGCTGCGCAATGCGAGTCCGGAAGACATGGAGGCCAGCCTGCGGCACCTGATCTCGGGCGCCGAACGGGCCACGCGCCTGGTGAACCAGTTGCTGGCGCTGGCGCGCGCCGAGGACAAGGGCAGTCCCGTGGACGTCTCCGCCCGGGTCGACCTGCTGGCCATCGCCAGCGACCAGACGCAGAACTGGGTGCACGAGGCGATGGAGCGCGGGATAGACCTGGGCCTGGAAGGCCCGGAAACGCCGGTCCTGGTGGCCGGCAACGCCCTGCTCCTGGCCGAGCTGGTCAACAACCTGATCGACAACGCGCTGCGCTACACCCCGGGCGGCGGCACCGTCACCGTGCGCGTGGCGGCAGCCGCCACGGGCGCGACGCTGGACGTCGAAGACTCCGGCCCTGGCATCCCGCCCGAGGAACGCGAATTGGTGTTCGACCGCTTCTACCGGATCCTGGGGTCCAACGCCGAAGGCAGCGGGCTGGGGCTGGCCATCGTGCGCGAGATCGCCCAGCGGCACGGTGCCACCCTGGCGATATCGGACAACTCCCAGGACACCGCCTCCGGCATGCCCGGCACGCGCATCAGCGTGAGCTTCCCGCCGGCCTGAAGCCCGCGGCCGCTCAGAAGTCCAGTCCCGCCTCCCGCGCCGCCATGTCATACAACGCGCGGCGCATCAGCAGGCCGGGCTTGTCGGGCGCGAAATTGAGGTCGAACTGCGGTTCGGTGTCGCGCGTCACCACGTCCAGTATCCACTCCAGCGCATCCACGTCCTCGAGATAGGCCTTGGACGAGGCCTCGTGCAGGTAGGCGTCGGCGGCCGGATCGTCGAGGTTGGAGTCGCGGCTGTTGAACCACCAGTAGTGGATGCTGCCGTTGGTCTCGGGCGTGAAGGCGTGGGTGATGTTGAAGCGATAGGTGCGCGGCGCGCCGCCGGCATCGTGGTTGTCGACGATGCGGGCGAAGGCGACGTGCAGGCCGGGCGAGGCGAAGCGGGCCTCGGAATAGCGGTCCACCGGCTTGCCGGTCAGGCCGGTGGGCACGCCGTAGACGTCGGGCGGCGGCGAATGCTTCAGCGCACGGTCGATGATGACCACGTCGCCCTCCTGGCGCACGTCCAGCTTGCTGCGCGCGTACTCCGGCGTGCCGATGGCGCCGGGATGCAAGAAGGGGAAGTGGGTCTGGTCCAGCAGGTTCTCGTGCATGGAAACGTAGTCCGCCTTCATGTGGAAGGACCCGCCCACGCTCTTCCATGCCGGGCTGGCCAGCCAGCTCGTGTCCGGGATCAGGGCCGGGTCGGCATGGTCGGGATCGCCCATCCATATCCACACCAGCGGCGCCCGTTCGACGATCGGAAAGCTGCGCACCTGGGCATGGGTGGGGACCAGCGGCATGGACGGCATCTTCACGCAGCGGCCGGAGGGATCGAAGCGCATGCCGTGATAGCCGCACATCAGCTCGTCGCCGTCCAGGCGGCCCCTGGCCAGCGGAAAGGAACGGTGCGGACAGCGGTTGCGTACCGCCACCGGCTCGCCGGCCTGGGTGCGGTACAGGGCGACGTCCACGCCCAGGAAACGGCGGCTGCTCAGCTCGCGGGTGATCTCGCTGGACAGGCCCGCCACGTACCAGCAGTTGCGCACCAGCGGCGTGGCGTGATCGGCGAAGCCGCCGGGCTCGAAGGAAAAGTCGCTGCGGAGTTCGGGAATGGGGTCGGCGATGCGGTTCATGATGGCGCGCTCCTGAAGGAATGGCTCGGAATGGTCAGGCGTCCAGCACCAGGCGCGTGCCGCGGATGCGCGACACGCAGATGCACAAGGTCTGGCCCGCGGCACGCTCTTCTTCGCCCAGATAGCGATCGCGATGATCGATGGGGCCGTCGGCGGAGACGACGGGCAGCGGGCACAGGCCGCATTCGCCGCGCGCGCAGTCCCACAGCACCGGCACGTCGGCCAGGCGCAGCGCATCCAGGATGCTGGCGTCGGGGCCGACCTGGACGGTCCTGCCCGTGCGGCGCAGTTCGACCTCGAAGGCCGTCTCGTCGCCCGTGGGTCCGGCGGTGAACACTTCGCTGCGCACGCGGCCGGGCTCCCACCCCAGCGCGGCGCCTGCCTGGTGGGTAGCGGCGACCATGGACGCGGGGCCGCACACATACACGCGCACCCCGTCCGGCTGCGAGGCGAGCAGGCCGCGCAGGTCGAACACGCCCGCCTCGTCGCTGTAGTGGAAGCGCACGCGGTCGCCGGCCACCTGTTCCAGCACGTCGCGATAGGCCATGGCCGACGGATCGCGTCCGGCGTACACGACGCTGTAGCGACAGCCCCGGCGGGCCAGGCTGCGCGCCATGGACACGATGGGCGTCACGCCTATGCCGCCGGCGATGAGCAGGGTGCGGGCGTCGCGCCGGTCCAGCGGGAAATCGTTGACCGGCGCGGCGACGCGCAGGCGCGTGCCCGGCGCGAAGGTATCGTGGATGAAGGCCGAGCCGCGCGCCCGGTCCTCCCTTTGCACGGCGATGCGATAGACGTGCCGCGGATCGTCCGGGCCGGCCAGTCCGCCTATCAGCGAGTAGTGCCGCACGATGGGCCCCCGCTCGCGCGACACCATGTGCAGCGCCACGTGCGCCCCCGGCTCGTAGCGCGGCAGCGGCCGGCCATCGGCCGAGGCCAGCAGATATTCCTTGATGCGCGGCGTCAGCGGCCGGGCCCCGGCCACCACCACCTCGAAGTGCTTGCTTGCCACGACTGTGCTCCCGTGCGGCGTCAATCCAGGTGGATATCTGCGCCCTTGATGATCGGTCCCCACTTGGCGATTTCCTCGTCCACCAGCCGCGCCATGTCGCGCGGCGGCATGGCATAGGCCTCGTAGGTGAAGGTGGCCAGTTTCTCCTGCACGTCGGGCGCCTTCAGCGCGGCGGCGATGCCTTCGTTCAGCCGCTGCACGATCCCGGCCGGCGTGCCCTTGGGAACGAACAGGCCGTTCCAGCCGCCGACCTCGAAGCCGGCCGGTCCGCCGGCCTGCGCCACGGTCGGCACCTCGGCATAGCCCGGCAGGCGCTGCGGCGCCGCCACGGCCAGGAAGCGCACCTTCCCGGACTGGTAGACGGGCCCGGCCGACACGGGCGTTCCCAGTGTCCAGTTCACGTCGCCCACGGCCACCGACTGGAACAGCTGGGCCGATTCCTTGTAGGGCACGTGCATCATGCTCGTGCCCGTGGCCGCCTCCAGCAGCAGCCCGCCCAGGTGCGCCGGACTGGCCACGCCCCAGGATCCGTACGAGACACCGCCGGGCCTGGCCTTGGCCGCGGCGACGAGATCGCCCATCGTCCGCCATGTCGAACCGGCGGGTACCACGATGAAGAAGTAGTTGCGGACCAGCGGCGTGACCGGATCGAAATCCTTGCGCACGTCGTAGGGCAGCCTGGCGAACAGGTAGGGCTGGGTGCCCACGTGGTAGCTGTCCATGTGGACCAGCGTGTAGCCATCGGGCGCGGCGCGCCGGCCGGCCTCGAAGGCGAGGAAGCCGCTGGCGCCGGGCCGGTTCTCCACGATCACCTGCTGCCCCAGCGTGGCGGTCAGCTTCTCGGCGACGATGCGCAGCAGCACGTCGGGCCCCTGACCCACGGCGAACGGCGTCACGATCTTGACCGGCCGTGCCGGGTAGCCCGGTCCGGCGGCCCCGGCGGCGGCCGATGCCGCGGCCAGGACGGCGGTGGCCAGCATGCGCAGGATCGGCGATTTTGGCATGGGAGTCTCCTCTTGATGGATACGGGGACGTCGCTTGCGCCCCCATTGTTGGAAGGCATTTTATTAAGGAATAATGGCGAATATTTGTTCAAAAAATAGCTATCAGTAATCTCGATTTGGAATAAATTGGACGCCATCACGCAACTGCGCACCTTCACCACCGTCGTCGCCTGCGGCGGCTTTTCCGAGGCGGCCCGGCAGATGGACGTCGTCCCCTCGGTGGTGGCCAAGCGCATCCGCCAGCTGGAAGCCACCGTGGGCGCCCGGCTGTTCGACCGCACCACCCGCACGGTGCGCCTGACCGAAGCGGGCGAGAAACTGCACGCCCGCGCCGGCGTGCTGGTGGCCAGCTTCGAGGACCTGGTGCAAAGCGTGGAGCGGGATGCCTCCAAGCTGGTGGGACACCTGCGGATCGCGACGCCGACCACGCTGACCACGGTCCGGCTGGGACCGCTCTTCAATGCCTTCCTGGCGCGGCACGATGGCATCACGATGGAGATCTCGCTGGTCGACCATTCCACCAACCCCGCCGAGCGGGACTACGACCTGGCCATCAGCGGCAGGCCCGCCAGCTACGAAGGCGTGGTCGAGATCCCCCTGTGCCCGGTGGACACCATGCTGTGCGCGGCGCCCGGCTATCTGGCGCGCCACGGCCGGCCCCGCCATCCCCAGGCCCTGACCGAACACGCCTGCCTGGTCTTCAAGCCGTCCGGCCGCGCCTGGCATTTCCGCAGCGCCCGCGGCGACATCAGCCTGGACATCCCCCCGCGGCTGGTGGCCGACGACAACCTCACGCTGCGGGACGCCGCCCTGTCGGAACTGGGCATCGCCGCCCTGCCCGCCTACGTCGCCCGCCCGGCGCTGGAGGCGGGCACGCTGGAGACGGTACTGGACGATTTCCCGCTGCAGGAAACCTGGTTCAAGGCCTATGTCCCCCGGCGCAGGCAGCACGTCGCCCGTGTCTCCGCCCTGGTCGACTGGCTGGTCGCCCACCTGCGGCCGGACGTCCCGCCCGCCCGCTGATCCCCGCCCCGCGGCGTCTCGCCGCCGCCACGCCTGGACGCCGCCCGCGCGCCTGCGGGAAACCCCCAGTCACGGCCGCTCCCGCCCCGCCTCCAGGCGCCGCGCGGGCGGCCGGCGCGTCCCGGGCGTGGGCATATCACCAGTTCGTGAAATTCAGTTTTTTGTCAGCAACTTGTCAGTGCCGCGTCAGTAACTGTTTCTACTCTGATTTCAAGCCCGAGGCTCCCGTGGCTGAGGGCCAGTCTGCCGTTCCAACTATTACTCCTTTACAGCAGGCCCACCCAGGAGACATTCCTTCATGAGCACCACCGTCAGCAGTTCAGGGGCGCCGACTCCGGCCGCGCGCCCCATGACCAAGGAAGAGCGGCGCGTGATCTTCGCCTCGTCGCTAGGCACGGTATTCGAGTGGTACGACTTCTATCTTTACGGCTCCCTGGCCGCCATCATCGCCAAGCAGTTCTTCTCGGGGGTCAACGACACGGCGGCCTTCATCTTCGCGCTGCTGGCGTTCGCGGCAGGCTTCGCGGTCCGGCCGTTCGGGGCCCTGGTGTTCGGCCGGCTGGGAGACCTGGTCGGACGCAAGTACACCTTCCTGATCACCATCCTGATCATGGGCCTGTCGACCTTCATCGTCGGGATACTGCCCTCCTACGCCTCCATCGGCATCGCGGCACCCGTCATCCTCATCATCCTGCGGCTGGCGCAAGGCCTGGCGCTGGGCGGCGAGTACGGCGGCGCGGCCACCTACGTGGCCGAGCATGCGCCGCAGGGCAAGCGCGGCGCCTACACCGCCTGGATCCAGACCACGGCCACCCTGGGCCTGTTCCTGTCGCTGCTGGTGATCCTGGGCGTGCGCAACGCCACCGGCGAGGAAGCCTTCGCTTCCTGGGGATGGCGCATCCCGTTCCTGGTCTCCATCTTCCTGCTGGCCATCTCGGTCTGGATCCGGCTCAAGCTGAACGAGTCGCCCACCTTCCAGCGCATGAAGGCCGAGGGCAAGGGATCGAAGGCGCCGCTGACCGAGTCCTTCGGCCAGTGGAGCAACCTGAAGGTCGTCCTGCTGGCGCTGCTGGGCCTGACCGCCGGCCAGGCCGTGGTCTGGTACACGGGGCAGTTCTATTCGCTGTTCTTCCTGACCCAGACCCTGAAGGTGGACGCCACCACGGCCAACATCCTGATCGCCCTGGCCCTGCTGATCGGCACGCCCTTCTTCCTGGTCTTCGGCTCGCTGTCGGACAGGATAGGCCGCAAGCCCATCATCATGGCCGGCTGCCTGATCGCCGCCATCGCCTACTTCCCGCTGTTCAAGGCCATCACGCACTACGCCAACCCGGCGCTGGAGGCGGCGCAGGCCAAGGCGCCGGTGGTGGTCGTGGCCGATCCCAAGACCTGCTCGTTCCAGTTCAACCCCGTGGGCACCGCCAAGTTCGTCAGCTCCTGCGACCAGGTCAAGTCCTTCCTGGCCTCGAACTCGGTCAACTACAGCAACGAGGCGGCCCCGGCCGGATCCGTGGCCAAGGTCAAGGTGGGCGACACCGTCATCGAGTCCTTCGAAGGCGCGGGCCTGCCGGCGGCCGAGCTCAAGACCCGCGGCGACGAGCTCAAGACCCGGCTGACGTCGGAAATCCGCAACCACGGCTACCCCGCCAAGGCCGACCCGGCCCAGGTCAACAAGCCCATGCTGGTACTGCTGCTGACGCTGCTGGTGATCCTGGTCACCATGGTCTACGGCCCGATCGCGGCCATGCTGGTGGAAATGTTCCCCACCCGCATCCGCTACACCTCGATGAGCCTGCCCTACCACATCGGCAACGGCTGGTTCGGCGGCTTCCTGCCCACCACCGCCTTCGCCATCGTGGCGGCCACCGGCAATATCTATAACGGGTTGTGGTATCCCATCATCGTCGCCGTGATGAGCCTGGTCATCGGCACCCTGTTCATCAAGGAAACCAAGGACAACCGCCTGGAGGACTGATCCCGGCAGGGGCGCGGCCATGCCGTGCCCCTTCGCTTATGCGGCGCGCATGCAACAATCCGCCCCAGAACGGAGCGTGCCAAGGCTTCCCACCGTCGCAAGTCTTGGGTTATCGTACCAAGCGTTACAATCCCGGCCTTGCCGGGTTTTGTTTTTTCAGCCAGTTGGAGACCTTGCCATGCGGGCGACCGAGCCCCAGGCCACAGGCCGCACATCGGGGAATCCCCCTGGGAGCACACCGAGTCTCGTCGCCGAGTCTCTCAGCAAATCCTTTCTATCCGGTAATGTTCGCGAGCGCATTTTGCGAGATTTGTCGGTTAGCATCATGCCCGGCGAACTGACTTTGATTTCCGGACCATCGGGCTGCGGCAAGAGCACCCTGCTGGCCATACTCAGCGGCATGCTACGTCCGGATGCCGGCATGGTGCGCGCCCTGGGCCAGGATCTTGGCCTGTTGCAGCTGCAAGAGCTTGAACGTTTCCGGCTGATGCATACCGGCTTCGTATTCCAGGGCTTCAACCTGTTTCCCGCGCTGACGGCTGTCGAACAGGTCGTCCTGCCCCTGCGCTACGTGGGCCTGTCCAGGTCGCGGGCCGAAGAACAGGCCTGGGCCGCCCTCGAGGAAGTGGGCATGAGCGGACGAGCGCGCCAGCGGCCCTCGGGCCTGTCGGGCGGCGAACAGCAGCGCGTGGCCATCGCCCGTGCGCTCGCCAAGGAACCCGAACTGCTCTTTGCGGACGAGCCCACCAGTGCGCTGGACGCCGGCAACGGCATGAAAGTCATCGACATCCTGCACCGCATCGCCAAGCGCCACGGCGCCACGGTGCTGTGCGTCAGCCACGATCCGCGCCTGATCAGCCATGCCGACCGCGTCCTGACCATGGAGGATGGACGCATCCTGGACGACAGGCGCACCGATGCGCTGGTCGCCGAAACCTAGGAATTTCCCAGCTCGTGCCTAAGCTTTTCACCTCTTTTCGCCTTGGAATCGTGGCCGCGCTGACCGGCAGCCTGGTGCTGGCCGCGTGTTCCCGCCAACAGCAGGCCGAAGCCCCGGCGGCCGACCAGCCGCCCTACGCCGCCGTCGCGCGCGGGCGCGTCGACGTCGAAGGCGGCCTGGTGCGCGTGGGCGCGGCCGTGGACGGCACCGTCGCACGCGTGGCGGTGCGCGACGGCGACCAGGTCAGGAAGGGCCAGGCGCTGATCGAATTCAATCCTTCGGCGGCCCAGCTGGCCGTCGATGCGGCCGACGCCGAACTGCGCCAGGCGCAAGCCCAGGAACGCGTACTGCGCAGCCGCCTGCCGGGGCTGAAGCAGCGCGCCCAGCGGCTGGCCGAAGCCGCGGCCGGCGGGGCCATCGACGGGCAGGCCGCCGACGACGCGCGCAGCGCCGTGGCGCAGGCCGAGGCCGAGGTCCTGGCGGCCCAGGCGACGGTGGACGTCGCGCGCCAGAAATTGCGTGCCGCGCAATGGACGCTGGAGCGCCAGCAGGTCCGCTCGCCCGTGGACGGCGAGGTCGTGGGCCTGGAGGTGCAGGTCGGCAACGCGGTCACCGCCCAGACGGAAATGCTGCGGGTGCTGCCCAAGCGGCGCCTGATCGTCCGGGCCGAGGTGAACGAAGCCTACGTCGGGGCGCTGAAACCCGGCATGCAGGCCGAGATCGTGGAAGAATCCGCCCCCGGCGGCACCCCGATCCCTGCCCGCCTGGAACGCATAGGCAGCGTGTTCCAGGTCATGTCTCCCAGCGACGATCCCCAGGAGCGGATCAGCCGCCGCGGCGTCGAAAGCCTGCTGTCGATCGAAAACCCCGAAAAGCTGCGTGTCGGCCAGCGCGTGCTGGTCCGTTTCCTTCCCTAAAGGCTTGCCATGTTGCTCAGTCAGTACACCGTCGACGAACGCCCCGGCTCCGAGTGGATCGTGTTGTGCGACTTCGACGGCACCATTTCCAAGCAGGATGTCACCGATACCCTGCTTGAACACTTCGGCCGGCCGGGATGGCAGGAACTGGAAGCCGCGTGGGAACGGGGAGAGATCGGCTCGCGCGAATGCATGGCCAAGCAGATCGCGCTGCTGGACGCCAGCAAGGAAGAGCTGGACGACCTGGTGGCGAGCATCGAGATCGATCCGGCCTTCCCGGGGTTCGTGGCCCAGGCGCGCAGCCTCGGCACGCCGGTGCACATCGTCAGCGACGGGCTGGCCGGCGTGATCACCGCCATCATGGACCGCCACGGACTGGCGGACCTGCCCGTGGTGGCTAACCGCTTCGAACAGGCCGGCCCGCGCGACTGGCGGCTGACCTTCCCCTACGCCGATGCCGCCTGCCGCAAGGCCAGCGGTACCTGCAAGTGCTCCTACGGGTCGGGCGTGCGCGGTCTCCACGAGAAAATCCTGTACGTGGGCGACGGCGCCTCGGACTTCTGCGTGTCCGGCACGGTCGACTTCGTGCTGGCCAAGCACCGCCTGATCGACTACTGCCGCGACCATGGCCTGGTGCACATTCCCATTGCCGGCTTCGACGAGGCCCGCAATGCGCTCGACTTCATCCTGAAAGGCCAGTTGCAAGCCATCGCGCAACCTCCGCGCGGCTTCACCACCGCGCCGGCGGCAGCCAGCACCGCCTGAGCCCCGCGCGGCCCCATTCTTCACCTCATGATCAAATCCGCGGATTTCTATTTCGAAGGCGGCCGCGCGGGCGTGCTGCTCATCCATGGCCTGACCGGCACTCCCAACGAAATGCGCACCGTGGGCAAGGGCCTGCACCGGGCCGGCTTCACGGTCTACGGCATGCAGTTGGCGGGCCACTGCGGCGACGTCGACGATCTCATCCGCACCGGCTGGAAGGACTGGTACGCCAGCGTGCTGGAGGGCGTGGACCGCCTGCGCCGCGATGTCGACCACTGCTTCGTCGCCGGCCTGTCGATGGGCGCGGTGCTGGCGCTGAAGGCGGCGGCCGACCGGCCCGACGACATCGCCGGCGTCGGCGTCTACGGCGCCACCTTCCGCTACGACGGCTGGAACATTCCCTGGTACTCGCGCCTGTCGTTCCTGCTGCCCTGGTTCAAGCGCTTCAACCTGTTCCAGGACAAGGTCTTCGACGAAGAGCCCCCCTACGGCCTGAAGGACGAACGGCTGCGCGCCGCGGTATCGTCCAGCATGCTGGGCGGCGACAGCGCGGACGCGGGACTGCCCGGGAACCCCTGGCCCTCGCTGGCCGAACTCATCGACCTGTCGGCCACGGTACGCCGCCAGCTGCACCAGGTGCGCGCGCCCTGCCTGGTCATGCACGCCGCCGAGGACGACATGGCCAGCGTCGGCAACGCGCAGCTGGTGATGGAGCGCGTCGGCGGCCCGGCCAAGCTGGTGCTGCTGCACGACAGCTACCATATGATCACGGTGGATCGCGAGCGCCGCGAGGTCATCCGCGAGTCGGCCGAGTTCTTCTCGGAAATCGCCGCGCAGCGCGAAGGCGCCACGCCGCGGGCGGCGGCGCGATGACTCCGCTCGTCGCCCTGCTGTGGACGCTGAACGTGCTGGTCGATACCGGCGGCCAGCTCGCCTTCAAGGCGGCCGCCACCACGCCGGCCGAGGGCAGCGGCCTGCGCTACTGGCGCGAGCTGGCGCGCCGCCCCTGGATCTGGATAGGCATCGCCTGCTATATCCTGGAGTTCGTCGTCTGGCTGGCCTTCCTGTCGCTGGTGCCGCTGTCCGAGGGCGTGCTGCTGGGCTCGATCAACATCGTCGCCATCATGATCGCCGGCCGCTTCCTGTTCAACGAACACCTGACGCCGCTGCGGGTGGCCGGCATCGCGCTGATCGCCGCCGGCGTGGCGGTCGTGGGGATACCGTGATGCGCCGCTTCTACCTGATCGGCTTCGGCCTGCTGATGGCCTTCGACACGCTGGCGCAGATCAGCTTCAAGTACGCCGCCAACCATGCGATGCCGCTGGCCGCCGACCTGGACTGGCTGCTGCGGGTATTCGGCCAGCCGTGGATCTACGGCGCCTTCGTCGGCTACATCGGCGCCTTCTTCACCTGGATGTCGCTGCTCAAGCGCGCGCCCATCGGGCCCGCCTTCGCCGCCTCCCACCTCGAAGTCGTGACGGTCATGCTGGTGTCGGTCTGGCTGTTCGACGAACACATCACCACCAACCAGATGCTGGGCGCGCTGCTGATCATCGGCGGCATCGTCTGCCTGGCCTTCGGCGAGGCCAGCGAATCGCGGCGCCTCCACCCGGAGTCCGGCCGTGCCGACGCCTAGGCTCGCGGCCGGCGCCCACGGGCGCGACATCCCCCCCACGGCGGGCCTGCCGCTGCGGTGGAGCGACCTGTTGCCGGGCGGTCCCGCGGACCTGGAGACCAGCCTGGCAGCCTGGCTGGGCGTCGACGCCTTGCAGCTGGAATGCTCCGGCACCTCCAGCCTGGTCGTCTCGCTGTTGACGCTGGCCCGGCGCAGCTCGCGCAAGACCGTCGTCCTGCCCGCCTACACCTGCCCGCTGGTCGCGCTGGCAGTCCACCACTGCGGGCTGCGGCTGAAGCTGTGCGACCTCGCCCCCGGCCATTTCGATCTCGACCCGGACGCGCTCGAGGCGGCCTGCGACGGCGATACGCTGGCCATCGTGGTCACCCACCTGGCCGGACGCGTGGCCGACACCGATGCCGCGCTGCGCTGCGCCGCCCGCTGCGGCGCGGCCGTCATCGAGGACGCGGCGCAGGCGCTGGGCGCCCGCCGCAACGGACGCAGCGTGGGCCTGGACGGCGACATCGGCTTCTTCAGCCTGGCCGCGGGCAAGGGCCTGAGCATCTACGAGGGCGGCCTGCTGCTGGCGCGCGATCCCGCGCTGCGCGACGAGCTGCGCGCCACCAGCGCGCGCACCGTCGGCCGCCGCCCGGGATGGGAGGCGCGCCGCAGCCTGGAACTCCTGGCCTACGCGCTGCTGTACGGGCCACGCGGCATGCGCCTGGCCTACGGCAACCCGCAGCGCGCGGCCTTGCGGGCCGGCGATCCCGTACGAGCCGCCGGCGACGATTTCCCCCTCGACATCCCCATCCACCGGGTCGGCCGCTGGCGCCGCGGCGTGGGCGCGCGAGCGGCCCGCCGCCTGCCGGCGTTCCTGGACGATGCCCGGGCGCGCGCCCGGCGGCGCCTGGAGCGGCTGCAAGGCCTGCCCGGCGTACGAGTGATGCAGGACACCGCGGGCGGCGACGGCGTCTGGCCGTTCTTCATGCTGCTGCTGCCCGATGCGCAATCCCGGCGGCTCGCGCTGGACCGGCTATGGGGCGCGGGACTGGGCGTGGGCCCCTTGTTCGTGCACACCCTGCCCGACTACGATTACCTGCGCCCCATCGTCGCCGATGCGCCGGTGCCCCACGCCCGCGACTTCGCGGCGCGGACGCTGTCGATCACCAACAGCCACTGGCTGGACGACGAACGATTCGAGGTGATTTGCGCCTCGCTCCCCTCGCCCTGAGCGTCGCGGCGCTTCGGCGCGTCAGAGAAAGCGGTCCAGGATACGGCGGCTGGCCCGGTCCAGGCGCTCCAGGTCGCGGATCAGGAAATGAATGCCGTGGCCGTCCGAGATCAGGAGCTTGGACTGGGAGATGCGCCGGATGTCCTGTTCGCTCTTGAGCCACAGCCGGGCTTCGCCGCGGTTGGTGCGGACGGTCCAGGTCGTGGGCGTGACGTAGCTCGCCACCTGCACGATGCGCTGGATCTCGGGCATGAATTCGCGGTGCCCGAGTTCTTCCCGCACCAGATCCCGCGCCGCGGGCGGCAGGTCCGCCAGGCGCGGGATCCAGGCGACCTCGTGCCCGCCCGGGCCGACCAGCGAGATGTCCTCGGACTCGGTATCGATGGGAAAGGCGCGCACGGGCGTCACTTCCTCGGCCGCGCCGCCATCGGCGGGGGTGCAGATCAGCCGGCCGTAGGCGTTGCGGCTCAGCGTATAGGGAAAGGTCTGGCTCATGCTTGTTCCTCGTCGTCGCCGTCCCAGGTGTTGTCGCTGTCGCTGCCGGGAGGATCGAGCTGGCGGGTCTGCGCCTGGTGCAGGCGGTAGTAGGCGCCGCCCTTGGCGATCAGGTCCTCGTGGCGGCCCTGCTCGACGATGCGGCCACGGTCCAGCACCACCAGCCGGTCGGCCCGCCGCAAGGTGCTGAGCCGGTGGGCCACGGCGATGGTGGTGCGCCCCTGCACCAGGTTGTCCAGCGCCTTCTGGATCTCCTGTTCGGTCGAGGTGTCGACCGACGACGTGGCCTCGTCCAGGATCAGGATGCGCGGATCGATCAGCAGCGCGCGGGCGATGGAGATGCGCTGGCGCTCGCCTCCCGACAGGGCCTGGCCGCGTTCGCCAACCAGCGAATCATAGCCGTGCGGCAGGCGCAGGATGAACTCGTGCGCGTGGGCCGCGCGCGCGGCGGCCACGATCTCCTCGCGGGTCGCGTCGGGCTTGCCGTAGGCGATGTTCTCGGCCACCGTCCCGAAGAACAGGAAGGGCTCCTGCAGCACCACGCCGATGTTGCGCCGGTACTCGGGAATGGACAACGCGCGGATGTCGACGCCGTCCACCTTGATCGATCCCTGCGCGACGTCGTAGAAACGGCAGATCAGGTTGACCAGCGTGCTCTTGCCCGAGCCGCTGTGCCCCACCAGGCCAATCATCTCGCCCGGCCGGATGTCCAGGTCTATGCCGCGCAGCACGGCGCGCGTGCCGTAGCGGAAGGTCGCCTCGCGGATCTGGATGCTCCCCTCCATCCGGCCGATGGGCACCGGATGGGCCGGTTCGGGCACGCTGGAGACGCGGTCCAGGATGTCGAAGATGCGCTTGGCGCCCGCCGCCGCCTTCTGCGTGACCGAGACGATGCGGCTCATGGAGTCCAGCCGCAGGTAGAAGCGGCTGATGTAGGCCAGGAACGCCGCCAGCACACCCACCGAGATATGGTGGTTGGCGATCTGCCAGATGCCGAATATCCAGACCACCAGCAGGCCGACCTCGGTCAGCAGGATGACCGTGGGCGAGAACATCGACCACGTGGTGTTGACCTTGTCGTTGACCGCGAGGTTGTGGTTGTTGGCCTCGCGAAAGCGCGCCACTTCGCGCTTTTCCTGGGCGAAGGCCTTGACCACCCGGATGCCCGGGATGGTGTCGGCCAGCACGTTGGTGATCTCGGCCCAGTTGCGGTCCACCTTCTCGAACCCGTGGCGCAGCTTGTCGCGCACCAGGTGGATCAGCCAGGCGATGAAGGGCAGCGGCAGCAGCGTGACCAGCGCCAGCCAGGGATCGATGGAGACCAGGATGCCGGCGGTCATCAGGATCATCAGCACGTCGGTGGCGAAGTCCAGCAAGTGCAGCGACAGGAAGACGCAGATGCGGTCGGTCTCGTTGCCGATGCGCGCCATGAGATCGCCCGTGCGCTTGCCGCCGAAGTATTCCAGCGACAGTTGCTGCAGGTGTTCATAGGCGCTGGTGCGCAGGTCGGCGCCGATGCGCTCGCTGACCCACGCAAGGATGTAGGTGCGCGACCAGCCCAGCACCCAGGCCACCAGCGCCGCGCCCAGCAGCCCGGACAGGTACAGCGCGGCCAGCTCGTAGTCGATGGGCTTGCCGTTCTGGAACGGGATCAGCACGTCGTCCATCAGGGGCATGGTCAGGTAGGGCGGAACCAGCGTCGCGGCGGTGGACAGGACAGTCAGGATGAAGCCCAAGAGCAGCCGGCCGCGATAGGGGCGGGCGAAACGGCGCAGCCGCAGCAGGGCCCAGCCCCGGTTCTCGACCGGTGCCTCCGCCTCGCAGGCCGGGCAGTCCTGCTCGCCTTCCGGCAGCGGCGCATGGCAGCGCGGGCAGGCCGGGGCCAGCCGGGCCGCCACGCCGCCCCGCGCCAGCGCGGCCAGCTGGCGGTCGAACTGGTCGGCCAGCCGGACGGCACCGGCGTGGTGCGCCATGGTCGTGCGCCAGAGCGCCAGCCGGGCCTGCGCATCCACCAGCTCGACCGCGACCACGCCCGCGTGGTCCGACAGCGCCAGCCGCATCCCCTCGCGCAGCGGCCAGTCGCGCCATCCCGGCGCATCGGCCGAGGCCGCCAGCAGCCGGGTCTCGGTCAGCACCAGCGCGCCCCGGGCATAGCGCAGTTCGGTATCGAGATCCAGCTCCAGCCAGGCGCAGACGGTTTCGCCGTCGGCCAGCGGCGGGGCGGCCTGGCCACGCCAGGCATCGGGCAGGGAGGACAACGGATGAGACGCGGCAGTCATCGGCGGGCAGTGCCCCAAATAAGCAACATAGTATTTGTAACTATTTATAATTCATGAAAATATGTCAGCCTCACGTAAGTATTATAGTTCCCACCAACTTCCGTTGTTCGAGAAACCGATGCGTTGTAGCGTCGCATCTAGGGGATTCCCTAAACCGTGTATTCCATCTTGCCTGCCAGGCAAGGGGGCAATACATTTCCGCTCATCTACGATTGTCATCGGATTGACTCGAGTACGCCCCGAGAGCGTACACCCAGCTCGCATCGTTCCACCCGGACCCTCGTCCCAACTTCTCAGCCTGTCCGCGCCGCCTGCACGCCCCGGTTTTCCGTTCCGCGCCGTGCGCCCCGCTCCAGACCCATTTTCGTCATGAAACGCAAACACATTGAATTCCTCGATGTGCTGTCCCTGCGCGGACCCAGCATGTGGACTTATCCGCCCGTCCTCGAGGCCTGGGTGGACATCGGGGAACTCGAGGACTTTCCGTCCAACCTGATCCCGGGCTTCTACGAACGGCTGGAGGCCTGGCTGCCGACGCTGATCGAGCACCGTTGCAGCTACGACGAACGCGGCGGCTTCCTGCGCCGCGTGCGCGAAGGCACCTGGCCGGGCCACATCCTGGAACACGTCACGCTGGAACTGCAGAACCTGGCCGGACTGCCGGGCGGCTTCGGCAAGGCGCGCGAGACGTCCACCCGCGGGGTCTACCGCGTCATCGTCAGCGCCTACCAGGAAGAGGTCACGCGCGCCGCGCTCCACACGGCGCGCGATCTGGTCATGGCCGCGATCGAGGACCGCCCCTACGACGTGCCGGCGGCCATCGAGGCCCTGCGCGACCTCGTCAACGAACACTGGCTGGGCCCCAGCACCGCCAGCATCGTGCAGGCCGCCGAGGACCGCCGCATTCCCTACATCCGCCTCAACCAGGGCAACCTGGTGCAGTTCGGCTACGGCGCCGCCCAGCACCGCATCTGGACCGCCGAGACCGACCGCACCAGCGCCGTGGCCGAAGGCATCGCCTGCGACAAGGACCTGACCAAGAGCCTGCTGCAGGCCTGCGGCGTCCCCGTGCCCGAGGGACGCGCCGTGGACAGCAAGGACGACGCGTGGGAAGCCGCGCAGGAAATCGGCCTGCCGGTGGTGGTCAAGCCCAGCGACGGCAACCACGGCCGGGGCGTGTTCCTGGACCTGCGCACGCGCGAAGCCATCGAGACCGCATTCGACGTGGCCAGCGGCGAAGGCAGCGGCGTGATCGTCGAGCGCTGCGTGCCCGGCAACGAACACCGCCTGCTGGTGGTGGGCGACCGCATGGTGGCCGCGGCGCGCGGCAAGACGGCCTCGGTGATCGGCGACGGCCGCTCCACGATCCAGCAGTTGATCGGCAGCCAGCTCAACTCGGACCCGCGCCGCGGCAACACCGAAGAGCATCCGCTGAACCTGGTCGCGCTGGACTCCGCTGCGCGCATCGAACTCGAACGCCAGGGCTATGACGGCGACTCCGTCCCGCCCGCCGGCAAGGAAGTCCTGATCCAGCGCAACGGCAACGTCGCCTTCGACGTGACCGACGAAGTCCACCCCTCGGTCGCGGCGCACGTGCGGCTGGCGGCGCGCATCGTCGGCCTGGACATCGCCGGCGTGGACCTGGTGGCCGAGGACATCTCGCGGCCGCTCGAGGAACAGGGCGGCGCCATCGTCGAGGTCAACGCCGGCCCCGGCCTGCTGATGCACCTGAAGCCGGCCGAGGGCAAGCCCCGTCCCGTGGGCCGCGCCATCGTCGACCACCTGTTTCCCAACGGCGCCGAAGGCCGCATCCCCCTGGTGGGCGTGTCCGGCAGCCACGGCATGACCGGCGTGGTGCACCTGGTCGGGCAATTCCTGCGGCTGTCGGGCCGCCGCGTGGCCACGGCGTCCAGCCAGGGCCTGTACTTCGACCACCGCCAGGTCGATCGCGCCCCCGCCGGCTGGAGCGCCGTGCAGCGCGCGCTGATGAACCCCCTGATGGAAGCGGCCGCGATCGAGAACGGCGCGCGCGCCATCCTGACGCAAGGCCTGGCCTACGACCGCTGCCAGGTCGGCGTGGTGACCAACCTGGACCCCGCGCAGACGCATCCGGACCTGTCCATCGTCGAGCCGCAGCAGATCTTCAACGTGCTGCGCACCCAGGTCGACGTCGTGCTGCCCACCGGCTGCGCCGTGCTGAACGCCGCCGACGAACTGGTGGCCGACATGGCCCGGCTGTGCGACGGCGAGGTGATGTTCTTCGCGCGCGACGGCAAGCTGCCCCGCATCGCCGAGCACCTGGCCGCCGGCAAGCGCGCGGTCTTCGTACGCGCCGGCTCCATCGTGCTCGCCCACGGCGCGGACGAAACCCTCCTGGCCCCGCTTGCCTCCGTGCCCTGCCTGGCCGGACAGCCGGGCCTGCCGATCGAAAGCGTCCTGGCCGCCGTTGCCGCGGGCTGGGCGCTGGACCTGCCGCGGGACTGCATCCGCGCCGGGATCGAAACCTACGGCATGCCGGCCCCCGCGGCCGCCGCGGCCTGAAAGCCTGGGAAACGCACAGGAAGAACATCATGGAAGTCTCACGTATCCGCGCGCTGCGCGGCCCCAACCTGTGGAGCCGGCGCACCGCGCTCGAGGCGATCGTCTCGTGCACCGAAGCCGAGCGCGCCATCGCCGGCATCCCCGGCTTCGAGGCGCGCCTGCGCGCCCGCTTTCCCGCCATCGGCCTGTTGCAGCCGGCGGGACAGGAACGCTCCGTGTCCATGGCACGCGCGCTCGGGCTCGCCACGCTGGGGCTGCAATCGCAGGCCGGCTGCCCGGTCACCTTCGTGCGCACCGTCCCCACGCTGGACGCGGGCATCTACCAGGTCGTGGTCGAGTACACCGAGGAAGAAGTCGGCAGGCTGGCCCTGAAATTCGCGCTCGAACTGTGCCAGGCCGCCGAACAGGACACGCCCTTCGACCTGGAGGCCGCGCTGGCCAAGCTGCGCGACCTGGACGAGGACGTCCGCATCGGTCCCAGCACCGGCGCCATCGTGCAGGCGGCGGTCCAGCGCGGCATCCCGTACCGCCGCCTGACCCAGGGCAGCCTGATCCAGTTCGGCTGGGGCAAGAAGCAGCGGCGCATCCAGGCTGCCGAAATGGACCGCAGCAGCGCCATCGCCGAATCGATCGCCCAGGACAAGGAACTGACCAAGACGCTGCTGCATGCCGCCGGCGTCCCGGTGCCCGAGGGCCGCCCCGTCGAGGATGCCGAGGACGCCTGGGCGGCGGCGCAGGAGATAGGCGCCCCCGTGGTCGTCAAGCCACGCGACGGCAACCAGGGCAAGGGCGTCGCGGTCAACATCTCGACGCGCGAACAGGTCCTGGCGGCCTATGCCGTGGCCGAGAAGTACGGGTCGGCCGTCCTGGTCGAACGCTACATCCCCGGCCACGATTTCCGCCTGCTGGTGGTGGGCAACAACCTGGTCGCGGCCTCGCGGCGGGATCCGCCGCAGGTGTTCGGCGACGCGGTGCACACCATCCGCGAACTGGTGGAAGAAGTGAACAAGGATCCTCGCCGCGGCGAGGGCCACGCCACCAGCCTGACCAAGATCCGCCTGGACGACATCGCCATCGCGACGCTGGCCAAGGCGGGCTACACCCCCGACTCGATCCCGCCCAAGGGCGCGCTGGTCATCCTGCGCAACAACGCCAACCTGAGCACGGGCGGCACGGCCACCGACGTCACCGACGAAGTCCACCCCGAGTTCGCCGCCCACGCCATCGCGGCGGCGCGCACGGTGGGCCTGGACATCTGCGGCGTGGACGTCGTGGCCGGCACCGTGATCAAGCCGCTGGAAAGCCAGGGCGGGGCCATCGTGGAAGTCAATGCCGCTCCCGGCCTGCGCATGCATCTCGCCCCGTCCTACGGCAAGCCGCGCGCCGTGGGCGAGGCCGTCATCGCCGACATGTTCGCGCCCGAGGACGACGGCCGCATCCCCCTGGTCGCGGTGGCCGGCACCAACGGCAAGACCACGACCGTGCGCCTGATCGCCCATCTGCAGGGCGTCAACGGCCATCTGGTCGGCATGACCAATTCGGACGGCGTCTACATCGGCCAGCAGCGCATCGACGTGGGCGACTGCAGCGGGCCGCGCAGCGCCCGCAACGTGCTGCTGCACCCCGACGTCGACGCGGCCGTGTTCGAGACGGCGCGCGGCGGCATCCTGCGCGAGGGACTGGGCTTCGATCGCTGCGACGTGGCGGTGGTGACCAACATCGGCATGGGCGACCACCTGGGCCTGAACTTCATCAGCACGGTCGAGGACCTCGCGGTGGTCAAGCGGGTAATCGTCGAGAACGTGGCGCCCACCGGCACCGCCGTGCTCAACGCCACCGACCCCAACGTCGCCAACATGGCCGACAGTTGCCCCGGTTCGGTGATCTTCTTCTCCAGCGACCGCCAGCACACGCTGATCACCACCCAGCGCGCCAAGAACCAGCGCGTGGTCTATCGCGACGGGCAAGCCATCGTCGCGGCGCGCGGCGCCGAGGAACAGCGCATCGCGCTGGCCGACATCCCGCTGACCTACGACGGCGCGATCGACTTCCAGGTCGAGAACGCCATGGCGGCCATCGCCGCCGCCTGGGCGCTGGGCCTGGACTGGCAGGTCATCCGCCGCGGCCTGGCCAGCTTCGTGAACGACGCCCAGACCGCGCCCGGCCGTTTCAATCGCTTCGAGTTCCGCGGTGCCACGATCTTCGCCGACTACGGCCACAACCCGGACGCCATCCAGGCGCTGGTGCGCGCGATCGAGCGCATGCCCGCCAAGCGGCGTTCGGTGGTGATCAGCGGCGCCGGCGACCGCCGCGACGTGGACATCCGGCGACAGACCGAAATCCTGGGCACCGCCTTCGACCAGGTCGTGCTGTACGAAGACCAGTGCCAGCGCGGCCGCGAGGATGGCGAAGTGCTGGCCCTGCTGCGCGAGGGCCTGGCGGGCGCGACCCGCGCGCAGGACGTACGCGAGATCCGCGGGGAGTTCCTGGCCATCGACACGGCCATGGACGAACTCGGGGCGGGCGATCTGTGCCTGATCCTGGTGGATCAGGTGGAGGAAGCGCTGGCCCACATCGAGCAGCGCATCGCCGCGGATTGCGCGATCAATGCGGCGATGCGGCAGCCAGCAGGCCAATCAATCGCGCATTGAGCGCGTGCTGCTGGGCCTGCCATTGCGCCAGGAGTTCCGCCGATGGCGCCTCCTGGCCGTCGGCGGCGCTCAGCCACCGCTTCCACCAGGCGCGGTACTCGTAGTGCGAGACCTCGCCCGTGATGTCGCTGCCGATCACGCGACCCGACAGCGCCTCGAGCGCCCGGGCCACGTGCTCCTCGCGCAGGATGCCCTGGTCCCAGTTGGTGCGCGCCACCTCGGGGTGGAACACGTCCTTGTCGATCGAGACATAGGTCGGCTCGGACGAGGCCGCCAGGACGGGCAGCACCGCATCCATCAGCGCCTGCGGGCCGTCGAAGCTGCGCACGGCGCCGCCCAGGCCCAGCAGCCGGGCCCAGCCGGCATCCACGTTCATGCACCAGTAGCTGAGCTTGCCGCCCGCCAGCGGACGCAGATAGTTTTCCCAGCTGTGCGACCAGCCCACGTCGCCCGACGTGATGCCGATCACATGGACGTGCGACACGAAGGGCAGCGCGGCCACCCTGCGCACCCACGACCCGCAGTGGATGCCGAACAGATAGCGCATGTTGTCCGGATGGTTGTCGAACACCACCACGCGGAACGGCCCTCGCGCGCGCATGCGCTCGATCAGGGGCCAGCTCAGGTGGTGGAAATCGCCGCTGCCCATCAGCACCGTGCCATGCTGCGCGGGCATCGCGCCGTCCAGCTCGCGCCGCAGGGCGCGGAACGTGGCCAGCGAGCACCCGAAGCGCACGGACTCCTGCCAGGACTGCAGCGGCAGCACCGTGGCGCCGGCCACGTGGCCGCAGGCATCGTCGAAATCGAGCACCAGCGGAGCCGCATTCATGACTTGTCGCCCTCGCTCCACGTACGGTCGCCCTCGAAACGCCCGGCGAAGCGCTTGAGCACGGCCCGCAGCAGGGGATTGCGGATGTAGACGGCGTGCCGGGTGAAGGTGAACGACGCCCCCAGGTAGGATTTCACCTCGGGATCGGTCCAGCCGGCGATGTAATGGCGCAAGCCGCGTTCCAGCGCGTATTCGAGGTTGACCATCCAGCTGACGAAATACAGGTTGTTGTCCCGCGCCTCGGGATACCGGAACCCGATGTACTTGTCGACCAGGTTGCCGTCGCACTCGAAGCAGATGTTGTAGCCGATCATCCGGCCTTCGCGCCGGTACACGAAAATGATCCCGCCGCTGTCGCCATCCTGCAGGACCCGCTGGAAGAAGTCTTCCGTCAGCAGGTCGAAATGCATCTCGCTCTGGTCGTAGACGTTGCGGTACAGCGCATAGAACTCGCGCAGCACCTCGGGGCGCGTGAACCGGGCATCGCCCGCCATGACCCGCTCGATGTCCAGCCCCGCGCGCGAGCGCAGCTTGCGGCGGATGTTCTTGCGCCGCGAATAGGACACCCTTTCCAGATAAGCGTCCAGGCTGGTGAAATCCACGGGTACGTAGGCCAGCGCCTGGCCTTCCACCAGCACGAAGCCCTCGGCCTGGCAGGCCTGGGCCAGCGCCGCCGCGTAGTCGTTTTCCTCAGCGCTCAGCAGCGGCGAGTCCTGCGGCAGGTCCTTGACGATCAGGAACGGCTGCTGGCCGCCGTGCTCGGCCTTCAGTTGCGCGGCCAGGCGCACGGGATCCGTGCCCGCGGCCAGCAATGCGTATTCCGAGACGGTCGTGCCGACGAACGCGGTGCGCGGCTGCAGCAGGCCCTTCCAGAAGCGGAAGCCCGGCAGGCGCCGCACGAGGCGCTTGGCACCGTCGTCGGCAGTGGTCAGCAGGTCGAAGCGGGCGCGGAACATCGGGCCGCCGCTGGCGGTCACCCACGCAGAAAAGCCTTGGGGCGGGCAAGCCAGGAAATGGCCTACCAGCCCCTCGGGTTCCAACCTGTTCAGGTACGGCCGCAGGAAGTCCGGGGTCGCCCCCGGACCGGCAACCTCAACCGCCGTTCTTTGCACGAGTCAGCAACTGGTCGAGCAGCGCCAGTCCCTGGTCGATCTCTTCCGGCGTGATGTGCAGCGAAGGCGCGAACGTGATGACGTTCTTGTAGTAGCCGCCGACGTCCAGGACCAGGCCCATCTTCTTGCCCTTGTAGTCCAGGTCGCCGGACAGGCCGATGTCCACCATCCGGTCCAGCAGCGCCTTGTTGGGCGTGAAGCCGTCCTCGGTGCAGATCTCGGCGCGCAGGGCCAGGCCCAGGCCGTCGACGTCGCCGATCTCGCGATGGCGCTTCTGCAGGTCCTTCAGGCCCTCCAGGAAGTGCTTGCCGCTGGCCATCACCATGGCCTCGTAGTCGACCTCGGCCAGCATCTTCATGGTTTCCAGGCCGACGGCGGTGCCGAGCGGGTTGGAAGCGAAGGTGGAGTGGGTCGATCCCGGCGGGAACACCGTGGGGTTGATCAGCTCTTCGCGCGCCCACAGGCCGGCCAGCGGGTTCAGGCCGTTCGTGAGCGCCTTGCCGAAGACCAGCACGTCGGGCTTGACGCCGAAGTGCTCGATGGCCCAGAGCTTGCCGGTACGGTAGAAACCCATCTGGATTTCATCGACCACCAGCAGGATGCCGTACTGGTCCAGCACCTTCTTCAGGCCCTTGAAGAAATCGGGCGGGGGCACGACGTAGCCGCCGGTGCCCTGGATGGCCTCGACGTAGAACGCGGCGTATTCGGCCTGGCCCACCTTCGGGTCCCAGACGCCGTTGTATTCGGTCTCGAACAGGCGGGCGAAACCGGCCACGCAATGTTCGCTGTATTCCTCGGGCGTCATGCCGCGCGGGCGGCGGAACGGATACGGGAACGGCACGAAGTGGGCGCGCTCGCCGAAGTGGCCGTAGCGGCGGCGGTAGCGGTAGCTGGAGGTGATGGCCGAGGCGCCCAGGGTACGGCCGTGGTAGCCGCCCTCGAAGGCGAACATCAGGCTCTTGCCTTCCGTGGCGTTGCGCACCAGCTTGAGCGAGTCCTCGACGGACTGCGAGCCGCCGACGTTGAAGTGCACGCGGCCCTTGTAGCCGAACTTGCGCTCGGCGTCCTGCGCGATGACCTTGGCCAGCTCGATCTTGGTCGGATGCAGGTACTGGCTGGCGACCTGGGGCAGCACGTCCAGCTGCTTCTTGAGCACGTTGTTCAGGCGCTCGTTGCCATAGCCGAAGTTGACGGCCGAATACCACATCTGCAGGTCCAGGTACGGCGTGCCCTGGGCATCGTACATGTAGCTGCCTTCGCAGCGATCGAAGATCTTCGGCGGATTGACGTAATGGACGGTATCACCGAACGAGCAGTATTGCGCTTCGTCGGCAAGCAGTTGGGATTCGGAGCTCATTAAGGGAAACCTCGGGGGAGATCAGTTGCGGCCGCGGGCCTTGTGGGCTGGGCGCCCACCGCTTATCGTTCTGGGAAGTACACGGGAAAGTCCCCGGCGACCTTCCCGACCCTCCGCCGTTGCGCAGTATCGCAGAAAAGCCGTGGACTGCCATCGTCGACACGGCCGGTGGGCTGCGCCTGTTGCAGGAGGCGCATAGGGTAAACGGCCATGGTGGACATTTCCATTACCATTCAGTAAGACGCTCCTGCCGCGGAATTATAGCTGCCCGGCGCCCGATATATCGCGCCGCTCGCGCCCGATGCCCAACAGACAGTAAGATCACGCCTGTCGCGATTTCGCCCCTCGTCGCCGGGGCCGCTTACCGCCTCCACGCCCCACAGCTCCTCTGCGCGCCTGGCCATGCCCTTTTCCCGTATTCCGCAGTGCCCTCCTTTTCGCCCCGGCCTCCGATGGGCGCTGGTCCTGGCGGCCGCCGCCCTGGCCGGCTGCGTGAGCGTTCCGGCCCCGGACCTGCATGCCGACGTCCCCGCGCAATGGAGCAATGCCGCACCGGGCGCGGCCGCACCCGCGCCCGCCGAATGGTGGAAGGCGTTCGGCGACCCGCAGCTCGACGGCCTGGTGGAGCAGGCGCTGGCCGGCAACCTGACCATCGCCGAGGCCCATGCCCGCCTGCAGGCCGCGCGCAAACTGCATGACGCAGCCAACGCGCCCTACCTGCCCAACCTGAATTTCCGCACGCGCGACGCGGTCGCGGCCGACGCCAGCAGTTCGTACTTCCAGGCCGGATTCGACGCCACCTGGGAATTCGGCCTGTTCGGGCGCGGCGAAAGCGCCGAACGGCAGGCCCGCGCCAGCGTGGACGCGGCCGCCGCCACCTTGCAGGGCGCGCGCGTCAGCGTCGCCGCCGAGGTCGTGCGCGCCTGGCGCGAGCTGCGCAGCGCCCAGGCCCGGCAGCGATTGCTGAAGGAAGCGGTCACTCTGCAGGAACGCCAGGTAGAACTTGTCTCGCTACGGGAACGTACGCGCCTCGCGTCGCGCGTGGACGTCGAGCGGACCCAGGCCGCGCTGGAACAGGCCCGGGCCTCGCTGGCCGACCCCGGCATGGCCGTGCGGCAAAGCGCGCTCAAGCTGGCCGTGCTCCTGGGCCGCCACGAGCCCGACCCCGCCTGGACCCGCGAGCCGGCCGTCGCCACGCCCCCCGCCACGCTGGCCGCGATCGCCAGCACGCCCGCCGACATGCTGCGCACCCGTCCCGACGTCCAGATGGCCCAGGCGCGCGTGCTGGATGCCGCGGGCGCGCTAGGCATCGCCCGGGCCGACCTCTACCCCCGGCTGGGCATAGGCGGTTCGCTGACGGTGGCCAGCAACTTCGCCAACAACTTCAACCGGCGCAATACGCCTACCTATACCCAGACGATCTTCTCGCTGGGGCCGCTGATCGACATCCCGCTGTTCGACTGGGGCCAGCGGCAGGCCGCCGCGCACGCCCGCAGCGACGAACTCGATGCCGCCCTGCTGGCCTACCGGCAGGCCGTGCTGGAAGGATTGTCCGAGGCCGAGTCGGCGCTGATCGAACTCGACCACTACCGGCAACGCCGCGAAGCCGAGGAACGCGCGCTGCAAGCGATCGGCCGGGCCGCCGACCACGCCGGGCGGCTGACGGCCTCGAAGCTGTCGAGCGAATTCGACAACGCCGACCTCGCCTCGCGCCGCATCCAGGCCCAGCTGGCGCTGTCGGCCACCACGCTGGCGCGGGACCTCGCGTTCATCTCGCTGCACAAGGCCGTGGGCGGCGCCCCGGCCTGGCGCGGCGAGGAACAATCCTCCGCCGCCGCTTCCCCCCACGATCATTGACATGCTCGCACGCAAGACTCTCATCCACGAATGGCCGCGCTTCCTGCCGGCGGTGGTGGCGGTGGCCTTCTCGGGCCTGCTGCTGCTGGCCCAGGCCAGCCTGGTACTGGGCATCTTCGGCAACGCGGCGGTCTACATCACCGCGTCCGACGCCGACATCTGGATAGGCTCGCCCGGCACGCAAAGCATCGACCAGGGCCTGCCGCTGAACCCCGACATCGAGATGCCCCTGCGCATGGACCGCGGCGTCGCGGCCGTGGAACCCTTCTACCTGCGCTCGGCCGAATGGCGCAGCCCCGAGGTGCATGGCGGGATGAGCGTGGCCGTCTCGGGCGTGGACGTCCGGCCGGGCAGCATGCTTTTCGCGCGCCTGCTGTCGCCCGAGATGCGCGAACGCCTGGCCGAGATCGGCACCATCGTCGTGGACCGCGCCGACCTGCACAAGCTGGGTACGCGGCAAGGCGGACAGGCGACGCTCAACGGCCATCCGGTGCGTGTCATCGGCGTCATCAGCGGCCTGCGCGCCCTGGACGGCGCCAACGTGCTGGCCTCGTCCGACACGGCGCGGCTGATCAGCACCCCGGACGAAGGCGACCTGCCCACCTACTTCGTCGCCAAGGTGCGCAACCTGTCGGAAGCCGAAGCGGTGCGCGAACGGATCGCGAACCAGCGCAGCTTCGGCGCCTACGAGGTCTGGAGCAGCAAGGAGTTTTCCAAGAAGACGCAGCTGTACTGGCTGCTGCAGACGGGCGCCGGCGCTGGCGTGCTGTTCCTGGCCGGCGTGGTGTTCCTGGCGGGCGCAGCCATCACCAGCCAGACCCTGATCGCCGCCATCGCCGGCTCCATGCGTGCCTACGCCACGCTCAAGGCCATGGGCGTCAGCGCTTCGTCGCTGCGCACGGTGGTGCTCAAGCAGGCGTTCGGCGTGGGCGTGACCGGCACCGCGCTGGCCGCCATCCTGTGCGTCGTCCTGCTCACGATCGCGCGCGGGCAGAACGTGCCGGTGCGCATGACGCCCGCGGTGGCAACGGTGTGCGCCATCCTCGTCATGGCGATCGCGCTGATCTCCGGGCTGTTCGCGGTCCGGCGCCTGCATCGCGAGGATCCGGCATCGCTGCTGCGCTGACCAAGCGGTAAGGCCGCCTCAGTCGCGCAGCGGCCGCGCGTCCTGGGGCCAGTCGGGGCGGGTCGAGAACATCGGCAGCAGGCGATCGGGATCGATGCCCATGGGGGCCAGGGCGGGTTGCAACGAACGGGCGCGCGCCGCCACCTCCTCCTGGCCGGGCAGCGCCCCGGCCGAGGCCAGGACCACCCGGTTGGCGCCGCGCAGGTTGTAGAACGGCCCGAACACCTCGGCATACGTCGCCGATTCGCTCGCGTACGAGCCGCTGGACGCGAACGTGTTGGCCGCCAGCACGCCGTCGGGCCGCAGGATGGACCGCACCTCGCGGATGAACTCCACGGTCGACAGGTGCCGGGGAATGTAGGTCTCGTCGAAGGCATCGAGCATGACGATGTCGTAGCGGTCGCCGCGACGGGCCGCCGCCTCTACGAACGCACGTCCGTCGGCCACTTCCACTCGCATGGACGGCCCCGTCCGGAAGCCGAAGAAGCGTTCGGCCACGCGGGCCACGGCGGGATCGATCTCGACCACGTCGATGCGGGCCTTGGGCACGACCCTGGCCAGCGCCATGGGCAGGCTGCCGCCGCCCAGGCCGATCACCAGGATGCGTTGCGGGTCCGGGCGCAGGTACAGCGAGGCCATCATCATCCGGGTGTAGTCGAACAGCAGCTGTTCGGGCCGCGCCGGCAACTGGCAGGTCTGGCGCCCGGGCGCATGCACGCTGCCGAACTTCATGCAGCGCTCGCCCCGGGACTCGTAGACGACGATGTCCTCGAAGGCCGATTTTTCGTTGTGGAGAATGGTCTGCGCCGACAGCGGCGTTGCCGCCGCCAGCGCCAGGACCGCCACGCGCGCCGCGAGGCGCGTATGCCGCATGGACATGGATTCCCGCTCCGATGTCCTCGCGGACAAGGGCCGTCAGTTGTTGAGGATGATGCTGGCAATCACGCCGGAAGCGATCGCGACCAGCAGGTACTCGGAACCCATCTGCACCCACTGGTAGCCCGGACGCGGCCGATAGAGCCGATGGGCATGCCAGTCGTTCACGACATAATAACCGCCGCGATGGTAGTTGGGCAGGCGGTCGCCGCGCGCCCAGCGGTGCGGCGGAGGCGGCGCCCAGCCGCGATGGACGACGCGCGGCGCATCGCGATAACCGTCGCGGTAGCCATGGCGGTAGTCGCGGTCGCGGCGGCGGTCGTCCCAATGGCGATGGCCGCCCCGGTCGTGCTTGTCGTAATGGCCGTGACCGTGGCCGCGATCCCAACGGTCTCCCTTGGCCTGGGCCGCAGCGCCCAGCGCGAGGCCGGCACAGGCCATCGCAATCACCAGCGTCTTCTTGATCATGATGTCGTTTCCTTCTAACCCGGCGCCGCCTGCGCCGCCGCGTACGCAGCGGCGAGCACACTTGGCTTTCGGCAAGCTGACTGTACACCGCGGCAATATTGATACATTGCTACATACGTAATCAAACGTGTGCGCGCGGCGGCCCCGCGGACGGAATCTCCAGGCGCGGCGCGGGCCGGGCGATGTTGCAATAAGCCGGGCGGACCGTCCCGCCGCCGCGACACGCGCCGCTCAGGCCGGGCCGCGCTCCTGCTCGAGCAGTTGCCTCAGGACGCGGCGTATGCGGATCGAGCCCGTATCAGTGGCCAGCAACACCGGCTGGGCGTCGAACAGGTCGGTGCCCCCCAGCAGCCGCTGCTGCGCCTCGATCACCGGCTTGTCCTCCTCGACGAAGACGCGCGTCATCAGCGCATGCCGCAGCCGGGTCATGTCCTCGTCGTCCTGCCGGTACTCGCGCGTCAACCAGTACCAATAGTGGGACGAGGTCCGCGTCTCGGGCGTGACGATATGGGCATTGAAGGTACGCAGGCCCTGCTCGGCGGGCGCGCCCATGGGCGTGACGCTGATATCCAGCTTGAGCAGTCCGGCGGGACTCCAGGTCACGCGATTGACGAAGTCCACGGGCACGCCCGGCTGCGGCAGGAAACGGTCGTAGACCGGCGGCGCCGGCTGTCCCTGGCTGCGCAGTTCGATGACCACCTCGGTGCCCTGCTCGGATACGACAGGACGGTTCTCGACGAAGGCGCCGCCGCCCAGCGTGGTCGCATGCAGATACTCGACATGGCTGAGGTCGGCGACATTGTCGACGATCAATTGGTAATGGCAGGCCGAGGGCATGGCGCCGCGCGACTGCGCGGTGGCAGGCACGCGCGCCATGTGGCCCAGGTCGGGCACGCGGGCGGCGTCGGCGGCCTCAGGCACTCCCATCCAGATCCACAGCACGCCGTCGCGCTCGGCCATCGGAAAGGCCGGTACGCCGGCCTTGGCCGGGATGGCGCCGTGCGGGTTCTCCACGCAGCGCCCGCCGGCATCGAAGCGCAGGCCGTGATAGATGCAGCGCAGCGTATCGCCGGCCAGCGTGCCGCGGCTGAGCGGCGCCACCCGATGCGGGCAGCGGTCCAGCAGGGCGACGGGCGCGCCGTCCCCGCGGCGGAACAGCACCACCGGCTGCTCCAGGAAGGTGCGCGGCAGCAGCGTCCCGGCGGGGAGCTCCTCGCTCCAGCCCGCCATGTACCAGCAATTTCTCAGGAACTCCATGCCATCCTCACGACATGCGGCATTGCGCGTGGAAACTGTCCTTGGCGTCGGACAAGGGCTTGGACACGGTCTTCAGGCTGACCCGCCCCTGGGCATCGCGCGCGGCCACGAACATGTAGAAATCCTGGATCGGGTAGTTGTTGGTGTTGAAGCGGAAATTGCCGCGCACCGACTTGAAATCCGCCGCCCGCAAGGCCTTGCCCAAGGCCTGCTTGTCGTCCACCTTGCCGCCGGTGGCCTTCAGCGCCGAGCCGATCAGCCGCGCGGAATCGTAGGACTGCGCCGCGTACTCGGACGGAATGCGGCCGTACTTGGCCTCGAAGGCTGCGACGAACTGCCGGTTCTCGGCATTGGGCAGGTCGGGCCCCCAGTTGCTGCTGTTGAACACGCCCAGCGCGGCCTCCTTGAGGGCGGGCAGGTTGGTGCCGTCGGCCGCCGCATTGGTCAGCAGCGGGATCTTGCCCAGCAGGCCTGCCTGCCCATAGGCACGCACGAAGGCCACGCCGTTGGCGCCCGGGTAGAACGCATAGACCGCGTCCGGCCGCGCGGCCGCGATGCGGGTGATCTCGGCCGAGAAATCCAGCTGGGCCAGCGGGGTGTAGATCTCGTCGGCCAGCGGCTGGCCGTAGTTGCGCTTGAAACCGGCCACGAAATCCTTGCCGGCCTGGTAGTTGGGCGCGAGCGCGATCACGCGCGCATAGCCCTGCTGCCTGGCATAGGTGCCGCTGGCCTCGGCGAACTGGTCGTTCTGCTTGGCCGCCGAAAAGAAGAAAGGCGAACAGGCGGATCCGGCCGTGGGCGACGGTCCGGCGTTGCCGGACACCATGAACACCTGCGCCGCGGCGAATTTGCGGGTCACCGCCATCGCCACGTTCGAGAACGTCATGCCGGCCACCAGCGCCACTTTCTCGCGCTCGATCAACTCGTCGGCGATCTGCGTCGCGACCTCGGGCTTGAGCTGGCTGTCCCGGCGCACGATGGCCACGGGAATGCCACCCAGCCTCCCGCCTTCCTGTTCCACCGCCAGCATGAAGCCGTCGTACATGTCCTGGCCCAGCATGGCCTGCGGACCGGACAGTTCTCCCATGAAACCGATCCTGACCTGGGCCTGCGCCCCCGAAGCCAGGCACGCCCAGGCCAGCGCCGCGGCCAGCGGATATCTTGCTTGCATGCATCGTCTCCTGTCGGCGCCTGGCGCCTCGTTCTTGGCTGGCCCCCCGGTCGGGGGCCCGGCCAGCAATCTAACGGCGCCAACAGAATTCCAATAGCAAATATTTCTAATATCGACTATTTGATATTCAGATAATATCCGCGACATGAAGACCGACTTGAACCTGCTGCGCGTGCTGGTCGCCATCTACGACACCGGCAGCGTCAGCGCCGCGGCGCAGCGCCTCGCCATGAGCCAGCCGGCCGCCAGCGCCGCGCTGTCGCGCCTGCGCGCATCCCTGGGCGACCAGTTGTTCGTGCGGCGCGGATCCCGCATGGAAGCCACGCCGCGCGCGCAGCACATCATTGCCCGCACGCGCGAGGTCATCCAGGTCATCGACCACGAGATCCTGCCCAACCCCGAGTTCTCGCCGTCCCGCTTCGACGGCGAACTCACGCTGTGCATGAGCGAGATCGGCGAGGCGGTCTTCCTGCCCGCCCTCTACCGGCGCATCCGCGCCGAGGCACCCGGCGCGCGCCTGCGCACCATCGGCCTGCTGCCGGCCGAACTGGAAGGCGCCCTGTACGAAGGCCGCGTCGATTCGGTGCTGGGCTACTTCCCCGACCTGCAATCCCACTTCATCTTCCAGCAGCGGCTGTATTCGCACGACCTGACCTGCCTCGTGCGCCAGGCCCATCCACTGGCCGGCCCGCGCATGACGCTGGACGAATTCCTGGGCATGGACCACGTGCTGGTGCGCGACGACGGGCGCAGCCAGGAAATGTTCGAGCAGGAACTGGCCGCCCGCGGCATCGAGCGCAAGATCGCGCTGCGCACCTCGCACTACATGAGCCTGGGCACGCTGATCAACGACAGCGACCTCATCGTCGTGCTGCCGCGCGCGGTGGCCGAACTGCACGTGCGCAGCGCCAACGCGCGCATCGTCGAACCGCCCTTCCCCATCCGCCGCTACGACCTCAAGCAGTACTGGCACCGGCGCTTCCACGACGACCCCAAGAGTATCTGGCTGCGCACGCTCATCCAGGGCGTCCTGGGAGAACCGGCGCCGGCCATGCCGTGACGGCACCGGCATGCGGCATGTTTCCATCAATTAAATCGCTTGCGATTTAATTTTTCGCTATCTATACTGCCGGCATGAATGCGAAACCCCAAGCCGCCGCCAGGTCCGCGCCGCTGTCGCTGGACAACCAGCTCTGCTTCGCGCTGTACTCCACCAACCTGGCGATGAACAAGCTCTACCGTCAGTTGCTGGGCAAGCTGGAGCTCACCTATCCCCAGTACCTGGCCATGCTGGTGCTATGGGAACGGGACGGCCTGACGGTTTCCGAGCTGGGCCAGCGGCTGTTCCTGGATTCCGCCACGTTGACGCCCCTGCTCAAGCGGCTCCAGGCCATGGAATTGATCGCCCGCACGCGCGGCAAGGAAGACGAACGCCAGGTGCTCGTCACGCTGACGCCGAAAGGCCGGGCGCTCAAGGCCAAGGCCGCTTCGGTTCCTTCCGCCGTCCTGTGCGCCAGCGCATGCACCCCTGCCCAGCTCGCCGCCACCAAGCAGCAATTGGAGGCCCTGCGGGACAGCCTGTTGAAGAACGGCTGAGACATGGCGGCCCAACCGGAGATCCGCATGGCGCGTCGCGGCATTTAAATAGCACACGATTAAATCGCTAAATACACATGTAGCCGGCCGGGGTGGCGGCCGACTGCATCCCCAACCGCCACCCATGGCTCTGCGAGCCCTTCCAGGAGTTTCATCATGCCCATCGAAAAAGTCCTCTATGTTGCCCACGCGACGGCCACCGGCGGCCGGGACGGCAAGGCCGCCTCTTCCGACAACGCGCTGGACGTGCGCCTGTCCACGCCCAAGGAACTGGGCGGCGCGGGCGGCCCCGGCACGAATCCGGAACAGTTGTTCGCTGCCGGCTACTCGGCATGCTTCCTGGGTGCGCTGAAGTTCGTCGCCGCCAAGGAGAAGGTCGGCCTGCCGGCGGACACGCAGATCGAAGGCGCGGTGGGCATCGGTCCCATTCCGACCGGTTTCGCGATCGAGGTGGAACTCAGGATCTCCCTGCCGGGCCTGGAGCGCGCCACGGCCGAATCGCTGGTGCAGAAGGCCCACGTCGTGTGCCCCTACTCCAACGCGACCCGCGGCAACATCGACGTCACGCTCACGGTGGTCTGACCCGCCGCGCGGCGGCGCGGATCGTTCACTTCGTTGTCACCCGCGGCGGGTAGCCTGCCCGGCGTCTTCCCCACGCGAACACGACGAACATGACCGATACTCTTGCCCGCCGCCGCTTCCTGCGCGGCGTCGCCCTGGGCGGCGCCGGCGCCGCCTCTTCCCTGGCCCTGGCCGCCTGCGGCGGCGGCGACGATGACCATCCCGTCGACGTCGGCTTCACCCATGGCGTGGCCAGCGGCGATCCGCTGGCCGACCGCGTCGTCATCTGGACCCGCGCCGTCCCGGCCGGCGGCGGCGACGTCGACATCAAGTGGGAAATGGCCACCGACGAGGCCTTCAAGAACATCGCCAAGAGCGGAGCGGCCAGCGCCCGCGCCGACCAGGACCACACCGTCAAGGTCGACGTCGCCGGGCTCGCGGCGGGGACGGTCTACTGGTACCGCTTCAAGCACGAGGACAAGGTCTCGCCCATCGGCCGCACCCGTACCCTGCCCACCGGCCCGGTCAAGCAGGCCAAGCTGGTGGTCTTCTCCTGTTCCAACTACCCGGCCGGCTATTTCCACGTCTACGCCGAGGCCGCCAGGCGCGGGGACCTCGACGCCGCCATCCACCTGGGCGACTACATCTACGAATACGGCCGCGACGGCTATGCCTCGGAACAGGCGCAGGCCATGGGCCGGCCGTCCGAACCCGCCAACGAGATCGTCTCGCTGGCGGACTACCGACGCCGCTATGCCCAGTACCGCAGCGACCCCGACCTGCAGGCGGTGCATGCCGCCCTGCCCTTCATCGCCGTGTGGGACGACCACGAGATCGCCAACGACACCTGGGAAAACGGCGCCGAGAACCACCAGCCCGATACCGAGGGCGATTTTGCGCTGCGCAAGGCGGCCGCCGTGCGCGCCTACCACGAGTGGCTGCCCACGCGACCGCAGTCGGCGCCCAACGTCATCTACCGCAGCTTCGACTTCGGCGACCTGCTGTCGCTCCACATGCTCGATACGCGCGTCCTGGCCCGCGCCAGGCAGCTGTCCTACACCCGCTACTTCGGCGCGCTGCTCGGCAATCCCGACCCCGCCGCCGGTCTCGCGCAGTTCGCCGCCGCATTCACCGCCGACGTCGCCGCGCCTGGCCGGCAACTGATGGGGCAGGCGCAGACCACCTGGCTGCGCGACCGCATGGCCGCCTCGAAGGCGACCTGGCAAATCCTGGGCCAGCAGGTGCTGATGGCGCCGGTGCACCTGCCCATGCCGGTCCTGCTGGGCCTGCTGGCCTCGACCGGCCAACTGGGCGACGTCGAGATCCCCGCCCAGTTCGCGATGGACCCCGCCGCCTATGCCCGGCTGGTGGCCCGGCAGCAGGCCGGCGATCCGACCCTGACCGCGCAGGAACGCGCCATCCTGGCCATGCCCTGCATCCCGTACAACCTCGATTCCTGGGACGGCTATTGGGCCGCGCGCGAGACCGTGCTGGGGATGGCGCGGCAACTGGACAAGAACCTGGTCGTGCTGGCCGGGGACACCCACAACGCATGGGCCAGCGACCTGCGCGACAAGGACGGGAACGCCGTGGGCGTGGAGTTCGCCGCGTCGTCGGTGACCTCTCCCGGCTTCGAGGAATACCTGGGCGACGGCGTGCCTGCGGGCCAGTTGGCGGCCCTGCTGACCGGCCTGGCGAACCTGTCCACCCTGGCCGCGGGCAACAAGTGGGCCGGCAGCCTGAAATACGCCGACACCAGCCTGCGCGGCTACATGGTCCTGACCGTCACGCCCGAACGCATCCGCGCCGACTGGCAGTACGTCGACACGGTGCATGCCCGCGACTATCGGGCGTCGCTGGGCAAGAGTCTCGCCACGCTGCCGGGCGCGTCGAACCGCAAGCTGGTCGAGGTCTGATCCCCCAAGCACCACGACAGGGTTCCGGGCGCGCCTTCATGGTGCGCCTCGACCCTTTTTTGTGCATCGCAACATTTTTCTGGCGATCCGGTTTTCCAGGCGCTACCATCAAGGCAATCCACCAGGATTACCCGAACTGCGATGCACAACGAAACCCGCTCCACCCTCTTGTCCGCCGCCATTGCCGTCCGGTCCGAACTTCAGTTCCACTACCACGGCGCCACGCGCATAGCCCATCCCCACAGCCTGGGCTCCACCACCGACGGCACGCTGATCGTGATCGCCTGGCAGCTGGACGGCCGCTCGGGCGATCCGCCCGGCTGGCGCCTGTACAACGCCGACAGGATGAATCGCCTGGTCCGCACGGGCCAGCGCTTCGAACCCTTGCCGTCTCCGCCCTACAAGCTGGCCGGACTGATCAGGACGCCGTACGAATCGCCCTTCGACGACGACCGTCCCTTCGACCTGCCGCCGCTGGCCAGCCAGCAGCGCAAGAGCCGCGGCAGGTGGCTGCGGACGATCTGAGTCCGCGGTTGCCGCCCGCGCTCACCCCGCCACGGTCAGCTTGCACGACCTGCCCAGGTTGGCCTGGATGATGGCGCGATCCGCGTCATCGGTCTTGCCATCGTGGTTGAGGTCGTACCAGCTGGATTGGGCCACGCCCTCGTGCAGGTTCAACCGGCTGAGCTCCATCCAGTTGTCCAGGTCCTTCTGGTCGACCACGCCGTCGCGGTTGCCGTCGCCCGGACAGTTGAGCGAGTCGTAGCTGTAGTTGTAGGCCGCCACGCGGTCCCGCAGGTCCATCTCGGCCTTCAAGGCGGCATAGGCCTGCTGCGCCTGGGCATCCAGCGCGGCGGTGATGGTGGGCGAGCCCGTGGCGATGGCGCTGCCGCTCCGGTCCAGCGTGGGATCGGGAACGGCCATGTCGATCCGGTAGAGTTCGTCGGTGTTCCGGTTTTCCACATATGCCGAGTTGACCGGATTGGCGGTGTCCACCGTATAGGTCTTGCGGTTCAGGCGCACCAGCTTGTAGCTGCCGTCGCTGACGGCTTTCTGTGAATCCGGCAGGACGTCCACCGCGTCGTCCGCGTCCAGCGCCTTGCGGTAGGACAGCACCTGTCCGCATTGGCTGAAACCTTCCGCGGGCACGCCCGCCAGCCCGGAGCCCGCCCCGTACCAGACGCCGCTCTGGTCTTCGCACAAGGCCTTGTTCGGAAAAATGGTGAAGCAGGCATTGGCCGCTTCCACGACGCAGGGCTGGGGCGTGATGTCGCTGGCAGGATTGGTGAAATTCGTACCCATTTCGGAGAAATTCAGGCTGCGGATGGCGCCTTGGCCGGGGTTGGTCAAGTAGGCCAGCATGGGCTGGGCGTCCACCGGGCGGTTGGCGGGCACGCCTGCCTTGACATCGGCCCCGGCGATTTCCGCGAACAACTGGTACAGGTCGGGCGAGCTGACCTGGTGCGCCACCTCCCGGCCCGGCTCCTTCACGATCGGGCCGGCCACCAGCAACGGCACCGATACGCCGGTCTGGTAGGGGAAGCCCTTGGCGCGCGTGGGGTCGAAGCGGCCCGGCGCGGTGAACTTCACGCTGTTGACGTAGGTGCCGTTGTCGCCCATGACGACCACCACGGTGTTGGTTTTCTCCGGCTGGTAGTTCAGCGTGCCGTCGCCGTTCCAGGTGGCAAGACCCAGTTCCACCAACAGGCGGCCGATCTCCTTGTCCATGGCCTCGACCATCAGGTTGGTGACGATGTGGTCATCGATCAGCGCCGTGATCCGGCCCGGCGCGCCTTCGATGTCGCTGGCCGGCGAGCAGAGCAGGTTGTCGTTGCGGCCCGGGGTCGATTCCGACACCAGCGACAGGGGCGGCACTTGCAGCGGCGCGTGGATGGCGGAATAGCCGACCGACATCATCCAGGGCGTGTCCGTGGACTGCCCACGGGCCCAGGCCACGGCACGGTCGGTCTCCATGGTGCTGCGATAGCCGCGCGCGGACGGATCGGTGGCCGTGACCTTGCGCGAGGTGCCGTCGGCCCAGCTCTGGATGAACTCGCCGGTGTAGTAGCCGTTCTGCGCGCTGAAGTCGATGTAGCCGGGCCGGGCGCCCTGGCAGGACTGGCCGGGGTCGAAGATCCCGCCGCGTTCCATGCAGCTGCGGCCCGGCGTGACGATGTCGCTGCTGCGGGTGATGGACTCGCAACTGCCCGTCGCGAAATAGCACGCGCCGCCGTCGGCGCCGTTGACGGGGTCCATCGTCGTGTTCGACACGAAGCCGCATTTGTAGGTGCCTTCGGCCACGGTGGCCAGGCCCGCCCGCGTGTCGATCGGATAGGGGGCGCCGTCCAGATAGCCGTCGAAGTAGTCCCAGCCCAGCTTCCACATGGTCTGGTGGCCGTACGGCAGGTTGGCGGCGGTGCCCAGGTCGGAGCCGGTCAGGTGCATCTTGCCGATCAGCGCGCTGGTATAGCCCTGGGTGCGCAGGAGCTTGGGCAGCGTGACCTCGTAGGGCGAGATCTCGGAATTGGCCAGGTCGGTGGACACCACCGCGTTCAGGATGTTGGTGCTGGACGGGTAGCGGCCGGTGAAGAAGGTGGCGCGGGTCGGCGTGCAGGTGGGCATGGCCCAGGCATTGCGGAACTGCAGGCCGGCCTTGGCGATGGCCGTCAGGTTGGGCGTCCTGGGCGGCACGGCGCCGCCGTAGCCATACGAGGTCAGTTGATCCAGGCCGAAATCGTCGATCACGATGAACAGGATGTTGGGCTTCTGCTGCGCCTGCGGCGAGGGCTTGGCGCCGCTGTCGTCCGAGCAGCTCGACAGCAGCAGCGCGGATGCGGCCGCGGCCGCCGCGCACAGGATGGTCGGCTTGGCGCACGGTATCGTTTTCATGCTTGCTCTCCCTTTCAAGTCCTGACCAGCCGGAATCCCAGGTGGGACATGGGGCTGTAGGGGTCGGAGCCGCGCCGGGCGCTGGGCCGGTACGACAGGCAATAGTCTTCGTTGCACAGGAACGAGCCGCCGCGGATGACCCGCTTGGGCGCATCGAACGGAACGCCGGGCTCGCCGGGGTCATAGGAGCCGGCCGGCCCCTGGGGGTTGTCGATGGGATGGGCCGGCAGCCTGGCCTGCTGCGCGAAGTAGTCGGCGCGGTACCAGTCAGCCACCCACTGCCAGGCGTTGCCGGTCATGTCCAGCAGGCCATAGCCATTGGGCGGAAAGGTGCCCGCTTCGACCGTGCCGGCCGCTCCGCCCGCGCGCGGACTGACCACGGGAAAGCGGCGCTCGCGCACGTCCCAGTAGTTGGCCTGGCGCGCGCCGTCCACCAGCGGTTCGTCGCCCCAGCCATAGGTGGCCTGCTCCAGGCCGCCGCGCGCGGCGAACTCCCATTCGGCCTCGGTCGGCAGGCGCTTGCCCGCCCACTTGGCATAGGCCAGCGCGTCGGGATGGCTGACCTGGACCACCGGGTGGCCGCCCTTGCCCTCGATGGAACTGCCCGGCCCCTGGGGATGGCGCCAGTCCGCACCCGGAACGTAGCGCCACCAGCGGGAATAGTCGTCCAGGCGCACGGGCCGGTCGGTGCCGACGAACACCATGGCCCCGGGCACCAGCACGTCGTCGGGCGGGCGCGGCGTGCCGGGCGGCAGTTGCACGCGCACGGTCTCCCAGTCCGGCTTCCGTTCGGCGGTGGTGACGTAGCCTGTTTCCCGGACGAAGCGGGCGAACTGGTCGTTGGTGACGTGCGTGACATCCATCCAGAAGCCCGGGACGCGCACCTGGTGCGTGGGGCGTTCGTTGGGATAGGCCAGCCGGTGATCGCTGCCCATCAGGAACACGCCGCCCGGCACCCAGGCCATGCCCTGGGGCGTACGGACGCCGTCGCCGAGCACGACGCGTGGCCTTTGCGCGGGTCGGCTGCGCCACGCCTGCCACCCGAGGACACCGCCGGCGGCGGCGCCCGCGGCCGCCAGGGCCACTCCGCCCATCAGCAGGCGCCGGCGGCCATTCTTGGGGTCAGTAGATGCCATGGCTCTTGGGGCAGGTCTTGCCCAGGTTGTTCCGGACGATCTGGCCGTCGGCGTCGTTGGTGCGCCCGTCGAGCACACTGCCGATCACGAAGTCATAGACGCTGGACAGGCCCCAGTCGCGGGCCAGCCGGCTCCAGTTGGACAGGTCCTGCGCATCGACCACGCCGTCGCGGTTGCCGTCGCCCGGGCAGTCGGGATCGGCGGCCAGCATCTCGTCGAGCCTGGCGCGCAGGTCGACGTAGGCGGCATTGACCTCGGCGGAAGGGGAAGCCGCCAGCAGATCGCGGTCGGGCGTATCGAGCAGCGGCGTGGGCGTGGCCTGGTCGACCTCGTACAGCTCCTCGGTGACCACCGTGGTGCCGCTGTCGCTCGCGGCATCGTAGGCCTGGCGGGTGTTGCGGACCAGCTTGTAACGGTCGTTGCGGATCGCGGCCGAGATCTCGGGCAGGATATCGAGCTGATCGCGGCCGGCCTTGTACAGCGCCTGGTTCACGCTCCAGCACGAACCGTAGCCGGCGCCGCCATCGGGCACCACCGACGGATCGTCATGGCCGGCTCCCCACCAGGTACCCTGGTTGTCCTCGCACACGCTCTTGGACACCGGGATCTGGGTGCAGCTCGTATTGATCACGCAGGCGCCGTTGCGCCCGCCATCGGCCTGCTGGTTGTAGCCGCCGATGGTGAAGTTGATGGTGCGCAGGCTGGGCTGGTCGGGGTGGGTCAGGTAGGGCAGGATGGCCACCGAGTCGATCGTGCGCGGTACCGCCGCGTGCGCGTCGATGCCGGCCACCTCGCCGAAGAACTGGAACAGGTCCACCATGTTGACCATGTGATCGACCTCGCGGTCGGGTTGAGCGACCAGCGGCCCGGCGATGATGAGCGGATCCCAGACACCGGTCTGGTAGGCCGTGCCCTTGGCCCGCGAGCCGCTGAACGGCAGCTTGACCGCCGACCCCAGCGTGCCGTTGTCGCCCACGATCACGATCACCGTGTTGGCAGCCTTCGGGTCGTACTGCAGCTGGCCGTCGTCGCCGCGCCGCGCCAGCCCCGTCTCCACCAGCAGGCGGCCGAACTCGGTGTCCATGGCCTCGGTCATCTGGTCCTGGATCAGGCGGCCGGTCAGCGTGCCATTGCAGTCCCAGCCGTCGGACAGCGCGTTGCCGCTGACCGGCACCAGGCTGCGCGGCGGCTGCTGCCAGGGCGTATGGGCGGCGCTATAGCTGACGGTGGCCATCCACGGGCGCGAGGACGGACGCGACTTGATCCAGTCGATGGCGGCATCGGTCTCGATGCGCGTGCGATAGCCGCGCGCACGCGCATCCGTCAGCGGAACTTCGGTGACCTTGCCGCCATCGATGATCACCAGCGGCGAGACGTAATAGGCATTCTCGCGCTCGAAGTCCAGCGTGGCCGGCACCTTGCCGCAGCTCTGGCCGGGCACGAAAATGCCGCCCGCGGACAGGCATTGCAGACCGGCCGCATCCTGCAGGGGCGAGGTGCGGCTGACGGTCGTGCAGCTGTTGTCGGCCCGGTAGCAGGCTCCCGAGTCCGCGCCCCCGGCGGCCTTGCCCGGCACGAAACCGCAGGCATAGGTCTTCTCGGCCGCGATGCCGCCCGCGGTCGAGTCGATCGATGCCGGCAGCCCGCCTATCCAGCCGTAGAAATGGTCCCAGCCCAGCACGCTGGGCGTGGCGTTGCCGGCCTCGTTGTTCTCGGGGCCGGCCAGGTGGAACTTGCCGAACATCGCGCTTTCGTAGTTGGCCCGCTTGAGCAGCTTGGGCACCGTCGTCTCGTACGGCGACACCTGGGAATTCGCCAGATCGTTGGGACCGATGGCCTGGTAGATGCGGGTGCGGGTCGGGTAGCGGCCCAGGAAAAAGGCCGCCCGTCCCGGCGAGCATTCCGGCATCGACCAGGTATTGCGAAAACGCACGCCGGCCGCGGCGACCGCATTGATGTTGGGCATGCTGGGCGCGGTGGCGCCGCCATAGCCGAAGGCGGACATCTGGTCGATGCCCACGTCGTCCATCACGACGAACAGGATATTGGGCGGCCTCGTGCCCGGCCCCTCGGCCTGCCCGTCCCCGCCGCCGGACGATCCGCCGCCGCAGGCGGCCAGTAGCGTGATGGCGACGGCTCCCATCGCCGCCATGCGGATGTATCTTCTCATTGGTATTCCCCCGGACCCGCGCGGTCGATCGCCCGCGATGGGCGCATCTTAGTCACGCCTGGGCCGGCGGCTGAATACCATGTACATGGTATGGCCGGCGCGGCGGCCTCTGCGATACTTGCTCAATGGAGAAATGCGCGCTCGCGCCAGGCCCGCGGGACGGCCGCGGCCGCAGCGCGGCCAGGAGAACTGCAATGACGAAGGGTCCGCTCAGGATTCTGCTGACCGAAGACGACGGGCCCATACGCGAGCGCCTCGCCCGCATCATCGGCGAATGGCCCGAAGCGAACCTGTGCGCGGCTTGCGCCAACCTCGAGGAAACCCTGATCGCCATCGGGGCCAACGAGATCGATCTCCTGATCACCGATCTCAATCTGCCCGACGGCAGCGGCATCGATGCCATCCGTTTCCTGGCCAAGCGACAGCCCAAGGCCGAGGCGATGGTCATCTCCATCCTGGCCGATGAGCGCTCGGTCCTCGATGCCATCGAGGCGGGCGCCGCCGGCTACCTGCTCAAGGACGCCGACTCCATCGACCTGCTCGACGCGATCCGGGACGTCATGGCCGGCCGTTCGCCCATCTCCTCGCGCATCGCCCGCGTCCTGGTCCGTCGCCTGGCCGAACAGGGACACGCTGCCGGCAACGCCGGGAAGACCGCGGACAAACCCATCCTGACCGAACGCGAGATGGACATCCTGTGGGGCATCGCCAAGGGCTTCACCTATGGCGAACTGGCCGACAAGCTCGCCATTTCCCGGCAGACCGTTCCGGTCCATATCCGCAACATCTATCGCAAGCTGCAAGCCACCAACCGCTCCGAGGCCGTGTTCGAGGCTTCGCGGCTCGGGCTCATCAGGCTGTGATGGAAGCGCGCGCTGGCCTGTCGCACGACCGTGGCAAGCTGATCGCCTGGATTCTGCTGATCGCCGCCACGATCGCGATCGGCGCCCTGCCCCACCTCGTTGACACCTCGCCCCCGCCTGGCGCCCTGGCGATCGCCGAAGCGCGCTTCATCCAGGAAGGAGAAGGCCCGGAGCAGCAGGTTTCCCTGCCGCACCACTGGCTGCCCGAGACGCTCTACGAACTGACGACCGGCAGCTATCGCCTTTCCTTCCACGCCACCGACGTACCGGGCGAGTCGATGTTCCTGTTCATCCCCGCCGTCCGCCATCACGTCCAAGCCTGGGTCAACGGCCGCAGGGCGGACACGGCGCCGGATACCGTGTGGTCGACGCCCACCAGCGGCTATGCCTTCCTGGCGCGGATTCCCGACGGCGCGATCCACCCGGGCCACAACGAAATCCTGCTGCGGCAGACCCGCAAGATCGGATGGCTGCCGGGCCGTCTTTCCCAGGTCAGCGTGGGAACCGCCGCCGTGGTCATGCCCGCGTACCAGCTGTCGAACTTCCTCATCGAGGAAGTCCGCGCCATGACCTTCGCCCTGCACATCGCCCTGGCGATAGGCATCGCCAGCATCTGGACCGCCCGCCGGCACGACCCGGTCTTTGGATGGCTGGCCGCCATGTCGATCACCAGCATCCTGGTCGTCGTGGCCCAGTCCCCGCACGCCACGCTGGGCACCTTGGAGCAACTCCAGTCGATCTCGCTCATGTCCGCCGTCGGCCTGATGGCGATCGGCATGGCATTGGCCATTGCGGGACGGCGCCGCCCCAGGCAGCTGCTGCCGGCCGTCATCGCCGTTCCGGCATGTCTCCTGGCCCTGGGGCTGACCGGCCTGGTTCCGTTCCCGATGATCGGACTTCTGAGCGCCTGCATCACGCTGACCGCCTATGTCGCCGCCGCCGGCATCCTGGCGCATCAATTCGCGCAGGACAAGAATTGGGATGCCGCCATCATGGTGGGGCCCTGCGCGCTGACGGTCTGGTTCGGCGTGCACGACGTCCTGGTGGTGACCGGACGATACGACGACCCCTTCCTGCTTGCCTCGTACGCCCGTACCCTGATGCTGCTGGCCATCATGGTCATCCTGATGGGCCGGCTGGCCCGCAGCCTGAACAGCCTGGACCATGCCAACGACACGCTGCGGCAGAAACTGGCGGCGCGGGAGTCCGAACTGGGGCTGCTGCACGAGAAGGAAAAAATCCACGCCGGCCAGATGGTGCGCGAACAGGAACGCCAGCGCCTGATGCGGGACCTGCACGACGGGATGAGCGGCCACCTCGTCGCCATCATCGCTCTTTCCGAACGCCACCCGGAGGGCGGCCAGGCCATCGAGCGCGCGGCCCGGGCCGCGCTCGACGACCTGCGGCTGGTGGTCCATTCCCTGGACCTGGGCGACGGCGACCTGGGCGTGGCCCTGGCGGCCTTCCGCGAACGGCTCGAGCCGCAACTGCGGCGCCTGGGCATCGCATTCCACTGGTCCACCGAGAAACTGCCCGCGGTCACCGGCGTCACGCCGCAGAACGCCCTGTCCGTGCTGCGCATCCTCCAGGAAGCCGTCACCAACGCCATCCGCCATGGGCCCGCGCGTCGCCTGTCCATCGAAGGCAGGACGACCGAGGACGGGATGGCGACGCTATCGGTGTCCAATGATGGGGGCCGGCCGCTCCAGGCCGGCACGGGGAACGGGCTGCGCAACATGCAACGCCGGGCCCGCGAGCTGGGCGGGCGCGTGGCGTTCACGATGGGAGACGATGGTGCGAGGCTGTTGCTGGTGTTTCCGGCGCGGTTGCCGGAGTGAAGGCGTGGCTGCCACCGGCCGCTGAAAACAAAACGGCCCGCATCGCTGCGGGCCGCATGAATTCTGGTGGCGCATCCCTGATTCGAACAGGGGACCTGCGGATTATGATTCCGTCGCTCTAACCGGCTGAGCTAATGCGCCAAAAAATCTAAGACCGCGATTATATACAGTCCGGAAACGGGACGCAAATGGGCGTCCGGCCCAGGCCAATACCCCGGAATCACCCAAAAAAATGGCCCGACAGTAAACTGTCGGGCCAATAGGGAGCACACAATGCCGCGCCTCAATATGCTCGCGGGGGAAGCGCGGTATCGGTGTCGGACAACAACCCTGCCAGGCGCTGGGGATCTGCGGATTCCGCCGGCGCCCTTAGCGGCAAAGCAATCATCTGAGGCTCCAGTCTAGACCGGGGGGACTGACAGAGACCTGAACACGGCGCCGGCGTGGCGTCCGTCCAACCCCGCCCCTCTGTTAAAATGGCGTGTTCCGCCTTCCTGCCCCCGGGCTATAACCCCGTCACGGCAATCGACATGAGCAATCCCACTCCCCGCAAGCTGTACATCCGCACCTTCGGCTGCCAGATGAACGAGTACGACTCGGACAAGATGGTGGACGTCCTGAACGCCGACCAGCCGCTGGAAATCACCGATCGTCCCGAAGACGCGGACATCATCCTCTTCAACACCTGTTCGGTGCGCGAGAAGGCGCAGGAAAAGGTCTTCTCCGACCTGGGCCGCGCCAAGATGCTCAAGCGCGAGAAGCCGGACCTGGTCATAGGCGTGGGCGGCTGCGTGGCAAGCCAGGAAGGCGAGGCCATCGTGGCGCGCGCGCCCTATGTCGACGTGGTGTTCGGTCCGCAGACGCTGCACCGGCTGCCCGAGCTGATCGCCAGGCGGCGCGCCTCGGGCGTGTCGCAGGTGGACATCAGCTTCCCGGAAATCGAGAAGTTCGATCACCTGCCGCCGGCCCGGGTGGAAGGCGCCACGGCCTTCGTGTCGATCATGGAAGGCTGCAGCAAGTATTGCAGCTTCTGCGTCGTGCCCTACACCCGCGGCGAGGAAGTGTCGCGCCCGTTCGAGGACGTGCTGACCGAGATCGCCGACCTGGCGGACCAGGGCGTCAAGGAAGTGACGCTGCTGGGGCAGAACGTCAACGCCTATCGCGGCAGGATGGGCGACTCGGCCGAGATCGCCGATTTCGCGCTGCTGCTGGAATACGTGCACGACATCCCCGGCATCGAGCGCATCCGCTACACGACCTCGCATCCCAAGGAAATGACGCCGCGGCTGATCGAGGCCTATGCGCGCCTGCCCAAGCTGGTGTCCTTCCTGCACCTGCCGGTGCAGGCGGGCAGCGACCGCGTGCTGGCGGCGATGAAGCGCGGCTACACGGCGCTGGAGTTCAAGTCCATCGTGCGCAAGCTGCGCGCCGCCCGGCCCGGGCTGTCGCTGTCGTCGGACTTCATCGTGGGCTTCCCCGGGGAAACCGAAGAAGACTTCGAGAAGACCATGCGGCTGATCGACGAGGTCGGCTTCGACACCTCGTTCTCGTTCGTCTATTCGCGCCGCCCCGGCACGCCGGCGGCCGACCTGGCCGACGATACGCCGCAGGCCGTCAAGCTGGCGCGCCTGCAGCGCCTGCAGGCGCTGATCAACGACCAGGCCGCGGCCATCAGCCAGGGCATGGTCGGCACCACGCAGCGGGTCATCGTCGAAGGCCCGTCGCGCAAGGATCCCAACGAACTGATGGGCCGCACCGAGAACAACCGCATCGTGAACTTCCCCGCACCCGCGCGGCTGGTCGGCCAGGTGGCCGATATCCGCATCACCACAGCGCTGTCGCACACGCTGCGCGGCGAGGTCGTAACGCGCGAGACGGCCGGGGGCGTGCCCGCATGACGGCCGCCTCCCGCGCTTCCCACCGCCGCGCCGCGCCGGTCGTCGTATCGCTGGGCGACGACAACGCCCGGCTGTCGAATCTTTGCGGCCCGCTGGACGAGAACCTGCGCCAGCTGGCCGCCGCCTATGGCGTCGAACTGGCGCGCCGCGGCCACCGCATCACGCTGGAAGGCGAACGCGCCGAAGCGGCCTCGGCGGCGCTGCAATACCTGTATGAGCACGCGGACCAGCCGCTGTCGGTGGACCAATTGCAGTTGAACCTGGTCGAGCTGGGCGCGATGACCGCCGCCCACGACACCGACGAGGACACGCCGCCGCAGGGCGCCCCGGGCGAGGCCGAGGTGGTGCTGCGCCTGCCGCGCCGGCAGGACCTGCGCGGCCGCACACCGCGCCAGCGCGACTACCTGCGCAACATCCTGGCGCACGACATCTCGTTCGGCATGGGCCCGGCCGGCACCGGCAAGACCTATCTGGCGGTGGCCTGCGCGGTCGACGCGCTGGAGCGCGAGTCGGTGCGCCGCATCGTGCTGACGCGGCCGGCGGTCGAGGCGGGCGAGCGGCTGGGCTTTTTGCCGGGCGACCTGACGCAGAAGGTCGACCCCTACCTGCGTCCGCTGTACGACGCGCTGTACGACCTGATCGGTTTCGAACGCGTGACCAAGCTGTTCGAGAAGCAGACGATAGAGATCGCGCCGCTGGCCTATATGCGCGGGCGCACGCTGAACCACGCCTTCGTCATCCTGGACGAGGCGCAGAACACCACGCCCGAGCAGATGAAGATGTTCCTGACGCGCATCGGCTTCGGCAGCAAGGCGGTCATCACCGGCGATCCGTCGCAGGTGGACCTGCCCAAGGGCCAGCGCAGCGGCCTGCTGGACGCCTCGCAGGTGCTGGCCTCGGTGCAGGGCATTTCGTTCACCCAGTTCACCAGCGGCGACGTGGTGCGGCACCCGCTGGTGGCGCGCATCGTCGACGCCTACGAGAAGCATGGCCAGCAGAACGCCCCGGGCCGCTAGCGCGGCCGCCGCCGGGCCGGCGCTGTCCCTGGCCGTCCAGTACGGGCAGGAAGAGGCCAGGCTGCCGCGCTGGCGGCTGCGGCGCTGGGTGACCCAGGCCCTGCGGGCGCCGGAACTGGCCCATGTGGCGGGAGTCGCCCTGACGCTGCGGCTGGTGGGCGCCGCCGAGGGCCGGCGGCTGAATCGCGATTTCCGCCAGCGCGACTACGCCACCAACGTGCTGACCTTCGAATACGGCGCGGACCCGGAGGGCGTGGTGGGCGGCGACATCGTGCTGTGCCTGCCGGTGCTGGCGTCCGAGGCCCGGGCGCAGAAAAAGCCGTTTTTGCATCACGCCGCCCACCTGGTGGTCCACGGCGTACTGCATTCCCTGGGCTACGACCACCTGAACGATCGCGACGCCCGGCGCATGGAGGCCCTGGAGACCCGTATCCTGGCCGAGATGGCAATACCCGACCCGTATCGGGTATCCTAAACTTTTGCAACACTTGTCCTATTGGACGATGTCAGACACCTCGCCTAGTCCGGCGTACGTTTCGCGTACGCCCAAACACCCACCCAGAACCTTCTTCGAACGGCTTTCGGCGCTGATCCACCGCGAACCGGAAGACCGCGAGGACCTCAAGGCCGTGCTCGAGGCGGCCTACAGCCGCGACCTGCTCGACGCCGAGGCGCTGTCCATGATCGAGGGCGTGCTGGCCGTTTCCGAGCTCACCGCGGGCGACATCATGATCCCGCGCTCGCGCATGGACATGCTGGAAGTCCTGCAGCCCATCGACGTCCTGCTGCCCACCATCATCGAGACCGCCCACTCGCGCTTCCCGGTATACGAGGACAGCCGCGACAACGTCATCGGCATCCTGCTGGCCAAGGACCTGCTGCGCTACATGATCGACCGCGAACTGGACCTGCGCACGCTGCTGCGGCCGGCGGTCTTCATCCCCGAATCCAAGCGCCTGAACGTGCTGCTGCGCGAATTCCGCAGCAACCGCAACCACATCGCCATCGTCGTCGACGAACATGGCGGCACCGCCGGCCTGATCACCATCGAGGACGTGCTCGAGCAGATCGTGGGCGAGATCGAGGACGAGTTCGACGACGCCGCCGTCGAGCAGTCCATCTTCCCCGACGGCAAGAACCGCTGGCGGGTCATGGCGCTGACCAACATCCGCCGCTTCAACGAGACCTTCGGCTCGTCGCTGGACGACGACGAATACGACACCGTGGGCGGGTGGATGGCCGGCACCCTGGGCCGCATTCCCCGGCGCGGCGACCGCATCGAACGCGACGACCTGCGCATAGACGTGATCCGCGCCGACGCCCGCCGCGCGCTGTGGCTGCGCGTCTCCCGCCTGGCGGCTGGCGCCGCGCCCGCGGCCCCGCTTCCCAACCAAGGCTGAGCCCGCCCGTGCCCATGCCCTATGCCGCGCTGGCCGGAGCGCTGATCCTCGGCATGCTGCAGGGACTGGCCTTCGCGCCCACCCCGTTTCCCGCCTGGTTCCTGCCGGTGCTGCAGCTGTCCACCTTCGGCGGCATGAGCTGGCTGACCTGGCGCGCCGAGGGCCTGCGGGGCGCCATCTGGACCGGAGCGGCCTTCGGCGCCGGCACCTTCCTGGTCGGCGTGTCCTGGATCTACATCAGCCTGCACGTCTACGCCTTCATGGCGGCGCCGCTGGCCGCGCTGGGCGTCGGCCTCCTGGCCGCCTATCTGTCGCTGTATCCCGCGCTGGCCACCGGCGTGGCGTGGTGGCTGTCGCAACGGCCGGCCACCGCGGGCCGCCCCGCCCGGCTGGCCTCGCCGCTGACGTGCGTGCTGGCGATGGCGGTGGCCTGGACCGGCTCGGAATGGCTGCGCGGCATCCTGTTCACCGGCTTCCCCTGGCTCAACATCGGCTATGCCCACGTCGACGGCCCGCTGCAAGGCTGGGCTCCGCTGCTGGGCGTCTACGGCGTCGCCTTCGCCGCCGCGCTGACCGCCTCCGGGCTGGTCTGGGCGGCCAGCGCCGTGGCCGAACGCGGCACCGCCGGCGTCGCGGCCGCGCTGCGCCCGGGCTGGCGCGCGCCCGCGGCGGCACTGGCCGCGCTGGCCGTCGGCATGGCGGGCGCCGCCTGGAACTGGGTGCAACCCTACGGCGCGCCGCTGACCGTCCGGCTGGTCCAGGCCAATATCCCGCTGTCCGACAAGTTCGACCCGGCGCAGATCTGGCAGGGCATGGACCGGCACCGCGACCTGGCCGAGCCCCCGCGGGCCGACGGCAAGCCCATCGCCCTGACGCTGCTGCCCGAGACCGCCGTGCCGGTGTTCCAGGACCAGCTCAGCGCCGAGGCCTGGAAGGAATGGGTGGACAGCGCCGCGCTGCGGGGCGGCACGTTCGCGCTGGGCGTGGCCATGCGCGACATCCATCCCGACCGCGACTACTACTACAACAGCGTCATCTCGCTGGATGGCCGCAGCTCGCCCGAACAACTGGTCGCCGGCCGCGTCGCGCACCGCTACGACAAGCGCCATCTGGTCCCCTTCGGCGAATTCGTGCCGCCCGGCTTCCGCTGGTTCGTGGACGAGATGGTCATGCCGCTGGGTGACTTCGACCGGGGCCGGGAACGGCAGAAACCGTTCGACATCGGCGGCCAGTACATCGCGATGAACATCTGCTACGAGGACGTGTTCGGCGAGGAACTGCTGCCCGCGGTCCGGCCCGGGCCGGCCGACCCGGGCGCCACCATCCTCGCCAACGTCAGCAACCTGGCCTGGTTCGGCAATTCGCTGGCGCTGCCCCAGCACCTGCAGATGTCCCGCATGCGGGTGCGCGAGACCGGTCGCCCCATGCTGCGCGCCACCAACACCGGCATGACGGCGGTGGTGGACGAGCGGGCGCAGGTGGTGGGCGAACTGGCGCCGCACACCGCCGGCGCGCTGGACGCCACGGTGCAGGGCACCACGGGGCTCACGCCTTACGCCCGCACCGGCAACGTGCCCATCCTGTTCATCTTCGCGGCCCTGCTGGCGGTGCTGGGCTGGCTGCGGGTCCGGCGCGTGGACTGAGCCCGCCGCGGCACCGTCCGTCCGTATTTCGCCCGGGCCAGTTAAAATCCAGGGTTTGGCCGTGCCGCAAGGCCGCCCGCGGCCGCATCTACTCCAACACCATGCTGACATTTCAACAAATCATTCTCCGACTCCAGGAATACTGGAGCCAGCAAGGCTGCGCCCTCCTGCAGTCCTACGACATGGAAGTCGGTGCCGGCACGTCGCACACCGCCACCTTCCTGCGGGCGCTCGGCCCCGAGCCCTGGCGCGCGGCCTACGTCCAGCCCTCGCGTCGCCCCAAGGACGGCCGCTATGGCGAGAACCCCAACCGCCTGCAGCACTACTACCAGTACCAGGTGGTGCTCAAGCCCTCGCCCCCGAACATCCTCGACCTGTACATCGGTTCGCTGCAGGCGCTGGGCATCGATCCCCAGGAACACGACATCCGCTTCGTCGAGGACGACTGGGAAAACCCCACGCTGGGCGCCTGGGGCCTGGGCTGGGAGGTCTGGCTCAACGGCATGGAAGTGACGCAGTTCACCTATTTCCAGCAGGTCGGCGGCATCGACTGCAAGCCCATCATGGGCGAGATCACGTATGGCCTGGAGCGCCTGGCCATGTACCTGCAAGGCGTGGAAAGCGTCTACGACCTGGTCTGGACCGAAGCGCCGGACGGCACGCGCGTCACCTACGGCGACGTCTACCACCAGAACGAAGTCGAGCAGTCCACCTACAACTTCGAGCATTCGTCGGCCGAGACCCTGTTCCGCCATTTCAACGACTACGAGGCCCAGGCCAAGCGCCTGGTGGAAGTGCCGCTGGCGCTGCCGGCCTACGAGATGGTGCTCAAGGCGGCCCACACCTTCAACCTGCTCGATGCCCGCGGCGCCATCAGCGTCACCGAGCGCGCCGCCTACATCGGCCGCATCCGCAACCTGTCGCGCGCCATCGCGCAGGCGTACTACGAATCACGAGAACGACTGGGCTTTCCCATGCTTGCACGCAAGGAGGCCGCGTAAATGCCGGCCGCTCAACCCCTCCTGCTGGAACTGTTCACCGAGGAACTCCCGCCCAAGGCGCTCAACCGCCTGGGACAGGCCTTCGCCGAAGGCATCGCCGCCGGCCTGAAGAGCCGGGGCCTGTTGGCCGAGGGCAGCACCGCCACCGCCTATGCCACGCCGCGGCGGCTGGCCGTGCGCCTGTCGGCCGTGCTGCCGCAAGGGGCCGACAGCGAGTTCTCCGAAAAGCTCATGCCCGTGAGCGTGGGGCTGGACGCCAACGGCCAGCCCACGCCCGCGCTGCAAAAGAAACTCGCGGCCAAGGGCCTGGAAGGCGTCGACGTCGCCCGGCTCGCGCGCGAATCGGACGGCAAGAACGAACAACTGGTCTACCGCGGCATCGCCAAGGGCGCGGCGCTGGCGCCCGCCCTGCAGGCAGCGCTGGAAGACACGCTGGGCAAGCTGCCCATCCCCAAGGTCATGAGCTATCAACTGGCCGACGGCGTCACCACCGTCCGCTTCGTGCGCCCCGCGCACGGCCTGGTCGCGCTGCACGGCGACGCGGTGGTCGACATCACCGCGCTCGGCCTGCGCGCCGGCCGCAGCACGCGCGGCCATCGCTTCCAGTCGCAGGCGGCGATCGAACTGCCCTCGGCCGATGCCTATGAAGCGCTGCTGCACGAGCCGGGCCGCGTGATCGCCTCGTTCGACCAGCGCCGCGCCGCCATCGAGCGCCAGTTGCGCGACCAGGCCGCGCGCCTGCAAGCGTCGCTGGGCGACGAGGCCGACGTGGCCTCGCTGCTGGACGAGGTATGCGCCCTGGTCGAGTACCCCACGGTCTACGTGGGCGAGTTCGAATCCGAATTCCTTGCCGTGCCCCAGGAATGCCTGATCCTGACGATGCGGCTGAACCAGAAGTACTTCCCGCTGTTCGACGCCGCCACCGGCAAGCTGACGCATCGCTTCCTGATCGTCAGCAACATGGCGCTGGCCAACCCGTCCAACATCGTCGAAGGCAACCAGCGGGTCGTGCGGCCGCGCCTGGCCGACGCGCGCTTCTTCTTCGAGACCGACAAGAAGGTGCCCCTGGCCCAGCGGGTCGAGCAACTCGCCACCGTCGTCTATCACAACAAGCTCGGCACCCAGCTCGAACGCGCGCAGCGCGTGCGCGCGCTGGCGCGCTGGGTGGCCGGCGCGATCGGCGCCGACCCCGAACGCGCGGACCGCGCCGCCCTGCTGGCCAAGGCCGACCTCGTCACCGGCATGGTGGGCGAGTTCCCGGAACTGCAGGGCGTCATGGGCGCCTACTACGCGGCGGCGGACGGCGAAGCCCCCGACGTGGTCGAGGCCATCCGCCAGCAGTACCGCATCCGGCTGGACCGGCCCGTCGACGCCGACGGCGCCACGGCGGCCGCGCTGTTCGTGGCCGAACGCGCGGAAACGCTGCTGGGCATCTGGAGCATCGGCCTGGTGCCCACCGGCGACAAGGACCCCTACGGCCTGCGCCGCGCGGCGCTGGGACTGATCAGCGCGTTCGAGCAGCTCGATGCGGGTGGGCGCCTGCCCGCCGACGGCAGCGGACTCACGCTGGACGGCCTGCTGGCGCGGGCGGCGGAAACCTTCGCCACGCCGCCCACGGCGGCCCAGATCGACGAGGTCCGCGCCTTCGTGTTCGAACGCTACCGCAACCAGCTGGCCGGCCAGTTCGACCGTGCCGCGGTCGATGCCGTGGTCGCCGTGACGCCGCCCCTGGCCCAGGTGCCGGCGCGGGTGCGCGCGGTGGTCGCCTTCTCGGCGCTGCCCGAGGCCGCCGCGCTGGCGGCCGCCAACAAGCGCATCGGCAACCTGCTCAAGAAGGTCGAGGGCGAACCCGGCGCGGTCGACGAAGCCCTGCTCAAGGAGCCAGCCGAACAGGCGCTGGCGCAGGCCGTGCGCACGCTGCGGCCGCAGGCCGAAGGCAAGTTCGCGCAGGGCGACTTCGGCGGCGCCCTGACGGTGCTGTCGCAGGCCCGCGAACCGGTCGACGCCTTCTTCGCCGACGTCATGGTCATGGCCGAGGATCCCGCCGTGCGGGCCAACCGCCTGGCGCTGCTGGCCGAACTGCATCGCACGATGAACCACGTGGCCGATCTGTCCCGTTTGGCAACCGCCTGACATGATGAGCCCCCCGCTACGCGCTGACGCGCGCCCCCCAGGGGGCGACGCAGGCGGACCGGCAAAGCCGGATCCGCTGCGTCCCGGATCGAGTCGCGCTCGTTTCATGCGATGCGCATCGTGCCACACCATGGATACCTGACATGCCCACCACTCCTGCCCGCCCCAAGCTGGTGGTCCTGGACCGCGACGGCGTCATCAACCAGGACAGCCCCGACTTCGTGAAGTCGCCGGACGAGTGGATTCCGCTGCCCGGCGCGCTCGAGGCCATCGCCCGGATCAACCAGGCCGGCTATCGCGTCGTGGTCGCCACCAACCAGTCGGGCCTGGGCCGAGGCCTGTTCGATGCGGCCACGCTGAACGCGATCCACGCCAAGCTGCGGGCGTCGCTGGCCAAGCATGGCGGCGCCATCGACGCCATCTTCGTCTGTCCGCATGCGCCGGATGAAGGCTGCGACTGCCGCAAGCCGCTGCCCGGCCTGTACCGCGAAATCGCCCGGCGCTTCGAGGCCGACCTGCACGGCGTGCCCTCGGTGGGCGACTCGGCCCGCGACCTGGAAGCCGCGGCGGCCGCGGGATGCACGCCCTGGCTGGTACTGACCGGCAACGGCCCCAAGACCCTCGCCAAGGGGCAATTGCCGGCCGGCACCGTGGTCTGGAACGACCTGGGCGAGGTGGCCGACGCGCTCGAAGCCGCGGCCCAGGCCGAGGAGCACTGATGCGCTGGCTCCGGTCGCTGCTGTTCTCGGTCTTCTTCATCGCCACGGTCATTCCCTACGCCATCGCCTGCGTGCTGTGGCTGCCGCTGCCCCTGCGGTGGCGCTACCGGCTCACGATAGGCTGGCCGCGCCTGATGATCTGGGGTGCCCGCTGGATCGTCGGCATACGGTGGCGCGTCAAGGGCTGGGAAAACCTGCCCGATCAACCGGCCATCCTGCTGCCCAAGCACCAGTCGACCTGGGAAACCATGTTCCTGGCCGGCTGGATGCCGCGCGAGATCTGCTACGTGTACAAGCGCGAACTGAACTGGGTGCCGTTCTTCGGCTGGGGCCTGGCGGGGCTGCGCATGATCGCCATCGACCGCAAGAAAGGCAGCGACGCCTTCGAGCAGGTGGTGGCGCAGGGCCGCGAGCGCCTGGCCGCGGGCCGCTGGATGGTGATGTTCCCGGAAGGCACCCGCATCGCTCCGGGCAAGAAAGGCAAGTACAAGAGCGGCGGCGCTCGCCTGGCCGCCCGCACCGGCGCCCTGGTGGTGCCCATCGCCCACAACGCGGGCGAATGCTGGCCGCGCAAGGCCTTCGTCAAACGCCCCGGCCTGGTCACCGTTTCCATCGGCCCGCCTATCGATCCGCAGGGTCTGACCGCCGACGAGATCAACCGCCGCGTCGAGGACTGGATCGAAGCCGAGATGCGCCAGCTCAACCCCGAGCGCTATCCGGAGGCCCGGGGCGCCGAACGCGCCGCCGGTTGACCGCCATGGCCACACGTCCCGCTACCGATCCCGGCGCGCCTCCGGCTCCGCAGCGAGAGACCGCTCCACAGTCCGCGCAGCTCGACCTGTTCGCCGAGCCTCCCCCCCAGGCCGTGGCCGCGCCCGCGGCGGCCGCGCCCGCCGTCCTCGCGCCCGCCGCGCCGGCACCCGCCTCCCCGGCCATCCAGCTGCCGCCCGGCGCGCGCTGGCACGAAGTGGTGGCCGAGGGACAGCGGATACGATTCGTCCTGCAACGCTCGCGCCGCCGCACCATAGGTTTCCTGATCGGCGACGACGGCCTGCGCGTGACGGCGCCACGCTGGGTCGGCCTGGCAGAAATCGACGGCGCGGTCCGCGAGAAGGCGCGCTGGATCCTGTCCAAGCTGCACGAGTGGCAGCAGCGCCGGGAACGGCTCGCGCTGAACCAGACGCGCTGGGAAGAAGGAGGCGACCTGCCCTACCTGGGCCGCCGCATCGTCATGCGCCTGGACGCGCAACGCGACACCGGGCTGGCTACGGCCGACCTCGACGCGCCGACCGATGGCGACGTGCTTTGGCTGGGCCTGCCGCCCGACGCGACGGCGGCCCGCATCCGCGATACCGTCCAGGCCTGGCTGCAAGGCCGTGCCCGCGTCCTGTTCGACGTCCGCCTGCGCGACTTCCTGGCCCGCACCGGGCTTTCCATCAGCCGCTGGCGCCTGTCGTCGGCCGCCACGCGCTGGGGATCGTGCACCAGCGAGGGCAGCATCCTGCTGAACTGGCGCCTGATCCATTTCCCGGTCGACATCATCGACTACGTCATCGCGCACGAGCTGGCGCACCTGCGCGAGATGAACCATGGCCCGGGCTTCTGGGCCGAGGTCGGCCAGCTGATGCCCGGTTTCGAGAACGCCCGCGACGCCCTGCGGCGCCACGATCCAGGCAGCCTGCCGCGGTTCGACTAAGCCTGTTTACACTAAGGGGCCGGATTCCCCTTCCCACGATTAGCGAGGTCATCCATGCGACTACTCCACACCATGCTCCGGGTCGGCGACATGCAACGTTCGATCGACTTCTACACCAAGGTCCTGGGCATGCGCCTGCTGCGCAGCAAGGACTATCCCGACGGCAAGTTCACGCTGGCCTTCGTCGGCTACCAGGACGAGAAGGACGGCGCGGTGATCGAACTCACGCACAACTGGGGCGTGGACAAGTACGACCTGGGCACCGGCTACGGCCACATCGCCGTGGCGGTCGACGATGCCTATGCCGCCTGTGACCGGGTGCGCGAACTGGGCGGCAAGGTCACGCGCGAGGCCGGCCCCATGAAGCACGGCTCCACGGTCATCGCCTTCGTCGAGGACCCGGACGGCTACAAGATCGAGTTCATCCAGACCAACACCCACAAGGACTGACGCGCGGCCGCGCGGCGCGCCGCTATCGGCCCGCCGTGCGCAGGCGCTCCAGTTCGGCGAAAAAGCCGTCCACCTTCGCCTGCCCTTCCCGTCGCAGTGCCTCGTCGCGGCGCGCGCAGCCTTCGGCGTCCTCCAGCGCGCCCGCCTGTCCCACCTGCCGCGAGACCTCCTGCACCAGCCGGCACATGGGATGGCGGCGGCGGCCGAACGCCAGCAAGGCCTGGTCCAGCGTCCCTTCCGCCTCCAGCGACTCGGCCAGCACCACCGCATCCTCGAGCGCCATCGCACCGCCCTGCCCCATGAAGGGCGTCGAGGCATGCGCGGCATCGCCGATCAGCAGCACCCGCCCGCGGTGCCAGGGCAAGGGCGCGATCACCTCCTCCACGCCGGTGTACAGCACCTCGGCCCCCTCGCCCAGCTGATCCAGGAAGGGCGCCGCCGGCCCCCCGAACTCGGCGAAGCGCTCGCGCATCAGTGCCGGCCACGCCGCGCGCTCGTACCAGCAGTCCCGGGGTTCGAGCATGACGCCGAACAGATAGAGCTTCTCGTCGCTGATGGGCATGATGCCCAGGCGCTTGCCCGTGCCCATCATCATGATCTTGGCGTCGAGCTCCCGCGGACGATCGTGCACGCTGCGCCAGACGCCAAAGCCCGAATAGGTCGGCGCCAGCTCCGGGAATGCCTCGGCCCGTACCTGGGATCGAATGCCGTCGGCGCCGATGACCAGGTCGCAGGCGGCTCGCGTGCCGTCGGACAGGACCACGCGCACCGGACCGTCGTCCTGGGCGGACGACAGGCTGGCCAGCGTCGTGCCGAGCTTGAGCGCGATGCCCAGCTCCTGGATGCGGCCGGCCAGGATGCGATGGAGCTCGGCACGCTTGATGCCGAGGATGGCAGGCAGTCCCTCCGGCGAGGGATAGACCGTCTCGACGATGAACGAGCCGTCCGGGCCGAAATAGCGGTTGCGCCCGCCCGGCACGGCAAAACCCGCCTGCAGGATCTGCGCAAGCACGCCGATTTCCCGCAACGCCCGCAGGCCATTGCTGTAGATGAACAGCCCGGAACTCTGGAACTGCCAGGCCTGCTGCTTTTCCACCAGGGTCACCCGCGTGCCTTGCTGCGCGAGCGCGATCGCCGCCGAGCAACCGGCGATGCCGGCGCCGACGATCAGGGCGTGGTCGATTCGAGGCATGATAATCTCCGTGTCGATTCCATGAGTGTCGATGCCGCCGGCTCCCGCCTCAACCCTCGAGACGCCGGATCCGGGCACCAAGCGTCCGGAAATCCGCCACGCGGCGCGTCCCGACTTCCGATTCCGCATGCACGCTTCCGGAGACCTTCTGAGCCGCCTGCTCGCCCACTGGCGATCCGATCGCGCGGTGACGGCCCGTTTCGCGCTGTCCGCGCCCTGGGCCTTGCGATCGGATGGCGTCGAAGGCGCGCTGATCAGGATGGCGACCGGGACTCCCTACTGGATCGCCGTCGGCCAGGACGAACCGCAAAGGATCGAGGCCGGCGACATCCTGATGCTGCCCCACGGCGACACGCATACCATCTCGTCCACTCCCGGGCTGCCCGCGCGTCCGTTCCAGCCGCTGATCGCGGCGCACCAGATCGGCGCCCACGGCGAACGGCCCATCGTGTTCTCGCACGGCGGCGACGGCGCGGTCACGGGCATGTTCTCGCTCCACCTGTGGATGCCGGAGAGCGGCGTGGGCACGCTGGTCGATACCCTGCCCCGGCTGATCGTGATCCGCCGGAGCGAGGCGCCGATGACCGCCGCGCTGGCGCAGACGATGGAGTCGCTGGTCGACCAATCGCTGCTGCAGCCCCCGGGATGGCAGCTGGCGACGGCCCGCATGGCCGACCTGTTGCTGGCGCACATCCTGGGGGAACACCTGCGAGCCTCGGCCGAACGGGGCGCCGGCATGCTGCGCGGCATGGCGGACCAGGGCATCGCGCGCGCCATGCTGGCCATCCATGACCATCCCGGGCGCCCCTGGACCGTGGCCACGCTGGCCTCGGCCTGCCATCTCTCGCGCACGGTGTTCAGCGAACGCTTCCGGCACCTGGTGGGCATGACGCCCATGCAGTACCTGGCCTCGTACCGCATGGCCGTCGCCGCCGAGAAACTCAAGGATCCCGCCCTGACCCTGGACGACATCGCCGCCGCCGTGGGCTACGAATCGGACAAGGCGTTCGCGCGCGCTTTCCGGCGCTGGAACGGCATGACGCCCGCGGCCTACGCCCGCCGCCGCTGACCGGCAGCCGGACGAATCGCTACAATCAGCGGGATTTGCCGCGCCTCCCGGGCCGGCGCCTTGTCCTCTACTCCTGTCGCGCATGCTGAACAAACTCTGGCTGGGATTTTTCATCGCCGCGGCAGCCGCCGCCCTGGCGCGCTGGGGCATCGCCCACGATCCGACGGTCTTCCAGGCCATGGTCGCCTCGCTGTTCGCGATGGCCAAGCTCTCGGTGGAAGTCATGGTGCTGCTGTTCGGCACCATCGCGCTGTGGCTGGGTTTCCTGAAGATCGCCGAACAGGCCGGGCTGGTCGACGCGCTGGCGCGGATCCTGGGACCGCTGTTCGCGCGGCTCATGCCCGAGGTACCGCGCGGCCATCCCGCCATCGGCCTGATCACGCTGAACTTCGCCGCCAACGTGCTGGGCCTGGACAACGCCGCCACGCCCATCGGCCTGCGGGCGATGAAGTCGCTGCAGACGCTCAACCCCAGCGGCACCACGGCCAGCAACGCGCAGATCCTGTTCCTGGTCCTCAACGCCTCGTCGCTGACGCTGCTGCCGGTCACCATCTTCATGTACCGCGCGCAGCAGGGCGCGGCCGACCCCACCCTGGTGTTCCTGCCCATCCTGCTGGCGACCAGCGCCTCGACGCTGGCCGGCTTCCTGTGCGTAGCCGCGGTGCAGCGCCTGCGGGTCTGGGATCCCGTGGTGCTGGCCTGGGTGGGCGGCACCGCGCTGCTGCTGGGCGGCTTCATGGCCTTCCTGTCCACGCTTTCGGTGGCGGCGCTGGGCGCGCTGTCCTCGCTGCTGGGCAACCTGACGCTGTTCGCGCTGATCCTGTTCTTCCTGGTCGTGGCCGCGATCCGCAAGGTTCCCGTCTACGAAAGCTTCATCGAGGGCGCCAAGGACGGCTTCGACGTGGCCAAGGGGTTGCTGCCCTATCTGGTCGCCATGCTGTGCGCGATCGGCGTGCTGCGGGCCTCGGGCGCGCTCGACTTCGCGCTGGACGGGCTGCGCCTGGCCATCCAGTGGCTGGGTTTCGACACCCGTTTCGTGGACGCCCTGCCCACCGCGCTGGTCAAGCCTTTCTCCGGCAGCGCGGCCCGCGCGCTGATGATAGAGACCATGCAGAACCACGGCGTGGACAGCTTCCCCGCGCTGCTGTCGGCCACCATACAGGGCAGCACCGAAACCACTTTCTACGTGGTGGCCGTGTACTTCGGCGCGGTCGGCATCCAGCGCACGCGGCATGCCGTGGGCTGCGCGCTGCTGGCCGACCTGGCCGGCGTGCTGGCCGCCATAGGCGTGTGCTACTGGTTCTTCGGCTGACCCGCCGGCGCGGCGATCGGCCGCGCGCCCTTGGCCTGCGCGAAGGCCCGCAGCGAATCGAGCATGAGCGCCAGCATGTGCGCCGCCGCCGGCGACAACGACCGGCCCTCGCCATGCAGCACGCCGACACGGCGCTCGATGCGCGGCGCCGCCAACGGCACGAACGCCAGGTCGTGCTCGACCGCCGGCCGCGCCAGCGTCGGCAGCACGGTAATTCCCAGGCCCGCCTTCACGGCGGCGATCAGCGACGTCCGGTTCTTGATGACCAGGTGGGGCCGTTGGAGCAGCGCCGCCACGCGATGCCCGCGCAGCGCATGGAAAGTGGTGTTCTCGATGATGGGTTCGCCTTCCAGGATCCGCCAGGGCACCGGTCTCCCGCGCCCGGCGATGGGATGGTCGCGGCGGCAGACGACGCCGAACGTGTCCTGGGCCACGGGTATGCAGCGCAGGCCCGCGAGGTCCGCGCCCACTCCGGCGATGCCGAGCTGGGCCTCGCCGCTGGCCACCATGGGGCCGACCTGCGGCGAGGACACGTCGGCGATTTTCAGGCTGACGCCGGGATGATCCGCGGCGAACCGCCGCAGCACCCGGGGCAGCCATTCCTCCGCCAGCGACGGCATGACGGCCAGGGCGATCGACCCCTGCTCGCCCGACGCCAGCAGGCCGACCTCGTTCTGCACGCGGTCGTGCAGCGCCACCAGCTCCCGCAGCAGCGGCAGCACGGACTCGCCCAGGGGCGTAAGGCGGGCCTGGTGCCCGTGCTCGAACAGGCTGCCGCCTACCTGGGCCTCGAGGTTCTGCATGGCCAGCGTGACCGCGGCCTGGGTGCGGTGGGTTTCCTCGGCCGCGGCCCGCAGGCTTTGCCGCGTGGCGGCGATGACGAACTGACGAAGCTGGGGGATCTTGAACGCCTCGGGCATGGGGACGTGGCCGGTTTTCCAGTAAGTCTTAATTTTAATTAAAAAAATTAAAATTGTTAAAAGCCCGGGAAGCACGGATAGTGGGCGGCATCGCCACGGCAAGACCGTGGGCAACGTCAACCGGAGACTTCATGTCCACTCCCGCATCCATGTGGCCGGGCGGCGCGCGCATCGTCGTGGCGCTGACCTTCCTGGTCGAAAGCTGGTCCGAGGGCAAGGCCCCGCCCTACTCGCCCATGACGAGTCCCCCCAAGCCGGGCGCGAAGGACCTGGCCGGCATCACCTGGTCGGAATATGGCGCGCGGGCCGGCGCCTACCGGCTGATGCGGCTGGCGCGCGACCGCGGGCTGCCCGCCACGTTCTGCGTCAACGCGCGGGTGGCCGAACTGTTTCCCGAGGTCATCCACGCCATCGTCGGCCAGGGCTTCGAGCTGGCGGGCCACAATTACGCGCAGGACGAGGTGCTGCCCGGCCTGGACGAAGCGGAGGAACGCGCCCTGATCCGCAAGAGCCTGGACATCCTGCATCGCACCGCCGGGGTGCGGCCCCAAGGATGGCTGAGCTCGACCATCGCGACCACCGAACGGACGGCGGACCTGCTGGCCGAGGAAGGCATGCTCTGGCATGGCGACTACAACTACCTGGACCTGCCCTGCCAGATCCAGACCCGGCACGGCGGCATGGTCGCCATCCCGCACAGCGATTTCGCCGACAACCGCGTGCTGCGCGCCGCCCCGCGCGACTTCTTCCAGTGCTACCGGGACACCTTCGATTTCCTGTATCGCAAGGAACCCAACGCGTTCATCAACATCACCGTGCATGGCCACTTCGGCGGGCGGCCGCTGATCAGCACGATGCTGGACGAGGTGCTGGGCTACATCGCCGCCCATCCCGGCGTCTGGTTCCCCCGGCACGATGAGCTGGCCCGCTGGGTCAACGAAAACCGCATCGGATTCATTCCTTATTCCGTGCGCTTCCCGCCCGCGGCCTGACACGGCGACGGCCGCCTCTCGCGCGGCCGCGACCACGAACATCAAGGAGACACCATGAACCCGATGAGGCGGGCGCTGGCCGCCCTGTGCCTGATGCCCCTGCCGGCCCTGGCCGGCACCTATCCCGACCGCCCGGTCCGGGTGGTCGTGCCTTTCGCGGTGGGCGGCGCCGCCGACACCGTGGCCCGGGCCGTGGCCCACAAGCTGGGCGAGGCGCTGGGGCAGACCTTCATCGTCGACAACCGCGCCGGCGCCAACAGCATGATCGGCTCCGAACTGGTGGCGCGGGCCGCCCCGGACGGCTACACGCTGCTGATGCAGCTCGGGCCGCCCCACAACACGCTGCCATTCTTCTCGCGCAACGTCCCCTACGATCCGGTCAAGGACTTCACGCCGGTGGCGATGATAGGCACGGCGCCGCAGGCCATGGTGGTCAACGCCGCGCTGCCCGTGAAGGACCTGAAGGAATTCCTGGCCTATGCCAAGGCGCGCCCGGGCAAGCTCTCGTATGGGACATCGGGCGTCGGTTCATCCCAGCAACTGGGCGGCGAACTGCTCAAGGCCTCGACCGGCATAGACATGATCCACGTGCCCTACAAGGGTGGCGCGCCGGCGCTCAACGACGTGGTGGGAGGACAGGTGCCCGTGGGCATCCTGGTCCTTTCCAACGTCCTGCCGCACGTGAAGGCGGGCAAGCTGCGTCTGCTGGGGGTGCTGCAGGCCGAGCGCGCCAAGGCCGCGCCCGAGGTCCCCACGCTGGCCCAGGCGGGCCTGGCGGGCTTCGCCGTGCCGGACACCTGGGTGGGACTGCTCGGCCCGGCGGGCATGCCGCCCGCCGTGGTCGAGAAACTGCGCGGCGGCATCGAAGACGCCCTGGCCTCGCCGGACCTGCAGGAACGCCTGGAGACCGCGGGCTTCGAGGTCGAGGCGCATCCTTCGCCGGCGACATTCGCGTCGCTGCTGGCCAGCAGCGTGGACACCTACCGGGGCATCGTCGCCAAGGCGGGCATCCAGCCCGAGTAGCGCGCCGCGCCGCCGGATGGCGGCGCGATCAGACCACGCCGGCCTCGTGCAGCACGTCGGCCAGCGCGATGAACTGCGCCACCGACAACGCCTCGGCGCGCGCGGTTTCCGGTATCCCCAGTCGTTCCCAGGGCACCAGCCCCGCCCAGTCGCCCAGCCCCCGCCGCAGCATCTTGCGGCGCTGGGCGAACGCGCGGGCCACGGTGGCCGACAGGGCTTCCTCGCTGCGCGCGCGCGGCCGGTCGGCCGGCAGCGGGATCATGCGCACGACGGCCGAGACCACGCGTGGCGGCGGATCGAAGGCCTCGGGCGGCACGTCGAACAGCTTCTCCATGTCGTAGCGCGACTGCAGCATGACCGACAGGCGCCCGTAGTCGGCATCGCCCGGCCGGGCCACCATGCGGTCGATGACTTCCCGCTGCAGCATGAAATGCTGGTCGCGCACCTGGTCGGCATAGGCCATCAGGTGAAACAGCAGCGGGCTGGAAATGTTGTAGGGCAGGTTGCCCACCACGCGCAGCGCCTGGCCGAACGGCGCGAAATCCACCGTCAGCACGTCGGCCTCGGTCACCTGCAGGCGCTCGGGCGGATACTGCCCCCGCAGCCGCGCCGCCAGGTCGCGGTCGATCTCGACGACCTTCAGGCAATCGAGCCTGTCCAGCAGCGGCCGGGTCAGCGCCGACAGGCCGGGACCGATCTCGACCACGTTGTCGGACCGGCGCGGGTTCACCGCGCGGACGATGGAATCGGTGATGCTTTCGTCGACCAGGAAGTGCTGGCCGAAGCGCTTGCGCGCCTGATGTTTCATGCGGAAGCTCCGGAGCCGGCGGCCTGGGCACCCGCTCGTATCATCTGGAGGGCCGTGACGATGGCCTCCTGCAAACTGCCGGGATCGGCCTTGCCCGTTCCCGCCAGGTCCAGCGCGGTGCCGTGGTCCACCGAGGTCCGCACATAGGGCAGGCCCAGGGTGATGTTGACGCCGTGCCCGAAACTCGCGTGCTTGAGCACGGGCAGGCCCTGGTCATGGAACATGGCCAGGGCCGCGTCGAACTGCGCGACGTGCGCGGGCACGAACAGCGTATCGGCGGGCAGCGGCCCGCGCGCGTCGATACCCGCGGCGCGGGCGCGCGCGATGGCAGGTTCGATGACCTCGATTTCTTCACGCCCCAGGTGGCCGCCTTCGCCGGCGTGCGGATTCAGGCCGCACACGGCGATGCGCGGGTTCGCCAGCCCGAAGCGCCGGCGCAGGTCGGCGTCCAGGATGCGCAGGACCTGGTCCAGCGTCTGCGCGGTGACCGCATCGGGCACCGCCCGCAGCGGCAGGTGCGTAGTCGCCAGCGCCACCCGCAGGCCGCCGCCGGCCAGCATCATGACGACCTTGTCGACGCCCGCCCGCTCCTGCAGATATTCGGTATGCCCCGAGAAGGCCACGCCGGCATCGTTGATCACGCCCTTGTGGACCGGCGCGGTAACGATGGCCTGCGCCCGGCCATCGGCCACCATGGCGATGGCCGCATCCAGCGTGTCGAGCACGTAGCGCCCATTGGCCACCGCCAGCCTGCCCGGCTCGGAGGGCACGCGCAGCGGCACATGATGCACCGCCACCCCCGCCAACGCCGCGGCATCCCGCCCGCCGCGCTGCGCGAGCAGATCGCGATCGCCCACCAGCACCAGCTCCACGTCCGCCGGCACCCGCCCCGCCCCGCGCTCGCCCGCGAACCACGCCGCGGCCGCGACCGACAACTCAGGCCCGATCCCCGCCGGTTCGCCGGTCGTCAAGACCAGCCTGCGCATCGCACTCATCTCACTCATCCGCCAGCCCAACGACCGGCCATCACAAAAAAACAAAAAACGGCGCCCAAGACGCCGTCCCCCACCCGCCGGGTAGTACCCCAGGGCACCGCGGATCCGGCTCCGCCGGTCCGCCAGTGCCGCCCCCTGGGGGGCGCCCGTCAGGGCGTAGGGGGGGGATTCAGTCTCATTTCGACATAGGCCTTGTCCCGCAACTGCCGCGCCCAGTCTTCGTACGCCTGGTCCAGCTTGCGCTGGAACAGCGTCTGGCGCGCCTCGGCCCGCTGCCGTTCGCGGCCGACGTCCTGCGTGCGGCGCTCGACGACCTGGATCAGGTGCCAGCCGAACGGCGACTGCACGGGCTCGCTCACCTGGCCGGGCTGCAGCGCGTCCATGGCGCGCTCGAACTCCGGCACGGTTTCCTGGGGCGACAGCCAGCCCAGGTCGCCGCCCTGTGGCGCCGACGAATCGTTGGAATACTGGCGGGCCATGTCGGCGAAGTTCGCCCCACCCTGCACGATGCGCTGGCGGATGTTCACCAGCCGCTCGCGCGCCTGCTCGGCGGTCAGCACCTCGGTGGGCCGGATCAGGATGTGGCGGGCATGGGTCTGCCGCACCGGCATCGCGCCGCCCGTGCCGCCGCCGGACGACTTGCGGTCGACCAGCTTGATGATGTGGAAGCCGTTGCCGCTCTGGATGATCTCGCTGATGCCGCCGGGGCTCAATTGCGCCACCGCGTCGACGAACATCGACGGCCAGCGGTCGGCGGGACGGGAACCGAGATCGCCGCCGCGCAGGGCCTCTTCGCCATCCGAGGACGACGCCGCCAACTGGGCGAAGTCGGCGCCGCCGCGCGCCTGCTGGAGCAGGGTCTCCGCCTTGCGGCGCAGGCGCGCCACCATGTCCGACGAGCTGCCCTCGGGCACGCGCACCAGGATCTGCGCCAGCGTCAGGTCGGAAGGCGCGGCTTCGTGCTGCTCGGACAGATAGGCATCGATCTCGGGTTCCGAGATCTGGATCTGGCTGTCCACCGCCCGTTCGCGCAAGCGCAGCAGCGTGATCTCCTGCCGCAGGTCTTCGCGATAGACCGAGAACGGCAGCCCGTCGCGTTCGATCTGGTCGCGCATCTGCGACACGGACACGTTGTTCTGCTGGGCGATGCGGCTGATGGCGCGGTCCAGTTGCAGGTCGTCGATGCGGATGCCGGTCTGCGCCGCTTCCTGCAACTGGGTCTTCTCGACGACCATGCGTTCGAGGACCTGCCGCTCGAGCGTGGCCGCGTCCGGCGGCGCGATCTGCTGGCGCGCCAGCGTGGCCTGGGCGGCGTGCACGCGGGCATCGAGTTCGCGGCGGGTGATGACGTCGGTGTTGACCACCGCGACGATGTTGTCGCCCATCTGGATGCGCGAACCGTTCGTGCTGCGCGGCGCCTGCGCGGCGGGAGCCGCCGGGGCCGCGGGAGCCTGGCTGGCGGGCGGCGCGGATTGAGGTCCGAGCAGGGTGGGACCGTTGCCGCCCGGCGAGCCGCCGAGGTCGCCGGGCATGCGCAGCCCCTGGGCCACCGCCGAACCGCCCGCCAAAGCGGCCAGGCAGCAAAGGGCGACGCCGTGGGCCGCTTTCGTCATTCTGGGCAATACCTTGGAAACCATCATTCGTACCTTTCGAACACCGTCCCTTTCTCAGGCGGCGGGTTGATTACCTGATAACCCGGGATGCTCCGGCGCAGCGTCGTCATCGGGCTCGCCCCGATGCCGCCGAATCCGGTCAGCTCGAGCTGGAAGAACATCGCGGTCGTGGCGTTGTCCTTGGCCACCGCGTAGCGCTGGCCGACGAGGCGGAAAGCCCAGCAGCACCCGCCGTTGTATTCGATGCCGGCCACCGCCTCGGCGATCCGGTTCTCGAGCAGCGAATAGTTGATGCGCCCGATGCCGAACCAGCGGGGCGCGAGCGGCCACTGGAAGGCGATGTCGATCAACTCCTGCCCCGGCACGCTGATCGTCTCCCGCTTGTAGCGGTAGGCCAGCGATATCGTGCTGAGGCGTTGCGGGCTCCATCGCGCGCCGATCGTGGACCGGGTCACCCGCTCGATCTTGGGATTGTATTGCACCGTCGTCTCGCCGCTGAGCGTGGACGTCAGCGCGCCATAGACCGACACCAGGAAATCGGAACGGCCGTCGGAACTGGGCTCCTCGCCCGGCAGCGTGACCCGCTGGTCGCTGAAGTACAGCCGCTGGGCGCCCATGATGCGCGCGCGCTCCACGCCGGTCTTGGGATCGAGCCAGCGCGTGGTCAGCGCCGCGGTCAGCTGGTTGGCCTCGGCGATCCGGTCCCAGCCCGAGTAAAGGTTCTCGGAGAAGATCTGGGCGAAGTTGAAGTCGGCCAGCGCCGTGTCGTAGATGGGCAGGTTCGACTGGTTGCGGTACGGCACCCGCAGGTAGTACAGGCGCGGCTCCAGAGTCTGGCGGGCTTCCTTGCCGAGCAGCGTGCTGTCGCGCTCGAAGATCAGGCCGGTGTCCAGCGACATGATGGGCACCGTCCGGTTCGCGGTGTAGGACGCCGCGCCCTGGTAGGAATCGGTGTTGTAGCGGGTGGAATGGATGCCGATCTTGGGAATGAAGAAACCGCCCGGCCGGATGATGGGGTACGACACCGACGGATACGCATAGGCGCGCGAACCGTTCACCAGCGTATTGCTGCGAAAGCGCGTGGCGTCGGCGTCCATGCGCACGTCGAAACCGTTCCAGTCGTAGCGCTGGCCGGTCAGGTGCAGTTGCGGCTCGCGGCCGTACGGCGGCACGATGGGAGCCAGCGGATCCTGCAAGGTCTGGTAGCTGATCACGCGGCCATAGGCTTCCCAGTATCCCTGCTGCCAGTTCAGCGAGAACGAGCGCTCCAGCGTCGCGGTCGAGGCCAGGCCCGTGCCCAGCACGGACAGGTCGCGGAAATAGGCGTCGTCCGAGGCCTTGGAGACGTTCCAGTTGAAACCCAGGTTGGGCGTCAGTTGCTGCCGGTGCTGCGAACTGAACAGATAGCGGTCGCGCTGCGCGACCCGGTCGTCGGGCAGGTAGCTCAGCCGCGTCACCCCGCTGAACGAAGGCTCCAGGTAGCGGAACTCGCCCGACAGCTGCAGCCCGCGGCGGGTCATGAACTTGGGCGTCAACGTGGCGTCGCGGTTGGGCGCGATGTTGAAGTAGTACGGAATCGAGAATTCCGGACCGCTCTTGCTGGTCAGGCCGAACGTGGGCGACAGGAAGCCCGACTTGCGCTCGTTGTTCAGCGGGAAGGAAATGATGGGCGAAGCCAGGATGGGGACGTTCTTGAAATAGAGCACCCCGCCGTAGCCCACCCCGGTGCCGGCGTCATAGTCGAAGTCGGCCCGCCGGGCGCGAAGCTCCCAGTCAGGCGTCTCGCACGCGCATCCCGAATAGCGCACCCTGTCGGCGCGGACCCGATTCTGCCCCAGCATGCGGATGCGCTCGGCCGAACCGCTGCCGCCATTGAGGCCGAAGAAGAACCGGGCGTTGTCGATCTCGCCCGTGCCGCTGCTCATGTTGAGCTTGAGCCTGGGGCCGGTCAGCAGGTTGCCGTCGCGGATCAGCCGTACGTTGCCCAGCGCGTCCAGTTCGTCCTCGACCTGGTCGTACTCGATGGCGTCGCCCTTCAGGATGATGTCCTGGCGCCGCACCTGCGCATTGCCTTCCAGCCTGAGCTTGTCCTGGTCCTCGGCCGTGAGCGTGTCGGCCTGCATGAACACCGGCAACTGGTCGGGATCATAGGTATGTTCGCGCAGGCCCGGCGACAGGCGCAGGCCGGGGCCGGATACCGGCCCGGCACCGGCCGGGGACTCGGACGGACCGTCTTGCGCATAGGCCAGCGGCGCTACCGCAAATGCTGCAAACAGGCTGAACCACCGGATCAATCGCACGGGCCTCGAGGAATGAAAAAACGGAAAGTCGAAGAATACGCGAGCCGGCGGCCGCGCGCGGTAAAAAAAGATAGCGGCCCGCCGGCTTTCGCCGGGGGCGCCGGACCCCGCCGAAAAGGGGCCGGTTCGTTCCGGGAACCGATATCGGTCGGTATTATAGGAGGCATGAATGCCATCCCCGATCAAGCCGCCGGCCAGGCCGGCGCCGACCCCCGGCGAGCCCAGGCCGCCGCCTGGCTGTCCAGCCTTCCCCCCGAGCTCGAACTCGACCCGTCCAGCCTCCAGCCCGCCTCCAGCGACGCCAGCTTCCGGCGGTATTTCCGGGTCGCCATGGGCCCGGGCACCGCGGTCGTGATGGACGCCCCGCCCGACAAGGAAGACTGCCGTCCCTTCCTGCACGTGGCCGGACTGCTGCACGACGCCGGGGTGCACGTGCCGCGCGTGCTGGCGCAGGACCTGGGCCAGGGCTTCCTGCTGCTGTCCGACCTGGGGCGCACGACCTACGTCGATTACCTGCGCGGCACGCCGACCCCGCACGATACCCACCGCATCTACATGGACGCGCTGGCGGCGCTGGTGAAGTTGCAACAAAGCGCAACCACCGGCCTGGTGCGCTATGACAAGGCCCGCCTGGCAACCGAACTCGAGCTGTTTCCCGACTGGTACGCCGCGCGCTACCGCGGCCTGCCCCTGGACGCGGCCGACCGGACCGCGCTCGACGCCGTGTTCCAGACGCTGATCGATGCCAATCTGGCCCAGCCCTTCGTGCTGGTGCACCGCGACTACCACTCGCCCAACCTGATGCTGACCGACCTGCCGGCGGGCGGCCCCGACTACGGCCCCAATCCCGGCGTCATCGACTTCCAGGACGCGGTCGTGGGCCCCATCACCTACGACCTCGCCTCGGTGCTGACCGACGCCCGCACCACCTGGGACGAGCCGCAGCAGCTCGACTGGGGCATCCGGTACTGGGAAATGGCGCGCAAGGCCGGCCTGCCGGTGGCGGCCGACTTCGCCGATTTCCATCGGGCCTACGAATGGATGGGGCTGCAGCGCAACCTGCGCATCCTGGGCGTCTTCTCCCGCCTGGCCCACCGCGACGGCAAGCTCGGCTACCTGGACCACATGCCGCGCGTGAACACCTACGTGCGGCAGGTCGCCGGCCGCTACCTGGCCTTCAAGCCGCTGATGAAGCTGCTGGACAAGCTGGACGGGCGGACTCCCGACACCGGGTACACGTTCTGATGCGTGCCATGATCCTGGCGGCCGGACGCGGCGAACGCATGCGGCCGCTGACCGACACCACCCCCAAGCCGCTGCTGCCGGCCGGCGGCAAGCCCTTGATCGTCTGGCACATCGAACGGCTGGCGCGCGCGGGACTGCGCGACATCGTCGTCAATCATGCCTGGCTGGGCGCGCGCATCGAGGAAGCGCTGGGCGACGGCTCGCGCTGGGGCGTGCGCGTGCGCCATTCGTCCGAGGCCACCGCGCTGGAAACGGCCGGCGGCATCCGCCAGGCCCTGCCCCTGCTGGGCGACGAGCCCTTCCTGGTGATCAACGGCGACATCTGGACCGATTGGGATCCCGCCCTGGCACAGGCCGCCGCCGGCGACCTGTCGCGGCAGGACCGCCTGGCCTGGCTGGTACTGGTCGACAATCCCGCCCACCATCCCACCGGCGATTTCCACCTGGCATCCTGCGGCCTGGTCCGGGACGGCGATCCGCGGCTGACCTTCGCCGGCATCGGCGTCTACCAGCCGGCCTTGTTCGCCGGCCTGCCGGCGGGCGAGCCGGCCAGGCTGGCGCCCCTGCTGCGCGCCGCCATGGCCCGCGGCCAGGTCGGCGGCATGCACCACCGGGGGCGCTGGACCGACGTGGGCACGCCGCAGCGCCTGGCCGACCTCGATGCCAGCCTACAATAAACCCTGGTCATTCCCGCGCACGGATCCATCGCCATGAGCATTCCCGCCCAGGACCTCTCCCCCTTCGCCGCGCGCCGCCGCCGCGTGCTGGACGTCATGCGCGCCCGAGGCGGCGGCATCGCGATCCTGCCCACCTCGCGCGAGCTCGTCCGCAACCGCGACGCCGAATTCCCGTTCCGCTTCGACAGCGATTTCTTCTACCTGACCGGCTTTCCCGAACCCGAGGCCTGGCTGGTCCTGATCGCGGGTGCGCAAGACCGCAGCATCCTGTTCTGCCGCAGCAAGAACCTGGAACGCGAGATCTGGGACGGCTACCGGGTCGGCCCGGACGCGGCCGCCGAGCAGTTCGGCTTCGACCGCGCGCTGCCGGTCGAGGCGCTGGCCGACGAACTGCCCAAGCTCATCGCCGACCAGCCCGCGCTGTTCGTGCCCATGGGCAGCGACCGCCTGTTCGACACCCACCTGCGCGGATGGCTGGAGCGGGTGCGCGCCATGGGCCGGTCCGGCGCCACCGCGCCCGCCAGCAGCTACGACCTGCGGGCCATCCTGGCGGAAATGCGCCTGGTCAAGGACGCCTTCGAGATCGAAACCATGCGCCGGGCCGGCGCCATTTCCGCAGGCGCCCACGTGCGCGCCATGCGAGCGTCGCGCCCGGGCCTGCGCGAATACGAGATCGAGGCCGAACTGCTGCACGAATTCCGCCGCCACGGCTCGCAGTCGGTCGCCTACAACTCCATCGTCGCCACCGGCCACAACGCCTGCGTGCTGCACTACCGCGCCGGCGACGCCGAGCTCAAGGACGGCGACCTGCTGCTGATCGACGCCGGCTGCGAACTGGATGGCTATGCGTCGGACATCACCCGTACCTTCCCCGTCAACGGCCGCTTCAGCGGACCGCAGCGCGCGCTGTACGACCTGGTGCAGGAAGCGCAGAACGCCGCCGCCGCCCTGACCCGTCCCGGCGCGCGCTGGAACGAGGGCCACGACGCGGCGGTCCGCGTGCTGGCCCAGGGCATGATCGACGAGGGCCTGCTGACCGGCACGCTGGACGGTGTACTGGAATCCCAGCAGTACACCCGCTTCTACATGCACCGTACCGGCCACTGGCTGGGCATGGACGTGCACGACGTGGGCGACTACCGCGAACCGGGCGCGGCGGCGTCCGCGGACGAGCCCCGCCCATGGCGCGAGCTGCGGCCGGGCATGGTGCTCACCATCGAGCCGGGCATCTACGTCCGCCCCGCGGCCGACGTGCCCGAGCGGTTCTGGGACATCGGCATCCGCATCGAGGACGATGCCGTCGTGACCGAATCCGGCTGCGAACTGATCACCCGCGGCGTCCCCGTTGGCGCCGACGAGATCGAAGCCCTGATGCGGGGCTGAAGCGAGCATGCAGGCGGACGTCACCATCCTGGGCGGCGGCCCGGTCGGGGCCACGCTGGCGCTGCTCCTGGCCCGGGCGACCTCCCGGCCCGAGCGCATCGTGCTGTGCCGGCCCCGGCGCCCCGCGGTCGTCTCCGCCGACACGACGGCCGACCCGCGCTCGATGGCGCTCAACCATGGCAGCCGGGTGCTGCTGGCGTCGCTGGGCGCCTGGCCGGCCGGCGGCGCCGACATCCTGCACGTCCACGTCTCGCAGAAGGGCCGCCTGGGCCGCACCCACATCTCGCACGCCGATTTCGGCGTGCCGGCGCTGGGCACGGTGGTGCCCTATCCGGGCATCGTCGAAGCCCTGGACGCCGCGCTGGCGCTGTCGGGCATCACCATCCGCGCGGGCGAGCCTGCCGCCATCCTGCGCCAGGAGGGCGACGCCGCGGTGGTCGGCCAGGACGGCCAGGACGGCCAGGACGGCCAGGAATGGACCACCCGGGCCTGCGTCCACGCCGAAGGGGGTACCTTCGACCACCAGGCCCGCAACGACCTGCACCGCGACTACGGCCAGCATGCCGTGCTGGCCATCGTCCGCGCCAGCCGCCCGCGCCCGGGCTGGGCCTGGGAACGCTTCACCACCGAGGGCCCGCTGGCGCTGCTGCCCTACCCCGCCGGCCCCGCCCACGACACCGGCCGCTACGCGCTGGTCTGGTGCTGCCGCCCCGGCCATGCCGAGCGCCTGGCGGCCCTGGACGACGGCGCCTTCGCCGACGCCCTGGGCCGGACCTTCGGCACCCGGCTGGGCGGCTTCGCCGCCGCCGGCCCGCGCCACCGCTATCCCTTGGGCATCAATCTGCGCCGCCACGTGGTCGATGGCGTCACCGTGGCCATCGGCAACGCCGCCCAGACCCTGCACCCGGTGGCCGGCCAGGGCATGAACCTCGGCCTGCGCGATGCCGCCCGGCTGGCCGAAAGCCTCGCGCCCCTGCTGCGCGACCCGTCCGCCCGCGCGGCGCCGCTGCTGTCGGCCTATGCCCGCGCCCGTGGAGCCGACCGCTGGCTGACCAGCGGCCTGACCGATTTCATGCCGCGCATCTTCGCGACCGGCCTGGCACCGGTCGAGCATGCCTGCGGCCTGGCCTTGCTGGGCCTGGACGTGTCGCGCACCCTGCGCGGGCCGCTGGCGCGACAATTGATGGAAGGGCTGCGGGCCTGATCGCCGCGGCGCCCCGACAGCGGTACAATCCCCGCCTTCCTCGGACATTTTTGCCCACGCGCCGCAACCCCCATGAATGGGGCTGACGGCGCATCCAGCCATGCGCATCGGCCCCTACGACCTTCCGAACAACGTTTTCGTCGCTCCCATGGCCGGCGTGACGGACCGTCCGTTCCGCCAGTTGTGCAAGCGGCTGGGTGCCGGCCACGCCGTGTCCGAGATGGCCGCCAGCAACCCGCGCCTGTGGAACAGCGTCAAGACTTCGCGCCGCCTGGACCACGAGGGCGAAAGCGACCCCATCGCCGTGCAGATCGCCGGCAGCGATCCCGGGATGATGGCGCAGGCCGCCGTCTTCAACGTCGGCAAGGGTGCCCGCATCATCGACATCAACATGGGCTGTCCGGCCAAGAAGGTCTGCAACGTGGCCGCCGGCTCGGCCCTGCTGCGCGACGAGGATCTGGTCGCGCGCATCCTGGAAGCCGTCGTGCGCGCCTGCGAGCCGCTGGGCGTGCCCGTCACGCTCAAGACCCGCACCGGCTGGCGCCGGGCCGACCGCAACGTGCTGCGCGTGGCGCGGCGCGCGCAGGACATCGGCATCGCGGCCCTGGCCCTGCACGGCCGCACCCGCGAGGACCTGTACATGGGCGAGGCGGAGTACGAGACCATCGCCGCGGTCAAGGCCGAGCTCGCCATTCCCGTCATCGCCAATGGCGACATCGACTCTCCCGAGAAGGCGCGCAGCGTGCTGGAGGCCACCGGCGCCGACGCCGTCATGATCGGCCGGGCGGCCCAGGGCCGGCCCTGGCTGTTCCGGGAAATCGACCACTACCTGCGCACCGGAACCCGCCTGCCCGCTCCCACGCAGTCGGAGATGCGCGAACTGCTGCTGCAGCACCTGGACGACCACTACCGTTTCTACGGCGAGTACACGGGCGTGCGGACCGCGCGCAAGCATATCGGCTGGTATCTGGGCTCGCTGCCGGGAGGGCCGCAGTTCTGTGCGCAGCTGAATTTGATAGAAAACACGCGCGACCAATGGCAGGCGGTGGCCGACTGGTTCGATCGCCCCGCAACGCCAGCCTCGCGGCTGGCCGCCTAGGCCGCGCATCAAGGAAACAACCAATGAAAGAACATACGCTTGAAGAGTGCGTACGCCACACCCTGGACCGCTACTTCAAGGATCTCGAAGGCGAGACGACCAGCGGCATCTGGGACATGGTGCTGACGGCCGTCGAGCGTCCCATGCTGGAGGTCGTGCTGGAGAAGGCCGACCGCAACCAGTCGCGCGCCGCCGAGATGCTGGGCATCAACCGCAACACCCTGCGCAAGAAGCTCGACCACTACCAGATCAAGGTCTGACGCGGCCCCCTCATCCCCATTGTCCCGTGCCGGCCCTGGCACGCCATTCTGCCCCACACTCATGAAAATCGAACGCGCGCTTCTTTCCGTTTCCGACAAATCCGGCATCGTCGACTTCGCCAGGGCCTTGCACGACCGCGGCGTGCAACTGCTGTCCACCGGCGGCACGGCCAAGCTGCTGGCCCAGGCCGGCCTGCCCGTGCAGGAAGTTTCCGACTACACCGGTTTTCCCGAGATGATGGACGGCCGCGTCAAGACGCTGCATCCGAAGATCCACGGCGGCCTGCTGGCCCGCCGCGACGCCCAGGCGCACCTGGACGCCATCGCCAGCCACGGCATCGGCCGCATCGACCTGCTGGTGGTGAACCTCTATCCCTTCCGCGAGACCGTCGCCAAGCCCGGCTGCACCTTCGCCGACGCCGTCGAGCACATCGACATCGGCGGACCGGCCATGCTGCGCGCGGCGGCCAAGAACCATGGCACCGAAGCCGGCGGCGTCACGGTCGTCATCGATCCGGCCGACTATGCCCAGGTGCTCGAGGAAATGGACGCCACCGGCGCGACCTCCTACGCCCTGCGCCTGAACCTGGCCAAGAAGGTGTTCGCCCATACCGCCTCGTACGACGGCGCGATCGCCAACTACCTGACCAGCCTGACCGACGCGCCGGCCCAGGAGGCCGTGCCCGTGCGCGAGGCCTACCCCGAGATCCTGAGCTTCCAGGCCACCAAGAGCCAAGCCATGCGCTACGGCGAGAACCCGCACCAGTCCGCGGCCTTCTATCGCGACACCGCGCCGGCCGCCGGCCTGCTGGCCAACTACCGCCAGCTGCAGGGCAAGGAACTGTCCTACAACAACATCGCCGACGCCGACGCCGCATGGGAATGCGTACGCACCTTCGATGCGCCGGCCTGCGTCATCGTCAAGCACGCCAATCCTTGCGGCGTGGCGGTATCCACCGACGCGCTCCACGCCTACCAGCAGGCGTTCAAGACCGACCCCACGTCCGCCTTCGGCGGCATCATCGCCTTCAACCGTCCGGTGGACGCCGCCACCGCGCAGGCGGTCAGCAAGCAGTTCGTCGAAGTGCTGCTCGCCCCCGCCTACGAGGCCGGCGCGCTGGAGATCTTCGCCGCCAAGCAGAACGTGCGCCTGCTCGAGATCCCGATGGGCGACGGCGTGAACGCTTTCGACGTCAAGCGCGTGGGCGGCGGCTGGCTGGTGCAGCAGCCCGATTCGTTCAACGTCGCGCGCGACCAGCTCAAGGTCGTCACCAAGGTCGCGCCCACCGAGGCCCAGATGGACGACCTGCTGTTCGCCTGGAAGGTGGCCAAGTTCGTCAAGTCCAACGCCATCGTGTTCGTGGGCGGCGGCATGACGCTGGGCGTGGGCGCCGGCCAGATGAGCCGCGTCGATTCCGCCCGCATCGCGTCGATCAAGGCCGAGAACGCCGGCCTGTCGCTCAAGGGATCGGCCGTGGCTTCCGATGCCTTCTTCCCGTTCCGCGACGGCCTGGACGTGGTCGTGGACGCGGGCGCGAGCTGCGTCATCCAGCCCGGCGGCAGCATGCGGGACGCGGAAGTCATCGCGGCGGCCGACGAACGCGGCATCGCGATGGTGCTGACGGGCACCCGCCACTTCCGCCATTGAAAATGCCCCCCCCCTACGCGCTTACGCGCGCCCGGCATGGTGAGCCCCCAGCCGCTACGCGACAGCCCCCCGAGGGGGCCGGGACCCGCCTTGGGGCGGCCCGGCGCCGGGTCCCGGGGGCGGCGCTGGCGGACCGGCGGAGCCGGATCCGCGGCGCCCTGGTTATGGGGTAGGCTGACGTTATGCGTATTCTGGGGGTGGATCCGGGATTGCGGCGTACGGGGTTCGGCGTGATCGAATCGGAGGGGCCGCGGCTGCGCTATGTCGCCAGCGGGACCATCGTGGTGCCCGCCGACGACGACCTGTCGGCGCGGCTCAAGATCATCCTGGACAACCTGCGGCAGGTCGTGCGCGACACCGCGCCCGACTTCGCCGCCGTCGAGAAGGTGTTCGTCAACACCAACCCCGCCTCGACGCTGCTGCTGGGCCAGGCGCGCGGCGCGGCGCTGTGCGCGCTGGCCGACACCGGGCTGCCGGTGCACGAATACACCGCGCTGCAGATCAAGAAATCGGTGGTGGGCACCGGGCGGGCCGCCAAGACCCAGGTACAGTCCATGGTGCAGCACCTGCTGTCGCTGGACGGCGCCCCCGCGGCCGATGCCGCCGACGCGCTGGCCTGCGCCATCTGCCATGCGCACATCTCCCCCATGGCCGACCGCCTGCGGGAGCATGGCAGCCATCCCGCCTTCGCCCGCCGCGGCACCCGGCTGCGGGCCGGAAGATTAGTATGACGCGCGACGACAAGTCGCCAAGGTGAATTCATGATCGGACGCCTGACCGGAACGCTGGTCGAGAAACAACCGCCCACCGTCTGCCTGGACGTGAACGGCGTGGGCTACGAGCTGGACGTGCCGATGAGCACGCTGTATTCCCTGCCCGAGCTCGGCGCCCGGGTGACGCTGCTCACCCACCTCGCCATACGCGAGGATGCCCACGTGCTGTACGGCTTCGGCACCGCGGCCGAACGCGCCACTTTCCGCGAACTCATCAAGGTCAGCGGCGTGGGCGCCAAGATCGCACTGGCCGTGCTGTCGGGCATGACGGTGGCCGAGCTGTCGCAGGCCGTCACCCTGCAGGAGGCCGGCCGCCTGACCCGCGTGCCGGGCATAGGAAAGAAGACGGCCGAGCGGCTGCTGCTGGAACTCAAGGGCAAGCTGGGCGCCGACCTCGGCGCCGCGGCCGGCCACGCGGTGGCGGACGGACAGGCCGACATCCTCAACGCCCTGGTGGCGCTGGGCTATTCCGAACGCGAGGCCGTGGCCTCGGTGAAGAACCTGCCGGCCGGCGTGGGCGTCTCGGAAGGCATCAAGCTGGCGCTCAAGGCGCTGGCACGTTAGGGCCGGCGGAGGCCGCATGCTCAGGATCTGGGGACGGCGCAGCTCCTTCAATGTACAGAAGGTGCTCTGGTTCGCGGGCGAACTGGGCCTGGCCTACGAGCACATCCCCGCCGGCGGCGAGCACGGCCTGGTCGATACGCCGGCGTTCCGGGCCCTGAACCCGCACGGCAAGGTACCGGTCATCGACGACGACGGCACCGTCGTCTGGGAATCGCACACCATCCTGCGCTACCTGGCGGCCCGCCACGGCGCCCCGGCCTTCTGGCCGGCCGACCCGGCCGCGCGCTCTCGGGCCGAACGCTGGATGGACTGGGCCCACACCGCGCTGCAACCCGCCTTCCTGACCGGCGTGTTCTGGGGCTACTACCGGACGCCCGAGCCCTTGCGCGATCTCGATGCCATCCGCGCCCGCGTCGAGGAATGCGCCGGGTATTTCCAGTTGCTGGATGCGCGACTGGCGAACCGGCCGTTTCTGGAAGGCGAACGGCTGACGCTGGCCGACATTCCCGCCGGCACGGCGCTGTACCGCTATTTCAGCCTGGACATCGCCCGGCCCGAGGTGCCCCATGTCAGGGCCTGGTACCAGCGGCTGCAGCAGCGGGCGCCCTATCGCGAGCACGTCATGGTGCCCTTCGGCGAACTGTACGGGCGGCTGGACTACTGAACCGGCGGCGCCCTCCGCAGGCCGGCGCGGAACGGGCTAACATACCAGCAGTTCAAGGCAGAATACCTCCATGGCGATCCAGCCCGACAAGCTTTCCATCCGAGACGACGCCCCCGACATGCGGGTGATCTCTCCGCGCGCCTCGTCTCCCAACGAAGAGGCCATCGAACGCGCGCTGCGCCCCAAGGCGCTCGACGAATACGTCGGCCAGCGCCGCATCCGCGAACAGCTCGAGATCTTCATCGCCGCCGCGCGCAACCGCCAGGAGTCGCTGGACCACGTCCTGCTGTTCGGCCCGCCGGGCCTGGGCAAGACCACGCTGGCCCACATCGTCGCGCGCGAAATGGGCGTCCAGCTGCGCCAGACCTCGGGCCCGGTGCTGGAGCGGCCGGGCGACCTCGCGGCGCTGCTGACCAACCTGGAACGCAACGACGTCCTGTTCATCGACGAGATCCATCGCCTGTCGCCGGTAGTCGAGGAAATCCTCTACCCCGCGCTCGAGGACTTCCAGATCGACATCCTGATCGGCGAAGGTCCCGCCGCCCGCAGCGTCAAGCTGGACCTGCAACCCTTCACGCTGGTCGGCGCCACCACCCGCGCGGGCATGCTGACCAATCCGCTGCGGGATCGCTTCGGCATCATCGCCCGGCTGGAGTTCTATACCGCCGACGAACTGTCCTCCATCGTGACCCGCAGCGCCGGCCTGCTCAACGCCGCCATCGCCGAGGACGGCGCCCGCGAGATCGCGCGCCGTTCGCGCGGCACGCCCCGCATCGCCAACCGGCTGCTGCGCCGGGTGCGCGACTACGCCGAGGTCAAGGCCGGCGGCCGCATCACCGGCGAAGTCGCCCACGCCGCCCTGTCCATGCTGGACGTCGACCCGGCCGGCCTGGACATCATGGACCGCAAGTTGCTGGAAGCGATCGTCTACAAGTTCGACGGCGGCCCCGTCGGCCTGGACAGCCTGTCCGCGGCCATCGGCGAGGAACGCGACACCATCGAGGACGTGATCGAGCCCTACCTGATCCAGCATGGCTACGTCCAACGCACCCCGCGCGGCCGCATCGCCACCCAGGGCACCTACCGCCACCTGGGCCTGACCCCGCCCGCGCAAACCGGTGGCGATCTGTTCTCCAGTTGATACGGAAATGATCAACGCAGGTCCCGGCCCCCTTGGGGGGCTGCCGCGTAGCGGCTGGGGGCTCACCCTACTGGGCGCGCGCAAGCGCGTAGGGGGTACAAAAACAAAACCCGTGCCTGGGCATCCCCCAGGTCACGGGTTCTACTGTGCAGGGCACAGCGACATCAAGTCGGACGAAATCATGAACGGCGTCGATGACGCAGCCATGACAGCACGAAGCGGAATCGTCCAACCATAAAAATAAAGGGTGGAAGCGTCGATAACCCGGACGGCGCCACCCACGCACCCGAAGCCGCACAGGCTTGCAATCAACGCTTCCTGGCGTCTGACGGCGCCGGCGCGCTAAAGTTTCCCGCTTTACAAGCCGTCACATTTGGCACAATGCCCGGATGGCGGCCGAGTGCCCAGGGCCGGCGGGTTGTTTACAATTTCGCCCCAGGGCCTCATCGGCCTCCAAGCTTGCTCGACTCATCCAAGGTTCGCCTCGTGCCCCAACCCGCCAGTGCAGATTTCCGGTTCCCCATCCGGGTCTACTACGAAGATACCGACGCCGGCGGCGTGGTCTACTACGCCAACTATCTCAAGTTCTTCGAACGCGCCCGCACCGAGTGGCTGCGCGCGCTGGGCGTGGAACAGCGCGCGCTGGCGGACGAAACGGGCTGCATCTTCGTCGTGCGCGGCATCGACACCCAGTACCGGCGGCCGGCCGCCCTGGATGATTCCTTGACCATACGCAGCCAGGTCTCCCGCCTGGGCAAGGCATCGATCGATTTCCTGCAGTTTTGCGAACGCGGCGATGAACTGCTCGCAACCGGCAAGGTCCAGGTAGGATGCGTCGATCGCGCGACGCTGCGTCCGCGCGCGCTGCCGTCCGGACTCGTCCGGACGCTGGCGCCGCTGGCGGCCGGACCCGCAACCGATTAACCCCGACATCAACCCCCAGGCATTCTCTTTCGCCCCCCAAAGGACTCTGCATGAACGTCAACCAGGACATGTCCATCCTGTCCCTGATCACCCAGGCAAGCTTTACGGTCCAGTGCGTGATGGCCATCCTTGCCATCGTGTCGCTGATGTCCTGGACCTACATCTTCCGCAAGCATTTCGCCATCAAGCGCGCCAAGCAGCAGACCGAGCGCTTCGAGGCCGACTTCTGGTCCGGGGGCGACCTGAACATGCTGCACCAGGCCGTCGCCACCCGGCGCGGCGAACAGGGCGCGCTGGCGCGCATCTTCGAGGCCGGCATGGCCGAATTCGTCAAGGGCCGCCAGAGCAAGCTGAGCGACGTCAACACGCTGCTGGACGGCTCCCGCCGCGCGATGCGGGCCGCCTACCAGCGCGAGATGGACTCGCTCGAATCCCACCTCGCCTTCCTGGCCTCCACCGGCTCGGTCAGCCCCTACGTCGGCCTGTTCGGCACGGTCTGGGGCATCATGCACGCCTTCCGCGGCCTGGCCAACGTCGAACAGGCTACCCTGGCCAGCGTCGCGCCCGGCATCGCCGAAGCGCTGGTGGCCACGGCCATCGGCCTGTTCGCCGCCATCCCCGCGGTGGTCGCCTACAACCGGTTCTCGCACGACATCGACCGGCTGTCCATCCGCTTCGACAGCTTCATCGACGAGTTCCTGAACATCCTGCAACGACAGGTGCGCTGATGCCCTCGATCCGCTCCAGCAACCGCGGCGGCCGAGGCGGGCGCCGCTCCATGAACGAGATCAACGTCGTCCCGTACATCGACGTCATGCTGGTGCTGCTGGTGATCTTCATGGTCACCGCACCCATGATGTCGCCGGGCGTCATCGACCTGCCCACGGTGGGCAAGGCCTCGCAGGTGCCGGTCAAGCCGCTCGAGGTCATCCTGGCCGCCGACGGCAGCGTCACCATCCGCGACCGCGAACGCGGCGACAGCACGCCGCACGCCATCCCGCGCAACGACCTCGCGCGCCTGGCGCGCGAACGCCAGTCCGAACATCCCGACCAGCCCGTCGTCATCTCCGCCGACCGCAAGGCGCAATACGAGTCCGTGCTGAAAGTCATGGACGACCTGCAGCGCCAGGGCGTCAAGCGGGTCGGCCTGCTGGTCAAGCAACAAGGCTCCTGATCGCCCATGGCGCCCAACGACCGATCCAACCGACCTCTCCGACGACCGCCGGAACCCGGCAAGTGGAAAGCCTTCGCCCTGGCGGTGCTGATGCACCTGCTGCTGGCCGCCGCCCTGATCTTCAGCCTGGACTGGAACCGGCGCGCGCCGGGCCCGGTCCAGGCCGAACTGTGGACGGCGCTGCCCGCGCCCAACCAGCCCGAGCCCGACCCCACCCCCACGCCCGAACCGCAGCCAGAACCGGTCAAGCCTCCCCCGCCGCCGCCTCCGCCACCCGAACCCAAGGTGACGCAGGAGAAACCCGACATCGCCATCGAGCAGGAAAAGAAGCGCCGCGAGGCTGAACGGCGCGAGGCCGAGGAGCGCGAGGCCGAGCGCAAACGCGAGCAGCAGAAGCTGGAAGAAAAGAAGCAGGCCGAGAAGCGCGCGCAGGAAAGGAAGGAAGCCGAGCAGCGCGAGGCCGAGAAGAAGAAGGCCGAGCAACTGGCCGCCGACAAGGCCGCGGCCGAAAAGAAAGCCGCGGCCGAGAAAGCCGCGGCGGAGAAGAAGGCCGCCGCCGAGAAGAAAGCCCAGGCCGAGCGCGATCGCAAGCTGCGCGAAGCCTTCCGCAACGACACCGCGCGCGCCGCCGGCCTGGAAGGCGGCCGCGAGGGCGGCACCGCCAGCCGCAACCAGGCGGGCGGCGGCGGGGGCGATCCCGGCTATGCGGACCTGGTGCGCGCTTGCATCAAACCTGGAGTCATTTATAGTGCAAGTGGCAGTTCCTCCGACGGGAACCCCACAGCCGTGTTCCGGGTCCAGTTGCTACCCACCGGGGACCAGGCGGGCGCGCCGCGCCTCCTCCGCTCCTCCGGCGTCCCGGCTTTCGATCGCGCGGTCGAGACCGGTATCCGGCGTTGCGACCCCTTCCCGCGGCCGTCCTCCGGCCGGTACGAGTCCAACATAGAAGTTCAATATCGGATGTTCGACTGATGACATTTGCAAATCCCGCTTTCCCCCCCTCGTCCGCCCTGTCCGGCAGCGCCCGCCTGCGTGACCTCGGCAACCGGCTAGGACGGCGGCTCCTGCAATGCGCCGCGGCCCTGGCCGCGACGGCGTTCGCCCTGGGCTCCGCTCCGGCCCGGGCCCAACTGACCGTCCAGATCTCCGGGGCCGGCGCCAACCAGTACCCGGTGGCCATCGCCAACTTCGAATCGGCCGACCCGCAGGGCAAGGCGATCGCGGAAATCATCCGCGCCGACCTGAACCGCACCGGCCTGTTCCGCATCATCGATGCCGGGGAAACGCCGCTGTCGGACTCGGCCGTCATCGGTTTCGCGGCCTGGAAGACCCGCGGCGCCGACGCACTGGCCGTGGGCAGCGTGCAGCGCACGGGCGACGGCCGCTACGACGTGCGCTACCGCCTGGTCGACACGGTCAAGCAGGCACAGATCGATGGCGTGGCCTTCGCGTCGGGCGCGAACGAGATGCGCCGTACCGCCCACCAGATCGCCGACCGCATCTACGAGAAACTGACCGGGGATCGTGGCATTTTCGCAACACGCATCGCCTACGTCCTCAAGCGCGACAACATCTACGAACTGCAGATCGCCGACGCCGACGGCCAGAACGCCCAGACCGCCCTGCGCTCGCGCGAGCCCATCATCTCGCCCGCCTGGTCGCCCGACGGCACCCGCCTGGCCTATGTCAGCTTCGAATCGCGCAAGCCTGTTGTGTACGTGCACACTATCACCACGGGCCAGCGGATACCGGTTGCCAATTTCAAGGGCAATAACAGCGCCCCCGCATGGGCGCCCGATGGCAACCGCCTGGCGGTCGTTCTGACCCGCGACGGACTGTCCCAGCTCTACATGCTGAACGCCGACGGCTCGGGTTTGCGCCGCCTGACCCAGTCTCCGGGCATCGATACCGAACCCACTTTCACGCCCGACGGCCGCGCCATTCTGTTTACCAGCGACCGCGGCGGCAGCCCGCAGATCTACCGCCTGAACGTGGACAGCAATCAAGTCGAGCGCGTCACGTTCAAAGGGACTTACAATATTTCTCCCCAGTTGTCGCCTGATGGCAAAACCTTGCTGTACGTCACCCGCCGCGCCGGCTTCCAGATAGCTTCCCTAGACCTCGCCACCGGTAATGAGCTCGTCCTCACCAACGGCGGCCGGGACGAATCCCCCAGCTTTGCCCCCAACGGAAAGATGATTCTTTATGCAACATCGCAGTCCGGCCGCGGTGTGCTGGCTGCGGTTTCGAGCGACGGTCGCGTTACCCAGACTCTGTCGGTGCTCAACGGTGACGTACGCGAACCCACCTGGGGGCCTTTCCTGAACAATTGATTACCTGAAACGGGCCTCGCTGTCGCGGCGCCGCATCGTTGTCACGTCTTGCAACCTTGCGCGCCGTGGGGCTCATGTGACACTTTAGGATCACGTTTCGGTCTGGTCATCGTCTTTTCCAACCCACTATCGTCCCTCGGAACCCAAGGAAAAAATCATGTCTACTCGTGCATTCAAAATGTTCGTCGTGGCGAGCGTTGTCGCGGTAGTCTCGGCTTGCAGCAGCCCCGTCAAGCTCGATGAGAGCAGCAACGTCCCGGTCGAAGACCGCTCCGGCCAGAACACCGGCGCCAACGCCAACGGCGTCGCCCGTGTCGATACCACCCAGCAAGGCCTGGATCCCCTGAACGATCCGAAGGGCGTGCTGGCCCAGCGCTCGGTGTACTTCGATTTCGACAGCTATGCGGTCAAGGACCAGTACCGTCCCATCGTCGAAAACCACGCTCGCTTCCTGAACAACAACCGCAACCGCAAGGTCGTGATCGAGGGCAACACCGACGACGTCGGCAGCAGCGAATACAACCTGGCACTGGGCCAGCGCCGCTCCGAAGCCGTGCGCCGCATGATGCTGCTGCTGGGCGTGCGCGACGACCAGGTCGAGGCCATCAGCTTCGGCAAGGAAAAGCTCAAGTCCACCGGCACCGATGAAGCCTCGCGCGCCGAAAACCGCCGCGCCGACATCGCCTACCGCTAAGGATGCCCTCATGACGCTCCGCACTTCCCGCCTCCGGCTGCTGGCCGCCACCGCCTGCATCGGCGCCAGCTTGACGGGTTTCTCGGCCCACGCGGCCCTGTTCTCCGACGACGAGGCGCGCCAGGCCATCATCGACCTGCGCAAGGAAGTGCGCGAGCGGTCCGATCAGCAAAGCCGCAAGCTGGCCGACGACCTGGCGCAGAGCCAGCGCAGCCAGCTGCAGCTTGCATCGCAGATCGAGCAGTTGCAGCAGGAAATCGCCCGCCTGCGCGGTCAGATCGAGATCCTGACCAAGCAGGTGGCCGATACCCAGCAGGCCCAGAAAGACATCTACCTGGACGTCGACACGCGCCTCAAGCGCCTCGAGCCCCAGACGGCCTCGATAGACGGCCAGCAGGCCACCGTGGGCGCCGACGAAAAGCGCGCCTATGACGCCGCCATCGACCTCTTCCGCAACGGCAACTACGCCGACGCCATTCCCGCCCTGTCGAACTTCGTCCGCCAGTATCCCCAAAGCCCCTATGCGCCCGCCGCCCAGTTCTACATCGGCAGCAGCCACTACGCGCTCAAGGACTACAAGGCGGCCATCGCGCAGCAGCAGGCCCTGGTCAAGAACTTCCCCACCAACGTCCGCGCGCCCGACGCGCTGCTGGTCATCGCCGGCAGCCAGGTCGAACTGAACGACCGGCGCGGCGCGCGCACCACGCTCGAACGCATCGTCCGCGACTATCCTGGCGTACCCGCCGCGCAGACCGCGAAAGACCGTCTCGAATTGCTGAAGTGACGCGAGATCCGTTCAAAATGAAAAGGGCCGGTTCATACCGGCCCTTTTCATTTGACAAAGCGTCGTCAGGTTGCCATAATTTTGGGCTTCGGGTCGCAAGCCCGGCTTAGCCGGGCAGCGAACTCCGTGAGTACGGGGGGTGGTAACTCAGTTGGTTAGAGTATCTGACTTTTAATCAGAGAGTCGAGGGTTCGAGTCCCTCCCACCCTACCAACCATCTTCCGATGGTTGCAGCAAAAAGCCTCCCAAGCGGAGGCTTTTTTGCGTCGGCCCCACCGACGCACCGGCTGGCCGCCCGCTACTCGTTCGTGACCGCCTTCGGATGCAGCCGCAGCGTCGCCTGCGAACTCCCGGCCTGCGCCGCATACGGGCGCATGGCCCGCACGTCGGTCACGTTCTCGATACCTTCTTCCTTGACCCGCTTCAGGAAGCTGACCCGCTCGCGGTAGTACTCCGCGTACATGATCGCATCGCGAACCCGCTGCTCGGCGCGATACAGCGCCAGCCGCGCCTCGTTCAGCGCCTTCTCCGCTTCTCTTTCCGGGGTCGGGGCGTGACTCAGTACCCACCTGCGAAGCCACTCGAGCATCATGCCCTCCAATTGAAGTGAGGCTGGGCAAAGCTTAAACCATGGTCTTCGCCGCCAGCCGATTTTCGCGAATGTTTTACTTTCTCAGATGTAACGCTTTTCACCGCCACCAGGGCGAACCAGCGGCCCGGGCCGATCTATCGTGGGCCCCGCGTCATCGGGCAACAACAGGATGATGGATTCTACGGGCTCCTCCCCCGAAAAGGCGTTACAGCCGCTTGCGATTCCCTCCCGGCCCGCGGCGGCGGCCCGGCGTTAAGCTGGGTGGCTCTGTCAACCAGGAGGCGTTCATGAAGAAATCGGCTTCGGCCGTCTGGAAAGGCGGCATCAAGGACGGCAAGGGCACGCTCAGCACCGAGAGCGGCGTGCTGTCGCAGACTCCCTACAGCTTCCACACCCGCTTCGAGGGCGGCAAGGGCACCAACCCCGAGGAACTGATAGGCGCGGCCCATGCCGGCTGCTTCTCGATGGCCCTGTCCGCCGAACTGGGCAAGGCGGGCATGACGGCGGAAAGCATAGCCACCGCCGCCACGGTCACGCTGGACAAGGTGGGCGATGGCTTCTCGATCACGGCGGTGCACCTGGACGTGGAGGCCGCCATTCCCGGCGCCGCCCAGGCCGCCTTCGAGGCCGCCGCCAACGCGGCCAAGGCGGGCTGCCCGGTGTCCAAGCTGCTGAACGCGCAGATCACGATGGATGCCCGGCTGAAAGCCTGAGGGCGCGCCGGCCTGCCCGGAACGCGCCACTCCGGGAGATCCCTGAAAAAGCGTGGCGCCGCGCCATCATCGCCCGCCGCGCCCAGGCCGCTTGTGATTCAATATATGCCGCGCCGGCGGGGCCGGCACAACAGAATGTCCTGGTCGTGGAGGAATGAGACCGTGCACAACGATGCGGGCGCCACGACGGCGTGGTCCGCTCAGCAATGGACCGCCACCGCCTACCAATTGGCGATGCAGTCGGCCCCTTGCGGCATATTCATGTGCGATGCGCATGGCGTGTTCACCATGGTGAATCCCGCCTACGAACGCATCACGGGTTATTCCTCCAGCCAGTTGATCGGCAAGCTGCGCTTCGACGCACTGCATGACCCGTCGGAACTGGCCTTGCGCCAGGGCGAACTGGCTTCGCCGCCGGTGCGCGACATCGTGGGCCTGCATCCCGACTCTGAAATGATCGCCAGCCAGGGCGCCGAAGCCGACTGGACCTACCTGCGCCGCAACGGCGCGCGTGTCACCGTCACGCTGGCCCTGAGCCGGCTGACCCAGGCCGACGGCCAGACCGCCGGCTACGTGGGCACGGTGTTCGACAACTCGCGCCGCCCCCGCAATGGCCTGCAGCTCTGGCATCTGCTGCACCACGACCCGCTGACGGGCCTGCCCAACCAGGAACTGCTGGAGGAGCGCCTGGGGCTGGCGCTGGAACGCGCGAAAACCGGCAGCGATCCGGTCCTGCTCGTGCTGCTGGAGCTGGACAACCTGCGCAAGCTGCGCGATACCCTCGGCCATGCCGCCGCCGACATCGCCATCAAGCAGGTGGCTGCCCGCCTGAAACGCCTGTGCGGCGACGAGCATGTGCTGGGGCTGATGCGCGGCTCGCTGTTCGTCATGATCTCCACCGGCCGCAACACGCTGTCCGCCGAGCGCGAAGCCGCGCTGCTGGCCGAGGTATCGCGGCCCATCCCGTTCGCGTCGGCGACCCTGCACGTCAGCGCCAGCATCGGGGTCAGCTCCTATCCCACCGCCGGCAATGACGCGCGCGCGCTGCTGCAACGGGCCATGCTGGCCCTGCACGCCGCCAGCCGCAGCGGCGGCGGCACCGCCCGCCACTTCGACTTCGGCATGCAGACCCAGTCGGCGCGCCGCAACCATCTCGAAAGCCTGCTGCGCGAGGCGGTGGAAACACGGCAGTTCTCGCTGGCCTACCAACCGCAGGTCGACCTGCGCACCGGCCACATCACCCGCACCGAGACGCTGCTGCGCTGGCAGCACCCGCGGCTCGGCGCCGTGGGGCCCGCCGAGTTCGTGCCCATGGCGGAAGACCTGGGCCTGATGGACGAGCTGGGCGCGTGGGTCGTCGATACCGCCTGCCAGCAGGCCGTGCGCCTGCATGCCAAGTTCGGCCAGTCGCCGTGCATGGCCATCAATATCTCTCCCACCCAGTTGCGCGATCGCAAGCTTTACGGCGTGGTCGCTTCCGCGCTCGAACGCTGGCAATTGCCGCCGGGCTATCTCGAACTCGAGATCACCGAAGGCCTGCTGCTGGACAACACCCGCCAGGTCTCGGACACGCTGCAAAGCCTGCGCAAACTGGGCGTGGCCATTGCCATCGACGATTTCGGCACGGGCTATTCCAGCTTCGCCTACCTGGCCCGCTTCCCGGTCAACCGCATCAAGATCGACCGCTCGCTGGTGCGGGCGATCTCGTCGGTCAAGAACGGCGACGCCATCATCAGCGCCATCATAGGCATGGCCCATGCGCTGGGCATCAAGGTCACCGCCGAAGGCGTGGAGACCGCGGCCCATGCCCGCCGCCTGGGCGAACTGGGCTGCGATGAGGCGCAGGGATTCTGGTTCTCGCGGCCGCTGACCGCCCAGGCGCTGGAGAACGCGCTGGCGCCCATCGCCTGAAGTCTAGGGCCTGTTCACGCGGGAAGGAGGCTCGCACAGCCGGGAATGGGTCCTAGTCCGGTCCGGACGGCCCGCCCTGCGCTTGCGCCAGGGTCTGCGCCTGGGCCGGCTCGTGCACCGATCTATAGGGCCCATGCCCCGGTGCCAGGGGCGGTTCCGAGCGCATCGGCGACTTGCCTTGCGGCAGCGCCGAGACCGGGGCCCATTGCGGGTCGGGAATCTCGGCGAATACCTGGCGGAGCCGCTCGCCCCACGACGAGTGGATCATCCGGAAATAGTCGTTGTCGTGGTCGATCATCGCGAATTTGGTCACGCGCAGGCTGTCCTTCTCGTACACCAGCAGGTCCAGCGGCAGGCCGACCGACACATTGGACCGCAGCGTGGAATCCATCGAGATCAGCGCGCACTTGGCCGCCTCGTCCAGCGGCATCGAGGGCGTCAGCACGCGATCCAGGATGGGCTTGCCGTACTTGGCCTCGCCGATCTGGAAATACGGGCTCATGGTCGAGGCCTCGATGAAATTGCCCGCGGCATAGATCTGGAACAGCCGCATCGGCTGTCCCTGGATCTGGCCGCCCAGCAGGAAGCTGCAATTGAACTCGATGTTGAAATCGCCCAGCGCGCTGCCGTGCATGCGATGGACTTCGCGCACGGCCCGGCCCACCAGGCAGGCCGCCTCGAACATGTTGGGCACGTTCCACGGCGTGGGCAGGTCCGGGTCCGAGGGTTCGGACAGCAACTGCACGACCGACTGGGTCAGCGCCAGATTGCCGGCCGTCAACAGCACCATGACGCGCTCGCCGGGCTGCTCGAACACGGTCATCTTGCGGAAAGTGCTGACGTGGTCCACGCCCGCGTTGGTACGCGTGTCCGCCAGGAACACCAGGCCCTGGTCCACGCGCGTCGCCACACAATAGGTCATACCGGAATCATGCTGGTCGGAATATTGAACAATTCTAGCGCCGGCTTCCGAGGGGCGCATGGATGGGCAGGCCCCCGCCGTGCGGGGGCTCATTGCCCGGCGCCCACCCTGACGTCGACCGCCATCGCCTCGGCGCCGCCCCCCACCCGCATGCCGCGGACCGGCGCGGCGCTGTCGTAGTCGGCACCGACAGCGATGCGGCAATAGGGGCCGGAAGCATAGCGGCCATGGGTCACGTCCACGGAAACCCAGCCTTCGTCCAGCCAGACATCGGCCCACGCATGGCTGGCCGCATGCGGGACGTCGCCCGGATCGATATAGCCGCTGACATAGCGCGCCGGCACGCCCTGGGCGCGGCAGCAGGCGATGAGCAGGTGGGAATGGTCCTGGCATACGCCCTGGCCCAGCGCCAGCGCCTCGGCCGCGGTGCTGGTCACCTGGGTGATGCCGGAACGGTAGGCCACGCGCTCCTGGATGCGGCACGCCAGCTCGAGCAGGGCCGACGGCCTGTCCAGCGGCCCGGTGTCGTCCGCCAGTTCGCGCACGGCCGCGTCGGCCTCGGTCAGCCGCGTCGCGCAGGTGAAATGTTCGAGCGGGATGCGCCCCGGGCCTTCCCCCAGCCGCCCGTCGCGCAGCGGCGTCGTCTCGACCTCGCCGCGCACGGCGAACTTCATCTCCGACAAGGGCCGCGTCATGACCAGCATCTGGACCGCGTTGCCATAGGCGTCCGTGGCCATGTCCAGCTTGCCGGGCGCGTTCAGGTCCCAATGGACGACGACCTGCGCCGGACCCGATCCCGGCACCAGCCGCAGTTGCTGGATCGAGTAGAGCACCGGCGCATCGTAGCGATAGGTGGTCTCGTGATGGATGAACAGGCGCATGATGGATATCCCTTCAGACAGTCAAGGGCAGGAGGAAGGCCGCGCTGATCTTGTTGCCCAGGATGGCGATGCGCCCCAGGAACTCGGTCAGGTACAGGTGCAGGCCTCGGGACAGGATGGACCGTATCTCGGCATACAGCAATTCGGCGCGCAGCCGGCCGGCCTCGCGCTCGCAATCGCGGGAGTTGTCCGTCCTGAGCATGGCAAGGTTCTCGCACACGTGGTCCAGCGAGGCAAGCAGCGATCTCGGCATGGACGGGTTCAGGATCAGCAGCTCGGCCACGCGTTCGGGAACCAGCACGTCCCGATAGACTTGCCGGTATGTCTCCAGCCCCGACACCGAACTCAGGATGGAGGTCCAGTAATAGAAATCGTCGAGCGGCGCCCCGGAGGACGCGCGCGAGGCCGGCGCGCCGTCGGCGAAGCGCACGTCCAGGATGCGCGCGGTATTGTCCGCGCGCTCCAGGAAGGTCCCCAGCTGGGTGAAATAGAAAGCCTCGTCCTTGAGCGCGGTGCCCAGCGTCACGCCGCGCGACAGGTGCGAACGCAGCTTGACCCACTCGAACACCGAGTCCGGGTCCACCGCCAGCATGCCTTCGTCGATCTGGCGGTTGAAGTCCAGCCAGGTATGGTTGATGGTCTCCCACGACTCCGTCGTCAGCGCGCCGCGCACCGCGCGGGCGTTTTCGCGGGCGGCACGCAGGCTGGACAGGATGCTGGAAGGATTGCCGGGGTCGGCCACCATGAAACGCAGCACGTTGTCCGCCGTCACCGCGTCGTAGCGGCCGGCGAAAACCTCGCCCAGTTCGGATATCGCCAGCACGGCCCGCTGGCTGCGCAGCGCGCTTTCGTCGGTCTGGGGCAGCAGCAGCGCCTTCATGGTGACGTCCAGCATGCGCGCGGTGTTCTCGGCCCGCTCCATGTAGCGGGCCATCCAGAAAAGATGGTCGGCGGTGCGGCTCAGCATGTCTTTTCCTCCGTGCCGGCGCCTTCGACGGCGTCGAGTACCCAGGTATCCTTGGTTCCGCCGCCCTGCGAGGAATTCACGACCAGCGATCCCTCGTGCAGCGCGACGCGTGTCAGGCCGCCCGCCACCATGGAGACATTCCGGCCCGACAGCACGAACGGCCGCAGGTCGATGTGGCGCGGCGCGACGCCTTGCTCGACGAAGGTCGGGCAGGTCGACAGTGCCAGCGTGGGCTGGGCGATGTAGCCCTGCGGCCTGGCCAGCAGACGGGCGCGGAAGGACTCGATCTCGGCGCGGCTTGCCGTCGGGCCCACCAGCATCCCGTAGCCGCCCGCTCCATGCACCTCCTTGACCACCAGCTCCGGCAAGTGCGCGAGCACGTGCGAGAGTTCGTCGGGCTTGCGGCACTGCCAGGTCGGCACATTGCTCAGGATGGGTTCCTCGGACAGATAGAACGCGATCATGTCCGGCACGAAGGGATAGATGGACTTGTCGTCGGCCACCCCGGTCCCGATCGCGTTGGCCAGCGTGACGCGGCCCGCGCGGTACACGGACAGCAGCCCCGGCACCCCCAGCGCCGAGTCGGCGCGGAAGGCGATCGGGTCGAGGAAGTCGTCGTCCAGCCGGCGATAGATCACATCCACCCGCCTGGGCCCGCGCGTGGTGCGCATGAAAACGGTGTTGTCGGCAACGAACAGGTCGCTGCCCTGCACCAGTTCGACGCCCATCTGCTGCGCCAGGAACGCGTGTTCGAAGTAGGCGGAATTGAAGATGCCCGGCGTCAGCACGACCACGGTGGGATCGTCCACGCCCATGGGCGCGACCGAACGCAGGTTCTCCAGCAGCAGGTCGGGGTAGTGGGCCACGGGCGCGATCCGGTTCTGCACGAACAGCTCCGGGAAGAGCCGCATCATCATCTTGCGGTTCTCCAGCATGTAGGACACGCCCGACGGTACCCGCAGGTTGTCCTCGAGCACGTAGAACGTGCCGTCGCGGTCGTCGCCGGCCTTGACGATATCAACCCCGGCGATATGGGCATAGATGTCGCGCGGCACGTCCACGTCCTGCATCTCGGGCCGGTACTGGGCATTGGTGTAGACCTGCTCGGCGGGCACCACGCCGGCGCGCACGATGTGGCGTTCGTGGTAGACATCGTGGATGAACATGTTCAGCGCGCGCACCCGCTGGGCCATGCCCCGCTGCAGCAACTGCCATTCGTCCGCGGGGATGATGCGCGGGATCAGGTCGAACGGGATCAGCCGTTCCACGTCGCCGGCATCGCCCCCCAGCGCGAAAGTGATGCCGACCCGCCGGAACACCAGATCGGCCTCCGCTCGCTTGCGCGCCATGGTGTCGCCGCTCTGGCGTTCCAGCCAGGCGCAGAACCGCTGGTAGTGCCGGCGCACGACGCCGGTCTCGAATTGCATCTCGTCGTAGGACAGCATGGGCACCTTCGTTCCTGGCCATATCCGAAGCTGCTCAAGCAAGGGCCGTACCGGGATGGCATGCACGCGCATCGTGCGCGGACACGCCCCGCGGCGGCAGGGCCGCCGGAAAACGCACCATGCGGAAGAGCGCGTGCGCCGATCGGAAACCATGCGGCACCAGGGCGGTGCACGGTGCCTCGCCGCATCGATCGGCGAGCCATATTCTTATTGATATGGTTGATAAGATAATTTCATATCATTTTGCATACCTCGACGCATACAATGGCCGGACACGGACGCGGGCATGCCGCGCCACCCTGCCAGACACGGAGACCCCATGCTCGACAAGACCGCTCCCGATGCCGCGCGCCGCGCCTATTACGACCGCATCGCGCAGAAGAACCTGAGCCCCCTCTGGGAATCCCTGCACACCCTCGTCCCGCCCCAGCCGCAGCCGCGATGCGTGCCCGCGATCTGGAAGTACGAGAAGCTGCGCGCCGACGTCATGGAGTCGGGCTCCATCATCAGCGCCGAGGAAGCCGTGCGCCGGGTGTTGATCCTGGAGAACCCCGGCCTGAAGGGCCAGTCGGCCATCACCCAGACGCTGTACGCGGGCCTGCAACTGATCCTGCCAGGCGAGATCGCTCCCAGCCACCGCCACACCCAGTCGGCCCTGCGCTTCATCGTCGAAGGCAAGGGCGCCTACACGGCGGTCAACGGCGAACGCACCACCATGCATCCCGGCGACTTCATCATCACGCCGTCCTGGACCTGGCACGACCACGGCAATCCCGCCGAAGCCGAAGGCGGCGAGCCGGTGGTGTGGCTGGACGGCCTGGACATCCCGCTGCTGCGGTCGCTGGATGCCGGCTTCGCCGAGAACTATCCCGAGGCCTCGCAGCCCGTCATGCGTCCCGAGGGGGACAGCTTCGCGCGCTACGGCTACAACATGGCGCCCGTGCGCCACACCTTCAGCGGCACGTCCTCGCCCATCTTCAACTATCCCTACGAGCGCTCGCGCGAAGCGCTCGACCAGTTGGCGCGCCGCGGCGAGCTCGATCCCTGGGACGGCGTCAAGCTGCGCTACGTGAACCCCGCCACCGGCGGCTACCCCATGCCCACCATGGCGACCTTCATGCAATGGCTGCCGGCCGGTTTCCAGGGCAAGACCTACCGCACCTCGGACTCCACCGTGTTCAGCGTGGTCGAGGGCCAGGGCAGCGTGCGCATCGGCGACGAAGTCTTCCAGTTCGGACCGCGCGACGTGTTCGCGGTCCCGCCCTGGAAGCCGGTGCAACTGGCCGCGCTCGAAGACGCGGTGCTCTTCAGCTATTCTGATCGTCCGGTGCAGGCCGCGCTGGGGCTGCTGCGCGAAGAGCGCATCGCCTGATCTCCTTTCCCATCCCTACACCCAAAGGTTATCCGCCCATGTCGTACGTATTCCAACCCGAAGCGGTCACCACGCTGCCCGTCGCCGGCAGCAACGAACAGTTCCCCGTGCGCCGCGTCTACTGCGTCGGCCGCAACTACGCCGCCCACGCGCGCGAAATGGGCTTCGACCCCGACCGCGAACCGCCGTTCTTCTTCTGCAAGCCGGCCGACGCCGTGGTGGCCGTGCCCTACGGCACGACGCTGGACCTGCCCTACCCGTCCGAGACCTCGAACTTCCACTACGAGATCGAACTGGTCGCCGCCATCGGCAAGTCCGGCTCCAACATCCCCGTCGAACAGGCGCTGGAATACGTCTGGGGCTACGCCGTCGGGCTGGACATGACCCGCCGCGACCTGCAGATCAAGATGCGCGAGGTCGGCCGTCCCTGGGAACTCGGCAAGGCCTTCGACCAGAGCGCGCCCACCGCTCCCCTGCACAAGGCCTCCGACGTCGGCAACATGGACAACGCCGAGCTGTGGCTCAAGGTGAACGGCCAGGACAAGCAGCGCAGCGATACTTCCAAGCTGATCTGGTCCATCGCCGAGACCGTGGCCTACCTGTCCAAGTACTTCCGCCTGGAACCGGGCGACCTGATCTTCACCGGCACCCCCGAAGGCGTGGGCCCGGTGGTCAAGGGCGACCTGATGGAAGGCGGCGTGGCCGGCCTGGGCGAACTGAAGGTCCGCGTGGTCTGAGGCCGGACGAGCCGACATGGAACTCTACAGTTTCTTCAACAGCTCGACCTCGTACCGGGTCCGCATCGCGCTGGGGCTCAAGGGCCTGGCCTACGAATACCGCGGCGTCAACATCCGCAAGCTGGAACACCGCGCGGCGGACTACGTGGCCAGGAACCCCTCGGCCAACGTCCCACTGCTGGTCGACGGCGAGGTGCAACTGGGGCAGTCGCTGGCCATCATCGACTACCTCGACGCCACCTATCCCGAGCCGCGCCTGATCCCCCAGGACAAGATGCGGCGCGCCCGCGTGCTCGAGGTCGCGCTGGCCATCGCCTGCGACATCCATCCGGTCAACAACCTGCGCATCCTGAAGTACCTCACCGACGTCATCGGCGTCACCGAGGAACAGAAGAAGGCCTGGTACGACCACTGGATCCAGGACGGCCTGGCCGCCGTCGAGCGCCTGCTCCAGGCCCACGGCTCCGGCCCGTACTGCTTCGGCGACGCGCCCACGCTGGCCGACTGCTGCCTGGTCCCCCAGGTCGGCAACGCCCAGCGCATGGGCTGCGACACCTCGGCCTACCCCCGGGTGATGGCCGTGTACGAGCACTGCCAGCAGCAGCCGGCCTTCCAGCAGGCCGCGCCGGCCAAACAGCCGGACTATAGTAGTTAGTTACCCCCCCCTACGCCCTTACGGGCGCCCCCCAGGGGGCGATGCGGGTGGACCGGCGGAGCCGGATCCACCGCATCCTGGGTCTAGTAGGACCATCTTGGGTCGTAGCACGGTTGCTATCGCTGGCTGCCAGCGGTAGCAACGGTGTGGCGTACCAAAAAACCGGTACTAGA